>Ga0222424_100011_pt1 | contig 905443 bp, 847 predicted proteins | sample 2B2ome_FD_182468 | JGI IMG/M metagenome (GOLD analysis project Ga0222424, IMG submission 182468) | Enriched microbial communities from leaf-cutter ant dump, University of Wisconsin, Madison, United States - 2B200A (version 2) | ecosystem: Environmental > Terrestrial > Nest > Insects nest > Nest...
GGAAAACCACCCAAGCCCGCTCTCGTCGCCCTCGCCAGAAAGCTCCTCGTCACCATCAATGCCATCATGAAAACCCGAACAAGCTTCGCAACCTGAATTACAGTTGCCGGCTCTTCGGCCGGGGAAGATCGGGGTGGGGCGAGATGGCGGTAGGAACTGAGAATTGGTGCAACTAGAGGGGCGCCTACCCGCGCCCCGAAACGAAGCCGAGTCCTAAATCTCCGCTTCCTCCACATCGATCCTGGTAATCAACCGCCCCAGCCCCATCGGGTCGTCCGTCGTGATCTGATCCACCTTGAGATCGAGCAGCCGCTCCACGATGTCGGCCGTCTCATCCCCCGCCGACTGGATCGTATAGGCATCTATCCTGCGCCCGCCGTCGTGGAAGGCTTTCACCACGTCGAATCCGTTATCGTCGGCGAACAACACGAGCTTGTAGTGGAGATAGATCATCTCCGCCCGCGGCGAGTCCTCCAGGGCTGATTCAACGAAATCGGCGAAGTCCTTGCTTTCCATCAACTCTTCGAGCTTGCCGTCGTGGCAGGGGTCGTAGCCGACATGCAGACGCGGCAGGGCCTTCGAGAGCGCGGCAACCGCCTCGGCGTCACCCGAGGAGAGGATCATGTGCTCCTGCACCGGCGCGACGGCCGCGGTGAAGCTGGCGAGATTCTCGGCCGTCAGGTCGCGCAGCGACTGCTTGAAATCCAGCTGCAGCAACGCGTCCGGGTGCAGGCCGCCCTTGGCGAGCAGTTCCGCGAGGTCCTCGAGGATCATCACCGGATGCGTTGTCGGGTTGCCGTCATTGTCGCGCAGGCGCAATTGCCGGATGACGTCGGCCGAAGCCTCGCCGACCGGCCCATGCCCCGTCGTCTCGCGATCGAGCGTCTCGTCGTGCAGGACGGCAAAGCCATTGCTGCCATGGCGGACGAGATCCACTTCGACGCTGGCGCCCAGCCGCATGCCCTCGATGATGCGCTGGCCGGTGAAGACGGGATCGGTCAGCGTCCGGCGGCCACGATGCCATTTGTAGAAGGTGCGGTGGCCATCGCGCAGGCAGAAAATATCACTGGGCATGTCGAGCGGGCTGAAGCGAGGATTGCTGGGAACGATAGAGCACGGCGTCGTCGCGGAAGAGGGCGAAGCGCTCCGGCTTGAGTTGCACCCGATCCGCGCCCTTCCAGGCGTGATCCGGCGAAACCATGGCCTTGGCGCGCGTTCCGTTGGGAAGATCGAGGTCGACCATGGCATGCGTGCCGAAATCGACCGCACGGTGGACACTCGAGGTGTCGGGCGAAGCCGCCCCGATCAGCGAAAGCGCTTCCGGGCGCACGGCCAGCGTTGCGTCGCCTTCGGCAACCGGTGCGCCAACGGTGATGCCGCCGCCAGTGAACATGCCGTTCTTCACCTGGCCTTCGACGAAGTTCATCGTGCCGATGAAGCCGGCCACGAACGGGGTCTGCGGCTCGCGATAAAGCACGTCCGGCCGGTCGATCTGCTCGATATGGCCGTCACGCATCACGACGATCCGGTCGGCGAGCGCCAGGGCTTCGTCCTGGCCGTGCGTGACGAAGAGCGTCGTGATCTTGAGGCGCTGCTGGATGTCGCGCACTTCCTCGCGCAGGCGTTCGCGCAGATGCTGGTCGAGGCTGGCGAAGGGTTCGTCGAGCAACAGGATCTTGGGTTCGAGCACCAGCGAGCGGGCGAGGGCCACGCGCTGCTGCTGGCCGCCGGACAGCTGGTTGGGCTGGCGCTTACCGTAGCCGGCGAGGCCCACCAGTTCGAGCACGTGCTCGACCTTCTCGGCGATTTCCTTCTTGGGCAGACGACGCAGCTTGAGGCCGAAGCCGATATTGCCGGCCACGTTCATATGGCTCCAGAGTGCGTGGCTCTGGAACACCATCGTCGTCGGGCGCTTTTCCGGAGGCAGGCGGGCTACTTCATCGCCATCGATCTTGATCGAGCCGCCCGTGGGCGTTTCGAAACCGCCGATCATGCGCAGGACCGTGGACTTGCCCGAGCCCGAGGGTCCGAGCAGGCAGACGAGTTCGCCATCAGCGACATCGAGCGAAAAGGTGTCGACGGCGGTGGTCGTGCCGAACTTCTTGGTGACGTCGTTGATTTCCAAGCGAGCCATGGTCAGCTCCAATCCGTAAATGTCATTGTCATGCACCCAGCCCGCGAGCGAAAGCCCCCTGGCCGATGATGCGGCGCACGAAGAGCAGGGCGATGAAGGAAGGCACCCAGAGAAGCACCGAAAGCACGGCGCCGTACTGGACGACCATCTGGTTGTTGATGAACGAGATCATCAGCACGGGCATCGTGCGGATGGCCGGGGCGCCAATCAGCCAGGCGCCTTCCGTCTCGTAGAACGTGCCCACGAACGAGAGCAGCACCGCCGCAAAGATCGTCGGCGCTGCCTGGGGCAGGGTGATCGACCAGAACACTCGCGCCGGGGAGGCGCCCACGTCGCGCGCGGCCTCCTCCATGCGGCGGTCGACGCCCTGGAAGGCGGCGACCGGAATCCAGATCATGAACATCAGCGTGCCCACGAGCTGGATCAGCACCACGCCCCAGAACGTGCCGATGAGGTCGAACGTCAGGAAGATCGCCGCGATGGCGACGAGCAGCCCGAATTTCGGGAAAGCGTGCCCGGCCAGGAACGAGAAGAACAGCACGTTGCGGAACGGGAACTTCATGCGCGCGAAGGCATAGGCAGCCGGCAGGCAGATGATCGCCGAAACCAGCGTCACCATCGTGGTCAGCCGGATGCTGAGCCACAGCGAATCCCACACGTCCGCCCGGCTGAGCGTGGCGTTCCAGAAGCGCAGACCGAACTTCTGCGGAATGACCGAGGGATAGCGCCACACTTCGGTGAAGGCCCAGGTGCCCACCACCACGAGCGGCAGCACGATCACCAGTGTCAGGGCGACGGCCATGAAAATGCCGGCCCAGTCTATGCGGCTGCGGGCGAAGGGAAGCGAAAGATTGGCCATCAGTTGGCGCCCCCGCGATTCTTGGCGACCGAGCGCACGTAGAAGATGCCGAAGAGAATGCAGAAGCAGAAGGCGATAACGGCCTGCGTCGTCGCGGCCAGCGGATCGCCGACGTCGCGGAACGTGCGCTGCATGAACGGCCCCATCATTTCAGGTGCGGCCGGACCCAGCACATAGGGCAGGGTGAAGGCCGAGAAGATGCCCAGCACGGCGAAGGAAAGCGCCACAAGGATGGAATTGCCGATGCGCGGCAGGATAATGTACCAGAACACCGAGAGGCGCCCGGCGCCGACATCGCGCGCCGCGTCCACCGATTGCGTGGAGACGCCGCCCAGGCCCGAGAGCAGGATCAGCACGGTGAGCGGAATATGGTCCCAGACAAGGCCGATCACGGGCCCCCAGGGGGTGAGATAGGGTGATCGGATCTTGGGGAGACCGACGGCATTGAGCATGATGTCGACGGTGCCGTTCGGGCCGATGGTGCGGATGAACGCGTAGGCCAGGATGATCGAGGGCACGAACATCGGGAAAATGGCAAGGCCCTGCACGTAAGCAGGGAGCGCGCCCTTGGCGAAGCGCAGGTAGATGGCGATGGGCAGGCAGATCAGGAGGAGCAGCGCCGCAGTCACCACGGTGGTCCAGAGCGTGACGTAGAGATTGTCGAGGCTGTATTTGTCGGAAAAGAAGAACGCGTAGGATTCCAGCGAGAACCGCCGCCCTCCGTCAGCGCCTTGCAGCCAGAACGTGCCGATGATCGCTGAAATGATCGGCCACATGATGAGCCAGACCATCAGCAGTACGGGCGCAGCGACGAGGAGGAGGCCCAAGAGCCCCCTCCCGTTGCGAGTTGTGGACGGCGCCTTCGCCCTTTCGACGGCAGTGGTCACGCGTTGCGATCGATATTGGGAGCCACGTTGCGATACCAGCCATCATTGATGGCCTTTTCCCAATCGCCGCCCGGGAAGGTCGGGATGGTCTTGGGAACGATATCGGCGAACTTCTTGCGCAGGTCTTCCGAGACGTAATCCCAGGAAACACCCGGGAAGCCGCCGAGTTCGGTCAGGATCGCAGACTGCACTTCTTCGGTGAGCAGGTAGTCGGCGAGCTTGAGCGCGGCGTCGTGGTTGGCGGCGTTGGTCGGGATGGTCGCACGCGAGAAGTCGCCGCAAAGGGCGAGGTCGGTGAGCTGGACGAGACCGGTGGTGTCCGGCAGAACGCCCTGGTCGATGGCCTGGAGGATCTGGTCGGACCAGACCGGAACCATGGTGACCACGCTCTGCGACAGCAGCTGGATCGACTGCGTATTGCCCGAGGTATAGGCGCCGCCCTCATAGAGCGAGGGAGCCAGTTCGTTGAGCAGGGCCCAAGCCGGAGTCAGGGTCTGTTCGCCGAATTCGGCGGTGAAGTTCGTGGTGGTGAACTTGGACGGGTCCTTGCCGTTCACCTGGTGGATAGCGCGGCGGACGAAGTTGCCACCCGAACCACCCTTGTCGGGACGGTTATAGACGAACTGGCCGGGATTGGCCTTGATCCAGGTGACGAGTTCGTCCCAGGTCTTGGGCGCCTTTTCGGCCGGCAGCTTGGTGGTGTCATAGGCCAGCAGCACCTGCGAACCGCGATAGGGCAGGCCGAACGGGGTCTGGATGGCGAGCGGGTTCACCTTCGAATAGTTCGACAGGTTCGCCTTGGTGAAATCGGTCCACAGGCCGGCTTCGATCCCGCCGATTGGAAGGTGGGCGTCGAACGATTCATAGAAATCGGACTGCGGGTCCTTCTTGGTCTGCATGGCGGCCATGGCGCGCTCGGCGATTGCCAGCAGGCCCGAGCTGTCGCCAGCGTCGACCCAGTTTACGGTCAGGCCGGGATTGGCCTTCTGGAAACCGGGGATGATCGAATTGGCCCAGAAGTCGGTGATGTTGGCATCCGAGCTCGTGTAGACGTCGATCCGATTGGCCTCGGCGAAGGCGATGCGCGGCAGCAAGGTCGCGCCGGCGGCAGCAGCACCTGCAAAAAGCAGTTCGCGGCGTTTCATGGGTGTTTCTCCTCTTGTGACGACTAGACTTTGTTCTTTTGCGGCAGGTGCCGCGGAAGGCTTAGGCAACGCGAGGCATACGAGCTGATTGAAACCGTCCCACGACAATCATGTGACGTTTGCATATCAGCCATGTAACAATTGAATGAACACGTGATCATACCCAAAGGTCAAGTGGAGATTGGCGGACTGTCACAACGCCGATATGAAGGCAGGCAAGGATGTGCATCGATTGAACACGCTGCCAGGTCGGAGGAGCAATTGAGCGACGACAGCGCCGATACCGAACGCACGCGCGAGCACCCGGGGAGTTCCACCGCGCTCGACGTGGCGAAGGCCGCAAAGGTCTCGCGGATCATGGTTTCCCGGGCCTTCAACCCTGAGGCTTCGGTCAGGCCCGACAAGCGGCAGCACATTCTCGATGTGGCGGCGAGCCTGGGCTATCACCCGGATATGGCCGCCCGCGCTATGGTCACCCGCCGCTCGAACCTCGTGGCGGTGGTGGTCAGCACGTTGGCCAATCCGTGGGAAGCGCAGGAAATCGACGCGCTCACCGCCGTGTTGCAGGAAGATGGGCTGGCCGTGGTGGTGTTCCGCATGGAGCACAAGAGCCGGCTGCAATTCAATTTCGCCCATATCCGCGCCTATCGACCTGCTGCCGTCATCGCCTACATGGACGATCTCAAGCCACACCAGCTGCGCCGCGCCTTCGGCAATTCCCCGGCCATCTACCCGGTCTATGGCGCCCACGCACCCACGGACCACGACGAGCACATGGTCGATCGCCTCCATGTCGAGCAGCACGAGGGAATCGCCAACGCCGTTCGACTGCTTGCCGGCACCGGCCGCAAGCGGCTGCTTTACGTGCGCGGGGAGGGGGCTGCTTCCGATCTCGACCGGGTCGACGCGCTCGAGGAGGCATTGGCCGAGCACAGCATCGTCTTCGAAGCCGCCATCGACGGCAATTTCGACTACGCCACGACTCGCGCCGCCGTCATTAACTACTGGCGTCGCGAGGGCCAGCCCGACGCCATCTTCGCAGCCAATGATACCAGCGCGTTCGGTGCCATCGATGCGCTGCGCTACGATCTCGGCGTCTCGGTGCCGCAGCAATGCGCCGTGGTCGGATTCGACAACATCCGCGAGGCTGCCTGGCAGGCCTATAATCTCACCACGATCGGCGTCGATCTGCGCGAGCGTGTCCAGGCGCTCCGCCGCATGGTGGCCGCACGGGTCAGTGAGCCGCGGGCGCGTTCGATGGTCGAAACCATCCGCGCAAGACTGGTGGTGCGGGGCACGGCCTAGTCCGCGCTTCGCATTGACGCTTCCATTGCGCTCGTGCCAGCGTCTTCCGGTTGATGAACTGGAGGGTGTTCAATGCGTGTTTCCATTCTGTCCGCTGCGGCCATTGCCGGCCTGCTGCTTTGCTCCACCGCCATTGCCGGCGAGACGAGCGTGACGCTCGAAAAAGGGATCGACGCCACGCTCAATGTGCCCGATGGCGCCAAGGGTGCGCCGGCCGTGCTGATGCTGCATGGTTTCGGCAGCGCCAAGGACGAGGTCGGCAACATGTATGCTCGCGAAGCCGAGGCGCTGGCCAAGAAGGGCATAGCCTCGCTCCGCATCTCCTTCGAAGGCTTTGGCAAGAGCGATGGCGATACCGGCGCGACGACGGTCGACCAGCAGCTTGCAGATGCCCTCATTGCCGCCGACTACCTTGCCAATGTCCCGGAGATCGACCGTGCCAGGCTCGGCGTTCTCGGCTTCAGCCTGGGCGGCGGCATCGCCATCCTTGCCACGGCCGAGCGCCCCGATTTCTTCAAATCGCGCGTCACCTGGTCATCGGTCGGTGACTTCGCCGAGGACATGAAGGGCTCGGTGGGGCAGGAGGCCTTCGACAAGGCTACGGCTGACGGCATAGTCGGCCTCGACCTCGGCTTCCGCACCATTGCTCTCAAGAAGAGCTTCTTCGATAGCCTCGCCGCGCACTCCCTCAAGGATGCGCTTGCCGCCTACAAGGGCGCCTATCTCGCCATCGCCGGCAGCGAGGATTTTTCGGCCAAATACGCCCAGCAATATGTCGACGCCGCGCCCGGTGACACCAAGGAAGCCATGATCGTCCAGGGCGCAGACCATATCTATGGCGTGCTCGGTCAGGACCAGGCGCAGGCGGACCTGGTAATCGGCAAGACCGCGGACTGGTTTGAGGCGACGTTGAAGTAGGGCGCTCTCGGCTCCTCAGCGACTCCCATCCCCGCAAGGGGAGGGAAGCAAGATTGCGCAATCCTGCCACTCCAGCAGGACAGAGTGAGAGCACCGCTCGAGCCAGCAGGTCTCCCTCCCCCTTGCGGGGAGGGGACAGGGGTGGGGGTAGGGTCACCCCCCACCTACCCGCCATTGACGCCTCATCCATTCTACCATACCAGATGCGAAGCTCCGGAGTTACCATGCCTCGCCTCACCCCCGAAACCCTCGCCTCCGCATCGCCCTCAGCCCAACGCTATGCCTACGATCGCGGCGTCATCGCACCCGGCATCGTCCACCTCGGCATCGGCGCCTTCCACCGCGCGCACCAGGCGGTCTATGTCGATGACCTCCTCGCCCGGCATCCGGAATGGGCTATCGTCGGCGCCAGCCTGCGTCGTCCCGATACCAAGGAGGCGCTGGAGCCGCAGGGTAACCTCTATTCCGTGCTGGTCCGCGATGCCTCGGGCAGCGCCTGCCGCGTCATCGGCTCCATTGCCGGGATCATCGACGCCACGACCGAGGGCGAAACGCTCCTCGAGCTCATGGCTCGGCCAAGCGTGCGGATCGTCTCGCTGACCGTTACCGAGAAGGGCTATTGCCACGATCCGGCGACCGGCCATCTCGATCTCGCCCATCCCGATATCGTTCACGATCTCGCCTATCCGAGCACCCCGCGCAGCGCGCCGGGTTTCCTCGTCGAGGCGCTGGAGCGTCGCCGCCGCGCCGGCATCGCGCCCTTCACGATCATGAGTTGCGACAACCTGCCGAGCAACGGCCGCACCGCGCAGCGCATCGTGGGCGAGTTCGCCGCTGCACGCGGCCGTGAGCTTGCGCCCTATGTCGAGACGGTGGCCTTCCCCAGCACCATGGTCGATCGCATCGTACCTGCCACCACGGACGCCGACCGCCAAGCCGTCTCCGCAATGCTCGGCCTCGACGACGCCTGGCCCGTGGTCACCGAAGCGTTCAGCCAATGGGTGATCGAGGACCATTTCCCCGCCGGCCGGCCGCCTTTTGAAACTGTCGGCGCTCAGATGGTCGAAGATGTCGAGCCGTTCGAGCGCATGAAGCTGCGCATGCTCAATGGCTCCCACTCGACGCTGGCCTATCTCGGCTACCTTGCCGGCCACCAATATGTCGCCGACGCTATTGGGGATTCCGCCTTCCGCGATCTCATCTTCGGCCTCATGACCGAGGAGGTGATGCCGACGCTCGACATGCCGGGTACCGATCTCGCCGGCTATCGCGATGCGTTGCTCGACCGTTTCGCCAATCCCGCGCTCAAGCACCGCACCTGGCAGATCGCCATGGATGGCAGCCAGAAGCTGCCCCAGCGTCTCCTCGGCACCATCCGCGACCGCATTGCCGCCGGCCAAAGCCATGATCGCCTTGCCCTCGGCGTTGCAGCTTGGATGCGTTACGCCACCGGTACGGATGAAAAGGGCGAACCCATCGACGTCCGTGACCCCATGGTCGATCGTTTCCGCGCCATCGCCGCCGAAGCCGGCTGCGATGCCGAGCGCCTGGTCGGCGGCTTCCTTGGGCTGCGCGAAGTCTTCGGCACGGATCTGCCAGACGATCCCGCATTCCGTGCACTGTTGGTGCGTTTGCTCACAAGCCTGCTGGAGCAGGGCGCCGCGGCTACGGTAGGGCAGGTGAAGTAGTCGCAAACTCCAAAACCCTCCCCTTTGTGAGTGGGGAGGGCCAGGTAGGGAAGCCCCGGGCTCTGCGCCTAGAGCTTCGCCCGGATCATCTGATACGAATAGGCCGGCAGCTTCACCGACAGTCGGCCATCCTTGACCACCGCGCCGGTGCCCTTGGTCGGGGTCACTTCGTCGGGGTTCTTGGCCGTGTTCACCGCCTCGAGATTGGCGTGCGTCATCACTTGGTGATCCACGATCGTGGCGCTGCCAAAACCTTCAAGTGCGATGTCGAGGTCGATCGCCTCGTCACCGTTCCGGTTCACCGCGAAGAAGGTCAGCGTGCCGTCCTCTTCGTTGTGGACGCCCGTCACGTCGGCATAGGGAACTCCCTTAACGTTTTCAGTGTCGTAGGTCGGGGAGTTCACAACCAGATTCAGGGCAGTGCCGCGGCCATAGATCGAGGCGAAGTAGTAGGGATAGTAGATCGTCTGCCGCCAGGCTGCGCCCTTCGGGTCGGTCATGATCGGGGCGATCACGTTCACGAGTTGGGCAATGCAGGCGATCTTCACCACGTCGGCGCGGCGGATGAAGGTGTTGAGGATCAGGCCGACCTGCAGCACGTCCTCGAAATTGTAGACGTCTTCCAGCAGCGCCGGGGCGTGCGGCCAGCCGTCATTGCCTTCCAGGATCTTACGGTCCTGCTGGTTGGAATGATACCAGACGTTCCATTCGTCGAAGGAGATGTAGACGTCCTTCTTGGAACGCTTCTTGGCCTTGATGAACTGGATCACGCCGGCCACGGCGTTGATGTAGTTCTCCAGCTCGATCGAGAGCGCCAGGTAGTTGCCGGTCTTCTTCTCGCGGTTGGCGAAATACATGTGCAGCGAGATGTAGTCGATCGCATCATAGGTGTGATCGAGCACCGTCGCTTCCCACTGCGGGTAGCTCGGCATCTTGGCGTTGGACGAACCGCAGACGATCAGTTCGAGCGATTTGTCGAAGGCGCGCAGGGCCTTGGCGGTTTCGTTGGCCAGGTGGCCATATTCGTCGGCGCTCTTGTGGCCGACCTGCCAGGGGCCGTCCATCTCGTTGCCCAGGCACCAGAGCTTTACGTCCCACGGATCCTTGCGGCCGTTCTTGATGCGCAGGTCGCTCCAGTAAGAGCCGCCGGGATGGTTGACGTATTCGACGAAGTTGCGGGCCGCGTCGAGGCCGCGCGAGCCGAGGTTGACGGCCAGCATCATGTCGGTGCCGACGGTCGAGCACCAGTCGGCGAATTCGTGGATGCCTACGGCGTTGGATTCGGAGGTGTGCCAGGCGAGGTCGAGGCGAGTCGGGCGCTCTTCGCGCGGGCCGATGCCGTCTTCCCAGTTATAGGCCGAGACGAAGTTGCCGCCCGGATAGCGGACCATGGGAACGTTGAGGTCCTTGACCAGCTTGGCGACGTCGCCGCGCATGCCGTTCTTGTCGGCGGTGGGGTGATCCGGCTCGTAAATGCCGGTATAGATGGCGCGTCCGAGGTGTTCGAGAAACGCGCCATAAACGCGATCGTCGATCCTGGCGATCGAATAGTCCTTGTGCGCCGTCACCGTCGCCTTCATCGAGGCCTCCTCCTCAAGTAATCCCGATGTTCTGATTTATATCATCGAGTGCGGTACATAAGGCGTGAGAGGCAGCGAAAGTCAAGCGCCTTCGGCGCGTTTGATCCAAAGAAGTATGGGGATGAAGAGGGGTGCCGGAGCCGCTGTCGGCTCCGGCGGAAAAGCGGTCAGGCGACCAGCTTGCGATAGAGGTGCCAGGTGGCGTGGCCGAGCACCGGTACGACGACGGCAAGACCCACGAAGAACGGGATCGAGCCGATGGTGAGCAGCACCGCGACGATAAGGCCCCAGGCGAGCAGGGGGATCGGATTGACCATGAAGGCCCGGACCGAGGTTTCGATCGCTGCGAAGGCCCCAACGTCGCGATCGAGCATCAGCGGAAAGGCGATGACCGTGGTGGCGAGCGTGACCAGCGCGAAGAGGAAGCCGACGCCGCAACCCCAGAGCATCAGCTGCCAGCCCTGCGAGGTGGTGAAGACCTCGCCGAGGAAGGCGGTGACCGAGGTCGGGGCGCTCATGCCGAAGGTTGCCTGGTAGATACTCTCTGCTGCCGCCAGCCAGAGATAGAAGATGGCGAAGATCATGATGCCGACGGCGATGATCGAGGGGAGAGCGGGCGAGCGCATCACTTCGATCGCGTGGATCCAGGAGGTGTCCTGTCCCTGTTCCTTGCGCCGGCTGATTTCGTAAAGCCCTATGGCGGCTATGGGGCCGAGCAGGGCGAAGCCGGAGGCAAGCGGGAAGACCATGGGCAACGCATTGGCACCCGAGGACCAGATCGCCAGCGCGATACCGACTACTGCATAGATGAGGCCGAGAAAGGCATAGTGGGACGGTTTGTCCCAGAAGTCCGAAAGGCCCGCGCGCAGCACGTCCCTAAGGTCCGACATCTGGATCTTGCGAATTTGGGGGTGAGCCACAGCCTTGGTGGCACCGCCGATCACGTGAAAGTCTGCCATTGCTTGTCTCCTCACGAAGACAGGAACAACGGGTCGTGCGAAGAGCGCACCGTGGTGGCTGGTCACACGAAACCGCGTGCCTGCTAGATGATCACGTTAGCCGAAAAGTCCGGCTTTGTCCCTATGCGATGGTTTTGGCCCGTTTCAGCTTGTCGTGAGGGCTTTCGTTTGGCTCCGCTCACGGGGAGGCGTACAATCGCGGGCGTTGAGGGCAGGTGTCCAGCAAGGGACGTTGCCATGCTGACCGATCATCGTGCCTACGCCACTATTCCCGCCGCCGACATGACCCGGGCCAAGGCCTGGTACAAGGACAAGCTGGGGCTGTCTCCGTTCCGCGAAGACGAGACTGGCGCCATCTATCATGTGGGTGCGGGAACGGGCTTCCTGCTGTATCCGACGCCCAATGCGGGCAAGGCGCCCAATACGCTCATGTCGTTCGGGTCGTCGGACGTCGTGGCGGATGTGAAGGACCTCAAGCGCCACGGCGTTGTATTCGAGGAATACGACATGCCGGGCCTCAAGACGGTCGACTCGATCGCGAACATGGGCATCTATCACGCCGCATGGTTCCGCGACGCCGACGGCAATATCCTCGCCATCGGCGACGAGCCGAATTGAGTTCCGCTCCTCTCGGGAGCGGGCAGGGATCAATCGCGGCGGAACACCAGGGCCGCGAGCAGGGCGACGGCGGCCAGCGCCGCGGCGGTCTGTAGCGGGTTGTCGCGCATCACCTGGCCGGCCGTATTGGCCTGGCCCCCGACATAGCGGGCTGCCGCGCGGGCGCGGTGGCCCACTTCCTCGCGCAGGTCGTGGCTGTTGAGCGAATGACGCATATCCTCGAGCGAGGAGGAGATGGACGCGATCTGGCGGCCGAGCGAAGCGATCTGGTCGCTCATGTGCTCGGACAGGTCTTCGACGACATGTTCGGCCTGCCGGATCGGCTTGATGTTTGAGCTCGCCATGTTTCAACCCTCCTAGGCTTTGGCTTGGGCACCCGACTAACTCGGGGCGGAGGGGCTTGGTTCCGTTGGCCGTCGTTCCTCGCTGCGCCGCCTTGCGGTCTGCGACTGCCGCTCGAAAAAGGCCGAAAGCGCCGCCGGGCGATAGATCGGCCAATCCGCCGACGCAGCACGCGCGATGCGCGCCCGGCTGCTGGCGCCCAGGTCTGCCTGTCGTGCCGGCCCTTTCCGCGCACCGCGCCGGTAGATGATCTCCGTCCAGCTTTTCGGAGCCGTCATGTTGTGCAATGGCGCGAAGTCGTCGCGCTCACCAGCATATGCCTTGAGTGCCACACGGTCGAAGGCGAGGCCCTGCCGGCTGGCGCCGTCCATGATCCAGACCAGCGGGGAGGCCGATAGCCCCGTAATGTCGCCACCGCCACCCACCGAGCCGTGGTCACCCGGAAACCAGAGCTGATGGTAATTGCCCGCACGGCCTTCGATGCGGTTGAGGTCGCCGACATTGTCCCACAGCGCCGGCTCGAAGCTCAGCCGATCCTCGTCGATCGCCACCGCATGACGCGCCGCTTCGACGATGCTCGACAGCGCCGCGTCATGGAACTGGTACTTGGCCGCGGTCCGGAAGATGCGCTCGAGCAGCAGGTATCTGGGCATGCCGAGCGCCCCCACTGTATCCCAGACGCCCAGATATTTGAGCGTGAAAAGCGGCTGGTTGGTCAGCGCCGTCGGTACACCCAGCGCCTGCCGGAACGCCCGGTCCTCCGGCTTCATGATGATGTCCTGCGAGTTCTCCAGCCGGAACTGCTGCGCCCGCTCCATGTCCGGATGCGCCTCGGGCGAATTGTCCTTGTAGAACTTGAAGGCCTCTTCGACCTTGTCGAGCCTATCGCGGGTGACGATGCCGCATTTGCGGATGAGACCGGCCAGCGAGCGCGCCGTGAAGGCGCCGCGCGAAAAGCCGAAGATATAGATTTCATCGCCCGGATCGTAGTTGAAAACGAGGAAGCGGTAGGCCGCCGCGATCTTGTCGAAGAGCCCCCAGCCGAAGGCTCCGGCGAGCGTGCGTTCGAGTGCCTGGTTGATGAGGAAGGTCGTGCCGACCCCCTCGTCGTAATAGGTCACCTGAGGCACGCCGTCCGTGCCGTATGGCAGCACCGAACGGGCCGCCAGCACCACATTGGTCGGGTGTTCGGCCGATAGCCGGTTCCAGGTGCCGTCGCAGAAGACTGCCAGCCGCTTCATCGAAGTCCCCCCCCAGCCCCGCTCCATACTGCAGGTTTTCCGGGCGTTTGGGGAGAGGGCAGTGCCTGCAGGCTATCCACGCTGCCGCTCATTTCGGCAGCGATTTGCCCAAAGTTTAGTCCCACTAAAATCGGCTTGACAGTCGGGTTTTTCAGGTCCCAAGTTTAGTATGACTAAACAGAGGATGGTATGAGCGACGAGTTTGCCGCCCAGATCGAGAGCGAAACCTACCCGATGGGGCACCGGCTGCGTGAGCGCCGGGTCGATATCGGACTCACCCTCAAGCAGGTGGCGGACGGCGCTGGCCTTTCGGTCGGCTTCATTTCCCAGGTGGAGCGCGGCATCACCATGCCCTCGCTCTCCTCGCTCGTGTCCATCTGCAAGGTGCTCAAGACCGACGTCAGCACCTATCTCCAGCAGCCGCGCAACCAGAGCCGCCTGTCCCGGCATGGGCAGCGCGAGGTCTACTCGCTGGTCAATGCCAGCACGCGCATGGGAGCGCAGCCGATCACCTATGAACGGGTATCGAGCAATTTTCCCGGCCGCCACATGCATTCGGTGCTCATGAACATCCCGCCCGGCTACAAGTCCGAGAGCATCTCGCACGATGGCGAGGAGATGCTCTACGTGCTCTCGGGAGAGGTCACGAGCATCGTCAACGACAATCATGCAATTCTGCAGGCGGGCGATGCCGAGCATTTCCCGTCCACGCATCCCCATTCGGTCTGGAACCACACGCAGTCCATGGCTGTGGCGCTCTGGGTCGGAACACAGGAATTGTTCGGCGAGGAACCGTCGGACGACTAACCACGTCGGCTGCAAAGGCCGCGAACTGGAAGGCTCAAGGAAGGAAAACCATGAAGACAATCAATCGGGCGATTGCTGCCGCGGCGCTGGCCGCGACCGCGCTGACCGCCGTTGTATCCGCCGCGCAGGCCGAAACCGTGCTGCGCCTCGATGAAGTGCCGGTCGGCGAGCTCGACCCGGCCAAGGCGTCGGACTATGCCGACTCCATCCTGATGTTCAACGTCTACGACACGCTGGTCTTCGCCGGTCAGGGCAAGCCGGGCATGGTGCCCGATCTCGCTTCGAGCTGGGAGACCGACGGCACCTCGTTCACGTTCAAGCTGCGCGACGACGTCAAGTTCCAGAGCGGCAATCCCTTCACCTCGGCCGACGTGGTCTATTCGCTTGAGCGCATGAAGGCGCTGGGGCAGGGCCTTTCCTACCTCTTCGAGGACGTGACCGGGGCGGAAGCCGTTGACGAGCACACCGTCAAGTTCACCCTCGCCAAGCCCTATGCCCCGTTCCTGGCCGCGCTGGTGCGCCTGCCGATCGTGGACAAGAAGCTGGTCGAAGAGAATACGACGGGTGACGACTGGGGCCAGGCGTATCTCTCGACCCATTCGGCCGGTACGGGCGCTTACTCGGTAACGTCGCACAATCCGCAGTCCGAAACCGTGATGGCCAAGAACCCCTCCTACTTCCAGGAGATGGATGCGGCGGCTCCCGACACCGTGCGCCTGCGCTATGGCCTCGAAGCGGCGACGGTGCGCACTCTGGTCGCCCAGGGCGAACACGACATCACCTCGCAGTGGCTGCCTCCGGAAGTGCTGGCCTCGCTGGCCAAGGACGGCAACCAGCTTCTCACCGAGCATGGCAACGGGGCGTTCTACATCAAGCTGAACACCGCCAAGGCGCCGTTCGACGACGTCAACTGCCGCCTCGCCGTGTCCAACGCCTTCGACTACCAGTCGGCGCTCAAGCTCATCGCCGTGACCCCGGAAGTGTCGCAGGGCAAGGTGCCGACCGGCGCCATTCCGGCCCAGATGCTCGGTGGTTTCCCCGATGGCGAGCCGCTGAAGCAGGATCTGGCCAAGGCCAAGGAATTCCTGGCGCAGTGCAAGTACAACCCGGCCGACACCGAGGTCGAGATCTCCTGGATCGCCGAAGTGCCGATCGAGGAGCGCTTCGCCCTCCTGCTCCAGGCCAACATGCAGCAGCTCGGCTTCAAGTCCAAGATCACCAAGATGCCCTGGGCGCTGTTCGTGGACGCCGTGACGAAGCCGGAGACCACTCCGTCGGTGTCGCAGGTCAACGTGGCCTCGGTGACCGGTGACCCGGACACCCTGCTCTACGGCATGTATCACTCGTCGGCCGCGGGTACCTGGCAGTCGCCGGAATACCTCAAGGACGAAGAAGTCGATAAGCTCCTCGACCAGGGCCGTGCGGCCACCACCGAGGAAGAGCGGGTTGCCGCCTATACTGCGCTCAACAAGCGCCTGATGGAAATCGCGCCCTCGATCTATGCCTATGACTCGCAGGCGGTGTTCGCTGCGTCCAACCGCGTCAAGGTTCCGGCCCTGAGCGATGACAGCAAGCGCATCTCGCTCGACAGCGCCGGCTTCCAGTTCCGCCTGATGGAAATGCAGCCGTAACGGTTCCAACCAATCGGATCGGCCCCTTTCGCGGGGCCGGTCCGGGCCTTTGAAAGCGCAGCATGTCACCCGTCATCCGTGTTCTGCTCCAGCGCATCGGGACATCGATCCTGGTGTTGTTCGGAGTGTCAATCCTGATCTTTGCCATCGCGCGGGTCATTCCCGGCGATCCGGCGCGTATTGCACTGGGCCCTAACGCGACTGCGGAAGCGGTTGCCAACCTGCGCGGGCAATTGCACCTCAACGACAACATCGGGGTGCAATACGGCTATTTCCTCGCCGACCTGCTGCGGGGCAATCTGGGCATCTCGCTCTACACCAACCGTCCCGTGACGACCGACCTCGCGCAGTTCCTGCCGGCGACGTTCGAGCTCATCATCGTGGCGGGCATCATGATGATCGGCCTCGGCCTGCCGCTGGGCATCCTGGGGGCGCGCTATCGCAATACGTTCGTGGACGGGCTGCTGCGGGTGGTGTCGTTGCTGGGTGTGTCCGCGCCCAGCTTCGTGTGGGCGGTGGTGCTCATGCTGCTCTTCGCCTATTTCCTGCCGTTGTTCCCGATCGCGGGCCGGCTCAATGACGCCTTCGTGGTTCCGCAGGTCACCGGCTTCATGCTGGTCGATACGCTGCTGGCCGGGAATATCCCGGCTTTCCTCGATGCCCTGCGCCACATCATCCTGCCGGCCTTCGCGCTGGCGCTGAGCGGCATCGGGCAGGCGGCGCGGCTGACGCGCGCCAACATGATCGAGACCTATGACAAGCCCTATATCGAGATGGCCGAGGCCTTCGGCTTCCCGAGCGCCAGGATCGCCAAGAAGTATGCGTTCAAACCCTCGCTCATTCCGTCGCTGACCATCATCGGGCTCGACTTCGCCTCGATGCTGGGCAGCGCTTTCCTGGTCGAGGCCGTGTTCGCCTGGCCGGGGCTATCACGCTACGGCGTGCAGGTGATCCTGCGCAAGGACCTCAACGCCATCGTGGGCACGGTGCTGGTGATCTCGCTCGTGTTCCTTATCGTCAACATCATCGTGGACCTGCTGATCGCGTTCATAAATCCGCGCATCCGCCTGTCGCAGAGGTCGCAGTGAGCCGCACGCTTTACATTCTCCTGCGCAATCCGCTTTCGCTGGTGGGCATCGTGCTCATTGGCCTGGTGGTCTTTGCCGCAGTCTTCGCCGATTTCATCACGCCGTTCCCCGAGCATGTCGGGGCAGTGGTGGACTTCACCAATTTCAACCAGCCCCCGCACTGGCCGAACATTTTTGGCACCGACCTCGTCGGGCGCGATCTTTTCACCCGCGTGATCTTCGCCTTCCGCACCTCGCTGCTGCTGGCGGTGGTGGTGCTGGCGATCGCCGTTCCCATCGGGGTCGTGATTGGGCTCATCGCCGGCTACACGGGCGGCTGGGTCGACTATGTGCTGATGCGCATCACGGACGTCTTCCTCTCGATACCACCGCTGGTGCTGGCCATGTCGATCATGGGCCTGCTCGAGCCGTCGCTGACCAACGGCATGCTGGCGGTCACCGCCATGTGGTGGCCGTGGTACACGCGCCTCGTCTACAACATCGTGCGCTCGGAGCGCGAAGAGGGCTACGTGCTCGCCGCCGAAGTCGTCGGGGCTTCGCGCTGGCACATCATGTTCCGCGAAATCCTGCCCAATTGCGTGCCGGCCATCATCACCAAGATGACGCTGGACTGCGGCTTCGTGATCCTCATCGCGTCTTCGCTCTCCTTCCTCGGCCTTGGCGTGCAGCCGCCGACCCCGGATCTGGGCTCGATGGTGGCCGAGGGCGCCAATTACCTGCCGGATAGCTGGTGGCTGACGGTATTCCCGGGCCTGGCCATCCTCATCGCGGTCTTCGGGTTCAACCTGCTCGGCGATGCCCTGCGCGATATCCTGGGGAGCGACGCCTGATGGACAAGACGCTCGCGATTTCCGATCTCAAGCTGGCCTTCAAGTCCTATTCCGGGCTTTCCGAAGTGCTGCACGGCATCTCGCTCGACATCGCGCCGGGCGAGACGGTGGCGCTGGTGGGCGAGTCCGGTTCGGGCAAGTCGGTGACGGCCCGGATCATCCTCGGCCTCCTGCAGCGGCTGCCGAATGCCCGGATTTCCGGGCAGGTCATGTTCGATGGCCGCGACCTCGAAAAGCTCAGCGAAGCCGAGCGCTACGCGCTGCGTGGCACCGCCATGTCGATGATCTTCCAGGACCCGACTTCGGCGCTCAATCCGGTCTTCACCATCGACGTGCTGTTCCACGAGGTGCTCAAGCGCCGCAATCCCTCGATCTCCGCGCAAGAGGCCCGGGCGAAGGCTAAGGCAGCGCTGGAGGAGGTGGCGATCACCGAGCCCGAACGCGTGCTGCAAAGCTACAGCTTCCAGCTTTCGGGCGGCATGAACCAGCGCGTGATGATCGCCATGGCGCTGGTCAACGAACCCAAGCTTCTGCTGGCCGATGAGCCGGGCACGGCCCTCGACGTCACCGTCCAGGCGCAGACGCTCAAGCTCATGGCCGATCTCGTCGAACGGCACGGCACGTCGGTGCTGTTCATCTCGCACAACCTCGGCGTCGTGCGCGAATTCGCCGACCGCGTCTATGTGATCTACAAGGGCCGCATCGTCGAGACCGGGCCGACCGAGGCACTGTTCGACAATCCCGAGCATCCCTACACCAAGGCGCTGCTGCGTGCGGTGCCGCGGATCACGGGTGGCGGCATTCCCGATATTTCGGAAGATACGGGCGACTTTTACGCGCCGATGGTGGTGCACTCATGAGCCAGCCCATTCTGTCCCTGAAGAACCTCACCAAGACGTTCGACGTCAACGGGCACGAGGTGAAGGCCGTCTCCGACGTGTCGTTCGACGTCATGCCGGGCGAATGCCTGGCCATTGTGGGCGAGTCCGGATCGGGCAAATCCACCATCGCCAACATGGTGCTGGGCATTTACGGGCCGACCTCGGGCTCCATGGTGTTCGAAGGCACCGAGTTGCCCGCCAAACGTGACCTGGTGCATCGCCGGGCCATCCAGCTCGTGCAGCAGAACCCGCTCTCGGCGCTCAATCCGCGCCGCACCATCGGCGCTTCGCTGCGGCTGGCGCTCGATGTCCACAACATTGGCGAGCGCTCTGGGCGCAACAAGCGCGTGGGCGAGTTGCTCGAGGAAGTCGGCCTGCCTGCCGATTTCGCCAAGCGCCGCCCGGCTAGCCTTTCCGGCGGCCAGCGGCAGCGTGTGGCCATTGCCCGGGCGCTGGCCTGCCAGTCGCGCCTCGTCGTGCTCGACGAGCCGACCTCGGCGCTCGACGTGCTCGTCCAGGCACGCGTCCTCAAGCTCCTCGACGACCTGAGGAAGGCGAGGGGGCTCACCTACATCTTCATCACCCATGACCTGTCGGTCGTCCGCAACATTGCAGACCGCATGGCCGTGTTTGAACGGGGCCGGCTGGTGGAGCTGGGCGAGACCGCCCGGATCTTCACCGCGCCGGAACACCCCTATACCCGCAAGCTCATCGGGGCGGTCCCCGTGGTCACCACCGACGAGCTCGAACTGAGAGACAGACTGATCCATGACTAATCCGACCAATCCGCACGCCGCTTTCGCCGCCGAACTGGCAAAGGTAAGCGGCCAGCCGCAAGTCGCCTACGCGGCGCTGCACGAGCTTACCAACCGGGTGATCGGAACCAAGCTCTTCACCATTCTCGGCCTCGATTACGATGCCGGCGTGATGCGCCGTCTCTACTCGGACAACCTGGAGCTCTACCCGGTCCCCGGCGCCGACCCGATCGGCGACACCGTCTGGGAGCAGACCATCATCGGCAAGCGCGAGCCGCTGGTGCTCAATTCGGCCGAGGCGCTCAAGGCCGTGCTGCCGGAATATCCCAAGCTCGAGGCCCTGGGCTGCAAGTCCATGCTCAACCTGCCCATCGTCGTCTTCGGGACCTCGATCGGCACCCTCAACATGCTCAACGTTGAAGGCCACTTCACGGCCGAGCGCGTGGCCGAGGCCTATGCCCTCACGGCTGCCGCCGCCACGTGCCTGCTGATGACGAAAGAGACTGCCAATGGCTAAGACAATCCGCGTTGCCACCGACGTCGGTGGCACCTTTACCGACCTCGTCGTCTTTGAGACGGATCAGGAAACCGGCAAGTCGGTGGTTAAGACCGCCAAGTCGGACACCACTCCGCCGAACTTCGAGAAGGGCGTGCTGAACGTTCTCGCCAAGGGCGGCGTCGATGTTTCCGAGATCGATTTTCTCGCCCACGGCACCACCGTGGTGATCAATGCGCTCACCGAGCGCAAGGGCGTCAAGGTCGGCCTCATCACTACCGAAGGTTTTCGCGATACGCTCGAAATCGCGCGTGGCAATCGCCCGGATTTCTTCAACCTGCACTACGCCAAGCCCGAGCCCTTCGTGCCGCGTTTCCTGCGCCGCGAGGTTACAGGGCGCATGAGCTACAAGGGCGAGGAGATGGTCAAGCTCGACCTCTCGGGCCTGCCTTCTATCCTCGACATCTTCAAGGCCGAAGGCGTGGAAGCGGTGGCGATCAGCTTCCTGCATTCCTATGCCAATCCGACCCATGAGCAGGCTGCCTTGGCCGAAGTGCAGAAGCTCTGGCCGGAAGTTTCGGCCGTGGCCTCGCACCAGATCACCCGCGAATGGCGCGAATACGAGCGCACCAACACCGCCGTGCTCTCGGCCTATGTGCAGCCGGCGGCAGAACGCTATCTCGGCCGCCTGGCCGATGGCTTGAAGCAGTCCGGCTTCGATGGCGACGCCTACATCATGCAGTCGAACTGCGGTGTGGACTCGATCGAAGCCGTGTCCCGCATTCCCATCACCATGGTCGAATCCGGCCCAGCCTCAGGCTTCTGGGGCGCGGCTGAACTTGGCAAGCTGATCGGGGAAACCAACGTGCTGGCGCTCGATATCGGCGGCACGACGGCCAAGTGCTCGCTGATCGAGGACGGGCACGTCAAGATCATGACCGACTACTGGATCGAACGCGACCGCAAGTCGGCCGGCTATCCGATCATGGTGCCGGTGGTGGACCTGGTCGAGATCGGCAATGGCGGTGGCTCCATCGCCTGGGTCGATGAACACGACAAGCTGCATGTCGGCCCGCAATCGGCCGGCGCCAGCCCGGGCCCGGCGGCCTATGGCCGTGGCGGCGACAAGGCGACGACCACCGACGCCAATCTTTGGCTCGGCCGCATCAACCGCGACTATTTCTGCGGCGGCGAAGTGGTTGCCGACATGGCCGCGACCGAAAAGGCGCTCTCGGGCGTTGCCGCCAAGCTCGGCATCAATGCCGACGACGCGGCGCGCGGCATCATCCGCATCGCCAACAACAACATGGTCAACGCCCTCAAGCTGGTGTCGCTCAACCGCGGCCACGATCCGCGTGACTTTACGCTCGTCGCCTTCGGCGGCGGTGGCGCCATGCATGCGGTGGCGCTCGGCATGGAACTGGGCGTCAAAAAGGTGGTGATCCCGACCGGCGCTTCGGTGTTCTCGGCGTGGGGCATGATGATGAGCGACCTGCGTCGCGATTACTTCGTCACCCGCCTCGGCGACCTGCGTCCCGGCGCTGCCGAGGGCATCGAGAGGACTTTTGCCGAAGGCGAAGCCCATGCCCGCGCCCAGTTCGCGGTTGAAGGCATCGACCCGGCCAAGGTCAAGGTCCTGCGTTTCGGCAAGTTCCGCTACCAGAACCAGGAGCACACGACCGAAGTGCTGATCGACGGTCCGGTGACCGAAGAGCGGCTGGCAGCCATCGAGGCCGATTTCCACCAGACCTACGAGCGCGAATACACCTATCGCCTCAAGGCCCCGGTCGAGATCGTCGGCATTCATCTCGTGGCGTCGGCGGAAGTCGGCAAGCTCACCATGGAAAAGCGTCCGTCGACCGGCACGCCGGCTTCGGCCGCCCTCAAGGGTGAGCGCGATGTCGACTATGCCCTCGAAGGCATCCACAAGGCCGCCATCTATGATGGCACCAGGCTCGAGCCGGGCATGACCTTTGCCGGTCCCGCCATCATCGAGGACCCCGGTACCACCGTGGTCATCCATCCGGGCAACCGGGTGGAAGTCGATGGCTTCGGCAATATCCAAATCACTCTGGCGGCGTGAGGCATCGACATGACTGACACCATCAACGATCCGATTACCCTCGAAATCATCCAGAACTCGCTGCAGGCGACGGCCGACGAAATGTTCGCGGCCATGCGCAAGACGGCAATGAGCTCGGTCATCTACGAAGTGCTCGACATGGGCACGGGCATTGTCGACGCCGAAGGGCGCCTGGCCTCCTCGGGCGCCGGCATCCCGTCGTTCGTGGGCGTGCTCGACAAGGCCGTGCAGGTGATCGTGGCCAAGTTCAACAAGCCGGGCGACATCCAGCCGGGCGACGTGTTCACGACCAACGACCCCTATTATGGCGGCGTGACCCACCTTAACGACATCGTCGTGGCGATGCCCGTCTTTGCCGATGGCAAGCTCATCGCCTGGACGGCCAACATCGCCCACAATGCCGATATCGGCGGCAAGTCGCCGGGGTCGCTCTCGGCTGACGCGACGGAGATCTTCCAGGAGGGCCTGCGCCTGCCGGCCATCAAAATGGTCTCCAAGGGCGAGCCGATCGCGGCGGTCTTTGACATCATGACGGTCAATTCCCGCACGCCCGATTTCCTCGAAGGCGACATCTGGGCGGCCATCGCCTCGGTGCGCATCGGGGCCAAGCGCCTGACCGAACTCGCCACCAAGTACGGTGTCGGCACGTTCGAGAAGGCCATGCGCTCGTTCATGGATTTCGGCGAGAAGGTTTCGTTGCGCGAGTTGGCCAAGCTTCCGCACGGCACGTTCGAGCTGACCGAGGAGCAGGACGATGGCCGCTTCTACAACGTCAAGGTGACGATCTCGGACACCGAGTTCCTTGTCGACCTGCGCGATAATCCGGACCAGGATGTCGGCCCGACCAATACCAGCCGCGACGGCGCGATCATCTGTGCTCAGATCATCTTCAAGTCGCTGACGGACCCGGAATCTCCGGCCAATGAAGGCTCGTTCCGCCCGATCAAGGTGCTCACGCGCGAAGGCTCGGTGTTCCATGCCAAGGAGCCGTCGCCGATCGGGTTCTATTTCGAGACCGAGGTTCGCGTTTACGACCTCATCTGGCGCTGCCTTGCCAATGTGATCCCGGAGCGCCTGCCTGCCGGGCACTTCTCATCGATCTGCGGCACCTTCATCGGCGGCCCGCACCCGGATACGGGGCGCCACTACACCATCGTCGAGCCCGAGCTTGGCGGTTGGGGCGCCAGCCGGGGACGGGACGGCAACTCGGCCATTTTCTCGGGCTTCCACGGCGAAACCTACAATTGCCCGGCGGAAATCTCGGAGGCCCGCAACGGCCTGTTCGTCGACCGCATGGAGCTCAATACCGAGCCGGGCGGCGAGGGGCAGTGGGTTGGCGGTCATGGCATCGTCATGGACTACCGCGTGCGTGCCGACGGCTCGTTCCTGACGGCGGGTTACACCCGCTCGAAGATCCTGCCCTGGGCGCTGGACGGCGGCGAGGAGGGTTCGCCCAACTACGTACGCGTCTTCCGCAAGGATGGTACCTCGGAGCGCTATTCGTTCGTCTCGAACCTGACGGTCAATACGGACGACGTGATCCGCATCGTCACCGGCACCGGCGGCGGTCTTGGCGATCCGAAGCTGCGAGACAAGGCAGCGGTAGCCGCGGACCTCAAGAACGGGTTCATCACTCCCGAGCGGGCCAAAGAGGTCTACGGGGTCTAAGCAAGAGAAAGGGCCGGAGCAATGCTCCGGCCCTTGTCGTTTCCGGTGCGCGCTGCGCTAGGCGGCGCGGCGTATCACGCGGATGATCAGCAGCAGGATCACGGCGCCGATGATCGAGGCGATGATCGAGCCCACGATACCGCCGAAGCTGATGCCGACAACCGGCAGCAGCCAGCCTGCCAAAATACCGCCGATGATACCGATCACGATGTCGCCGATAATGCCGAAACCCGAGCCCTTGACGATCAGGCCGGCGACCCAGCCGGCAATGCCGCCAACTACCAGTACGATCAGAAGAGAAGTGAGATCCATTTCTTGCCCCTTTCGCAAGTTTGCGTCCCTAACAAGGTCAGTCTGCTAAACAATGCGCGGCGGCGATTTTGGTTCATTTTGAACTGCTTGGAGCTTGGTTAGTTATCCCGTGCACCAGAGGAGAGACCCGATGTTCGCCAATCGACACGCCACCGCCATGTTGCCCGCCAAGGACCTCAAGCGGGCAATCGCCTGGTATGAAGACAAGCTCGGCCTGCGCCCCGTGCGGCAGGACGAATACGGCGCCGCCTACAATCTGAGCGGCACCGACATATTCCTCTACGTCACCGATTTCGCCGGCACGGCCCAGCACACGCTGCTCTCGTTCGACAGTCCCGACCTCGTCGCGGACATGGCGGAGCTGCGCAGCAAGGGCGTCGTTTTCGAGGAATACGATCTGCCCGGCCTCAAGACCGTCAACGGCCTCGTCGAGTTCGGTCCTGTCAAGAACGCGTGGGTGAAGGATTCCGAGGGCAACATCCTCGGCTTCGTCGAGGGAATGTAGCCTAGAGCCCGGAGAGCAGGTGCTTGGTAATGAGGTCCGGCGCGGTGATCGCCGAGCCGCTGACCACTGCAAAGGCACCGGCCGCGAACGAGGCTGCCACGTGCTCGGGCGTCCAGACACCGCCCTCGACGATAACCGGCACGTCGAGCCGGCCGACCAGTTCGCGTACGAGGTCGAACGCCGGCCGGACCGCGCCCGTGCTTTGCGGGGTATAGCCGACCATCGTCGTGGCGATGACGTCAGCGCCTTGCTCGGCCGCCGTGATGGCTTCCTCGAATGTCGAGATATCGGCCATCATTGCCGCCCCGCGGGCATGGGCCGCAGCAGTGAGTTCGGCAAAGCTCTCGCCAGGTCGCGTTCCGCTCGTCGCCTGAGCGGCGACGATATCGGCGCCGGCATCACACAATGCGTTCACATCGGCTACGGTCGTGGTGATGTAGACGTCGAATCCCGTGCGTCGGTCCTTGGCGATGCCGATAATGGGCAGGCTCGTGCGGGCGCGCAGTTCGCGGACCACGTCGACGCCATCCACGCGATAGCCGCCTGCGCCGCCAAGCCCCGCCGCGCCGGCCATCATCGCGAGGATATCGGGCCGTCCGAGCGGGCTGCGCGGATCCATCACCTGCGAGGAAACCACGAGCTTGCCCTTGAGGCGTTCGAGTGCGGCGTTCATGGCTTGCGGTCTCCTTGTGTGGCGAGCGCTACTGTATGCCACCGATTCCGGTGGATGGGGGAGGTGTCGTCGTGCTGATCTTCATCGATTTCGAGGCGTCCTCGCTCAGCAAGCAGAGCTACCCGATCGAGATCGGTTGGGTCACAGAGGCCGGCGCGGAGGAGGGCCACCTCATCCGTCCCGCGCCCATCTGGACCGAATGGGATGCGCGCGCCGAACTCATCCACCGCCTCAGCCGGGCGCAATTGTCGGAGGAGGGTGAGCCGCACGACCTCGTCTGCGAGCGTGTCATCTCGGTCTTCGAGGGCAACGATATCTATGCCAGCGCCCCTTCATGGGACGGCCACTGGCTGAGCATGCTGCTGCGTGCCTCCGGCAAGCCGCGCCATCTCCTGCGGCTCAGCGGCACCAGCGAGCTCTTCCTGGACGTAGCCCGGGGCCGCCTCGGCACCAACGACGATGCCCTTGCCGCGGCGCATGTCGAACAGGTCCGCCAATCTCTGAAGCAGCCCGCTCAGGAGCACCGCGCCGTCCCGGACGCCCGGCGCGAATGGGAGTTGTGGAAGGCGCTGGTGGCTTAGCCGCCGTTCTGCGCCGAGCGGATCAGGCCTACCTTCATGTCCTTGGCGGTGTAGATGCACTCGCCGTCTGCCAGCACGCGGCCATCGGCCATGCCGAGCGTCATCGCCCCGCGCTTTACGCGGTGCATCTCCACCTCGTAGCGGACCTGCCTGGTCTGGGGCGTGATGTCACCGCGGAACTTCACCTCGCCGACGCCGATGGCGCGGCCCTTGCCGGGCGATCCCGACCAGCCGAGCCAATAGCCGACCATCTGCCACATCGCATCCAGGCCAAGGCAGCCGGGCATGACCGGATCGCCGGGGAAGTGGCAATCGAAGAACCAGAGGTCCGGGTGGATGTCGAGTTCGGCGATCACATGGCCCTTGCCATGGGCGCCGCCATCCATGCTGATTTCGGTGATCCGGTCCATCATCAGCATCGGGGGCGCCGGCAATTGTGCATTGCCCGGACCGAAATAGCCGCCGCGGCCCGACTGGAGCAGGTCGTCCCTGGAATAAGAGGGCTGGGGCGAGTGAAAATCGTGAGGGCCAAGCACTTGCGCGTATCTCCGTGTCGCAACTGCTTCAATCTATGACCTGCCCAGGCCGGTTCGGCAATGTCATTGGGCGCGATTAGCCCGCCCGCTGCTCCTGGTCGAGCCGCAGCGGGTAGCGGGTCGGGTGGTGCAGGGAGATCGTGTGGTTGATCGGGCTGCCATGCACGTCATAGGCGATCTGCTCGACGCTCAGCAAAGCCGCCGGCGGCTTGAGGTCAAGCAGCCTGGCCTCCGCCTCGTCGGCCAGCCGCGCGGAGAGCAGTGTGTGGCCGTTGTGCGGCACCAGCCCGTAGCGGGAGGCCAGTTCTGCGTAGAGCGAACGGTTGCCATTGGCCCAATCGAGATCGAGCAATCCCGGCACGCGCACCGGCAACAGCCAGTCATGCGAGATCGCCACGGCCTCGCCGTCGATGAGGCGCAGCCGCCGCAGCGAGATCACCGGCGTGCCGGCCTCGACTTCGAGTTGCTGCGCGGTGCCTTCACTCGCCGGCTCGATCGCCGCCGTCAGCAGCCGGCTGCCCGGGTTGCGCCCGTGCTCCATGGCGGTCGCCGTAAAGCTGCGCATCAGCTCGAGTTCGTAGGAGCCGCGCCGCCGGCCGGTGGCGTAAAAACCCTTGCCGGGATGACTGCGCAGCAGGCCTTCGCGCACGAGTTCGGTCATGGCCTGGCGAATGGTGATGCGGCTGACGCCGTATTGCTCGACGAGCTCGCGCTCGGAGGCGAGCTTGGAATGGGGCGGGATGAGGCCGCTTTCCAGGGCTTCTACCAGGCGTGCCTTGACCTGCTTGTAGAGCGGGCGGGGATCATCGCGGGTGACGCTGTTGAGCATGGCTTGGGTTAACCGAATTCTGCGGGCGGCGAAAGAGCGGGCTTGGTCGCTCGGGTCAATGACAACGTAAACGCGTGGGGACAAAGCCGCGTTTCGCGCTTGCGTAAACTGATTATAACTGGATATAACCAGTTTGCGACAGTTTCGATGTGGGGGACGCCATGAAGTTGGCGCTCATCGGTGGGGGAGGTCTGCGTGCGCCGCTCTTCGTTGAGTCGGCGCTTCGCCGTGGCGATCGGATCGGCCTCACCGAAATCTGCCTCATGGATATCCAGCCCGACCAGCTTGCGCTGATCGGCGCATTGTCGAACGAGCTTTCGCGCCGCGCAGGCGGCAAGGTCGCCATCACCACCACCACCGATATCGAAGCGGCGTTCGATGGCGCCGACTATGCAGTTACGACGGTCCGGCCCGGCGGCATCGAAGGTCGTATCACTGACGAGCGTATTGCCCTGGGTGCGGGCGTGCTCGGTCAGGAGACGACCGGTGCCGGCGGGTTTGCCATGGCGCTGCGCAGCATCCCGACCATCCTGGATTATGCCCGTATCCTCCAGCGGGTGAGTCCGAAGGCATGGCTTTTCAACTTCACGAATCCGGCGGGCCTGGTGACGCAGGCCCTGCGGAATGCGGGGTTCGAAAGGACAATCGGGATCTGCGACAGCGCCAACGGCGCGCAGACCGCCATCGCCAAGTGGCTCAAGGTCTCCGAGCGCGCGGTGGATGCCGAGGTTTTCGGCCTCAACCACCTCTCGTTCACGCGCCGCGCCACCGTCAACGGCCGCGACATGCTGCCCGACGCACTGGCCGACGATGCCTTCCTTGCCACCACGGCCCAGCGCGTCTTTGCGCCCCATGTGGTGCGCCGCCATGGACTCTGGCTCAACGAATACCTCTACTATTTCTACTATGCCGAGGAGGCCGTGGCCGCTATCTCGGCCGGGCCGACGCGCGGCGAGGAAATCCGCGCGCTCAACGGCAAGCTCATCCCGCAACTGCGCTCGATCGATGTCGTTGCGGAACCGGGCAGGGCGCTCGACGTCTATTTCGCCTATGAGCGCGAGCGCAGCGCCACCTACATGCACTACGCCAACCATACCGATGGCGAAGATGCGCCGCTCGTCTCGACCGCCGCTGATGACGACCACGATGGCGAGGGCTATGCCGGCGTCGCCCTCAACCTTATCGAGGCGCTGAGCGGCGGCGAGCCGCTGCGCACCGGCCTCAACGTCCCCAATCGCGGCGCGATAGCGGGTCTTCACGACGATGATGTCGTGGAAGTCAGTTGCGTCGTCGACGCCAATGGCGTTACCCCGCTGCCGATCGGCGCGATGCCCGAGGCGCAGGCCTATCTCGTCAATTCCGTGAAGCACTACGAGCGCCTCACCGTGCAGGCAATCGCCGAGCGTCGCCGCGATATTGCGGTCGAGGCTCTGGTCGCGCACCCGCTCGTGCTTTCATACTCCCGGGCAGAGCCGCTGGTGGACAAGTTCCTGGCGGTCCATGCCGACTATGTCGGGGAGTGGCGCTGATGCACAGGCCTGCGTTCAATTGCGATGTCCTCGTCACGGGCGAGTACTTTTGCGACCTCATTTATGCCGGCCTGCCAGAGGCGCCGCGCCTCGGGGCCGAGTATTACGCCCGCGACCTCACGGTTCTGCCTGGGGGCACCTACAACATCGCGCTGGCCCTGAGCCGGCTTGGTCTCGATACGCTCTGGGCCTGCGATTTCGGCAACGACCTCTTCAGCCGCCTCGTGATGGAGCAGGCTGAGCATGATGGTCTCGACGGACGCCTCTTCAACCACTTCGACCGGTCGGTCCAGCGCGTCACCTCGGCGTTCTCGCTGGCGGGTGACCGCGGCTTTCTCGGCTTCAGCGAAACGCCCGTCGCTCCGCCGCCCGCCAACACGCTTCAGCAGGCTCGGCCGCAATGGCTGGTGCAGACGTTCCGCTTCGAGCCCGAATGGCTCTCGTTCCTCGAGGCGGCCAGGGAGCAGGGCGTCAAGATATTCGCCGATTGCCGGCACCCCGATTTCACGCTCGATACGCCAGGCGTCCGCGCGTTCCTCGCTACCCTCACCATCTTCTCGCCCAACGAGGCCGAGGCCACCGGCATGACCGGGCTTCGCAACCCCGAGGCCGCGCTCGACCGTCTGGGCGAACTCGTGCCGGTCGTCGCCATGAAGCGCGGCGGGCAGGGGGCAAGCGTCATCGTCAATGGCGAGCGCTTCGACATTGCCGCGCCGCGCGTTGAGGTCGTCGATGCGACCGGGGCCGGTGATGCCTTCAATGGCGGGTTCCTTCTGGGCCTCGTCAACCGCCTGCCGCTTCAGGCCTGCGTCGAACTGGCGGTCCTTTGCGGATCGCTTTCCACCACCGGTTACGGCGCTTTGGCGGCGCCGACGCTGATGGAGCTCAAAGAGTTCGCAAATCGCCACGGGCGCGAAATTCCGTTCCAAGAGGTGATGTTGTAACCATCGGCGACGGCCGATAGCCTTGCGTAGAGATCAAATAGACTAAAGCAACGAACGCAGATTCAGGGGAGATGGAAATGCTGAAAAGTTTGTTGGCGTCTGCGCTAACTGCTCTTACTTTAGTTACACCTGCCTTCGCGCAAACCACTATTACATTCGGATATTGGGGTGATCCGCCGGAGCTGCCGCCGTTCGAGGAGATCGTCTCCAAGTATCAGGCGGCTCATCCCGACGTAAAGATCGAGATCCAACACGCGCCCTGGTCGGGCTATTTCACACGCCTGGATGCTCAATTGGCCGCCGGCGGCGGGCCGGACGTGTTCTTCATCACCAACGTGCCGAGCTATGCGGCCCGTGGCGCCCTGATGCCGCTCGACGATCTCATCAAGGCCGATGCCTTTCCGATCGATCAATACGTGCCCAAGTCGCTCCAGACTCACACCTACGAGGGCAAGCTCTACTCGATCCCGCGCGACAGCGCACCGAGCGCCCTCTACTACAATATCGATGCCTTCACCGAGGCTGGCGTCTCGCCGCCGGATGCGAACTGGAAGTGGGATGATCTGCGCAAGGCGGCGGTCGCGCTCACCAAGACCGATGGCGGTCGCGTGACGCGCTATGGTCTCGCGCTCGAATCCAACGATTGGGCGACCTGGGTGCAGCAGAATGGCGGCCAGGTGTTCGATGATCCGCTGAATCCCACCAAGTTCCTGCTGGCCGAGCCGGCCGGCGTCGAGGCCATTCAGTACATCGGCGACCTCATCAACAAGGACAAGGTGGTGCCCAACTTCCTCGAGGCCGAGCAGGCGGGCGGCACCGCCCAGCTCTTCGGCAGCGGTCAGGCGGCGATGACCATCACCAATCCGTCGCGTCTCGGCACGTTCGCGCAGGCGCCGTTCAAGTGGGCGGTGGCCAATCTGCCGGCCGGCCCCACGGGCATCCATTCCAACCGTACGGGCGGCGCCGGTTTTGCCATCAATGCCAATACCAAGAACAAGGATGCTGCCTGGGCCTTCCTGCAATATCTCGCGGGGCCCGAAGGGCAGTCGATCTTCGCCAGCGCGACGGCGGCTGCGGTTCCGGCCATGACGGGTAATCCTGAAGTGCGCGCGGCATTCAAGGCGCCCTTCGCCGATGTCTTCCTCAAGGAAGCCGATACCGGCGAGCAGTTCCCGCAATTCCCGCGCTTCGTCGACCTGTCCAACCTCTACATCCAGCCGGCGCTCGACCTGGTCTGGAACGGGGAAAGCACTGCGGCCGACGCGCTCGGGGCGATCAAGGACAAGGTCAACGCCGAGCTGGCCAAGAAGTAGACACGCCTCCCGCCGGGGCGGCCCGCGCCCCGGCATTCTCTCCAGCATGGGAAATTCGAATGCGCGTCTTTGATGCACACGTCCATTACGGGTTCTGGGAAAAGCTGTTTTCGCGCAATGCGGAAGAGGGTTTCCTCGAAAAGCTCTCCGATGTCTGCGCGGAGTCCGGCATCGAGAAGGTCGCGTTGCTCGCCAATCCGGGGCGCGGCAACGACGCGCTGGCCGGTGCCCTCGAGCGCCGCCCCGATCTCATCGTGGCCATGGGCCGGCTCCAGCTCGACAAGGACCCTGTGAGCCTGGTCGAGGACTTTTACCAGCGCGGTTTCCACGGCATCAAGATCACCGGCGTTTCGCGCAATTACGACGATCCGGCCTATTACCCGTTCTACGAAGCCGCCCAGGCTCGTGGCCTGCGCATCCTCTTCCACACCGGCATTCTCGGTGGTCCCGTCGATTATCTCGAGGGCGGCAAGGAGGATGCGTGGAAGGCCATTCCCGAAGGGGAGGCCGAGGAGGCGCTGGTGACGCGGCTCTCGCGCGAGATAAAGCGCGAGCGCTACGGCTTCTCCAGTGCGCGCATGCAACCGATCTACCTCGATACCATCGCCTTCTACTTCCCCGAACTCTTCATCATCGGGGCGCATCTGGGCTGGCCGGATTACCGCACGTCCTGTGCCGTCGCGCGCTGGCGTCCGCGACTCTATTTCGACATCAGCGGCGGCGACGTGGTGCATAACCACATCGTGGAAGGCGGCTATATCGGCAAGGAAATCTCGCCGCGCAAGCTCGTCTACGGCTCGGATTCCGATCTCAAGCGTGTACCGGGCGATATCGCCCGCTGGAAAGCTGCCTTCGACAAGATGGGGCTTTCCGCCGACGATCAGGATCGTATCTTCTACCGCAACGCGGCCTACATATTCGGGATCGACAAATAGTGGCGCCAAGACCGGACAAGCCGGGAGCCATGGCGCGCGCCGAAGAGCGCGCGGCGTGGCTGTTCCTGGCGCCGAGCCTTGTACTGTTCCTGGCCTTCACCGTCGTGCCGGTGATTTCGGCCTTCATCATCTCCTTCACGGAATGGAACCTTTTCAACGCGGTCAATTTCGTGGGCTTCGGCAATTATGTCGGGCTGTTGCACGACGAGATATTCCTCAAGGTCCTCGGCAATACCGGCTATTTCGTCCTGGTTTCCGTTCCCATCCAGATTGCCATCGCGCTTCTCTGCGCGCTGGCGCTCAATCGCGGCGTGCGCGGGCAGACCTTCTTTCGCGTGGTCTATTTCCTGCCGGTCGTCACCAGCACGGTGGCGGCGGCTCTCGTCTGGTCCTGGCTCTTCAATTCCAATTTCGGCCTCATCAATGCCGGCCTCAGCCTCGTGGGCGTCACCGATCTCCCCAAGTGGATGGGCTCGACGAAATGGGCCATGCCGGCGGTCATCATCGTCTCGATCTGGCAGAACCTGGGCTATGCGATGGTGCTGTTCCTCGCCGGGCTGCAGAACATCCACCAGGAGGTGAGGGATGCCGCAGAGCTCGATGGCGCGACCGGCTGGGATCGGTTCTGGACCATCACGCTGCCGCTCCTGTCGCCGACCATGTTCTTCGTGCTGATCATCTCGATCATCGGCAGTTTCCAGGTGTTCGAGCTGGTCTTCGTCATGACCAAGGCCGGGCCGGCCAACGCCACCAACACGCTGGTCTATTACATCTACCAGAACGGCTTTCAGTTCTATCAGATGGGCTATGCCAGTGCCGCGGCGATGATCCTCTTCCTCATCGTCCTCGTCTTCACGCTCGCCCAATACCGGCTGCAGGATCGTTGGGTGCATTATGGATAAGACGCTCGGCGACTGGGTCGTCTTTGTCCTGCTGCTCGCCGGCGCGCTGCTGATGTGCGGCCCCTTCGCCTGGATGATCTCGACATCCTTCAAGCCGGGCCCCGAGGTCTTCCTCTATCCGCCGACGCCGTTTACCGCCGAGCCGCAATACGAGAACTATGTCCGCATCTTCTCGGCCATTCCCTTCGGCCGGGCGATCGCCAACAGCCTCATCGTCTCGGCTTCGGTCACCATCCTCCAGCTCATCATCTGCTCGCTGGCCGCCTATGCCTTTGCGTGCCTGCGCTTTCGCGGCCGCGAAATCCTCTTCCTAGTTTACCTTTCGGCCCTCATGGTGCCGTCGCAGGTGACGCTCATCCCCAATTTCATCCTCGTGCGCACGCTCGGCTGGATCGATACCTACCAGGGCCTCATCCTGCCTTTCGCCTTTTCGAGCTTCGGCACGTTCCTGCTGCGCCAATATCTCAAGAGCATTCCGCAGGAGCTGATGGAGGCGGCGCGGATGGATGGCGCCAACCATTTCCAGATCTACAGCACCATCGTGCTGCCGCTGGCAAAGCCGGCCCTGGGGGCGCTCGCCATCTTCACTTTCGTCGCGCAGTGGAACAATTTCCTCTGGCCGCTCATCACCACGACCAAGCCCGAAATGCAGGTCGCGACCGTGGCGCTCAGCACCCTCCAGGGACAGTACAATACCGATTGGCCGCTGCTCATGACGGGCAGCGTCATCGCCATCATCCCGGTCCTGCTGGTCTTCGCCTTTGGCAATCGCCAGTTCATCGCCGGCCTCACCAGCGGCGCATTCGGCGGCCGCTGAGCCTTCCTCAAGTCTCCCAAACTGCCCGGCCGGCGCTCCTTCGAGCACCGGCCGTTTCCTTTGCTGCCTAGAGATTTCAATGGATTAGCTGGTGCTCTTGAAAATCGTCTTGATATTGACTGTCAATGATTTGACAAACTGAAAACGGCGTGCTGATCTCTGGCCATTGAATGACCAATGGAGATCTGACGTGGAATTTCGTAAGGCAGGCGCAACCGGGCCGGAGCTTTCGGCGCTATCGATGGGCTCGTGGAATACCTATTCGCGGCTGTCGTTCGAGGCGGGCGTGGATCTGGTGCAGCACGCGTTCGGGCTGGGCATCAACACCTTCGACGTGGCCTATTATCGCGACAAGCCGCATACCGAAGTGCTGTTCGGCCGCATCCTCGATGTCATCGGCAAGCCGCGCGATGCCTACAAGATCGTCGGGAAGGTCTGGTTCTTCGCCTATCCCGAGCAGAGCCTGACGTCCCAGCTCGATGCGTCGCTCGTGCGCCTCAACCAGGAATATGTCGACGTCGTCATCACCGAGCATCCGCGTCCGGGCATGGATGTGCGCAAGCTCACCGAAGACGTGGCCGCCATCGTGACTGCGGGCAGGGCGCGTTCGTGGGGTACGCTCAACTGGACCCCGCAGGATCTGCTGGTCGCCCATGAGCATGCCGCCCGGCACAACCTGCCGGCGCCCCAGCTCGCCCAGCTCAAGTACAACGTCGCCCGTTGCGGCGTCGTGGATGGGCCGGACTACCAGCGCGTCTTCAGGGAAACCGGCATGACGCTCCACGCGTCCGACGTCATGGAAGGCGGTATCCTGGCCGGCCGTCTCCAGCCCGAGCGCAATATCGGCATCGATACCGGCAAGATCCGCGACGAAATCCGCGCCATCGTGCCCCGCTTGACCGAAATCGGCCAGCAGTTCGGCGCGACCTCGGCTCAGGTGGCCCTGGCCTTTGCCGCCATGAACCCGGCCACAACCTCGGTGCTTTTCGGCGCCACGCGCAAGTCGCAGCTCGACGACAACGTCAAGGCGCTCGAACTGGCGAAAAAGCACGGTGCGGAACTTCGTCCGCTGCTGGCGCCTCTGGCGGTTGCAGGGCATGAGAATGACGCGCCGTATCAGCACGCCGCGCCGCTCACCGGTGATTTCATCATGAACTAGCCTCGGAAAAGAGGCAGTGTCCCGGGGAGATGGTTCTCCCCGGATCTTCAAAGAGAGGGAAAAATGAAGGCTTTCAAGCGCGGCCTGGCCGCACTGGTATCGGCTGCTGCCTTGCTGTCGGCGACCGCGGCGATGGCGCAGGAGGTCAAGGTCGACCCCAAGCTGGCGGAAATGGTGCCGCAGGATGTCCGCGATCGCGGCTATATCGTGGGGGCTGCCAGCCTCGCCGTGCCGCCGCTGCTCTATGCTGATGACGACGCGAATACGCCCAAGGGCGCCGTCGCCGAGATCAGCGCGGCCTATGCGGCCCGCCTCGGCCTCGAGCTGCGTATCGAGAAGGTTACGGGTGGCGGCGCCATTCCGGGCGTGGTTGCCGGGCGCTACGACATCGTCGCCTCCGCCGGCGACTTCAAGAGCCGCCGCGACGTGCTCGATTTCGTCGACCTCGTGAAGGGCGGTACGGCGCTCCTCGTCAAGGCCGGCAATCCCACCGGCGTCCAGGGTTTCGAAGACCTCTGCGGCCGCAAGCTGGCGCTCGCCAAGGGCTCGATCCAGGAAGGCGAGGCTGCCGATCTTTCCGACAAGTGCGTCGCCGGGGGCAAGGCCGCCATCGAGCTGATGCCGTTCCCGGATAGCTCGGCCGGCATTCTCGCCATGCAGGCCGGCCGCGCCGACGTCTTCTGGGACGACCTGGCTCCCGCCTCCTGGCGTCTCAAGCAGTCCAGCGAGTTCGCGATCGCCGGCAAGCCGCAGGACCTGGCGCCCTATGGCGTGGGCATCCCCAAGGAAAAGACCCAGCTGCGCGACGCCATCCAGGCTTCGCTCCAGAGCCTCATCGATGACGGCACCTATGGCCAGATCCTCGCCAAGTGGGGCATGGAAGCCATTGCCGAGCCCGAGGCCCTGATCAACGGATCCGAGTTCTAACCCATGACCGACGCGCCATTCCCCAAAGTCCCGGGGGGTATGCGCATGGTACCCCGCCGTCACCCCGAAAGGCTGGTGACGGCGGGCGTTGCCCTGCTTGCATTGGCCCTCCTGATCCAGCTCTTCGTGACCAGCCCGCGCTGGGAATGGCCGGTCGTCTGGGAATACCTGTTCTCCCCGCCGATCCTGCTGGGCGTGGCGCGCACAATTCAGCTGACGCTCGTCGCCTTCGTGCTTGGCCTCGCGCTCGGTCTCATCGTGGCGCTCATGCGCATGTCGCAGGACCCGGTGCTGCGGTTCGTGGCCGGTATCTTCCTCTGGTTCAACCGCGCTGTCCCGGTGCTGGTGACGCTGCTCTTCATCTTCTTCCTCGCGGCGCTCGTCCCCGAGATCGGCTTCGGCATTCCGTTCACCGGCCCGATCTTCTTCGCGGTCGATACGAACCTGCTCATTTCCCAGTTCACGGCGGCGGTCATCGGCCTCGTCCTCATCGAGGGCGCCTACAAGGCCGAGATCATCCGCGGCGGCATCATGTCGGTGCATGTCGGGCAGACTGAGGCGGCCAAGTCGCTGGGCATGACCCGCGGCCTCTACATGCGCCGCATCATCCTGCCGCAGGCGGTGCGCGTCATGGTTCCGGCCATGGGCAACCAGTTCATCTCGCTCTTCAAGAGCACCTCGATCGTTTCGGTCATCGGCTATTCCGAGCTGCTCACCACCGTGCAGCTCATCTACAACCGTACCTACCAGACCATTCCGCTGCTGGTCGTCGCCTGCATCTGGTACCTCTCGCTGGCGTCCCTCGCCATGTATGGCCAGCGTAAGCTCGAGCAGCGTTTCGGTCGCGGCTTCGATGCCGATCCGGTTCCCGCCAAATCCTCCTGGGCCCGCAATTCGTGGGGCTGGGTCACCAATTGGAGGCGCGCATGAGCGGCAAGCCGATGCTCCTGGCCGAGCACGTCTCGAAATCCTACGGCGCGCTGACCGTGCTGCGTGACATCAACCTGCGCCTCGAACGCTCGCAGGTGCTCTCCCTCGTCGGTCCGTCCGGCTCGGGCAAGAGCACGTTCCTGCGCTGCATCAACAGCCTCGAGACCATCGAAGGCGGCATGATCTGGGTGAATGGAAGCCTCGTCGGCTACAAGCAGGTGGGCGACAGCTACCACGAGCTCACCGAGCGCGAGCTCGCCACTCAGCGCGCCACCTGCGGCATGGTCTTCCAGAGCTACAATCTCTTTCCGCACATGACCGCGCTCGAAAACATCATCGAGGCGCCGGTTCATGTCCGCAAGGTTCCGCGCAAGCAGGCCATCGAGGAGGCGAGGGGGCTTCTCGCCGCCGTCGGCCTTTCCGCCAAGGCCGATTTCTACCCGCGCCAATTGTCGGGCGGCCAGCAGCAGCGCGTGGCCATAGCCCGGGCATTGGCGATGAAACCCGAGCTGATGCTCTTCGACGAACCCACCTCCGCGCTCGATCCGCAGCTCGTCGGCGAAGTGCTCGACGTCATGCGCAAGCTGGCCGATGCGGGCACTACCATGGTGGTGGTCACCCATGAGCTTGAATTTGCGAGGGAAATCTCCGATTTCGTCGCTTTCATGGATGGTGGGGTGATTGTAGAGTACGGCGCACCCGGCCAGGTGCTGGTCGATCCGCTGGACGGCCGAACCAGGGCTTTCATCACTCGCCAGAAAAGCGCCGCTTGATAGACGGAGGGACAGTGTCGGAGCAGCCAACGCTCACGCAGCACAAGGACGCCGAGGGGCAGGATCTCGATTTCTGGACCTTCATCGATTTTGCGGTGTCGCGCATGCAGCGCGACATTCCCATCATCGATGCCGAAACCATGCGCCTCGTCATGGGCCTGCGTCGGGCGACCGACACCATGTTCTATGACCTGCACGTCCTTCTCACCAAGGACGGCACGATTTCCTCGACCGGGGCGATGCGCATCCTGCTCATCCTCTTCGTTGCCGGTCCCTGCCGCGTGCAGGACATCGCGAACTATGCCGGCATGAGCCGCGCCGCGGTGTCCGCGCTCTGCGACACGATGGAAAAGCAGGGCACGATCCGCCGCTCGTTCTCCGAGACCGACCGCCGGATCGTCATCGTCGAAAGCACCGCCGAGGGCAGGGCCGCGTTCGAGGTCTTCTTCCAGAAGCACAATGCTCGCGAGAAGCAGTGGCTTGACGTGCTCTCCAACGACGAGAAGAACACGCTCTTCGCACTCCTCGACAAGGTCATGGCGCCGCACCGGAGCGACGATACCTTCAACAAGAAGACCTGAGGCCATCGCAACGGACGTGTCGATCGCCTAAGTAGTGGCGACAAGCACTTGCCATGGAAGGATGGTCATGACCGACGCCCTCAACCAATGGACGGACCGCGCCGCGCCATCGCTCGATGATTTCGAGGAAATGGCGGCCGCCGCCTTCGCCGCCTTGCCCGATGAGTTCCGCTCGCTGGTCGGCGGCGTGCCTTGCATGGTGTCCGAATTTCCCGACGAGGAAACCGTCAAGGAAATGGAGCTCGAATCCGAGTTCGAAATCCTCGGCCTCTTCCGCGGCGTCGGCATGCCGCAGGGCGGCGTGCTCGAACATACCGGCCAATTGCCCAACCACATCTGGCTCTACCGCCGCCCGATCCTCGACTATTGGGCCGAAAGCGAGGACGGCGAAACCCTGGGCGAAATCATCACCCACGTCCTCGTCCACGAAATCGGCCACCATTTCGGCTTCTCCGACGACGACATGGAAGCGATTGAAGCCGCCGCCGCCCAAGAGCAGGCGTAGCGAGGGATTGGGACGGCGCGAAGGACAGCGCGAAGTTCTTGGGCTGGTGAAGGTAGCCGAGCAGGGCAGCACCGGCCCCTCTGACACTACCTCCAACCCCATCCCCACCACCGCACTTCCCCGGACTTGATCCGGGGCCCATTGCACCCCTCCACCCGAGTGGCGCCATCCGTGGGCCCCGGCTCTGCGGCCGGGGAAGATCGAGTGGGAGGTACGTTTAGCGAGCTTCTGGCTGGAGAAGCTCTCCAAACCCCACCCATTTCCACCCCCCCACCACTGCACTTCCCCGGACTTGATCCGGGGCCTATTGCACCCCTCCACCCGAGTGGCGCCATCCGTAGGCCCCGGCTCTGCGGTCGGGGAACATCGAGTGGGTGGTACGTTTAGCGAGCTTCTGGCTGGAGTAGCTCTCCAACCCCCACCCGTTTTTCAACCCAACGCGAGCCTCAGCGGGCACGCACCTTCACCCACTCACGCCAGAAAATGCCGCAACAACCCCGTAGCGATCACCCCGATCGCCACCGTCGGCAGCATCGAGAACCGCGTCGCCGCCAGCAGCGTCACTGCAATCCCGATCAAATCCGCCGGATTGTTTGCCACGAAATTCGGCGCGATCACCGAAATCAGCACGCATCCGGGGGCGGCTTCCATCACCGCGGTGGCCTTGGGGCTCAGTGTCCGGTTACGCAGCAGCAGGTAGCCGCCAATACGCGTGGCGTAGGTGACCGAGGCCATTAGCACGATGGTCAGCAGAACGAGCGGATCGACCATCATTCGTCTCCCGCCAGCAGGTACGCCGCGATGAGCCCCGAAACCGCGCCCGCGCCGACAAACCAGGCGCCAGGTACGAAGAGATAGGTCAGCGCCGCCACCACCAGGCTTACCAACCAGGGTCGCGCCGCGCGAAAACCCTTCCACATGCCGCGCATCAGCACGAGGAAGACGGCCGGGAACGCCATGTCGAAGCCATAGGCCTCGACATCGCCGAGCACCGGACCGAGCGCCGCGCCCAGCGTCGTGAAGAAGATCCACGAGAAATAGAAGATGACCGCCGTGCCGATGTAATAGGGCAGGCTGAAGGCCGGCTCCAGCCCGCGCGCCATGCGCGCCTTGGCATCGGCCAGGCCCAATGCCCAGCTCTCGTCGGTCATGACGAAGAGCGCGGGCAGGGCCTTGCGCTTGGGCAAATGCCGCAGGTACGGAGCGAGCGCGGCGCCCATCAGCAGGTGCCGGCTGTTGACGAGGAAGGTGATGGCCGCGATCAGCGCCACATGCGGCGGCGAGGTCCAGAGCTGGATAGCGGCGAATTCGGAGCCGCCGGCGAAGTTGAGCCCGGTCATCAGCGGCACTTCGGCCACCGTCAGGCCCTTCTGGCTCGCCTGGGCGCCCAGCACCAGCGCATAGGGAATGATGCCGAGCAGCACGGGCATGCAGTCGGCCATGCCGCGGCGCAGTTCGCTGGCAATCGGGCGCTCGAACGGCGCGTTGTCGGTGTCAATCGCGGTCATGGCCGCCTCGTGAAATCGGAAGCCCAAGTTGTATTCCAATCGGGACGCAATCGGATTGCGAATGCCGCCGTCTTTTCAGGAAAACTGGCATTGGATATGGTCAAGTCGTCCAATCATGGAATCTGGTGCCAATGCAGCTCGACGATATCGACCGCAAGATTCTGACGGCCCTGCAACGCGACGGCCGGATGCAGAATATCGAACTGGCAAAAGCCGTTGGCCTGTCGCCTTCGCCCTGCCTGCGCCGGGTGAAGCTTCTCGAAGAAGCCGGCATCATCGACCGTTACGTGGCCGTGCTCAACCCCGCCAAGATCGGCAAGCGCCTGACGCTCTTTGCCCGCATCTGGCTCAAGGCCCAGGACGAGGACACGATCGAGCACTTCGTGGAGGAGGTGCTGAAGCTCCCCGAAGTGCTCGAATGCTACCTCATGCTGGGCGATTGCGATGTCATGGTGCGCGTGGTCGCCGAGGACATCGACGGCTATCGCCGCTTCCAGTCCGAGCACCTCAGCCGCATCAGGGGCGTGCAGAACGTCAAGACCGACGTGCCCAGCCAGATCGTCAAGCAGACCTCCGAACTGCCGCTCTAGTGAGCAGGCATAAGTATCTGGATCGTGTGGCGTTTTAGTCGATGACAGGCGGCGAGCGAGGCCATAGGTTGAAGAGCAGAACGGTGGGGCGGACTTGGCTACACTCAGACAGACGTTAAGCGCAGGCCGGGGCGCGGCAGTGGTTGCCGTCGCGCTGCTGGTGATGCTTATCGCGCTCTTTGCAGGCGCGGGCGTCTATCTCTACTGGCAGCGCTACAACGATACGCTGCACAATATCGAGAGCCGCGCTCAGGCATCGTCTCAGCTCGTGGCCGTAAACGCCCAGTGGGTCATCGAAACCGCGCGCCAGTCGCTGCGCCGCATCGATGAGGTGCTGGGTGCCGAAATGGTCGTTACTTCCGACAAGGTCGGGGCGCTGCGCGAGGCGGTGACGAGCCTGCCGCAGAACGTCCAGATCTTCGTGCTCGATGCTGTCGGCAATGTCCGCTACGCGGACGATCCCGCCATGACGCTCGGCGGTTCGGCCAGCACCGATTACTTCTCCAGGCTCCAGGCCGGCAACGAGTGGTATATCTCGCCGCTCCTCATCGGCGCTGACAAGCAGCAATTCTTTGTGGTGGGCAAGCGCATTGCGCGCGATGGGCAGTTCGTGGGCGTGGCCGTGGTTTCCATTCCCGCCTCGCTCATGGCCCAGATCTGGGCCTCGCTCCAGCTCGGCCCCAATTCGACCACCAGCCTCGCCACCGATGAAGGCGACGTCGTCACGCGTTTCCCCGCGCCCGAGGGATCGGTCGACCTGCGCCAGTCGCCGCTCTTCACCACCTATCTGCCGAAGGCCGCGCAGGGCACATATGTGTCCACCTCTGTCGCCGATGGCGTCGAACGCATTGTCGGCTATCACCGGGTCGAGGGCACCAATCTCGTCGCCATCGCCGCCATCGCCCTGGCTCCGGCCATGCGCGATTTCTGGTCGGGTCTCACCGGCGCCGCCTTCTTCGCCACGCCGGTGCTCCTCGCGCTCCTCGTCGCCGCCGCATGGATCGGTCGTTTGCTGCAGCAGCAGCGGGAGGCCGAGGAGGTTTCCCAGCGCCTCGCGGCCATCGTGGAATCTTCGGACGACGCCATTCTCTCCAAGGACCTCAACGGCGTCATCGAAACCTGGAATGTCGGCGCTGAACGACTTTTCGGCTATACCGCCGAGGAGGCCGTGGGTCAGCCGGTGACGATGCTGATCCCCGAGGATCGCCTCCATGAGGAGCCGACCATTCTCAGCAAGATCAGGCGCGGCGAGCGGGTCGATCACTATGAGACCATCCGCCGGCGCAAGGACGGTACCATGGTCGACGTCTCGCTCTCGATCTCGCCGGTCTACGGCCCCTATGGCGTTATCGGCGCCTCCAAGATCGCGCGCGACATCACTCAGCATCGCCGGCAGGAAGAGCAGATGCAGATGCTCCTGCGGGAGATGAACCATCGCATCAAGAACCTCTTCACGCTGGCCGGCAGCATCGTCGCCATCAGCGCCCGCAGCGCCACCTCGCCCACCGACCTGGCGCAAAGCGTCAGCCGCCGCATGATGGCGCTTTCCAATGCCCATGCGCTCACCATGTCCGGCATCGGCAAGGACGGTCCGGGCACGACGTTCCACACACTCCTCAAGACCATTTTCGCGCCCTACGCGTCGGAGGAGGGCGTGCCCGTCGTCTTTAATGGCGACGATTTCGAGCTCGGCCCCAAGGCCGTTACTCATATGGCGCTGCTGATGCATGAATTTGCGACCAACAGCGCCAAATACGGTGCGCTCTCGGTTTCCGCCGGCCGTGTCGAGATTTCGAGCACCGAGTGCGGCGACGATCTCGAGATCGTCTGGCGCGAGCTGGGCGGTCCTGCCGCCGAGGAGCCGCGTTCGGAAGGCTTCGGCTCGTTGATCGGCCGCGCGACCGCCATGCAGATGGGCGGCGCGATCGAGCGCAAATGGGGTGAGGAAGGCCTCACCATCACCGTCAAGCTCGCCCGCGCCGCGCTGGGGCAATAAGGGCCCTTGGGCCCGCCGGTGCTTAGAACACCAGCGAACGATGCAGCGCCGAGCCTGCCATCACGCCGTCCGAGACGGCCCAGGTCACATTGTGCGCGGCGCGCGTCACGTCGCCGGCCGCGAACACGTTGGGCACCGTCGTCTGCTTCATCGCATCCGTCCGGATGATCGCGCCCAGCGGCCCTTCTTCGATCTCGCAGCCCAATTGCTGGGCGATGTCGTTGTTGAGCCGGTTACGCGGGCCGACGTAGAGAGCGGCGGTCTCGACGATCCGCCCGTTCTCCAGCTCCACGCCCGAAAGCGCCTTGCCCTCGCCGTGCAGCGCCACCACGCGGTCCGGCTCAATGACGACGTCACGTGCCCGCAGCTGCGCCATGATGGTTTCGTCGGGCGCATCCTGCCCGTTGAGGAAGAAGGTCGTCGGTCCCCATTCGGGGATCAGTTGCGCCTGGTGCACCGACATCGGCGAGAGCGACAGCACGCCCAGTTTCTGGCCACTGAATTCATAGCCGTGGCAATAAGGGCAATGGATCGCCGTCGAGCCCCAGCGCTCAGCCAGCCCCGGCAGATCGGGCAATTCATCGGAAATCCCATAAGCCAGCACCAGCCGCTTTGCGCCCTGCACTTCGCCCGAGGCCAGCGTCACCTCGAAGCCGTCGCCTGCCTTTGAAGCCGAAATCGCGGCGTCGGATTTGAAGCTCACCGTCGGGTAGGCAGCCACCTGTTCGCGGGCAATGGCCAGCATCTCGCCAGGTGCCTTGCCGTCCTGCGCGAAGAAGCCATGCGAGTGCTCGGCGAAGCGGTTGCGGGGGAGGCCGGTATCGATGATGCAGACGGTCCGCCGCGCGCGGGCGATGTAGATCGCGGTGGCGAGGCCGGCAAAGCTGCCGCCGATGATGATCGCGTCATACTGCATGGGAATGCTCCAGATCGTGAATGCGGGGAAGGTTGGAAACGTTGGCGTCGAGCATGGCCAGCGTCACCTGGCCGAACCGCTCCTGCAGCATGGCCTCGGCCGCGTCGAACACTTCGCCGAGCGCGGCGTTGACGGCCTGCTCCACCTGGCAGCCCGGGCTTTCCGTGCGGTTGCCCATGGCCAGCAGCGAGGGGCTGCCCAGCGCGTCGTAGATGTCGCGCAGCGTGATGGCTTCGAGCGGCCGCGCCAGCGTCCAGCCGCCGCCATGGCCCTTTTCGGACTGCACGTAGCCGCTCTCGCGCAGCCCGGCCATGATCCGTCGGATCACCACCGGATTGGTATCCATGGCCTTGGCCAGCATTTCCGATGTCAGCGGCCCATCATGGCGCGCCATATGCAACAGGACGTGCAGGACGCCCGAAAGTCTGCTATCTCGTTTCATGTAATTTCATATGTTACATGATACCGCGACCGTCAAGGGCGGCTGAAAAGAAAATGCCCGCGCCATTGGCGCGGGCAGGGGGACTCGGGCGCCAGGCGCCTAGGATCCGTACTCAATTGTACCGGCAGATGAGGTTGCGATGGCCGCCCCACCCACCGGACTTCCCCGGACTTGATCCGGGGCCGGGGAAGTTCAGTGGTTGTGGCGCTACAGACGGACAGCGCTTCCGTTTGGAATCTGTCGGATAGGAAGATAGCGCTCTGGAGGCGCCGGGACTTATTGAATACGGCGCCTAGCGTGCGCCGGCGATATTGACCATCCAGGGGATGCCGAACTTGTCGACCAGCATGCCGAAGGAATCGCCCCACGGCGCCTTTTCCAGCGGCACGGTCACCTGGCCGCCCTGTGCGAGCTTGTCCCAATAGCCGCGCAGTTCGGCATCGTTGTCCCCGCTGAGCGACACGCTGATATTGTCGCCCGGGTTGCGCGTCATGCCGGCGGGCGTATCCGAGCCCATCAGCACCAGACCGTTGGGCGCCTCGAGCATGGCATGCATGATCTTGTCCTTCTCGGCCGGATCGTGCGCCATCTGGTCGAACGTCATCACGTCGAGCTTTCCGCCGAAAACCGACTGGTAGAACGACATGGCCTCGCGGGCATTGTCTCGGAAGCCAAGATAGGGATTGAGGCGTGTGGGCATGGGTTCCTCCTCAGGTTGAGATGCGCAGCCTAGCGCCAGACTGTGACAGGAAATAGAGGAGGCTCCAGCATGGCGCTAGGGTCCGTACTTATCGCACCGGTAGGTGAGGTTGCGATGGCCTCCCCAACCACCGGACTTCCCCGGACTTGATCCGGGGCCCATTGCCACCCTCCACTCGAGTGGAGGAATCCGTGGGCCCCGGCTCTGCGGCCGGGGAAGTTCAGTGGTTGCGGCGCTGTCGGATGGGAAGATAAGGCGCTCTGGCGGCGCCGGGACTGATTGACTACGGACCCTAGAGCTCGATCGGCTCCTGCACCAACGCAACCCCGAACCGCTCGCGCACGGTGTTGACGATCCGCGAGGCCAGCCCCGCGATCTCGGCATAGGTGGCCCCGCCATGGTTCACCAGGATCAGCGCGTGCCGGTCATAGACACCCGCCTGGCCTTCGCGCACGCCCTTGAGTCCGCAGGCCTCGATCAGCCACGCCGCCGAGAGTTTCACATTTCCATCCCGCTGCGGATAGCGCGGCACGTTGGCGATGCCGTCGGCCACGTCCGACCGCACGATCGGGTTGTGGAAGAACGAGCCGGCATTGCCCAGCAGGCGCCAATTGGGCAGCTTCGCCCCGCGCACCGCCAGGACCCGTTCGTGGATGGTCGCCGCGTCGGCATCGGCCGGCAGGCTGTCGAGCCCGGGATAGCTCAGGTTCGCCGTCCAGGTGTCCGGCAGCGCGAAGGTCGCCTCAAGCACGACGAAGCGGTTGCCGCTGCGCTTGAAAAGGCTCTGCCGGTAGGAGAATTCGCAATCCTGCGCCGAAAAGCGTCGACGCTGCCGGTCCACCAGGTCCCAAACGACCAGCGAATCCAGCCGCTCGGCCAGTTCCACCCCATAGGCCCCGATATTCTGCACGGGCGCTGCGCCGACAGTGCCGGGAATGCCGCCCAGGTTTTCCAACCCCGGAATGCCCTGCGCGATGGTCCAGCCGACGAATTCGGACCAGTCCTCGCCCGCCTGCGCCGTCACCAGCGCCGTGCCGTCCGCCCGCCGCTCGACCGTGCGCCCCTTGGTGCCCATGACCCCGACGACCGCCGCGATCTCGTCGCGCAGCACGAGGTTGCTGCCGCCGCCCAGGATACGCAGCGGCAGCCCGGTCTCCAGCGACAGGCCGGTCAGCTCATCGATCTCCTCGGGTGTCGAGATCACGGCGCCAAATCGCGCATGCGAGGCGAGGCCCATCGTGTTGAGCCGGGAGAGGTCGAAATCGGGAATCAGGTTCATGTCGTCAGTCTAGCGGTCCGCCACTCCCGCGCCGAGAGTTCGGCGTCGACTAACATAAGTGCCGCCGAACATGGAACAAGAAAGGCCAAACGCAAACGGCCGGGCAATGCCCGGCCGCGCGTCATGGGGGCAGGGCGCGCTCAGCGCGGGTCGAGGGTGTGGCCGTCGAAGGCGCCTTCGCGCTTGATGGATTCGGCGGTGAAGCTCTCGTCCACGATGTCATCGGCCGCCACGACCTTCACGTCCTTGAAGTCGGGCGTGGTGTAGGTGAATTCCACCGTCTTGGCGATCGCGGAGGGGTTGAGGCAGCCATTCACGCACCAGCGGCCGGCGAGGAAATCGGCGGTCTTCTGCAGGTTTTCCGGCGACAGGTCGTCACGGGCGGTTTCCATGGCGGTGACCCATTGCTTGGGGTCCTTCTCGAAGCTGCGCGAGGCGTCGATCAGGGCGTCGACGAAGCGCTGGATAGCCTCGCGCTTCTCGGTGGCCGTGGTTTCGAGCGTGGCAACGAACTTGGAGACGCCCGGCGTCGCGGCCGAAAAGTCTTCCGGCGCGACGAGGATGTTGATGCCCGGCGTGTTGGCGATGGGCAGGAACGTGCCATAGGAAACCGTCGTGGCGTCCACCTTGCCGGCGGCCAGCGCCTGCACGCGCGCGGCGGGGGCGCCGATCGCGACATATTTCGGGCCGTCGGCGGCCACGCCCATGCTGCTCAGCACGAGCTGGGTATAGGTGTGATCCAGGCTGCCATTGTCGGCGATGGCGAAGCTCTTGCCAACCAGGTCCTCGACCTTGGTGATATCGGCCTTGGAAGCGATGAGGTAGGGCGCGCCGAGCGTGCCGGCCACCACGCCGCGCAGCGGCAGGTTGTTGTCGGCGCGCAGGCGCAGCGCCGCGTCGATGCTGATATCGGCCAGGTCAACGGCGCCCGAATTGAGCGCGGCCACGGCCTGCGGGGTGCCTTCGAGGGCGACGATCTCGACCTTCACACCGTGCTTCTCGTAGAAGCCCAGGATGCCGGCGAGCTTGAGCACGGAATCGGTGGTGGGGTTGATGTCGGTGTCGGCGGTGGCGAGCTTGAGCTCCAGCATGTCCTGGGCAAAGGCGGTGCCGCCGAGCAGTGCGGAAAGTGCCAACCCCATGCCCATTGCCGCGATGACCGGGCGGCGTCCGATTTTATTCGACATTTTTTCGTTGTCCTTTTGCGATGTCGTGCCTGGTTGCCTCAGCTGGAGGCGAACATTGGAAGCGGGCTGAAGTCGTCCTTGAGGATCGACGACGCCTTGTTGTTGCCCATCCAGCCCTGGATGAGCGTCGAGTAGATGCGACGATAATCGGTGGTGAACCTGAGGTTGCCGTCGTCGAGGTCGGTGAGGCTCGGCACGCCGCCATACTGGCCGCCGTTGACGGACTTGCCGATGACGAAGGCTGGCCCGGCCGTGCCGTGGTCGGTGCCCAGGCTCGTATTCTCGGCCACGCGCCGGCCGAACTCGCTGAACACCATCACCACCACGTCGTCTCCGCGCCCGATGCGCTCCATGTCCTCGACGAACGCGGCGATGTGGTCGGAGGTATAGGACCAGAGGCGGGCGTGCAGGTCGCCCTGGTAGACGTGGGTGTCGAAGGCGTTGTTGCGGTAGGGGACGTAGTAGACCTTGGTCGGGAAATCCGCCGCGATCAGCGCCGCCACGCGCTCGAGCCCGAACGGCACGAGGCCATAGTCGATCGGGCTCTCATAGGCGTTCCAGGCGTCGCGCACGAGCTGCTCGGAGGTATTGGCGCTCGCCGCGATATCGAAGAGGAAGTTCTCCGCCGCATTGGCGCTGCCATTGCCGCGCAGGTCGATGGCGCTCATGGCCGCCATCTCGTCGTGGTAGATGTGGCGGGTGAAGTTGTCCGGGTTGTCGAACACCAGCGGCACGTGGTTCATCGAGCGCACGGCAAGCGACTGGTGGTCGTCGATATTGACCAGGAAATTGGTGGTGTGGCCGAGCGGGTCGATGGCATCGGCCATGCGGCCGAGCCAGCCATAGGCCTCGCCGCTATTGGGCGCACCCGTCTGCCAGAAGGCCATGGACGAGAAGTGCGAGAACGAGGGCTGGTCGTAGCCCACGCCATGCACCAGTCCCATCTTGCCGTCCTTGTAGAGCCGCTCGAAGCCGGCCATGGTCCGCTGGAAGCCGAAATGGTCGTCGATGCGCAGCAGCTTGTCCCTGCGGATGCCCAGATGCGGGCGTGCGTTGTAATAGGCGTCGTCGGCATAGGGGATGACGGTATTGAGCCCGTCATTGCCGCCCGAGAGCTCGACGATCACCAGAATGCGCTCGTTGGCGCCTGCCTGCGCGTCGGCGACCTTGGACCAGACGGGCGAGGTGGTGATGCCGCTGGCGCCTTCCAGCACCATGCTGCCGAAGCCCGACTGCAGCAGACCCTTCCGGTCCGCGCCGCTCAGCTTGGGTTTCTTGGCCATTTGCGTCTCCGTAGCCCGTCAGGCGAGCTGGTATTGGGGTGAACTCATGATGAGGTGGGCGACCATGCGCAGGCCGTGCTCCATGTAGCTTTCGGCCTCTGCGAGCGTGCTCGTGCCCAATTGCTCATCGAGTGTTTTGATCAGCGCCTCGCGACCGGCCGGCGTCAGCGGCACGCGCAGGAACCGCGCCAGCAGGTGGTCGACCGCCTCCGCGCTCGTGCGCGCTCCGGCATCGAGCACCATGTCGGTGAGGCTGAACTGGGCGGCGCCGCGCGGTGTGGGCTTGAGCTTGCGCAGCGCTTCCTGGTAGCCGACGAGGCTGGCATAGCGCGTGTTGAAGGTCTCCTGGATGCCGTCGGCGCTGCTCGGGGCCGCGCCCTCTTCGAGGGTGGCCGCCGTGATTTCCATGCCGGCATTGATGTTCTGGTTCACGCGGCGGATTTCGGCGCCCGGATTGTAGTTCGGGTCCACGAAATCGATGATGTTGGGGAACATCACCTCGCGGGCGAAGTTGCCGCGCTCGAAGAGGATGCCGGGCGTGATCCACGACCGGCCCTGGCCCCAGCCCGCCACGGTCGGCGGGTAGAGCAGCACCTGGCCGAGCGTCTTGCTCACGAGGTACGGGTCGGGAATGCCCGGCATCACCGCAAGGCCCAACTTGCGGTAGGTTGAGACGATAAGCTCGGTCGGCGACTTGATGTGCGACCCCACCGACGGCTCGCTGTAAAAGTCCTCCGAGAGGAAGATCGTCCGCAGGAACGGCGCGATCTCGTAGTCTTTCTCGCGCAGCAGGTTGCCCAGTGCCTCGCCGAAGGCGGGGGAGACGTCCCCGCGCACGAAGAAGCGATAGATCTTGCTGGCGATGTAGATTGCCGTCTGCTTCTGCTCGAGAATGATCGCCAGGATATCCTCGCCGCGGAAATTGCCGGAGCGGCCGAGGAAGGACTTCACGCCGCCGTCGTGCTTGGCCTCGTCGATGACGAAGCGCAGGTCGTCATTGCCCCAGCCGGTAAAGGCGCGGGCCGCCTCGCGGATATCGTCCTCGGTGTAATTGCCCACGCCCATCGTGAACAATTCCATGACCTCGCGGCCGAAATTCTCGTTGGGCGCGCCCTTGACGTTCTGCGCCGCGTCGAGGAACACCAGCATGGCCGGGTCCTTGGCCACAGCTTCGAGCAATTGCCCGAAATTGCCGGTGGCGCCGCGCCTTAGCGTCTCCAGTTGCAGTTGAATCTTGCGGTAATCGCGCAGCTTTTCTTCGCTGGTGGCGAAGTGGCCGTGCCAGAAGAGCGTCATCTTCTCTTCGAGCGGCCGATTGCTGCGCACCATGCGGTCGAGCCACCAGAAGGCGAGCCGCCGCGTTTCGAGCACGGTCGCGCGCAGCCAGTAGAAGAAGCGGTTGGCCACCGGCTGGAGCGGGCGCGAGCCTGCCGGCTTGACCTTGATGCCCATGGCTTCGCCATGGTTCTCGGCCAGCGTCGTCGCCGCCGGGCGGCTGACGGGAAATTGCGTGAGCGAAGCATCCCAGAACCCGGATTCCTCGAACGGGAGCAGGTGGCTGTTGTCGACGCCGGCATAATCCACGAACGAGGCCACGGCCTCTTCGGGCGTCATCTTCGCCAGGCGTTCGATCTCGCGGGGAGTGCCGCCGAAACCGGCGCGCTCAAGCAGGTGCGCCGCGCGACGCCCATCCCAATCCTCGCGCCGGATGGGCGACAGGTTTTCAGCGCGTAGACGGTCCATGTGACTATAACTTCAGTGATATTCGGGCCCGAAAAACTTAGGCCACGGGTCACTGCAAAGCCAGCCGAGGAGGCCAAGGAAACGCCTATCGTTGCGATAGAAGCTTCCTAGCGGGCGCCTTTCTCCGGGGTGCCGAGACGGGGGAAAGCACCCGCCAATTCCTCCAGTTCCACCCCGTCGGCAGCCATGCCGCGAATGCGGTTCCAGAGGTGCTCGCGCATCTCGATAAAGGCGGGCAGGGGCCGGGGATCCTTCTGCCAGCGCGGCTCGGGCAGGTCGACATCGACGATCTCGTCCACGCGGCCCGGCCGGGGGCGCAGGAGCACGATCCGCTGGGAAAGCAAGACGGCTTCCTCAATATCATGCGTTACAAAAACTATGGCCATCCGCCGCTCGGACCACATCTGCAGAAGCTCGTTGCGCAGCACTTCGCGCGTCATGGCGTCGAGCGCGGCGAAAGGCTCGTCCATCAGCAGCACCTTAGGCTCCACCGAAAGCGCCCGCGCCAGGCCCACGCGTTGCTGCATGCCGCCCGAAAGCTCGTGCGGATAAGCGTTGGCGAAGTCCCGCAGCCCCACCGCGCCCAGCAGCGCCAGCGCGCGCTCCTGCCGGTCCTTGCGGTTGAGTCCACGCAATGCCAGTGCGAATTCGATATTGCCGGCCACCGTGCGCCAGGGCATGAGCCGTGCCGACTGGAAGACCATGGCCAGATCCGGCCCCGGCTCGGGCGCCGCGCCCATTACCCGCACCTCGCCCTCGTCGGGCGTGATCAGGCCGTTGATGAGGCGCAGGACCGTGGTCTTGCCGCAGCCGCTCGGGCCGACAAGGCTCACGAACTCGCCCGGCCTCACGTCGAACGAAATGTCCTCGATGGCGCGAACCTCGCCGTCCTTGAACGACTTGCCGACATGTCGCAGCGAGATCAGCGGCGAGAGAGAGGCGTCCATCAGCGATTGTCCGAGAGCGAGACCCGCCAGCGCGCGAACCGGGTTTCGGCGTAGCGCAGGAGGGCGGTGAGCAGCGTGCCGAGCACCATCAGCACGATGACGACGGCGAAATACTTGTCCATCTGGAAGCGGTTGCCCGCCGAGGCGAGCAGGCCGCCGAGGCCCGACTGGGCCATGGTCAGCTCAGCGATGACCGTGCCCACCGTCGAGATCGCCGCGCCGATCCGCAGCCCGCTCAGGATCGAGGGCAGGGCGTCCGGTACCATCACGTTCCAGAAGAGTGTCGCCCGTTTGGCCCCGAAGGCGCGGCCCATCTCGACCAGGTCCTTGTTGGCGTTGGAGATGCCGGCGGCCGTGTTGATGAGGATGGGGAACACCGCCGCGTTCCAAACCACCACGATCTTGGCTTCCGAATAGAGCCCGAACCAGACGATGATCAGCGGAATGAAGGCGGCGCCCGGCGTCGAGTTCATGGCATTGACGAAGGGATCGAGCACGCGCCCCACGAAGCGGAACCCGCCCAGCAGGACACCGACTGCGATGCCCGTCGTCGCCGAAAGCAGGAAGCCGAGCCCGAGGACGGTGAGGGATTCCCCCAGCGCCCGGATCATCGTCCCGTCCGACCACATCTGGATGCTGCGGCGCAGCACGTCGTCGGGCCGCGGCATTACGAGGTTTCCCGAAGTGGCGTTGAGCGCATACATGCCGGCCAGTAGCGCGATGACCAGGGCCGCCTGCGCGCCCACCACGAGATTGCGCTCCCGCAGGCGGCGCTTGCGGGCCCGTTCGGCGATCGTATTGGTCGCGGACGCTTTCTCGACCTTGGGCGGCAGCAGCGTTTCCGGGCGATTCACGGGCGTCGCCAACTCCTCGGTCATGCGCATGTCCTTTGTGCCAGCGGTTAGAGGGGCGAATCCAGGACCTGGCGGTTCATTGGAATTTCTTCGAGGACCGCTCCTCATTAGAATTGCTGCCGGCCGGGTTCAAGTTCGTTGGAAGCAATGGGTGCCATAGGAAGGGCCTTGGGCGACCATGGCCATTGGGGGAATGGACAAGCCGGCAAGGCTCATCCAAATTCGATTTCCGGCCCGACCGATTTCATCTTGCCGTGCAGGGAGATGGACCGCGCTTGAGGGAGCGCGTGGCCGGGCGAAAGTGCATCACGAGGGAGGGAGTGCATGCGAAAGTCACCGCCAGAGGCGCATTGGTCCAAGCCCAGGGGCATGCTGCCCAACAGTCGCTTTCCGCTGCTGGTTTTCCGCAACGGCATCGCCGGGGGCGGCGAGGAAGCCGTGCGCGAGCGGCTTCGGGCCAATGGCTGGCTCAACAACTGGCGCTATCCGGGCATCTACACCTATCCGCATTTCCACTCGACCACCCATGAATGCCTTGGCGTGGCCACCGGCTGGATGGAGGTCGAGCTTTTCGGCCGCGGCGGCCTGCGCATGCGCGTCTCGGCGGGCGACGTCGTCGTCATGCCGGCCGGCGTCTCGCACATGATGACCGGCCAGTCCGATGACATCATGATGATCGGGGGGTATCCCGATGGCAGGGACTGGGACAACGTCCAGGAAGATCACCTCACCGAGGAACTGCGCCGCGCTGCCGCCAAGCGCATCATGATGCTGCCCATCCCCGCAAAGGACCCGGTCTATGGCGAGCCGATGCGCGAATGGATCGATGCGCCGTCCTCGGTCGATGCCGACCTCAACGATTTCCGCGACGGGCTCGACGCCATCTGACCCACCCGCTCGCCGGGATAGAAACGAAAACCCAAGGAGAGATGATCCATGCCTGTCTGGCTCAAGCGCGGCAAGGATGTTGAGGCGCGTGCCGAGGCGGACCGGCAGGTTCGCGCTACGGTCGAGGGAATCCTCGCCGATATCGAGAAGCGGGGCGATGAAGCCGTGCGCGAATTGTCGATCAAATTCGACAAGTGGGATCGCGAGGATTTCCGCCTCACCCGGCAGGAGATCGATGCCTGCCTCGCCGAGCTCACCGATCGGAACCTGCGCGACATCGAATTCGCCCAGGCCCAGGTGCGCAACTTCGCGCAGAAGCAGAAGGACACCATGCTCGAGCTCAGCGTCGAGACGCTGCCGGGCGTAACGCTGGGCCACAAGCACGTCCCGATCAACGCGGTCGGCTGCTACGTGCCCGGGGGCAAATATCCGCTTCTCGCGTCCGCGCACATGTCCGTCGTCACCGCCAAGGTCGCCGGCTGTCCACGCGTCATCACCTGCGCGCCGCCCTTCAACGGCCGTCCCGCGCCGGCAATCGTCGCGGCGCAGGCCATGGCCGGCGCCGACGAAATCTACGTGCTGGGCGGCATCCAGGCCATCGGCGCCATGGCCCTCGGCACGCAGAGTGTCGCGCCGGTCGACATGCTTGTCGGCCCCGGCAACGCCTTCGTCGCCGAAGCCAAGCGCCAGCTTTATGGCCGGGTCGGCATCGACCTCTTTGCCGGCCCCACCGAAACGCTGGTCATTGCCGACGAAACCGTGGACGGCGAACTCTGCGCCACCGATCTGCTCGGTCAGGCCGAGCATGGCCCGACGAGCCCCGCTATCCTCCTGACCAACTCGGAAAAGCTGGCGCGCGAGACCATGGCGGAGATCGAGCGGCTCCTTGCCATCCTCCCCACTGCCGATATCGCCCGCAAATCCTGGGCCGATTTCGGCGAGGTGATCGTCTGCGACTCCTATGACGAGATGCTGGCCGAAGCCGATCGCATCGCTTCCGAGCACGTTCAGGTCATGACCGACCGCGACATGTGGTTCCGCGACAACCTCACCAATTACGGCGCGCTCTTCCTCGGCCCGCGCACCAATGTTGCCTTTGGCGACAAGGTGATCGGCACCAATCACACGCTGCCCACCATGAAGGCTGCCCGCTATACCGGCGGCCTCTGGGTCGGAAAGTTCCTCAAGACCTGCACCTGGCAGACCGTCACCACTGACGCGGCCTCCGCCATGATCGGCGAATACGGCTCCCGCCTTTCGATGCTGGAAGGCTTCGTCGGCCACGCCGAACAAGCCAACATCCGCGTCCGTCGCTATGGCGGCCGCAACGTCCCCTATGGCGAAGCCGCCCAGCCGACTGGCGAGGGGTGAGGCGGGGAGTTATCCCCATGGCTGCGGCTTGGGGTACAATCCCGAAGCCGTGGTCGTGCGGCGGCGATCGAAGGCGGGCGAGGCGGAAAAAGAATTAGCCAAAACCCACCCAATTCGCCGCAAAACCCGGAAAAGATCCGCAAAGATGGGTCGAAATTGAGTCAAAATTTAACGATTTGCGGGCGCTGGTTGAAAGCAAAGTACAATGATATCAGATGCTTATAACGAAACTCTCAACGAAGATGGTCGAAAAATCGTGCATAAATGCGCGTGAAACATTGTTTCACGTCGATTCGATCCATCGCTAGCCCCTAAAGCCTGTCCCGAGCCTCCCGCAGTTCCGCCCATCCCCAGATATCTCCTCCCGGCGAACACCGTCGCACGGAGCGCTCCATGCTTCGTCGGGGATGAGACGGCGCGTCCGTATTGCAGGAGGCTACTTCCCGAGCTTCACCAGCACCCGTCCGTCGTGTCCAACCAGCCGCACCCCGCCATCGTCCCCGACGTCGAACCGCCCGACCGTCTCGAACGCCTGCAGCAGCCGGTGTTCCTGGTCCATCAATCCCTGGTCGCAAGCCATCATCGTCGCGCCGACCTGCGATACCGTCAGCCCTTCGCCCGTCAGGGTGAAGGTTCCGAAGAACCGGTTGCATGAGCCGTTGCCGTGGATGCTGCCGTCGGCCTCGAAGGCCAGCGACGGTTCCGAGCCGGCGATAATCGCCTTGCCGCCGATCTCCTCGACCCGCCACTCGCCGCGCAGCAGGTCCGCCGGCTCGCCACCGCAGCCGACAAGCTTGCGGTCGCCGCTGATCACGATCGCGGTTTTGGGGTGCGGCATGCCCGACATCGTGTCGATGCAGACCTTATCGGCTACCACCAGCGCGAACGCGCCCTGGTCGGTCGTGGCCGAGTAGACGCTGATGCCGTTCGAGACCGTCGGGGCAGGGGCCGGCTCAAGCGTCACCGTATCGCCGTCCAGCATGCTGAACGCGATGCGCTCATCGGAAATATCCACCCGCCAGGAGGGCTCGTTCCCTCGCGCCGTCAGGCTTGCCGCCTGCGCCGAACCCAGTGCGCAGAGCAGCAGCAGGCTCGCGCCGCCCAGCGTCACGCCAATACGCTTGCTCATTCCGTTCCTCCCTGAAAGCCTTGTCGTCAGGCCATCCAAGCAGCGCGGCGGCTGGCCTATTCCACGTAGTCCGGATCGAGTTCGGGTTCCGGCGACTGGAACAGCAGGAAGACCAGCGGCGTGCCCGGCTCTGCCGTCGCATCGGTCCGCCGCGCCGCGATCCTGCCGGCTACCGGGCTCGGATATTCCGCCACGACCTCGCCGAACGTGTTGCGCTGCCGGGCCACGAGATCGCCCTGCGCCACTTCCTGGTCGAGCTTGACCAGCAGCTCCACGACGCCGCCATGCGTCGTCAGCACGGCGCCGGTGCCCTTGGCCACGAAGGTCTTCGCATCGGCTGCCGTCTTGCCCATCTCGCCCTGGATGATCTTGAGGTGCTTGAGCACGTTTCTCGTGCCCTCGATGAACATGTCGATCTGCCGGGGATCGAGGATGCGCGAGGCGCCAAGTTCCGGGGTGAAGGCGGGGATGCCGACATCGATCAGCGCATTGGGCAACAGCGTCGGATAGGCCGGATCGTCGTAGACCTGCTCGATGGGGTAGAGGTCGACCATCGCCTTGACCTCGGGCAGCTCCATCCGCGCCAGGATGAACGCAGTCATGTCCATGCCGGTCGCGGCGGTGTGGAAGTCGATGGCGTAGTCCGCATTGGGCTTGAGCAGCCGGTTGAAGAGCGCTGCCGCGTGCCGTCCGGCCGCACTGCCGGCGCTTTCATGGCCCGGCCATTGCCGGTTCATGTCGACCAGGTCGATACCGCGCCCGGAATTGGGCCAGCGCCGCGCCATGCCCTCGATGGCCGGCGAGGAAATATCGGTAACGGCGACCACCGTGCCTTCCATCTCGGCCGGCTTCAACTCGTCGAGCAGCAGGTGGATGATATGCAGCGGGCTGATTTCATCCCCATGCACGCCGCTGGTCAGCAGCAGCCGCTTGCCGGGCTTCTCGCCCTTCACCACGATCACCGAAACGTACCAGGTCTTGCCCGATACCATCTGCACGCCTTCGAAGAAGAAGTGGTGGCGGCCCGGCTCGAGGTCGTTGACGTCGAGCGCCGAGATCACCTTCTTGCCCTGCACGATATCGCCCGTATAGACGGTCCCGCCCTGCGCCGCATCTGCGGTGGCCTTTTCCTGGGCGGAAGCCGCCGTTGCGCCGGCCACGACGCCTGCAGCGCCGACGGCTGCAAGAGAAAACATGAAATCGCGGCGATCAACGCCGTTGCGTGGCTTGGTCATGGGAAACGCTCGCTGGCTAGACGCGGGTGGCAGTAAAGGTCCGGGGCCCGACGCCGCGCACGGTCGGCCGGTAGGTGCACCGCAGCGTCGAGAGCACCGGCGTGCCCAGGACGCGCCCGGCGATCGCGCCGAGCAGGCCGCCGACATGGCGGCATTCCATCGAGGCAGCTTCCCACGCGCGGCCGCGGCCGCACGAGGTGCGCTGGAGGTCCACGAAGATATCGCGCCCCGAAACGTTCCAGGTCAGCCGACCATCGCAGGAGACGCCACCGCCACGCACCTGGTAGGTGCCGCGCCGGTCGAGGCAGAAGGTAAGTCTATAGGGTCCGAATAGATCCTGGTTGGCCCGAAAGCAGCCGCTGACCGGCACCCCTTGAGGGTGATCCGGGACAATGACCCGAGTTTCCTGCGCCGCTGTCGGCGCGGAGAGTAGGGCTAACAGACCGATCGACAGAAGAAAGGAACGCATCGCAACCAGCACCCATGGAACCGACGTCCATCGTGCCACCGGCGCGCCCGTTTGAGATTGGCTCAGCGTCCCAAATACTATGCAGAATTTCCCGTTCGCACCTCCGGGTGTCGGGCGCGCTATCATTGTCGCCCGACTCAAATCCGGATGCAGCCATGACCAATCCAGCCCGCTCGCCCGAGGGCCGTGCCCGCTTCGAAAACGTGCAGCGCGCCGTCCGCCTCTCGGCGCGGCTCAGCGATATCGGGTTCGATGACGCGGAGGGCCTGCGCTCTGCCTTCTGCGAGCTCATCGGCAAGCCCGTCGGCGACCGCTTCATGCTCATCCCGCCGTTTTCCACCGATTGCGGGCTCAACATCACCATCGGCAGCAACGTCTTCATCAACCAGGGCTGCCACTTCATGGACATGGGCGGCATCACCATCGGCGACGACGTCATGATCGGCCCCAAGGTCAACCTCGTCTCCGCCGGCCATCCCGTCGCCCCGTCCGAGCGGCGCAACGGCATCGTCGCCAAGCCCATCGTCATCGGCAACAATGTCTGGATCGGCGCGGCCGCAACCATCCTTCCGGGCGTCACGATCGGCGACAATGCCGTCATCGCCGCCGGCGCCGTCGTCAGCCGCGACGTACCGGCCGATACCCTGGCAGCCGGCGTTCCGGCCCGGGTGCTCAAGCATCTCTGAGATCGCGCCGGATTTTCCGAACCTCTCTGTCGAAATCGGCGTTCCCCGTTCGACGACAAGATGAAGCAGGCCGAAGCGCCTCGCACCGGACCCAGAGGAGACCATCATGACCGAGTACCTCGTCGCCATCCATCACCCCGATAACTACGATCCCGACAGCGAAGATCAGGCCATGCGCGATGACATCACGGCGCTCAATGTCGAGATGAAAGCCGCCGGCATCCGCGTCTTCGTGGGCGGCCTCCAGCCGGTTTCCACGGCGAAATCCATACGCGCCAGGCCGGACGGCAAGCTGCTGGTCACCGATGGCCCCTACATGGAAACCAAGGAACATATCGGCGGCTTCTGGGTGCTGGAACTCGCCAGCCTCGATGAAGCCCTCGAATGGGGCCGCAAGGCCGCCATCGCCTGCCGCGCCCCGGTCGAGGTGCGCCCGTTCGGCAAGGCCTGACGCCGGCGAATCCTCCCGCCGGCCAAGGCACATCCTGGTCGGCGCCGCCCTGGTCGTTTACCCAGTGCGGGCGCCGCGTTTCACCTGTAGGTTCCCGCGCTTTCGTTCGACGCTCTGGGGGCAGAATGCTGCGCATCGCTACGGTTGTTGTTCTGGGGCTGCTTGCCGCTGCCCCAGCTGTTGCGGCTGAGAAACACGGGGCCTATCTCCTCCCAGCCGAGCAGAGCACCAGCGTCTCGCTGGCGCATCACGAGGCCACCGGGCTGCAGGCGGCTTTCGTCGGCTATGGCGAGGGCAACGGCAACCAGCTCTACTACGCCGTCTGCGAAAGCGGTGGCTGCGAGAAGAACGAGGATTGGCGGAGCGTTTCCCTGGAGCTGCCGCAGGCGGTCAAGGCGCAGCTCGCGCTGACGCCCGAAGGCAAGCCGCGCATCCTGGGGGCGGGGTGGAACCCCGAGCAGGCCAACGGCACCAATTACTACTTCGTCCAGTGCGAAGAGGATTGCCTCGACGCCGGCAACTGGCAGATCGGCAGGATCGCCTCGACTGCCGATGGCCTCATGTCCAATATCGGCCGCAGTCGGCTGCCCGAGCGCACCTTCGCTCTCGATGAACACGGCAAGCCCCGCTTCATGGTCTCGGACTCCAACTATTTCGTCGAGCCTGACCATTACGGCGGCTTCTACATGGCCTGCGACGAAGACTGCACGCAGGCTGGCAACTGGACCGAGACCAATCTCTCCAACCAGCACGGCTACAACACCGAAAGCTTCAGCTATCCCGTGCTGGCCCTCAGCCCGGGCGGCGGGGCGCGGGTGATCGCCGGCGTCTACGCCTTCGATGAGGAGGGCAACGACCTGCCGGACGGGCTCTACTATTACGAGTGCGACGGGGATTGCTCGACGCGCGCGAACTGGAAGCGGACGCGGGTCATCGAGCAGGGCAGCGGCTCCTATCCCAATCCGACCTGGAGCATGGACCTGACCTCCGACGGCCGGCCGCGCGTGGCCCTTTTCACCGGCTACGGCGTGGATGTCGAAGGGCTGGATAAGCAGCTGCTCTACATCTATTGCGACGAGGATTGCACCAAAGCCGATGGTGAGAACTGGTTCGGCTATCCCTTGGGCCTCGGCGACGGAATCGGGGAGAGTCCGAGCATCAAGCTCGATGGCTCAGGCATTCCGCACATCGCCTTCACCACCGATGGCTTCGAGCTCGGCTATACGAGCTGCACGACCGACTGCGAAAACTCCGAGGCCGCGCGATGGACCTCGGATTTCGCCGAACGCGCCGAGACCGCCGCCTCAGATCGCCCGACGGCCATCCCCTTTAGCTGCGACGGCGAAGTGTGGAACGGCATGGCGCCGAGCCTTGCGCTCGCCGCCGGCAAGCCGGTGATCGGCTACGACCTCGCCGTGGAAGCGCGCTGCCTCTACAAGGAATGGGGCAAGCCGCAGATCGTCTACGAATTCCACGAGATCTGGCGCGGCTCGCGGGTTCTCCGCCCGTAGTCCGCCGTCAGCGTGCGCCCAGAACCGCAGCGCACGCCTTGGGCAGGTCCGCCAGCGTCAGCGGCGGGGCCGGCGGGCTGGTGCTCGGCTTATAGGGCGCGTCTGTGAACCAGTAGTCGAGTTCCTCGCCGCAGCCATCGCCGGCAGGAGCCGGATTCTGGTCGAGGCACGAGGCGACGCCGGGCGGACAGGAGAGGCGAACGTGGAAGTGGTCGTCGTGCCCATACCACGGCCGGATTTTCTGCAGGAAGCTCCGGTCGCGCCACTTGGTCTCGCAGAGCGAACGCTTGATGCCGGGCGCCACGAAAATGCGCGCCACGCCGGGCAGTTGCGCGGCGCGATAGAGCAGCAGCCGCTCTGCCTCGCCGAAGTGCCCGGGGTCGATCTGTCGCGTTCCCTTCTTGAGCACCGAGATGGCCGAGATGGTCTCGCGCTCCTTGGCGCTCAGCGTATGGTCCGGCATCGGCTGCAGCCAGATATCGACGTCGAGGCCGATCTGGTGCGAGGCATGTCCGCTCTTCATCGGCCCGCCGCGCGCCTGGCCCATGTCGCCCACGAGCAGCCCCCGCCAGCCATCCTGCGCCGAGGATTGCGCCAGTGCCTCGATATACTGAACCAGCTCGGGCGTGCCCCAGCGGCGATCGCGCGAGAGGCGCATTGCCTGCCAGTTGGGGCCGTCTGCCGGCAATTGCACGGCGCCGGCAATGCAGCCCTTGGCATAGCCGCCTACCGGTATCGGGGGGCCCTCGGTCGGGTGGTCGACAGCGCCGAAAAGATCGCGCGCCGGCTGTTGCGCCAGGGCAGGCGAGGCGATGAGGAAGATGGCTAGGAAGCCCAGGAGGCGGAAAGGCAGCATCGGTACCCCGATCGTGAATCACCGCGCCATCATAACCGCGAAGTTGCAGCCATTTGCTAAACCTTGCGTGACGCTCAGGCGCGGCGCGGGCTCAACAGGCGTGCCAGTGCCAGTACGAGCACCGCGGCGAGGGCCGGCGCGATGGCAAACCATTGTCCCGCAACCAGCAGCGCCCCGGTGCCTGCCCACATGATGGAGGCGAAGGCTTCGCTCAGCGTCGCCGCACGCGACGCCGTCTGGCGGCGGCGGAACATCGAGCGCTTGGCCGCGACGCGGAACCAGAGCTGGATGGCGGTCGCCGACCCGGCCGAAAGCGCCGCGCAGCCGGCGGTGATGAGCGCGAGGCCCGGTGAGGACAGCGCCATCAGGATCAGGAGCGGCGCTAGCACGATAGCGATGACGACAAGCACGGCTTCGATCTTGGCCTGGAGCACGGCGCGCGGCGTCACCGGCGCGGTCATCACCAGGTCATGGGCATCCTCGCCGGAAATGGCCAGCCAGGCGAGGCCGCCGGCCAGTTGACCAGCCGCCATCACCAGCACCGGCACGACCACGACATAGGCGCCGGCATGGCTGCCATAGTTGAGCCAGAGCAGCAGCGCGGGCGGGGCGAGATAGAGAATCTGCATCAGCGTCTGCGACAGCAGCCAGGGGTCGCGTTGCAGCAGCAGCCATTCCTTGCGCCGCAGCGCCTGCCGCTGCGAGCCGAGCCGGAACGGTCGGCGGGTCGGTTTGCGCCGGCTGCGGACATGGTTGAGACCAGCTGTCGAAATGGCATGGAAGCCGTAGCTGCTGGAGGTCGCCACGACCGTCAGCACCAGCGCTGCAAGGCCCAGCGCGATCACGACCAGGGCGGGCAAGGGCTCGCCCATTGCAGCACGGGCCGGCCACCAGAGGAGGCTACCGACATCCGGCGCCGCCTCGATCACCTCGTTGGACTGAAACAGGCTGAACCGCGATATGCTGCCGAAATGCAGGATCGCCACCGCCTGCACCCCGATGACGAAACCCGCCCCGACGATGGCGGCAACGATCTGCGAGATGAAGCGCGTCTGTTTGGGATCGACGAGGCGGAACAGCGCGATGGTCATGCCCAGTGCGATGGCCGTCGCCAGCGCTCCCAGGGCCGCAGCCACGCCATAGGCCGCGAGCCAGTGTGGCCCGTCGAGCAGGACGAGGACGTTGATAAGCGGGCTGGCCAGCAGGGCACTGAGCGCCGTGCTCGACAGCGCCACGGCCGCAGTGCGAACGGCGAAGAGCCGGCGCGAGGAGGCGGGCGAAGAGAGGATCAGGTCGAGGTCGGAGCGGGAATAGTAGACCCGGGTCACCGATTCCAGCACCTGCGAAAGCATCACCGTCCAGAACAGCAGGCCGGTGCCGGTCAGCATGACCAGCATCGCCTTGTCGATGGCCGCGCCGCTCGCCACCCAGGGGGAGAGCAGGGCGAAGCTCAGCAGATGCATGCCAATCACGAGGACGGCGAGGAAGATGATAACGCCGACGCGTCGGGCCGGGCGCCCTCCGGTCATCATCGCCATCCATTCGCGCCAGGCGAGTCGCAGCTCGTGACGTGCGAACCAGGCGAGGGTATCGGGCGCCGTGGTCATGCCGCCTGCGTGTCCTTGCCGACGAGGTCGAGGAAGATGTCTTCGAGGCTCGACGTCGCGCCGCTCCGCGCCCGCAACTCGGCCAGCGTTCCCTCGGCGATGAGGCGGCCCTCGCGGATGACGCCGATGCGTTGGGCCATGCGTTCGGCGACCTCGAGGATATGCGTGGTCATGATCACGGTGACGCCTTGGCGTACCTTGTCGAGCAGCACGTCCTTGACCTGCCGCGCCGACCCGGCATCGAGCCCGGTCAGCGGCTCATCCAGAATGATGAGCCTGGGATTGTGGACCAGCGCGCCGGCCAGGGCCACCTTCTGGAGCATGCCCTTGGAAAAGCTGCCGCAGAGATCGTTGGCGTGCGGGCGCAGTCCCAGCCAGTCGACCAGCTCGTTCGCACGCCGTTCGGCCAGCGCGCTTTCGATCTGCCAGAGCCCGGCGACGAATTCGAGGTATTCGAGCGGGGTCAGGCGATCGTAGACCATCGGCTCATCGGAGACCCATGCGGTGATGCGCTTGGCCGCGACCGGATCGCGCCGCGCGTCGATGCCGAAGATGGAAATCTCGCCGGCATCGGGCTGCATGAGCCCTGCCACCATGCGCAGGATGGTGGTCTTGCCGGCCCCGTTCGGGCCGAGCAGCGCATAGAACTCGCCTGCCGCGACGGTCAGCGCGAAATCTGGCACGACGGGGCGGTCGAAGGTCTTGCTGAGACCGGTGATGGCGAGGGCTGGCGCGGCCAATGGAGGCTCCGACTGCAATTGCCCGCCTAGGCTAGGCATGAGCCGTTGCCTTGCGGTGAATCAGCAGCGTTAAGACTCGCTTGCCTTGCTTCGCGGCAATGCCCATGAGACACCGGACAGGGCAGGATGGGGAGCGTGGCCGCATGAGCGCCAGGGCCGGATTTATCATGTGCGCCGCGGGCATCGTGCTGATGTGCGCGATGGATGCCGTCGCCAAGACGCTCGGCGCCAGCTTCACCACGTTCCAGGTCGTCTTCCTGCGCTATCTCGGCGCCGCGCTGTGGCTCGCCGTCTGGATCGCGCTGACTGGCGCCTCCTGGCCGCGCCGCGCCGATTGGTGGCCGCAATTGCAGCGGGCGGTGCTGCTGGTGATCACCGCGTCGTTCTTCTTCTTTGCCGTGGCGCGCCTGCCGCTCGCCATCGTCGCCGCCCTCGGCATGACGGCGCCGGTCTATGTCACCCTGCTGGGCGGATTGCTGTTCAAGGAGCGCCTGGGCCTCAGCGTCTTCGCCGTATTGGCTCTGGGCGCTTGCGGCTCGGCCATCATTGTGCTGGGCGGTGGCCTGCAGCAGGTTGTCGGCAGCACCGGCGAACCGCTCGCCTGGCTCGCGGCGATCCTTGCGCCGCTGACCTATGCCTTCACCGTCATTGCCCTCAAGCACCATTCCAAGCGCGAGGAGCCGGCCGCCATGACCCTGGGCCAATCCTTCCTCGCCGCACTCCTCGTGCTGCCGCTGGCCCTGGGCGATTGGCCTGCCTTCGACGCCCGCCTTGCCGGCCTTTCCGGCCTTATCGGCTTCCTTGGCGCCGTCGGCTTCCTGCTGCTCGTTCACGGCCTGAAACGCCTACCAGTCGCGGCCTTCGCTGTCCTTGACTACACCGCCCTCATCTGGGCGGCCGCCTTCGGCTTCGTCTTCTTCCACGAAGTGCCCGGTCCGCAGCTCTGGGTCGGCGGTCCCTTGATCATCGCCGCCTGTATCCTCAACGCCCGGCTTTCGGCGGGTGCTGGTGGCTCGGTCGAGACGGAGGCAGCCGTTGCCGAGATGCCCGAAGGCGAGGCTTCGACCCGGTAGGCTAGTTCTTGCCGAAGACGTGTGCGGAGCCGACGAGGTCGATGGAGACTTCGGTGCCGGGCGGGAACGCGTCTGAGCCGGGGACCCAGGCGACGAAGACGCTGGCGGTTTCCAGCACGAAGTCGTCGCGGCCGGTCTTGGTCGGTACGTGTTCGATCACGGTACGCCAGGCAGCGCCCTCGTAGCGGCGGGAAACGACGCGGCCGCGCGTGCTGGGCGAGGGATCGGCCGGCCTGATGCGGATCTGTTCGGGGCGCAGCATGATCGTCTGCGGCCCGGACTTCGCCGCCACGGCAACCGGGCCGAGCAGCGTATGGGCGATACCATCAGTCACCACGGCGCGCAGGATGATGGCGTCGCCGAGAAACCGTGCCGTCTGCGGGTCGGCCGGGTGCAGATAGAGGTCCTGCGGGCTGCCGGTCTGCACGAGGCGCCCGTCGCGCATGACCGCCACATAGTCGGCGAAGGACAGGGCTTCGGCCTGATCATGCGTCACGAGAATGGTGGTGATGCCCGCTGCGCCCAGCACCGCGCCGACCATGTCGCGCACGGCGTCGCGCAGGCCGGCATCGAGGGCCGAAAACGGCTCGTCGAGCAGCATAATGCTGGGCGATCGCGCCATGGCGCGCGCCAGCGCCACGCGCTGCTGCTGGCCGCCGGAAAGCTGGTGCGGGCGGCGGGTCATCATATCGGCGGGGATGCCGACCTGCTGCAGGAGTTCGACGATCCGTTCGGTGCGCCCGGGCGTATGCGTTATGCCGAAACCGACATTGTCGGCCACCGACATATGCGGGAACAATGCACCTTCCTGCGCCACATAGCCGACGTCGCGCCGGTGGGGCGGCACGAAGGTACCACTATCGCATAGCGTATTGCTGCCCATCTCGATGAGTCCGGAATCAGGCGTCTCGAAGCCGGCAATGAGGCGCAGCAGGCTGGTCTTGCCCGAACCCGAGGGGCCGACGATAGCCATGCGGCTGCCCGATGGCACGACGAGGCTCACCTCGTTGAGGGCGAGGGTCGAGCCGTATCGCTTGGAGGCGTTCTGTATGCGGAGTTCCGTCATAGCGTTTCCCGAGCGCTGGCCTCGAGCCGCAGCAAGACGACAAGGGGCGCCGAAAGGATGATCATCAACAGGGCGTAAGGGGCCGCGCCGGCGAAATCGAGCTCGGCAGTATAGGCCCAGAAGCGCATGGCCAGCGTCCGCGTGCCGTTCGGGGCGAGCATCAGCGTGGCGGTCAGTTCGTTGGCAATGCCAAGCGCGACCAGCGCAGCACTCGCCGCGGCACCCGGGGCGGCGAGCCGGGCAGTGGTGTGGAGAATGGCCCAGAACGGCGGCTTGCCGAGGCTCGACGCCGCCCGCTCGAGTTCGACGGGTGCCTGCGCGATGCCTGCACGCAGGCCCACGAGTGCCCGCGGCAGGAACATGAGCACATAGGCGAAAACCAAGGTGAAGACGGTTTGGTAGAGCGGCAGCGCTACTCGAACCGTGATCGTCACCAGCGCCAGCGCGACGATGACGCCGGGCAGGGCGCCCACATAATAGTGCGCCGTTTCCAACGCCCGCTGCATCCGGCTCGGCTTGCGCACGCTCAGCCACGCCATCGGAAATGCCGCGGCAGTGGTGAGCAGGGCGCCAATGCCGGCGAGGAGCGCCGTCTGGATGAGTGCCGAGGAAACGAACTCCATGCGCCACACGGCGGTGCCGCCGAGATAGAGCCAGCGCGAAAGCGTCACCAGTGGAACGCCGAGCGCAAAGGCCACGAAGCCGAGCGGCAGCAATATCGCGATCCAGCGAAGGCCGCCCAGCGGCCGCTCGATCCGGTTGCGCGTCGAGCCCGAACCCACGCGCGCGTACCGCTCTTCGCCACGCAGCCGCGACTCGAATTGCAGCAACACGAGGCAGGCGAGAACCAGCACGCCACCGAGCAGGTTGGCGGCCGGGCCGTTATAGACCGACTGGAACTGATCGACGATCGCGGTCGCGAAGGTATCGAACCGCGTGAGGACGAAGAGGCCATATTCTGCCAGCAGATGCAGCCCGATCAGCAGCGCGCCCCCGAGCATGGCGAAACGCAATTGCGGCAGCACGACGAGAAAGAAGATTTCCAGCGGCGACTTGCCGAGCGAAGCCGCCGTTTCCTCAAGGCTCGGATCGAGCCCGCGCAACTGTGCCGCGATGGGCAGGTAGACGAACGGCAGGTAGGCGAAGAGCGACACCGTCACCGCCGCTCCCAGCCCATGAAACGAAGGCGCCACCGAATTCCACGCATAGCTGTGAACGAAGGCCGGAACGGCCAGAGGTGCCGTGACCAGCCATGACCATATCCGGCGCCCGGGAAGATCAGTGCGCTCGATGAGCCAGGCCAGTGCCACGGCAACAACCAGCGAAGCGGGCAGCGTCGTTACCAGCAGCAGGGCGGTATTGACGAGTAGGCCCGCCACCTTCGGGCGGAAAATCAGGTCACTGACTTTTTCCCAGCCGCTATCGAAGGCTACCCAGACGACAAAGAGGAGCGGCATCAGGCTGATGAGCGCGATCAGCGTCGCGAGCACCGTGACCAGCGAAACGCGCCGACGCGGTTTCAGGAGCGTCGATGCCGAGGGCGTTGCTGGGGACAAAGGCGGGTTCCGGTGCGAAGGCCACCGGCGCGAGGCGCGCCGATGGCGAAAAGCGTTCGCGCTGTCTTACAGCAAGCCGGCCGCCGTCATCAACTCGACAGCCTTGGCATTGTCGAGCTGGGTGGGATCGACCGCCGGAGCACCGAGATCAGCCAGCGGCGGCAGGGCAGGGTTCGAAGCCTGGTCGACGCCGACCGCATATTCAAACGACTTGCCGTCGCGCAGCACGGCCTGGCCTTCCGGCCCGGTCACGAACTTGAGGAACTGCAGGGCTTCGTCCTTGTGCTGGCTGGAGGCCAGCACGCCGCCGCCCGAGATCGAGACGAAGGCGCCCGGATCCTGGTTCTTGAAGTAGTGCAGAGCGACCTTGCCGCTGCTCTCCTTGGTGCCGGCCTGATCGCCGAACCAGTAATAATGGTAGATCAATGCGCCATCGACTTCGCCGTTATTGGCGGCGGCCATGGCGGCACGGTTGCCGCGGATCACCACGGTGTTTTCCTTCATGCCCTTGAGCCAGGCAGCGGTCGCCTCTTCGCCCTTGAGCGAGAGATAGGCGGCGACGATGGCCTGGAAGTCCGCGCCGCTCGGCGAGGAGGCCCAACGGCCCTTCCACGCGGGGTCGGCCAGCTCTTCCATGGTCTTCGGGAGCGTGTCGGCGTTGAGCTTTTCGGTGTTGTAGGCAAAGACCGTCGAGCGCGCGGCGATACCGGTCCAGTGGCCGTTCTCAGGGCGATACTGCGCCGGAACCTGGTCGAGGATGTCCTGCGGCAGCGGCTCGAAGAGGCCGGCATTGTCCACGAGAACCATGGCGGGCGAGTTCTCGGTCAGGAACACGTCGGCGGGCGAGCTTGCGCCTTCCTGCACGATCTGGTTGCCGATCTCGAGGTCGCTGCCCTGGCGGAGCGTCACCGGAATGCCGGTCTTGGCCGTGAACGCGTCGGCCCATTCCTGGGTCAGCGATTCATGCTGAGCATTGTAGACCGTGATGCCGGCGCTCTGCGCGAGAGCTGCGGTCGAAAGCACGGCGAGCGCAACGCCGGCCGCGAGTCCTTTCGCGAGAGACGAGACGATGGATTTCATGGATATTCCCCTGGGGCGCATTGGAGCCATCGCAAGTAGATAATGTTGATGGTGTTTGTCAACTTCATTGCGCAACAACCGATCGCTTGACGGACCGTGTCGGCGCGCTCTAAAGCGGCACTGTCGAAAAAGGCAGGGTCAGATGAGGTAAGCCTGACCCCTTCCGCCCGGAAGCTCTGTCCGTGCCCCTGGCATGAGAACCCACGACGAGAACAGCGTGCACTCCGCACGCTGCCTCGGCGGATTCTCCAGGGCTGTTTCGATGCTCATATCCGCCGGAAAACCCAAGGATATGCGCATGCGCCTCAATCATCTCGATCTTCACGTTCCCGACGTCGCCCGCACCGTGGCCGTCCTCACCGAGCATTTCGGCCTCCGGCAGGAATTCGCCCGCGACGGCCTCGTCGTCCTTCGTGACGATACCTCCCTGGAATTGGTCATCAGCGAGCCCGTACCGGGCTTCGGCACCACAGACCAGCTCTCGATTGGAGCGGCGACCTATCACATCGGCTTCATTGTCGATGCGCCGGAGATGGTCGACGACATCTATGTCCGCCTGGGCTCGGCCGACGTCCAGCTCGCTCGACCACCTCGCGCCATTCGCGGTGGCTGGCTGTTCTATTGCACCATCCCCGGCGGCATTCAGGTAGAAGTGGGATGCCGGAGTATTCCGGCCTGACCCCGGCCGCACGGAGAGACGCGGCGTCGCGCCTCTCCTCAATGCTCTTTTGCCGGCTCAAGAAGCGGTGCCATCATCCCCGGCCAGATGTGTGGAGCTTCGAGTACTGGCGTGAGGTCGGTCACCTGATCGAGCGAACCGATTGTCGGAAGCGCCTTTATCGCCGGATCTGTGATGTCGGCGCGTGTCGCCGCGACCAGGTCGTCGGTGTTGATCGTCGTGAAGGGGCGCTCGAAGTAGGGGCCGATTACCGGCTCGAACTTGACGCCGATACCGTCCGCTGCCTGTCGCCGCGCCAGTGTGAGGTAGGCTGCGGCAAGCGCCTCGCCGCGCTCTTTCCATTCGCTGGCCGAGAGAGCTGCTTCGAGGTGCGGCGAGAGGCTTGCGGCCAGCGGCAACTGGGCGAAACCGCTGCCGAACCATTTTGCATAAGGGGCGTAGCGACGCTCCAACAGAAAGCTCATGCGCATCACGTCGCGCACCAGCCGGGCCGCGATCACGCGCGAGCCGATATCGTCACCAACCTGGCCGGCTCGTACCACGAAGGCCTGCTCCTCGGCAATGCGTCGCCATTGGCAGGCAATCTTGAAGAGCCAGACATTGTCGGGAAAATAGGCCAGAGCCTCTCGCGCCTTCCCGAGGCGGTTGTCATCGTCGTGGAAAACCGCGCCGGCTGTGAAGGACAGCAGCCGTTGTTCGGCCAGACTGAGCCATTTCAGCGGCGTCAGCTCCCCGACGGAGGAGATGCCAAGGGCGCTTTCGAGCTGGCCTTCCAGCGTGTGGACTTCGAGGCCGTGATCGTAGCTCCCCGCCGCTTCCGCTCCATTCGCCGGGGGATGGGGGCGATTACGCCAGCCAGCGGGTTCGCCGAGGAACTGCGCCGGCACCGCTGCCTTGAACTCCTCGACGAGCCGCCGCGCATGGGTGTCGAAGTCTTTGCGCGAGACGTAGATGCGAACCCTCGGGCCCCAATTGTGGTCTCTCGACAATTCGTCGTCGAAACCGAGCAGTTCGGAGCCATAGGCGAGGAGAGCCGCTGAGTAGCGGAGCCCCGGCGCCGCCTGATTCAGCCAGGGCCCGACGACGTCGTCATAGAAGCGGCGTGAAAGTTCGATGCCCTGCATGCTGGTCCCCCCAAGATGTCGGCATCGGATTTCTAGCCCCGCGGCGCGTTGATGGCCAGTTGTGCCGCGAACGCCCGTTGGTAGGCGGGCCGCGCCTCGCCGCGAGCGACATAGGCGGCAAGGGTCGGATGCTTGTCGAGAAGGCCGGATGGCTTGAGCCGCTGGAGCACGTGCACCATCATCAGGTCACCGGCGCTGAAGTCGCCATCGAGCCAGTCGGCATCGCCGAGATAATCGGCAAGTTCTTGCAACCGCGCGTGGATGCGGGCTTCGATCAGCGGCAGGCGCTGCTCTGTCCAGGGCTCGCGTCCCTCGGCGAACTTGGCGGTTGCCAGGTCGAGGATGGGCGGCTCGATCGTGCCGATGGCGGCGAACATCCAGGTGATGGCGCGGGAGCTGCCATCCGCATCGCGGGGCAGGAGGCCTTCGTGCTGTTCGGCGAGGTGAAGGATGATCGAGCCGGTCTCGAACAGCACGAGATCGCCCTCGGTATAGGCGGGAATCTGACCGAAGGGCTGCATGGCGCGATAGGCAGGCTCCTTGAGAGCCGCAAACGAGACGAGGCGGACATCGTAGGGTTGGCCAAGCTCCTCGAGCGCCCAACGCACCCGCACGTCGCGCGAAAGTCCCATGCCACCGTCCGGCGACCGCTCAAAGGCTGTGATCGTAATGGTCATTGCAAATCTCCCATCAGCGCCGGCCCAACCGGCTTCCTGCCAATTGGTCGAACGGGTTCGGCGGGATTCGACAGACTGCGAGGTTTTCGCCCGGAATTAGTGGGCGGCGTCGGCGGCTGCCTTCTGGTCGTCCGGCGCCTGGGGGACGATGCGCAGGAAGAGTTGCCCCAGCCGGTCGAGGTAGATGAGGATCACCGGTACCACCACGAGCGTCAGCAGCGTCGAGCTGATGAGGCCGCCGATGACGGCATGGGCCATGGCCGCCGTCTGGGAACTGCCGGCGTGCAGACCCAGCGCGAGCGGCAGCATGCCGAAGATCATGGCGAGCGTGGTCATGATGATCGGGCGGAAGCGCGTGCTGCCGGCCTCGATGAGGGACTCCACCAGCGGCATTCCGGCCGCGTGATGCTGGTTGGCGTTGTCGACGAGGAGGATGGCGTTCTTGACCACGAGCCCCATCAGCATGATGAAGCCGATAGCCGAGAACATGTTGAGCGTCGTGCCGCCCACGAGTAGACCGACCAGCACGCCGATGATGGCGAGCGGCAGCGACATCATGATGGCGAGAGGCTGGATGAAGCTGCCGAACTGGGACGCCAGCACCAGGTAGATGAAGATGACCGCCAGTAGCAGAGCAGACCCCGCAGCGGAGGCGGTGTCGCCGAGCTGCTCGACATCGCCGCCCATCGAGATGCGGTAGCCGGTCGGCACGGTGATATCGGCGATGGCCTTGGCGACATCGGTGCTGACCTCGCCCAGCGGACGATCCGAGATATTGGCCGAGACGCTGGCCTGCCGCGAGAGGTCCTCGCGCAGGATTTCGCTCGGGCCGACCGATTGCACGATGTCGGCTACCTGGTCGAGACGAACGATCGACGTGCTGCTGGTCGCGCCGGTCTGCATGATCGGCAAGCCGGCCAGCGCCTCGACGCTGTCCCGCGCGCCCTCGGGCAGGCGGACGACGACATCGAAGGATTTGCCGTCCGGGGAGGTCCAGTCGCTGACCTTTTCGCCCGAGAGCAGGGGCCGCAGGGTCTGGCTGATCTGCTGGAGAGACACGCCAAGGTCGCTGGCGGCCTCGCGATTGACGCGGATGCCGAGCACCGGCTGGGCGGCCTGGAGGTTGGACTCGACGTCGGCCAGTCCGGGCACATCCTTCATCTTGGCCATGATGGCGTCCGAGAGCCGACCGAGTACTTGGAGATCATCGCCGTAGATATTGACCTGGATGGGCTTGGTGACGCCGCCAAGGCCGCCCGATGCGCCGACGACGGCTGTGATGCCGGGGATAAGCGCCAGGCGCTGGCGCACGGGCTCGGTCATCTGCGCCGGTTTGCGGTGCCGCTCCTCCGGCGGGACCATGGAGACGAGGATGCTGGCGCGATTGTCGCCCGTGGCGTTACCGGCATTGATGGTGGTGTAGGTGCGGATGACCTCGGGGAATTCGCGCAGCGCCTGGTTGACCTGGTCGGCCTTGGTCGCGGTGTAGTCGATCGAGGAACCCACCGGCGTTTCGATATCGACCTGGAATTCGGAATTATCGGCCGGCGGCACGAATTCGACCCCGACCAGCGGCACGAGAAAGAGCGAGGCAACGAAGATCACCGCTGCCGTCAGCAGGGTGATGATGCGGTGGCGCAGGCACCATTTGAGGATGGAGCGGTAGCGGTCGCCAATCCACATGAAGCCACGATCGAACTGCTCGACCGCGCGGCCGACCGGCCCGCGCTTGGCATTGGCGTGCGAAGCCGGATCGTACCAGACGCTCGACAGCATCGGATCGAGCGTGAAACTGACGAACAGCGAGATCAGCACGGCCACCGAGACGGTAACGCCGAACTGCAGGAAGAAACGCCCGAGAATGCCTTCCATGAAGGCCACGGGCAGGAACACGGCCACGATCGAGAGCGTCGTCGCGAGCACGGCGAGGCCGATCTCGTTGGTGCCGTCGAGTGCGGCCTGCCGGTGGCTTTTGCCCATATGGAGGTGGCGCGTGATGTTTTCGCGCACGACGATGGCGTCGTCGATGAGAAGGCCGACCGACAGCGAGAGCGCCATCAGCGTCATCATGTTGAGGGTGAAGCCGAGGAAGTAGAGGGCAGTCAGGGTGCCGATGATCGAAATCGGCAGGGTGAGGCCGGTGATGACGGTCGAGCGCCATGAATTGAGGAAAAGGAAGACGATGATGACCGCGAGCACCGCGCCTTCAAGGATCGTCGATTGCACGGAGTGGAAGGATTCCTCGACCGCCACGGCGTTGTCGCGCACCACGCGAATGCTGACATCGGCCGGCAGCTCGTTCCTTTGCAGGTCGTCAAGCGTAGTGCGGATGTCGCGGGCCACACCCACCGTGTTGGCACCCTGAATCTTGACGATATCGACGGCGAGCGCCCGCTGGCCGTCGAGGAGCGCGAGGCTCGAGGTATCGGCCTGTCCGTCCTCGATGGTGGCGACATCGCCCAGCCGCACGGGCTGGCCGCCACGTCTCGCGACGATGATCTTCAGGAACTCCTCTTCCTGCGCGATCGTGCCTTCGACCTGGATCGAGCGCACCTGCAAGGCATCGGTGATTGAGCCCGCGGGAATGTTCCGGTTGTCCTGCTGGAGCGCGGCAAGGATTTCGCCGACACCGACATTGAAGGCGCGCAGGCGATCCGGGTCGATATGGATATTGAGCTGGCGCGGCACGCCGCCCACCACCGTCGCGCGACCGACGCCGGGAATGATCGACAGGCGACGGGCGATGGTATCCTCGGTGAGCGTCGTGAGATCGCGCGCCGAGCGGGTATCCGAGCTCACTGCCAGGGACAGTACCGGGAGCTCGGAGGGGTCGAAGCGCAGCACCTGCGGGTTGTTGGCGTCATCCGGCAGGCTGGCTTCGATGGCCGCGATCTTGTCGCGCACGTCCTGCGCGGCGACCGAGGAGGAGACCTCGAGCTTGAAGAGGATGATCACGACCGACTGGCCGGGATAGGAGCGCGACTGGATGCTGTCGATGCCGCTGACGGTGTTGACCGCGTCCTCGATGGGTTTGGTGATGTCGTTCTCGACGGCATCGGGCGAGGCGCCCGAATAGGTGGTGAGTACGGCCACCACGGGCAGGTCGACATCGGGCAGCTGCTCGATGGGGAGGCGCTGGTAGGAATAGATGCCGAAGACCACGAGTGCCACCATGATCATGGTGGCGAAAACCGGGTGGTTGACGCTAATGCGGGTGAGGAACATGGCTCATTTCCCCACGATGGTGACGGCGGTGCCCGGCTCGAGTTCGGGCAGCCGCCCGGTGACCACCACATCACCGGCCTTGAGGCCCGAAAGGATATGAACGAGATTGCCGGTCGACCATTGCCGACCCTTTTCGACCGCTTGCCGCACCAGCTTGCCATCGGCCACCGCGAGCACGAAATCGCCCTGCTTGTCCTCACGGAGGGCGGAAAGCGGGACGGCGAGGGCATCCTTGGCTTCGTCCACGACGATGGAGCCTGTGGTGAACATCCCGCCGCGGAAAACGCCATCGGGGTTCTTCAGCGTAAGGAAAACCGGGATGGAGCGGGTGTTCTCGATGGCTACGGGGCTGATGCGATCGACGCTCGCCTCGAACGTCTGCTGTGGGATGCCCTCCACGGTAAGCGTAGCGCGCTGCCCCTCCTTGAGGCTGGCGCTGTCACTGAGCGGCGCGATGGCCTGAACTTCCATCACCGAGAGGTCGACCAGCGTGACGAGGGGCGAGCCCGATGTCACCGATTGGCCGGGCTCCGCCGACCGGCTGGCGATGATGCCGGCGAAGGGCGCGGTGATGCTCGCATTCTGGATCGCGCGCTCGGCGGTATCGACCTGGGTCTGAAGCGCGTCCGTCTGTGCCGAGAGCGCGTTGACGTTGGCCTGAGCGGAATCGAGATTGGCCTTCGAGCCCGTGCCGCGGTCGAAAAGCGCCTGCGCATTGTCGAGCTGTGTCCGAGCCAGCGTAAGCTGGGCCTTGGTGGCGTTGAGGTTGGCCACCTGCTGGTTGAGCGCCAGCCGCAGGTCACGGATATCGATCTGGGCGATGACCTGTCCGGCCAGAACCGACTCGCCCGGGCGCACGTTGACGGTCTGCAGCTTGCCCGACACCTGCGGGGTGATATCGGCACGCCGCTCGGGCGCCAGCGTGCCCGTGACCTTCACCGTCTGTTCGAGCAATTGCGGGGCGAGTGTGGTGATCTCGACCGGATTGAGTTCCATGACCCGCGCGGCTGCCGGTTCCGGCTCGGGAACCGAACGATCCTTGAGTCGCATGTAGAGGAAGAGAGCCAACGCGACGACCACGAGGATCGCCACGACCCACGGCCAGCGGGACTTTTTACGCGGAGCAGGGGCCTCGTGGGTCGCACTCATCAGATCGATTCCTCTTGAGGTTGATCATCATGTAACCGGCGCCAAGGTCGTTACGTCAGCATGGCGAGGAGAAATTGTCGATAAGAATCCGATAGATCGAAGGCGTCTGTACTCATCATGATGCTGGGGTGGGCGTCGATTAGGAACAGGCTGCCAAACTTGTGGACGCCAGGCACATGAGCGAAGGCCGTAGTCAGCACTTGAAAGCATGCATGCGCATGCATATTTATGACAAACGTCTTCGGAGGCGAAAAATGCAATTCGGAATCTTTTCAGTCAGCGATGTCACCCGCAATGTCCTCACCGGCAAGACGCCGAGCGAGGCGGAGCGGATCGACGCGATAGGGCGTATCGCGCAGCGGGCAGACGAGACGGGGCTGGATGTGTTCGCTATCGGCGAACACCATAACCCGCCGTTCTTCTCGTCCTCGCCGACAACGCTTCTCGCCCATATTGCTGCGCGCACGCAGAGGATCATCCTGAGCACGTCGGTGTCGCTCATCACCACCAATGACCCGGTGAAGATGGCGGAGGATTACGCCATGCTCCAGCATCTGGCGAAGGGCCGCATGGACCTGATGCTGGGCAGGGGCAATACCGTGCCGGTCTATCCGTGGTTCGGGCAGGACATCCGCAACGGCCTGCCGCTGGCGCTCGAGAACTACAACCTGCTGCACAAGCTGTGGCGGGAGGACGTGGTCGATTGGGAGGGCAAGTTCCGCACGCCGCTGCAGGGCTTCACCTCGATCCCGCGGCCGCTCGACGATGTGCCGCCCTTCGTCTGGCACGGCGCCATTCGTACGCCTGAAATCGCGGAGCAGGCGGCCTATTACGGCAATGGCTATTTCGCCAACAATATTCTCGCTCCCAACTTCCATTTCCGTCCGCTGGTGAACTTCTACCGTGAGCGTTTCGAGCACTATGGCCACGGGACCAAGGAGCAGGCGATCGTCGGGCTGGGCGGGCATGCCTTCATCGCCAGGAACTCGCAGGACGCCTATGCGCAATTCCGGCCGTTCTTCGAGGGCAACCCGCTCTACGGATCGAGCTACAGCCTTGAGGAATACGCCAAGGGCACGCCGCTCAGCGTTGGCAGCCCGCAGGAAATCATCGACAAGACGATGAGCTTCCGCGAGGGTTTTGGCGATTATCAGCGTCAGCTCTGGGTGGTGGATGCGATGGGTCTGCCGGTCGAAACCGCGCTCGAACAGGTGGAACTGCTCGCCACGGAGGTGGTGCCGGTGCTCCGCAAGGAAATGGCTGCGCTCCGTTCGCCGACCGCTGCCGAGGCCCCGACCCATGCGAGTCTGGTGAAGGCCAAGTATGGCGACGCTCCGGCGCGCCAGCCGACGCCGAACCCCAATCGCGGCGATAACCTCACCGGCACGCGCCCCTACCAGGACACCGCCGAGGGGATCGCTGCCAAGCTGCCGCTGGTGGGCTGACCGATGGCTGCGGACACCAAACTGGCCAATGCCGCCTGGGAGGCCCTGTTCAGGGCGCAGAAGACCATCGAGGCCGAGCTCGAAGCCGGCGACGCCTGGGGTGACCTCATCCCCAGCGACTACGGTGTGCTCTATGCGCTCTCGACGGCAAAGTCAGGGCTGCGCATGAGCGAGCTCGGCAAGGACGTGCTGCTGAGCCAGGCGGGACTTTCCCGCCTGGTCGGCCGCCTCGAAGCGCGGGGGTTGATCGAGCGTCATCCTGACCCCGATGATGCTCGCGCCAGCATCCTCTGCCTTTCCAAGGCGGGTGCTCACGCGCAGCGACGTGTCGGTGCCCGGCACGGCCGCCATGTTGCCGAGGCGCTGTCGTCGCGCCTCGACGATGACCAATTGCTTGCGTTGCAGGCGCTGTGCGAGCGGATACTCGCCGCCCCGCCAGCCAATGGAGACAACCAGTGACCACGCTGTTCCAACCACGGGACGAACCCATCAGGCTCGTCGTCATCAATGCCGGCGTCAGTGATCCGTCCTCGACGCGCATGCTTGCCGATCGCATCGCCCAGAAGAGCCTCGACCGGCTTTCGGCCGCGGGCTTTGCCACCTCGCTCAGCATCATCGATCTTGCGCCGCTGGCGGTGGATATCGCCAAGGCGATCGTCGCCGGCTTTCCGGGCGAAAAGGTGCAGGCGGCGATCGACACGCTGGCCCGGGCCGATGCCGTCATCGCGGCTACGCCGGTTTACAAGGCCGGGATCAGTGGGCTCTTCAAGTCGTTCATCGATCTCATCGACAACGACCTGCTGATCGCCAAGCCCGTCGTCCTCGCGGCGACTGCCGGCACGGCGCGCCATGCCATGGTCGGCGACGAGCAGATGCGGCCGCTCTTCGCTTTCCTGCGGGCCATGACTATGCCGACCTCGGTCTTCGCGGCGCCGGAAGATTGGGCGGCACCCGAGCTTGGCACGCGGATCGATCGGGTTGCCGGCGAGTTGACCCAGTTCGTGGCCAGCGGCGTCGGTCGTGCCATCGCCGATGCCGGCTGGAGCGGTTATCAGCATCAGTTCGGCGGCAACGCTACACAGGCCGAGCGGAAGGCCGAGGATGTCAATCTCGACACGGACCTGATGCGCCTGGCCGCAGGCGGGAGCCTTTCTTCGGAGACGTAGCAATGGGTTGGGAAGCGTTGAGGCAGTGGGGGAGCGACGCGGCGCGGATCGAGAAGCTCAGCGGCGGCTCCTCCAACGATGTGTGGCGCGTTCGTGTGCACGGGCGCGTCGCAGTCGCACGGCTCGGCACGAGAAGCGATGCGGATCTGGCCTGGGAGAGCCGGTTGCTTTTGCATCTCGATCGCGAAGGTCTCGCCGTGCCGTTACCTATCCCGACAGCCGATGGCCGACTGTTCGCCGACGGTCTGACTGTCATGGAATATATGGAAGGCGGCCCGCCGCAGAATGCGGACGATTGGCGGCGCGTCGCCGAGACGCTCCGCCGTCTGCATGAGCTGACCCGTGGTTGGCCACAACGCCCGGGCTGGAAGTCGTCGACCGATCTCCTCCGGGCCGAAACCGGCACGCGGATCGACCTCACGGCCATGCCGGCCGAAGCGGTTGCGCGGTGCCGGGCAGCCTGGGCGCGGCTCGCAGGGCGCGAGACCTGCGCTGTCCATGGCAATCCCGACAATCCCGGCAACGTCCGTATCACCCCAGATCGCGTGGCGCTGATCGATTGGGACGAGGCGCATGTCGACGTTCCCGATCTCGACCTGGTGCTGCCCTTCAACGGCGGTGGACTTGAAGGCGCCGCGCTGGATAGCGCCAGGCAAGCATCGGCAGCCTGGGAGGCCGCCGTTTGCTGGCAGGATGACTATTCCGTGCGACGGCTCGCGGAAGTTCGACCGGTCTGAGCAGGGCGCTTGACCTTCCCATTGTTGGAAGGATTAAGCACATGCCGAAACGCGATTTTCGGCAAGACGGAGTGCATCATGAACATCGGAGAAGCATCGAAGGCCAGCGGAGTGTCCACCAAGATGATCCGCTACTACGAGAGCATCGGCCTGATCAAAGCGCCCCTGCGCACCGAATCCGGCTACCGGGTCTATAGCGAAGCCGAGGTGCATTCGCTGCGGTTCATCAGCCAGGCTCGCGATCTCGGGTTCTCGGTAGAGCAGATGGGCGATCTCCTCGTGCTCTGGCGCGATCGGGGAAGGGCGAGTGCCGATGTAAAGGCCATTGCTTCGTCCCATATCGGGGAGCTCGAGGCGAAGGTGAAGTCGCTCCAATCCATGATCGGCAGCCTTCGGCATCTTGCCGACCACTGCCAGGGCGACGATCGTCCGGATTGCCCGATCATCGAAGGTTTCGCCACCGGGCGGGCGCCGCGCAATATCAAGCGTTTTCCGCGTTTCGGCGTCACGGACATCGTGCCCGCTCGCAGCCGGGCGCGGTAAGGGCTGAGGTCCTGGCGCGGCGTCGGTCGCACCAGGACAAATCCCGTCAGGCCGCCGCGGCCGTAGCGGGGTAGCCAGCTTCCTCAAGCGCGGCGCGCAATGACGCCTCGCTGGCGCTGGTATCGATGACGACCTGGCGCTTGGCGGGATCGGCCGAGACGACCGCCTTGGAATCCACGGTCTGAAGGGCCTTCGTCACCGAGTTTGCGCAGCCGCCGCAGGTCATGTTGGGAATGTCGAAGCGAAGCATTTTTGGAACTCCTTTTCTGTTCGCTTCAAGACAAGTGGGGCTTCCAAGCGTTGCAAGGTCAAGGGCTTGGTTCACGCCTGGACATCCACGATGCCCATCATCCCGAGCTTTTCGTGCTCGAGGATGTGGCAGTGATACATGCGGGCGCCGGGCAGGTCCTGCCGCAGCAGGATACGGACGGTTTCGCCGGGTACGACGTTGACTGTGTCCTTCCACGCCGGGTAGGGCGCCTGGCTGACGACGCCATCCAACTCACGCTCGATGACCTGGAACTGCGTGCCGTGGATATGAAACGGGTGGTCCATGTCCGCGTCGTTGACGATCTCCCACAACTCGACCTGGCCGACCTTCGAGACCGTGTCGATGCGGTTCATGTCAAAGCTGGCGCCGTTGATCAGGAACTTCATGCCGGCTGCAGGCATCGAAGAATGGTCCATGCCTTCCATTCCGCCCCCCATTTCTTCGCTCAATACGAAGCCGCGTGACGGCGGGGTTTGCGAGCGCTGGTATGGTTCGCAATTCGCGCGGCAAGTCCGGCATGGGTTCGGCGAGATCGCCAGCTATTGAGGCGGTGAGTAGCGCCAGCCGGCTCTCATCGGGCTTTCCTGGTCCCATCCAGCCGCGATCGTATGCGCGCGTGGTGAGTGTGGCAGGGCCGGGGGTGTCGAATGCCGCGACGATCTCAACGCGCTCGCCGGGTGTGAGCAATATCTCATCGGCCGCGACCGGTGATACCAGCAAGCCGCCATCCGTGCCGATGACGGTCATGCGGGCATTCTCGAATGCGAGGCGGAGAAACCTGGCATTGGTCGCATTGATGAGGCGGAACTTGCGTCGCTCGCCTACGCGCACCTCGATCTTCGGATTCCTCTGGCCGTTAGTCAGCACGTGATCGCCGACGCGGCCATTCATGAGGTCGACCGACGTGTTCGGAGCGATCGTCCCGTCGGCCGCGAGCCGGATATCGGTCAACAGGAGCACGGTGTCGCCGTAGGCGGCGGGGATCGGGTCGGCCTTCGGTTTGACCAGAACACGCCGGCAAGGCCGCGGTAGACCTGTTCGGCCGTGAACTCATGCGGATGCGGATGGAACCAGTAGGGGGCTGCGCTGCCCGGCGGCAGATCGAAGACGTAGCTGCGGCCGCCTCCTGGCGCGACAGCATCCATCGGATTGCCATCCTGATCGGCAGGAACGGGCATGCCGTGCCAATGAATGGTGGTCGGCTCGCCCGGAATATCGTTCGTGAAATCCAGCTCGACGCGATCGCCTTCCGTCACCTCGATGACGGGGTTGCCGCCGTTGTAGCCGAGCATCGGCGTATCAACGCCTTCGATCAGCCGGGCGTTCGTTGGACCGGCCGTAATGCTCGCCTCGAACAGCCCCGGCGTGACGGACTGATTGGCGAGCCGCGGCAATTCACGCAGCGGCTGCCGCTCGGGCAGATCCTGGGGCGTCGTGGGGGCGTTGCTTTGAGCGCCGTGGTTCATCGTGCTCATGTCATGGTTCATCTGGGCGGCAGCCGGACCGGCAACCGCAAGGCTGGCCAGGCTCGTGATAAAGGTGCGGCGGTGCATGGCGGTCACCTCAAGGCACATGTGACGAGTGCGTTGCCGAGGCGGCTGCCTTTGGCGGTCCGCTAGCAGCGTCGTGGCTCATTTCCATCACGCGATCCGGTTGTGGCGCGATGGCGATCCGGCTTTGCGCAAATGCCAGGCCGGCACTCACGGCGATGGCGCCGGCAATGAATACGGGTGTGAGCTTGTTCATGGGCTACTCCTTCATTTGAAGAAGGGTGGGGCTTCCCATCGTTGGAAGGTCAAGGGTCGACAGAATCCTGAAATCGAGCCCTTGACCTTCCAATCGTGGGAAGCCCCACCTCTGCCTTCAATTCGAGAAAGACGATGAGAAGGGGGCTGCAGATGAATGCGCCTGTTCTACCAAGAAACGTGACGGCCGGAGCCATTTCGCTCCCGATCGAAGGCATGACGTGCGCATCCTGCGTCGGCCGCGTCGAACGGGCACTCAAGGCCGTGCCGGGCGTTGAGGCGGCCTCGGTCAACCTCGCCACCGAACGTGCCAGCGTCACTGCATCGGCCGATGTGGATCGTACGGCGCTGGTCGCCGCCATCGAACACGCCGGCTACACCGTATCCGCCAGCCTCTCTGCACCACCGACCGCCACAGAACTGGCGATCGAAGGCATGACCTGCGCCTCTTGCGTGGGCCGCGTGGAGCGTGCTCTCAAGGCGGTCCCAGGTGTTTCCGACGCCGTCGTCAACCTGGCCACCGAACGTGCGACAATTCATGGTTCCTCCGACAGCGCGGTTCTCATCCAGGCAATCGCCGATGTTGGTTATGAGGCGAAGCCAATCGATGGCGTTGCCGTCGCCGAAGAGGATGAGCGTGCCGCCAGGAAGGAGGCGGAGAGCAGGGAGCTCACGCGCGATTTCACTCTAGCAGCGGTGATGACTGCGCCGGTGTTCGCGCTGGAAATGGGCGCGCACCTGATCCCGGGCGTTCACCAGTTCATCGCATCGACGATCGGCATTCAGGCAAGCTGGTATCTGCAGTTTGTCCTGACGACCCTGGTGCTGTTCGTTCCCGGCATCCGCTTCTACGAAAAGGGGCTGCCTGCACTCTGGCGGCTGGCGCCCGATATGAACTCGCTCGTGGCAGTCGGCTCGCTGGCCGCCTACGGCTTCTCGCTCGTCGCGACCTTCGCCCCGAGCCTGCTGCCGGCCGGGACCATCAACGTCTACTACGAAGCCGCCGCCGTCATCGTGACCTTGATCCTTCTCGGTCGCCTGCTCGAGGCACGCGCCAAGGGGCGGACATCCGAAGCGATCAAGCGGCTCGCCGGGATGCAGGCGAAGACGGCGAGAGTCCGGAGGGAAGGTGGCGTCACTGACCTACCCATAGCCTCCGTCCTGCCAGGAGATATCGTGGAGGTCCGTCCGGGTGAGCGCGTTCCGGTGGATGGCGAGGTGGTCGAGGGCCAGAGCTATGTCGACGAGTCTATGATCACGGGCGAACCGATCCCCGTCGCCAAGGAGGTCGGCTCCGCCGTCGTGGGCGGCACCGTGAACCAGAATGGCGCCTTTGCCTTCAAGGCAACGGCAGTGGGCGGCAGCACCGTGCTCTCGCAGATCATCCGCATGGTCGAGGAAGCGCAGGGCTCCAAGCTGCCGATCCAGGCGCTAGTGGACAAGGTGACGCTGTGGTTCGTTCCGGCCGTCTTCGCCGTTGCCGCGCTGACATTTGGCGCATGGTTTCTCTTCGGGCCGTCGCCGGCACTGACCTTCGCCCTAGTCAACGCCGTGGCCGTGCTGATCATTGCCTGCCCATGCGCCATGGGCCTGGCAACGCCGACCTCGATCATGGTCGGTACCGGCCGCGGTGCCGAGCTCGGCGTGCTCTTCCGCAAGGGCGAAGCGCTGCAGCTTCTCAAGGAAGCCAGGGTCGTTGCGCTCGACAAGACGGGGACGCTGACCGAAGGCAAGCCTTCGCTAACCGATCTCGAACTGGCCGTCGGCTTTGACCGCAACGAAGTCCTCGGCCTGATAGCTGCGGTCGAAGCCAAGTCCGAGCACCCGATTGCCAGGGCGATCGTCGACGCCGCAACGCATGAAGGCATTGCGATACCGGGCATTTCGGACTTCGTGTCGCTCACTGGCTTCGGCGTCAGGGGGAGCGTCGACGGCAGGCCCGTCGTGATCGGTGCCGACCGCTATATGCTGGAGCTTGGCCACGACCTGACCGGGTTCAAGGCAATCGCCGAACGTCTCGCGGCCGAGGGCAAGTCGCCCCTCTACGCCTCGATCGATGGCGAGCTGGCGGCGATCATTGCGGTGGCAGATCCTGTCAAGGAGACGACGCCGCAGGCCATCAAGGCGCTCCACGCGCTGGGTCTCAAGGTTGCGATGATCACCGGCGACAATGCCCGCACGGCCAATGCAATCGCGTCTCGCCTAGGCATCGACAGCGTCGTGGCGGAAGTCTTGCCTGATGGCAAGGTCGATGCGGTCAGGCAGTTGCGGAGCCAGTATGGCGCGGTTGCCTTCGTCGGCGACGGCATCAATGACGCTCCGGCTCTGGCCCAGGCCGATGTCGGGCTGGCAATCGGCACCGGCACGGATGTCGCCATCGAGGCCGCCGACGTTGTGTTGATGTCCGGAAGCCTGCTTGGTGTTCCCAATGCCATTGCGCTCTCGAAGGCAACCATCGGCAACATCCGGCAGAACCTCTTCTGGGCCTTCGCCTACAACACGGCCCTGATCCCGGTCGCCGCCGGGGCCCTTTACCCGGTCTTCGGCATCCTGCTGTCGCCGGTCTTTGCAGCGGGCGCCATGGCGCTGTCGAGCGTCTTCGTGCTGAGCAATGCGCTCCGCCTGCGGGCGTTCAAGGCCGCCCACTAGCAATCGCGGCCGGCCTCGCCAGGGGCCGGCCATCACCATCTTCGCCGAAAGATCATCCCATGCCCGCCAAGCTGCGCGCCGTGCTCTACCGCATGGCGACTCCCGAACTCACCTGCCCATTTGGCCTCAGGGCTAAGGAACTCCTGGTCAGCAAGGGCTTCTTGATCGAGGAGCATGTCCTCGTCACCCGGTCCGAAGTTGATGCCTTCAAGCAGGCCCATGCCGTCGAAACAACTCCACAGACCTTCATCGATGGCAGGCGCATCGGCGGCTACGACGATCTGGTCGCATACTTCCGGTCCGAGCGCTGAGGGCGGCACTTCCACTGCCAAATCCAGAGGGCGCCGCAATTTCGCCATCATTGGACGGGCACGGACCGAGTTCAAGTCGGCGTGATCGATGCCGATGCAATCCGTGTTCGACCAGTTAGCGAAGTACTTTATGCCATTTGTAAATCTCCCGCTCCCCAGCCGGGCGCTTGCCGTTTCGCCTCGTCCTTATGCGCCGCCCCGCGGCATGTTGGTGTCGCTCTTGGTGATGGCCGCGCTGGCTGTTGCGCTCATCCTCTGGCAGGGGCCGGGCCTGTGGCGCGACGTGCAGATCAACCAGCACCCGGTGACCCTGCGCATGGGTGACGTCCGGGACGGGGAATGCACCACGCGGCGCGGCATCACCGATTGCAAGGCGCGGCTGGTCTACAGCTATAACGGGGTCGACTACGACACTTATACCGAAATGGCCTTCGTCGATTTCTCCAGCAAGGACTACGACGTCCAGGTGGTGATTTCGGGGGACAAGCCGGAACTGGCGACGCTGAGCCTCGGGCTTGAAATGCTGTGGAACCGGCTGGCTGTGTTCGCCGTCTTCGTGCTGATCTTCATCGGCGGCATCCTCGCCATGCTGTTCCAGACGGTCCGCAGCATGCAGGGCAACGCTGCGCTGCGTACGCCGGCACGGATCGCCGAATTGGTGCCGGTGGCCATCACGGCGCGTCACGGGCAGCACTTTTCCTATCGCGGGGTAGGGCCGGCCAAGCAGGACAAGAAAACGGCCCAGGCTGTGCTCGACAAGGGGCAGGAGCCGCTCATGGCCGTGGACGACAAGGGCGAAGTCCGCGGCGTCGCTGCACGGTTCGAGAATGTCGCTCTCCCGGTCCTGCTCGACGCCAATCTCGATCGGCTTGACCTCACCGATGCCGAGCGCAGTACAGCGCTTGACGCCTTCCATGCCGAACAGGCAGGTCGCGGAACGACGCTGCCGAAAGACGCTGCCAAGGCCAGGCGCACCCTTCGCTTCTGGCGCGGGTTGGGCATCGTGCTGGTGGTAATCGTATTGGCGATCGCGGCCGCGTTTGCCTACTGGGTCTACTACGTGACCAGCACGCAGGATCGGTATGACAGCCTGGGCATGGAGCTGAACAACATGATGCCCGAGCCGCTCAACGTCTGGGGCTGCAAGCAGCTCGAAGCCCGCTTCGGCGACGAGCCCGCGCCATTCGGCTGCACGGCAAGCGACTTCCAGAGCTGGAAGTAAGTCGAACGGGGGCGAAGGCCCCCGTTTTTCGTTCAGCGCCTGCATCATGACCAGCAGCCGTGCAGAAACTGGATTTTTCGGCAGCGTGGTGTTTTCAACGACATTTCGGGTTTTGGCCGTTAGCATCCAGAAAGCGCCACAGAGCCTTGTAATGGTTGCGCTTCACGAACTCACAAGCAAGACGGAGGCATAATGGCTCGCAAGTATCGACATCTTCTGCCCGCGCTCGCAGTAACGCTCATTCTCGGATACGGGCCGGCGCAGGCTCAGAGCGTCAATGCCGGCGATCGTGAAGCGAGCAGCAGCCAGCCGTTCGCAGTCGAGACGCTCGCCAACTTCAACACGCCGTGGGCCATGGCCTTCCTGCCCGATGGCCGTCTGCTGATCACCGAGAAGCCCGGCGCCATCTATCTCGTTTCCCAGAGCGGCGAGAAGACCGAGGTCGGCAACGTTCCGGCGGTTCTGGCGTCGGGCCAGAACGGTCTGCTCGATATCGCCATCGCCCCTGATTTCGACACGAGTTCGCGCGTCTACTACAGCTATGTGGAGCCGAACGAAGGTGGGCGACTGGTGCTTGCCAGCGCGACCCTGGCGATTTCGGACGCCGGTATGACCCTCGCCGACAATACCATCGTTTGGCGGCAGACGCCGGCCGGCGGTCGCGGCCAGCCAGGCGGCATCATCGCGTTCGATCCGGAAGGGAAGCACCTGTTCCTCTCCGTGGGCGACCGCATGGAGCCGGCTAGTGCGCAGGACGCCGCACAGGCGCGTGGCAAGGTCATCCGCCTCAATCTCGATGGCACGGTCCCTTCCGACAATCCTTTCGCAGGGCAGGGCGACGTTCAGGGCGTGACCTGGACCACCGGCCACCGCAATCCCTATGGGCTGGCATTCGCCGAAGACGGTCGCCTGTGGCTCCACGAGATGGGTCCCCAGGGTGGCGACGAACTAAATCTGATCGAAAAAGGCTCCAATTACGGCTGGCCCGTCGTCTCCAACGGCGACGAATACAGCGGCGCTCCGATCCCCGACCACGACACGCATCCCGAGTTCGCCGCGCCCGCGGTCTACTGGAACCCCGTCATCGCACCTGCCGGTCTCGCCTTCTACGACGGCGAGCTTTTCCCCGAATGGAAGGGCTCTGCCCTCATCGGCGGCCTCCGCGCGCAAACGCTGGTTCGTGTGGCCTTTGACGCCGAAGGTCGCCCGGATGAGGCCGAGCGCTGGGCCATGGGCGGCCGCATCCGCGACGTAGCCGTCGCGCCCGACGGCGCGGTATGGCTCATCGAAGACGCCAGCAACGGACGCCTGATGCGCCTCACGCCCGACAGTTGATATCTCTCGGCACAGCTACGCCGTAGAGCTAACAGAGAAAGCAGAAGGCCTAAGCTTTGTTAGGTCTCCCGTAAGCTCCTCGAATAGTGCCGGCTTCTATTCGCTCAACTGTTCCAGTTTATTGCATTTTGGCGCATTGCGTTCATTGCGAGCTCGTAAGTGTCCTCTTCAACCTCCGGCTCCACCATAGGTATTTGTCGCGTCAGTCCACGTTGCTGACGGTCAATACGCTTGAGTTCCTCTAGACGAATGCCTCGCTGACTCTCCGGTAACCCAAACCGGGCTAGTAAGTCAGTAGTGCTGTTTTGGTCTACAATTGCCAGTTTGATTGGAGCCATAAAAGATCGGGCAAATCGATCTGCCTCTTCTTCATCGCGTTCAGCGTAGCGGCCAAACTGTAAAGCGCCACCCACCTTACGATTTCGAGATCCATGGTTCAGCACTGCATGACCAAGCTCATGGAAAATTGTGAAGGCAAACTCGGTTGGGGAGTGGTTTTCCCTAAAAAGTATCTGTTTCGATGCCTTATCCCATCTAGCAAGGTTCGTTCCTAACTCATCGTCCGACACGCGACAGAAACCGGCGATAATGCCGACGTACGTAGCGCGCCGCAGAACGTCAATGGGATCTGGTTGCACGTCATCTGGTATCCCCAGTCTCTCGCGCAACAGAACGATATTGTATTCCTCTCGACTATAGTTATGCACTTGCGGGCTCCTATTATCTCGAGATTCCGCTCACTCAGTTTTCGGGACCGGGTAGCCCCGAAAACTGAGTGAGCAAGTAAGACGACGACTCCGCCGTCCGATCAGCTGCAGCCCGTGGTCGTGCCGCAGGTGTCGCACTTCAGGCACGTGCCGTTTCGTACCATCGTGAAGTTGTGGCATTCCGTGCATTGGTCGCCCGTATAGCCCTTCATCTGCGCTTCGGCGCGGAGGAGGCCGGCGTCCTTGCTCGGCGGCGGGCTCGGGATCGGGTTGAGCTCGGCGGCGGGGAAGGCAGCCGGGGCCAGCGCGGTGTCGGCCTTGAGGGCGTTGGCCGTGCGCAGGGCCGTTACCGTCGAGGTCTGCGGAGCAGCGGCTGCGACGGCAGCGATCTGGGCGGTCGGCACCAGCATCAGGGACGAGTTGGCGACGCGGCCGCGGGTCATGCCGCGGGAGACAAAGCGCTCGGCGGGCACCGGGGCAGGCGCAGCCGTGTTGCCACGGGCGCTCTTTTCCTCGGCTACGCCCTTGCCGAGCGAGGTCGGGGGACCCTCGGGGTTGACGTGCGCCAGGTCATCGCGGTCGAGATAGGAGACGGCGAGTTCACGGAACACGTAGTCGAGGATCGAAGTGGCGTTCTTGATGCGGTCGTTGCCCATCACCATACCGGCCGGCTCGAAGCGGGTGAAGGTGAAGGCCTCCACATATTCGTCCAGCGGCACGCCGTACTGGAGGCCCAGCGAGATGGCGATGGCGAAGTTGTTCATCATCGCACGGAAGGCGGCGCCTTCCTTGTGCATGTCGATGAAGATCTCGCCCAGGCGCCCGTCGTCATATTCGCCGGTGCGGACATAGACCTTGTGGCCGCCCACAACCGCCTTCTGGGTGTAACCCTTGCGGCGATCCGGCATCTTTTCGCGCTCGCGCACGGTGCGCTCGATGATGCGCTCGACGATCTTCTCGGCAATCACCGGCACGCGGGCGGCAGCGTTCTGGGCCACCAGCGCTTCGACGGCATCGTCCTCTTCCTCGTCGTCATCGGCGAGGAGGGCGGCGTTGAGCGGCTGGCTGAGCTTGGAGCCGTCGCGATAGAGCGCATTGGCCTTGAGCGCCAGGCGCCAGGACAGCATGTAGGCTTCCTTGCAATCCTCGACGGTGGCGTCGTTCGGCATGTTGATGGTTTTCGAGATCGCGCCCGAAATGAACGGCTGCGCGGCAGCCATCATCAGGATGTGGCTCTCGATCGAGAGGTAGCGCTTGCCGATCTTGCCGCAGGGGCTGGCGCAATCGAACACCGGCAGGTGCTCGGCCTTGAGGTGCGGAGCGCCTTCGAGCGTCATGGCGCCGCAGACGTGCAGGTTAGCCGCCTCGATGTCCTTCTTGGAGAAGCCAAGCGCCGGCAGGAGCTCGAACGTGAAGTCGTTGAGCTGCTCGTCGGTGATGCCGAGGGACTTGAGGAAATCCTCGCCCAGCGTCCACTTGTTGAAGGCGAACTTGACGTCGAAGGCCGAGGCCAGCGCCTTGTTGAGCGCTTCGATCTTGGCGTCGTCAAAGCCCTTGGCGCGCAGGGAGCCGGGGTTGATGCCCGGGGCCTGGTTGATGTTGCCATGGCCGACGGCATAGGCCTCGATCTCGGCGATCTGGCTCTCGGAGTAGCCCAGGGTGCGCAGGGCCGGGGGCACGGCGCGGTTGATGATCTTGAAGTAGCCGCCACCGGCCAGCTTCTTGAACTTCACGAGCGCGAAGTCGGGCTCGATGCCGGTGGTGTCGCAATCCATGACCAGGCCGATCGTGCCGGTCGGGGCGATCACCGAGACCTGGGCATTGCGATAGCCGTGCTTCTCGCCGAGGGCGAGCGCATTGTCCCAGGCAACCTTGGCGCGCTCGGTCAGCTCGGCATAGGGCACGTTGGCGATATCGAGCGGCACCGGGTTGATCGAGAGCTGCTCGTAGCCTTCGGCATTGCCCAGAGCGGCATTGCGGTGGTTGCGGATGACGCGCAGCATGTGCTTGGCATTGCGCTTGTAGTCGTCGAACGCGCCCAGCTCCTTGGCCATCTCGGCCGAGGTGGCATAGGAAACGCCGGTCATGATGGCGGTGAGGGCGCCCGCATAGGCGCGGCCTTCCACCGAGTCATAGGGAATGCCGGAGGTCATCAGCAGGCCGCCGATATTGGCGTAGCCGAGGCCCAGCGTGCGGTACTTGAACGAACGTTCGGCAATGGCCTTGGACGGGAACTGCGCCATCATCACCGAGACTTCGAGCACGATCGTCCACAGGCGAATGGTGTGCTCGTAGGCAGTCACGTCGAACGAGCCGTCAGCCTGGCGGTAGGGCAGGAGGTTGATCGAGGCGAGGTTGCAGGCCGTGTCGTCCAGGAACATGTATTCCGAGCACGGATTGGACGCGATGATCGGACCGGCCTCGGGGCTGGTGTGCCAATCGTTGATGGTGGTGTGGTACTGGATGCCCGGATCGGCGGAGGCCCAGGCGGCGTAGCCGATGGATTCCCAGAGCTCACGGGCCTTGATGGTCTTGACCACGTTGCCCTTGATGCGGCCGACGAGGTTCCAGTCGCCATCGGTCTCGACGGCCTTGAGGTAGTCGTCGGTGACGCGGACGGAATTGTTCGAGTTCTGGCCGGAAACGGTCAGGTACGCTTCGCTGTCCCAATCGGTGTCGTAGATCGGGAAGTCGATATCGGTATAGCCCTGCTTGGCGAACTGGATGACGCGGTAGATGTAGTTCTCCGGCACCAGTGCCTTCTTGGCGGCGCGCACTTCGCGCTTCAACGCCGGGTTCTTGGTCACGTCGAAGCAATCGTCGCCCGTGCCTTCGCAGTTCACGGCCGCCTTGAGGATGGCCTTGAGGTGCTTGGATACGACCTTGGAGCCGGTGACGAGAGCGGCAACCTTCTGCTCTTCCTTCACCTTCCAGTTGATGTAGGTCTCGATATCGGGGTGGTCGATGTCGACCACGACCATCTTGGCCGCGCGGCGGGTGGTGCCGCCCGACTTGATGGCGCCCGCAGCGCGGTCGCCGATCTTGAGGAAGCTCATCAGGCCCGACGACTTGCCGCCGCCCGAGAGCTTTTCGCCTTCGCCGCGCAGACGCGAGAAGTTGGAGCCCGTGCCCGAGCCGTACTTGAAGAGGCGCGCCTCGCGGACCCAGAGGTCCATGATGCCGCCTTCATTGACCAGGTCGTCATCGACGGACTGGATGAAGCAGGCATGGGGCTGCGGATGCTCGTAGGCGGATTTGGACTGCACGAGCTTGTGGGTGAAGGGGTCGACGTAGAAATGGCCCTGGCCGGGGCCGTCGATGCCATAGGCCCAATGCAGGCCCGTGTTGAACCATTGCGGGGAATTCGGCGCCACCTTCTGGGTCGCCAGCATGTAGCGCAGTTCGTCGAAGAACGCCTGGGCGTCTTCCTCGCTGTCGAAATACTTGCCCTTCCAGCCCCAATAGGTCCAGGTGCCGGCAAGGCGGTCGAAGACCTGGCGGCTGTCGAGTTCGGAGCCGTAGCGCTCCTTTTCAGGCATGCCGGCGAGGGCGGCTTCGTCGGGGACCGAGCGCCACAGCCAGGACGGAACCGAGTTCTCCTCGACCTTCTTCAGGACCTTGGCGACGCCGGCCTTGCGGAAGTACTTCTGCGCAATGATGTCGGACGCGACCTGGCTCCAGGCCGCGGGGATGGCAATGTTCTCGAGCTTGAAGACGACCGAGCCATCGGGGTTGCGGATCTCGCTGGTGGCGTTCCGGAACTCGATACCCTCGTAGGCCGACTGGTTGGCCTTGGTAAACCGACGTTCAATGCGCATAAAAATCCCCGTAGTAAACGGACACGACTGTCCGCAAGCCTGCCAACGGCTTCAAACCCAAACCTGTTCTGACGCTTCCAACCGCGATCCGCCGCAACGGGTCGCCGAAACCTTGCCCCGTCCCCGCAACGCGAACCGGTCTTGCTGCCGGTCCTTGGTTTCGGGTGGTCGCCGGCGGCCTCTTCAAATGCGACCGCTCAGCCTTAAAAACCTGCTCCGATTCAAAATCGGCGTCAACACTGTCTGCTTGCACTTTTTGCTACACCTAGTGCCGGGGCGCTCATATGGCGCTAAATCTAGTATATAATATGTGAACTATGGGGATAAGTCACAAGGGGCGGAGCGGTCCGGAAAAGACGATTTGGCGGCTCGTATTTGCGCTGTTCATTTCTGTGATTCCGCGCGCAGAATGGCGGCTAAGTAGGCCTTTTGCCTGACTCTTTTCAGCCACATTCGTGACCCGGAGGAGGGCTCCCGAAAGCGTCGGGCCGGGGGCAGGGAATCACCGCGGGCTGTCAAGACGATTATTTTAGTGGGATGCGCGAGAGGGCAGGCACTAGATGTGGTGTTCAGCCCCTTGGGCTGCACATCGGAATTTGAGCAAAGCGGGCCTAGGCGAGGGGGTGCCAGCGTGCTAATGCAGGGCGACTTCACGAACGGGTTCGGGCATGAAAGCGCTTCTCTCGGAAATCTTCGTCTGGTGGCAGGGCCAAACCTGGGGCACTCGCCTCTATCTCAAGCGCTTTTTCAAATATGTCGGGTCCGACGAATTCGGGAATCGCTACTACGAGGACAAGAAGCGTGGCCGCCGCTGGGTGACCTATAACGGCTATGCCGACGCCTCCTCGATCCCGCCCGGCTGGCATGGCTGGATGCATCACCGCACAGATACGCCCCCGACCGCCGAGCACTACAATGCCCGCGGCTGGGAAAAGCCGCATGTGCCGAACCTCACCGGTTCTGCCGCGGCCTACCGTCCCGATGGCAGCCTTCTCAACAAGGGCGAGCGCCCGCGCGTTACCGGCGACTACAACGCCTGGTCTCCCGAATAAGAAACCGGGTAGCGGCTGGTTCATGAAACGCCTGGCGGCAGCTTTGGCCGTGGTTGCGGCTTTCGTCGCGACGCCGGTTCTGGCGGCGACGGTTTCCAATCCCATTGCGAGCTTTACCGGGCTCGACAAGATCACGGCGCGGATCACGACGTTCGACGTCTATATGAACGAGACCGTGCAGTTCGGCGCGCTCCAGATCACGCCGCGCGTCTGCTACACGCGTCCGGCCACCGAAATCCAGCGCACTTCAGTCTTCGTCGAGGTCGACCAGGTGAGCCTGCAGGGCACGGTCAAACGCATCTTCACCGGCTGGATGTTCGCCGACGCCCCTGCGCTCAACGCCGTCGATCACCCCGTCTACGACGTGTGGCTGACCGACTGCAAAACCAGCACGAGTGTTCCGCCTCCGAGCGGGAACTAGGGCGGGGCGCCTGCACCGGCAGTATCAGCTGTAGCGACCACCCACTTCACTCACCCCACCACGGAACTTCCCCGGACTTGATCCGGGGCCCATTGCACCCCTCCACAAGAGTGGAGATATCCATGGACCCCGGGTCTTCGCCCGGGGAAGTTCCGTGGTGGCAGCGAGTTCTGTAGTTGGAGAGCGTTCAGCTGGTGGATTCCACAGCCGGCCCGAGCTCAGAAAAACTCGTCCAGCAACCGATAATACCCAATCCGCGCCCGATCCGGCTGGCTTACGCCATACGCCGTGAGAAACGGCTCCGCCCAGACCTGCCCGAGATTGAACGCGATGCTTCGTGTCGCCAGCGCCAGGTCCTGATAGCGATCGGCAACGCCCAGCCGTCCGCAATCGATGAACCCCGAAAACTCCCGGCCGCTGGCCATGAAATTGGGCAGGCAGGCGTCACCATGCGTGACCACGAGGTCTTCGGCCTGCGGCCGTTCCGCCAGCAATCGCGCATAGAGCGTTCGCGCCGGCATGCCGAGATGCGCATCGTCAAAATCGGTTTCGTCAACCAGGCCTGCGTCCAGCCGTTCACGTGCCGTGGCCAGCGTCGTGTCGAGCCGGTGATCGAACGGGCACGAGGCCACATCGATCGCATGCAGCGCGCGCAGCGACGTCGCGCAGATTTCGATAATGCGTGATGGCGAGAGGTCCGGTGAAGATGCGAGGTCGAGGCCTTCGACGCCCGTCATCAACAGCCATTGGCGGCCGAGATGTTGCGCCGTGCCAAGCACGCGCGGCGCCGGCTGGTCGACGCTTGCCAACCACTCCAGCCGATGCGCCTCCCCCTCGAGTTCGGAATGCGGAGACACCGACTCGGTCTTGACGAAAAGGGCAGGGCCTTGCGGCGCCGTCAGCCGGAACACCATCGCGCCCGATTGCCCGATCGTTTGCGGCACCCATTCGTAGCCGGAAAGATCCGGCCAGCCGGGCGGCAGGTTGGAGGCGTGATCGGCGGCGCGGTTCATTGGCTGCGCTTGGCGCGGCGCTGGCGCTGCCAGTTCTGCCACTTGCGCTTGCCCCAGATCACCGTGCGGCTCACCGGGCCCTGCAGGGCAGGCACGTCGATGGCGAGGAGGAGGAGGCCGAGTGGCAGCATCCAGATGCCGAGCACGGGCAGGAAGCTGAAAATACCGCCCAGCACGAGGAGAATGCCCAGCGGAATGCGCGCGAGCCGCGCCTGCGGCCGGCGAATCCAGCCCAGCGGGCGCCCGAAATTGCTCGGAGCCTTGCGCTCGAGCTCATTGAACAAGCGCTGGATGCGGTCGGACTTCTTGCTGGCCAAGCGGAATCTCCCTTTGTGCCTAGTGCATATGGGAAGAACCGGCTCGATTCCAACCCGCAGGCTTGACCGAAAACCGCCCATCCGATATTTAACCCAATAGTTATTTAACCGAATGGTGCAATGCAGTGCATGACGATCCGCTCAGCATGACCTTCGCGGCGCTCGCCGATCCGACCCGGCGGGCGATACTTGCGCGCCTCACTTTGGGAGAGGCCTCGGTGCTCGAACTGGCCGAGCCCTTCGACATGACGCTGCCGGCCGTTTCCAAGCATCTCAAGGTGCTGGAGCGGGCAGGGCTCATCACCCGCAGCCGCGAGGCGCAATGGCGCCCGTGCAAGCTCGAGGCCGAGCCGCTCAAGGCCGTCGATGGCTGGATCGAGCCTTATCGGCGCCATTGGCAGCGCAGTTTCGACCGGTTGGACAATTATCTCACCGAGCTTCAGAGGGGAAATCCGGATGCCGACAGGAACTGAGGCGGCCGGCGCCAGGGAGGACCTGGTCCTCGAAATCACCCGGGTGTTCGATGCGCCGCGGGAGTTGCTCTTCACCGTGTGGTCGCGTCCCGAGCATATCGTGCGCTGGTGGGGACCGGAGGGATTTCGCCTCTCCCATTGCGAGATGGATTTTCGCGTGGGTGGAAACTGGCGGTTCTGTATGTCGCGGCCCGGTCGCGATCACTGGATTCACGGCACGTATCACGAAATCCGCCGGCCCGACCGGCTCAGCTTCACCTACATAAACGACGCCGACGGCCACAACATGCTGGTCGAGATCGACTTCATCGACCTGGGCGAACAGACCGAGATGCGCTTCAGGCAGTGGGAGTTCATGAACGTCGCCGAGCGCAACGGCCACCGCTTCGGCTGGACCTCCACCTTCGACATTCTCGATAGCTACCTCAAGACCGGCAACCGGGAGGGGGATTGAATGCTGCTCGCGGGGAAGACGGCGATCATCTACGGCGCCGGTGGCGCTGTCGGCGGGGCAGTAGCTCGCGCCTTTGCTCGTGAGGGCGCCCGCGTGTTCCTCGCCGGCCGTACGTCCGAAAAGCTGGAAGTCGTGGCACGCAGCATCGGCGAAGCCGCAGAGATGCGTCCGGTCGATGCCACGGACCGTGAGGCCATCGAGCGCCATTTCGCAGCAATCGTCGATAAAGCCGGCTCCGTCTCGCTGATGTTCAACGCCATCGACTGGGGCGATACCCAGGGCGAGCGGCTGGTCGACATGGGCTATGAGCGCTTCGGCAACCCAATCGACAAGGCGCTGCGCACCTGGTTCTACACCGGCACCACGGCGGCCCGGCACATGGCTGCCAATGGTGGCGGCGCCATCGTCGGCATCACCGCCAATGCGGCGCGGGAGCCCTATGCCATGGTCGGCGGGTTCGGGGTCGCCTGCGCTGCCGTCGAGCATTTCCTGCGCCAGCTTGGCGTCGAGATGGGGCAGTATGGCGTGCGGGTGGCCAATGTCCGCTCGGCCGGTTCCCCCGACGCGCCGGGCGTGCGCGAGGCCTTCATGTTGCGGGCGCAGGAATCGGGCATCACGCTTGAAGAGTTCGAGCGGCAGGCTGGGGCGGGCACGGCGCTGCGGCATCTGCCGTCGCTGGCCGAGGTCGCCGACGCCGCCGTATTGCTCGCGTCCGACTATGCGCGCGCCATGACAGTGACATCCGCCAACGTGACCTGCGGCCAGCAGGTGGATTGAGGAGAGAGCCATGTTGTCCAAACCGACGATCATCGAACGGCCGGCCCAGCCCTATCTCGCCATCCGCGAGAAGGTGACCATGCCTTTCAATGCCGTGGTCGACCGCGTCTTCCCCGAATTCTTCGGTTGGATGGGGCAGCACGGCATACCGTTCAGCGATGCGCCCTTTATCAAGTACAACTGCATCGACATGGCGCGCGAGCTTGAGCTCGAATTCGGCGCACCGGTCGCCGAGCCGATGCAAGGCGACAGCCGCGTGGTTGCCGGCACCATCCCCGCCGGTCGCTACGGCCTCATCACCTGGCAAGGCGGCTACGACAAGCTCGTGGCAGCCAATGGCGCGCTCATCGACTGGGCGCGGGAGCAGGGCATCCGCTGGGACATGGAGGCGACGCCTGAGGGCGACCGCTTCGCCGGGCGCCTCGAAATCTACCGCACCGATCCCGCCGCCGAGCCCGATCCCTCCAAATGGGTCACGGACATTCTCATCAAGGTCGCAGATTAGCGCGCCTGCGCCCTGTCCCAGGCGTAGAAATCGCCGGCATGGGACAGGGCATCCGCCAACCGCAATTCGTAGATTTCACGCGGTATCTCGATGCCGCCCAGCGATTGCAGGTGCGGAGTCAGGAATTGCGTATCGAGCAGCCTGTAGCCGCCGGCATTGAGGCGCTCGACCAGATGCGCCAGGGCGATCTTGCTGGCGTCGGTGCGCCGGTGGAACATGGATTCCCCGAAGAAGGCCGCGCCCAGCGAGAGCCCGTAGAGCCCGCCCACCAGCTCGGCTCCGTCCCAGACCTCGACCGTATGCACGAGGCCTCGTTTGTAGAGCTGGCCGTAGAGCCTCCGGATCGTACTGTTGATCCAGGTGGTTTCGCGCTCCGGCGCCGGCTCGGCGCAGCCGTCGAATATGGCGTCGAGGTTCGTGTCGATCTTCACCTGAAACGGGTGGTGTTTCAGTGTCTTGCGCAGGCTTCTTGATATCTTGAATCCGTCGAGCGGAATGATGCCGCGCATTTCCGGCGACACCCAGAAGAGATCGGGCGACTCCGCATCCTCGGCCATCGGAAAGATACCGGCCTGGTAGGCCCGGATGATGAGTTCGGGCGTCAGGTCGATTTCGAAGGGGTCGGGTTTCTTGGACATGGCGGCTCTTGGCGCAGTCTAGCAGAACCGGCGCGCGGACTCATCCCCAAAGGCCAGAAACGCTTTCCCCGGCAAAAGCCGGGGAAAGATATTGGGTCTGCGATCCAGGCGAGGAGGCCGAGGCCTCACTTCATGCCGAGATACTTTTCCAGCCAGTGGATGTCGTAGTTGCCGGCAATGATGTCGGGCTCGCGGATGAGGCGCTGGAACAGCGGCAGCGTGGTCTTGACGCCATCGACGACGAATTCGTCGATCGAGCGGCGCAGGCGCTGCAGGCATTCGTGGCGCGTGCGGCCGTAGACGATCAGCTTGCCGATCAGGCTGTCGTAGTAGGGCGGGATCGAATAGCCCTGATAGACCGCCGAATCCACGCGCACGCCGACGCCGCCGGCAGGGTGGTAGAAGCTGATCTTGCCCGGCGAGGGGGTGAAGGTCTGCGGGTCTTCCGCGTTGATGCGCACTTCGATGGCGTGGCCATAGAACTGCACGTCCTTCTGCCTGATCGAGAGCTTTTCGCCCGAAGCGACGCGGATCTGTTCGTAGACGATGTCGATGCCGGTGATGCGCTCGGTAACCGGGTGCTCCACCTGCAGACGCGTGTTCATTTCGATGAAATAGAACTCGCCGTTCTCGTAGAGGAACTCGATCGTGCCGGCGCCGGAATACTTGAGCTTGCGCATGGCCGCGGCGCAGATTTCGCCGATTTCCTCGCGCTGTTCAGGCGGCACGCTCGGGGCGCTGGCTTCTTCCCAGACCTTCTGGTGGCGGCGCTGCAGCGAGCAGTCGCGCGTACCCAGATGCACCGCGTTGCCCTGGCCGTCGCCCATCACCTGGACTTCGATATGGCGCGGCTTGGCGAGATACTTCTCGATATAGACCGAGTCATTGCCGAAGGCGGCCTTGGCCTCCGAGCGGGCGGTGGCGAGAGCCACGCCGATATCGAGCTCGGTATGGGCCACCTTCATGCCGCGACCGCCGCCGCCGGCGGTAGCCTTGATGAGCACGGGGTAGCCGATCTTGGCGGCGAGCACCTTGGCCTCGGCCTCGGTCTTCACTTCGCCTTCCGAGCCCGGAACTACGGGAATGCCAAGCTCCACCGCCGTCTTCTTGGCGGTGATCTTGTCGCCCATGATCTCGATATGGTGCGCCGAGGGGCCGATGAAGGTGATCTTGTGCTCGTTGAGAATCTGCGCGAAGCGCGCGTTCTCGGAGAGGAAGCCGTAGCCCGGATGCACGGCGTCGGCGCCGGTGATCTCACAGGCGGCCATGATCTGGGGGATGTTGAGATAGCTGTCGCGTGCCGGGGGCGGGCCGATGCAGACGCTCTCGTCGGCAAGGCGCACATGCATGGCGTTTGCGTCGGCGGTCGAATGGACCGCCACGGTCTGGATACCCAGTTCCTTGCAGGCGCGCAGGATGCGGAGCGCGATCTCGCCGCGATTGGCGATCAGGACCTTGGAGAACATTCTGAGCGGCCTCCGCCTTACTCGATGACGATCAGCGGCTGACCATATTCGACAGGCTGGGCGTCTTCCACGAGGATGCGCGTGACGGTGCCGGAGCGATGGGCCGGAATCTGGTTCATGGTCTTCATCGCTTCGATGATCACGACCGTCTGGCCTTCGGAAACCTTGGTGCCGACTTCGACGAACGGAGAGGCGCCCGGCTCGGCCGCGCGGTAGGCGGTGCCGACCATCGGGGAGGTAAGGGTGCCGGGGTTGGAAGCGAGGTCCTCGACGGCGGGAGCGGCGGCCGGCACGGAGCCGGCCGGCACGGCGGCCTGCGGCGCGGCAACCATCGGGGCCGGCGCATAGGCGGGAGCGGCGACCTGCACCATTTCCTTGGCGAAGGAGCGCGTCACGCGGACGCGGAAATCATCCTGCTCGATCTCGATTTCGGCGAGATTTTCCTTGTTGAGCAGTTCGGCAATGGTGCGGATCAGATCCTGGTCCACCTGGGATGCCTTGGTCATGTTATTGTTCTCCTTCGGCAACGCGAAAGTCAGAGTTTCTCGGCGAGGGCAGCCAGCGCGTAGCGGTAGCCCGAGGCGCCCAGCCCGCAGATGACCCCTAGAGCCACCGACGATACGTACGAATGATGGCGGAAAGGTTCGCGCGTGTGGATGTTGGTTAAATGAACCTCGATGGTCGGCAGGCCCACGGCGCGCAGGGCGTCGTGGATGGCGACTGAGGTATGTGAATAGGCGGCAGGGTTGATGACGATGCCATCGGCCGTCTTGCGCGCGTCCTGGATCCAGGTAACCAGTTCGCCCTCGGAATTGGTCTGCCGGAAATCCAGCGCAAGCCCGAGCGACTTGGCCTCTTCCTTGCAGAGCTTTTCGATATCGGCGAGGGTCTGCGAACCATAGGTACCGGGCTCACGGGTGCCCAGGAGATTAAGGTTCGGCCCGTTGAGGACGAGTACGCGTTTTGCCATGATCGTTGGGTTTTGCCCTGTCGCCCGTGCTGACGCAAGCTGCACTATACGAAATGCACGGAAAAGGCAAAGCCGGCCGCGCTATCAGCCGCTGGTGCAGACCGTGTCGCCGCAGGCACGCATGTTGGCTATCCGGCCGCGCAATTCGTCCAGTCCGATGGCGCCCGGGATCAGCTCGTTGCCGATGATATAGGTCGGCGTGCCGGTGATGTTGAGCGACTTGGCCAGCCGGTAATTGCGCTCGAGCGCGCCGCTGACGTCGTCCTCACCCATCTTGAGCGCGAGGTCGACCTTGCTCATGCCCAGCTTCTGCGCCTCTTCGAGCGCCGTGTCGCCCGTCACCTTGCCGCGCGAGGAGAAGAGGGCCTGGTGGAAGGTCCAGTAGTCGACCTTCTTGTCCTTGCCCACCAGCACCGCGACGCGCGCCGCATCGACGGATTCCTTGGAGAGGATCGGGAATTCCTTGAGGATGACCTTGAGGTTGGGATCTTCGGCGAGGAGCGTCGCCAGGTCGGGCAGGGCGCTGCGGCAATAACCGCAATTGTAGTCGAACATCTCGACCAGCGTCACATCGCCGTTCGGGTTGCCCAGCACCACGTGATCCGGGTCGTTGTAGATCGCGTCGCTCATCTGCGCGAGCATGGTCTTGGCCTTGTCGCGCTGCTCTGCGCGCAGCTGCGTATCGAGCGCCTCGGAAACCCGCTGCAGGATGCGCGGATTGCCCATCAGGTAGGTCTCGATCATCGGGTTGAGCTTGTCCTGGTCGATGGCCGCCGTCTCGACCGGAGCAGGCGCAGCAGCCTCGCGCTCCTTGAGCACGTCCTCGACAACCGTGCGGATCGCGGCCGTATCGGTCGTCGCCGGCTTGTTCCAGAGCGATACCGCCAGTCCGCCACCCAATATGCCGACAAGGGCAACCAGCGCGAGGGTTAGGCGGGACATCGGCAACAACTCCATGAATCGACAGGGCGACTGATAGCAGGTTTGCCAGCAAACGGTCACCCGCCCCTCAATGAAGCCATCAATTCTTGTTGAGGCAAGAGCCGCAGCGCCTCCGCCCTTGATCCGTCGCCCGTCCTCAGGCAGATCATCCCGGCAAACCGGAACACCCCATGACCAGCACCGCGCCCGATATCGGCCTCAAGCCCTTCCACGCCATGGAGATGGTTTCGCTCGCCCAGGAGATCGAGGCGTCGGGCCGCAGCGTCTGCCATCTCGAAGTGGGCGAGCCTGCCGCGCCGCCGGCTCCCCGCGTCATCGAGGCCGTCCGCGCCGCCCTCCCGCAGCCACAGCGTTACACGGCCTCCAAGGGGCTCATCGAACTGCGCGAGGCGCTGGCGCACTATTACGAGTCCCAGCACGGGGTCAGCGCCGATCCTCAATCCATGATGGTAACGATGGGGTCGTCCTCCGGCTTCATCCTCGCCTTCCACGCCGCCTTCCGGCCAGGTGCGAAGATCGCTGTCACGCGTCCCGGCTATCCGGCCTATCTCAACACGCTCGACGGCCTCGGCTTTCGCGCCGTCGAAATCCCGCTCACCGCTGCCTCCGGCTGGCGGCTGACTGCGGCCGACATCGAAGCCGCCTATCGCGTCGAGCCCTTCGAGGGACTGCTCTTTGCCAGTCCCGCCAATCCCACCGGCGCCGCCGTCGACCGTCAGGGCCTCAAGGAGATCATCGATGCCTGCTCACGGCTAGGCGTGCGGTTCATCTCTGACGAAATCTATCACGGCCTCGACTATCGTGGCCCTTCGGTCAGCGCGCTCGAACTCACGGGCGACGCCATCGTCATCAACAGCTTCTCGAAATACTATTGCATGACCGGCTGGCGGGTCGGCTGGATGGTCCTGCCGCCCGACCTCATCCGCCGCGCCGAGATGCTGCAGCAGAACTTCTTCATCTCCGCGCCCACCCTCAGCCAGATCGGCGCGACCGTCGCCCTCGGCGAACGCGACTATTCCGAAGAGCAGAAGGCACGCTACGCCGCCAACCGCACGCTCATCAACAAAGGCCTGCGCGAACTCGGTCTCGATACCGGCCATGAAGCCGAGGGCGCTTTCTACGCCTATGCCGATGTCAGCCGCTTCACCAACGATTCCCTGACCTTCAGCAAGGAGCTGCTCAATCACGCTGCCGTCGCCGCCACTCCCGGCATCGACTTCGACCGCGTCAACGGCAACCGCTTCGTACGCTTCTCCTATGCCGGCTCCGCTGAAACGATCGAAGAGGCGCTGACCCGAATGAGCCATTTCCTCTCGAAGCGCTAACCCGGCGAGATCGCGCCCCGTCACTCTCTCCGCTTGAGGGAGAGAGTGCCCGAAGGGCGGGCGAGGGGGCCAGCATCGCGGCCCTCACCTCACCGCGGATTCTCCGCCCGAACAAACGGCCGCAGCCGGTGCCCGTCGGGGTCCGCGGCCACGAAGGTGTAGCCGAAATCCATGTCCGTCGGCTCCTGCTCGATCTTGAGGCCGAGAGTCTTCCAGGCCTCGTAAGTCCTTAGCAGCTCGTCGTTATCGGCGATCGTGAACGACAGCTCGCTTCCCCCGGCGGGCCTCGGCGCCGGGACCATCTCATCGGCCAGCCACAGGCCGACCTTGAGCCCCGTCGGCAGCACGTAGAGTACGAAGGTCTCGGAGTTCTCGACCGGCTCCGCTCCAAGGATGCGCGAATAGAGTTTTGCGCTCTCCCGCGGGTTGTTCACGGCCAGCAGCACGTAGTTGAGGACTGACATCTGTTCTCTCCATCTGGTTGATGGAGCAACACTAATCGCCGGCGCTGACAGTTTCCGGCAGTGGCCTCAAGTCCCGCTGCCGGGCGGAATACCCTGCGTCCGCCGCCATTCCTTGAGCAGCACCGCGCGTCGCCGCGGATAGCCGTCCTCCGTCGCGGTGATGCCCTGGATACGGTCGGTGCGGAAATGCCGGAAGTCTCCGCGCAGCTCGCACCAGGCGACCACGATCCGCACATGCTCGAAAAAGCCGATGGCGAACGGCCAGATCGTCCGCTCGACGTCGCCATAGGTGATGACCAGCTTGCGCTCCCGCCGGATCGCCTCGCGGATCAGCCCGGCATCGACCAGTGACACATGCTCCGTCCGTGGCCCCACAAGCAGCGTCGCTGCCTCAACTTCGTCGCGCAGTTCAGCCGGCAGTACCGCCGCGATCTTGGCCAATGCGTCGGCTGCCGCTGCCCCGAGCCCGGCATCATCAGCCCGCCGCGCCACCCAGCGCGAGCCGAGCACCAGCGCTTCGAGCTCTTCTGTCGAGAACATCAGCGGGGGCAGGGTGAAGCCGGGGCGAAGCACGTAGCCCAGCCCCGGCTCGCCTTCGATATTGGCGCCCTGGCCCTGCAGCGTAGCGATGTCGCGGTAGAACGTGCGCATCGAGACGCCCAGCTCATTGGCCAGCACATGCCCCGGCACCGGATTGCGGTGGCGGCGCAGGATCTGCAACAGGTCAAGAAGGCGTTCGGTGCGCGACAAGGCTTGGGTCTCGATGAGCCGCAAACCTAGCACGGCCCTACAATGAACAAGGGGCGAAATCCTGCGATTTCGCCCCTCGAAACTATTGCTATGTCAGGCGCTCAGTTTCCGAAGAACCCGCGCTGCCACCAGCCGGCCTTCTTCTTGGGCGGCTCTTCGGTCGATGCGGCTTCCGGCGCGGCCGAGCTCACGATGATCTCGTCGGGCGGCAAGGTCTTCTTGCGGCTCTTCTTTTCTGGCTCCGCGGGCGTCTCGGCCACGGGTTCAGCCACAGGCACGGGCGCCGCTTCGGTCACGGCGGGAGCCGCAGCGACTTCTTCGGCGGCAGCCGGCTTCTTGCGGGCGCGAGTGCGCTTCGGCTTGGCCTCGGCGGGCGCTTCTTCGGCAGCGGCAGCTTCCGGAGCGGCAGCGGGCGCAGGAGCTTCCTCGGCCGGTGCTTCCTCGGCGGCCGGTGCGGCCTTCTTGCGAGTGCGGGTGCGCTTGGGCTTTTCGGCCACGGCCTCTTCGGCCGGTGCTTCGGCGGCTGCCACGGGTTCCGGGGCAGGGGCGGCAGCCGGTGCTTCGGCCACTTCCACCACCGCGACTTCCTCGGCGGCTACGGCCTCGACCGCCTCGCCTTCGGCTCCCTCATCGGCGCCATTGGCCTCGATGTGTTCGCCGTTCTCGCGACGGTTGCGGCGACCACCGCGGCGGCCACGACGGCGACGCTTGCGCGGCTCGCCATTCTCGTCGCGCGCGGCGCCATTGGCAGCTTCCTGGGAAGCGCCTTCCTCGCCTTCGTCTTCCTCGCCCTCGGCATCGCTGTCCTGGCTGTCCTGGGCCTGGCGCGGCTGCTGGGGCTGACGCTCGCCTTCGGGACGGTCGCCGCCACGACGGCGGCGACGACGGCGACGGCGCGAATCCCCATCGGCATCGGAGGAGCGGGCCGAGACTTCCTCGCCCTCGGAGACCGTTTCCTCGATCTCTTCTTCCTCGTCCTCGACGAATTCTTCCATCGCAGCGGTATCGACGCGCACGTGTTCGGTGCCGTTGGTGGCCTGCTCGCTATAATGATGGACGCGGGTTTCGCCCTTCTCGATGTTGAACTGCGTACCGGTCAGCTTGGCGTCGGCAGTGATCGTGATCGAGAGGTGATACTTGGCTTCGAGCGCGGTCAGCGTATCGCGCTTGGTGTTGAGGATATAGAGGGCCACATCCATCGGCACGCGCACGTTGATCGACTGGCCGGGACGGCGCAGCACGGTGTCCTCGACGTGGCGCATGACCATCAGGGCCACGCTTTCCACCGAGCGGATCAGACCCGTGCCTTCGCAGAGCGGGCACTTGTGGGTCGAGCTCTCGACGACGCCGAAGCGGATGCGCTGGCGGCTCATTTCCATCAGGCCGAAATGGCTGATGCGGCCGACCTGGATGCGCGCGCGGTCGTTCTTGAGGCAATCCTTGAGCTTGCGCTCAACCGCCCGGTTCGAGCGGTTCTCGACCATGTCGATGAAGTCGATGACGATGAGGCCGGCCAGGTCGCGCAGGCGCAGCTGGCGCGCGATTTCCTCGGCGGCTTCCAGGTTCGTCTGGAGCGCCGTGTCCTCGATATTGTGTTCCTTGGTGGCGCGGCCCGAGTTCACGTCGATCGAAACCAGGGCTTCGGTCGGGTTGATCACGAGATAGCCGCCCGAGGGCAGGGTGACCTGCGGGGAGAACATGGCGTCGAGCTGGTTCTCCACGTTGTACTTGGAGAACAGCGGCTGATCTTCCCGGTATTGCTGCACGTTCTTGGCGTGCGAGGGCATGATCATGCGCATGAAGTCCTTGGCTTCGCGGTAGGCGTTGTCGCCTGCCACCAGCACTTCATCGATGTCCTTGTTGTAGAGGTCGCGGATGGTCCGCTTGATCAGCGAGCCTTCCTCGTAGACGAGGCAGGGCGCCTGGCTGCGCAGGGTGAGGTTGCGCACGTTTTCCCAGAGCCGCAGCAGGTATTCGTAGTCGCGCTTGACCTCGGCCTTGGTGCGCGAGGCGCCGGCCGTGCGCAGGATCACGCCCATGCCCTGCGGCACGTCGAGATCGGCAGTGATTTCCTTGAGGCGCTTGCGGTCGGCGGCGTTGGTGATCTTGCGGGAGATGCCGCCACCACGGGCGGTATTGGGCATCAGCACCGAATAGCGGCCGGCGAGCGAAAGGTAGGTAGTGAGAGCCGCGCCCTTGTTGCCGCGCTCTTCCTTGACCACCTGCACCAGCATTACCTGGCGGCGCTTGATGACTTCCTGGATCTTGTACTTGCGCGCATTATTGCTGCGCCGGCGCTCGGGAACTTCTTCCTCGACCGCATCGCCGCCACCGACGCTCTCGACCGGCTCGTTGGAGACGGGAGCTTCCTCGATATGGCTGTGCGAGCCTTCCATATCCTGCGTGTCCGTCTCCGCGTCAGGTTCGCTGACGCCGGCCGGCAGGCTGATCGAATCCTCCGCGGCGGCCTCGGCGGCTGCAGCGCTGTCTTCGTGCTCGTGGTGGTCGTCCTCGTGTTCCTCATCGCGCAGCAGGGCTTCGCGGTCGGCTACGGGGATCTGGTAGTAGTCAGGGTGGATTTCGCTGAAAGCCAGGAAGCCGTGACGGTTCCCGCCATACTCGACGAACGCCGCCTGCAACGACGGCTCCACTCGGGTAACCTTGGCGAGGTAGATATTCCCCCGCAACTGCTGCCTCTGGGCAGACTCGAAATCGAACTCTTCGAGCCGATTTCCGCTAGTGACTACAACGCGCGTTTCTTCCGGGTGGATGGCATCCACCAGCATTCTCTTTGTTGGCATAAAGTGTAGCTCCGCGCCTTCGCGCGCCAACAGCGAAGGGCCGGCGCGCCGGCAACCTCCGTGCAGCGCCATGCGAGGCGAATGGTCCTGTGGGTGTGGCGCCAAATGCGAAATCGAGTCTGGCACCGCTGGTTTGACGGATGGTCAAGGCCGAAAAGAGGGGCATGACAAGTGCGCAACCGTTGTCGGTGATTGCGTCGCGTGCTGTCCGCCCTATGGCCATATGACCTCTTCCTAGTGGGCTGGCCGAGGACCTGTCACGGGTCATGGCCGCCGTCCGGTCCGCAGGGAACCGAAATTCGTAAGTGAAGCTAAAGCCGCCGCTTTTTGTGTTTCTCCGGCAGCAACGGGCGATTCGACCCGAAATGTTCAACCGAATGAAACACTCGCTTCAAAGACTAGCCTTTAGGGGTGTTGCAACCAATTGGCAACAGGAAACTCGAAACGGCGGGAAACCCCGACTTTTCCACCGGCCATTCTGTTGCGCGGGGCTGAAAAAGAGGCTTAACAACCGGTAACGCCGCAGAATCGCCTTTCCCTTGGGCGATGTCCTCGCCTGCATATAGGGAGCGTTGGCCACTTGTTCAAATCCGCCGTAATCGCGGCTGTCGCGCTGCTGATCACCGCCGTTTCCGCCTTCGCGCAGGAACCGCCGGCCAATCCGCTCCCCGAAGTGCTCGATGCCCGCGTCTCCACGACGCCGCAGCGTGCCCGGTTGGTGCTCGATCTGGCGGCGCCGACGCAGTTTGCCATCGTCTCGCTGGATAATCCCAACCGTATCGCCATCGACGTCAAGGCGTCCGGCCTCGAGTTCACCGAGCTCACCCCAGTCGCCGGCGAGGGCATCGTGGCCTCCTACAATGTCGAGATGGCAGAGTCGGGCAGGGCGCGTACCACGCTGACGCTTTCCGCCCCCGCCCAGGTGCAGCAGGCCTATGTCCTCGATCCCTTCGCCGATCAGCCCGCGCGGCTCGTCGTCGATATCATTCCGATGGACCCGACCGGCTTTGCCGCCAAGGTGGCCGCGGACCTGGCGGCCTCCACCGTCAAGCAGCAGGCCGACATGGCGGCAGACGAGCCCACGCGCCCCGGCGCCTCCAATATCGAGGCCAAGACGCGGCCGCTCGTCGTCATCGATCCGGGCCATGGCGGCGTCGATAGCGGCGCGCGCGGTCCCGATGGCGTCATGGAAAAGGACCTTGTCCTTGCCTTCGCGCTCAAGCTCCAGGACCTTCTCACCGAGTCCGGCCGGTTCGACGTGGCGTTGACGCGCGAGGATGACAGCTTCCTCAAGCTCGAGGACCGCGTGGCGCTGGCGCGCCAGAACAAGGCGGACCTTTTCATCTCGATCCATGCCGACAGCTTCCAGCAGCCCGATATTCGCGGCCTGAGCGTCTATACGCGTGACGAGAACGCCACCGACGTGCTCGATCGCGTGCTGGCCGATACCGAGAACAAGGCCGATATCATCGCCGGCCTTGCTCCGCCCGAAAGCGCGACATCTGTCGTCGATCTTCTCGTCGATCTCATGCGCCGCGAAATGCGCCGGCAATCCTACGAGGCGGCGCAATCGATCGTGCACCAGGTCGAGCCCAGCGTGGCGCTGCGCAAATTCCCGGTGCGGCAGGCGAACTTCCTCGTGCTGCAGGCGCCGGACGTGCCCTCGATTCTGGTCGAGCTGGGCTTCCTATCCAATGCCCATGACATCGCCAATCTCCAGCAATCCGGCTGGCAGGATCGGACGGCCGAGGCCGTGGCGCGCGGCATTTCGGCCTATTTCGATGAACTGGCGCAGGGCAACGAGCAGGCGAGCGCCGAAAAGTGATCGGCATTTTCCTGCGCCCGGGGGCATCGTTACACAATTGCCACAGCGTCGCGTGCCGCGCGTCTGCTATGATTCCTGAACTAAATCAGGCGGCTCCGCAGGGCGTCGCACCTATTCGGATAAGGTACTGATGCTCCGCTTGCTCGGCTGGATGTTCGGTTTCGCAGTCTTCTGCGCGTTCGGCCTCATCGTCGTGGCCGTCGTCTATCTGCAGAACCTCACCAACGATCTGCCGGACTATACGATCCTCAAGGACTACCAACCGCCCGTCACGACGCGCGTTCACGCCGCCGACGGCACGCTCCTGGCCGAATATGCCCGCGAGCGCCGGCTCTTCCAGCCGATCGAGACCATCCCGGCGCCGGTGATCCAGGCCTTCATCTCTGCCGAAGACAAGGATTTCTATTCCCACAACGGCATCGCGCTCGATGGCATCATCCGCGCCCTGCGCGACAACCTCATGGCGCGCGCCGAAGGTAATACGGCCATCCAGGGCGGCGGTTCGTCCATCACCCAGCAGGTGGCCAAGAACTTCCTGCTGACCTCCGAACAGACCTGGGATCGAAAGATCCAGGAAGCGCTGCTGGCCATCCGCATCGAGGCGACGTTCTCCAAGGACAAGATCCTTGAGCTCTACCTCAACGAAATCTTCCTCGGCCTCAATTCCTATGGCGTGGCCGCGGCCGCGCTCAACTATTTCGACAAGGCGCTCTACGACCTCAAGCTCTCGGAAGTCGCCTATCTCGCCGCGCTTCCCAAGGGCCCCAACAATTACCACCCGTTCCGCCGGCCCAAGCAGGCCATCGAGCGCCGTAACTGGGTGCTCGATCGCATGGCCGAGAACGGCTACATCACCGTGGCGCAGGCAGAGGAGGCCAAGAAGGACCCGCTCAACGTGGTTCCGCGCGCCTCGGGCAGCCAGGTCTATTCGGCCGAGTATTTCACCGAGGAAGTCCGCCGGCAGCTTGCCTCGATGTATGGCGAGGAGCAGCTCTATGGCGGCGGCCTGTCGGTACGCACCACGCTCGTGCCCAAGCTCCAGGAATATGCGCGCAAGTCGCTCATGGATGGGCTGATCGGCTTCGATCACCTCAAGGGCTATCGCGGTCCGGTCGCGAGCATCGAGCTCGACGGCGACTGGGGTGCCGACGTCTACAAGATCGTCCCCCTGCGCGACGTGCCCGAATGGCAGCTCGGCGTGGTCCTCCAGATGGGCGACAACGACGCCACGATCGGCCTGCGCCCCGGCACCAATATCGATGGCGGCATGATGCCCGATCGGGTCACCGGCCAGCTCGCCGGCCCCGATACGAAGTGGATCAGCAAGAAGCTCTCGAGCATCCTCAATGTCGGCGACGTAGTCTACGTCTCGCCGGTCGATGGCAAGGCCGGCAACTACAAGCTTGAGCAGGTGCCCGAGATCGAAGGCGCGCTCGTCGCCATGGATCCGCGCACCGGGCGCGTGCTCGCCATGGTCGGCGGCTTCTCCTTCGCCGAATCCGAGTTCAACCGCGTGACCCAGGCGCTGCGGCAGCCCGGCTCCTCGTTCAAGCCCATCGTCTATTCGGCCGCGCTGGACAACGGCTACACGCCGGCCTCGATCATCCTCGATGCGCCCGTCGAGATCGTCAACGGCGACGGCAGCGTCTGGCGGCCCGAGAACTACGCCCAGCGCTTCTACGGCCCGCAGACGCTGCGCCGCGGCATCGAGAACAGCCGTAACGTCATGACCGTGCGCCTCGCCAAGGATATCGGCATGCCGCTCATCGCCGAATATGCGCGGCGCCTGGGCGTCTACGATAACCTCACCCCGGTTCTCGCCATGGCGCTCGGCGCCGGTGAAACCACCGACATGCGCATGACCGCGGCCTATGCGACCATCGCCAATGGCGGCCGCAAGATCGTGCCGACCCTCATCGACCGCATCCAGGATCGCTACGGCAAGACCGTCTACCGCCACGACCAGCGCATCTGCGATGGCTGCAACGCCGCCTCATGGGCCGGCCAGCAGGAGCCGCTGATCGTGGACAATCGCGAGCAGGTGCTCGATCCGATGACGGCCTACCAGATCACGTCGATGATGGAAGGCGTCGTGCAGCGGGGCACCGGCACCTATGCCAAGCGCCTCAATCGTCCCGTCGCCGGCAAGACCGGCACGACCAACGACTACAAGGACGCCTGGTTCGTCGGCTTCACACCCGAGCTCGCCGTCGGCGTCTACATGGGTTATGACCGCCCGCGCTCGATGGGCGGCGCCTCCACCGGCGGCGAAGTGGCAACGCCGATCTTCACCGAATTCATGGAGAACGCGCTGCGCGGCACTCCGCCCACGCCCTTCAACGAGCCGCCCGGCATGCACGAGGTCTGGATCAACCAGGCGACCGGCGTGCAGACCGGTGGCGGCGGCGTGCTCGAGGCCTTCAAGCCCGGCAGCGGCCCGAACCTTGCGACCTCCGTGGTTGGCGTCGGTGTCGACTACAGCCAGCAGCGCACCGGCGACCTCCAGCCCGAACCGGGCTACGACCCCAACCAGCCGGTCGGCGCTGCAGGAATGTTCTGACGTGGCTTTCGTCACCTATCCGCATCCCGTCCTCGCCCAAAAGGCCGAGGCGGCCAGGGTCGATGCTACGCTCCTCGCCATCGGCGAACGCCTGCATGCCGCTGCGATCGACGCCCGCGCCTATGGCCTTGCCGGCGCCCATATCGGCGAAGCGGCGCCTGTCATCGTCCTCAACGTCGCGCCCGACGCCCCGAAGGCCGATTACCGCCTCTTCTTCAATCCGCGCGTCTCCGCCGTCGCCGACGAGGTCGAATCCGGCACGGAAGGCTCCGTCTCGTTGCCCGGCGTCGAAGTCTCCGTCGAACGTCCTGTCTGGGCCGAGATCGCCTACGAGGATGCCGACGGGGCAGGGCGTACGGAACGGTTCGAGGGCTTCCTTGCCCGCTGTGCGCTGCACGAAATCGACCAGGTCGACGGCATCTTCTTCCTCGATCGCCTGTCGCGGCTCAAGCGCGACATGGTGCTCAAGAAGTTCTTGAAGCGGCAGCGTCTGGGTTGATCGCGGCCGCGGTCTCGCCTAGATGACAGCTCGAAGAGAGAGAAACAGGACTGCAAATGCGCGCGGAAATGGAAAAGGTCATCGGCGAGATCGAGCAGGTGGTAAGCCTGCTGAGGAGGCATCTTTGACTGGGATACTGCCCAGCCTCGCCTAGACGAACTCAACGCCCGATCCGAATCCCCCGACTTCTGGAACGACCCTGAAAAGGCTCGCGAACTCATGCGCCAGCGCGATGAGCTCGACGTGCAGATCAAGGCGGTCAAGGAGCTGGAGAACGGCATCCGGGACAACAGCGAACTGATCGAGATGGGCGAAGCCGAAGGCGACGCCGAGATCGTCTCGGAGGCCGAGAAGGCCCTGTTCGCCCTGCGTGACATCGCTCACCGCCGCCAGATCGAGACGCTGCTCTCGGGCGAGGCCGATGCCAACGACGCCTATCTCGAAATCCATTCGGGCGCCGGCGGCACGGAAAGCCAGGATTGGGCCTCGATGCTCCTGCGCATGTATACGCGCTGGGCCGAACGCCGCGACTTCAAGGTCGAGACCATGGAATTCCATGCCGGCGAAGAAGCGGGCATCAAGTCTGCCACGCTCAAGATCACGGGCCACAATGCCTATGGCTGGCTCAAGACCGAAAGCGGCGTGCACCGTCTGGTCCGCATTTCGCCCTACGATTCGCAGGCGCGCCGGCACACGAGCTTTTCGAGCGCGTGGGTCTTTCCGGTAGTCGATGATACCATCGACATCCAGATCAACGAGGCCGACCTCAAGGTCGATACCTATCGTTCGTCCGGCGCCGGCGGCCAGCACGTCAACACGACGGACTCGGCCATCCGCATCACGCACGTTCCCTCGGGGATCGTCGTGGCCTGCCAGCAGGAACGCAGCCAGCACAAGAACCGTGCAACGGCCATGAACATGCTCAAGGCGCGGCTTTATGAAGTCGAGCTGCAGAAGCGGGAAGAGGCGGCCAATGCCGCGGCGGCCAACAAGACCGATATCGGCTGGGGCCACCAGATCCGTTCCTACGTCCTGCAGCCTTACCAGATGGTCAAGGACCTGCGCACGGGCGTTGAAAGCAGCCAGCCCTCCGTGGTGCTGGACGGCGACCTCGATCCCTTCATGGAAGCTTCGCTCGCCGCAAGGCTTGATGGCGCAGCGAACGCGTAAGACCTGAACTTTAGGATGTTGGCGGTGCTCTACCGCCGACATCCGCCATCTCAAACTGCCGCAAACTGCTGCAATCGCGTCCCGACATTGAGAAACTGCTGCGGGTTCACCGCGTTCTCATCGCGCCGTACCTCGAAGTGCAGATGCGGCCCGGTCGAGCGCCCGGTCGACCCCACCTTGGCAATCGGCGAACCCGTCGCCACCACCTGGCCTTCCTTCACGAGAAACGCCGAAAGGTGCGCGTAGCGCGTAACCAGCCCGTTCCCGTGGTCGATCTCGACCATGTTGCCATAGCCCGATTGCTGTCCGACGAACGTCACTTTCCCCGCGCCGGCGCTGAGCACCGACGTCCCTGACGGCGCCGGAAAGTCGATACCCGAGTGGAACGCCGACCGGCCCGTAAACGGATCGCGCCGATTGCCGAAGGTCGAGCTCTGGCGCAATACCCCGTCGAACGGTTTGTGCACGGGCGCCGCGTCGATGGCCTCGCGCGCCGATTTGAAGCGGAGCAGGGCGGACATCACCGTATTGGCGTCATCCACCAGGTCGTCGCTCTGTGCTCCTGCAACCGGCGGCAACAGCGGCCCGCCGACAGCATCCTCGGTGAAGTTCGGCTTGATACCGATGCCTTGCAATTCCGTCACGATCGCATCGGTCGATTGCGTGGCCGATTGCGAGATCGAAGCCAGCACCGTGCGCGATTCATCGAGCATCTGCTGAACGTTGGACGCAGCTGCTGCGGCCTGTTCTTCCGTAGTCCCGGCCAGCACAGGGCTTGCGGGGGCAGGCAGGGAGGCGTTCTGCACCGGCGCGGCGGTCGTCAGCCCCAGCTCGTTGGCCTTCTCGGCGAGCGCCTTCACGTATTGATGCTGCTCGGTCAGCACTTCCTGCTGCTGGGTGATTTCCTGAAGCTGCAGGTTGATGTCGCCCGCCTGGGCGTAGTTGCGCGAATGCAGCCGGTCGACTTCGAGGCGGAGCTGCGCCACGCGCTCCTCATAGGCCGAAATGACCTGGCCGTTCTGGCCGTTGATGATGGCGGAGATGTCGGGGCTCATGAGGAAGCCCACCAGCGTCAGGGCGTTGGTCGCCAGGAGTCCGGCAACGAGACAGTAGAACAGGCGAGGGCTGATGCCCGCCTCGTTCTTTTTCGGGCCGGCATCCTTCCTGGATCGACCGAAGCGCTTCGCATGGGTTTCTTCCCGCACGCGCCAATCTCCCGCACGCATACTGAATACATGCGTCAGGATCGCAAATCATGGTTAATGAATGCGAAATCAGACCTTGGCGTTGAGCGCGCGGGCGGCTTCCAGCACTTCGTCAGCGTGGCCCTTCACGCGCTTGACCGTCCAGATATTGGCAATCCTGCCGTCAGGGCCGACAAGTATCGTCGTCCGCACGAGTCCCAGATATTCGCGTCCGAAGGTTTTCTTGGGCTGCCAGAGGTCGAAGGCGGCGATGGCCTTGTGGTCGGGATCGGCGCCAAGGATCGGCTTGAGGTCGTATTTCGCCCGGAAGCGGGCATGGCTGGCGACTGAATCTTCAGAAATTCCGACCAGCTTGGTATTGGCCGCAGAAAATTCGTCGGCGAGACGGCTGAATTCGACGTTTTCGTTCGTGCAAGTCTCGGTATCGTCGGTGCCGTAGAAGTAAAGCACGACGGCGCTGCCTTTATTGGCGGAGAGACGGAAAGGCGCTCCGCCATCGGTATCGATCTCGAAATCAGGAGCCTTGGAGCCAATTGCGATCGCTGACATGGTCGATTTCTCCTAAATCCCCTTGAAGACAGGCAAAACGGGGTGTTGATGCCATATTCGAGCCAGTATCATCGGGCAAGTGGCGGCTTGCACCGGTTGATTCTCGGCGGTGGACCCAGACACTCCACCACTAGCGGCCGGGCATTGAGTCGGAAACCAGTGAACGCAATCAGTCAGGCAAGCCCCCCGCGCACGCGGTCTATGCCGCGTTCGGCGGCGAAAGCCTGTGTCTGGATTTTCGGCATTCCCGCTGCGCTGTTCATCCTGCTCTATCTGGTTCTGCTGGTCACCCCCATTCCGCTGCCTTTTGCCCGCGAGCCGGTCAGGGCCGCGCTCATGGCCGCGTTGCCGGAGGGCGCCGAGCTTGAACTCGGTGATATGGGCCTTGCGCTCGAAAACGCAGTCGTACCCGTGCTCAAGTTCTCGCCGGTCACCTATCGTGACACCAAGTCCGGCGGCAAGGTGAGCATGGAAGCGCTCGATGTCGGCTTCTCGCCGTTCCGCGCGCTCCTCGGCCAGCCCGGCGCCAGCATCACCATCGTGCGCCCGCACATCCAGATGGTGCAGGACCTGCTCGGCCCGCGCCTGAGCACGTTCGAATTCGTGGATGATGCAAAGGGTGGTCCCACCACCGTGCGCGTCCTCGAAGGCACCGATGCCTTTCCCAAGGTGGGCATTTCGGCCGACGGCGTGGGCGTCCATGGCGACATTCCGGACTCGGCTTCCGGCGGCATCCGCTCGGATAACGACTGGCTGATCTATAACCTCGAGGCAGCCGAGGCGAGCCTGGCTGACGTCGTCAAACAGGCGCAGGACGGCGTCTTCTCGCGCCTCGTCGTCAAGGACGGCGTCATGGACATGAACGATTCCGTCTATGGCCTGTTCCGCCAGTTCCAGAACATCAATTTCGACGTCGCCCCGCGCGCCAATGGCCGCGAGACCGTGGGCAACTTCTCCGCCTCGCTCGGCGGCCGCAAGATGGCCGGCAGCATTTCGCGCGTGGTCGACGAGGATGGTCGTGCCCATCTCAATGCCGATGTCGGCAATATCGACTTCGCCTCGATCATGCCGTTCATCGATGACCCTGAGAGCCTCATGGCCATCCGCGGCGCCGGCGCGCTCTCCGTCGATGTCGATTTCGACGCCGCGTCCGGCAAGGTCACCGGCGGCAAGTTCCATATCGACATGACCGGCACGGACCTGCGCGTCGACAAGGATTACTTCCCCGTCGCCAGCTCCATCATGGAGGTCACCTGGACGCCGGAGACCGGCCAGTTCCAGCTCGCCGATTCGGAGCTGCGCATCGGCCAGAGCTCGACCAAGCTCTCTGGCGTCTTCGTGTTGGGCATGGACAAGACCTATGGTCCGACCGTCGGCATTTCCCTCACCGCCAAGGATGTGAGCCTGCGCCCCGACGACATGGAGGCCGCACCGGCGCCGTTCGAGGAAATGTCCTTCACCGGCTGGTCCGCGCCGCTCTACGGTGCGCTGGGCATCGACCAGTTGGCGGCCAAGAAGGGCGATGGGCGCGTCGCCGTCACCGGGCGCCTCGACATGTTGCGCGCCGGCATCGGCATCGACCTGACGGTTGCCGGCGAAAAGGTCGAGGCCGACGACGTCAAGCGACTCTGGCCCTATTTCCTCGCCGAGGATTCGCGCAACTGGTTCGTCAAGAACGTCTCCGAGGGCAGGGTGGCCAATTCCACCATGCACTTCGATTTCCCCGTCGGAACACTCGCCACGGGCGATGAGGAAAAGCCGATCCCGCATGGCGCCATGGCCATCGACATGGTGGGCGAGGGGGTCGTGATCCGCGCGACCGACACGATGCAGCCCATCGCCATCGACGGAAACACCCGCCTCGCGGTGCGCGACAACGACGTGACCATCTCCGCCGATGGCGGCAAAGTGCCCACGGCTGGCGGCGATATCGCCGTGGCCAATGCCGCGCTGGTCATCGACAGCAGCGTGCCCAAGACCAAGACGCTCGAGATTTCGGGCGAGGTGAAGGGCGGCATCAAGGCCCTGCTGGCCCTGGCCAAGGACCAGCAGCCCGATGCCATCGCCAGCGCCAAGCTGCCGGTCAAGCTCGACGCCCTGGGCGGCGACGTCGCCATCGATGTCGTGGCGACTGTGCAGCTGGGCGAGACCAATGGCATCAACCAGATCGACTACGTGCTCAACGGGTCGGTCAACGACTTCGCCAGCGACGAGCCGATCCAGGATCGCACGATCAAGAACGGCCAGCTCGCCTTCAGCGCCACCCAGGCCGGCTACCACGTCACCGGCTCCGCCCAGATCGACGGCATGACTGCCGATCTCTCGGTCAACGGCACGCCGACCGGCGATCCCGTCTTCCAGCTCGGCTCGACCCTCGACGTCAAGGAACTGACGGCGATGGGGTTCGATGCCTCCCAGTTCCTCTCCGGCCGTGTCCGCTTCATCGCCTCGCCGCAGGCGGATGGCTCGATCACCATGGGCGTCGATCTCGAAAACGCCACGCTCAACATCGCCGATCTCGGCATCCGCAAGGCGCAGGGCGTCAAGGGCCTGCTGCAGGCGCGGGTGAAGCAGGATGGCAAGCTCACCGAGCTCGACGACATCGCCCTCGCCTTTGGCGACGTGGACCTGCGCGGCCAGCTGGTCTTCGACGGCGAGAAGAAGCAGCTCGCGTCCGCCCAGTTCGATACCTTTGCCCTCAGTCCGGGCGACCAGGCGCAGGTGTCGCTATCGCCCATCGATGGCGGCGGCTATTCGGTCGCCATCCGCGGCAACCAGCTCGATCTCAAGCCGATGCTCCAGCGGTTCTTCGGGCTGGGCGAGGGCTCGCTCGGCAGCGTTGCCACCACCAGCATCGACCAGCGCATCACGCTCGACGTCAAGCTCAAGCGGGCCATCGGCTTCTACATGACGACGGCCTACAACCTCGACCTCGACCTCATGCTGCGTGGCAGCGACCTGCAGCGCGTGACGATGCAGGCCCAGCTCGGCGAGAACAGCGCCATCTCCGTGGCCACCAATCCCACGCCCGAGGGCAATTCCATCTCCGTGGCCTTCAACGACTTCGGCTCGCTCCTGCGGCTCATCGGCGTCTATCCGCGCGTCGAAGGCGGCGAAGGCAGCCTGGTGTTGGCGACCAACAGCAAGGCCAAGGTCGGCAACGGCCATGCCCGCATCCGCAACTTCGCGCTCATCGACGAGAACAAGGTGGCCGATATCCTGGGCAACCACCAGGGTTCGCGCCAGCTCATCGCCAAGCAGAACAAGCTGTCGTTCCGCAGCGCCGAGCTCGATTTCATCCGCCGCTCGGACCGTATCGAGCTGACCGACGCCATGCTGGCCGGCGACACCGTGGGCGGTACGCTCAAGGGCTTCATCTACACCGACAAGCGCCAGTACGACCTCGCCGGCACCTATGTGCCGCTCTTCGGCCTCAACAGCGCCTTCGCCAAGGTGCCGCTCTTCGGCCCGCTGCTTGCGGGCCCCGATGGCGCCGGCATGTTCGGCGTGACCTTTGCCATTCGCGGCGCGCTCGAAAATCCGGATTTCAAGGTCAACCCGGCCTCACTTCTCGCCGTCGGCGCCTTCCGCTCGCTCTTCGAATTCCGCGCCAAGGAATTGCCGCGCGAGTAAAAGAAAAGGCCCGGTCGAGCGACCGGGCCTTCTTCAATTCATATCGGTCGTGATCAGGCCGGCTTGATCAGCGCATGGCGCTTCTTGCCGACGGAAAGCTTGATGACGCCTTCGGGGAGAACCTTGTTCTCGCCCAGCGTCGCCCGCTCGTCCTCCACCACCTCGTCATTGACGCGCACGGCGCCCGACGTGATGTGGCGACGCGCCTCGCCGTTCGAGGCAGCGAGCCCGGCCAGAACGAGAGCCGCCTGGATACCCAGCCCGGCATTGAGTTCGCCACGCGCAATCTCGGCCGTCGGCAGCGACAGGTCGATGGCGCCGGCCTCGAAGGTTGCACGTGCCGTCTCGGCTGCCTCGTCGGCTGCCTCGCGGCCGTGGACGATGGCCGTGGTTTCCGTCGCCAGTACCTTCTTGGCCTCGTTGATCTCGTTGCCACCCAGGGCAGCCAGCCTGGCGATTTCGCTCAGGGGCAGGCGGGTGAAGATCTTGAGGAAGCGACCGACATCGGCGTCTTCCGTGTTCCGGAAGTACTGCCAGAAGTCGTAGGGCGAGAAGTTCTCGGGGTTGAGCCAGACGGCGCCCGAGGCGGACTTGCCCATCTTTTCGCCCGAAGCCTTGGTCAGGAGCGGGGTGGTCAGTGCGTAGAGCTGCGGGCCGCCCATGCGGTGGCTGAGGTCAACGCCGTTGATGATGTTGCCCCACTGGTCCGAGCCGCCCATCTGCAGCACCGTGCCATAGCGCCGGTTGAGCTCGGTGAAGTCGTAGCCCTGCATGATCATGTAGTTGAACTCGAGGAAGCTCAACGACTGCTCGCGGTCGAGGCGCAGCTTGACGCTGTCGAAGCTGAGCATGCGGTTGACCGAGAAGTGCCGGCCGACATCGCGCAGGAACTCGACATAGTTGAGCTTGAGCAGCCAATCGGCATTGTTGACCATGATAGCGTCGTTGGGCCCGTCGCCGAACGTCATGATCTTGGCGAAGATCTTCTTGATGCCGGCGATGTTCTCTTCGATCTGCTCGATGGTCAGCAGCTTGCGCTGGTCGTCGCGGAAGGACGGATCGCCCACCATCGAGGTGCCGCCGCCCATCAGGGCGATGGGGCGGTGGCCGGTGGCCTGCATCCAGTAGAGCATGGTGGCGGTGATGAGGTTGCCGATGTGCAAGCTCGTCGCCGTCGCATCATAGCCCACATAGCCCGTGATCGGCCCCTTGACGGCAAGCGCATCCAGACCTTCCGGATCGGAAATCTGATGGATGAATCCGCGCTCATCGAGGACGTTCAGGAAATCGGACTTGAAGGCCATGGTTCGGGCTCTTGTGGTTCAGGAGTGTAGAGAGAGAAAGGGTCTTAGCGACCCTTGCCTGCGGCGATTTCGGCGCGACGGCGGTCGAGATACTCGGCCGAGCGCTCGGTGAGCTCGTCGATCTTGCCTTCGAAGAAGTGGTTAGCGCCTTCCACGACCTGCTGTTCGATCGTGATGCCCTTCTGCGTCTTGAGCTTGTCCACCAGCTTCTGGACTGACTGTGGTGGAGCCACGCGGTCCTTGTCGCCATGAATGATGAGGCCCGAAGACGGGCAGGGGGCGAGGAACGAGAAATCGTAGAGGTTTTCCGGCGGCGCCACCGAAATGAAGCCTTCCACTTCCGGGCGGCGCATCAACAGTTGCATGCCGATCCAGGCGCCGAACGAGAAACCGGCGATCCAGCAGCCGCGGCTTTCGCGGTTGAGGCTCTGCAGCCAGTCGAGCGCGGCAGCCGCATCCGACAGTTCGCCGATGCCGTGATCGAATACGCCCTGCGAGCGGCCGACGCCACGCGAGTTGAAGCGCAGCACGGAAAAACCGCGCTGGGCGAACATGTAGAAGAGGTTGTAGACGATCTGGTTGTTCATCGTGCCCCCGAATTCGGGGTGCGGATGCAGCACGATGGCGACAGGCGCATTGGGCTCCTTGCCCGGCTGGTAACGGCCTTCGATGCGCCCTTCCGGACCGTTGAAAATCACTTCTGGCATGTGGTTCGTTTCCCGTGAGCTTTGGCGCTCATGTTAGTGCGGACTTCTCCACGCTCAGTCCGGCTGCGCGCTTGACGAATGGCATGGCGCTGCCTAAAACATGCGTGAAAAAACCAGTTTAGAATTGTTCGAAACTCGGTTTCGCCCTTTCATATAGGGCATGCGAGCGCTCCTTGTAGTGAAAGTGAGCGTCCGATTTCAAGTTTTGTTTCGGACTGGAGCGGGCGCCAAGGCGCCATATGTGGCTTTGATGACGCGATCGGCGATCTACCTCGACCACAATGCCTCCGCTCCGCTTCTCCCGGAAGCGAGGGCGGCGATGCTTGCTGCGCTCGATCTGGTGGGCAATCCGTCCTCCGTCCACGGCCATGGCCGGGCCTTGCGCGAGGTGATCGAAACCGGCCGCGGGCTGGTGGCAAAGCTGGCCGGTGCCGAGCGCAAGCAGGTGGTTTTCACCGGTTCGGCGACCGAGGCCATCACCCAGGCCATCGTCGGTGGCGTCAGGGCGCTCAAGGTTGATCGTATCGTGATCAGTGCGGGCGAGCACGCTGCCGTCAGCAAGGCTGCCGAAGCGACCGGACTGCCGGTTACCCTGGTTGGCCTCGACGCCGACGGACTGATCCGCACCGACGAGATCGCCGCTGCCCTGCAGCAGGATGGCACCGCATTGGTCGCCGTCCATGCCGTCAACAACGAGACTGGAATCATCCAGCCGCTCGCCAGAATCGAGGCTCTTGTCGGGCCGACGCCGCATTATCTCTTCATTGATGCGGTACAGGCGCTCGGAAAGCTCGATCTCGATTTCGCCTCGCGCCCGGCCGACATGATGGCGCTGAGCGCCCACAAGATCGGCGGGCCGGTCGGCATCGGTGCACTGCTGGTCAAGAGCCATGCCGATACCGTCCGGCTCATTCCCGGCGGCGGGCAGGAGCAGGGGCGGCGTGGCGGCACGGAATCGGCGAGTCTGGTTGCCGGGTTCGGCGCGGCCGCCGAGGCGTTCCCGCTGCATTACGATGCTGCGCGGGTTGCAAAGCTGACATTCCAACTCATGTATAGACTGCGTGAGCTGGATGGTGCTGTGGTGGTATTCGGCGAAAAAGCTCAGCGAGTGGGTAACGTCGTCGATTTCGCAGCGCCGGGCCTCAAGAATGCCGTGGCGATGATGGGCCTCGATCTCATGGGAATTTCGGTTTCCTCCGGGTCGGCCTGTTCGTCGGGCAAGGTAGGGCCCAGTCATGTCCTGGCCGCGATGGATGTAGCGCCTGAACTGGCAGACTGCGCCCTGCGCGTGAGCCTGGGCTGGAATTCGACTGAAGAGGATGTCTCGGCGTTCCTTCAGGGGTTTGAACAGGTCCTTGACCGGCACCGGCGCCGGCATGGACAGGCGGCCTGACGGCTGTCGAGTAGGAGAAGAACAATGGCTGCGTTCGATATTCCGACGCTCAAGGAGAACATCGACCACGACACCGTGGAGAAGGTGCTCGCCCTGGACGTGGACAAGTACAAGTACGGCTTCGAGACCGATATCGAATCCGACCTGGCGCCGAAGGGGCTGAACGAGGAAATCGTTCGTCTCATCTCGGCCAAGAAGAACGAGCCGGAGTGGATGCTGGAATGGCGCCTCGACGCCTATCGTCGCTGGCTGACCATGACCGAGCCCAACTGGGCCAAGGTCCACTATCCCAAGATCGACTTCCAGGAGATCCACTACTACGCCGCTCCTAAGGGCACGAAGGGCCCGAAGAGCCTGGACGAAGTGGACCCGGAACTGCTGCGCACCTACGAAAAGCTCGGCATCCCGCTCAAGGAGCAGGCGATCCTGGCCGGCGTCGAGGGCGCGGGCCAGACCCCGTTTGGCTCGAACGTGGCCGTGGACGCGGTGTTCGATTCCGTGTCCGTCGTCACCACGTTCCGCGAGGAACTGGCCAAGCACGGCATCATCTTCTGCTCGATCTCGGAAGCCATCCGCGAATACCCCGAGCTCGTGAAGCAGTATCTGGGTTCGGTCGTGCCGGTGACCGACAACTATTACGCCACGCTCAATTCGGCGGTCTTCACCGACGGTTCGTTCGTCTACATCCCCAAGGGCGTTCGCTGCCCGATGGAGCTGTCGACCTATTTCCGCATCAACGAGAAGAATACCGGCCAGTTCGAGCGCACGCTCATCATCGCCGATGAAGGCTCCTATGTGAGCTATCTCGAAGGCTGCACGGCGCCGTCCCGCGACGAGAACCAGCTCCACGCCGCCGTGGTCGAGCTCGTGGCCCAGGCCGATGCCGAGATAAAGTATTCGACGGTCCAGAACTGGTATCCGGGCGACAAGGACGGCAAGGGCGGCATCTATAACTTCGTCACCAAGCGCGGCGATTGCCGTGGCGATCGTTCCAAGATTTCCTGGACGCAGGTGGAAACCGGTTCGGCCATCACCTGGAAGTATCCGAGCTGCATCCTGCGTGGCGACGGTTCGAGCGGCGAGTTCTACTCGATCGCCATTTCGAACGGCTACCAGCAGGTCGACAGCGGCACCAAGATGCTGCACCTGGGCAAGAACACCACGAGCCGGATCATTTCCAAGGGCATCGCGGCGGGCTTCTCGGACAACACCTATCGCGGCCAGGTCTCGGCGCATGCCAAGGCCAAGAACGCCCGCAACTTCACACAGTGCGACAGCCTGCTGATCGGTGACCGGTGCGGCGCGCATACCGTGCCTTACATCGAGAGCAAGAACGCTTCCACGGTCTTCGAGCACGAGGCGACCACCTCGAAAATCTCGGACGACCAGATGTTCTATTGCCTGCAACGTGGGCTTTCGGAAGAAGAAGCGGTGGCGCTGATCGTCAACGGCTTCGTGCGCGACGTGCTGCAGCACCTGCCGATGGAATTCATGGTCGAGACGCAAAAGCTCATCTCGATCAGCCTCGAAGGCAGCGTGGGCTAAGCCATGGGCCTCGATCTCGAGATGGCGCATGTCCATTCTTCGGAGAACGAGGCCGAGATAAGTCTGAGCGTCCAGTGCGGATGCTTCTATTGCAAGGAGAGTTATTCCGCCCGCCGAGTGGCGGATTGGCTCGAAGAAGGAACCCCCAGAACCGCTCGCTGCCCGCTCTGCGGGATAGATAGCGTTATTGGAGACAAATCGGGTCTGCTCGTTGGGGATAAGGCCTTTTTGCAGGCGATGTACGATCACTGGTTCGACACGCCCGCGGAATTTTGGAGACTGGAATGACCACCCCGATGCTTGAAATCCGCGATCTGCATGTTCGCATCGAAGAGCGCGAAATCCTCAAGGGCGTGAACCTGGTGCTGCCCAAGGGCGAAGTGCATGCCATCATGGGCCGTAACGGCTCGGGCAAGTCCACGCTCTCCTATGTGCTGGCCGGCAAGGAAGATTACGAAGTCACGAGCGGCGAGATCCTGCTCGATGGCGAGAACATCCTCGAGATGGAGCCTGACGAGCGCGCCGCCGCCGGCATTTTCCTCGCGTTCCAGTACCCGATCGAGATCCCGGGCGTCGCGACCATGACCTTCCTCAAGGCCGCCATGAACGCTCAGCGCAAGGCGCGCGGCGAGGGCGAGCTCACGACGCCCGAGTTCATGAAGGCCGTCAAGGAAGCCGGCAGCCGCCTCCATATCGACAGCGACATGCTCAAGCGTGCGCTCAATGTCGGTTTCTCGGGTGGCGAGAAGAAGCGCGCGGAAATCCTGCAGATGGCGCTGCTCCAGCCCAAGATGTGCATCCTCGACGAGACCGATTCCGGCCTCGATATCGATGCGCTCAAGGTGGTGTCGGAGGGCGTCAACGCGCTGCGTTCGCCCGAGCGCTCCATGCTCGTTATCACGCACTACCAGCGCCTGCTCAACCACATCGTTCCCGATGTCGTGCACGTCTTCTCGGACGGCAGGATCGTCGAGAGCGGCGGCAAGGAACTGGCGCTTGAGCTCGAAGCCAAGGGCTATGCCGATTTCGACGAAAACGCGGCGGCTTGAACCAGATGGCAATAGCTTTCCCCGTCCGGCTCGGGCCGGCTGAAAACACGCTGATCGAGCAGCTCAACGCTGCCGGCGCCGCTGACCAGGCCGAGCGCCTGGCCGGTGCGGGCCTGCCGACGCGCCGCGTCGAGACCTATCACTATACCGACCTGAAAACCCTGCTGCGCAGCGTTCCGCCGCTGGCGGGGGCCGCGACGTCCGCCAGCGCTCCGGCGCTCGAAGTGCCCGGCGCCTTCCAGCTCATGATCGCCAACGGCGCCGTCCAGGCCCATGGCACGGCTCCGGCCGGCGTCATCGTCGGCAAGGCTGAGGGCTCGGTGCTCACGACCCGCGACGATGTGATCGTGAGGCTCAACACCGCCTTCGCCAAGGAGAGCCTGGTGCTCAACCTCGAAGGTTCGGTCGATCCGGTCATCCAGATCGATCGCCGCACCGAGGGGCCAGCCGCGCACGCGTCGAGCTCGGCTCGCATCTTCGTGGCCGACAACGGCTCGGCGACGATCATCGAGACCTATTCGGGTAGCCAGGAAGCGCATCTCGCCAACCACGCGACCTATGTCGATATCGGCGCGAACGCCAACGTGACCCACATCACCGTGGACCTTTCGGCCAGGGCCTCGACGCACTTCGCCACGGTCGAGTACCAGATCGGCGAGAACGCCAAGCTGCGCTCGCTGGTGATCCACGCCGGCGCCGCGCTCGAGCGCACGCAGATTTTCTCGCGTTTTGCGGGCGAGGGCGCCTATGCCGATTTCACCGGGCTGAACCTTGTCAATGACGGGCAGCACGGCGACATCACGCTCAACGTCAACCACGAAGTCCCCAATACGGGCAGCAAGGAACTCTACAAGCAGATCGCCCGCGGGCGTTCGCGCGCCGTGTTCCAGGGCAAGATCGTGGTGGAGCGGGATTCCCAGAAGACCGATTCCAAGATGATGATGCAGGGCCTGATGCTCTCGGACGAAGCCGAGATCCTCTCCAAGCCCGAGCTTGAAATCTATGCAGACGACGTGGTCTGCGGCCACGGCTCGACCTGCGGCAAGCTGGATGAGGATTGGCTGTTCTATCTCGTCAGCCGCGGCATTCCCAAGGAAGAGGCCGAGACCATGCTGGTCCGTGGCTTCCTCGAGGAACTGCTCGATCCGATCGAGGACGAGGCCCTCAACGAGTCGCTCAAGGCGATCGTGGATAGCTGGCTGCTGGGCAAATGACCTTCGACCTCGCAAAGGTCCGGGCGGATTTTCCGATCCTTTCGGAGAAGATCCACGGGCAAAGGCTGGTTTATCTGGACAGCGGTGCATCGGCGCAGAAACCGGTGCAGGTGCTGGACCGGATGGATTATGCCCATCGGCACGAATACGCCAACGTCCATCGCGGGTTGCACACGCTCGCGAACCGGGCCACCGAGGCGTATGAGGGCGGCCGCGAGGCCGCCAGGCGGCTGCTGAATGCGGGCAGGGTGGAGGAGATCATCTTCACCAAGTCCGCGACCGAAGCGATCAACCTCGTTGCGTCCTCCTTCGCCGGCCCGCGCATCTCCGAAGGTGACGAGATCGTCGTCACCATCATGGAGCACCATTCCAACATCGTGCCCTGGCATTTCCACCGGGAGCGCAAGGGCGCGGTGCTCAAGTTCGTCGATGTCCGCGACGACGGCAGCTTCGATATCGATGCCTTCGAAAAAGCGCTGACGCCGAAGACCAAAATGGTTGCGGTCACGCATATGTCGAACGTGCTGGGCACGGTGACGCCGATCAAGGAAGTCATCGAGATCGCCCATGCCCGAGGCATTCCGGTGCTCGTCGATGGCAGCCAGGGTGCCGTGCACCTCAAGGTGGACGTGCAGGACCTCGATGTCGATTTCTACGTCGCCACCGGCCACAAGCTCTACGGCCCCACCGGCATCGGCATTCTTTACGGCAAGTTCGACCTGCTCAAGGACATGCAGCCCTATCAGGGCGGCGGCGAGATGATCGACGTCGTGACCGTGGACGGCATCACCTATAACGAGCCGCCGCACCGTTTCGAGGCCGGCACTCCGCCGATCGTCCAGGCCATCGGCCTTGGCGCGGCCATCGACTACGTCGATGCGCTCGGCCGCGATGCAGTGGCGGAACATGAAGCAGAACTAACGGCTTACGCTCAGGAGCGTTTGCAGAGAATCAACTCGCTGCGCCTCATCGGCACGGCGCCGGGCAAGGGTGGCATCTTCTCCTTCGCTATCGACGGCGCCCATGCTCATGACGTGGCGACGATCCTCGACCGCTACGGCATTGCCGTGCGGGCCGGCACCCATTGCGCCATGCCCTTGCTCAATCGCTTCGGCGTCACCTCTACATGCCGGGCCTCGTTCGGCCTATATAACGGCAAGGATGACGTTGATGCGCTTGTCGAGGGTATCGAGAAGGCGCGGACTTTCTTCGCTTGAGGCGATCTGGATATGACCGAAGAAGCAGAAACCAAGGTTGAGGCCGCTACCCCCGATGCGCCGGTGCGCATCGAGACGGTGCACACGAGCAATTCGCTGCCCGAGGACGAAGTCGCCCGCATCACGGCCGACCTCATCGGCGCGCTCAAGACCGTCTATGACCCGGAAATCCCGGTCGACATCTACGAGCTCGGTCTCGTCTACAAGGTCGATCTCGATGACAACCGGAACCTCACCATCGACATGACGTTGACCGCTCCGGGCTGCCCCGTTGCCGGCGAGATGCCCGGCTGGGTCCAGAACGCGGCCAGCGCCGTCGAAGGCATCCAGGACGTGACCGTCAACATGGTCTTCGATCCGCCGTGGACGCCCGACCGCATGAGCGAGGAAGCCCAGGTCGCGCTCAACTGGTGGTAGGCAAACCGGGCGCGACATGCTATATCGTCATCTAACGATGGATGGTAAGATATGCCCTTCAAGATCATGAGCCTGAGCGATGCCGCCGCTGAGCGCATCCGCGAAATCATGGAAGACAGCGATGAGCCGGTCATCGGCGTGCGCGTCGGCGTCAAGAACGCTGGCTGCGCGGGCATGGCCTATACGCTGAACTACCTCAAGGAACCCGTGCCCGGCGACGACCACGTCGCCGAGAAGGGCGTGGATGTCTATGTGGAGCCCAAGGCCACCCTGTTCCTCCTCGGAACGGTGATGGACTACAAGGAGAGCAAGATGAGCTCCGGCTTCACGTTCGACAATCCCAACAAGACCGGCGAATGCGGCTGCGGCGAAAGCGTCCAGCTCAAGCCCGCTGATCTCAAGGCCCTGGCCGAGGCGCGGGCGCAGGCCTGATTTAGCCTGCTTTGGGCACCATCCCTTCCTCTCCTCTTCCCCGGCGAAAGCCGGGGCCCATGGATTTCTCAACTGGCCCCGGATTCGTTGCTGGGCCCCGGCCTTCGCCGGGGAAGTCCATGGAGTTGAGGCCTCCAACCCTCAGCCCTTTCTGCCCTGCGCGAAATATGCCAATAGTCCGGCGCGCTCTTCAAAACGGAAATCGGGAGAAATGACGTGACGACGAACAGCTTGCGAGCGGTGACCATTGTTCCGCCGCAGGGCCCGCTCTACGGGCGCGTCACCCCGCCGGGCTCCAAGTCCATCACCAATCGTGCTCTGCTGCTGGCGGCGCTCGCCAAGGGCCGCAGTGTCCTCACCGGCGCGCTCAAGAGCAAGGACACGATTCTCATGTCCGCCGCGCTCCGGCAGATGGGCGTCGAAGTCAACGAGCCCAACGAAACCACGTTCGAGGTCATCAGCTCCGGCCGCCTCAAGGCGCCGGGCGCGCCCCTCTTCCTCGGCAATGCCGGCACGGCCGTGCGTTTCCTCACCGCCGCTGCCGCTACCGTGGATGGAGCCGTGATCGTCGATGGCGACGAGCACATGCGCAAGCGCCCTATCGCGCCGCTGGTCGCGGCCCTGCGCTCGCTCGGCATCGTCGCCAATGCGCCTACCGATTGCCCGCCCGTCACCATCCAGGGCCGTGGCTCTTTCGGGTCGGGCAGGGTGGAGATCGATGCCGGCCTTTCCAGCCAGTACGTTTCCGCGCTCCTGATGGCCGCGCCGCTCGGCGATGGCCCCATCGAGATCGCGCTCACCGGCCCCGATATCGGCGCCCGCGGCTATGTGAACCTCACGGTCGCCGCCATGAAGGCCTTTGGCGCCGAAGTCGACCAGAAGGACGAGGCCACCTGGTTCGTCCTGCCGACCGGCTACCACGCCACGGACTTCGCCATCGAGCCCGACGCCTCCGCCGCCACCTATCTCTGGGCGGCCAGCGCGCTCACCGGCGGCGATATCGATCTGGGCGTGCCCATGGAGGCTTTCACCCAGCCCGATGCCGAGGCGGCCCGCTACATCTCGATGTTCCCGAACCTGCCGCCCATCATCGACGGCTCGCAGATGCAGGACGCCGTGCCGACGCTCGCCGTGCTCGCAGCCTTCAACAAGACGCCCGTCCGCTTCGTCGGCATCTCCAACCTGCGCGTCAAGGAATGCGACCGCATCTCGGCCGTCGCCACCGAACTCTCGCGCATCCGCCCGGGCCTGGGCACGGAAGAGGGAGACGACCTCGTCGTTGCCTCCGACCCGTCGCTCGCCGGCCAGACGCTGCCCGCCGACATCGAAACCTATGCCGACCACCGCATCGCCATGAGCTTTGCCCTGGCCGGCCTCAAGATCAACGGCATCACGATTCTGGACCCGGATTGCGTCGGCAAGACCTATCCCGGCTATTGGGATGCGCTGCGGTCGCTGAAGGTCGACGTGAAGCCCGCCTGAGGTCGGCTCGAACGCGAAGACAAATCAGAGGTGCGCCCCGGCGCACCTTTTTGTTTGCGGGTAAGCAGGGAGGCAGCAGACGCAGCCCCTCGAAACTTATCCCCTCAGTTCCGGCCGGCCCCACAATCCCAGAGCCGCGCTCGCAAAGCGCGCTACCGAAACGGCCGGAGACCACCCGAAAAACAATCGCTCAAATCACCGCAAATCGTCGCAAAACCCGCGAAAGATCGCAAAAGATGACCCGAAATTGAGTCAAAATTTAACGATTTGACGGCGACCGGATTAGATGATCATCTGTAATATCAATGTGTTAGTGGGACATCTTCCCACAAAACAACCGAAAAAACGCTGCTAAATCTGCGTGAAACAAAAATGTTTCACGACGCCGGTCAGGCGGCTTCCTGAGGGTCGCGCTTTTCGGCGTGCTCAGGCGCGGCGAGGCCGATCTCGCCCACCACGCAATTGCGGCCCGAATGCTTGGCCGCATAGAGGCAGCGGTCGGCGCGTTCGAGCAGGGAGGAGGGCGTGTCGCCCGGGCGGTAGCTGGCGACGCCGAACGAGGCGGTGATCCGTCCCAGCTTCTCGTTGGTGGAGCGCTTGAGCAGCTCCTTGGCCTGCAGCGCCTTGCGGACGTTCTCGGCCACATGGAGGGCCGCCGCATAGTCGGTCGAGGGCAGGATGGCCGCAAACTCTTCGCCGCCGTAGCGAGCCGCCAGGTCCTTGCCCTTGATGTTGGATTTCAGGGTCATGGCAACCAGCCGCAATACCTGGTCGCCGGTCTGGTGACCGTAGGTGTCGTTGAACTGCTTGAACTGGTCGATATCGATCATCACCAGCGAGAGCGGCTCGCCATAGGTCGCCGCTTCCGCCATGGCCTTTGTCAGGCCTTCATCGAAGCACTTGCGGTTGAAAATCTTGGTGAGGGGATCGAGCATGGACTCCTTGCGCGCCTCGTCGAGGTCGCGCTGGAGGGCCGACAGGTCGTCGCGGGCCGCTTCGAGCTTCTGCTCGAGCTTGTGGTTGGTGTCCTGCATCCGCTGCGTCTCGGCCAGCAGCTGCCGCGCCATCTCGCGCAGCGCCTCCGGCGAGATGGCATCGCTGATGCCATCGGTCACCGATTGCAGGGTCGCCGAGAAGGAATTGGCATTGCCCAGCGCGGCGTCGATCGCGTCGTGCACGGCCTCGATGCGGTGCGACATGCGCTCGGAGACGCTGTTGAGCCGCTCATGGGCATCATGCGCCTTGAGGAACTCGTCGTAGAGCTTGGTGGCCAGGTCGTGGTCGGGCGTGGCGCCGGACTGGAAGATGGCGTTGATACGCGCGTTCAGCTGCGGGTTGGCGCCGGTCGCATAGGTGTAGAGGAGTTCATAGAATTGGGGGTAGGGCGGAATACGCCCGCGGTGGAGCAGGTCGAGTGCAGTGTTGGCGTAGCCAAACGCGCGCTTGAATTCCTGTTCAGACACGGCCCCTCGCCCTTCTGGACGCTTCCCCATAGCACGTCCATTGTCCAACCCATTCGTTTAAGGGGGCGTAAAAGCGCCCCCCAAACTACATAGAATAAATAGTTCTCTTTTGCGCTTAAGAAGAGCGCCACAGAAATATGCGGTGTAGTACTGATCAGCGGCCCGTAGAGCGCAGAAGGAATGCCGGTACCGGCCCTTCTGTCCCGAACGGAGAATTCGCGTCGACGCCCGTAACTTTGTCGGGGCGCGGTGCCTTCGACTTGCGCGGGCTGCTTGGCGCAGCTTCTTCTTTTTCGGGCTTGCTGATCTTGACGTCTTCCGCCGGTGCGCTGCCCCTGCGGGAACGCGAGCGGCTCGGCCTTGCAGGCTTGGCCTCGTCCTGGGCGGAGCTATCCCGTGCGGCGGCGACGGCAGGCTTGCCGTCGACATAGGGAATCTCGCGCTGGATGAGCTTGGTGATCGCGTCGATATGCTTGGCGTCCGAAGGCGCCACCAGCGTCACTGCCACACCCGAGCGGCCGGCACGGCCGGTACGACCGATGCGGTGCACATAGTCTTCGGCGTGAGTCGGCGCGTCGAAGTTGAAGACGTGGCTCACCGCTGGAATATCGAGGCCGCGTGCGGCGACGTCCGAAGCCACCAGCAGGGTGAGTTTGTTGTTCTTGAACTGCTCGAGCGTTTCCATGCGGCTCTTCTGGTCCATGTCCCCATGCAGGGCGCCGACCGAGAAGCCGTGGCGTTGCAGCGAGCGGGCGAGGGTCGCCACGTCGCGCTTGCGGTTCGAGAAGATGATGGCGTTGGTGAGGTTCTCGGCGGCGCGCAGCTGCTGGCGCAGCGTCTCGCGCTTGTCCTCCGGCTTGTTGCCGGTCTTCACCAGTCGCTGGTCGATGGTCTCGGCCGTCGAATTCTGGCGGGCCACCTCAACCTTCACCGGGTCGCGCAGGAAGCGCGCGGTCAGCTTCTGGATTTCCGGCGGCATGGTCGCCGAGAAGAACAGGGTCTGGCGGCGCGGCGGCAGTAGCGAGATGATGCGCTCGATATCGGGGATGAAGCCCATGTCGAGCATGCGGTCGGCCTCGTCGATGACGAGGATGTCCACGCCCGTCAGCAGCACGCGGCCGCGATCGAACTGGTCGAGCAGGCGGCCGGGCGTGGCGATGAGCACATCGGCGCCGCGGTCGAGCTTCTTGTTCTGTTCTTCGAAGGACACGCCGCCGATGAGCAGCGCTACGGAGAGCCGATGGTTCTTGCCGTACTTCTCGAAGTTCTCATGCACCTGGGCCGCCAGCTCGCGCGTGGGCTCAAGGATGAGGGTGCGCGGCATGCGCGCACGGGCGCGGCCGCTTTCGAGCAGCGTGAGCATAGGCAGCACGAAGGAAGCGGTCTTGCCGGTTCCTGTCTGCGCAATACCGATCAGGTCCTTCTTTTGAAGAACGTGGGGTATGGCCTGGGCCTGAATGTCCGTGGGCTTAGTGTACCCCGCGGCGGCGACGGCATCCGTCACCTTGCTACTGAGGCCGAGCCCAGAAAAGTCTTGGGTCAAATCTCTATCGTCCACTCAATAGTTGGTAGGATGTCGGCGGGGAGCAGAACCGCAGGCCGACGGAGTGGTCCTCGACGGCGGGGACCATAACGCAAAGACCTTGCGAGTCAACGGGTTTCCGAACCTAAAGATTAATGGTTCCGTTCGATGGCTCTAGACATCGAGATCAGTAACGAACTCGGCATTCGCCTGGATGAAATCGAACCTGCTCTCCGGCTTGTTGCCCATGAGGCGGTCGACCGAAGAACGCGTATCGAGTCGATCCTGCAAGACCTTGACCTGCAACAGTGTTCGCGTCTTGGGGTTCATGGTCGTCTCGCGCAGGTGCGCGAACGGCATTTCGCCCAGGCCCTTGAAGCGGGTGATCTCGATCTTGCCGCGGCCGGTGAACTCACTTCCGATCAATTCTTCCTTGTGCAGGTCGTCCTTGGCGTAGAGCGTCTTGGCGCCCTGCGTGATGCGATAGAGCGGCGGCACGGCGAGGTAGAGGTGACCGTGGTCGATGAGCTGCGGCATCTCCTGGAAGAAGAAGGTGATCAGGAGCGAAGCGATGTGGGCGCCGTCGACGTCAGCATCGGTCATGATGATGATCTTGTCGTAGCGCAGGTCGTCTTCGCGATAGCGATCGCGCGTGCCGCAGCCGAGCGCCTGGATCATGTCGGCGATCAGCTGGTTGGCCGCGAGCTTGTCGCGGCTGGCGCCGGCGACGTTGAGGATCTTGCCGCGCAGCGGCAGCACCGCCTGGCTGGCGCGGCTGCGCGCCTGCTTGGCCGAGCCGCCGGCGCTGTCGCCTTCGACGATGAAGAGTTCGGCGCCCTGCGCCGCCGTCTGCGTGCAGTCGGCCAGCTTGCCGGGCAGGCGCAGCTTGCGCGTGGCGCTCGCGCGGTCGATTTCCTTTTCCTTGCGGCGACGCAGGCGTTCTTCGGCGCGGTCGACCGCCCAGTCGAGCAGCTTGCTGGCCTGGTTGGGGGAGGCGGCCAGCCAGTGGTCGAAGGCGTCGCGCAGGGCAGTGTCGACGATGCGGGTGGCTTCGGCGGAGGCGAGCTTGTCCTTGGTCTGGCCGACGAATTCCGGCTCGCGCACGAAGACAGAGAGCATGGCGCTGCAATGGGCCAGCACGTCTTCGGAGGTCAGGATCGCGGCGCGCTTGTTGTTGGTGAGCTCGGCATAATTCTTGAGGCCGCGCAGCAGCGCGGTCCGCAGGCCGGTCTCGTGGGTGCCGCCATCGGGGGTGGGCACGGTGTTGCAGTAGGACGAGACGAAGCCGTCACCCAGCGACCAGGCGATGGCCCATTCGCAGGCGCCGTGGCTGCCCGGCTTGCCGGCCTGGCCCGAGAAGATATCATCGACGATGCGGGTCTCGCCTTCGATGCGCGAGGCCATGAAGTCGCGCAGGCCGCCGGGATAGTGGAACGTGGCCTTGGCGGGCACGTCCTCGACGGCATGGGATTCGTCGCACGACCAGCGCAGTTCGACGCCGCCGAAGAGGTAGGCCTTGGCGCGGGTCATCTTGAAGAGGCGCTGCGCCGAAAGCTGCGCGCGACCGCCGAAGATTTCCGGGTCCGGGTGGAAACGCACCGAGGTGCCGCGGCGATTGTTTATGCGGCCGACATTCTCCACGCCGCTGGTCGGTTTCCCGCGTGAGAAGGACTGGCGGTAAAGCTGCTGGTCGCGGACGGTTTCGATGATGAGCACGTCCGAGAGCGCGTTGACCACCGAGACGCCGACGCCGTGGAGGCCGCCCGAGGTCTCGTAGGCCTTGGAGTCGAATTTTCCGCCCGCATGGAGGGTGGTCATGATGATTTCGAGCGTCGAGCGGTTCGGGAACTTCGGATGCGCTTCCACGGGAATGCCGCGGCCGTTGTCGATGACGGTCACGTAGCCTTCGGCGTCGAATTCCACTTCGATGCGGCTGGCATGGCCCGCAATGGCCTCGTCCATGCAGTTGTCGATCACTTCGGCAAAGAGGTGGTGCAGGGCGTTGGCGTCGGTGCCGCCGATATACATGCCGGGACGGCGGCGCACAGGCTCCAGGCCTTCCAGCACCTCGATGTCGGCGGCCGAATAGCTGCCCGTCGCCGCAGGGGGCTGCGCACGGGCAGGCTGGGGCGCCGGAGTCGGGGTAACGGGAGCAGGCGCGGGAGCGTCGCCAAAAAGATCGTCGGTCTGCGGCATATGTACCTTTCGAGATGCGGGCGCGGGTCGCGTAGTCGGGCGAATCAGCGTGCCGTCTAGCTCTAGCATAATGCAGGCGAGCCGGGGCTTGAGACCACACTTTTGCCCTGCGGATGAACCTCGGATGAACGGCCTGTTCCGGTTCCGTTCAAGGCTGTTCGATCATGGTAGCGACAACGCCCTAAAGGCGAATGAATTCCTGTGATGGAGACTGCAAATGGCCCCGATCCTCAACATAGTCAAGAACACGAGCCGCGCCGCCATCATCGCGCTGGCCCTGGGGGCGTCCGTCGTGACCGCTGCGCCGGCCATGGCGCAGGGACAGCCCAGTGGTGGGCCCGCCACCACCTTCCAGCTCGATCTGGGTAATGGCGGCGGCGGTGGCGAGCGCGGCGATGGCCCGATGTTCTCGCCCCGCGGGCAGGGCCGGGTGGTTGTCCCCGATGACCGGTTCGGCCGCTGGTGCCTCAACGATCGTCAGATCCGCCGCGGAATTTCCCAGTATGGGTTCAACGATGTGCGCGTGCGCCGCGATATCGGCCGCAACCGGGTGGAAGTGACCGGCACCTATGGCCGCTGGCTCTATTCCATGCGTGTTGACCGCTGCACCGGCTATGTCGACCGCGTCCGGGCGCTGCGCCCGGCATTCGGCGGCGGCTTCGGCTTCCAGTTCGATTTCAGCAACTGAGCGGAGCCGCAACCCCGGTTGCTGATGGCCGGTCCGGAGCAATCCGGGCCGGTTCCTTTTTTGCCGTTCGCGATCACGCGGGCTTCAAATATCCGCCAGCAGCCCCGGCCACCCCGAAGCGGCCGCATTTACCTTCTGTTTGCTTCTCGGCAGCACTTTCTTAAGCCTACTTAGGTAGAAAACGACACATACGGTTTGTGTCTGGAGTTGCCGTATGTCGATCGCGGCGGGCGAGAGTTCTGCGTACCTAAAAGCCTATGCTGCGCGAAATAGCCAATGGTGGTTGCAGGCCGGATTGTTCAGTCTCGCGTACCGGCTTGCCCACCTTTGCGCTCCCCGCCACCTGCTTACACTAGCCGTGGCGACGTTGTTCTTCTTCGCATAGCCAAGCCATCGGTATTATCAGATTGATGGGAATCATTGCTTGGGTAGCGTCAATCCTGTCGTGCCGGTAACGACGACGTTCTCAAAATCAGCCTTCTCAATCCAGGCCTGCGCAAATTTCGATGCCGACAGATCGGCACCGGTGAATTTGGCACGGTTGAGCCGCGACTGGCGGAAGTCCGAGTTCCGGGCGGTCGCCCCGCTGAGGTCCGCTCCCACGAATGTCGCCTGGAAGAACGTGCTCTTCGAAAGATCGGCGCCCTGGAGCCTGGCCTGCCTCAGGTCGGCCGCCGGCGCATAGACATCCGACAGATCGGCACCCTGCATATTGGCGCCCATGAACGAGGCCTCGGTGGCATCCGCGCCACCGAATTTGGTGCTCGACAGATTGGATGCGCCGAACTTGGCGTGCTGGATCTTCGCCTTCTCGAACGATGCACCAGCGAGATTGGCGGTCGTCAGGTTGGCTTCGTAGAGCAGGCTGCCGGTCAGGGTAGCCGACGACAGATCGGCCTTCCGCAGGTCGGCGAGATTGAGATTGGCGCCCGACAGCGTAGCGCCCTTGAGGTTGGCCCCAGCGAGGACTGCGCGGTGAAGGCGCGCGCCGGATAGGTCGGCACCTTCGAGATTGGCATTGCTGAGGTCGCGATAAGTGAGCACCGCGCCTTTGAGATCGCAGCCAGGGCAGTCGCTGCTAGTGCCGGCAAGGAAGGCATCGCGCTGCGCTTCGGATTGTGCCGAGGCGCCCGTGGCCATTGCCGGGAGCAGGATGACAAGCGCCGCTAGAAATCTTGAGTTCATGGCGGTTCGTATCCGGCATCGAAGACCTCCAACCGCGCCGTACTTTCGTAGAGGCCCTCGCGGACGCGGCCCGAATGCGGGTCGATCGCAGATTGTCCGCGGCGGTGAAAATAGCGGCTTTGGAGGATCATGCTGTGGCCTGCGGCGGAGGTGCCGATGCAATCCTCCTTGGTATAGGCGCGGCCTATGGGGGTCTCGCCATCGGCGAGCGGCAGCTTCTCGCAGGTCCATTCACCCTTGAGACGCGACCTGGCGAGTATGGCCATGGAGTAGGCAACGCGGCGCTCGCGGATTGAAACGCGATCGTCGGTGACGACGCGGTAGCCGCGCAGGATGCCTTGATCATCCATCAGCGCCGAGACGATAACCGGAAAGGAACCGAAGCGCGTGCCATGGTAGCGCTCGACGATCGGCTGCAGGTTCATGGCGAGTGCGTAGTATTCGATCTCGTCGTCGTATCGGAACGCTACTTCATGGAGGCCGGTGTCCGCTTCCGGCGGGCACGAGGCGAAATCGGCGAAGCTCGAGAGTGGGCGGGCGGGCGGCCCGCCATCAGTCCCACAGGCGAATTCGCGGAAGGGGCCAGGCTGCTCTCCGGCGCCCGAGCCCAGCTTGAGGCTCAGGACGTCAGGCGGGTCGAGGTCGCCAAAGCCGGAAGTCTGCGGAAGGGCGGGGCTGGCCAGCCCTCCCGCCAGGAACACTGCAAGCATCAGCCTGCGCAGAAGCATCAGAGACCCTGGGACTCGGCGGTCGGGTAGCGTTCGCAAAGCCGCTTCTTTTTCTCACCGTAATAGGCGAGGCAGTCGTCCTGGTTCGGCTGGTTCGGGCGGCCGACCACGCGATCGAGAAGATAGGCGACGAGGTCATTGGCTTCGTCCGCCGTCATCGGCTTGCCCTTGAGCAGGCGCTGGCCGGCGATATCGGCCTTGGTCATGCCGTAGCAGCGGTCATCGGTATAGGCCTGCGGATCATGGGCAGGCATGTCGCTGCTAGGGCGGCCGCAGAGCACCACCTCCTTGATGACGTCGCCGGGAAACTCGATGGCGCGCAGGCTCGGGCCCGTGGGATTTTCGCCGATGCGTTCGCCGTTGCCGGCCCAGCCGTGGCAGCCGGTGCAATCCTGGCCTTTCCAGACCGCAAAGCCACGTTCGACGGCGGCAGGATCCTGCGCTGCGGCGGTGTCCTGCGCAGTGGAGGGGAGTGCGATGACAGCGCCCACAAGCGAGAGCGCCAGGAGAAGGGATGAACGTCGTGCCGACCGGGCAAAGGACGACGAATAAAGGGCTGCCAGAGACGGCATTGCTACCTCGCTAGATTTGCGCATGGCGCGAACAAAGTGAAAGCGCGGCGATCTTTCGGGGACCGCCGCGCTTCGAAGCGACTAGAGAGAGAAGAAGTACATGGTCGAAGCGGGCTGGAAATGCGATGCAGCCAGCGCTTCATCGGCATCCGAGCTCTTGGACGGGTAATGGTGGTAGCCGAGGCCCACGCTACCCGGGCCGACCGCCAGCGCCACATACTGCTTGCCATTGATGGCGAAGACGATCGGCGGAGCGTCGATCATGGTGCCGACATTGAAGTTCCACAGGCGTTCCAGGCTCGTATCGTCGAGCGCGAAGATGTCGCCGTTGGAGCTCGTGCCGAACACCACGCCGCCAGCCGTCGAAACGGTGCCGCCGCGACCGGTAGCCGAGAACTCATGACGCTTGACAACCTGGCCGGTGGACGGGTCGACAGCGACGAGAGCGCCGGTGATGTAGCCTTCTTCCCCTTCCGGACGATCAGCCGGGTTGAACGTGCAGCCTTCCATTAGCAGGCCGTAGACCAGCTTGGTCTTGGCGCTGTAGGTGGTCGGGAACATGTTCACGCCGCCCTCCCAGTACGGGCAGAACTTGAAATCCGGAGCCATGTCCGAGGGCCCCGCGGTCATGCGGCTTTCGGGCAGGTAGGTCTGGACGTCAAGGCTCGGATCATATTCCAGCGGCTTGCCGGTCTTCGGGTCGATACCCTTGGTCCAGTTGACCTTCTGGGCGTATTGAGAGCCGTTGACATAGGCGCCGTTGGCGGCATCAAGGCCATAGAAGAAGCCGTTGCGGCCGAAGTGGGCCACGAGCTGTTGGGCCTTGCCGTTGATCATCGCGTCGATCAACTGCTGGGTGCCGACTTCGTCGAAATCCCAGCTATCGTTCGGCGTATACTGGAAGTGCCAATTGAGTTTGCCAGTGTTCGCGTCAAGCGCCACGGTTGAGTTGGTGTAGAGGTTGTCACCTGGACGCTTCTGAGGCTCCCAGTCCGGGTAGGGGTTGCCGATACCCCAGACCAATTCGTTGCGGTCGGGGTTGAACGAACCCGTTACCCAGACGGCACCACCGCCCGTCTCGCCGCCTTTCTTGTAGGAATCATCGAGAATGGTCTGGAAGTCCCAAATGGCTGAGCCGTCTTCGGGATTGTACGCCTCGAGGCGCCCCCGCATCGGGCCGTCGCCGCCGGCGGGGCCAATGATGATCTTGCCGTCGATGGCGAGCGGAGCCATGGTGCAGTATTCCACCGGGTTCTGCTGGGTTTCGACGCGCCACACGAGCTCGCCGGTCTCCTTGTTGACGCGCACCAGCGCGCAGTCCGGGGTGACCGAGAAGATGGAGTCGCCGAGCAGGGCGACGCCGCGGTTGTTGAGAATGCCGGTGGCGAGTTCGGGATCGGTATCCGGGTCGAAGACCCAGTCGATATAGCCGCGATCACCCTTGGTGAGGTTGATGCGATAGACGCGGCCCCAGCCGTCGGACATGAACATGATGCCGTCATCGACCAGCGGAGTGCCCTGCAGCGAACTGGCAAAGGCGCCAGCACCCTTGGAGCCCTGAAGCAGCGGAACCGTGAAGGCTACTTTCAGGTTCTTGACATTGTCCCGGGTGATTTCCTCGAGCGGAGAATAGCGGTTGGCATTGTAAGTGCGGTTGTTGCTGAGCCAGTTGCCTGGCTCCGGATTGAGCAGACGCTCATAGGTGACATCAACTGCCAGCGACGGAACGCCAGTCATAAGGGCAATTGCTGCTGCTCCTCCGATCAGCAGCGCACGCGAACGATAGACCATGATACCTCCTACCCTTGGTCAAATCTGTCGCGGCAGGTTCAGAGGCGAGCGGTATCTGCGCAACCTATGTGTCTCATAAGCTAGCGTCATCAGCAGCTTGGGAAGGCATTCGCGCTTTGGGGGAATGCATGCCAGCAAGCCTTCAAACCCCGGTTCTGTCAGCGTTTTGTCAGCTTCGAGCCTATAGTCTCGCCTTATGCGGATTATCGGATTGGCTTTTGTCCTGATCGCGGCGATCGCCACCCCGGCCCATGCCCAGAACAACGGCAACGGGCAAGGCAACGGCGGCAGTGCGCAGGACAATCAGGGGCAGGGCAACGGGAATTCCGGGCAGGGCAACAATGGCCAGGGACCGGACAGCAATAACGGCAACACTGGAAACGGCCACGCCAACGGAAACGGGCAGGGGCACGGCAATGGCAATGGACAGGGCAATGCCCATGGCAATTCGGGCAAGGTCGATACTGCCGCGCCATCCCCAGAAACGCCGCTTTCCGAGGATGAAGTCCTCGATGCCGTCAAGGCCGGTCGGGTGGTCAGCCTGAGCAGTCTGGTGCCCGATCTCGAGCAGCGCTCGGGAGGAGGCGAACTCATCGACGCGGAACTTCGCAAGGTCGACGGCTTTCTTGTCTATGCAGTGAAGGTGTTGGCAGCGGATGGACGCGTGACCACGGATTACTATTACGCACAATCGGGCCGCTTCATCGGGAGCGAGCCATGAAGATACTGGTAGGGGAGGACGACGCCCGCATCGCAGAGGTGCTGGCGTCGTCGTTGGGTCGCTCGGGATTCGAGGTTCACCGCGAGAGCGATGGCGAGACCATCTGGTTCCGCGCCGATAGCGAGGATTTCGACGCCATCATCCTCGACCTGGGCCTGCCGCAGATGGATGGGCTGACCGTCCTCAAGCGGTGGCGGCAGGCCGGCGTACTGACGCCGGTGCTGATCCTGACGGCGCGGGGCCAATGGGAGGAGCGCGTCGAGGGGATCGAGGCAGGGGCCGACGACTATGTCGTCAAGCCGTTCCATGCCCTCGAAATCGTGGCGCGCATGCGAGCGTTGATCCGGCGCTCCAAAGGCATGGCATCGTCCCGCATTCCGTTCGGCAAGTACGAGATGGATATGCGCACCATGCAGGTGACCGAGGACGGCAATCCGATCGATCTCACGCCACAGGAATTCCGGCTGATGGCCTATCTGCTGCACAATCGTGGACGCGTGGTGTCGCAGCTCGAAATCACCGAGCACATCTACAGGCAGGATTTCGAGCGAGAATCCAATGCGGTCGAGGTGCTGGTCGCGCGGCTTCGCAAGCGGCTCGGGCGGGATGTGGTCAAGACCCGGCGCGGCTTCGGCTATATGCTGGGTGCCGACTATTGAGACGCGGCTCCCTCGGGCTTCGGCTGATGGGGTTCGCCATATTGCTGGTGGTCGGAGCGCTGGTGCTCTCCGGCTTTGCGCTGCACGGGCTTTTCGTCTCCAACCTCGAAACCAATGCCCGGGCCGATCTCGACGCTGCGCTTTCGCGCCTGGTGGCGCTGATCGATCCGGAGCAGGCCGAGCCGCGAGTGACCGGACCTCTGCCCGATCCGCGCTACGAAACACCACTCGGCGGGCGCTACTGGCAGATCGAAGCGGTGGACGGCAGTGGGGTGGCCCGCTCGCGCTCGCTGTGGGACCAACAATTCCACACAACGGACGGTGCCGATGGCCAGAGTTTTCAGCCGCTGAGTGATGGCCATGAGGCAATCGTCTTCACGCGCACCGTCGAGATCGGCGCTCACCGTTTTCGCGTGACGGTGGGAGAGGACTACGAGGACATCCGGCTCGCCGGGGTGCGCTACGGGTGGGACATTGCCAAGCTCTTCGCCTTGCTGGCGATGGTCATCATCGGCGCCGCCTGGGTGCAGTTGCGGCTCGGGTTGATGCCGCTCGATCGGCTGAGGCGCTCGGTCGATGATGTCCGGAAGGGCAGGATCACGCGGCTGACCGGTAACTTTCCAAGCGAAGTCCAGCCGCTGGTCGATCAGGTCAATGGTCTCCTGTCGGAACGCGAGGCGCTGGTGGATCGGGGCAGGCAGCGGGCATCGGATCTGGCGCATGGGCTCAAGACGCCCCTGGCGGCGCTGCACGGCATTGCCATGCGCCTGCGGGACAAGGGCGACGAGCAGCAGGCCGAGGCGATCGAGGAACTGGCGGACGAAATGTCCGCACGCGTGGACTACCAGATGCGGCTGGCCTCCTTGCGAACGCGGTCGGGTGATCGCAGGGAGAGCACCTCGCTCAACAGCGCGGTCATTCGCACCGTGACGGTGTTGCGCAAGACGCACCAGGGCGAGTTCCTGCACTGGATGGCGGAACTGGGCGATGACCTGCAGGTCGACATCCACCGGCAGGACCTGATGGAGCTGGTCGGCATCACGCTCGAGAACGCATCGAAATGGGCGCATAGCAAGGTAATCGTGCGCAGCCGCCAGGATAGCGAGATGGCCGTGCTCGAGATCAGCGATGACGGGCCGGGCATTCCGCCGAAACTGCTTGGGGAATTGGGAAGTCGGGGCGCGCGGCTGGACGAGAGCCTGCCGGGCACCGGCCTCGGATTGGCGATCGCGACGGAAATCCTCGTGCTGAACGGCGGGAGCATTGCCTACAGCATCGCAGAGGCCGGCGGGCTGGCCGTGGAGATCAGGCTGCCCTTGGCCGAGCGCGGATGAGGTGGCTTCCTGACAGGAGGCTTACGGCGCCGGACAGGAACAAATAATAATAAAATCAATAGGCTGCGTGCAACTTGGGGCCGGAAGTCACGTTTCCCTCCCAACAACAAGAAGGCATGAATGCCCATCCCCACGAACCTTCCAGGGAACCGTCCAGCGCGATCGAAGCAATCGCGCGGCCAATGAACTCGTTCCGTCCACGATCTCTCGTGGCGCGAAGAAGGAGATAATCCATGAAGAAGCTTCTTGCTCTGGCTGCCATTGCAGCCATGACGTCTACTGGCTTTGTCGGCGTTGCCATTGCCCAGACGGGATCGGCAACCGCCACGGCAGATCTCAACATCCGCTCCGGCCCCGGGCCGCAATATGCGTCGGTCGGCTTCATTGCTTCGGGCCAGTCGGCCATGATCGATGGTTGCCTGCAGGGCAGCAAGTGGTGCCAGGTGACCTTTAACGGCGTCACGGGCTGGTCCTATTCCGACTACCTTACGGCCGAGCTTTCCGGCCAGGCCATTGTACTGACGGATCGCTATCCCGATGTCGGCGTTGCCACTGTCACCTATGAAGACAAGGGCGCTGCTGCAGGCGGAGCCGTGGCCGGCGCCACGGGTGGCGCGATTGCCGGCGCGTTGATCGGCGGGCCGATAGGCGCGGCTGTCGGTGGTGCCGTCGGCGCCGCGGGCGGTGCTACGGTCGGCGCAGTCGCCGAGCCGCCCAACACGGCGGTGACCTATGTGCAGACCAACCCGATCGACCCGGTCTATCTCGAGGGCGAGGTCGTGGTGGGTGCTGGCGTCCCCGATACGGTCGCCCTGCACACCATCCCGGACTACAACTACGAATACGTCTACATCAACGGCCAGCCGGTATTCGTCGATCCGGGTTCGCGCAGGATCGTCTACGTCGTGCGCTAAACTGGCCCTTTAGGCTTGCTGCGGCCGGTCCTTCGGGATCGGCCGCTTTTTTGTGTCAGGCGCGGACGCGCGGGTCCAGCAGCAGATAGAGGAAGTCGACCACCAGATTGGCGATGACGATGAAGAAGCCCGCCAGCATCACCACGCCGATGATGACCGGGCGGTCCTGCGTCTGCACGGACTGCACCGCAAGCGAGCCGATGCCCTGGAGGCCGAACACCTGCTCGGTCACCAGAGCGCCGCCCAGCAATGCCGCGATATCGGCGCCGAGCTGGGTGGTGAGTGGCGTGAAGATGGCGCGCAGGCCGTGCTTGTAGATCACCTTGCGCTCGGAGAGCCCCTTGGCGCGGGCGGTGCGGATATAGTCCTCGCCCAGGACTTCCAGCATCTGGCCGCGGGTGAGGCGCGCGTAGATGGCGGCAGAAGTCAGAGCCAACGTGAACCACGGCAGCAGCATGTGCCAGGCCCAGAGCGATGGATTGGGCAGGAACGGCTTGTAGCCGCCGGGCGGGAACAGCGTGATGCCGGCCTGGCGCGGCAGGAAGTAGAGGAAATAGAGCGCCGCCATGCCCAGCACGAAGGAAGGGAAGCTGATGCCGATGAGGATGAAGCCCTGGCCCACCCGGTCGCGCAGGCTCCCCGGATAGCGGGCCGACATGATGCCGATGGGTATGCCCATCGCCAGCCACATGATCACCGCGCCGATGCAGAGCGAGATCGTCGCCGGCATGCGGTTCTGGATGAGCTGGATGACCGGCTGCTGGTTGCGGTAGGAAAAGCCGAGGTCGCCCGCGAGGCTGCGGCCCAGGAAGCTGACATATTGCTCGATGACGGGGCGGTCGAGGCCGAGATTCTCGCGCACCTGCGCCACCTGCGCCTCGGTGGCGCGTTCGCCGGCCACAAGGCGCGCCGGATCGCCGGGCGCTACGAAGAACAGCGTGAAGACGAAGCCGCTAAGCAGCACGAGCACCAACGCGGCGAAGCCGATACGGCTAGCGATGAAGCGGATCATGAGGCGACACTGGCCTTCTGTTTCGCGCGCTTGCGGAGCGGACGCTTCGAACTGTTGGGATCGAGCGCGTCGCGCAGGGCGTCGCCGAGGATGTTGAAGGACAGGGTGGTCAGCAGCAGCGCCAGGCCAGGGAACAGGACCAGCCACCAGGCGAACATGTAGATCGAGTTGTTGGCCGCATCGGCCAGCATGCCGCCCCAGCTCGGCGCCGGCGGCACGATGCCCAGGCCGAGGAACGACAGGGTCGCCTCGAAGATGATCGAGGTCGGCACCATCATGGTCGTATAAATGATGATCGGCACGGTGAGATTGGGCAGGATGTCGGTGACCATGATCGAGAGATGCCCGGCGCCGAGCGAACGCGCCGCCATGACGAATTCTCGCTCGCGCAGCGACAGCACCTGTCCGCGGATGACGCGGCCCATCGTGGTCCACGAGAAGAAGACGATGACGGCGACGCTCAGCGGCACGCTGGGGCCGAACACGGCAACCAGCGAGAGCATGCAGAGCAGCACGGGAATGCTCATGACGAGATCCATGAGCCGGCCGAGCACGACATCGACCCAGCCGCCAAAATAGCCCGAGACCAACCCGACCGTGACGCCGATGAACGCCGCCAGCAGCGAGGCCACGACGCCGATAGCCAGTGAGATGCGGGCGCCATAGGCGAGACGCACGAAGACATCGCGGCCCAATTGGTCGGCGCCGAAGAGGAAGTCGCTGCTGGGGCCGACTGGCAAGCCCGTGGGCGTGAGCGCCGTATCGCGGAACTGCTCGACTGCCGAGTGTCCGGTCCAAGCGGCAATGGCGTCGGCCCCGAGCGCAAAGGCGATCAGCAGGATGATGAAGGTGAGCGAAATCAGTCCCGCGCGATCGGCGAGCAACCGGCGCATGGTGATATCGAAGGAACTGCGCTGCTTGACTTGCTGGCTCATGCGCCGGCCTCCAGGGCGACCGGCTTGGCGCTGCGGAAATCGGGATCGGCAGCAGCCAGCAATTCGCGGGTATAGGGGTGTTGCGGCGCGCGGTAGAGCGTTTCCGTGTCGGCGTGCTCGACGATCTGGCCGGATTTCATCACGACGATTTCGGAACTGACATGGCGCACGACCGCCAGGTCATGGCTGATGAAGAGATAGGACAGCCCCAGCTCGCCCTGCAGGCGGGAGATGAGGTTGAGGATCTGAGCCTGAATGGAAACGTCGAGCGCCGACACCGGCTCATCGAAAATGATGAGCGAGGGATTGAGCGCCAGGGCGCGGGCAATGCCGATGCGCTGGCGCTGGCCACCGGAGAACTCGGAGGGGAAGCGGTTGTAGTGCTCGGGGTTGAGCCCGACGATATCCATCAGGTCGCGGACGCGCTTCTTGCGGTCGGCACCGCTGGCCACGTTCTGGATGCGGAAGGGATCGCCGATGATCGAACCGACGCGGCGGCGCGGATTGAGCGAGCCGAACGGGTCCTGGAACACCATCTGCACGCGCTTGCGCATGTCGATCCAGTGCTGGCGGTCGAGCCCGGTAATGCTCTCGCCTTCGATCACGACATCGCCCGAGGTCGGCGGCAACAGGCCGGCGATGATGCGGGCAAGCGTGGACTTGCCGCAGCCGCTCTCCCCGACGATGCCCAGCGTCGTGCCGCGGGGCAGGTCGAAGCTGATGCCCTTGAGCACTTCGATGCCCGGCGCCGAGCCGAACAGGGTCCGGGTGCCGTAAGAGAGGCGCACGTCCCGCACGCTGACGATGGGGGCGTCAGCGGGACCGGGACGTGCGGCCTCGACGGGCTGCGCCGGAACCATCGGTGCAGCAGAGACTGCCTTGGTTTCGAGCCGGCAGAGCGATTCCGTGCCATCGTCGAACCGACGAAGCGGCGGGCGCTCCTGCTTGCAGATATCCATGACGCTTGGGCAGCGCGCCGCGAAGGCGCAGCCGACCTGATCGTTGAGAAGGCTCGGCGGCTGGCCGGGAATCGAGGGCAGGGGTCCGCGCGTCTCGTTGCTGGGCGAGGAGCGCAGCAGGCCGAGCGTATAAGGATGGGCCGGCGCCTTGAGCACGGCCTCGCCGGGGCCAAGCTCCATGCGGTTGCCCGCATACATGACCATGGCGTGGTCGGCGATGGAGGACAGCAGTTCGAGGTCGTGTGTCACCATGACGATGGCCGTGCCGAGTTCGCGCCGCATCTGGTTGAGCAGGGCCAGGATCTGCGCCTGCACGGTCACATCGAGGGCGGTGGTGGGCTCGTCGGCGATCAGCAGCGCCGGGCGCAGCACGATGGCCATGGCGATCATCACGCGCTGGCGCATGCCGCCGGAAAACTGGTGCGGATAGTCGTGGACGCGCTTTTCGGGCGAGTGGATTCCGACGCGGCCGAGGATTTCGATGGCCTCATCGAGCGCGGCGCGCTGGCTCACCTTGCGGTGGGCGCGGATGGCCTCGGAGATCTGGTGGCCGATCGTGTAGAACGGGTGCAGGCTCGACAGCGGGTCCTGCGAGATCATGGCGATGCGGTCGCCGCGCAGGCGCTGCATCTGCCGGGGCGACAGGTCGAGGAGGTTCTTGCCCTCGAAGAGGATTTCGCCGCGGATATCGGCGCCGGGCAGCAGGCCCATGATGGCCTGCGAGAGCACGCTCTTGCCCGAGCCGGATTCGCCGGCAATACCGAACAATTCCTCGGCTTCGACGCTGAAGGAGACGTCGCGCGCCGCATGCACGTTGCCGTCGCCCGTCGGGATGTCGATGCTCAGGTTGCGGACGGTGAGTATGGGCATGGCCGGGTCGCGTAGGGACAATCTAGAAAATGGACCGGAAATCCCAAGCGGGAAATCCGGTCCGTCGTGTCGGATAGGCCTTAGCCTATCAGCGGTTCAACCACACATTGGTCCAGTCGCCGTTGCCGCCAGCTGCGAAGGGCAGGAAGTTTTCGACGTTGACGCCGTGGTAGAGCACGGTGGTCAGCGAGACCAGCGGCACGGTCGGGGCGTCGGCCATCACCATCTCGTCGACCTGCTCCCAGAGCTTTTCGGATTCGGCAAGGTCGGTCGTTGCCAGGGCGCGGTTGGCGACCTCGGTAGCGGCGTCGTTGTTGTAGTCCGAGAAGTTGAAGGTGCCGTGAGTGCCGTTATAGGTGTACTGCGGCTGGTAGATGGAGCGCGCAGCGCCGCCCGGCCAATCCGGCGACCAGCCCGATGGCACCAGGTCCCACACGCCGTTGAGGGCGTTGTCGAAATTGGTGATGAGGCGGGCGTAGAAGTCCGAAGCGGGGGTCGGCACCAGTTCGATGGTGAAGCCGGCCTTCTGCAGGCTGGCCTGCAGCACCTGGGCGATGGCCGGGTTGATGCCCAGATTGCGGAACGGCATCTTGAGCGTCAGGCCATCGGGGTAACCGGCTTCGGCCAGCAGCGCGCGGGCCTTTTCCGGATCACCGGCATTGTTGGCAGTCGGGTAGGGCGCGAATTCGTGGTTGCCCAGGATGCCCAGCGGGAAGATGCCGTTGAGCGGAGCGGCGAATTCGGGGCCGCCGTACTGCTGGACCACGGCGGCCTTGTCGATCGCATAGTTGAGCGCCTGGCGGACCTTGGGATTGCGTAGCGCGCCGTCATTGTTGTTCGACACGGTGTTGATCCAGATCATGCTGGATGCGCCTTCGGCCAGCGTCGAGAGCTTCTCGTCGCCCTGCATCTTGAGCATCTGCACGGTCACCGGCGGCACCGGGATGTCGAAGAGCATGTCGCCGTCGCCGGACTGAAGCTGCTGCATGGCGGCGTCGGCCTGCACGCCCGCAACCACCTCGATGGCGTCGACATAGGCCTTGCGCAGCGGATCGCTCTCGGCGTTCCAGGCCGGGTTGCGAACCAGGCGGACCATGGAATCGGGCACGTAGGATTCGATGGTATAGGGCGCGGCCGAGATGAAGTTCTGGCGGTATTCCGGGCTATCGGGGAGATAGTCGAGCACTTCCACCGGAGCGGGCGAAGTGACCGGCAGGGTCAGAAGATAAATGAAGTCGTTGGCGGCCTTGGTGAGTTGGAAGACCACCGTATCGTCGGACGGGGTCTCGATGCCCTTGATGTCGCCCTGCTCGATATAGGCCTTCATCGCGTCGACCTTCGCGTCGACCTTGGAGAAGCCGGCGCAGAAATCGGCGAAGCCGACGATCATGTCCTCGAAATAGCTGGACGAGGGCGAGGGCAGGAACGGGTTGCACAGGCGCATGAAGCCGCGCTCGATGTCGGCCGAAGTGACCTGGCGCGGGCCGCCCGGCGCATTCCAGTTGACGCCCTGACGCAGCTTGAACGTGTAGGTGAGGCCGTCATTGGTGGCCGTCGGCACGCTCTCGGCAAGGTCGGCCTGCGGCGCGATCTGCTGCTGCGGATCGTCGGACGCGGCGAAGCTGATGAGCTGGCGGGTCACGGCGCGGAAGAAGCTGCCGGTGACGGCGGTAGCCGGCGGAACGGTGTCGAACCGGTCCACCTCTGCCGTGCCCAGGACACGCAGGGTGCCTCCGGTTTTGGCTTCCTGCGCCTGGAGCGCGGTCGAGCCCATGAGCGCCAGCGACAAGAGCCCCATAATGGTGGCAGATGCGCGAAGTTTCATTTGGTCAGATCCCTTTCCGCTTGTGCGGCTGTTCCCTCAGAAGATTTCTTACCTCCCGGACCCGGGTGTTCTACCCCTCGGTGCGTCCGGGAAGACGATGAGCATTTGATCAAGCGTGTGAAACTTTAGAAGCGGCTCCGGCTTTCTGTCAACGCTCTATGACGGTAATGCCCAAAATCCGCCGATCTCCGGTCCTTTCAGGTTTGCCGGGCCTTTCCGGGCGATGCCCCGTCGCACCCGGCGAGCGGGAAGGAGCTATCTACAGGATCAACGATTTTTTGATCAAACGACTTTACACGCTTCGTTTGCCTCGCCTAAACATTGGGCATCGAAGACGGTTTTGAGGCCGTCGAAACACCCATTCATATCCAGGGGCAGAACCATGGCAGCAGTCCTTTTCTCCAACGCCACCGTTTTCGACGGAGTGAGTGAGGAGGCTGTGCCGGGCATGAACGTGCTGGTCGTTGATGGCCGCATTGCAGAAGTCTCGGAGCACCCGATCTCGTCCAAGGGCGCCGTGGAATACGACTTGGGCGGCCGCATGCTGCTGCCGGGCCTCATCGATGCCCATGCCCATGTGTTCGCGATCAACCTCGTCGAAGAGCGCAACCGCAATATCGCGCTCACCGAAATGACCGCCCGCGCCGTTCCCCGCATCCGCAAGATGCTCGATCGCGGCTTCACCGGCATCCGTGACGTGGCTGGCGGCGACGTGGGTATCCGCAACGCCATCGCCCAGGGCTACATTCCAGGTCCGCGCCTTTTCGTCGGCGGGCCAGCGCTCAGCCAGATCGGCGGCCACGGTGACCACCGCAGCCTCACCGACGACCGGCTCGACATCGACGTCAATGCGAGCGCCTTCACCTTCACCTGCCGCATCGTCGATGGCGTCGAGAACATCCGCAGCGTCGTGCGCAACGAACTGCGCAAGGGCGCCGACCACATCAAGGTGCTGGCCTCCGGCGGCGTGGGTTCGCCCGCTGACGCCATCGAGGCGCTGCAATTCACCGAGGACGAGATTCGCGTCGTCGTGCAGGAAGCCGCCGTGCGCGGCAAGTATGTCTGCGCCCATGCCTATGAGAGCGCGGCCATCGCCCACTCGATCCGCGCCGGCGTGCGCACCATCGAGCACGCCAACCTCATCAATGCCGAAACCGCCGCCATGGTCGCAGCCGCCGATGCCTATGTGGTGCCGACTCTCGTCGCCTACGAAGTGACGGCGCAGCACGGCGAGCAGCTCGGCCTGTCGCCCTACGTCATGGAAAAGCTCAACATGGTCAACGATGCCGGCATCGCCATGCTGGGCCTCTGCACCGATGCCGGCGTCAAGCTCGGCTTCGGCACCGACCTCATGGGCGAGATGGAATTCGCGCAGTTGCAGGAATTCACCATCCGCGGCCGCGTGCAGCGTCCGGTGGACGTCATCCGCTCGGCCACCTCGGTCAATGCCGAGATCGTGCAGATGGCCGGTGAACTCGGCGTCATCGCGCCGGGCGCCATCGCCGACATCATCGTGGTCGACGGCGACCCGCTCAAGGACATCGCCATCCTCGCCGAGCCCGAGAAGAACCTGCGCCTCATCATGAAGGACGGCGCGATCTACAAGACCGACCTGGCCGCGAAATAAGCGGCGGAAGAGACCAGACATGACGCGGCGTTCTATCTATTCGGGGTCCCGCTTCGAGGAATTGGCCGGCTATGCCCGTGCCGTCGTCGATGGCGATTTCATCTTCATTTCCGGCACGTCGGGCGGCGACCCCAAGACTGGGGCGTTTCCCGAGAGCGCCGAAGAGCAGGCGCGCAACGCGCTGACGGTGATCGGCAACACGCTGGCCGGGGCCGATGCGGGTTTCGAGCACGTCGTCTCGGTGCGCGTCTATCTCGCAGACCGCGCCGACGTGATGGCGGTCTCGAAGCTCCTCGGCGCGACCTTTGCCGATCCCCGGCCGACCAACACCACGATCATCTGCGGCTTCCCGGTCGAAGAGATCAAGGTCGAGCTCGAAATGGTCGCCCTCAGGCGGCGCTGAGCTTTAGCCAGCGCCCCTGCCAGAACGAACACAGGACGTCACTATGCGACGCGTCGCCAAGCGGATTTCGGAAACTCCGGCCAAAAGTTTCGGCATGTATGAACGCGCCGCCCGCGCGGAAGCGGCCGGCTTGCAGCCGATCCGCATGGAGTTCGGCCGGCCATTCGCCGATACGCCCGAGCATATCAAGCAGGCCGCCATCGACGCCATCCGGGCAGGGCACGTGCACTATTCCGACCCCGCCGGGCTGCCGGAACTGCGCGAAGCGGCGGCGGCGAAGCTGCGCGAGCGCAACCGCCTGCCGGGCGTGACCGCCGACGATATCCTGGTGACCAACGGCATGTCCCATGCCGCCTTCATCACCTTCATGGCGTTGCTCGATCCCGACGACGAAGTGATCCTGCTCGCGCCCTATTACCCCCAGCATCTGGGCAAGATCGAGCTGACCGGCGGCAAGCCCGTGGTGGTCGATCTCGACGCCACCAACGGCTATCGCATCGATAACGCGGCCATAGCCGCCGCGATCACGCCGCGCACGCGCGCCATCCTGCTGGTCAACCCGGCCAACCCGACCGGTCGCGTCTACACAGAAGCGGAACTGCGCGGCCTAGCCGACCTCGCCATCGCCCACGACCTCGTAGTCGTCTCGGACGAGATCTATGAAGACGTGATCTTCGACGGCCTGCCGCATGTCAGCATCGGCGCGCTGGAAGGCATGGCCGACCGCACGGTCTCGATGTACGCCTTCACCAAGTCGCATGCCATGGATGGCTGGCGCATCGGCTACCTCGCCGCGCCGAAATGGCTGCTGCCGGCGCTGATGAAGGTCTCGACCAACGACATCACGCACGTCAACACCTTCATCCAATATGGCGCCAAGGCCGCCATTGAAGGGCCGCAGGAAGTGCTCGACCATCTGCTGGCCGAGGACCGCGAGAAGCGCGATTTCACCGTCGCCAGCCTCAACCAAATGCCCGGCGTCCGCTGCGCCTCGCCGCAGGCCACGACCTTCGCGTTCCCCGATGTGTCGGCGCTCGGCATTCCGTCCCAGGAACTGGCCGAAATGATCCTCGACAAGGCCGGCGTTGCGGTAGAGGCTGGGCGCTTCCATGGCGAGGCCGGCGAGGGGCATCTGCGCATCAGCTTCGGCTCGGTGTCGATGCCGGAGCTGGAAAACGCCATGCAGCGGCTTGCCCGCTTCTTCAATGCCCTATGAGCGGCTCACGCTTCCTGGCCGGGCACGCAGAGCGGCACCAGCAGCGCCTGGGTCTCGCGGATATCGGCCTTGATCTGCTCCACCGCCTCGGCCGCGTCGCCTTCCTTGAGCGCCGCGATGAGCTTTTGGTGATGGTCCCCGTAAACCTCGAACTTCCCGGCCGCCAGTTCGGGCTCGAGGTGGTTGGTCAGCATGCGCAGGTAAGGGCCGAAGCGCAGCCAGAGCGTATCGATGAGCTGCAGCAGGACGGGCGAGTTCGCCGTCTCGTAGATCATGAAGTGGAAGTCGCGGTTCTTGGCCAGCATAAGTTGGATATCCTGGTCGCGACCGGCATCCAGGTGATCTTCGGCCAGGTTCTCGATGGCGCGGATGATGCGCGGCGTCATGTTGCCGACCGCCTGCGCCGTCGCCGCCGTTTCCACGATCACGCGGGCATTGCACAGGTCATCCAGCCGTTCGCGCGATACCGCCGGCACATAGGCCGAGCCATTGGATGCGGTTTCGAGCGCATTCTCGGCCACCAGCCGCCGCAACGCCTCGCGCACCGGCATATGGCTGGTGCGGAAGAGGGTGGAGAGCGAGGAAATGGTCAGCATCTGGCCCGGCTTGAAGCGGCCGGTCATCAGGGCGTGGCTCAGCCGCTGATAGACGACTTCCTGCACCGTGCGGCGCTTGGAGACCGGTTCCAACCCCGTTTCGTCCAGCCCGCTCGCCTTGCGTGGTGCCGTCATCGCTGGGCCTCTTTCCGTCGCATCTTGCTCATTGACGCCGCTTCTACTCTCTCAGTGGCGATTTGAGCAAATGATCAATTATCATTCCTTTCGAATTACCTACGACTATCCTTGGAGCAAGCGGCAATGAGCGCGAAAGCGGAAGCAGAAAAGACGCTGTGGTGGGCAACGGCCAACCCTGCGCCCAAAACCGCGCCGCTGGCGCAGGACATGTCCGTCGATGTCACGGTGATCGGCGGCGGCTTCACCGGCCTCACCGCTGCCTGGCATCTCGCGCGGCGCGGCGTGCGCGTCGTGGTGCTTGAGGCTTCGGGCCTCGGCATGGAGGCGAGCGGGCTCAACGCCGGCTTCGTCGTCCCCAACTTCGCCAAGGCGCCGCCCGCCGCCGTCGTCGCCAGGTTCGGTCAGGAGCGCGGCGAACGCCTGCTGAACATGATCGGGCAGGGCGCTGACCGCGTCTTCCAGACCATTCGCGACAACGGCATTTCCTGCGACGCCGAGCAGAACGGCTGGATGCACGTCGCCCATTCCCATGAGGCCCTTGGCCGCCTGGCCGGTCAGGCGGAAGCCTGGCAGAAGCTGGGCCGGCCGGTTCGCATGCTGGGCGCCGCCGAAGCCAAGCGCCGCACGGGCCTGCGCCTCTGTGCCGGGGCTTTGATCGACGAGAGCGGCGGCATGCTGCACCCGCTCAATTACCTCTATGGGCTGGCCGAACTGGTGCAGGCTGCGGGCGGCGTCGTTCACACGCATGGCCCGGCCGAGAGGCTGGAAGCGGCTGGTTCCGGCTGGAGGATCGCGGTCGGCGGCCACACCGTCACGGCGGGCAAGGTGCTGATGTGCACCCATGCCGGCGGACACGGCGCCGCGCGGCCGCTCTCGCGCGTCAGCGTGCCGCTTTTCGTCTATCAGATCGCCACCGAGCCGCTGCCGCAGGATGTGGTCGCGCGCTTCTCGCCGCAGCGCAATCCGATCGCCGATACCCGCGCCAACCTCTTCACCTACCGCCTCGATCGCGACAACCGCCTCATCAGCGGCGCCATGGCCATGATCCCGTTCGGCGCGCATCAGCGCATGGGTCGCATGGTAGTCGAACGCCTCGCCGAGGAGCTTGACCTGCCCAAGGTGCCGAAGGTCGATTTCGTCTGGCGCGGCAAGGCTGCCATGGCCCCCGATTTCCTGCCGCATCTTTATCAGATGCAACCGGGCGTCATCGGCGGCGTCGGCTGCAACGGTCGCGGCGTGGCGCTCACTGCCATGCTGGGTGAAGTGCTGGCCGATGCCGCCTGCGGCACGCCGCTGGCCGACCTTCCGATCCCCAGCGGTCCGCTGCGCTCCATTCCGTTCCACGGCCTGGTGCCGGTTGTTTCTTCCCTGGCGATCGGGCAGGCGCGGTTTGCCGACCGCAAGCTGACCGGCCGCACGCAGGCCGATTGATAGATATGAGCGAGCCACAGATGACATCCACGAACACTTCGCCCGACGCCCTCACGCTCGAAATGATCTATACCGAGCCCAGCATCATCGGCACGCGGCCGATGGCCATGACCTGGTCGCCCGATGGTAGCCAGTTGGCTTTCCTCTGGAACGATGCCGGTCACACCTTCCGCGATATCTGGATCTGGGACCGCGCCAGCGGCGCGACGAGCAGGCGCACCAATCTCGGCGCAGGGCAGGTTAGCGGCGAACCCAAGGGGATCACGGAACTGGCCTGGCTCGCGGGTGGTCGACTGGCCTTCGCGCTTGATGGCGAAATTCTGGTGGCCGCAGCCGATGGTACCGTGACCCCGTTCGCGACCGGCGCCCATGGCGCTGGCGCTTTGGCGTCGTCCCCGGATGGCAGCAAGCTCGCCTTCATCGCCGGCGGGGCGCTGTTGCAGGTCGGCGAAACCGGCGGCACGCCGACCCGTCTGGTCGGTTCCTCTGCCTTCGTCACCGTCGAGAGCTTCCAATGGGCGGCTGCGGGTGACCGCATCGTCTTCGTCGAGGCAGACGACACCAATACCCGCAAGATCGAGATCGCCTACGACGCGCGCGGCGAGGCCCGCCGCGACCGCTTCACGCGCTCTTTCCCCGGCGACCTCATCACCCGCCGCCGCGTCGGGATCGTCTCCGACGCTGGCGGCGAGGCACTGTGGTTCGATCGTCCCGACGCCGAAGACGCCATCTGGGACTACGGCATTTCGCGCGATGGCAGCACCGTCTTCATCGACAGCAGCGACCTCTCGATCAAGAACCACACGGTCTTCACCTTCGATACCGGCTCGGCTGAGCGTACGGTGTTCTATGCCTTCCATGACCCTATCAAGATCCGTCCGGATTGGCAGGTTTCTTTCGCTCCCGACGATAAAGGCTTGCTTTTGCTCACGGATCGGGATGGCTTCAACCATCTCTACCTGATCCCCGCTGCCGGAGCCGAGCCCGAGGCGATCACCGAAGGCGAGTGGGAGATCGCCAATTTCGCGCTCGATCGCGCCAATGGCGAAATCTACTTCACGGCCAATATCGCCCATCCGGCCCAGCGGCATGTCTATAAGATCGCCCTCGACGGCGGCGACGTCACGCAGATCACGCAGGCGCCGGGCATCCACGTGCCCGCTTATGCGCCCGCCTTCGATTTGCTGGCCGATATCTTCAGCGACGACATGACCCCGGCCGAAATCTTCGTGCAGCCTTTGGTCGAGGATGCCGAGCCCAGGCAGATCACCAACTCGCCGCTTCCGGCCTTTGCCAAGCGGCGCTGGGCCGAAGTGCGCTACGTGCCGTTCATGAGCAGCGTCGACGGCGCCGAGCTCATGGCGCGCGTCATGGTTCCGCACGGGTTCGAACCTCATGGCGGGCACCCGATGATCGTCGGCTCGGTCTATTCGGATGGCTTGCTCAACCAATGGGGCGGCCGCGCCGCGCATCCGAGCTGGGGCATCGACCAATATCTGGTGTCGCGCGGCTTCGTGGTCGTGAGCCCCGAAATCCGGGGCAGCTTCGGGCGTGGTCGGGAATGGAACCGGCCGATGCTGCACAGCTACGGCACGCAGGACATCGAGGACATCGCCGATTGCGTCAAGACGCTGACCGGCCTCGGCTATGCCGACCCCAAGCGCGTCGGCATCTGGGGTTCGAGCTATGGCGGGCTCATGACCCTGATGTCGCTGTTCAAGAAACCCGGCTTCTATGCCGCCGGCGTCGCCGGGGCGCCGGCCACCAATGTTTGGCACGCCTATCCCGAGCAGGAATGGATCATGGGGCCGACCCACGGCGCCGACTATCCGCAGCGCTACAAGGACCAGTCGGCCCTGTTCCACACCGCCGGCCTCGAAGACGCGCTGATGATCATTCATGGCACGCGCGACGAAGTGGTGCTCTATGCGGACACCATGGCTGTGGTCGAGCGCCTTACCGCCCAGCGCAAATGGTTCGAACTGGTCACGCTGCCCGGCACCGGTCATGCCTGGGCCAACCAGGACCGCACGCTGACCCGCTTCGCCTACGGCAAGCTGGCGCGCTTCTTCGAGCGGGAGCTGAAGGGCTAGTCCCTCTAGATCCGCTGCCACGGCCCTCGGCCGTGGCAGTTTTCGCTCAATTTCTGTCATTCCGGTCGACGCCGGTACTGGTTAGCCTCAGAGTGCGACACGCCCGAAGAGGAGAGACCAATGCCCAAGGTGACCTGCGACCTCTCGATTTCCGTCGACGGCCATTCGGCCGGCCACAACCAGACTGAACAACGCCCCTTCGGCGATGATGGCAGCGATGGCTGGGGCAACAGGCTCCATGCCTGGATGTTCGACACGCCCGATGAAAACAGGGTCGAGATCGAGCGGATGGCCTCGGCGAAGGCTTTCATCATAGGTCGCAACATGTTCGGCCCCCTGCGAGGTCAGTGGGATCGGGCCTGGAACGGGTGGTGGGGCGACAATCCCCCGTTTCACACGCCGGTTTTCGTCCTGACCCATTATCCGCGGAACGCGCAGCCAATGGCGGGTGGCACCACCTTCCATTTCGTGACCGACGGGATTGAGGCCGCATTGCGGGAAGCGCGCAAGGCTGCCGGAGACGGCGACGTTTCCATCCATGGCGGCGCCACGACCATCAATCAATATCTGGCGGCCGGCCTTGTGGACGAACTACGGCTGCACATAGCGCCGTTCACACTCGGAGCGGGCACGCGATTGTTCGACGGCGTTCCGCCGCTCAATCTCGAGCAGATCGAATCGCGAGCGGCAAGTGCCGTGACGCACGTGACATATCGGGTGCTGGGTGCAGAAACCGGGCGCGCGGTCTAAAGTGCTCGCGTGTAGCTCAAGGGTTGATGATCTCACCCTCCGCAAGAACAGTCGCGCCGTCGAAAAGTGCGAACCGACCTCCCGGCGCAAGCCATTCGTGCGGAGCGTCGGGCGCCGAAAAACGAGCCAAAGCGAACTGGTCTCCCGCCTCGTTCCGTTCTTCCTGGATCTCTATCGAGAGGCTCCAGGCGTTACGTAACCAATCTTCGCCCTGATGCGCAAAGCGGGCGGGACGTGAGAGCTTGTATCCCTTGGGCAGGGGCGGCAATAGCGGGTTGGTGCGCCACCAAAGGCGTACTCGAACTGGTTTCTCACTCATCGGGTCAGCGGCTCTAAGCTATGCCGGCTTATCCGCCGGCGCGGAACCTGACGTTACTCGAAGTTGGACGTGGCGCGTCGCATTTATCAAGCCGAGTGTTTGGCGATCCCGGGAGGACTCGAACCTCCGACCAACAGCTTAGAAGGCTGCTGCTCTATCCAGCTGAGCTACGGGACCGCTGGCGCACCCGTTTAGCGCAAGCGGCGCGTATGCAAAAGACAAAGTTACAGCCCAACGGCCTGGCGAGTAGCGGGCAGGGGAGCGGTGCTGCCGCGGACGATGAGTTCGGAGGGGAGGACGATGCGCAGGCCTTCGCCGGAAGGCGCCGTTCCCTCGAGAATGTCGATGAGCGTGGCGGTGGCGACGCGGCCGAGTTCGTTGCGGGGCTGGCGCATGGTGGTGAGCGGCGGCCAGTAGTTTTCGGCGATGTTGATGTCATCGAAGCCCACAAGCGAAATGTCGCGCGGGCATTCGATGCCATGAGCCCTGGTGCGCGAGAGGAAGCCGATCATCGACTCGTCGTTGGCGCAGAAGAGGGCGGTTGGGCGATCCGACAGGGCGAGGAACCGATCGCCGGCATCGACGCCTGCGACCATGCTGTGATCGCCAGGAAAGAGCCAATCCTGACGGATCGGCAGGCCAGCCTTGCGCATCGCGTCCTGAAAGCCGAGCAGGCGCTCATTGGGGAACTGGTGGACGAGGCGGCCGCAGATGTGGCCGATTCGCGTATGGCCCTGGTCGATTAGGTGTCGCGTAGCGCGCTCGGCGCCGGCACGATTGTCGGTCATCACCAGGTTGAAGCCGCCGTCGATGATCTCGTCGCAGGAAAGCACGAGCGGGAGCAGGCCCTTTTGACGCGGCGGCTCGGGCAGGTGACCCAGTTCAAGCGACGCATCGAAGAGCAGCAGGCCGTCGGCGCGGTTGGAGGAAAAATAGTCCCGCAGCCATTGGGTGGGATCGTTACCAACACGATTGGCGACAAGAACGCCGTAGCCGCGCAACGTGGCCTCCCGGACGACCGAATCCATGATCGTCGAGTAGAACGGGTTGCCCATATTGGGGATGGCGACAAGGATCGTGCGGGCTTCGCGCATACGCAGCGAGCGGGCTGCCTGGTTGATGGCGTAGCCGGTTGCCTCGACGGCTTCGGTAACCTTGGCGCGCGTACTGTCGGAGACCTTTTCAGGGGCGCTCAGTGCCCGACTTACAGTTGCGGCAGAGACTCCGGCCCTGCGGGCAACATCTTGAATTGTCGGGGTTTTCGATGCTGGGGACGGGCTCAACAGCGCCTCCGTCGCCATTGCGAATAGGTCCTGTCTAAATCGATCTTGACAGCTGCGCAAGAAGTGTCTGAATGTAATGCAATCGATTGCACTGGCGCACGAGGATGTGCCGTGTAATCGATTACATGCGATCGGCGATGCCAGGAGGATGGCGTCGACCGGTGGCCTCGTGGAGCGATTTGCTCCGGGACCGTTGGGAGGAAACATTATGAAGAATATTTCGGTGGTGGCCTTCATGGCCGCTGCGATGCTCGGTGGCGTTTCGATCGCGCAGGCGGCGGACGTCGAAGTCATCCATTGGTGGACATCCGGTGGCGAGCAGGCGGCTGTCTCGGTCTTTGCGAAGGAATTCGACAAGACCGGCGACAAGTGGGTGGATAATGCCATCGCCCTGGGTGAAACCGCTCGTGCCGCGATCATGCAGCGTGCGCTTGGTGGTGATCCGCCGGATGCCGCGCAGTTCAACCCCGGCCGTCAGTATGAAGAACTGATCTCCGCCGGCCTGCTGCTCGACCTGACCCCGCTCGCCGAGAAAGAGGGCTGGGACAAGTTCATCCGCCCCGCCGAGACCGTTGCTCCGTGCAAGATCGACGGCAAGTGGTGGTGCGTGCCCGTCAACATTCACATGAACAACTGGGCCTGGGCCTCGATCCCCGCCTTCAAGAAGGCCGGCCTTGAAGTTCCCTCGACCTGGGACGAGTACATTGCCGACCTGCCCAAGCTGAAGGATGCCGGCGTCATTCCGTTCGCCATCGGCGGTGACGGCGGCGGCTGGCAGGTGAGCCTGATGGCGAACCAGCTCATCCTCGCCCAGCTCGGCGCTGCCAATGTCGAGAAGATCTGGAAAGACAAGGATCTCGACCTTGCCGGTGGGCCGGAAGTGCTCAAGGCCTTCCAGACGCTCAAGGCTCTCGGCGGCTATGCCGATCCGGGTTCGCCGAACCGCAGCTGGTCCGACACCACCTCGCTGGTGATCTCGGGCGAAGCCGCTCTCCAGGTCATGGGCGACTGGGCCCAGGGCGAGTTCCAGGTTGCCGGCCAGAAGCCGGGCGTGGACTATGCGTGCCTCCTCGGGCCGCTGCTGCCTGATGCCAAGAACGTCCGCATCGGCGGCGACATCTTCGTGTTCTTCAAGCAGAAGGATCCGGATGTCGAGCGCGCCCAGCTGTCGTTGGCCTCGATGATGGTCAACCCGCAGGTTCAGGCCATGTTCAACACGGCCAAGGGCTCCGCCCCGATCCGTGACGACGTCGACCTGTCGCTGGCCAATGATTGCATGAAGAAGGCAATCGAAGTCCTCAAGCAGCCGGGTGCCGTTGTTCCCGACCAGAACGTGTGGCGTAACGAGGCCTTCGCTACGGCCCAGAACGCCATCTTCTCGGACCTGATCTACAACGCGAACACCACTCCGGAAGCCGCTCAGGCGCAGTTCGTTGAACTGCTCAAGAACGCTGAGTGATTTGATGCGGCGGTCCGGTTGATCCGGGCCGCCGTCCTTCTTCTGTCTTTCATGCGGGGATCAGCGCGTGACCACGACTGTTGCGACAGAGCAGGCGCTTACGCAGCGTCAGCTCAAAGCGAGAGCCGGTCGCCGGCGACTAGCCGGCAAGCTTTCGGCCATCATCGGGACCTTGCCCATGATGATCGTGGCGATTGGCGTCTTCGTCATCGGCATCATCTTTACGGTGGTGCTTTCCTTCACCAACTCCAAACTCTTCCCCAGCTTCAACTTTGTTGGCTGGCGCCAGTACGAAATCCTGTGGGCGACACCGCGCTGGCAGCAATCGGTCATCAACATCTGGTTCTACGGCTTCGGGCACATCGCCCTGTGCCTGGGGCTCGGTTTTGCGCTGGCCGTGGCGATCGACCAGCGTATCCGCGGGGAAGACGCATTCCGGACGGTGTTCCTCTATCCGTTCGCGCTGTCGGCGGTGATCACGGGTCTTGTCTGGCAGTTAATGCTAGACCCGAACTGGGGCTTCCAGGCCTTCGTGCGCAGCCTCGGCTACACCGACTTCACCTTCGCTCCGCTGGCCAATTCCAATACGGCTCTCCTGGGCATGGTCGTTGCCAGCGTGTGGAACGGGGTGGGCGTGACAATGGCGATCCTGCTTTCCGGCCTGCGCGGCGTGGATGAGGAAATCTGGAAGGCGGCGCGTATCGACGGCATTCCGACCTGGCGGACCTATATCAGCATTGTCGTGCCGATGATGCGCGGAGCGGTAGCCACGGCGCTGGTGCTGCTGGTCGTCAACGTCGTCCGCACCTTCGATATCGTCATCGCCATGACCGGCGGCGGCCCGGGCATCTCGACCCAGATGCCGGCGACCTACGTCATCGACAACATCAATTCGCGAAATGTCGGCCACGGCATGGCGGCGGCGACCTGCATGCTGCTGCCGATCGCCGTGCTGATCTTCGTCCAGGCGGTCTACCGTTGGCGCGCCTCGCGCCGGGGGAGGACCACATGAGCGCCATTTCAGCATCGGCCGGCATCGAGCCGTCGGGCCCGAGGCCCAAGCAGGTTACGGCAGCGCGGGTCGGCATCTATGCCTTCCTTCTCATCGCCGCGCTGTTCTTCCTCGTTCCGCTCATCGTCATGATCATGACGTCGATGAAGTCGATGAACGAGATCCGCGGAGGCAATATCTTCGCGCTGCCGACCCAGCCGACCTTCGACTACTGGGTCAAGGCGTGGAGTTCGGCCTGTACGGGTGTGGCCTGTACCGGCCTGGCGCCGGGTTTCTTCAACTCGGTCAAGATCACGCTGCTCTCTGTGCCGATCTCGATCGTCATCGCCATGATCAATGGCTATGCGCTCAGCTTCTGGCGGTTCCGGGGTGCCGAGCTGATGTTCGCCATCCTGGTGTTCGGGGCGTTCGTGCCGTTCCAGGTGCTGGTCTATCCCATCATCTTCGGGTTGAGCCGCGTGGGGCTCTTCGGGACTCTGCCGGGCATCGTGATCGTGCACACCATCTTCGGCATGCCGATCCTGACCCTGCTGTTCCGCAATTTCTTCTCCTCGCTGCCGGTAGAACTCTTCAAGGCGGCACGCGTAGACGGGGCAGGGTTCTGGCGCATCTTTTTCTCGGTGATGCTGCCGATGTCGGTACCGATCGCCATCGTCGCGGTGATCCTGCAGGTCACCGGCATCTGGAATGACTTCATCTTCGGACTTGTCTTCGCCGGGCGCGAGAACATGCCGATGACGGTCCAGCTCAACAACATCGTGCGCACCTCGACCGGTACGGTCGAATACAGCACCAACATGGCGGCCACCGTGCTTACCGGCGCTGTTCCGCTGATCGTTTACTTCGTCTCCGGCAAGTGGTTCGTCCGCGGCATCGCTGCCGGCGCCGTGAAAGGCTGACAATTGGCTACCAGCGTAGATATCAGGGACCTGTCGCTCAACTACGGCGCCGTCACGGTGCTGGACAAGTTGAACCTCGAAGTGGGGCGGGGCGAGTTCATCGTGCTGCTCGGGCCCTCGGGCTGCGGCAAGTCGACCCTTCTGAACTGCATCGCCGGGCTGCTGGACATCTCGGCGGGCCAGATCTTCATCTCGGGCAAGAACGTGACCTGGGACGAACCCAAGGACCGGGGCATCGGCATGGTGTTCCAGTCCTATGCGCTCTATCCGCAGATGAGCGTGGAGAAGAACCTCTCCTTCGGCCTGCGCGTGGCAGGGTTCAAGAAGGAGGAGATCGATGCGCGCGTGAAGCACGCCTCGGAAATCCTCCAGATCCAGCCGCTGCTCAAGCGGCGGCCGGTCGAGCTCTCGGGCGGACAGCGGCAGCGCGTGGCGATCGGCCGTGCGCTGGTGCGCGATGTGGACGTGTTCCTGTTCGACGAGCCGCTATCGAACCTCGATGCGAAGCTGCGTTCGGACTTGCGCGTCGAGATCAAGCGCCTGCATCAGCGCCTCAAGAACACGATGATCTATGTGACACACGACCAGATCGAGGCCATGACGCTGGCCGACCGGATCGCGATCATGCGCAACGGCGTCATCCAGCAATTCGATACGCCGCACACGATCTACAACAAGCCGGTCAATCTCTTCGTCGCCGGCTTCATCGGCAGCCCGTCGATGAACTTCCTCAACGGCCAGGTCGGCAATGACGGCACGTTCGAGACAGGTGGCGTCAGGATTCCGCTCAACGGCTACGGCTGGGAAGATGGGGCGGTGAAGACCGGCGCGGCCGTGCTGGGCATTCGACCTGAGCATGTGACTGTCGGGGCGGGCGCCAAGGCACTGCCGTTCAGCGCCGATGTCGATATCGAGCTCGTCGAGCCCATGGGGGCAGACACGATTGCCTGGACCAGGCTCGGCGGCCATTCGGTGACTTTCCGCGCTGCGGCCGAAATCGAGCTTCACGCCGGGCAGAAGGTGACGATCGGGTTCGATCCGGCACGCGGCTCGGTGTTCGACGCGCAGAGCGGGGACCGCATCTAGTTTGGGGGCGCGGGCACAGGCGCTCCGCCGCCGCGGGCGTCTGTGCTTGTCCCACAATTTCGCGCCGTGGCGGCGCGTTCTTACCATACGAGCGCTTCTCCTGCCCACCGGGCAAGACGGTGCTCGCTCCATAGGCTACGTCGCGTGCATTCCCTCCGGTCACGCGGTTTTCGCAAGAGGCAGTTATGAAGGACTTCTCGTTCCAGCTTTTCAGCGCACGGAATTATCCGCCGCTCGACGATATCCTCGCCATGCTCAAGCGGCTTGGCTACACGCAGGTTGAAGGCTTCGGCGGGCTCTATGCCGATGTCGACGGCCTGGCGGCGAGCCTCAAGAAACATGGGCTGGCGCACCCGACTGGCCATTTTGGGCTCGACCAGGTGCAGGATACCGCCAGTGCGCTGCGGATTGCCGAAAAGCTCGGCGTCAAGAAGATCTTCTGTCCGTGGATTCACCCCGACCAGCGCAGCGCCAATGATGCCGGCTGGCTCAAGCTGGCCGAGACGCTGGCCAAGGCCGGCGAGGCCTTCAACAAGGAGGGCTATGCCTTCGGCTGGCACAACCACGATTTCGAGTTCGTCAAAACCACCGACGGCCACCTGCCGATCGACCTGATCCTCGAGAACGCGCCCAATATCGAATGGGAGGCGGACGTCGCCTGGATCGTGCGCGGCAAGGCCGACCCGCTGGCCTGGTTCGACAAGTACGGCAAGCGGATCACGGCAGTGCACGTCAAGGATATCGCGCCGGCAGGCGAGAACACCAACGAAGACGGCTGGGCCGATGTGGGCTTCGGCACGCTCGGCTGGAACAACCTCATCAAGGACGTGAAGGCGCGCACGGCGGCGCAGTATTTCGTGGCCGAGCACGACAACCCGTCCGACATCGAGCGCTTCGCCTCGCGCTCGATCGCAACCGCTAGCAAGTGGGCCTGACGAGATGAGCAAGGTTTACGGCGTCGGCATCATGGGTGCCGGCAACATCTCGACGGCCTATCTTAAGCTCGCGCCGCTGTTCCGTAATCTCGACGTCCGCGCGATCGCCGACATCGTGCCGGAAGCGGCCAAGAAGCAGGCGGATGCCTTCCATGTGAAGGCGCAGACGCCTGAGGAACTGCTCAAGAACAGCGAGATCGACGTCATCGTGAACCTCACGGTGCCGGCGGCGCATTATGCGGTGTCCAAGGACATCGTCTCGGCGGGCAAGCACGCCTATTCGGAAAAGCCCTTCGTGCTGTCGGTGGCCGACGGCAAGGCACTCAAGAAGCTGGCGGACGAGAAGGGCCTCAAGGTCGGCTCGGCGCCGGACACGTTCCTGGGCGGGGTGCACCAGCAGGCGCGCCAGATCATCGATAGCGGCAAGGTGGGGCGCATTGCCTCGGGCACGATGCACGTGCTGAGCCGAGGCATGGAGCACTGGCACCCCAATCCGGACTTCTTCTTCCAGCCGGGCGGTGGGCCGATCCTCGATCTCGGGCCGTATTACATCACCGACCTCATCAGCCTGGTTGGGCCGATCCGGCGGGTGACGGCCTTTACCGGCTCGGCCAATGCCGAACGGACGATCACGACGCCGGATTCGCCGCTGCGCGGCACCAAGATCAAGGTGGGCACGCCGACGACGATCCATGCGGTGTTGGAGTTCCATAGCGGAGCCATCATCACGCTGGGCGCAAGCTGGGACGTGTTCAGCCACGGGCACCACAATATCGAGCTCTATGGCACCGAAGGCTCGCTCTATGTGCCGGACCCCAACTTCTTCTCGGGCGACCTGGTGGTTGCCGATAAGGAAGGGGTCAAGGAGACCGTAGCGCCGTGGGACCATCCGCTTGGCCAGGCGAACTGGGAGCGTCCGAACGGACCGGCTTTCGCCAATTACCGCGCGGCGGGCCTGGCGGACATGATGGACACCATCGAGACCGGCAAGTCGGCACGGTGCGGGCTGGACGTGGCGCTGCATGCTGTGGACGTGATGCTCTCGGTCCTCGAGGCCGGCGAAACCGGCAAGGTGGTGACGTTGTCAACGACCTGCGAGCGTCCGGCCGCGTTGGGACCGGACGAGGCCCGGCTGCTGCTCAAGGCCTGAGCGATCCATTGACTCGCCTTGGGGCTGGACCCAAGACTGGTGCAAACACAACGGGCTGGCGGGCATCTTCGCCGGCTCTTCTTTGTCAGAGAGGGCGCGCGGCAGCCTGAGCGCGGAGCGGGCCCCGAGGGGGAGAACCATCATGCGGACCATCAAGGGGCCGGCCATCTTCCTGGCGCAGTTCGCGGGAGACGCGGCGCCGTTCAATTCGCTCGACGGCATTTGCGGCTGGGCGGCGGAGCTCGGCTACAAGGGCGTGCAGATACCGACCTGGGTATCGAGCTTCATCGATCTCGAGAAGGCAGCCAATTCAAAGACCTATGCCGACGAAGTTCGTGGGACGGTCGAGAAGCACGGACTCAAGATCACGGAGCTGTCGACGCACCTGCAGGGGCAGCTCGTGGCGGTCCATCCGGCCTATGACACGCTGTTCGACGGCTTTGCGCCGCCGGCCGTGCACAACAACCCCAAGGCGCGGCAGGAATGGGCGGTGCAGACCCTGCTCAACGCCGCCAAGGCCTCGCGCAATCTCGGGCTGACCGAGCACGCGACGTTTTCCGGGGCGCTGGCCTGGCCCTATCTCTATCCGTTCCCGCAGCGGCCGGCTGGGCTGGTCGAGGAAGCTTTCGACGAGCTGGCGCGGCGGTGGACGCCGATCCTCAATGCGTTCGACGAGGTGGGCGTGGACGTGTGCTACGAAATCCACCCCAGCGAGGACCTGCATGACGGGGTGACCTACGAGATGTTCCTCGAGCGGGTGAACAACCATCCGCGAGCGAACCTGCTCTACGATCCGAGCCACTTCATCCTGCAGCAGCTCAACTACCTGGACTACATCGACATCTACCACGAGCGGATCAAGATGTTCCACGTCAAGGACGCCGAGTTCAACCCGACGGGGCGCCAGGGCGTCTATGGCGGGTTCCAGAACTGGGTGAACCGGGCGGGGCGGTTCCGCTCGCTGGGCGATGGGCAGGTGGATTTCGGGGCGGTGTTCTCCAAGCTCTCGCAATATGACTTCGCCGGCTGGGCGGTGCTCGAATGGGAGTGCGCCATCAAGAGCCCGGAGCAGGGCGCGGCCGAGGGGGCGCCGTTCATCGCGGCGCACATCATCAACGTGACGGAGAAGGCGTTCGATGATTTCGCGGGCGCCGGCACCGACAGGGCTGCGAACAGGAAGCTGCTGGGGCTATCGTAGCGCCTTGGCCAATAGCTGATACGGAACGAGGAGGAGAGGTCCGATGGCAGAGAACGGCGCGCCGCGCATTCGGTTGGGGATGGTCGGCGGTGGTACGGGGGCGTTCATCGGCTACGTGCACCGCATCGCGGCCCGGCTGGATGACGATTACGAGCTGGTGGCCGGCGCACTGTCGTCGCGGCCGGACGTGGCCGTCGAGTCCGGCAAGAACCTGAGGCTGGCGGACGACCGCGTCTATACGAGCTACGAGGAGATGGCGGCGCGCGAGTCGGCACGCAAGGACGGCATCGAGGCCGTGGCCATCGTGACGCCGAACCATATGCATTACGGGCCGGCCAAGGCTTTCCTCGAAGCGGGCATCCATGTGATCTGCGACAAGCCGCTGACCTCGACGCTGGAGGATGCGCGGGCGCTGGCGGCGATCAAGCCGAAGAAGGGCGCCAAGTTCCTGCTGACGCATAATTATACCGGGTACCCGCTGGTGCGGCAGGCGCGCGAGCTGGTGAAGTCGGGCGCGCTGGGCAAGATCCGCATCGTGCAGGTGGAATATCCGCAGGACTGGCTGACCGAGCCGGTTTCAAGCAAGCAGGCCGACTGGCGGACGGACCCGAAGCGCTCGGGCGCGGGCGGGGCGATCGGCGATATCGGCACCCATGCCTACAATCTGGCGCGGTTCGTGACCGGGCTCAAGCTCGACGCGCTGTCGGCGGACCTGACGAGTTTCGTCAAGGGGCGCAAGCTGGACGACAACGTCCAGATTTCGCTGCGCTTCCAGGGCGGTGCGCGCGGCGCGCTTTGGGCGAGCCAGGTGGCGGTGGGGCACGAGAACGGGCTCAAGCTGCGCGTCTATGGCGAGAAGGGCAGCATCGAGTGGGTGCAGGCCAACCCCAACGAGATGTGGTTCGCCGAGTTCGGCAAGCCGCGGCAGCTGCTGACGCGCGGCGGCTCGATTGCGGGGAACGTGGCGCCGGCGATGAACGTGCGTATTCCGAGCGGGCATCCCGAAGGATACCTCGAGGCCTTTGCGACGCTCTACAGCCAGTTCGCCGAGGTGATCCGGGGGAACGGTAAGCCTTATGCCGGGCTACTGCCATCGCTGGCCGATGGCGTGGAGGGGATGGAGTTCATTACCGCCGCCGTGCAATCGAGCAAGAACGATGGGAAGTGGACCAAGCTGACCGACGTTTGAGTGGTCGGGACGGTTCGGGAAGTGGAGCGCGCTGAGCTGGGCTTGGCGCGCTTTTTTGTGCCGGTGACGTGGTTTTTGCGAAGGAGCAGTTTTTCCTCGCAATTTGTCTCAAGATTATCTGCTAGCTATTTGATATTGCTATGTATTGCTTCTTGTTCGTGCCGGTGAATCGTTAAATTTTGACTCAATTTCGGGCAATTTTGACGAATGTTTCCCGGGTTTTGCGCGGGTTCGGGAGCAAATTCGGGAATGTTTTTTGAGGGGGCCGGCTGGCGCAGCGGGGCTGCGAGGGTTTTCGTAGTGTGAGGTCGCGCGTGGAGGCGGGGATAACTTCGTCCGGTGGGCCCCGGCTTTCGTCGGGGGAGATGGAGCGAGGGCGAGGCGCTGCTGGCTGCCGCCCGGCCTATTGCAAGCGCTCGACCTTGAGGCCCGTGGCTTCCAGCATGGTCGGGACGCTGTCCTTGCCGATGAGGTGGGCGGCGCCGACGACGACGAGGAAGTTGCCGGGTTCTTCGGCAAGCAGGCTTTTGATCTCGGCCACCCAGCGTTCGTTGCGCTCCTTAAGCAGGGTGTCGTTCCAGCTCGGGTCAGCGGCTTCCATGCTTTCGAGGAACGCGGATTCGAGTTCGGCGATGTCACCCTTTTCCCAGGCGGAGACCATGAGGTTGAGGGAATCGGGGTTGCGATCGAGGTCGCGGGCGGTGGTTAGCAGGAGGTCGATCTGCTTGTCGGCGGGCATGTCGGCCAGGAAATGGAGCTGCTCGTCGATGGTTTCGAAGTAGCGCTGCTGATCGAGCGGAATTTCGTTTTGCAGGGTCATGTCGACGCCGGCCATGAAATCATAGCCCTGCTTGGCGGCGTATTGGGTGGTGAGGAGGTTGGCGGCCATCCAGGGTTTCCAGATATTGAGCCCGGACATGGGGACACCGGCTAGTTTGGCGGCGCGCTCGACGATGGCGGCGTCTTCGGGGGCGAGGCTATCGAGGAGGCGCGTGCCGCTGTCGACGAGGCCGAGCTTGAGAGTTTCGGCGCCGAGCCGCTCCTGGTCGGAGAGCTGGAGGGGGGCTTCGAAATAGACGGCATCGGCGGTGGCCAGCACGGTTTCCAACTCGTCGGAGCGCCATTGCGTGTCTTCGGGGAGAATGTGGACGGAGCCGAAGAACCAGATCCTGGTGTCTTTGTCGGCTACCGACCATAGCGGCGGCAAGGCCTGAGCGGCGGCGGCGCAGCCGATCCAGATGCAGCAGGTGGCGAAAGCCTTCGCCAATCCGAGCCGTAGAGTCACTCGCGAGCCCCCGTCCGTTATCAATGCCGGCAGACTACAAGGTGAGGCCGGACGAGCAAGCGATAATGGCCGACAAAGCAAAAGCGCCGCACGAGGGCGGCGCTTGATAGGGGTGGAGCTTCTATAAAGCTCAGTGGGTCCAGGGCGTCTTGCGATCGGAGCGGAAATTGTCCGTGTAGCTGTTGCGCTTGGGCGTGGCGTCGTGCGCCGGCTGGACCGCATAGGGAATGCCGTTGCGATGGGCATAGGCCTCGGCGAGTTCGAGCGTATCGAATTCGAGCCGGACCTGGGCGCGGGTATCGCTGGAAGAGGTGTAGCCCATCAGGGGCTCGATCTCGCGCGGGCTCGATTGCTCGAACACCAGAATCCATTGCCTGGAATTGCCGCGGCCCGACTGCATGGCATTGGGGGCAGGGCGGAAAATGCGTGCCGTCATCTGTTCCTCGACAAATGCAACGCGATGGTCGGGGCAGAGTGATTCGAACACTCGACCCCCGGTTCCCAAAACCGGTGCTCTACCAGGCTGAGCTATACCCCGAACAATCGTGACCCTCGGTTACAAGGTCTTTGCGGAAAGGGCAAGGGCAGTTGACGCGCGATCCAAAATCGCATTGATCCTTCGTCATGACAGCATTGAGCAAGCCGCTTCCCTTCGGCATCAAAAGCCGCAACTGGCCCTACTTCCTGCTTGGCCTGGTGGTCGTTCTGGCGCTGCTGGCGCCGATCGACCATGTGGTGTCGGTGACGGCCCATGCCTGGCCGGAACCCTTTGCCGGGTTCTTCGCGACCATCACGGAACTGGGGCTTTCGGACTGGATCCTGATCCCGTCGCTGGCGCTGTTCGTCGTCTGCATGGCGCTGGCGCTGATTTCGCGGCGGGAGCAGTCCAAGGCGGCGCTTTTCCATGCGGCGGGGATGTGGGCGTTCGTCTTCATCGGCGTGGGGCTGCCGGGGCTCGTCGCCAATATCGCCAAGCGGTTGATCGGGCGGGCGCGGCCGGTGGTCTATGACGGCAACGGGACGCTGGCGTTCCAGAGCATCTTCAACGACTGGCAGTTCCAGAGCTTTCCATCGGGGCATTCGACCACGATCTTTGCCTTTGCGATGGTGGTGAGCTTTCTCTGGCCCAAGCTCTTCTGGCCGGCCATCGTGGTGGCGGTGCTGGTGGGCGTGTCGCGGCTGGCGGTGGGGATGCACTACCCCACCGACGTCGTTGCGGGCGCGGTGCTGGGGACGATGGGCGCCTATTTCGTGCGGCTCTATTTCGCCCGGCGCGGATGGGTGTTCGCCCGCGCCGCCGACGGGAGCGTCGAGCGGCGCAAGTTCGCGTTGCAGACGGGCTGACTACTTGCCCAGATAGCGGTCGAGGCCGGCTTCGAGGTCGCGCTTGAGATCGCCCATGCCTTCAAAACCGATATGCAGGCGGATGAGCGTACCGTCTTCCGTCCACGGCACGGCCGTGCGGATGCGCGTGGGATTGCTGGGGATGCAGAGGCTTTCGTAGCCACCCCACGAATAGCCCATGCCGAAGAGCTGCATGTTGTCGAGGAAAGCCGCCAGGTTGTCATGCGACTGCGGATGCAGGATCGCGGCGAACAGGCTGCCGGAGCCCGAAAAATCGCGCTTGAAGATGGCGTGATCCGGGTGGCTGGGCAGGGCCGGGTGGATGACGCGCTTCACGGCGGGGTGGCCTTCGAGCCACTTGGCCATTTCAAGCGCGCGCTGCTCATGCTCCTTCATCCGCACGGCAAGGGTGCGCAGGCCGCGGGCGATGAGGAAGGCTTCATCGCCACCGGTGAAGAAGCCGAGAAGGGCGCGGGTCCTGGCGACATCCGGCCAGGATTCGGCATTGGCCGAAATGGTGCCGCCGAAGGCGTCGGAATGGCCGACGAACATCTTGGTGGCGGTGTGGATGACGATATCGGCGCCGAGCTTGAGCGGGGAATGGAAGAGGGGCGTGGCCCAGGTGTTGTCGATGAGCACCTTGATGCCGCGCGGCCTGGCGACGGCAGCGATGGCGGGGAGGTCCTGGATCTCGAAGGTCACCGAGCCCGGGCTTTCGGTGAAGATGGCCCTGGTGTTCTCGCCGATGATGTCGGCGATGCCGGCGCCGATGCGCGGATCGTAGAAGCGATGGGTGATGCCCATGCGCGTGAGGAATTGCAGGGCGAAATTGCGCGTCGGGTTATAGGCGCTGTCGGTGATGAGGACTTCATCGCCCGTCGACAGGCAGCTCAGCAGCGCGACGGTGATGGCGGCGAGGCCGGAGGGCACGAGCTGGGTGTCGTGCGCGCCTTCGAGCTCGGTAACGATCTCCTCGACCTGGCGCGTGGTGGGGTTGCCGGCGCGGCCATAGACATAAGGCTGCTGCTCAGATTCGAGCGCCGCCAGATTTTTGAAGAGGACCGTGGAGCCGCGGTAGACGGGCGTGTTGACGAAGCCGAAATGGTCGTCTGGGGTTCGTCCGGTGTGAGTGAGAGTAGTTTCAACGGCTTCCGGGTGAGAGGAGGCGATATCAGTCTTCCGGGCCACCGGCAAAACTCCTGCACAAAAAAAAGTCACGCGCACATTGTGAGTGTTGTTTGCTCACTTTGTGTGTCCAAAACGGGCCATTCCGCTTGACGTGGTGTCGAAATGCCTTTTCGATACTTATCAGCATCCGAACCAACCTCAAAGGTGGCGGTACGCTACGAGTGGACGGGGCAAAACGTCCATCCAATCGGTAAAGACAGGGTCAGGAAACAAAGGCAATAAAGATGCATAAACACATCCTATCGGCCGTAGTTGCGGCCGTACTAGGTGCTACGGCAGTAACCGCCGCCAGCGCAGATACTCTTTCCGACGTAAAGGCTAAGGGCTATATCCAGTGTGGCGTTACCGGTGGCGTTGCCGGCTTTTCAGCACCGGATGCCAATAATAACTGGAGCGGACTGGAAGTCGATTTCTGCCGCGCCGTAGCCTCTGCGATCTTCAACGACCCCTCCAAGGTCCGCTATACGCCGCTGACCTCGCAGGAACGCTTCACCGCGCTTTCGTCCGGTGAAATCGACATTCTCTCACGTACGACCACCTGGACGATGAGCCGCGATACCCAATTGGGCATCAAGTTCATCGGCACCGTGTTCTATGACGGCCAGGGCTTCATGGTGCGCAAGTCGGACGGTATCGCGTCCGCGCTCGATCTCTCCGGCGCCAATATCTGCATCGAGTCGGGCACGACGACGGAGCTGAACGCCGCCGACTATTTCGCGGCCAACAACCTCGAATACAAGCCGATCGTCTTCGTCGACCAGGACGAAGTGGTGAAGGCGTTCGAAGACGGGCGTTGCGACGTCTATACGACGGACTCCTCGGCGCTTGCGGCGGAACGCTCCAAGTTCGCCAATCCGGACGACTACATCATCCTGCCTGAGATCATCTCGAAGGAACCCCTCGGGCCGGTGGTCCGCCAGGGCGACGACCTGTGGTTCAACATCAACCGCTGGACGTATTTCGCACTGCTCGAAGCCGAAGAGCTCGGCGTGACGCAGGCCAATGTCGATGAAATGCTGGGATCGGACAACCCGTCGATCAAGCGTCTCCTGGGCGTGGAAGGCGACTTTGGTACGCCGATCGGGCTCACCAAGGATTGGGCCTACCAGATCATCAAGAACATCGGCAATTACGGAGAATCGTTCAACCGGAACGTCGGCCCCGATACGCCGATCGGGCTTGCCCGCGGCTTGAACGCCCTCTGGAAAGACGGCGGCATCCAATACGCCGCTCCGATCCGCTAAGTCGGCAACCGGGCCCGGCCCCTCGAAAAGAGGCGCCGGGCCTTTGCGTCTGATGGGGCCTGTTTCCCCATCGCTTTCGCACCCCGACGAGAGGGAAAATCGCCTATGGCAGTAATCGAGCCCCTGCGGAGCGATCCGCCTCGTACATCCATCGTAAACGACCCGCGCTTCCGCGGTTACTTCTACCAGATCGTGGTCGTGGTGGCCGTGATCCTGTTCTTCGCCTGGATCATCCAGAACACGGTTGCCAACCTCACGGCCCAGAACAAGACGATGGGCTTCGACTTCCTCTGGAAGACGTCAGGCTTCAACGTCAGCTTCTCGCTGTTTCCGTTCGACCGCGCGTCCTATTACTGGGAAGCGTTCCTGGTCGGCATCACCAATACGCTGCTGGTTTCGATCATCGGCATCTTCTTCGCCACGATCGTCGGCTTCATCCTGGGCATAGCGCGGTTGTCCTCCAACTGGATCATCGCGCGGCTCGCGACGCTCTATGTCGAGGTCGTGCGCAACATCCCGCTGCTGCTCCAGCTCTTCTTCTGGTATTTCGCCGTGCTCAAGACCATGCCGGCGGTCAAGCAGAGCCATGTGTTCTTCGAGACGTTCGTGCTCAACCAGCGCGGGCTCTGGGTGCCGCAGCCATTGCCGGATGCGCGGTTCTGGTGGGTGATCATCGCCGCCGGCATTGCCGTCGTCTTCGGGCTGACGCTGCGGGCCTGGGCGCGCAAGCGGCAGGAGGCGACGGGCGACCGTTTCCCGGTGTTCCTGAGTTTTCTGGCGGTGCTGATCGTGCTGCCGGGCATCGTATGGATGGTGAGCGGGGCGCATCTGGACTGGAACCCGCCGGTACTCAAGGGCTTCAACTATGTGGGCGGCATCGAGCTGCCGCCGGAATTCGTGGCGCTGGTCTTCGGCCTCTCGATCTATACGGCGGCGTTCATCGCCGAGATCGTGCGGGCGGGGATTCTGGCGGTCAACCGCGGGCAGACGGAGGCGGCCGAAGCGCTCGGGCTGCGCGATAACGACCGGCTGCGGCTGGTGGTCATTCCGCAGGCCATGCGGGTGATCATTCCGCCGCTCACCAGCCAGTATCTCAACCTCACCAAGAACTCCTCGCTCGGCGCGGCCATCGGTTTTCCCGAACTGGTCAACGTCTTTACGGGCACGACGCTCAACCAGACGGGGCGGGCGGTGGAGGTGATCGCGCTCACCATGGTGGTCTATCTCACGCTCTCGCTCACCACCTCGGCGATCATGAACTGGTACAATGCGCGCGTAGCGCTGGTGGAGAGGTGAGGCCATGAGCGACGCCATTTTCGTTCGTTCCGAAATCCTCACCCCGCAACGACCGCCGGCCCGCGGGTTGGGCGCATGGGACTGGGCGCGCAAGCACCTGTTCTCCTCGCCCAGCGACGTGGCGCTGACCGTGGTGGCGGTGGCCTTCGTGCTGTGGGTGATCCCCGGGCTCTACAATTTCTTCATCGGCAATGCCGTGTTCTCGGACCCGGAAGGGCTCAAGGGCGCGGCGTGCCGGTTCGAGAATGTGGGGGCCTGCTGGATCTATATCGCCGACCGCTTCGATTTCTTCATGTTCGGGTTCTACCCGGCTGAGGAATACTGGCGGCCGACGCTGGTCTTCGCGCTGACGGCGGTGCTGCTGATACCGTTGCTCTGGCCGGGGCTGCCGTTCAAGCGCACCAACGCGTTGCTGTTCTTCATCGTGCTGCCGGTGGTGAGCTTTTACCTCCTCATGGGCGGCGCGTTCGGGCTGCCGATCGTGACCACCGAGAAGTGGGGTGGTCTCATGATCACGCTCATCATCTCGATCGTGGGCATTACCTGCTCGATCCCGATCGGCATCCTGCTGGCTTTGGGCCGGCAATCGAAGCTGCCGATCATCAAGACGCTCTGCGTGTGCTTCATCGAGCTCTGGCGGGCGGTGCCGCTCATCACGGTGCTGTTCATGGCTTCGGTGATGCTGCCGCTCTTCCTGCCGGTGGGGATGACCTTCGACAAGCTGCTGCGTGCGCTGGTCGGCGTGACGCTCTTCGCCTCGGCCTATCTCGCCGAGACGGTGCGCGGCGGGCTGCAGGCGATACCGCGCGGGCAGACCGAGGCGGCTTCGGCGCTCGGGCTCAGCTACTGGAAGCGGATGGGGCTCATCATCCTGCCGCAGGCGCTCAAGCACGTGATCCCGGGGATAGTGAACAACTTCATCGCACTCTTCAAGGATACGTCGCTGGTGTACATCGTCGGGCTCTTCGACCTGCTGCGCGCGGTCCAGTCCTCGACGTCGCTGACGGAATGGGCATCCCCGACGCAGGCCGTCACCGGCTATGTCTTTGCCGCCTTCGTCTTCTGGATGTTCTGTTTCTCGATCTCCCGCTATTCCCAATATATGGAACGGCGGCTCGACACCGGCCACAAGAGGTAAGGCTCATGTCTCTTTCAGATACGACTGTCGATCACGAGATCGATCGCAGCCACATGAATGTGTCGGATACCGACGTGGCCGTCGAAATCATCGGCATGAACAAGTGGTTCGGCGATTTCCACGTGCTGCGCGACATCAACCTCAAGGTGATGCGCGGGGAGCGGATCGTCATCGCCGGGCCCTCGGGTTCGGGCAAATCCACGCTGATCCGGTGTATCAACCGGCTCGAGGAGCACCAGACGGGGCAGGTGATCGTCAACGGGGTGGAACTCACCTCGGACCTCAAGCGGGTCGATGAGGTGCGGCGCGAGGTGGGGATGGTGTTCCAGCACTTCAATCTCTTCCCGCACCTGACGATCCTGCAGAACCTGACGCTGGCGCCGATCTGGGTGCGCGGCATTCCCAAGGCGCAGGCCGAGGAAACCGCGATGCATTACCTGGAGCGGGTCAAGATTCCCGAGCAGGCGCGGAAGTTTCCGGGCCAGCTTTCGGGTGGCCAGCAGCAGCGCGTGGCGATTGCCCGCTCATTGTGCATGAACCCCAAGATCATGCTGTTCGACGAACCGACATCGGCGCTCGACCCGGAAATGATCAAGGAAGTGCTGGAAGTGATGGTGGGCCTCGCCGAGGATGGGATGACCATGCTCTGCGTGACGCACGAAATGGGTTTCGCGCGGCAGGTGGCCAATCGCGTGATCTTCATGGACCAGGGGCAGATCATCGAGCAGAACGAGCCGGAGGCGTTCTTCTCGAACCCGCAGCATGAGCGGACGAAGCTGTTCCTGAGCCAGATCCTGCACTAGCGACGCCGGAAATGCCGGTGGGCAACAGGGCGCTTACGCCTTGACCCACCGGTCTTCCATGCCAATATGGCCGACAAGTTAGGAGCGGCCGCCGGCCGGCTTTGTTTGGTTCCTGTCGAGTCATTGCTGAAATCGGCTGCGGCGCGCCTGGTCGGCGCGCTGTTCGCTTTGGGGTGTCTGGTCCTGCCGGTGCTGGCAGCCGATCCGGGGCCGACGCTCAAGACGGTGCGCGAGCGTGGGCATCTGATCTGCGCGGCCAGCCGGGCGTTGCCGGGCTTCGCGCAGATGGCGGACGGGGCCTGGTCGGGCTTCGACGTCGATCTTTGCCGCGCGGTGGCGGCGGCGGTGCTCAACGATCCCAACAAGGTGGAATTCCGCGCGCTGGGCGGAGACAGCCGGTTTGCGCTGCTGCAGACGGGCCAGGTCGACATGCTCTCGCGTAACGCACCCTGGACGCTCAAGCGCGATACCGGGTTCGGCGCGAGTTATGTGACGACCATGTTCTTCGATGGCGAAGCCTTCATGGTGCCGCAGAGCCTGGGCGCGGTTTCGGCCTACGAGCTCGACAACGTATCGGTGTGCCTGATCGACGGCAGCGACGAGCAGATCGCGGTGCGCGACTTCTTCTTTGAAAACCAGGCGAGCTATACCGAGGTGCTGTACCAGGACCTCGAAGACCTGGGCGTGGCCTATCGCTCGGGGCTGTGCGACGCGGTGGCGGCGCCGGCGCGCTGGCTCAACGCCATCCGCCGCAGCCTGCCGGAACCCGCGACGCATCGCATCCTGCCCGAACGCATCACCAAGGAGATGATCGGGCCGGTGGTGCGCGAGGGCGACGAGCAATGGTTCGAGATCGTGCGCTGGACGATGTTTGCGATCATCGAGGCGGAGGAGTTGGGGATCACGTCGCGGAATATCGAATCCATGTCGACGGTGAACAATCCGGCGATCAAGCGGCTCCTGGGCCTCGAAGGCGATTTCGGGACGGCGCTGGGGCTGGACCCCAAGTTCATGTCGCGGGTGATCGGGGCGGTCGGGAACTATGCCGAGCTCTATGAGCGCAATTTCGGACCACAGACGGGGGCTTCGCTCTCGCGCGGGCAGAACTCGCTGTGGACGAATGGCGGCCTGCTGTATGCGCCGCCGGTAAGGTGAGCGCGAGGGCCTTACGTAAGAGCAATTCCGGGTTGAACCGTTCTCCTGGCCCCGGCGTTTGCCGGGGGAGGAGAGTTGAGTTGCGGCCTTGAGGTTTCGTCTATCGCTCTGCGCCGGGTGAGTTGCCTATTCCGCGAAGAGCAGGCTCACGCGGCGGTTCATGGAGCCCTTCTTTTCGATCTTGCCCAGCTTGAGGGGGCCGATTTCGGCGGTGTTGGCGACGTGGGTGCCGCCGCAGGGCTGGAGGTCGATCGAGCCGATGCGGACGAGGCGGACGCGGCCCTGGCCCATGGGAGGCTTCACGTTCATCGTCTTGATGAGGTCGGGGTTGGCGGCCATTTCCTCGTCGGTGATCCATTCGGTGGTCACGGCGTGGTTGGCGGAGACGAAGTCGTTGAGGCGGGTTTCGAGGGCGTCGAGGTCAGAGGGGACTTCGGGCATGTCGAAATCGAGACGGCCCTTGTCGGCCCCGACCGAGCCGCCGGTGACCGGGAAGGGAAAAGCGACCGAGAGCAGGTGCAGGGCGGTGTGCATGCGCATCAGCCGGTAGCGGCGATCCCAATCGAGGTTGAGGCGGATCGTGTCGCCGACGCGAAGCTGCGGCTGGTCGGCGGCGGGGACGTGGACGATGGCGGTCTTGTCGCCATCGGGGTGAACGGCGGTGGCGATGCTGAGCGTCGTGCCGTCGTCGCGTTCGATGGTGCCGCTGTCGCCGGGCTGCCCGCCGGACGTGGCGTAGAAGATGGTGCGGTCGAGCACGATGCCGCCTTCGGGCGTGAGGGCGGTGACCGTCGCCTCGGCGGATTTGAGATAGGCATCGTCGCGGAACAGGAACTGCGTCATCGAAAGAAATCGTCCAGTTTATAGAATCGGCGAGAAGAGACGCGCGGCGTGCCCGATGAAGCGTTGCAGCCAGGACTGGGCGCGCACATCCTCCAGCCTGGTTTCGTGGGACGCGGCGAAGTCGGCGTCAAGCATTCTATCCACCGCGGCGATCATATCGGGGTGGGTGAACCAGAGGGTGCACTCGAAATTGATGGTGAAGGAGCGGTTGTCGAAGTTGACCGTGCCGACCCCGGCAATGGTGTCGTCGACGAGGATGATCTTCTCGTGCAGGAAGCCGGCAAGGTAGCGGTAGACCGAGATGCCGTGTCCGATCATCTGGTCGGCGTGGGAATTGCTGGCGAGCCAGACGAGGATGTGGTCGGGCTTCTTGGGCAGCAGGAGACGCACTTCGACGCCGCGCAGGGCGGCGGCGTAGAGGGCGGTCTGCACGTCGAGGCCCGGCACGAAATAGGGGCTGACGATCCAGAGGCGCTTGCGGGCGCGGGCGATGACCTCGGTAAAGGCGATGGCGCAGCCTTCGAGCTTGTCGGCGGGGCCCGTGGGCATGACGAGGACCGGCTGGTCGCCGGGCATTTCGACATCGTCGGGCATGGTGGCGACGAGGCGTTCGCCGGTGGCCCATTCCCAATCCTCGCGGAAGACGAGGCTGACGGCGAGCGCGGCGGGGCCGGTGACGTGAACCTGGGTATCGCGCCAATGGCCGAAGCGCGGGTCTTCGCCGAGATATTCGACGCCGACATTGTGGCCGCCAACCCAGGCCTCCTTGCCATCCACGCTCACCACCTTGCGGTGGCTGCGGTAGTTGATGCGGGTGGGGCCGTAGATCCTGAGGAACGGGTGGCGCTGGTTGAAAGAGGCGACCTGGACGCCGGCATCGCGCAGGCGCTGGAGATAGGCGAGGGGCAGGCCGTTGCTGCCGACATCGTCGTAGAGGATGCGGACGGTGACGCCGGCGCGGGCGCGCTCGATGAGGAGTTCGGCCAGCTGCTGGCCGAGGCGGTCGTCGCGGATGATGTAGAACTGGATGAGGATATAGTCTTGCGCGCGGCGGATGCCCGCAAAGATCGAGGCGAAGGTGGCTTCGCCATCGATGAGGAGTTCGGCGTCGTTGCCGCGCAGGAACGGCATCTGTGCGACATTGGCGAGGACCGGCCACTGGCTGGTGGTTTCGGGATCGGTGAGCTTGAGCGCTGCGGCCTGCTCGGCGCGCGCCCGGCGGCCGCTATGGGTCTGGACGGTGTCGTAGTCGTCAAAGAGCTTCCAGCCGAAGATCAGGTAGAGGAAGGCCGTGGGGAACGGCAGCATGATCAGCGAGAGCAGCCAGGCGATGGAGCCCTGCGAGGTACGCGAGTTCATCACTTCGCGGATGGCGCAGGCGGCGGCCAGCAGGAAGTTGGCAGCCAGGAACCAGGCGACGATGTCCAGATGCTCGAAGAAGACGGCCAGCGGCGCGCCGCTCATGCTTCGGCCGGTTCGAACACTGTAGCGATGTCGATACTGGGTTCGCGTTCGAGCCAGGCGGGCACGGGAAGGTCCTTGGCGCGCAGGAAGGCCGGGTTGAAGAGCTTTGACTGGTAGCGGTTGCCGTAGTCGGCGAGGATGGTGACGATGGTCTTGCCGGGGCCGAGTTCGCGCGCCATGCGGACGGCGCCGGCGATGTTGATGGCGCTGGAGCCGCCGAGGCAAAGGCCTTCATGCTCAAGGAGATCGAAGACGTAGGGCAGGGCCTCCGCGTCCGGAATCTGGAAGGGCATGTCGACCTTGAGATCCTTGATATTGGCGGTGATGCGGCCCTGGCCGATGCCTTCGGTGATGGAGTTGCCGGAGGATTTGAGTTCACCGGTCGTGTAGTAGCTGTAGAGCGCGGCACCCTCGGGATCGGCGAGGCCGATCTTGATGTCAGGATCGCGCTCGTTGAGCGCCATGGCGATGCCGCCGAGCGTGCCGCCCGAGCCGACCGCGCAGATGAAGCCATCGAGCTTGCCGTCGAAGGCGTCGTAGATTTCGGGGCCGGTGGTTTCGACATGGGCCTGGCGGTTGGCGACGTTGTCGAACTGGTTGGCCCAGATGGCGCCGCCCGCGAGCTCCTTGTCGAGCTGTTCGGCGAGGCGGCCGGACACCTTGATGTAGTTGTTGGCGTTCTTGTAGGGCTTGGCTGGGACCTCGATCAGCTCGGCGCCATAGAGGCGAAGGGCGTCCTTCTTCTCCTGGCTCTGCGTGTCGGGGATGACTATGACGGACTTGTAGCCGAGCGCGTTGGCAACAAGGGTGAGGCCGATGCCGGTATTGCCGGCGGTGCCTTCCACGATCGTGCCGCCCGGGCGCAGGGCGCCGCGCCTGACGGCGTCCTGGATGATATAGAGCGCAGCCCTGTCCTTGACCGATTGACCGGGGTTGAGGAACTCCGCCTTGCCCCAGATTTCGCAGCCCGTCATGTCGGACACGCGGTTGAGGCGGATGAGAGGCGTGTTGCCAATGGCGGAGATCAGGTCTTTGTGCTTGGTCATATGGCTTGCCGTGTTTGGATCGATGGGATGGTAAGGACGGCGGACGAGCCAAACAAGGCCCAAGTCCTCTAAAAGCCATGGCTTTTCCGTTCGTTCCATCGGGTCGGGAAAGATCGGCTCCAATCGCGCGATTTGGCGCAAAAGCTACCCGCGGCGGCTGAGCGATCAGTGCCGCCGGGGCTTGGATGGGCTGAAAAACTTTTCTGCCAAAGCGTGCCGCGCGCATGGCTACATTTTGATGACGGCACGATCGGCAAGATAGGCACCCAAGAGGGGCGCATGGCGCGCAAACGCCCGCGAATGCTGAGGTTTCGGGCCTCCAGCTTGTCTTGTTCCGCTTGTTCGATGGGGCATATTTGCTCGCGCTCCACAACCGGAATGTCGCCAGATGACCATCGTGAACGCCAGGCTTTCGCACCTGCAGGCGCTTGAGGCGGAAAGCATCGAGATCTTCCGCGAGGTGGCGGCCAGCTTCGAGCGGCCGGTGATGATGTATTCGATCGGCAAGGATTCCTCGGTGCTGCTGCACCTGGCGCGCAAGGCGTTCTATCCGAGCCGCATTCCCTTTCCGCTCCTCCATATCGACACGACCTGGAAGTTCCGCGAGATGATCGCCTTCCGCGACCGGATGGCGGAGGAATATGGCTTCGAGCTGCTGGTGCACACGAACCAGGACGGCCTGGCCAACAATATCAACCCGTTCGAGCATGGCTCGGCGCGCTATACCGACATCATGAAGACGCAGGCGCTGCGGCAGGCGCTGAGCGCGGGCCAATATGATGCGGCGATCGGCGGCGCGCGGCGCGACGAGGAGAAATCGCGGGCCAAGGAGCGCATTTTCTCGCACCGCAACGCGCAGCATGCCTGGGACCCGAAGAACCAGCGGCCGGAATTGTGGCGGGTGTTCAATACGCGGCTGGCGCCGGGCGAGAGCATGCGGGTGTTCCCGCTCTCCAATTGGACCGAGCTCGACATCTGGACCTACATCTATTCCGAGCAGATACCGATCGTGCCGCTCTATTTCGCCAAGCCGCGTCCGGTGGTCGAGCGGCTGGAGGCGCTCATCATGATCGACGACGAGCGCTATCCGCTGCTCGACGGCGAGGTGCCGCGCGAGGAATCGGTGCGGTTCAGGACGCTGGGCTGCTACCCGCTGACCGGCGCCATCCGCTCGAGCGCGAACGACTTGCCTTCGGTCATCATGGAAATGCAGGCCAGCCGGACCTCGGAACGCGAGGGGCGGCTGATCGACAGCGACCAGGCCGGCTCCATGGAAAAGAAGAAGCAGGAAGGCTATTTCTGAATTGAGCAATCTCGCCGAAGCGGTCGCCACGCCCGATACCGATCTCGACCTGTGGCTCGAACAGCAGACCGGCAAGGGGCTGCTGCGCTTCCTCACCTGCGGGAGCGTGGACGACGGCAAATCCACGCTGATCGGGCGGCTGCTCTATGACAGCCAGCTCATCCTGGACGACCAGCTCGCCTCGCTGCGCCGCGAGAGCCGGAACCGGACTTCGGGCGAAGAGGGTATCGACTTCTCGCTGCTGGTGGATGGGCTTGCGGCCGAGCGCGAGCAGGGGATCACGATCGACGTGGCCTACCGGTTCTTCTCGACCGACAAGCGCAAGTTCATCGTGGCCGATACGCCGGGGCATGAACAGTATACGCGCAACATGGCGACGGGCGCCTCGAACGCCGACGTGGCGCTGCTGCTGGTCGATGCGCGCAAGGGATTGCTGACGCAGACGCGACGGCACAGCTTCATTCTCTCGCTGATCGGCGTGCGGCACGTGGTGCTGGTGATCAACAAGATCGATCTCGTCGATTACGATCCGGATGTGTTCGCGGCCATCGAGAGCGCCTATCGCAGCTTTGCCGAGCCGCTGGGGTTCAAGTCGCTGCAGGCGATACCGGTCTCGGCGCTGCGGGGGGACAATATCCTCAAGCCCAGCGCGCGGACGCCCTGGTACCAGGGACCGCAACTGGTGCCTTATCTCGAAGAGATCGACGTGAACGAGGATCGCACGATCCAGCCGTTCCGCTTTCCTGTGCAATGGGTCAATCGCGCCAGCCTCGACTTTCGCGGCCTTTCGGGGACGCTGGCTTCGGGAACGGTAACAGTCGGCGACGAGGTGCTGGTGGCGGCTTCGCGCAAGCCGGCCACGATCGCACGGATCGTCACGATGGATGGCGACCTGCATCGGGCTATCGCCGGACAATCGGTGACATTGGTGCTCGACCGCGAGATCGATGTTTCGCGCGGCGATGTGCTGACGCATGCCGGCGCGGTGCCGGAATATTCCAACCAGTTCCAGGCGCGCGTGGTGTGGATGCAGGACGAGCCGGCGTTTCACGGGCGCTCCTATCTCATCAAGGTCGGCTCGCAGGTGGTGCCGGGGACGATTACGGGCATCAAATACCGGACCAACGTCAATACGCTGGAGCGGACGGCAGCGACGAAGCTGGAGCTCAACGAAGTGGGCACGGTGACGATCGCGACGGACAAGCCGATCGCCTTCGATCCCTATGCGGAGAATGGGCAGACCGGCGCCTTCATCCTCATCGACCGGCTGAGCAATGCGACGCTCGGGGCAGGGGTGATCGATTTCGGGCTGCGGCGGGCGCAGAACCTGTCGTACCAGGAATTCGACGTGAACCGGCAGGTGCGTGCCGACCTCAAGGGCCAGGACCCGCGCATCGTGTGGTTTACCGGGCTATCGGGCTCGGGCAAGTCATCGGTGGCTAATCTGGTCGAGAAGCGGCTGACGGCCGAGGGGCGGCACGCCTACATCCTCGACGGCGACAATGTGCGGCACGGGCTCAACAAGGACCTGGGCTTCACCGAGGCGGATCGCGTGGAGAATATCCGGCGCGTGGCCGAGGTGGCGCGGCTGATGGCCGATGCGGGGCTGATCGTGCTGGTGTCGTTCATCTCGCCGTTCCGCAACGAGCGGCGGCTGGCGCGGGAGGTGGCGGGGGACGTCGCGTTCTCGGAGATCTACGTGAATACGCCGCTGGAGGTGTGCGAGGCGCGCGACCCGAAGGGGCTCTATGCGCGGGCGCGGCGGGGCGAGATCAAGAATTTCACGGGGATCGATAGCCCGTTCGAGGCGCCGGACAGTCCGGATGTGGTGCTGGAGGGAGCGCAGCATGAGCCCGTGGAGCTGGCGGCGGAGCTTTATGAGAGGTTGTTTGGGTAGGGGGTGAAGCCACCTCCAACCCATCTCACACCGACCGCTCACCCACCACTGAACTTCCCCGGGCGAAGACCCGGGGCCCACGGATACCTCCACTCGGGTGGATCGGTGCAATAGGCCCCGGGTCTTCGCCCGGGGAAGTGCGGTGGTGGGGACGGTTAGGTGGGACATCATGCGCCGGTGCCACCTGTCCTCGAAACTACGCTCAGTTTCTCAGCATCAGCTTGATGATGAAGCCGATGACGGTAACGGTGAGGACGCCGGCCAGCCAGAGGCCGACGAACCAGAGCAGGCGATGGCCGACTTCGCGGGCGGCCATCAGTGGTAGCCTTCCTCGGGATCGATCTTGCCGCGGAACACCCAGTAGGCGTAGCCGGTATAGAGCAGGATGATCGGGATCAACACCGAGGCGCCGACGAGCAGGAAGCTCAGCGAGGCATCGGGCGCGGCCGCATCCCAGATCGTGAGGGCACCCGGCACGATATAGGGATAGAAGCTGATGCCGATGCCGGCGAAGCTGAGGACGAAGAGCCCGAGGGCGGCGAGGAACGGCTGCAGGTGCTTGTCGGTCCGCAGGCCGTGCCAGAGCGCGAAGGCGCAGATGGCCAGCAGCAGCGGCACGAAGGCCGAGAAGAAGGCCGTGGGCCAGCTGAACCAGCGCTCGAAGTAGATCGCGTTGATGAACGGGGTCCAGAGGCTGACGATGCCGATGAGCGCGAGCGTGCCGACGCCGGTGACCATGGCGATGCGCCGGGCTTTTTCCTGTAGTTCGCCATGGGTCTTGAGGTTGAGCCAGGTGGCGCCGAGCAGGGAATAGCCGACGACGACGGCAACGCCCGTGAGGAGGCTGAACGGGGTCAGCCAATCCCACCAGCCGCCGGCATAGCTGCGATCGACGATCTTGATGCCCTGGACGAGCGCGCCGAGCGCAATGCCCTGCATGAAGGCAGCGACGAGCGAGCCGACGAAGAAGCCGACATCCCAGTAGATGGAGCCGCGCGTCGTGCGCCAGCGGAACTCGAAGGCGACGCCACGGAAGACCAGCGCCAGCAGCATGAGGATGATGGGCATGTAGAGAGCCGGCAGCACCGTGGCATAGGCCACGGGGAAGACGGCCAGCAGGCCGCCGCCGCCGAGGACGAGCCAGGTCTCGTTGCCGTCCCAGACCGGGGCGACGGAATTGGTCATCACGTCGCGGTCGCGTCGGTTGTGGAAGAGCGGGAAGAGGATGCCCACGCCCAGGTCGAAGCCATCGAGGATGACATAGGCGAGGACGGCGATGGCGATCAGGGCCGCCCAGATGAATGCGAGATCAAGCACCATGTCCGCCTCCCATGGGCGCACCCTGCACCGGGCCGGGCGTGATGCCGGCCGCGCGGTTCGGCGCGCGTTCGAGCTCGTGATCCTCCACTTCGGGTGGGCGGCGCATCAGGCGGAGCATGTAGAAGATGCCGGCGCCGAAGACGAGGAAATAGACGATGATGAAGGTGAGGAGTGAGGCGCCCACGGCCGGCGCCGCGATCGGGGACAGGGAGTCCTCGGTTCGGAGCAGGCCATAGATCGTATAGGGCTGACGGCCGACTTCGGTGGTGTACCAGCCGGCGAGCACGGCGACGTAGCCGGATGGGCCCATGACGAGAGCGGCGCGTTGCAGCCAGGTGCTCTGGTAGAGCGTCCCACGGAAGCGCGCCCAGAGCGACCAGAGGCCGACGCCGAGCATGAGGAAGCCCAGGCCCACCATGAGGCGGAAGGTGAAGAAGGGGATCAGCGCGCCGGGGCGCTGGTCGCGCGGCCATTCCTTGAGGCCCTTCACCTCGCCATCGAGCTGGTGGGTGAGGATGAGCGAGCCGAGATAGGGGATCTCGATGGCGTAGCGCGTGACCTCCGCCTCGTCGTCGGGGATGCCGAAGAGGATGAGCGGGGCGCCCTGGTGGGTTTCGAAATGGCCTTCCATGGCGGCGATCTTGGCCGGCTGGAATTCGAGGGTGTTGAGGCCGTGAAGGTCGCCGACGCCGATCTGGATCGGGGTGACGATGGCAGCCATCCACATGGCCATGGAGAACATGATGCGCGCCTGGCGGTTCTCGCGGTTGCGCAGCAGGTGATAGGCGCCGACCGCGCCGACGGTGAAGGCCGTCGTCAGGTAGGCGGCAAGGACGGTATGGACCAACCGGTAGGGGAAGGACGGATTGAAGATGATCGCCATCCAGTCCGTGGGCACAAGCTGACCATTGGCCGAGGGCGCGAAACCGGCCGGCGTCTGCATCCAGCTATTGGCGGCAAGGATCCAGGTGGCGGAGATGAGCGTGCCGACAGCCACCATGAGGGTGGCGAAGAAGTGCAACTCCTTGCCCACGCGCTTGAGGCCGAAGAGCATGATGCCGAGGAAGCCGGCCTCGAGGAAGAAGGCGGTGAGGACCTCGTAGCCCATCAGCGGCCCGATGATCGGGCCAGCCTTGTCGGAGAAACCAGCCCAGTTGGTACCGAACTGGTAGCTCATGACGATGCCGGAAACGACGCCCATGCTGAAGGTGACCGCGAAGATCGTCTTCCAGTATTCGAAGAGCTTCAGGTAGGCGTTGTCTTTCTTGATCAGCCAAAGAGCTTCGAGCACCGCCAGGAAACTGGCGAGGCCGATCGAGAAAGCCGGGAAAACGAAGTGGAATGATACCGTGAAGGCAAATTGAAAGCGCGCCAGGAGTTCTGCGCTCAAGCCGGCAAACATCGGGACACTCCGTTCTGATGGCTTTGCAAGAGGTTAGTCCTGTTTGCGGGATTTGGCGACCACCAGCCACGTGGCGCATTGGCGCGCGTCTGACTGGCGCGCGACATCGTGCCGCCAGATGCTTCTACGTGAAGTCGAAGGCCGATTTTCGCCGAGTCGAGTCGTTCACACTGCAAGGAAAAGTGGGAAATCACGGCCTACCAGCCACAATTGGGTGCGCGAAAACATGGTAAATTCGTGAGGCTTCTTCACGTCTTAGGTGAAAGGCATATCCTGCTATATACTAGCATATAGTCAGATATGTCACAAAGCCGCCTTACATGTGGCGGCGCCGCAACATCTGGCAAAAAGGCTGAGAATTGGGTTGCAGAGCTATTTTATAGCCCGTGCGCTTCTGCAATTATCCGGGTGTGGTTTTAAGAGTTCTGTGGGGAGCTTCGCCTAGACCGTTCGATCTCTCGCCGTGGGGGCACTGGTAGCAAATCGGCACGCTTTTCGTGTTCGGCATGTCAGCTGAGCGGCGGAAGGTGTGTTATGCGCCATAGAGGGATTGAGGTTGCCGGCCGACTCTCCGGAAATCTGATATCACCTATGGGCAGCGGTCCTGCCGGGGGAGAGTGGCGCCGAATATCGGCGACATGGAATGCTGTGGGGGCCTAGGGGATCATAATGAAGTCGTTTCGCACCTTGTTGCTGGGGACTGTTTTCGCCACGTCGCTGATCGGGCTGGCGAGCCAGGCGCAGGCCCTGTCGCTGCAACAGGCCATTGCCAGCGCCGTGAAAACCAATCCCGAAATCGGGCAGGCCGTCGCCAATCGCGAGGCCACCGAGTTCGAGCTCAAGCAGGCTCTGGGCCTCTATCTCCCGCAGGTGAACCTCGAAGCCTCCGTCGGCGTCGAAGTGCTCAACAATCCGTCCCGCCGCGGTGCCGGCATCCAGGACGATCCGCTCTATCCGAGCGAAGTCGGCGCCAGCATCAGCTACGACATCTTCGATGGCGGCTTCCGCCAGGCTGAAGCGAACCGGCAGGCTGCGCGCATCGACGGCGCCTCCTACCGCGTGCTCGAGCGCTCCGAGGCGATCGGCCTCGAGATTGCGCGTCTTTATTTTGAAATCCTGCTGCAGAGCCACATCGTGGACATCGCACGGCAGAATGTCAGCTTCCATGAAACGACGCTCTCCAATGTGGGCGACGCCATTTCCAGCGGCCAGCTGACCGAGGCCGACCGCCAGCAGGCACAGGAACGACTCGCCGCCGCCAATTCGCGGATGTTCGAGGCTCAGGAAGCGCTCGAAGTGGCCCGTATCGGCTTCTACAAGGAAGTCGGCTCGCCGTTCGACAGCCCGACCGCGCCGCGTCGCGTCGGCAAGTCGCTGCCGCGCACGCTCGAGCAGGCGATCGACATTGCCCGCAAGAACAATCCGCGCATCGGCATGGCTGCCGCCGACATCGACGCCGCTTCGGCGGTGGTCGAGCAGTCGCAGGCCGGCATGCTGCCCAAGCTTTCGCTCGAAGGCCGCGGCGTCTTCGGCACCGATACGTCGGGGACCGCGGGCTATACGACCGACCTTCAGGGCCGCCTGGTGCTGAAGTGGAACATCTTCGACGGAGGCATCAAGAGCAACGAAGCGCAGGAGAATATCCGGCGCGAGACGGAAGCCATGCTGGCGCAGCAGGCGGCGTTCCGTGAAGTGGAAGAGGCCGTGCGCGTTTCCTGGTCGCGCATCAACCGCCAGACCCAGCTCGCCACGCAGTACGCTGCGCAGATGGCGGCCTCGGACAGCCTGGTGAAGGCCTATCGCGAGCAGTTCACCATCGGCCAGCGCTCGCTTCTCGACGTGCTGGACGCGCAGAACAGCCGCTTCAACGCCCAGGTCCTGAACGAAACGGCGGTCTATGCCGCGCGCTTCGCCGAGTATCGGCTGATGGCCTCGACGGGCCAGCTGATGGCGTTCCTCAGCGTTGCGCCGCCGGCGCAAGCAGACGCCTATGCGCGCACGATGCTCGAGTCGCCGGCAGCCGATTCCTATAAGGATCACAAGGCCGTGCCGGTGCAGTTCGATCGTCCGCTGGACCTTACGAAGTTCGTCAATTAGGCCGGCCAGGCGTTCAACTTTAGTTTTGGCGTCAATACTGTCAAAAAGCCGCCGCCATTCAGTGATTTGCGGCGAAGCTAGTTAACTGCGATTCATTGTCCTGCTTGAGCCTGGTGCGCTGCAGGCATAGAGCGTGCCTGTCCAGGCACGGAAATGGACTATGGCTATCGACAGCGCATCCAGGGACAAGGACCAGCCGCTACAACCGACTGCCGATGCCGGCTCGCCCGCAGAGGCAGGCGGCGTTGCGCCGACGGCAAATGTGGCGGGCCCGATGGGTGGCGCGAGTCGTCCGGCTGGTGGTCCGAGCCCGGCGGGCGGTGTGAGCGGCCCGGCTGGTGGTGTGAGTCCAGGGGGCAGCGCGGGCGGCCCGGTGGATAATGCGACCGGTTCGACGGGTGGTGCGAACACCCCTGCGGGTGGCGCGACTGGTTCGGTCGGTGGCGCGACGGGCGCGACGCAAGCCCCTGTTTCTCCTGGGAATGTCCCCGCGTCTGCGGGAAACCTTGCAGCGGCGATCACGAGTGCGGCCGCTTCGGCGGAACGTGCTGCGGCGGCCGATGCGCAGGCGGCTCCCGTGCCGGTGGATGATCCGCTGCTTTCCGTGGTGCGTTATCTCGCGATGCGCTGGAGCCGGCCGACGGCGCCGGAAGTGCTGACGGCGGGGTTGCCGCTGGTTGATGGCAAGCTGACGTTCGAGCTTCTGCCGCGCGCGCTGGAGCGCGTGGGACTGATGGTGACGCAGAAGCGGACGGCGCTGCGTGATCTCCCCGAATTCGACATGCCGGCGATCATTTCCGGCAAGCACGGGCAGATCATGGTCTGCGTGGGCCGGGCAGGGCGGCACAAGCTGCGCTGTTACGATCCCGAGGCCAGGGCCGAAACCATCATCGCGACCAATACCGCCGAATGGCGTTTCCGCCATCGCGTGCTGCTGGTCAAGCAGGCTGTCGACGCCGACGATTCGGCGGACGAGCTGGACGATGGCAGCATCAAGGAAACGCATTGGCTGCGGGCGGCGCTACAGGGGCATTGGGGCAACCTGGCCTATGTGCTGATTGCGGCGACGTTCATCAACATCTTCGCGGTGGCGATGCCGCTGTTCTCGATGAACGTCTATGACCGCGTGCTGCCCAACAAGGCGGTGTCGACGCTCTGGGTGCTGGCCATCGGCATCGTCACGGTGTTCGTCTTCGATTTCCTGCTCAAGATCGCGCGCGCAGCGATCATCGACCATGCCGGGCGGGTCATCGACTTCCGACTGTCCTCGGTGCTGTTCGACCGGGTGCTGAATACGTCGGTGGCGGCGCGGCCAGCCTCGACGGGCGCCTTCGTCAACCGCATCACGCAATATGAAGTGCTGCGCGATTTCTTCACCTCCCAGACGGTGGTGATGTTCGTCGACATCCTCTTCATGGGCGTCTTCGTCTACGTGATCGCCATGCTGATCGGCTGGGTGGTGATCTTCCCGGTGCTGGCGGCGCTCATGGCGATCGTGGGAACGATCATCATCGGCATCCGGTCGAAATCGGTGGTCGAGGCGGCGCTCAAGGAATCCTCGCAGCGCAATGCGATCCTCGTCGAGGCGCTTTCGGCGACGCAGACGGTCAAGGCATCGCGGGCCGAGGGGCAGTTCCTGCGCAAGTGGGAGAGCTCGATCTTCGCGTCCTCGGAAACGCAGAACAAGATCAAGTGGTACCAGTCGGTGGCCACGCAGTTGACCTCGGTCATCAGCCAGGTTTCCACTATCGGCATCATGATCGGGGCGACCTATTCCTTCGCCGAGAACCAGGTGACGATGGGCGCCATCGTTGCCGCGATGATGCTTTCGAACCGGGTGATCGCGCCGGTGGCGATGATCTCGGCCGCGCTGTTGCGCACGCGCTCGGCCATGGAGGCTTATACGGCGCTCGACAGCATCATGAAGCTGCCCGACGAGCGTAAGGTGAAGCGCGGTTTCGTCACGCGCTCGGTCGAGAGCGGCAAGATCGAATTCCGCAAGGTGCGCTTTGCCTATCCGGGCATCGAGCACTACGTGCTCGACCAGGTGTCGTTCACGATCAATCCGGGCGAGAAGGTGGGCATTATCGGCCGCATCGGCTCGGGCAAGACGACGCTGGGGCGGCTGCTGGTCAACTTCTATCCGGCGAGCGAAGGCGAAATCCTGATCGACGGCGTCTCGATCAAACAATACCATCCGGCTTCGCTCCGGCGGCAGGTCGGGCTGGTGCTGCAGGACCCGGAACTGTTCAACGGGTCGGTGAAGGATAATATCCTCCTCTCCAATCCCGAAGCGAGCGAGCAGCATCTGCTTGAAGTGTCGCGCCGCGCGGGCGTCGAGGAATTCGTGTCCCGCCACCCGCTGGGCTACGACATGCCGGTGGGCGAGCGCGGCTTCCTGCTTTCGGGCGGGCAGCGGCAGGCGGTGGCGCTGGCGCGCACGATGCTGGTAGACCCGAAGATCCTGTTCCTCGATGAACCTTCGAGCTCGATGGATCTGGCGACCGAACGGCAGCTCATCGGTGCGCTCAGCCGCACGCTGGCGGCAGACCATACGGTGCTGATCGCGACGCACCGTTTCAGCCTGCTTCAGCTCGTTACGCGGCTGATGGTGGTCGACAACGGACGAATTGTCGCCGATGGTCCTCGTGATGCCGTGCTTGCCCAACTCCGGGCGCAGGGCAATGGCGGGGAGGGAGCCGCATGAACAAGCCCGCCGGATCATTCGACTCGCTGATGGCCTCGGTGCCGCAGCAGGATCGGCCGCCGCGTGCGTGGCTCTACGTGATCCTTCTGGTCTGCGCCTTTCTCGGCGCGGCGCTGCTGTGGGCGTCGCTGGCGCAGATCGACGAGATCAGCCGCGCGGAAGGCCGCGTGATCCCTTCGAGCAAGATGCAGGTGATCCAGAGCGCGGAAGCGGGGGTGGTGACGGAAATTCTCGTCCGCACCGGCGAGCAGGTCAAAAAGGGCCAGCAGCTCATCCGGCTCGACGACACGACGACGGCCTCATCGGCCGGCGAGGTCGAGGCCAAGGTCAATGCGCTCCAGGCGCAGGTAGCTCGGCTGCGTATCGAATACGAGGGCAGGGCGGCCGATGGCTATGTCTGCCCGCCGGAGGTGGTCAAGGAAGCGCCGGCCGTCTGCGACAGCGAATCCGACCTGCTCAAGGCGCGCCAGCTGACGCTGAGCCAGGGCAAGCAGGTGCTGTTGCAGCGCGTCGAGCAGCGGCAACGCGAGTTGAACGAGGCGCTGGCCAACCAGAGCCGGCTGACCGAAGCCAATCGGCTGGGCACAGAGAAGCTGGCGCTGATCGAGCCGATGGCCAAGAAAAACCTGGTGTCGCAGAACGATCTGCTCAACGCGCAGCGCGACGTGACGGATACGAAGGGGCAGCTCGAGGCCGTGGTCGAATCCATTGCGCGGCTCAATGCGGCACTGTCCGAGGCGCAGTTGCAGGTGGATCAGGCGGACCTGCAATTCCGGCAGGATGCGCTGACCGACATGACGATGCGGCTGGCGGAGCTCGCGAGCGCACAGCAGGCGCTGCGCGGCGCCGCCGATCGCGTCAGCCGGACGGATATCCGCTCGCCGGTCGATGGCATCGTCAACAACCTGGCGGTCAACACGATCGGCGCCTTCGTCTCGCCGGGCGAGCGACTGGTTGATATCGTGCCGATCGAGGATACGCTGCTGGTCGAAGCCAAGCTCAAGCCGTCGGATGTGGCCTTCATCCTTCCGGGACAATCGGCCAATATCAAGATCACGGCCTATGACTTCTCGATCTTCGGCGGGTTGCATGGGGAAGTGCAGAACGTTTCCGCCGACAGCATCGTCGACCCCGATACACGCGAGACCTATTACCTGGTGCTGATCAAGACCGACCAATCGGCGCTCGAATATAACGGCAAGAAGCTGCCGATCCTGCCGGGCATGGTGTCGTCGGTCGAAATCCTCACGGGCAAGAAGACCATTCTGCAATACCTGATGAAGCCGATTAACAAGGCGCGCGACGAGGCTCTACGTGAACGATAAGGCGGTCGCCCAGACGCGGCTGCCGGAGCCAGTCGCACCCGAAGAAGATGGCCTCGACGGCCTGCTGACGCCCGAATTCCGCGTGATCAACACCGGTAATCGCCGTCGCGGGGTGCGTCTCGAGCGGTTGTTCTGGCAGGTGCTGGCCGATATCGCGCTGGCGCGCGGCATTCGCCGCAGCCAGCTGGTGAGCGATATCCTCGATGAGGCCGGGCCGGGCGCGGATAATACGGCCAGCGTGCTGCGCGTCTATGCGACGCGCGAGCTGGAATTGCAGCGTCGCTCGCTGGTGGCGCGGGGCGAGCCGAGCTTCGTGATCAACCTGTTGCAGGCGGCGCCGGTGCCGGCATTTGCCATCAACCGGCAGAAGCGGCTGCAGCAGGTCAATCCGGACTTCATCCACCTGCTGCGGGTGGTTTCGGGCAATATGGCGCAGAAGATCTCAGCGGACGTGGTGCACATGTCGCTCGATATTCCGCTGGACCAGATCTTTGCCCAGTTCAGCGAGGGCACGCCGACGCTGCAGTGCGGCTACACGCTGACGATCGACAACAAGCAGCGCCGCGGCCGGGCCAAGGTCGTTTCCGTGCCGCCATCGCCCAGCAACATGCTGGTGGGCTACATCATTTCCTAGAGACGGAGCGCGACATGTGGGGGCCTGAGCGTACTAGTCTACTTCGCCGGGCCTTCGTGCTGGCGCCCGTGCTGCTGGCGCTGGCGGCATGTTCCACCAGCGGCGGCCTCTTCAAGGCCGGCGGCAGCGGCAAGGCCGTGACGCCGACCTCCGAGAATGTCGGCACCGGCAGCAGCGCCGTGGCGATCCTGGCGGTCGACGAGGCGCATAATCTTTCCGATGGAACTGCGGGCAGCACGTATCTGGCGGCGCGCCTCGCGACGACGGCATTGTCGGGTACGCCGATTCGGCTGCTGGTGCGGCGGTATGACGGCAAGTCGGGCTCGCTGCAAAAGGCCGCAACGGAGTTTACGCAATCCGGCGCCAAGCTGGTGATTGCGCCGGCGGACGACGCGGCGGCGCGGGCCTTGGCCAATGCGCTTGCGCCGCGGGGCGTGTCGGTGGTTTCGCTCGGCCAATCGGGCGATCCGGCCAATCGGCTTTTCGGGGCGTTTGCGCGCAAGGACGAGGTGACGTTTTCGGCGGCGGAAATGAAGCGGCGCGGCTATGGCGCGGTGGCGATCGTGCAGACGACAGATGCGGCCAGCGCGGCTTATGCCAATGATATCGGCGAAGCGGCTGCCAGGGCCGGGCTCAAGGTGCAGTTCGTGGATGGCGGGAACGCGGCGGCTGCGGCGGCACAGTTGCAGTCCCAGGCCGCGATGGGGTTCGAGCCGCGGGCGATCGTCTTTGCCACCGGACCGGCGGTTGCGGCGGGGGTAATGGGGGCAGTGCGGGCGGTGCCGGACTTGCAGGGCGTTGCCGTAGTCGGCAATGGCGGCTGGGCCGTGGCGCCGCCGGCCGGGCTCGGCAAGGGCTGGTACCCGTCGCTGTCGCGGCAGGGGCTGGCCGGGTTTGTCGAGAAATTTACGGCTGCCTATGGGCAGCGACCGACGGTCGAGGCGGCGGTGGCGTACGATCTTGTCGTGCTGGGTGGTGCCTTGCCACAGGTGGCGCCGGACGATCCGTTCGGGACCACGACGATGACGAATGCACAGGGGTTTGCCGGCGTCACGGGGAATTTCCGGTTCGATGCCGGCGGGGTTGCCCGCCGGGCATTCTCGGTGGTCGAGCTCAGATAGCTTATTCGCCGGGCATTACGTCGGCCATGTTGCCCAGGGCGACGGCGGAGCGCCGGTCCTGGAAGCCGTGGATGTAGTTCTTGCCGCCGACGAAGGACATGATCGGCACGTAGCTGATGAAGGCCGTGTCGGTGGTGACCGTGTTGGTCAGGTTGTCCAGGATATAGGCCTTGCCGTCGACATGGACGGCGAGCACGGCATGATAGAGCTGACGCCGAGTATCCTTGAGCACCACGAGCTGGAGCTGGCTCTCGTCGAAGCCGATGCTGCGGAGCAACCAGAGCTTGGTGGTGGCGAAGTCCTCGCAATCGCCGACGCCGCTCCTGGCGATTTCGGAGGGATTGGCCCAGTAGTCGCCTTTGCCCCAGGCGGCGCGATCGGCCTGGTAGCCGAGATTGCGATTGACCGCGCGGTTGACGAGATTGAGGGCCTGGTCGGTCGGCAGCTGGCTTGCGTCGCGGGCAGCTTTGGCCAGCACCTTGCGCAGGCCGCTGCCGCAATCGGCCGGGCCGCAATCGGGATTGAAGACGTTGACCACGTCGGCGCCAGCAGCATGGGACCAGGCGCGCGCGGCGGGCAGGGCGCCGACGGGAATCACGACCGAACCGAAGACATTGTAATTTCCGTTGCCCTTGCCGCGGCTGACGTCGGGTAGAATCGGAATGCCGGTGGAATCGAGCGCGGCGACAGCAATATCGTCATCGACCGAGTCCGGGGTGTGATTGAGCGAAGCAAGAAGAAGATCGGCGGCCTGGACGGTATTGGCGCGCGAGATCGGGCGCAGTTCATGCACGGAACTGAAGGAGGCGGGCTCGCGAGCGGTCGCGACGCCGCTTGCTCCTAATGAAATGGCGAATACTGCGCCGAGCAAGACCGTTTCTAGTCTTATCTTGTTGAGCATCTAAGCTCTCCCTGTTGGGGGAGAAGCTAGCGCTCAACTGATAATTGCTCGGAAAGAGACGTGCTCTATTTAGAGTTGCTAAAAATGTTGCAATTTTAGCGAGTTAGCGGTTCGGCAAACGCCGAAAACGGCGCCATGGCACCGTTACAATTGCTGGGTATCTGGGGGAAGAAAAGAATGGCTCCGCGAGTAGGACTCGAACCTACGACCCAGCGGTTAACAGCCGCTTGCTCTACCAACTGAGCTATCGCGGAAGACATTCTGTGTGCCTCCTCGTCGAAGGCAGCGTCCGTGTACCGGGTTTGATTTGGTTTGCCAAGCCCGAATTTGCGTCTCTGCGAACTCATTTTCGAGAAGCTGTGGAAGACTGCAGCTTTTTCTCGAAATTCATCAGCTCGCTCAGGGTGTTGACGTTGGTAAAAGGATCGCCGGCAGGCGTCGTTGGCCAGTTTACGTGGGTCGCGGAGAGCTCTTTTGCCAGCGATTTGAGGCTGGAGGGGGCCTGACCTCCCAGGAGGCGCATGGGGAGATCGGCGACGGCGGCGAGGCGCCAGGCGGAGTTGGTGGGATAGGGCTGATCGGCGTAGCAGGCGAGCGATGCGGATACGCCTTCGCCGAGCGAATCTTGCATTCGGGCGAAGAAGTCGGGTGGTAGGAATGGGGTGTCGACGGCGACGCAGATGAGGGCTTCGGGCGGGTGCGAGGCTTTGGCCAGGGCATCGACGGCAGCGGTAAGACCCGCGAGGGGGCCTTGGGAGATCGGCAGGAGGTCGGAGACCGGCTCGGTGCCTGCGGACAGGGCGAGGGCTCCTGCGGGCAAGGAGCCTGTCGAGACGATGATGGAATCGGCTTCGGCGAGTGCGGGGAGTACGCGATCGAGTAGGCGGATACCGCCCAGCTTGAGAGTTGCCTTGCGGACGCCGCCGAGGCGCGTGCCCAGGCCGCCGGCGAGAATCACGGCGGCGGTGCGCATGTCAGCGCCGGAACCGGAAGACGAGGCTGAGCAGGATGCCGGCCACGATTCCCCAGAAGGCCGCGCCGATGCCGAAAAGGGTAACGCCGGATGCCGCGGTGACGAAGGTGACGATGGCGGGCAACCGGTCTTCATCATGGGCGAGGGCGCCCGATAGCGCCTGCGCGAGGCTGGACATGAGGGCAAGGCCGGCGACGGCCTGGATCAGGACCTGCGGCGAGGCGGCGATTAGGGCGGCGGCGAGACCGGCCAGGAGGGCAAAGGCGAGATAGCCGACACCGGCAGCGATGGGGGCAACCCAGCGTTTGGATGGATCGGGATGCGCTTCCGGGCCGGCGCAAAGGGCGGCGGTGATGGCGGCGAGGTTCACGGTGTGGGCGCCGAAGAGGGCGATGATGGCACTGGCGAGACCCGTGACGGTGAAGGAGGGGCCGGGCGAGAGGTCGTAGCCATTGGCTTTCATCACGGCGAGGCCGGGGAGATTCTGCGAGGCCATGGTGACGATGAAGAGCGGAATCGCCACGCGGACGAGGCCATCGAAGGTGAAGGCCGGCATGATGAAGGTGAGCGAGGGCAGGGCCGTTGCCATGCTGGCACCCTCGAGGTGGGTGTTGAACGCCAGGATCACGAAGGCCACGGCAACTGCGATCGGAACGGCGTAGCGGCGCAGGAAGGCGAGGCCGACGACCCAGGCGGCCAGTATCGGCAGCGTCAGCTGCGGCATGGCCTCGAGGGCGTGAAGAGGGGCGAGGCAGAGCGTGAGCAGGATGCCGGCCAGCATACCGTTGGCGATCGGAGCGGGGATTGCCGAGACGGCGCGGGAGAATGGCTTCCAGATGCCGGCGAGCACGATCAGCGCGGCAGCGACGATGAAGCCGCCGACGACGGCCGGAAAACCACCCTCGACTCCGCCGACCGTGGCCAGGAAGGCAACGCCGGGCGTGGACCAGGCTATGGAGACCGGAATGCGTGTTTTCCAGGCAATGGAAATGTTGAGGATGCCCAGGGCGATGCAGACTGCGAAGAGCCCGGAACCGGCCTGCTGCGGGGTGGCGCCCACTGCCGTGAGGCCCGCGAGCACGAGCGTGAAGGTGCTGGCATAGCCGACCACGGAGGCCAGGAGACCGGCGATCACCGGCTGGACATACCAGGCACGGGAAGAGCGCGATTGCGCGGGGTCAGTATCCTCTAGGGCGGACATGGGATCTCCGGACGCCGGTAGGAGCAGGAAAATCTGGCGGGCGTATAGTGTTGGCCGGGATTCTGCGCCGCTTCAACCGGTTTCGGTGATCGAGGCTTTGTTATGGGGCGCGTCTAAGGTGGGGCTTGCGGCGGCCGCGCGGCCATGAGACAGCCGGGCGACCCTGAAACCAGGGCTTTGAACTACCTGGAGTCCATTCCTCTATGAAACTTTACTACAAGCCGGGCGCATGTTCGCTGGCGGCGCATATCGTTGTCAACGAAGCCGGCCTTCCCGTGTCGCTCGAGCAGGTCGACCTGGCCAACAAGAAGACCGCGGACGGCGGCGATTATTTCGCGGTCAGCCCCAATGGCTACGTCCCGGCCCTGGCCATTGCCGACGGCGATGTGCTGACCGAGGCTTCGGTGGTGGTGCAGTACCTCGCCGACAAGCAGCCGCAATCCGGCCTGATGCCGGCCGCCGGCAGCATCGAGCGCTACAAGGCGCAGCAATGGCTGGCTTTCATCTCGACCGAGCTGCACAAGAATTTCGGCGTGTTCTTCAAGCCGGACAGCACCGACGCCATGAAGTCGAACAACAAGGCACTGCTCGAAAAGCGGCTGGCCTATGTCGACGGGCAGATTGCCGACAAGACCTACCTGCTCGGCGATATCTTCTCGGCTGCCGACGCCTATCTTTACACCGTGCTGCGTTGGGCCGGCTTTACCGGCGTTGCGCTCCCGGCCAATGTGTCGCGCTGGTTCGCTGCCGTCTCGGCTCGCCCGGCCGTGCAGAAGGCGCTTTCGGAAGAAGGCCTCGCCTGACCTGGACCCTGCGCCTTCCCGCGTCAGTGGGAGGGCGCCTTCCCGATTGTGAAGTCCTTTCGGGAAACTCTTGGCGCTGAGCTTCGTTGGCCCTTTGGAAAGCAAAGGAGAGCCACGATGAAAAAGAGCATCAGCTTCGCCACCGGCGCCGTCGTCATTCTCGGAATGGCGACTTTTCCGGCAATCGCACAGGACGCGCCCGCAGCCCAGCCGCAGGCCGAAGGGCAGGCGCCTGCAGTAACCGCGCCAACGCAGGTTGAGGAAAGCTATGCACGCGTCCTCGATGCCATCAAGGCGGGTGCAGCAGTTGCCGATATTTCGGGTAGTTCCGGTGCAGACGTGACAGTCGTGCAGCTTTCGGCGCTGCAGGGGGATACGGAGCACGATGGTGCCGAAGTCGACACCGCGATCACCGAAAACCAGGCCGCAGTTGCGGAATTGCGCACGGCCGTTGCCGCCAATGCGGCGCTGACCGCCAAACTCCAGGAAGTAGGCGTGACACCTGACCAGGTGGTGGCTGTCGCCAAGAACGATGACGGCAGCCTGCGCGTCTATGTGGACGATCGCAAGGGGTAGTCAGTAGCCGAGCTAGACGGCCTGTCCACGATAGTGCGCGAGCCGCTCCTGGGCATTCGCCTCGCGAGCGGCCCGCGCGACTTCGATCGGAACGACGCGACGGCCGACTGGCCAGAGTGAAAGGCCGGCGAGCTTGAACGCCTGCAGGCCGAACGGAATGCCGATGATGGTGAGGCAGCAGAGAACGCCCGCCACGAGGTAACTGAAAAAGAGTGCGAGGCCGAAGGTCAACGCCCAGAGGACGTTGAAGATGAAGCCCACCGTGCCGGTGACCGCCGTTGTGGCATCGAGGCCGCGATTGTCCAGTTCGCGGACGTGAACGACTTCCTTGCCGAAGGGGAAAGCGGACATCTTGGCCATTTCAAGCGCGGCGCGCGTGAGGGGCAGGCCGATGATGGTCAAGGCAAAGACAGCCGCGCCCACAAGCCAGATCAGGCCCGTAACGAAACCACCCAGGACGAACCAGATCACATTGCCAGCGAAGCGCATTTTTTCCTCTGCGAGAACTGCGGAGGAAATATAGGGCGTCGCGAGCCGATGCGTGAGTCTTCCGGACCAACAATCCAACCGTGATGCTGGAACCTAAGCCAGCCCGCTTTGTTGACCTGCCGTACCTGCGTCAAGAAAAGGGCAGAATGAAATGAACGGCATCATCTATCTGGTCGGGCTCGTCGTAGTCATCATGGCCATCCTCTCCTTCTTCGGTCTGCGCTGAATGAGCCGGGAAGAGGAGGTTTACATGGCATTGGAAACAGAAATCATCGAAGTGGCCCCGGCGGCGGGCACGAAGGATTCCTACGTCGATTGGCCCGCGATATTCGGCGGCATCGTGCTGGCGGTGGCGCTCGGGCTGGTCATGCTGACGTTCGGGTCGGCAATCGGGCTATCGCTGGTCAATTTTTCGGCGGCGCCGGACGTCTCGCCGATCTGGGTGGCGATCGCGGCTGGGACCTGGTTGCTTTGGGTCGAGGTCTCGTGCGCGATGGCCGGCGGCTATCTCACCGGGCGCATGCGCAAGCGGCTGCATGATGCGACCGAGCATGAATCGGATGTCCGTGACGGGGCGCACGGCCTTCTGGTCTGGGCTGGCGCGACGATCGTCGCGGTGATCGTGACGCTGTCGGGGCTCGGCGCCGCGGCCAATACAGTGGGGTCGGCGGTGGCCACCGTAACTGATGCGGCGTCGAATGTGGCGGGCGGTGCTGCGGACAATGCGACGGCTTATTTCACGGACGCCTTGTTCCGGCCGGTTGCGCCTGCCGGCGGTGCGGCGGCGGGAGCCGCGGCCAGCCCGACGCCTCCGGCCGCGGTGGGAACGGCAGTCAATATTGCCGATGCCCGCGGTGAGGCGGCGCGCATCCTGGCGCAATCGGCTGCCACCGGGTCGATGAGCGACGAGGACAAGGCCTACCTGGCCCAGGTTGTGGCCGGGACGACCGGCATGCCGCAGGCCGATGCGCAGGCCCGGGTCGACCAGGTGCTGGCCAATGTACAGGCGGCCAAGGACCAGGCGGCAGCGGTCGCCGAGACCGCCCGCAAGACCTCGGTGCTTGCAGCATTTCTTACCGCTGCGTCGTTTCTAGTGGCGGCAGCGGGCGCCTATTGGGCCGCCTCGATGGGTGGGCGGCACCGGGACGAAGGCACGGTGTTCACCGATGTCTTCCGTCGTTACTGAGCAAGGAGGAGAATCACCATGTTCCGAGCAGTAGGTCTCTGGCTCCTGGGCGTGCCCATCTGGCTGATCATCATCATCCTGCTCTTCATTCACCGATAAACGGCAACAGGGGCGCCTTGGGCGCCTCTGTTCTTTCGAGCATAGCTGATCGCGCAGCGCCAAGTGCGACGGCAAACTCACTGCATCTTAGGGAAAGCTGGAGGCCACGCCCGGAATTGAACCGGGGTACGCGGATTTGCAATCCGCTGCGTCACCACTCCGCCACGTGGCCTCACGGCGGGAGTATCTACGGGGCCGTAAAGGCTTATGCAAGCCCAGATGCTCCCCCGAGGGTGATTTTCTAGACAGTCTTCTTAACGGCGTCTGCACTTGTGGCGAGGCGTTCGGAAATACGGGCGCGGTTGGTGGCCTGGGCTTCGGGCGTTGGCTGCCAGTCGTTGCACCATTCGGCCGGGATGCCCGCTAGGAGGCCGGCAGAATCGGTGAAGGCGGGGCGGTAGCCGCGGGACTGCATCTCTGCGATGAGGCTGGCCTGACGCCGGGCCAGGTAGAGCAGGCGCGGGTAGAAGAAGCGCACGTGGCCGGAGCCCAGGCGGTATTCTGTGGGATTGCGGGTGTCATCGGGGCGCTCGCCGCGGGCTATGGCGGCGCGGACGAGCGCGAAGATGCGGGGCAGTTCGCGGTACTCGGCGACGAGGTGCTGAACCGTCAGCTCGGACGGCGGGACGCAGTTGATACGGGTCATGGCCTCGCGGCGTCAGCCGCGGCCGAGGAGCGTGGCGAGGAAATGCAGTACCGGCTCCCAGAAAATTCCCAGGAGCACGATGAGGACCGAGAGAATCAGGAGCGGGAGCTTGGCGCGGGTGGAGCCGCCGGTGCTGCCGTTCTGGCGGGCGCGCTGGTCGGCCGCCGCCTTTTTGGCCTGCTGTTCCTTCGCCTTCTTGCGATCCGAAAGCTTGACGATGTTGCTCATGGGAGCGCTCCTCGTAGTCCACTGATACGGATATCGCCACGAGGGGCTGCTGCCAAGTCGAGAAGACTAGGGTCCGTACTCAATAAGTCCCGGCGCCCCCAGAGCGCTTATCTCTTCATCCAACAATTCCAACGGAAGCGCTGTCCGTCTGCCGCGCCACACCCACTTCCCCGGCCGCGGAGCCGGGGCCCACGGATTGCTCCACTCGAGTGGAGGGTGGCAATGGGCCCCGGATCAAGTCCGGGGAAGTTCAGTGGTTGGGGCGCGGCCAGCGCAATCTCATCTACCGGCGCAATTGAGTACGAACTCTAGGCCAGCGTGATCCTGAAGCGGGCCTTGAAGTCGCCTTCCCACCACATGGGGAAATTCGTGCCCCACTTGTTGTTGTGGAGGTTGAAGCGGAGCCCGGCGTCGAAATCGGGCGGATTGCGGTCGAAGGGCATGAAGGGGGTAGCCGCGGGGCCCACGAGAGGCGTGTCCAGCGGGGTGATGGCGATGTCGTTGCGGCGGGCGGCGAAAATGGCCTGGAGCTGACCGCCGCCATGGGCGGCAACGCGGTTGGCCGGTTGCCAGAGGCCGGTCTTGAGGAAATCCCACGAACCGTTGCCGGCGGGCGTGAAGGTGAGGAACCCGGCTTCGGGCATGCGGTTGGCGGGCTTTTCGCGCAGGGTAAGCGTGAGCTCGATGGTGTTCTGGTCGATAGGCGCGAGGGCAAGGTCGACGCGGGCCGGGGCGCCGAGTTCGGTGTGTGCCTGGGGCGGGAGTGTCAGGGCGATGCCGGAGGCGATCCGGCCGGCAAGGGTGGGCTGCCAGGAGGCGGAGCGGGCGGTGTGGGCCTTCGCCAGACCGGGCTTGTCGTGGTCGAGAATGGCCCACTCGGCGCGATGGGTAAGGTAGGTATCCATGTGGCGCGCGATGTCGGCCGAGTCGTAGCTTTCGTAGCGGAAGCCGAGGAGCGAGCCGTTCAGGCCTTCGAGGCGGGTGCCCGAGGGCGCAGTGAGGCTGGCGACATCGCCAGTGGGCGTGAGTTCCAGGCTCCAGCCGTCGAGTGCGAGCGATTGCGTCGGAGCGCGATCGGCGAGTTCGACGGTGGCGGGCACGTCGAGTTCGGCCAGTGCCGCTTCTGCGCGGGCGCGGTCGGGTTGGGCGAGGTGATCGACGGCGCGGTCGAGATAGGCGCGCTGTTCGGCCCATGAGGCTTCGGTATAGGCGAAGCGGTAGTCGGTCTTGCGGGCGGCTTCGAAGGCGGGGCGGTCCCAGGCCTTGTCGTCGCGCAGGTAGCTCTTGATGTCGACGCCGCAGGTGTGTTCGGCGACCATGGCGAGCTCGCGCCCGAAAGCGAGGCGCGAAGGCGTCAGGCCTTCGGATTCAAAGGCGTCGTAGGTGCGCTGGAGGGCGCGGAAGCGGGCGGATTTGATGGGGTCGCTGGCGCTGCCATGAATCCAGCTATCGCCCAGTTCGATATCGAGCACGGGGAATTCGGAGCGGCGGTCCCAGAGGAGGGCGGCATAGGCGTCGAGTGTCGACGCGCGGAGCGTGGCGCCGGGATTGTGGGCCGCGATCTCGCGCAGGCCTTCGCTGGTCTGCGGCACGCTTTGCGGGCCGATATTGTCGCTGGTATGGGCGAAGCTCAGACCTTCTGTGAACCCTTGCGGGAAATGCGTGGTGCCGTAGGACTTCTGGTACATGACCACGATTTCCTCGCCGGACGGGGCGCGCCAGCGGAAGACGTCGGGCACGTCGGGCGGCGGGGAGGCGGTGTTGACGCCCAGATGCAGGAAGCGGATCCCTGCCTGCGCCATGAGCGGCACGATGCCCAGCGTGTGGCCGGGAACGTCGGTCATCTTGGCGGCAATGGTCTTGCGGCCAAAGCGCTTGTCGAGTTCCGCGGCATAGGAGAGGCCGGCGCGGAAGAGGGCCGGGGACATCAGCTCGCTATGGGTGGTGTAGGGCAAAGCGTGCCAGGTGATGAGGCCGCGCTCGATAGCCTGTTCGAGCCGGGCGATCTCGGCGGGGCTGCGGGAATTGAGATGGTCCCAGATCAGCCAGGCGCCGGTAGTCCAGATGAAGCGGGGCTCGTCGGGGTTTTCGCGGAAGAAGTGCTCGCCCGTATCGATCGCCTGCGGGATGAAGCGCTCGTGATACTGGCGGCGGACTTTTTCGGCGTGGTCGGTGAAACCGATATCGAGATGGGTCTTGAAGACAACGTTGATGACCGGCGCGGCCATAGGGATATGCTTTCGGTAAAGGACTAGCCGACCGTGCCGCGCACGACGAGCTTGGTGCGGATGGTCTCGGACAGAGCCGGGGCATCCGGGTTCTTGAGGCGGCGCAGGATCAGGCGGACGAGGGCGCGAACGCGCTCGTCCAGATCGATGCGCACGGTGGTGAGGTCGTAGCTTTTCCAGTGGCTCTGCGCGATGTCGTCGAAGCCGACGACCTTGACGTCCTGCGGCACCTTGAGGCCGAGCTCGTGGCGCAGGGCGTCGAGGACGCCGAAGGCACCGACGTCGTTGGCGGCGAAGATGGCATCGACGCCGTCGCCGATACGGAAGAGGTCGATTGTGGCGCGGTAGGCGGTGTCATAGGTGAAATCGCCCGGCACGATGAGCGGCTCGCCCAGGCCGCGCGCGGCCATGACCTGGCGCAGCACATATTCGCGCTCGAGGCTGGCGGAGGCGTGGGGGTCGCCGGCGAGATAGGCGAAGCGGCGGGCGCCAAAGCCCTGCATGAGGGCGATGGCCTGGTCGATGCCGTCGCGCTGGATGACGTCGAGGCGATCGAAGCGCTGGCCGGGAGCAATGGGCTCGATGGTCTCTTCGTGCGGATAGCTCACATAGATCGGCACGGCGCGATCGAGGATCTGGCCGAGGATTTCGGGGCCGACATTTTCGGTGAAGGCGATGACCGAATCCGGGTTGTAGCCCTTCATATAGGTAAGGAGCTGGCTATCCATCGAACGATCGGTGCGCGTCTTGAAGAGCAGGGTGGCGAAGCCTTCTGCCTGGAGTGCGGTGGTGAGGGCGTCGATCTCCTGGCTTTCCCAGGGCGAGCAGACATCGGGCACGATGACGCCGACGAGATGGGAGCGGCGGGTGACCAAGGAGCGCGCCGCAACATCGGGCGTGTAATTGAGCTCCTGGGCGACCTTCAAAATCCTGTCGCGCTTTTCGGGTTTGATCGAGGCATGCGGGTTGAAGGCGCGGGAGACGGCCACGCGCGACACCTCGGCAACACGGGCGACATCGTCGGCCGTTGCCCGGTTCCTCGCTCTGCTGGTCGCCTCGCTCACGCCAAAACCTGCCTCGATAATGAAAGCGCTTACAATCTGTTTTGGCGTTTCGCCGATGTGCAGTCAAGCTGGGGTATGCCGAAGGCCCCGGATTTTGCGCGTTATGGCAGCAAGGCTGCCCTGTCATTGCAAATTCATTAAGGACCCGATTGACGCAAAGTGAAAACGTGTTCAATCTCACGCTCGTGAACTGCGGTTCTACCCCAGCGCACTGAAATCGACTGCCGGCCAAGTCCGGACCATCGAATGGGAGGAAACTTCGATGAGCAATCGTCTGCGTTCGTATTTTATCGGCCTTGCTGCGGCGACCGCTCTGGTCACGCCCGCCCTGGCCGTTGACCTGACCATCACCTGCCGCTGCGTGGAAGGCGGCGTGAACAGCGAAACCGCCGTCTGGATCAAGCAGGACGTGATCCCCGGCTTTGCCGCCAAGGCCAAGGCCGACGGCAAGGACATCAACGTCGCCCTCAAGGAATTCGGCGGGCAGGACGAGCAGCTTACCCAGCAGCTCGCGCTCGACTTCTCGACCGGCGCCGGCGCCGACATTTCCGGCTTCGACGGCTTCCTGATCCCGAGCTTCGTGGAAGGCAATCTTCTGAAGCCGCTCGAGGACCTCGGCGGCGATGCGGTCAAGAACTGGGAAGGCTGGGGCCATATCGCCCAGGGTTCCCGCGACCTGATGAGCTACAAGGGCAAGGATTATGGCCTCGCCCTCGGCACGGACGTGCGCGCCATCTTCACCCGCAAGGACCTGCTGCAGGCCGCCGGCATCGACCCGGCGACGTTCCAGCCCAAATCCTGGGCCGAACTGCTCGACGCTGCCCGCGCCCTCAAGAAGGCCAACCCGGACAGCTTCCCGCTCCAGCTCAATGCGGGCGTGAACATGGGCGAAGCCACGACCATGCAGGGCTATTGGATGGCGCTGCTCGGCACGGGCGAGGCGGTGACCGATGCCGATGGCAAGTACATCGTTTCGAGTCCCGGCATCCTCGACACGCTCAAGCTCTACAAGACCATCTATGTAGACGAACAGCTCGGCGACCAGCGCGCCCAGCTGCTGGCTGATGGCCGTAACCGCACCTTCACCAACTTCCGCGACGGCAAGACCATGATGCTCGTCGAGGGCGACTGGTTCTACAACTCGGTGATGGCACCGGGCGCCGAATTCGCCGTGGATGACCGCGCCGCCAAGGTCGGCTGGGCCTCCATGCCGGCCGAAGAGCCGGGCAAGGGCCTGCGCGGGCAGGATTTCGTGACGGTTTCGGGCGGCACGGGCTTCGTGATCAACCCGAACACGGCTCATCCGGCGGAAGCCTGGGACTTGCTGGCCTTCATGAACAGCGCCGACCAGCTCAACGCCTTCCAGAAGCTGCGTGAAGCTCGCCGCATCCGCGACGACGTGCCGACCCCGAACAACGTCTATCTGCAGGAAACGCAGAAGTCGCTGCTGCCGCTGACCACGGCGCGTCCGAACGATCCGAACTACAACAAGGTTTCCGCTGAAATCCAGCGCATGACCGAGAGCGTGGTTTCGGGCGAACTGTCGCCGGAAGACGCCATGGCCCAGTACAAGGCCGCCGTCATCGGCATCGTGGGCGAAGCCAACACGGTTTCCAAGTAAGTCGGGTTCCTCCCTGGGGGGAAGGCCGTTGCGGCCTTCCCCTCATCCGGCGCTTCGCGCCACCTTCTCCCAAGGGGCGAAGGTATCCGAGGCCGTTTGCGCGGACTGTGCCCCCAGGAGTTCTCGCCCTATCGGGCGGGGCGGCGAGGGGCTGTCTCGAGGCCGAGTATTGGGCGATCAATGAAGAAATTCTCCCTGTTATCCACCCGGGCGGGTGCACTGTTCCTGACGCCGGCGGCGATCCTGGTGGCGCTGTTCGTCATCATCCCGTTCTTCTGGGTGATCTTCGTTTCCTTCACCAACCGCACGCTGCTCGGGAGCACGGCGGTCAATCCCGACTTCGTCGGCTTTGCCAATTACCTGACGCTGTTCAATCCCGAGACGTTCTTCACGCGCGGGCAGTTCGGCTTCTCGCTGATCCTGACCACGCAGTTCGTGATCCTTTCGGCCCTGGTCGGGCAGGCGCTGCTCGGGCTGCTGCTGGCCTGGCTGATGCAGGCGGTGCCCAAGCCGCTCAAGGCCTTTACGGAAACCTTCGTCATCGCGGCCTGGATCCTGCCCGAAGTGGTGATCGGCTTCGCCTGGTTCGCCTTCCTCGACTACGACAACGGCACGCTCAACGGCATGCTGCGCTCGGTGGGATTGCCCGGTGCCGACCTGCTGCTCCAGCAACCGTTCTGGGTGATCGTGTTCTTCAACACGTGGCGCGGCGCGGCCTTCTCGATGATGCTGTTCAACTCGGCGTTCCAGTCGATCCCCCCAAGCTACTTCCAGGCGGCTGACGTGGCCGGCGCGACGTCGTTCCAGAAATTCCGCGATATCGCGCTGCCGCTCATCCGCGGGCATGTGGTGACGGACCTGATCCTCATCACCATGTGGACGTTCAACGTCTTCACGCCCTTCATCCTCACCCATGGCGGGCCGTCGTACCGGACGGAACTGCTCTCCATCTATACGTACCGCATCGCCTTCAAGGACTTCGAGTTCGGCAAGGGCGCGGCGGTGGGCGTCATCATCATGCTGATCAACCTCGCCTTCGCGCTCGTCTACCTGCGCATCGCGCGCGGCCGCAAGAAGGAGGAGGCCGAGTCATGAGTGCCGGACAGTTCTTCTCGCGGCTGGGCTATTCGATCCTCTCGTGCCTTATCGGCGTGATCTTCGCGCTGCCGCTCATCTGGTTCATCTTCGCGCCGTTCAATGCGCGGGCGGAACTTGGGCTGGCCATTCCCAACCCGTTCACGCTCCAGAATTTTTCGACCGTGTTCGAAAACACCTTCGCGGTACGAGCGCTGCTCAACAGCCTGATCCAGGCGCTGGGTGGGGTGGTGCTGGTCGGGTTCGCGGCGACACTCGCCGCCTACGCGTTGTCTCGCTCGTCGGTCCCTGGCAAAGGCGCGGTGACCTACATATTGCTGCTGTTCTCGTCCGTGGTGTCGGGTTCGGCCGCCATGGTGCCGATTTTCCTCATCATTTCGGCGATGGGGCTGATCGACAGCCATATTGCGGTGATCCTCGTTTTCGGCGGCGGGCTGCTGCCGACGGCGATGTTCATCCTGCGCGATTTCATCGACGGCATTCCGCGCACCTATGAGGAAAGCGCGATGGTGGCGGGGGCTTCCCCGGTCCAGGCCTTCTTCGACGTGGCGCTGCCGGTGATCCGGCCGGGCATCGTGGTCGTGGTGGTGTGGGCGTTCGTCAACATCTGGGGCAGCTTTCTCATTCCCTTCATCCTGCTGCGCAGCGACAGCGTCATGCCGGCATCGGTGGCGATCTATTCCTTCTATTCGGAGGCGGGCACGCCGATCGTCACGCTCCTGGCGGCCTATTCGCTCATCTATTCGCTCCCCGTTATCGTCCTTTACCTGTTCGTGAGCTGGAAATTCGGTTTCCGGTTCTTCGGCGGCATCAAAGCGTAAGTCTCATGGCCTCAGTAGAATTCCAGAAAGTCACCAAGAGTTTTGGCAGCTTCCATGCCGTGCAGGGCGTGGACCTCCAGATCGGGGACGGCGAGTTCGTATGCCTTCTCGGGCCCTCCGGCTGCGGCAAGACCACGAGCCTGCGCATGATCGCCGGGTTGGAGACGCCGACCTCGGGCAAGATCCTGATCGGGGGCGACGACGTCACCAACCTGCATCCCAAGGACCGGCAGATCTCGATGGTCTTCCAGGATTATGCGCTCTATCCGCACATGAACCTGGCCGACAACATCGCCTATCCGCTGAAAGTGCGCGGCGAGGCGGTGGAAAAGCGCCATGCGCGGGCCAAGGAAGTGGCCGACGTGCTCAAGATCGGCGACCTGATGAACCGGCTGCCGGCGCAGATTTCGGGCGGGCAGCAGCAGCGCACGTCGCTGGCGCGCGCGCTGGTCTATCCGAGCCGCGTCTATCTCTTCGACGAGCCGCTTTCCAACCTCGACGCCAAGCTGCGGCTGGAGGCGCGCGGGTTCCTCAATCACCTGCAGCGCGACATGGGCATGACGGCGGTTTACGTGACGCACGACCAGGCCGAGGCCATGGCGCTCGCCACCCGCATTGCGGTGATGGATAAGGGCCATATCGTGCAATACGCGCCGCCCATCGAAATCTACCGCCGCCCGGCGACGACGTTCGTGGCCAATTTCGTCGGCAACCCGCCGATGAACCTGGTGCCGGCCGAAGGCATGATCGAGAACGGGGCGCTGCAATTGCGGGCGCATGGACTGAGCGCGCGCGAGCTACCGATGTCCAGGGGCATCGCCAAGGCGCTCGAGCGCGGCAAGACGCTGACGCTGGGCGTGCGGCCCGAGCACCTGTCGATCGGGGCGATCACCGACGCCAACACCATTTCGGGCAAGCTTTTCGCCAACGAGAATATGGGGCCGGAAAAGCTCGTGACCTTCGAGCGGATTGATGGCGGCCGAGTGACGGCCCGCATCTTCACCGATGACCTTGTGGATGTGGGCGACACGGTGACTTTCGCCTTCGAGGCGCGGCATGCGCATGTTTTCGATGGCGATGGCCTCCGCATTCCGATGGACGACGAGCAGCCGTTGACGCCCTAAGCCGCAACACCAGTCCGGCCCTCCTCGCGAGGAGGAGGGCGGTTTCCCGTTTCGAGCCAGAGCAGATGTCTCACACGCGCAATATCCAGATCACGCCGGCCGACCAGGCGGCAAATCCCTATTTCTACGTGCCGTTCGACGTTCCCGAGGGCACGACGCGCATCGATGTGACGATGAGCTATCCCAAGGCCGACAATTGCGTGATCGACCTGGGCGTGCTGGACCCGCGCATTACCGATTATCCGTCGCGCGAAGGTTTCCGTGGCTGGTCGGGCGGGGCGCGGGACAGCTTCTTCGTAGCCAGGGACGACGCGACGCCCGGCTATATCCACGGCGAAATCCAGCCGGGACGCTGGCAGGTGATCCTTGGTCTCTACAAGGTGCCGCCGGAAGGCGCCGAGGTGACGCTGACCTATGCGCTCGACGACGCGCCGCGTCAGTTGACCGGGCAGCCGGAGCGTACGTTCCCGGTGCGGCCGGGCGCGGGCTGGTATCGGGGCGACCTCCATACGCACACGTTCCATTCCGATGCGCGCGGAGCGCCGGAATTGCTGCACGCGGCGGCCAAGCAGGCCGGGCTCGATTTCCTGGCGGTGGCTGACCACAACACCATCACGCAGCGGCGCTATTTCCATCCGCAATCCTCGCCAGACCTGGTTTTCGTGCGCGGCATGGAAGTGACCACGGCGACCGGGCACGCCAATGTCTTCGGCGTCGACGCCTGGATCGATTTCCGCATGACCAGACCCGAGCATGCCCATGTGCTGGCCGATATGGTCCACGAGCATGGCGGTTTGCTCTCGATCAACCACGACAAGCCGACCATTCCCTGGGATTACGAGTTGCCCGATGCCGACCTGCAGGAGGTCTGGCAGACGGCGTGGCTGGCCTATAACTGGATCGCGCTGGCGCGCTATCAGGAGCGGCTGGCGCACGGTTTGCGCATTTCGGCCATCGGCGGCAGCGACTTCCACCAGCCGGACCGGCTGCTGCCGGAAGGCCCGTTCGTGGTCGGACGGCCGACGACTGTGCTTTACCTCCCCGAGCTTTCCGAGGACGAAATCCTCAAGGCGATGAAGGCGGGCAGGGGCTACGTCACCGAAAGCCCGACCGGGCCGCACCTGGCGATCTTCATCGGCGAGGTGCCCATGGGCGGGGAAGTGCCGGCCGGCGAGATCGAAGCGCGAGCTGAAGTGCGCGGCGCTGCTGGCGACAGGTTGGTCTGGGTCGACGCGACTGGCGTGGTCGGGGAGACCATGATCGATGGCGACGACGCCATGCTGACGTGGAAGGGTACGCCAAAGCTCTTCCTGCGTGCCGAAATCATTGCCGTTGCCAGCCACGACCGCATTTTCGCCGAGACGGAGGGCGCGAAAGTGCATATCTCGGATGCCGACCTCATCGACTTCGAGGGCCAGCCGATCCGGCGCGCGCTCTCCAATCCCATCTACATCAATAGCTGACGCTTTTCAGGACTTTTGGACATGTCGCTCAATACTGCCCAGCGCCTCGACAGGTTGAAGACGCGCCTCGCCGAACTGCCGATGTGGCGCGAAAGGGCGGCCGTGCCGATTGCCGACTGGCGCTTCGAAGACCAGCCGATCGCGCTGGGCGACGGCTGGCCGCACCGCAACGCGCCGGTGAAGTTCACGGCCTCGGCGCAAGTGCCGGCCGACTGGCCGCTGGAAGAGACGATCCTGCGCATGGATGTAGGCGGGGAAAGCCTGCTTTCGCTCAACTATGCCGATGGCAGCGTCAAACGTTTCGGGCTCGATCCCTATCACCGCGAATTCCCGGTGACGGGCCGCTCCTTCGCCATCGAAACCCAGAGCGTGCCGCGCCTGCCGTTCGGCGAGCCGGTGCGCAAGCCTGTGCTGACCGAAGGCCGGCTGATCCGTCTCGAAACCGAACTCGACGACCTCCACCTGCTTCTTACGCAAGTGGCGGAAACCGCTGAGGTGCTTGGTGAACATGAGGTCGTGCCGCATCTGCTGACAGCGGCGGAAGCGACCTTGCGCAGCCTTGTCTGGCCCTCGGCGACAGCTGACTACGTGGCGCGCACGGCGCCGCTGGAACAGCAGCAGAAGATCTGGGAATTGCCCGAGCTCAAGGCCGATCCCGCCGGGCTCGATGACGAACATCGCGCCTCGATCCGCGCGACCCATGCGGCACTGACCCAAGCACTGCGCGAATTGCAGAAGCGCTATCCGCCGCAGGGCGATATCGTGATGACGGGGCATGCCCATATCGACCTGGCCTGGCTCTGGCCCTATGGCGAGACGCGCCGGAAAGTGCGCCGCACGTTCCATACGGCCCTGGGCCTCATGGAGCGGAGCGACGATTTCCGCTTCAACCAGTCGACGGCGGCCTATTACGACCAGCTCGAACGCGACGATCCGGCGGCGCTCGAAGCCATCAAGGCGCGGGTCAAGGGGGGGACGTGGGAAACCATCGGCGGCATGTGGGTCGAGCCCGACACCAACATGCCGACCGGCGAGAGCCTGTCGCGCCAGATCCTTTATGGGCAGCGTTATTTCGAGCGCACTTTTGGCGTGCGTCATACGGTCTGCTGGCTGCCCGATTGCTTCGGCTTCTCGGGGGCGCTGCCGCAGTTGTTGCGGCAGGGCGGCATCGAGAACTTCTTCACCATCAAGGTGAACTGGAATGAGACGGACCGCTTCCCCTATGACCTCTTCTGGTGGGAAGGGCTCGATGGCAGCCGGGTGTTGGCCCATACGTTCGACAACCCGATCGAAGGCTATAACGGCATCGTCCGGCCCTCGACCTATCTCCACACCTGGCAGAATTTCCGCGGCAAGACGCGCCACGACACGACGCTGCTGGCCGTCGGCTATGGCGATGGCGGCGGTGGCGTGAACCCGGAAATGGTGCGCCGCGCCGAGCAGCTGCGCGATTTTCCGGCGCTGCCGCAGGCGCGTTGGGGCAAGGTGGCGGACTTCTTTGCCGCTGCCCACGCCAGTGCCGAAAAGGTCGGACTGCCGACCTGGAGCGGGGAAATCTACCTCGAACTGCACCGCGCGACGCTCACCACGCAAAGCCATGTGAAGCGCACGCATCGCCATGCGGAGCGCGCGCTCATCACGGCGGAAACTCTGGGTTCGCTGGCGGCGCTGCTGGGCGGCGCGCAGCCGCAGAGCCTCGAAAAGCTCTGGCATCCGGTGCTCAAGAACGAGTTCCACGATATCCTGCCGGGCTCGGGCATTCGTGAGATCAACGCCGAAGCCAAAGCGGAGCTGGAAGAGGTGATCGAGGCGGCCGGAGCCGAGCAGGCGGCGGCGCTCGAGCGGATCGCGGGGCACTTGCCGAAGGGCGATGTGCGCGACGCGATTGTGGTGGTGAACCCTTCGCTCTCCGAACGCCCGGTGCGGTTCACGCTCGAGGACGGCTCGCAGGTTGCCAGCGATGGCGTCGTGCCGCCGCTGGGTGTGGCGGTGCTCGATCATGCAAAGATCGCGCCGATGGCGGGCCTCGTGGTCGCGACCGACCGATTGGAGAATGCGCATATCCGGGCCGAGATCGGCGCGGATGGCACGATCACCAGCCTCATTCACAAGGACAGCGGGCGCGAGGCCCTCAGCGACCGCGGCAACCAGCTCTGGGTCTACACCCACGACAAGCCGCGCAACTGGGACGCCTGGGACATGGACGAGGACTATGCCGAAGTCGGCGTGGAACTCACTGAGGTCGAGAGTGTCGACGTAGTGGAGGCGGGGCCGCATCGCGGCGCCATCCGCATCGTCAAGTGCTTCCGGGATTCGCGCGTGGTGCAGACCTATGCGCTCACGGCCAATGGCCGCCGGCTCGATGTCGAGACCGAAATCGATTGGCACGATCGGCGTACATTCCTGCGGGCGCTGACGCCGGTGGCCGTGCGCTCGGATTTCGCGACCTTCGAATGCGCCTATGGCGTGGTGCGGCGCTCGACGCATACCAATACCTCCTGGGACCAGGCGCGCTATGAAGTGCCGGCGCATCGCTTTGCCGACCTCAGCGAGCCCGATTTCGGTCTGGCCGTGCTCAACAACGCCAAATATGGGCATTCGGCGCGCGGCAACGTGCTGGGCCTGAGCCTGATGCGCTCGCCGATCTATCCCGACCCGCTGGCCGACGAAGGCGAGCAGCGCTTCACCTATGCCCTGATGCCGCATGCCGGCGACTGGGCTGTCGGTGGCGTACGCGAGGAAGCCGAAGACCTCAACCAGCCGCTGCTGGCGGCGAGGGCATCCGGCCTTGCGGCGGGCGTGGTGACGCCGGTTGGTGTGACCGGCGTGACAGCGGCGCTTTCGGGGCTCAAGCCGTCCGAGGATGGCAAGGGGCTGGTGCTGCGCGTTTACGAGCCGCGCGGTGCGCGTGGCGAGTTCGGGTTCTCGTTGCCGGCTGGCTGGACGAACCGGGGCGCGGTGACGCTGCTCGAAGAGCCGCAGGACCGGAATGCGCCGGTCGACCTGATGCCGTTCGAGGTTCGGAGCTGGCGGCTCGGGAAGGCGTAAAGTCATCCGCGATTGACGCTGGCTTGAGCCAGCAGGTCTCCCTCCCCCTTGCGGGGAGGGGTGAGCATGCCGAGAGTTCGGTGCCTGCTGCCCACCCCCACCCTCAATCCCTCCCCGCAAGGGGGAGGGAGGCGGAGTGCTCCACTCGGACGGCCAGAGGCTCCGCCCTAGGGACGGTCCGTTATGGCAAGCGTCGAGCTTACGGCAGCATTACCCCGCTGCTTTCCCGCCCTAAACCTCCCCGCCACTCCCCTTGAACGCAACCTGCGCCCCGGCTAAGCACGGTTAAGAAACGCTAAACCGGAAAGTTGAGGTCAATGGTGGATTTCGCGCGGGCGCGAGCCGTGATGGTGGATAACCAGGTGCGGACTTCAAACGTCAACGAAAGGCGTCTGCTGGCCGTGCTGGGACAGGTGCCGCGCGAGCGGTTCGTGCCGGAGAGCCGCCGGGCGCTGGCCTATATCGATGAGGCTATTCCCCTGCTGGGCGATGCGGGCGCACGATACCTTGCGCCTCCAGCGCCCTTTGCCAAGCTGGTGCAGCTTGCCGACATCCAGGAGAACGAGCGCGTTCTCGAGATCGGCGCCGGCACCGGCTATACGACCGCCGTCCTTGCCGGCCTTGCCCGCGAGGTGGTCGGTGTCGAGCCGAACGCCGAACTGGCTACTGCCGCACGCGATAACCTGCAGGGTCTGGGCATCGAAAATGCCCGGATCGTGGAGAATGCGTTCGACGCACCGCTCAAGGGCGAAGGCCATTTTGATGTCGTATTTTTCTCGGGATCGGTCCGGGACGTCCCCGATTCGGCCTTTACCTCGCTTCGCGATGGTGGAAGGCTGGTCGTATTGGTGCTGGGTGGGCTTACGGGCACTGCCCATGTTTTCGTCAAGGTGGGCAAGGACATAGCGTCGCGAGCAGAGTTCAACACGAACATTCCGGCCCTGCCGATGGCTAAGGCCCCGGAACAGTTCGTCTTTTAGCCGCCGCTCCCGTTGGGGAGCATAACTGACCCATGCGTCGGCAGTGTTGCCCGACGACCACGGGGTTAGGACTTTTGACATTAATATTCTGTAGGGATTGCCTATACGCATTGGCAATCCCATGTGCCCGGCATACTGTCCCCGGGCTGGAGGCGTGGGTTATGAATTTTCGTACTATTTGTGTAAGCGCATTGGCGCTTGTCGTGGCCGCTGCGCCGGTCAGCGTACAGGCGGAGTCGCTTCGCGAGGCGCTTACAGCTGCCTACAACAACAATCCGAACATCACCTCGGCGCTGCTGGCGGTCAAATCGACGGCCGAAGGCATCGTGACGGCCAAGGCCGGCCGCTTGCCCTCGATCGGGGCGGGGCTCGACCTGACCCACAGCTTCAACAACGCCGTCAACGGTAATTTCAACTCGACCGACACGGCGACGCTGGGCCTCTCCTACAACCAGACGCTCTTCGACAACGGCAAGACCGACGCCGCCATCGAGCAGGCGCGCGCCATGACTGAAGTGTCGGCGCAAGCGCTGCGCAATGCCGAGCAGAACGTGCTGCTCTCGGTGGTGCAGGCCTATATGGGCGTCATCCGTGACTCCCAGCTCGTGCAACTGCGCTCGGACAACGTGAAGTTCCTGCAGGCGCAGGTGAAATCGGCTCAGGACCGTCTGGATATCGGTGAAGGCACCAAGCTCGACGTCTCGCAGGCCCAGACGGGTCTCGCCACGGGCGTCGCTTCCTATCAGGCCGCCATCGCGAACCTGCAGACCAGCCAGGCGAGCTACGAGCGTTGGGTTGGCCACAAGCCGCGCAACCTGACGCAGGATTTCAGCTTCAAGGGCATGCTGCCCAAGTCGGTCGAAGAGGCCATCGCCGCTTCCGACGTCTACCATCCGGCCATTCTCTCGGCCAAGGCCGCCATCCGCGCCGCGCAGTCGGGCTCCGACCAGGCGCGCGCCGCCTTCGGCCCGACGATGAACCTCATCGGCAAGATCGGCACCACCGGCACGCTCAACGAAAGCGCCGGCAACAGCACCAACGTCATCAGCGGCTCTGTCGGGCTTTCGCTGTCGATCCCGCTTTATTCGGGTGGCGTCCTGGGCGCTTCGGTCCGCAAGGCCAATCTCGGTCAGATGAAGAGCGAGTTCGACGCGCAGGTCACCCGTGACCAGGTGCGTGAAGCCGTGGTGACCTCTTGGGCCACGCTGCAGAACGCAGTAGCGCAGATCGACGCCGCGCAGCAGGCGCTCAACGCGGCCAGCCTCGCGCTCGACGCCACCGTGCAGTCGCGCGATGTCGGCCAGTCGACCACGCTCGACGTGCTCAATGCGCAGTCGCAGGTGACGCAGGCCCGTGAATCGCTGATCAGCGCCACCTCCAGCCGTGTCATCGCGTCCTTCGCGCTGGTTTCGGCCACGGGTAAGCTCTCTGCGGGCGACCTCAAGCTTCCGGTCAAGATCAAGTCGGCCGACGGCTACATCGCCACCGTCGAGGACGTCTGGCAGGACCTGCGCGCTATCGCCGAATAAGCGCAGCGAAATTTGCGATCTCGTTTCGAGCCCGGCTCCCGAAAGGGAGGCCGGGCTCAACTTTTCGTGGAAGACCGCTTTGGCGCCAATGGCTTCAGTTCAAATGGGCGGCAGGCAGGTCTAATGTGGAAAGACGAATCACCATCAGGCTGCCGGAGCGATACCCGGTGGCAGTGAGGCCCATATGAACAAGCCCGCGCCCAAGGAACCCTCGATGGACGAGATCCTGTCGTCCATTCGGCAGATCATCGCCGACGACGATGCGGGCGTCACCACGCGCCGGCCTTCGTTCCAGGCGGTCAATTCCGATGGTCCGATGCAGGCCAAGCCGGCGCAGGTGGCTGAAGCTGCCGCCGAACCGCTGCGGGCCTCAATCGAGCCAATTTCCTTCGATATTCCGGGCGATGACGATGACGGCGAGGATGCCGAGCCGTTGACGCTTTCCGCGGCCCAGATGCTGCCGGCCGACGAGCCGGAAGCGAGCGACATGGACTTCTCCGTCGATGCGCTTCTTGCCGAAGTCGACGCCGAGGCCAGCAGCAAGCCCGTGCTGGTCGACCCGGAAGACGTGACCTTTGAACCGGAGCAGGATGAAATGGCGGCAGATGCAGCATTCGTGAGCGAAGCCAAGTCCGAGCCGGCCTTCGAGCCCGAAGCGCCCCGTTTTGCGGCCAAACCGATCGACATGCCGGCTTTCGAGGCCCCGGCCGCAGCGCCATTGCCCGATCCGACGCTCACTGCCGATCTCGCCAATCAACTCCTCGAACCTACTACGGAAGCTGTCGTGCGTTCGTCCTTCTCGCGGCTCAATCCCCTCCCGCTCGGCAACCAGGGCGTCACCATCGAGTCCATGATGCGCGAGATGCTCCGCCCCATGCTCAAGGAGTGGCTGGACGAAAACCTGCCGACCATCGTCGAGCGCATGGTCGAGAAGGAAATCGCGCGGGTATCCCGAGGCGTTGAATAATCGCCGGTCAGCGCCTAGTTGACATAGGCGCAACCGTTTTGCTTGAAGACTGAACCGAATTTTCGGCCCGCCGAGACCGCTGTCGTGGTCCTGGTGGGTCACTGCTGTTGGAAAAACCCGAGATGATCGACAAGACTTACGAGCCTGGCAGTGTCGAAGGCCGCATCTACCAGGCCTGGCTCGACGCCAATGCATTCGCCGCGGGGGCAGGAGCCCAGCCGGGCGCGGAGAGCTTTACGATCGTCATCCCGCCGCCCAACGTGACGGGATCGCTCCATATCGGGCACGCTCTCAACAATACGATCCAGGACATCCTGGTCCGCTACAACCGCATGCTGGGCAAGGACGTGCTCTGGCAGCCGGGCACGGACCATGCCGGCATCGCCACCCAGATGATCGTGGAGCGCCAGCTTGCCGAGCGGCAGCAGCCCGGCCGTCGCGAGATGGGCCGTGAGAAATTCCTCGAGCGCGTGTGGGAATGGAAGGCGGAAAGCGGCGGCGCCATCCTCAACCAGCTGCGGCGTCTGGGCGCCTCGGCCGATTGGTCGCGCGAGCGCTTTACCATGGGCGATCGCGGCCAGCCGGACGACCAGATGGTGCGCGCCGTCATCAAGGTGTTCGTCGAGCTCTATGAGCGCGGCCTGATCTATCGCGCCAAGCGGCTGGTCAACTGGCATCCGGGGCTGGAAACGGCCATTTCCGATCTCGAAGTGGAGAACATCGAGGTCAAGGGCAATATGTGGCACCTGCGCTATCCGCTTGCGGATGGCGTGACCTATCAGTTCCCGATCGCGTTCGACGAGGAAGGCAAGCCGACCGAGTTCGAGACGCGCAACTATATCGTGGTGGCGACGACGCGTCCGGAGACCATGCTGGGCGATACCGGCGTTGCCGTGCACCCGGAAGACGAGCGCTACAAGTCGCTTATCGGCAAGTTCGTGGAACTGCCGCTGGTGGGCCGGCGCATTCCGATCGTGGGCGATGAATACGCTGACCCGACGCTGGGTTCGGGCGCGGTGAAGATCACGCCGGCGCACGATTTCAACGACTTCGAGGTCGGCCAGCGTAACAACCTCGAAGCCATCAACATCTTCACGACCCGGGCCGCGATCAACGAGAACGCGCCCGAGAAGTATCGCGGGCTCGATCGGTTCGAAGCGCGCAAGCAGGTGCTGGCCGATCTTGAGGCCATCGGCGTCTTCGATCATGTCGAGGACAAGAAGATCATGGTGCCGCATGACGAGAAGTCCAAGCTCGTCGTGATCGAGCCCTACCTGACCGACCAGTGGTTCGTGCAGGCCGAAATCCTGGCGCAGCCGGCGCTTGCCTCGGTGCGCGAGGGCCGCACCAAGTTCGTGCCGCAGCAATATGAGAACACCTATTTCGCCTGGCTCGAGAACATCAAGCCGTGGTGCATTTCGCGCCAGCTCTGGTGGGGGCATCAGATTCCGGCCTGGTACGGTCCGGACAAGACGTGCTTCGTGGCATCCACCGAGGAAGAGGCCAAGGCCAAGGCACTCGCCCATTACGGCGAGCCTGTCGATCTCAAGCGTGATGAGGACGTGCTCGATACGTGGTTCTCGTCGGCGCTCTGGCCGTTCTCGACGCTTGGCTGGCCCGACGAGACCGCCGAGCTCAAGCGCTATTACCCGACGAGCGTGCTCGTCACGGGCTTCGACATCATCTTCTTCTGGGTCGCCCGCATGATGATGATGGGGCTGGAATTTCTCCATGAGGAGCCGTTCCACACCGTTTACATGCATGCCCTTGTCCGCGACGAGAAGGGCCAGAAGATGAGCAAGACCAAGGGGAACGTGATCGATCCTCTCAGTCTGGTTGATCAGTATGGCGCCGACGCAACCCGGTTTACCCTCACGGCCATGGCCGCGCAGGGGCGTGACCTGCGCCTCTCGATCAATCGCGTCGAGGGCTACCGCAACTTCGTGACCAAGCTCTGGAACGCCGCGCGCTTCCTCGAGATGAACGAGTGCTTCCGTGTCGAGGGCTACGATCCCAAGGCGAACAAGGTGGCTCTCAATCGCTGGATCGTCGGGGCGACCGCGCGTGCGGCTGCGTCGGTGACCAAGGCCATCGAGGACTACAAGTTCAACGAAGCGGCCAATAATGCCTACGACTTCGTCTGGGGTACGTTCTGCGACTGGTATGTGGAGCTGGCCAAGCCGGTGTTCATGGGCGAGGATGCGGCGGCCAAGGCCGAAACGCGCGCTACCGCCGCCTGGGCGCTCGACCAGATTCTCAAGATCCTGCATCCGATGATGCCGTTCGTGACCGAGGAACTCTGGGGCGAGACCGGCAAGGTCGGTCCCGCCCGCGAGGACCTGCTGGTACTGACGCGCTGGCCGGACCTTTCCGGCCTCGAAGATGCCGAAGCCGATGCCGAGATCGGTTGGCTCATCGATCTCATCTCGGCGATCCGCTCGATCCGTACGGATATGAACGTGCCGGTTTCGGCCAAGGTGCCGCTGCTCGTGGCCGGCAACAATGCCGAGACGACTCGGCGCATGGAGGCCGGCTCGGCCCTTATCTCGCGTCTCGGGCGCGTGGAGCCGATCAGCGCGGCCGCATCGATCCCCAAGGGTTCGGCGCAGTTCGTCATCGGCGAGGCCACCTGGGCGTTGCCGCTCGAAGGCATCATCGATATCGCTGTCGAGCGCGTGCGCCTCGACAAGGAGATCGGCAAGCTGGACGGCGAAATCGGGGGCATCGACAAGAAGCTCGGCAACGAGCAGTTTGTCGCCAAGGCGCCCGAGGAAGTGATCGAGGAGCAGCGTCAGCGTCGTGAGGATGCCGTGGCGCGGCGCGACAAGATCAAGCAGGCGCTGGCGCGCCTGAGCTAGCCGAGAGACCCACACGATGGACGACATCGTTCCCGACAAGAGCGCAGCGGAGATCAAAGCCTCTGCCGCACAGGCGCCGGGAGTGGTGTTGGTTTTCGACGGCAAGGGCGGCGTCAAGCGGGTGCCGCCTGACGCCGAAACCGTCGTCGTGCCGCCCAAGGGCTTCATGCTGATCTCGGGCAATTCGAAATCGCCCGAGTTCAAGATGTGGCTCAAGAGCGAGCTCGGCCCGTTCAACGCGGACGCGCTGACGGTGCTGAGCACGCGCTCGCGCTGCACGGTGCTCGATGACAAGGCGGTCGTGGTGCTGCGCGTGGCGCGGCCCGGTGCCAAGACCGACGATCTTGGCCGCCAACTGCTCGGCATCTGGCTCGAAAAGGGCAGGGTGATCGTTGCTTCCGAGCTCAATATTCCGGAATTCCTCGGCTTTGCGAACTGGGCTCAGAGCCATTACGCGCCGGTTTCGCCGGCCGATCTCGTCGCGCGGCTCGGCCTGCGGGCAAGCGACCGTATCGAGCCGCTGATCGAGCATCTGGGCGATTCCATCGACACGATCGAGGAAGAGCTGATGTTGGAGCACAGCGCCGACAGCCGCGCCAAGCTGGCGCATCTGCGGCGCACGCTCATCGGCTTCCGCAAGCTGCTCTGGCCGCAGCGCGACGTACTCAATACGCTCGAGATCGAAGACCTCTCGTTCTTCTCCGGCCGTGACAGGGCGCGGCTGCGCGAGGCATCGAGCCGCACGGCGCGGCTAGGCGACGAGTTGCAGGCGCTTTCCGAACGCGCAGTGCTCATTCACGAGCAGATCATGGATAGCCGGGCCGAGCAGATGAACCGCTCCATGCTCGTGCTGGCCGCCGTGACGGTGGTCTTCACCCCGCTGACCGTCCTCAGCGGCATTTTCGGCATGAACGTACCGATCCCCTATGCGGACGATCCACACGCCTTCTGGGTAGTCATGGGCCTGTTGATTGCAGTCGCCGGGCTCTGCATCTGGTGGATGCGTGCCCGAAAGTGGCTCTAGATTGCCGCGCTAGACTTGCAGTTGCCTCCGGCGTTGCTATTGTTTTCGGGGTTTTTAGCCGTAGTTTAGTAGTTTATTTTGTTTCTAGGGGGCTCGGAATGTTTCGTTTTTCTGCTGTTGTTGTGGCGTCGTTGATGGCAACGCCGGTCCTGGCTGCTGATCTTTATGTTCCTGCCATCCCCGAACCCGTTATGGCTGGTGGCTACGACTGGAGCGGCGGCTATCTCGGCGCGGCGTTGGGCGGGCAGGGTGTCCAGATCAACGCGGGCGCAGCCGGCAATATTTCGGGCAACGCCATGATGGGCGGCATCTTTGGCGGCGTGAATTTCCAGTCCGGCAATTTCGTCTATGGCGTCGAAGCCGACCTCGAATATTCCGGCTTCAACCAGACCAAGCCGTGCACGAATGCGGTCTGGAGCTGCAACGCCTACATAAACGGGCAGGGCTCGTTGCGCGCGCGGCTCGGTTTTGCGGTCGATACGCTGCTTTTCTACACCACGGCCGGCCTTGCGATCGCGAACGGGGGCGGTTCCACGACCAGTCCCGTCAACGCCGTGTTCCCCGATTCTGCGGTTCGCTTCGGCTGGACGGCCGGCGTCGGCGCGGAAGTCGCGTTCAACGAGAACTGGTTCGGCCGACTCGAATACCGCTACACCGACCTGGGTAGCCGGGACATGACGTTCGATACGGTCTATCCCGGAGTGGCGGTGTCGTCGCACGATATTCGCGGCGGCGTCGGCTACAGGTTCTAGCGCTCGCTTGCGAGCAGGTGGCCCTGCATGACGCGGGGCCTGCGCTGCGTGCTGTTTGTGCAACACAAGGGCTGAATCCCGCGCAAGGTCCCGGGCGTCAACCATTTGGCCATGGTCCGCGCCACAATCTCACCTAAAACCGACCGGAGACCGGTACTGGGGGCGGTATCGTAAGGCGGCTGCATGTGCAGGCGTTCGATTCACCTTATCCGTCCCCGGCAACTTGGTCCCATCCGGCGCATCCGGGGTGGGCAAGGGGGATTGGATTGAGCATCGCTCGGCGCTTTGAGAGGCAGGCCATGCCGGCTCGTCGCGGACAGGAATTGTCCGGGACAGCGGCGCGGGTGTTGCCGCGGCGCATCGGGTCCAGCCCTCGCGGCGATCAGGCGGCAAATGGCTTGGTTCGGGCACGAGTTTGCTTAAATCCGGTCACAAATCACGCGTACAGCCATAGACATAGCTTCCGCACTTCCGTGAAACGCTTTCGGGATGGGCGAGGGGCAAATGATGTGCCGGCTGTAACAGCGGCAATTTCAGGCTTCGGCGAAGGCGAACACGTCGCCCAGGATGTCGGCAGCCAGTTTTCGGGGGCAATGCGGGGGTACTGTGTCGGGCTTTTGCCCGAAACGGCTACTTGCGGCCCTATCGCACTCCCACGGGATGGCGACTTGATCACTCTGAAGTCGAAGGCGTTTTGCGGCGCCTCCGATGCCAGGCAAGAGTTTGAGCGGCGTAAGCGTGATTGGGCGCCGCGCGAGACCCAGATCGTTTCTGGGATGGATTGGATGTTTGCCCAGCAGGCCCGAATGACGCACTGGGGTGCGGTCGGAGCCTGTGACGAGGGCGCGAAGGAGTGTCATGCGGACATTTGGGGTTAGATCGGCCCTGATTTCCGTTACGGTGGCCTCGGTGTTCGCAGGTGCGGGTACCGCGCTGCCGGCCTGGGCCCAGGACGCTGCCATGCAGGCTCCAGGTGCGCCATCTGGCATGATGGCTGCGCCTATGCCGCCTCACGACATGATGGGGGCGCCGTTGCCTCCCAAGGACCCGCCGCCCGCCGTTGCGGATGCCGCGACCGGCCAGACTGCGGCCGACGCCGCGCTCAACATGGCCAATATGCTCGATGGCGCCGGTGGCGGCGTATCCAACGAGGCCTTGATGTCGGCGCTGCAGGGCGCCGCCGATGCCGGCCAGCCCATGGCCCTCTACCGTCTCGGCATGATGTACGAGAACGGCGAGGGCGTGGAGAAGGACCCGGTCAAGGCATTCGGCTATTTCTCGCAGATCGCCAACGACCATGCGGATGCCGCACCCAAGGGGCTTGAGGCCGATATCGTGGCCCAGTCCTTCGTCAAGGTCGGCGAATACTACAAGGAAGGCCTGCCCGACGCCGGCATTCCGGCCGATGAGGGGCGCTCCTATGCCCTGCTGATGCATGCGGCGACCTATTTCGGCGACGCCGACGCGCAGTATCGCGTAGGTGAGCTGTTCCTCGAGGACGACAAGGTCGGCATCAACCCGCTCCAGGGCGCGCGCTGGCTGTCGCTGGCGGCTCGCAAGGGGCACGTGGCGGCCCAGGCCAAGCTGGGTGACCTGCTGTTCAACGGCGAGGGCATCCAGGCGCAGCCGGCCGAAGGCCTGATGTGGCTGACGCTGGCGCATCGCAGCACGGTGGGTACGGCCGACGAAGGCTGGATCAACGACCTGCTGACGAGCGCCATGTCGCTGGCAACGCCAGAGGAGCGCACGGATGCCGGCAAGATGGTCAAGAAATATGGGCCGCAATTCACCGCGCACTGAGCGGTGGCAGGGCGGAGTGTGAGGTCCGGCGCAAGCCGGGCCTTTTTTGTTTTGGGGGACGGTCGCGGCCGCTCTAGAACGTAAACTCGCCTTCCACCGGCACATGGTCGCTCGGCTTGTCCCAGCCGCGGACGTCCTTGTGTACCGTCACGTTTTCCAGCCGGTCAGCAGCCTGGGGCGAGAGCATCAGGTGGTCGATGCGAATGCCGGCATTGCGGCGCCAGGCGCCGGCCTGGAAGTCCCAGAAGGTATAGGCGGCTTCGTCGGTCGTGGCGCGCAGGGCGTCGGTCAGGCCGAGATTGGCGAGGGCGCGGAACTTTTCGAGGCTTTCGGGGCGGAAGAGGGCATCGCCCCACCAGGCCTGCGGGTCGTGAGCATCGATGGGCGCAGGAATGAGGTTGAAGTCGCCGAGCAGGATGAACGGCTCCTCATAGGTGAGGCGCTCTTCGACGAAGGCGATCAGCCGCTCCATCCAGGCGAGCTTGTAGGGGAATTTCTCGCTATCCACCGGATTGCCGTTGGGCAGGTAGATGTTGCAGACGCGGATGGCGCCGCCCTCGACGGAGAAAACACCCTCGATGAGCCGCGCCTGTTCGTCGGAATCATCGCCGGGCAGGCCGCGGGTGATCTCGTCGGCGGGCATCCTGGAGAGGATGGCGACGCCGTTCCAGCTCTTCTGGCCATGGGTGGCCACGTTGTAGCCCATGCCCTCGACCTCGGCGACCGGGAAGCCCTCATCGACCGTCTTGATCTCCTGGAGGCACAGGATGTCGGGCTGGTATTCCTTGAGGAACGGCTTGAGGGCGCCTTCGCGGGCCCTGACGCCGTTGATGTTCCAGGTGGCAATCCGCATCGTGCGCTCCTCGGGTTCAGTCGGGCTGGCGATCGTAGATGGCATCGATGATCTCGTCGGGATAGCTGCCGGTGCAGCCTTCCACAGCGGTGTTGGTCATCGAGATCATGGTGTAGCCGGCCACGGGATCGACGAACCAGCTATGCCCGTAAATGCCGCCCCAGTCGATGGTGCCGGCGCCCTGCGGGCTTCCTGCCACGCTTGGGTCCACAAGAACCGAGCCGAGCCAGCCGAAACGGCGGCCGGCATCTTCCTCGCGGCGCGGTACGTCGCTGATCTGGTTCTGCACGGCCTGCGCCACGGTCTCGTTGAGGAGAATCGGCGTGCCGCCCGTGCGGATGGCCTCGAAGAAGCGCAGCAGGTCGCCGGCGGTGCCTACCGCCCCGGCGCCGCCTGACTGGAAGGCGCGACGGTTGAAGATGCGGCCGGGCGAGAAGGAGGTGCTCTCGTCCTTGCTATTGGTCACGGTATGCGGGTCGGGCATGCGGATGGGCTGGGGCGAGGCATCGGCATAGGGCGGCGCGAGGCGTCCGTTGTCGGTGACATGGAAGCCGGTATCGCGCATCTGCAAAGGGCCGGTGATGTAATGCGCCAGCGCGTCGTGGAGAGTGGAGCCGTGCACGCCGGCGACGATCGCGCCCAGAACATCAACGGCGAGAGAGTATTCCCAGCGGCTGCCGGGCTCGAAGAACAGGGGCTGTCCGGCGAGGCGGGTGAAGTTCTCCTCGAAGTCGAAGTCGGTTTCGAGGAGGCCCGTATTGATCTCGGGGTCGCCTGGATATTCGTAGCCGAGGCCGGATGTATGCGTGAGCAGGTGTCGGATGCGGATAGCCGGCTCGGTGCCGTCGGCGAGGCGCGGGCGAAAATAGGGCAGGTAGTCGGCCACCGCATTGTCGAGGCCGAGCAGGCCGCGTTCGACCTGGGCAAGCGCGGTGGCGGCGACGAGGGGTTTAGTGACCGAAGCGAGCCGGAAGATCGCATCTTCGCGCATGGGTTTGCCGGCTTCGCGGTCGAAATGGCCGGCCGTCCGGCGATAGATGACTTCGCCGTGGCGCGCGAGAAGAAGAACGGCGCCTACGATCCTGCCGCGCGAAATAGCGCCGTCGATGGCGCCGTCGAGCCGAGTCTGCAAATCCATTGGCATCCCCTAAAGCAAATCAGCCAAAGGAGGAAAACGTAGATTGGCCCGGACGGGAAGTCGATTCAGATGGCGAAGCTGGTGCCGCAGCCGCACGAAGCGACGGCATTGGGGTTCTTGATCTGGAACGCCTGGCCGATGAGATCGTCGGCGAAATCGATCTGCGCGCCGCCCATGAATTCGAGGCTGAGCGAATCGATGAGGACCTTTGCGCTGTCCTTGGTCAGCACCAGGTCATCGGCCCCGGCCTCTTCCTGCACGAGATTGTATTCGTACTGGAAACCGGAACAGCCGCCGCCGGAAACGGAGATGCGCAGCACGGTCCCTTCCGGTTCCTTGGAAAGGATGCGCGCAATGCGCTTGGCGGCACGATCGGTCATGGTGACGTCGTTTACGGGGGCTAGGGATTCGGTCATCTTGCTTTCCGGCCCGTTTGCTGGGAGGGCAGTTTAAAATAATAACCTTGTATCGACTTGAAAAGAGGCTCGTCGTCAATCGTGAGTGAGCTTGCTCCCTATGCCTCCGATCCCGAGCAGAGCCGGGGCCGACTTTTCAGCCCCGGGCCGAGCCCGACGCGCTCGGAATTCCAGCGCGATCGCGACCGGATCATCCATTCGACCGCCTTCCGGCGCCTGCAGCACAAGACCCAGGTTTTCCTGCATCACGAAGGCCAGCATTTCCGCACGCGGCTGACGCATACGCTCGAAGTGAGCCAGATGGCGCGCTCGATGGCGCGGGCTCTTGCGCTCAATGAGGACCTTGCCGAGGCGGTGGCGCTTGCCCATGACCTTGGCCACACGCCGTTCGGGCATGCCGGCGAGCGCGTGCTCCACGACAAGATGGCACGATGGGGCGGGTTCGACCATAACGTGCAGGCGCTCCGCGTCGTGACGCTGCTCGAAAACCGCTATGCGGCCCATGATGGCCTCAACCTCACCTGGGAAACGCTTGAGGGTATCCTCAAGCACAATGGACCGCTGATCGACGAGGCGGGCAATCCAGTGGGGCGCTACGTCAAGGAGGGGCTGCCGCCGGGGCTCGACGAGATCCCCGTCAATGCGCCGCTGCAACTGACCAGCTATGCGAGCCTTGAGGCGCAGACGGCGGCGATTGCCGACGATATTGCCTACAACGCCCATGACATCGATGATGCCCTGCGCGCCGGCCTGTTGTCGCTGCCGCAGCTCATGGACGTGCCGCTGGTGGGTGCCATCGTGCGCGAAGTGCTCGAGCTCTGGCCCGATATCGAGCCCAGCCGGCAGACCCATGAGATCCAGCGCCGACTCATCACACGCAGCATCGAGAACGTGATCGTCACCTCATCGAGCGCGATCGCGATGGTGGAGCCGCAGAACGCCGATGACGTGCGACGGGCCGGGCAGGCGCTTATCCGCTTCTCGGCAAGCGTCGCCGAGGACGAACTCGGGCTCAAGCGCTTCCTCTTCGAGAATGTCTACCGGCATGAGAACGTGATGGAGCCGGTGCGGCGCGGAGAGGCCGTGGTTGCGGCGCTTTTCGACCGCTATTTCGAAGACGGCGGTATGCCCGGGCGCTGGGGCGAGATGGCCGCGCGTGCCGGGGACGATGCGGGCAGGGCGCGGGTCGTCGCCGATTTCGTGGCCGGCATGACGGACCCGTACGCGCTTGACGAATATGCCCGTTTGTTTGACGCTCGCCCGGAATTCCGCTAACCCGGCTAGCCTTTCCATCAACGGGTTTACCATGGACGTCTTCGCGCTTTCCTCGACACGCATCGCCGCTGCGCTGCACGTGCTCTTTCCCGAGCTCGACAAGGCGCTGCTGAGCCGATTTGTGGTCGAGCCGCCGCGAGATGCCGGGCATGGCGACATTTCGAGCAACGCCGCGATGGTCGTCGCCAAGCCGCTGGGCAAGAACCCGCGTGAGGTGGCGGCTGCGCTCGCCGAGCATTTCAAGCACGATCATGACGTGGCTTCGGTTGAAGTCGCGGGCCCGGGTTTCCTCAATTTCCGGCTCGCGGATCATGTCTGGCAGCAGGTGCTCAGGTCGATCGGCAGCGAAGGTGACAATTTCGGGCGCTCCAATGTCGGCGCCGGCGAGAAGGTCAATATCGAATACGTGTCGGCCAATCCGACCGGCCCCATGCATGTGGGGCACACCCGCGGCGCCGTCTATGGCGATACGCTGGCATCGCTCATGGCCTTCACCGGCTACGACGTGACGCGCGAATACTACATCAACGATGCCGGCGGGCAGGTGGAGGTGCTCGCGCGCTCCGCGCTCATGCGCTACCGTGAGGCGCTGGGCGAGAAGATCGAGATTCCACCGGGCTTCTATCCGGGCGACTACCTCGTTCCCGTCGGCAAGGCGCTGGCTGAAGAATTCGGCGACCGGCTGCTCAAGGATGATGAGGCCGCCGTGCTGCCGCTCGTCAAGGAGCGGGCGCTGGCGGCAATGCTCGAGCTCATCAAGGCCGACCTCGCCAAGCTCGGCATCAAGCACGACGTGTTCTTCTCCGAGAAGACGCTGCACGGGCAGGGCGGTGATATCGACCTGACGCTGCAATGGCTGCGGGATCGCGGCATGGTCTATCAGGGCCGGCTCGAGGCGCCCAAAGGCAAGACGCCCGAGGATTGGGAAGATCGCGAGCAGACGCTCTTCCGCGCGAAGGATTACGGCGACGATACCGATCGCGCGCTGATCAAGTCCGATGGCTCCTACACCTATTTCGCGGCCGACATCGCTTACCACCGCAACAAGTACCTGCGTGGGTTCAACCACATGGTCAATGTGCTCGGGGCGGATCACTCCGGGTATATCAAGCGGTTGCAGGCGGCAGTTAAGGCGGTTTCGCTGGGTGAGGCCGAAATCGACGTGCGCATCTGCCAACTCGTGCGGCTGCTGCGGAACGGCGAGCCCGTGAAGATGTCCAAGCGCTCGGGCGATCTCGTGACGCTAGCCGATGTCGTGGACGAAGTGGGGCCGGACGCCACGCGCTTCATGCTGCTGTTCCGCCGGAACGACGCGGCCATGGATTTCGATTTCGCGCTGGTCAAGGAACAGACCCGCGACAACCCGGTCTTCTACGTGCAGTATGCGCATGCCCGGGCGTTCTCGGTGTTCCGGACGGCCGCGCGCGATCTGCCGGCGCTCGATCTCTCCGACGCCACGATCAAGGCGGCCGATCTGGGGCTATTGGTGCATCCGGCCGAGCTGGAACTGATCAGAGTATTGGCGGCCTGGCCGCGCACCGTTGCTGCTGCGGCGGTCGCTCACGAGCCGCATCGTATCGCGTTTTACTTGCATGATGTTGCCGCGGCCTTCCACGCGTTCTGGGCGAAAGGCAAGGAAGATCCGCAATTACGGTTTGTTAACGTTGAGCAACCGAAACTCACGCTTGCACGACTCGCATTGGTCGATGCGGTCCGACAGGTACTGCTCAATGGTCTGACACTATTGGGAGTGTCGGCGCCAGAGGAGCTTTCATAATTCGGGCGCATTGGCGTGCTGACTAGCGGAAAACCTCGGCGGGGGCCTGAGTTTCCGAGAGACAATTACTAGGGGCGCTGCTTAATGAGCACAGCCAAACCGCAGCAATCGACTGGTCAATCCGATGGTTCGGACGACCTGATTGCCGAACTCGCGCGCATGATGGCATCGGATGCGCGGCCGGCACAGCCGGCCCCTGCGCCCGAGCCTGAGGCTGCTGCGCCGCAGGAGGCCAAGCCTGCTGCGGGCGTTCGTATTCCCGGTCCGCCTGAAAACGCATCATCCGACGAAAAGTTCAGCTTCGATTTCGGCGCGCCTCCCAAGGCGGCCGATAGCCTGCATCCGACGCCGCTGGTGAACTGGCAGGATCGGCTTAGCCGTCCCGCCGAAAAGCCGGCTGAGCCCGTGCGCCAGGAGCCGGTCATTGAGCCGCGCCCGGCTGCGCCGCGCGTCGACAATCCTGTTGTCGCCGAGCCCGTCGCACAGCGCGCCGAGCCTGTGGTCGAGCGCCCGCAGGCAGCCAATCCCATGCCGTCCTTCGTGGCGCCGGCCCGTCCTGTTCCCGAAGCGCCCAAGGCGGAGGCCCCCCGACCTGAATCGCAGCGCGTCGAGATGCCCAGGGCTGAAGCGCCGCGCCCCGAGCCCATCGTCGCCCCTCCGGCGCAGCTTTCGCGTGCGCCTGAGCCCACGGTCAGCACCGAGCCAGCCAAGAGCGAGCCGGTCGCCTTTACGACCCATGATTTCGATTTCGGTTTCGGCACTGCCAAGATTTCCGAGCCGGTAGCCGAGAAGGCGCCTGTCGCGCCGGCTCCGGTCGAAGATAGCCACGACGCGATTGCCGATCTCATCGCCGCCGAACTCAGCGATGCGACGCCGGCTACTCCGGTCGAGGATCATCCGGCGGGCGACGAAGGCACCAGCACGGTGCAGTCGTCGACGGCCGAGCCCGAGCCTGCCGCCAAGGAGCCCGCTCCCAAGCCGTTCCTGCGCGCCGTGAATTTCACCGCGCAGCCGAAGTCGCAGAGCGATCGTTTCGCCGTGCCGCCGGTCTTTGGCGTTGGCTCGAACGCCAAGCCGTCGCAGGCCACGCCGGTTGCTCCGACCGCTCCCGTTGCCGAAACCAGGCCCGCGGCGCCCGAAGCACCGATGGATCCGATGGATGAGATCGAGAGCCTTATCGGCTCCTCGATCCGCCACGAAGCCGCGGCCAAGATCGAGACCCGTGGTCCGTCCTCGCCCATTCCGGCGGCGCGTGGTCCTTCTCCGATTCCGCGTGCCACCGCACGTCCCATTCGCGACGATCGCGGCGGTGCCGAAGCTGCAATCCTGGCGGCTGCCGCTGCAAGCGGGGCCGAGGCAGGTCGCGTTCCGCCGGCTTCCGGCGAGGAGCGCATCAAGGCTGCCCCGATCGAGGCTCCTGCCGCCAAGCCGCGCAAGGCTGCGTTCAGCAGCCGTTCTGCCCGTCCGCTCATCGGCCTTGGTGCCGCGCTGGCGCTGCTCGTGGTTGCGGGCGGCGGTCTCTACTGGATTCTCGGCAACAATGTCGGTGGTGGCGACGGAACGGCCCCCGTGCTGACCGCCGACGCCTCGCCCGTCAAGGAACCGCCGCCGGCCAATCCGACGACGACCGATACGCCGCCGGCCTCGGTGGTGCTCAACGAATTGTCGGGCGGCAACGCCAATCCGGCCGCCGAGCAGCTCGTTTCGCGCGACCAGACCGGTGACACCGCGAATGTCGCGGCCATCGCACCGACCGAAGTCAATGGCGACGAAGGCCTGGCGAACCGCAAGGTGCGCACGGTTACCGTTCGTCCCGACGGCACGATCGTCAATGCCGACGATGCCCTGGCCGGTGGCCAACAGCTTCCCGTCGATCGTCCGAACGTCCCGGCCGTGCCCAATGCCACGCTCGATAACAGCGACCTGCTGACCGCGGCTGCCAACCAGCCGGCGACGACGCCTGCGCCGCTGGCAGGGGCTCAGCCTTCGGCCCAACAACCTGCCGCTCCGGCGGCTGACGCCGCGGCGACGACGATTGCGCCCGAGAACGTTACGCCTCCGGGCACGGTGGCGCCCGTGCCGCGTCCGCGCATGACCAACCGGCAGACTGCGGCCATCGGCCCGCAGCCGACCAATGCGGTCAATGCCGTGGTCAACGATCCGATCGGCGCGCTGGCGGCCCAGGCTACCCAGCCGCAGACGCCGGCTCCGGCGACGACGTCCAATTCCGGCACGCAGGCGGCAGCCTATGTGCAGCTTTCCTCGCAGCGCGACGAGGGCGTGGCGCGCCAGTCACTGGTCGATATCAACCAGCGTTACGGCAAGATCCTCGGTGGCGTGCTGCCCGAAGTGCAGCGCGTCGACCTGGGTGCCAAGGGCGTCTACTACCGCGTCCGCGTTCCGACCGATTCCATGCAGAGCGCCAACTACCTCTGCAGCCAGATCAAGTCGGCCCGCGGCGACTGCATCGTCACGAACTGACGCGGATAAAGTCCTGCGCTGCTTGAAAATGTTCCTGCGAGAGGCGAAGGTCTTTCGCGGGGGCATCGGGCGGCGCAGTAGACCATGAGCAGCGATACGACAGACTGGTTCAGCACGCCGCCGCCAACGCCGGACGACGAAATTCTCTATGTCGACGTGGCAGGTTACGAAGGTCCGCTCGACCTGCTGCTGGACCTTGCCCGCCGCCAGAAGGTCGATCTGGCGACCATCTCCGTGCTCGCCCTGGCCGAGCAATACCTCGCGTTCATCGAAACCGTCCGCGAGAAGCGGATCGAGATCGCCGCCGACTATCTCGTGATGGCGGCTTGGCTGGCCTATCTCAAGAGCCGCCTGATGGTGCCGCAGGCGCCGAGCGACGACGAGCCGAGCGGCGAGATGATGGCCGCGCTGCTCCAGTTCCGCCTCAAGCGCCTCGAAGCCATGCGGCGGGCCGCCACGCAATTGATGAACCGGCCGCGCCTCGGCTTCCAGATTTATGCGCGCGGCATGCCCGAGCCCATCGTCATTCAGCGCCGCAGCCTCTGGGAGGCGAGTCTCTTCGATCTCCTCAAGGCCTATTCGGCGCAGCGCGAGCGTGGTTCGGTCACCGAATACACGCCGCGCCAGCGAACCGTCTGGGCGCTCCAGGATGCCCGAGACATCCTGCAACGGCTGATCGGGGACAGTTCGGATTGGGTGTCGATGCAGACCTATCTGGCCCATTACCTCGCCAGCCCTGAGGAGCGGGCCACGGTGTTGGCCTCCAGCTTCGCCTCCAGCCTTGAACTCGTGCGGCAAGGGCAAGTAGAACTGCGCCAGAACATCACTTTCGGCCCATTGTTCATGCGCCGGCGCCAGCAGGATGACGACAAGGCATGACGATCGAACCGAGGGGCGAAGAGGAAGACGGCGAGAGCCACGAAGTGGTCGAGCGCAATCTCAGGATTGTCGAGGCGCTGCTGTTTGCCTCCTCCGTGCCGTTGTCGCCTGCCGATATCGCGGTTTATCTCGATGAGGGCGCCGACGCCGTTGGGCTGGTCCGGCTGCTGGTCGAGCGTTATTCGGGCAGGGGGGTGAACCTGGTTCCGCGCGGCGACAAGTGGGTGTTTCGTACCGCCGAGGATCTGGGTTTTCTGCTGCGCCGCGAGGAGGTGGAGAACCGCCAGCTTTCGCGCGCTGCGCTCGAGACGCTCTCGATCATCGCCTATCACCAGCCGACGACGCGCGCCGAGATCGAAGAAGTGCGTGGCGTGGCGACCGGCAAAGGTACGCTGGACCTGCTGATGGAAGCCGGCTGGATCAGGATGCGCGGGCGGCGGCGGACGCCGGGGCGGCCCGTGACCTATGGCACGACCGATGCCTTCCTCGATCATTTCGGCCTGGAAGCCCTTTCTGACCTGCCTGGTCTCGAAGAGTTGAAGGGAGCAGGGCTGCTTTCGGGCCGTTTGCCACCTTCCATGCAAATTCCCCTGCCATTTGACGGGCCGCTGCGCGAGGACGAAGACCCGCTCGATCCCGGCGACATGGGCGTGGACGAAGAGTGAATCCCGCCTTGCGCCAGGACCAGGCGGCGAGCCTTGCGGGGCAAACGCCGAAAATTTATCGGAACAGGGTGTTTTCCCGGTCCTCAAACCGGACCATGTTCTTGTGTTTCGGGCCGATTGAACATATTTCTCACTGCACCTTTACGTGCCTGACCGCTTAGGAGACGCAAATGCACGCGCCAGGAATTTGGGGTATTCTCGTTGTGGCAGTCGTCGTGCTGTTGCTCTTTGGCCGGGGAAAGATTTCCGGCATGATGGGTGAGGTTGCCTCGGGCATCAAAGCCTTCCAGAAGGGCATGCGCGAAGAAGAAACCAAGCCGGCTCAGCTTGACGCCAATGCGAACGTCAATGCCGCCAGCGAGACCGAGAAGAGCAAGGACGCCTAAGGCGTCCTTTAGACGGGCTCGGTCCGCATTGAAGGGTAGTTAGCCATGCTCGGTGTCGGCTGGACTGAGATGCTTGTCATCGGCGTCGTGGCGTTGATCGTCATCGGCCCGAAGGATTTGCCGATGGTCATGCAGCGTGTCGGCAAGTTTGCCGGCATGATCCGGCGGATGGGGTCCGAGTTCCAGCGTGAGCTGAACAAGACCACGGGCCTCAACGAGGTCCGTAACCTGCGTGATTCCATCGCCGCGCCGCTCAAGCAGACTGCCGATGAAATCCGCCGGGAATTCAATGCGACCAGCGCTTCGGGTGCCGTCAAGCCGACCGGCGTGATCGCGCCGAGGCGGCCTGGTGTCGAGAGCATCGTGGATGAAATCCACGAGGCTGCCGGCATGGCCCCGCCCGCGGCCAGTGTCGAACCCGTCGTCGCCGAGCCCATCAAGGGCAAGCGCCTTACGCCCGTCCCGACATCGAAGGTCGAAACGCAGGAACTCGCCGCGTTGGCGCAGCCGCCTGCCGAGAGCGTGGTCGAAAAGCCGGTGCGCAAGCCGCGGACCCGCAAGGCTCCCGCGCCTGTCGCAGCCGCCGAACCCGCGGCAAAACCCGCTGCCAGGAAAGCCGCTGCGCCAAAGGCCGCTGCTGCTACTCCCGCAAAGCCGAAAGCGGCTGCCAAGCCCAAGGCTCCTGTCAAGCCCAAGGCCGTTGAGGCCAAGCCGACCGAGACCACTGCAAAGAGTGCTGCGAGCAAGCCCAAGGCCGCCGCCAAGCCCAAGGCTACCAAGCCCAAGGCACAAGAAAAGCCGACGTCATGACTTCGCCCGCTCCCCAGCTCGAAAATCCCAACAAGACCGAAGAGCCGGAAGACGAGCTCGCCGGCTCCGAGGCGCCGCTGCTCGACCATCTCATCGAGCTGCGCAAGCGCCTGATCTACTGCGCGATCGCCATCGTCGTCCTGACCATCGGCTGTTTCCTCTTCGCAGGGCAGATATTCGACCTGCTGCTGGTGCCCTATCGCCGCGCGGTGGCCAATCCCGATGAGCTGCAGCTCATCTATACGGCGCCGCAGGAATTCTTCTTCACCCAACTCAACCTGGCGCTGTTCGGCGCGCTGTTCCTGGGTTTCCCGGTCATCGCGACGCAGATCTACATGTTCGTGGCGCCCGGCCTCTATAAGAACGAGCGCAGGGCGTTCCTGCCTTATCTCGTCGCGACGCCGATCTTCTTCCTGCTCGGCGCGGCCATGGTCTACTTCGTCGTCCTGCCGATGGCGCTGCATTTCTTCGCCGGCATGCAGACCAACGAAATCAAGATGCTCACGAGCGTGAGCGAGTATCTCGGGCTGGCGATGACGCTGATCATCGCTTTCGGCATCTGTTTCCAGCTTCCGGTGATCCTGACGCTGCTGGCGCGGATCGACCTCATCAACAGCGGGCACCTCAAGAAGGGCCGTCGCTACGCCATCGTCGCGATCCTGATTCTGGCCGCGCTGCTGACGCCGCCGGACCCGATCTCCCAGATCGGCCTTGCGACCCCGCTCTACCTGCTCTACGAACTCTCGATCCTATCGGTGCGCTGGGTGGAGCGATCTCGCGCTCAGAAGCTAGCAGCAGAAGCAGCCGAGCAGTCCAACTAGGCCAGCTCCACATTGCGGAGCCGGCCCCAATTCGAGAGGCCGGTCTCCGGAAGGGACCTGACCGTTTAAATGTTCGATATCAAATGGATCCGCGCCAACGCAGAAGCCTTCGACGCCGCATTGGCGCGTCGTGGCCTTCCCGCACAGGCGGCGAGCCTCATCGCCGTAGACGACAAGCGCCGCGCCATCATCGTGCGGCTCAACGAAGCGCAGGAGAAGCGCAACGCTTCGTCCAAGCTCATCGGCCAGGCCAAGGCGCAGAAGGATGAGGCCAAGGCCCAGGCGCTGATGACCGAAGTCGCCAGCCTCAAGGATGCGATCCAGTCCGGCGAGGCCGAGGAGCGCGCGGTCGATGCCGAATTACGCGATGCGCTGTCGGTCATTCCCAATATCACGCTCGATGACGTGCCGGTCGGCAAGGACGAGCACGACAATGTCGAATATTTCGGCCGTAACGGCAGCCGCGAACAGGCTGCCCGCACGCGTCCCGCCAGGCCCAATCTGAGCTTTGCCCCCAGGGAGCATTACGAGCTCGGCGAAGCTTTGGGCATGATGGATTTCGAAGGAGCCGCCAAGCTTTCGGGCAGCCGCTTCGTCGTCCTCAAGAGCCAGGTGGCGCGGCTCGAGCGCGCGCTCGGCCAGTTCATGCTCGATCTCCATACCGGCGAGCATGGCTATACCGAAGTCGTGCCGCCGCTGCTGGTGCGCGACGACGCGCTCTATGGCACCGGCCAGCTACCCAAGTTCGAGGAAGACCTGTTCTTCACCCCGCATGGCGAGGGGCGTCTGGCGCTGATTCCGACGGCCGAAGTGCCGCTGACCAATCTCGTTCGCGAAGCGATTCTCTCCGAGGAAGAGCTGCCGCTGCGCCTGACCGCGCTGACGCCGTGCTTCCGCTCGGAAGCCGGCTCCGCAGGGCGCGATACGCGCGGCATGCTGCGTCAGCACCAGTTCAACAAGGTCGAGATGGTCTCCATCACGACGCCTGAAACCTCGATCGACGAGCACGAGCGCATGCTTTCCTGCGCCGAGACCGTGATGCAGCGCCTTGGCCTGCATTATCGCGTCATGACGCTATGCACGGGCGATATCGGGTTCGGCGCGCAGAAGACCTACGACATCGAGGTCTGGCTGCCCGGGCAGGATACCTATCGCGAGATTTCCTCGGTCTCCGTTTGCGGCGACTTCCAGGCGCGCCGCATGGATGCCCGCTATCGCCCCGCGGGCGAGAAGCAGGCGCCGCGCTTCGTGCACACGCTCAATGGTTCGGGCGTTGCCGTGGGCCGCTGCCTCATCGCGGTGATGGAAAACTACCAGCAGGCCGACGGCTCGATCGCCGTGCCCGAGGTGTTGCGTCCCTATATGGGCGGCGTGGCCAAGATCGGCGGCCAGTCGTGAGCCTGCGCATCCTCCTCACCAATGACGATGGTGTGGATGCGCCTGGGCTGCAGGTGCTGCTGGGCATTGCCCGGCAGCTCAGCGACGACGTCTGGGTGGTGGCGCCAGACGGTAACCAGAGCGGGGCAGGGCACAGGTTCACCTTCGGGCGCGAACTCTCCCTCGACAAGCGCGGCGAGCGCACCTTCGCCGTGCGCGGCGGTTCGCCGGCCGATTGCGTCGTTGCCGGGATGACGTTCGTGCTGGGCGAAGAGCCGGCCGACCTTGTGCTTTCGGGCGTCAATAACGGCCAGAACCTGGGCGACATCATGCATTGCTCGGGCACCGTAGCCGGCGCCCGCGAAGGCGCCTTGCAGGGTGCTTTCGGCATCGCGCTCAGCCAGGCGGTCAATTACAGCGCCGGGCTCGATATCGACTGGACCAACGCCCAGAAGTACGGGGTCGACGTCATCCGCTCGCTCATCGAGCAGAAGGGTGCCCGCGATACCTATTACAACGTGAACTTCCCGTTCTGTCCTCCGACAGAGGTGTCGGGCATCAGGGTGGTGCCGCACCAGCGATTCTCGCGCTCGCCGATGCGTTATTATCCGAGCGACAATGCGGGCAAGTTTTTCGTGGCGATTCCCGATACGCCGCGCCCGCTCGACAGGGAGGCGGACTTCCACCTCCTCACGCACGGCGATTCGATCACCGTGACTCCGCTTACATTGCGGCAGACTGACGTGGAGACCGCGGCGCGCCTGGATGGGCAATTGCCCTTCACTTCCCGCAGGTAACGTTACCCATTTCTAACGCGAAGGCCTCAGGCATCCGCAAATCGCAGCGCTTTTAAACTCGTCTTTACCTTAACGCCCTAGTCTCAATTTTATTGAGTACCTGCGTACGAGTTGAGCATATGAGTAATCGCGCACCCGGTAGGGCGTTTAAGAGCGCCGTTGCGATTGCCGCCGTTTTGGCTGGCAGCGCCGCACTGTCCGGTTGTTCGACCATGGGCAGCGCCTTCCGAGACACCACGGTTACCGGAGCGACGGCGTACAGCGGGTCGAGCAACCTCAATCAACCAATGCCCAGTGCATTGGGAGCCCGCACGCAAGTCGCCGAAAGCCAGTTCATTCCGCCGATGAATGTCGGTGGGGGTGGCGGCATGGCCGGCGGTGGCTTCGTTTCCAACCAGCAGACGACCTTCGCTACTGCACCGCAGGCGCCGCTGGGCTCAGTCTCTACCGAAGACTTGCCTGTTCTCACGTCCAACTCTAGCGGATCGCAAACTGCCATGCCTGCACAGCAATCTCTTGCCCCGGCCAAGACCACGCTGGGCACCCTCCCGAGCCTTCCGTCCAAGCCGACGGTTGTCGCCAATACGAGCCAGCCCACCAACCTCGCCGTCGTGCCGTCGAATGCCTATGTGCACGTGGTGGAAGGCGGGGAGTCGCTCTACACCATCGCGCGTCGCTACGATGTGACCGCGCAGTCCATCCTCACGGCCAATGGCTCCTTCTCGCCCGACAAGCTCTTCGTCGGCCAGAAGCTCGTCATTCCGGGTCGTCCAGACCTGCTCTCGCAGCGTGCGCCGCAGATGGCGACCGCCAGCGACGACGTCACGACTTCGCCGGTCGTTACCCCGGCCGCGACGCCGCAGAAGCAGGTGGCGGCGATCACCGATCCGAGCCTCCTCAAGAGCAACGTCCAGCCCACCCCGGCCCAGTCCGCGGCCGCCCAGACTCTCCAGACTGCCGCCGTGCAGCCGAGCAAGCCGGCTGCGGTGCTTCAGGAGCCGGCAATGTCGGGCGCGGACAAGTTCCGCTGGCCGATCAGCGGCAAGATCATCACCAGCTTCGCCAATTCTAAGGGCACGGGCATCAATATCGAGGCGCCTGAGGGTGCAGCGATCCGCGCCGCCGAGAACGGCACCGTCATCTATGTCGGCTCGGGCGTCGAGGGCTACGGCAACCTCGTGCTGATCCGTCACGCCAATGGCTATGTGTCGGCCTATGCCCACCTCAAGACCATGAGCGTGGCCAAAGGCGACGTCGTTAATCGCGGCGATACCATCGGCGCCGCCGGCATGACCGGCTCGGTCTCCCGCCCGCAGCTCCACTTCGAGCTCCGCAAGGGCGCGACCCCGGTCGATCCTGTGCCGATGCTGGCCGGCTAAGGCTGGATCACAGAATGAAGAAAGGCCCCGCAATGCGGGGCCTTTTGCTTTTCAGATTGCGTGTCCCCAGCGAGCCGGGAAGTCAGACGGCCTTGCCCATCGCGCCGGCGAGGTCGCGTACGAACTGCATCGCCACGCGGCCTGATCGCGCGCCGCGCGTCGCGGCCCATTCGATTGCCTTGGCCTTGAGTTCGTCCTTGTCGATATCGAGCCCGTAGTGCTCGACATACCCATCGATCATCGCCAGGTAGGTTGGCTGGTCGCAGTTGTGGAAACCCAGCCAGAGCCCGAAGCGGTCGGACAGCGACACCTTCTCCTCGACAGCCTCGCCCGGATTGATCGCGGTCGCACGTTCGTTGTCGATCATATCGCGCGGCATCAGGTGCCGGCGGTTCGAGGTGGCGTAGAACAGGACGTTGTCGGGCCTGCCCTCGAGGCCGCCGTCGAGAATGGTCTTGAGCGACTTGTAGCTGGTTTCGTCCTTGTCGAACGAAAGATCGTCGCAGAAGACGATGAAGCGGGACGGCTCGTCGCGGATGATGCGCATGAGGGCAGGGAGGCTCTCGATGTCCTCGCGGGCAATCTCGATGAGAATGAGCCGCTGCTGGCCGGGCTCGTCAAGGCCGGCGATATGAGCGTGCACGGCCTTGACCAGCGAGCTCTTGCCCATGCCGCGCGAGCCCCAGAGCAGCGCGTTGTTGGCGCCCAGGCCCCGGGTGAATTGCAGAGTGTTCTGCAGGAGAATATGGCTGACGTCGTCGATGCCCTTGAGCAGCACCAGCGGGACGCGGCTCACCTTGGGCACGGCGACGAGCTGGCCCAGATGAGCGTCCCAATGGTAGGCATCGGCTTCACCGAGTCCGGTTGCCTTCTCGGAAGGCAGCGGGGCAAGGACGTTCAAATGTTCGGCAATACGAGCCAGCGACGCAGCAATTTGCGCTAGCGAATCTTCGCTGTTCACGGGACTTTCCTTCAAGTATAGGGCCGGTCTGAAACGCCCGGATTGGCTTTGCAATCGCAGGGTGCCACCTGTATAGTCCGCGCGATTTTCGGGCGGGTAGTCTCGCCAAGCCAAGTTCGTCTCCTATATGGAATTATCAACGAACTTTTGACAAGCCGACAGCCAAGTCGACAACCATAGGAGTGCCTACATGTTTGTAACCCCAGCCTTTGCCCAGGCTGCCGGAGGCGCGGCGCCGGGCGGCGGAGCGATGGACATCCTGACCTCGCTCATGCCGATCCTGCTGCTGGTCGTTATCTTCTGGCTGCTCATCTTCCGCCCGCAGCAGAAGCGCATGAAAGAGCAGCAGGCCATGCTCTCGGCGATCCGCCGCGGTGACACGATCGTCACCACCGGTGGCATCGTGGGCAAGGTGACGAAGGCGCAGGAAGGCGAGGACCTCGAGGTCGAGATCGCCCAGGGCGTGAAGATCAAGGTCGTGCGTACCATGATCGCGGACGTGCGCTCGAAGGCCGAGCCGGTCAACGACAATAAGCCGGCCTGAGCGGCCTGCCGCCGGAGCCCTCGCGGCTCCGGCTTTCTTCTTTTAGGACGTCACCTGAATGCAGTTCTCGCCGATCCGCACCGCCATCATTGCCATAGTCGCTCTGTTGGGCGTGCTCTTTGCCATTCCCAGTTTCCTGCCGGAAAACGTTCGTGAATCGTGGCCAGGCTTCCTGCCAAGGCAGACGGTCGTGCTGGGTCTGGATCTTCAGGGCGGTTCGCACCTGCTGCTCCAGGTGAACCAGGAAGGCATCGTCACAGAGCGCTTGCAGAGCCTGCGCCGTGACGTCCGCAACGTTCTGGCCAACCAGAACGGCATCGGCAACATCACGACCACGGATGCGGCGACCAACACGCTCACGATCGAACTCACCGATCCGAGCCAGAAGGAAGCGGCCCGTTCGGCGATCCAGTCGCTGCAGAACACGATCGGCAATTCGCTGCTGGCCGTCGGTGGCGTCAACGAACTCTCCTTCGGGGAAACGCCCGACGGCAAGCTCACCATCACGCTGACGCCCGAGGGCGTCGAGCAGCGCATGTCGGCGCTCGTGGCCCAGTCCATCGAAGTCATCCGCAAGCGCGTCGACGAACTGGGCACCACCGAGCCGCAGATCCAGCGTCAGGGCACGAACCGCGTGCTTGTCCAGGTTCCGGGCTTCGGCGATTCCCAGCGCCTCAAGGACATCATTTCGCGTACCGCCCGCCTGACCTTCCACATGGTCTATCCGGGCATGAGCGCGGCGCAGGCCGAGGCCCAGGGGCTTCCGGCCGGCACCATCGTCCTGCCCAGCCAGGATGGCGGCAAGGAACTCATCTATGAGGACGTGGCGCTCGGTGGCGAGTCGCTGACCGATGCCCAGCCGGGCTTCGACCAGCAGACCGGCCGTTCGGTCGTGTCGTTCAAGTTCGACACCCGTGGCGCCGTGACCTTCTCGGACATTACCTCCAAGAACGTCGGCAAGCGCTTCGCCATCGTCCTCGACAACCAGGTGCTGACCGCGCCGGTCATCCAGCAGCCGATCACCGGCGGCTCGGGCCAGATCAGCGGCAGCTTCACTCCGCAGACCGCCAACGACCTCGCCGTGCTGCTGCGCGCCGGCGCGCTGCCGGCCTCGCTGGACGTGGTCGAGGAACGTACCGTCGACGCAAGCCTGGGCGCGGACTCCATCCGTTCGGGCCTCACCGCCGGTATCGTCGCCGGTATCCTCGTCGTGACCTTCATGGTCGTGGCCTATGGCCTCTGGGGTGTGTTCGCCAACGTCTCGCTGGTGCTCAACATCATCCTGATCTTCGGCGCGCTCTCCATGCTCGGAGCAACGCTGACGTTGCCGGGTATTGCCGGTATCGTGCTGACGATCGGCATGGCCGTGGACGCGAACGTGCTCATCTACGAGCGCATGCGTGAAGAGCAGCGAGCGGGCAAGTCGCCGATCCAGGCCATCAATGCGGGCTTCGAGCGCGCGTGGGGCACGATCATCGACTCGCACCTGACCCAGCTTATCGCGGCTATCGTGCTCTACTTCATGGGCTCGGGCCCGGTGCAGGGCTTCGCCGTCACGCTGGCCCTTGGTATCCTGACCTCGCTCTTCACTTCGTACACGGTCACCTCCTACCAGGTGAAGCTGTGGTACGGCCTGCGCCGTCCCAAGACGCTCCGCATCCAGCATTTCCGCTTCATTCCGGACGGGACCAAGATCCCGTTCATGAAGATTTCGCGTTACGTGATCGCCTTCTCGATCGTCGCGAGCCTGGCCTCCATCGGGTCGGCCTATTTCAAGGGCTTCAACCTGGGCATCGACTTCGTGGGCGGCACCGCCATCGAAGTGCAGCATGTCGGCGGCCCGGCCGATGTCGGCAAGGTGCGCGAACTGCTTGATGGCCTTAACCTGGGCGAAGTGCAGGTGCAGGGCTTCGGTACGCCCGAGGACGTGCTCGTCCGCGTGCAGGCGCAGGAGGGTGGCCAGGACGCCGACCAGGCGGCCGTGTCCAAGATCCGCACGGCGCTCGCCTCGGACAATTACGAGCTCCGCCGTACGGAAGCCGTGAGCGGCACCGTGTCGGGCGAACTGGCGTGGAAGGGCACGATCGCCGTGCTCATCGCGCTCGGTGCGATCCTCATCTACATCTGGGTGCGGTTCGAGTGGCAGTTCGCTCTCGCGGCCGTCACGACAACCACGCACGACGTGATCATGACCATCGGCCTCTTCTCGATAACGGGGTTGGAGTTCAACCTCACATCGATCGCGGCCGTGCTGACACTCGTGGGCCTGTCACTCAACGAAACCGTGGTGGTGTCCGACCGAATTCGAGAGAACTTGCGCAAGCATCGAAAGATGCCGCTGCCGGACCTCATCGACCTGTCGATCAACCAGACGATCGTGCGTACGTCGCTGACTCAGTTCACCGTACTGCTGGCGCTCATTCCGCTGGTGCTGTTCGGTGGCGAAGTCATCCGCAGCTTCACCATCGCGATGACCTTCGGCTCGATCGTGGGCATGTATTCCTCGATCATCATCAACGGGCCGATCCTCATCAATTTCGGCCTCAAGGCACGGTCGGAAACGGACGAAGCGGAAAAGCCCCGCAAGGCCGACCGCGCTTCGGTCTGAGGCCGGCATGACATCGGCCGATTCTGGCCACTATCCGCAGCAGGTGCCCATCGATGCCTATGGCAACGGTGGGTTCCGCTTTGCGGAGCTGTCGCACAAGGGCTCGCTCCTCTGCCTGCCGACCGGCATGTTCTCGTGGTCGAAGACCTCCGGAGCCGGCCTGACGCTCGGTGATCTGGCGCCGGTCCTGGCCGTCGCCGATCAGCTGGATGTGCTGCTGGTGGGAACGGGCGACGACATCATCTTTCTCGATCCGGCCGTCCGCCAGGCGTTCCGTGAGCACAAGGTGATCGTCGAGCCGATCGCCACTGGCGGGGCGGTGCGGACCTACAATGTCCTTCTGGCCGAGGAGCGTGCCGTCGGTGCCGCGCTCATCGCCGTCGAACGTGGCAAATGACATGTCATCGGACAGCGCCGCGCTGACGGCGGATTTCCTCAAGGCCCACGATCCCGATCGCTACTATGCCAGCCTCGTCATTCCCGAGGGTAAGCGCGCCGCAGTGCAGTCGCTCTACGCCTTCGCGACCGAAGTCGCATCGGTGCGCGAGCGGGTCTCCGAGCCGGCGCCCGGCGAAATCCGGCTGCAATGGTGGGACGATGCGCTTTCCGGCAAGGGCCACGGCAATGTCCGCCAGAACCCCGTCGCCGACACATTGCTGACCACGATTGGCGACTACGGCCTGCCGGTCGTGCTGTTGCAGCGCCTGATAGCGGCGCGGCGGTTCGATCTCTATCAGGACCCGATGCGCGATCTCACGAGCTTCGAAGGCTATGCCGGTGAGACCGTCTCCGTGCTCTACCAGTTCGCGGCGATGATCCTCAACGACGGCGTGCCGGTGGAGGAGGGCGACGCTGCCGGCCATCTGGGCGTCGCGAACGCGCTCATCGGCCATGTTCGTGCCTTCGGCTTCAACGCCAGCCAGCACCGCATCTTCCTGCCGCTGCCGGTCTTCGCCGCCAACGGTGCCTCCGAGCGCCAGATTCTCTCCGGCGAGGCCAGCGACGGCATTCGCGCCGCGCTCGGCCAGTTCGCCGACCTCGCGCGTGAGCATCTCGACAAGGCCGAAGCCGCCATCGCTACGCTGCCGCGTGGCCTGCGGCGTGCCTTCGCCTACGCGCCGGTCTTGCGTGCCGAACTGGCTGGGCTAAAACATGTGCAGGAACAGCCCTTTGCGCCACCGCCTGCTATTGCGGCCTGGCGCAAGATCGCGATGATGAGTTGGTGGGCCTGGCGCAACGGATGAGGCGGATATGCACCTGAGGGAATGGCTCGATCGGCTGGCGCCGGACCTGATCGCTACCCTCAGGCGTTTTCCCTTCACGTCGCTTCTGCTGCTCTGCACGACGGCAGCCATCCTCGCCATGCTCAACGAGTTCGTCAGCATCAGCGACGAATTCTCGTGGCGCGCTATCGGTGGCCTCGCCACGGGCGCCGTCTTCGCCACAGCCGGCGTGCTGTTCCACGAAAGCCGTCCCGAGGCGCGCATCGCGGGTCTGCTGCTCGGCTATGTCGTGCCGCTGGCCGCCATAGCCCTGTTCCAGGTCACAGACGCCGACTGGTTCGTGCCCTGGGCCTTGCCCGTCATCTCGATCCTCTGGCTTTCCGTCTCCGCCTTCACGCGCCGCGACACGCCGCTGGAGACCGAACAGCAGCGCTTCTGGTGGCTCAACCATCAGGCAGCCGCCACTGCGCTGATCGCCGCCGTCGCATTCCTCCTCATCGCGCTGGGCCTTGCTGCAATCGAGCGATCGCTCTCGATCCTATTCGGCCTCGAAAGCCAGGATTTCTTCTATCGCTGGGTGCTGCCTGTCATCGGCTTCCTCTTCACGCCGCTTTACTGGCTCGCCACCATTCCGCGGCTTGAAGCCTTCGATCCCCAGTCCCTGCGCCAGCCTGACCTCATCGCGCGCGCCACCGGCTTTCTCGGGCAGTTCGTCCTGACGCCGCTGCTGCTCGCCTACGCGCTGATCCTTCTCGCCTATACGCTGCAGATCATCGTCACGCAGAGCCTGCCGCAGGGCATGCTCGGCTGGATGGTTCTCGGCTTCGTCACCACCGGCGCAGCGACATGGCTGCTGCTCTATCCGCCCTTCATGCGCGAGCGCCTGCTCGTCCGCATTTTCCGGCGCACCTGGTTCTGGCTGACCGTCATTCCGCTGGTGCTCTATGCCGTTGCCGTCGGCGTGCGGGTCGGCGCCTATGGCCTCACGCCCGACCGGATGATGCTGGTCATGGGCGGCATCTGGTCTGGCCTGCTGACGCTGCTCTTCCTGCTGCGTCGCGGTGATATCCGCCTCATCCCCGGCCTCGCGGGCGCCATCCTGCTGCTGTTCAGCTTCGGCCCCTGGAACTTCGAGCGCCTGCCGATCTCCAGCCAGGCAGCGGTGCTTGATGCCTTGCTGACCAAGGGCGGCGTCACCGGGCCGAACGCCAAGCCGGACTGGACGCCGGAAGAGGGCGCACGCGCCACGAGCGCCATGTCCTATCTCTTCTATTCGCCCGCGGGCGAACGCGAGCTGCAACGCGTCCTCGCCGCCCACGGCGTCACCTACACGCCAAGCGGTCGCGGCCTCGATCAATTGCTGGAAGAAATCGGCGCCGATACCGCGCCTGACGCGGCTCCAGGCTACATCAACGCGGCGCGGGATCCGGCCCAATTCATCGATGTCGCCGCAACGCCGTATCTCGTCGGCCGTGTGGCAACCTATGTCGCCGGCAATCCCGAGCTCGCTGGCCTTGCCTTCAAGCTCGAAGCCCAGACGCTGACGGTGTCGTCCGCCACGGGCGGCAGCACCGCCATCGATCTCATTTCGTGGCTGGGACGCAATGACACGGAAGTGCTGGTCGATCCCGTGATCGACTTCACGCTCGCTAGCGCCAAATACCGCTACGTGATCGAAATGGCGACGCTCGCGCCCAATGCCGACGGCTCGCGAAACGTCACCTATCTCGATGGAACGCTGTTCGCCGACACGCGGCCGGCGAACTGAGCAGCCTCAGACCCAGGCCTTGAGGTCTTCGAGCGCGCGCAGGCTGGTGGCCTTCTTCTTGGCCATGGCCTTTTCCGGGCCACGCCAGCGCTTGACGCCCTCGGGCTTGGTCACCGCCACGGGCGGGAAGAGGCCGAAATTGACGTTCATCGGCTGGAAGCTGCGCAGCTTCTGGCCTTCGTCCTCGATGTGACCGCCGGTGATGTGGTTGATCAGCGCGCCCATGGCTGTCGTTGCCGGCGGCGCCAGCAGCTCGACGCCGCGAAGCTGGGCTGCGGCCATGCGGCCGGCGATGAGGCCGATAGCCGTGCTTTCCACATAGCCTTCCACGCCCGTGATCTGGCCGGCAAAGCGCAGGCGCGGATCGGCCTTGAGGCGCAGGTCGCGCCCGAGCACTTTCGGCGAATTAAGGAAGGTGTTGTGGTGAAGGCCGCCGAGCCGAGCGAACTGCGCGTCCTCGAGCCCAGGGATCATGCGGAAGATGTCCGCCTGCTTGCGGTATTTCAGCTTGGTCTGGAAGCCGACCATGTTCCAGAGCGTGCCCAGCGCATTGTCCTGCCGCAGCTGGACGATGGCGTAGGGTTTGTGCTCCGGATCGCGCGGGTTGGTAAGGCCGACGGGCTTGAGCGGGCCATGGCGCAGCGTCTCCCGGCCGCGCTCGGCCATGACTTCCACCGGCAGGCAGCCGTCGAAATAGGGCACGTTCTCCCACTCGTGGTAGACGTGCTTTTCTCCCACGAGCAGGGCATCGACGAAGTCGTTGTATTGCTGTTCGTTCATCGGGCAGTTGAGGTAATCCGCGCCCGTGCCGCCGGGGCCGGCCTTGTCGTAGCGCGACTGCGCCCAGACGATATCGCGGTTGATGCTCTCGCCGTGGATGATCGGCGCGATGGCGTCGAAGAACGCCAGCGCATCCTCGCCGGTCAGTCGCTGGATGGCTTCGGCCAGCGCGGGTGAGGTGAGGGGGCCCGTGGCGATGATCACGTTCTGCCAGTCGGCAGGCGGCAGGCCGGTCACCTCGCCGCGCTCGACGGTGATATTGGGGTGGCTGCCGATGGCAGCGGTCACGCCTTCGGAAAAGCCCACGCGATCCACGGCCAGCGCGCCGCCGGCGGGCAGCTTGTGCCGGTCGGCCATCTGCATGATCAGCGAGCCGCAGCGGCGCATTTCCTCGTGCAGCAGGCCGACGGCGTTGTGCTCGTGATCGTCCGAGCGGAAGCTGTTCGAGCAGACTAGCTCGGCCAGCCCCTCGGTGATATGCGCCGGCGTCTTCTGCTCCGGGCGCATCTCGTGAAGGATGACCTTGGCGCCCGTCTGGGCCGCCTGCCAGGCGGCCTCGGAACCTGCGAGACCGCCGCCGATGATATGAATGGGTTGTGTGCTGGAATTCGACATGAGGCGGCTTTAGCAACTGCGTTGACGGGGCGCAACACGCTAAGCTCGGCGGCGACTCAACAAGAGGAGAGCCAGGTGTCGATCACGCTCTGGGGGCGCCGGAATTCGGCGAATGTGCAGAAGGTTTCCTGGCTGCTGGCGGAGCTCGAAATGCGCTACGACCACATCCCAGTGGGTGGCTCGCATGGCGGGCTGGATACGCCTGAATATCTCGCCCTCAACCCCAATGCCAAGGTGCCGACGCTCCGCGATGGCGAGCTGGTGCTGTGGGAAAGCCATGCGATCGTGCGCTACCTCTCGGCCACTTACGCCTCGGGCCTGCTCTGGCCCGTCGAACCGCGCGACCGCGCGCTTGTCGACCAGTGGACGGATTGGGTGGCGACCACTTATCAGCCGGCCTGGGTCGGCGTCTTCTGGGATCTCGTGCGCACGCCGCCCGCTCAGCAGAATGCCGAGGCGATCCGCAAGGGCGTTGCTGAAACCGTCCGGCTGCAACGCATGATGGATAGCAGGCTGGCGGAAGTGCCTTACCTGGCGGGGGAGGAGCTGACCTATGCCGATATCGTGGCGGGCGTTTCGCTCTATCGCTGGTTCACGATGCCGGTCGACCGGCCGAGCCTGCCGCATTTCGAGGCCTGGCATGAGCGCCTGCGGGCGCGAAAGGCCTTCCAGGAGGCGGTCTGCGTTTCCTATGAGGAACTGGTGGGGCGGCTGGCTTTCTGAAAAGCGGCCCCAAAAACAAGAACACCCGCCTCTTAGAGAGCGGGTGTTCGAACCTTCACCGCGGTGCGGGCAGTCAGCTGGCCTTTACAGGGTGCTGACATGGTCGCGCGCAATGCGGCTGATGTCGCTGCGGGTGATGCCGAGGTCGTTCAGCTGACGGTTGTCGAGAGCGTTGAGCTCACGGACGGTCTGCTGGTAGGCAGCCCACTTGCGAAGCGTCTTACGAATGTCCATTTGGTGTCTCCTTTTCGTCTACGCGCTGTATCTAGTGCTTTGCCTGCGATTTGAGCAGATGGCGATCGCTCAGATTTGGCATGCAGATTCCGCATATCTCTTTTTGCCGGCATTCACCTGTCGTTAAGAAAGCCGGAAAGGCTTGCGGCCGCCCGGTTTCCCCGGAGCGGCCGCTCGAACGGATAATTGACGCCAAAGGCTACTTGTCGAACAGACCGCGGGTCATCTTGGAGAAGTCCGGCCCGGCAAGGCCGAGCATGTCGGCCTCACGGGTCGTCGGAACGTCCATTTCCCGCAATGCCTGCTTGATGTCGACCAGCCGCTTTACGCGCCAGACGGCTCTTACAAACATTTGCGTACTTCCTTTCCGAGTTTGCCCCATCGCGGAAAATGCGCTGAATCGCATGGTCTTTGAATGCCCCAAAGCTCAGGGATGCCATGCGTAGTCCGCATGCCAAATTCATGCCCCCGTCATACGAACGGGGGAGTATGAAAAATTGCGGCGGGCAGTGAGAAAACGAAGGGCGGAGTTGAACCCCGCCCTTTTGAAAAGCTATTCGGCCGCTTCGCTTCGTGCCGGTCGTCGCGCCATCACTTCCTTGAGGAAGGCGCCGGTATAGGACCTTGGGTTCTCGGCGATATCCTCGGGCGTGCCCACGCCGACCACCTCGCCACCGCCATCGCCGCCTTCGGGGCCCATGTCGATGATCCAGTCGGCGGTCTTGATGACTTCGAGATTGTGCTCGATCACCACCACGGTATTGCCGCCCTCGACAAGCTCGTGGAGCACTTCGAGCAGCTTGGCGACGTCGTGGAAGTGAAGGCCTGTCGTGGGCTCGTCCAGCATGTAGAGCGTGCGACCGGTAGCGCGCTTGGAAAGCTCCTTGGAGAGTTTCACGCGCTGCGCCTCGCCGCCCGAGAGCGTCGTCGCCGGCTGGCCTATCTTCACATAGCCCAGGCCCACGCGCTGGAGCGTCACCAGCTTGTCGCGGATCGAGGGGACGGCGGCGAAGAAATCCACGCCCTCATCGATCGTCATATCGAGAATGTCCGAGATCGACTTGCCCTTGAACTGCACCTCGAGCGTCTCGCGGTTGTAGCGCTTGCCCTTGCACACGTCGCAGGTCACGTAGACGTCCGGCAGGAAGTGCATTTCGATCTTGAGGACGCCATCGCCCTCGCATTTCTCGCAGCGCCCGCCCTTGACGTTGAAAGAGAAACGGCCGGGGCCATAGCCACGCGCCTTCGCTTCCGGCAGCCCCGCGAACCATTCGCGCAGCGGCGTGAAGGCGCCGGTATAGGTTGCCGGGTTCGAGCGCGGCGTGCGGCCGATCGGGCTCTGGTCGATATCGATCACCTTGTCGAGGAATTCGAGGCCGGTGAGGGATTCGTGCGGCGCCGGCACGACGCGCGCGCCGTTGAGTCGCCGGGCGATCGCCTGGTACATCGTATCGATCATCAGCGTTGACTTGCCGCCGCCGGAGACGCCGGTGATGGCGACGAAGAGCCCGAGCGGCACGTCGACCGACACGTCCTTGAGGTTGTTGCCCGTCGCGCCCTTGAGCGCCAGCTTGCGCGTCTTTGACGGTTCGCGGCGTTCGGCGGGCAGGGGGATGCCCATGCGGCCGGAGAGATAGGCGCCGGTAATGCTCTTGGGATCGTCGATGATGTCCTGCGGCGTGCCTTCGGCCACGATATGCCCGCCATGCACGCCGGCTCCGGGGCCGATATCGACCACATAGTCGGCGGTGAGGATCGCGTCCTCATCGTGCTCGACCACGATCACGGTGTTGCCGAGGTCGCGCAGACGGCGCAGGGTTTCGAGCAGGCGCTCGTTGTCGCGCTGGTGGAGGCCGATCGAGGGCTCGTCGAGCACGTAGAGCACGCCCGTCAGGCCCGAGCCGATCTGGCTGGCGAGCCGGATACGCTGGCTTTCGCCACCCGACAGCGAGCCGGAATTGCGGGCCAGCGTCAGGTAGTCGAGGCCCACATCGTTGAGGAAGTCCAGGCGCTCGCGGATTTCCTTGAGCACGCGCTCGCCGATGGTGCGCTGATTGTCGTTGAGGTGCCGCGGCAGGTCCTTGAACCATTCGGAGGCATTGCGGATCGATTTCTCGGTCACCTGGCCGATATGGAGGCCGTTGATCTTGACCGCCAGCGCCTCGGGCTTCAGCCGATAACCGCCACAGGCCAGGCACGGCGCCGAGGACATATAGCGCTCGATCTCTTCGCGCATGCCGGCGGATTCGGTTTCCTTGTAGCGGCGATCGAGATTGCCGATCACGCCTTCGAACGGCTTGGTGGTCTTGTAGGTGCGCAGCCCGTCGTCATAGACGAAATTGATCGCCGTCTTGCCGGTGCCATAGAGAATGGCCTGCCGCGCTTCCTCGGAGAGATCCTCCCAGGCCGAGCCGGTCGAGGCGCCGTAATGCTTTGCCACCGCTTCCAGCGTCTGCAGGTAGTAGGGTGCCGAGGTCTTGGACCAGGGCAGGATGGCGCCGTCGCGCAGCGACAGCGATGCATCGGGCACAACCAGATCGGGGTCGATCTTCTGCTCGGTGCCCAGGCCGTCGCAGACCGGGCAGGCGCCGAACGGGTTGTTGAACGAGAAGAGGCGCGGCTCGATCTCGGCAATGGTGAAGCCGGAAACCGGGCAGGCGAACTTTTCCGAGAACGTGATGCGCCGCGGCGAACCATCGGCCTCGGTCTCGTCGGCATATTCGACGAGCGCGATGCCCTCGGCCAGCTTGAGTGCCGTCTCGAAGCTTTCCGACAGGCGCGAGGAGATGTCCGGCGATACCACCAGGCGATCAACCACCACTTCGAGGTCGTGCTTGAGCTTCTTGTCGAGGCTCGGCGCGTCCTCGATGTCGTAGAACTCGCCATCGATCTTCACGCGCTGGAAGCCCTTGCGCATGAGGTCGTTGAGCTCGCGTTTGTATTCGCCCTTGCGGCCGCGGACCATGGGCGAGAGCAGGTAGAGGCGCGTGCCTTCGGGCAGCGCCAGCACCTTGTCGACCATCTGCGAAACGGTCTGGCTTTCGATCGGCAGACCCGTCGCTGGCGAATAGGGAATGCCTACGCGCGCGTAGAGAAGGCGGAGATAGTCGTAGATCTCGGTGACCGTGCCCACCGTCGAGCGCGGGTTGCGCGAGGTGGTCTTCTGCTCGATCGAGATGGCCGGCGAGAGGCCGTCGATCTGCTCGACGTCCGGCTTCTGCATCATTTCGAGGAACTGGCGGGCATAGGCCGAAAGACTCTCGACATAACGGCGCTGCCCTTCGGCATAGATCGTATCGAATGCCAGCGAGGACTTGCCCGAGCCCGAAAGGCCCGTCATCACGATGAGCTTGTCGCGCGGCAACCGCAGGTCGATCGACTTGAGGTTGTGCTCCTTGGCGCCGCGAATGACGATCTCACGATTGTTATTGTCGGGCATGTTCCGGTCCACGGCTCTAGGTCGCTCCGCGCGGGGGCAGAGCGACGATATTCCTACGATGCGGTCTTGTCTTGGCTGGGCCAAGACCGGGAGATAGGCGCGCGGACGCAATTTCGCAAGCGGAGCTTGCTGCGCCTGGCTTTGCCGCTGTCCCGTCTTCCGGCGTCGAGGGTCGGGATGGACCCGGCGCCGCTGTTAGTCTAGCGGAAGGAACATAAGCGGAACAAGGTGGATTCGGTCAAGTGTGAATCGCTATTGCGTGCGCGGCGGGAACGCCCGGAATACTTGACATTTCCTGCCAATCGTAGAACATATGGGGAACGACGCCCGCAACTGTTGAAGACTTGAAATCAAGGAGGGCGCGGAGCGGCACAACCGCTTAAGGTGCGCCAAACGGCGGGGCTACGGGCCTCAGCCAGAACGAATACGGAAGGACAGGCGATGGCGGGCAGCGTCAACAAGGTCATATTGATCGGCAATCTGGGGAACGACCCCGAAGTCCGGTCGCTGCCGAGCGGCGGCAAGGTGGTGAACCTGAGCGTGGCCACGACCGATACCTGGCGCGATCGCAATACGGGCGAGCGCAAGGAACGGACGGAATGGCACCGCGTGGTGATCTTCAATGAAGGTCTCACCAAGGTGGCCGAGCAATATCTGCGCAAGGGCAGCAAGGTCTACATCGAAGGCGCGCTGCAGACGCGCAAGTGGCAGGACCAGAGCGGGCAGGACCGCTATTCCACCGAGGTCGTGCTGCAGAACTTCAATTCGAACCTGACGATGCTCGATGGGCGCGGCGACAACGAGGGCGGCGGTTTCTCCGGCCCGCGTGGCGGCGAAGGCGGCTTCGGCGGCCCATCTTCGGGTGGCGGCGGCGGCCAGAGCCGTCGTCCCTCCAGCGCCCCAGCCTTCGAGTCCGGCGGCATGGACGACGACATCCCGTTCTGAGAGCGGGCAGGGCAGAGACAGGAGAAGGCGGCTCACGAGCCGCCTTTTGTTTTGGAACAAGGCCTCTCTTCCGCGCTCGAGGTCTGCCCGTTCTTCGCTCGAAGTATCCCCGGCTCCCTCACCCCCTCTGCGTCTTCCCGGTGAAAGCCGGGGCCCAGATGCAGGCGCGGTGCTGAGGGAAAAATCCCCCGGACTCCGGGGGCGAGCAAGGGGCCACGGCTAACTCCAGTAGCGAACGCGGCGGAACAAGGCGCAGGCGCCCAAAAACAAAAAGGGCAGCTCGCGCCGCCCTTCGCTTGCCCCCGAAACTTCCGCCGCTTACTTCGCGAACGGCACGCTCGCCCGGATGGTGTCGCCGGTGGCGTCGTCAACCACCAGGAATTCCACATAGATCGTATTGTCGATCAGCGAGATCGAGGACGTGATCGTCATGTCGCGCTTGGCGGCTTCGTCGCGTTCCTTCTCGCGCAGGTTGAACACCACGCCGTTCCCCTGGCGCTGGCCGATGGCTGTGCCGGTGAACGAGGCGTTGGAGGTCATCACGGCCTCGTAGCGCCGCTTGGCGTCGACATAGGCGACGGTGCCGTTCACCGCCAGGTTATTGCCGGCCAGCGTGCAGCGGCCGGAATAGTTGATCTTGGTGTTGTTGTTGGCCGCGGTGAGGTTAAGCTTGCACACCACCGTCTCGGTGTTGGCGCCCTGCAGCTTGCCGCGGCCCTTCCAGTCGCCGAGATAGCTGCCGAGGAACTCGATATCGGATTGAGCCGCGAGGGTGGGCGCCACGGCGCCCGAAACCATCAGACCAGCGAGCGCCAGAGCGCGCCACAGGGGTCCGCCATTGTTCATTTCCTGATGCCTCCAAGAGGATGAAAGAATTTACCGCCCGCCACCAGCAATGCGGGGAGAATAAACACATCCCCGATCAGCGCCAGAGCGAGCGTTATCACAAACAAAGTGCCGAAGAGTGCCACCTGCGGCAGGTTGGACGTGGCGACGATGCCGGTGCCGGAGCACAGGATGAGCGTGGTCGCCACGATCGCCCCGCCGATACGCTCCATGGTGTGCTTCACCGCCTCGTTGTGGTCACGGCCTTCCTCGCGTCGTGCGTGCAGGTAATGGGAGAGGAAGTGCGTGGTGTCGTCGACCGCGATGCCGAAGGCGATGGTCAGCGACAGGACGGTCGTGAGCTGCAAACCGGCTCCCGACCACCAGAGAAACGCCTCTGCGCCCAGTACGGGGAAGAGGTTCGGTATGGCCGTCGCCGTCGCCACGCGCAACGAGCGGAAGGCAAAGCCGATGAGGAAGAGATTGACCAGCACGCTCACCGTCAGGTCGAGCTGCAGGCCCTGCACGATGTTTTCCGTGGCGAAGGTCGCCAGGATGCGGAAGCCGCCGATTTCGGTGCCCTTGATGCCGGCCGCATCGATCTCGGCATGAAGGTCGTCGACGAGCCGCCGCAGGTCTTCGGAGGCGATGATGGTAGGCATGAAGCCGGTCACCAGCGCCTGCTTGCCGTCCTCGGTGATGAAGCGGCGCTTCATGAAGGCGCCGACCGAATCCAGCACGTCCTGCCGGGTAAACCCGGAATCCTGGTAGTGCGAGAAGCTGGCGGCTGAGATCACCTTGTTCTGGCCGAGGTGCTTTTCGACGATCTCGTGGATCTTGCGGACGGTCTCGAAGTCGGCGTCGGTCATTTCCGGCGCGGCGTCGATCAGCGGCACGCGTACATAGATCGGCGCCACGCCACCGACGCCCGCGTCGATTTCGGTCGCGGCGTCGAGCGCCAGGGAATCCTTGGCCACGAAGTCCTCGAAGGCGAAACGCGGCTCGACCAGGAAATAGGGGATGAAGAGCACCACCGTCAGCGCGATCGCGGCTGTTGCCAGCGCACGGCTGAAGCGCTTGGCGAGGAACCACGAAACGCGCATCGGTGCGGTGAGCACGATGCTCGACTTGGGCGGAATCTTGAAGCCGAGGCGGATCGCCAGTTTGAGGACCAGCGGCAGGAAGGTCATCAGGCAGACGAAGTTGAGCAGCGAAGCTATTGCGCCGGTGACTGAAAATTCCTGGATGCCCTGGCCGGGCGTCAGTGCGAGCGAGGCGAACGAAATCAGCGTCGTCAGCATGGTGAGCGCGCTGGCGGGGCCGACGACTTTCACCGTGGTATCGACGGCCTTGTAGGGATCCATGCCGTCGCGCCAATAGGCGATCCAGTTGAAGATGAAGAAGAGGCTTTCGGCGAAGGCGATCACCAGCACCAGTGTCGTCACGATGATGGTGAGGAAGGAGAACGAGCCGAAGAACAGCAGCACGATGCCGGTGACCCATGTCACCGCCAGGAACGGCGTGGCCGAGACCAGAATGGCGCCCCAGAACGAGCGCAGGCTGAGAAGGGCGATGAGGGCGCCCAGCGCGAAGCCGTAGACCGTGAACGTCACCTGGTCGTTGACCGCCGCATAGAGCATCTCGGCCGTCCACATGGGCGGGCCGGTCAGCTCGATATGCACCTTGTCGCTTTCGTACTGGCTGGCCAGGTCGCGCAGTTGCGCGATCATTTCCTTGTTGCCGTCGCCGCGCGTCAGTTCCTGGTTGGGGAACATGATCATCACGATGCCTGTCAGGTCAGGCGTGATGAGGTTGCGCATCAGCGGGTCGTTCTGCTGCAGGTCGCTTAGGGCGGCTGCTACTTCCTCCCGGCTCGACATGCCTTCGGGCACGGCGGGCACCGAGCCGCCAGTGTCGGTCGGCTTGCGGAGCGTGAACGGGGACATGGTCCCCACCGCGAAGTCGTTGAGTTCTAGGTCGAAGGCGAAGTTGCGCAGGGCCTCGAGAACATCCGGATCCGTCACATCGGGGGAGGTGACGAGGAAATAGATGTCGTTCTCGAAGGTGCCGAACGTATTGGAGAGCTGCTCGTAGGCGTCATAGTCCTCGCCCGAATGGGCGAAGATGCGCATCAGGTCGCCATCGACATTGGCGCGCGGAATCTGGCTTGCTGCCAGCACGGTAAGCGCAATCACTGCCGCCGCGACGATGCGCGGGAACTTGAGAGTTAGAAACCCGAGATGTTCGAGGCCGAAACCGATTGACCGGGTCCGCCAGTAGTGAACCAAGGACCGCCCGACCGACAACCGAATCGACTCCGCGAATGCGCCCCGACAAGGGCGCTTTAGTACGGGCTCGCGTCGCTGCCGTCCAGCGGCGGTGCAAGGGTTTTACGCATGTTGCGTATAGGTTTTGCCGGGCCGCCGGGAGGTCGTGGGCAGCGGCCCGGCAGGGCGGTCAGGCTGCCAGCCTGGCAGCGTTGGCCGCGAGCACGTCCTCGACGCTGCGCGGCTTGTGGCCGGTCAGCTGCTCGACGGCATCCGTCACGATGGCGTGGTAGCCCTGGGCGGTGTCGATATCGAACTGCGCCGCGATGCCGACAAAAGCCTCGGGCACGCCTGCCGCGCGCAGGCCGGCACGGAAATCTTCGCCACTCAGCGCTACCGCCTCGATGCTGCGCCCGCTCAGCCTGCTCAGGATTGCGGCCACTTCCGCCTGCGTCACCGCTGCCGGGCCGCCGACGTCGTAGATGCGCTTGCTTTCGCCGAGGAGCAGGGCGCCCGCAGCGGCTTCCGCCGCATCGTCATGCGCTACGGAGGCGCGCCCGGCCGTGCCCTGGGCATGATAGAGCTTGCCGCTGGCAATGGCGGCGCCGGCTGATTGCAGGATGCCTTCCGTATAGAGATTGTTGCGCAGCGACGACCAGTCGGCCTTGCCGGCCGCGAGGCGGGCCTCCGTCCAGAAATGGTCGTCCGGAACTACCGAGGCAGGGTCGGCGCTGGGGTAGGGCGCCGTGAGGCTGGTGTAGGCGATATAGCCGACGCCCGCGCGCTCAGCCGCATCGATGCCGCGGATGTGCTGCGCCTTGCGGCCGCCCGGTACGCCGACGGCATCCGTGCTGATCAGCAGCAGGCGGTCGATGCCCTTGAAGGCTGCGTCGAGCGATGCCGGGTCATCGAAGCTGCCGGCGCGGACTTCGACGCCCTTGGCCGCCAGGTCCCTGAGTTTGTCCGGCGAGCGCGTCATCGCGACGACACGCTTGGCGCCGCGTGCGAGGAGGGATTCCACCGCCTTGCGGCCGAGATGGCCGCTGGCGCCGGTAACGAGCAGGGTGGAATTTGCGAAATTAGCCATGAAAGTCTCCGTTCGCGCCAGCAATGTACTGACGGCGTTTCACTCTCTGTTGAACACCAGGTCTCCAAAAGAGATTGCCTTGCATATAGCGATGGCTTAGGCAGGCCGAAAGAAGGCACTTCCAGCCCGGAAGGTCACCGCCGGGTAACCAGGAGTTTGAGATGTCGGATGATCCGAGGCGGCTCGAGGCCGTGGTCAGTCAGTTTCGCAAGGCAGGACTGGATGGCACACTGGGCGCGTGCCCGGTGCGCGGCATACTCGACAAGATCAGCGACAAATGGAGCATGCTCATCGTCCTTGAGCTGGCGACGGGCCCGCTGCGCTTCAACCAGATTCGCCGCGCCATTCCCGACATCTCCCAGAAGATGCTGACGCAGACGCTCAAGGAATTGCAGCGCGACGGCCTCGTGTCGCGCAAGGTCTTCCCCACGGTGCCTCCCGCCGTCGAGTACCAGTTGACGGAAATCGGCACCTCCGTGCTCCGCCCGTTCTCGGTGCTGGTCGAGTGGGCCGATGCCAATTATCAGGCGATCGAGACGGCCCGCAGCTCGTTCGACGTCCCGGTGGCCGTCTGAACCGCTTGGCCGTTAACAACTCCTGCGGCGGATTTGGGTCTGGGGCAGGAATCGCCTATATCATGGCAATGTTGCCAAACATCGAATCAGCCCAGTGACAGACATTCCCGACAACGAGAACGGCGCTCCCGCAGCGCCTTCCGATATCGCTCTCGTTTCCATCACCGCGGAGATGCGCAAGTCCTATCTCGATTACGCCATGAGCGTGATCGTGAGCCGCGCGCTGCCCGATGTGCGCGACGGCCTCAAGCCGGTGCACCGGCGCATTCTCTTCTCGATGAACGAGCAGGGCTACGAGTGGAACCGGCCCTACAGGAAGTCGGCGCGCGTCGTCGGCGACGTTATCGGTAAGTATCACCCGCACGGTGACCAGTCGGTCTACATGGCCTTGGTCCGCATGGCGCAGGACTTCTCGATGGGCCAGCTGCTCATCGACGGGCAGGGCAATTTCGGCTCCGTCGACGGCGATGATCCGGCCGCCATGCGCTACACCGAAGTGCGCATGGAGAAGGTCACCGGCTACCTGCTGGACGATCTCGACAAGGACACCGTCAACTTCAAGGACAACTACGACGCTTCCGAGCGCGAGCCCGTTGTCCTGCCGGCGCGGTTCCCCAATCTTCTGGTCAATGGCGGCGGCGGCATCGCCGTGGGCATGGCCACCAACATCCCGACGCACAACCTGCGCGAAGTCATCGACGCCACGCTGCTGATGATGGAAAACGGGAACGCCACGGTCGATGATATCCTCGAAGTCATGCCGGGTCCCGATTTCCCGACCGCCGGCCTGATCCTGGGTCGCTCGGGCATCCGCCAGGCCTACGAAACCGGCCGCGGTTCCGTGCTCATGCGCGGCAAGGTGGCGGTTGAGGAAGTGCGCAAGGAGCGTGAAGCGCTCATCATCACCGAGATCCCGTATCAGGTGAACAAGGCGCTCATGATCGAGAAGATCGCTGAACTGGTGCGCGACAAGCGCATCGAAGGCATCGCCGACCTTCGCGACGAATCCGACCGCAACGGCATGCGCGTCGTCATCGAGATCAAGCGCGATGCGCTGCCCGATGTCGTGCTCAACCAGCTCTATCGCTATACGCCGCTGCAATCCTCGTTCGGCTGCAACTTCGTGGCGCTCAACGGCGGCAAGCCCGAGCTGATGACCGTCCAGGGCATCCTGACGGCCTTCATCGCCTTCCGCGAGGAAGTGGTCACCCGCCGCGCCAAGTTCCTGCTGAACAAGGCCCGCGACCGCGCTCACATCTTGGTCGGCCTCGCCGTTGCCGTGGCCAACGTCGATGAAGTCATCGCGCTCATCCGCGCCGCGCCCGATCCGGCGACGGCGCGCGAGCGCCTGATGGAGCGCAACTGGCCGGCCCGCGACGTGGCGCCGCTCATCGCGCTCATCGACGATCCGCGTCACCGCATCGAGGAAGACGGCACGTTCAAGCTCTCCGACGAGCAGGCTCGCGCCATCCTCGCGCTGACCCTGTCGCGCCTCACCGCGCTCGGCCGCGATGAAATCGGCAACGAGCTCGACGGCCTCGGCAAGGATATCTCCGAATATCTCGACATCCTGCGCTCGCGCGAACGCGTGCTCCAGATCATCCGTGACGAGCTCATGGAAGTGCGCGAGCAGTTCGGTTCCGACCGCAAGACCGTCATCGAGGAGAACTTCGGCGATCTCGACGACGAGGATCTGATCGCGCGCGAAGACATGGTGGTTACCGTCACGCATGGCGGCTACATCAAGCGCGTGCCGCTCAACCAGTACCGGGCGCAGCATCGCGGCGGCAAGGGCCGCTCCGGCATGGCCACGCGCGACGAGGATTTCGTTTCGAGCCTCTTCGTCACCAGCACGCATACGCCGGTGCTGTTCTTCACCTCGCGCGGCATCGTCTACAAGCTCAAGGTCTGGCGGTTGCCGCTCGCGGCGCCGCAGGCTCGTGGCAAGGCGCTCATCAATATCCTGCCGCTGGAGCAGGGCGAGCGCATCACCTCGATCATGCCGCTGCCCGAGGACGAGGAAAGCTGGCGGAACCTGGACATCATGTTCTCGACCACGCGCGGCACGGTGCGCCGCAACTCGCTGGCCGATTTCGTGGAAGTGCGCCAGAACGGCAAGATCGCCATGAAGCTCGATGAAGGCGACGGCATCGTCGATGTCGCCACCTGCTCGGCCAATGACGACGTGCTGCTGACCACCGCCCAGGGCCAGGCCATCCGTTTCCAGGTCGATGAAGTCCGCGTCTTCAAGGGCCGCGACTCGACCGGTGTGCGCGGCATCGCGCTGGCCGAAGGCGACCACGTCATCTCCATGGCCATTCTCCATCACTTCGAAGCCACGCCGGACGAGCGCGCTGCCTATCTCAAGATGAGCAGGGCCGTTCGCGGCGAGGGCGACACGGAGGAGAACGCCGCGGACGACGCCGAGGAAGCAGTGGCCGGCGAGCTGCCGCAGGAACGCTACGCCGCCATGAGCGCCGCCGAGCAGTTCATCCTCACCATTTCCGAGAACGGTTATGGCAAGCGGACCTCCAGCCACGAATACCGGATCACGGGTCGCGGCGGTAAGGGCATCGTCGCCATGGCGGTCAACAAGCGCAATGGCGAGCTGGTGGCTTCGTTCCCGGTGCTCGACGAGGATCAGATCATGCTGATCACCGACGCCGGCCAGACCATCCGCATCCCGGTCAGCGGCGACAAGCCCATCCGCATCGTCTCCCGCGGCAGCCAGGGCGTGATCGTTCTCGATACCGCCGAAGGCGAGCGCGTCGTCTCGGTCGAACGCATCAGCGAGCCTGAAGGCGACGACGATGATGATGGTGACGCCGAAGGCGAAGCCGGTGAGGCTCCCGCCTCGGAAGAGTAGAACCTGGAAAAGACCGGCGGCCAACCCGCCGGTCTTTTCTTTTGGGGCCGTCCCACTTCCGAGCGCGATCCGGACTTCGGCCTTCCAGTCAGGTACCGTGGGATAGAACTCTCCATCCCTCCCAGCCCCTTGCGTCCCCGATCCTCCCTCTGCTAATCCTCCGGTAGCGAAACTCGAACCCATGGAGGGCTACGTGCAGCTTTTTTGGCACCACCGTCAGCGTGGCCCCGTCTTCGCCCTGCGGCACATCTGCTAGCAGGGCTGACCGAAGCGGTTCCTGACGTACATTCCCGTCTGATCGATCTGGTCTGCCCGTAATGGCAATTCGCTCCCGTGCGATTTGCCGTCTCCGGAATTAGGGCGCCTTGCGCCGTACCAGAAAGAACAGAAAATGGGCTCGATCAGCCTCCGTAACGTCAGCGTCATCGCCACCGATCCGCTCTTCAAGAATCTCGACTTCGTCATCGCCGATGGCGATCGCGTCGGCCTGGTTGCCGGCAATGGCCGCGGCAAGACTTCCCTTCTCAAATGCATGGCGGGCCTTGCCGAGCCGACTTCCGGCGAGATCGTGCGTTCGCGTGGCATGAAGGTCGGACTTGTCGAGCAGGACGTGCCGCCGGCGCTCCTCGATCTCACCTTCCACGAAGCCGTCCTTCGAGCACTGACGCCCGAGCAGCGCGAGGATGAGGCTTGGCGTGTCGATGTCGTCCTCGATGAGTTCCAGGCGCCCGAGGCCATGCGGACGCGCCCCGTGCGCGCCCTGAGCGGTGGCTGGCAGCGTCTCATGCTCATTGCCCGCGTCTGGGTCTCGGAACCGGGTGCACTGCTGCTCGACGAGCCGACCAATCACCTCGATCTGCAGAAGATGCTGCAGCTCGAAACCTGGATAAACTCCGCGGCCCGCAACATCCCGGTGGTGATCGCCAGCCACGATCGCGCCTTCCTCGACGCTGTCACCAACCGCACGCTGTTCCTGCGCCCCGAGACCTCCCGCTATTTCGCGCTGCCTTACAGTGCTGCGCGGGAGGCGCTCGACGAGGCCGACATCGCTGCGGAGGCTCAGCAGGAGCGTGAGCTCAAGGAGGCAGCTCGCCTGCGCAAGCAAGCGGCCAAGCTTACCAATATCGGCATCAATTCGGGCAGCGACCTGCTGACCAAGAAGTCCAAATACCTGCGTGAGCGTGCCGACAAGATCGAGACCTCGATCCAGTCCCTGCACAAGGAGCGATCGGGCGATATCCGGCTGGCAAATAGCGGCACCCACGCCAAGGTGCTGATTTCGCTGGAAGACGTCGCTGTCATCACGCCTGTCGGCGATCCGCTGTTCAGAATTGCCAAGCTGCACCTCTTCCAGGGTGACCGCCTGGTGCTGCTCGGCAAGAACGGGGCGGGCAAGACCCAGCTCGTGCGCCTGCTGCTGCGCGCCATCAGCGAGCCCGGCAGCGTTCCCGGCATCAAGGTCAGTCCATCCGTGCGGCTTGGCTACACCGATCAGGCAATGTCTCAGCTCCCCGCCAAAGGCTCGCCTGCCGACTATATCGGCCGCTTCGGCGTGGGCGACCAGCGCACCAAGGCGCTGCTGGCCGGGGCAGGGTTCCCGATCGAGAAGCAGGGGCGATCCATTGCCGAGCTGTCCTATGGACAGCGTGCCCGGCTGGGTCTTCTGGGCCTGCGGCTCGAAGAGCCGAATTTCTACCTGATGGACGAACCGACCAACCATGTCGACATCGCGGGGCAGGAGCGGCTCGAAGAGGAAATCCTGACCCATGAGGCGACCTCGGTACTCGTCTCGCACGACCGCAGCTTCGTGCGGGCCGTCGGCACGCGATACCTGCTGATCGAGGGGAAGCGGGCGCGCGAGACCGAGGATGCCGAGGGCTTCTTCGCCGAGATGGCAGTGGCGGACGAGCAATAACGGAGGCGTTGCGGTGGGGTCGCGCCGGTGAGATAGCTTGGCTCCCTCAAGAGGATGCCCAAAGTGCAGAGCTATCTCTATCTCGCCGTCGCGATCATCGCCGAAGTCATCGCCACGAGCGCGCTCAAGGCGTCGGACGGCTTTACCCAGCTATTGCCGTCCGTCGTCGTCCTGATCGGCTATGGCATCGCCTTCTTCTTCCTGTCGCTGACGCTGCGCACCATGCCCGTCGGCATCGCCTACGCCATCTGGTCGGGCATCGGCATCGTGCTGGTCTCCGCCATCGGCTGGATCGCCTACGGCCAGCGGCTCGACCTGCCGGCCTTTGTCGGGCTCGGCCTCATCATCGTCGGAGTGCTGGTGGTCAACCTGCTCTCGAAATCGGTGACGCACTGACGAAAAAAGGGCCCCGTTCGGGGCCCTTCGTTTTCGCAAACAAGCCAATGGCTTAGGCGGAGTAGTACATCTCGTACTCGACCGGGTGCGGAGTGTGCTCGAACTTGATCACTTCCTGCATCTTGAGCTCGATATAGCTGTCGATGAAGTCGTCATCCATCACGCCGCCGACCTTGAGGAAGTCGCGGTTCTTGTTGAGCTCGTCCAGCGCTTCGCGCAGCGAACCGGAGACGGTCGGGATTTCCTTGAGCTCTTCCTTGGGCAGCTCGTAGAGATCCTTGTCCATGGCATCGCCCGGGTGGATCTTGTTCTTGATGCCGTCAAGGCCCGCCATCAGCAGGGCGGTGAACGCCAGGTAGGGGTTGGCCAGCGGATCGGGGAAGCGGACTTCCACGCGCTTGGACTTCGGCGACTGGCCGAAGGGGATACGGCAGGAAGCCGAGCGGTTACGGGCCGAATAGGCCAGCAGCACCGGAGCCTCGAAGCCCGGAACCAGGCGCTTGTAGCTGTTGGTGGTCGGGTTGGTGAAGGCGTTGATGGCCTTGGCGTGCTTGATCACGCCGCCGATGTAGTAGAGCGCGTCCATCGACAGGCCCGCATACTGGTCGCCGGCGAAGAGCGGCTTGCCGTCTTTCCAGATCGACATGTGGCAGTGCATGCCCGAGCCGTTGTCGCCGTAGACCGGCTTCGGCATGAAGGTTGCGGTCTTGCCGTAGGCATTGGCGACCTGCTGGATCACGTACTTGTAGATCAGCACGTCGTCGGCCGACTGGATCATCGGCTTGAAGCGGATGCCGAGCTCGTGCTGGGCGGAAGCCACTTCGTGGTGGTGCTTTTCGATGATGACGCCCATCGAGCCCATGGCTTCGAGCATCTCGCCGCGCATGTCCTGCGCCGAATCCAGCGGCGGCACGGGGAAGTAGCCCTTCTTGAGGCCGATATGGTGGCCGTTATTGCCCGTCTCGTAGATGGCGTCGTTGTTGGTCGGCAGCTCGCTGGCGTCGATCTCGAAACCCACCTTGTAGGTGGTGTTCGAATAGCGGACGTCGTCGAAGATGAAGAATTCAGGTTCGGGGCCGAACACGACCGTGTCGCCGATACCGGCCGACTTGACGTAGGCCTCGGCCTTCTTGGCCATCGAGCGCGGGTCGCGGTTGTAGGGCTGGTAGGTGTTGGGCTCGAGAATGTCGCAGTTGATGGCGAGGGTCAGGGCGCCGAAGAACGGGTCGACATAGGCCGAGTTCGGATCGGGCATGAGCACCATGTCGGACTCGTTGATCGCCTTCCAGCCGGCGATGGAGGAACCGTCGAACATGACGCCTTCCTCGAACATGTCCTCGTCCACGACCGACTGGTCCATGGTGACGTGCTGCAGCTTGCCGCGCAGGTCGGTGAAGCGCAGGTCGACGTACTTGATGTTCTCTTCCTTGATGCGCTTAAGGATGTCGCTTCCAGTGGTCATAGTTCTTCCTCAGTCTGAACCAGTGGTTTGTGGGGGTAGGCGGCTCGCTCTATCCGGGAGGGATCAGAGAGCGTCGTCGCCGAATTCGCCGGTGCGGATACGGATGGCCTGCTCGATCGTGTAGACGAAGATCTTGCCGTCGCCGATGCGGCCGGTCTGGGCTGCGTTGCGGATCGCTTCGATGGCCTTTTCCGCCAGGTCGTCGGGGCACACGACCTCGACCTTCACCTTGGGTAGGAAGTCCACGACGTATTCCGCACCGCGATAGAGCTCGGTATGGCCTTTCTGGCGGCCAAAACCCTTGGCCTCGGTTACCGTAATGCCTTGCAGGCCAACTTCCTGCAGCGCCTCTTTGACTTCGTCGAGCTTGAAGGGCTTAACGATCGCCTCGATTTTCTTCATTGCGGCCTCCAGAGGACGTCTCGACGCAGGCCCTGGGGCCGATCGCCGAACTTGTCCGGTCTTGCAAACTCAGGGCCCCCGGCCGGGTGCCGCTCATACGTATGCAGGGGGCGTGCCAAGTGTGCCAGACCTAGCGGAACGTATTCAGTCATAACGGCTTGGGTTGGATAGCTGATCCAGATGATCAAGAGCAAAATAAGCCAATTGCACAAAGATTGAGCAACATGCGTGCGAATAGTGCATTGCTCTGCGTCCCGATTTTGCGGACTGCGCTCAATTTAGGCGCGATGGCGCGCAGGTGCCAAAAGTTAAGTGATCGCTTTACAATTGGCGGACACTTCGTTAGTTAAGCAATAGCTTCAGTATCACTCGTTCCGAAGGCGGAAAACATGCGCAGACTCAAGATGCATATCGCACTCTCCCTGGATGGTTACGCCTCGGTGCCGGGCGGGGACCTGTCCTGGATCACCTACGACGAGGAGCTGGCCCAGCGCTCGCGGATGATGACGGCCGATGCCGACATGGCGATATTCGGGCGGGTGACCTACAAGCTCATGCAGAGCTACTGGCCGGGTGTGCCGAACGACCCGGACAGCACGCCGGGCGAGCTGGAGCATGCCAGGTGGATATCGCAATCCACCAAGATCGCGGTTTCGACCACGATGACGCAGGCGGATGCCGACTGGCCGGAGACGATTCTGCTCGGCGCCGACTTCGCCGAGCGCCTGCGCGAGATCAAGCGGCAGCCCGGCGGGAATATCATGGGCTTCGGCAGCCCCACGCTGGTCAATTCCTGCCTCGCGGCGGGCATCGTCGATGACCTTTTCGTCAATCTCATCCCAGTGATTCTTGGCGGCGGCAACCTGCTGTTCGGCCCGCAGCAGCGCAGGACGCTCAAGCTGGTGGAGGCAGTGCCCACCTCGGCGGGCGTCGTGGCCCTGCATTACCACCCGCAATGACAGTTCGGCCGAGCCGCCCCCTAGTGCGGCTCGACCACCATCATTTCACCCGCGACCCGCGAAATTGCCGCCGTCGGCCCAGAAGGTCGGGGAAGTCGGAGGAATGAGGCTTTGACTGAACCCCAAACATGGGATAGAGCGTGCGCCCAAACCGGGCCATGGGCACCGTGTTTGCGGGTGTGGCGGAATTGGTAGACGCACTGGATTTAGGTTCCAGCGCCGCGAGGCGTGGAGGTTCGAGCCCTCTCACCCGCACCACCGACATCTCCGGCAAGCCCTGGCCGCCATCGACAATGAATACGGGATTGAACCGAATGCAGGTCACAGAAACCCTCAACGAAGGCCTCAAGCGCAAGCTGGCCGTTGTGATTCCCGCCACGGACCTGGCGACGCGCCTGGATGCCAAGATCGAAGATCTCCAGGGCAAGGCGGTGATCAAGGGCTTCCGTCCGGGCAAGGTCCCGGCTTCGCACATCAAGAAGGTCTATGGTCGTTCGGCCATGTCCGAAGTGCTTGAAGAGGCCATCAATTCGGGCGTCTCGCAGACCCTCGAAGAGCGCTCCGAGCGCGCTGCCGCCCAGCCGAAGGTTGACCTGCCGGAAGACCAAGCCGAGCTCAACCGCGTCCTCGACGGCGCCGCCGACCTCGCTTTCGACGTCAGCTACGAAGTGCTGCCGGCCGTCAAGCTGATGGACTTCAAGGGCATCAAGGTCGACAAGCCGGTCGTCGAGATCGCCGACGCCGAAGTCGACAAGGAGCTCAATCGCTTTTTCACCCAGAACAAGGGCTATGAAGACAAGGGCGACGAAGGTGTTGTCGAGCAGGGCGACCATCTCGGTCTGTCCTTCGTCGGCACCATCGACGGTAAGCCGTTCGACGGCGGCACGTCCGACCACGCTCACCTGACCGTTGGTTCGGGCGAGTTCATCCCGGGCTTCGAAGAGCAGCTCGTCGGCATGAAGAAGGGCGAGACCAAGGACGTGAAGGTCACGTTCCCGGCCGATTACGGCCAGAAGTCGCTCGCCGGCAAGGATGCCGTGTTCGCCACGACGATCCTCCATGTCGATGGCCCGCGCCAGGGTGAGCTCGATGACGAGTTCGCCAAGAAGCTCGGCCTCGAGAACGTTGACGGCCTGCGTGAAGCCATCAAGTCGCAGATGGATGCGGCCAACGCCTCCATGGCGCGTCAGCACGTCAAGCGCCAGATTCTCGATGCGCTCGATGAAGGCCACAAGTTCGACGTCCCCGAGCAGCTCGTGGAAGCAGAGTTCAATACCATCTGGCAGCGTGTCGTCCATGAGGTCGAGCACCATGGCCGTTCCTTCGAAGACGAAGGCACGACCGAGGAAGCCGCCAAGGAACAGTACCGCAAGATTGCCGAGCGCCGCGTGCGCCTGGGCCTGGTCGTCGCCGAGATCGGCAACGAGAACAAGGTCGAGGTCACCGATGACGAGCACCAGCAGGCCCTGATCGCCGAGGTCCGTCGCTTCCCCGGCCAGGAACAGCAGGTCTACGACTATTACCGCAAGAACCCGGCCGCGCTTGCTTCGCTGCGCGCCCCGATCTTCGAGAACAAGGTCGTTGATTTCATCGCCGAGCAGGCCAAGCAGACCGACAAGAAGATGTCGGGCGAGGAACTCGGCAAGCTGATCCAGGCCGACGACGAGTATGACGTGCCGGAAGAGCATCACCACTAAGAATTTCAGTGGTCTAGGTTTGAAGGGCCGCCCCTCGGGGCGGCCCTTCTGCTTTTCATCACCTTACGCTTGTGGGAGAAGGAGCAGGGGGCAGTTGCGGAGCGTGAGATGGGTGAGATCGGCGATTATGTGCTTCTGAACCCGGCCGAAATGGCCGAGGCGGACCGGCTGACGGCGGAATCGGGCGTGAGCTATGCGCGTCTCATGGAGAATGCCGGCACGGCCGTCACCGAAGCCATTCTCGAGCGCTATTACCAGATGCCGGTCCTCGTGCTCTGTGGTCCCGGCAACAATGGAGGCGACGGCTTCGTCGTCGCGCGCCAGCTCAAGGAAAAGGGCTGGCCCGTGCACCTCGTGATGCATGGCGACCGGGCCAAACTCAAGCGCGAAGCCGCTGCCAATGCCGATGCCTGGACCGGCCGCATAGAAGCCTTCAATCCGGACCTGGTCAGTGACGCCGACATGGTCATCGATGCCCTCCTGGGCGCAGGGCTGGACCGCGACGTGGATGGCGAACTCAAGACGATCATCGAAGCCGTCAACGCGGCCCGCAAGACCGTGGTGGCGGTCGACGTACCGAGCGGCGTCGATGGTGGCACGGGCGCTGTCCGTGGTGCCGCGATCGAGGCTACGCTCACCGTCACCTTCTTTCGCAAGAAGCCCGGTCATCTGCTGCTACCCGGTCGCGAAAAGGCCGGTGAGGTCATCGTGGCCGATATCGGTATCAGGGAAGACGTTCTGGGTCCGATCGCCGGAACTCTCTGGGAAAACGGACCTGCACACTGGCAATTGCCGCACGCCGATTCCGCCGGGCACAAGTATACACGTGGCCATTGCGTCGTGGTCTCAGGCGGCCCGTTGCAGACTGGGGCTTCCCGCCTCGCCGCCGAGGCAGCCCTGCGCTCCGGCGCCGGCCTTGTGAGCCTGGCGGGACACCGTGACGCCCTGATGGTCCATGCCAACCACGTGACCTCGATCATGCTCAAGGAAGCGCCGCAATGGTCGGCGCTCGAGCAGGTGCTAGGTCAGACCAAGGCTCGTTCGGTCGTTATCGGCCCGGCCGCCGGCGTGGGGCAGGCGACCATCGAGAATGTCTCCATCATCATGCAGAGCGGCGCTGCCGTCGTGCTCGATGCCGACGCCCTCACCAGCTTTGCCGATGCTCCCGAAGAGCTCTTCCGCTTCATCGCCTTCGATCCGTCCCGTCCGGTGGTCATGACGCCCCATACCGGCGAGTTCGCCCGCCTCTTCGGCGAGATCGAGGGTTCCAAGGTTGACGTCGCCCGCGTCGCCGCTGCCCGCTCCGGCGCCATCGTCATCCTCAAGGGTTCTGACACCGTCATCGCCGCTCCGGATGGCCGCGCCTTCATCAACTCCAACGCGCCGGCCATTCTCGGCACCGCCGGCTCAGGCGACGTCCTCGCCGGTATCGTCGGCGGCCTCCTGGCCGAGGGCATGCCCGGCCTCCAGGCTGCCGCTGCCGCGGTCTGGATTCACGGCGACGCCGCCCAGCGCTTTGGCATGCCCGGCCTCATCAGCGAGGATCTGCCCGGGATTTTGCCTGAGGTGCTGGAGGGGCTGGTTTAGCTCCGGGCGCTTACACGCGGGCCGCGGGACTTATTCCCCTCGCTGCCCGCAGCGCTACAATACCGTCGCCCCGCTCATCCCCTGCGCCGAGCGCCTCTTCCAGCACCCAAAAACAATGCCCCAAATTCACTCCAAAACGCCGCAAAACCCGCGAAAGATCGCCAAACATTGCCCGAAATTGAGTCAAAATTTAACGATTTGCGACCGTCGTGTCTTGATAAGATAATTTTAAATCAACGAGTTACGAGAATTATCTCGCTAACTAGATGATGCAAAACCACCCAAAAAACGTCGCAACGGCCTGAAACGCGAGTCGGCGGCCCGTCACCAGGCCACCTGCAACTCCTCCAGCCCATGGAAGTGGTACACATTATTGTACTGCGGTGCCTCGGCCAGCCGCAGGCCCGGCAGCCGTTCGAACAGCGTCTTGAGCGAGATCTGCAATTCGATCCGCGCCAGTGGCGCGCCGATGCAGAAGTGGATGCCGGCGCCGAAGCTGACGTTCTGGCCGTCGGTGCGGAACGGATCGAACGTGTTGGCATTGGCGAAGCGGGCAGGGTCGCGGTTGGCGGCGCCGAGCATCAGGCCGATCTGGTCGCCTTTCCTGAGCGACACGCCGTTCTCCATCTCGATGTCCGAAAGCGCATAGCGCGTGAACATGTGGAGCGGCGCATCGAACCGCAGGCATTCCTCGACCGTCGCGGCCGTCTGTTCGTCGCTGGCGAAGATCGCCTTGCGGTCGACGCCGCTCTCGATGATCGTCTTCACGGCATTGCCGGTTGTATGCACAGTCGCCTCGTGGCCGGCATTGAGCAACAGGATCGCCGTCGAGACGATCTCGTCGTCCGTCAGCTTCTGGCCGTCCTGTTCGGCCGTGATCATGTGGGTGAGCAGGTCTTCGGTCGGCTTGACGCGCCGCTCGGCGATCAGCGTGCGGACATAGGCGATGAAATCGGCCGAGGCCTGGTTGGCATCGCGCTCGGTCTCCTCGGTGACGCCGAACATGTACATGGTCACCATGCGGTTGGACCAGGCGACGAGCTGCATGGCCATGTCGGTCGGTACGCCGATCATCTCGGAGATGATGATGGCCGGGATTGGCGCAGCGTAAGCGTGCATCAGCTCGACCTGGCCATCCTTCTCGAAGCCGTCGATGAGCTCGTTGGCCAGAACCGCGATGCGCGGGCGCAGCTGCTCGACCTGGCGCGAGACGAAGGCGCGGTTCACCAGCATGCGCAGGCGCGTATGGCTGGGCGGCTCGAGGTTGAGCAGCGAATATTTCTCGGCGAGGTCGAAGTCCGCCACATGCGGCTTGCGCTCGGCCCAGCCAAGTTCCTCGCGGGTCGCCACATGCAGGATCTCGCGGCCGAAGCGCTTGTCGCGCAGCAGCAGGTTCACGTCCTTAAAGCCGGTGAAGCACCAGTGCCCGTAATTGTCCCAGAAGAAGGTGGGCGAGCTGGCGTGGATACCGTCGTAGAAGGCGTAGGGGTTCTGGTAGAAGACCGGGTCGCGGGGATTGGCGGAGGCGCGGCGGGCAGGGGCTATGGCGTCGGGTGCAGAAGTCATCGGAAACCGGTGGTTGAAGCTAGCTCGGACATTAGATCGTCGCCGGCCTAATGCAACCGCGCCTTGCCCTTGCCGGAAAAGTCGTTAGTGGAAAGCCAGAGCAATTCTGGAGTGCCGCCATGAGCGACCTGACCCTGGCCGAGGCCACGGAGAATATCTACACGTCCCTTCGCAACGACAATGCCGAGCTCGAAGTCCACGTCGCGGCCTTGAAGGCGGCGATGGCGCGCGAGGGAGTCAAGGAAGCGGTGTTCGAGCCGTCCAAGCTCGCGCAGAACAATCGCCAGGGCCGCAAGCTGATGCAGTCCTACTTCCGCAAGAAGGGCGTGACGGTGGTGTTCGCCGAGTAGGCGCCGCAACGCGGAATTAACCTCCGAGCGGGAACGGCGTGGTCGAGGAGAGCGGCTCTATTGAAGGTCGCCCCAGTCTTGCCTATCTCTCGCTTTACCGCGCATTAAGGCGCCATCCCCTGCAATCAGCCAAATCGCGCTGATTCGTTATCCAGGCACCAGAAGGGCATCCATGAGAGATCCGGTCGATACCTATATGAATACGCTCGTTCCCATGGTGGTCGAGCAGACCAACCGCGGCGAACGCGCCTTCGACATCTATTCGCGGCTCCTCAAGGAACGCATCATCTTCGTGACGGGCGTCGTCGAAGACAACATGGCTTCGCTGATCACCGCGCAGCTCCTTTTCCTCGAGTCCGAGAACCCTAAGAAGGAAATCAGCCTCTACATCAACTCGCCCGGCGGCGTGGTGACGGCTGGTCTTTCCATCTACGACACCATGCAGTTCATCCGCCCGCCCGTGGCGACGCTCTGCCTCGGTCAGGCGGCTTCGATGGGTTCGCTCCTGCTGCAGGCCGGTGAAGCCGGCATGCGCGCCTCGCTGCCCAATTCGCGCATCATGGTCCACCAGCCGTCCGGCGGCTACCAGGGCCAGGTGACCGATATCCTGATCCACGCCCGCGAGGTCGAAGGCCTCAAGCGCCGTCTCAATCAAATCTATGAGAAGCATACGGGCCGCACTTACGAAGAAGTCGAGAACGCTCTCGAGCGCGACCGCTTCCTCAGCCCGGAAGAAGCCAAGGACTTCGGCCTGATCGACAGCGTGTTCGAGAAGCGCGCGGTGCCGGAGCAGGCGTGATCGCGGGCGTTAACGCCGATACGCAAGAGCCGTTGACTGTGACAATGGTGTGATTGCGCAGGGCCGGATCGATCTTTAAGGTCGATCTGGCTTAGATTTTGTTTAAGCGCCATGCGCTAGCCTGACCGCTAGCGCTGATTTTGGGGGCGCTCTGCCCCCGGGAGTGACAGGATGTCCAAAGAGACAACGAACGGCGAATCCTCGAAGAACACGCTGTATTGCTCGTTCTGCGGCAAGTCTCAGCACGAGGTTCGTAAACTGATCGCCGGCCCGACCGTATTCATCTGCGATGAGTGCGTCGAGCTCTGCATGGACATCATCCGGGAAGAGAACAAGACGTCGATGGTCAAGTCGGCGGACGGCGTTCCCACTCCGGCCGAGATCTGCAAGATCCTGGACGATTACGTGATCGGCCAGGCGCGCGCCAAGCGCGTGCTCTCCGTGGCTGTCCACAACCACTACAAGCGCCTGCACCACGCGACCAAGAACCAGGACGTTGAGCTTTCCAAGTCCAACATCCTGCTGATCGGCCCGACCGGTACTGGCAAGACGCTTCTGGCCCAGACGCTCGCGCGCATCCTCGATGTGCCGTTCACGATGGCCGATGCCACCACGCTCACCGAAGCTGGCTATGTCGGCGAGGACGTGGAGAACATCATCCTGAAGCTCCTGCAGGCCGCCGACTACAACGTGGAGAAGGCGCAGCGCGGCATCGTCTATATCGACGAAGTCGACAAGATTTCCCGCAAGTCCGACAACCCGTCCATAACCCGCGACGTTTCGGGCGAGGGCGTGCAGCAGGCCCTGCTCAAGATCATGGAAGGCACCGTGGCTTCGGTTCCGCCGCAGGGCGGCCGCAAGCATCCGCAGCAGGAATTCCTGCAGGTGGACACGACGAACATCCTGTTCGTCTGTGGCGGCGCCTTTGCCGGTCTCGAAAAGATTATCGCGGCGCGCGGCGAAGGCTCGGGCATCGGCTTCGGCGCCGTCGTCAAGGACCCGCAGGATCGTCGCGTCGGCGACCTCCTCAAGGACGTGGCCCCGGAAGACCTGGTCAAGTTTGGCCTCATCCCGGAATTCATCGGCCGTCTGCCGATCCTGGCGACGCTCGACGACCTCGATGAAGCAGCCCTGATCGAAATCCTGACCCAGCCGAAGAACGCCCTGGTGCGCCAGTACCAGCGCCTGTTCTCGATGGAAGACGTGGAACTCACCTTCCACGAGGATGCGCTCAAGGCCATCGCCAAGCATGCCATCGAACGCAAGACGGGTGCCCGTGGCCTGCGTTCGATCATGGAAGCGATCCTGCTCGACACGATGTACGACCTGCCTTCGCTCGAAGGCGTGGAAGAAGTTGTGATCAGCGAGGAAGTGGTAAACGGCAAGGACGCTCGCCCGCTCTACATCTACGCCGAGCGCAAGAAGGAAGAGCTTCCCGCCTGATGCGGTGACGTAAAAGCATTGATTTTCGCCGAGGGCAGCCCTAGCGCTGCCCTCGGCTTTTTCTTGGGACGTGAGCATGGGGCTGCCCGAAAGATTGCAGGCGCGGCTGGCGGTGCTGGCCGAAGGCAAATCGCGCGCCGGCCTGGCGCAGCGATCGGGCTCGATTTCGGAAAAATATCGGGCGTTCAGGGCGTCTTCCGGCCACATCGGCGGGGGCGACGATGTGCTGGCTTATGCGATGAGCCGCATGCCCGCGACCTACGCGGCGGTGGAACGGGTGTTCGCCGAGGCCGCGGTACGGGTGGAGGGTTTCGAGCCGCGCTCGCTGCTGGATGCCGGGGCGGGACCGGGGACGGCGAGCTGGGCGGCGGTCGAGCAATGGCCGGAGATCGAGGCCGTGACCATGTTCGATCATGGCGGCGGCTTTCTCGATCTGGCGCGCGAGTTGGCAGCGGGTGAGTTGCCGGCCGAAGTGCTGCGCGGCGAGTTGCTGCGGCCGGGGCTCGGGGAGCGAAAATTCGATCTGGTCGTGGCGAGCTATTCGCTGACCGAGTTGCCGGATAGCGAGGTCGCCAAGGCGGCGATGGGGCTGTGGCGGCATTGCGCGGGCGTGATGGCGATCATCGAACCGGGGCGGCCTCGGGATTATGCGCGGCTGATGGACGTGCGCCGGGCGCTGCTGGCCGAGGGCGCGCGGATGGTGGCGCCTTGCCCGCACGGGGATGAGTGTCCGCTGCCGGAGGGGGACTGGTGCCATTTCTCGGTGCGCTTGCAGCGCAGCAAGGACCATATGCGGATGAAGGGCGGCACGCTGGGGTATGAGGACGAGAAGTTCAGCTACCTCATCGTGGCGCGGCCCGAGGTGATGGTACAGGCGGCGCCGGCGCGGATCATCAAGCCGGTGGAGCGGAACAAGTTCGCGGCCGTGCTTGAACTGTGCGCACCGGACGGGCTGCGGCGGCAGGATGTGCCCAAGCGAAACGCCGAGGCGTTTCGTGAGGCGCGGAAGGTGGACTGGGGGGATAGCTGGGGTTGAGGCCTGCTTGTGGAAGAGGGCGGGGAAGCCTCAACCACCGCGCCCCCTCATCCGGCGCTATCGCGCCACCTTCTCCCACAAGGGGAGAAGGGAGGGCGGTGTGTCTTTCCAGCGTGTTGCCATCGGACTTCTCCCGTTCTCGGATTCCTCATCTTCGGACTTTGCTCCGCCCTCGGATTTCCCCATCACCGCTCTCCCCACCACCGAACTTCCCCGGCGAAGGCCTGGCCTATTGCACCGTCCCCTAGGAGTGGCGTCATCCGTGGGCCCCGGCTCTGCGGCCGGGGAAGTCCGTTGTGGGGGAGAGTGTCGTGGTGCGGAGAGAGCGATGAGCGACTGGCGCCCTAGGCTGCCTGCAACGGCGCGGGCCCCACATATCGCGATTGCGGGCGGATCAGCCTTCCCGTCGCTGCCTGCTCCCGTGCGTGGGCGATCCAGCCGCCTGTGCGCCCCATGGTGAAGACGCAGGTGAAGGCCGAACGAGGGAAGCCGAGGGCTTCGAGCAGGAGCGCGGTGTAGAATTCCACATTGGTTTCCAGCGGCCGGTCGGGTTTCTTGCGCTTGAGCAGGGCCAAAGCTGCTGCCTCGACGGCTTCGGCCAAGGCCACGCGGTCCTTGTCCACCTCGCCGGCGGCGACCAGAGGACGCAGGGCCAACTTGAGCGCGTCGGCGCGTGGGTCGCGGACGCGGTAGATGCGGTGGCCGAAGCCCATGAGACGGTCGCCGCGGGTGAGGGCGGCGTCGAGCCAGGGTTCGGCGTTGGCGGGCGCGCCGATGGCGTCGAGCATATCCAGAACCGGGCCCGGCGCGCCGCCGTGGAGCGGGCCCTTGAGGGCGCCGAGGGCGGCCAGCACCGCGGAGGTGAGACCGGCGCCGGTGGAGGCGACGACGCGGGCGGTGAAGGTCGAGGCGTTGAGGCCGTGGTCGGCCACCGTGACGAGATAGGCATCGAGCGCCGCCGCCTGCTGGGGCGAGGGCGTCTTGCCGGTCAACATGTGCAGGATATCGGCGGCGTGGCTGAGGCCGGCGCGCGGTGCAACGGGCTGCTGGCCGGATTTGAGGCGCAGGACCGCCGGGGTGAAGACTGACGGCGCGGCGACGAGGCGCAGGGCGGTTTCGAGATCATTGCCATCGGGGATCAGCGCCATCAGCGCGCGGATGGCGTCGACCGGCTCGAGGCTCGGGTCGGCGCTGGCGACGTGGGCGAAGACCTCGGTGCGGGCGCGGGCGAGGGCGTCCGGAAGGTCTTGCGGCAGCTCAAGGAAACCGGTCCAGAGCAGTGAGAGCACCTGTTCGTAGGGCGTGCCGGCGAGATCGTCGAGCGAGACGCCGCGCATGATGAGGCGGCCGGCGAGGCCATCGACATCGGACAGGATCGTTTCGGCGGCGACGACGTCTTCCAAACCACTTTTCATCGGTCTTCTCCTTGGCTTTGCAGGAGAAGGTAGGGCGGCTAAGATTGACGTCAATCTTGATCGAAAGGATCAATGTCCTGGCACTCGACTGGCTCACATCCGCACAGGCTCTCGCCGTACTCGGCACGCAGCCGCAGACGCTCTATGCCAATGTGAGCCGGGGCCGCATCCGGGCCAAGAAAGACCCTGACGACCCGCGCCGCAGCCTCTATTCGGGCGAGGATGTGCGCCGGCTGGCGGATCGCTCGCCGGGACGGCGCAAGGCCGAGAGCGTCGCCAGCGATGCCATCCGCTGGGGCGAACCGATCCTCAAGACGACGCTGTCGACGGTCGAGCACGGACGATTGTTCTATCGCGGCGTGGACGCCGTGCGGCTTTCGGAGACGGCAACGCTCGAGGACATTGCCGCGCTGCTCTGGCAGACGGGGCTGGTGCGGCTGGGGGGCGAGGCGTCGGGCGATGACGAGCCGCTGGAGCGTGCTTTCGTGGCGCTGGGGCGGCGCGCGGCGCGCGACCTGCCCTCGCTGGGGCGCAGTCCGCAGGTGCTGCGGCGCGAGGCGCAATCGGTGGCGGCGACGATGATTTCGGCGATCGTGGGTGGCTCGGAGGGGCTGGTGCATGAGCGCGCGGCAGAGGCATGGGGACGGCCCGAGGCCGCCGATGTCGTCCGGCGGGCGATGGTGCTGCTGGCCGACCACGAGCTCAACGCTTCCGCCTTTGCGGCGCGCGTGGCGATTTCGACGGGATCGGCGCTGTCGGCGGCGGCGCTGGCGGGGCTGGGGGCGCTTACCGGCCCGCTGCATGGCGGCGCCTGGGCCGGCGTGGCGGCGCTGATGGAACTGGTCGAGCGGGACGGGGCCGAGGCGGCGGTGCGCAACTGGCTGGGGCAGGGCCGGCCGCTGCCGACCTTCGGGCACCGGCTTTACCCGAATGGCGACATCCGCGCCGCCGCGCTGATGGCGGCGTTCGAGCTGCCGCCGGCCTTTGCGGGCTTACGGGAGGCCGGGGAGCGGATCGTGGGAGAGAAGCCCAATGTGGATTTCGCGATGGCGTCGCTGACGGCGGCCCATGGCCTGCCGGAGCGGGCGCCGATCCTCATCTTCGCCATGGCGCGCTGCGTGGGCTGGCTGGCCCATGCGCTCGAGCAGATCGAGAGGGGTGAGCTCATCCGCCCGCGCGCGCACTACATCGGCCAGAAGGCAGGAGAGCCGGGCGGTTTGAGCTGATCGGCCCAGACCGATCAAATCCGCAAGGGTGTTAATCACTATCTTCCTCCTGCGGTTGACTTGCTTCCTGTTCGGATCACCCTATTTAAGGAAGCAGAATCAGCCGAACGGCTCAGTTGGGAGCGTTTGCCTGGTTGCTACGGGCGCGTTAAGCCAAGAATCCTCCCTTTCAACGTGCCCTGGAAAGGAAAAAACATGACGGATGTCACCACAGGCGCCGAGTTCAGCCGCGACCGGGTCTACCCGGTGCTGCCCCTGCGCGACATCGTTGTATTCCCTGGCATGATCGTTCCGCTTTTCGTGGGCCGCGAGAAATCGGTTAAGGCCCTCGAGGAAGTCATGCGCGACGACAAGCACATTCTTGTCGTGACGCAGAAGAATGCCCAGGACGACGATCCGTCGCCGGACCAGATCTATTCGACCGGTACCATCGCTTCCGTGCTGCAGCTCCTCAAGCTGCCGGACGGGACGGTCAAGGTGCTCGTTGAGGGTTTGAACCGCGCCACCATCGACCGGTATCTTCAGACGGTCGATTATTTCGAAGCCGAAGCGACCTCGCTTGCCGAGCCGGTTTCCGATCCGGTCGAAGTCGAAGCGCTGGCGCGCTCGGCCCAGACGGAGTTCGAGAACTACGTCAAGCTCAACAAGAAGATTTCCGCTGAAGTGGTCACTGCCGTCGGGCAGATCGAGAACCACTCCAAGCTGGCCGATACCATTGCTTCGCACCTGGTGATCAAGATCGCCGAGAAGGAAGACCTTCTCGCCACGGTTTCGGTTGCCGAGCGGCTCCAGAAGATCCTGGGCCTGATGGAAGGCGAAATCGGCGTCCTGCAGGTGGAAAAGCGCATCCGCTCCCGCGTCAAGCGGCAGATGGAGAAGACCCAGCGCGAGTACTATCTCAACGAGCAGATGAAGGCGATCCAGCGCGAGCTGGGCGACGGCGAGGAAGGCTCGAACGAGCTCACCGAGCTCGAAGAGCGCATCAAGAAGACCAAGCTCTCCAAGGAGGCTCGCGACAAGGCCAATGCCGAGGTCAAGAAGCTCAAGCAGATGAGCCCGATGTCGGCCGAAGCCACGGTCGTGCGGAACTACCTGGACTGGATGCTCAGCCTGCCGTGGGGCAAGAAGTCCAAGGTCAAGCGCGATCTCAACCTGGCCGAGGAAGTGCTCGACGCCGATCACTACGGCCTGGAAAAGGTCAAGGAACGCATCCTCGAATACCTGGCGGTGCAGAGCCGCACGGGCAAGCTCAAGGGGCCGATCCTGTGCCTCGTGGGTCCTCCGGGCGTCGGCAAGACCTCGCTAGGCAAGTCGATCGCCAAGGCAACGGGCCGCGAGTTCGTGCGCATGTCGCTGGGCGGCGTCCGCGACGAAGCCGAGATCCGTGGCCACCGGCGCACCTATATCGGCTCCATGCCGGGCAAGGTGATCCAGTCGCTGCGCAAGGCCGGCAAGTCCAATCCGCTCTTCCTGCTCGACGAAATCGACAAGATGGGCCAGGACTTCCGCGGCGATCCGTCTTCGGCTTTGCTCGAAGTGCTCGATCCGGAACAGAACGCGACGTTCAACGACCATTACCTGGAGGTCGACTACGACCTTTCGGACGTGATGTTCGTGACCACGTCGAACACGCTCAACATTCCGGGTCCGCTGATGGACCGCATGGAGATCATTCGTCTCTCCGGCTACACGGAAGAGGAAAAGAAGGAAATCGCCCTTCAGCACCTCATTCCCGAGACGCTGGCCGAGAACGGGCTGCGTCCCGAGGAGTTCGAGCTCCCCGATGCTCAGCTGACCGCGCTGATCCAGAAGTACACGCGCGAAGCCGGTGTACGTACGCTCAAGCGTGAGATCTCCAAGCTCATGCGCAAGGCCGTTCGCGACATCCTGACGGGCAAGACCAAGAAGGTCGTGATCGACGACGAGCTGCTCGAAAAGTATCTCGGGCCGCAGATCTTCCGTCACGGCGAGATCGAAGCGGAACCGGCAGTGGGCCTGGTGACGGGTCTGGCATGGACACCGGTGGGCGGCGAATTGCTGACCATCGAAGGCGTGATGACCCCGGGCAAGGGCCGCATGACGGTGACGGGCAACCTCAAGGAAGTGATGAAGGAATCCATCACCGCCGCGATGGCCTATGTCCGCTCGCGTTCGATCGACTTCGGCATCGAGCCGCCGATGTTCGACAAGCGGGACATCCACGTGCACGTGCCGGAAGGCGCCACGCCCAAGGATGGTCCGTCGGCCGGTATCGGCATGGCGACTGCCATCGTCTCGGTGATGACCGGTATTCCGGTGCGTCACGATGTGGCCATGACGGGTGAAATCACCCTGCGCGGCCGGGTCCTGCCGATCGGCGGCCTCAAGGAAAAGCTCCTTGCGGCGCTGCGTGGCGGCATCAAGACGGTGCTGATCCCGGAAGAAAACGTCCGCGACCTCCAGGAAATCCCGGAGATCGTGACCAAGGGGATGGAAATCATCCCGGTCAGCCGCATGGACCAGGTAATCAAGCACGCGCTGGTTCGCCAGCCCGAGCCGATCGAATGGACCTTCGAGGAGAAGGTGGAGGCGCCGATCGCGGCAGAGGCCACCGACAGCGCTGGCGAGGCCGAGGCCGGTCTCCACTAAGCCAAAGCGACAAGCGAATAAGGAAACGGCGCCTCATGGCGCCGTTTTCGTTTGTGCGACGTGTAGCTTGCGCTTGCAGAATAGTACCCGCGTTCCCGCCCTGACTTCCTTGAAGCCGAGAGCAAAAACAAGTGGGGCTGGGCGGGTTTTTCTGCCAAGGGGGTAGATGATTTCGGCGAGCGCCTGCGCCAAGGTGCCCATGTTCGGGCCTGAACATCCACCACATTCACCGCACAGTGTTGCCAAGAGCGGCGACCTGCTGCTACCCCATTGCAGAACAAAGGCGGAACAAATCCGCAGGCGAGGATATCATGCCTAAGGGACTACTCGTCATTCTCGTGGCCGTGACGCTGGATTCAGTGGGCATTGGTCTGGTCTTTCCGATTCTGCCCGAACTGCTGCGCGAGGTCGCTCATGAGAGCAACATTGCCGTGCTCTATGGCGGCTTCCTCTCGCTCTATGCCTTGATGCAGTTCGTCTTCGCGCCAGTGCTGGGCATGCTCAGCGACCGGTTTGGCCGGAGGCCCGTGCTGCTGGTGTCGTTAGCCGGCGCCGCTATCGATTACCTGGTTCTGGCTTTTGCGCCGCAGCTCTGGATGCTGGTTCTCGGTCGTGCCATTGCCGGCATCACCAGCGCCAACATTGCCGTGGCGACCGCCTACATCGCAGACATCTCCCCTGAGGAGACGAGGGCGCAGCGGTTTGGCTACCTCAATGCCTGCTTCGGCATCGGCTTCATCCTGGGGCCCGTGATCGGCGGGCTGCTGGGCGAATACTGGATCCGTGCGCCGTTCCTGCTGGCGGCAGTCTTCAATGCCGTCAACTTCGCGCTGGCGCTGTTCCTGCTTCCGGAATCGCGACCGGGCGAACGTAAACCGCTGAACCTGGCCGAGCTCAATCCTTTCAAGTCGATCTATTGGGCACTGAGCTTCCGCATGCTGCTGCCGCTGGTCGGGCTTTGGCTGGCGTTCAACTTCCTTGGCCAGGTCTACGGCACAGTCTGGGTGCTGTTCTCGGAGGACCGGTTCGATTTCTCGCCGATGCTGGTGGGTTTGTCGCTCGCGAGTTTCGGCGTGTTCCATGCCGGCGCGCAGGCGTTTCTCACCGGGCCTGTCGCGGCGAAGTTCGGCGAACAGCGTGCGCTTATCATCGGCATGGCCTTCGAGACCACGGCCTGCCTGATCCTGGCCTTTGCGACTCATGGCTGGATACTCTTCGCCCTCGCGCCGCTCTTTGCGCTCGGTGGCGTGGGCATCCCGGCGCTGCAATCCCTACTGACCCGCCAGGTGGGCGAGGACAAGCAGGGGCAGTTGCAGGGCGTGCTGGCCAGCATGGTCAGCATCGCCTCGATCTTCGGACCGCTCTTCTATTCGGGCATCTACTTCGCCACCCGCGACACGTGGCTGGGAACGGTGTGGATCGTCACGGTCATCATCTATCTCTGCTGCCTGCCCATCATTCTCTCGATCCGGGCGCCAAGGCAGGAGGCTCCGGCCGCCTAGTGCATCATGCGACCGCCGGCCACGTCGAGCGTTGCGCCCGTGATCCAGCCGGCGCTCGATGAGGCAAGGAAGAGGGCGGCGGCTGCGACGTCCTCGGGCAATCCGATCCGGCGCAGCGGGTGGCTGGCCGCCACCTGCTTCTGCACCAGTTCAGGCATGTTGGCCGCGGTGCGGTCGGTGAGGATTGCGGAGGGCGAGATGCAGTTGACCCGCACACCGTCCGGCCCGACTTCGCTGGCGACGTCCTGGGTAAGAAGGATGATTCCCGCCTTGGCGGCACCATATGCAGGGGACGCCTGCGACGGACCGCGGCCCGCGGTCGACGCCATCGTGATAATGGCACCGGCCCTGCGCTCCTTCATGGCCGGCAAGAAGGTCTTGATGGCGAGGAAGGTGGCGGTGAGGTTGTGGTCGATCGCCGAGCGCCAATCCGCTTCCTCGGTCTGTTCGACGGGCGCGGGCCGCGCTGTTCCACCGCCCGCGAAAGCGAACAGCAGGTCGATGTCGCCGAATTCTTCTTCCGCGATATAGCGGGCCTGCTCGAGGGCGCTGGCGTCGGTGTTGTCTGCCTGGACGGGCAGGGCTGTCGCGCCTGCGGCTGTCAATTCGTCGGCAAGCGTGTTCAGCTTGGCCTGGTCGCGGCCGTTAAGGGCCAGGTGTACGCCGTTATGGGCCAGCCAGCGCGCGGTCTCGGCTCCTATGCCGCCGGACGCGCCGGTGATGAACGCGGTCTTGCCGGCGAGGTCGGGGTAGGTGGGGATCGCGATCATCACAGCACCCGCGAAAGCGCCATGCCGAGAATGGCGATTCCCATGAGCGCCGCCGAGGCGCGACGAACACCGACGCCGCCGAAGAAGCCGCCTTGTCCGGCCTTCAGGGCGCGACAGGCGAAGATCTGCAGGATGCCGGCTACGATCGCGGCCACGGCGCCGATGGCCAGGGACAACTCGGGCGCATAGAAAATTCCCGAGTGATAGGCCCACCACAGGATAACACCGGCGATGACGGTGACGGTCGCGGCGCCCATTTGCGGACGGAAAAGCTCCAGCGCATGATCGTTGCCGATCCGCGCCTGCACCATCGTGGTGCCGGCCCAGAAAATGGCGGCGGCTATGTGCGCGATGAGCGCAAATGCTACGAGGTAATCCATGGCGGGCTCCTTTGGGCTGCCGGTTGAATTGAATATACAGATAGTATAGGTAATTTGCATGTCAAGCGACGGCCCGAAGCGGCGTTATGTGAGCGCCAAGCGCGCAGCGGCGAGCGAGGCAAACGATGCACGTATCATCGAGGCAGCCTTTGTCGTGCTGCAGCGCGTTGCCGAAGGCGGGGAGCCGTTTTCGCTTGAGGCCGTGGCCAAGGAAGCAGGGGTGACGCGGTTGACCGTGCACAATCGCTTCGGGTCGCGCCGGGGATTGCTGGAGGCTGTGTTCGACAGCCGCGCGGCCGAGGCCGGGCTGCAGCGCGTTGCGCAGGCCATGGCGCAGCCCGACGCGGAGGCTGCGATCCTGATGGTGATTTCGATCTTCTGCGATTTCTGGGCGTCAGATCATCGCGGACTGGGAGGCCTTGTCGTTACGGGAGCTGCGGATCCGGAATTCGTCGAGGCGATGCGGGCGCGCAATGAACGACGGCGGCATATTTTCGGCGTGCTGGCCGGCCGGTTGGTGGAAGAAGGGCGGTTGGCGCGGGACAAGAAGAGCGATCTGGTGGATATCCTCTTCGCGCTGTCGAGCATGCCGTTCTACGCGACTCTTGCCAGTGGCGAGCGAAGCGCGGAGGCGGCCAAAGCCTTGGTTTCCGGGCTTGCGCAGGCCGCAATTGCCGGTGGGCAAGTCCATTGAGGACCTTGCGGGGCGCATTTTTCCGCTCCATTAACAGGATTGCGCGGCAGAACGGGCCGAAACGCCCGGAAAACCTTGCGTTTCGCTCAGAATCGCAAAAATGTGGCCGCGTCTTGGTTCGCCAGCGAAGGCGAGCAATTTCACTGTGAGGAAATGCTATGTCGAACAAAAACGATCTGATCGGCGCTGTCGCCGAGAAGGCCGAAATCACCAAAGCTCAGGCTGCTGCTGCAGTCGACGCGGTCTTCGACGCGATCACCGCTTCGCTCAAGGCGAACGATGAGGTTCGGTTGGTCGGGTTTGGTACGTTCTCGGTCTCCAAGCGCAAGGCCACCACGGGCCGCAATCCTGCTACCGGCGCCGAGATCAAGATTCCGGCTTCCAACCAGGCCAAGTTCAAGCCCGGCAAGGGCCTGAAGGACGCGATCAACTAATCAAGTCCGTCTTTCGGATTTGCCATGGCCCCGAGCATTGTGTGCCGGGGCCATTTGCTTTTCATGGGCACGCAACCTGCCTGTTCCGCTGGGCAAAACGCAGCGCCCATATTGACGGGCATCGAGCGACCCCCTAGTTAGAGCCCGCTGGAACGGCCTTGCGCCATTTTCCGGGCGATTAGCTCAGTTGGTAGAGCGCCTCGCTTACACCGAGGATGTCGGCGGTTCGAGTCCGTCATCGCCCACCAGTCCTCCTTCGCGTCTCGTCATGACGGGCGCTTGAAGAGCCCGACATAAGTCGCCTTTCCCAGAATGTGGCCTTGCATGGCTTCCATAACCTTCGTGCGATCGGCGAAGCCGTCTTCGCCGGACGTGACGTCAAGCTTGGTGTCGAGCGCATAGAGTTCGAACACATAGTGATGGCGCGGACCGCTCGCGGGCGCGCCCGGACCCCGGTAGTAGGGACCGCTGGCGCTTGTCTGGAGGCTGCCATCGGCCAGCGGGGAGTTTTCCGGGACGCCTTCAGGGAGTTCTGTGGCGGTAGCCGGGATGTTCCAGACCAGCCAGTGCAACTGGTCCTCGCTCGTCTTGGAGCGCGCGACGTCGATGTCATGCAGATGCAGCACGAAGCTCTGCGTGCCCTCCGGTACGTTCTCCCAGCTTATTTGCGGCGAGGTGCCTTTACCGGCCTCTACGTTCTCACCGGCTTGCGTGAATTGGGGTGGTATGTCCGTGCCATCGGGGAAGGCAGGGATCGTCAGCGCCATTGCCGGTGGCCGCGCGGCGGCCGCCTGTTGGGCCTGGGCTGGAGCGAGCGGGGACAGCGAGGCGACGGCAAAGAGCGTAGCTGCGAGAGCCAGATGGCGCATGAAATTCCTCCTAGCGTAGCCGGCCTGCGCGGAATGACGGCGGGCCTGCGGGTCATCGAACCGGAGCGCGAGGCGAAGACGCGGGGGAGGCGCTCCAACGGCAGTGAGGATTGGAGGCTAGTCCTCAGTGTCCCATCAGAACAAGTTATGGTCAGAAGTGGCTTTCGCAGGCTGGAGGCGGAGTCGGCCTGGCGCCGACGTTCGTTTGGGCCGGTATTGCTCCTCGCCAACAGGTTGGGTGAAGCAAGGCAAGCACTTCCGATTCCAGAGATTTTTGCTCCCGACATTCGTTAAGAAAGCCAGCCGCTCGGCGAGTTTTCCTTGGGGAAAAAACGAGCTGTGAAAAGAAGTTCAAAAAGCGCGTTCTCAGCGCTTGACTTGGTCCGATGTGCCGGTTACATCCACGCCACCTTGCAGGGACGACCTGCCTTGCGGGGGTGTAGCTCAGTTGGTTAGAGCGTCGGCCTGTCACGCCGAAGGTCGCGGGTTCGAGCCCCGTCACTCCCGCCACTCTTCTCCCACACATCGTTGGATTTCATGAAGAGTGGCGGTTGCCACTTCGGCGAAGCTTCGCCGTCAGGGTCATTCCAGAAATTGCCAGATCTGTGATTGGATGCCGGAGGGCCGGGCAGCCCTTCTGGGCCAGGCGCCGGGTTGATGGCTGCGGCTGGTTATTCGAACCAGAGCCGGTAGGCGATGATCGCGATCGAGAAGGCGATCATCACACACAGCGCGACGCTCAGCAGCGCGACGCGCGATTTCTGCGGCGGGGCGAGGTTGATTCCAGGCACGGCTTCATACCGAGCTTCCGGGTCGCCCCACTGGACCCGCCGCACGCGAACGATCCTGTCGGTCATGACCGTCTCCCTTGGTGCCTTCCCAGAATGCGCGGGAGTGCGAAATGGCCGATGAAGCCGATGGCAGCAATTTAACGAAAGTCGTGCGGAGCGAGACTAGGTGAGCTGGAAGCCGCCACCGGCCTTCCAGCGCAGCCAGGCGTCCACGCTGCGCCGGTGGTTGGCCACCATGTCCGGCAGGTCGTGCGGGTCGAACCAGCGGTACTCCAGCGCCTCGCCATCGCGCGGCACAGGCACGCCTTCAAAGGTGCGGGTGGTGAAGATCATCGCAAAGTTGCGGCAGACGTCGCCATTGGGGAAGGTTGTCGTTTCCCAGGCGGGATCGCTGGCGAAGCCTATGGGCTTCACATCGGTGATGACGAGACCCGATTCTTCGAGGACTTCGCGCACGATGGTTTCCTCGACGCGCTCGGAAGGCTCGCAGGCGCCGCCGGGCAGGGCCCAGCGCAGGAAATCGGGGCGGAAGTCGAGGAGGATGTGGCCGGCTTCGTTTTCGATGACGATGCGGGTGCCAGGAACGAGCAGCTCCCGGCTTCCGACGAGGGCTCGCAACTGGCCGAGATAGCTATCGGCAAAGCTGGTCATGCGATTCCCATTCTAGAAAAGCCAGCGGAACAGCAGGAAGGCGCCACCCAGTACCAAAGCGAGGGCCGCGAGTAGCAGCAGGCCGTCGCGGGTGGTGAGGGCCAGGCCGAAGGTGGCGATGATGGTGCCGGCGGAGGTCGAGGCGCCGGGGACGAGTTCGAGCGGCGGCATGGTCAGCGCGACGAGAATGCAGACCATTGCGGCGAGGCGCATGCCCAGGCCGTCGGTCAGGAAGGTGAGTCGAGCCCAACTGAGCTTTTCGATCCACTTGACGACGGGGCGGATGAATTCCAGCGCCTTCCGGGTGCGCTCGGGAGAAAGCGCAGCTTTGCTCAACCGGCTCGGCAGCCAGATGGACTTGCGACCGGCGATCAACTGGCCGGCGATCAGCACCACGGTCGTGCCGACAATGGTGGGCAGCGTCGGGATGAGGCTGAGCGGGGAAACCACGATCATGGCCGGGAAGAAGAGCAGGGGACCGGCAATGCGGTCGCCCGCGATCTCCTGGATCGTTGCGACAGAAATACTCTCGCCCTGCGCGGCGCGTGCGGCGATGGCGTCGATCAGGCCCTCAAGCGGGCGGGCAGGCGCTTCCGTCATGCGGCTCCAGGTATTTGAGTCGGCGCAAGGAAATCACGGATAGGGCGAAGCAGGAAGCGGTTTTGGCGGCAGATGCCGGAACGCGCCAGCGGTCAAGTTGTTTGGGGGCTCGGGCCGCTGGCGCGACCTCGGTCGGGTCCGTCACAAACGCTTCCGAGGCGCGGCATGGGTAGCCGCGTTTGCCGGGAGCGGGAATCGTCGCGGCGCTTGATGATGAACGGCTGGTTAGGATTAACAATTCAATTGCGGCGAGTGGGGGCGGCGGGGTTTTCGCGCTGAGAGCGAAAATGTCGGGAGTTCTTGATGAGATAATGTAGGTAACTATCTGATTTATAATGATGTTGTCGCCTAAACGTCCCCCGGAATCGTTAAATTTTGAAGCAAATTCGGGGTAATTTCGACGATCTTTCGCGAGTTTTGCGGGAGTTTGGGAGCAATTTCGAGGATCCTTAAAGCGCGCTTTGGGAGGGGCGGGAGCAGGTGCGCGGGCATCGCTAGTTTAGCGCGAGCTGGAGGGAGGGGGATAAGTTGGTGGCGGGGCCGGAGGAACCGATACTGCCGCGCTCGGGAAAGTTTACTGACCCCGCTTTGCCGGGCTTGGTGCCCCGACCTTGAGGATGAGCACGGAAGAGGACGGGCTGAGGGAGGGCAGTGGCAGGTGAGACGTTTGGGGGGTGGCCGGGATGAGGGCCTGTTGGCCCGGAAATTTCTCAGTTCGGGAGGGTTTGAACGCTCGCGGGTAGCTTTGGACAAGCTATTGCTCGGTTATTGGGTTTTCCATTCTTGAACCTGCACAAAAAAAGCGCATTGTTGGTATGGAAGTGGGTCGTCCGGCTGAGTCTTCCTCCCTAAGCTCGTTTCCGGGCAAAATTTTTTACATCTGGATCAGTTCCTTGAAAACCGAAGCGGTTAGCAGCGCCAGGGGGCGCAGCAATTCGTTTGCCCATGTGGCGGAGGCCCAGTGGGGCCAGGGCGTCAACACGCTTGTGCGCATCACTCGCATGAACCTGCGTCACCCATGGCTGGTGACAATCACCCTGGTTTCGACCGTTATCGCGTCAGCGCTGCAATTGTTCATCCCGCAGCTGCTCGGGCGCGCGGTGGACGAGGCGCATGGGCTCGCGACGGCGGGCAGCGCGGGGCAGGCGGCGGAAAGCGCGCTCTGGATCACCGCGATCCTGCTGCTCGTGGTGAGCGTGCTGCGCGGCATCTTCACGATGATGCACAACTATTACGGCGAAGCCGTTGGGCACCATTGCGCCTACGAGCTGCGCCTTGCCTGCTACGAGAAGCTGCAGCGGCTAAGCTTTTCCTTCCACGACCGCGTCCATTCGGGCGACCTCATCATGCTCGGCATCATCGACATCGATGGCGTGCGCATGTTCTTCGCGACCGGTCTCCTGCGCGTCGTGCTGCTCGGCACCTTGATCGGCGTGGGTTCGTACATGCTGCTGAGCACGGACCTGGCGCTTGGGCTACTGGCCCTGAGCTTCGTGCCGTTCGTGGCCTGGCGCTCCTCGACCACGCAGTTGCGGCTGCGCAATACCTGGCTGATCCTTCAGGAAAAGATGCAGGCGCTTTCGCGCGTGATGGACGAGAATTTGGGTGGCATCCGCGTGGTGCGCGCTTTTGCGGCCCAGCAGCACGAACTCGGCAAGTACGACCGGGCCTCGAGCGATGCGCTCGAACTGGCGCACAAGCGCGTCGACCTGCGCGTGGGCAACACGGCGGCGATGAACTTCTCGTTCTTCGTCTCGATGGGGCTCGTGCTCTGGCTGGGCGGCACGAAGGTGATGGCCGGCGAGATGAGCGTGGGTACGCTCGCTTCGTTCCTGACCTTCATGACGATCCTGCAGATGCCGGTGCGCCAGCTCGGCCTCATGGTCAATTCCTTCGCCCGCGCCTCGACCTGCGGCTCGCGCCTTTTCGCGCTCCTGGACATGGGGCTGACGATCAAGGACGAGCCAGGCGCCAAGGACCTGGTGGTAACCGATGGCACGCTGCGCTTCGACAATGTGAGCTTTACCTACCAGGGCAATACCGAGCCGACGCTGACCGGAGTGAGCTTTGAGGCACGCAAGGGCCAGACGATCGGCATCGTCGGCCCGCCGGGCAGCGGCAAGTCGACGATCACGCACCTGATCCCGCGCTTCTATGACGTGACGGGCGGCAAGATCACGATCGACGGGCAGGATATCTCCAAGGTCACGCTGCAATCGCTGCGCAAGTCGGTGGGCGTGGTGCAACAGGATTCGTTCCTGTTCACGACCTCGATCGAGAACAACATTGCCTACGGCGACCCATGGGCCAAGGAACGGCGGATCGAGCGGGCTGCGGAGTTCGCGCAGCTGCACAATTACATCGTGGGCTTGCCGACCGGTTACGACACGGTCGTGGGTGAGCGCGGGGTGTCGCTTTCGGGCGGGCAGCGTCAGCGCCTTTCGATCGCGCGCAGCCTGATCCTCAAGCCTTCGGTGATGGTATTCGACGATTCGACGGCAGCAATCGATGCGGGCACCGAGCAGCGCATTCGCAGCGCCATGCGGCGCTTCGCGCGCGACCGGGTGACGCTCGTCATCTCTCACCGACTGTCCTCGCTCATGCATGCCGACCAGATTCTCTTCGTCGAGAATGGCCAGATCGTCGAGCGCGGCACGCATGACGAATTGCTCAAGAAGAACGGGCGCTACCGCGCGCTCTATGATTTGCAGGTGAGACCGGAAGGCGACGGCGAGTCTCAGATCGAGGAGGCCGTCTGATGTCGGTTCAGGAAATCCAGGACGAGGAAAGCGAAGACCGCACCCGACGGCCGCCGCGCGCGGTCGTGGGCTCGCATCGCGAGGAAGAGGAAGTCTTCGGGAAGGCCTACGACCCTAAGATCGTGCGTCGCATCTGGAGCTTCGTGAAGCCCTACCAGACCCAGATCGTCATTTCGGTGCTGGCTGTTCTGGCTTTCACGGTCAGCCAGCTGCTGATCCCGCTGATCATCCGCTACGCGATCGACAATGGCATGTCGCCCGGCGCCGATCGCATGGTGCTGGTGTGGGCGGTGTTGGCCTTTGCCGTGGTGATCGTCGTCAATTTCGGCGCCAACTGGTTGCAGGAAACCGTGGTCGGCAAGGTGGCCGAGAACGTGCTCTTCGACATGCGCCGGGCGATGTTCGCGCAATTGCAGCGCGTTTCGCTCTCGTTCATGGACAAGACCGAAGTGGGCCGGCTGATGTCGCGCCTGCAGGGCGACGTGAATTCCATGCAGGAATTCCTCGAGACCTCGGTGATGTCGGTGGGCGATATCGCGCTGCTGTTCGGTATCGTCTTCGTGCTGCTGGCGCTGGACTTCCGGTTGGGCCTGCTGACGCTCTCCACGATGCCGGTGCTGTTCATCGTGCGCCTTTTCTGGCTGCCCAAGGCCAAGGTCGCCTTCATGGCCGCCCATGAGACCAATTCGGTCGCCAACGGTGCGCTGGCGGAGGGCATCAACGGCGTGCGGACGGTGCAGAGCCTCGATCGCCAGAAGGTCAATTTCGACCTCTATGACGAGAAGGCCTATGCCAACCTCAAGACCCACCTGACGGCGGCCAAGTTCGCGCAGGTGATGGTGCCGATCGTGGACAGCCTCACCGGTATCGCCATGGCAACCGTGGTGGTGGTCGGCGGCTCGATGGTGCTCAACGGTGGGCTCGATGTCGGCGTGATGGTGGCGTTCCTGTTCTACATCCAGCGGTTCTTCGACCCGATCCGTTCGCTCACCATGCAGTATTCGGTGATGCAGCGCGCCATGGCGTCCGGTCAGCGCATCACCGAGGTGCTCGACGTGCCGGTGGACGTTGTCGACAAGGCTGATGCCAAGGTGCTGAGCCCCGAAATGGACGGCTCGGTCGAGTTCAAGAACGTGACTTTCGGCTATCGCAAGAACCTGCCGGTGCTCAAGAACGTCAGCTTCCGGGTCAATCCGGGCGAGACGGTCGCGCTGGTCGGGCCGACAGGCTCCGGCAAGACGAGCTCGATGGCGCTGGTGCACCGGTTCTACGACGTCTGGGACGGGCAGGTGCTTGTCGGTGGCGTCGACGTGCGCGACCTGACCCAGGATTCGCTGGGCAAGCAGATCGCCATGGTGCTGCAGGAGCCGTTCCTGTTCACCGGCAGCGTGCTGGACAATATCCGCTATCACAAGACCGAGGCGACCCGCGAACAGGTGATCGACGCGGCCAAGGCGGTGGGTGCGCATGACTTCATCATGAAGCTGCCGGACGGCTATGAAAGCGTGCTGGAGCAGCGCGGCGGTAACCTGTCGCTCGGCCAGCGCCAGCTCATCAGCTTCGCGCGCGCGCTGGTTGCAGACGCCAAGATCCTGGTGCTCGACGAGGCTACGGCCAATATCGACAGCTACACGGAAATGCTGATCCAGAAGGCGCTGGTGAAGCTGCTCGAGGGCCGTACTGGCCTCGTGATCGCCCACCGGCTGGCCACGATCCGCGGCGCCGACAGGATCATCGTGTTGCAGAACGGCGAGAAGATCGAGAGCGGCAACCACGACGAGCTCATGGCCCACAAGGGGCTCTATTCCAAGCTCTACAACATGAACTACGCCTCGTTCGACGACATACCGGACGAGATGGTGGCGGCGGCCACTTCCGTGCCAAAGGGCGCGGCGACTTGAGGCCTTGAAACGCAAGCCGGCGCCTGGTGCGCCGGCTTTTTCATGTGTGGCGCGACGGCCACAATGGGCGGCTTGCCATCTTATGGCCCAGCGCAGGCCCGATTTTATGCGCATCCCTGTCTAAAGATGCATTGGCGCAGCGCGCTTGCGGCTCCATATTGGAGGGGTCATTCGAAAGGAACCGCAGCAAAAAGCTCCGCGTTGGATGCATCTGTCTCGAGAATAGCCCGAGAGGAGACCGAGGATGAGCTTGATCAGAGCCCTTGCCATCACGGCCATTCTGGCGACGGCGTCGATGCCGGCGATCGCTGCGGATCCTATTGCCTACCAGACCAGCGCGGATACGGTCGCGGTTCCCGTAGCGGACGTCCCCTTCGATTGGAACGGCTTTTACGGCGGCGTCTACGGCGCGGGCCAGTTCAGCCCTGAGCGCGGCAACCAGTATGGGTTGGGGCTTGACCTGGGCGTCAACGCCACCTTCGATTTCTATCTCGTGGGCGCGGAAGTTGCGGTGCAGGGGCTGACCGGCGGGAGCGGCGAGACCTCCTACGGGCAGGTGCTGGCGCGCGGTGGCGTGCTTGTGGCCGACGACCTGGCGCTTTATGCGACGGCGGGCTACGGGATCGACCTGGGCGTGCCCGAACAGAGCAATTGGCTGCTCGGCGGCGGCGTCGAGATGGCCATTACCGACAACGTGTCGCTGCGGGCGCAATACCTGCATGGCTTCGAGGCCGAAGGGGCCAACCAGACCAACCAGGTCACCATCGGCGCCAACTATCATTTCTGATCGACTCTGCTGCCGGCACTCGAATTGATCGTAATTGTATCAAATTGGATCAATCCGGCCGCAAGTCCCTGCAATCCGTCACCAATCATTATCCGCACCGGCCAAAATGAGGTGGCCGGGGGGTAGTTCCGCGGGCGCGTGAGCGCCAAAATGGCGGTCAACTAACAAGTATGTGCGGAGTACAAAAATGATTGCACGGACACTGACGCTCGGCGCCGCCGTTGCGACGCTCATGTCAACGGGTGCCTTTGCGGCCGATCTGTATTCCGGCACGCCGGCTACCGATCTCTATTCCAGCCCGATGTTCAACTTCGAAGGCGCCTATGCCGGCGTGCAGGGTGGTGGCTATTGGGGCACAATCAACGGCCCATCCGTCACCGGTTGGAACCTGGACCTCGTGGCCGGTGTTAATTTTGCCGTGACCGATCTCTTCCTCGCCGGCGTTGAATTCCAGGGCGGCGTGATGTGGCCCGAAAGCGGCTGGAAGTGGGATATGCTCGGTCTCGGCCGCGTAGGCGTGCAGGTTACCGATGGCATCATGGCCTACGGCGCCGCGGGTCTCGGCAATGTGGCCGGCGACGGCGTCTATGCCTTCGGCGGCGGCGTGGAAGTTGCGACCTTCAACTCGATCAGCGTGCGCGGCGAAGTGCTGGGCATGGCCAATTGGGGGCAGGGTCCCTCGGCGGCCAAGGCAACTGCCGGTGTGTTGTTCCATTTCAACTGACGGCTTTTAAACCGACAGGGGGTGGTTGCGGGTTCGGGCGAATCCGGACAGAGGTGCCATCCAGGAATACGAATATGTGGTGCGCCGAAGGGTATTTCGGCGCATCATAGTTGAGGCAGGGACGACTCGTTGTTGCCTCATCCGTGACCGGTTTCGGTCGCACCAGAGGGCGGAAGTCCTCGAATTTGTTGGACCTTGGGTCAAATCCGATCCATTCTTGCAACAGGTGCCTTCGAAACGTCACGGATTCCTCCCTGAAAGCCCGGAATAAGGGGTTGACGGGGTTGTCATGGACCAGACGGTCTGAGACATATGCTTGTGACTGTAGTCTACCCTAGGGGAATGCAAGATGAAGATTTCTGCACTTTTGGCTGGCGTTGGCGTTGCCACGCTCATGGTTTCGGGCGCTCAGGCGGCTGACCTCCTCCTCCCGGCTCAGCCGGTTGCTCCGGTTGTTGATACCTCGATCTTCTCGTTCGACGGTTTCTACGCTGGTGTCACCGGTGGTGGCGCTTGGGTTTCGGGTGGCGGTTCGGCCGGTTCGATCGGTGTTGTGGCTGGCGCCAACTTCACCGTCGCTGACCCGATCCTCCTCGGCATCGAAGGCCAGTTCGACGGCCTCATCTACAATGGTGGCCTGAACGGCTACGATGCCCTCATCCTCGGCAAGATTGGCGTTCTCGCCTCGCCGCAGGTCCTCGTTTACGCTTCGCTCGGTGGTGGCTGGGTCCACGACAACGCCGGCGGCGGCACGACCGTTGGTACCTGGGCTTACGGCGGCGGCGTCGAAGTGGCTGTCACCGACAACATGTCGATCCGTGGCGAAGTTCTCGGCCTTCACATGCCTGACGCTGTGAACCAGAACGCTGCCAAGGCGACCATCGGCGTCCTGTTCCACTTCTAATACGCTCTGCTCGACTCTACCCGGGGGCTCCTCGGGCGGGGTAGCGTCTTGCAAAAACCCAATTCGGCGAACCGGGCCCGGTTCGCCGTTTTGGCTATTCCAAGGCCCCGCTTCGGCGGGGCCTTTGCTATTTGGGGCGAGTGTAGTGCCGGGGTGCCTTGGCCGAAGGTGTGACGTGAATCTTGATGCCGGTTGGGGAGGCCGCTCCGGCCGAGAGGTCGGGCCAACGAGGCGTGCCAATAGTTACGGCAGGGGCCGGGTGCTGCCAATCGTGAGGCGCGATGTCGGTGGCTGGTGTCCAGCGCTGCTCCCGGGCGTATCCAGGACATTCAGTGGCGACGTTGGGTGCTGCGGCCGGCCAGGCTTAGTCGAGCGATGCTGTTTCGCTGCCTCCAAGACTGCGGCGCCTTAGGCGGGCTGCTGATGGAAAGAGGCGAGGGCTGTCGTTTTGCCGGGAGATGCTCTTCTTGTGGCCACTGGGTCCCGGCCTTCTTCTGGGCGTCGGGGAGGCGGTGCCCGGATCGGGCGTGGCGTTGCAGCGCGCTCCTCAGGGATATTTTGAACGTAGGTCGACGAGGCGCATCGCAGCGAGAAGCGGGCGCGCTGTTGGGTGGACGTATGGCTGAATGGTTTGGTCGTGCGGAGGCAACCGGCTACCCGAGGGAGGCGCGTTGGACGGGGTGGATGGCTTTAAGGCCAGAGGCGTCGTCTTAACGGCATTTGCTTCCTGCTTGGACCAGCACGGGCGCCCGCTGGGCCAGGGAGGGCCTTGATAGTCTAGCTCGATGGCGAAAGGGGCTCGTTCGTGTCTTGTGGTTCTCGCAGACACCGCAGGACTTGAGATTCGCTGCAACATGGATGGCCTGCAGGGGTGTGCGGGTCGTGGCAGCTCAAGCTGCGGTGCAGCACTAAAGCGTGAAGATCGGTCGTCGGGATCGTCGCTCTGCGCAGCCGTTTGGGCTGCACTCGGGGGTGAGGCAATTTGCCTTCTTTTGCAGGGCCTTGGGAACGTGCTTTTTTGGTCACCTGCGATTGTGGATGCGTATTGTCTGCAAGTGTATTCGTAGAGTTATTATGAGTAATTTTGTCTGGTTTTGTTTCGCTTGAAACCCCGGAGGGGAAGCGATAAGCCCTAGCCATCTTAAAAGCGTTGGTTCGCGCGCCCCAATTGCCCGCAGAGCTCTCGCTAGCCCGGTCTCCCGACCGGATCGAAGAACAGGCCTGGCATGAACGAATTGCTCAGCAACTACCTGCCTATCGTCCTCTTCATAGGCATTGCCGGCGTCATTGGTTTGGCGCTGCTCGTGGCCCCCTTCATCATCGCGTTCAAGAAGCCCGATCCGGAGAAGGTTTCCGCCTTCGAAGCCGGTTTCGATGCATTCGACGACGCGCGCATGAAGGTCGACGTCCGATTCTATCTGGTCTCGATTCTCTTCATCATCTTCGACCTTGAAGTTGCATTCCTTTTCCCCTGGGCGGTGGCCTTCCGGGATGTGGGCTGGTTCGGCTTCTGGTCGATGATGATCTTCCTGGGCGTTCTGACCGTTGGCTTTATTTATGAGTGGCGGAAAGGAGCCTTGGAATGGGATTGAGCGGGCAGGGTGGCACCCTCGTTACGCCGCGTCCGACCGGCGCAATCGATCCGCGCACGGGCAAACCGGTTGGCTCCGACGATCCGTTCTTTGCGGGTGTATCGGACGAACTGGCGGACAAGGGCTTCCTCGTTACCACGGCAGCTCAGCTGATCACCTGGGCGCGCACCGGCTCCCTGATGTGGATGCAGACTGGCCTGGCCTGCTGCGCCGTCGAGATGATGCAGATGTCGATGCCGCGCTACGACATCGAGCGATTCGGCACCGCGCCGCGTGCTTCGCCGCGTCAGTCCGACGTTCTGATCGTTGCCGGCACGCTGACCAACAAGATGGCTCCCGCGCTCCGCAAGGTCTACGACCAGATGCCCGAGCCGCGCTACGTCATCTCGATGGGGAGCTGCGCCAATGGTGGCGGCTACTACCACTACTCGTACTCCGTCGTGCGCGGTTGCGACCGGGTTCTGCCGGTAGACATCTACGTGCCCGGTTGCCCTCCGACTGCGGAAGCGCTGCTCTACGGCATTCTTCTTCTGCAGAAGAAGATTCGCCGGGACGGTACGATCGAACGATAGGGCGCCTGTCATGGATGAATCAGCTCGCGTCGAGCCTCTAGCGGAACTCGGCGATTACATTTCGCGTACGTTGGGAGCGGTGGTCCTGTCAGCCGAAGTCGCATTCGGCGAACTCACCATCGCAGTGGAGAGGACGGCGATAGTAGACGTCATCCGCTTCCTGCGCGATGACACAAAATGTCGCTTCTTTTCGATCACCGACGTGAGCGGCGTGGACTACCCCGAGCGCGATCCGCGCTTCGATGTCGTCTACCATCTCCTCAGCCCCGCACTTAACCAGCGGATTCGTGTCAAAGTTGCGGCCGACGACGTCGAGCCGGTTCCGAGCATCACGGGCGTGTTCCCGGGCGCCAACTGGTTCGAGCGCGAGACCTACGATCTTTTCGGCGTGCTGTTCTCGGGCCACCCGGACCTGCGCCGCATCCTCACCGACTACGGCTTTGACGGGCATCCGCTCCGTAAGGACTTCCCGACGACCGGGTTCGTCGAGGTTCGCTACGACGAAGAGCGCAAGCGCGTGGTCTACGAGCCGGTGAAACTGGCCCAGGAATTCCGCTCTTTCGATTACCTGTCCCCGTGGGAAGGCACTGACTACGTGCTGCCCGGCGACGAGAAGGCCAAGTAGCGAGTAGCGAATAGTTTCTAGCGAATAGAAAGGAGAAGCAGACGGCGATTAGTTCCTACAGAGACCTGAAAGTGTGGCAGGCGGCCATGGATTTGGCTGTGAACTGCTACGAGGCGACGGCGAGCTTTCCAAGCGAAGAGAAGTTTGGGTTGGTTTCGCAAATGAGGAGGGCCTCCTCTTCGGTCGCTGCCAACATTGCGGAGGGGCATGGTCGCGAGACGTCCGGTGCCTTTGTGCAGGGGCTGCGAATAGCGCAGGGGTCGCTCAAGGAACTAGAGACACATGTGACACTCTGCACCCGCGTAAGGCTGATGGATGAACTGGCGAGTTCTGAAATTCTTCGAAGGTGTGACGAGTTGGGGCGCATGTTGCGGGCACTGATCCGCAGTCTGCAGGACACAAAATGAACGGCTGCAATGGGATGATGTCTATTCGCTATTCACTATTCGCCATTCGCGAGCGCGGAGCGCGTTCATGAGCGAAGTCGAAGTCCGTAACTTCACGATCAACTTTGGTCCCGTGCATCCGTCCGCGCACGGCGTGCTGCGTTTGATCCTTGAACTCGACGGCGAACTCGTCGAGCGCGTGGATCCGCATGTGGGCCTGCTGCATCGCGGGACCGAGAAGCTGATCGAGACCAAGACGTATCTCCAGGCCGTTCCGTATTTCGATCGCCTCGACTACGTGGCGCCGATGAACCAGGAGCATGCCTTTGCCCTGGCCGTCGAAAAGCTGCTCGATCTCGAGGTGCCGCGCCGCGGCCAACTGATCCGCGTGCTTTTCTCGGAAATCGGCCGGCTGCTGTCGCACCTGATGAACGTGACCACCCAGGCCATGGACATCGGCGCGCTGACGCCGCCGCTCTGGGGCTTCGAGCAGCGCGAAAAGCTGATGGTGTTCTACGAGCGCGCCTCGGGCGCCCGCATGCATGCCGCCTATTTCCGTCCGGGTGGCGTCCACCAGGACCTGCCGCAGGATCTCGTCGATGACATCGGCACCTTCTGCGAGGAATTCCCGGCGGCCCTGGCCGACATCGACCGCCTGCTGACCGGCAACCGCATCTTCAAGCAGCGTAACGCCGATATCGGCGTGGTGTCGCTGGATGACGCGTGGGCCTGGGGTTTCTCGGGCGTGATGGTCCGTGGCTCGGGCGCTGCCTGGGACCTGCGCAAGTCGCAGCCCTACGAGTGCTACGACGAGATGGAGTTCGACGTTCCGGTCGGCTCACATGGCGACTGCTACGACCGCTATCTCATCCGCATGGAAGAGATGCGCCAGTCCAACAGCATCATGAAGCAGTGCGTGGAAAAGCTGAACGCGCCGGAAGGCAAGGGCCCCGTGTCCTCCGTCGACGGCAAGGTCGTTCCGCCCAAGCGCGGCGAGATGAAGAAGTCGATGGAAGCTCTGATCCATCACTTCAAGCTCTATACCGAAGGCTACAAGGTGCCGGCCGGCGAGGTTTATGCCGCTGTCGAGGCGCCCAAGGGCGAGTTCGGCGTCTATCTGGTTTCGGACGGCACCAACCGTCCTTATCGCTGCAAGATCCGTGCTCCGGGCTTTGCGCACCTGCAGGCCATGGATTTCCTGTGCCGCGGCCACATGCTGGCTGACGTGGCGGCAATCCTCGGTTCGCTCGATATCGTGTTCGGAGAGGTGGATCGCTGATGAGTGTGCGGCGCCTAGCGGACGAGTCGGTTCAGCCGGCCTCCTTCGCCTTCACCAGGGAAAACGAGAGCTGGGCTCGCGCCAAGATGGCCGAGTATCCGGCCGGTCGCCAGCAGTCCGCGGTCATTCCGCTGCTGATGCGCGCGCAGGATCAGGATGGCTGGATTTCCCGCGCCACCATCGAGCATGTCGCGACCATGCTCGGCATGGCCTATATCCGCGTGCTGGAAGTGGCGACGTTCTACACCCAGTTCCAGCTCGCGCCGGTCGGCTCGCGTGCCCATATCCAGGTGTGCGGCACCACGCCCTGCATGCTGCGCGGTGCGGAAGACCTGCGCGAAGTCTGCCAGCGCAAGATTCATCACGATCCGCATACGGTGAGCGAAGACGGCACTCTGTCCTGGGAAGAGGTCGAGTGCCTGGGGGCCTGTGTCAATGCACCGATGGTCGCGATCTTCCACGACACCTATGAAGACCTGACGCCGCAGCGGCTCGAAGAGATCATCGACGAGTTCCAGGCGGGCAGGGGCGACCAGGTTCCCACCGGCCCGCAGATCAAGCGCTCGTTCTCCGCGCCCGAGGCCGGCCGCACGACGCTGCTGATCGAACCCACCGCCAAGCGCGAAAAGTTCGTGCCGCCGCCGGCGCCCGAGGCGCCTGCCGCTGCTGCGCCTGCAACCCCCGCCGTTGCCGCACCTGCCAAGAAGGAAGACCCTGCGCCGACCACTCCGGGTCGCAAGCGCCAGATTTCCGAGGAAGCCGCGCCTGCGCTCAAGGCACCCGCGCGCGCCAAGAAGGTATCGGTTGAAAAGGCCGAGGGCGAGCGCGTGGCGGCCGACAAGGCTGCCAAGGCCGACGGCAAGCCCGCCCGCGCCATGCGCGAGGATGCGACCGGGGCTGAATCCAAGGCCGGCAAGCTCGATGGCGGCGCTGCGGTTCCGCTGTTCAAGGCACCGGAAGGCGCGGCCAGGGACGATCTCAAGATGATTTCGGGCGTTGGCCCGGTGCTCGAAGGCAAGCTCAATGCCATCGGCATCATCACCTTCGCCCAGGTCGCGGCCATGAAGAAGGCCGACATCGCCAGGCTCGAATCCCATCTCGCTTTCCCCGGACGGGTGGAGCGTGACGAGTGGATCAAGCAGGCCAAGGCGCTCGCGAAGGGCGGCGAGGCTGAATACATCCGCGTCTTCGGCAAGAAGCCGCGCTAGGGGGTGTGAGAGATGCTTGCAGATAAAGACCGCATTTTCACCAACCTCTACGGCCAGGGCGACTGGCGTCTCGAAGGCGCGCGCAAGCGCGGCGCCTGGTCGGGCACCAAGGAGTTTATCGAGTCCGGCCGTGACTGGATTACCAACGAGGTCAAGGCCTCGGGCCTGCGCGGCCGCGGCGGCGCCGGTTTCCCAACCGCGCTCAAGTGGACCTTCATGCCGAAGGTTTCCGACGGCCGCCCGCATTACCTGCTGGTCAATGCCGACGAATCCGAGCCCGGCACCTGCAAGGACCGCGAAATCCTGCGTCACGATCCGCACCATCTGGTCGAGGGCTGCCTGCTGGCCGCCCGCGCCATGGATGCGCATACCGCCTTCATCTACGTGCGCGGCGAGTTCATCCGCGAGCGCCAGCGGCTCGAATATGCCGTTCAGGAGGCCTATGACGCCAAGCTGATCGGCAAGAACAACATCCACGGCTGGGACCTGGACATCATCGTCCACCACGGCGCCGGCGCCTATATCTGCGGCGAAGAAACCGCCCTGATGGAATCGCTGGAAGGCAAGAAGGGCCAGCCGCGCTTGAAGCCGCCGTTCCCGGCCGGCATGGGCGTCTATGGCAACCCGACCACGGTCAACAACGTGGAATCGATCGCCGTCGTGCCGGAAATCCTGCGCCGCTCCGGTGCGTGGTTCGCCTCGATCGGGCGCGCCAACAATACCGGCACCAAGCTCATGTGCGTCTCCGGCCACGTCAACCAGCCGGCGACTTTCGAAGAAGCCATGGGTGTGACCTTCGAAGAGATCATCGAGAAGCATTGCGGCGGTATCCGCGGCGGCTGGGATAACCTGCTCGCCGTAATCCCCGGCGGCGCCTCGGTGCCCTGCGTGCCCGGCGAGAAGATTCGCAATGCCGTGATGGACTTCGATGGCCTGCGCGAAGTCGGCTCCTCGCTCGGCACCGCGGCCGTCATCGTCATGGACAAGCAGACCGACATCATCAAGGCCATCTGGCGCCTCTCGGCTTTCTACAAGCACGAGAGCTGCGGCCAGTGCACGCCGTGCCGCGAAGGCACCGGCTGGATGATGCGCGTGATGGAGCGCATGGTCGAAGGCCGCGCCCAGAAGCGCGAGATCGACATGCTGTTCGAAGTGACCAAGCAGGTCGAAGGCCACACCATCTGCGCCCTTGGCGACGCTGCGGCCTGGCCGATCCAGGGCCTCATCCGCAACTTCCGTCACGTGATCGAAGAGCGGATCGACGCCTATACCTACAATTCGACCTCCGAGGGCGCAGTTCCCTCGATCGCGGCGGAATAAGCCATGGGACGGAAATCCGAGGCTGAGATCATGGCGCGCGGGTTGGACAATGTCTGCACGGGCATTGCCTGGCTGGTGATCGCCGCCATCGGTTTCTTCGTCGTGCTCGCCAATGACCCGAACAATGCCTGGCTGACTGCCGGCATTGCGGTCGTAGCGGGATTTTACGCCATTTCCGGCAGCGGGCCGTTTGCGCGGCTGCTGCGGACGCCGGGCACTGCCCTGGCATTTCTCGTACGCTCCGTTTTGGGAGGCGGCAGGTAAGTCATGGCAAGCATTAAAGTCGACGGCCAACTCGTAGAAGTTCCGGACTATTTCACGCTGATGCAGGCCGCCGAGGCCGCCGGCGCCGAAATTCCGCGCTTCTGCTACCACGAGCGCCTCTCGGTGGCCGGCAATTGCCGCATGTGTCTGGTTGAAGTGAAGGGCGGCCCCCCGAAGCCGCAGGCTTCGTGCGCCATGTCGGTCAAGGATTTGCGTCCGGGCCCGAACGGCGAGCCGCCCGAAATGTTCACCAATACGCCGATGGTCAAGAAGGCGCGCGAAGGGGTGATGGAGTTCCTGCTCATCAACCACCCGCTCGATTGCCCGATCTGCGACCAGGGCGGGGAGTGCGACCTCCAGGACCAGGCCATGGCCTATGGCGTGGACAAGAGCCGCTTCTTTGAGAACAAGCGCGCCGTCGAAGACAAGTATCTTGGCCCCTTGGTCAAGACCTCGATGAACCGCTGCATTCACTGCACGCGCTGCGTCCGTTTCACCACGGAAGTCGCCGGTATTTCCGAGATGGGCCTCGTCGGTCGCGGTGAAGACGCCGAGATCACCAGCTATCTCGAGCGCGCGCTCACCAGCGAGCTGCAGGGCAATATCATCGACCTGTGCCCGGTCGGCGCGCTGACCTCCAAGCCCTATGCCTTCCACGGCCGTCCGTGGGAGCTGACCAAGACGGAATCCATCGACGTCATGGATGCCGTCGGTTCGGCGATCCGCGTCGACAGCCGTGGCCGCGAAGTCATGCGCTTCCTGCCGCGCATCAACGAGGCGATCAACGAAGAGTGGATTTCGGACAAGACCCGGTTCGTCTGGGATGGCCTGAAGTCCCAGCGTCTGGACCGTCCCTATGTCCGCAAGGGCGGCAAGCTCAAGGCAGCGTCGTGGGAAGAGGCATTCGCCGCCGTCGCCGCGCAGGTCAAGAAGGCTGGCAGCCGCGTCGGCGCCATTGCTGGCGATCTTGCCGCCGTCGAAGAGATGTACGCCCTCAAGGCGCTGCTGGCTTCGCTCGGCTCGGGCATGACCGATGTGCGTCCGGCCATGTCGGGCATCGATCCCTCGATGCCGCGTTCGGCCTACATCTTCAACCCGACCATTGCGGGCATCGAAGAAGCCGACGCCATCCTCATCATCGGTTCGAACCCGCGCCGCGAGGCCTCGGTGCTCAATGCCCGCATCCGCAAGAACTGGCGGACGAAGGGCAGCCCGATCGCCGTGCTCGGCGAGCAGGCCGACCTCACATACCCCTACGAGTATCTGGGCGAAGGCTTTGAAACCCTTGCCGATCTCGCAGCCGGGAAGGGCGCTTTCGCCGAAGTGCTCAAGAAGGCGACGAAGCCGCTCATTATCGTGGGCGAGGGCGCGGTTTCGCACGCTTCGCTCGGCAAGCAGCCGGGCCGCGACGTGATCGCGCTGGCCTCCAAGCTCGCCACTTCGGGCGAAGCCCTGGCCGAAGGCTGGAATGGTTTCGCGCTGCTCCACAACGCCGCCTCGCGCGTCGGCGGCATCGACATCGGCTTCGTGCCGCATGACGGTGGCGTCTGCTCGGCCGACCAGATCGGCCTGGCCGGCAAGGGCGAGCTCGACGTGCTGTTCCTGCTCGGCGCCGACGAATACGACATGTCGGCCATGGGCAAGGCGTTCGTCGTCTATATCGGCACGCATGGCGATGCCGGCGCCCACCGCGCCGACGTGATCCTGCCGGCGGCGACCTATACCGAGAAGAGCGGCACCTACGTCAATACGGAAGGCCGCGTGCAGATGACCAATCGGGCGGTGTTCCCGCCCGGCGAGGCCAAGGAAGACTGGGCCATCATCCGCGCGCTCTCGGCCGTCATTGGCAAGCCGCTGCCGTTCAACTCGCTCCAGCAGCTGCGCGCTGCGATCTATGCCGAATTCCCGCACCTGGCCCGGATCGACCAGATCCGCGCCGGCAGCGTGGACGAGGTCAGGAAGCTGGCCAAGGCAGGCATCAAGACCAAGTCGGCCAGGTTCGCCTCGCCGGTCAGCGAGTTCTACCTCACCAACCCGATTGCGCGGGCTTCGGCCGTGATGGGCGAATGCGCCCAGATGGCTGCCGGTCTCAAGCAGGCGGCGGAATAAGGAAGCAAGATGGACTTCGTTGTTTCAGCGCTGAACTACCTGCTCGGCATCCCGATCCTCGGATGGGGTGACACGGTCGGCTTCGTCTACACGGCGCTGCTGCTGCTCGTGGCGCTGCTGGTCTTCACCGCCTTCATCCTGCTGGCTGACCGCAAGGTCTGGGCTGCCGTCCAGATCCGTCGCGGCCCCAACGTCGTGGGTGCGTTCGGTCTCCTCCAGAGCTTCGCCGACCTTTTGAAGTTCGTCTTCAAGGAACCGATGGTTCCGGCCGGCGCCGACAAGGTGCCGTTCCTCCTGGCCCCATTCGTCACCGTTCTTCTGGCTCTATCGGCCTGGGTGGTAATTCCGCTCGATCACGGCTGGGCCATGGCCGACATCAATGTGGGCATCCTCTACATCCTCGCCATCTCCTCGCTCGGCGTCTACGGCGTCATCATGGGCGGCTGGGCTTCGAACTCGAAGTACGCCTTCCTCGGTGCCCTGCGCTCGGCGGCGCAGATGGTTTCCTACGAAGTCTCGATCGGCTTCGTGATCGTGACCGTGCTGCTCTGCGTGGGCTCGCTCAACCTAACCGACATCGTGATCGCGCAGCGCGAAATGGGCCTGGCCCATATGCTCGGCGTGCCGTGGCTCAGCTTCCTCAACTGGTTCTGGCTGCCGCTCTTCCCGATGTTCATCATCTTCTTCATCTCGGCGCTCGCCGAGACGAACCGCCCGCCGTTCGACTTGCCGGAAGGCGAGTCCGAGCTCGTGGCCGGCTTCATGGTCGAGTATTCGTCGACGCCCTACGTGATGTTCATGCTGGGCGAGTACGTCTCGATCATCCTGATGTGCGCCATGACCACGATCCTGTTCCTGGGAGGCTGGTCTTCGCCCATCGAACTGCCGCCGTTCACCTGGATCCCGGGCGTCGTCTGGTTCGTCATCAAGCTCTGCCTCGTGTTCTTCATGTTCGCGATGGTGAAGGCCTTCGTGCCCCGCTACCGCTATGACCAGCTCATGCGGCTCGGCTGGAAGGTGTTCCTGCCCATTTCCCTGGCGGCCGTCGTTATCGTCGCCTTCGTTCTCCAGCTCACCGGCTGGGGCTGGCATGGAGGAGTGGCCTGATATGCGCCAGTTCCTGAATTCGCTGCTGCTCAAGGAGTTCGTATCGGCTTTCGCCTTGTCGATGCGCTACTTCTTCAGCCCCAAGCCCACCATCAACTATCCCTTCGAGAAGGGGCACGTGAGCCCGCGTTTCCGCGGCGAGCACGCGCTGCGCCGCTACCCCAATGGGGAAGAGCGCTGCATCGCCTGCAAGCTGTGCGAAGCGATCTGCCCGGCCCAGGCCATCACCATCGAAGCCGGCCCGCGCCAGAACGACGGCACGCGCCGCACGGTGCGCTACGACATCGACATGGTGAAGTGCATCTATTGCGGCTTCTGCCAGGAAGCCTGCCCGGTGGATGCAATCGTGGAAGGCCCGAACTTCGAGTTCGCGACCGAAACTCGCGAAGAACTCTATTTCAGCAAGGAAAAGCTCCTTGCCAACGGCGACCGGTGGGAGCGCGAAATCGCGCGCAATCTCTCGCTCGACGCGCCCTACAGGTAAGGACAGGACCATAATATGACCCTGCCGCTTTTCTTCTTCTACGTGTTCTCGATCATCGCGGTGGCAAGCGCCGCGATGGTGATCTTCTCGCGCAACCCCGTGCACTCGGTGCTGTTCCTCATCCTCACCTTCGTCAATGCGGCGGGCATCTTCATGCTGGCCGGCGCCGAGTTCCTGGCGCTGATCCTGGTGGTGGTCTATGTGGGCGCCGTCGCGGTGCTGTTCCTCTTCGTCGTGATGATGCTCGACGTCGATTTCGCCGAGATGCGGCAGGGTATCCTGCAATACGCGCCGATCGCAGCGGTCGTGGGCATCATCTTCCTGCTCGAGCTGCTGCTGCTCGCCGGCACCTTCTTCATCTCGCCGGAGGTGATGGGGCAGGCGGTCGTGCCGATCGATGCCACGATCGACAATACCCGCGCGCTCGGCCAGGTGATCTACACGCGTTACGTGTTCCTCTTCCAGGCGGCGGGTGCCGTGCTGCTGGTCGCCATGATCGGCGCCATCGTGCTGACCCTGCGCCACCGCACCAGCGCCAAGCGGCAGGACATCGCCAAGCAGGTCGCGCGCGGCAAGGACTCCATCAAGGTCGTCAGCGTCAAATCAGGACAGGGACTTTAGAGGGCTAGAAAATGGCTGCTGCAATCGGGCTCGGTCACTTCCTGACCGTCGGAGCCATCCTGTTCACGCTGGGTGTCTTCGGGATTTTTCTCAACCGCAAGAACGTCATCATCATCCTGATGTCGATCGAACTGATCCTTCTGGCGGTCAACATCAACTTCGTCGCCTTCTCGTCCCATCTGGGCGACCTGGCGGGCCAGGTCTTCGCGCTGCTGATCCTCACCGTGGCTGCTGCTGAAGCGGCGATTGGCCTGGCGATCCTGGTGATCTTCTTCCGTAACCGCGGCTCCATCGCGGTTGACGATATCAATGTGATGAAGGGCTGACCTTGCGATGATCCAGGCCATCGTCTTTCTACCGCTGATCGGCGCGCTGATCGCGGGTCTTCTCGGCCGGGTGATCGGACACAGGACGTCCGAGTACATCACCACGGGCCTGCTCATCATCGCGGCGTTGCTGTCGTGGGTGGTTTTCATTCCCTACGCCTTCGGTGGTGCGGAAGCAGAAGCCGGCCACGCGGCGGCGACCAAGGTCGAAGTGCTGCGCTGGATCCAGTCCGGCGCGCTCGATCTGCGCTGGGTGCTGCGCGTCGACACGCTGACGGCGATCATGCTCGTGGTCGTGACCACGGTGTCGAGCCTCGTGCACGTCTATTCCATCGGCTACATGGCCGACGATCCGCACCGCTCGCGCTTCTTCGCGTACCTCTCGTTCTTCACCTTCGCCATGCTCATGCTGGTGACGGCCGACAACTTCGCGCAGATGTTCTTCGGCTGGGAGGGCGTGGGCGTGGCCTCGTACTTGCTCATCGGCTTCTGGTACACGCGTCCGTCTGCCAATGCCGCCGCCATGAAGGCGTTCGTCGTCAACCGTGTCGGTGACTTCGGGTTCCTGCTCGGCATCTTCGCGGCCTTCGCTGTTATTGGCTCGCTCGATTTCGATACGGTTTTCCACTCGCTCGACAGCGTCAAGGATGCGCAGTTCCACTTCCTGTCGTGGGACTTCCACGCCATGACCGTGGTCTGCCTGCTGCTGTTCGTGGGCGCCATGGGCAAGTCGGCGCAGTTCATGCTCCACACCTGGTTGCCGGACGCCATGGAAGGCCCGACGCCGGTTTCCGCGCTCATCCATGCCGCCACGATGGTGACGGCCGGTGTGTTCATGGTCGCGCGCCTTTCGCCGCTGTTCGAGCTCTCCTCGGTCGCCATGACCGTGGTGCTCGTCATCGGCGCCATCACCGCGTTCTTCGCGGCGACGGTGGGCCTGGTGCAGAACGACATCAAGCGCGTCATCGCCTACTCGACCTGTTCGCAACTCGGCTACATGTTCGTAGCGCTTGGGGCAGGGGCTTACTCGGCCGGCATGTTCCACCTCTTCACGCACGCCTTCTTCAAGGCCCTGCTGTTCCTGGGCGCCGGCTCGGTCATCCATGCGATGCACCATGAGCAGGACATGCGGAACATGGGCGGCCTCGCCAAGAAGATCCCCATCACCTACTGGATGATGATCATCGGCACGCTGGCGCTCACGGGCGTCGGCATTCCAGGTACGCCGCTCGGCTTTGCGGGCTTCTTCTCCAAGGACTCGATCATCGAGGCGGCCTATGGCGTCGGTGGTTCGGTGGGCACGCTGGCCTTCTGGCTGCTGGTGGTGGCGGCGATGTTCACGAGCTTCTATTCGTGGCGCCTCATTCACCTCACCTTCCACGGCCAGCCGCGTCACGACGCGCCGGCTGCGCACGATGCCGAGCCGGATGCCCATGCGGACGATCATGGCCATGGTCATGGCAGCGCCTATGACAATGCGCATGAGAGCCCCAACGTGATGCTGATCCCGCTCTATATCCTGGCGGCGGGTGCGGTGTTGGCGGGCGTGGTGTTCTACGACATGTTCTTCGGGCACGTCGAACACATCACCCACTTCTTCCAGGGCTCGATCGCGGTCAACGAGCATGCGCTCGAGGCGGCCCATGAAAGTCCGCTCTGGGTCAAGTGGTCGGCGACCGTAGCCATGGTCATCGGCTTCCTCGCTGCCTGGCAGATGTATATCCGCGATACCGCCATTCCGAAGAACCTGGCCAAGGCCAATCCGGGCCTCTACCAGTTCCTCTTGAACAAGTGGTATTTCGACGAACTCTACAACGCCATCTTCGTGCGCCCCGCCTTCTGGCTCGGCAATGCACTCTGGCGCGGCTTCGATGACTGGCTGGTCGACAAGACCATCGTCGAGGGCCTTGGCAACCGGGTCAAGGACGTGACGGCGCGCGTCGTCAAGCTGCAGTCCGGCTATCTCTATCACTATGCCTTCGCAATGCTCATCGGGGTCGCCGCGCTGCTGACCTGGGCCATCGCGAGTGGGGGGCTCCTCGGATGACGTTCGACAACTCCATCCTGACCATCGTCACTTTTCTGCCGCTGGTCGGGGCGCTGCTGCTGCTCTTCTTCCCGGGGCGTGACGAGGCGGCTGCCAACGTCCAGCGCTGGGTGGCACTCGTCACCACGCTCGCGACGTTCGTGCTGACGCTCTTTGTGTGGGCGCGGTTCGATCCGAGCAATCCCGGCTTCCAGATGGTGGTCAACATCCCCTGGATCGGCGACAGCATCGGCTACCGCATGGGCGTGGACGGCATCTCGGTGCTGTTCGTGCCGCTGACGGGCTTGCTGATGCCGATGTGCATCCTGGCGAGCTGGAATTCGGTGCATTCGCGTATCCGCGAGTACCTCATCGTCTTCCTCGTGCTCGAGACGCTGATGCTCGGCGTCTTCACGACGCTCGACGGCGCCATGTTCTATGTCTTCTTCGAAGGCACGCTGCTGCCGATGTTCCTCATCATCGGCATCTGGGGCGGCGCGCGGCGCATTCAGGCGGCCTACAAGTTCTTCTTTTACACCTTCACCGGCTCGGTGCTGATGCTGCTGGCCATCATGGCCATCTACTGGCAGGCCGGCACGCTCGACATCTCCAAGCTCCTGACCTTCAAGTTCGACAAGGGCGTGCAGGTCTGGCTGTGGATCGCGTTCTTCGCGTCCTTCGCGGTTAAGATGCCGATGTGGCCGTTCCACCGGTGGTTGCCTGAAGCGCACGTCGAAGCGCCGACGGCCGGCTCGGTGATCCTGGCGGCGATCCTGCTCAAGCTTGGCGGTTACGGCTTCCTGCGCTTCTCGCTGCCGATGTTCCCCGATGCCTCGGCCCAGTTCGCGAACTTCGTCTTCGTGCTCTCGATCGCGGCCATCATCCTGACCTCGCTCGTGGCGCTCGTGCAGACCGACATGAAGAAGCTGATCGCTTATTCGTCCGTCGCGCATATGGGCTTCGTGACGATGGGGATCTTCGCCGGCAACGTCTATGGCGTGCAGGGCGCACTCTTCCAGATGATCTCGCACGGCATCGTCTCGGGCGCGCTCTTCTTCGGCGTGGGCGTCATTTATGACCGCATGCATACCCGCGAGATTTCCGCCTATGGCGGGCTCGTCGAGCGCATGCCGCGCTATGCGCTGGTGTTCATGATCTTCACCATGGCCAATGTCGGCCTGCCGGGCACGTCCGGGTTCATCGGTGAGTTCCTCACCATGTTCGGCACGTTCCAGGTCAATACCTGGGTCACGACCCTGGCCGCCACCGGCGTCATCCTCTCGGCCGCCTATGCGCTCTATCTCTACCGCCGCATTATCTTTGGTGCGCTCACCAAGGAATCGCTGATGGGCATCATGGATCTGGACTGGAAGGAAGCGGCGATCCTCATTCCGCTCGCTGTCCTCACCATCTTCTACGGCATCTATCCGGCGCCGATCCTGGATGCGACGCGCAGCGCGGTCGATCTGCTTGTCACGAACTATTCCGCCGCGGTCGGGGCCGTTCCCGCCGTAGTGGCGCACTAGGGGCTTTTCGATGAACTCCGATATCACGAGCTTCGCCTCACTCGCTCCGGCCTACCCGGAAATCCTGGTGGTGGTCGGCGCCCTGGTGCTGCTGCTCATCGGCGTCTTCTCCAGGAAGCCGAACACGGTGACGCTCTCATGGCTCGCCATCCTGGTGCTGGTCATCGCGATGGGCCTCGTCATCTGGCAGCCGACCGGCGGCATCCTGTTCTCGGGCACGTTCGTGCTCGATGGCTTCGCGCGCTTCATGAAGGTGCTGGTGCTGGGCGGCTCCGCCTTCGCGCTCATCCTCTCGTTCTCGACGCAGCGCGAGAACGGGCTCGACAAGTTCGAGTATCCGGTGCTCGTCATGCTGGCCACCGCCGGCATGATGATGATGGTTTCGGCCAACGACCTGATGAGCCTCTATGTCGGCCTCGAACTGCAGAGTCTGGCGCTCTATGTCGTCGCCGCCATCAAGCGCGACAGCGAGAAAGCGACCGAAGCAGGCCTCAAGTATTTCGTGCTTGGCGCGCTTTCCTCGGGCATGCTGCTCTACGGCGCCTCGCTGATCTACGGCTTTACCGGCCACACGCAGCTCGACCTCATCACGGCGGAAATCGCCGGGGGCGGGCGCAATATCGGTGTGATCTTCGGCGTGACGTTCCTGCTGGCGGGCCTTGCCTTCAAGATTTCGGCCGTGCCGTTCCATATGTGGACGCCCGACGTCTATGAAGGCGCGCCTACGCCGGTGACCGCGTTCTTCGCCTCGGCGCCCAAGGTCGCCGCCATGGCGCTGCTCATCCGGCTGGTGATCGAAAGCTTCGCGCCGATCTCGCATGACTGGCAGCAGATCGTGATCTTCCTCTCCATCGCCTCGATGGTGCTGGCGGCCTTCGCGGCTATCGGCCAGCGCAACATGAAGCGCCTTATCGCGTATTCCTCGATCGGCCATGTCGGCTTCGCGCTGGTCGGCCTGTCGTCGGGTACGCAGGTGGGTGTGGAAGGCGTCGCCATCTACATGGCGATCTATGTCATCATGACCGTCTGCCTCTTCGCCGCGATCCTGTCGATCCGCGCCGATGGGCAGTCGGTGGAGGACATTTCCGATTACGCCGGGCTGGCCCAGAAGCGGCCGTTCGTCGCGGCCATCATGGCGATCCTGATGTTCTCGCTCATCGGACTGCCGCCGTTGGCTGGGTTTTTCGCCAAGTGGCACGTCTTCCTGGCGGCGATCGAGGCCAAGCTCTTCGTGCTCGCCGTGATCGGCGTGCTTGCCTCGGCGATCAGCGCCTTCTATTACCTGCGCGTGATCAAGACCATGTATTTCGACGAACCGGTCCGCCAGTTCGACAGCGTCCCCAATGAGTTGACTGCTGTGATGGCGGTGACGGGCTTCTTCATCGTCACCTACTATTTCACCCTGGGTTCGCCGTTGGCGTCGTGGGCGCACGTGGCGTCGGGAAGCCTGTTCTAAGGTGTCCCGGCCCTTCAGTCTCGGTGCAAGAGCCAGCCTCGCAGGTTACCGCCTGCGGGGTTTTGACACTGTAGGCTCCACCAACACCGAGGCCATGAAGGCAGCCCAATCGGGCGATGGCGGCCCCATCTGGTTTGCCGCCCTGCAGCAGACAGCCGGCCGCGGCCGGCGCGGGCGTCCGTGGTCCTCGCCGCACGGGAACCTGGCGGCCAGCCTCTTGATCGTGCCCGATGCCGATCCCAATTTAGTGGCGACGCTCGGTTTCGTGGCCGGCGTGGCGCTCAACCGTGCGCTCGCGACGGTGCTCCCCAAGGGCAAGTTCAAGACCGGGCTCGACGGAGCCGATGGCGAGGAGGGCGGCAAGCGCGCCCGTATCGCGCTCAAATGGCCGAACGACGTGCTCGCCGATGGCGCCAAGCTCTCCGGCATCCTGCTCGAGGCGCAGCCGCTTCCCGATGGTCGTACCGCGATCGTGATGGGGTGCGGCGTCAACGTCGTTGCGGCGCCCGAGGGAACACCTTATCCCGCAACGAGCCTTCGCGACCTGGGCGCCGATGTGGATGCGCAGGCCGTGTTCGAGGCGCTGACGCAGGCCTGGGTCGATACTTACACGCTCTGGGACCAGGGCAGGGGCATTGCAGAAGTCCTGCGCCTGTGGCGCGAATTCGCGGCCGGAATCGGCGCGCCGGTGGCGGTCAACCGCCACGGCGACATCGTTCGCGGAATCTTCGAGACCATTGACGACGCCGGCAGGCTGGTCGTGCGCGCGGATGACGACACGCGCATCACAATAACCGCCGGTGACGTGCATTTCGGCACGACGGCAAGCGCCGCGCCGTAACGGAATTGACATTGCAAGTAGATGGCGGGGGAGCGGAACAGCCGCATTCTCCCCGTCCAAGTTTGGATTGGATAGAAAATGAAGAAGCCTTTGACCGATGAACTTGTCTTCGTCCCCCTGGGGGGCGTCGGCGAAATCGGCATGAATATGGGGGCCTATGGTTTCGGCCCCGCCAACCGCCGCAAGTGGATCGTGGTCGATTGCGGCGTGAGCTTCGGTGGCCCGGACCTGCCGGGTATCGAGCTCATCATGGCCAACCCGGAATTCCTGGAAGAGAACGCCGACGACGTGCTGGCGCTCATCCTGACCCACAGCCATGAAGACCATTACGGCGCCGTGCTCGACCTTTGGCCGGGTTTCGAGAAGCCGGTTTACGCCACCGCCTTCACCGCCGCAATGCTGGCCGCCAAGCGCGCCGCCGACGCCATCGTCGATGAAGTCGAGGTGCGGCCGATGCAGGTGGGCAAGCCCTTTACGGTCGGGCCCTTCACCGTGGAGCCGATCAATGTGGCGCACTCGATTCCCGAAAGCTGTGCGCTGCTGATCACGACGCCGGTCGGCCGCGTGCTGCATACCGGCGACTGGAAGCTCGATCCGTCGCCCGTGGGCAGCCCGCCGACCGATATCGCGCGGCTCCAGAAGATCGGCGCCGACGAGGGCGCGCCGCCGCTGGCGCTTGTCTGCGACAGCACCAATGCGCTCAAGGACGGCGAGAGCCCGAGCGAAGCGCTGGTCGGCGATACGCTGGCCGCTCTCATTGCGGCCGCGCCATATCGCGTCGCGCTCACCACCTTTGCCTCGAACGTCGGCCGCGTGATTTCCATTGCGCGTGCGGCGGAGAAGGCTGGCAGGCAGGTCGTGCTGTCGGGCAGGGCGCTCCACCGCATCACCGGCATTGCCCGCGAGCTGGGCATGATGGAAGGCATTGCGCCGTTCCTCGATCAGGACGCCTACAAGAGCCTGCCGCGTGACAAGGTCGTGCTGCTCTGCACCGGCTCGCAGGGCGAAGCACGGGCGGCCATCGCCCGCATCGCGCGCGGCGAGCATCCGGCGATCGACCTCAATGCCGGCGATCAGGTGATCTTCTCGTCCTGGGCCATTCCCGGCAACGAGCGCGAAGTCATCGACATCCAGAACCGGCTGATCGACCGCGGCATCGACGTGATCACGCAGTCGGATGGGCTCGTGCATACGACCGGTCACCCGCGGCGCGAGGAGCTCAAGCGGCTCTATGATTATGTGAAGCCGCAAGTGCTGGTGCCAGTGCATGGCGAGGCGGCGCACCTGCAGGCCCATGCCCGGCTCGGGCGCGACCATGGCATTGCCAATGTCATCGAAGCCCGCAACGGGGACATGGTGAAACTCTTCCCCGAGGCGATGGCGTATCCCGGCGAAGTGCGCTCGGGCGAGCTCTACCTCGACGGGCTGGTGCTCTGCACCCCCGAGGAAAGTGGGGTGAAAGGCCGCAGGCGACTTTCGTTCGGCGGTCATATAGTCGTGAGCCTGGCGGTCAACGCCAGCGGCCAGGTGGTTTCCGGGCCCGAGGCAGTGATAGAAGGACTGCCGGAGGTCGAGGATGACGACGAGAGCATGAGCGATGTCGTCAACAAGACCATCCAGGGCGTCCTGCGCTCCGTGCCGCCGAAGCGGCGGGCGGACGTGGATATGCTCAACAGTGCCATCCACCGGGCCGTGCGGTCCGAGGTGAACGCGTTCTGGGGCCGCAAGCCCAATGTCACGGTGTTCGTGCACCGAGTATAGGAGAGCAGTATGCCGATCGGCAGTTTGATCGCCGTCTATTTCGTCGTCTGGTGGATCTGCCTGTTCATCGTCCTGCCGTTCAACGTGCGGAACCAGGTCGATGTCGGCGAGATCGTGCCGGGTACCGAGCCGGGAGCGCCGGCCATGCTGCGCTTCTGGCCCAAGCTGGTGGCCAACTCGATCATCTCGGCAGTGCTGACCGTGCTGATCCTCTGGGGCTGGTCCAATCCCTGGCTGCAGCATTACTGGAACGGGTAATGCAGGCTGAGGCGGACGAAGAGGTTTCGTCGCCGACCGATGCAGCGGAATTCATCCGGAGCAATCTGGACCTGCTGCCGGTGCCTGCCTTCCCTGGCATCAAGCTTTACACGCCTCATCCCGGCAGCGGGTTGAGGCGTCTTGATTCTGCGGTCGACGAAGACGGCGATCCATTGCCGCCATACTGGGCCTATGTCTGGGGCGGCGGAGCGGTGCTGGTGCGGCACATCCAGGCGCATCCGGAGGTGGCGGCCGGACGGCGGGTGCTCGATCTCGGCTCGGGCTCGGGGATCGTGGGGATAGCTGCGGCGCAGTGCGGGGCGGCTTCGGTGCTGGCGGCGGAGACGGATGCCAATGGACTGGCGGCGCTGGCGCTCAATGCCGAGGCGAACGGCGTGGTGCTGAGCATCACGGGCGAGGACCTTACCGCCGGCGCGGCGCCGGAGGTGGATGTCGTTCTGGTGGGCGATCTCTTCTATGCGCCGGAGCTGGCGGTTCGTGTTTCGGCGTTCCTGGCGCGATGCGTGGCGGCTGGGGTGACGGTGCTGGTCGGCGATCCCTATCGAGCGCATCTGCCGCTTGGAACGCTGGAACTGGTGGCTGAATATGAGGTGGCCGATTTCGGCGAGGCAGCGGGGCGGCGGAGCGGGGTTTTCAGGTTCCTCGGATGAGGAGGATAAGTTCGCCTCGGCGGCCATAGAGCGGGACCGGATAGTGATCGCGGGGGCGGCTCTTCGGGTGTCGTGAAACATCGAAATGTTTCACGGAGACTTTTTAGGTGGTTTTTACGACCAGTGCGTTTGGTAACTGATTGGAATTTCTGGCTATTTCTTCTGAAAGCGCCCGCAAATCGTTAAATTTTGACTCAAATTCGAGGCATCTTTGGCCATCTTGCATGGGGTTTCGCTGCAAATTCGATGGTGTTTGAGCATCTTTGCGAGGGGTGATTGGGCGGTCTTTCTGCTCCGTGTTGAGGACGTGGTTCCATTGTAGCTCTCGAGATGAGCGCGGGGATAAGGCCGCTGTGCGGAGCGGTGCACTGGGGTCGGCCTTCCGCAGGGAAGATGGATGCGGGCGGTATAAGGTGTCGTCTTCGCCTGGCTCGTAAAATTCCTGCCATAATCGGCTGGTAGACAATAAAAAAAGCAGGGCGTGAGCCCTGCTTTTGAAAAGTTTCGCGACAATACGTCGGTCTTACGCGCGCACGTAGCGGCGGCCAACGCTCCTCCCTTGACGTTGTCGGCGTCCGGCGGTTTCTCGCCGCCTTTGTTTTATGGGGCTGGACCCTAACAACTCAAAACAGCCCTGTCACGCAGATTCTGCATAGCTTGTATGCTTGCAACGCGATGATTTGTAGGATTTGACTACGGACCATCCAAAGCCTCGAATCGACGCCGTGAATCCGGAGTAGTTATGCGTCTTTCCCGTTACTTCCTGCCCGTGCTTCGCGAGGTTCCCAAGGAAGCCGAAATCGTTTCGCACCGGCTCATGTTGCGCGCCGGACTTATCCGTCAGCAGGCTTCGGGCATGTATTCATGGCTGCCGATCGGCTACCGCGTGCTGATGAAGGTCAAGGCCATCATCGAGCAGGAGCAGGACCGCTCCGGCGCCGTCGAATTGCTGATGCCCACGCTCCAGTCTGCGGACCTGTGGCGCGAGAGCGGGCGCTACGACGCCTATGGCAAGGAAATGCTGCGCATCAAGGACCGCAACGAGCGCGACATGCTCTATGGTCCGACGAACGAGGAGATGATCACCGACATCTTCCGGACGTTCGTGAAGTCCTACAAGGACCTGCCGCTCAATCTCTACCACGTGCAGTGGAAGTTCCGTGACGAGATCCGTCCGCGCTTCGGCACGATGCGCTCGCGCGAATTCCTGATGAAGGACGCCTATTCGTTCGACCTCGACGAGGCGAGCGCCGTGCGCGCCTATCATCGCATGTTCGTGGCTTATCTGCGTACATTCCATCGCCTGGGCGTCACCGCCATTCCGATGCGCGCCGATACCGGCCCGATCGGCGGCGATCTCAGCCACGAATTCATCATCCTGGCCGATACTGGCGAGAGCGCCGTCTTCTGCCATGCGGACCTGCTGCAGAAGCCGATTCCGGCTATCGATACCGATTATCGCGGCGACCTGTCGCCGATCGTTGCCGACTGGACCTCGCTCTATGCGGCGACCGAGGAAATGGTCGACATGGCGGCTTTCGAAGCCCAGGTGCCCGAGGCCAAGCGGCTTTCTGCACGCGGCATCGAAGTCGGCCATATTTTCTACTTCGGAACGAAGTATTCCGCGCCGATGAAGGCGACCGTCACCGGTCCCGACGGCAAGGAAGTTACCGTGCATATGGGTTCTTACGGCATCGGCCCCACGCGAGTCGTGCCTGCCATCATCGAGGCGAGCCATGACGAGGCCGGCATTGTCTGGCCGGTCAGCGTCGCGCCGTTCGAAGCGGTGGTGATCAACCTCAAGTCCGGCGATGCGGATTCCGATGCGGCCAGCGAAAAGCTCTATGGCGAGCTGCAGAATGCGGGCATCGACGCGCTCTACGACGACACGGAGCAGGGCGCGGGGGCCAAGTTCTCGACGGCCGACCTGATCGGTATTCCCTATCAGCTGATCGTCGGGCCGCGCGGACTCAAATCCGGTGAGGTCGAGATCAAGCACCGCAAGTCGGGCGAACGCGAAACGCTGCCGATCGGCGCCGCGGTCGAAAGGCTTCGCGGCCTCATCGAACCGCAAAGGCGAGACAAGGTTTGAACGCTCCCACATCGCAGATCACCGAACAGTCCACGAACGCCTTTTCGCGTTTCGAATGGATGGTTGCAGGGCGCTACCTGCGCGCCCGCCGCAAGGACGCCTTCATCTCGGTGATCGCGGCCCTGACGATGGCAGGCGTGGCGATCGGTGTCGCCACGCTGATCGTCGTCATGTCGGTGATGAACGGGTTCCGCGAGGAACTGCTGACCAAGATTCTGGGCCTTAACGGGCATTTCTCGGCGTTTCCGATCGAGGAAAAGTTCACGGACTATCGGCCGACGGTCAAGCTCATCGAGGGCGTGCCCGGCGTGCGCCACGCGGTGGCCTATGTCGAGGGCCAGGCCCTGGTATCGAGCGACACGAACCAATCGACCGGCGCCACCGTGCGCGGCATGGATTTCGAGGATATCCAGAAGCTTGGGCTGCTCTCCAAGAGCGCCATCCAGGGCGGCTGGGACCAGTGGGACCAGTCTAACGGCGTGGCAATCGGCTATCGGTTGGCGGAGCGACTGGGCATTGGGCTCGGGGCGGCGATCACGATCGTCAATCCCAACGGGGCGACGACGCCGTTCGGCACGACGCCGCAGATCCGCTCGTTCCCGGTCAACGTGATCTTCAATGTGGGCATGGTCGAGTTCGACAGCTTCTATGTCTACATGCCGATGCACCTCGCCCAGGACTACTTCAAGATGTACGAGGACGTGCTGAAGCCGGGCGTCGAGCCGCCCGATCCGATGGCGACGGACGAGGAAATCGACAAGGCCTATGAGCGGCAATACCGCGCCAGCGCGGTCGAAATCTTCATCGACAACCCTGACGACATCAACACGATGCGCGACCGGCTGCAGCAGACGCCGGGCATCCGGCCGATGATCCTGACCGACTGGCAGCAGCGGAACGAGACGTTCTTCTCGGCGCTGCAGGTGGAGCGGGTGGTGATGTTCACCATCCTCTCGATGATCGTGCTGGTGGCCGCGTTTAACATCATCTCGAGCCTCGTGATGCTGGTGAAGGATAAGGGCGCCGATATCGCGGTGCTGCGCACGATGGGTGCGACGCGCGGCTCGATCATGCGGATATTCTCGATTACCGGCACAGCCATCGGGGTTATCGGCACGCTGATCGGGCTCGGGCTCGGGCTGGTCATCGCATCCAATGCCGAGGCTTTGCGCGCTGGCATTTCCGAGCTTATCGGCGTGCGGCTCTTCCCGCCGGAGGTGTTCTTCCTCTCCTCGCTGCCGTCCAAGGTCGATCCGATGGAGATCACGGTAGTGGTGGGGCTGGCGCTGCTGCTGAGCTTCCTGGCCACGCTTTATCCCGCATTGCGGGCCGCCCAATACGATCCGGTCGAGGCTTTGCGGTATGAGTGATACGCAACTGGTGCTGCGCGGCGTCCATCGCCATTACGGCGAGGGCGAAACGATCGTTCGCGTGCTCGAAGCGGCCGACCTGACCGTCAAGGGCGGGGAACTGGTGGCGCTCGTGGCGCCGTCGGGGGCCGGCAAATCGACGCTGCTGCATATTTCGGGGCTGCTCGAGCGACCGCAGCAGGGCGAAGTCGAGATTCTGGGCGTGCCGACGAGCCATCTGGGTGACCGCGCCCGCACGATGCTGCGGCGGACGACGGTGGGCTATGTCTATCAGTTCCACCACCTGCTGCCCGAATTCACGGCGCTCGAGAACGTTTCGATCCCGCAGCTTATCGCCGGCAAGGGCCAGGCAGAGGCGGACAAGCGCAGCCACGAATTGCTGGCCATTCTCGGGGTGGATACGCGCGCGACGCACCGGCCGGCGGAGTTGTCGGGCGGCGAGCAGCAGCGCGTGGCGATCGCCCGCGCGGCGGCCAACCATCCGCGGGTGATTCTGGCGGACGAGCCGACGGGCAATCTCGATCCGGCGACGAGCGACCTGGTGTTCGAGGCGCTGCGGCAACTGATCCGGGACGAGGGCGCGGCGGCGCTCATCGCGACGCACAACTACGATCTGGCGCGGCGGGCGGACCGGATCGTCACGCTCAAGAACGGGCTGGTGCTTCCGCATACGCTTTAGGGCGTGCGCGGGGCTGCTCTCCAATCATCCATCACTGAACCTCCCTGGCGAAAGCCGGGGGCCCGCGGGCGGCTCCACTCGTGGGGGCGGTGCATTGGGCCCCGGATCAAGTCCGGGGAAGTACGGTGGTTGGGGCATGGGTAAGCGGCTAAGCGGCTAAGCCCCGGTGGACCTGACGAGGGAATCATCAGGCTCCAGCGGGGGCGGGCGGGCTGCGCGTCTTGCCACGTGCCTGTGAACAAGCAGAACAGCGTGCATACGAGCCCGGCCTGCTGGCGATTTTAACGTTTCGTTATCTCTTTAACCTTGCGCACATCGATGTTCCTGGACACGAACGGAGAGAGAACATATAAGAACAAAACAGCAACAACGGAGGCTTGGAAATGATTATCGGTTTCTTCAAGGACCTGTTCGCCGTTCTCGCCCTGGGCGCGTTCACCATCTCGGCGCTCACGTGGATGGATGTGCTGTCCCGACTCGTGTGAGGGTGTGAATTGATCGTGAGGCGCGGTTGGCTCCGCGCCTCGGGGATGTCAGAACACGCTCATGTCCGGTCCAGGTTTTATCCATCTTCACGTCCACTCGGCCTTCTCGCTTCTTGAGGGTGCAATCCAGCTCGCCAAGATTCTGGAGCTGGCCAAGGAGGACAAGCAGCCGGCTATCGGCATAGCCGACACCAACAATCTCTTCGGGGCGCTCGAGCTTTCCGAAAAGGCCACGGGAAAAGGCATCCAGCCGCTGGTCGGGTGTGAACTCGCGCTCGATTTCTGGACGGCGGACGACCGCGGCCCGGAGCGCGGCAATTTCGGCAAGGGCGGGGTGGTGCTGATGGCATCGAACGCGGAGGGGTTCTCCAATCTCTCCCGACTCGTCAGCCGCGCCTATCTCGAAGGCGAGAACGGCAAGGCGGCCGCCAAGATCGGCTGGCTCGACCGCGACAACGTGCGCGGCATCATCTGCCTTTCGGGTGGCCCGGAGGGCTCGGTCGATCCGTTCTTCGCCAATGGGCTGGAGGCCCATGCCCATGCGCGCCTCGACCGGCTGCGCGAACTCTTCGACAATCGACTCTATATCGAGCTGCAGCGGCACGGCCGGCACAGCGAGGCACTCGTCGAGCCGCAACTGATCGACTACGCCTATAAGCGCGGCGTGCCGCTGGTGGCGACCAACGAGCCGTTCTTCCGATCCAAGAAGGATTTCGAGGCGCATGACGCGCTGCTGGCCATTGCCGGCGGCACGGTGCTGGCGCAGACGGAGCGGCGTAAGCTCTCGGACCAGCACTACTTCAAGACGCGCGCCGAGATGATGGAGCTTTTCGCCGACCTGCCGGAGGCGCTCGACAGCACGATAGAGATCGCGCAGCGCACGAGTTTCCGTCCGCGCACGCGCGGCCCGATCCTGCCCAAATTCGCGGCGGCGCCGGGCGTCAGCGAGGACGAGGCCGTGGCGGCCGAGGCTTCGGCGCTCGCCAAGATGGCGCGCGACGGGCTGCAGAAGCGGTTCGAGGTCGTGGGCCTGGCGCCCGGCCGGACCGAGCAGGAATACCACGACCGGCTGGAATTCGAGCTCGGCATCATCCAGAGCATGAAGTTCCCCGGCTACTTCCTCATCGTGGCCGACTTCATCCAATGGGCCAAGGGCCGGGGAATCCCGGTGGGGCCGGGCCGTGGCTCGGGTGCAGGGTCGCTCGTGGCCTGGGCGACGACGATCACCGACCTCGATCCCCTGCGCTACAATCTGCTTTTCGAACGCTTCCTCAATCCGGAACGCGTGTCGATGCCCGACTTCGACATCGACTTCTGCCAGGATCGCCGCGAAGAGGTGATCCGCTACGTGCAGCAGAAATACGGCGCAGAGCAGGTGGCGCAGATCATCACCTTCGGTACGCTCCAGGCGCGCGCGGTGCTGCGCGACGTCGGCCGCGTGCTGCAGATGCCCTATGGGCAGGTGGATCGCATCTGCAAGCTTGTGCCGGCAAACCCGGCGGACCCGTGGACGCTGGAGCGCGCGCTGGCCGAAGTGCCGCAGCTGCGCACCATGCGCGACGAGGACGAGACGGTGGCGCAATTGCTCGAAATCGGGCAGGCGCTCGAGGGGCTCTTCCGTCATGCCTCGACCCACGCCGCCGGCATCGTGATCGGGGACCGGCCGCTGCAGGAGCTGGTGCCGCTCTACCGCGACCCGCGCTCGGACATGCCGGTTACCGAATACAACCTTAAATGGGTGGAGCCGGCGGGGCTGGTGAAGTTCGACTTCCTGGGCCTCAAGACGCTCACGACGATCGACTACGCCGTCAAGATGATCAACAAGCGTCGGCCGGCGGACGACCCCTTCGATATCGACAAGATTCCGATCGACGATCCGGCGACCTACAAGCTTTATTCGCAGGGCGATACGGCGGGCATCTTCCAGTTTGAAAGTCCGGGCATGCGGCGCGCGCTCACGGACCTCAAGCCTGACCGCATCGAAGACCTCATCGCCATGAACGCGCTCTATCGGCCGGGTCCGATGGACAACATTCCGAGCTTCTGCGACCGCAAGCACGGCCGCGAGCCGGTGGAATATCCGCACGACGCGCTCAAGACGGTGCTCGACGAGACCTATGGCATCATCGTCTACCAGGAGCAGGTGATGCAGATCGCCCAGCTTCTCTCGGGCTATTCGCTGGGTGAAGCCGACATGCTTCGCCGCGCCATGGGCAAGAAGATCAAGGCGGAGATGGATTCCCAGCGCGTCCGCTTCCGCGACGGCGCGATGAAGAACGGGGTGTCCGAAGCGCAGTCGGATACGATCTTCGACCTCCTGGCCAAGTTCGCGAACTACGGCTTCAACAAGAGCCACGCGGCGGCCTATGCCTGGGTGTCGTACCAGACGGCCTATCTCAAGACGCACTACCCGGAAGAGTTCCTGGCGGCCTCGATGACGCTCGACATGGGCGTGACCGAGAAGCTGGCCGATTACAGGCGTGAAGCGATCCGACGGCAGATCGCGATTGTGCCGCCCTGCGTCAACCAGTCCGAAGCACTATTCTCGGTGAAGGACGGCAAGGTTCACTACGGCCTGGCGGCGGTGAAGGGGATCGGGCGGCAGGTGGCCGAGCATATCGCCGAGGTGCGGGGCAACGGCCGGTTCACGGACCTCGCCGATTTCGCCTCGCGGATCGACCCCAAGGTGCTCAACCGCCGGACGATGGAAACGCTGGTGAGCGCGGGGGCATTCGACTCGCTGGTGTCGCGGCGCGAGCAGGCGTTCGCGGCGATCGACTCGGTGATCGGTACGGCGCAGCGCATGGCCTCGGACCGCAATGACGGGACGGTGGACATGTTCTCTTCGGACAAGCCGGAGCCAATCATCCTGCCCGAAATGTTCGAGCCGTGGACGCTGGCCGAGCGGCTGGAGCGCGAGTTCTCGGCTATCGGCTTCCACCTCTCGGCGCATCCGCTCGACGCCTATACCGATCTCTTCGAGAAGCTGCGCGTGCAGCGCTGGTCCGATTTCGAGCGAGCGGTGAAGAACGGAGCCGGGGCGGGGCGCATTGCCGGCACGCTGGCAAGCCGCAACGACCGGCGGACGCGCAAGGGCACGCCGATGGCGATCATGACCTTTACCGACCAGAGCGGCGGCTATGAGTGCATCGCGTTCTCGGAACAGATTTCGATGTATGGGGCGGTGCTGGAGGTCGGACGGTCGCTGATCATCGAGGTCGAGGCGGACGAGCGCCCGGACGGCATCAGCCTGCGGCTGACCAAGGCCGAGTCGATCGACGGGGCCACCGAGAAGCTCGGACGGCAATTGACGGTGTTCCCGGCGACGGAAAAATGCCTGCCGGCCATTCGCGCCCAGCTCAAGCCGGGTGGCGAAGGCGCGGTGACGTTCATCGTGACGCGGGACGACGGCGCGCGGGAATACGAGATCAAGATCCCGGGCGGGTTCAAGCTAAGCTCGGAGATTGCTGGGGGAATCAAGTCGCTGGCTGGCGTGACGGATGTTCGGTTGAACTAGGGGGCGCTTGCGGGGATTCGGGGACTCGATCGGGGCGGCGGTGGTGTGCCTCCAGCGGGGCGGCGTCAAATGATGCCCGTGAGGGGGACGGCTGTTTGGGAGCTACCCGCCGTGGATGCTTTACGTTTAGCGCGCCGGCCACGGGGTGGCAGCGTCCCCTCCACTCGCGCGGGGAAATCCGTGGGCCCCGGCTCTTCGGCCGGGGAAGTTCGGTGGTGGGGCGGGGGAGGAGACGACTGGCCGGGTAGCGAACAGCGATAGCGGTGCCGTCTCTCGATGGCCACAATCGAGTTCATGGATTGCGATGGTAGCAAGTCGGCGGCCGATGTGCCGAGCGTTAGTTGGGTCGCAGATGCTATCAGCGCCGTGATCAGGGGCGGTTGCATCCGGCGATGTGAAGCTGAGTGTGGCTCGCGTCGCGAAGGGCTTGTTGGAATACGGGCGCGATTGGTGCTTTGCGTCTGACGTAGCCACCCCCACAGCACTTCCCCGGACTTGATCGGGGCCTATTCAGCTCTCCGCTCGCGTGGGGGGTATCCGTGCCCCGGGCATTCGCCGGGCATTCGCCGGGGAAGTGCGGCGGTGGGGCGGGGCTAGAGAAGCGGGTTGCGCGGGGGCTGTTGGGGCTCGGAAGGGGCCGAAACGTATCCATATCAGATCGCTCGCGTCGCGTCATAAGCCCGTTTTCTCGGCGAAAACGGCGTGTTATTTCTGGCGCGGGGCGTTCGCCTCGGGGGAAGCAAGATGTTCGATCTGGCGACTATCGTGACCTATCTCGGGGCGTGTTTCGTGCTGGCTATCGTGCCGGGGCCGACGGTGACGGTGATTATTGCCAATGCGCTGGCGCGCGGGACGTTGGCGGGGCTGGGGATTGTGCTGGGGACGCAGCTTGGGCTGGTGACCATGATCCTGGTGGTGGCCAGCGGCATGGAAGCGCTGGTGAGCTTCATGGGGTGGGCGTTCGACTGGATCAAGCTGATCGGCGCGGCCTATCTCATCTGGCTCGGCTTCAAGATGCTGCGGAGCAAGGGTGAGCTGGGTACGGCCAAGGCGGTCAAGGAGAAGTCGTTCATGGCAATCGTCATGGAAGGGTTCTTCGTGATCTGGGCCAATCCCAAGGCGCTGATCTTCTTCGGTGCGTTCATTCCGCAGTTCGTGCGGCTGGAAAGCCCGACTTTTCCGCAGATCATGATCCTGGGCTTCTTCTTCATGCTCGTGGCCGGTTCGACCGACTCGATCTACGCCATCATCGCGGGCAGGGCGCGCGGATTGCTGAGCGTGGCACGCGTGCGGCTGCTCAATCGCGTCTCGGGCGTGATCCTGATGGCGGGCGGCGTGTGGCTGGCCTTGCAGAAGCGAGCCTGAGCCTGTGACTATCGAATTATGGAGCCTGGCCGACCGCCCGGACCTGCTGGCGGCGGCGGAAGACCTGATGGGCGCGCTTTATCCGGTCTACATGCAGCATGACACCGTTTCGAATGCGTGCTGGTCGTTGCTCTATGGTGAGACTCTTGCGCGGTACCAGACGATTGCGACCGATGAGGGCGTCGTGATCGCTTATGGCAATTCGGTGCCGTTCTTCTGGCCGGAAGGGCAGGAACTGCCCGATGACGGGTGGGACGCGGTGTTGCGCGACGGCACGGCGGATGCCGAGGGCGAACGACGGGCCAATGCGCTGTCGGCGCTTTCGATCGTCGTGGCGCCGAGCCATCGCGGTTCGGCACTGGCGGACCGGATGCTGGAAGCGATGAAAGCGGCGGCGCGGGCGAACGGGCTCAAGGCTCTCGTGGCGCCGGTTCGGCCGACGCGCAAGGCGGATTATCCGCTCCAGTCGTTCGAGGACTATTGCAGCTGGCAGACGCCGGATGGCGCGCCGTTCGATCCGTGGGTGCGCAAGCATTGGCGGCTTGGCGCGCGCATTCTCAAGGCGGCGCCGCGCTCGATGGTCATTCCCGGCACGTTGTCGCAATGGCAGGATTGGGCAGGATTGCGGTTTCCGGTGAGCGGGAAATATGCGTTTGCGGGCGGGCTCGCGCCGCTGGACGTCGATGTCGAGGGCGACAGCGCCGTCTATGTCGAACCTAATCTCTGGATGCAGCACAAGATCTGACGCCCGTGTTCGACCTAGCCAGCCTTACCACCTTCATCATCGCGGCGTTCGTCGTCGTCATCGTTCCCGGCATTACGGTTTCGGCCATCGTGAGCACCGCGCTGGCGCGCGGGTTCAAGGCGGGCATGCTCATCGAGCTGGGGGCGCAGATCGGGCGGCTCAGCATGGTGGTGCTGGTCGCGGTGGCGCTCGAGGCGGTGACGGTGGCGGTCACGGCTTCGTTCTTCTGGATCAAGCTGGTCGGCGCGGTCTATCTCGCCTGGATCGGGTGGGGATATCTGAGCTCGCGCAGCTCGATCACGCTCGACAAGAGCCGGGCGGAGCCGACGGCGTGGCGGCAGGTGGTCTCGGGCTTTTTCGTGCTGTGGAGCAACCCTAAGGCATTTCTCTTCTTCGGGGCGTTCCTGCCGCAATTCGTGAACCCGAATTATCCGGCCTGGCCGCAGGTGGTGATCCTCGGGCTGATCGAGATGGGGGCGGCGCTCATCACGGATACGGCCTATATCATCATCGCGTCGCGGGCGCGCCATCTGCTGACCGGCAAGCTGGCGCAGTATGTCAACAAGACGGCCGGGGTGATCCTGATCGGGGCGGCCGTCTGGCTTGCCTTGCAGCATCAGGCGTGACACAACCCGCCAACAAAGAAAATCAGGCGGGGGAACGTCAATGTCGCGGCTTGTCGGCTTTTACCCGGGATCGTTCGATCCGGTCACCAATGGCCATCTCGACGTCATCGAGCGGTCCTGCAAGCTGGTGGATCGGCTCGTAGTCGCGGTCGGCACGCACCATTCCAAGGCACCGCTTTTTGCCCATGAAGACCGCATGGAGCTGCTGCGGCAGACGGTGGAGCCGATCGGCAAGCGCACCGACACGCAGATCGATGTGATCGAGTTCGACGGCGTCATGGTGCTGGCGGCGCGCGAGGCGGGCGCCAAGCTCGTCATTCGCGGGCTGCGCGACACGACGGACTACAATTACGAGATGCAGATGGTGGGCATGAACGCGCAGATGGCGCCGGACCTGCAGACCGTTTTCGTGCCCTCCAGCCCCCATGTCCGGCACATCTCCGCCACACTTGTGCGTCAGATCGCGCAATTGGGCGGCGATATTGCCGCTTTCGTACCCGCAATCGTTCTCAAGGCCCTGAAAAACAAATGAACGCTGCCGCTGCCTTTCCCCGCCTCGATCGCATGATCGCCACGTTCGCTTTCGCCGTAGTGGCGGCCGTCGCCGGTATTCTCGTTGCGCCACAGGTGGCGCAGGCCCAGCAGAGCGGCACGCCGCACCTGATGCTGCAGCTCAAGGATGGCGTCGTCGATATCGAACTGCTGCCTGCCATTGCCCCCAAGCATGTGGAGCGCATCGTGACGCTCACCGAGAAGGGCTTCTATGACGGCATCGTCTTCCATCGCGTGATCGACGGCTTCATGGCCCAGACGGGCGACCCGACCGGCACCGGCACGGGCGGTTCGGACCTGCCGGACCTGCAGCAGGAGTTCTCGGCCGAACCGTTCGTTCGCGGCGTCGTGGGTGCCGCCCGCACGCAGGACCCGAACAGCGCCAATTCGCAGTTCTTCATCATGTTCGACGAAGCGACCCACCTGAACGGCCAGTACACCGTTTTCGGCAAGGTCGTGTCGGGGATGGAATTCGTCGATGCGATCAAGAAGGGCGAGCCGCGGAGCGGCACCGTGACCGACCCGGACAAGATCATTTCCGCCAAGATCGAATACAAGTAATCCGTTTCTTCCCAGGAGTACCCCCATGGCCGAATACGCCGATCCCGAAAACACGCTGGTCATCGAGACCACCAAGGGCAACGTCGTCATCCAGATGCGACCGGACCTGGCTCCCAACCACGTCGAGCACATCAAGAAGCTCGCTCGTGAAGGCTTCTATGACGGGGTGGTGTTCCATCGCGTGATCGACGGCTTCATGGCGCAGACGGGCGATCCGACCGGCACCGGCATGGGCGGCTCGAAGTACCCGGACCTCAAGCAGGAATTCAACGCCGAGCCGCATGTGCGTGGTACGGCTTCGATGGCCCGCTCGCAGAACCCGAACAGCGCCAATTCGCAGTTCTTCATCTGCTTTGATGACGCGCGCTTCCTCGACCGCCAGTACACGGTCTGGGGCAAAGTCATCGAAGGCATGGAAAATGTCGACCAGATCAAGCGCGGCGAGCCCGTGAAGGATCCGGACAAGATGGTTTCGGTCAAAGTGGCCGCCGACCTCTAATCCCTTTCGCATTTCTCGCGTTTCGGCGGCGGCGGCATTGATCCGCCGCCGCCGAAATTCTTTAGGAAGACGCCATGCGCGTAGACGATTTCGACTTCGATCTCCCCAACGAGCTGATCGCCCTGCATCCGGCCGAGCCGCGCGATTCCGCGCGCATGCTGGTGGTGAAACCGGGCGAAGGGCTGGCCGATCGGGTCGTGACGGACCTGCTGGAGATATTGCAGGCGGGCGACGTGCTGGTGGTCAACGATACCAAGGTGCTGCCGGCGGATCTGCGGGGAATGCGGGTGCGGGGGGAGAACCGGTCGTCGGTGTCGTTCAACCTCCACAAGCGCGTGGACGAGCGGACGTGGAAGGCCTTTGCGCGCCCGGCCAAGCGACTGGCCGAAGGAGATCGGCTGGAGCTGGGCAATGGCGAGCAGGAGCCGCTGTTCGCGACGCTGACGGGCAAAGGGGATTCGGGCGAGGTGACGCTGTCGTTCGACCTTGCCGGCGCGGAGCTCGACGAGGCGATCAAGTCGCACGGGGCCATGCCGCTGCCGCCCTATATCGGGGCCAAGCGCGAGGTCGAGGAGCGGGACAAGTCGGACTACCAGACCGTCTATGCCCGGCATGATGGCGCGGTGGCGGCGCCGACGGCGGGGCTGCATTTTACAGATGGCTTGTTGCAGCGGCTGGCCGACAAGGGCGTCGGATTCGAGCGGGTGACGCTGCATGTGGGGGCAGGGACCTTCCTGCCGGTCAAGGTCGAGGACACCAAGGACCACAAGATGCATGCCGAATGGGGCGTGATCGACGAGGGGACTGTGGAGCGGATCCTGGCGGCCCGGGAGCGCGGCGGGCGCGTGGTGGCGGTCGGGACGACGAGCCTGCGGCTGCTCGAGAGCGCGGCGCGGGCAAGCGGCAAGCTGGCGGCGTTCTCGGGGGACACGGATATTTTCATTACCCCGGGCTACCGCTTCAACGTGGTGGACGTGCTGATGACCAATTTCCACCTGCCGCGTTCGACGCTCTTCATGCTGGTGAGTGCGTTTGCCGGCTTCGAGACGATGCATGAGGCTTATCGGCACGCGATCGAGCATGGCTATCGGTTCTACTCCTATGGCGATTCCTCGCTGCTGTTCCGCGATGAGGCGGGCGCGACGCAATCGTGAGCGAGGAGGCTTCGACGCCGGTGAGCCCCATCGAGCGCTACATGGCGCGGATGGTGGCGGCCTTGCAGCGGCTGGCGCGGAGCGATGACCCGAACCTGACATTTTCGCGGCTCATCGACGTGATGGGGCGCGGATCGCACCGGTTGCTGATCCTGGTATTCACGCTGCTCAACATGGTGCCCGGGCCGCCCGGCTTCGGCGGCACCATTGCCTGGACGACGCTGGGGATTGCGCTGGCGATGATCATGCGCTGGCCGATCCGGCTGCCGGCGCTGATCGGCGATCGCGGACTACCGCTCAACCTGCTGCTCAAGCTGAGCGAGCGCGTGGCCGTGGCGGCGCGGTATGCGGCACGTTTCTCGCGGCCGCGACTCAGGTGGCTGACGGGCGCGGCGGCGACGATACCCTATGGGGTGTTCGTGATCGTGGTGAGCCTCGTGATGACCATTCCCATTCCGTTCATCAATGCCATCCCGAATGTCGGACTGTGCGTGCTGAGTTTCTCGATGCTGAACCGGGATGGCCTGGGGGCAATCGTGGGGGTGGCGATCAGCCTTCTGGGGCTTGGGATCGCGGCGGCGGCGATTTTCGGGGCCTATGAACTGGGCATGGCGGCCCTGGGAATAGTGACGTGATGGCTACCCGTTGTCCGCTTGCCGGCAAACGGCTAGAACGCCGCCCATGAAGCAGGTATCCTTTTCTCTCCTCGCCACCGACGGAAATGCCCGGCGCGGGCGCATCGACACGCCGCGCGGCGATATCCAGACGCCGGCGTTCATGCCCGTGGGCACGGCCGGAACGGTCAAGGCGATGTATCCCGAGCAGGTGCGCGAAACCGGCGCGGACATCCTCCTGGGCAATACCTATCACCTGATGCTGCGGCCGGGCGCGGAGCGCGTGGCCTCGCTGGGCGGGCTCCACACGTTCATGGATTGGGAGCGGCCGATCCTCACCGATAGCGGCGGCTTCCAGGTGATGTCGCTGGCGAAGCTGCGCAAGCTCGACGAGAAGGGCGTGACGTTCCGCTCGCATATCGACGGCTCGGCGCATTCGCTGACGCCGGAGCGCTCTATCGAGATCCAGACGCTGCTCGACAGCGACATCATCATGCAGCTCGACGAGTGCATTTCGCTGCCCAACGAGACGCGCGAGATGGAGCGCGCCATGGAGTTGTCGCTGCGCTGGGCGGATCGCTCGAAAACTGCTTTCAACGGGCAGAACAACCGGGCGCTGTTCGGCATCGTGCAGGGCGGCGACGATCTGCGGCTGCGGGCCAAGTCGGCGGCCGGACTGCAATCGATCGGGTTCGACGGCTACGCGGTCGGCGGGCTGGCCGTGGGCGAGCCGCAGGCAGTGATGTTCGAGGTGCTTTCGGGTGTCTGTCCGCTGCTGCCAGAAGACCGGCCGCGCTACCTCATGGGCGTGGGCAAGCCGGACGATATCCTGGGTGGCATCGAGCGCGGCATCGACATGTTCGACTGCGTGCATCCGACCCGGGCGGGGCGCCACGGGCACATCTACACGCGGTTCGGCGTCATCAACATGAAGAACGCCCGGCATAAAGATGATGGCCGGCCGGTGGACGAGCAATCGCCCAATCGCAATTGCCGGCGGTTCTCACGGGCCTACCTGCATCACCTTGTTAAGACCGAAGAAATATTGGGCGCGATGATCCTTTCGCAGATCAACCTGGCCTATTATCAAGAACTGACTGCCGGTGCCCGGGCCGCTATCGAAGCCGGGAGCTTTTCCGATTTCGTGGAGACCACGCGTGCTGGCTGGGCCGCAGGCGATCTCCCACCGCTCTAACCGAGGTTTGAGAACGATGGCCAAGTCTGGACGCAAGGCGGCCTTTGCCGCGCTGGAAACGCACAAGAAGCGCCTCAACAAGACGCCGATGCGGGAGCTGTTTGCGGCCGACCCGTCGCGTTTCGGCAAGTTCTCGGCAAAGGCCGGCGACATCCTGCTCGACTATTCCAAGAACCGGATCGACGCAGAAGTGATGGCCGCGCTCTTCGACTTCGCGCGGCAGGTCGATGTCGAGGGGCGGCGCGACGCCATGTGGGGCGGCGAGCACATCAACATCACGGAAGACCGTGCCGTCGAGCACATGGCGCTGCGCTACCAGGGCGGCAAGCCGGTGAATGTGGACGGCAAGGACGTGATGCCGGATGTGCGCGACGTGCTGGCGCGTATGAAGGTGTTTTCGGACCAGGTGCGCGACGGCACCATTCGCGGGGCGACCGGCGAGCAGTTCACCGATGTCATCAATATCGGCATCGGCGGCTCGGACCTCGGGCCGGCCATGGTGACGCTGGCGCTGGCGCCCTATACGCGCCAGGACCTGCGGGTGCACTACGTCTCCAATGTCGACGGGGCGCATATCCACGATACGCTCGAGGGGCTCGACCCGAAGCGGACGATGTTTATCGTCGCCTCCAAGACGTTTACGACCGACGAGACCATGACCAATGCCAATACGGCGCGGAAGTGGATCGCCGAGGGCGTGGGCGAGGCCGGCATTGCCGACCATTTCGCGGCGCTTTCGACCAACCTGCCGGCCTGCGATGCCTTCGGCATCAAGCAGGACCGCATCTTCGGGTTCTGGGACTGGGTCGGCGGGCGCTATTCGGTGTGGTCGGCCATCGGGCTGCCGATCGCAATTGCGGTGGGCTTCGAGAATTTCGAGAAATTCCTCAAGGGCGCGGCAGCGATGGACGCGCATTTCCTCTCGACCCCGCTCGAAGAGAACCTGCCGGTCATCATGGGGCTGATCGGGGTCTGGTATCGCAACGTCTGGGATTTCTCGACCCAGGCCGTGCTGCCCTACGACCAGCGCCTGTCGCGCTTTGCAGCCTATCTGCAGCAGCAGGACATGGAGAGCAACGGCAAGTCGGTGACGCTGGGCGGCAAGAGTGTCGACTGGTCGACAGGGCCGATCGTCTGGGGCGAGCCGGGCACCAATGGGCAACATGCATTCTACCAGCTGATCCACCAGGGCACGGACGTCATTCCGTGCGATTTCCTCATCGCGGCCAATCCGCAGGAGAACCTGCCGCCGCATCATGCCAAGCTCGTGGCGAACGTGCTGGCGCAATCGGAGGCGCTGATGCTCGGCAAGACCGAGGATGAGGTGGTGGCCGAGCTCAAGGCGCAGGGGCTCGACAAGGCGCGGATCAAGGAATTGACACCGCACAAGGTGTTTCCGGGCAACCGGCCGTCGAATACGATCATGTATTCGCAGCTGACCCCGGAGACGCTGGGCTCGCTCATCGCGCTCTACGAGCACAAGGTGTTCGTGCAGGGTACGATCTGGAACGTGAACTCCTACGACCAGTGGGGCGTTGAGCTGGGCAAGCAACTGGCCAAGGCGCTGCTGCCCAAGGTCGAGGGCACGGCATCATCCGAAGGGCACGACAGCTCGACCCGCGGGCTGCTGGCCTATTTCCACGAACTGAAGAAGCAATGATCGTCAAAACCGAAGACGAACTCGACAAGCTCAAGGCGATCGGGCGCATCTGCGCCCAGTCGCTCGAAGCAATGGCCGCGGCGCTGCGGCCGGGCATCACCACCCAGGAACTCGACGACATCGGGGCGAAGGTGCTGGCCGATGCCGGCGCTCGCTCGGCGCCGCAGGTGACCTATGATTTTCCGGGTGCGACCTGCATCAGCGTCAACGAGGAAGTGGCCCATGGCATTCCCGGGCCGCGCGTGATCCAGCCGGGCGACCTAGTCAATCTCGACGTTTCGGCGGAGAAGGACGGGCTGTTTGCGGATATGGGCGCCTCCTATGCGGTGGCGCCGGTGACCAAGGCCATCGAGAACCTCTGCCGGGACGGGCGCAAGGCGATGTGGACGGGTATCCGCGCCGTGCAGCCGGGCGCGCCGCTGGCCGACATCGGCAATGCCATCGGGCAGTTCGCGGCCAAGAACCGCTATACGCTGATCCGGAACCTTGCCAGCCACGGCATCGGCTACAGCCTGCACGACGAGCCGGGCGAGATCCCGACCTGGCCGGATCGCTCGGAGCGGCGCAAGATCAGCGATGGGCTGGTGTTCACCGTGGAGCCGTTCCTGTCGCTTGGCGGGCGCAACGCGGTAGAGAAGGATCCGAACGACGAGTGGACGCTGGTGAGCGAGCCGCGGGCGCTGACGGTGCAGTACGAGCACACGATCGTCGCGACCAAGCGCGGGCCGATCGTCGTTACGCTGCCGGGCTGAGCGGGGGGCTGGCGCCGCGGGCGCCGGGAGGATGGTATGCGCGGAGGGGGTCGAACCCTCGACCATCCGATTAAAAGTCGGATGCTCTACCACTGAGCTACGCGCACACATCGAGAGAGCACGATATACCGGTTTGGCCGCCATGTCGTGTCGGCGCGGAACATAGTGTTTAGCCTTTTCCTGTCAACCGCAAATCGGCAGCGCTCACATCTGCCTTGCGGAAACGGCGAAGGGGAAGCGGTTTGCTGCTTCCCCTGGCTGGCAAAAGCTAGTTCGTGATTTGGGCGCCGATATAGGGGACGGGGAGGCAGGCCACGGCAACGGCTTCGAGGCGCTTGCAGAGGGCGGTGGCGTCCTTGACGTCGGCGATGGGGCCGGCGACCAGGTGGCCGTCACCGGCGACGGTACCGCCGTTCATCAGCGGATTGAGGCCGAGGAGGGCCGAACCGAGCTTGAGGCTGAGGTCATCCCAGGTGGCTTTCGCCTGGGTGGAGGCGATGGGCGGGCCGATGGCGATGCCGAACTGTGCGGAGGGCAGTGGAGCGGGGATCGGCTGGGTGTCGACGGGCTGGGTGCCGGCAATGTCCAGCGGGGTCTGCCGTATGGCGACCATGCCGCCATCGGCGGGGACGGTGTCGGCTTGCGGCGAGGTGGCGATGGCCGAGGTCATGATCGAGCGATCGAGGCCGATGCCACCGACATTTGCCTCGGCGAGCGCGGGCAGGGTTACCTCGAGAGCGCCGACGCGGCGGGCGATGTCGCCATTGGTATTCTCGTTGAGGGTCAGCCGGGCCTGGTTCTGCCGGGTATCCTGACGCAGGCGCGCGGCGTCGGCCGACAGGTCCGCCACCTTCTGGCGCAGCTCGGTGATGCTGCCGCCTTCGAGACGCGAAAGATGCAGCCCGAGGAAGGCGCCCTCGGGAATCAGCGCCGACACATTGGCCGCCACCACCGCCAGGACGCCGCATCCGAGGGCCGCGAAGCCCCAGAACGTAACATCGGATTGCCGAAATTGATCGCCGGCCTTAGTCAAGTCATCCTCCGAACATGGCCGTCGAATCGGCCCCCGGTGGCGAGTTTAGCATTGCGGCGGTCGCGCATTATCGCTTTGCCAACACGTTGCTGCCATAAAAGTGAGAAAGAGCGCAGTGCACACTATTGCCGTGAGACATTCTCGATGACCGATCTTCTGGCCATTATTCTTGCCGCCGGTGACGGCACACGCATGCGCTCGAGCATTCCCAAGGTTCTCCATGAAGTCGGCGGACTGCCGATCGTTTCGCACGTGGTGCGGGCGGCGGCCGGGGCCGGGGCGACGCGGCTGGCCGTGGTGACGGCGCCGGGACACGATTCGGTGCGGACCAAGGTTGCCGAGGTTGCGCCCAATGCCGAATTCTTCGAGCAGGCCGAGCGCAAGGGAACCGGGCATGCCGCCGCGATGGCGCGGACGGCGTGGGAGAAGGCGCAGGGCTACGTGGTGGTCGTCTATGCCGATCACCCGCTGCTACGCGCCGCGAACTTCAAGGGCATTACCGACCGTCTCGATGCGGGATGGGATGCTGCCATTCTCGGATTTGAGCCGCGGGACCCGACCGGGTACGGGCGGCTGCTGACGCGGGGCGAGCAATTGCTGGCCATTCGCGAACACAAGGATGCGAGCGAGGAGGAGCGCAAGATCGTGCTCTCCAATGCCTGCATCCTCGGGTTCCGCGCCGAAGTGTTCCGCGACCTCATCGACAAGGTGCAGACGAACAATGCCCAGGGCGAGTACTACCTGACGGACCTCGTGGAGCTGGCCAACAAGTCCGGGCGTCGGGTGACCTATCATGTGGCGCCCGAGCACGACGTGATGGGCGTCAACGACCGCAAGCAGCTCGCCAAGGCGGAGATGCAGTTCCAGGAGCTGCGGCGCGACGACTTCATGGCTGCGGGCGTGACGATGAAGGACCCGTCCTCGGTCTATTTCTCCTACGATACGGAGATGGGGCGCGACGTGGTGCTGGAGCCGAACGTGGTGTTCGGACCGGGCGCCAAGGTGGGGAACGGCGTCCATATCCGCGCCTTCTCGCATATCGAGGGCGCGACGATCGGGGACGATGCCGAGATCGGGCCGTTTGCGCGGCTGCGGCCGGAGGCGGTGCTGGCCGAAGGCGTCAAGGTCGGCAACTTCGTCGAGATCAAGAAGGCCGCGATCGGCAAGGGCTCCAAGATCAACCATCTCAGCTATATCGGGGATGCGACGATCGGTGCGAAGGTCAATGTCGGCGCGGGGACGATCACCTGCAATTATGACGGCATCAACAAGAGCCTGACGTCGATCGGCGACAACGTGTTCGTGGGGTCGAACTCCTCGCTCGTGGCGCCGGTCAGCATCGGGGATGGGGCCTATATCGCCTCGGGCAGCGTCATTACGCGCAATGTCGAGGCCGATGCGCTGGCGCTGGGTCGCGCGCGGCAGGAGGACAAGCCAGGCTACGCACCCAAGCTGCGTGCGCGGGCCGAGGCAATCAAGGCGGCCAGGAAAAAGGGCTAGGAAACATGTGCGGCATCGTCGGCATTATCGGGGTCGAACCAGTTGCTCCGCGGCTGGTCGATGCATTGCGGCGCCTCGAATATCGCGGCTATGACAGCGCCGGCGTCGCCACGCTCGAAGACCAGTCGATCAGCCGGCGGCGCGCCGAAGGCAAGCTCGGCAACCTGGCGCAGAAGCTGGCTTTCGAGCCGCTGACCGGCAATATCGGCATCGGCCACACGCGCTGGGCGACCCATGGCGCGCCGACCGAGCGCAATGCCCATCCGCACGCGACCGAAAAGGTCGCGGTCGTGCACAACGGCATCATCGAGAATTTCCGCGAGCTGCTCGAGGACCTGGCCAAGGACGGCTACCTGCCGCAGACGCAGACGGACACCGAATCCGTGGCCCTGTGGGTGACGCGTGAGCTCGATCGCGGTTCGGACCCGGAATTTGCGGTTTCGGCGACGCTCAAGCAGTTGCGCGGCGCTTTCGCGCTGGCCCTGATGTTCAAGGGGCACGACAAGCTGCTGATCGCGGCGCGCAAGGGTGCACCGCTGGCCATCGGCTATGGCGCGACGGAAATGTATCTGGGCTCCGATGCCATGGCGCTGGCGCCGTTCACCTCGCGGCTTTCCTATCTTGAGGACGGCGACTGGGCGGTGATCACGCCCGAGGGCGTCACGATCCGCGATGGGCAGGACGGCATTGTCCAGCGCGAGCTGATGATCTCCAACGCCTCGGCGCTGCTGGTGGACAAGGGCAACCACAAGCACTTCATGGCCAAGGAAATCTACGAGCAGCCGGAGACGATCTCTCACACGCTCAGCCATTATGTGGACATGGGCGCAGAGAAGGTCGCGCTGCGCGAAGAGCTGCCGTTCGATTTTGCGCAGCTTTCGCGACTGACGATTTCGGCGTGCGGCACGGCATACCTGGCCGGCTCCGTGGCGAAATACTGGTTCGAGCGCTATGCGCGGCTGCCAGTGGATGTCGATGTGGCGTCCGAATTCCGCTATCGCGAGCCGCCGCTGGAGCGGAGCGGGCTGTCGCTCTTCATTTCGCAGTCGGGCGAGACGGCCGATACCCTGGCGGCGCTGCGCTATTGTGCGGGGCAGGGACAGCACATCGCTTCGCTGGTCAATGTGCCGGAATCGACGATTGCCCGGGAATCGCAGGTGGCTTTCCCGACGCTTTGCGGGCCGGAAATCGGGGTCGCTTCGACCAAGGCGCTGACGGCGCAACTGACGGCGCTGGCGAGCCTGGTGGTCGCCGCAGCGCGAGCTCGCGGGACGATCAGCGCGGACGAGGAGCGCGAGCTGGTGCGCGCGCTGGTCGAGCTGCCGCGTGCGGTTTCGGCGGCACTGGGTGCCGAGCGGCAGATCGAGCGGATCGCCAAACGGCTCTCGAAGGCCAAGGACGTGCTCTATCTCGGGCGCGGGCAGATGTTCCCGATCGCCATGGAAGGCGCGCTCAAGCTGAAGGAAATCTCCTATATCCACGCGGAAGGCTATGCGGCGGGCGAGCTGAAGCATGGGCCGATCGCGCTGGTGGACGAGGCCCTGCCGGTGATCGTGGTGGCGCCTTCGGACGAGCTGATGGAGAAGACGCTCTCCAACATGCAGGAAGTGGCGGCGCGCGGCGGCAAGATCATCCTTATCACCGATGAGGAGGGGGCGGCCAAGGTGGGTGACGGTGCGGCCGAGATCATCACGCTGCCCAAGGTGCCGAGCTTCGTGGCGCCGATCCTGGCGACGGTGCCGGTGCAGTTGCTGGCCTATCACACGGCGGTGTTCATGGGGACGGACGTGGACCAGCCGCGCAACCTCGCCAAGAGCGTGACGGTTGAATAAGCCGTTCGCCGGATTTGGGCCCGAGCTCAACGTCTTCGGGGAGCCGCTTGAAACGTGCTCGACCGACCCGCTGACCGGGTTCTTCAGGAACGGCTATTGCTCGGCCGGCGCGGAAGGCGAGGCACGGCATCTGGTCTGCGTCGAGATGACGGAAGAATTCCTGGCCTTCTCCAAGTCGGTGGGGAACGACCTGACGACGCCGATGCCGCAATTCGCGTTTCCGGGGCTGGAGCCGGGCGACCGCTGGTGCCTGGTCGCCGAGCGCTGGGTCGAGGCCTTTGCGGCCGGCAAGGCGCCCAGGGTGTTCCTGCGGGCGACGAACCAGGGTGTGCTGCGGCTGGTCGACCTGGCTACGCTCAAGCGATACGCGCTGGACCTCTCTTAGGCGCCCAGGCTTACCAGTTGACGTTACGGTCGCCGCCGAGGAATTGGGCGCTTTTGGGCGTGTATTCGAAGAGTTCGATCTTCACGCCGTTGGGGTCTTTGGTCCAGGACTGGTAGGTGTCGTCGATGCCGAACTTCTTGTCAGTTATCTCGACGCCCTGGGCGCGAACATGGGCGATGGCGGCATCCATGTCGTGCACTTCCAGGCACATGTGATTGATGGCGTTCGATTCATCGAACGCGGTGCCGGCCTTCTCGAAGACCTCGATATTGGTGCGGTTGCCGACATCAAGGTAGAAGCCGTGAAGCTTGCCGTCGCGGATAAAGCGAAACTTCACGTCGATGCCGAGGACGTCGCGGTAGAAGGCCTCGGTGGCGGCCAGGTCATCGGTGAAGATGCACATATGGGCCAGTTGCTTGATTATCTTGCTCATCGTCCCCTCCCGAGCGGAATCGCGCCGAGCTTTACGCCGGCACGCAAGCAAGACTTGTCGGGCGAGGTTATGCAAGGGGGCCGGTGACGGCGGGCCGAGACCTTCGATCTTTTCACAAAATGGGCGTTGCGCTGAAAACGGTTTCACTCAATTCTCGATGTAACAATCCTGTCGCACGAGAGAGCCATGCGCATTGCATTCGGTGGTTTCCATATCGAGTCCAGCACCTACAATCCGGTGCTGTCGCGGACCGAGGATTTCACTGTCTATCGAGGCGAGGCGCTGCTGGGGGTGCCGGCCTTCAAGTTTCTGCGCGAGTTCGACGCGACCTTCCTGCCGACGCTGCATGCGCGGGCCGTCCCTGGCGGGCCGATCGCGCGGGAGACCTACGAGGGGTTCAAGCGCGAATTTCTCGAGCGGCTGACGGCATATGGGCCGATCGACGGGCTTTACCTCGCGCTGCATGGTGCCGCGTTCGTCGAGGGCATGGAGGATGCGGAGGGGGATTTCGTTGCGGCGGCGCGTGTTGCCGTGGGGCCGGATTGCCCGATCACGGCGAGCTATGACCTGCATGGCAATCTTTCCCAGCGCATCATCGACGGGCTCGACTGCTATTCGACTTACCGCACGGCGCCGCATATCGACGTCGAGGAGACGATGCGGCGGTCTGTGAAGCTGCTGGTGCGGACGCTGAGCACGGGCGAGCGGCCGTCGCTGCTGTGGTGCCCGATACCGGTGGTGCTGCCCGGAGAAAAGACCTCGACGGAGGACCAGCCGGCGGCAGGTCTTTACGAGCGGCTGCCGGGGATCGATGCAATGCCCGGAATCTGGGATGCGTCGCTGATGGTCGGCTATGTCTGGGCCGATGAGCCGCGGGCGACGGCGGCCGTGGTGATGACGGGCACGGATCGCGCGGCAATGGAGCGCGAGGCGGTGAAGCTGGCGCAGGCCTATTGGGACGCACGCGAGGATTTTGCCTTCGGGTCGAAGACCGGGAGCATTGCCGAGTGCGTGGACTGGGCGATGGCCAGCACGACCCATCCGGTGATCCTGGCGGATTCAGGGGATAATCCGACAGCGGGTGGCGTTGGGGATCGGGCCGACGTGCTGGCGGCGTTGATCGACAAGCGAGCCAAGGGCGTGGTGCTGGCCGGCATCACCGACCGGCCGGCCACGGAAGCGGCTTATGAGGCCGGGGTTGGGGCGACCATTCGGGTTTCCATCGGAGCGACGCTGGACGGGGCAGGCAGCGAGCCGGTGGGGGTCGAGGCCAAGGTGGCGTTCCTGCTCGAGGTCGAGGACCCGGTGCTGCGCGAGGCGGTGCTGCAGGTGGGAGGGATTTCGGTGGTCGTGCATTCCAAGCGACGGCCGTATCACAACATCCACGACTTCATCCGGCTGGGGCTCAATCCGATGGATGCGCGGATTGTGGTGGTGAAATCGGGCTACCTGTCGCCGGAACTGGCGCCGATCGCCAATCCCTCGATCATGGCGTTGTCGCCTGGCGTGGTGGATCAGTATGTCGAGCGACTGCCGCGGGTGCGGAAGGTAGTGCCGACCTATCCGTTCGATCGGGGATTCGCGTATCGGCCGAAGGTGACCTGGTCGGCGCGGTCGAGCCAGTAATCGCTCCGTGAGAGATAGTGGAAGTGCCGGCGTCCTAGGGTCCGTACTCAATGAGTCCCGACGCCCCCAGAGCGCCTTATCTTCTCATCCGAAAGATTCCAACGGAAGCGCCGTCCGTCTGCGCGCCACAACCACTGGACTTCCCCGGATCAAGTCCGCGGAAGTCCGGTGGGTGGGGCGGCCATCGCAACCTCATCTACCGGTGCAATTGAGCACGGACCCTACCGGAGCTTGCCTACGAGGTCCTCTAGTTGGCCGAGGTGCTCGATCTGGCGGAAGCGGGGTTCGGTGGTGGGGGCCTCGATGTGCTCGTAGCTCCAGGTGAGGGCATGGGGGACGTAGACGCCCCAGCTGCCGGCTTCGATGGCGGGGACGACGTCGGACTTGAGGGAATTGCCGACCATGAGGGCGCGCTCGGGGCCGTCGGCGTGGCGGGAGAAGATACGGGAATAGGTCGCAGCGTTCTTGTCGCTGACGATCTCGACGGCTGCGAAGAGATCTCCCAGGCCGGATTGGGCCAGTTTGCGCTCCTGGTCGAAGAGGTCGCCCTTGGTGATGAGGATGAGGCGGTAATCGCTCCTGAGGGCTTCGAGAGCGGTCAGTGCGTGGGGCAGGGGCTCGACGGGGTGGCTGAGCATTTCGCGGCCGGCGGCGAGGATTTCCGAGAGAACCGAGGCCGGGACCTTGCCGTCGGTGACTTCGATGGCAGTTTCGAGCATCGAGAGGGTAAAGCCCTTGATGCCGAAGCCGTAAAGGCCGAGCGTGCGCTTTTCGGTTTCCAGCAGGCGCGCGGAGAGGTCGGTGGGTTCGGCGTAGTCCGCGAGCAATTGGGTGAAGCGGTTCTCGGTCAGGCGGTAGAATTGCTCATTCTGCCAGAGCGTGTCGTCCGCGTCGAAGCCGATTGCCGAGATGCTCATGCCGGTTCTCCAGTGCCTCAAGCCGCATAGCGGCTAACGTTGTCGTGCGCCAGTTGCTGTTGCATCGTTTGCGCGGCCGAAGAGGTATTTTTGCAGCTCCCTCTTCCAGTTGTCACAAAGCTTCAATATTGAGGGGCCGAACAAGGGCAACCAAGCGTAAAAGGGGTCATTCATGTCTGGCATTTTCGACGTTGTCGCGCGGCAGATTTTCGATAGCCGTGGCAATCCTACCGTGGAAGTCGACGTCGTGCTGGACGACGGCAGTTTCGGCCGTGCGGCGGTGCCCTCGGGCGCTTCGACCGGCGCGCATGAAGCCGTGGAACTCCGCGATGGCGGCGAGGCGTTCCTCGGCAAGGGCGTGACCAAGGCGGTCGACAACGTCAACACCATCATCGCCGACGATATCGAGGGCATGGATGCACTCGACCAGATCGCGCTGGACCAGGCGCTGATCGAACTCGACGGTACCCCGAACAAGTCGCGGCTGGGCGCGAATGCCATTCTCGGCGTGTCGCTGGCGGTTGCCAAAGCCGCGGCGGGATCGAGCGCGCTGCCGTTCTACCGCTATATCGGCGGCCCGAACGCCCACATCCTGCCGGTGCCGATGATGAACATCATCAATGGCGGCGCGCATGCCGACAATCCGATCGACATGCAGGAATTCATGATCCTGCCGGTGGGTGCGGAAAGCATCGCGCATGCCGTCCAGATCGGCTCGGAAATCTTCCACACCCTCAAGAAGGGGCTGCATGCGGAAGGCCACAACACCAATGTGGGTGACGAGGGTGGCTTTGCGCCGAACCTCAAGTCGGCCGAGGAAGCGCTGAGCTATATCGTCAAGTCGATCGAGAAGGCCGGCTACAAGCCGGGCGAGGACGTGTTCCTGGGCCTCGATTGCGCTTCGACCGAATATTACAAGAACGGCAAGTACGAGATGGTCGGCGAGGGCAAGTCGCTGTCGTCGGAAGAGAACGTGCGCTTCCTCGAAGGCCTCGTGTCGCGCTTCCCGATCATCACCATCGAAGACGGCATGGCCGAGGACGATTGGGAGGGCTGGAAGGCTCTGACCGATGTGCTGGGCAAGAAGGTGCAGCTGGTAGGCGACGACCTTTTCGTCACCAATACCGAACGCCTCAAGTCGGGCATCAAGATGGGCGTGGCCAACTCGATCCTCGTCAAGGTCAACCAGATCGGTTCGCTCTCCGAGACGCTGGATGCCGTGGATACCGCCCACCGCGCCGGCTATACCTCGGTGATGTCGCACCGCTCCGGCGAGACCGAGGATTCCACGATCGCCGACCTCGCCGTCGCGCTCAATTGCGGGCAGATCAAGACAGGCTCGCTCTCTCGCTCGGATCGGCTGGCCAAGTACAACCAGCTCATCCGTATCGAGGAGATGCTGGAAGGCGCCGCAGTCTATGCCGGCCGGAGCATCCTCAAGGGGCTTTGAGCTTCTGACGACGCGAATGAGACGAGGGCCGGGAGATCGGCCCTTTTTCCTGCGCCCTTGCCGGCGGGCGGCGCGGACCTTCGGTCTCAAGCTGATGCTCGGCCTCGACCCGCTGGGTGTTGCATAGCTCGCGGAGCTGGCGGATCTCGTCATCGCTGAGGCGTTCGGCCCCCACGAAGCTGTTTTCGGCCTTGGTGGCGAGGATCAGCTCGTCGAGCTTGAGCTGGACGGCGAGGCCATCGCGATTCTGGGAGCTTTGCAGCACGAAAACCATCAGGAAGGTGATGATGGTGGTGCCGGTGTTGATCACCAGCTGCCAGGTTTCAGAGAAACCGAAGAGCGGGCCGCTTATGGCCCAGACGACCACGAGCAGGACGGCGACGACGAAGGTGGTGGGCTGGCCGGTGGCTTTGGAAACCGCGTGCGACATGCGGTTGAAGAGATCGTGAATTCGCATTTCCGGTCCGAAGCTGATTGCGTGCTCGGACAACCGATGAGGGGCAGGGACGTTCCCTTCCGCACTTTTCGCCTAAACCCGGTCTTAACCGTAAGGCTCGCATAATGTTGGTCACCTCATCTGCCACCGTATGCCCATGCCGACTCGTCTCAAACGCCCTGCATTCTGGCGCCCGCTCGCGGTAACCGTCGCGTTGGTCGGATTTCAGGGCTATCTCGGATACAGCGCCCTCAACGGGCAGTTCGGCACGCTTAGCCAGGAGCAGATGAAGGCCGATATCGAAGAGCTCAAGGCAGAATCCTCGGTGCTGCAGGCGGAAATCGACTCCTATCGGCACCGGGCCAGCCTTTTCGACGCTTCGCGCCTCGATCCCGACATCCTGACCGAGCAGGCTCGCGCATTGCTGAGCATGGCGCGACCGGAAGATATCGTGGTGATGGTTGATGAGAATGGTAAACCGGTTTTAGGTTCATCATCGAAATTAGCTGAACAGCAGTTAACCAACCTTATCCAAGGTAATTCAGGTAGATAGCGTGTTTTGCTAGCGCGAAACATCGTTTGTGCCCTGCGACACTCTTGCGCTATTGTCCGCGGCTGTGGCCTACTGAGGTCACGGTTACAGCGGCATTCCACACTATTCGGAGCATAGCCCATGGCGCGCAAGGCGACGGTGGCCTCAAAGGCCCAAACGAACGTCCCTGAACTCACCAAGGAACAGGAACTTTCCGCCTATCGCGACATGCTTCTGATCCGGCGCTTCGAAGAGAAGGCCGGGCAGCTTTACGGCATGGGCCTGATCGGTGGTTTCTGCCATCTCTATATCGGCCAGGAAGCGGTGGTGACCGGCATCACCATGGCCAGCAAGAAGGGCGAAGACGCCCAGATCACGGGCTACCGCGATCACGGCCATATGCTGGTGATGGGGCTGGACCCCAAGGGCGTGATGGCCGAACTCACCGGACGCCAGGGCGGCCTGTCGAAAGGCAAGGGCGGCTCGATGCACATGTTCTCGAACGAGCATCGCTTCTACGGCGGCAACGGCATCGTGGGTGCGCAGGTGAGCCTGGGCACGGGCCTGGCCTTTGCCAGCCAGTATCGCGGCGACGGCACGGTGAGTCTTGCCTATTTCGGCGACGGTGCGTCGAACCAGGGCCAGGTCTACGAGAGCTTCAACATGGCCAAGCTCTGGAACCTGCCGGTCGTCTATATCATCGAGAATAACCATTACGGCATGGGCACCTCGCTCGAGCGTGCCGCTTCCACCACGGACCTGTCCCAGCGCGGCCGTTCGTTCGACATTCCGGGTGAGCAGGTCGACGGCATGGACGTGCGCATGGTCTATGACGCCGCCAAGCGCGCCATCGAGCACGCTCGGAGCGGCAAGGGTCCGTATATTCTCGAAATGCTGACCTATCGCTATCGCGGCCACTCCATGTCCGACCCGGCCAAGTACCGGTCCAAGGAAGAAGTGCAGACGATGCGCGCCGAGCACGATGCGATCGAGCAGAGCAAGCAGCGTATCCTCGAAAAGCGCTACGGCACCGAGGAAAGCCTCAAGGCCATCGAGGCCGAGGTTCGCGCCATCGTCACGGAAGCCGCCGATTTTGCGACCAACGATCCCGAGCCGGATGTGTCCGAGCTCTGGACCGATATCACGCTGCCGGCCTGACCCAAGACATTCCCCGCAAGCCGGCGCTCGGAAGCGCGGCGATACGGCAGGAGACCTAAATGCCCAATATTCTGATGCCCGCCCTGTCGCCGACGATGGAAGAGGGCAAACTGGCCAAGTGGCTCGTCAAGGAAGGCGATACCGTATCGCCCGGCGACGTATTGGCCGAGATCGAGACCGACAAGGCGACGATGGAAGTCGAATCCATCGATAGCGGCACCGTCAAGAAGCTGCTGGTTGCCGAGGGTACGGAAGGCGTCAAGGTCAATACGCCGATCGCGCTGGTGCTGGCGGAAGGCGAGCAGGTTGGCGACGAGCAGCCGGCCGAGCCGACGACCAGGCCGGAAGTGGTGGCCGAGACGGTCCCCGCGATTGTGGCGGCTCCCGCTGCCGGCGCACCGACCTTCGTTCCGGCGGCCGACCCTGACCTGCCGGCCAATGTCGAATATGTCGAGATGACGGTGCGCGAAGCGCTGCGCGAGGCCATGGCCGAGGAAATGCGCCGCGACCCGGACATCTTCATCATGGGTGAGGAAGTCGCCCAGTACCAGGGCGCCTACAAGGTGACCCAGGGCCTGCTCGATGAGTTTGGCGAGAAGCGCGTTATCGATACCCCGATCACCGAGCACGGCTTTGCGGGCCTGGGTGTCGGCGCGGCCTTCGCGGGTCTGCGCCCGATCATCGAGTTCATGACCTGGAACTTCGCCATGCAGGCGATCGACCAGATCATCAACTCGGCCGCCAAGCAGCTCTATATGTCCGGCGGGCAGGTGACTGCGCCCATCGTGTTCCGCGGTCCCAACGGCGTCGCCTCTCGCGTTGCCGCCCAGCACAGCCAGGATTATTCGGCCTGGTACTCGCACATTCCGGGCCTGACCGTGGTCGCCCCGTTCAGCGCGGCTGACGCCAAGGGCCTGCTCAAGGCGGCGATCCGCTCGAACAACCCGATCGTCTTCCTCGAAAACGAAATCCTCTACGGCTCGACCGGCCTCGTGCCCAAGGTCGACGACTACGTGCTGCCGATCGGCAAGGCGCGCATCGTCCGCGAGGGCAAGGACGCCACCATCGTCTCCTTCTCCATGGGCATGCGCTATGCGCTGCAGGCCACCGAGAAGCTGGTTGCCGAGGGCATTGACGTCGAACTCATCGACCTGCGCACGCTGCGCCCGATGGACAGCGCCGCGGTTATCGAGTCCGTCAAGAAGACCGGCCGCCTTGTGACGGTTGAGGAAGGCTGGCCGCAGGGCGGCATCGGCGCCGAACTCGCGGCACGCGTGATGGAAGGCGCCTTCGACTATCTCGACGCCCCCGTGACCCGCGTCACCGGCAAGGATGTGCCGATGCCCTACGCCGCCAACCTCGAAAAGCTGGCCCTGCCGAACGTCGATGAGGTCGTCGCGGCGGTCAAGGTCGTGACCTATCGGAACTGAGAGAGGCTTTCATGAGCATCAACATCACCATGCCGGCGCTCTCTCCGACGATGGAAGAGGGCAAGCTTGCCAAGTGGCACGTCAAGGAAGGCGATAGCGTTTCCTCCGGTGACGTGATCGCCGAAATCGAGACCGACAAGGCCACGATGGAAGTCGAGGCGGTGGACGAAGGCAAGATCGGCAAGATCGTCGTCGCCGAGGGCACCGAGGGCGTGAAGGTCAATTCGGTGATCGCAATCCTGTTGCAGGAAGGCGAGAGCGCCGATGCCGTGGCTAAGGCGCCGGAAGCGCCGGCTCCCAAGCCCACCCCCGCTCCAGCCGCCGCTGCGCCTGCTCCTGCGGTGCAATCGACTGCTACGGGCTCGGCGGCCCTTACTCCGGCTCCTGCCGCAGAAACTCAAAGGCACGCCCCTGCTAAGGGCGCAGATAGTTCGCGCGTTTTCGCTTCGCCGCTCGCTCGTCGCCTGGCCAAGGAAGCCGGTATCGACGTGTCCGCCATTTCCGGCACCGGCCCGCATGGCCGCGTGGTCAAGGCTGACGTCGAGGCCGTGAAGTCGGGCAAGTCGTCGCTCAAGGCTTCTGCACCCGCCGCCGCGGCTTCCGCTCCGGCCGGCGCTGCACTTGCGGGTGGCATGACCAAGGCCCAGGTGCTCGCTCTCTATCCCGAGGGCAGCTATGAGGCCGTGCCGAACGACGGCATGCGCAAGACTGTCGCCGCGCGCCTCACCGAGAGCAAGCAGACGGTTCCGCATTTCTACCTGACGCTCGACTGCAAGATCGACGCGTTGCTCGCCGCCCGCGAGCAGATCAACTTCGCCGCGCCCAAATCCAAGGACGGCAAGCCGGAGTACAAGCTCTCGGTCAACGACTTCGTCATGAAGGCCTGGGCCGTGGCGCTCCAGCGCGTTCCGGCCGCCAACGCGACCTGGGCAGGGGACTCGATCCTCTACCACAAGCGTTCGGACGTGGCCGTTGCGGTCGCCGTACCGGGCGGTCTCTTCACCCCGGTGGTGAAGTCGGCCGACACCAAGTCGCTGCGCGAGATCTCCGAGGAAGTGAAGGACCTCGCCGGTCGCGCCCGCAACAAGAAGCTGGCGCCGCACGAATACCAGGGCGGCTCGACCTCGGTTTCCAACCTCGGCATGTTCGGCATCCGCGAATTCGCCGCCGTCATCAACCCGCCGCACGGCACGATCCTAGCGGTTGGCGTGGGTGAAGAGCGCGTCTATGCGGACAAGGGCCAGGTCAAGGTCGGCAACTTCATGACCGTTACGCTCTCCTGCGACCACCGCGCCGTCGATGGTGCGCTCGGCGCGGAAGTCCTCGGCGTCTTCAAGGGCCTGATCGAAAACCCCATCATGATGCTGGCTTAAGGGCAGGGCGATGAAGAATATTCTCGCCTATGGCGACAGCCTGACCTTTGGCGCGAGTCCGCTGCCAAACGGGCCGCGCCATGCCTATGAGGATCGCTGGGCGACCAGGCTCGAGGCCGGGCTCAACGGCAAGGCGCGTGTCTTTGCCGAGGGGCTGGGCGGCCGCACGACCGTCTTCGACGACTGGGCGGCCAATTTCGAGCTCAATGGAGCCAAGACGCTGCCGGTGATGCTGGCAACGCATTCGCCGCTGGACCTGGTGATCCTCTTCCTGGGCACCAACGACCTGAAGCCCTACATCAACGGCAGCGCGCTGCAGGCCTCGTTTGGCGTGCGCCGGCTGATCCAGGTCATCCGTGGGCATTTCGGGGCTCTGCTCGAACCGATCCCGCAGATCATGATCGTGGCCCCGCCGCATCTCGTGGCGTCGGCCAACAGCGACGTGATCGAGCGCTTCGGCGGCAGCAGCGGCATCGCCCAGTCGCAGACTTTCGCGAGCCACTACGCAAAGCGCGCAGCGGAGCTGGGCGTGGCGTTCTTCGACGCCTCGACCGTCGCCAAGGCGGACCCGGCGGACGGCGTCCACCTCGATGCGCAAAACACACGTGCTATCGGCGACGGCCTCGTGCCGGTCGTCAAATCACTGCTCGGCCTCTAGGCCTGCCAACTCCAAGAGGAGCCCATGGCTGACTCATACGATCTGATTGTCATCGGCGCCGGTCCCGGCGGTTACGTCGCGGCCATCCGCGCAGCCCAGCTGGGCCTCAAGACCGCCATCGTCGAGCGCGAGCACATGGCCGGCATCTGCTCGAACTGGGGTTGTATCCCGACCAAGGCGCTGCTGCGCTCGGCCGAGATCTACAGCCACATGGGCCACGCCAAGGACTACGGCCTGACTGCCGAGAAGTTCGGCTTCGACATCGACGCCATCGTCAAGCGCTCGCGCGCCATCGCCGGCCAGATGAACAACGGCGTCCAATTCCTCATGAAGAAGAACAAGGTCGACATCATCTGGGGCGAAGCCGCGCTGACCTCGGCAAACGAGATCAAGGTGGTCAAAACCACCAAGAAGCCGATGGAGCCGCAATGGCCGGCGCCCAAGAACACGCTGGGCGAGGGCACGTACAAGGCGAAGAACATCATCATCGCCACCGGCGCGCGTCCGCGCGTACTGCCGGGCATCGAGCCCGATGGCGACAAGATCTGGACCTATTTCGAGGCGATGAAGCCGGCAGCCATGCCCAAGTCGCTCGCCATTATGGGCTCGGGCGCCATCGGTATCGAGTTCGCCTCGTTCTACCGCTCGCTGGGCGCCGAAGTGACGGTGATCGAGCTGCTGCCCCAGATCCTCCCGGTGGAAGATGCCGAGATCGCCGCTCATGTGCGCAAGCGCATGGAAAAGCGCGGCATCAAGTTCCTAACCGACGCCAAGGTGTCCAAGGTCGAAAAGACCAAGGACGGCATCATTGCCAGCGTCGAGTTCAAGGACGGCAAGACCACCACGGTCGCGGCCGACAAGCTGATCTCGGCCGTCGGCGTACAGTGCAACACCGAGAACCTCGGGCTCGAGAAGGTGGGCGTCAAGATCGACCGCGGCGCCATCGTCATCGACGGATACGGACGCACGAGCGTGCCGGGCGTCTGGGCCATCGGCGACGTCGCCGGCCCGCCGATGCTCGCGCACAAGGCCGAGCACGAGGCTGTCGTCACCGTCGAGACCATTGCGGGCCTCAAGACCCATGGGCTCGACAAGAGCAAGGTGCCGGGCTGCACCTATTGCGAGCCGCAGGTTGCCAGTGTTGGGCTGACCGAGGCCAAGGCCAAGGAAGCCGGACGCGACATCAAGGTCGGCCGCTTCCCGTTCATCGGCAATGGCAAGGCCATTGCGCTGGGCGAGCCGGATGGCCTGGTCAAGACCATCTTCGACGCCAAGACCGGCGAGCTCCTCGGAGCTCATATGGTCGGCGCGGAAGTGACCGAGCTCATCCAGGGCTTCGTGATCTCGATGAACCTCGAGACCACCGAGGAGGAGCTCATCCACACCATCTTCCCGCATCCGACCCTGAGCGAGACGATGAAGGAAAGCGTGCTCGACGCTTACGGGCGCGCGCTCAACATCTGAGGCTTGAAGCGCGGGCTGCTACAGGCGATATGTCAGTGGCATTTTCACGGGGGACGCGAAGATGGCTGTTCCGCAGCGCAGAAATACAGGACCTGAAGGTTTCGCCATGAGCATCAATGCCCGCGCGCTCGTCATCTTCCTGGCCATTGGCCTGGTGGCCGGTTGGCTGGCGGGGCTGATCGTGGGCGGCTCGGGCGGGCTGTTCGGCTCGCTGCTCAAGGGAGTGATCGGCGCGTTCGTGGGCGGCTATCTGTTTGCGGCGCTCAATATCAATCTGGGGATCAAGAACACTATCGTGACCCAGATCATTACCGCGACGGTGGGTGCCATCGTCGTGGTGCTGGCGGCAAGGCTCATCGCCGGCGCCTGATCCACCCTGGGGAGGGTTGGCGAGGAGAGTTAAGAGGTACTCGTGGTTACCCTGATCGACAATACGGGCGTCGAACGCCCGCGCCACCCCGAAAAGGCCAACCGGCCCGAAACGGTCATGCTGCGCAAGCCGGACTGGATACGCGTCCGCGCGCCCGGCTCGCCCGTCTACAACGAAACCAAGCAGATCGTGCGCGAGAACAATCTCGTGACGGTGTGCGAGGAGGCCGGCTGCCCCAATATCGGGGAGTGCTGGTCCAAGAAGCACGCCACCATGATGATCATGGGCGAGATTTGCACGCGCGCCTGCGCCTTCTGCAACGTCCGCACCGGCCTGCCGCTGGCGCTCGATCCGCAGGAGCCGGAGAACGTCGCCAAGGCGGTGCAGAAGCTCGGGCTCGAGCACGTCGTCATCACCTCGGTCGACCGCGACGATCTTCCCGATGGCGGTGCGCACCATTTCGCCGACGTGATCTATGCGATCCGCGAGAAGAACCCCACCACGACCATCGAAATCCTGACGCCGGACTTCCTGCGCAAGGAAGGCGCGCTGGAAGTCGTCGTGAAGGCCAAGCCGGACGTCTTCAACCACAACCTCGAAACCGTGCCGAGCAAGTACCTCAAGGTGCGGCCGGGTGCGCGGTATTTCCACTCGATCCGGCTGCTGCAGCGAGTCAAGGAACTCGATCCGACCATGTTCACCAAGTCGGGGATCATGGTTGGCCTTGGCGAGGAGCGCAACGAAGTGCTCCAGCTTATGGATGATCTGCGCAGCGCCGATGTCGATTTCCTGACTATCGGCCAGTACCTGCAGCCGACGCGCAAGCACCATCCGGTGATCAGCTTTGTCACCCCCGACGAATTCAAGTCCTACGCGACGGTCGCGCAGACCAAGGGCTTCCTGCTGGTGTCATCGAGCCCGCTGACCCGGTCGTCGCACCATGCGGGTGAAGACTTCGCCAAGCTGCGTGCCGCACGATTGGCCAAGCATGCCTGATCTCTACCTGGAGCGGCACGTTCCGCATCTGGCCGACAGGATGTTCGATCTTGTGGCGGACCTGGAGAGCTATCCGCGCTTCATCCCCAATTGCAGCGCCATGATCGTGAAAAAGGATTTTGGCGCTCCCGGGGACGTTCGCTTCGCAAAGATGACGATCCGGTTCGGGCCGGTGACGCAGGCCTATACGAGCCGAGTGACGCTCGATCGCGAGGCGCGCACGATCGCGGCCAAGGCGGTAGATGGGCCTTTTGCCTATCTCAACAGCCAGTGGACGCTGGAACCCGAGGGGCAGGGCACGCGTGTGCGCTTCGACATCGACTTCAAGATTTCCAACCCGCTGATCGCGGCCGTGGCCGAGCCGGCCTTTGCGGCCAAGCAGGAGGAAATCATCAACGCGTTCGTCGAAGAGGCAGATCGCCGGTTCGGCGAATAGGCCTCAGTGCTCGTCCGGCTTGGCGAGGGTTTCGAGCACCATCTTGAGGGCGGTCTCGACGCTGGCCTCGCGAATGGCCTCGCGGCCGATATCGCCGAAGCGCATTTCCTTGACGTCGGTGCCGTCCTTGGTGGCGACGGCGAAATAGACGAGGCCGACCGGCTTGCGCTCGGTGCCGCCGCTCGGGCCGGCTACGCCGGTGATGCTGACGGCAATATCGGTGCGAGCGGTGTTCCGGGCGCCGTCGGCCATTGCGCGGGCCACCGGCGCCGAAACCGCGCCGTGATCCTGGATCATACGCGCCGGCACGCCGATCATTCGGGACTTGGCGGAGTTGGAATAGGTGACGAAGCCACCGTAAAAAGCTTCGGAAGAGCCGGGAATGGCGGTGATGGCACCGGAGAGCAGGCCGCCCGTACAGCTTTCAGCCGTCGCCAGCGTCATCTTGCGGGAAACAAGCGTGTCGATGACCTCTTTGGCGGGGTCAGGCGCCTGCTTGCCTGCCATATCAGTCTATCCGCGGCAGTTCGATACTTGCGCTAGCCATGGCGACAATGCCCTCCTCGCGGCCCGTGAAGCCCAGTCTTTCGCTGGTCGTGGCCTTGATAGTGACGCGGGATGGCGTGATCGCGCAAGCCGTTGCAATTACCTCCCGCATTGCGGGAACATGCGCCGCGATACGCGGAGATTCGGCTACGATGGTGGCGTCGAGGTTGACGATGCGACCACCGCGCGCTGCGACCAGCCCCGCTGCATGCTCAAGGAAGATGACCGATGCGGCCCCGCGCCATTGCGGATCGCTGGGCGGGAAATGCGTGCCGATGTCGCCTTCGCCCAGCGCGCCATAGATGGCATCGGTGATGGCGTGGAGGGCCACGTCGGCATCCGAATGGCCCTTGAGCTTGGCGGTGTGCGGAATCTTGACGCCACCCAGCCATACCGCGTCGCCAGGCTCGAATTCGTGGACGTCGAATCCGGTACCGACACGAGTTTCCATGGCTTGAGCTCCTGCGATCATGCGTTCAGCCCGCTCGAAGTCTTCCGGCAGGGTGATCTTGATGTTGTTGGCGTTGCCCGGCGTGATGGCGACGCGCAGCCCGGCCCATTCGGCAATGGCGGCATCGTCGGTGAATTCGCGGGGCAGGGTGCTGGCGCGCATATGCGCGGAGAGAATCTGCGGGAAACGGAAACCCTGCGGTGTCTGGGCGGCGAAGAGGACGCGCCTGTCTTCGGTCGAGACGACATTGATACCGTCCGGCGCTTTCTTGATGGTATCGGTGACCGGCATGGCCGGCAGCGCGGCTTCGTGGTCGGCAAGGCCGGCGATGACGCCGTGGACCAGCTTGGCGTCCACAAAGGGGCGCGCGGCGTCCTGAATCAGGACGAGGTCGGGCCGAATCTTTCCCAGCGCCATGAGGCCCGCAAGGACCGAGGATTGGCGGGTGGCGCCGCCGGTGACGGCGGGCAGGAGGCGGTCATCGGCGAGGCCTAGGGCGGCGTAGCGCGCGGCGTGATCGGGGTGGATGACCGGGACAACCGCGGAAATCTCAGGAATATCCAGAAGGGCGCGGATGGTGCGCGTCAGCACAGGGATGCCATGCACCAGGCGATATTGCTTGGGCTCGGTCTCTCCATTAGCGCTGGCACGTTCGCCTTTGCCTGCGGCGACGACGATTGCGGCGATGGAGCGGGCGCGAGTCACGGACAGCCTTGATTGTTATGACGTTGCAGTGGGTCTAAAGGCCATCACCCGGACCAGCAAGGCCGATTGTGCACCGGCGCCGCACCTGCGACGCATAGGGTGTTGCGCAAGCTCGATATTTGATTATTGTTCGGGCATTCCCGTCAAGTTGAGCAATTTGGGGGCAGATTTTTGAGTTCGATTGCCCGTGGGATAAGCATTGGCGACCATGCGCTTCCCAACAAAGCATTTCTTGCCCCGATGGCGGGGATTACAGATCGCCCGTTCCGCACCATAGCCGAGCGCCATGGCGCGGGCCTTGTCGTCTCGGAGATGATTGCGAGCTCGGCGCTGGCAGCAGCGCAGAACGACATGGTTCGCCGGCTCAGCAAGCGTGAGGGGCGGTTGCCGCATGTGGTGCAGCTTGCCGGATGCGAGGCGGAGTGGATGCAGCGCGGGGCGGAGATCGCCTGCGATGCCGGCGCCGATATTCTCGATATCAATTTCGGTTGTCCCGCCAAGCGAGTGACCAATGGCTTTGCCGGCTCGGCGCTGATGCGGGTGCCGGACCAGGCGCTCAAGCTGGTGGAAACGGTGGTTTCGGCGACGCCTTTGCCGGTTACGGTCAAGATGCGGCTGGGCTGGGATGATGACTGCCTCAACGCTGCGCAGATCGCGCGCGACGCGGTCAATGCCGGGGTCAAGATGATCACGGTGCACGGGCGCACGCGGCAGCAATTCTATAAGGGCACGGCGCGCTGGGAGCTGGTGCGGGCGGTTGTCGAGGCCGTCGATGTGCCGGTGGTGGTGAATGGCGACGTGGTCGACCTGGCGAGCGCGCGCGAGGCCTTGCAGCAGTCCGGCGCGGCTGCGGTGATGCTGGGGCGCGGAGCGCAGGGGCGGCCGTGGGTGGTCGGGCAGATCGGAGCGGCGCTTGCGGACGAGCAGGTGCCCGAGGCGCCGGCGGGCGATGAACTCATCGAGCTGATCGCCTTGCACTACGAGGACATGATGTCCGAATACGGCACGCATGTCGGCGTCCGGGCGGCCCGCAAGCACCTGGATTGGTATCTCGAAGCGCTGGGCATCGTGCTCGATAAGCCGACGCGGCATGGGCTGCTCAATGCGGAGAGCCCCGAGGCAGTTCTGGCGATGATCCCGGAAATCTATTCGGGCAATTGGAGGGAGGCGGCATGAGCGGCGAGGCCATTGGTATTGCGGCCTCCGTTCTCCAGGCGCTTCCGCAGCCGGTGATCGTCTGCGACACGGACAACACCATCGTGTTCGTGAACTATGCGGCGGAGGCTTTCTTCGGCGCTTCGCTGAGCGTTCTGGCACGGCAGAAGCTCAACGATCTCATCGCGTTCGGCTCGCCCATTCTCAATCTGGTCGAGACGGTCAACAGCCGCCGGTCGCCGATGACGGAGTATCGCGTTTCGGTCGATTCCTCCCGGTTCGGGGAGGAGCGGATAGTCGATGTGTATGCGAGCCCGATTTCCGATACCGATGGTCGCGTCACGCTGCTCTTCCAGGAGCGGACGATGGCTGACAAGATCGACCGGCAGCTGGTTTCGCGCGGCGCGGCTCGGTCAGTAACGGGATTGGCCTCGATGCTGGCGCATGAGATCAAGAACCCGCTTTCCGGCATCCGCGGTGCGGCGCAATTGCTGGAGCAGACGGTTTCGGAAGAGGAAGTGCCGCTGGCGCGGCTGATCCGCGAGGAAACCGATCGCATCGTCGATCTCATTGATCGCGTAGAGATTTTCGGCGACGACAGGCCGCTGGAGCGGGAGCCGATCAACATCCACGTGGTGCTCGATCGGGTGAAGCTGCTTGCGCGGAACGGGGTGGCGCGGGGCATCTCCTTCTCGGAAGAGTACGATCCGTCGCTGCCGCCGGTATTCGGCAACCGGGACCAGCTCATCCAGGTGTTTCTGAACCTCGTCAAGAATGCCTCGGAAGCGCTCGAGCGGACGGCGAAGCCGGAGATTCGGTTCTCGACGGCGTTCCGTCCGGGCATCCGTATTGCCGTTACCGGAATCGCGGAGCGCATCTCGTTGCCGCTGGAAATCGTCATCGAGGACAACGGGCCGGGGGTGCCCTCGGACATCCTGCCGTTCCTTTTCGATCCGTTCGTGACCACCAAGGCCAATGGCTCGGGGCTTGGGCTGGCGCTTGTCGCCAAGATCGTGGGTGACCATGGCGGGGTCATCGACTGCGACAGCAGGCCGGGACGCACGCGGTTCCGCATTCTATTGCCGGTAGCGACGGCCGGCATTCCGTCTGACTTCCAAGAGGCTTTGACCAGATGAGTGGCCACACCGTTCTACTTGCCGATGACGACGCGGCGATCCGTATGGTCCTCAACCAGGCGCTGACGCGCGCGGGCTACGAGGTGCGGCCGACGGGAAACATGTCCACGATGTGGAACTGGGTCAGCCGCGGGGAAGGTGATCTGCTGATTACGGACGTGCACATGCCAGACGGCAATGCCTTCGACATCATGCCCAAGATCAAGAAGCTGCGCCCCGACATGCCGATGATCGTGATGAGCGCGCAGAATACGTTCATGACTGCGATCCGGGCGTCCGAGGTCGGGGCTTACGAATACCTGCCCAAGCCGTTCGATATTACCGAGGTGCTCTCGGTGGTGCAGCGGGCGCTGGCCGATGCCAAGAAGCCGGCGCCGCGGGATCGCAATGTCGAGGATGCGGGCGATGCCATGCCGCTGGTGGGCCGCTCGCCGGCGATGCAGGACATCTATCGCGCGCTGGCGCGGCTGATGCAGACCGACCTCACGGTGATGGTGACGGGCGAGAGTGGCACCGGCAAGGAACTGGTGGCGCGGGCGCTCCACGAGTTCGGCAAGCGCCGGAATGGCCCGTTCGTGGCCATCAACATGGCGGCGATACCGCGTGACCTCATCGAGGCCGAGCTTTTCGGCCACGAGAAGGGGGCCTTTACCGGCGCGACGGCGCGGTCATCGGGGAGGTTCGAGCAGGCCGAGGGCGGCACGCTCTTCCTCGACGAAATCGGCGATATGCCGATGGATGCACAGACGCGGCTACTGCGTGTGTTGCAGGAAGGCGAGTACACGATGGTGGGCGGGCGCACCCCGCTCAAGACAAACGTGCGCATCGTGGCGGCGACGCATCGCGACCTCAGCCAGATGATCCGGCAGGGACTGTTCCGCGAGGATCTTTACTATCGCCTCAACGTCGTGCCGATCCGGCTGCCGCCGCTGCGTGAGCGCGTTGATGATATCGGCGATCTGGTGTCGCATTTCCTGATGGCGGCGCAGCGCGATGGCGAGCCGATCAAGACGATCTCGACGGATGCGATCCGCGTGATGCAGGACTATTCGTGGCCGGGCAACGTGCGTGAGCTGGAGAACCTCGTCCGGAGACTCGTGGCGCTCTATGCCGACGAGAGCATTTCGGCGGAAGTCGTTGAGACGGAACTCAATATCGGCGAGAAACCGGTGGTTACGGCGGCCTCTGGTCCAGTGGATGTCTCGACGGCGGTGGAGGCGCATGTGGCGCAGTTGCTGCGGGAATACGAGCCCAAGCTGCCGCCGGCAGGGCTCTACCAGCGGGTGCTCGACAGGGTCGAGGCGCCGCTGATCGCCATGGCGCTCAATGCGTGCGCGGGCAACCAGATCAAGGCGGCGGAGTTGCTGGGGCTCAATCGCAATACGCTGCGCAAGAAAATCCGGACGCACAGTATCGAGATCGTGAAGCATTCGCGGCGGAGCTGAGACTTTCCGGCCCCGTACACAAGCGGATGGTTAAGCATTTCTGAGTAAGATTTGCCGGATAAGGCACGAAATGCGCGGGCAGGAGCCGGGGGCTCCATTGCCTGCGTTGCACTATTGCAACAATTGAGTTGCAGCTTTGCCACAATTGGGTCAGCCTTAGACGATAACAGGCCGCCGGAATTGGGGGACGCCTAGAGGCGTAGGATATGGACGACACTCAAGGCACCGGTCCGAGCCAGCCGACGAATCCGCCCCCGCTGACGAGTGCAGCGCGAAAGGCGCTTTTCTCCGGCGACGGCAGCAAGCAGGCTATCCGGTTCGTCGGCCTCATCGTGGTGACGGCGTCCGTCGTCATGACCCTGCTTTCGTTCATGAGCCTTTCCGGCGTCACCGGCATCGAGCCGTCGCCCGAGATGTGGGCGGTCATCTGGATCATCAACGGGCTCCTGGTGCTCGTCGTCGTGGCTCTGGTCATGACCGAGGCGGTATTGTTGCTACAGGCGCGATCGCGTGCAGAAGCGGGCGCCAAGCTGCAGATCCGCATGGTGACGATGTTCGCGCTGCTGACCGCCATTCCGGCGTTCATCGTCGCCATCGTGGCCACGGTCGCCCTCAACCAGGGTCTCGACCAATGGTTCTCGGAGCGGAACCGAGCGATGGTGGAGAGCTCACGCCTCGTGGCGCGCTCATACCTCCTCGAACACGCCCAGGTGCTGCGGGACGATATCATCTGGGTGGCCAGCGAACTGGAGCAGGCGAGGGGAACGTTCGAGACCGACAAGGAGCGCTTCGGGCATATCCTGACGGCTCTGGCGGTGACGCGCTCGCTTCCCTATACGCAACTGATTTCGGCCAGCGGCGATACGCTGATGAAGGCGCAGATTACCGCGCAGGGTACGCCACCGAAGTTGCCCGAGGGGATAACCCAGGGGGTGACCGAGGGCGCGCCAACGCCGATTGCGCCGGGCAAGACCAACCTCGTCGGCTCGATCGTCAAGCTGCGCGGCTATGACAACATCTATCTCTTCGTAGCACGGCCGGTGGACCCGGAAGTGCTCGAATATATGAAGCTGACGGACGCGAACGTCACCGAGTACCGGCAATACGCGTCCAATCGGCTGGTGTTCCAGATCACGTTCACGATCATGTATGCGGGCTTGGCCGTGGTGCTGCTGCTGGCGGCGCTCTGGATCGGTATCGCGCTGGCCAACCGCTTCGTCGATCCGATCAGGAACCTGATGATCGCGGCCAACCGCGTCAGCAAGGGCGATCTCGACGTGCAGGTGCCGGTTGAGGATCGTGGTGACCTTGGCGATTTATCCAATGGCTTCAATACGATGACGCGCCAACTCAAATCGCAGCGCGAAGCGCTCGTCACGGCCAACGAGACCAATGAGAAGCGGCGGCAGTTTACCGAAGCGGTGGTGGAGGGTGTGTCGGCCGGCATTCTCGGGCTCGACCCGGTCGGGAACATCACGCTGGTCAACAGCCGTGCCGGCGAAATGTTCGGCAAGACCGAAATCGAGCTCATGGGCGAAAGTGCCAACAAGGCAATTCCGGCGCTGGCGCCAATCCTTGAGCGTGCGCATTCGGTGAGGCGCGGGCAGGTGCGCGACCAGATACAGATCGGCAACGAGCAGGATCGGCGGACCTATCAGGTGCAGCTCACCCGCGAAGGCACGATGACCGAGAGCAAGGGTTACGTGATCACGCTGGACGACATCACGGACCTCGAATCCGCGCAGCGGACCAGTGCCTGGGCGGATGTGGCGCGCCGCATTGCACACGAGATCAAGAACCCGCTGACCCCGATCCAGCTTTCGGCGGAGCGCCTGCGCCGGCGGTATGCGTCTAAGCTTGCCGATGATTTCGAGATTTTCGACAAGGGCATCAACACGATCATCCGCCATGTGGGCGATATCGGGCGGATGGTCGAAGAGTTTTCGGCCTTCGCGCGGATGCCTACGGCAAAGCCGGAGCCAGGCGATCTTTCCGATACGATCCGGCAGTCGGTTTTCCTCGAAAGTGTCCGGCTGCCCGAGATCGAAATCATCACGCACTTGCCAGAAGAGGCGATTACCGCCTATTTCGACGGACGCCTGATCGCCCAGGTGATGACCAACCTGCTCAAGAACGCAGTGGAGGCCATCGAGGGCGTCGGGCTCGACGTGGTGCAAAATCCACAGATTGTTGTCGTGGGTGAGATCGCCGGCAAGATGGCCAGGATCTCGGTCTCCGACAACGGCAAAGGTTGGCCGAAGGACAACCGGCAGCGCTTGCTCGAACCCTACATGACGACGCGGGAAAAAGGCACCGGCCTTGGCCTCGCAATTGTCGCAAAGATCATCGAACAGCACGGCGGCGACGTCGAACTGATCGACGCCGAACCTGATTCCAATGGCAGGGTAGGAGCTTGTTTCAGCTTCACACTGCCGTTGCAGGCCCCGCCTAACACCGACGACGCCGACCAGACGCCGACACCGGACTTTAAGGCCACCAGAGAAGAGGAGCCGCGGATTGCCGCGGTTGCAAACAAGTAATGGCGCTTGATATTCTGATTATTGATGATGAAGACGATATTCGCGATCTCATCGCCGGCATCCTGGAGGATGAAGGTTATGAAACCCGGCAGGCGCACGACGCCGATTCCGGGCTGAACGAAATTGCGCGGCGACGGCCTAGCCTGGTGTTCCTGGACATCTGGATGCAGGGCTCGCGCCTCGACGGGTTGCAGCTCCTCGATGTGCTGCAATCCCAGCATCCCGACATGCCCGTCGTCATGATTTCGGGCCATGGCAACGTCGAGACCGCGGTTTCGGCGATCAAGCGTGGTGCGTACGACTACATCGAGAAACCGTTCAAGATCGACCGGCTGCTGCTGATTACGCAGCGGGCCGTCGAGGCGACGCGCCTGCGTAACGAAGTGGCCGAGCTCAAGGAGCGCGGGGCAGGGACCAATACCGACATGGTCGGCCATTCGCCGGCGCTGCAGCAGGTGAAGGGCATAATCGACAAATCCGCGCCGACGAACTCGCGCATCTTTGTCGCGGGGCCATCGGGTGCCGGCAAGGGGCTGGTGGCGCGGCTCATTCACCAGCGCAGCCCGCGTGCACAGGCGCCGTTCATCGAGATCAACGCCTCGCTCTATGCGCCCGACGAAGTTCCGGTGGTGCTGTTCGGCCGCGAGACGCGCGAGAAGACGGGTATCCTGCGGACCGAGGTGGGGGCGCTCGAGCGCGCGCATGGCGGGACGCTCTACCTGTCGGAAGTGACGGCCCTGCCGCCGTCGGCGCAGGCGGCGCTGCTGCGGACGCTGGTGGAAAACAAGTTCAACCGCGTCGGCGGGCAGGTCGCCGTACCGATCGATGTTCGAATCATCTCCTCGAGCTCGCTGAACATCCCGACGTTGGTCGAGGCAGGACAGTTCCGTTCGGATCTCTACCATCGGCTTTCGATCGTTCCGGTGCAGCTTACGCCGCTCAAGGAGCGTCGCGAGGATGTGCCGCCACTGGTCAATGTCTTCATCGAGCAGATCTGCCGCATGCATAACCTGCAGCGCATGAGCATCGGCGACGATGCGATGGCGGTGCTGCAGGCGCAGGACTGGCCGGGCAATGCACGCCAGCTCCGCAATTCAATCGAGCGGTTGCTGATCCTGATGAAGGGGCAGGCGCCCGAGGATGGCATGATCACGGCTGCGATGCTGCCGTCCGATATCGGCGAGGTGCTTCCGACCGTCGGAGACACCGACGCTTCGGCACACCTGATGAGCCTGCCGTTGCGCGATGCCCGCGAAGTGTTCGAGCGGCAATACCTGCTCGCGCAGATCGAGCGGTTCGGCGGCAACATCTCCAAGACGGCGGAATTCGTCGGAATGGAACGAAGCGCTTTGCATCGCAAGATCAAGTCGCTAGGACTATAGCGCCCATTTGAAAATCCTGGGTGGTCATTGCCGCTGCGGCAGCTATGATGCCCCGTAGGCACCGATTTTCAGATGTGCCATAGTGCCAGACTACATGGTTAATTGAAGAGTTTCGGGGAGGGGCAGGTCTGCGGCGACCACAGTCCCTGCCAAAAAAGGGTGGTGATGAGCCGCCCGCCAAACAGAAGCCGCGAGAAGAGGCCTAAATGCCCGCCGAAAAAGCACAAAACCTTCAGGATTCCTTCCTCAACCACGTGCGTAAGCAGAAAGTCCCGGTCACGATTTTCCTCGTGAACGGCGTCAAACTGCAGGGCATAATCACCTGGTTCGACAATTTCTGCCTGCTGCTGCGGCGCGATGCCCAGTCGCAGCTTGTCTACAAGCATGCGATCTCCACCATCATGCCGGGCGCGCCGATCCAGCTGTTCGACCCCGAGCATACCGGAGGCGACAACGCCTGATCCCCATAACCCGTCGGACGATTTCGACGACGAGGAGGACCGCAAGGGCGGTCCTCGGGCTTTTATCGACCAACGCACGGCACCCACGCGTGCGGGACTGATCGTCCCGGACGTTCGTGGTGCTTCGGTCTACCACAGCATCGAGGCGCGCAAGGCCGAGTTCGAGGGACTGGCCGGTGCGATCCGGCTCGACATCGTGTTCTCGGAAGTCGTTCGCGTGCGCGAAGTGCGGCCGGCCACCTTTATCGGTGGCGGCCAGGTGGAGGCGTTTGCCCGTCGCGTGGCCGAGGAGGGCATCGAGCTCATTCTCGTGGATGCGGCGCTGACGCCGATCCAGCAGCGTAACCTGGAGCGCGAAACGGGAGCCAAGGTGCTCGACCGCACGGCGCTCATTCTCGAGATTTTCGGCGAGCGTGCAGCGACCCGCGAGGGCGTGCTGCAGGTAGAACTGGCGCATCTCAACTACCAGAAGAGCCGGCTGGTTCGCTCGTGGACGCACCTTGAGCGGCAGCGCGGCGGTTTCGGTTTCCTGGGCGGCCCGGGCGAGACACAGATCGAAAGCGATCGGCGGCTTCTGCAGGAACGGATCGCGATTCTGGAGGAACGCATCGAAAAGGTGCGGCGGACGCGGCAGTTGCAGCGCCGCAATCGCGATGAGGTGCCTTATCCGATCGTCGCGCTGGTGGGGTACACCAATGCGGGCAAGTCGAGCCTTTTCAATGCGCTGACCGGTGCCGGTGTTTTTGCCGAGAACCTGCTTTTTGCGACGCTCGACACTACCGTGCGCAAGCTCGAACTGCCGCATGGTCGGCAGGTGATTGTCAGCGACACGGTGGGCTTCGTGGCAGACCTGCCGCATGACCTTGTGGCCACCTTCCGCGCGACGCTCGAGGAAGTGACGCAGGCGGACGTGATCCTGCACGTGCGCGATATCGCCAACCCGGATCATCAGGCACAGGCGCGGGACGTGCTGGCGGTGCTGGCGGAACTGGGTGTGTCGGCCGAGACCGTGCCGATGATCGAGGTGTGGAACAAGGTCGACCTGCTGCCGCGCGACGAGAATGGCGACATTCCGGCGCTCGCCAATACCGCGCCGGTGGGCCGGGTCGTGGCGAGCATCCCGGTTTCGGCCAAGACGGGCGAGGGGCTGGATGAGCTCAAGGCGGCCATCGAGGCTGCGTTGTCAGCAGGCAGCCGCACCTATCGCGTCCATGTGCCTCATGCGGCCGGCGGCGACGTCGGCTGGCTCTATGGGCATGCCGAGATCATCGAGCGGCTGGAGCCGACCGAAAAAGGTTCGGACTTCGTGGTTCGAGTCGAGCCGCGGCATTTGCGGGAATTCCAGGAACGCTTCAACGGCCGGATCGAGGGCGAGTAGCTACTCGCCCTTGTCCGCGCGGCGAATTTCGTTCCAGTAGCCGTCAAGGCGCTCAAGCCCTGCTTCCTCGATCGGAATGCCATCTTCACGCGCCCTGGCTTCGACGTGCGAGAAGCGACGGGTGAACTTGAGGTTGGCGTCGCGCAAAGCGGCTTCGCCTTCGATGCCGAGGTGCCGTGCCAGGTTGGCGACGGCGAAGAGCAGGTCGCCAAGTTCTTCACGAATCGCATCGCGGTCGCCGGATTGGGCGGCTTCGGCGACTTCATCGAGCTCCTCGCGGGCCTTGGCGATGACCGAGGCGGTGTCCGGCCAGTCGAAACCGACCGAGGCGGCACGCTTGGCGAGCTTTTCGGCACGGGCCAGTGACGGGAGGGTGTGGGCTACGTCGTCGAGCAGCGAGGCTTCGCGATTGCGCTTGGCGGCCTTGCTGGCGCGCTCCTCGGCCTTGATCGCATCCCACTGAATCTTGACGCCTTTGGCGCCATTGGCGGCTTCCTCGCCGAAGACGTGGGGATGGCGGCGGATGAGCTTTTGCGTGATCGACTCGATCACGTCCCCCATGTCGAAATAACCGTGCTCTGCGGCCATTTGAGCGTGGAAGACGGGTTGCAGGAGCAGGTCGCCGAGTTCTTCGCGCAGGTCGTCGTAGTCCTCGCGCTCGATGGCGTCGGCGACTTCGTAGGCTTCCTCGATCGTGTAGTGGCGGATGGAGGCGAAGTCCTGCTCGATGTCCCAGGGACAGCCGGTCTTGGGGTCGCGGAGGGCGGCCATGATTTCGAGAAGCCGGGAGAGGTCGCGGGAGGGCTGCATTGGTCTAGTCGCCGAATTTGTGGATTCGGAAGGAACCTAGCGCACTTGGCCGGTGGCGGTAACCCTCAGGGCGGCGCGATGGTGGGTTTGGGCTTGGCGACGGTGGCCAGCCAATCAGTCGGGCGCTCGACGAAGCGGCGTACGGCGGGCGGCTCCTCGCCGGCGTGGAGGGCACGCAGGCGGTCGGCAACATCGGCGTCGGCCTTGGTCAGGCGCAGGTTATGGCGCACGTAGTCGGTCCAGGTCGGGCTTTGATAGGTTTCGGTCCAACGTTCGGGTTCGGCCAGGTCGCGGAGGAGCGCCCAGTGGCGGGCACCATCTCGGCGGCGGATGCGGCGGCGCTCGGTCATGGCGGCGAGAAAGGCCGGAATGTCCTTGGTCTTGATGACGTAGGTGATCTCCACGACGATCGGTCCGCTGCGCGGTTCGAGGTCGAGTTCGAGGTGCGGGGTTTTCCAGCGGTTGAGCGGATCGAGGTCGAGCGTTACGCGCGGGGGCAAAGGCAGCCGGAAGCCGATGGCGGCGCCGAGAAGCATGGTGACGGCAGCGGCGGCCAGGGCGACCGGCGGACCGTAATTTTCGGCGGCGACACCCCAGACCCAGCTTCCGAGAGCCATGCCGCCGAAGGTGGCGGTCTGGTAGAAGGAGAGGGCGCGGCCGACGACCCAGCGCGGCGAGGCCAACTGCACCGAAACGTTGAAAAGCGAGAGCGCCAGCACCCAGCAGGCGCCGCCAAGCAATAGCGCGGCACCCGTAAGCCACGGGGACATGCCGAGGGCCGTCACGAAGGCACAGATGGCAAAGCCGGTGAAAGCGACGCGTACCAGGACTTCGCCACCCAGGCGGCTCTGCAGCGGAGCGGCGAGCAGCGCGCCACCCACCGCGCCGAGACCGAAGGCGCCGAGCAGCAGGCCGTAGATCAGCGGGCCTCCCTCAGGCAGTGCCGCGGCGACGACCGGGAGTAGGGCGAGGATGACGATGGCAGAAAAGCCGAAGAAGAAGCTGCGCAGCAGCACCTTGCCGATGCCGGGGGACATGGCGACGTAGCGAAAGCCCGAGCCGATGGCGCCACCCATGGATTCGCGCGGCAGCGGGTTCTCCACCATGTTCGGCTTCCAGAGGAAGAGCACGATCAGCACCGGAATGTAGCTGAATGTGTTGACCGCGAAGGCCGCCGCGGCGCCGGCCGCTGCGACGATGGCGCCGCCGACGGCGGGCCCCACGCTACGGGAGAGGTTGAAGCCGATCGAGTTGAGGGCGACCGCGCCCGGGAGGTCGGATCGCGGGACGAGATCGCCGACCGAGGCCTGCCAGGACGGGTTGTTGATCGCAGCGCCGCAGCCGATGAGGAAGGTGAAGGTCAGCAGCAGCCACGGTGTCACGAGGCCGAGATAGGTGCAGAGCATCAGCGCGGCCGAAGTGAGCAGCATGAAGGCCTGCGCCATCAGCATGACCTTGCGCCGGTGGAAATTGTCTGCGATGGCGCCGCCGACGAGCGAGAACAGCATGATCGGCAGCGAGGTCGAGGCCTGGACCAGGGCGACCATATCTACGGAATTGGAAATCGAGGTCATCAGCCAGGCGGCGCCGACGCCCTGGATGAGCGAGCCGAACCCGGCGACGAGGTTAGCCATCCACATGTAGCGGAAGGTTTGATGTTGCAGGGGCTGCAGCGGCGACATTCGCTCGGCCACGATGACCTTCCAAGGAGTCGGTGAAGGATTCTGTCAGCGTAGCTGTGTCGGTGCTGAAAGCAACCTGCGGCGAGCATCACGCGTGACGATTTGTTGGCGCGAATTGCCCCAAAGATTGCAGCACTTTGAAAGGCTTGGCCTTCGGTTGGCTCAAATTGAAACAAAAGCCACCAATTTAACCACCTCTCAACCATGGCGGCAGTGGAGGCAGTGGATCGCGCGCGCAATGGGCTAGACTGAGGGCTCCTTTAGCTAAGGTGCGTGTTTTGAGTTCCAAGCGTAATAGCTGGCAGTCCATGGTCCGGCTTGCCACCCTGTTGACGATCGTATCGCCCGTCGTGGTTGCCTGCAGTTCTGGCGGCTTCCATGGCAGCACCGGCGTGAAGCGCTCGGCCTTTACCTCCAAGGAATTCGGAGTCAGCAGTTCGCCGCGCGTCAGCCGGTCGGCAAATCCTCCGCGCGGGGGCGGGCGCTACCTGGTTGGCAAGCCCTATACCGTGCGCGGGCAGGTCTACACGCCCAAGGAAGATCCCAGTTATGTCGCGCAGGGCAAGGCGTCCTGGTATGGCGCCGATTTCCACGGCCGCCTGACTGCCAATGGCGAAATTTTCAGCGCGAATGCAATTTCCGGCGCGCATCCGACGTTGCCGCTGCCGTCCTATGTTCGCGTCACCAATCTCGACAATGGTCGCTCGCTCGTCGTGCGCGTCAACGATCGCGGGCCGTACCTGCCCGGACGCCTGATGGACGTTTCGGCACGGGCGGCTGACCTGCTCGGCTTCATGAACCGCGGCAGCGCCAATATCCAGGTCAACTATGTCGGTCCGGCGCCGCTCCAGGGCGACGATACCCGCGTGCTGCTGGCCAGCCTCAATTCGTCGACCGTGCAGGAGCAGGGCAATACGCGCCTCGCAATGGTCGAACCGCAGCAAATCCGGCCTGCGGTTCAGCAGGTTGCCCAGGCAGCCCCGGCGCCGCAGCCGCCGGCGGCGATGCAGGGCGAAGCCGTGCAGGTGGTGACGAGCTTTGGTGGGCACACCGAAGTCGAGTCCTACCAGCGCAGCAAGGGCACGTATTCGGCCAAGGACCTGGCGGCAGACTTCATGGGGCTCTTCTCCTACGCCGATACCGGCATGACGGCGCAGAGCGAGAACGATGCGATCCTCAACGCGCATGATGCCGTGAACGCGATGGCGACGCGCAGCCCGGCACTCCGCGACTGGGCCGCGACCGTCGACCAAGATTCGCGCGCCATCAAGCTGCAGATCGGCATATTCGCCGACCAGACCAAGGCGATCGAGATTGAAGAGCGGTTCGCCTATCTGGGCGCGGTGGAGGAGCAGGCGGTGTCGGCGCAGGGGCGCGACGCGACGCGCCTGATGCTCACGCAGCTCAAGCCTGGCGTCGCTCGCGATGATGTGCTCAATCTGGCCCGGGAACTTGGCCTGAAGGACATCATTCTGTATTAGACTTCATGGTCTAAGATGATCTTTTGATCCCCGCGTCCGGCGGCGCGGTTGCAGGGATGTTCGATTTGTTGGGTCTAAGGCAATTCGTTCTGGCGGCAGCTGCAGTTCTGGCAATGCTGGCGCCTGCGTTCGGGCAGGACTTCGATACCAAAGCGAAGTTCGCCGTTCTCATGGATTACGACAGCGGCATGCTGCTGTTCCACAAGGATGCCGACCAGCGTCTCGAGCCCGCCAGCATGGCCAAGCTCATGACGGTCGCCGTGGTCTTCAACGAGCTTCGCAACGGGCGCGTGAAGATGACGGATGCGTTCTTCATCTCCGAACATGCGTGGCGTGACGGCGGTGCGAAATCGGGCGGCTCGACCATGTTCGCGGAGCTCAACTCGAAAGTGCCGGTCGAGGACCTGCTGACCTCGGTCATCGTGCAATCAGGCAATGATGCGGCCATAGCGCTGGCGGAAGGCATTGCCGGGTCGGAATCGACCTTCGCCAACATGATGAACCGGCTGGGCGAGGAAATCGGGCTCACCGGATCGCATTTCACCAATGCGACAGGGCTGCCTGATCCGGACCAGTACTCCACGGCGCGCGACCTGGCCAATATCGCCCGGTACATCATCGGGAACTTCCCGGAATACTACCACATCTTCTCCATCCCCGAATTCACCTGGAACAAGATCCGGCAATCGAACCGCAACTCGCTGGTCGAGATGGGAATCGGCGTGGATGGTCTCAAGACCGGGCACACCGAGGCGGCCGGTTATGGCAGCGTGGTGTCGACGCCCGAGGGCGGTCGGCGGTTGATCGCGGTCGTGCACGGGCTCAAGTCCATGAACGAGAGGGCAGAGGAGGCGCGCAAGCTGCTGCTCTGGGGCACGCGCAGCTTTGACCGCATTCCGGTCTATCCCAAGGGAAAGACGGTAGGCTTCGCCAATGTCTATGGCGGGGAAGAGCCGCAGGTGCCGCTGATCGGGCGGGGCGATATCGACCTCTTCATCCCCAAGGGCGCGAGGGATTGCCCGCAGGCCACCATCACCTACAAGGGGCCGCTGCGGCCGCCGGTCGAGGAAGGCTCGCAGGTCGCTCAACTCAATATCATCTGTGGTGGGGTTGTCGTGCAGACGGCGCCGCTCTATGCCGGTGCGACCGTCAATGAGGGCGGGATCGTTCGCAAGGCCACCGACGCGCTCAAGCAGCTTGCGCTGGGGTGGCTCTGACAGGGAAATTCATGGCCGACGCACCGCAGTCCGTCAAAGCCCGGTTCATCACCTTCGAAGGCGGGGAAGGGGTGGGAAAATCCACCCAGGCCAAACGCCTGCAGGGGAACCTGCACAAGCACGGCATCGAGGCGGTGCGGACGCGCGAGCCGGGCGGTACGCCCAAGGCCGAGGCCATTCGCTCGTTCATCCTGCAGGGACGTTCCGAGAGCTGGGGTGCAGGTGCAGAGGCCGTGCTGTTTGCGGCGGCGCGGCTCGACCACGTCAACCAGCTGATTGCTCCGAATCTGGACGCAGGCAAATGGGTGATCTCCGATCGATTCCACGATTCGACGCGGGCCTATCAGGGGCTAACGGGGGGCGTTGACGAGAAGCTGATATCGGCACTCGAAGAGCTGGCGCTCAACGGGCACAAGCCGGACCTGACGCTGCTGTTGGACATGGATCCCGAGGTGGCGTTTGCGCGGGTGCGCGAGCGACAGCTTGAGGACGCGCTGGTGGCGACCGGCGATCGCTTCGAGAAGGAAGACCTCGAATGGCACCGGCGGCTGCGTGAGGGGTTCCTCCGCATTGCCGAAAACAATCGCGACCGCTGCGTGGTCGTGCTGGCGGATCGCACCGAGGACAAGCTGGAAGAGACGATCTGGCAGGCGGTCCTCGAGCACTTCCCCGAGATCGAAGCGGCAAAAACCGCGTGACCGACGATATTCCCATTCGCGAGCCCGACCAGATCGACGGCGTCCTGCTGCCTGAGCAGCAGCATGAGGTCTATGGGCACGAGGCGGCGCGCACGACCATCATGTCGCGCCTGCAAGGCGGGACTCTGCCCAATGCCGTGCTGATGCATGGCCCGCAGGGGATCGGCAAGGCGACGCTGGCCTTCAAGCTTGCGCGCGATATTTTCGTGGCCACGGGAGATGAGGACGCGCATCGCGTCGATGAGCAGGTGATGGCCGGCTCGCATCCCAACCTCTTCGTATTGAGGCGCCAGCCCAAGGACGGCAAGGGTTTCTATACGGTCATCCGGGTGGACGATATCCGTCAGCTCGTGGAAGACCTGCGCAAGACGCGGGGCAGGGCGGGCCATCGCGTCGCCATCATCGATTCGATCGATGACTGCAATGCCAGCTCAGCCAATGCGCTGCTCAAGATTCTGGAGGAGCCGCCAGCGGATACGATTTTCCTCCTGGTTTCGCATCGACCTGGTTCTCTGTTGCCGACGATCAAGTCGCGGTGCCATTCGCTGGCCATGCGGCCGTTGGCGGATGCGGATGTCCGTGCGGTGCTGGAGCGGAGTCCCGGTGCCGAGCATGCCCAGCTCGAGGCGGCGGTTGGCCTGGCGCATGGGCGACCTCGCAAGGGCTTCGAGGCCATGCTCGTGTCAGGCGACGGGACGTTGGCGGCGTTGCGCGGCTGGCTCGCCGGACCCGAGCGGTTTCCGTCGGGTGCGCATCTGGCACTGGCCGATGCGATCGCGGCAGGCTCGGATACAGCAGAGGCGGCGTTTGCGCGCGAACTCATTGTCGAATGGCTTGCCAACGAGGCAAAATCGGCGGCACTACAGGGGCCTGCGGGGCGTATCCGTCTTGCCTCTGCAACCGAGCTATGGGACAAGGCGCAGGCCCTGTTCGACGAGACAGACACCCTCAATCTCGACATGCGGCAGACGCTTACCGTCATCTTCGATGCGATCAAGCGCCACCTTTCTGAGACATTGCCCCTATCCGAGCCATCATGACCCGCAACGCCTATTACGTCACGACCGCAATCTCCTATCCCAATGGCGAGCCTCATATCGGCCACGCCTATGAGATGATCGCGACCGACGCCATGGCGCGCTGGAAGCGGCTCGAGGGGCGCGACGTCTATTTCCTGACGGGCACCGACGAGCACGGCATCAAGATGGTGCAGACGGCCGAGAAGCAGGGCATTCCGGTGCGCGATCTCGCCGACCGCAATTCCGCGCGTTTCCGCGAACTTGCCGGCGCGCTCAATCTTTCGAACGACGATTTCATCCGCACGACCGAGGCGCGCCATTATGCGGCGAGCCAGGCGATCTGGAACGCAATGGTCGCGGCGGGCGACATCTACGAGGGCAAGTACGAGGGCTGGTATTCGGTCCGCGACGAGGCCTATTTCGACGAGTCCGAACTCACCGCCGGCGAGGGCGGCAAGAAGTTTGCGCCATCGGGTGCGCCGGTGGAGTGGGTAGAAGAGCCCAGCTATTTCTTCCGCCTCTCGGCCTTCGCGGAACGGCTGCTCAAGCATTACGACGACAATCCGGATTTCATCGGCCCCAATGAGCGTCGCAACGAGATCGTCGCTTTCGTCAAGCGCGGGCTCGATGACGTCTCGATTTCGCGCACGACGTTCGACTGGGGCATTCCGGTACCCAACGTGCCGGGACACGTGATGTATGTGTGGGTTGACGCGCTGACCAATTACATGACCGGCGTGGGCTATCCCGACACCAATAGCGAGCTGTTCCAGCGGTATTGGCCGGCGGACCTCCACGTTATCGGCAAGGACATCACGCGCTTCCACACCATCTACTGGCCGGCTTTCCTGATGAGCGCCGGGCTGCCGCTGCCGCGCAAGGTTTTCGCGCACGGCTTCATCACCGTGGACGGTCGGAAGATGAGCAAGTCGCTCGGCAACGTCATCGAGCCGTTCGCACTGGTCGAGGAATTCGGCGCCGATCCGGTGCGTTATTTCTTCCTGCGCGAAGTCAGCTTCGGCAATGACGGCGACTATAGCCGCGACAAGTTCGTCAACCGCTCCAACGCGGACCTGGCCAACGACCTGGGTAACCTGGCGCAGCGCTCGCTCTCGATGATCAACAAGAACTGCGAGGCGAAGGTGCCGGAAGTCGGCGCCTATACGGAGGCCGATCGCGCGGTGCTGGATCTGGCGGCCGATGCAACGGCCCGGGCCGTGAAGGCCATGAACGAGCAGCTCGTGCATGAGGCCGTCGCGGCGATCTGGGAAGTGGTGAGCGAAGCTAACCGCTATTTCGCGGGCCAAGAGCCGTGGGCGCTCAAGAAGACCGACCTGGTCCGGATGGGCACGGTGCTCTATGTGACGGCCGAGGTGATCCGGCGGGTGACGATCCCGGCGCTTGCCTTCATTCCGGAATCGGCTGGGAAGATCCTGGATAGCCTCAACGTGCCGGCGGACAAGCGTCTGCTCGCTCATGCCAATGACGGCTCCGCGTTGGTGCCGGGTACCGACCTGCCGGTGCCGCAGCCGGTGTTCCAGCGCTTCGAGCGGAACAAGGCCGAGTAAGATGCTGATCGACAGCCATTGCCACCTCGATTTCGAGGCTCTGGCCGCCGACCGGCCGGGCGTGCTTGCGCGTGCCCGCGCAGCTGGCGTCACCGGCATCGTCACGATCAGCACTTGGGTCGAGAAGTTCGCCGAGATCTCCCGCATTGCCGAGGAGAGCGAGGGCGTGTGGTGCTCGGTCGGCACGCATCCGCACAATGCCGACCAGGAGCTGCATATCCAGGTGGCGGACCTGGTTCGCTTGTCAGCGCACCCCAAATGCGTGGCGATCGGGGAAGCGGGGCTCGACTATTTCTACGACAATGCGCCGCGCGAGGCACAAGCCGAAGGCTTTCGGCGGCATATCGCGGCAGCGCGCGAGACGCAGTTGCCACTGGTGATCCATAGCCGGTCAGCTGATGAAGACATGGCGGCGATCCTCGAGGAGGAGACGGCGAAGGGGGCGTTCCCATTCGTGCTGCACTGCTTCTCGTCGGGAGCAGCTTTGGCACGCGCCGGGCTTGCCCTGGGCGGCTACCTGTCGTTCTCAGGCATCCTGACGTTCCGAAACGCCGAGGAAATCCGAGATGTCGCTGCCTTCGCGCCGGCTGACCGCATTCTCGTCGAGACCGATGCACCCTATCTCGCGCCGATCCCGCATCGCGGGCAATCGAACGAGCCGAGCTTCGTGCGGTTTACCGCTGAGAAGCTGGCAGAGGTTCGCGGCGTGAACCTGACCGAGATTGCCGAGCAGACCACGCGCAACTTCGCCCGTCTGTTCTCCAAGACGGGCCTCTGACATGCCGGCTGCCCAACGTATCGTCGCCACGATCCTGGGCTGCGGCTCTTCGGGCGGGGTGCCGCGTGTTGGCAATGGCTGGGGCGATTGCGATCCGGCCAATCCGCGAAACCGCCGACGGCGCTGCTCGCTGCTGATCGAGGGCTTTTCGGACGTTTCGGATACGCCGACCCGTGTCATTGTGGATACGGGCTGCGACCTGCGCGAGCAGCTACTTGATGCGGAAGTCGATCGGGTCGATGCGGTGTTCTACACGCATGAGCATGCCGACCATACGCATGGCATCGATGACCTTCGGGTGCTGGCGCTGAACAGCATGAAGCGCGTAGACGTCTATTATTCGGCGGTCACCGGGGCGCGGCTGCATGAGGCGTTCCGCTATTGCTTCGTGACGGCGGAGGGGAGCGGGTATCCGCCGATCCTCAATGGGCACGTCATTGCGCCGGAGCAGGAAATCACCATCGATGGGCCGGGCGGCTCGATCACGGTTCGTGCCTTCGATCAGGAGCATGGGGATATTCGGTCGCTCGGTTTTCGCGTGGGCGGCTTTGCCTATTCTTGCGATCTTTCGGGCATTCCGCAGCAGTCACTTGCCGCCGTTTCGGGGCTGGATGTCTGGGTTATCGACGCGCTGCGGCCGACGCCGCATCCGAGCCATCTGAGCCTACCGGAATCCCTCGACCTCATCGATCGGCTGAAGCCGCGCCATGCGGTGCTGACCAATCTTCACGTCGACATGGACTATGCGACGGTCGAGCGGATTACGCCGCACAATGTCGTGGCGGCCTATGACGGGCTGCGGATCGACGTGACGACCGGATCGATCCTGCGCTAGTTCGCGACATGTCCCGACACGACGCCTGGTGCTAGGCTGGCTTAGCGATGGAAACGTCGCTGGAGCACCGATCCGGGAGTTCGACAGATGAATCGTCTGCAAGGCAAAGTCGCTGTGGTTACGGGCGCCGCGCTGGGCATTGGCGCAGCGGTGGCGCGCAAGCTGGCGGAGGAGGGCGCTTCAGTGCTCCTCACCGACCTCAAGGAAAGCGGGGGCATGAGCCTCGCAGCCGAGCTGGGCGGCTCGGCGATGTTCCTGCGACATGACGTAACGCAGGAAGAGCAGTGGGAAGCGGTGATGGGCCAGGCGCTCGACCGGTTCGGCCATGTCGACGTGTTGGTCAACAATGCCGGCGTCGGCTTCGGTAGTGCGCCGGAGGACCAGACGCTCGACGATTGGCACAAGCTGATGCGCGTCAATCTGGATGCTGTTTTCCTTGGCACGAAGCACGCCATCCGAGTGATGAAGAAGGTCAAGCCGGCAGGAGCGGGCGGTTCGATCATCAACATGTCCTCGATCGAGGGGTTGGTCGGCGATCCGACGCTCGGCGCCTACAATGCTTCCAAGGGCGGAGTGCGGCTCTATACAAAATCGGTCGCGCTCTATTGCGCGCAGAACAGGCTCGGTATTCGGGTCAATTCGGTGCATCCCGGCTATATCCTGACGCCGATGGTGGAGAACGCCATTGCCGCGGCATCTAATCCCGACGCGATGCGGCAGCATCTGGTGGGCCTGCATCCCGTGGGGCATCTGGGTGAGCCGGATGATATCGCCTGGGGCGTGGTTTATCTCGCCTCGGACGAGTCCAAGTTCGTCACCGGCTCGGAACTGGTGATCGATGGTGGCTACACCGCGCAATAGGCGACCTAGCGCAAGGCGCGCAGGGCGTTGAAGATCACGATGATATCGATGGCCTCCTGGAGCAAGGCACCCTGCACGGGAGGCAGATAGCCTAGCGCCGCTGCGATCATGCCGGCGAAGGAGAGACCGAGACCGACGAAGACACTCTGCTTCGCGATGCCCAGCGATCGGTGTGCGATCTTGAGTGCTTCGACCAGTGGGCTGAGCTTGTCGACCAGCAGCACGAGGCCGGCTGCCTCCGAGGATGCGGCCGTGCCGCGGGCACCCATGGCGACGCCGACATCGGCGGCAGCCAGGGCCGGGGCGTCGTTGACGCCGTCGCCGACCATGAGCACGGGGCCGTGCTCGCGCTCGGCGGAAACGACGGCGACCTTCTGGTCCGGCGTGAGGTCACCCCGGGCATCGTCCAGATGCAGTTCTCGGCGAAACTCGTCAACGACGTCCTGACGATCGCCGGAGGCGAGGGTGATGCGTTTGATGCCCGCCTGTCGGAGGCTGTCGAGGAGGGACTGTGCGTCATCCCGCATCGGGTCGGCCATGACGATGATGCCGGCTACGGCGCCATCCACCGCTACGGCGACCACGGCCTGGCCGGGCTTGAGGCCATCGCGGAAGGTGGTGGGATCGCCGCTGGCGCTTTTGGAGCGGACATAGCCACTGCCGCCGACGACGACGCGATGGCCATCTATGACGCCCTCCAGTCCGGCCCCTGCGTCTTCCACGACGGAGGTCGGCAGGACGAGCTGGAGGCCACGGGCCTTCGCGGCCTCGATGAGGGAGGTTGCCATGACGTGCGTCGAGGCCTGGTCGAGCGAGGCGGCCAGGCGGAGCAGTTCGTCGGGTGCGCGGCCGGGTGCGGAGCGCACATCTTCGATTTCGGGATAGCCACGGGTCAGCGTGCCGGTCTTGTCGAGTACGGCAGTGCGAACCTGGGCGAGAGCCTCAAGCACGTCGCCGCCCTTGATCAACGCGCCGATCCTGGCCGAACGCGACACGCCGGAGATGATGGCCACGGGGACGGCGATGATGAGCGGGCAGGGAGTCGCCACCACCAGAACGGCCACGGCACGGCGCGCGTCGCCTGAAAAATACCAGGCTGCGACGGCCAGCACGACCGTGACGATCAGGAACACCATGGCGTAGCGATCGGCGAGGCGGGTCATCGGCGCCTTGCTTTCCTGTGCCGACTGCACCAGGCGAACGATGGCAGCGTAGGTGCTTTCGGAGGCCGGACGGGTGGCGACCATGTCGAACGTCGGGCCGGTATTAGTGCTGCCACTGAGGGCTTCCTCATCGACCTGCCGCTGGACGGGCAGGGGTTCGCCGGTGAGCGCGGATTGATCGAGGACGGCTACGCCTTGTGACACCTTGCCGTCTACAGGGAGCACCTCGCCATGACGGATCATCAGCCGGTCGCCGGGGTGGAGGGCTGCAATGGGTGTTTCGACCAGGCCGCCATCCTGGTAGCGCATGGCGCTGTGGGAGACGCGGCCGATGAGAGCCGTCATCTCGCGACGCGCGCGGCCAGAGGCGAAGTCCTCAAGCAACTGCCCGCCGGCATACATGAGCGCCACGACATTGGCCGCCAGGCTTTCTCCGATGATGAGGGCCGACACCATCGACAGGGCGGCCACGACATCAAGGCCGACATCGCCCGCACGCAACGAACGCCATATCTGCAGCAGGAGCGCCAGCAGGACGGGAAGCGTGGCGACCGACCAGACGATACGTGGCAGCTCGGGCGATATCAGATTGGCGGCAAAACCGGCGGCGATGCCCAGCGCGGCGATGGCGACGAGAATTTGGCTGGAGTGATTTCGCAACACAGCAAACATGCGCAGGAATCCCATTGGCTTATGCCATAGTGTGGGGCAGGCTTCGTGCTGTCCAGCGTGGCTGTCGTTTAGTGGAGGCTCGGGAAGTGGCTCTCAATCGCGAGTGGCATCTTGCGCATCGCATGCCGCCGAATGCTACGCTTGACCAGCGGATAGACTGGCATCTCGAGCATGCCCGCGAATGCGGTTGCCGGGAGCTTCCGGCCGGCGTGGTGAAGGCGCTAAAGGCGCGCGGCATAGCCATGCCGGTACGCAAGAGCACATAGCCTGAGGGTTATACATTGGGGCGGGCTTTTCATTTTATCGAGAGCTAGGCCTACGGCAGATTGAAGCTCGGCAAGGCGCGCCAGATCAAGGCGCCCGCATATGCTCGCCTTCACGCATAACCAAACACATCGTGCTATGAGCGCGAAGCCAAGGCAGGAGGATTCTATGAAGACGTTTTTCGTTGCGGCACTCGCAACTGCGCTGCTGACCGGCACCGCACTTGCCGATACCATCAAAGTCGGCGTGATCGGGCCGTTCTCGGGTCCGTTCGCCCTGCAGGGCAAGAATTTCCAGGCCGGCATCCAGGCCTACCAGGCGCTCAACGGCGATAGCGTCGGCGACCACAAGGTCGAGATCGTCTACCGCGACGTGCCGCAGGCCGATCCCGCCCAGTCGGCCGCGCTTGCCCAGGAACTCGTGGTCAAGGAAGGCGTGCAGTACCTGGCCGGATTCTATTTCACACCCGACGCGATGGCGGCCGCGCCGCTGCTCGAGCAGGCCAACGTGCCCATGGTGATCTTCAACGCCGCGACGTCGGCGATCGTCACCAAGAGCCCCTATGTGGTGCGGACCTCGTTCACGACCTGGCAGACTTCTGCCCCAATGGCCAAGGTGGCAAAGGCCAACGGCATCGAGAAGGTCATTACGGTTGTTTCCGATTATGGCCCGGGCGTCGACGCGGAGACCGCGTTCAAGACCACGTTCGAGGGCGAGGGCGGCACGGTGGTCGAGACCATCCGCATGCCGCTTTCGACCAACGATTTCAGCCCCATCATGCAGCGCGTCAAGGATAGCGGCGCGCAGGCGGTGTTCGCGTTCCTGCCGTCGGGTCCCACCACGCTTGGCTTCGTCAAGTCGTACAACGAGAACGGGCTCAAGGATGCCGGCGTGACGTTGCTGGCGCCGGGCGACCTGACCCAGGAATCCGACCTGCCGGCGCTTGGCGATTCCGCGCTCGGGCTCCTCACCACGTTCCATTATGCGGTGTCGCACGACTCGCCCGAGAACAAGGCGTTCGTGGAGGCCGCGGGCAAGGCGATCGGAAATCCGGCCGAACTGAGCTTCCCGGCGGTCGGCGCGTTCGATGGCATGCACGTCATCTACAAGATGATCGAGGCCACGGGCGGCAAGCAGGACGCCAAGGCGGCCGTCGACGCGGTCAAGGGCCTGGCCTGGACCAGCCCGCGCGGCCCGGTCGAGATCGATCCGGAGACCCGCCACATCACGCAGAACATCTATCTGCGCGAGGTCGAGAAGGCTGCGGACGGCACGTATATCAACAAGGAAATCCAGACTTTCGAGAAGCAGGGTGATCCGGGGCTGGCCGCCGCCAAGTAAGCTGCCTCGCGGCGAAGCACAGGGATGTCCGGATCGCCGGGCGTCCCCATAAGGAAAGCGCATGCAAACCGTACTCAGCATCGGCACGGACGCACTGGCTTACGGCATGGTGCTGTTCGTGATCTGCATCGGTCTGTCCGTGACGATGGGCCTGATGAAGGTCGTCAACCTGGCGCACGGCGCCTTCGCCATGATCGGCGGCTATATCGCCTCCTACGCAACCCGCGACATGGGGTTGCCTTATGGCGTGGCGGTGATGGCGGCGGTCGTAGGCACCATCATCATCGCCATTCCGCTCGAGCGACTGCTCTATCGGCGCATCTATGGCGCGCCGCAGCTGACGCAGGTGCTCATGACTATCGGGCTGACCTTCGCCATCATCGGCATCGCCAACTTCGTCTTCGGGCCGACCCTCAAGACCATTCCGCTGCCATCCGAGCTTTCAGGGCCGGTCAATATCGGCTTTCGCACTATCGCGGCACACAAGTTGTTCGTCATCGCCTGTGGCGTCATCGTGGCGGGTGGCCTCTGGTTTCTCATCGAACGCACATCGTTCGGGGTGCGCCTGCGCGCCTCGGTGGATGACGCCGCAATGGCGGGGGCGCTCGGCGTACGGACGGCGGCCATCTACGCCATCAGCTTTGCCGTCGCGGTGGGGCTCGCAGCGTTCGGCGGCGTGGTCGGCGCGGAGCTGCTGCCAATCGAGCCCTACTATGCCATGCGCTACATGGTGACGTTCCTGGTCGTCGTTTCGGTGGGCGGGGCAGGGTCCATTCCGGGTGCACTCATCGCCTCGCTGCTGCTGGGCGCCATCGAGACGACGGGACGCTACCTCATGCCCGAGATGGGAGAGTTTTTCTTCTACCTGGCGGTGATCGTGATCGTCTGCATCTTCCCGCGCGGACTCCTGGGGCGGGCGCAATGACCGACCTCGCCCAATCCGCTCCGGCCTCCATGGCCACGACGTCGAGCCGCCTCAAGCGCGATGCGCTGGCGATTGCCATCATCATCGCGGTCGCCGCAGTCGGCTTCTTCCTCTTTCCCAACAACCTGGCGCTGCTGAGCCGCATCGTGATCATGATGCTCATCGTGCTCTCGCTGGACCTGGTGACCGGCTATGGCGGCATCGCCACGCTGGGCCAGGCCGCGATCTCCGGCTCGGGCGCCTATGCAGCCGGTATCGCGGCGGCGCATTTCGGCATCGTCGATCCGCTGGCCATGCTGGCGGTCGGCGCCGCCGGCGGAGCGTTGGCGGGGCTGGTTTCGAGCGTCATCATCCTGCGCGGCCACGGACTGGCGCAACTGGTGCTCTCCATCGCCATCGTGCAACTCGCCCACGAGGCGGCAAACAAGGCATCGGCATGGACCGGCGGCAGCGACGGTCTCTCGGGGATCGCGCCTTCTCCGGTCTTCGGCATGTTCCAGTTCGACCTCTGGGGCCGCACCACTTTCTTCCTGGCTGTAGCGCTGCTGATCGTTGTGTTCTTCCTCCTGCGCCTCATCATGCGCTCGCCCTTCGGCATGTTGTGCCGGGCGATCAAGGAAGATCCGGTGCGCGTCCGCGCCATGGGGGCCGCGGTCAAGCCGACGCTCATCAAGCTCTACGTGCTGTCCGGCGCAGTGGCAGGGCTCGGCGGGGCGCTCCACGCCATCTCGACCCGCGTGGTCGGGCTCGACAGTGTCTCTTTCAACCTGTCGGCCGAGGCGCTGGTGATGTTGGTGCTGGGCGGTACCGGAAACCTCTTTGGAGCCATGATCGGCACGCTGGTCTTCGTCTGGTTCGAAGACCTCGTCTCCTCGATCAATCCCTTCCACTGGCTGACCATGGTCGGCGTGCTGCTCGCCGCCGTCGTGCTCTTTGCGCCGCGCGGCCTCACGGGTGCCGCGGAGGACATCTACCGGCGCCTGCGCCGTGATAGGGAGGCGAGCAAATGAACCCGGTATTTGCCGTCGAGCACCTCGAAAAGCACTTTGGCGGTCTGCGGGTCACCCAGGACGTTTCCCTCGCCATGGGGCAGGGCGATCGCATCGCTCTGATCGGCCCCAACGGCGCGGGCAAGACGACCTTCGTCAATCTCGTTACCGGCCAGATAAAGCCTGATGGCGGGCGGGTGCTGCTCGGGGGCGAGGACGTGACGCGCCTCAGCGCTACCCAGCGCGTCCGCAAGGGATTGGTCCGCACCTTCCAGGTGACGCGGCTCTTTTCCGAGATGACGCCCGAAGAGCATGTCGCACTCGCCCTGGTTCAGCGTGAGGGCAAGTCGGGGCGCCTCTTCGGCACCTATGCCGACATGCCGGTGGTCGTCTCGGAGACGCGGGATATCCTCGGCACGCTCGGCCTGCTCAAGGTGTCGCAGGAAAAGGTCCGGGAGATCGCATACGGGCAGCAGCGTCTCCTCGAGATTGCGCTTGCCATGGCCCTGCGTCCGAAGGTGCTGCTGCTTGACGAGCCGGCGGCCGGGGTGCCGCATTCCGATACAGTGCTGATCGAGAACGCCCTGGCGCAGTTGCCACCAGAGCTGGCTGTGCTGATGATCGAGCACGACATGGATTTCGTCTTCCGTTTCGCCCAGCGCGTTGTCGTGCTGGCGGCGGGAGCCATCATATTCGACGGCACGCCCCAGGAGGTTGCCGCCGACTCGCGCGTGCGCGAGGCTTATCTGGGGAGCTATGCCGATGCCCGCAGCGTCGCTTGAGGTGTCTGGGCTGACCGCCGGCTACGGGCCGACGCGTATCCTCGAAGACGTGTCGTTCTCGATTCCCGCCGGTAGGCGCGTCGCTGTGCTCGGACGCAACGGCGTCGGCAAGTCGACGCTTTTCGCCACCATAGCGGGCCAGACCCGACGCTATGGCGGCCGCATCGCCCTCGGCGGGGCCGACCTGACCGAGCTGCCAGGCTCGGGGCGGGCGCTCAAGGGATTGGGCTATGTCCCCCAGACGCGCGCGATCTTCAAGTCGTTGACCGTCGAGGAAAACCTCCTCGTCGGCTTAAAGGACCGTCCGCGCTCTGCGATCCAGGATGCCTATGCCATGTTCCCTCGTCTCCTCGATCGGCGCAGGAATTTGGGTTCGCAACTCTCTGGTGGCGAACAACAAATGCTCACAACGGCTCGATCGATACTCGGCCAGCCGTCGGTATTGTTGCTCGATGAGCCGCTGGAGGGGCTGGCCCCCGTCATCTGCGACGAACTTATGGCTGCGTTCGCCGCGCTCGCCGCAACCGGCGCCATGACCATCCTGATGATCGAGCAACGCATCCAGGCGGCCCTCGCCTTTGCCGAAGACGTGCTTATCCTCGAGCGCGGGCAGATCGCATGGACCGGCACGCCGGCACAGCTGGAGAGCGAGCCAGACACGGTGGAGCGCCTGCTTAGCGTGGCCCACTAGCACCTAACGGCGCTCGAAGCCCGTTGCGACATCACGGATGGACTGGATCAGCGCCTGGGCAGCGAACGACTGCGCGGTATCTGTCCGCGTAGTCAGCCCGACCGGACCGAGTGTTTCGGAGGTGTCGATGGGCAGCAGGGCCAGTTGTCCATCCGCAACGTCCTCGGCCACGACGCCTTCGGAAATGATCCAGACGGCATCCGAGAGCCGCGTAAAGCTTCGCCCAAACGCGTTGGAGACGGTCTCGATCTCGTCGCGCACATTGCTGACCCCATGCGCCAGCAGCAGGCGCTGCACGAAGGGGCGGATGACGGAATCCGGCGTGGGCATGAGCGTCTGGTAGGGCTCGATCATCGAAAGCTCGAAACGGGGCTCGGCGAGCAGCGGGTGGCCCGGCCGGACGACGAACACGACTTTTTCCGAATAAAGGTGCTCGAAAGCCAGGCCGGTCATGGCATCCGGATCGGCCATGCGGCCGATGACCAGGTCCACGTCGCCCATCCGTAGCAGCGACAGCAGATAGGCGTTGGGTCCGGTGATGATCCGCGTGGTTGCCGGCAGGTGCTGGTCGGTGAAGCGCTTCACCGACGGTGGCAGGATGCGCGCCGAGACGGTGGGCAAGGCACCGACCTTGACGATCTCCTGCGCCTGCGCGCTTCCCAGGCTGTCGATACCCTGGCGAAGGGCGGTAAAGCTCGTGCTCGCGTAGCGCTGGAACACTTCGCCGGACGGGGTCAGGAAGAGATTGCGGCGGCTGCGATCGAAGAGGGCCACGCCCACGATCTCCTCGAGCTCCTGGATGGTCTTGGAGGCCGCGGGCTGGCTCATGTTGAGGGCATCGGCCGCCTTCACCACGCTCTTGAGCCGCGCCACCTCCAGGAAGCACGCGATGTGCCGCAGTTTTACACGCGGATCGATGGGACGTTTGGCCAAGGCAAAATCCTGCGGTTATGTTTCGTTGCGGCGCAAAACACCCGAAAACCTTTGAGTTGCCGCGTACAAGCGCTACAACTTGTGGTTCGGAAGATGAACCGGCGCCCTACCATTCATATGCCACAGGTTATGAGTGACGGTGAACTAATCATTTTACTGCGTGCGTTTGAGCGCCTTAAATCCAGGGCGACCAAAGGCCGGACCGACTTATGATTTTCGCCAGGATCAACGGCATCAATATACACCTGCGGGTTAGTGGGGTTGCTGACGGCCGCGTCGTGGTTCTCTCCAATTCGCTCGGCACTGACGCGCGGATATGGGACGCGGTCATCGAGCGGCTTTCGGATCGCTACCGCGTCATCTCCTATGACCAGCGCGGACACGGCCTCAGCGACGCACCCAGTGCCCCCTACAGGCTGGATGACCATGTTGCGGACCTCGAGGGGCTGGCGGACTTTCTCGGCCTCGCCGAGTTCGCCCTTGCCGGGGTTTCTGTCGGCGGCCTCATCGCGCAGGGCTTTGCGCTGCGCAACGCCCATCGCCTCAAGGCTTTGGTCCTTTGCGACACTGCCGCCCGGATCGGCGACGACGCTACCTGGAACAACCGCATCGCCGCTATTCGCGCCAATGGTATCGCCTCGATCAGCGATGCCATCATGGCGCGCTGGTTCGGGCCGCAATTCCGCGCCGAACATGCCGCCGACTATGCCGGATGGCGCAACATGCTCGTTCGTTCCCCTGTCGAAGGCTATATCGGCACCTGCGCGGCGCTCCGCGATGCGGACCTGCGCGGTCAGGTCGGCTCGATCGGCCTGCGCACGCTGGTGGTCGTCGGCGAGCACGACCAGTCGACGCCTCCCGAGGTGGTGCGAGCCACCGCGGAGCTCCTGCCCAACACCCGGTTCGAGATCATGGCCGGGGTCGGGCACATTCCTTCCATCGAGCAGCCTGAAAGGCTGGTGGAGCTCATGCTCAACTATTTCCGCGAGGTCGGCTATGTCTGACGAGAGCCCGAAATATCGGCAGGGTATGGTGACGCGCCGTTCGGTGCTCGGCGACGCGCATGTCGATGGCGCCCTGGCGCGGCAGACCGAGTTCGACGCCGATTTCCAGACGTTCATCACCGAGACGGCCTGGGGCGATCTGTGGTCGCGTCCGGGCATTTCGCGGCGCGAGCGCTCCATGCTCACCATAGCCTTGCTGGCCGCGCTGGGGCACGATGAGGAAGTGGCCATGCATGTGCGCGCCACGGCCAATACCGGCGCCAGCCCCGCCGATATCCGCGAAGCGCTCATGCATGTTGCCGTCTATGCCGGCGTGCCTGCCGCCAACCGTGCCTTCCGCATCGCGCGCGATGAACTGGCGAAGACCGGTCGGCTAACAAGGGAGGAGAGCGGAGCATGACCGACCCCGTGACTTTGCCGGGAGAGCAGGGCGCCTATTACCCGCGCGACCGTGACTGGCATCCACCGGCCTTCACCGCCGACTACAAGAGTTCGGTCCTGCGCTCGCCCAAGCACGCGCTGATCTCGATGGGCCAGACCGCCTCCGAGCTGACCGGCCCGACCTTCGGCCACGTCAAGCTCGGCGCGCTCGATAACGACCTCATCCGCAATTACAGCCAGGATGGCACCGAGGCCATCGGCCAGCGCCTCATCGTCTATGGCCAGGTGATCGACGAAAACGCCCGGCCGGTGCCGCATACGCTGGTCGAGTTCTGGCAGGCCAATGCCGGCGGCCGCTACCGCCACAAGCGCGAGGGGTATCTCGCGCCGCTCGATCCCAATTTCGGCGGCTGTGGACGCGCCATCACCGACGAGAACGGCTACTACCATTTCCGCACCATCAAGCCGGGCGCCTATCCCTGGCCGAACCGCGGCAATGACTGGCGGCCGGCCCATATCCACTTTTCCATCTTCGGCCTCGCCTTCACGCAGCGCCTCATCACCCAGATGTATTTCGAGGGCGATCCGATGATCTGGCAGTGCCCGATCGTGGGTGGCGTGCCCAATCCGGACGGCATCGAGCAGCTCATCGCCCGGCTAGACCGCCACAACACGACGCCCATGGACGCCTTGGCCTATCGCTTCGACATCGTGCTACGCGGCCGCCGTTCCACGCTCTTCGAGAACAAGCTGGAGGGCAATTGATGCTCAACCGCATTGCGCCCCTCAAAGAAACGCCGTCCCAGACCGGTGGCCCCTACGTCCATATCGGCCTCGTCCCGAGCTTTTCCGAACTCCATGTCTTCCAGGACGGCGATCTTGGCGCCACCATGCTTACGCCGGAAACCAAAGGCGAGCGCATCGTGGTCACCGCCAACGTCTATGACGGCAGCGGCTTGCCGCTGATCGACGCCGTGGTGGAAGTCTGGCAGGCCGATGCGGACGGCTCTCACGTCGCCGCCATGTCGCCTCGGTCCAATTCCGCGCCGGCTTTCACCGGCTGGGGCCGGCAGGCCACGGATATCTCGGGGCAGGTTAGGTTCGAGACGATCAAGCCGGGCAGGGTGTCCGGCCCCGACGGCAAGCCGATGGCGCCGCACCTCACCCTCTGGATCGTGGCGCGCGGCATCAATACCGGGCTGCACACGCGTCTCTATTTCGACGACGAGCGCGAGGCCAATGCGGGCGACTTCGTCCTCAACCGCATCATGGACCCGCGCCGCCGCCAGACGCTCATCGCCGCCCGCGATGCACAAGGCGGCATGCCGCACTATCACCTCAATATTCGCCTGCAAGGCGATGATGAAACTGTGTTTTTCGATATCTAGGCTTTGAGATGACCCAGTTCCTGAGCCTCGCCGACGCGGTGAGGCAGAACCTCAAGCATGGCAACATCGTTGCCTTCGAGGGGTTCACGCACCTCATCCCCGTCGCAGCCGCCCACGAGGCGATCCGGCAGGGCATCAAGGACCTGACGCTGCTGCGAATGACGCCGGACATCGTCTATGACCAGATGATCGGCATGGGTCTGGCCCGAAAGGTGATCTTCTCCTATGCCGGCAATCCCGGCGTGGGGCTGCTGCGCCGCATGCGTGACGCCATCGAGAACCAGTTCCCCCGCGCCATCGAAACCGTCGAGCACTCGCACTCGGCTATGGCCCAGGCCTACGAAGCCGGCGCCGCGGGCCTGCCGCTCGCGGTCTTCCGTGGCTACAAGGGCGCCGACCTGCCCAAGGTCAATCCCGAGATCAAGTCCATCACCTGCCCCTTCACCGGCGAGGAACTTGCCGCCGTACCCGCGCACCGGCCCGACGTGACGTTCATCCACGCCCAGAAGGCCAACCGTAAAGGCGATGTGCTGATCGAGGGCATTATCGGCGTCCAGAAGGAAGCGGCGCTGGCCGCCAGGCGTGTCGTGGTGACAGTCGAGGAGGTGGTGCCGGACTTCAAGGGCCTGCACCCGAACCTGACGATCCTGCCGAACTGGACCATCGACGCCATCGCCGTGGTCCCCGGGGGCGCGCACCCGTCCTACACCCACGGCTATTACGAGCGCGACAACGCCACCTATCTGGAATGGGACAAAATCTCCGCCGACCGCGACCTCTTCGCAGGCTGGATGCGCGAGAACGTGCTGGAGGTGGGGCCGGAGGTGTTCGCGAAGCGGGTCGAGGGCTTGAGGTCGTGATGACGAGCATGTGGCGTTCCCCCCTCCCAGCCTCCCCCGCAACGGGGGAGGTGCGGATCGAGGCTGTAGCAACGCTCCCGCCTGTATCTGGATCGAAACACCTCCCCCGTTGCGGGGGAGGATGGGAGGGGGGGGAGCCCCGATCTCCTGACAACCGACAGGAACCCCACCCATGACCGAATTCACCGCCACCGAAATGATGACCATTGCCGCCGCCCGTGCGCTCGGCAATGACGACGTCTGCTTCGTCGGCATCGGCGCCCCGTCCGCCGCTTGCAACGTCGCGCGGCTTACCCACGCGCCCGACATCACCCTCATCTACGAAAGCGGCACCATTGGCACGGCGCCGGATGTGCTGCCGCTCTCCATCGGCGATGGCGAGTTGTGCGAGACGGCCGTAACCACCGTGGCCGTGCCCGAGATGTTCCGCTGCTGGCTGCAGGGCGGCCGTATTTCCATCGGCTTCCTCGGCGCTGCCCAACTCGACAAGTTCGGCAACATCAACACCACCGTCATCGGCGACTACCATCACCCGAAAGTCCGCCTGCCGGGCGGGGGCGGGGCACCGGAGATCGCCACCTCCTGCGGGGAGATCTACATCACCCTCAAGCAGGCCACGCGCTCGATGGTCGAGAAGATCGACTTCTTCACCTCCTATGGCCACGGCAACGGCTATGACGACCGCCAGAAGCTCGGCATCACCACCAAGGGGCCGACGCTGCTCATCACGGACCTGGCCATCTGGAAGCCGGACCCGGTGACCAAGGAATTCACAGTTGTCTCCATGCACAAGGGCGTCACCCGCGAAATGGTGCAGGAAACCTGCGGGTGGACGGTCAAGTTCGCCGACCATGTTGCCGAAACCCCGGAGCCGACCGCGCTAGAACTCGCGACGCTGCGCGACCTCCAGTCTCGCACCGCAGCCGCCCATGGCGGCACCAGGGAGAAGGCCGATGCCTGAAGCCTTTATCTGCGCTTATCTGCGCACGCCTATCGGCCGTTTCGGCGGCGCGCTGTCGTCGGTGCGCGCCGACGACCTCGGCGCCATTCCGCTCAAGGCGCTGATGGAGCGGCACGGCGGCGTCCATTGGGAGGCCATCGATGACGTGATCTTTGGCTGCGCCAACCAGGCCGGCGAGGACAATCGCAACGTCGCCCGCATGAGCTCGCTTCTTGCTGGGCTACCGGTCGGCGTCTCCGGTACTACCATCAATCGCCTCTGCGGCTCGGGCATGGATGCCGTCATCACCGCCGCCCGCGCCATCCGAGCAGGCGAGGCCGATATCGTCATCGCCGGCGGCGTCGAATCCATGAGCCGCGCGCCCTTCGTGCTGCCGAAGGCGGACAGCGCCTTTTCGCGCAACGCGGAAATCTACGATACCACCATCGGCTGGCGCTTTATCAATCCGTTGATGAAATCTCAGTACGGTATTGATTCAATGCCGGAAACTGGCGAGAACGTCGCTGCAGACTTTTCAGTGTCCCGCGCCGATCAGGATGCTTTCGCCGCCCGCAGCCAGCAAAAGGCCGCGGCCGCCCAGGCGAGCGGGCGTCTCGCCCGGGAGGTCGTTCCGGTAACGATCCCAAAGAAGAAAGGCGATCCCGTCATCGTCGACAAGGATGAGCACCCGCGCGGCGATACCACCGTCGAGGTGCTCGCCAAGCTCCCGACGCCGTTCAGAAAGGACGGCGGCACGGTGACTGCCGGTAACTCCTCGGGCGTCAACGATGGCGCCGCTTCGCTCATCATCGCGAGCGAGGAGGCGGCTCGCCGTCACGGCCTCACGCCAATCGCCCGCATCCTTGGTGGCGCTGCCGCCGGCGTGCCGCCGCGCATCATGGGCATGGGGCCGGCGCCCGCCACGCGAAAACTCTGCGCCCGGCTCGGCCTCCGGCCGCAGGATTTCGATGTCATCGAACTCAACGAGGCCTTTGCCAGCCAGGGCATCGCCGTGTTGCGCGAACTCGGCATCGCCGAAGACGCACCGCACGTAAACCCCAATGGCGGCGCCATCGCCCTCGGTCACCCCCTCGGCATGAGCGGCGCCCGCATTACAGGAACAGCGGCCCTGGAGCTCTCGCTCACAGGCAGGAAACTTGCCTTGGCGACGATGTGCATCGGCGTAGGCCAGGGCATCGCCGTCGCGCTGGAGCGGGGTTAGCCGTCACGGCTTGACGCCCTGACACCGCCCTCGCAAACTCTGGCCAACCGAGGACCATCCATGCCCAACCGCCTTCTCGACGCCCTGGTCGGCGACGCCGAACTCGCCGCGCTGTTCAGTGACGAGGCGGAAATCTCCGGCATCCTCGCCTTCGAGAAAGCCTTGGCCCAGGCTGAGGCAGATGTCGGGATGATCTCCGATGCTGCCGCCAGCGCGATTGCCACCGCATGCGATGGCTTCAAGCCGGATTATGCCGCGCTGGAGACGGGCACCGCTCGCGATGGCGTGGTGGTGCCCGAACTCGTCCGGCAGTTGAGGGAGGCCGTTCGCCCCGAGCACGGCAAATCCGTGCATTTCGGGGCAACCAGCCAGGATGCCATCGACACGAGCCTCGTCCTCCGGCTTGCCAAGGCCATGATCATCATCGAGGACCGACTCGCGGCCCTCGGCCGATCGCTGCAGGATCTCACGAGCCGCTTCGGCAGCCTGCCGCTCATGGGGCACACCCGCATGCAGCAGGCGCTGCCGATCACCGTCGCCGCCAAGATCGGCAACTGGGCCGAACCCTTGCAGCGCCAGCTTCGCGCGCTCGAAGGCATGCGCCGCAACCTGCTCGTCATCCAGCTCGGCGGCGCCGTTGGAATGCGCGAAGCCTTCGGCGACAAAGCCGACGCGGTGGCGCGCCGGCTGGCAGGGCACCTCGACCTCGGTTTCGCCACGCCCTGGCACACCCAGCGCGATCCGCTGGTCGATTTTGCCTCGGTGCTGTCGCTCATCACCGGCGCCACCGGCAAGATCGGCGCCGATGTGGCGCTGTTGTCGCAGAACGAAGTCGGAGCCATCACCCTGGCTGGCGGCGGCGGGTCGTCGGCAATGCCGCATAAGTCTAACCCGGTAAGAGCGGAAGTGCTGGTTACGCTGGCCCGGTTCAACGCCGGTCAGGTGGGAACGCTGCATCAGGCGCTCGTCCACGAATACGAACGCTCCGGTTCTGCCTGGACGCTCGAATGGATGGTGCTGCCGCAGATGGTCATCGCCACTGGCGCTGCGCTGCGATTGGCGAACGAACTTGCCGGCCAGATCACTTTCGACGCGCAGGCCTAGTCCCGCAGCCCGGTGTAATTCTCTGCCAGGCTTTGCTGCGCCACGCGCGAGCCGACGAGGTAATCGAACTCGGCCCGCTGTATGCGCCTGCCGAAAGCGCCTGTCTCCGGGAAGACGTGGAGCAGCGAGGTCATCCACCAGGAGAACCGTTCGGCCTTCCATATCCGCTTGAGCACGGTCGCCGAATAGGCGTCGATGCCGGCCGCTGACCGCTCGCCGTAGAATTCCACCAATGCCGCCCCGAGCACCCGTACATCACTCAGGGCGAGGTTGAGGCCCTTGGCGCCAGTCGGAGGGACGATATGGGCGGCGTCTCCGGCCAGGAAGAGGCGCCCGAAGCGCAGCGGCTCGGCGACGAAGCTGCGCAGCGGCGCAATCGACTTCTCTATGGAAATGCCCGTCCTGAGCGCCGCCGCGGTCTGGGGATCGAGCCGCGCCCGCAACTCGTCCCAGAAGCGGTCATCCGACCATGCCTCGACCCGCTTGGCCGCCGGCACCTGCACGTAATAACGCGAACGGGTCGGCGAGCGCATCGAACAAAGAGCAAAGCCCCGCTCGTGGTGCGCATAGATCAACTCCTGGGCCACCGGCGGCTGATCCACGAGCACGCCCAGCCATCCGAACGGATAGACCCGCTCAAAAGTCTCGACCGCGCCCAAAGGCACACTGGCGCGCGATATGCCGTGATAGCCGTCGCACCCGGCGATGAAATCACATTCGATCCGATGGGTAACGCCATCCTTGCGATATTCTATCCGTGGATGCTCGCCGTCGAAATCGAAGAGCCTGGCGTCTTCCGCCTCATAGACGGTTTGCGCGCCCGATGCCGCACGCGCATCCATCAGGTCGTGCGTTACCTGGGTCTGGCCATAGACCATGACGTGGCGGCCGATGAGGTGCTGGAAGTCAAGGCGATGGGGATCGCCGTCAAAGCTCAGCTCCACCCCATGATGCACAAGGCCTTCGCGGTGCATGCGCTGGCCGATGCCCACCTCGTCCATGAGTTCGATCGAGCCCTGTTCGAGTACGCCGGCCCGAACCCGCCCCAGGACATAGTCGGCGCTGCGGCGTTCCAGAATGATCGCGTCGATCCCGGCGCGCTCGAGAATGCGGCCAAGCATCAAGCCCGCCGGTCCGGCGCCGACAATCGCAACTTGCGTTCGCATAACCCCTCCGAATTCGCATGAAATCTTATCGATCGGATGGGGTTCTCCAATGGACAGAGGCGACAAAGAGATGGACAATTCGAACATGAGTTCGATCCCGATCTACGCGCTCTACGGCGAGGAGACCCAAGATCAGTCGCAGAACTGGCTGCATTGGGAGACCGTGCTCTCGCGCTCCAGGTTGTATGATTTCCGCATAGCACCGCACCGGCACGAGCAGTTCTTCCAGATCATCCACATCACTGCTGGAACCGCCGTTGCCACCATCGACAACGAGACGTTTTCGCTCGGTCCGGACTCCGTCATCTGCATTCCGGCGCTTACAGTCCACGGCTACGAATTCTCGCCCGATATCGTTGGCGTGGTCCTGACGCTCTTCGAACGCGACGTGCGAAGTATCCTCGCGCAAGCGCCTGAAATAGCGGAAGCTTTTCGTGTGCCGCGCGCGATCCGCGGCAGCCGGGAAGTCGGGCGGGCTGTCAACGAGCTGATCGCGGAGGCCAGCCGCCGCGAACCGGGCAGGGCGGCGACCATGCCGGCCCGCATCGGCCTGCTGCTGGTCGCCATCCATCGCGCCGAGGTTGCTACGGCCCATCGGGCGCAGGCCAGCGCCAGCCGTTCCGTCCATCATGTCCAGGCATTCCAGGAATTGGCCGACACCGAATTCGCCAAGGCGCGGCCGATGGCCTTCTACGCAGGAGCGCTCGGGATCACGCCGACCCATCTCAACCGGGTCTGCCGTCAGGTTCTGGGCGCCTCTGCGCTCAGCGTGATCGAGCGCCGCGTGGCCCTCGAGGCCAAGCGCTACCTGATGTTCTCATCGCTGAGCGTCAAGGAGATCGCGCTGCTGCTGGGGTACCAGGACCCGGCCTATTTCAACCGGTTCTTCGCCAGGCTAGTCGGGATGGCGCCGGGTATGTTCCGCAAGTCCGTGCGAACTGGGGAGGAGGGGGCGGCGCCGCTCCTCCCCGCTGGCCGCCCCGGCTAGAACGGGTAGTGGATCGGGCCGTCCTGGACGGTGATCCAACGGAGTTCGGTGAACTCGGAGATGCCCGCCTTGCCGCCGAACCGGCCATAGCCAGATGCCTTGACGCCCCCGAAAGGCATCTGGGCTTCGTCGTGGACCGTCGGTCCGTTGATGTGGCAGATGCCGGCCTCGATCCGGCTGGCAACGCCCATGGCGCGCGTCACGTCGCGGCCGAACACGGCCGAGGCAAGGCCGTATTCCGTGTCGTTGGCGACGCGCACGGCTTCGTCGATCGAGCCGACGCGGATGACGACAACCAGCGGCCCGAATGATTCCTCGCGATAGAGGCGCATGCCGGAGGTGACGTTGTCGATCACCGTGGCTTCCATGATCGTGCCGTCGATGTGGCCGCCGGCCGAGAGCTTGGCGCCCTTGGCCACGGCGTCCTTCACCAGCCCATCGATACGCTGGGCAGCGGTTGGGTCGACAAGGCAGCCCAGCGGCGTATTGCCCTTGCGCGGATCGCCCGCCTTGAGCGTCGAGGCTTTCGCGGCGAGGGCCGTGACGAAGCGGTCGGCGATCTTGTCGTCGATGACGATGCGCTCGGTCGACATGCAGATCTGGCCCTGGTTCATGAAGGCGCCGAAGGCGGCCGCATCGACTGCCGCGTCGATATCGGCATCATCCAGAACCACCATCGGCGCCTTGCCGCCCAGTTCGAGCAGAGCCGGCTTGAGATTGCGCGCGGCAGTCTCGGCAATCACCTTGCCGACGCGGGTGGAGCCGGTGAAGTTCACCCGCCGAACGGCCGGATGGCCGATGAGCGCCGCGACGAGTTCGGGCGCATCCTCGGGAGCGTTGGAGACGACGTTGAGGACACCCGGCGGCAGGCCGGCCTTGTTGAGCGCGTCGGCGATCAGGCGATGCGTGCGCGGGCAGATTTCGCTCGACTTGAAGACGACGGTGTTGCCGCAGGCAAGGGGCGTGGCGAGGGAGCGGACACCGAGGATCACGGGGGCGTTCCAAGGCGCAATCGAGAGCACGACGCCGGCCGGCTGGCGCACGGCCATGGCGGTGGAGCCGGGGCGATTGGAGGGGATGATCTCGCCTGTGATCTGCGTCGTGAGCGCGGCGGCCTCGCGCAGCATGTCGGCGGCGAGATGGACATTGAAGTGCGCCCAGCCGGCAGTGGCGCCGGTTTCTGCGCCCATGGCTTCGACAAAGGCATCGATCCGGGCTTCGAGGGCATCGCCGGCCGCCCAGAGAATCCTGCGGCGTTCGCCGGGCGAGGTGCGGGACCAGCCGGGGAAGGCGGCGGCCGCTGCGTCGGCGGCGCTCAGTGCGTCCTCGACCGTGGCGGCGGCAGCGCGGGTCGCCACTTCGCCCGAGATCGGGTTGTGCCGCTCGAAAGTCGCCGCGCCGGTGGCGGGCGTCTCGACGTTGTTGATCAGCAAGCCCAAGTCGGTCATTGCGGTTCTCCATTCCTGGTATTGGTAGCGCCGGACCGGCCGAGGAAGGCGCGTTGCACGGCGGGGTCGTTCATGAGGTCGGCGGCCTTGCCCTGGCCGACGATGCGCCCGGCCTCGACCAGGTAACCGCGATCGGCGACGGCAAGGCTCGCCTTGACGTTCTGCTCGACGATGAGGAGGCTTACGCCGGTTTTCTTGACTTCGGCCAGAGCGGCGAAAAGCTCGCCGGTGACAATGGGGGCGAGCCCCAGGCTCGGCTCGTCGAGCATGAGCAGGTCGGGCTTGCTCATCAGCGCCCGGCCGATGGCGACCATCTGCTGTTCGCCGCCCGACATGGTGCGCGCGATCTGGCCAAGACGTTCGCGCAGGCGCGGGAAGAGCGACAGGACGAGATCGCGCGTCTGCTTCTCGTTGGCGCGCGCCCGGCGGGCATAGGCGCCGAGTTCGAGGTTTTCGGCCACCGTCAGGTCGCCGAAAATGCCCCGGCCTTCCGGCACCAGCGCTATTCCGGCCTCGAGGAATTGATGGGCACGACGGCCGAGGAGTTGGGCTCCGTCGAGGACGACAGAAGCGCCCGGTGCCGGTTTGACGAGCCCGGCCAGAGCCTTGAGCAGCGAGGATTTTCCGGCGCCGTTGGCTCCAAGCACCACGACCGTTTCTCCGCTGGCCACGTCGATGCCGGCGCGGTCGAGCGCCAGATGCTTGCCGTAGTAGATCGAGAGCTGGCCGGCCTCAAGCATGGAGGTCTCCCAGATAGGCGCGAACGACTTCGGGATGGCGCAGGACCTCGTCGGTCGGGCCCTCGGCGATCCGGGTGCCGGTATTCATCACGATGCAACGGTCGCAGAGCGCCCGCACAGCATCCATGACATGCTCGACGAGGAGGATGGTCATGCCGCGATCCCGCAGGGAGAGAATGAGGTCGATGCCGGCCCGCAGTTCGGTGGGATTGAGGCCGGCCAGCCATTCATCGAGCAGCAGCAGCGCGGGTTCGGCGGCGAGGGCGCGGGCGAGTTCCATGCGCTTGAGGTCGATGTAGGTGAGCCCGGCGGCCGGCTGGTCGACGCGGCCCGCGAGGCCGACGGAACCGAGCAATTCCTCGATCTCGGGTTTGGCCGCCTCGCCCCAGATCGGGTGCCGGCGGAAGGCGAGGGCCGCCAGCACGTTCTCGCCGACGGTCAGGGACGGGAGCGCGCGGACGAGCTGGAAGGTCCGCGCCACGCCGCGATGGGCGATGCGGTTGGCGGGCAGGCCGCCGATGCTTTCGCCCAGAAGGTCGATGGTGCCGCCATTGGGCTGGAGAAGCCCCGAAATCATGTTGAGCGCCGTCGTCTTGCCCGAGCCATTGGGGCCGAGCAGCCCGACGATCTCGCCTGAGGTCATGGTGAAGCTCAAGCCATTGACGGCGACCAGGCCGCCAAAGCGCTTGGTGACGTCCTTGAGTTCAAGGAGCGCAGTCATCGCGCCACCTCCCGGGTCAGACCGCGCAGGCGGTTCAACAGGCCTTCGCCGAAGGCCAGAACGCCATTGGGGAGCAGGAAGACGATGGCGATGAAGAGCAGGCCCAGGATGATCGAGTAATGGTTCGGGAAATTGGCCGAAAGCCATTCGAACAGCAGGAATAGAGGGATGGCGCCCAGCAGCGGGCCGAAGAGCCGGTTGGGACCGCCAAGCAGAGCCATGATCACGGTGAGGAACGAGACGGTGGGATTGAAGACGATCGAGGGCTCGATATAGGTCCAGCGTGGCGCCTGTATGGCGCCGGCCAGGGTCATGATCACCGCGCTTGCCGCGAAGAGCACGAGCTTGGTGCGGGTGATGTCGATGCCCAGGTGGCTGGCCGTAACCGGATCGTCGCCGATGACGCGCAGCGCCAGACCGATGCGGGAGCGGCGCACCCGCCAGGCGAGCACGAGCGTGGCGACGCCGAGCGCCAGCAATTGCCAGAAGATGTGCTCCGGTCCCAACGGCAGGAAGACGTAGCGGCCGAGCGTCTTGGTGACGTTGACCTCGTAATAGGTCACGAGCTGCCGCACCAGCTCGGTCAAACCGAAGGTGAAGACCACGAAATAGACGCCTGCCAGCCGCAGGGTCGCAAGCCCGACCAGGATGGCGAGCAGGGCGCCGATGATCGCGGCGACGACGAGGATCAGCGGGTAGGGCAGGACATTGCCAAGTACGGCGACGGTGTAGGCGCCGACGCCGAAGAAGGCGACGGTGGCGAGCGAGACATAGCGCGTCGGACCCGAAAACATCGCCCATGCGGTAGCGAGGACGCCGTAGCTCAGGATGCCGATGAGGAGCCCGAGCGGGTAGGGGCCGACATAGAAGGGCGCGGCTGCCAGCAGCGCGAGGACGACGAGCCTGAAAAGGCCGAGCGAGAGGTTGCGCGGCGTCATGACGAGCTCCTGCCGAAGAGGCCGGAGGGGCGCAGGACGAGGACGGCGAGGAAGATGAGGTAGGTGGCGGCCAGCGTCAGGCCTGGATCGATGAAGCTGGCCACCAGCGTTTCCACGACGCCCAGAATGAGGCCTGCCGCCAGCGCCCCGGGGATATTGCCCACGCCGCCCATGATGACGACCACAAGCGCCTTCATGGTGAAGACGACGCCGGCGGTGGCGCTGAAGGTGAGGTACATCGAGATGATGACGCCACCTGCTGCCGCCAGCGCGCCGCCAAGCGCGAAGGCGAAGCGAGCGACACGGTCGACGTCGATGCCGACGAGGGGCGCAGAGCCCGGGGCGACGGCGACGGCGCGGATGGCGGTGCCCCAGCGGGTACGGGTCAGCAGCAGATAGAGACCGCCGCCGAGAAGAACGGCAAGCGCGAAGGCCAGAACGCGGTTGGCCGCGAGGGGCGTGCCGAGAATGGTGATGGGAACGGCGAGGAACGAATAGCTCATGAAGCCCGAGCCGAAGACCACCAGTGCAATTCCCTGGATGACGAAAAGCAGGCCGAAGGTCGCCAGGATCGAATCCACTTCCAGCTTGCCGCGATCGCCCGAGCGTCGGGCCAGCGGCTGCAGCATCAGCGCGTAGATGAGATAGCTCAGCACGAAGCCGGCGGGCACGATGATGAGCAGCCCCAGCAGCGGGTTGAGGCCGGCAAGGTTGAAGAGAACGAATGCACCGAAAGCAGCAGCGATGATCACGTCGCCATAGGCGAGGTTCATGATCCGGGCGACGCCATATTGCAGCGTCAGACCCATCGCGATGAGCGCATAGGTGCCGCCGAGCACGAGCCCGGTCAGCAAGGCGCTGAGTAGCATGAGAGCCTCATGTCGCGTCGAGTGAAACAGGGAGGCGGTAGCGAGCCGCCGCCTCCCATTCCTGGCCCTATGTCAGGCCGCCGTCCAATTGGGCTTGGGTACGATGGGTTCGCGCGCGCCTTCGCGCTCGGTATGGGACAGCCCCACGAACTTGCCATCCTGCCACTGGCCGACAGTCCAGAGCGACCGGAGCTGGTTATCCTTGAGCTTGAGCTTGCCCAGGATGGTGTCGAACTCGCCGGTGGATATCTCGCTGGCAACCGCGTCGCGATCGATATCGCCGACGCGCTCGATGGCCTGGTGAAGAATCTGCAGGCTCGAATAGGTCACCGCGCTGGCCCAGGAATCTGGTGCTTCGCCAATGAGTTCGGTGTGCCGCTTGAAGTAAGCCTCGATCTCTGGGCTATCCGGATCGATGCCGCCGATGCCCATGACGTTGTTGTGGTTGGGACCGGCGATCTTGGGATAGACCGGAAATGCCGTGCCGACGCCAAGGTAGAACACTTTTGGATTGAAATTGGCGACCACGGCCTGCTGGGTGATGGCGAACGTATCGGGCGGATAGGAGAAGGCCGCGAACGTGTCGGCGCCCAGGCCTGCGATTTCGTTCAGCAGCGGCGCGAAGTCGGAGGTGTCGAGCGGGTAGGACTTGTCATAGACGAGCTCGAACCCAGCATCCTTGAAGGCCGGCGTGGCCGCCTTGGAGAGGTCGATGCCGAAACCATCGGCCACGCTGATGATGGCGACCTTGTTGTTGATCTTGCCGGCATCGCGCTGCTTGACCAGAAGCTGGACCAGCGCATTGGCATAATCGTGCCCGCCACCCAGCAACCAGAAACTCTTCTTCCAGCGCTGGGCCACCTGCGGCGCCATATCGGTGACGGCCGTAGCGGCGAGTTGCGGATAGCCGAACTTGTCGAAGGACGGGCCCGAGGCGAGGTTCGGTCCGGTGCCCCAGGTCGGCAGGATGAAATCGACCTTGTCCTGGGTCGCAAGCCGTTCGATGGCGCGTACGGTTTCCTCGGCGGAGGAGCGGTCGTCGTATTCGGTGACTTCGATCGACAATTGCACGCCGAGCTTGGAGAGCTTGATGCCGCCGGCATCATTCACGTCCTTCACCCACAGCAGGTAGTTCGGGGTGGTCGTGATGCCCGCGCCGGCAGCGTTGGCGCCGGTTTTGGAAATGGCATAGCCGATCCGCACGGCCTTGCGATCCTGCGCAAAGGCGGGCAGGGACCTCAGCGCCGTGGCGGCAATCGCGCTGGCGCCAATTCCGCGCAGAACCGTCCTGCGTCCATACGTGGTCATGAGTTCCTCCTCCATGTGCCGGCCGACCCTTTCGTTCGACCGCTCTCCTCAGGCCTGAAGCGCCGCTGCTGCCTTTTCGGCTGTCTGTGCGCTTCTGCCTCTACCTTGACGGTAGCCGGGCTTTCCCTGGACCTGAATGGACAATCCGAAGAGAGAATTGTACTTTTGAAGGCGGGAGGCAGCAGGTGAACCGTTCCGGCCTGGACATCGAGATCGAGCGCATCAACAGCGCGCTCTCGACAACCGAATGGGATTTCGGCGCTACCCGCCAGATCGCCAGTGGACGGGCCTTCGTGCTTGTGTCCGGAACCGGTGAATATGTTCTGGAACGTGCCAATTCCCCGATCGAAGCGCCTTGCGTGCTCTGGATACCGACCGGACTCGGCGGCAGAGTGCGGCTCAATGCCGGCGCGCGCGGCATCATGATGAGCGTCGCCGATGGCGTCCTTGGCCGCGTCGTCCCCGCGAGTTCGGTGGCCGGATCGCTGCGCGAGGCTATCGACCGGCCGTTGCTCGGGGTGCGGGTCGAACCCAACGGCGCCCGCTCGCTCATGAAGGATTTCGAAGACCTGCAGGCCGAGAATGATGGTGACTTGCCGGGGCGCCGCGAGGCCATCGTCAGCCGGCTCTCGCTCATCCTCATCGCGTTCTGGCGGCTGGGCAGCGCCGGCGCGAAACTGCCGCAGGCCTCGCCGCGCGTGCTGGTGCAAGGCTTCATGCAGCAGGTCGAACTGCATGCCCGCGAACACTGGACCATTACGGCCTATGCCAGCGTTCTCGGCATCACCACCGACCGGCTGACGACAGCCATCCGACGCGCCACCGGCTCGTCGCCGCTCGAGATCATCCACCAGCGGTTGCTCGACGACGCAGAGGCGCTTCTGGAGCATTCGAACCTGCAGGTGGCCGAGATCGCCGATACGCTCGGCTTCAAGGACGCGGGGTACTTCAACCGGTTCTTTGCCCGAGCGAAAGGAAAGCCGCCGGGGCGATTTCGAAAAGACGTTATAGAAGCCAAGGGGATGGCCGATATTTCTTATTCGGCATGGCCGTAATTAAAGCGGTCACTGCCGCAACAATAAGTTCCATAATATATATTATGCGAATGATGCCATGCGGATCAGACAATCGCTGCCCACCCAGTGACAACGATCAGCCCCGCGGTCACAAACCCAGAGAGCACATAGAGAGCTGTTCTAAGTTTGCCGCCCTTGGCTGGCTCGCCTCCCCGTAGATATACAACGGCGTGGACGACGCGGATGATGAGGTGGAGCCAGACGAGTGTGGCAAGCAGCATTGCGTCTACTCCGGCAATCATCGCCAGGACGGCCGGGATCGCGAATGGCGCCAGCGCTTCCACGCTATTCATGTGGACGCGGTCGATCCGGTAAAGCGGGTTTTCGTCACGGGCGTCGGCGACCGGGCCTGAGAGCAAGCCGGCTTTGCCTTTGGACATGCCCGAATAGAGCGCGAGGCCAAGCGAAATCAGGCACAGTATGAGTATTCCGATGATGCTCAGTGCGTATGTTTCCATCTATTCCTCTCCCAATGTGCGCTTAGCGTCGACGAGCCAAGGCTCGCTTATCTCGAGGCGTCATGTCGAGCGCTTTTCGAAAACTCGGTAGAATGTCGCCCGGCTTTCGATACCTGATGCTTGCCCTAAGCGACGACAGCTATTTCAATTTCCGGCTTCGGCGTGCATGTCCCGGAAGAGCCTGGGGGATATTCCGAAGCGGCGCTCGAACGCCTCGCAAAGGCGAGCCGCTGGAAACAGGCCGACCTGCACGGCCACGGACTTCAGCGATAATCCGCGCGAGAGGAGCATGCGAGCGGCGTCGAGGCGGGCGGTTTCGACGAAACGGGCGGGAGTCTCGCCGGTTGTGGCCACAAACTTGCGATGGAAGGTGCGCTCGCTCAGTCCGGCTCGGCTCGCGAGTGTCGGGACATCCAGTGGAGCAGCCAGGTTGGTCTGCACCCAACCGATCAGGTCGGCAAACGGATTTTGCGCTTTTACCTGCGCCTGCAGGACGGGGCTGAATTGGGACTGGTAGCCGGGCCGTCTTGCATAGAGCACGAGGCGCTTGGCGACCTCGCCTGTGATGGCCGAACCAAGGTCCTCGGTGACGATGGCCAGTGCCATGTCGATGCCTGTCGTTACGCCCGCAGAGTCCAGAGGCGCTCGTCGGTGACGTATAGTGCGTCCGGATCCAGTGAAATGGCTGGGAAAGCTTGGGCGAAAGGCGCGCACGCGTCCCAGTGAGTGGCCACGCGATGGCCGTCCAGCAGTCCGCAAGCGGCGAGAACGAAGGCTCCGGTGCAGATGGAGCCGAACCGCGTGGCTCTGACTGTGAGCTGGGGGAGCCATTCTCGCAGGACGGAGTCGTTCATTGCCGCGACCACGGGATCGCGTTCTGCGCCTACCACCAGGAGAGTTTCAACCTCCCCTGCTCCCAGCTCGGCGATCGAGCGCGTGGCGATGGCAATTCCGCTGCTGCTTGTGATCAGCCCACCCTGCGCCGAAACCAGTTCGATCTTGTAGTAGGGCGAGCGACCACCCTGCCCCAATGCGCGGTTGGCGCCGTTGAATACCGATGCCGGGCCAGAGGTATCCAGCAGTTCGAAGTCTGGGTAGACGACAAAGACGATCCGATGCATTGGCAGAAAATAGCACGTTTCTGTCATTTCTGCCAAGCGGGGGGTGGCAGTAGCCTGAGAACCGAAGAGTAAAGGCCAGTTCGGAGGCGATCATGAGGAAACGCTATTTCGTTTGGGGTGGGCTTGCGCTGATGGCGTTGGCTATCGCGGGCTTCGGAGGCTGGACACTGTCCTTGCCCGCGGAGACGGCAAGCGTGAAGTCCGCAGAAATTCCGCAAGAGGAGAGTGCGGCGATGCTCGCCGCGCTCAAACCTCCGAAACGTGAGCGCCCGCTGGTAGCGGTTTTGGGCATCAACGATGCAACAGAAACCACCGACTATCTCTTGCCGACGAGCATCCTGCGGCGCGCCGATATCGCCGACGTAGAGATGCTGGCGACCGCAGCGGGGCCGGTTCAGCTCTTTCCGGCGCTCACGGTTGAGCCGGATACGACTATTGCCGAGTTCGACACCCGCAATCCGGAAGGCGCCGACTATGTGATCGTTCCAGCCATGAGCCGCGACGACGACCCCGCAGTCATGGCCTGGCTACAGGCGCAGAAGAACAAGGGGGCGATCATCATCGGTGTTTGTGCCGGCGCCAAGGTCGTTGCCGCGGCGGGGCTGCTGGATGGCAGGCGGGCAACCACGCACTGGTACTATCTCAAGGAGATGCTGCGCGCTCATCCGACCATTACCTATGTGCCGGATCGGCGGATGGTCATTGACGAGGGCATCGTGACAACGACGGGTATCTCCGCATCGATGCCGATGATGCTGACGCTCGTTGAGGCAATTGCGGGGCCTGCCAAGGCGACCGCTGTGGCGGATGATCTGGGGGTGCCCTCCTGGGACGCCCGCCACGCCAGCGGAGCATTCAAGATGACGCGACCGTTCGCGACGACTGTTCTCGGCAACACGCTGGCCTTCTGGAACCGTGAGCTTGCGGGCATCGAGCTCCAGCCGGGGATGGACGAGGCGTCGCTCGCCTTCGTGGCCGACGCCTGGTCACGGACATATCGGTCAAAGGCGACGACGTTCGCAGCATCTGGCGAACCAGTCGCGTCGCGCAACGGCATTCGCATCGTGCCTGAGGCTGATGCCGCCGGGATGACCAGGTCCGATCTCACACCCGTCTTCGCCAATGAGAAGGCGCTCGCAGCGCTAGACGGGACACTCGCTGATATCGCCAAACGCTATGGCGAGCCGACGTCCAACGTCGTCGCCATGCAGCTCGAATACCCGCGCTGAAAAAACACGGAAGCCGTGTCGAGATTGTTCGCCATCGTTCGTCGTGAAGGCGAACGGGCACTGGCCTGATCAAAAAAGGAGGACAAAATGATTGAAAGACTGAACGCCCTCGCTCCCATGGCCCTGGGGATCCTGCGGATCGTGACTGGCCTGCTGTTCGTTCATTTCGGACTGCAAAAGCTCTTCAACTTTCCAGTGCCGTTTCCGGTGCCACTGGATGCGCTTACCATTTCGGCGGGCGTTCTTGAGCTTGTGGGCGGCGCCCTGGTGATGATCGGCTTCCTGACACGCCCCACGGCCTTCATCCTCTCGGGCATGATGGCCGTGGGGTATTGGATAGGACATGCGCCGATGGGTTTTTACCCCGCTGTCAATATGGGAACCGGCGCCATCCTTTTCTGCTTCATCTATCTCTATCTGGTCTGTGCCGGACCGGGTGCGTGGAGCGTGGATGGCCGCCTCTCATTGCCGTGGCGCTGAAGTGTCGTAACTGAATTCATAGCAATCAAGGAAAACTCAGATGACCAAGATGATTTTCGTGAACCTTCCCGTCGTCGATCTGCCACGCGCAATGGCGTTCTATGAGGCACTGGGCTTCGTCAACAATCCGCAGTTCACCGACGATACGGCCGCTGCGATGGTTTGGAGCGAGGCTATCAATGTGATGCTGCTCACGCATGCCAAGTGGCGCAGCTTCACGGACCGCCCGATCGCTCCGGCTGGCAGCAGCGAAGTGATGCTGGCGATCTCGTGCGACAGCAAGGAAATGGTCGATCGCATGAACGAGGCGGCAGCTGCGAATGGCGGCAAGGCCGATATCAATCCGAAACAGGATCTCGGCTTCATGTACAACCGCAATCTCGCTGATCCTGACGGGCATGTCTGGGAGGCGATGTGGATGGACATGTCGGCGATGCCGAGCGAGTGACGACCTAGGCCAGCGGGAGTGTTATCCGGAAGGCCGCTCCCTGGTCGCGTCCGGGTACCAGCTCCAGCTTGCCGTTCATCCGGGCGATGATCTGGCGCGAGATCGCCAAACCCAGCCCGGCACCAAAGGGCGCAGCCCCCTTCCCCATCTGGCCGCGCGCGAACTTTTCGAAGATCAGTTTGCGCTCGGCCTTCGCGATGCCCGGACCGTTGTCTGAAATCTCCACCTGGTAGCGCCCGCGCGAAACGGAGGAGCGAACTTCGACAACCGGGTGAAGCGTGTCGTTGTACTTGATTGCGTTCGAGATGACGTTGATCAGCACCTGGCAGAGCCGGTCGCTATCCCCGCATACAGTGGCGCCCCTGCTGCGCGAGCCGATCGTGAGGCGCATGTTGCGCTGGCGAGCGAGCCCCTGGCAGATCTCGATGGCGCGTTGAAGTGCTGCCTCGGCGTCGATTGGGCGGTTTTCCCACCCCTGCTCTCCCCGCTCCATGGCCGAGAGGTCGAGGATCTGATCAAGCAGCTTGGTCAGTCGCAGGCTTTCGTCGTGAATGGTGGTAACGAAGCGCTGACGCTCTTCGCCGCTGAGCTTGTCTTCCTCAAGCAGGATTTCCGCGAAACTGCGGATCGAGGTCATGGGTGTACGCACTTCGTGACTGACCTGGCTCAGGAATTCATCCTTCTGCTGGTCCAGTTCCTTGAGCTGGTCGTTGACCTCTTCGAGCTTGCGTGCGGTCACGCGGAGTTCGTTGGATGTGCGTTCCAGCTCCTGCGAGTATTCGATGGCCTGTTGGGTTTCGTCCGCCATTTGCATGACTTCTTCGAGCGAAACGGCCTCGCCTGAAACTACCTTGCTCAGCATCACATGAGCTGAGGCCGCGCCGATCGAACCAGCGAGTTCGCGTTCCAGTCGGCCGATGAATTCCGGGCTTGGCACCATGTCGGCGCGCGGAACTCCTTCGAACAAGCCGGTGGCGCGCTCGGCCCCCAAGACACGCTGGGCTACGAAGAACAGGTCGTTCGGCGCTGCCGATCCGCGCATGAAGTGCTGGTCCGCACGTGCGGTGCGGCGGAAGGCATCTACGAAGAGGTTGGCCTGAAGTCGCTCCAGCGCCGATTGGTTGGTGAGCAGCGAGACGACCACCAATACCGTCGTGTTCAGCAGCAGGCTCCAGAAGACCGAATGAACGAGCGGATCGAGGTGACCGGCGCCAAACAAGGCCTCAGGTCGCAGCCATGAAATGCCCCAGGGGCCGTTGGCCATGAGGTCGGCTACTATCGGCGAGGAGTTCTCGAAAGACGGCATGAACATCGACCAGGCCCAGATGACAAAGCCGATGGCTACGGCGGCCGTGGCGCCCTTGACGGTCGCGTCCTTCCAGAAGAGCGCTGCGATGATTGCAGGCAGGAATTGGGCGACACCGGCGAAGGAGATCAGTCCGATCGGTGCCAGGGCATCGGAATCCCGGGTGAAATAGAAATAGAGAAAGCCGAGCGAGAGGATGATGCCGATGGAAAGCCGACGCGAATTGAGAAGCAGGCGGCTGACCCCGTTTGCATCGTTCTCACCCAGGCTTCGCGCCGTACGCAGGGCGATGGGCATGACGATGTGGTTGGAGACCATGATCGAGAGCGCTATGGCCTCGACGATGATCATCGACGTCGCCGAGGAGAAGCCGCCAACGAAGGCGAAGAGGGCCAGGCCCTGCTGACCCGCCGCGAGCGGAAGGGTCAGGACGAACATATCGGGGTTCGAGCCGGCCGGCATGGAGGTGAGGCCGAATAGTGCGATGGGGAGCGTGAAAAGACTCATCAGCAGCAGGTAGGCCGGGAAAGCCCAGCTCGCCGTGCGCAGGTGACTCTCATCGGAATTCTCGACCACGGTGATCTGGAACTGACGTGGGAGGCAAATGATGGCGGCGATCGAGAGGATATTCATCGCGACCCAGCGGTTACCGAAGGTTTCGTCCGAATAGATGTCGATGCCTTTGGCTTGCGCACTGGCAAAGATCGCCTCGAACCCTCCGCCGATCACCACTACGAAGATGCCCACAGTCAGGAGCGCAGTCAGCTTCACCACGGCCTCGAAGGCGATGGCGGCGACGACGCCATGGTGCTGCTCCTTGGCATCGACATTGCGGGTGCCGAAGAGGATGGTGAAAAGCGCCATGGCCGCCGCGACACCAAGGGCCAGGCTGACATCGTCAACGCCCTTGAGGCTACCGTCGCCGAGTTCGGACGCGCCGGCTACCGCCTGAATGGATGACGTTACCGCCTTGAGCTGAAGGGCGATGTAGGGAGCGATGCCTATGACCGCGATGACGGTGACAAGCACGGCAAGGCGACTCGACTTGCCAAAGCGGGACGACAGGAGGTCGGCGATCGAGGTGAGCCGTTGGCTGTGGCTGATGCGCACGAGTTTGCGCAGGACGAACCACCAGCCGACGAAAACCAGCGTTGGACCGAGATAAATCGTCAGGTATTCCAGTCCGTTGCGAGCAGCAGATCCCACGGCACCGTAGAATGTCCAGCTTGTGCAATAGACAGATATCGCAAGCGTGTAGACAAACGGCGAGCGGAGGAACGACCCAGCGTTTTTTCGCGCTCGGCGATCGCCGACATAGGCGATGAGGAACAGCAGGCCGACATAGCCGATAGCCGTGGCGATGACGAAATCGGACGAGAGTGTCATCCGATATCCTCGGTCTTGTGGTCGCCTTCGTGCGGCAGGCGATAGGCGAAGACAGCGGTGCCTGCGACCAGCACGAACCAGACGGTGAAAAGGTAGATCACCTCGAGCGGGATGCCGAAAAAGCGCTCGTGGAGATTGAACAACAGCACTAGAGGCGGCAGGAGCAGCAGCGTCCCGAAGATCAGGAAGAACAGCGACGCACCGGGAAGCTTGCGCCTGTCCATGCTATTGCGCCAGTTCTTCACCCAAGAGCCGACGGACTTCGTTGACGACGTCCACGTTGGCATAGGGCTTGGTGATGAAGCTGTCGGCGCCGAGTTCCTCGGCCGTGCGGCGATCCTGCGCCTGGCCCTTCGCCGTCAGCACCAGCACGGGCAGTTCGCGCGTCACGCTATCGGAGCGTATCTGCTTGAGCACTTCGAAGCCGGACCGCTTTGGCAACATCACGTCGAGCACGACGATACGCGGCTGCAGCCGGCGCACGGCCGACAGCGCAGCCTCACCATCTGTCACGCTTTGGATCGACCAACCGGCACGGCGGAGTATGAAGTCGAGCGATTCCAATATGCTCGGCTCATCCTCCGCGATGAGAACATCTACGGCCAAATTTCCCCCCTCGCATCCGCCTCCCTGCGGATGCGCTGCTAGAAAACCGCAATCAATCGATCCGGTCAAATGCTCTTGGAACGAGAGGCGCACGGACGGCGTCCTGACCACCACCCGGTGCCAATGCTTCTTCCTGTCGGTCGGGGCACTCGCGCCTCGTGCAGAGCCGGCACGCCGGACCAACGGGGACGTCGGCCGACGAGTCGGTCAGGTCGAGGCCGGTGCCGTAGACCGTCTGGTCGGCGTGCAGCACGTCGCAGGCCAGCATGACCGACGTGTGGATCGCACGATCCGCGAAGCTGGCGGTACGGCGCCCTGCACTCTTGGCGATGAAGAGGTAACGGGAGCCGTCCGAGAACCGCACGACCTGCCGTACGATCGCCTCGGGTGTGCGGAACGCATCATAGATGGCCCAGAGCGGACAGGCGTGGCCGCTGTTGGGCAGCAGTAGACCCGGTAGTGGGAAGTGTTTGGTGAGCCGCCCGGCAGGATCGGAGCGCAGGAAGCCGAAAGGGATGCCGGAGAGGTCGGGGCGGCGAAGCGTCACGAGCCGATGAGCGACCTGCTCGAAACTTGCGGTGTAGGCTTGGCGTAGCGCCTCGATGTCGTAGCGCATAGATTCAGCGTCCACCAGGAACCGCTCGTAGGGGAAAACCATCGCGCCGGAGGTGTAGGAAGAGAGGGCGCGGTAAGCGAGACGCCGTGCCGCCGGCGTGGTCAACACAGGCGACGACGTCTCCGACTCAATGACATCTCCCGCCGCAAGTTCCGCATAGAGCCTGCAGAGCTGAAACTGGCGTGTCGCGGCTATGGTGCTGGTCTGGAACCACATCACGCGATCTGCGGCGTTGAAGCGATACTGGCCTGGGAAGCCGCGGGCATCGACCTGGCGTTCGGCGCTTTTGCGGACCGTGATGCCGAAACGGGCCTCGATAGCTTCGACGAGTGCGGGCTCACTCACCTGCCCTATCTCGGTCCTCAATACCTCGGCCACCGCTTCGAGGCGCGGGAAGTAATTGTCGTTCTGGAAGATCAGGTCATCGAGTTCCCGCACGGGACTGGCCGAGCGGCGGTCGCCGTAGTCGCGCTCGAACTGGCCGATGAGGTTGCGGGCCACGTCACCCATGTTGCGTGCTTCGCGCGTGATGGAGTGAACGAAGCGGGCGCGTTCTTCCTCGTCGAGGTCAGTCACGTCCTCCAGAATTTCGGCACCCGAACGTACGGCGGTAATGCCGGAGAGGATGCGGTGGAGCAGTTCGCTGAACAGAGGGTCGGCGCGCAGCCGCAGGGCGTAGTCGTCGGCGCTCGCCATGGCATCGGCATAGGCACGGTGCAACTGGACGATGGCCGAGGCGGCCGCCGGGTGTCGCGCCACAATATCTCGCGCTTCGGGCGCACCGAGCCGCAGCGATGCCAGCACGGGGCCGGCGAAGGCTTCCTCGAGTTCGGCCAGTTGACGGTGCTCGCTCTCGCCTGTCAGCTTACCAATGTCGATCGATAGCTCCGCGGCGATCCTGAGGAGCAAGGCGCCGCCGACGACGCGTTTATTGCTTTCGATGAGATTGAGATAGCTCGGCGAGATGCCGGCACGGCGGGCTAGCTCGGCCTGCGAGATCGCCAGTATTTTCCTACGCGAACTGATCTTTATGCCGATGGGTGCCCTCACCTGCCCCTCCCGATCTGTCAATGAATTTACGGCATATCTCGTGATCGAGTGCAAGGATTTACAGGATTTTGCAGTACTATCAGTGAGTTGTTGCAGTCATTTTCTACGAGGCGGATAGTTCTCCTGGCTGTGAGGAGTCTCGGATCAACGAGACCCACCCGCAAAGGAGGAGAGTATGACCGATTTCCGCAAGGGCATCAGCCGCCGTACGGTGCTGAGGACCGGCCTGGCCGGCATCATCGCCACCGGCGTTGCCCCGACGATTTTCACGCGCGGCGCGTTCGCGCAAGAATTCTGCAACATGCCTAAGGGCGACACTGTCACCTTGGGCTTCAACATGCCGCTGACAGGCGCTTACGCTGATGAAGGCGCCGACCAGCAGCGCGCACTGACGCTGGCCGTCGAACACCTCAACGGCGAGGGTGATGGTGGCCTGATCCCGCATTTCTCGTCCAAGGCGCTCAAGGGCAGCGGTATCCTCGGCAAGAAGGTGGCTTATGTCACCGGTGACGACCAGACCAAGGCCGATGCAGGCCGCGACTCCGCCCGCCGGATGATCGAGCGCGATGGCGCCATCATGATCTGCGGCGCCTCGTCATCTGCTGTGGCCATCGCCGAGCAGGCGCTTTGTCAGGAAATGGGCGTCATCTACATGGCGGGCCTCACCCATTCCAACGACACCACCGGCAAGGACAAGAAGCGCTACGGCTTCCGCCACTTCTTCAATGCCTACCAGTCGGGCGTGGCCCTGGGCCCGGTGCTCGGCGAAGCCTATGGCAAGGATCGCGTCGCTTATCACCTGACCGCGGACTACACTTGGGGTTGGACCCAGGAAGAGTCGATGATCAAGGCCACTGAGGCCCTGGGCTGGAAGACGCTCCCGCCCGTCCGTACGCCGGTCGGCGCCGGCGACTTCAGCCAGTACCTGACCCCGGTGCTGAACTCGGGGGCGGATGTCCTGATCCTCAACCACTACGGCTTCGACATGGTCAATTCGCTGACCCAGGCCGTGCAGTTCGGGCTCAAGGACAAGCAGGCGAACGGCAAGGACTTCCAGATCGTCGTGCCGCTGGTTTCGGACCTGATGGCCAAGGGCGCCGGCGAAGCCATGAAAGGCGTCTACGGCACCTCCAACTGGGACTGGCAGCTGGGCGATGACGCATCCAAGGCCTTCACCAAGTCCTTCGGTGCCAAGTATGGCCAGCCGCCGAGCCAGATCGCGCACACGTCCTACGTCCAGGCCCTGCTCTATGCAGACGCCGTGGAGCGCGCCGGCACCTTCTATCCGCCGGAAGTCATCAAGGCCCTCGAAGGCTTCGAGTTCGACGGCATGGGCAACGGCGCGACGCTCTACCGCGCGGACGACCACCAGTGCTTCAAGGACGTGCTGGTCGTGCAGGGCAAGCAGGCTCCGGCCAATCCGTTCGACCTCCTCGAGGTCGTCGGCAAGGCCAGCCGCGAAGCGGTGACCTACGACCCGGCGATCTTCGGCGGCGAGCTGGGCCCGGATACCCCGGCGCTCTGCTAGCGGACAAACGGGGCCGGGCTCTTCGCCCGCCCCTGCCCCGACGGCGCCCGGCGGCGGGCGCCGCACGCTTACACCGGAGTACGCACGAATGGACGCAATTCTCGCCCAGCTCCTCAATGGCCTGGACAAAGGCGGCGCGTATGCACTGATCGCCCTGGGCCTGACGCTCGTCTTCGGCACACTGGGCGTCGTCAACTTCGCTCACGGCGCGCTCTTCATGCTTGGTGCCTTCTGCGCGGTGACCTTCCGTCGTCTCATCACCATGGAGACGGTGACGGTCGATCCGACCCAGACAACCGCCTGGGGCACTCCGCTCGAAATCCGCACCCCGCTGGCGCAGACATGGTTCGGCGACTGGGGTTCGGTACTGATCGACTATTCTGTGCCGCTTTCGATCCTCTTCGCGATTCCCGTCATGCTGGTCATCGGCATCGCGATGGAGCGAGGCATCATCAAGCATTTTTACAAGCGTCCGCACGCCGAGCAGATCCTCGTGACGTTCGGCCTTGCCATCGTGCTTCAGGAAATTATCAAGGCCATGTTCGGCCCCAATCCGATCTCGCAACCGATGCCGCAGGCGCTGCGCGGAGCCGTCGATATTGGCTCCTGGCTTGGCATGGCGCAGGGTGCGGTGACTTATCCGGTCTGGCGCCTCATCTACTTCCTGTTCTCGATCGCCATCCTCGGCGCCATCTTTGCGTTCCTGCGCTTTACGACCTTCGGAATGGTGGTGCGCGCGGGCATGGCCGATCGCGAGACGGTTGGCCTGCTGGGCATCAATATCGACAAGCGCTTCACTATCATGTTCGGCCTTGCGGCTGTGGTCGCTGGTCTGGCCGGCGTCATGTATACCCCGCTGGTTCCGCCGAACTACCACCTGGGCATGGACTTTCTGGTGCTCAGCTTCGTTGTGGTCGTGGTGGGCGGCATGGGTTCGCTTCCAGGTGCCGTGGCGGCCGGCTTCCTTCTCGGCATGCTGCAGAGCTTTGCCTCGATGAACGAGATCAAGCAGATCATCCCCGGTATCGACCAGATCATCGTCTACCTGACTGCCGTGGTGATCCTCCTGGTTCGCCCGCGTGGCCTCATGGGCCGACGCGGCGTGATGGAGGCCTGACCGATGGACTTCTTCCGCCTCTCGCGCCGCGACCTTCTGACCTTTGCGATCTTCGGGCTGGTCGTTGTCGCCATGCCGATCTGGCTGACGCCATTTGGCGCGGCCTATCCGGGCCTGCTACAGAAGTTCGCGATCTATGCGATCTTCGCCATAGGCTTCAACATCCTCTTCGGCCTTACCGGCTATCTCAGCTTCGGTCACGCCGCCTTCCTTGGTGTCGGCTCGTATACGGCCGTCTGGTCGTTCAAGCTGCTGACCATGGACGTGCTGCCGGCGATCCTGTTCGCGGTTGTCATCTCGGGATTTTTCGCCCTTGCGATCGGCTATCTGAGCCTGCGGCGCTCGGGCATCTATTTCTCGATCCTGACGCTGGCCTTCGCGCAGATGTCCTACAACCTCGCCTATTCGGTGCTCACGCCGATCACCAACGGTGAGACCAGCCTGCAACTGACCCGGCAGGACCCCCGTGTGCTCGACAGCATGCTCTCGGCCCGTGGTGAAGGTTTGCCGACGGCCGGCCTCTTCGGTCACAGCTTTTCTGGCTTCGAGGGCTTCTACTTCTGTGCCTTCGTGCTGCTGATTGCCTTCTTCGTCGCGCAGAAGATCTTCGCGTCGCCCTTTGGCATGATGCTGCGCGGCATCAAGTCCAACCAGACGCGCATGAACTACACGGGCTTCGATACCAAGCCCTACGCCCTCACCGCCTTCGTCATTTCCGGCATGTATGCGGGTCTCGCCGGGGCTCTTCTCGCTGTCACCGACCCGTTGGCGGGTGCCGAGCGTATGCAGTGGACGGCCTCGGGCGAAGTGGTGCTCATGACCATTCTCGGCGGCGTTGGCACGCTGGTGGGTCCAGTCATCGGGGCCTGGCTCATCAAGTATTTCGAGAACATCTTCTCGGCCTTCAACGAATCCACGCTGCACCGCTTCTTTGATTTCCTGCCCGCGCCGGTCGCCGATCCCGTAGTCACGGTCGCCAGTCTGTTCGTGGGTGAAGGCTGGCAGCTTACCCTTGGACTCCTCTTCGTGCTGGTCGTGATGTTCTTGCCGGGCGGTATCATGGAGGGCGTCAGGCGGATCAGCGCCACCTTCCGGCGGCACTCGGCTGCTCCGCCGAACCCTGCCACCCAAGCCCAGCCCGCGGAGTAATGCCATGAGCCAAGCCGACAAGAATGTGGTTCTGCACGTGGCCGATGTGAGCAAGAGTTTCGGCGGCCTCCAGGCACTATCGGACATCGATCTCGAGGTCGAGGAAGGCAAGACACATGCGATTATCGGCCCGAATGGGGCCGGAAAATCGACACTCCTCAACGTCATAATCGGCCGCCTGCCGCCGAGCCGGGGCGCCGTGGTGTTCGACGGCAAGGTGCTCACGGGCAAGAAACCCTATGAGATCAACCAGCTTGGCGTGGCCCGCGTTTTCCAGACGCCGGAGATATTTCCGGAGCTTTCGGTTCTTCAGAACGTCATGGTCCCCGCCTTCGCCAAGCGCGATGGCGCTTTCCGGGTCAATATTGCCCGCGCGGTCGAGTTCGAAAACGGTATCCGGGGCGAGGCGGAGGAGATCCTGCGGGATGTCGACCTCCACGAACGCCGTCACACGCACGCCGGCGCCCTATCGCGCGGCGACAAGCGCCGCATGGAGCTGGCTATGTGCCTGATCCAGCACCCACGCCTCCTGCTTCTCGACGAGCCCACGGCAGGTATGAGCCGGCACGACACCAACACCACCATCGATCTGCTCAAGAAGATCAAGGCGCGCGGCATGACCAAAGTCATCATTGAGCACGACATGCATGTCGTGTTCTCCTTGGCCGATCGGATATCGGTTCTATCCGGCGGCCGCATCATCGCCGAGGGTACGCCCGATGACGTACGCGGCAACGTCAAGGTTCAGGAAGCCTATCTTGGCGGCGCCCACCGGCTGGAGCCCGCGGAGTGATGAGCACGATGACCATGGACGCGCCAACTGCCATCGAAATCGACGTGATCGAAACCTCCATCACGCGCGAAGTCCCCTACTTCGCCGTCGAGGATCTCCACGCCTACTATGGTGAAAGCTACATCGTTCAGGGCGTGAGCTTCGAGATTCGTCGCGGCGAAATTCTCGCATTGCTCGGCCGGAACGGCGCCGGAAAGACCTCGACCCTTCGCACGATCGCGCGTCTCGATGACCCGGCGCTGCACCAGGGCGAAATCTGGCTGGAGGGTAAGCCCGTCCACCGCATGCGCAGCCACGAAGCCTCGCGCGCCGGCATCCAGCTCGTCCCCGAAGACCGCCGCATTATCCCCGGCCTCACCGTCGAGGAGAACCTGACGCTTGCCCAGGTCGCGCCTGCGCACGGCTGGGAGCTCGACCGCATTTACGCCCACTTCCCGCGCCTCGCCGAACGCCGTCGCCAGGAAGGCATCACTCTTTCGGGCGGCGAGCAGCAGATGCTGGCCATCGCCCGGGCCCTGGCTCGTGACATCAAGCTGTTGTTGTTGGATGAGCCCTACGAGGGGCTGGCCCCGGTCATCGTCAAGGAGATCGAAAAGATCCTCAACGAGATCAAGGCTGATGGCATTACGACCGTTATCGTCGAACAGAACGCCATTGCCGCGCTCGAACTGGCCGATCGCGCTGTGATCCTCGATACCGGCGCAGTGGCATTCACTGGCACGGCCAAGCACGTGCTGGAGAACGAGGACCTTCGGCAGGAATACCTGGCGATCTAGTCATCGAGACCGAGTTTCCGAAGCAGGGAGTTGGAAGCAGCGCTCCGTTGACGCATTCGTGGTTGCGCCATCCCCAAGGATAACGGACGGCAAGGCTGACAGCGACGCGATGCGCTGTTATAGGCCCGGCATCTTGTCCCTCCGGTTTCCCCACGAGCTAAGCGATGTCTGACGCTGTTGGCGTGAAAAGCCTTTTTGCCTCCTACGATGGCAAGACGGTCCTCGATGATGTGTCGTTTTCCATTCGGCGCGGCGACAGTTTTGCCCTGCTTGGCCCAAACGGCGCCGGCAAAACCACGCTGGTCAGCATCCTTTGCACGTTGCGCCTGCCGGACAGGGGGACCGCGCAAGTTGCCGGCATCGACGTGGTCAAGCACCCCACTAAGGCCCGCGAAACCATCGGTGTGGTATTCCAGGATTCCAGCCTCGACGACCGACTGAGCGCCTGGGAGAATCTGGAGTTCCATGGGCTTGTTCACGGCCTCGCTCCAAAAGTGCGGCATGAGCGGGCCGAGGCCGTGTTGGCGCTGGTCGAATTGAGCGACTGGGCTGACGATATCGTGCGCAATTTCTCGGGTGGCATGCGGCGCCGGCTGGAGATCGCCCGCGCGCTCATGCACGAACCCACCATCCTCTTCCTCGACGAGCCGACGGTAGGTCTCGATCCGCAAACGCGGCAGCGCATCTGGAGTTATCTTGACCGCCTGCGCCGTGAGCGGCACCTGACCGTGCTTACGACCACGCACTATATCGAGGAAGTCGAAGGGGCCGACCAGGTCTGCATCATCGATCACGGGCACATCATTGCCCAAGGCACGCCAACCGAACTCAAGGCTGCCCACGGCTCGCGCTGGCTGCATGCTACGCCTCAGGATGAAACAGTCGCAGCGGAAATCGCAGGTGCATATCCGCAGATCCAGCGGCTCGGCAGCGGCAGTCTTGCGCTGCCGATCACCGACGAAGCGCTCGCCGATACGTTTCTGGCCCAATACCGCTATCGGCTGGAGGAGATCCGCTTCCAGGAGCCGACACTCGAGAGCGTGTTCCTTGCCCTTACCGGCCGTGAATTGCGCGACCGGGCCAATGGCCAGCGCGACGCCCAACGCAGTGCCGGTCGCCGGGGAGGTCAACGATGAACCGCGCCATCATTCTTGCCCGCGGCCTCTACGGCGTATGGCTACGTGAGATCACGCGCGCAACGCGCGACCGTGGCCAGATGATCGGTGGCATCAGTCGCCCCCTGATCTGGCTGCTCGTGCTGGGCGTCGGTCTCAATCCCTATTTCCGCGGTGAAGTATATGGTGAGGTTCGATACGTTATCCCCTTCACCTATCTGCAGTTTCTTTTCCCTGCGGTGATCGTCCTCAACATCATGTACACCTCGATCCAGTTCGCCGTATCGGTGATCTGGGATCGCGAGTTTGGCTTCCTGCGAGAGGTTCTAGTCTCGCCGATGCCGCGCTCGCTCATTCTTCTGGGCAAGGTCCTGGGCGGCAGCACGGTCGCGATGATCCATGGCGGCCTCGTGCTTATCCTCGCGCGTTTCGCAGATGTGACGCTTGATCTTGAGCAGATGGCGATGGCGCTCGGACTGATGTTCGTGCTCTCGTTCGGCCTCACCTGCTTCGGCGTGGTGCTCGCTTTGCGAGTGCGCAGCTTCGAGGGGTTTGGCGTCTTCTCCAACACCGTCATCCTGCCCCTCTACTTCACGTCCTCCTCGATTTTTCCGCTCGATCCAACCCTGTCGCGCACACAAACAGCCACCGCCTACCCGGAATGGCTGGTTTTCATGGTGCAGATCAATCCGATCACCTACGCCGTTGACGCCCTGCGCGGCACGATCATCGGCTTCAACCAGTTCCCTGCCTGGTATGGACCGGCGGTGATCTTCGCGATGGCAGCGATTTTCTTCGTTTGGGCGCTGATCGGGTTCCGCCGGCAATGACCGCACCCCGCCGACATCGCTGGAGGCGCGCGGCGCTCAACTTTGTGGCGGTCGTCGCTCTGCTCACCGCTGCGAGCTTCCTGCCACCTGATACCTCGTTGCGCGACAGGCAGCAGACTGGCGTGCTCAAGGTCTGCGTGCCGCCGAGTTACCCGCCGCTCGTGACCGGTGATCCGTCCCGTCCCGGCTTCGATATTGAATTGCTCGAGGCCATCGCGGGCCAGATGAGGCTCCGATTGGCCATCAACACGCTTGCCTCGATCGGAAGTGACTTCAACCCGCGTAACTGGATGCTGACGCGTGCGCAGTGCGACGTCATCGCCGGCGGCGTGGCCGATACCGTCCAGACGCGTGGCTTCCTCCAAACCATCCCTACGCCAGCGGAAACTGGTTGGATGGCCATTTCGCGTAGTGGCACCCTCCCCGCTCGCGGCGAAACGATTGCCGTGCTGCCCGGGACGGCCGGGCTCGATCGCGTCAAGCTTTCAAGCTGGGTTCGAGCAGGCGGTTGGCGCGCCCAAGGGACATCATCGCCAGCTCAATTCAGGAGCACGCTTGTCGAATCGGGTCTGGCCGCCGGGATAGCCGAACGCTTCGTCATCGACTCGCTGCATCTGGACGATCAGGGCTTCATTCGCTTCTGGCTGCCTGAGGAGGATTTTCCACGATATCGAATGGCGCTCGGGCTGTGGAAAGGCGACCAGACGCTAAAGCGCGCCGTGTCTAGTGCTTTGGAATCTTTAGAGAAGTCCGGAGCGCTCTATACACTGCAGCAGAAGTACGACCTCGTCGCGCCCTGACCGCGCCTGAAAAGCCAATTGCCGTTATTGGCTAAATCGCTGTGGGCATTTCACAGTCGCCTCTTTGTTGTCATTGAGCGTTAATTGCCTCCATGCCAAAGGGAGGCGTCATCCTCGGTCGGGGCGACTCGTCTGCCGATGACCATAGACAACTACCTTGTGGGGTTATCGTGCCTTTCAAATCCCTGCGGTTCGCCGCTTCCGCCGCCATTCTCGCGCTCAGCGTAGTGGGTGGCTCTTCTTCCATGGCCGCGGGCTTCACTGCAGAGCAGGCTGCTGCCGGCCAGACGGCGTACAATTCCAATTGCGCGCAGTGCCATGGCCGTCAGCTCGAAGGTCCTGAGGCTCCCGGTCTCGCCGGTTCCGATGTGATGCAGAACTGGAATACTGCCGGCGGCATCTATGACTTCATTTCGGTGGCGATGCCTCCGTCCGCGCCCGGCCAGCTGGGCGAAGAGACGTACCTGAACATCGTCGCCTACATCATGCAGTTCAATGGCGCCGCGCCGGGCGATGCCGCGCTGACGCCCGATACCATGGCGGCCGTCTCGCTTTCGGCCGAAACCGCTGCCGGTGCTGCCAGCATGGCCGCTGCAGCACTCGATGCAGGTGGCGCCCCCGCTGCCGCCGCAACGCCGGTTGCGACCTCCGTGCCGCAGGCTTTCACCTGGGGCAAGCAGCTCCCGGGCGGCCTGGCTCCGGAACAGATGGCTCCTGCGGCAGCACCCGCCGCTCCGGGCGTTCCCCAGGCCTTCACCTGGGGCAAGCAGCTCCCCTCGGTCGCCAACTAATACGCTTTCTTCTGGCGCTTCTGGCGCCTTCTACTGGAGGTATCGATGAAAATCGAACTGATGAAGACCCTCTTTGCGGCAACGACCGCACTGGTGGCCATTTCGGCCCCCGCTTATGCGCAGGGCATCAAGGATTACACGCCCGTTACGGCCGAGATGCTGGCCAACCCGCCGGCCGAAGAATGGCTGATGTTCCGCGGTGCCTACAACAACCAGGGTTACAGCCCGCTCGATCTCATCAACAAGGACACGGTCGGCAAGCTGCAGCTCGCCTGGGCCTGGCCGATGGCTGAAGCCGGCATCCAGGAAACCGCTCCGCTGGTGCATGACGGCATCATGTTCCTGCAGACCAACAACAACATCGTCGAGGCGCTCGACGCCAAGACCGGTACCCTGATCTGGCAGTACCGCCACACGCTCGCCGAACTCCCGGCTTCGTGGAGCTACCAGGCCAACCAGGCCCGTCGTCAGAAGAACTCGATCGCCCTGTACGAAGACAAGGTGATCCTGACCACGGCTGACGCCAAGATCGTCGTGCTCAACGCCGCCGACGGCAAGATCGTCTGGGAAAAGCAGGTTCTCGACTACAACCTCGGCTATTCCTACACCGTTGGTCCGGTCATAGCTGACGGCAAGATCATCTCGGCCATCTCGGGTTGCTCGATCGCTGGCACTGCCGGCGGCTGCTTCATCATGGCCCACGACGTTAACACCGGTGACGAAGTCTGGCGCTTCAACACCATCGATGACCCGGACAATCCGGCCCAGCAGGCCAGTTGGGGCGACGTTCCGCCGGAAAACCGTTGGGGCGGCACGCCCTGGACGACGGGCGCGTACGATCCGGAAACCAACACCACCTACTGGGGTATTGGTATGCCTGGCCCCTATTCCGAGCTCATTCGTGGTTCGGGCGACGGTTCGGTGCTCTACACCAACTCGACCCTGGCTCTCGATGTCGGCACCGGCAAGCTGAAGTGGTACTACCAGCACCTGCCGCGCGACAACTGGGACCTGGACAGCCCGTTCGAGCGTATCCTCGTCGACCAGGAAATCGATGGCGTGAAGCATAAGCTCCTCGTCACCGTTCCGGGCAAGAACGGCATCGCGTTCGCTCTCGATCGCGACACCGGCAAGTACCTGTGGTCGAAGGAGACCGTGGTCCAGAACGTCGTCAAGTCGATCGATGCCGACGGCACTGTCCACATCAACGAAGACCTGATCTCGAACGCCGTCGGCGAAGAGCATCTGATCTGCTCGTCCGTGTCGGGTGGCAAGCTCTGGCAGGCCGGCTCGTACAGCCCGCTGACCCAGGCCTACTTCGTGCCGCTCACCGAGGCTTGCAACACCGTTGCTCCGACCCAGACCGAGTTCACCGCTGGTAACGCCGTTGGCGCCGTCAAGTTCGGCCCGCGCGTGCTTCCGGAAGGCATCACCGATGCCGGCCTGATGCAGGCTCTCGCGGTCAACCCGACCCAGGGCGAGTCCAAGTGGCAGTACCGCAGCCGTCCGTCGATGACCTCCTCGGTTCTGGCGACCGCTGGTGGTCTCGTGTTCGGTGGTGACGCCGCCCGTGCCGTCAAGGCATGGGACCAGGAGACCGGTGATGTGGTGTGGTCGCAGACCCTCAACGCCCCGATCGGTGGTTACCCGATGACCTACGAGATCGATGGCGAGCAGTATCTGGCCATTCCGACGGGCTACTCGAACGCAGCCTCGTCGATCTCCTCGGCTTTCCCGGAGATCCCGCTGCCGACCGGTTCGGGCAACTCGATCTTCGTGTTCAAGCTGCCGAAGTCCTAAGTTTTTCGACGCACACCGAAAGGGGCCTCCGGGCCCCTTTCTTCTTTTCCTGGAGACTACAATGCTTCGCTTCCTGGCCCCGGCCCTCTTCCTCGTCGGCACCGGCATGGCCTTTGCCCAGACATCGGGCATTCCTCCCGAGGAGCTGACCAATACCCGCCGCCAGGCTGGCGACGCCATCAATGTCTGCGTGGATACCACCGGGCAGAGCCGCGCCTTCGACCTCGATGTGGCGCGGGCCATCGGCGATGCGCTTTTCCTTCAGGTCAATCCGATCGAGGGTTTTGGCGGTTTCCCCGTCAACGGCGATGGCTTCATCGATGAACTGACGCTGGCCATGAACAATACCTGCGACCTCTTCATGGGCGTGTCCGTCTCGACTGAGGCGCAGGTTTCCGAGGCATTCTCGATCACTCGCCCCTATGTGACCATTCCCTTCGTCCTCGCCGTAGCCAACCCGGATTGGCAGAAACTCGCCGACATTCCGATGGATCAGCGTCTCGGCACCGCCATGGCCAGCATTGGCGAGATGACTTACATCACCTGGGCTCAGCAGCGCGCCAAGAGCGAGCGCTGGATCCGCCTGCCCTATGCCGATCCCAGCCTGATGGCGACGCGCGTGCTCGACGGCACCATTGCCGGCATGATCCTTTGGCAACCCGCTTTGGCCAAACTCCAGCAGGAGCGCACCGAGGCTCAGTCCCTGCGGATCATCGGCACCGACCCTGTCGCTGAAACCTCTATTCGAGTGGGCGCGCTCGTCTCGAGCCGCAACAGCTTCCTGCGCAACCAGGTCGACCAGGCAATCGATGCGCTGACTGCGGACGGCACGATCGACGCGTTACTCGAAAAGCACCATTATATGGGGCATGCCGGAGAATAATCCGCGTCAGCCATCAGGCCCGCAGATAGGGCAATATGGCCGAAGCCGTATTGGGGATGATCCCGGCGACGATAGCCGCGAATATCAGCCCCAGGCCGATCGGAACCAGCCTTTCAAGACGCCGCTCGTGCTCTGGCAATGCAAGCTGCCAGAGCGCCCCGGCTACCAGGCCGGGCACGGGCAGGCAGTTCAGCACCACCGAGCCGACGGTGATGAGCTGGAACTGGTTGAGCACGTAGAGCGCGGCATAGCCCGCCGTGCGGGGCAGCATCAGCAGCAATGGCCGCAAGAAATCGGACAGCGGCACGAGTGCCAGCATTAGCGCCAGACCTAACACCAAGACCGCCAGCAGCCCGAAGCCGCCGAGGCGCATATCCTTGGGTTCGTAGCGTATCGGCCGGACCCAGTTCAGTGCGAACAGAGTGGCAGAGATAATGCCCCAGACCGAGACCTGGACGAACGGATTGAGCGTCAGCCGCTTCTCGTGGAACGGCCGAGCGTCGCCCATCAAACGCGCCAGCCCTGCCAGGATACAGCCCTGCAGTGACGCGAACAGCAGAACAGCTGCGATCCGCGTCACAATCTCGCTCAGGCTGAGCGCTCCAAGCAGAGCCATAGTCAGATTCTCCGAAAGCCGCCTACCCTCTATCGCGAGGAGAGCGTCGGCTCAACGGTCGCGATCCGACTAAACGCAGGTTGACGGCTTTGCCGCCGACGTCGGGAATTGCCTGGCAACGGAGCATGGTCGCGTACAGCCGAGGCAGCGTGGATTGGCTGTGCGAGGGTCGGCCGGTTTCGGTGGCGCGCACATCATTGAGTTCCGATCCATCGAACTCGCCTCACGCTGCACGCGCAAGCCGCCGCTCAAGGTCGGCAAACTCGTCGGAGGAGAGGTTCGGCTTGGCAGCAAACTGCATGACGGCATTGAAAACCTCGGCCGGAGCCGATTGCTTCATGCCGCCGAGCATCATGGCGCGCTCCTGAGGGCTGATCGCGGGGATCATGATGCGCATGAAGGCCATGTTCTTCTCGGGTGGCAGCGACCCGATGATGCGCATCTCGATCTCGAGCAGTTCCTGCTGGGTGAACAGGGACCAGAGGATCGGAGCGGTGACGGTCTCTTCCTCATGCATGTGTTCGAGGTCGTGACCGACATAAAGAGCGAAGGCGATATAGAGACGGCGACCCGGTGCACCCCTGCGCATCGCCGGTGCGGCTTCCACTGCTGCAATCATCCGTTCGAGATCGACGAAGGCAGCCCGGTGGTGATCGTGCTGGTCGTCGAGCTTGTCGGTCGATACAGCGCCCCGCGCATGAAGAGCGCTGTGGATGTGGTGGTCTTCATGCTCGACATGGGCGGCGGCCAGCGCAAGCAGCGCCCGCAGGTCGCCCAAGAGTTGCGTGGTGGCCGCATCATCGGAAAAGTCCGCGCGGCCAAGCCGGGCCAGAAGCTCGCATTGGGCGCGGCGCAGGCCCTTATGCACGATGCCGTAGATATCGTAGTTGCCGTCGAGATCGGGAATTTCGTTAGTCGCGTGGTGTTCGCTCATAGGAATGCTCCTGTTGCGCCGCCGGTGGCGCTGCGGAAGCCTTCCTAGTGAATGGGCGCGGCGACGCCTCCCTAAATCCTTGCTAACCGCCCCTCTCCTTTCCTAAAATTCTGCTATCGGCAATTGCCGTGGGGGCATTGGTGTGATCAGCGACGATGTAGCGGGCTTCATCGAAGGCCTGGTGATGGGCCTCGTCTCGACGCGCAACAGCGCCAATCGGGCATTCATCGCCCGAGCGTCTGGCGCTCGTTACCTATCGGCAACGGGTTTGATCGAGGTGCTGCTGAGCGCCGTTCAGTGGTCGGATGTGGCACGTAATGCGCATGCTGGCGCCCCGATCGCGACGACGTTTGTCAGGCCGAACGATTACTGCGCGTACCAGATCAAAGGCTGGATCGAAGATGTCGCGCCCGCGTCGGGCGACGATATTGCCCGCGCTGAGCGCTATGTCGAACGCATGCTCGAGCAGATGAGCGACCTTGGCGTCACCCGCATCCAACTGTCCCACACGCTTACGGCTAGCGAACTCATGCGCATATCGTTCCGTCCGACCGACCTCTTCCTCCAGACGCCCGGACCGCGCGCTGGGCAGCGGCTGGAGCTGTCATGATCTCGCTCAACAGCATCCGCGATAGTTTTGAGGGTGTCATTCCGTCCGTGATCGCCACGACTGACCCGGCGGGGATGCCCAATATCTCGTACTTGTCCCACGTCTACTACGTGGACGAACGGCATGTGGCGCTCTCCAACCAGTTCTTCTCCAAGACGGCAGCCAATGTCCGAAGCAGTGGTCTGGCGACCGTGATGGTGGTCGATGGCCGCTCGGGCGCTCAGCACATACTGGACCTTACTTTCCGGCACTCCGAGGAAAACGGGGAGCTCTTCGAGCGCGTTGCCTCGCACCTTGCGGTGATGAGTGCCAAGCAGGGCATGGCCAACGTCATGAAACTGCGCTCGATCGATATCTATCGTGTCGAGGACTGTCGCGCGATCATCCCTGTGGCGCCATTGGCTGAGGCGCCGGCTAGCTCGTCAAGTAGCCCTCGCCTGCCACTGGCAGCGAACCTAGCCAATGCGATTGCCTCGCAGGTCGATGCAGAGGCCATGCTCGACTGCGCTCTGGATGGTCTGCACAAGCAATTTGCCTTCCCCAACGTCATGATCCTCGTGCCCGATGACAGCGGCGAAAAACTGACGACCATTGCCAGTCGCGGATATGCTCGCTTCGGCATCGGCTCCGAGACGCCCATGGGCTCGGGCACGATCGGCATCGCAGCGTCCACGCGGCGCCCGCTCCGCATCAGCGACATGAGGCGAGGCCAGCGATATGCCTCGGCCGTCCGGGCGGCATTTGAAGCTGAGGATCACACCCTCCGCAATCCCCTGCCGACACTCGCCGAGCCTCTTAGCCAACTGGCAGTGCCGATGCTTTGCCGCGGTCGGCTCACGGGTATTCTGTTCGTCGAGTCACCCAATAGTTTCGCATTTGGCCACGAGGATGAGGACGCGCTACTGCTCGTTGCCTCGCAGCTTGCAGTCGGCCTGACGCTGTCAGAACTGGAGCGGTTCGACTCAAGGCCTCCGGAGACCACGACGGCCAGTCCGGCCCAACCCAAGCAAACGAGCTTTGCCGTTCGCTATTTCAGCGCTGACGGCAGCATTTTCATCAACAATGAATATGTCATCCGGGGCGTGCCTGGCCGCCTGCTGTACACGTTGCTCAGGCAATACCTTGATACGAGGCGAAGCAGCTTTACGAACCGTGAGATACGGCGCGACACATCCCTCGGCCTGCCGGACTTCAAGGACAACCTCGAAACGCGCCTGATCCTGCTCAGGCGGCGGCTTGAGGAGAAAGCCGGTCCGGTTCGTATCAGCCGTCCCGAGCGCGGACATATCGAGCTCGTCGTCGACGGTCTTCCGGCGATCGAGTTGATGACCTAGCGCGGCATCGGCCGAATGAAGTGGTTCTCGCCCACCTGCAGCGTCTCCGGCTGTGGAAGCGCGGATTGGCGGCGGATGACGTCGATGTGGTTGAGTTCATCCTCGAACGGCGTCCGGTCGAAACGACGATCCGGATCGGGTACTGCCGAAAGCAAAAGGCGCGTATAGGGGTGCTGTGGGTTGCCGAGCACGCTTTCCATGTCGCCCCACTCGACGATCTGACCGGCATACATCACCATGATCTCCTCGGCGACATAGCGCGCCGTTGCGATGTCGTGGGTGATGTAGAGCAAGGCGAGACCGAGTTGCGCCTTCATATCGTTGAGAAGATTGAGGATACCCAGGCGCACCGAGACGTCGAGCATAGATGTCGGCTCGTCGGCCACGATGACCTGCGGGTTGACCGCGAGCGCGCGGGCAATGCTGATGCGCTGCCGCTGGCCACCGGACAACTCGTGCGGGTATTTGGCCATGACGAGCGCCGGATCGAGTTTCACGCGCGCCAGCAATTCCTCGATCATCGCCATCCGCTCGCTGCCGCTCAACCTGCCCTGATGCAGGCGAAGCGGGCGTTCGAGATGGTAGCGGATGGTGTGCGCCGGATTGAGCGAGGCAAATGGGTCCTGAAAGACCATCTGCACCGAGGCGCGATAGGCGGCGAGGCTCTTGCGGTCTGCCTTTCCGAGCGCGGCGCCGCGAAAGAGCAATCGGCCGTCATCTGGCTGGTACTCGCGCATGATGAGCCGAGCGGCCGTGGTCTTTCCCGAGCCGGATTCTCCTACCAGCGCGAGCGTGCGACCTGGCCGGAGCGCGAATGATACGGAGCGCGCGGCGTAAACCGGATTCCCCGCGCTACCGAAGACCTTGGAGACGTTGTCGAGGGCCAGGATGGGTTCGCTCATGACCTGACCTCGCGGATCTGCTCGCCGTGAAGCTTGGGCATCGAGGCCCAGAGCCTGCGGGTGTAGTCGTGTTTGGGCGAACGATAGATGGTCTGGGCATCGTTCACCTCGACCAGTTCGCCCTCGAGCATGATGCCGATGCGATCGCTGACCTGAACCATGAGGCCGAGATCGTGCGTGATGAAGAGCACAGAGAAGCCCAGTTGCTTGCGGAGCGTGTCGATGCGCTGCAGGATTTCGCGTTGCACGACCACGTCGAGTGCAGTGGTCGGCTCATCCATGATGAGAAGCTTTGGATTGAGCGCCAGGCAAATGGCGATGACGATGCGCTGCCGCATGCCGCCCGAGCATTGATGCGGATAAGCCGACAGGCGGTCGGGCGAGATATCCACGAGCTTGAGAAGTTCCGCAGCGCGCTGCCGGGCGGCGGTGCGCGTTATCGGCGTATGGGCGCGCAACACGTCGTAGAACTGGGCTTCGATTGTAAGCACTGGGTTCAGCGAATTCATCGCGCTCTGGAACACCATCGCGACCTCGCGCCAGCGGAAGCTGCGCAAAGCCTCCTCATCAAGCGCCAGCACGTCGCGGCCGCCAACCAGGATTTCGCTACCAGAGCGTATCAGCGCCGGCGGGCGGTGCAGCCGGCTCACTGCAAAGGCGATGGTACTTTTGCCGCAGCCAGACTCACCGGCGAGGCCGAAGAACTCGCCCGGCGCGATATCGAAACTGACGTTCTTTACGGCATGGAAGTCCTTCTGCGCGCCGATGTAGTCGATGTTGAGATTGCGGACCGAGAGGACGGGATCGCTCATAGCTTACCCTCCCCCAGGCGCACCATTCGGGTCCAGCGATTGAGCATTCCGCCGGTACGCAGCCGCGGGTTAGCGATTTCGTCGATGGCGAAATTGATGAGGGCAAGGCTCAACCCCAGCAGCGCCAACGCAAAGCACGGCGTCAGAAGGTCCCACCAGGCACCGACCGAGAGCGCCGAGGCGTTCTGGGCATTGTAGAGCATGATGCCCCAGGACACCGTGTTCGGGTCTCCAAGGCCAAGGAATTCGAGCGTAGCCTCGGTGATGACGGCGAAGATGACGCTGCCGATGAAGTTGATGCCGACGATCGAGATGAGGTTGGGAAAAATCTCAAAGGCCATGATGCGCCAGGATGGCTCGCCCAGCATTTCGGCCGATTTGACGAAATCGCGCTGGCGGATGGAGAGCGTCTCCGAGCGTGTGACGCGCACGCCCCATGCCCAGGACGTAAGCGCGAGGATAACCGCGATCACCAGTGGGCTCGCCTGCCCGATGAAGGCGGCCAGAACCAGCAGCAGCGGCAGGTTGGGAACGACGAGCACCATGTTGGTGAAGAAGTTGATGATCTCGTCCACCACCCCGCCCTTGTAGCCGGCGATAATGCCGAGAACGGTGCCGATGATGGTGATCATGAGGCCGGCGCCGAAGCCGACGGCCAGCGAAATGCGCGCGCCATGGACAAGGCGCGAGAACACGTCGTGTCCCAATCGCGTCGTTCCCAGCCAATGCTCCCACGATGGCGGCTGGTGTGGGCGGCCGACGCGCTTGACCGGGCTGTATTCTGTAAGCAGCGGCGCGAAGACGGCAACCAGGATGATGAGGATCAGGATCGTGAGGCCGACAACGGCCTTCTTGTTGTTGAGCAATTGCCTCAAGAGCGTCATCGGTCAAGCCTTCTTGAGACGAGGGTCGAGCACGACGTAGCCCAGGTCGACCGCGAAGTTGGAGATGAGCATGGCGGCGGTCATGATCAGCAACTGCCCCTGAATCACGGGATAGTCGCGCGCAATGATCGCCTGATAGAGTGTGTTGCCGAGGCCCGGATAGTTGAAGACCACCTCCGTGACGAGCGAGCCGCCGAGCACCGTGCCGATGGCAATGGCGAGGCTCGAAACCGTCGGCAGAAGAGCATTGCGTGCTGCATACCAGAACATCACCCTACGATCGGAGAGCCCCTTGGCGCGGCCCATCACGATGTAGTCCTCGCCCAGGAGGTTGATCATGTTGTTGCGCATGGTCACGGCGAAGCCGCCAGTGAGCACGATGACCATGGTCAGCATCGGAAGCGTGCCGTGATAAATCACGCTCGATATGTATTGCCAGCTCCAGGCGGGATCGAGCAGCGGATCTGCAGCATAGCCGTTGGGGAACCAGCCGAGCGTGTAGCCGAAGACGAAGAGCATGATCAACGACACGACCACGGCCGGGACCGAGCTCGAAAAGATGGCGGAGAGCGAAACTACCGAGTCGAAAAGCGTCCCACGGCGCCACGCGGCCATTATGCCCATGGTCGTGCCTATGGTGAACGCGACGAGCGTAGCGATGCCGACCAGCCCCACCGTCCAGACAAGCGCGCGGGCGAGGAGTTCGGTGACGGGAAGCGGAAAGTACTTGATCGAACGGCCGAGATCGCCGGTGAAGACGCTCTTGAGATAGGCGAGATATTGCTCGCCGATCGGAGCGTCGATGAAGCCGAAGGTCAGCTTGAGTGCGTTGAGATTTTCAAGTGATAGCTCTGAGCCGGCGCTGGCGAACATGATCTGGATCGGATCGCCCGGCATCATGCGCGGAAGGAAGAAGTTGATCGTGGCCGCGGCCAGGAACGCGGCGATATAGAACGAGAGTCGCCGCAGCAGAAAGGCCATGGTCTTTTCCTTCCTCGAACCCGCGCGAGCGGGAGAGAGGCGCGCCGACTGGGCGCGCCCCTGACTTGGTCACATCAGACTTACTGGGACACCGGGCGGAGCGCCAGAAGCTGGATCAGGCGGCCCGGATTGGCGTTCGAAACAACCGGCGAGATGAACGGGTTTTCCGCATCGGCCCAGCCGGTGAAACGCTTGGTGTTGTACTCGTAGAAGGACGGGCTGTTGTAGACCGGGATCAGCGGCAGCGCCTCGGCCACGATCATCTGCGCCTTGTCCATAAGCGCCTTCTGCTCGGCAGGATCCTTGACCTGGGTGTACTTGCCCAGGAGGTCCATCACCTCGGCATTATCCCAATGCGGCGCGGTGAAGCGGCTCTTGCCGAAATCGCCGGGGTTGAACGAGCGGATGTACGGGAAGTACGGGTTGGCGGCGGCGGCCAGGGCGTTAAGCGTCATCGAATACTTGCCGTCGATCAGGTCCTGCGTCCACACGGCCGCTTCCGGGGTGCTCATCTTGACGTTGATGCCGGCTTCCTGGAGCGTTTCCATCGAGATCTGGACGGCATCGATCCAGTCGGTCCAACCGTTCGGGACCTCGATATCGATTGCGATCGGCGTTCCGTCCGGATTGTCGCGGAAGCCGTCGCCATTGGCGTCGACATAGCCCGAGCTGTCGAGCAGCGCGATGCCGGCGTCCTTGTCGAACTTGCCGTACTGGCCGAACTGCGTAGCGACTTCAGGATTGGCGAAAGCCTTGTAGAGTTCGCCCAGGCCCGACGGGTCTTCGTTGACCAGCGGATAGCCGTAGCCGGCGATGTCGACGATCGTCTGACGATCGATCAGCATGCTGAGCGCGCGGCGGAAGTTGACGTCGTTGAACGCCTTGCGATTGTTTTCGTCTGGCGTTGTCATCGAGAGCTGGAACGAGACCAGGCTCGAGGGCGTGAACCAGTACTTGTGATGCTCCGGGTCCTTGGCGACGAACGTGTTGTCGATGTCAGGAATGAAGCTCGTGGCCCAATCCAGCGAACCTTCGGCGAGTGCGGCTAGCACCTGCGGGTTATCGGCAAGCTGCGGCAGGCGCATGCAGTCGATGGCAAGGTTGGTGGCATCCCAGTAGTTCGGGTTGCGGCACTGCTCGTAAACCTGCGGCGTGAAGCGGGTGATTTCCGTCAGCGGGCCCGAGCCCACCGGGTTCTCGTTGGCGAAGGTGACGGGGTCGTCGATCTTGGACCAGATGTGCGCGGGCACGATCGGCATGCTGACGATGGTATTGGCGATCAGCGAGTTGGGTTCGTTCAGGTTGAAACGAACCGTCGTGTCGTCGACCTTCTCGACCGAAGCCAGTTGCGCCGAGATGGAGATGAAGTCGAGCGCCGGGAACTTCTTGATGTAGTCATACGTGAAGACGACATCGTCAGCCGTCAGCGGCTCGCCATCAGACCACTTGAGGCCGTCGCGCAGCTTGAAGGTGATCGACTTGAGGTCGTCTGCCAGCTCGAAGCTCTCGGCGAGGCGGAAATGCGGCTCGTTGCCCTTGAGGCGGTTGAAGACGACCAGCGGCTCATAGATGAAATCGAGCGTGGTGAAGCGCGCCGACGTCTGCCCGAAGGGGTTGAAGTTGCGGACCCAGGTGGTGGTCTGCTCGGCACTGACGGTCAGAACCGTCTGTGCGGCTGCTGGCGCCGCGATACCCAGAACCGCGGCCGAAACGGCAGCGATCAGCGTGGTTCTCAGCATTCGTGTTCTCCTTTGCTGCGGCTTCGTTCAGGCGAAGCCGTTCTCCCTGAAAATCTGTTCGACTTCGTCATGGACGGCTTTGACGTCCACCCGTTTGTTTCCGCGGCGCGCCTCGGCGCGGGCAATGCGTGCCAGGCTCGCGCTCGATAGCGGGCGAGCCGCCTTGGCGGCGGCCTCGCTGGCAGCGAGATCGCCCTGGCTATGAAGCGCGATGTCGTAGCCTGCATCGAGCGCGGCCCTCACCCGCTCTGGCCACGTGCCCTTAAGCGCCTCCATAGTGAGGCAATCGGTGATGAGAACGCCATCGAAACCGATGTCGCGGCGGATCAATTCGCACACGATTGGCGAAACAGAAGCCGGCCGCTCCGGGTCGACCTGCGTAAAGATGAGGTGCGCGACCATCGCCCAAGGCGCATCCTTGAGCGCCGCGAAGGGTCGGAAATCCGACTCGCGCATTTCCGCGACTGTCGCGTCGACGACGGGGCAATCGAAATGCGGGTCGACCGAGACACGCCCATAGCCTGGAATATGCTTCATGATCGGCATTTCGCCGACTTCCAGCATTGCTTCGATCACTTCGCGCGCCATGGCGATGACAAGGTCCGGGTCGTCCCCGAAGGAGCGCTGGCCGATGACGTCATGCGTGCCCTTGCGGGCAAGATCGACCACGGGCGTTGTACCGCTGCCGATGGCGAGGTCGGCCATCATGGAGGCCATGGCCAGCGTTGAAAGCCGCATGGCGCGCTTGCCGAGCTCGAGGTCCTTGCGCGCCAGCGCGCCGAAGCTGCCCAGGCTGCGGAAGAGTGGCCAATTGCCATTGTCGAGCCGCTGCACGCGGCCGCCTTCCTGGTCGATGTAGACCGGCGCATCCTCGCGCCCTACCGCCTCGCGGAACTGAGCGCAGAGGCGCCTGATCTGCTCGGGGTTGTCGAGATTGCGCTTGAACAGAAAGAGGCCGCAGGGATTGGCTTCCCGGAAAAAGGCAACCTCCGAGGCAGAGAGTTCCAAACCCGGCATGCCGACAAAAAGGGCGAGTGGCGCGCTCGGCATGGTCAGATCGCAGGTTCCGACTTGACGGGTAGGATAACCAGCCGGGCGGCATAAGGGGCTACGAGCGGGCGCATACCCTGCCCTAGCTCAAAATACGCGCCAGCACCGCGACCCAGTTTCCAGATTTTTTCCTCCCCCGAACAAGCCACGATAGCCCTCCGGGGCCGTCCGCTGTGCTCATCCAAATGCAACTGGAATGCTAGAAGTAGCTATTCCGACTGTCAACGAAGCTTGGAATATTATATTCCGAATTCGTCGAGGGGGATTTTCTCGTTGCGTGGGATGCCCTTGGCCAGCAAATGAGGCGACTTTTCCTGTTCAGGAAGCAAGCATGTCCATTCTGAAGATACTCGGCGCCCAACTGGATTCGATGACTCCGGCCGACCGGCAGATCGCGCAGTTCATCATCGACGATCCCGAGCGAATGCTCGCTCTTTCCTCCGCGGCGCTGGCGCAGGAAACCGGCCGCAGTCAGTCGAGCGTTGTCAAATTCAGCCAGAAGCTCGGTTATGCTGGCTACCAGCAGCTCAAGCTGGCGGTAAACAAGGCCAAGGCGCTCGAACTGCAGCCGCCCCATGGCGTCATCCACGGTTCGATCGAAGGCAGCGACAACTACACGATCATCCAGCAGAAGCTCATCGGCAGCAAATTGCTTTCCTTGCGCGAGACCGCCGCCGCAAATACCGAGGAGGCGATCGATTCCGTCCTCGATGCCCTCGTTGGCGCCCACAAGATCCTGCTCACTGGCATCGGCGCCTCTTCGCTGGTTGCGAAGGACTTTTCCTATAAGCTCCTCAAGCTGGGTCGGATGGTTCTCCTCGACAGCGATAGCCACATCCAGATTTCAAACGCTTCAGCTCTCGATGCGTCCGACGTCGTGATGGCGCTGTCCCAGTCCGGCCGAAGTACTGAAACCCTGCGCATCACAGAACTCGCCAAGCAACGCGGCGCGACGATCATCACCGTGACCGGCCTCAAGCCCAATCCCCTCCGCAATCTCGCCGACATATGCCTGTTCACGGTTGGCGATGAAGAGCGCGTTCGCTCCTCGGCAATCACCTCTCGCGACGCACAGCTCATGCTGATGGACATGCTTTTCATCCTGCTGCTGCGGCGGCAGGCGGACGCGCATGACTACATTCATCGCAGCGAAGTGGCCGTGACGGTTCTCAAGACGTGAGCACGACCTAGTCGCCTCGTTCACCACCGGATTTTCCCTGTTGCGCCCTATTCGCATTGACAACTCAATCGGACCGTGAGAGCAATTTAAAACGTTTGTAATTTCTCGCGATGGGACCCCGTGGCAGTAGAAGGCGCACGCACGCTCAAAGAGCTGGCCGACCGGCTCGGGATCTCGGTTACCACCGTGTCCCGCGCGCTTGCCGGCCATGAGCAGATCGCCAAGAAGACACGCCTCAGGGTCGCTGAAGCCGCCCGCGAGATTGGTTATGTGCCCAACGCCGCGGCGCGGCAGCTTGTTTCCGGTCGCAGCGGGTTCGTGGGCTTCGTCCTGCCCATCCGCGATGCCACTCTGGTCGACTCTTACCTAGGCGAATTCATCACCGGTCTCGGCGAAGGCCTGGTTCAGCATGGCGTCGATCTGCTGCTGGCAACGGCGCAAAAGGGGCAATCGGAAATCTCCGTGCTCAGGCACGTCGTGGAATCCGGGCGCGCAGATGGCGTCGTCATCCCCCGTGTCGAGATCGCTGACCAGCGCGTTGCCTACCTTATGGAACGCGGTTTTCCCTTTGTTGCCCACGGACGTCTGCTCGACTCGCAAGGCGAATACAGCTGGCTCGATGCCGATGGTGAAAGCGCCTTCGGGGAGGCGTTCGAGCTGCTCTATGCCCACGGCCACCGCCATTTCGGCCTGCTGACCGTTTCCGAGCTTCTCACCTTCCGTTTCAACCGCGAGAACGGGCTGGCACGGGCCATTGCGCGTCGCGGTGACCCGGATGTGCGGCTCGATATCGTCAGCGCCCCTCGCTTCGACCGAAAGGCACGCTCGTCTGCCATTCGTGGCCTGCTCAATGCCGATCAAAGGCCGACGGCGATCATCGCGCTCTTCGACGAGCTTGCCATCTCCATCATGGAAGAAGCCGAGCAGGCCGGTCTTTCCGTTCCTAACGACCTTTCCGTTGTCGGCTACGACAATATCGTCGCCGCCGAATACGCCCGGCCGGGTCTGACGACGTTCGATGCGCATGCGCGCACCAGCGCGACCACGATTGCGCACATGCTCATGGACCAGATCGAGGGCAAATCCGACACGCCGCGGACCACGCTGATCCGCCCTGAACTCATCCCGCGCGGGAGCCATGCGCACGCGCCGAAAACCTGAAGTTTGACCAGGCGCCTCGGGAGGGTGCCGGCCTGGAGCCAAAGAGGATAGCGCGAACGAAACCAGCGGGCGCGCACTGGAGAAATAGATGCCTTTAGTCAACTACGTCGATCACGGCGGTAACAGCACGCTGATCGATGTTCCCGCCAACGACAGCGTCATGGAAGGCGCTATCGCCAATGGCGTGGAGGGGATCGTCGCCGAGTGCGGCGGTTCGGCGATGTGCGCCACCTGCCACGTCTATGTGCGGGAAGAGTTCCTGGCCCTGCTGCCGCCGATGGGCGAGGTCGAGGACACGATGCTCGATCTCACGGCCAGCGAGCGCCGCGACAACAGCCGCCTGAGCTGCCAGATCCGCATGAGCGACGCGCTCGACGGCCTGACCGTGGAGATGCCGGAGGCGCAGACCTGATGGAAACCACCGTCATCATCGGGGCAAGCCATGGTGGCGTCCAGGTCGCGGCGTCGCTGCGCGAAATGAACTATTCCGGCCGTATCATCCTGGCGGCGGAAGAACCCCACCTGCCCTATCACCGCCCGCCGCTCTCCAAGGCGCTGCTCGACCCGGCGCAGCCCGATGGTCTGATGCTGCGGCCGAGCGCCTTTTATGAGCAGAAGGACATCACGCTCCGCCTCGGCAAGCGCGTCGATGCCATCGATCTCGACAAGCATGTCGTGCGGTTCGGGAGCGAAGAGGCCATCGGCTTCGACCACTTGGTGCTGGCGACCGGCGCGCGGGCGCGCATTCCGCAGATCGAGGGGATCAACCTGCGCAACGTGCTGACGCTGCGCACCCTTCCCGATGCGAAATCGCTGGCCGCGAGCCTCACCAATGCCCAGGACGTCGTCGTTCTCGGCGCCGGCATGATCGGCCTGGAATTTGCCGCCGTTGCCGCGCGCACCGGCCGCCGGACCACTGTTATCGATGCCACCTCGCGGCCGCTGTTGCGCGGGTTGTCGCCGGAAATGGCTCAGCACCTCCAGCAGATGCATGAGGCCAACGGCGTGCGTTTCATCTTCGATGACGGCATTACCGCTATCGAGGGCAATGAGGCCGTGACGGCGGTGATGACGCAGTCGGGTCAGCGCATCAAGGCCGACCTCGTTCTCGTTGCCGTTGGCGTTGTGCCGAATGTCGAGCTGGCGGTTGCCGCCGGCATCGAGGCCGATAACGGCATCGTCGTCGACACGCACCTGCAGACCTCTCACGAGGGCATTTACGCCATCGGCGACTGCGCGGCCTTTCCTGCAAACGGTGGCAATCGCCTGCGGATCGAATCCGTCCAGAACGCCACCGACCATGCGCGCACCGTTGCGGCAAGCATTGTCGGCAAGCGGCAGCCCTTCAACAAGGTGCCTTGGTTCTGGAGCGACCAGTACGACGCCAAGCTCCAGATCGCCGGGCTCTGGAACGGCTACGACCAGGCCATCCTGCGTCCGTCCGGCAATGACGGCAGCTTCGCCTATTACCTCTTCGCCAAGGACAAGCTGCTGTGCGTCGAGGCGATCAACGCGCCGGGCGATCACGTCGCGGCGCGAAAGATGCTCAGCGATGGCCTCGATCTGCGGCCCGAGCATCTCGCCGATCCAAGCTTCGATCCGAAGCTTTTCATGCGGCAACAGCCCTCACATTCCTGAGCACAAGGATTTCATGGAATGAGAATTCAAGACCTGCGGCCCATCGACTGCGACATGCATCCGGTCGTGCCCAATATCCGCGCGCTAGTGCCGTTTCTCGCCAAGAACTGGGCTGCTTCGGTCAATGATCGCGGCATCGAGGGTTTCGACTCGATTTCCTATCCGCCTAACGCGCCGATATCGGCCCGGCCCGATTGGCGGCCGGACGGCAAGGGCCTGCCTACGAGCGTCGAAGACTATCGCCGCCACGTGCTAGATCGCTGGAACGTGCAATACGCCATCGGCAATTGCCTCTATGGCGCCCACCTGGCCCTGAGCGAAGATATCGGCGTGGCCATGGCCTCGGCGGTCAATGACTGGATGGTGGCGAACTGGCTCGATGCCGAGCCGCGCATGCGCGCTTCCATCGTCGTCGCGCCGCAGAACCCCGAGCGCGCCGCCGCCGAAATCGACCGCTGCGCGCCCGACAAGCGCTTCGTGCAGGTGCTCCTGCCCGCCATGGTCGAGGCGCCGCTTGGCCGCCGCCAGTATTGGCCGATCTATGCGGCCGCCGAGCGCCACGGGCTGCCCGTGGGCATCCATGCCGGCAGCAGCTATCGCCACCCGGTCACGCCCGTCGGCTGGCCGAGCTATTACGTCGAGGACTATGCCAGCCAGTCCTACGCCTTCCAGGGCCAGCTCGGCAGCCTCATCGCCGAGGGCGTGTTCAACAAGTTCCCCGGCCTCAAGGTGGTGCTGCTGGAATCCGGCGTCTCCTGGCTGATCCCGTTCCTGTGGCGCATGACCAAGTTCTGGCGCGGCACGCGTAGCGAAGTGCCCTGGGTGACGCGCCCGCCCATCGAGATTGCGCGCGATCACGTACGGCTCTCCATCCAGCCGTTCGATGCACCGGACGATCCCGCTATCGTCGGACGGATCATCGAGCACATGCAGAGCGATGCCATGCTGCTCTTTGCCAGCGACTATCCGCATTTCCAGTACGAGGATGACGCCGTGCTGCCGCCCGGACTCTCCGAGGATTTCACGCGGCGCCTGGCGCACGACAACCCGCTCGAGACCTATCCGCGCCTCAAGGAGGTCCAGTCATGACCGACGCACCCGCCAAGCCGATCGAGAACGATGGCGTCATCGACTGCGATATCCACCCGGCCATCCGCTCGTTCGAGGATCTCAAGCCTTATCTGAGCAAGCACTGGTGGGACTATTACTCCACATACGGCCTGCGCTCGCGCCAGGGTTTCGTCAAAGGCACGCCCTACCCCAAGATCGCGCCTTCGGCGATGCGCCGCGACGCCTGGCCCGAGACCGGCCTGCCGGGCAGCGATCTCAAGCTCATGCAGACCCAGCACCTGGATGCCCACAACATCCAGCTCGGCGTGCTCAACCCGCTCAATCCGTCGGGCGGCGACCTCAATGTCGATTTCAGCGCGGCGCTGTGCTCGGCCACCAATGACTGGCTGCTCGAAACGTTCACGCGCAAGGAAAAGCGGCTCAAGGCTTCCATCATGGTAGCCTACGAGGATGGCGCCGCTGCCGCCGCGGAAATCCATCGCCGCGCGCCCGAAAAGGATTTCGTGCAGGTGCTGCTGCTCAGCCGCACCAGCGAGCCGCTGGGCAAACGACGCTACTGGCCGATTTTCGAGGCGGCTTCCGAGCATAACCTGCCGGTCGCCGTGCACGTCTTCGGCTATAGTGGCCACCCGGCGACCAATAGCGGGCATCCTTCCTTCTATCTCGAAGAAGGCGCAGCGCATCCCGCCGGCATCCAGGCCTCCATTGCCAGCCTCGTTTTCGAGGGCGTTTTTGAGCGCTATCCGAATTTCCGGCTGCTGGTGATCGAAGCCGGATTTGCCTGGCTGCCGGCCTTCTCGTGGCGGCTCGACAAGCTCTGGAACCGCATGCGCGGCGAGGTTCCGCATGTGAAGCGTCCGCCCTCCGAATACATCAAGGAGCGCGTGTGGATCACCACGCAGCCGATGGAGGAATCTCCCCGGCCGCACCAGGTGGTCGAGATCATGGACTATATCGGCTGGGACCGGCTGATGTTCGCCAGCGACTATCCGCACTGGGATTTCGACGACCCGAAATTCGGCCTACCGCCGTCTCTCGGCGCCGAGCAGCGCGCGATGGTGCGCTATCGCAATGCCCAAGCGCTCTACGGACTTTAAGCCATGCCGTTCCACGTCGTAGCTCAGGTGAGCGACATTCCCGTCGGGCAGCGCAAGCTGGTGGAGGTCAAGGGCCGCGAGGTCGTGATCTTCAATCATGAAGGCGAGTTCTTCGCCGTTCTCAACCGCTGCCCGCATCAGGGCGGTCGACTCTGCGATGGCCTGCTGACTGTCGCCATTACCTCCGACGAACCGGGGCATTACGAGTATGTCCCGGAGCGGCAGGTTATCCGTTGCCCCTGGCATGCCTGGGAATTCGATATCCGCACCGGTAAGTCCTGGTGCGAGCCGGACCGGGTGAAAGTGCGCACTTACAAGACCGAAGTGCTGCCCGGCACCAAGCTCGTGCGGGGCGAATACACCGCCGAAATCTTCCCGGTGAAGACCGAGAACGACTACATCCTGATCGACGCCTGAACCGAGAAAAACTGATTATGAACGCGGCAAATCCATCTCAGGCGCTTGAACATGCCTTCGCAGTACTCCGTGAGAACGACCGGGGCACCTATACCGTGCCGACCAAGGGGCTCTACCCCTTCCAGTGGAACTGGGACTCGTGCCTGACCGCCCTCGGCCTCGCCGAACTGGACGAGGATCGGGCCTGGACCGAGATCGAGACGCTGTTCGCCCATCAATGGCCGGACGGCATGATCCCCCACATCGTCTTCCATGTGCCTTCGGATACCTATTTCCCCGGACCCAACGTCTGGGGCACCAATCGGCCGACGCCGACCTCGGGCATCACCCAGCCGGCCGTCGCAGGCTTTGCGGCGAAGCGGCTTTTCGATCGCGCCAAGGACAAGGCGATGGCCGCCGCCCGCTGCCGGGCGTTGCTGCCCAAGATCGACGCCTGGCATCGCTGGTTCTACGAAAACCGCGATCCGCATGGCGAAGGCCTGGTTGCCATTCTCCATCCCTGGGAAGCCGGGCGCGACAATTCGGTGGATTGGGACGAAGCGCTGGCCCAGGTGCCGACGACGGGCATCGCCCCCTATACGCGGCGCGACACGGACCACGCCAACCCCGCTCATCGCCCGACCAAGGCACAATACGACGCCTATATGTGGCTGGTGGAGCATTTCCGTGCGCTCGGCTGGGACAATTCCAGGCTTCACGACGCTTCGCCATTCCAGGTGATCGACCCGGCGTTCAACGCCATCCTCATCCGCGCCTGCACGGATCTGGCGGCGCTTGCGGACGAGCTTGGCGAGGCCGAGATTGCCGCGCGCAACAGCGCCTGGGCGCAGCGTGCGCTCCCTGCCCTCGATACGCTCTGGAGCGCCGAGAGCGGGCGCTATCTCGCGCGGAACCGCGTCACCGACAAGTTGATCGATAGCCAGTCGATCGGCGGACTGCTCCCGGTTTTCGCGCCGATCCCGGCCGCTCGCTGCCATGCCATTGCCGAGCACGTGCAGGGGCTGCTCAAGGTGCTGAACTACATCGTCCCCTCCCATGACATCGGCACGGCGGGCTACGAGCCGCAGCGTTATTGGCGTGGGCCGGTATGGTTGGTCACCAATTACATGATCGCCGATGGCCTGCGGAATGCGGGTGAGTTGGCCGTGGCCGACCGCATCGCGCGGTCCAGCCTCGAACTCATCACCAAATCGGGCTTTGCCGAATATTACGATCCCAAGACGGGCGAGCCGCTGGGCGGCGGGCGGTTCACGTGGACGGCAGCCATGGTCATCGAGTTCCTGCGCGCGCAGGAAGCCGAACTGGCCTGACGGGCTTATTCCGGCGCTTCGAAGGAAGCGCCGGAAATCCTAGTTGATGTCGGGAATGCTGATCGGCGCCGGCAGCGGGCACTTCTCGATATCGGCGAGAAGCTCAAGCATTCCGGTCACTTCGCGCTCGGCGATCAGACGGCCCTTCTCGGCCGTAGCCTTCGAGGCGTCGCCGACCGTGCCGGAGGCGTTGAGATCACTGGAAATCCAGGAATAGGCGTGGCTGCCGGTCGGGCGCAGATGGGTGAACTGCACCTCGTCGCGCGCGGCAATCGATTGGAAGTTGGCCAGCTTTTCGGCGCGCACGAGTTCGGGGCGGAAATACATCATCATCGAGGTTTCGAAGTCGCCGCCGTGAATGCCGTGGCGGCGCTCGACATCGGGCAGCAGCCCATCCGGCGGCGGAAACTTGCTCCAGCCGGATTTGACGACGAGCATGTTGGCCCGCACGCGCAGCTCGCGCGCGACGATGCCCATCACCTCTTCATTGCCACCGTGCGAATTGATGACCAGCAGCTTCCTGACGCCGGCCCGCGCCACGGAGAGCCCGATAGCAATCCAGGAGTCGATGAGGCTATGAACGTCGTGGGTCAGCGTGCCGCGCGCCCAGAGGTGTTCGTTGGATTTGCCGACTTCCTGTATCGGCAGCACCCTCACATCCATGCTCTCGGGCAGACGCGGCCGCAGCAGGTCGAGACAGCCGGCATTGAGCATGACATCGGTGCCCAGAGGCAAATGCGGGCCGTGCTGCTCGACCGCGGCAATCGGCAAAACTGCAATCGTTTTCAGCGGATCGATGCCTTCGAACTCGTCGGCACGGAATTCCGTCCACCAGAACTTCCGGATCATCTCAAGCCCCCTGCTCCGGCCCCGCGGCCACGACTTCGATCTCGACAAGGAATTCCGGGCGTGTAAAGCCGCCGACGATCATCAGGGTCGAAGCCGGATAAGGCGCCGAAAACAGGGAGTTTCGTACATCCATATAGCCGGCCATGTGCTCGCGGCCGGTGACGAAAGCATTGATGCGCACGACGTGTTCCAGCCCCAATCCAGCCTCCGCGAGGATGGCGGCGATATTGCCGAAGCAGATGCGCGCCTGCCCGGCGCTATCGGCCGGGACGTTGCCATCGGCATCGATGCCGAGCTGGCCCGAGCAAAATACGAGCTGCTGCCCGGAGGGCACCGCAATTCCGTGACTGTAGGGGGCGAACGGGGGCGCAATGGCCGCCGGAGACAGTGGTTTCATTGCGCTTTTGACCTCACGTCGGGGCTGCATCGTAGTCAAATTTAAAACGGTTGCAATACTGAATTTCGTACATTTTGTCGGCATTTCCCTGACTTTTCTGTTTTCAAGGCGATGAAAACCGACAAGGTTTAGGGACCGCCGGGAGAGCGGAAAGGACCGCGCAGTTATTTCCGCGCGCGGCTGAGAGGGAAGACACAATGAGACATGCAGTCAACCTGGCCGCTGCGGCCACGATTCTGGCAAGCGCGCTTTCGGGCACGGCGCTGGCGCAGGACAAGGTTACCTTCGGCACCAACTGGCTGGCCCAGGCCGAGCACGGCGGTTTCTACCAGGCGCTCGCCGATGGCACCTATGCCAAGTACGGCCTCGACGTCACCATCCGCCAGGGCGGACCGCAGGTGCCGAACGGCCAGTTGCTCACCGCCGGGCAGATCGATTTCTACATGGGCGGCATGTCGACCATCGACGCGGCGCGCCAGGGCATGCCGAACGTCACGGTCGCCGCCATGTTCCAGAAGTCGCCGCAGATCCTGATGTCGCATCCGGATGCCGGCTTCACGGACCTGGCGAGCCTCGCCGGCGCCAGCAAGATCATCATGGGCAAGGACAGCTTCTTTGCCGGCTACTGGCCGTGGATGCGCTCGAACTTCAAGGGGTTCAGCGATGACATGTACGAGCCCTATACCTTCAACCCTGCCCCGTTCATCGCCGATGACAAGTCGGTGCAGCAGGGCTACCTGACCGCCGAGCCTTTCGAGATCGAGAAGCAGGCCGGCTGGGCGCCGCAGGTGTTCCTGATCGCCGATTTCGGCTACCAGCCCTATTCGACCACCATCGAGACCCGCCAGGACATGGTGGCGGACAAGCCCGACCTGGTTCAGCGCTTCGTGGATGCGAGCACCATCGGCTGGTACAACTACCTCTATGGCGACAACACGGCCGCCAACGACCTGATCAAGAAAGACAATCCCGAGATGACCGACGAGCAGCTGGCTTACGCCACTGCCAAGATGAAGGAATACGGGATCCTGGTGTCGGGCGACGCGGAAGCCCACGGCATCGGTTGCATGACCGACGCGCACTGGAAGGATTTCTACGACGGCATGATCAAGGCCGGCGTCTACGAGGCCGGTATCGACCTCTCAAAGGCCTACACCACCCAGTTCGTCTGCAAGGACGTGGGCAAGGATCTGGTCAAGAACTGACAACACGCTTGACGGTGGGCGCGGACAATCGTGTTCGCGCCCCTTTTTGTTATCGGAAATCGTCCATTGACCGATCTGTCGTACAAGACCAGAGCGCCTGAGGCGGGCAGCGAGCAGCGGCCCGTCGTCACCATGCGCGACGTCAGCAAAGTATTCTCCAATGGCACGCTTGCCCTCAAGGGCATGTCGCTGGACGTGCAGAGCGGCGAATTCATCTCCCTGCTCGGCCCCTCGGGCTGCGGCAAGTCGACGGCCCTGCGCATCATCGCCGGGCTCGGCGCGCCCTCCTCCGGCCAGGTGGCCTGGCCGAGCTCGAAGATCAACAGCAAGGGCCTGCCCGAAGGCGATGTCGGCTTCGTCTTCCAGGAGCCGACGCTGATGCCGTGGTCCACCGTCTTCGGCAATGTCTACCTGCCGTTGAAGCTCCGTGGCGTTTCCAAGGCCGATGCGCGTGACGCCGTCATGCAGCAACTGGCCAATGTCGGCCTCGCCGATTTCGCCAAGGCCTATCCGCGCGAACTTTCGGGCGGCATGAAGATGCGCGTCTCGATCGCGCGCGCCCTCGTCACCCAGCCCAAGCTGCTGCTGATGGACGAGCCCTTCGCGGCGCTCGACGAAATCACCCGGCAGAAGCTCAACGACGACGTGCTCGATCTCTGGACCCGCACCCGCGTGACGGTGATTTTCGTGACGCACTCGGTGTTCGAATCCGCCTATCTCTCCAACCGCATCGTGGTGATGCGGGCGCGGCCGGGCCAGGTCTATACGGACCTCCCTATCGCGCAGCCGGAAACCCGCGACGCGGATTATCGCGTTTCTGAATTCTATCGCGCCAACTGCCAGACCGTCTCGGACGCCCTGCAGCGCGCCATCCAGTCGGCGGAGAGCTGAAATGGCTGACATCACCCGCGCCGCCAGCAGCGAACAGGGCACCGACAGCGCCGCGATCATCGCGCCGCCGCGTGTGTCCAGTAACGAGAAGCTGCTGCGTTTCATCGTGCCCATCGGGGCGTTGCTGGTTTTCGTGCTGCTCTGGCAGGCTTTCGTAAGCCTGCGCGGCATTCCCACCTACATCCTGCCGGGTCCGATCGACGCTATCGGGGCGCTGTTCAAGGATTCCGGCACGCTCTGGCCCGCCCTCTGGGTGACGCTGCGCATCACCTTCATGGCGCTCGGCGTCGCGCTGCTGGGCGGCGTGGTACTGGCGATCATCATCGTGCAGTCCAAGTGGCTGGAGCTGGCGCTGTTCCCGTTCACCGTCATCCTGCAGGTGACCCCGATCATCGCCATCGCGCCGCTGATCCTCATCTATGCGCCCGATACGCAGACGGCGCTGATGATCTGCGCCTTCCTCGTGGCGTTCTTCCCGATCCTCTCCAACATGGTGCAGGGCCTCAAGAGCGTGGACCATAACCTGCTCAACCTCTTCGAGCTTTATGGCGCCAAGGGCTGGCAGACGCTGTTCTTCCTCAAGATCCCGGCCTCGATGCCCTATTTCATGGCGGGCCTGCGGATTGCCGGCGGTCTCTCGCTGATCGCGGCCGTGGTGGCCGAGTTCGCGGCGGGTTCGGCCGGACAGGGCTCGGGCCTCGCCTTCCGGCTGCTGGAAAGCCAGTATCGCCTCAACCTGCCGCGCATGTTCGCCGCGCTCATCATGCTTTGCGGCACGGGCATCGCCATCTACGCGCTGACCTCGTTCGTGGCCTGGCTGACGCTGCATCGCTGGCACGAAAGCGCCATCCGGCGCGAGAACTAGCCAGTGGCCGCCAACGCAGCACAATGGACGGGCGACAGCGTTGTGCTGCTCAACGCCCGCCTGCCCGACGCCGCCCGCGGGCTGGCGACCGGCGAGGTGCAATTAGCCAATATCAGGACTGTCGATGGCAAGGTGATTGCCATCGGCGCCGACGTGACGCCGGAGCCCGGCGAGGCCAGCCACGATTGCCGGGGCGGCCTCGTAGTGCCGGCCTTTGTCGACGTGCATACTCATCTCGACAAGGGGCACATCTGGACGCGGACCGAGAACCCGGACGGCAGTTTCATGGGCGCGTTGCGCTCGGTTGGCGCTGACCGGCAGGCGCATTGGTCGGCCGAGGATATCGAGCGCCGCATGGATTTTGCGCTGCGCTGCGCCTTTGCCCATGGCACGGCGGCGATCCGTACGCATCTCGATAGCGATCCCGCGCAGCGGGTAGTGAGCTGGCCGATCTTCGACAAGATGCGCGACGCCTGGCGCGGCCGGATCGAGTTGCAGCCAGTGGCGCTGATCGGGCCGGACAGCATGTGCGATCTGGAGGAAGTGCGGGCGGTCGCGCGCTGGATCAAGCCGTTTGGCGGTATCCTTGGCGGCGCGATTGCCAACCATCCCGACGCGCGGACGGCAATGGCTAATGTCGTGAAAGCGGCTGACGAGTTCGGGCTGGATATCGACGTGCATTGCGACGAGACGCTCGATCCCGAAGCAAGCTCGCTGCTTTATCTGGCCGAGGCCATTCTGGAAGCCAGGTACGAGGGGCACGCGCAGGCGGGCCATTGCTGCTCGCTGGCGACCCAATCTGCGGACGTCGCGGCCCGGACCATCGACAAGGTTGCCGAAGCAGAGGTGGCGGTTGTCTCGCTGCCGCTCTGCAACATGTACCTTCAGGATCGCCAGCCGGAGGGCGCTGTTCGCACGCCGCGCCTGCGGGGCATCACGCTGGTCAAGGAACTCAAGGCGGCCGGCTGCACCTTGGCGGTGGCCTCGGACAATACCCGCGACCCCTTCTATGCCTATGGCGATCTCGACATGGTGGAAGTGTTTCGCGAAACCGCACGCATCGCCCAGATCGACCATCCGAGCGATGACGCCTGGGACTGGCTGCGCGCGCTGACCGCCCTGCCCGCTGCTTCGGCCCGTTTCGCCTATGACGGCACAGTCGCCATCGGCCACGCGGCCGATCTCGTCATCCTGCACGCCCGGTCGTGGAGTGAACTGCACAGCCGCCCGCAGGCGGACCGGATCGTGGTCCGGTCAGGGCGGGCGATCGACACTACCCTGCCCGACTATTCCGAACTCGACGGCCTCATCGGAGCCCCATCATGAGCATCGCCAATTTCCGCGCCGACCTTGGCGACATTCCGGTTGAAGACCGTCCGCGCCTCGTGCAGCAGCGCAGCCGCGACCATTACTGGTATTCGCCGATCCTCAAGGAAAAGCTCGAAAACGTCACCGCCGAGATCGTCGTCTCGCCGCGCTCGGTCGAGGACGTGAAGACCGTGCTGGCGGCGGCTTATCGGCACAACGTCGCCACCACGCCACGCGGCGCGGGCACGGGCAATTACGGCCAGGCCATGCCGCTGGCCGGCGGGGCCATGCTTAACCTGATGAACATGGACAAGGTGCTCGAGATCAAGCCGGATCGCGTGCGCGCGCAGGCCGGCGCCGTGATGGAGCATATCGACCAGCAGACGCGGGCCGCCGTCGGCGGAGAGCTGCGCTTCCATCCCTCGACCTATCGCATGGCCAGCATCGGCGGGTTCGTCGCGGGCGGCTCTGCCGGGGTGGGTTCGATCCGCTGGGCGGGGCTACGCGCGTTCGGCAATATTCTGGGCCTCAAGGTCATCACCTGCGAGGAGACGCCGCGCGAGCTTGACCTCGTGGGCAAGGACATCCTCAAGGTCGCCCATGCCTATGGCACCAACGGCATCATCGTCGAAGTCGAGATGCCACTGACGCAGAGCTACGACTGGGTCGACGTGATGGTCGGGTTCGACGACTATCTCGACGCCTGCCGCTTTGCCGAGGCCGTGGGGCACCAGGACGGCCTGCTGGTCAAGGAAGTCGCCGCCTGTGCGGCGCCGATCCCCGAGACCTATTTCACCCGCCACAAGACCTATGTGCGCCCCGGCCAATCGGCGGTGCTGCTGATGGTGGCGCCGGTGGCGGTCGAACCGATGATGGTGTTCATCGATCACCACAAGGGCGAGGTGCTCTACCGCTCCGATACCGCGAGCGAGGAGGAACGCAAGCGCCTGCCGCCGATCTACGAACTGGCGTGGAACCACACGACGCTACGGGCGCTCAAGGTCGATCCCACGATCACGTATCTGCAGACCCGCTATCCGAGCGTGGCTCATATCAAGACGATCATGGATATCCTCGGCGACGAGTTACCCATGCATGTCGAAGTGGCGCGGCAGGATGGCAAGGTGGCCTTCGCCGGCCTGCCCATGGTGCGTTACACCAGTGAGGAGCGGCTGGAGGAGATCATCCGCATCCATGAGGAGAATGGCTGCGCGGTCTTCAACCCGCACCGCTATACGCTCGAGGAAGGCGGCATGAAGCGGACGGACAAGGCCCAGCTCGATTTCAAGCGCGAGGCCGATCCGCTGGGCATTCTCAACCCCGGCAAGATGATCGCCTGGAACGACCCGGACTTCGATTTCGAGTCCGGGCGCATCTGGCTGTTCAGCGGCCTGGCGCCTGCGGGGGCCTGATGCGCGTCCACGTCATCCACGCCCATCCGGTCGAGACCAGCTATAACCGCGCGCTTTTCGATGCCGTGGTCGAGGAGGCGCGGAGCGCCGGCCATGAGGTCGATCCGCTCAACCTCTACGATGCCGGGTTCGACGCCGTGCTCAGCCGACAGGAACGGCTCAACTACCATGACCTCGCGGTCAACCTGACCGACGAGATCAAGCCTTATGCCGACCGGCTGCTGGCGGCCGAGGTGCTGATCTTTATCCATCCGGTTTGGAACTACGGCTATCCAGCTATTCTAAAAGGCTATTTCGATCGGGTATTCCTGCCGGGCGTGTCGTTCTACATGGACGGCGAGGGCGACAAGGGTATCCCCAAGGCCAACTTCAAGCACATCAAGAAGGTGATCTACATCACCACCTATGGCGGCAATCGCTGGCGCACCTGGCTCATGGGCGACCCACCCCGGCGTGTCGCCAAGCGCTGGGCCTGGGTTACGTTCCGCACACCGAAGCCACCGACTTACCTCGCGCTCTACGACATGAACAACAATACGCAGAGCCAGCTGACGGCATTCATAGGCAAGGCGCGGCAGGCGATCAGGGACCTTGGCCGGCGGTAGAATCGGTTGCTGCGAAGAGGTTTCGCGGAAAATTCATGCTTTTTCCGCAACCAAGCTGGCAGACATGCACCGCAAGCCATTGATTTTGCTAGGCGTGACTGGTCGTGCGCGGCTTCAAATCGTTAAATTTTGACTCAATTTCGGCCAATGTTTTGCGATCTTTCGCGGGTTTTGCAGCGAAATTCGCGACTTTTGGCGCATCTTTTTGGTCCTGCCTTCTTCGGAATTGGGCGGCTTCGATCACGGCGCTTCCATTCTAACCCGACCGGACGGGACGGGGATAAGTCGGCTTGGGGCGATTGAACCAGTTCGGCTCAGGGGGCGTTCAGGCTGGAGCGCAACCAAACGGACACCTCCAGAACTATGCAGAGCAAGCTTATCCACGACGCCGAAGGTCAGCAGACCTATGCCATCATTCTCGCGACCAGAGACGAAGTCACCGCGTGCCTGACGGCCTTCGCCAGGGAGGCCGGATTGCAGGCGGCGAGCTTCAAGGCCATCGGGGCGTTCAAGAGCGCCAGGCTGGCGTTCTTCGACTGGGAAGCGAAGGAATACCTGCCGATTGCGGTGGATGAGCAGGTCGAGGTGGCTTCACTGACGGGCGACGTGGCAATCGGGCCGGACGATAAGCCGGCGCTGCACATCCATGCGGTGCTCGGCCGCCGCGACGGATCAGCGGTGGCTGGTCACCTGCTCTCGGGCGAGGTGAGGCCGACGCTGGAGGTGATTCTGACGGAGTCACCTGAATATCTGCGCAAAAAGCTCGATCCCAATGTGGGTTTGGCGCTGATCAAGCCGGAATTGTGAGCTTTCGGCGCGCCTAACCAAAGCAGGTCTCGATGAGGATGGAGCGTCGCCGGGCGCGCCAGCGGATGGTTGCATCTGCGTGCATTGGCTCACCGCCCTGCCCCTTACCGCGGCAATCTTTTTCCTCCCGCTGCTTCGACTTTAGACGAAACGGCCTGCGCGCTCGATTGACATCTATGCGAAATTAGAATTGTGATTAGGTCATAATTCTAAGATCGGATGAATGATGGAGCTCAAGCCGCTCGAATCCTTTCTGGCCGTGATGTCCACCGGGAGCATTACCGGGGCGGCGCGCGTGCTTGGCCGGTCGCAGCCGGTGGTGACGCGCCATATCCAGGAGCTCGAGACGGAGATCGGCTTCGACCTCTTCCGCCGCAACGGGCCGCGCATCTCGCCGACCGAGCGCGGGCTTCGCTTCCATACGGAAGTCGAGCGGCTCATGACGGGGCTCAGCCAGCTTTCCGAGCGTGCCGCGGCGATTGCCGGTTCGGCGCCGCTGGCCATCGAGATCGCTGCGATCCCGGCGCTGGCGGCGGGTCTCGTGCCCAAGGCGCTGGCCATGGTCGAGGAGCCGTTGCAGCCGGCGACGATGCATGTGCGTTCGGCGCCGGCCGAGCAGGTGGTGCAATCGGTGATCGCGCGTAATGCCGATATCGGGATAGCCAGCCTGCCGCTCGACCACCCGGGCCTCGACATTCACCGGCTCTATCGTTCGGCCTGCGTCGTGGCGCTGGCGGCCGACCATCCTCTCGCCGGCAAGGACGTCGTGCAGCTGCGCGATCTCACTGGAATGACCATGATCGGCATGGCCAACCCCTTCCGCCTGCGCCATCGCGTCGACCAGGCATTGCGTGAAGCGGGGCTCGAGCCCAAGCGGATGATCGACACCAATGCGACGGTCACCGCCCTGCAACTGGCGCGACATACGCGCGGCGCGGCGATCATCGAGCCGATGACCGCCTATGGCCTGCCTGTCGAAGGGGTGGCGGTGCGGCCGCTCGACGTCGACATTCCGTTTCTCTGGGGCGTGGTGACGGCGCTGCACGCGCCGCTTTCGGCGACCGCCCAGGCTCTGCTCCAGCACCTCGACACCGTCGCGCGCCAGCTGTTGCCCGACATCAAGATCTATGACGCCGCCGACACCGCCTCGCTCGCCGAGGCGCTCTACGGCGCAGCCCAGTAAGCGAGGTTCCATGACGTTCCGCTCCGCAGGCCTGCCTGCCCTCGAAGCCCGATTGAAGGACGACCTCAGCCTGCTGGAGCTGCCGAGCAGGAGCTGGGTGCCGCCCCGCTTCCATGAAGGCAGCCGCGTGCGTGACGTCGTGGTGGTGGGCGGCGGCATGTGCGGGCTCGTGGCGCTGGCCAGCCTGCAATTGCTGGGTATCGACAATATCGTGGCCTATGACCGCGCGCCGGAAGGGCGCGAGGGGCCGTGGGTGACGTTTGCTCGGATGCGCACGCTGCGTTCGCCCAAGCAGCTGACCGGCCCGGCGCTCGGACAGCCCGCGCTGACGTTCCGCGCCTGGTACGAAGCGCAGTTCGGGCGGGACGAATGGGCCCGGCTCGACAAGATCCCCCGCACGATGTGGATGGATTATCTGGTCTGGTATCGCAAGGTGCTCGACCTGCCGATCGAGAACGGCACGCGGGTGCTCGAAATCCGGACCATCGAGGACGATCTGCTGGCGGTGGATATCGAGCGGCTTGCGAATGGTGAGCGCGAGACGGTGTTTGCGCGGCGCGTCGTGCTGGCTACCGGGCGGGACGGGCTTGGGGCGCCGTTCATTCCGGCTTTCGCCAAGAGTGTCGATCGCCGGTTCTGGGCGCATTCGGCCGATGCCATCGACTTCGCCGCCCTGCGGGGCAAGCGCGTGGCCGTGATCGGCGCGGGCGCTTCGGCAATGGACAATGCGGCAACGGCACTGGAGACGGGCGCCGGGTCGGTGGACATGTTCGTGCGCCGCAAGGATCTGCCGCGCATCAACAAGTTCACCGGGATTTCCAGCCAGGGCGTGGTCAACGGCTTCATCGGCCTGCCCGACGAGTGGAAGTGGAAATTCCTGCACCACACGCTGGGGGCGCAGACGCCGCCGCCGCGCGATTCCACGCTGCGCGTGTCGCGGCACGAAAATGCGCGCTTCCACCTGGGCAGCCCCATCACCGACCTGCGGCAGGCCGGCGACTATGTGGTGCTGACGACGCCGCGCGGGCAGTATCCGATGGATTTCGTGATCTTCGCGACAGGCTTCAACGTGTCGCTGGAGACGCGGGCGGAGCTGGCGAGCTTCGCCGGCAACATCGCCTACTGGACGGACCGCTTCGCGCCCGATGCAGGGCTCGAAAGCGAAGAACTGGCGACTTCGCCCTATCTCGGCCCCTCGTTCGAGTTCCAGGAGAAGGTGGCCGGCAGGACGCCGGGCCTCGAGCATATCCACTCGTTCAATTACCCGGCCACGCTCAGCCACGGCAAGCTTTCCGGCGACATTCCCGCCGTCAGCGACGGGGCGCAGCGGCTCGCCAAGGGCATTGCCAAGAGCCTCTTCGTCGAGGACCGGGGCACCCATTTCGACAACCTCAAGGCCTACGACACGCCCGAACTGCAGGGCGACGAATGGACCGACTACGAAGCGACCGCCCAGGAGAAAAGCGCATGAAAACCATCCATCTCAACGGCGCAGACTTCGTCTACGACATTGCCGGGGAAGAGCATGAGGACACGATCATCGTGCTCCATGGGGGGCGCGGGATCGGCGACCATCGCGGCGACTTCCAGGCCTTCGCGCCGCTGACCGACCATTATCGCGTCATCGCCTATGACCAGCGCGGATGCGGGGAAAGCTCGCTCACGCCGCCCTATACGTTCGAGCAGTTTGCCGACGACCTGGAGGCGTTCCGCCAGCATTTCCTGGGCGATCGCAAGCTCATCCTCATCGGCGGCTCGTTCGGCGGCATGATCGCGCTCACCTATGCGGTCAAGTATGGCGACAAGCTCAGCCACCTGATCCTGCGCGGAACCGCGGCCAGCCATCACCACGAGGCCGAGGCGATCGAGAACTTCAACGCACGCATCCACAAGGCGACGTCGGCCTCGATCGGCATGGTGGACAAGATGTTCTCGGACAAGGTGGTGGACGACACCGAGCTGCGCCTCATCTGGCTGGCGCTGCAGCCGCTGTATTTCGAGAATTTCGACCCCGACGCGGCGCTCGAAAAGACGCGCACGATGCAGCTCCATGCCGAGACGCACAACGCGCTCTTCAAGGACAAGAGCTACGACCTGCTCGACAGGCTGCCGGGCATCAAGGTGCCGACCTTCGTGGTGTGCGGGGGGAACGACTGGATCTGCCCGCCGTCGCAGTCGCGCATCATCGCCGATACCGTGCCGGGCGCCGAATATCTCGAAGTGCCGGGGGCGAACCATCCGGTGCATCACGAGAAGCCCGAAATCGTGCTGCCGGCCATCCGCGACTTCATCGCGCGGAGGCGTGGATGATCCGATTTGCACTCGGCAAGCTGGCTGAGGCAGCCATAGCCGTCTGGGGCGTGGTGACGATCGTGTTTTTCGTCTCGCGCGTGCTGGGCGACCCGGCCGTGCTGCTGCTGCCGCTTGGCGCGAGCGAAACCGAGCTCAACGCGCTGCGGTCCTCGCTCGGGCTCGACCAGCCTATCCTTGTGCAATATTTCAACAGCATGGGCGCGGTGCTGCGCGGGGACTTCGGCATGTCCTTCCAGCACATGCGCCCTGCCCTCGACGTCGTGCTCGAGCGCATGCCGGCCACGGCAATCCTCGCCTTCGCAGCGCTGGTGCTGGGCGTGCTGATCGGGGCTGTCGCCGGCACGATCGCCGCGCTCAACCGCGGCAAGCTGGCCGAACTCATCGTCATGACGGCAGCCCTGCTTGGGCAGGCGACGCCGGTCTTCTGGCTTGGCCTCATGATGATCCTCTTCTTTTCGGTGCAACTGGGCTGGCTGCCTTCGGCGGGCTCGGGGACATGGGCGCACCTGGTGCTGCCGGCCGTCACGCTCGCCGTGTTCGTTTCCGCATCCATTGCGCGGCTGCTGCGCTCCTCGCTGCTCGAAATCCTGGGCGAGGACTATGTGCGCACGGCGCGCGCCAAGGGCCTGCTGCCCCAGACCATCTTCACCTGGCACGTTGCGCGCAACGCCCTCATCCCCGTGGTCACCATGATCGGCATCATCGCCGGCGAACTGCTTGGCGGGTCGGTGGTGACCGAGACCGTCTTCGGCTGGCCGGGCGTCGGCCGTCTCATCGTGCAGGCCATCCAGAACCAGGACTTTCCCGTGATCCAGGCCGGTGTCGCCGTCGTGGCCATCATCTTCGTGTTCATCAATCTCGCCATCGACCTGCTCTATGGCGTGCTCGATCCACGCATCCGGCGCGAGCGCTGAGCCATGGGCGCGTTTCTTTCCGCATTGCTCAAGAGTCGTTCGGGCCTGTTCGGCTTCGTGCTGCTGACCTTCTTCGTGCTGGTCGCGATCTTCGCGCCGATGCTCGGGCTGTCGAGCCCCATCCGCGGCGACCTGATGGCGCGGCTTGCTCCGCCCACCTGGACGGGCCTGTTCAGCCCGGGTGCGCATCCGCTCGGAACCGACGAGGTCGGGCGCGATATCCTTTCCCGGATCGTCCACGGCAGCCGCCTGACGCTGATGATCGCGGCGACCGCGGTTATCCTCGGCGGGGTCATCGGCACGTTTCTCGGGATCGCGGCAGGGTATTATCGCGGCGTCGTCGACCGCGTGCTGATGCGGCTGGTCGATATCCAGCTGGCGCTGCCGCTGATGCTGCTGGCGCTGCTGGTGGTGGCGGCGCTCGGGCCGTCGTTCAACAATCTCATCATCGTACTCGCCCTCACGAGCTGGATCCGTTACGCCCGCATCATCCGCGGGCAGGTGCTGGCATTGCGCGAGCGCGAATTCGTGCAGTCGGCCCATGCGATCGGCGCCTCGACGCTGCGCATCATGCTGCGGCACATCCTGCCCAACGTGCTGACCCCGGCGCTCGTCGTCGCCACGCTGGAGCTGGCACGCATCATCATCATGGACGCGGCGCTCTCGTTCCTGGGCCTTGGCGTGCAGCCGCCCAATCCGAGCTGGGGCCGCATGCTGGCCGATGGCCGCGTCTATATTTCCACCGCCTGGTGGATCGTCACCTTCCCCGGCCTCGCCATCCTCCTGACCGTGCTGTCGGTCAACCTGCTCGGCGACTGGCTGCGGGACTATTTCGACCCGAAATTGAGGACTTCCCGATGACCGCTTCCCGTGCCCTCCCCGACCGCGTGCGGCGCGTGCAGGCCGAAATGGCCGAGCGCGGGATCGACGCCACCCTGCTCTTCAAGCCGGAGAACAGCTTCCTGCTCACCGGGTTCAACCCGATCATCTATTCGCATCCGGTCGTCGCCATCGTGCCGCGGACGGGCGAGCCGATCATGCTGGTGCATGCCCTGCGCGACGATCATGGGCGGGCCAGCGCCTTCGTCAACGACATCCGCCTCTATGGCGCGTGGTCGGACAAGGTGACGATGGGGCCGAACTGGCTCGATGCGCTCGGGACGATCCTGGGTGAGCTCGGGGTTCGCGAGGGGACGTTGGCTGTCGAGGAAGATTTCATGCCGGTGGCGCGGCAACGGCAGATCGCAGGGCATTTGCCCTCGGCGACGTTCGTGGATGCCAGCCATTTCATCGACCATGTGCGGCTGATCAAGGATGCCGACCAGATCGCGATGGCGCGCATCGCGGCCAGGATCGCCGATGCGGGCATGGACGAGGCCGTGCGGCGGGTTGCGCTCGGCGTGAGCGAACGCGAGATTGCGCTCCAATCCATGCATGTGATGAACCAGCTCTGGTCGAGTGACTATCCCGATGTGGAAGTCGCCGATTTCGGCACGCTGGAAGGCGGGGCGCAGAACGGGCTCTGGACCTGGGCGCTGGCCGGCGATCGCATGTTCTTCAATTGCGATAATCCGACCCAGCGCCAGCCGCGGCGGGGCGAGGCCGTGAGCGTCTTCATCTGGACCAATGCCAACGGCATCCATGCCGAGAACGAGCGCACGATCGCGTTCGGACCGCTGCCCGATGCACATCGTCGGGCGCTCGATACCATCCTCGACATCCGCGAAACGCTGCGGCCGATGATGAAGCCTGGTACGCGCTATGCCGAGCTTTTCCTCGCCACCAAGGCAGGGCTGGAAAAGGCGGGTTACGGCAAGAACATCCCGGGGCGGATCGGGCATGGGATCGGGCTGGGTGCGCATGAGCATTCCTCGCTCGACGCCAGGAGCGAGCTGGTGCTCGAGCCGGGCATGCTCTTCACGCTTGAACCGAACCTGCGCGTGCCGGGGACCGGCGCCACGCAGATTTCGGACACCATCCTCATCACCGAAGGCGGTTGCGAATACCTGACGCAGTCGCGCGGCGGCTATATCGAGGTCTAGCCGATGGCGCCGCTGCTCGAGATCAAGCACCTGACAGTCGAGTTCGCCACCAGCGCCGGCGTGCTACACGCGGTCAACGACGTGTCCTATGCGCTCGAGGCCGGCGAAACGCTCGGCATTGTCGGTGAATCCGGCTCGGGCAAGTCGGTGCATGCGCTGGCCATGGTCGGGCTCATTCCCAGCCCGCCGGGCCGCGTGGTTTCGGGCGAAGTGTTGTTCGACGGCGTCGACCTGCTCAAGCTTCCCGAACGCGAATTGCGCGACCTGCGCGGACGCCAGATCGGCTTCGTCTTCCAGGACCCGATGACCAGCCTCAACCCGGTGCTGACGGTCGGTCGGCAGATCATGGAGCCGCTGCGCCGGCACCTCAAGCTGTCGCACGCGGCGGCGCGCAACCGGGCCAAGGAATTGCTCGACCTCGTCGGCATCATCGACCCCGAAAAGCGGCTCGACGACTTTCCGCACGAATTTTCAGGCGGCATGCGCCAGCGCGTCATGATCGCGATCGGCATTGCCTGCGAACCCAAGCTGCTCATTGCCGACGAGGCGACGACGGCGCTCGACGTGACGGTGCAGGCGCAGATTCTCGAACTGGTGCGCGATCTCAAGCGCAAGATCGGCACGACCGTCATCTGGATCACCCATGACATGGGCGTGGTGGCCGGTCTCGCCGATACGGTGCAGGTCATGTATGGCGGCCGCATCATGGAGCGCGGACCGGTGCGCGCGATCTTCAAGGACCCGCGCAGCGCCTATACGTGGGGGTTGCTGCGCTCGCTGCCGGGCAAGCTCACCGCCGCCGACCAGCGGCTCTACCAGATCCCCGGCAGCCCGCCCAACATGATCCACCCGCCTGCAGGCGATCCTTTTGCGCCGCGCAACCAGTTTGCCACCGAGCGCTGCCGCACCGAGGTGCCACCGCTCCGCCAGGTCGAAGGCGGAGTGCCGGGCCATGAGGTCGCGGCCTGGTATGACCTGCCGAGCGCGCTCAAGCAGCAAGGATTGAGCCAATGAGCGACGAGATTTTGCTGCGCGTCACGGATCTGGAAAAGACCTACGGCCACGAGCGCGGCCTGCTTTCGGGCAAGTCGCAGGCCGTGCGCGCCGTCGACAAGGTCAGCTTCGACATCAAGCGGGGCGAGACGCTGGGGCTGGTGGGAGAATCCGGCTCGGGCAAGAGCACGACCGGCCGCGTGCTGCTGCAGTTGGACAAGCCCACGGGCGGAGAGATCGAGTTCGAGGGGAACAGGCTGACGGGCCTTTCCAAATCGGCGCTCAAGCCGTTCCGCAGGCAGATGCAGATCATCTTCCAGGACCCCTACGCCTCGCTCAATCCGCGCATGACGGTGGGCGATTTCGTCGAGGAGCCGCTGATCGTTCATCGCCTCATCCGCGGGCGCGCCGAGCGGAAGGCGCGGGTGGCGGAACTGTTCAAGATGGTGGGGCTCGATCCCAGCTTCGCCAAGCGCTATCCGCACGAATTCTCCGGCGGCCAGCGGCAGCGCGTCAACATTGCCCGCGCCATCGCGCTCGATCCGAGCTTCATCGTGGCGGACGAGCCGATCACGGCGCTCGACGTGTCGATCCAGGCGCAGATCGTGAACCTCTTCCAGGATCTGCAGCAGCGGCTGGGGCTGACTTACCTCTTCATCGCGCATGACCTGTCGATGATCCGGTATCTCTGCCACCGCGTCGCGGTGATGCTGCGTGGCCGCATCGTCGAGATCGGGCCGACCGAGGCAATCTTCGCCAATCCGCAGCATGCCTATACGCGCGCGCTGCTCTCGGCGATCCCCGTGCCCGACCCGGATATCGAGAGCCAGCGGCACCTGATCCCCTTTGACTACGCCACCCAGAATTCCCCGCCCGAGGCGACGCTGCGCCAGGTGGGACCCGAGCATTTCGTTTTGGCCTGACGGCCAAATGTCCAAAGGAGGGACAACCACATGAACAAGTTCTTGAAAGGCATCCTGGTCGGTTCGACCATGCTTGCCGGCCTGGCGTTACCGCACATGGCGCAGGCCGCCGACCTCACCATCGCGCTGTCCAACCCGGTCAATACGTTCGACCCGCACATGACGGCGTCGGTCGGTACGGACCTGTCGGTGCTCAGCCACATCTACCCGGCCCTGATCCTGCGTGGCCCCGACCTCAAGCTGCATGGCAGCCTCGCCAAGGAATGGTCGCTGGTGGACGACAATACCTGGCGCTTCACGCTCCAGGACGGCGCCAAGTTCTCCAATGGCGAGCCGCTGGACGCCGAGGCGGTCAAGTGGAACCTCGACCGCGTGCGCGATCCGGCCGTCAAGGCGCGTATCGCCAGCTGGTTCACCCTGGTTTCGGAAGTGAACGTGATCTCGCCGACCGAGCTGGAAGTGAAGACTTCTGCGCCCTACCCTGCCTTCGCCGACCAGCTCTCGATGTTCCTGCTGCTGCCCCCGAAATGGGCGGCCGAGCATAACCCGGTCAACGAGACCATGTCGGGCGGCCCCTACAAGGTGCGCAATATCGTGCCGGGCGAATCCGTGGTGCTCGACGCCAACCCGGATTATTTCGGCGACAAGGCCGAGTTCGACTCGGTGACGTTCCAGATCATCCCGGAGACGGGCAGCCGTATCGCGGCACTGCTTTCGGGCGATGTCGACATGATCAACGGCATCCCGGTGACGGAAATCGACCGGATCAAGCAGTCGGGCAATGCGACCGCCGGTGCGGTGGATTCGACGCGCTCGATGATGATCAAGTTCAACACCACCGTACCGCCGTTCGACAACGTCAAGGTGCGCCAGGCGCTCAACTATGCGGTCGACAAGGAAGGCATTTCCAAGGCCCTGTTCAACGGCCTTGCCCAGCCTTCGCTCTGCCAGGTGCTGACGCCGAACTACTTTGGCTTCAATCCCGACCTCAAGGCCTATCCCTACGATCCGGACAAGGCGGCACAGATGCTCGCCGAGGCCGGCGTCGACCTCAGCAAGCCGATCGAGTTCGACGTGCCGTCGGGCGTTTATCTCCAGGGCACGGAAGTGGCGCAGGTGGTGGCGTCCCAGCTCACCGATATCGGGCTTAACGTGAAGATCACCGAGCTCGAATTCTCGGTCTACATGAACAAGTACCTGCAATCGCACGAGCTCTCGCCGATTTCGCTCCTGGCCCAGGCCTGGCCGACGATCGACGCGGACGGCCTGCTCACGCTCTTCGCTCCAGGCAATAACTACGCCTATTGGGACAATGCCGATTTCGGCGCCGCGCTGGCCGAAGGCCGCGCCAGCACCGACCCGGCCGTGCGCCAGGCCGCCTACAAGAAGGCGACCGAAGTGATGTGCGACCAGGCTCCGGCCATCTTCCTCTACGCACAGCCGGCGACCTATGCCTATGCGAACGACATCACCTGGACGCCGCGCGGCGACGACTGGGTGCGTGCCTTCGACATGCATCCGGCCAAGTAGGCTTTGACCCAGGGCGAGGCGGCTATTCCGCCTCGCCCAAGGAACGAACATGCACCTCTTCGCCAGCCATCTGGGTACATTCGAGGTAGAGCACGACGCAGCCGGCCAGCCGAGCCTGCGTCCGTTTCGGCTCGACCCCGATCCGTCGCCGGTAGGCATGGCCTATCTCGACCTGGCGCGGCATCCCTCACGCATCCTGTCGCCGATGGTGCGGCGGAGCTGGCTGGAGGCGCCGACCGATCCGGCGACACGGCGGGGGCGCGGGTTCGACGACTATGTTGCGGTGGGCTGGGACCAGGCGGCCAGGCTGGTGGCGGATGCGCTGGCGCGCACGCGGGATCGGCTGGGCAATGAGGGTGTCTTCGGCAGCTCCTATGGCTGGGCCAGCGCCGGGCGGTTTCACCATGCGCAGAGCCAGCTGAAGCGTTTCCTCAATCTCACGGGCGGTTTCACTTCGGCGGTCAACACCTATAGCTACGGCGCGGCCGGGGTGCTGCTGCCGCATGTGCTCGGGGCGGACTACAAGGATGCGTGCGATACGGCGCCATCGTGGAGCGATATCGCCGCTTCGTGCCGCCTGCTCGTGGGGTTCGGCGGGTTTCGCCTGAGCAATGCGCAGGTGGAGGCCGGCGGCACGGGTTCGCATCGCGCGGCGCCGGCGTTGCGGGACTATGTGGGAAATGGCGGGCGCATGGTGGTGTTTTCGCCCAGCGCCGCGGATGTGCCGGAGGGCGCCGAGCACCATTTTCTCAGGCCCAATACCGATACGGCGGTGATGCTCGGGCTTTGCCATACGCTGCTGGTGCGCGGGCGGGCGGATCATGATTTCCTTGCGCGCTGCACGACGGGTTTCGAGCCGTTTGCGCGCTATCTGCTTGGGGAAGACGATGGCGCGCCGAAGTCCGCAGCCTGGGCGTCGGCGATTTCGGGCGTTCCGGAAGCCGTGATTACCGGGCTCGCGCTGGAGCTTGCCGACACACCGAGCCTCATCAACCTGAGCTGGTCGCTGCAGCGGGCACGTTTTGGAGAGCAGCCCTATTGGGCGGCGATCGCGCTGGGTTCGATGGCGGGGTATGTCGGCAAGCGCGGTTGCGGCTTTGCCTTCGGGCTCACGGCCGTCAATTCGGTGGGCCAGCCGGTGCGGCGCCTCAAAGGGCCGTCGTTCGAGCAGGGGCGCAATCCGGTGGGGCATTATATTCCCGTGGCCCGGATCACCGAACTGCTCGAGGGTGAGCACCGGACCATGGCTTACAACGGCCGCATCCTGCCGTTGCCGAAAATCGGGCTGGTCTGGTGGGCTGGCGGCAATCCATTCCACCACCATCAGGATCTGGGTCGGCTGGCGCGCGCGTTCCGCAATCCGGAGACGGTCATCGTCACGGATTCGGTGTGGACGGCGATGGCGCGGCACGCCGATATCGTGCTGCCCGCCGCCCTGCCCTTCGAGCGCAACGATATCGCCGCTTCTTCGCGTGACAATTGGCTGGTCTATTCGCGCCAGGTGTTGCCGCCGCCGGACAATGTGCTGACCGACCACGATGGCCTGCGGCGCATTGCGCGGGTCATGGGGCTTGAAGAGGATTTTTGCGAGGGACGGTCGGAGGCGGAGTGGGTGGCGTATCTCTACGATGGCTATCGTGCGCGCTATCCCGAGCTACCCTCGGCGGAGACGTTCTTTACCAAGGGCTATGCCGGGCTCGATATCGATGCCGCCGCGCCGGCTCCGGCGGATCACTTCCGGGCCTTTGTAGCCGATCCCGCCGCGCGACCGCTGCGCACGCCGTCCGGCCTTATCGAGCTGTTTTCGGAGACGGTTGCGGGTTTCGACTATGCCGATCATCCGGGGCATCCGAGCTGGATGCAGCCGGAGGAATGCCTGCTCTCGCCGCTGGCGAAGAAACACGGCTTTCATCTCCTCTCGCCCCAGCCGAGTACGCGGCTGCATAGCCAGTTGCATGGCGCGGGGCCTAGCCAGAGTGCGAAGCGCGATGGGCTGGAGAGGGTCGAGATCAATCCGGGCGATGCCGCGGCGCTTGGGCTGGCGGAAGGCGATGTCGCGGAAATCTACAACGAGCGTGGGCGGATATTGGCCAGCGTCGCGTTGGCGCCGCACCTGATGGAGCGTGTGCTGGTGCTGCCGACGGGCGGCTGGTTCGATCCGGTCGACGGCGTCGATCGGGGTGGCAATCCCAATACGCTTACCGCCATCCGGCCGACCTCGACGCTGGCGCAGGCGACGGCCCCCAATTCCTGTCTCGTATCCATCCGATGCGCCGATCCAAGGGAAACAGCATGAACGAAGACGTCCTCAATAGCCTTGCCGGGCTTGCCCCGGATTCCCAACTGGCGGCCATAAGGGCGCGGCGACCCGAATTCGTCGAGGGCGCGGAGAATTGCCGCGCGGCGGTGATCGCGCCCAAGGTCGATGTGGGCCTGGGTCTGCCGTTGCGGTCGGCGCTGGCGGCACGTATGGCGCGGCTCAATGGCGATGAGCGGCTGACGGCGCATTATCGCGCGGGATTGGCGGGGGATGACGCAGAGCTTTCACTCATTGCCGATGGCGGCTTTCCGAAGGGGGCGGATCGGCGGCTACGGGCGATATTGCGGCATGTGGATTTCATCACCGTGGCGCCGCGGGCCTGCACGCGCAGCGATACCGAGCGGCTTGTTGCCGAGGGGCTGACAGTGCCCGAAGTGGTGGCGCTGGCCGAACTCATCGGCTTCCTCAATTTCGAGGTCCGCATCCTTGCCACTCTCGACCTGTTGAGGGATACGCCATGACCGAGATCAGCAACTTCAAGGTCAAGGCCCTGACCTGGCATCCCTACCTGCCGCCGGTGGAAATTGCCGATGCGACGCCCGAGCAATTGGCGGCGATGCAGATCACGCCTTCGAGCGGCAAGGTTTCGCCCTATGTGCGCACGCTGGCGCACGACCCCGACTCGTATGTGACGCGCACGCAGCTCTTCAACGACATCATGTATGTGAAGGGCGGGCTCGATCGGGCGGAGCGGGAGCTCGGAGCGCTCATTGCCTCGTGCATCAATGGCTGCGTCTACTGCGCTTCGGTTCACGCGCGGCGGTTCATCGAACTGACGGGCAATACCGAGACTGTGGAGCGCATCTATCGGTTCGGGCTGCACGAAACGGAAAGTCCGCGGGTGCGGGCGATCATCGATTTCTGTGAGGCGCTTTCAATCACCCCGCCCTCGGCGCGACCCGAGCACGTGACGGCGCTGCGGGAACAGGGACTGGACGACGCGGACATTCTCGATCTGGCGCATTCGGCGGCCATATTCGGCTGGGCCAACCGGTTGATGCACACACTCGGGCACTCGCGCTGAGCGGCTAGAACAGGAAATCGTAGGTCACGGAATTGGGCGCCCACTCGGGCGCCCTTGCGTTTGGGGCCAGGATGCCGCCGAGGCGTTCGGCGAGCTTGCGGGACGGCAGGTTCTCGCGATCGACCCGGGCGAGCAGCGACGGGAAGCCATAAGCGCGCGGCGCGTGGGCAAGGTAGGCCTGGCCGGCTTCGAAGGCGTAGCCGTGCTTTTCGTCGCCGCTATCCCAGATGGTCCAGCTCAGTTCTGGCGATACGGCGTCGTCGAGCTGCAGGGCACCGACATGGCCGATGGGACGGTCATTGGCCTTGAGGGCGAAGACGTAGCGGCCGAAGCCTCGCAGGTCCCAGTGCCCGATCATGCCGGCGAGTTTCTCGAAGGCGCGAACCCGATCGAACGGACCGCCGACGAAAACCGAGCGGTCGCTCTGGCAGTAGTGGACATAGCCACCAAGGTCTGAGGCTTTGGGGCGTCGGAGGATCAGTCTGGCGGTTTCGAGCCTGTCCATGAGGGCTCTCCTGCTGCGGTCGTTGTGGGCCTTTTGAGATCCTTCGGTGACAGGCTGATGTCGGTTCGGGGAATGAAATCTGCATCCTTGAACAGCCTACCAACTGGTCTGCTTGGCGAGCAGCATATCTAGTTATGTCTTTAGCCATGCATAGACATACTCACTTATGCCTTTTCTGGCCTTCGCAGAAATTTGTGCTCCCAAAAGGCCGATTACTTAACAAAACGTGACTCCGCGCCCTTGGGGGACCGGAACGGAGTTGTTAGGTCCGCGCCGTTCACCCCGCATTGAGGGGGTGGTGGGAGCGCGTCGGCAACCATCGGAGCCGCGCCCGTCACACCCGCCAATCCAATACCGGTGAAGTTGCAGCCTCCAGTTTGCGTCTGGCGGCGCGTGTTTGTTTGGAGTGATTTTTTATGACGAAAATTATCGTTCTGGGCGGTGACGGATTCTGTGGCTGGCCGACCGCGCTTCAGCTTTCCAGCGAAGGTCATGATGTGCTCATCGTCGACAACCTGTCGCGTCGCCGCATCGACGGGGAACTGGGCGTGCAGAGCCTGACCCCGATCGCCGACATGCCCGAGCGCATTGCCGCCTGGGAACGCGTGACGGGCAAGACTCTCGGCTTCGCCAATATCGACATCGCCCATGACTATGACGCGCTGCGCGACCTGCTGGCCGCCGAGCGGCCGCAGACCGTGGTGCATTTCGCCGAGCAGCGCGCGGCCCCCTATTCCATGCGCGACGCCGGGCACAAGCGCTACACGGTCGACAACAATATCAACGGCACGCACAACCTGCTGGCAGCCCTGGTCGAGCTCGATCTCGATACGCATCTCGTCCATCTCGGGACGATGGGCGTCTATGGCTATGACGGCGACGGGCTGGAACTGCCCGAGGGCTATCTCGACGTGAGCGTGGCCGGGCCGGACGGCAAGACCTACCCGCGGTCGATCCTCTATCCGACACAGCCGGGCAGCGTCTATCACCTCACCAAGTCGCTCGACCAGCTGCTGTTCCAGTTCTATGCGCGCAATGACGGCATGCGGATCACCGACCTGCACCAGGGTATCGTCTGGGGCACGCAGACCGAGCAGACCCGGCTCGACCCGGCGCTGATCAACCGCTTCGACTATGACGGCGACTACGGCACCGTGCTCAACCGCTTCCTGATGCAGGCAGTGGTCGGCCACCCGCTTACCGTGCATGGCACGGGCGGGCAGACGCGCGCCTTCATCAATATCCAGGATACCGTGCGCTGCGTGTCGCTCGCCGTGGCCAATCCGCCGGCGCGGGGCGATCGGGTGCGTATTCTCAACCAGGTCGCGGAGACGCACCAGGTGCGTGGGCTCGCCGAACTCGTGGCGGAAGTTACCGGGGCGGAAGTCGCCTTCGTCGACAATCCGCGCAAGGAAGCCGTCGAGAACACGCTGAGCGTTTCGAATGCGACGTTCCGTTCGCTCGGCCTTGAGCCGATCCTGCTGCGCGATGCGCTGCTGGCGGAAACGCTCGAGATCGTCGACCGCTACAAGGACCGCTACGACGCAGAGGCCATCCCGGCCAAGTCGCTCTGGACGAAGAACACCCGTCCGGGCGTGGTCAAGAAGAAGATTGCGGACGCTGCGTGATGCGTGACCTTCTGCGCCTCGCCCTGGTTGCGATCCTGGCATTCGCGGTCGTCGGCACCGCCATGGTCTATTCGCGTGGCGGAGACCTTGGCGAAAGTGTCGTCGCCCTAGCGGACCAGGCGCGCACGGCAGTGACCAACCTTGCCGGCGGGAACAACCCGCCGGTGGACGCGACCGTGACCGGCAGCACCGATGTGGCGGCTACCGAGCTCAAGGTGCTGCGGCCGCTGCAGCGGAACTGGATCGGGCTGGCCGGTTTCCCGGACGAGACGCAGATCCGCTTCGCGGTGCCTCCGGGCGTGAGCTTCACCAGCGGCGAACTGAACCTCGCCTTCCAGTCTGAACTCGCCGAACATGGCGACGGACGGATGACGATCGCGGTCAATGGCCGCGACCGCGAGCAGGTGGTGCTCAACAGCGGCAAGGCGAGCCACGCTGTGAAGATCGCGCTCGACGCTTCCGACCTCCTGGGCGAAGAAGTGAACGTGACGCTGATCGGCCGCGGCAATACCAATTCCGGTCAGATCTGCCCGACGGATGCCGCCAATTCCGGCAGCGCGGTGACGCTGCTGCCCGAGAGCGCGCTGAGCCTTGTGACCTATGACAAGATCGACGATCCCGAGACGGCGCTGATCGCGGCATCGGGGCCGATGAACCTCGTGCCGGGGCTGTCGGCCGCGGATGCGGCGGCAGCGCTCTGGGCGGATCAGCAGCTGGCGCGCGCGGGCATTGCCTCGACGCTCGACAGCGCCGACCAGATGGGGACACGCGTGCTCGTGGCCAATGTCGGAGCGGCGCCGGTGTCGCGGCTGAGCGATACGAGCTTCCAGCTTGCCGGGCAGCCTGGCGTCGAACGCCTCATCGCGCTGCGCGCGGCGGAGCGGCAGGCGCCGGCTTTGGCCACGCATTGGCCGGTGGATGCAGCGACGCTGGGCAGCGAAACCATCGTCAAGAATTTCCGCGGCTCCAAGCGCTGGACGATCGACTACAAGCTGGCCGACCTGCCGGGCGGACTGATGCCGGGCCGGCTCAACCTTGCCGTCAAGATGAGCGAGCTGGCGGAAGACCGCGACTGGGTGCTGCGCATCACGCTCAACAACAACCTGCTCGACAGCCGCCGCATCGACGGCAAGGCCAAAAGCATAGACCTGCCCATCGACCTGCCGGCAGACCAGCAGGGACTGGCCAATCGCATCCAGATCGAGCTCGTCGACACCTCGCCCAACGAGAGCATCTGCCGGGCTGGCCCGGACGCGCAGGCGCAGTTGCTGCCGACGACGACGCTCACGCCGGGCGTGCAGCCCAGCGAGGGTTGGGGGCCGATGGTCCGCGAACTCGCCAATGCGGCTTCGGTGGGACTGGTCGTGGAAGGCAAGCTCAACGCGGCCGAATCCAGCCGCGCCTCAGCGATGCTGGCGCAGTTCCTGCCGGCAGCGGCGCGGATGGCGTTCAGCGACGACAAGGCAGCGGTGAGCCTGACTGTGGTGACCGAGAGCACGCTTGCAGATGCGTTGCGCAAGGTTTCGCTGCTGACGCCGGATAGCGCGGCCAAGGCCGGCGCGGGTAAGCTGCTGATCCTTTCGGCGCAAGCGGGGAGCTTCGATCCGATTGCGATCCACGATCTCGACCGGACGGACCTCAGCAGCCTCATTGCAGGCATGAAGCGCAGCGATGTCGCTTTCCTCGTCCAGCGGCACTAACGAGGCAATTGCGGGCGCGCCCACCGGCCACCAGTTCTGGTCGGTGGACAGTGCGCCCGCGCGCCTGACGCGTCCCCTGCCCTTGTGGGGCGCGCCAGTCGTGCTGGCGGTGTTCCTCGCCATGAGCACGGCGCTGCTGTTTGCGGTCAACCGGGTGCCGGCATTGGTCGAGGCGTTTCCCAACCGGGATTTCGTGTTCTCGCCCTATATCGGCACGCATTCGATCCCGCTGCGGATTTTCATCGTCTCGTTCTACGTGGCCTTCTCGACGATGTTCGGCTCGACGCTCTGGGGCAAGATCCGGTTCTTCCTCGAGCTGATGCTCTACTACGTGCTGGTGGTCGGGGCACTCGATGCCATCAACATCATCGGCTTCCGGCTGACCGGCTTCGTCTATTCGCTGCACGTGATCGAGATCCTCTCGGGCCTTATCGGCTTCTTCGTGTTTTCGGCGAAACTGCTCGACCATGGCAGCATGCCGGCACGCGCGGAGGCGCCGTTCAGCCGGCGGTTCAAGCTGGTGTCGCTGGTGCGGCTGACCGTGGCGGTGATCGTTTCGATCGCGGTGGCCGTCGGCGTCGACAGGCTGGAGCTGCCGCTGGTGTTCGACCTGCGCAGCGTGGCGCTGCTCGGCGGCACGGGACCGGGCGTGTTCCTGTTCCTGCCGACGCTGTTCTTCGTGCTTTACGTCGATGGCACGCTGCAATCGCTGCTGCGCCGGAAGAGCGCCTTTGCGCCGCCGGTGACGGTGATCGTGCCGGCGCACAACGAGGAGCATGTGATTGCCCGGACCATTGCGGCCATCGATGCTTCGGCAGCGCAGTATGATGGCGAGCTCACGGTCACCATCCTCAACAATGCCTCCACGGACGGCACGATTGCAGCGGCCGAAGCAGCGATCGCGGCGGCCAGCCATCTCACGGGCCGGGTGCTCGACGTGCCGACGCCGGGCAAGGCCATTGCGCTCAATCGCGGCATTGCGGAGACCGGGACCGAGTTCGTGATCCGCATCGATGCCGATACGCAGGTGCAGCCGCAGACCATCGCGCTGGCGATGCGGCATTTTTCGCGAGCCGATGTCGGCGTGGTCGGGGGCATGCCTATCGCGCCGGGCGACGGGCCGTTCGACCGGGCGCGCACGCTCGAAGTGCTGCTCAAGCACGGCTATTACCAGGTGGCCTATGGGGCGTTCGACGGGACGATTGGCGTGCCCGGCATGTTCGCGGCCTATCGCACGGCGCTGGTGCGCGATGTCGGCGGGTTCGTGCAGGGCATGAACGGCGAGGACACCGATGTGTCCCTGCGCATCGGAGAGCTGGGCAATCGCGTGGTTTCGGACCCGTCGGTGGTCTATGTCTCGGAAGTCCCCAAGACCTATAGACACCTGCGCGAGCAGCGCATGCGCTGGTTCCGGTCGGTCTATCACGTGTCGGCGCGCAACCGGACATATCTGGACAGCTGGGAGCTTTCGGTGCGCGGCAAGGTGGTGCTGCCGTTCATGCTGCTCAACTCGGCCCGCCGGGCGATGACGGTGCCGCTGGCCATGTTCGGGGCGCTGCACCTGCTGCTGGCGTTCGATCCGACGGGTACGCTCACCGGGCAGGCCGTGCTGGCGGTGATGCTGGGCGCCCCTGCCCTGATGGGTGCGTTCGCGGCCTTGGCCAATGGCCGGGTCGGCGCGCTGATCGGGCTGCCGGAATATGTCGTGTTTCGCCTGCTGCGCTCCTACCTGACGCTCGAATCCGTGCTGAGCATCGCGGCGGCGCCACCGCGCAAGAGCGATCGATAAAATCCAATCAAATCGGGTAGCGGCGGGTTTGCCTGCGCCCGCTAGGCTCCATCTGTCCGCCAGCGACCAATTGTGGTTTGCTCGCGGAGGGATGAGGTCTCATGCGCTATCCGCTCTGGGCGTTTCTCTTCGTGTTCATGCTGCCGCCGTTCGCAGCGCATGCGCTGCTGAGCGGAAATGCGACGCTGGACGGCGCGCACGTCAACCATAGCCCGGTCATCGCGCAGTTCCTGCGCTGAGGGTTCCCTTCCCGAAAAACCATTTGCCGAACAGCGCGGAACTTCGGCAGGGCTTGCTTGCCTCGTCTTCGGCAATCATATAAAGAAATCTTTATATCCCTGTTCGCGCCCGCCCGAAGCGGCGGCCAAGCGGTAGTTTGCCATGACTTCTCATTCCGATCCCCAAGCCGATTCCCATCTTTCCGACGGGAAGGAAATCCTCGCTGCCCTCAAGCAGGCGGCGTCAGAGCGCATCCTGATCCTGGATGGCGCCATGGGGACGATGATCCAGGGGCTCAAGCTCGACGAGGAAGGCTATCGCGGCGAGCGCTTCAAGGACTGGCACAAGGATGTGCGGGGCAATAACGACCTGCTCAACCTCACCCTGCCCGACGCGATCCGCGACATTCACCTGCAGTATTTCCTGGCGGGCGCCGATATCGTCGAGAGCAATACGTTTTCGTGCACGTCGATCGTCATGGCCGACTACGACATGCAGGAGTTCGCCTATGAGCTGAACGTCGAGGGCGCACGGCTGGCGCGCGAGGCGGCGAAGATCGCCGAGGAGCGCGATGGCCGCCGTCGGTTCGTGGCCGGCGCGCTCGGGCCGACGAACAAGACGGCCTCCATGTCCACGGACGTCAACAATCCGGGCCATCGCGGCATCACGTTCGACGCGATCGTGGCGGCCTATGGCGAGGCGATCAACGGCCTTATCGATGGTGGCGCCGACCTGCTGCTCTTCGAGACCATCACCGATACGCTCAATACCAAGGCCGGCATCTTCGCGGCGCAGCGCATCTTCGAGGAGCGCGGCATCACGCGCCCGATTATGATCTCGGGCACGATCACCGACCTTTCCGGGCGCACGCTTTCCGGCCAGACGCCGACAGCGTTCTGGTATTCGGTACGGCACGCCAATCCCTTCACGATCGGCCTCAACTGTGCGCTGGGCGCCAATGCCATGCGGGCGCACGTCGCCGAGCTTTCGGACGTGGCCGACACCTTCATCTGCGCCTATCCGAATGCGGGCCTGCCCAACGAGTTCGGTGGTTATGACGAAGGCCCCGAATTCATGGCGCGGCAGATCGAGACGTTTGCGCGCGATGGACTGGTCAATATCATCGGCGGCTGCTGCGGCACGACGCCGGACCATATCCGCGCCTTTGCCGAGGTCGTGGCGAAGTATCCGCCGCGCAAGGTGCCGGTGGTCGAGCGGCAGCTCAAGCTTGCCGGCCTCGAGCCCTTCACGCTCACCAAGGAAATTCCGTTCGTCAACGTGGGCGAGCGCACCAACGTCACCGGTTCCGCCCGCTTCCGCAAGCTCATCACGGCCGGCGACTACGCCGCCGCGCTCGAAGTTGCGCGCGACCAGGTCGCCAATGGCGCGCAGGTGATCGACATCAACATGGACGAAGGCCTCATCGATTCCGAGAAGGTGATGGTCGAGTTCCTCAACCTGCTCGCGGCGGAACCGGACATCGCCCGCGTGCCGCTGATGATCGACTCCTCAAAGTTCTCGGTGATCGAGGCCGGCCTCAAGTGCGTGCAGGGCAAGGCCCTGGTCAATTCGATCTCGATGAAGGAAGGCGTGGAGTCGTTCATCGAACACGCCAAGCTCGTGCGTGCCTATGGCGCGGCGGTGGTGGTGATGGCGTTCGACGAGGACGGCCAGGCCGATACCTATGAGCGCAAGGTCGAGATTTGTACGCGGGCCTACAAAATCCTCACCGAAGAAGTCGGCTTCCCGCCCGAAGACATCGTGTTCGACCCCAATATCTTTGCGGTGGCGACGGGTATTGCCGAGCATAACGGCTATGGCGCCGCCTTCATCGAGGCGACGCGCACCATTCGCGAGACCCTGCCCTATGCCCATATTTCGGGCGGCGTCTCGAACCTGTCGTTCTCGTTCCGCGGCAATGAGCCGGTGCGCGAGGCGATGCACGCCGTGTTCCTCTACTATGCCATCCAGGCCGGCATGGACATGGGCATCGTCAACGCGGGCCAGCTGGTGGTCTACGAATCCGTCGACGCGGAACTGCGCGATGCGATCGAGGACGTGATCTTCAACCGGCGCGAGGACGCGACCGACCGCCTGCTCGAACTGGCCGAGCGCTTCCGCGGCGGCGGCAAGAGCGAAGGCAGCCAGAAGGACATGACCTGGCGGCAAAAGCCGGTGCAGGAGCGTATCTCGCACGCGCTGGTCAATGGCATTACCGAGTTCATCGATGCCGACACGGAAGAGGCTCGCCTGGCGGCAGCCCGGCCGCTCGATGTGATCGAGGGTCCGCTGATGAGCGGGATGAACGTGGTGGGCGACCTCTTCGGCTCGGGCAAGATGTTCCTGCCGCAGGTGGTGAAGTCGGCCCGCGTGATGAAGCAGGCCGTGGCCCATCTCCTGCCTTACATGGAGGCTGAAAAGCTCGCCAATGGCGGCGAAGGCGGGCGCCGCAGCGCCGGCAAGATCCTCATGGCGACCGTCAAGGGCGACGTGCACGATATCGGCAAGAACATCGTGGGCGTCGTGCTCTCGTGCAACAATTACGAGATCATCGACCTGGGCGTCATGGTGCCGACGGCCAAGATCCTAGAGACCGCTCGCGCCGAGAATGTGGACGTGATCGGGCTTTCCGGCCTCATCACGCCGTCGCTCGACGAGATGGTGCATGTTGCGGCCGAAATGGAGCGCGAAGGGTTCGACATTCCGCTGCTGATCGGCGGCGCGACGACGAGCCGGGTGCACACGGCAGTCAAGATCAGCCCGCGCTACGAGCGTGGCCAGACGGTCTATGTCAACGATGCGAGCCGTGCCGTTGGCGTGGTTTCGAGCCTGCTCTCGCCGGAACAGCGGGGTGACTATGTCACTCAGGTGCGCGAGGAATATGTCAAGGTTGCCGCACGCCATGCGCAGAGCGAGGCCGAAAAACAGCGCCTGCCGCTGGCAAAGGCGCGTGAAAACGCGTTCCGCCCCGATTGGGCCGGCTATACGCCGCCCAAGCCGAGCTTCCTGGGCACCAGGGTTTTCGAGACCTACGACCTCAACGAGCTGGCCAAATACATCGACTGGACGCCGTTCTTCCAGACCTGGGAGCTCAAGGGCCGCTTCCCGGCGATCCTGGAGGACCCCGATCAGGGCGCGGCGGCGCGGCAATTGTGGGACGACGCACAGGCCATGCTCAAGGAGGTGCTGCAGAAGAACTGGTTCCGGCCCAAGGCCGTTATCGGCTTCTGGCCGGCCAATGCGGTGGGCGACGACATTCGCCTCTTCACCGACGAGAGCCGCAAGCAGGAGCTGGCGACGTTCTACACGTTGCGCCAGCAGCTCACCAAGCGCGATGGCCGCCCGAACATGGCGCTCTCCGACTTCGTGGCGCCGCTTGATAGCGGCAAGCCCGATTATGTCGGCGGGTTCGTGGTGACGGCGGGGCTTGAGGAAAACGCGATCGCTGAGCGCTTCGAGCGGAACAACGACGATTATTCCTCGATCCTGGTGAAGGCGCTGGCCGACCGCTTTGCCGAGGCCTTTGCCGAGGCGTTGCATGAGCGCGTGCGCAAGGAATTCTGGGGCTATGCGCCCCATGAGAATTTCTCGGGCGAGGAACTGGTACACGAGCCCTATGACGGCATCCGCCCGGCGCCCGGCTATCCGGCCCAACCCGACCACACTGAGAAGACGACGCTCTTCAACCTGCTCAATGCCAAGCAGCGCATCGGCGTGACGCTGACGGAGAGCTATGCGATGTGGCCCGGTTCGTCGGTCTCGGGCATCTACATGTCGCATCCGGAAAGCTATTATTTCGGCGTGGCCAAGGTGGAGCGTGACCAGGTCGAGGATTATTCCAATCGCAAGGGCATGGCGATCCGCGAGGTCGAGCGGTGGCTCGGCCCGGTCCTCAACTACACGCCCAAGTCCGAGTAGCTATGACCAGCGCGCCCTTCGAGCGGCGGGCACAATCCATCCCGGTGACGATCGTTGACGGGAGGGATGAGGCCCTGCCCTCGATTCCCGGGGCGACGGTGCTGCGGGTAGAACGGCCACTGCACCAGCATGAGGCCGGGGCCGAGTGCGTGGCCTGCGCCGCGCGGAGCGATGTGCGGGTGTTGCTGTTCGATCTGCTGGAGCGATCGCGGCGTGGAATGGTGCTGCCGTTTTCGGCGGTCATCATAGATGCGCGCGGCGTGGATGATGGCGAAGCCATTGCAGAGCGGTTGCTTCCCGGGAAGCAGCCGGCATTCGGGCTGCGAGACCATACGGTGCTGCGCAGCTTTCATCTGGCCTAGGGTCCGTACTCAATAAGTTCCGGCGCCCCAGAGCGCTTATCTCCCCATCCGACAGAGTCCAACGGAAGCGCTGTCCGTCTGCCGCGCCACACCCACGGTACTTCCCCGGCCGCAGAGCCGGGGCCCACGGATTGCTCCACTCGAGTGGAGGGTGGCAATGGGCCCCGGATCAAGTCCGGGGAAGTCCGGTGGGTGGGGCGGCCATCGCAACCTCATCTACCGGTGCAATTGCGTACGGACCCTAGAACTTCCAGCGCAGACCGACGGTCGTGGCATTGGCGCCGTCGCGCATGTTGCCAAGCGTGTTCCAGGCGCCGGAGCGGTGCTGGAGGCGCCAGAAAACTTCGAGATTGGGATTATCCGTCCAGGACACGTTGATTTCGGGCGCCATGTAGAAGAGCAGTGCCGGATCACCGCCGCCGACTTCCTGGGCATGGACGGCCTCAATACCCACCATGCCGCTTTCAGCGGAAACGCCGAGGGTCAGTGCCGGGGAAATCCGGACCGGGCCGAGCACTATGCCATCGAAGCGAGCGACGGCGCCGGCCCACATTTCGGCTGAGGTCGAGTCGCCGAGGCGAGCGGCAAGGCCGACTTCTAGACCCAGGCGCCAGTAATGCCAGGAACCGGGAAGGAAGCGCTGGTAGCCCGCGCCGACGATGTAATTGTTCTCGTAGGCCGGCTTGAACGGGTTGATGCCGTTCTCGATGTATTCGCTGTAGTAACGGCCGCCGAAGACGAAAAGCGTCTGCAGGCTCGCGGAATCGGTGTCGTGAATCGACTGGGCGAAACCGGGTCCGGCCACCGCCACACTGCCTGCCAGCGCCAGGAGCAAGGCTCCTGCCGTCTTCAACCTGCAATCCATGCACCACTCCATCAAAGCAGTGGATGTGCCGCCCGAGCCCATACGGAACAGCCAAGGCCCCGGAATCAAGGCCATATGTGGGGGCTGGAGGCCCATCACCTAGTTACTAGAATTTCCAGCGGACGCCAAACGAACTTGCGTTGGCGCCGTCGGCCATGTTGCCCAGTGTACCCCAGGCGCCGGAGCGATGATGTATCCGCCAGAACACTTCGGTCTCGGGATGATCGACCCAGGACACGTTGAGCTCGGGGCCGATGTAAAACAGCAACGTCGAATCGCCGGCGCCGCGATTGCCGGCTTCGATGCCGACCGGGGCGGTTTCGGCGGTGAGGCCGAAAGTGACGGAGGGCGCGATGCGGACGGTGTCGCCGAGGACGAGGCCATCGAAGCGCGCCACGATGCCGGCCCAGGCTTCGCCCGAGAACGAATCGCCCATGCGCAGAGCCGCGCCGGCTTCGCCGCCGATGCGCAGGCCGGTGGGGTGATTGAGCCAGAACTGCTGATAGCCGCCGCCGAGAACGAAATTGTTCTCGTAGGTGACGGCCCAGGGCTGCATGCCGGTGAAGAAGGTTTCCTCGTAATAGCGCCCGCCAAAGACAAAGATGGCCTGGTCATCCAGTGGGTTGATTGACCCAACGGAGTTACCGGCGACGGCCGGAACGGTCAGCAATGCAAGAAAACCGGCACTAACGGCCGCAAGAAGTCTGGAAATCAAATCAACTCTCAAAAGCAAAGAGCCCGAATGCTTAATCGCCTATCACTCAATGGTTCTCAACCCCTGAATCTCAGGCGGTGAGGTCCTTTGGCGGTAAAAGATGATTGATAAGTGACGCGGTCGTGACGGTGTTGGCCAAAAGGCACGCAATGGTCATCGGACCGACGCCGCCCGGCACCGGGGTGATGGCTCCGGCGACCTCCTTGGCGGCAGCAAAATCGACGTCGCCGACCAGGCGCGTCTTGCCCTCACCCTTGTCCGGCGCGGGCACGCGATTGATGCCGACGTCGATGACGGTGGCGCCGGGCTTGAGCCACTCGGCCTTGATCATTTTCGGGCGACCGACGGCGGCGACGACGATATCGGCGTGTGCGAGGACCGCAGGCAGGTCCCTGGTGCGCGAATGGGCTACGGTGACGGTGCAGTTTTCGTGCAGGAGCAATTGCGCCATGGGCTTGCCCACGAGATTGGACCGCCCGACGATCACGGCGTTGAGGCCCGAGAGCGAGCCGAGCGTGTCGCGCAGCAGCATGAGGCAGCCCAGGGGTGTGCAGGAGCGCGGGCCAGGCAGGCCGATAACGGCGCGGCCGACGCTATCGGGCGTGAAGCAATCGACATCCTTGGCGGGCGAGATGGTCTCGATGACCTTGAGCGGGTCGATCTGGGGCGGCAGCGGATTCTGGACGAGGATGCCATGCACGTCGTCGCGCTCGTTGAGCGACCTGACGAGGGCGAGGACTTCGGCCTCGGGCGTATCCTCGGGCAGTTCGAACTTGAAGGAGGCCATGCCGACTTCGGCGGTCTGGCGGGCCTTGTTGGTCACGTAGACCTGGCTGGCGGGGTCGTTGCCGACGATGACGACGGCGAGGCCGGGCGTGATGCCGTGGTCGCGCTTGAGCCGCGCCACATGCTCGGCCACACGCGCGCGCAGCCCCTCGGCGAAGGCCTTCCCGTCTATGAGTTTTGCCGTCATCGCATCGCTCCCCGGTTCGTTGCGCTTCCCTATGAAGCAGATCGCGGGCCAGCGCAACCGGCCCTTCAGGCGGGGCGGACCGGCGCTACGGTCATACCTGCATTCTCGAGCGCGGTGCGTACGCGCCGGGCGAGTTCGACGGCCCCCGGCGTGTCGCCGTGGAGGCAGATGGAGCGCGCCTCGGACTTGAGGATCGAGCCATCTACGGCGACGATTTCTCCGTCGCGGGCAAGGCGCAGGCAGCGCTCGACGACGGCGTCGGCATCGTGGATCACGGCGCCCTCCTGCGACCGCGGCAGGAGGAGTCCCTTAGGTGTGTAGGCGCGGTCGGCATAGGCTTCGAGGATGAGCGGCACACCGACGGCACGGGCGGCGCGAACCTGCTGGCTGTTGTCGAGAGCGAGGATGGCGAGCGAGGGATCCATGCCCTGGATTGTGCCGAAGACGGCTACCGCGAAGGCGAGTTCCTCGGCTGTCTGGTTGGCTAGAGCGCCGTGGAGCTTGACGTATTCGAGGGTGATGCCGAGCTCGTCGGCGATCCAGCGGATGAGAAAGAGCTGGGAGCGGACCTGGGCGAGGAGCTGGCTGAGGGGAATCACCAGGCGGAAGCGGCCGAAATGTACCTTGTCGGCATAGCCGGGGTGGGCGCCAGCGCGCACGCCGCGTTCCTTGCAGATGGTGAGGATGCGGCGGATGGTGGGAGCATCGCCGGCGTGGCCGCCACAGGCGATCGAGGCGCTGGAGACAATCTCGAGCAGTTCGTCGTCGGTTTCCATTCCTTCGCCGAGATCGGCGTTGAGGTCGATCACGCTCACCGGTTTCCCCCTTCCGCTGCCAGCGCATGGGCCAGGGTGACCGGCTCGAACTTGACCGGCGTGCCGGGCCGCAATTGCGCGAACCTGTCCATGTCGGCGGAAATCACTGTCGCAATTCGCGGATAGCCGCCAGTGGGCTGATGGTCGCGCATGAGCACGATGGGCGTGCCATCGCCGAGAATCTGGATGTCGCCGGGCACGACGGCATCGGAGACGAGCGAGAGGATGCGGGCTTCGCGGAAGAAATCGCCGCCATCGAGGCGGACGCCCATGCGGTCGAGGCGTTTGGAGACCCGGAAGGTGGCTTCGAGGAACGTGCGGCGCATGACGGTGGGGAAGAGATCGGCGTGAAGGCCCCATATTACGCGGATCGGCAGGCCCTGCGGTTCGTTAGGGACGTCGCCTTGGAGGGGCGCTGAGTTACCGGGCGCACCGAACGGGATGCGATCGCCGGCCAGCAATGGGCGTCCGTCGAAGCCGCCGAGGCCGACGGTGCTGTTGGTCGATCTTGAGCCGAGCAGCGGTGGCACGTCGAGTTCGTGCTCGAAGCGGACGTAGCCGTAATTGCCCCAATTGCCGGGGGCGATGTTGATGCGATCGCCAGGGGCAAGGGCGTGGGCGGCGTTCCAGGGGGCGGGCTCGCCGTTGACGCTCAACTTGAAGTCGCCACCGCAGAAACCGGCGGAAGTGGTTGTGTCGACGGAGAATTCGATCCCAGTGGGTGTGAATTCGATGCCGGCGTCCCCTGCCCGTTCGAGCATCGCGCCGGCGGCGCGGAAGGCGCTGCGGACCATGGGGCCGGAGGCGGCTATGCCGTAGCGCAGGTTGCCGATGCGGCCCATGTCCTGGATGGTGGCCAGGGGGCCGGCGCGGAGGATTTTCAGGTATCCGCTCACGATCCGGCCCTCACGAAGGAGATTTCATCGCCTTCGCGCAGGCGCGTCGGCGGATCCCGATCGGGGACGAAATTGGCGAAGTCGGTGCGGCCAATGACGTGCCAGCCCGTGGGTATGGGTGTGGCGGTGATCGCGGTCTGCCCGGCAGCGAAGAGCACCGAGCCCGGCGGTACGCGCGTATGGATTTCGGTACGCCTCGGGAGCTGCAGGGCTTCCGGGTGGAAGCCGCAATAGACGAAGCCGGGGGCGAAGCCCGTGGTCAGGACGCGAAGCACGCTGGCGTTGTGCGCGGCGACGAATTCGGCGGGCGTCAGGTTGAGGACCTGCGCGACACTATCCAGATCGGGGCCGTCCTCGCCGCCGAAATGAACTTCGATACGATGCTGGCGCGGAGGCGAGGATCGGGCATCGTCCGTACCGGACAGCAGCAGGCGCAGTTCGCCGGCCAGCTTTTCCGGGACGACGCGGGCGGGATCGTAGCGGACGAGGACGGACACCAGATTCGGATCGATTTCCTCGACACCCTCGGGCGTTCGCAAATCGAGCCGGCGCGCGAAGGCGATCGCGGCGCGGTTGGCAGCTTCGCTCAGGGACGTGCCGAAGCGGACGAGGAAGGCTCGATCGCCCAAAGGCATGAGCATGGGCAAGGGCAGAGGCGCATCCATGGCTGATCCTCGCATCGGTCTGGCAAGAAGAGATGAGTCGCCCCCACGGCGCCCCATGCTTCTCCTAGCACGGATATGGACAGAGGTGGCCACGTCGGCTAAACGCCTCTCTACCGGGTGGGTGGCAGAGTGGTTGATTGCTCCGGTCTTGAAAACCGGCGAACGTGAAAGCGTTCCGGGGGTTCGAATCCCTCCCCACCCGCCATCGTGGACAGCTTTCCCTTTCTGACGGTCGGCGGCCAGTCCATTCTAGCGGCCGAGCTTCCGCCCGCCCTTCCCTGCATCACCAATGGCATTTCGTCGGCCACGTCGTCTCTCGGGCGCGCATGAGCCGATAGTTTGGTAAATGCGGCGCTGCCGCGCGGTCGGATTAGGTTGAAAGGCCGAAGTCTGATACTATCTCCTTGAGCGGCCACTAGGCGGCTACCGTCTGCCCGAGGTGGGTGAGGCGAGCAACGAGTTAGGATAGTTTTTGCAGGTTCTGGTACGCGACAACAACGTCGATCAAGCCCTCCGTGTTTTGAAGAAGCGCCTCCAACGAGAAGGCGTGTTCCGGGAAATGAAGCGTCGGAAATATTACGAGAAGCCGTCCGAAGCGCGAACAAGGGAGAAGGCTGAGGCCGTGCGGCGCGCCCGCAAGAACGTGCGTAAACAGATGATCCGCGAAGGGCTGATCTCTGCACCTAAACGGCCCCAGCAGGCGCAATCTCGCCGTCCGCAGGCGCGGCCCCAGCCTCTGGCGGAAATTTAGTTCACGACTTTGGGCACCCCAACCCTTACGATGCGCTTACTGCCTCCAGATAGGACGCAGCCATCGAAGGTTTCCAGGGCTCGGAGAGGTTCGCGCTCCGGGCCCTTTTTTAGCTGGAGAATTGATATGCCCAAAAAAGACCGGCAAGCCGGACGCCTCAAGCACATGAGCGGCGGCGGTAACCTCTACAGGGAAACCAAGGTCAAGGTGAAGAAGGCTGCCAGCAAGGGTGGCCGTCCGTAACCAACGGCGACCTCTTCACTGACGAGGTCACAGCAGATAGGCGGATGATTTCAAGCACGGTTATCCGCCTGTCGTTGCGGCGTTGAGGCAGTGGCATAAGTCCGCTTTGACACATACCAAATGGATCGAAAATAATACTGCCTTGTTACGGGCGTATTTTTCGGCCATAATATTTCTACGTTTTCAGCCTCATTGGCTATCTGACACCCGGCTCGCCGGTTTTGGCTAACCCTGATTTTGCGAACGCTAAAACTTCTTCGCATGTTGCGGAGAGGTAACGTCTCTGCATGCGCGCATGCAGGGCCAGAGAAAGCTATGACATGACGAACGGCACCGTGAAGTTCTTCAATACGACTAAGGGCTTCGGCTTCATTTCCCCGGACGATGGCAGCAAAGACGCCTTTGTCCATATCAGCGCCGTAGAGCGCGCCGGTCTGACGACCTTGGCCGAGGGCCAGAAGGTTTCCTACGACCTCGAAAGTGGTCGAGACGGCAAGGTATCGGCGACGACCCTTCAGGCGCGCTAGCATCCACAATGCCCAGGCGTTCGGCGGCGTTAGCTGCCGAGTGCCACAAAGGAGGATGCGTTTTGCCGATGGATTGGCGCCAAGACACCCCCGAGAACGGCAAGCGGCATCAGAAGCTGACGCTGTCGGATAATCCCGGTCTCAAGGACTATTTTAGCGAACGAGCCGCAGAAGACGCGAAGACCGAAAAGCTGCGCGCGCTGCGTCTTGCTAAAGAAGCAACGGAACTATCCGACAAACCCGCCGAGACGAAGACGCCCAGACAGTCTCCCAAGCGAGCTGCCCGACGTGGTCTCGGCAGCAGCTAGAAACAAGAGAATTACCACCCACAATCGGCAAGAGGCTTGGTCTCCTCGGTCTTTTAGGAGGAACCATGCATCATAAGTTCATCACTGGCCAGGTAGTGGACATCATACCAGCGGCGCGGATCGCTAACTATCCAACCGGGCCCTGGACCATCGTGGGCGCGTTGCCTCTCGATGGTGAAATGCCCCGTTATCGTGTGCAGTCGCACACAGCGAAAATGCAGCGAGCCGTCGGGGAGCGCGATCTGCGGCTCTCGGTGGCCGCCGTCCATGAGCTCCCGGCGGACCAACGCCCCGTAGACCGAATAACCATCGGTCGCCGATGAATGATAATTTCGACTACGGCAAATCCGCCGAACTCTATTCAGGGACGGATGCCGCCATCTGCGCTTTTCCAGCTCCGTCAAAGCCGTACAGTTCGCAATAGAAGAGCTGCCGGCTAACGTCACTCTGGTTGTCAATCGTCAAACCTTCCGGGCTGAGGCCATTATCGGTCTCTACATGGCAGCGGCGTATCCGCTTTCGCGGACGTGTTGCTGAACGCCCGCATCTAAAGAAAAGAAAAATGAGAAAACCTATGAATTGGGCGGCCGAGCTCTATCTCGGCCGCGACCGCTCGACTGCGCTCGCATTGGGACCGAAAAGGTTCCGGTCGGCAGCCAATGCCATCCGTTTCGCCATCCAGCGAGCCGCGCCCGTGAGCCTTCGCGGCGCCATGCTGGTCGTCGGCCAACACGAGTTTGGCCCGAGTGAGATTGCGCGTTTCCACAGAGCGCTGGCCGCGTCGAATACATAAGCAAAGCGAGATTCGCATGAGTGATTGGGCATGGCGGCAAAGAGTTGCCGCCATGCTGCGGGAACGCGCAGACGGGAACATTGCGCTAGGCAGCGAACTCCTGAACTTCGGAGCGACCGTGCATCCCTCGGGTCGCCGCGGCGGGCGTCGACGTGAGGGTCAATGCCCAGAAGGCGATGGTCACGAGGCTGATGCCGGCGCCGGCGATACAGACGCCGGTCCATCCTGCTGCGGCGTAGATGATGGTGGAAGTCGAGGAGCCGAGCGCGCTGCCGATCGAATAGAACACCATATAGGCGGCCGTCAGACGGCTCTGGGCTTCCGGCCTCACGCGGTAGATCATGGCCTGGTTGGTGACGTGGGTGGCCTGCAATCCGAAATCGATGATCAGCACACCCGCGATCAGCCACAGGATCGAGTGGTGCAGCAGCGCAATCGGCAGCCAGGCGACCAGCATGAGCACGAGCGCGATGCCGGTCGTGCGCTGGCCGTATCCAGCGTCGGTCCACCGCCCTGCCCGCATGGCGGCCAGCGCACCGGCTGCCCCGGCAAAGCCGAAGAGACCGATTTCGGTGTGCGAAAGGGAGAATGGCGGCGCGCTCAAGGGAAGAACCAGCGGCGCCAGCAAAGTGGTGATGTTGGCAAATATCAGCATGGCGATGATGGCACGGATGCGGAGCACCGGTTCTTGGATGAAGAGGGTTCCGAGGGACTTGATGAGGCCCGGATAGGAGAGCCCGGTCCGCGGCTTTTGCTGTCGTGGGAGCGCGCGCCAGAGCAACAGGGCGACCGCGGAGGTGAGTATGGCGGAGACGATGTAGACTGCGCGCCATCCTGAGAGATCGGTCACGATACCCGCAACACTTCGGGCGAGAAGGATGCCGAGCACGATGCCGCCGGTGACCATGCCGACGACGTTTCCGCGCTCGGATGGTCGTGCGAGGCTGGCGGCGTAGGCGACCAGGGCCTGGGTTACGACGGCGAGGAGACCGACGACGGCCATGGATACCAGGAGCATGGTCGCGGACGTCGAAAGGCCAACGCAGATCAGCGCGATGACGGACAGGAGCGACTGGGCGACGATGAGTTTGCGCCGATCGACGAGGTCGCCAAGCGGCACCAGCAGGATGAGACCCAGGCCGTAGCCTATCTGGGTAATGCCGACGATGAGGCCGGCCGTGGCGCGGGACAACCCGAGATCGTCTGCCATCACGTCGAGGAGCGGATGGGCGAAGTAGACGTTGGCGACTGCCAAGCCGCTGGCCAGGGCAAAGAGGAAAATCCTGGCGCGGGTGAGCGGAGGCGGCGCATCGGCGGCGGCCTCCGGTAAGGATTCGGGCGCGAGCGCATTTGTTCGTGGCGCCTGCGGGCGCCGCGAATTGGTCAAAAACATTGCAAGCTCCAGATCGGTTTGGTTTAATAATGAAACCATCAATCGGGTAGCCTGATTGGTTTAATAATGCAACCATCATTTGATGGCGAAGCGAGCAAGGAGTCAGCGGTGGTCGCGCGAAAGAGCCTCAAGCAGGACTATTGCCCAAGTGCGCGGGCGCTAGACGTGATCGGGGATTGGTGGTCGCTGCTGATCGTGCGCGATGCCTTTGACGGGCTGACGCGTTTCGGCGAGTTCCAGAAGAGCCTCGGTATTGCCAAGAACATCCTGACCGAGCGCCTGCGAAGGCTGACCGAGAGCGGAATCCTGCAAGCCGTGCCGGCCAGCGAGGGCGGCGCGCGGATGGAATATCAGCTCACTGCGAAGGGGAAGGATCTCTTCCCGGTTATCGTCGCACTCAGGCAGTTCGGCGAACTTCACCTCTTCTCGCCCGAGGAGGAGCATTCGGTGCTACTCGAGCGGGCGACGGGTCAGCCGATCCGGCTGGAGGTCTGTACGCAGGACGGCCAGCCCATCGGGCCCGATGAGACTGTAATCCTCAAAGTGCAGGAACCGGAATAGCTACGGCTTGTGCGGCGCGGGCTGGTTGCCGATTGGGGCCAGGGTCTGGATTTCGTAGCCGTAGCCCGGGCCTTCATTGTCGCGTGCCTGCGCGCGGACATAGGCGCCGCGGTTGGTGCCATCGGGATAGGCGTTCGCCTGGTTCGCGGCCTTCACCTGCTGGCCCCAATTGGTCTCGGGCGATGGGGGCGCGGCGACGGCCGGAGTGCAGACGAGGCCGGCGGCCAGAGCAAGGACGATGATACGATTCATTTCAGCCTCCTTGGGAGGCCTGGATCGTAGCTCCCGGCGAAGGCGCGCAGCACTAGTGCAAGCGGACTAGCTCAGGCAGATGTGATCATTCGGTCGATAGGCGCGGAATGGGAAGGCGCGTGCGGCGCGACCCGCTGTTCTGGCCGCATTTTCTCAGGCGGCCGCTGGTTCGAGCAAAACATTCAAGATTTTACTTGATCGATTGTCCGATGCTATTCTGCGGGGAATGGCGACAGATCCCTATATTCTTCAACTCTCCGAACTTGCCGACATTGCCCGCACACTGGGCCATGCGCACCGCCTGCTGCTGCTCGACCATATCGCGCAGGGCGAGCGGTCGGTGGAACGGCTGGCCGAGCTGACGCAGCTGTCGGTTGCCAATACGTCCCAGCACTTGCAGCACCTGCGACGCGGTGGGTTCGTGGAAAGCCGACGTGATGGGAAGCGCGTGCTTTACCGGCTGGGCGGCGGGCCGATCGAGGCCATATTGGCGGCGCTGAGGGGCTATGCCGCGCATGGGCAGGCCGAGATTCGCGAGCTGATTGCCGATCCGCGCAACGGGGAGCACACGGCGATTTCCCGCGATGAATTGCTTGAACTGCTGCGGTCCGGCGCGGTGACGCTGCTCGATGTTCGGCCGGCGGAGGAGTATGCGCTGGGGCACCTGCCGGGCGCTGTGAATGTGCCGACTGGCGAATTGGCCGAGCGGCTTGCGGAGTTGCCGCCCGGGCAGGAAGTCGTCGCCTATTGCCGAGGACCTTATTGCATTCTGTCAAAGACAGCCGAGAAACTACTGACGGATAATGGGTTTCAGGTTCGGCGGCTCGTGGCAGGGTTTCCCGATTGGAAGGCTGCGGGACTGGCTGTCGAGGTCTGACGGGGCGTCGCGTAAACTTTTTGTCGACGACGATTGCGGGAACGCTTTTTTGTCCCCGGATGAAAACGCAAGGTTTACAAAGCGCGTAGGATACTCCGCTCACTTCTAGACCGAGGAGGGGGTGCCGGCAGCCCGATAGAAATCGCAAGCTGACCTGGCGTGATCAGAATGGACACACCCTCAGTTTTTGTAACCGTCTCGCTGGTGATGCTTGCGAACGGGCTTGCCCTTGGCGTTACCACCTCTTCCCTGCCGCGCGCGCTGCGTCCGGCGGCGATCTACTGGCAGATCGCCACGCTGATGATTGCGCTCGGCTGCCTGGTCTTCGCCTATGGGACGCTGCTGCCGGCCCCAGTCATGGTGACGGCGGCCAACAGCCTCCTCGTGCTTGGGCTCTACGGCTATTATTGCAGCCTGCGGCTTTTCCATGGACGGACGGTGCCGCCTTTGCTGGTCTTGCTGCCGGTCGCCGCGATGCTGTGGGTGCTGGTCTTCTCGGCGGTCTATCCCGATTTCAAGATTCGCGTGGTAGGGATGGCCGTAGTCTGGCTCGCGCTCATGGGCGGCAGCCTCTATGAGTTGACCAGGAGGAGCCAGGAAGCCACCTCGGTCAGCCGCAGGATGCTGACGGGGATTTTCGCCTTCGCCATCGCGTGCGTCGTGATCCGCGCCATCGGCTACCAGATCTCCAATGTCGATGCGAACTATGCACTGGTCACCAACGACAACTGGCTGAACCCGCTCTCGCCCCTTCTGCTGCCGCTGCTGCCGATCATCGGGACGACTGCGTTCATCCTCATGTGCACCGAGCGCCTGCGCCGGCAATTGCAGGTGGCGGCTTCGACCGACTATCTCACCGAGCTACCCAATAGGCGAACGCTCGCGGAGGCCGGGAAGGCGCATTACGACCGTGCGCGGCGGCTGGGACGCGGCTTTGCGGTGGCGGTACTCGACGTGGATGGGTTCAAGAGCATCAACGATGCGCATGGGCATGATGTCGGCGACCAGGCGCTGGTGCATGTGGCGGCGCGGCTGCGCGGGGCGGTGCGAGAGCTTGACGTGGTAGCACGGACGGGCGGCGAGGAATTCGTGGCGCTACTCTATGACCTGGCCACGAATGAAGCTTTTGCGGCCGTGGAACGCATCCGGGCGGCGGTCGAGGATGGGCATTTCGATGACTCGCGACGGATTCGGATCACGATTTCGGCCGGCGTCGCAGTATTTCGGGCCGAGGACGATACGTTCGAGACCGTGTTGCGGCGGGCCGATGACGCGCTTTATGTGGCCAAGGCGGAAGGGCGCAATCGCGTGAAGCTCGCGGCCTGAGCCCGACGGGGCCGCTTGCGAACAAAACGCGAAACATGCCTATTGGACGGATCACCGTCCCTTTTCCGATTCGCCCCGTGACCGCTGCGCCCGCCTATCTCGATTCACTCAATGCCGAGCAGCGCCGGGCTGTCGAATTCGGTGTGGGTGAAGGCGCCTCGGCAGGGCCGTTGCTGGTGATCGCCGGCGCGGGATCGGGCAAGACCAATACGCTGGCGCATCGCGTGGCGCATCTCATCGTCAACGGGGCGGACCCACGGCGTATCCTGCTCATGACGTTTTCGCGGCGGGCCGCGGCGGAAATGAGCAAGCGGGTGGAGCGGATTGCCGGCAAGGTGATGGGGACAGGATCGGGCGTGGTGGCCGATGCGCTGACCTGGGCGGGGACGTTCCATGGCATGGGCGCGCGTATCCTGCGGGAGTTGGCACCGCATATCGGACTCAGCCCGGAATTCACCATTCATGATCGAGAGGATTCGGCGGATCTGCTCAATCTCGTGCGGCATGAGCTGGGCCTTTCAGAGAGCAAGTCGCGGTTTCCGACCAAAGGCACCTGCCTTTCCATCTATTCGCGCGCCGTCAACGCGCAGACCGATCTCGACGAGGTGCTGAAGACTGCATTCCCCTGGTGCGCCATGTGGGAGCAGCAATTGCGGACGCTCTTCGGCGCCTATGTCGAGGCCAAGCAGCGGCAGAACGTGCTCGATTACGACGACCTGCTGCTCTATTGGGCCGGCGCGATGAGCAATGCGGCGATCGCCGTCGAAGTGGCTGGACGTTTCGATCATGTGCTGGTCGACGAGTACCAGGACACCAACCGATTGCAGGCGGCAATCCTGCTGGGTCTCAAGCCGGCCGGCCAGGGCATGACCGTGGTGGGCGACGATGCGCAATCGATCTATTCGTTCCGCGCCGCGACGGTGCGAAACATTCTCGATTTTCCAGGGCAGTTCCAGCCGCCGGCTTCGGTGATCACGCTCGATCGGAACTATCGCTCGACGCAGCCGATCCTGTCGGCCGCCAATGCGGTGATCGGCCTCGCGGCCGAGCGATTCACCAAGAACCTCTGGACGGAACGGCTTTCCAACGACAAGCCGCAACTGGTGACCGTCAAGGACGAGGCGGACCAGGCGCGATATGTGGTCGAGCGCGTGCTCGAGGATCGCGAAGGCGGGACGGTGCTCAAGCAGCAAGCGGTGCTGTTCAGGACGTCGAGCCATTCGGGGCCGCTGGAGATAGAGCTGACGCGGCGCAATATCCCCTTCGTCAAGTTTGGCGGGCTCAAATTTCTCGACGCCGCGCATATCAAGGATATGCTGGCGCTGCTGCGCTGGGTGGAAAATCCACGCGATCGCGTGGCAGGGTTTCGGGTGCTGCAGCTTCTGCCGGGGATCGGGCCGGCTTCGGCCGGGCGCGTACTCGATGCGATGGCGGAGGCCGAAGATCCGGTGGCCCATCTCCTGGCGCTCCCTGCCCCGCCCCGCGCTTCCGAGCATTGGGACGGGCTGTTGGAGGTTGCCGGGCATCTGCGCGCCAGGTCAGGCTGGCCGAGCGACCTGTACCGCGCGCGTCTCTGGTATGAGCCGCTGCTGGAGGCGTCGTACGAGGATGCGCAGGTGCGGCATGCCGACCTGCTCCAGCTCGAACAGATCGCGGCCGGCTATCCCTCGCGCGAACGGTTTCTCACGGAGCTCACGCTCGATCCGCCGGACGCGACGAGCGACCAGGCGGGCGTTCCGCATCTCGACGAGGATTATCTCATTCTCTCGACCATCCATTCGGCCAAGGGCCAGGAGTGGAAGTCGGTGCATGTGCTCAATGTCGTGGATGGCGGCATCCCCTCGGACCTGGGAACGGGCTCGACGCACGAGCTCGAAGAGGAGCGGCGGCTGCTCTACGTGGCGATGACACGGGCCAAGGACCATCTGCATCTCATCGTTCCGCAGAAGTTCTTCGTGGCGCAGCAATCGGCCTATGGCGACCGGCATGTCTATGCCTCGCGCACCCGCTTCATTCCGAAGGCCTTGCTTGAATTCTTCGACAACGTGATGTGGCCGGCGGTGAAGCCGGCCCATATCGAGGGCCTTTCGCCGCAGATTCCCAAGCTCGACATCACCGCGCAGATGCGGGCCATGTGGGTCAAGTAGCAATATTTCTGCAATAATCTAGCGATTAAATTCGTTTGTTGAATGTAAAACGGCTTCCTATCATCGCCTCGGTTCCGAAGATGGCTACGTTTCGCGGCCACCGTTTCGGCTTTCGGAGGCCCAAATGGACGCAACTGCTCCGACACTGCTCGGACGCCCCTTCATTCGCCGCTGGCTGTTCTCGACCAATCACAAGGACATCGGCACCCTTTATCTCGTTTTCTCGGTGCTGGCCGGACTCGTCGGCACGATATTCTCGCTGCTGATCCGATACGAATTGCAGCAGCCCGGGCTGCAGCTCTTCCACAATACCGACCTCTACAATGCCGTCGTCTCGGGACACGGGCTCATCATGATCTTCTTCGTGCTGATGCCTGCGCTGATCGGCGGGTTCGGCAACTGGTTCGTGCCGATCCTCATCGGCGCACCGGACATGGCGTTTCCACGGCTGAACAATATCTCGTTCTGGCTGCTGGTGGCTTCGCTGGGGCTTTTTGGCATCTCGTTCTTCGTCGAGGGGCCTTCGGGCTCGACCGGCCATAGTGGCGGCTGGACGCTCTATCCGCCCTTCTCGACCGTGGGGCAGCCGGGACCGGCCGTGGATTTCGTGATCCTTTCGGTGCACCTCTCGGGCGCCTCGTCCATTCTCGGGGCGATCAACTTCATCACCACGATCCTCAACATGCGCGCGCCCGGCATGACGATGCACCGCATGCCGCTCTTCGCCTGGGCGATGCTGGTGACCGCCTTCATGCTGCTTTTCGCGCTGCCGGTGCTGGCGGGGGCTGTGACCATGCTGCTGACCGACCGCAATTTCGGCACGACGTTCTTCGCGCCGGAAGGGGGCGGTGACCCTATCCTCTACCAGCATCTTTTCTGGTTCTTCGGGCATCCGGAGGTCTACATCATGATCCTGCCGGCCTTCGGCATCGTCAGCCAGGTGGTGGCCACGTTCTCGCGCAAGCCGGTCTTCGGCTATATGGGCATGGTCTACGCCTTGATCGCGATCGGTGTGATCGGGTTCCTGGTCTGGGCACACCACATGTTCACCGTGGGGCTCTCGCGCGACGTGCAGAGCTATTTCATGGCCGCTTCGATGGTCATCGCGGTGCCTACGGGCGTGAAGGTCTTCTCCTGGCTGGCGACGATGTGGGGTGGGTCGATCTCGTTCCCCGCGCCGATGCTGTGGGCGCTCGGCTTCATCCTGCTGTTCACGATCGGCGGGGTCACGGGCGTGGTGGCGGCGGGCGCGGGCATCGACCATGTGCTCCACGACACCTATTACATCATCGCGCATTTCCACTATGTGCTGTCGCTTGGATCGGCCTTCGCGATCTTTGCGGGGTTCTACTACTGGTTCCCCAAGATGAGCGGCTACCTCTACAACGAGCGGCTGGCGCAGGCGCATTTCTGGCTGATGTTCGTGGGCGTCAACATCGTGTTCTTCCCCCAGCACTTCCTGGGGCTGGCGGGCATGCCGCGCCGGTATGTCGACTATCCGGACGCCTATGCGTTGTGGAACATGGTTTCGTCCATCGGCGCCTACATTTCGGCGGCGGGGCTGGTGGTGTTCGTCGTCACCGTGATCGATGCCTATGCGCGGAAGCGCCCGGCAGGCGACAACCCGTGGGGCGAAGGCGCCACGACGCTCGAGTGGACGCTGAGCTCGCCTCCACCCGTGCACCAATACGATACCCTGCCCCGCATCACGGCACGGCAGAGCTAGCGGCTATGGCAGGAGAATGACCGACCCCGTGGTCCGACGCCCTTCGAGCGCACGATGTGCCTCGGCGGCGTCGGCCAGCGCGAAGCGATGATTGATCGATACCTTGATCGTGCCATCTAGTACCGCCTGGTAGACGGCGGCAAGGCCAGCCCGATAATCCTCGGTCTTGCGCCAATAGGTGCCGCCGGTGGGGCGCGTGACGTAAAGCGAGCCCTTGGTCGAGAGGATGCCCAGATTGGGGATCGACACGGGGCCCGAGGCATTGCCCAGGCTCACCATCAGGCCACGCGGCTTGAGGCAGTCGAGGCCGCCCACGAAGGTATCCTTGCCGACCCCGTCGTAGACGACATCCACGCCCTGCCCGTTCGTCAGCTGGCGAACGCGATCGACGAAATCCTCGGTCCGGTAGTTGATGACCTCGTCGCAGCCATTGGCCCTGGCGAGAGCCACCTTCTCGTCCGAACCGGCGGTGCCGATGACGCGTGCGCCCAGGGCGTGGGCCCATTGGCAGGCGATGAGGCCCAGGCCACCGGCGGCAGCCTGGAAGAGGATCGTCTGGCCGGGCTCGACCTTGTGGGTCAGGAACAGCAGGTAGTAAGCCGTCGCGCCCTTGAGGCCGATGGCGGCGGCGGTTTCGTAGTCGATGCCGTCGGGCAGCGGCGCCACCCGATTGGCGAAGATGAGGCGCTCTTCGGCATAGGCGCCGGGGTCACCCTGATAGGCGACGCGATCGCCTACCTCGAAATCGGTGACCTCGGCCCCGACAGCCGTGACCTCGCCGGCAGCCTCGTTGCCGGCGACGAAAGGCAGGTCGCGCGGATAGAGGCCGGAGCGCTGGTAGGTATCGACGAAATTGAGCCCGATCGCGTGCTGGCGGATCCGGATCTGACCGGGGCCGGGTTCGCCGACCTCACGGTCTTCCAGCTTGAGCACCTCCGGTCCACCGGTGGTGCGCACGATGATCGCCTTGCTCATCTCGTCAATTCCCCCTCAGGTCAACGTGTCGTCTTCGGCTTGCGCGGCGCCGACTTCGGCCGCGACTGCGCGCGGGAGGCCGGCGTGGATTTGGGCCTTGCCGCAGCGGCAGGTTCCGCCTGTGCGACGGCGTGGCCATTCCCAGCCTCTACCTCGCGCAGCTCCCTGGCGTCCAGATGAGCGCCGGGAATTGTTGCGGCCGCCGCCAGGCGAACTCGAGAAGACTTGCGCTTGCGGGCGAAGATGTTGACCGCCTCGACGAGGACCGAGAAGGCCATGGCCGAGTAGATGTAGCCCTTGGGAATGTGGAAGCCGAGGCCATCGGCCACCAGCGACACGCCGATAAGCAGCAGAAACGCGAGCGCCAGCATCTTGGTGGTCGGGTGTTCGGCCACGAAGCGAGCCACGGGGCCCGAGGCCACGAACATCACGCCAACGGCGATGATGACGGCGGCGATCATGACCTCGACATGCTCGGCCATGCCGACGGCAGTCACGATCGAGTCGATCGAGAACACCAGGTCGATGGCGATGATCTGGGCGATGATGGCCGAGAAACCGGCCTTTGCGGCCTGGGCGATCGTGGGCTCGTGCGGCTCCTCGATCTCGGCGTGCATCTCGTGCGTGGCCTTGTAGATGAGGAAAAGACCGCCGCCGAGAAGGATAATGTCCTTCCAGGACAGCTCGAAGCCGAAAGCGGAAATGACCGGCTGGGTAAGGCCGATGATCCAGGAAATAACGAGAAGCAGGAGAATGCGGAAGATGAGCGCCAGGGATAGACCAAGCTTCCTGGCGCGATCAGCCTGCTCCTTGGGCAGGCGCGATACCAGGACGGAGATGAAGACTATGTTGTCTATGCCGAGGACGATCTCCATGACGGTTAGGGTTGCAAGGGCGATCCAGGCATTCGGATCGGTTAGCAGCTCGATCATCAAGGGCTCCATCCCGTTGGTACGAATGGCTATATTTAGGGTTGCACTTTTCGGCTTGAAAGAAGCACCCCAAAGGAAATTTCCAGCAGATGGTTTTTTCTACCCGGGGTGTAACTAGGGCATGACATGGCCGGCCGGTTTCTGGCCGGGCGACGGAACGGGTGCTAGCCTTCGGCAAACTGGCAGGAAAGGCGCGCGTTTCGATGGAATCCTTCAGCCCCATATCGGCCGCGGCAGGCGGCGTATTGATCGGCCTGGCGGCCGCTGTCCTCTGGCTCGGCAACGGGCGGATCGCCGGCATTTCGGGCATTTTCGGTCAATTGCTGCCGCCGGCGCGTACCGTGGTTTGGCGGCTGGTTTTCCTCGCCTCGCTCGTGATCGGAACCCTGGCTGCGACTTATCTCGTCCCGGGGCTGGGCATAGGCGGTCCGGGTGGTGCGCCAGCGCAGTTGGTAACACCGGCCAATACTCCCCTGCCCGCTGTCGTCTGGATCGCACTGGCGGGACTTCTCACCGGGTTCGGCACCAAGATCGGAAACGGGTGTACGTCCGGGCATGGCGTGTGCGGGCTGGCGCGACTTTCGCGGCGCTCGTTCGTGGCGGTCGGGGTGTTTTTCGTCGTGGCCATGGTCACGGTCTCGGTTGCGGGGATTGTCTGAGATGAAGTCCAGCGTGCAACCGACCTATCTCCTCACCGCAGCCGCAAGCGGCCTGCTGTTCGGCGCAGGCCTCTACGTTTCGCAGATGGTCAATCCGCTGAAAGTACTGCGCTTTCTGGATGTGATGGCCATTCCGACCGGCGGCTGGGACCCGAGCCTGGCATTCGTCATCGTCCCCGCCATTGCGGTGATGTTCATCGCCGTTCGGATCGGACGGCGGCGGCGGGCGCCACTCTTCGACGTCGAATTTCATGAGCCTGAGTACAAGCGGATCGATGCGCCGCTGGTTGGCGGCGCGGCGCTTTTCGGGATCGGCTGGGGCATGTCGGGCATCTGCCCGGGACCGGCAATCGCGCTCATCGCCTTCATGCCGGACAATCTGTGGATTTTCCTTGTGGCCATGTTTGTTGGCTCCTATGCCGGAGCCTATGTGATCCCTTCGGGGCACGACAAACGATTGGCCATGGCGAGATGACGGAAATCCAGCGAGCGCAGGCGGTAGTAGTCGGCGGAGGCCTTACCGGAATAGCGGCGGCGGTTGCGGCTGCCAAGGCGGGGCTCTCGACCGTGCATCTGGCGCCAAAGGGGCCAGTGGATCGCCGGACTTCCGCATTGATGATGCCGGCGGTGCGCTATCTGCAGGAGGCCGGGTTGATCGCCGAGCCGGCCGATGTCGGGCATCCGCTCAAGCAAATCCGCATCATCGATGCCACCAATCGGCTGCTGCGCGCGCCCGAAACGCTTTTCGACAGTGTCGAGGCAGGACTGCCGGCGTTCGGGTGGAATTTTCCGAACGTGAAGCTCACCGAGGCTTTCGGCCAGGCTTCGGCGCAATTGCCGAATCTCGTGACGCGCGAGGTCACGCTGACCGGACTTGCGCCGGACGCCGACGGGCACCTGCTGACGCTTTCGGATGGCACGCAGCTCATTGCGGAGCTGCTGGTGGGCGCAGACGGGAAGAAGTCGCTCGTTCGCGAGGAAGGCGATTTCCGGGCGCGAGAGAATGGTTTTACGCAGGCGGCGCTGGTTTGCGATCTCGAGCTGGGCCGGCCTATCGGCAATTGCTCGGTCGAGTTCCACTATCCGCAGGGACCGTTCACTCTGGTGCCGGCGGGCGGCAATCGGGCCAACCTGGTGTGGATCGATGATCGCGCCGTGCTCGATGAAGCGCGAGCGGCGGGCAACGAGGCGCTGATCGAGACGTTCCTCAAGAAATCGATGCGCCTTTTCGGTAGCATCGCGCTGGCGACGCCGACGCATGTCTTCCCGCTTTCGACGCTGACGGTGACCGAGGCGGGGAAAAACGGGATCGTGCTGGTTGGCGAGGCCGCGCATGCGTTTCCGCCGATCGGGGCGCAGGGGTTGAACCTGGGGCTGAGGGACGTGGCGGACCTGGCGGCGTCGCTGGCGGGGGTGGACGTCGGCGCGAACGGATGGGCGTTGAGACTCAGCGATGATTACGCGGCGCGGCGGGCGCCGGATCTGGCGCGAACCACGGGGATCGTGGATGCGCTGTTCCGCTCGCTGCTGGCGGAGATGCTGCCGGCGCAGGCGCTGCGGGCTGGGGGGCTCTGGGCACTGAAGTCGATGCCGGGGTTGCGGCGGCAGGCGTTCGGGATGGGTATGGGGAATCGGTGAGAGCCGGCGCGCTGTTCTCGAAGCAACCTGATGCACTCCCCCCGCTTCCCGGCCGCAGAGCCGGGACCCATGGATATCTCCACTCTAGCGGCGCGGGGCAATGGGCCCCGGGGCCTTCGCTCGGGGAAGTTCAGTGGTGGGGAGAGAACGGGGCACCGAAGTGGGCCGGCAACACTACTGCCGGCGGTAGGCGTCCCACACCCTCATTATGCCGACCAAAAGCAAAAGGGGCGCTCCTGAGGAGCGCCCCTGAATTTTGCCGTAGGCTTGCTCTTACTGAGCGGGCTTCGGGTCGACCGGCGGGACGTTGGTCTGGGTCGAGACGCCCGGCTGAGTCGGGGTCTGGCCGGCGTCGAGTTCCTTGCGGAGCTGCTCGGCGCGATCCTGGAGCTGCTGCTCGAGGGCGGAGGCGCCGGTCTGTTCCTTGCGGAATTCGTCGAAGGTCAGGGCAGCTTCGCCATCATAGACGGCGGTGAAGCCGGCCAGGTTGATCTCGATGGTGAGATCCTGGTTCTGGCGGTTCTTGGCGGTGAGCTTGAGCTTGCCGCCCTTCTTGAGGCTGTTGACGTAGGCTTCGTTGATCACGAGCTGAGTCGCGCAGGACTGCGGATCGCAGAGCATGAACGGCACGCGGATCGGCTTGCCGCCGTCGATCTGCCAGGTCAGGCCGAACGGGAGCAGCACGCCAAGCGGCACTGCGGCGACGGCGAGCAGGCGGCTTTCCTGGCCCGGATCGTCACGCAGAAGGAAGGAACCGAGGAACTGGCCGTTGGCCAGCACCACCTGGCGCATGATGCAGGCCTTCTTGCCGCCATCGATCGGGTCGCAGACCTTGAGCCAGTTCTGGGCCGGCGCGCGATTGGGATCGGCGGCAGCCTGCTGGTTCTGCTCATTGACCTGGCTGTTGGCTGCGGGCGCGGCCGGCTGCTGCCCTTCGGCGGGCGCTGCGGGCTGCTCTGCTGCCGGGGCGGCGGGGGCAGGCTTGTCCTGGGCCAGGGCGGCATAAGACGGCAACATCAGGGCCGTAGCCGCCAAACCGGCGATGAGAGCATTTTTCAACTTCATGGGGTTTCCCTGGCAATTCTTGCGGTGGTTTGGGCCACCTTCTGATTGGTGCCCTTCAAGGGCAATTCGGGCAATAACATGACCGGAGCGATTAACCAAAGCATTATCCGGCAACTGTGACGGAAGCGCGGCTACCCTCTGCCAGCTTGGCGAGCCGGGAGAGTATAGCCGCGGTACCTTTGAGTCTCGCCTCCGCATTTGGCCAATTGCGGGCGAACACGATTTTCTGATCGGGACGCACGCGAGCCTGCTGGCCCGGATCGGCAACTATGCGCACCAGAGCAGCCGGATCGGCGAACTCGTTGTTGCGGAAAGTGATGATCACGCCCTTGGGGCCGGCATCGACCTTTTCGACATTCGCCGCACGGCAGAGTGACTTGACCAGGATGATCTTGAGCAGCGCTTCCACCTCCTCGGGCAGCGGCCCGAAGCGGTCGATGAGCTCCGCCCCCGCAGCGTCGATCTCGCGTGCGTCGTCGAGGTCGCCGAGCCGGCGATAGAGTTGCATGCGCAATTGCAGGTCGGGCACGTAGTATTCGGGGATCATCACCGGCATGCCGATGGAGATCTGCGGGCTCCACTCGCCCTTTTCCTCGTATTCCTCCTCGCCCGAGCGCAGCGAGGCCACGGCCTCCTCCAGCATGGATTGGTAGAGTTCGTAGCCGACTTCGCGGATATGGCCGGACTGTTCCTCGCCCAGCAGGTTGCCTGCGCCGCGAATATCGAGGTCATGGCTGGCGAGCTGGAAGCCCGCGCCCAGGCTTTCGAGCGATTGCAGCACGCCCAGCCGCCGCTCGGCCGTGTCGGTGAGCTTGCGGTCCGGGGGCACCGTGAACAGCGCGTAGGCGCGCTGCTTTGAGCGCCCGATGCGTCCGCGGATCTGGTAGAGCTGCGCCAGGCCGAAATTGTCGGCCCGGTGCACCACCAGGGTATTGGCGTTCGGAATGTCGAGGCCCGACTCAACGATGGTCGTCGCCACCAGCACGTCGAACTTGCCATCGTAGAAGGCATTCATGATGTCGTCGAGTTCGCCCGGCGCCATCTGGCCATTGGCCACCACGAACGACACTTCCGGCACCTGCTGGCCCAGGAACTCGGCGATATCGGGCTGGTCCTTGATGCGCGGCACGACGTAGAACGCCTGCCCGCCGCGATACTTTTCACGCAACAGCGCCTCGCGGATGGAGAGCGGATCGAAGGGCGAGACGAACGTGCGCACGGCGAGGCGATCCACCGGCGGCGTCGCCAGCAGCGACAGGTCTCGCACGCCGGTCAGCGCCAGTTGCAGCGTGCGCGGAATCGGCGTCGCCGTCAGCGTCAGCACATGCACATTGGCCTTGAGCTCCTTGAGCCGTTCCTTGTGGCCGACGCCGAAATGCTGTTCCTCGTCGATGATGAGCAGGCCCAGATCCTTGAACTTGATGTTCTTGGAGAGGAGCGCGTGCGTTCCCACCACGATATCGACCTGCCCGTCGGCCAGCCCTTCCTTGGTGGCCTTGAGTTCGGCCGAGGGAATGAGGCGCGAGGCGCCGGCCACGCGCACCGGCAGGCCGGCGAAGCGTTCCTTGAAGGTGCGCAGGTGCTGGCGGGCCAGCAGCGTCGTCGGCACGACCACGGCCACCTGCTTGCCCGAGAGGGCCACGGCGAAGGCGGCGCGCAGCGCCACTTCGGTCTTGCCGAAACCCACGTCGCCGCAGACCAGCCGGTCCATGACGCGGCCCGAGGTCAGGTCGTCCAGCACCGCCTCGATGGCGACAAGCTGGTCCTCCGTCTCTTCGTAGGGGAAACGCGCCGCGAAATCCTCATAGGCGCCGGTCGGCAGCGACAGCGGCTCGGCCTTGGTGAGCTGGCGCGCCGCCGCGATCTTGATGAGCTGTTCCGCCATTTCGCGGATGCGCTTCTTGAGCCGGCCCTTCTTGGCCTGCCAGGCGACGCCGCCCAGCCGGTCAAGTTCGCCGCCCGCTTCCTCCGAGCCATAGCGAGACAACAATTCGATATTTTCGACCGGCAGGTAGAGCTTGTCGCCCTTCGCATACTCGATCTCGACACATTCATGCGGCGCCCCGCCTGCCTCGATGACTTTTAGCCCCACGAACCGGCCGATGCCGTGGTCGACATGCACCACCAGATCGCCCGCCGCCAGGCTCGAAGCTTCTGTCAGCGCGTCGCTGGCCTTCTTCTTGCGCTGTGGCCGCAGGATGCGCTCGCCGAGGATATCCTGCTCGGAGAGCACCATCAGGCCATCGGTTTCAAAACCCGATTCCAGCCCGAGCACGACGAGCGCCGTGGTGTTGGGCGAAGTTGTCTCCGCATCGCGCCAGTTTTCCGCCATGCGCGGGTGCTGGAGGCCGTGGTCGTTGAGCACCTGCGCCATGCGGTCGCGCGTGCCATTCGACCAGCAGGCGATGATGGTGCGCCGTCCGTCGCGGCTGTTCTTCTTGAGGAGGTCCACCACGGCCTGGAACAGGTTGACGTCCGCCGCCTGCCGCTCCGCCGCGAAATTGTGGGCCAGCCGCCCGCCTGCATCGTCCTGCTTCCTGCCGCTCGGCGCCGCGAAGGGCGAGAACTGCACCACGCTCGCGCCCGCCTGCGCATAGGCCGGCGCTTCCATCTCGTAGAGCAGCCCCGGCTCGATCGGCTTGTAGGGCGCGCCCGAAGTTGCACCCGGCGGTGCTTTGCGTGCCTCGACGCGGGCGTCGTGATAATCCGCGATCTGCTGCTGGCGCTCGGCGAAGGCTTCCTTGGCCTGGTCGTCGAAGATGAACGGCGCGTCGCCGGTATAGTCGGAGAGCCGGCTCATCTCCTCGTAGAAGAACGGCAGCCAGTGCTCGACGCCCGGATAGCGCGCACCCGCGCTCACCGCCGCATAGAGCGGATCGTCGGCCGTATTGCCGCCAAAGGTGGCCGTGTAATTCCCGCGGAAGCGCCGGATGGTGTCCTCGTTGAGCACCACTTCGCTCATCGGGGAGAGCGAGATCGCCTTGATATTGCCCGTGGTCCGCTGGCTGTCGGGATCGAAGGTGCGGATGGTTTCGAGCTGGGAGCCGAAGAAATCGAAGCGCAGCGGGGTTTCGTGGCTGGCCGGGAACAGGTCCACGATGCCGCCGCGCACCGCGTATTCGCCCGCCTCGCGCACCGTCGGCACGCGCAGGTAGCCGTTATTGGCCGCCCAGGCGATGAGCTTTTCGCTATCGACTACCTTCCCGGCTGCCGCCGAGAACGACATGCCGGCCGTCACCTCGCGCGGGATCAGCCGCTGCACCAGCGCGTTCACCGCGGTGAGGATCACCGCGCCCTTGGCCGAGCCATCGGTCAGCGCCGCCAGCGTCTTCATGCGGTCGGCGATGGTCACGGTATTGGGCGAAACGCGGTCGTAAGGCAGGCAGTCCCAGGCCGGCACGGTCAGTATCGGGTGCCCCGGCATGAGCTGCGCCAGCGTCTCGGCCATGCGCTGCAGCCGCCGCCCGTCGCGTGCGACGAACACCGCCGCCGCGGGAGCCTCGGGATAGGCCTTGAGCCGTTCTTCGACCAGCCGGGCCAGCACGATGGGCTGCATCCCGTCCGGTACGTTGGAAATGGTGCGTACCGGGTGCTCGCTCATATGCCCGCCAGCCTCTTGTCGTTGAATGCGGCCAGCACGGCCAGCAATTCGGCATCCACGTCCGCGCGCGGCGGCTCCTGCCCCATGATCCACATGAGGAGGTCCGTATCTTCCTCGTTCATGAGCACTTCGAGCCGATCGAGTTCGGCCTCGCCCAGCCCCTCGATATGCGCATCGGCATAGGGCCCCAGGATCAGATCCATCTCGCGCGTTCCACGGTGCCAGGCGCGATAGCGCATACGCCTGCGGCGCATGCCAATGTCTTCACCGGCGCTGTTTTGAAGAGCCATGATCGGGGTCAACTCAATGATGTGGGAGGCCCTTTTACGCGCAAAGTAGGCGGTTGTCACATGTTTGGATGCGGGGGGCTGACCTCCCCCCTCCCGACCTCCCCCGCAAGGGTGGAGGTGCCTATCGTGGCTATGGGGCGCGTCGCTCACAAGCAACTGGATCGAACACCTCCCCCCTTGCGGGGGAGGCTGGGAGGGGGTGAGCCCCAAGCCCCTCCGCTTCCCCCCCACCCCAAAACCCTCTACTCCTTCCCCAAGGAAGAATCGTGCCCAGACCGCAAGCCCTCGATCCGCTGTTCCGCTCGCTCCACTCCCTCAAGGGCGTGGGGCCGCACCTGTCCGTGCTGCTGGCCCGCTTCTTCGGCGCGCCGGACGGGCAGGAAGCGATTGCGCTCGACGTGCTCATGCACATGCCCTCGGGCGTCGTGGACCGCCGCAAGATGGTGGGTGTCGCCAATACCTGGGTCGGCGGCACGGTCACGCTCAAGCTCCATATCGACCGCCACATCGTGCCCCCGCGCGGCCGCAAGGGCATTCCCCACCGCGTCCTCGCCCATGACGAGACCGGCGACATCCAGCTCATTTTCTTCCGCTCGGAAGGCGGCTGGATCGAAAAGGCGCTGCCTGTCGGCGAGGAGCGCTACGTTTCCGGCGAGATCGGCTTCTTCAACGGCGAAAAGCAGATCACGCATCCCGACTACATCGTCGAACCCGAAAAGTTCGCGACGCTGCCGCTGGTCGAGCCGGTTTATCCCCTGACGCAGGGCCTTTCCTCAAAGGCCCTCACCAAGGTCATACGCCAGGTCGTCGAAACCGTCCCCGACCTCCCCGAATGGATACCCGCCGTCACCCGCGAAAGATTCAGGTGGCCGAGCTTTTCGGCAGCCATGCACAAGGTCCACCTGCCCGAATCCCCCGAGGATGGCGACCTCACCGGCCCTGCCCGCCAGCGCCTCGCCTATGACGAATACCTCGCCGGCCAGCTCACCCTGCAACTGGTCCGCACCCAGCTCGTGGCGGCGCGCGGCATCGCCCGCGCCTTTACCGGCGAGATCACCTCCCGCGTCGAAGCAGCCCTGCCCTTCGCCCTCACCGCCGGCCAGAAGCAGGCTATCGCGGACATCCGGCACGATCTGGCCTCGCCCGACCGCATGTCACGCCTGCTGCAGGGCGATGTCGGCTCCGGCAAGACCGTCGTGGCCCTCATGACCATGGCCGCCCTCGCCGAATCGGGCGCCCAGTCCTCGCTGATGGCGCCCACCGAACTGCTCGCGGCCCAGCATTACAAGACCCTGAAACCCTTAGCCGATGCCGCCGGCCTCGGCATCGTCCTCCTCACCGGCAAGATGCCCGCCGCCGAGCGCCGCGCCGCGCTGGCCGGCCTCGCCAGCGGCGCCACCAGCATCGCGGTCGGCACCCACGCCCTCTTCCAGTCCGGCGTCGAATTCGCCGATCTCGGCCTCACAGTCGTGGACGAACAGCACCGCTTCGGCGTCCATCAGCGCCTCGCCCTCTCGGACAAGGGCCGTCACACCGATCTTCTGGTGATGACCGCCACGCCCATTCCGCGTACCCTCGTCCTCACCCATTTCGGCGACATGGCCGTCTCGATCCTGCGCGAAAAGCCCGCCGGCCGTCAGCCCATCGACACCGCCGTGCTCTCGATCTCCGAATATCCCCGCGTCGTCGCCCGCCTCAAGGCCCGCATCGCCGAGGGCGCGCAAGCCTTCTGGGTTTGCCCGCTGGTCGAGGAATCCGAACACCTCGCCGTCGTCTCCGCCGAGGACCGCTACGCCGAGCTCACGAAGGTTTTCGGCGATCAGGTCGCCCTCATCCACGGCAAGATGGGCGCCGCCGCCAAGCAGGAGGTGATGGATCGTTTCGCGCGCAACGAAACCAAGATTCTCGTCGCCACCACCGTCATCGAAGTCGGCGTCGATGTCCCCAATGCCTCGATCATGATCATCGAGCATGCCGAGCGTTTTGGCCTCGCCCAGCTCCATCAGCTGCGCGGCCGCGTCGGGCGCGGCTCCAACCGCTCGGCCTGCCTGCTGCTCTACAAGGAACCACTCTCGGAAACCGCCCGCGCCCGCCTCGATACCATCAAGGGCACCGAAGACGGCTTCGTCATCGCCGAACGCGATCTCGAGCTGCGCGGCCAGGGCGACATTCTTGGCACCCGCCAATCCGGCATGCCCGGCTACCGCCTCGCCGTCCCCGACGCCCACCGGCACCTGCTCGACTGGGCCCACGACGACGCCAAGGCGGCACTGACGGGTAATCCGGGACTAACTGGCCCGGAAGGCGAAGCCCTGCGCACCCTGCTTTACCTGTTCAGGAAAGACACCGCGATCCAGTTGATCCGCGCGGGATGAGCCGGCGCCCGTGGCTCACCCCCCTCCCAGCCTCCCCCGCAAGGGGGGAGGTGTTTCGGTCCAGTTGCTTGAGCACTGAGCGTCCCACATCCTCGATCAGCACCTCCCCCCTTGCGGGGGAGGCTGGGAGGGGGTAAGCTACATCCCCGCGCCCTCGATATCGACCGCAAGCAAACGCCCATATCGCGCTCACCCGGCAGCCCCCCCGCCGCGACACCCGAATTTGACTCAAATTTTATTAGTTTGTAGCCAACAAAGGCCCGTAATTCATTTGATATTTCAGATAATTAAAAACACATCTTCGTGCGTAAGACGAGAAAAACGCCTCCGGAAAGAACGCCCTACTCCTCCCGCTTATGGCCCTCAATCCGCCGCTCGGCCAACGCCTTCTCCGCCTCGACCTTCTGCTTCTCTGCCTTCGTTCGCCCGAACCTGATCCGGTTCTCGGAAGCCTTGGCTTCCTTCTCGTCGCGCGCCTTGCGCTTGCGGACGAGTTTGAGGTTGACGATTTCGCCCATAGCGCGGTCCCTACCCCAAAACAAATCGGCTCCCCGCGGTGCGGGGAGCCTGATGCTTAAACCAGCCGGCTCTGATCGACCGCCGCTGCGATGAAGCTCGCGAATAGCGGGTGTGGTTCGAACGGCTTGCTCTTGAGTTCCGGGTGGAACTGCACGCCGATGAACCACGGGTGATCGGTGCGCTCCACGATTTCGGGCAGCTTGCCGTCCGGCGAGACGCCGGAGAACAGCAGGCCGTTCTTTTCGAGCAGCTTGCGATAGTCCATGTTCACTTCGTAGCGGTGACGATGGCGTTCCGAAATGCGGGTCGAGCCGTAGATGTCGGCCACGCGGCTGCCGCGAACGAGCTGGGCCGGATAGGCGCCGAGGCGCATCGTGCCGCCGAGGTCGCCCTCTGCACCGCGCGTTTCCGTGTCGTTGCCCTTGATCCATTCGGTCATCATGCCCACGACCGGCTCCTTGGTCGGGCCGAACTCGGTGGAAGAGGCATTCTTGATGCCCGCCGTGTTCCGTGCCGCTTCGATGCAGGCCATCTGCATGCCGAAGCAGATGCCGAAATACGGCACGTCCTTGAGCCGCGCAAACCGCGCTGCCTGGATCTTGCCGGCCGAGCCGCGCTCGCCGAAACCGCCCGGCACCAGGATGCCGTGTACGTGCTCGAGATACGGCGCCGGGTCTTCGCGCTCGAAGACTTCGCTGTCGATCCACTGGATGTTGACCTTGGTGCGGTTGGCGATGCCACCGTGGGTCAGCGCTTCCGAGAGCGACTTGTAGGCGTCCTTGAGGCCCGTGTACTTGCCGACGATGGCAATGTTCACTTCGCCTTCCGGGTTGTGGAGGCGGCTGGAGACGTCTTCCCAGGCCGACAGGTCCGGTGCCGGCGCATCGGTGATGCCGAAGGCGGCGAGCACTTCGGTGTCGAGGCCTTCCTTGTGATAGGCCAGCGGCACGTCGTAGATCGACTGCACGTCGAGGCCCTGGATCACGGCGCTCTCGCGCACGTTGCAGAACAGCGAGAGCTTGCGGCGCTCGCCTTCGGGAATCGGGCGGTCGCAGCGCACCAGCAGCACGTCGGGCGCGATACCGATCGAGCGCAGTTCCTTGACGGAGTGCTGGGTGGGCTTGGTCTTGAGTTCGCCGGCGCTCGGGATGAACGGCATCAGCGTCAGGTGGACATAAACGGCGTGGTGGCGCGGCAGGTCGTTGCCGAGCTGGCGGATGGCCTCGAAGAACGGCAGGCCTTCGATGTCGCCCACGGTGCCGCCGATCTCGACCAGCACGAAATCGAAATCCTCATTGCCCTCGAGGACGAAATTCTTGATGGCGTCGGTCACGTGCGGGATCACCTGCACGGTGGCGCCGAGATAGTCGCCCCGGCGCTCCTTGGCGATGATGTCCGAATAGATGCGGCCGGTGGTGATGTTGTCCTGCTTGTTGGCAGCGCGGCCGGTGAAGCGCTCGTAGTGGCCCAGGTCCAGGTCAGTCTCGGCGCCGTCATCGGTCACGAACACTTCGCCGTGCTGGGTGGGCGACATCGTGCCGGGATCGACGTTCAGATACGGGTCCAGCTTGCGCAGCCGAACCTTGTAGCCACGGGCCTGCAATACCGCGCCGAGCGCCGCGGATGCCAAACCCTTACCCAATGAGGAGACCACGCCTCCGGTGATGAAAACGTACCGAGCCATGGGCTTTCACCTTACACTTTTTCGCATCGATTCGAAGGGCCCCGACTCTTCGACTTTCGGAGCCCCACACAAAAAGAAGAAGGGGATGTTTCCATCCCCTTTTTCATCTTCGCCGTGAGCGGCGGTTAGTTCGTCGTCGGCTGACCGCCGCCGTTGGTAGCGGGTTCGGCCGGGGTGGCCGCGGGCGCAGCATCGGAAGGAGCGGCGGGCGTCGCGGGCGCAGTAGATTCGGTGGTCGTGGCCGGAGCGGTATCGGTCGGCGCGGCCGGAGTGGTCGCTTCGGGCGCGGGAGCCGCCGGCACAGCCAGGTTAGGCGTATCGGTGTTCGTGGGCGCAGCAGGCTGCGCGGCGCCATCGGCAGCCGGAGCGGCCGGCGTGCCGGTCGTATCGCCCTGGAGCTGATTGAGCGCATCGAGCACGCTCGTCGGCTGGGTAGCGTTGCCGTCCTGAGTCTGCTGGGCGCGGTCGAGAATGCTCTGCGAGCCGCGGTCGAGTTCCGCAAGGATGGTCAGGCCAATGGCGATGGCGAAGAAGAGGGTCGCCAGAATCGCCGTAGTGCGGGTCAGCAGGTTGGCCGAACCGCGGGCCGTCATGAACTGGTTGGAGCCGCCGCCAATGCCCAAAGCACCGCCCTCGGAGCGCTGCAGCAGGATCACTGCGATCAGCGCGATGACGATCAGCAAATAGGCAACAAGCAGGACTGAGGCGAAGCCGGTCATGAAAAGACAGTCTCGGAACTAGCAAAAGATGCGCGGTCATACACGCACATTCCGGCAAAAGCCAGCCGGAAGGCGCGTGAATTTTCAGGCGCGGTTAGGTCGTCACGCCGCTGAAATAATAGCGAAGAAGTCATTCGCCAAGAGGGAAGCGCCACCAACGAGGCCTCCATTGACGTTTTCCACGGCAAGAATCTCCTTGGCATTGGCCGGCTTGAGCGAGCCGCCGTAGAGAATCCGGATCGTCGCCCCCCTGCCCCCGAAGCGTTCGACGAGCAGCTTGCGGATGCCATCATGCATCTGAGCAATGTCGGCATTGGTGGGTGTCAGACCGGTGCCGATGGCCCAGACGGGCTCGTAGGCGATCACCACTTCGTTGGCCGCCGCTGCATCGGGAACCGAGCCGGAGAGCTGGGTGGCAACCACTGAATCCGCCTGACCGGCCTCGCGTTCGGCACGGGTTTCGCCAACGCAGATGATGGGAGTGAGGCCGGCGGCGATGGCCGCCTGCGCCTTTTCGCGCACCTGAGCGTCGGTTTCGCCGTGGTCGGCGCGGCGTTCGCTATGGCCGACAATGGCGAATTGGGCGCCGGCGTCCTTGAGCATAAGCGCGCTGATATCGCCGGTATGGGCGCCGCTGGGCGAAGCGTGGCAATCCTGCCCGCCGGTGGCGATGCCGTTGAGGGCGCCCTTTTCGCTCATGGCTGCAAGCAGCGTGGCAGGCGGGCAAATGGCCACCATGGCGCGCCGATCCTTGAGGGTCGCCAGCTTTTCCCCAAGCAGCTGAAACTCGGCCAGCTGGGCCGAAAGTCCGTTCATTTTCCAGTTGCCTGCGATCAGCGGTGTGATCTCGCTCGCCATGCGGTGTGCTCCTCGCCACTTGCGCCTAACGTCTTATTGTCTTACCCCGCCTTGCGGCTGCGGGTTTTGCCTGTCTATTATCCGCCGCCCAAAGCCAAGGCCAGCCATGAACTGGCAATAAAGAACTTCGATCCGGACGAAAACACATGCTCGACAGTTTGCGTAGCTTCTCCAAGACCTTCGTTGCCAAGGTCTTCTTTGCCGTTCTGATCGTGAGTTTTGCTGCCTTCGGCATCAATAACGTGGTGACCAATCTTGGTTCCACCACGGTTGCCCGCGTGGGTAACGAAGATATTTCCACCCGTGATTTCCAGCGCGCCTACCAGCAGCAGCTGCAGATGGTGGCCCAGCAGATCGGCCAGGTGCCGACGCCGGACATGGCGACCCAGCTCGGCGTTCCGGGCATGACGCTCTCTCGCCTCGCCTCTGACGCGGCCGTGAACCAGCTTACCAAGGAATTTGGTCTCGGTGTTTCCGAGAACAAGCTGGCCGAGCTCGTGCGCGACGATCCGGCATTCGGCGGCACGCTCGGCGGCTTCAACCGCCAGAGCTTCGTGCAGGTGCTGGCCCAGAACGGTTTTACCGAGAACGAATATCTCGACATGCAGGCCAAGGCGGCCCGCCGCCAGCAGCTCGCTGTCGGCCTTTTCGGCGACGCCAATGTGCCGCAGGCCGCACTCCAACTCATCAACCGCTATGCGGGCGACAAGCGCACGGTCGACTACTTCGTGCTCAACTCGACGGCCATCCCGCCGATCGCCGAGCCGACCGAGGATGAGCTTGCTGCCTATCTCAAGGACAACCAGAGCGCGTTCCGTACCAAGGAAACGCGTACGGTTGATCTGCTCGTGCTTTCGCCGGACACCCTCGCTGCGGCCCAGACGCCGACCGATGAGGAAATCGCTGCCGAATACGAGCGCACCAAGGATTCCCTGACCAAGACTGAACAGCGCACGATCGCGCAGGCCGTCCTGCCTGATGACGCGGCGGTCAAGGCGTTCACCGACGGCCAGGCCGCAGGCAAGTCGTTCGACGACCTCCTCAAGGAACTCAGCCTGACGCCGACCGTGATCGGCACGCTCTCCAAGGCGCAGGTTACCGACGCGGCCCTGGCCAATGCCGCCTTTGGGCTCGCCAAGGCCGGTGACTTCGCGCTCATCCCTGCCGTGCAGGGCAAGCAGCGCGCCATTTCCGTCAGCGAGATCGTTGCCGGCGGCACGCTCTCGCTCGAGGAAGCCAAGGCGCAGGTGGCCAAGAACCTGGCACTGACCAAGGCCAAGGCCGATTACGGCAACGTCCTCGACCAAGTCGAGGAACTGCGCGCCACCTTCCAGCCGCTTACCCAGATCGCGGAGCGCTACAAACTGCCGCTCGTCCATCTCGACCTGACCCCGGGCAGCCCGGAACTGGCGACCGTTACGGGCCTCGCCGAGGGCGACGCCGGCAAGATCGGCCAGGCTATCTTCACCGCCCAGGCGGAAAAGCTCACGCCGACGATCACGCTGGCAGCCAACCGCAACGCGTGGTTCGACCTTAGCAAGATCGAGCCTGCACGCGACCAGACGCTCGACGAAGTTCGTGACGCCGTGGCGGAAGCCTGGACCAACGAGCAAACCGAGAAGGCGCTGGCCGACGAATCCGTCAAGCTCACGGCCCAGCTCGATGCCGGCAAGCCGATTGCCGATATCGCGGCGGCTCTCAACCAGTTCCCGTCGGTTTCCGCTCCGCTCGGCCGTCAGGGCGACGGCACCCCCGTCTTCAACGCGCAGGTGGCCAATGCCATCTTCGAGGGCGGGCCGGATCACCATGGCGCGGTCAAGAATGCGGATGGTGACTACGTGGTCTTCAAGGTCGCCGAAGTGACGCCGGCCGGCACCGACGTTGCGCCGCAGCTCAAGGACGCCATCGAGAACGCCGCACGCGACGCGCTCTACGGCGAGTTCGTCGGCGGCCTGCGCGACCAGTCGGGCCTGCGGGTCAACCAGGCCACGCTCAACCAGCTCCTGGCCACGGACGTCACGCAGTAAGATGGGCGACGACTTTTATCAGCGCTTCGCTAGCCGGTATGACGAAGGGGTAGCCCAGATCGTCTACCGGCGCGTGGTCGCCGATCTCGAGACGCCCATCGGCACCTACCTCAAGCTCGCCGAAGGTCGACGGAACACGTTCCTGCTCGAATCCGTGCAGGACGGCTCGACCAAGGGTCGCTACTCGATGATCGGGCTCCTGCCCGATGTCATCCTCAAGGTCGAAAAAGGCCAGGCCTTCCTCAATCGCGACGCGGGGCATGCACCAGAAGCATTCGTCGCGGTCGATGCGCCGCCGCTCGATGTGCTGCGCGAGTTGGTGCGGGAATCGCAGATCGATGTGCCTGAGGGCCTGCCGCCGACCGCGGCGGGCATTCACGGTTACATGGGCTACGACATGGTCAGGCAGATGGAAGTGCTGCCCGACAACAACCCGGATACGCTCGGCCTGCCCGACGCGATCCTGATGCGGCCGTCGGTCCTCGCGATCTTCGATACGCTCAAGGACGAACTCTACCTTACCGCTCCGGTCTATCCGCGCGCGTCGATCTCGGCGCGCCAGGCCTTCGAAGCGGCGAACCTGCGCATCGACGATGCCACGCAGCGTCTCTCCCGCGCCCTGCCCGTCGTTGGCGACTTGCCCGATATCGAAAGCATCGAAGTTCGGAGCAATACCAGTCGCGACGAGTATTTCGGCATGGTCGAGGCGGCCAAGGAATATATCCGCGCCGGCGATATCTTCCAGGTCGTGCTCTCGCAGCGTTTCGAGGCGGATTTCACCCTGCCCGCCACCGCGCTTTATCGCGCGCTGCGCCGCACCAATCCCTCGCCCTACATGTATTTCCTCGATTTCGATGGCTTCTCGGTCGCCGGATCCAGCCCGGAAATTCTGGTGAAGGTGGATAAGGGTCAGGTCACCATCCGACCCATCGCAGGCACTCGCAAGCGCGGCTCGACGCCTACGCGCGACAAGGAACTGGCGGACGAACTGCTGAGCGACCCCAAGGAGCTGGCCGAGCACCTGATGCTGCTCGACCTGGGCCGGAACGATGTGGGTCGCGTCGCCAAGATCGGCTCGGTGCAGGTCACCGACAAGTTCTTCCTCGAATACTATTCCCACGTCATGCACATCGTCTCCAATGTCGTGGGGGAACTCGATCCCAGATACGACTTCGTCGATGCGCTTTCGGCGGGGTTTCCGGCGGGCACGGTTTCCGGCGCACCAAAGGTGCGCGCGATGGAAATCATCGACGACCTCGAAAAGGCGCGACGCGGCATCTATGGCGGCTGCGTGGGCTATTTCGGTGCCGACGGGACGATGGATACCTGCATCGTCCTGCGTACCGCCATTGTCGCCAATGGCAAGATCTACGTGCAGTCCGGCGCCGGCATCGTCGCCGACAGCAAGCCCGAGCTCGAGCAACTCGAATGCGAGAACAAGGCGCGCGCGCTGTTCTCGGCGGCCGAGGAAGCCCTGCGCTATGCAGGCGAGGCGAGGATCGGGCAGTGAGGATCGAACGGGACCATCACCTGATCCCGCATCCCTGCCCACGATGGCGGGGCTTCATGGATAAGTCGATTTCGCCCTGAACCGAATTTTCGGAGCCAGGCGCGCTTTGGCTTCGGCTCGGCGGCGCGCTAAGGTCCCGACAGGAGAAAAACCATGAAACTCCTCGTCATCGATAACTACGACAGCTTTACCTACAACCTCGTCCAGTTCCTGGGCGATCTTGGCGCGCAGTCCGACGTCCGCCGCAACGACAAGATCACGCTCGAAGAGATCGAGGCGCTGGCGCCCGAGGCCATCGTGCTCTCGCCCGGCCCCGGCACGCCCGACGACGCCGGCGTGTGCCTGGCGGTCATCGACCGTTTCGGCGCTTCCATTCCGCTACTGGGCGTGTGCCTGGGGCATCAGGCCATCGGCCAGGCCATGGGCGGGGACGTCATTCGCGCGCCACACCTGATGCATGGCAAGACCAGCCGCATCACGCATGGCGGCAAGGGCATCTTCCGTGGCCTCAATTCGGGCTTCGAAGCGACCCGCTATCACTCGTTGATCGTCAAACCCGAGACGCTGCCGCAAGTGCTCGAAGTGACCGCGACTACCGAGGATGGCCTCATCATGGGGTTGCAGCACAAGTCGCAGCCCATTCACGGCGTGCAGTTCCATCCCGAGAGCATTGCTTCGGAAAACGGGCATGCGCTCCTGCAGAATTTTCTCAACATCGCGCGCGACTTCAATGTCCGCCGTGCCGCCTAACCGACGAACGGGGGATAACGTCGTGGATATCAAAGCCGCACTCAACAAGATCGCTCAAGGCCGGGACCTTTCGGGCGAGGAAATGCGCAGCGTCATTTCCTCGATCATGTCCGGCGAGGCTACGGCCTCCCAAATCGGCGCATTCCTCATGGGCATGCGCGTCAAGGGCGAGACGGTGACCGAGATCGCCGCTGCCGTCTCGATCCTGCGCGAGAAGATGATTCCGGTCGAAGCACCCGAGGGCGCGATCGACATCGTCGGCACGGGCGGGGATGGCGCCGGCACGCTCAACATTTCGACCGCGAGCGCCTTCGTCGTAGCTTCCGCCGGCGTGCCGGTAGCCAAGCACGGCAATCGGGCACTGTCGTCCAAATCAGGCTCGGCCGAGGCCATTCAGGCCCTTGGCGTCAAGCTCGACCTCACACCTGAGCAGATCGCACAGAATATCCGCGAAACCGGCCTCGGCTTCATGTTCGCTCCATCGCACCACCCTGCCCTCAAGCATGTCGGCCCGGCCCGCGTGGAACTGGGCACGCGGACGATGTTCAACCTTCTGGGGCCGCAGGCCAATCCGGCCGGCGTGCATCGCTACCTGCTCGGCGTTTATTCCGAGGATTGGGTCGAGCCCGTCGCCGCCGCGCTTCTCGCCAACCGTGCAGTCAAGGCATGGGTGGTCCATGGCTCGGACGGGCTCGACGAAATCACCACCACTGGCCCGACCAGCGTAGCGCAGATTGCCGGCGGCAGCCTGACGGCGTTCCAGATCTCGCCTGAAGACGTAGGCCTGCCGGTCTCTACGCTCGCCGAACTCAAGGGCGGAGACCCCGAGGCCAATGCGGTGGCGCTGCGCGCCCTGCTCGACGGCGCGCATGGGCCCTATCGCAACATCGTGCTGTTCAACAGCGCCGCGGCGTTCCTCGTGGCCGACCGCGTCGAGGACATTCGCGAAGGCATCGCGCTGGCGGCTCACCAGATCGACACCGGCGCTGCCAGGGCGACGCTGGACAAACTCATTGCCGTCTCCAACGGACAAGCCTGATGACCGATATCCTCCAGAAAATCGAAGCCTATAAGCGCGAGGAAATCGCCGCCGCCAAGGCGGCTCGCCCGTGGGACGAGGTGGTGGCGATTGCCCACGACCAGCCGGCGCCACGCGGCTTCATCAAGGCGCTCAAGGCCAAACGGGCGGCGGGCGAATACGCGCTGATCGCCGAGGTGAAGAAGGCGAGCCCCTCCAAGGGGCTCATCCGCCCGGACTTCAATCCGGCGGCGATTGCCCGCGCCTACCAGCAGGGCGGCGCGGCATGCCTTTCGGTGCTGACGGATGGCCCGTCGTTCCAGGGCTCGCCGGAATTTCTCATCGAGGCGCGCTCGGCCGTGACCTTGCCGGTGCTGCGCAAGGATTTCCTCTTCGAGACCTACCAGGTCGCCGAGGCCCGTGCGATGGGTGCCGACTGCATCCTCGTCATCCTGGCGGCCGTCGGGGACGATACGGCGCGATATCTTCTCGATGCCGCGCAGGAATGGGGCATGGATGCCCTGGTCGAAGTTCATGACCAGATCGAGCTGGACCGTGCGCTGATACTGGATGCCGAGTTCATCGGCATCAACAACCGCAACCTGCGCACGTTCGAAACGACGCTGCAGACCTCGATCACCCTTGCCGGCGGCGTTCCCGCCGGCAAGCTGCTGGTTTCTGAGAGCGGCATCGTCAACCACGAGCATGTCGAACAGCTCGAACGCGAAGCCAATATCGGCACGTTCCTCGTCGGCGAAAGCCTGATGCGGCAGGCCGATGTCGTTGCCGCTACGCGGTCGCTGCTCAACGGCGTCGAGGTCGCCTGATATGGCGAACGGGCTCACCCATCTCAACGAGCGGGGCGAGGCTCATATGGTCGATGTGGGCGACAAGGACGCCACGCGCCGCCGTGCCGTCGCCCGCGCCGTTCTCGAAGCGCAGCCGGAGACAGTCGAGGCGATCATCGGAGGCGCGCTCAAGAAGGGCGATGCGCTGGCCGTGGCACGTATTGCCGGCATCATGGCGGCCAAGAAGACCGCTGACCTCATTCCGCTCTGCCACCCCATTCCTCTGACCAAGGTGGAAGTCGAGATCATCGGCGAAGGCATTGCACTGGTGATTACCGCCAGCGCGGAAACGACGGGGCAAACCGGCGTCGAGATGGAAGCGCTGACTGCGGCTTCCGTCACGGCGCTGACGCTCTACGACATGGCCAAGGCCATCGATCGCGGCATGACCATCACGAATGTCCAACTCGTCGAGAAGACAGGCGGCAAATCCGGGGATTATCGGCGCGAGTCATGAGCCTGCTTCCCGTCGAAACCGCACTCGCCAAGATATTCGAACGCATTCCCGCTCCGCAGCCTGAGATGGTGGCCCTGCCGGAAGCAAACGGCCGGGTCTTGCTGGAACCGCTTCTGGCTCGGCACAACCAACCGCCCTTCAATGCCAGCGCGATGGACGGCTATGCCGTGCGCGCAGAGGACTTCGCGGAAGGTGTCAGCACATCGGTGCGGCTGGTCGGCACCTCGCAGGCGGGTAGCGCCTATTCGGGCACGCTAAACTCTGGCGAGGCCGTACGCATCTTCACCGGTGCGCCGGTTCCTGGTGGCGCGAATTGCGTTATGATGCAGGAGGTTACGACCGTTACCGAAGGTCGTGTGTCATTCTCGGAATTGCCGAAGGCGGGTAAGTCGATCCGCCCGATGGGCTACGATTTCGCGAACGGCGAGGCGTTGCTGGCACCCGGCACGAGGCTTACGCCGTATTCGCTGGCGCTTGCGGCCGCAGCCAATGCGCCGACGCTCACGGTTGCGCGGCGGCCCGCTATTTCGGTGCTCTCGACGGGCGATGAGCTCGTCCTGCCCGGAGCAACGCTTGCACCAAGCCAGATCGTGGCATCGAATGCATTCGGACTGGTGCCGCTGCTGTCGCCGTTCGCGCGGACCGTCACCGATCACGGCATTGCGCGGGACGATTTTTCCGATCTGCGCGGCAAACTCGAGGCCGCGCTTGAGGCCGATATCGTCGTCACGAGCGGCGGGGCGAGCGTGGGTGACCACGATATCGTGCAGGACGTGCTCAAGGACCTCGGCGTCGAGATCGATTTCTGGCGTATCAACATGCGGCCGGGCAAGCCGCTGATGTTCGGCACGCGCGGCAAGTCGCTGATCTTCGGGCTTCCGGGCAATCCGGTGTCTGCCATGGTTACGGCCACTGTGTTTCTGTTGCCCGCGCTGCGTCGCTGGCTCGGCGAAGACGAACCTCTCGGTCCGCGTCTGGTGTTGCCGCTGGCCGAACCCCTGCCGCCCAACACCGCGCGCAGGCATTTTCAGCGCGCTACCATCGAGACGGCCGGCTCAGGCGCTACGCGAATTCGCCCGATTTCCGAGACCGATAGTGGGCATACCTCTTCCCTTGCGCGGGCGCATGCTCTCATCATCCAGCCGGAGAATGATCCGGGACAGCCTGCCGGCGCCCTCGTCGAGGTCATTCCGCTCTAGCCAAGGGGAAATGGCATGCCCGACATACTCGGACCGGATTGGGAATCGCGCATTATCGAGCTTCCGCCGGACGAGGAAGGTCCGGTCGTCGCCACGCTCGTACATCGCCCCGGCGCGCCGCAGCGAGCCAGGGCCGTGCTCTATGTGCACGGATTCGTCGACTACTTCTTCCAGACCCACATGGCCGAGCAATGGGAAGCGCGCGGCTATGCCTTCTATGCACTGGACCTGCGCAAATACGGCCGGTCGTTGCTGCCTCACCAGACGCCGAACTACTGCACTGACCTGGCGGAGTACGATGCCGACCTCGACGCTGCCGTCGCCATTCTCAAGGGCGAGCTCGGGGTAGAGACGCTCGTCCTCATGGCCCATTCCACCGGCGGGCTCATCGCCAGTCTTTGGGCACACAAGCGCCGCGCGGCTTGCCCGATCGAGGCACTGGTGTTCAACAGCCCGTGGTTCGATTTCAACGGCAGTCTTTTCGAGCGAACAGCGGTCACCTGGCTTGTCGATGTGCTTGGCGGCATCGCTCCGCATATGCGTATCGGCAAGCTCGGCGAGCACTATGGGCGCAGCCTTCACGTTTCGACGGGTGGCAACTGGGACTACGATCTTGGCCTCAAGCCGATCGCGGGCTTTCCGGTCCGTGCCGGCTGGCTGCGAGCAGTGCGGCGGGGACACGCGCAACTGCATAGGGGGCTCGCCATCCCCTGCCCGATCCTCGTCTGCGCCTCAACGGAAAGCGGCCCTGATCGCCGCTGGCACGATGCGATCAACCGCACCGACAGCGTGCTCGACGTCAACGACATCGCCAAGCAATCCGTGCGACTGGGCCGACTGGTGACGCTGGCGCGCATCGAGGGTGGCATCCACGACCTCGCGCTTTCGGCCGAACCAGCCCGCACTGCGTTCTTCCGCGAAGTCTTCCGGTGGGCGGCGGCCTACGTTCCGGCCTAGAGGGCACCGGGCGAGGAGCGATTGGTCAACGTACCGGTGGCAAAGGCGATGGTCGCCGCGGCGACCAGCGAGTCGCTGTGTGCGGTTGCCTTGGAGAGGCGCGCCTGGAGCAGGCCTGTCTGTGCCACGCTGACGTCGGCCAGCGTGCCGAGCCCGTTCTTGTAGTAGTCGAGCGCCGCATCGTAAGTCGTCTGGGCAGCGTTGGTTAGCTCGGTGGCTGCGGCATAACCGGAAAGGCTGGTGCGCAGGAGGTCGTAGGCTACCACGATCTGCTGGGCAGCCGAGTTCTGCAGTGCCGCCAAATCCTGTTCGGAAGCAGCGGCCTGCGCCATGGCCGCCTGTAGCCGCGCATCGCGCAGGCCGCCGTCGAAGATCGGCATGGTGATGCCGACCAACAGGTTGGCGTTAGGCTGATTGGCGCTCAGATGCGCGACCTCGCCGAAACGGCTGTCGTCCACTTCGAACGAGCCGATCAGGCGATTGACGCTGCCGGTCAGGGCCACCTTGGGCAGGAATTCGGCGCGAGCGGCGGCGATGCCCTTCTGGTCTGCACGGTACTTGGCGAAAGCCGCCTGCACGTCCGGGCGCCGCTGCAGCGAGGCTTCGATGAGGCGGTTGAGGTCCTGGGGCACGGCGCGCGGCAGGCGACGGCCGCTCGCGTCCTGCACGCGGATCTTGATCGTGGGCGATACGCCCATGGCCTGCAGCAGCGCGAGGTAGGCGCTGCGCTCGTGACCCTGGGACTGCGTGAGGCCGAACTGGGCCTGGGCAACGGCCTGCTTGGCCTGCGCAACCTCGATGGTAGTGGCCACGCCGGTCTTGAGCCGCGCCTCAGCGGCCGAGAGCACGGTCTGGCTGTTGGCAAGCGTCTCGCGGGCGATCTGAAGCTGCACGCGCGCCGAAGACAGGCTGAAATAGGCGCTGCTGACGTCGAAGATCAGCTTCTGGTGCGTGCCGTTGAAGGTGACGTTGGCGGCGTAGGAGAGATCCTTCGCCGCGGCGTTGGCAGCATCGCGGCCACCGAAATCGAAGAGCAGCCACTGAACGGTCACGGCAGGGACTACCTGCCCGCCCGTCGTGGTCAGCGTGCCCGGAGGCACCTGGATCAAAGCGCCGTTGATGCCCGGTGCAGTGGTGGACGTCTGCTGCACGCCTGCCAGCACGTTGGCAGACAACGACGGTAGGTAAGCCGCCTCCGTCACGCCAATGGCCAAGGCAGCCTGTCGGGCGCGCTCCCAGCTTGCGCGGGTCACCGGGTTGCTGAGCTGCGCGATGTCGATGAGTTCGGGCAGAGTGTAGTTGTGCCTGGCATCCAGTTGCGGGGCCGCGATGGTGATCGGCATCGAGGCATCCTGCGCCAGCCCGTAGTCGGGCGCGCCGGCCGCAGTCTGGGTCTGGTGGCCGGGTGTCTGAAACGGGGTTTGCGCGCTTGCGGGTGCGAACTTCATGGCCGACGAGGTGCAACCCGCGAGGAACAGGGATGCCATCGCCGTGGCCGCGAGGAAGCGACCGAATACCCGCAGTCTCCCCACGCGCTTGCCCTCGAGCCCTAACGCCATGTCACGCAACCCTTACATTCGCCGCCATTTGCGCGATCCGAGCGTCCATCTGTCGATAGAGCCGCAACCGCGCTGCCATTTCCTTGCGAACTGCCGCCGGCAGTCTCCTGCCCTGGTCCGCGGCCTGCCGCTGCGCCCGCGCGAACGCGACTTCGACAGTCTTGACGCTGCCGTCCCATGGCCGCGTCCGGTCCGCCCAATGCCCGTTCTTTATATCGGATGCCCGGTTATCCAGCCACTGCGCCACAGCACTTTCAAAGCGAACCGTTGCAGCTTTTACATACCTGGGGACGCCTCTGAGACTTTGGCTCTCTGAAGCCAACACAAGAACAGGCGCTGATAGTGCTTTGATTTCGCTAAGCAAGGTATCGGCTTCGTCCGACGTAATCTCACTTTTGCGAACGCGTTCGGATTCGAACTCTAGCAGCTCGCTTCCACGGCCTGCTTCGCGCGCCGACATGTAGAAAGCACTCGCTCGATGCGTCGTCAGCGGCTTTCCGCGCAATGCCGAGGCGAGAACATCAATTGCGCCGGCCAGCGCCTTGCGGACATTTCCGCCAATGCTGACCGGCCAAATGGTCGAGAAAATCACGCTGACAACGATGTTGCCGAAGATGATCCCGATGATGCGGTTGGTGGCCACGCCGATATCGAAAACAGGTCCGAACCCGCCCAGCGTGCAGAGGAAGAACGCCAGCGCCGCCTGCCAGCCCATATAGGAGATGCGCTCGGAACCGTTGGATATCCATGCCGCAATGAAGCTCCCTGCCCCGATGAGCAGCACCAGATGGCCGATATCGGTCATGTGCGGCATGAGGAAGATGATCGCGCCCACGCCCATGGCCGCACCGATGAGGCAGCCGACGATGCGAAGCGTCAGCTTATGCATCGTCTCGCCCGTCGTGCCGAGCGCTACGTAGAAGCAGGTGATCATCGCGGTGTGGATCTCGAACCAGTCGAGCGCGGTGTAGGCAATGTAGCAAATCATCACCGCGAGCAGCGTCTTGAGCGCAAACTGGGTGTAGCGCGGGTTATGGAAGGCATCGGGGGCAAGAAGCGGCTCGCCGGGCTCCTTTTCGACCATGGTCGGGACGTAGGCAGCTGAAAGCGCTATGCCGGTCTCGTCGATGAGTTCGGTCAGTTCGTCCCGCGCGCCGAGCACCGCCATCGGTCTCTCGACCAATCGCTTGTCGCTGACCGCGCCGGCATAGCCATGGAGGCGAACCGCAAGCTCGGGCTGGGGCTCCATGCCTTCCTGCGTCCGAACCAGCGAGAGCGCCAACATACGGTAGCTCAGGTCGATCAGGCTGCCGGACCTAGCGTTGTCGGTCTTGGTCGCCAGCGAAAGAAGGCGGGCCATGCGCTGGTAGGTGGACGCCTTTTCGTTCCCCTCGCCTAGCAACGTTTGCGCGCGCTCTTCGGCCCCCTCGACGCCGGCCACGAGGTCGGCAGCAGCATTGAATCGGTCTGCCAATATCTCGCGCAGCAGCCGCGCAGGACTTCTTGGCGCCACCACGTTGATCAATACGAGGAAGAACATCGGGAAGAAAACGACGACCCACATCCAGGTCAGCGCGCGTGTGAGGATTTCGGCGATGGGGATGATGTCGTAGAGCGTCATCACGAAGGCGAAGACGAAGCCTACCGTGCCCGCCATCGGGCCGAGCCGCGTTGCCTGCGAGAAATACATGCCTCCGAAGGTGAAGGCGACGATGAAGGCCAGCCGCATGAAGGGCGATCCGGCCGAGATCATGAGGAACAGCACGCCCAGCATGATGCCGACCGAGGCCGCGAAGATGAGACCGAGGCCGATGATGATGCCCGAGCCGGAATTGTCCTTGGAGGCAAAGAAGATGAGGTAGCAGGAGAGCGCGGCCTCCGGCACCTTGTTGGCCATGGCCACGACGACTACCAGCACGCAGAGCACGGCCATGCGCACCGAGAGATCGAGCCGGCCCGGATAGGGCTGGAGCTCGTCCCAGACGGTGCGCAGCAGGCTCGGTCTAGTGGCTGGCCGGTACAGCATCGGCATCGTCCGGCAGTTCACCCACGATCACGATAGCGGTCGAGCCAATACGCATCAGCTCCGCCGGCGGCTCTTCGAGATGGATGTAGACCGGGAAGCGCTTGGCGACCTTCACCCAGTTGAGCGAGCTCGACACCACGGGTAGCCCGAGAATGTTGGCCGATTCCTCCGAACGCACGCCCCAGCCGATGCTCTCCACAATACCCTCGATACGGCGCGAACGATCCGCCATCACGAAGACGTCCGCCCTGCTGCCGAGGCGGATGGCATCGAGTTCCGTTTCGCGGAAGAAGGCGACGGCTTCCCAGCGCGACGTATCGATGAGGGTAAAGACAGATTGCGCCGTCAGCACGTAATTGCCCGGCGCCATTTCGAGGCCCGTCACCTTGCCGTCGAACGGCGCGCGGACGGTGGTGTTGTCGAGGTCGCGTTGGGCAAGCGCCACGGCCGCTTCTGCCACTTCGACCTGGGCCTTGCGCGTATCGAGCGTGCCGATGACCTGCGTGGCGCCTTCCGATTGCTGCAAGGCCTGGTCGAGGCTCACCTGAGCGTCGCTATAGGCAGTGCGGGCCTGATCGACCTGCTGGGCGGTGACGTAGCCCTTGGGCAAAAGCGGTTCGAGGCGTTCGAGGGTCTGGCGCGCCAGCTCGGCGTTGAACCGGGCACGCTCGATCTGCTTGGCCGCGACATCGGCATTGGATTGGGCCGTGGCGATGTTCCGCCCACCCTGCGCGACTTCGGATTGAGCGGCGCGCAGTTCGGCCTGCGCTTGATTAAGCCGCAACTGGTAGGGCTCCGGGTCGATCTGGAACAGCACGTCGCCCTTCTTGACCGCAGCATTGTTGCTCACGGCGATCGAGACGATCCGGCCAGGGACGGTCGCCGAGACCTGGATGGTTGGCGCCGAGATCTCCGCTACATCCGTACGCGGGCTGCGGTTGATCTCGTTGAGCACGAAATAAGTGCCGATAGCGGCTGCGCCGATGCTGCTCACGGCGATCAGCAGGCCGATCAACCGCCGAACGGTGTTCTCGCCCTTCATTGCGGAATCCCCCCGAACCAGAGGAACCAGAATCCAATTCCCGAGGCGATGGCCATAGCCAGATAGACCAGCAGCGGCACAGGCAAATATCCGTCGATATCGACGATGATCAGCACCTGACGAATAACGACGGCGACAATCACGCCCAATACAGCACAGACGATCCAGGCTGGGAAATAGGAACCGAATATTGCGAGCGACGGCGCCGAAGGCGTCGAGCTGCAGGCGGTCAAGAGACAGGCAAGAAACAGCGCCAATCCCATTTTTGGCGCGCGCGCCCACAGGGCACGGTTCATTGACGCTAGCTGCACCTTTACGCTCCGCTCTACACCGCAGGCCCGCCATACCGGCCGTTTCCGGGCAGTGATCGGCTCAAATCCCAGGTGCCGTCAAGCTTTGTGGGCTGACTTTGCGGTGAGCGCTAACGCCTTCTTCACCGTTTTGTTGCAGAACATAACTGGAACACGTATAAGAAGTTCAGCCTTTGTTCTGATTCCTATCGGGGCCGCCATGCTGACGCGCAAGCAACACGAACTGCTCATGTTCATCCACGACCGGATGAAGGAAACGGGTATTCCTCCATCTTTCGACGAGATGAAGGATGCACTCGATCTTGCCTCCAAATCCGGTATTCACCGGCTGATTACGGCCCTTGAGGAGCGCGGGTTCATCCGCCGCCTGCCCAACCGGGCCCGTGCGCTTGAGGTCATCAAGCTGCCGGATTCGATGAACCCATCGCTAGGCGGTCGTCGCGCCCGGTTCGAGCCCAATGTCATCGAGGGCAATCTCGGCAAGGTCGCCGCACCGCCGCCGCGCGCGGATGTTTCCAGCATCGCCGAAAGTGGTCGGCCGGTGGCCATTCCGGTTATGGGCCGGATCGCAGCCGGTACGCCAATTGAGGCGATCCAGACGCATAGCCATACTATTTCCGTTCCGCCCGAAATGCTGGGGCCTGGTGAGCATTATGCGCTTGAAGTGCGCGGTGACTCGATGATCGAGGCCGGCATCTTCGATGGCGATACGGTGCTCATCAAGAAACAGGATTCCGCCGGTACGGGCGAGATCGTCGTAGCTCTCGTGGATGATGAGGAAGCCACCCTCAAGCGCCTGCGTCGCAAGGGCAATTCCGTTGCGCTCGAAGCTGCGAACCCCGCCTATGAGACCCGAATTTTCGGACCGGATCGCGTAAAGGTTCAGGGCCGACTGGTGGGCCTTCTCCGCAAGTATTGAGCTTTGTAGCAGAGACGAAAACGCCGCCCCGAAGGGCGGCGTTTTGTTTTGGGCGATTGGTCCGTGCGTCAGTGATTGTCGCGCGGGAGGCCGGCCGTCTGGGCCAGGCGCTGATAATTCACTGCGGGCTTGAGCACCGCGCCATTGCCGAGCTGGTCGACGATGCCGCGCTGGATTTCCTGCCATGGCGTCTGGTTCTTCGGATACTTGTAGCCACCATTGGCCGCCAGTTCCTGGCGACGACGGGCGATTTCCTCTTCCGGGATCAGGATATCGGCAGCGCCGGTATTGAGGTCGATCCGCACGCGGTCACCCGTGCGCAGGATGGCGAGATTGCCGCCTGCAGCAGCTTCGGGCGAAGCATTGAGGATCGAGGGCGAACCGGAAGTGCCCGACTGCCGGCCATCGCCGATGCAGGGAAGCGAGGTGACGCCCTTCTTGATGAGGTATGCAGGCGGACGCATGTTGACGACCTCGGCCGCACCCGGATAGCCGATCGGACCGGCGCCACGCATGAAGAGCATGGTGTGCTCGTCGATGGCGAGTGCGGGATCGTCGATGCGGTGGTGGTAGTCTTCCGGACCATCGAACACGACGGCCTTGCCCTCGAAAGCATTAGGGCTGGCCGGGTCGTTCAGGTAGCGGTCGCGGAATTCCTGGCTGATCACGCTGGTCTTCATGATCGCGTTGTCGAAGAGATTGCCGCGCAGCACCAGGAAGCCGGCTTCGGCCTTCAGCGGATTGTCGAAGCGGCGGATGACTTTGTCGTCGCCGATCGGGGTATTGCGGCAATTCTCGCCAATGGTCTTGCCGTTCACGGTCGGGGCGTTCTCGGCGATCAGACCCTGCGTCATCAACTCGTTGACCACGGCCGGTACGCCGCCGGCATGGTAGTAATCTTCGCCCAGATATTCGCCGGCGGGCTGCAGGTTGACCAGCAGCGGCACCTTGTGCCCTTCTTTCTGCCAATCGTCGATATCGAGCTCCACGCCGATATGGCGGGCGATGGCATTGATGTGGATCGGCGCGTTGGTCGAACCGCCGATGGCCGAGTTGACCACGATGGCGTTGTGGAAGTTGTCGCGAGTCAGGATGTCGGAGGGCTTGAGGTCCTCATGCACCATTTCGACAATGCGCTTGCCGGTGCGGTAAGCCATTTCCTGGCGATCGCGGTAGGGCGCCGGAATCGCGGCGGAGCCGGGAAGCTGCATGCCTAGCGCTTCGGCCAGCGAATTCATCGTGGTGGCCGTACCCATGGTGTTGCAATAGCCGGTCGAGGGCGCCGAGGAGGCGACCAGGTCGATGAATTGCGGGTAGTCGATTTCGCCCTTGGCCATCATCTGGCGGGCCTTCCAGACGATCGTGCCCGAACCGGTCCGCTCGCCGCGGAAATAGCCATTGAGCATCGGGCCCACGGAAAGCGCGATGGCCGGGATGTTGACGGTCGCCGCGCCCATGAGCATGGCCGGCGTGGTCTTGTCGCAACCGATGGTGAGCACGACGCCGTCGAGCGGATAGCCGTAGAGCACTTCCACCAGGCCAAGATAGGCGAGGTTGCGGTCAAGCCCGGCGGTCGGGCGCTTGCCCGTTTCCTGGATGGGGTGGACGGGGAATTCGATGGCGATGCCGCCGGCCTCGCGGATGCCCTCGCGGACGCGTTCGGCGAGCACGATGTGGTGGCGATTGCAGGGGGAAAGGTCCGAGCCGGTCTGCGCAATGCCGATGATGGGTTTGCCCGATTGCAGCTCTTCGCGCGACAGACCGAAGTTGAGATAGCGCTCCAGGTAGAGCGCGGTCATGTCGGGATTTTCCGGATTGTCGAACCAGGCGCGCGAACGCAGCTTCTTTCCGGCCCCGTTGGAGCCGTTATTCCCCGTCATCGTAATACTCCTCCACCGCGCCGCTTGCGGCACGTAAATCAGGTCGAGCTTGTTATAGTGCATCGCCGGGGAAAATGTTCGGGAAAACACTCCGGCAATAGGAAGATTTCTACGGTTTTGAAGAGCGGGCTGGAAGTCGCCGCCGTGATCAGGTTAGGTACGCCGCGCACCGGCAAGCCTCGTCGGCGCCTGGGGAGGAGAGGTTTGAATAAATTGCAGACCGAGTGGATCGCGGTGGATTGGGGAACCTCCAATCTGCGCGCCTGGGGAATTTCGCGCGAAGGTGGGATAAGCTTTTCCCGGTCATCGGATCGGGGCATGGGCAAGCTCGCGCGCGAGGACTATCCGGGCGTGCTTTCGGGTCTGCTCGGTGAAGAAGTGTCGGGGGTCTCCGAGGTCGTGATTTGCGGCATGGCCGGGGCGCGGCAGGGCTGGCTCGAAGCGCCCTATCTCGATGCGCCTGCCGACTTGGCCGGCCTCATCTTCAGTGCCGTGGCGCCTGATATGCCGGGTAGCCAGCTCCAGCCACGCATCCTGCCCGGCGTCTGCCAGAAGGCGAGCGGCGCCGAGGACGTCATGCGTGGCGAGGAAACCCAGTTGCTCGGGCTTTCAGCCATGCGCCCCGGCTTTTCGGGGCTGGTCATCATGCCCGGCACGCATTCGAAATGGGCGCTGCTCGACGGCACAAAGATCGACCGCTTCACGACAGCAATGACCGGCGAGCTTTTCGAAGTTCTCAAGACCCACTCCGTCCTGCGCCACTCGCTGCAGGGCGATCTCGATGGTCCCGAGCGCAGCGAAGGCTTTGCCGCCGGGCTCGCCATCGGCATCGAGCACCCCGAGCGGCTTACCGCTACGCTCTTCAAGGTACGCGCGGGCTCGCTGCTTTCCGGCCGCACGGCTCCCTGGTGTGCCGGCTTCCTTTCGGGGCTCCTGATCGGGGCCGAGGTCGGCGGCCAGAAGGACTGGCTCGTCGGCGGCGAGGTGCCGCTCATCGGCGGCACCGGCCTTTGCAATCTCTATGTCCAGGCGCTGGCCAGCGTGGGGGCGATCGGGCGCATCATCGATGCGACCGAGGCAACCATTGCCGGGCTCAAGACCGCCAGAAAGGCACAAGCATGACGCAACGCAGAGAAATCATCGCCATCCTGCGCGGGATTACACCGGACGAGAGCGTGGACGTATGTCGCGCTCTAATCGAGGCGGGCATCACCATGATCGAGGTGCCACTCAATTCGCCGGAGGCCTTCCGCAGCATCGAACTGGCCAGCAAGGCCTTCGAGCGCGACGCGATGATCGGCGCCGGCACGGTGCTCTCGCGCCGCGACGTCCATGGCGTTGCCGAGGCCGGAGGCACCTTCATCGTCTCGCCCGACGCCAACAAGAAGGTGATCGAGGAGACCGTGCGCCTCACGCTCAAATCCTATCCGGGCGTGTTCTCGCCCACCGAGGCATTCCGGGCCATCCGCGCAGGCGCCACGGGGCTCAAGTTCTTCCCGGCCGAAGTGCTGGGGGCTAAGGGTATCAAGGCCATCAAGGCGGTCCTGCCGCCCGCCATGCCGGTCTATGCCGTGGGCGGAGCCAATCCTGGCAATTTCGGCGAATTCTTCGCTGCCGGCTGCACCGGCTTTGGCCTGGGCACGTTCCTCTACAAGCCGGGCCGCTCCGCCGCCGAAGTCGGCGAGAAGGCCCGTGAGGCAGTCACTGCCTATGACAGGGACAAGGCACTATGACCACAAAGGCCGAACTCTTCATCGACAGCCGGTGCGAACTGGGCGAAGGCCCGTTCTGGAACCATCTCGTCGGGCGGCTCTTCTGGTTCGACATTCTCAACAACACATTGTTCAGCGCCGGCGCCGATGGCCGGATCGTCGACCGCTTCACGTTCGATGATCGCGCGACGGCCGCCGCGATGGTGGACGAGAACAAGCTGGTCGTCGCCACGGCGGGAGCGCTGGTGGAACTCGATCTCGTCGCCGGCACCAAGCGGTTCCTCGCTTCGCTCGAAGCGGACAAGGTCGGCAACCGGTCCAATGACAGCCGGGTCAATCCGGCCGGCGGCTTCTGGATCGGCACGATGAGCCGCCGGGGCGATGCCGATGTCGGCGCGGGTGCGGTCTATCAGTATCGCAGCGGCCAACTCGAGCTGCTGTTCGATCGTGTCACCATTCCCAATTCCATCTGCTTTTCGCCTGATGGCGGTACGGCTTATTTCACCGACACGCCGACGCGGCAGATCCTCAAGCGCGCCATCGATCCGGCAACGGGCCTTCCAGTCGGCGACTGGCAGCTCTTTGCCGAGATCGACCGCGGCTATCCCGATGGCTCGGTGGTCGACTCCGAAGGCTTCCTCTGGAATGCCCGCTGGGAAGGCTTTTGCGTGGTGCGCCATGCGCCGGACGGCTCGATCGACCGTGTGATCGAGGTCCCCACAAGCCGCCCCACCTGCCCCGCCTTCGGCGGAGCCGACTTCAAGACCCTCTACATCACCACTGCCCGCGAACACATGTCACCCGAGGAACTGGCCGCCGACATGCATGCCGGCAGCGTCTTCGCCCTCGAAACCGACGTCGCCGGCCTTCCTGAACCCCTGCTCAAGCTCTGAAAGCTCGCTTCGAATGTCCAAGCCCACACTCGGCGTCTGCTACTACCCCGAACACTGGCCGGAAGAGCGCTGGGAAAGCGATGCCGCCCGGATGGCCGAGGTCGGGATCACCTATGTGCGCATCGGCGAGTTCGCCTGGTCCAAGCTCGAACCGCGTCCGGACGAGCTGGATTTCGGCTGGATGGTGCGCGCCATGGATACGCTGGGCCGCCATGGCCTCAAGGTGATCGTCGGCACGCCTACGGCGACGCCGCCGCGCTGGATGGTGGACAAGCATCCGGACATGGTTGCGATCGATGCCAACGGTCGGCCGCGCAATTTCGGCTCGCGCCGACACTATTGCTTCTCGCATCTCGGCTACCGCGAGGAATCCGCGCGCATCACGCGTCTCCTCGTCGAGCATGTCGGCCAGCATCCCGCGCTTGGCGGCTGGCAGACCGACAACGAATATGGCTGCCATGACACCACGTGCTCCTACTCGGAAGCGGCCCGGTTGGGTTTCCGCGCCTGGCTCAAGGCGCGCTACGGCTCGATCGACGCGCTCAACGAAGCCTGGGGCAATATCTTCTGGTCGATGGAATACAACGACTTCGACCAGATCGACCTGCCGCTGCTGACGGTCACCGAGCCGAACCCCAATGCGACACTGGATTTCCGGCGCTATTCGTCCGATCAGGTTGCAGCCTTCAACAAGGTGCAGTTCGACCTGCTCAAGGCAGCCCGCCCGGATCTGCCGGTGATCCATAACTTCATGGGCCGCTTCACGGCGTTCGACCATTTCGAGGTTGCCAAGACGCTCGATGTCGCAAGCTGGGATTCCTATCCGCTTGGGCACCTCGACGTCAGCGACGAGAGCGCCGAGGTCAAGGCGCAGTTCATGCGGCAGGGCGAGCCAGATGCGCAAGGACTGCAGCACGATATCTATCGCGCCGTCGGCCGCGGTCGCTGGTGGATCATGGAGCAGCAACCCGGCCCCGTGAACTGGGCCAGCTACAATCCCGATCCCCTGCCCGGCATGGCGCGGCTCTGGGCATGGGAGGCCTTCGCCCATGGCGCCGAGGTCGTCTCCTATTTCCGCTGGCGGCAATATCACTCCGCGCAGGAGCAGATGCATGCCGGCCTGCTGCGTCCCGATAGCGAACCGGCGCCGGCCTATCACGAGGCCATGCAGGTTTCGCGCGAGCTCGCCGCCACCGGCATTGCCGGCGAGGCGCGCAAGGCGCGCGTGGCCATCGTCTATGACTATGAAAGCGAATGGGCCTGGGAAGTGCAGCCACAGGCCAAGGGCTTTTCGCACCACGCCCATGTGCGTGCTGCCTATGTTCCGCTGCGCAAGCGCGGGGTGGATGTCGACATTCTCTCGGCCCAGACGGATACCTTCGAAGGCTATGACCTCGTCATCATTCCGGCGCTCTTCGCCTGGAACGACAAGCTGCGTACAGCCATTGCGAATTACGAAGGTCACCTGCTGATCGGGCCGCGTACAGGCTCGAAGACCGGGAACTTCACCATTCCGCAAGCGCTGGCACCCGACCTGCCGCGCAACATGCTCGACGTCAGGGTCGTGCGGGTCGACAGCACAAACCCCGCTATCGAGGTTTCGGTGCGTGGCGGCGGCGCAGTGCGTCACTGGCGCGAACGGCTCGAAACGCGCGCGGCCGTGGAGTTCGAGGATGTGGAGGGCTTTCCCGTCCTCGTTTCGCAGGGCAAGCTCTTTTACCTCGCGGCCAGCGGCGACCGCGCGCTGATGCAGCGCGTCATCGATCGCATGCTCGATGAGGCCGATCTGCCCACCCTCAACCTGCCCGCAGGCGTGCGTTGCCGCGTACGCGACGGCTTCCGTGTCTATTTCAACTACGGTTCGACGTCGGCCACGCTAACGCGCGCGGACGACGAGACCGAATACGTTGTCGGATCGGAAAGCATGGGCCCGGCCGGGGTCACCGTGGCACGACTCGCCAAGGCCGGTTGAGATCGACAATGGCGGGGCGGATTTCAAAGCCGCCCCCCAGCCACTTCAGCCAATGCACACCGCCGCGACGCAGATCACCTGCATCGATCACCGTCGCCTCCCTCCGGCAATAGGCCGGCGCGTAGAGACGCGTCACGACAAGATCGACTGCCGCGCAATCCTCGCCGAATGCGGCCGCATCGCGCACGACGGCAATCCGATAGCCACCGGCCGCCTCAGCGATGCAGCCGAGGGAATCGCAGGCGACGCCGCTCGTCGCCTTCTCGATCGGCTCCGAATAAGTGTCCTCCCATATCTGCACTGCGAATGAGCCAGGCTTGCCGACGGCAAGCGCAAGGCCGTCAGGGCCGCGGAAGGCCAATGCCTGCGTCGTGTCGGCAATCAACACGTCCGGTGGACGGTCGATGGCGAAGAGCGGCACCGTTATTGCTACGAGGACAGGCCCCAGCAGTCGCCAGCGCGTCTTGAAGAAAGCGAACCAGGCCAGGCCCGCCAGCCCAATAGCGAGGGCCAACGGTGTCAGTAGGGGGCTCGCGCTGATGTGGCGGCTATAGGTCGCCACGAGCGCCGCGCAATCCAGCATGCGGTCGACCGACCAGCCCATCACGGTAATGGGAAGCCATTCGAGGCCGAGCGGCATGGCGAGGACACCCAGAAGCGCCGCGGGCATCATTATGAAGCCCACCAGCGGCAACGAAACGAGATTGCCGACGACGCCAAGCGGAGAGGTTTGCTGGAAGTGGTAGACCGAGAACAGCAATGTCGCCGCGCCCGCGACAAAGCTGGTCGCCGCGATGCCGAGGAAATAGTTCAGCAGCCGCCTGCCCCGTCCTTGGTTGTGCCGCCCGCCACCGATATGCACTTCATAGGCGCCGACCAGCGCGATAACTGCCGAGAATGAGAGTTGGAAGCTCGGGCGGAAGACGCTCGCTGGATCGCTCAGGATGACGATCAGGCCGGCAATGGCCACATTCCGCATGGTCAGCGCGCGCCGCCCGGCCACGATGGCGCCGAAGACCAGCAGAATCATGATCGTCGAGCGAAGGGCCGCGACGTTGCCGCCGGAGATCGAATAGTAGAGCACGGCCGAGGTCATGCCTCCGATGGCAGCTATTGCCTTCACCGACCGCATCCAGCCTGCCGCCGCGAACAGCAATCTCAGGACGAAATAAACGCCACCAGCCACAAGCGTCAGGTGCAGCCCCGAAATCGAGAGCACGTGGGCCAGGCCGGCCGTCGACATCACCTCGCGCGCCTCGTCGGTGACAGCACTCTGGTCGCCATTGATCACGGCCCGGGCGATGCCCGCCGCCGGTTCGGCCAACACACCGTCGATCCGCGCGGCGATGCCTCGTCGCACATTCTCGATGATCCGCTCCGGTAGCGCGTCGCTGCCTTGATTGACGATCACCGGCGGCGCGTTGGTAGTGCCGTAAGCGCCGATACCGTCGAAGTAGGAGTGGAACTGTGCGTCGAACGCGCCTGGCACCGCCGGCCCAGGCACCTGGTAGAAACGAAATGGAGCCGAGATTACGTCGCCCGGCTCGAGATCGGGTCCCTTCCGCACGAAGACGCGCGCGCGTCGGATGTCCACCGGCTTTGCTCCCTCCAGCGGCGTAATTCGGGATACCACAATCCGCTGTTCGCCATCGGCCTTCGAGAGAATCTCATCCACCCGCGCCTCGAACGCGCCATAGGCAGGTCGTGTGAGCATTGGCGTGCCGAACAATGCGCCATGCACGCTGAACAGCGAAAAGCCGGTCCAGAAAGCGGCAGCGAGGCACGCTACCCGCAATACGCGGATCGAGCCCCGCCCGAGCACGAGTACAAGTGCAATGGCCGCTGCCCCCGCGCCCAGCATCAACGGCTCGGGGTAGGAAGCCGTTTCAAGCGACGCAATCAGCCCCGCGATCATTGCGAAAGGCGCCAGGATAAAAATACGACGCTCTTCGAGCGAGTCCGACAATGCGGTCGCAAGTGTGGGCGCCCCTAAATTGGAGCGCCCGGCGACCGGGAGGTTCGAGCGCGGCGCGTCCTCGACGAACCGCGAGGGCTCGGTGGAAATGCGTACCGGCGCATCGATCACCTGGCTCATGGGAAGAGGCCGCCCTTGCACTGGGCCGGTCCTGTGATACACACGGGGCCGATTGTTTCTCCATTCCCATCGCGAGCCATGTCCAAGCCCGTCGTCACACGTTTTGCCCCCTCGCCCACCGGTTACCTGCATATTGGTGGTGCTCGGACGGCTTTGTTCAATTGGGCTTTTTCACGACATACGGGCGGCAAGATGCTGCTGCGTATCGAGGACACCGACCGTGAACGCTCGACGGAAGCCGCAATCGAGGCGATCTATGACGGCCTGCGCTGGCTGGGCCTCGACTGGGATGGTGATCCGATCCTCCAGTTCAGCCGCGCCGCGCGCCACGCCGAAGTCGCCCACGAGCTGCTCGAGCGGGGCATGGCCTACAAGTGCTATTGCTCGCCCGAGGAACTGAATCAGATGCGCGAGGAGGCCCGTGCCGCCGGTAAGCCTCCGCGCTATAACGGTTATTGGCGCGACCGCGACCCATCCGAGGCTCCCGAGGGCGTAGCCCCGGTCATCCGCATCAAGGCCCCGCTGTCCGGCGAGATCGTCGTTGAGGACCATGTGCAGGGCAAGGTGGTCTTCAAGGCCGAGAACCTCGACGACTTCATCATCCTGCGCTCGGACGGCACGCCGACCTACATGCTCGCGGTGGTGGTGGACGACCACGACATGGGCGTGACCCATATCATTCGCGGCGACGACCACCTGACCAATGCTGCGCGCCAGATCGTGATCTACCAGGGTATGGGCTGGGAAGTGCCGGAAATGGCGCATATTCCGCTCATCCACGGCCCGGACGGCGCCAAGCTCTCCAAGCGCCACGGCGCGCTGGGCGTCGAGGCTTATCGCCAGATGGGGTACCTGCCCGAGGCGATGCGCAATTACCTGGCGCGCCTCGGCTGGTCGCACGGTGACGACGAAATCTTCACCACCGACCAGATGGTCGACTGGTTCTCGCTCGATGCCCTCAACAAGGGCGCGGCGCGCTTCGACTTCGTGAAGCTCGAGAACATCAACGGCCATTACATTCGCGAGGCTTCGCCCGAGCGTCTCTACACGATCATGCTTGAGACCGCCGAGGAAGTGGCGCGCAATGCCGATGTCGTTGGCCTGTCGCAAAACAAGGACACAGTGCTCGCAGCCCTCCCCGAGTTGCAGCCGCGTGCCAAGACGGTGCTTGAACTGATTGATCTGGCTCAGTTTATCTACGCACAGCGTCCGCTGCCGATCGATGAATCGGCCTCGAGCCAGCTCACGCCGGAGTCGCGTGCGATGATCGGCGATTTCGCCGAGATCCTGCGTGGCCTCAACGATTGGTCGGTCTCGGCAATCGACGCGGCGGCGCGTGCCTTCGCCGAAGCGCGCGGTCTCAAGCTGGGCAAGGTCGCCCAGCCGCTACGCGCCGCCCTGACCGGTCGCACGGTCTCCCCCGGCATCTTCGAAGTGATGGTTCTGATCGGCAAGCAGGAAGCGCTGGATCGTCTTTCCGACCAGGTAATGTCCTCCTGAAGTCTAGGCGCTGGGGGCGCGACGTTTTGTTGCATGGGTGGGGTAAATCGGATACTCCCAACCCGCTGAAAGTGTCAGCAAGCCTGCCTCATCCGGCCTGCCCGGCCGGGTGAGATCGCCAAGGAGAACAATATGGCTGAGGAAGTCGCAAAACTCGTTGTGGGGGACCAAACCTTCGAGTTTCCTGTGCTGCATGGCACCGTCGGGCCGGACGTGATCGATATCCGATCGCTCTACGCCAAGACGGGCATGTTCACTTACGATCCGGGTTTCACCTCGACCGCAGCCTGCGATTCCTCGATCACCTATATCGATGGCGACAAGGGCGAGCTGATGTATCGGGGCTACCCGATCGAGCAGCTTGCCGAAAAGAGCAATTACCTCGAAGTCTGCTACCTGCTGCTCTATGGCGAGCTCCCCAATGCCTGGCAGCTCAATGACTTCAAGGATCGCGTGACGCGCCACACCATGGTGCACGAGCAGATCCACTACTTCTTCCGTGGCTTCCGTCGCGACGCGCACCCGATGGCCGTGGTGTGCGGCGTGGTCGGCGCCATGGCGGCCTTCTACCACGACTCGATCGACATCTCGGATGCCCAGCAGCGCGAGATCGCCTCGATCCGCATGATTGCCAAGATCCCGACGATCGTGGCCATGGCCTACAAGTATTCGGTGGGCCAGCCCTTCGTCTATCCGCGCAACGACCTCGACTATTCGTCGAACTTCCTGCGCATGTGCTTCTCGGTTCCCGCCGAGGAATATGTGGTCAACCCGGTCATCGCCCGGGCGCTCGACCTCATCTTCACGCTCCATGCCGACCATGAGCAGAACGCCTCGACCTCGACCGTTCGCCTTGCCGGCTCCTCGGACGCCAACCCCTTCGCCTGCATCGCGGCCGGCGTGGCCTGCCTCTGGGGCCCTGCCCATGGCGGCGCCAACGAAGCGGCGCTTAACATGCTGCGCGAAATCGGAACGGTCGACCGCATTCCCGAGTTCATCGCCAAGGCCAAGGACAAGAACAGCGGCGTGCGCCTGATGGGCTTCGGCCACCGCGTCTACAAGAACTACGATCCGCGCGCCAAGGTGATGCAGGATACGGCCAAGGAAGTTCTCGCGCTGATGGGCGTAGAGAACAACCCGACGCTGCAGGTGGCGCAGGAACTCGAAAAGATCGCGCTTTCCGATCCCTACTTCATCGAGCGCAAGCTCTATCCGAACGTCGATTTCTACTCGGGCATCATTCTCGATGCCATCGGCTTCCCGACCTCGATGTTCACCGCCATCTTCGCGCTCAGCCGCACCGTCGGCTGGATCGCGCAGTGGAAGGAAATGATCGCCGACCCGCAGAAGAAGATCGGCCGCCCGCGTCAGCTCTACGACGGAGCCGTTACGCGCGACTACAAGCCGCTCATCGATCGCGAATAATCTTTTCGGACGTCCGTCCTGCAACCACGTCTCCCTCCCCCTTGTGGGGAGGGAATAAGGGTGGGGGAAGGCCAACTCGCGGACCGTGGTTTGTGACTTTTATTGAGCTTTGCTCTCAACGCCGACGCCCGCACCCGACAAGAGCCAGGCAGTCTGCGCGATCGTCCACGCGGTCGATACCAAGACACTTCAAATACGTGAAATAGCCGGCGCGGACCTAAGCCAGTCGCTTCTGCAGATGTGAAAGCACCCGATCTGCCGGGTCTTCCCGCGGAGCATCAGGCAAGCCCTCTTCCATCATCCGGCGCAGCAGTGCATAGGCCTCTCGCTGCGCGGTCTGCTTGTCGGGGTCACCTAGGATGGCCTCTGCTGCTGCCAGTACCGGCGACGGCAGCACTGCCGGCAGAATAAGCTCCGGCGCCACGCTGGCATCGAGGATGATGTTGGGCAGCCCAACGTTTGGTCGGCCCGCCCGCTCGTAGAACGCCGCCTGCGCCCCTTCCATCACATAGGGGATGATCATCGGCACGCCGGCGAGCGCAATCTCAAGCGTCGCAGTTCCCGACGTGCAGATGGCAAACATGGACTGCTGGTAGAGCTCTCGCCGCTCGTTGCGATCCGGCGCGATGCGCACCGGTACCGACCAGATTGCGACCTCGGCCTTCAGTCGCTCGGCATGGATAGGCAGCGTCGGAATGAAGAATTCCTCGATGCCGAACCGACCGCCCAGCATCTCGGCGACGCTACGCAACAATGGCATGTGCCGCCGCAGTTCCCCTGCCCGGCTTCCAGGCAGCAGCGCTACCTTGTGGCCACCGGCGTAGCGGCCCGCTTCCTTCAATGCTGGATGGCCGACATAGGAAGTCGGTGGTCCGCCCAGCCGCCGCATCGCAGCCGGTTCGAACGGCAATACCGCCAGCACCTCATTGAAAAGCGGCTTGATCCGAGCCGCGCGCTCGGGGTGGCGCGCCCAGACGGAGGGCGCCACATAGAGAATGATCGGCTTGGTCCAGCCTGACTTGCGCAGGCTTTTCGCGACACGTTCGGAAAACTCCTGCGCGTCGACCAGCACGACGATATCAGGGTCCGCCGCGCGGATGGCGCGCGCGGTCTGGCTGATACGCCAGAAGAGCAGCGGCAGGCGCAGGATGACATCTCGAATCCCCATCACCGCCAGGTCGCTCATCGGGTAGATGGAGGCCAAGCCCTCGGCCGTCAGCTCCTGCCCACCGACGCCGACAAGCGCCAGATCACTGCGTTCGCGCAGCCTTCGCACGAGATCGGCAGCGATACGGTCGCCGGACGGTTCCCCCGCCAGGATGAAGAGCTTGAGCGGGTCAGCCATCGATGGTCATGCCGACGACGGAGATATTTTCACGCTCCGCCACCGCGATCAGCCGTTCGCGCTCGATAACAATGCTCTTGCCGGCTTCGACGACGACGATAGAAACGCCTGCAGCCTTGGCGTTGGTCACGGTGTCCGGCCCGATGGCCGGCAAGTCAGCAAAGAGCGGCTGCTGCGGCTTCACTGCCTTGGCCAGCACGAGCGGTGCATCGCCGCCACCGGCCAAGCCTCTAGCATGATAGCCGCCAACCCGCGCCAAAAGGCCATCGGTGCCGCTGATGTCCTCGGCCGATATCACGTGCTCGCCGACCACGACGACGGCTTGACCAATATCCAGCCGTCCGATTTCCCGGGCCATGCGTAGCGCGAAAGCCGCTGAGCGCGATTGGTCATCGGTCAACGCCGGGCCAGCCAGAAGACCCTTTTCGGCCAGGAGATCAGGCGCGATTTCGTGCACGCCGACCAGATCGGCGCCAGTCATCTTCTTGAGCACCGTCGCCAGCCCCGTCAGCGCTGCATCGCCGAGCGCCTGGGATGGCGCGCCGGACGGACGATCAGAATTGTTGTTGGCGAATTTGGCTAGGCCCTCGCGCTGCCCATCGGTCAGCGTGATGCCACCCGCCAACACTACGTGGCTGGTGCGAAATATCTTGAGGTTCCAGATGAGCCCAAGCGGATTGCCGAGGTCGACATTGATGACCTTGACGCCGGCAAGGTCGGTCCGGGGCGCGAGCGCCAGGACTTGCACCTTGTAGCCGGCCTTGAGCGCCGCCTCGACCGCATGCGGCACGAGATCGCCCGTGCCGGCAAAGACGGAAAGGCGTTTGGCCATTATTCTTCGTGGTGACCGTTGCGCGGCAGGCAGATCGGTCGATCGGCAGCGGCAGCGATGAAGCTGACCACGTCCTGCACCATCGGCGCGGCCTTGAACATTTCAGCAGCGTCCTCGACGCGCTCGAGCAGCGTGCCTTCGCTCGAGAAGATCATGCGATAGGCCGCACGCAGCGTGTGGATCGCCTCACGGTCGAAGCCCGAGCGCTTGAGGCCGACGAGGTTTAGCCCCGCCAGGTTCGCACGATTGCCCACGGCCATGCCGTAGGGAATGACGTCGCCATCGACCATGCTCTGCGCACCGATGAAAGCATGCTTGCCAATACGCACGAACTGATGGACGCCGCAGATGCCGCCGAAGCGCACATAATCTTCCACCACGCAATGACCCGCAATGGCCACGTAGTTGGCCAGGACGACATGATTGCCGATCTTGCAGTCATGGGCGACATGCGCGCTGGCCATGATCAGGCAATCATCGCCGATGCTCGTTTCCATCCCGCCACCGGCCGTGCCGGGGTTGATGGTAGTATTCTCGCGGATCACCGTGCGCTCGCCGATGATGAGCCGGCTGGGCTCTCCACGATACTTGAGATCCTGCGGCGGGTGCCCGACCGAGGCGAACGGATAGATAATCGAATTGGCGCCGATATCCGTGTGACCGGCAATGGCCACGTGGGAAACCAGTTCAACACCGTCGTGCAGCGTTACCGAGTCTTCAACGACGCAGTATGGCCCGATCTTCACGCCGGTGCCGATCTTGGCACCCGGCGCAATGATAGCGGTGGGATGGATGACGGTGGTGCCTTCTGGCTGATGAACTGGAACGGCCAACTTCTATTCCCCGACGATCATGGCGCCGATTTCGGCTTCGGCGATGACCGTTCCGTCGACCATTGCCTTGGCCTCGTAACGGCCGACCGAGCGGCGGCGCTGAATCTTGCGGATGTGGTATTCGATACGGTCTCCAGGCTCCGCCGGCTTGCGGAACTTGGCCTTATCGATGGTGAGCAGCAGAACGATGCTCTTGCCGCCGCCCGTTTTCGCATCGTGCGCGATCACGGTCGCGCCGGCGGTCTGGGCCATGCCTTCGATGATGAGGACGCCCGGGAAGATCGGCTTGCCGGGGAAATGACCCTGGAAGATCGGCTCGTTGAACGTCACGTTCTTGACGCCGACGGCGCTGTCATCGCCGTTCATGTTGATGATGCGGTCGATCATCAGGAACGGATAGCGATGCGGGAGGCACTCGAGGATCCTCGCGATGTCCAGACTGTTGAGTTCGGTCTTTTCCACCGGCTGCTCCATCACACTGGTATCCATCAACGCTTCTCCCCTTTGGTCAATCGCCGCACGACCGCGATTTCGCGCCAGAAGTCCCTTATATCCTGCGCCGGAGCGCCTGCAAGCTTGGAACCGGCCGGCCAATCCTTGGTGACCGCGGCCCTGCCATGCACCATCGAGCCTGCGCCGATGGTGAGGTGGCCGGAAGTCCCCACGCCCCCGCCCAGGAGAACGCCGTCTTCGACAATGGTCGAACCCGAAAGCCCGCTCATTGCAGCTATCAGGCAATAGCGCCCGATTCGGCAATTGTGCCCGATCTGCACGAGGTTATCGATCTTGGTGCCTTCGCCGATCACGGTGTCGCCAAGCGCACCACGGTCGATCGCGGTGTTTGCGCCGATCTCGACGCTATCCTGCACGATCACGCGCCCGAGTTGCGGCACCTTGCGGTTGCTGCGGGCCAGGCCCAGCCAACCAAAACCTTCCGTACCGAGACGCGCCCCCGGGTGCACCACCACCTTGTTGCCGAGATAGGCACAGTCGATTGTAACGTTCGAGGCGATCACGCAATCGCGGCCGATGGTGACGCCTGCCCCGATGACGGTGTTTGCACCAATCACCGTATTGCGGCCGATCTCGACATTCGGGCCGATCGAGACGTTTGCGCCGATCAGCACGTTTTCCTCGATTATCGGTTCGCCCTGGCCCAGACCGGCCTTGATGATCGAGCGCGTATCCTGGGGATAAAGCCAGTCCAGCATGTCAGCGAAGACATCGTGCGCGTGCTCTGTCACGAGCGCGATCGCACCTGCGGGGACGAGTTCCAGTAAGGCAGGCGTTACGACGACTGCGCCGGCATCGGTCTGGCGCAGGTCCTCGGCATAATCGTTATGCGCCGCCAGGGCGAGTTCGCTCGGTCCGGCGATTGAAAGCTCGTCTGCTCCGGCGATCAGCAGATCCGTCGAGCGCGAAGCCTCGACCGAACGGCTCGTCGCAGCCATGAGCTGGCTGAGTGAGGCAGGCCCTGAAGACGCGTGAAATCGGGTATCGACCATTGATCAACTTTGAAAAAAAGAAGCCGCGGCGCACCGCGGCTTCGATTGGTTTCTCACGCTATGCCGATTAGAGCAAGGTCGAGAGCGTGAGCGAGAACACCTGCGTACGGTCGCTGGTCGCCTTGTTGAGGACGTAGGCGAAGTCGCCACGCAGCGGGCCGAACGGCGAGTTCCAGATGAGCGAGGCACCGATCGAGCTCTTGAACTTCTGGTCCACGCTGCCTGCATCCAGGACGCCACCGGAAGCCGGGGTTCCATCGATCCAGGCCGCATCGGCCCACACCGCACCACGCAGACCATAGGTCTCAGGAATGACGGGGATCGGGAATTCGATTTCCGCCGACAGGCCTGCATACATGGTGGCACCCAGGAACTCGCCCGTATCCAGACGCGGACCGACGCCACGACCCTGGAAGCCACGAACGAGGGTCGAACCGAGCGGGAAGGCTTCCGTAGCCGACACTTCGCCACCATCAAGATTGTTGATGATGCCGGCGGTGCCGCGGATGCTGCCCACCAAGCCGCTGTCTTCCATCAGCGGGATGAAGTAACGGGCGCGAGCCTCGGACTTCACGTAGTTCACATCCCAACCAACATATTGCTGGGTGAAGGTGGCGATTAGGCCGCTCGTCGGAGCCTTCTGGTCGTCAAGGATGTTGTAGGTCAGCGTGTAGCCAAGCCAAGCCTTGTTGCGGACCAGCCCATCGGAAACAACCTGGGACGTCGGCGCATTGCCATCCGCGAACACCTTGTGCTCGAGACCGGTGAAGATCGTCGCCGAGAGGTCACGGGTGATCGGCACGCCGAAGCGGAGCTGGCCACCAGTCGCAGTGTAGCCGTAGTAGGTCGAGGTCGAACTGGTCGGCTCGGCAACGACGCGGTGGTAGGCATCCACACCAGCCGAAACCTTGAGGCCCATGAAGCGCGGCTCGGTGAACGAGAAGTCAAAGCTACGACCACCGTTCTGACCGTCGCCGAGGCCCGCCGTTGCGCCGATAGCGGCACGGACGTACTGGCCACGACCAAGGAAGTTACGCTCGGTCACCGAGATTTCGCCAAGCAGACCATCGTTGGTCGAGTAGCCGGCCGTCAGGCCATACTCACCAGTCGACTGTTCGACGACGTTGATGTTGATCACGACCTTGTCGGCAGCGCTGCCCGGCTCGGTGGTGATCTCGACCGTCTTGAAGAAGCCGAGAGCTTCGATCGAACGCTTGCCACGCAGAACCACGGAGCGGTTGAAGGGGTCGCCTTCAGCGAAGGACAGCTCACGACGGATGACGAAGTCGCGGGTCTTCTGGTTGCCGGTGATGTTGACGCGCTCGACATAGACACGCGGACCTTCGTCAACGAGGTAGGTAACGTTGAAGGTCTTGCTGGCCGGGTCGCGATCGAGGCGCGGACGCACGTCGGCGAAGGAATAGCCCTGGTCGGTCGCATCGAGAGCCATCTGCTCGACGGTCTTCTGCAGATCGACATAGGAGTAGCGCGAGCCCTGCCCGGTCTTCACGGTACCCTTGAGGGAATTGGTGTTGAGGCCCGGAATGCTGGTCTCGATACCAACGTTACCGAACGCGTAGCGCTCGCCTTCGTTGATCGTGAAATTGATGAAGTAGGCGTTGCGAGCCGCGTCGAACTCGCCGACCGAGGTGACCTGCGTATCGGGGTAACCGTGGTTGGCGTAGTAGAGACGGATGAGGTCGCGGTCGACGGCGAGCTGCTGCTCGTCATAGTTGTCGTCACGGAAGAGCCAGCTCAGGAAACCGCTTTCCTTGGTGCGGATCACGCCCTTGAGCGTGCCGCCGTTGACGGCATTGTTGCCCGTGAAGTTGATCGCGGCGATACCGGCGCGGTTGCCTTCGTTGACGACGAAGGTCACGCGAACACGGCCACCTTCCACGTTCTCGACCTTGGGGGTCACGGTGACGTTGTTGAAACCGGCCTTGTCATAAGCGAGGCGGATGCTTTCGGCATCAGACGCCACACCCTGGGCCGAGTAGGTACCGCGGGTGGCGGTATCGACCATGGTCAGCAACTGCGCATCGGAGAATCGCCGGTTGCCATCGAAGAGAACGGAGGCGATCAGCGGCGCTTTGGACTGCGCCTGCACCTGCTGGACCCCGACGATTGCACCGCCAGCCCCTGGCAGGGAACCCGCGGCAAACAAGGCCAGCGCCACAAACACGCCGCGCATCAGCTTGGTGGGATCAATCATGTTTCTTATTGCCTCATGCGACCAGACGCATGGAATCGCCCCAGACGAGCTGCCCCACGCTTACTCATTGAACGGTTTTACTGTTTTTTTAACCAAGGGCAAGGCGCAAACGCCGGTTCGGTTACCAAAACATTGGGGTGCGTGCATCCGTGCAACACCCCGGAAATAATGGTTACCAAGGCGTTAGAGCAGATCGTTCACCAGCGTGAAGATGGTGAGCGTGAAAACCAGCGCGAGTCCAATGCGGAAACCCACCTCTTGCACGCGCTGACTCAGCGGCCGTCCCCGAACCGCCTCGATGAGATAGTAGACGAGGTGCCCGCCGTCGAGCATTGGCACCGGCAGAAGGTTAAAGATTCCGATATTGAGCGAGATCATCGCGATGAGGTTGACGAAGGCCGCAAAGCCCAACGTCGCCACTTCGCCGGAGACCTGCGCCACCTTGACCGGACCGCCGAGCTGCTCGCGGTCTCCCCTGCCCACGAAGAAGTCACCGATGAAGGCGACCGTGCGGTCGACGATGAAGCGAATCTCCTCGAAGGTCATGCCGACCGCTTCCACAGGGCCGGGCCGGTAGAGTGTCACGTCGGCGTTTTCCACATCCCTGCTCACGCCGAGCCGGCCGATGCGGTGGGTTTTGCCGAACCGGTCGGTGGTTTCGGCGGCCTCGGGCACGGCTACGATGGTCTTTTCCACACCCGTGCGATCGAGCACGATCGTCACGGGGCGCTGTGGCGCCGTTGCGACCAGGCGCTGGAAGTCCTCGAAGCCGCGAACCGCGAAGCCATCGACGGAGAGAATCTTGTCACCCGGCTCGAGGCCCACTTCGGCAGCAACCGAGCCTGCCACCACATCGCCGATCACTGGCGGGATAGTGTAGCGGCCATAGCCGAGCAGCAATGCATAGAGAATAAGGAAGGTGAGGATGACGTTGGCCAGCGGCCCTGCGATCACCACCGCGATGCGTTGCCAGACATTCTTGTTGACGAAGAGCCTTTCGCGCAGCTCCGGGCTGGCATTGGCGATGACCTCGTCATCGGGCAAGGCGCTCGTCGCGTTCATGTCGCCAACGAAGCGGACATAGCCGCCAAGCGGAATTGCCGAGATACGCCAGCGCGTTCCGTGCTTGTCGTTCCAGCCGAAGAGTTCGGGACCGAAGCCGATCGAGAAGGTCTGGATGGCGATCTTGTTCCACCGCGCCACCAGGTAGTGCCCCATCTCGTGCACGAAGACGATGACGGTCAGCACGACCAGGAAGGACAGGAGGGTGGTGAAGAACGACGGCAGCATGAACTGTCCTTAGGATAGGCGCGCCTTGGCTACCAATGCAGCAGGCCGACGGCGACGTTGTCGAGCCCTGCATGCAGGAACCCTACGATCAACACGAAGATCACGCCGAATGTGAGGCTGTCGAGCCGGTCCATCAAGCCCCCGTGGCCGGGAATAATGTCGCCGCTATCCTTGATACGGAAATTGCGCTTGATGGCGCTTTCCGTGAGGTCGCCGATCTGACCCAGCAGGCTGATCGTTACCGCCAGGATCGCGCCGATCCACCAGGGAGAATCCGTCACTACCAGCCAGACGAGGAAGCCGGCCGTCGAGCCAAGCGCCAGGCCGCCAAGCGCGCCCGACCAGGTCTTGGAGGGAGAAATCACCGGCGCCAGCTTTTCGCCGCCGATCTGGCGGCCCGTAAAGAAGGCAGCGGAATCGGTCATCCAGACGGTGACGGCGAGGAACACGCCGGCCTGAACGCCCTCCCAGCCCGTGCCGCGCATGGCGATCACGGCGAAGATCACGAGGCCGAAGAAGGCAAGGCCTGCAGCACGCCACAGGCGCCCTTCCCCGCCGAACAGGACGGCAACGACGATGGCGAGGGCGATAACGCCAGCCGAACCGGCGAGGCCCCAGACGGGGTAGATCACGCCCGAAAGCGCAACCAGCACGACCGTGATCGCTCCGGGGATCGAAATGGGGGCACGCGCCACCATCTGCTCCCATTCGCGATAGGCGCCAGCAAAGACGACGCCTACGGTCAGGGCAAAGATATAGCCGCCGAGATAAAGACTTAGCGCCGTCAGCGGAAGCAGTACGAAAGCGGAGCCTAAACGCGGTCCGAGGTCGGACCAGGACCGGCGAGAAGTCGAAGATTCGGCCCCGGGATCGCCCTTTGAACTCAAGTGACTGCCTCTATCCCGCCAAACCGCCGCTCGCGGCTCGCATATTCTTCGAGGATGCGCACGAACGTGCTTTCGTCGAAATCCGGCCAGTTCTCTTCCACGAAGATGAGTTCGGAATAAGCGCTCTGCCAGAGCAGGAAGTTCGAAAACCGCCGCTCGCCGCTGGTGCGGATGATGATGTCAGGATCCGGGGTCCCGGAGGTATAGAGCGCCTGCTCCACCGTCGCCTCGGTAATCGCGTCGGGCGCGATCCGGCCGGCCGCGACATCGCGCGCGATCGAGCGCATGGCTTCAGTAATCTCGGCCTTGCCGCCATAGTTGAAGGCCACGACGAGCTGCAGGCCGGTATTGGCAGCCGTCTTTGCCTCGACCTCGGCGATAAGCCGCTGCAGGGATTCGTCCAGGCCCTGGCGCGAACCGATAATTCGCACCTGGACGTTGTTCCGCATCAGCTTTTCGAGGTCGGAGGCGACGAAACGACGGAGCAGCCCGAAGATGAAGTTCACTTCATCGCGCGGACGCGTCCAGTTCTCGGAGGAGAAACTGAAGACCGTGAGGTGATCGACCCCGTAGCGCATGCACAATTCGACCAGCCGCCGAAGCGCCTTGACGCCGGCGATATGGCCTTCTGTGCGCGGTTTGCCGCGGGCGCGAGCCCAGCGGCCATTGCCGTCCATGATCACGCCGAGATGCCGCGGAATCCGAAGCCCGGGCCTCTGGCGCAACTCGCTGTCGATGGCGGGGTCGGTGGACATGGGATTCCTGACGAATTCCGGGCCGGTCGGCTGCAGCCTAAACCTGCATGATTTCCTGTTCTTTAGTCGCAACGATCTGGTCGATCTCGGCCACGGCGGAGTCAGTGGCCTTCTGCACCAGATCGGACTTGCCGCGGCTGTCGTCCTGGCTCATGTCGCCATCTTTTTCCAGCTTCTTGAGCAGGTCCATGCCGTCGCGGCGGATATGACGAACGGCAACACGCGCCTGCTCTGCATAATTGTGGGCGACCTTTGTGAGTTCCTTGCGGCGTTCCTGGTTCAATTCCGGGAGCGGCACGCGGATGACCGTGCCTTCGCTCGCAGGGTTGAGGCCAAGGCCGCTGTCGCGGATGGCGCGTTCGACGGCACTGGCCATCGAGCGATCCCAGACCTGGACACTGAGCATGCGCGGCTCAGGCACGGTGACCGTGGCGAGTTGGGTGAGCGGCATGCGCGCGCCGTAGGCTTCAACCGTGATCGGCTCGAGGAGGCTGGCGCTGGCGCGGCCGGTACGAAGGCCCGCAAGCTCTTCCTTGAGCGAGGCGATCGACTTCTGCATGCGCGTCTTGAGAGCCTCGAGCGAAAAGGTTTCTGCCATTGTTTAATTCCTTACTGGTTTCACACGCGGTCAGCCGACGCGCGTAGAGCGCGTACGGCCTTCAAGGACGCCTGCCAGACCTTCCTTGTCGTCAAGCGCATAAACTAATATCGGCAAGCCGTTATCGCGGGCAAGCGCGAAGGCCGCCGTATCCATGACGCGCAGGTTCCGGGCGATCACCTCTTCATGGCTGATCGTGTCGAAGCGCTTGGCGTCGGGGTTCTTGAACGGATCTTCCGAATAGACGCCGTCAACCTTCGTGCCCTTGAGCAGCACGTCGCAATCGAGCTCGATCGCCTTGAGTGCCGCCGCGGTATCGGTGGTGAAGAACGGGTTGCCGGTACCGCCGGCAAGCACGACCACGTAACCTTCTTCGAGGGCGGCCTTGGCGGCGCGGGCCGTGAAGGTGTCGGCGACGGAGGGCATGCTCACGGCGCTGAAAACCTTGGACTTGACCCCTGCCCTGGTGATCGCGTTGGACAGCGCCAGCGAGTTGATGACGGTGCCCAGCATACCCATGAGGTCGGCGGTCACGCGGTCGGTGCCGTTGGCGGCCACGGCCATGCCGCGGAAGATGTTGCCCGCGCCGATCACAACGCCGATCTGGACGCCCTTCTTGGCGACGTCGGCAATCTGCTGCGCCATCGCCTTGAGAAATTCGGGTTCTATGCCGAAGGATTGGTCGCCCGCCAGCACCTCGCCGGACACTTTGAGCAGGATGCGTTTATATGCGGATTTTGTCACCGGCCGACCCCTCTAACTGCCGCACCCGAGCTCGAATCCGCTGGCGCCGGCTAGACGTTAGAGCATTTTCCGCCCGATTGGATACCGGCAGATACTAGAAAATGCACTATTGGATATAAGGCGCCTAAATGAGGCGCAAATTGAACCGCTCCCCGGAAAGTCTTCCGGGGAGCGAAACTTTGCCAATCAGGCGCCAGCAGCGGCAGCAACCTCGGCGGCGAAGTCGGTCTCTTCCTTTTCGATGCCTTCGCCCAGGGCGTAGCGCACGAAAGCGGTCAGCTTGATCGAAGCGCCGACTTCCTTCTCGGCGTTCTTGAGAACGTCCGAAATCTTGGTCTCGCCGTCGATCACGAAGGTCTGCGCCAGGAGCGTGACTTCTTCGTAGAACTTGCGCACGCGGCCTTCGACCATCTTCTCGATGATCTCGGCCGGCTTGCCGGATTCCTTGGCCTGCTCCGTGAACACGGCGCGCTCACGAGCGACGACGGTCGGATCGAGATCTTCCGGGGACACCGACAACGGATTGGTGTTGGCGATGTGCATGGCGATCTGCTTGCCCAGGGCAGCCAGAGCGTCCTTGTTGCCGGTCGATTCAAGGCCGACGATGATGCCGAGCTTGCCGAGACCCGGCTTGACCGTGTTGTGCACGTAGTTGCCGATCACGCCGTCCGAGACGGAGATCGAGGCGGTACGGCGCAGGTTCATGTTCTCGCCGATCGTGGCGATCGCATCGGTCAGTTCGCCCGAAACCGAGCGACCCGAACCGGGATACGGCATTTCGCTCAGGCGCGCGACGTCGCCGTCGGCTTCGAGAGCGAGCTTGGCAATGTTGCCGACGATCGTCTGGAACTGCTCGTTGCGGGCAACGAAGTCGGTTTCCGAGTTCACTTCGACGATGGCGCCGCGGGTGCCGTCGATGGCAACGCCGACCAGGCCTTCTGCAGCAACGCGGCCAGCCTTCTTGGCAGCCTTGGCGAGACCACGGGTACGCAGCCAATCGACCGCAGCTTCCATGTCGCCATTGGTTTCCTGCAAGGCCTTCTTGCAGTCCATCATGCCCACGCCGGTCAGATCGCGCAGTTCTTTAACCTTGGCAGCTGTGATTTCCATAATGTCACCTCTTTGGCGGCCCCGTTATGCCGGAGCCGCACAGTTGGGATGTCAGTGTGTCAACCCGATGAACGGGCTGGCCGGTTACGCGTTGGTGTCGCTTTCCTGGACTTCGGTCAGGGCGGGCTCGATCGGAGCCTCGGCCGAAGCACCCAGGTCGGCGCCGGCAGCGGCCGACGAGCGCGAGATGCCATCGATGGCAGCGCGCGACACGAGCGAGCAGTAGAGCTCGAGAGCGCGGCTGGCGTCGTCGTTGCCCGGGATCGGGTAGTCGACGAGGTCAGGGTCGCTGTTGGTGTCGACGATGGCCACCACCGGAATGCCCAGGCGACGGGCTTCCTTGATCGCGTTGGCTTCCTTGTTCGTGTCGATCACGAACAGGAGGTTCGGAAGGTTGCCCATGTCCTTGATGCCGCCGAGGTCGCGCTCAAGACGCTCCTTCTCGCGGGAGAGCATCAGGCGCTCCTTCTTGTTGCGGCCGTCCATGCCCTCGGCTTCCTGGGACTCGAGCTCGCGCAGGCGGGCGATCGAGTGCGAGATCGTCTGCCAGTTGGTCAGCGTGCCGCCGAGCCAGCGCGAGTTGACGAAGTACTGGGCCGACTGGCGGGCAGCTTCGGCAACGAGGGGAGCCGCCTGGCGCTTGGTGCCCACGAACAGCACGCGGCCGCCATCGGCAACGGTGTCCGAGATCAGCTGGAGCGCACGGCTCAGCTGCGGGACGGTCTGGCTCAGGTCGAGAATATGGATGTCATTGCGAACGCCGAAGATGTAGCGTTCCATCTTCGGGTTCCAGCGGTGCTTCTGGTGGCCGAAGTGGACGCCGGCTTCCAGGAGTTGGCGCATAGAAAAATCAGGCAGTGCCATTGGCAGCGTTCCTTTACCGGTTGTGCCTCCGCAAAAGCTAATGCGACGGTTTTCGCCGTCACCGGATGGACACCAGCTCAATCTGGCGGCCGCTTCTGCGTGTGAAATCGCGCCGGGGAATCCCCGAGCGCTGCGCGGATATAGTGTAGCGGGCCGCGAAACGCAACATCTGCCTTCGGCATACCGACGTCGAAGGTAAAACTTATGCCGGGCATTACAAAATCAGAGTCTGCGATTGAATATCGTCGCGCTGCGTCGTGAGGAAGCTCGTTTTAACGCAGCCACCGGGACGGACCGACAATCAGATGGAGACGTGGGGGACTATGGCAGACGTTAAAGGCGCAGTATTGGCGCCAGCGGCGGAGGCGCGCGATTTCGCGCCGGTGCTGCGTTGGATACTGCTCAATGCCATGGTAGCGATCGCGCTGCTTGCGCTGTGGCACTTTGGGCTCGTGCAGGCGATGTTCGCCACCGATCACACCAGGATTTCCCTGATCATCCTGGCGATATTCGCCTTTACGGCCCTCGCCTGCCTCTATCAGACGGTCGTGACCTCGCAGGAACTCGTAGCCGCCCGCAAGGCGCGCGAAATCATCGCCAAGGCCCGCATGCCGGGCTTCCGCGTGACCTCGGAAGGCGTCACCACGGCTGACGGCCAATTGCTGCCGCCCGGCACGCTCACCACCCATATCGGCAACCTCGTCATCAAGGCCGAAAAGCAGAATGGCGGTCACATCGACCAGACGCTGCTGCTGCGCGCTTTGGCCGACCGGCTGCGCTCGCGCGAAAAGCTGGGCTGGTTCATTTCCGAAGCCCTTCTGCGCCTGGCGCTTCTCGGCACGGCAATCGGTTTCATCCTGATGCTGCTGCCGATCGCGCAGATCACCTCGTTCGATGCAGAGACCCTCCGCCCTGCCCTCACCGGCATGACCGGCGGCATGGCCATCGCGCTCAACGTTACGGTGACCGGTATCGCCACGGCGCTTGTGCTCAAGCTCGAATATTACTTCCTCAACAAGGCTATCGCTGAACTCTTCGATCTCGTCACCGAAATCACGGAAATCTATGTGATCCCGACCCTGGAGCAGGGTTCGAATGGAGAACGATAGCCTTTTCTCGGGCGGTGGCAGCGATGACGGCACGTTCGTTCCGTTCACCGACATCCTGTTCAACGCCCTGCTCGGCTTCACCGTCATGGTGTTCATCGCCTTCGCCCTCATCAAGGAGGAAGCGAAGACGGGCAGCGTCGAACTCAAGGCCGAGATGCTGATCACGGTCACCTGGCCCGACAACAACCCGGACGATATCGACACCTATGTGATGGATCCAGCCGGGAACGTGGTGTGGTACCACTCGCTGGCTGCCGGCCTCGTTACGCTCGATCGCGACGACCGCGGCAACTACCTGGACACGATCAAGGTGGACGGCAAGGAAGTGCAGTTCCCCCTCAACCAGGAAACGGTGACCATTCGCGGCACCATTCCTGGGGAATATGTGATCAACGTCTACGAGTTCACCAACGATTCCAAGCAGCCGGTGCCGGTGACCGTCAAGGTCGAGAAGATCAATCCCAAGCTCAAGGTGATCTACTACGACACCATCAACCTCACCCATGAAGGCGACGAAAAGACCGTGGTGCGCTTCACCATCGATTCCGATGGCGAGGTCAGCGACATCAACACCCGGCCGATCTCGCTGATCAGGGAGGTACGCAAGTGATCCAGACCGCCATTTTCGGCATTCTCGCCGCCTATGCGGTGCTGGCTATTCTGCTTTTGAGCCTGAACATCGCTTCGCTCTGGCGCTGGTGGATCAAGGGCGGCGCCATCGTGCTTACCGCCATCATCTTTGTCGGCTCTTATGTCGCCATCAATGGGCTGATCGGCTGGCCAAGCACGAGCGCCATGCCGGACCGGTTCCAGTTGCTCTACACCAATGTGCTTGAGCCCGATCGCAAGACCGGCTCGGCCGGTGCGGTCTATATGTGGGTGCAGGAGATCGACAAGGATTCCCTGCCCGTCTCGCCGCCGCGCGCCTACCAGATCCCCTATTCCACCTCGCTTGCCGAGGATATCCAGGCCGCCCAGGAGCATATCAATGCGGGCGACCAGATCATGGGCGAAACCGGTACGACCGAAGAAGGCAAGAGCGAGGACGCCAAACAGGCTGAAGGCGAGCTTGGCGCCACCAACGACAACAACAAGGCGCAGCAGAGCGACATGCAGGGCGGCCAGCAGACGGCCGGTTCGGGCGAACTCGCCGCGCCCGGCGTGCCGCTCGGCCTCCGCTTCTCACCGATGCCGGCGATCCGGTTGCCCGACAAGGGCGCCGTCGTTCTCGGCAACTGATCCTCCCTTGCCCAACGGCCGGTCTTGGTACCAAGATCGGCCGTTGCGTTTTCGGGAGGGATTTGATGTCGTCGGACGAAATCGTCGCGCTCATCCTGAGCTTGCCCTCGGCAGAGCAATCCTCGCATTTCGGCAATGCTGACTTTCGCGTCGGCGGCAAGATCTTCGCCAGCCACCCCAAGCCCGGCCAGTTCAATCTCAATCTTACGCCAGAGCAGCAGGTCATGCTGACCGAAGCCGAGCCACGGGCCTTCGCGGCGCTTCCCAACAAATGGGGCCAGAAAGGCTGGACCAGCGCGTGGGCCGAGCATCTCGACGAAACCACGGCGCTTTCGGCCTTCCGCATGGCCTGGGCGAACGTTGCCCCGCGGGCACTCGTGAATGCCGAGCTTTCGCCACAAGCGGGCGCGACAACTACCCCTTCAAACGGTCGGGGACAGCCCCGATGACCTGGGAGATAAGGCCGCCTTCGATTCTGGAGGCAATGAACGCGATGACGAAAGAGCAACTGGCCCGCCGCATCTGGGGAAGCCCCACAAGACCCTTCACGCTCGCTGAAGTGGTTGCCGACGGCATAGTGCACGTCGTGGGCCTCGTCGCGGCCATCGCGCTCGGTTCGATCATCCTTGCTTTCGCGATCTCTGAAACCGCGCCGCGCGAAGCTCCGGCCCTAGCCATCTACATCGCCTCGCTGCTGGCGGTGCTATCGGTTTCCCTGGCCTACAACCTGTCGCCTATTTCCTCCCTCAAGGGTTGGCTTGCGCGCTTCGACCAGGCCGCGATTTTCCTCTTCATCGCAGGCACTTACACGCCATTCCTCGCCATACTTGGCGGCTCGCCCACGACAATCGCGCTCGGCGCCTTCGTATGGGGTGCCTCGATCGTCGGCATTGCTCTCAAGCTCATCGTTCCCGAGCGCTTCGGCCGCCTCGCCATTATGCTCTACCTCGCCATCGGCTGGAGCGGGGTTGCCGTCTTCCAGTCCCTCGCCAACACGTTGCCTCCAGCCACGTTCTGGCTGCTGCTGGCCGGCGGAGTGGTCTATTCCGCGGGCATCGTCTTCCACCTGTGGGAGAAGCTCAAATTCCAGAACGTTCTCTGGCACGTGTTCGTGGTGGTCGGCGCCGTACTGCACCTCGTCGCGATACTCGATTGCATGGTGATCAGCCGACTCTAACCCAGGCCGGGATCAGGCGGAGTTCGACCTCAAAGCCCCCAACTCCCTTCTCCCCTTGTGGGAGAAGGTGGCGCGTCAGCGCCGGATGGATCGGACCGTACGGCGGCGCCGGTCCTGCCCTACTTCTTCACCCGATCATGCTCGAACTTGTCTCCCACCTTGAGCCCGATCTCCTGCGACCGACCTCCGGGGATTTCGAGCACGAACTGCACGGGCACTTCCGACGAGATCGGCGTCGTGTCGAGCGGGCGGGCGTTGACGTGGATGGTCTTGACCGTCCCGTCCGCCGCGATGAACACCATATCGAGCGGAATGAACGTGTTCTGCATCCAGAACGAGGTGTTTCGCTCGCTCAGGAAATCGAACAGCATGCCCGCGTCCTTGGCCAGTTCCTGCCGGAACATCAGGCCCTTGGCGCGGGTTTCATTGGTGTCGACCACCTCGACGTTGAACGTATAGTCGCCCGTTGATGTGTGCAGCACCGCCTTGTTCTCGTCGCTGCAGGCAGCAAGCGGGAGGAAGGCGATGGTGGCGGCGAGCGCGAGCCCACCGAATTTCGCGGCTGCAAGTGCAGGGCGGAAGGACGTGGAACTCGTGGCGGTCATGTTGAACTTCAGTGCGAGGATGGAGCGTCGCCCCAACCATCCGGGCGGATTTCGGCGACCATAAGGCCTTTCGGGCCATGGCCGTACCGCACCAGCACGAATTGCCCCGGACGGAGCTCGGTGATGCCGAAGCGGCGCAGCGTTTCCATGTGGACGAAGATGTCCGGCGCGCCCTCACCTGCCGAAAGGAAGCCGAAGCCGCGGATGCGGTTGAACCACTTCACTTCCAGCCGCTCGAGCTTGGAAGTCGGCTCGACCGTCACATGCGTACGGGCTGCCGGCAACTGCGCCGGATGCAGCGCCGTCGAGTCATCCATGGACAGAATGCGGAACGCCTGGAGGCCGCCAGGGCGACTGAGCGCTTCAACGATGATGCGCGCGCCCTCATAGGCGGTCTGGTAGCCGTCGCGCCTCAGGCACGTCACATGCAGGAGAACATCGGCCATGCCGTTGTCAGGCACGATGAAGCCGAACCCCTTGGCGACGTCAAACCACTTGATCGTCCCCGCGATCTCGATCACGTCGAGATCGTGAGCCGGGCTGGCGCCGCTGGCCTGAGGCTGCGGTTGCTTGCCTTCCTCCCCTTTCGGGATTCCGGTCTCGCCACGATCGGGTGAAAACTTACCCCCCATGCCCCCTAAGCCTCTTTAAATACATCCCCCGCTTTGCGCGAGGTACTCTACAACCCGGACTCACTGTGGCCGATTCAAACCCAAAAGTTAAGGAGTGGTTGCGAAATTTGTTTGCGACATCCCCCGTCTTTTCTTTGAAAGCGGTGGAGTTGCAGGCGTCAAACCACCCTTGATAGGTTGTCGCGCCCATCAAAGACCAAGCAAACGGGAGAAAGCCCATGCAGTACCTGCACACCATGGTCCGCGTGACCGATATCGACGCAAGCCTCAAGTTCTACTGCGAAGGGCTGGGCCTGGAAGAAGTGCGACGCTCCGAGAACGAGCGCGGTCGCTACACCCTCGTTTTCCTGCGCGCACCCGGCGACCAGGGCGGCGAGGTGGAACTTACCTATAACTGGGATCCCGAGGTCTATACCGGCGGGCGCAATTTCGGCCATCTGGCCTATCGCGTGAAGGACATCTACGCCCTTTGCCAGCACCTGATGGATATGGGAGTCACCATCAACCGCCCGCCACGCGACGGCCACATGGCCTTCGTACGGTCTCCTGACGGCATCTCGGTCGAACTCATCCAGGACGGCACCCTGCCCCAGCAGGAACCCTGGGCTTCGATGCCCAATACCGGCAGCTGGTAAGCTCATTTACCGCCCGTTAACCAGCGAGGTTAGCGGGCGGTTAGCATAATCGATCATATTTTAACGACCGACAACGGACCCGGCTTGGTTGATGCATTTTTGCATCAGGTCGGGCCGGAGAGTGGTCGATGCGTGCTATCCTTCTCGCGCTGGTATGCGCGATTTCCCTGAGTGGCTGCCTGCCGATGGCGATCTTCGCCAGCAGCAGCGATCCGGCCTATCGCGGCAAATCCAATAGCTGGGGCACCGTCACGGCCAGTTCCGAGGTCAATGCCTTCTGCATTTCGCCCAAGCTGCGCCTCATCATCTGGGATTTCGAGGGGCGGTTCGGCCGGAAGGTCATCATGCAGTCCGGTTATCGCGACAACTACCACAATGGGCAGGCAGGCGGCGCCGACGGCTCCTATCACATGAAGTGCATGGCCGCCGACTTCTACATTCCCGGCGTTCCCAAGGGCGAACTCATCGCCTTTGCGATGAACAATGACGGCGTGGGCGGCCTCGGCTGCTATCCCGGCCGCAGCTTCATCCATGTGGATGTCCGCGACCGGCCGCGTGGCTACAACCGCCCTGTGACGTTCAGCGGCTGCTGATCGTCAGTCCCAGTTCAGCGCACCGCCGTTCTGGTATTCGATGACGCGCGTCTCGAAGAAGTTCTTCTCCTTCTTGAGGTCCATCGCTTCGCTCATCCACGGGAACGGGTTCTCCGTTTCCGCAAAGACCGGCGCCAGCCCGAGCTGGGCGCAGCGGCGGTTGGCGATGAAGTGCATGTATTGCTCGCAGAGCGCCGCGTTCAGCCCCAGGAAGCCGCGCGGCATGGTATCGCGACCATAGGCGGCCTCGAGCTCGGCGGCCCTCTTGATCATCGAGCGGACTTCTTCCTGGAATTCCGGGATCCAGACATGCGGGTTCTCCGCCTTGATCTGGTTGATGACATCGATGCCGAAATTGAGGTGAATGCTCTCGTCGCGCAGGATGTACTGGTACTGCTCGGCGATGCCGACCATCTTGTTCCGCCGGCCCAACGAGAGGATCTGCGCGAAGCCGGTGTAGAACCACATCCCCTCGAAGATCACGTAGAACGCCACGAGGTCGCGCACGAAGGCCCGATCGGTTTCCGGCGTGCCGGTTGTGAAATCGGGATCGTCGAGATGCTGCGTGAAATTTAGCGCCCAGGCGGCCTTGTCCGTGATCGAGGGCACCTCCCGGTACATGTTGAAAAGCTCGCCCTCATCGAGCCCCAGGCTTTCGACGATGTACTGGAAGGTGTGCGTATGCACCGCCTCCTCGAAGGCCTGCCGCAGCAGGTATTGCCGGCATTCGGGGTTGGTAAGGTGCCGGTAGATGGCCAGCACGATGTTGTTGGCCACCAGGCTCTCGGAAGCGGCGAAGAAGCCGAGATTGCGCTTGATGGTATGTCGCTCGTCCTCGGTGAGGCCATCGCGGCTCTTCCAGAGCGCAATATCGGCCTGCATCGAGACTTCGGTCGGCATCCAGTGGTTGTTGCAGCCGGCCAGGTACTTTTCCCAGGCCCACCGGTATTTGAGCGGCAGAAGCTGGTTCACGTCGGCCCGGCAGTTGATCATCGCCTTGTCGTCCACGGATACGCGTCCGCCCGAACGGTCGATGCGTTCGATTGCTTCGGTCATTTCTGTTCCTCGAATTCTTATTGGCAGGCTTCGCAATCGGGGTCGTCGATGAGGCAGGCAGGCCCATCGATCACCGGCAGGACCAGTCCTGTCCGCACAGGAGCCGGCTCCGCTGGCGCGGCGACCACGATCGGGGCGGAAACCGCCACGGCATTAAGCTTGCCGTCCGTGCCTTTGAGTGTCGATTTCTCGACATGCGTCGCCGAGCGCGAGCGCAGGTAATAGGTCGTCTTGAGCCCCGCCTTCCACGCCGAACGGTAGAGCGCATCGAGCGCCTTGCCCGATGGATTGGCGATGTAGAGGTTGAGCGACTGCGCCTGGTCGATCCATTTCTGCCGACGTGAAGCAGCGCGGATCAGCCAGCCTGCGTCGATCTCGAATGCCGTGGCGTAGAGCGCTTTGAGGTCGTCCGGAATGCGGTCGATCTGCCCGACTGAACCGTCAAAATACTTGAGATCGGAGATCATCACCTCGTCCCACAAGCCTCGCGCCTTGAGGTCGCGGACGAGCAGCGCGTTCACGACGGTGAAATCGCCGCTCATGTTCGATTTGACGAAGAGGTTCTGATAGCCCGGTTCGATCGACTGGCTGACGCCGCAGATGTTGGAGATCGTCGCGGTGGGCGCGATCGCCATGGTGTTGGAATTGCGCATTCCGACGCTCATCACCCGCTGCCGCAACGTGTCCCAGTCGAGCCGACGGGTGCGGTCGACCTCGATTTCGCTGCGCGTAGCCGCCAGCAATTCGAGGCTGTCGATGGGAAGCACGCCTTTGCTCCACAGCGAGCCTGGGAAAGAGGAATATGCGCCGCGCTCCTCGGCAAGATCGGCCGACGCCGAGATCGCGAAATAGCTGATCGCTTCCATCGAGGCGTCGGCGAATTCCACGGCCGCATCGGACGCATAGGCGATACCCTGCATCTGCAGCGCATCGGCAAAGCCCATCAGCCCCAGGCCTACCGGACGATGCCGCAAGTTGGCGCGGCGTGCTTCGGGGATCGTGTAGAAATTGATGTCGATGACGTTGTCGAGCATGCGCATTGCCACCTTTACGGTGCGCTCAAGCCGCGCGAAGTCGAGCCCCCTGTCGCTGACATGGGCCACGAGGTTCACCGATCCCAGATTGCAGACCGCCACCTCGTCACGGCTCGTATTGAGCGTGATCTCGGTGCACAGGTTCGATGAATGCACGACGCCGACATGGTTCTGCGGCGAGCGGATGTTGCATGGGTCCTTGAACGTGATCCACGGGTGCCCGGTCTCGAAGAGCATTGTGAGCATCTTGCGCCAGAGATCGACCGCGCGGACCGTGCGGAAAACCTTGAGCTCGCCTGCTGCGGCCCGAGCCTCATAGGTCTCGTAGGCGGTTTTGAATTCCGGCCCGTAGAGATCGTGCAGGTCAGGCGTTTCGTTGGGCGAGAACAGTGTCCAGTCGCCATTGGCTTCGACGCGCTCCATGAAGAGGTCCGGCACCCAGTTCGCCGTATTCATGTCATGCGTGCGGCGGCGGTCGTCGCCGGTGTTCTTGCGCAGGTCGAGGAATTCCTCGATGTCGACATGCCAGGTCTCGAGATAGGCGCAGACCGCACCCTTGCGCTTGCCGCCCTGGTTGACCGCGATGGCTGTGTCGTTCGCCACCTTGAGGAACGGCACCACCCCCTGGCTCTCGCCATTCGTCCCCTTGATATGCGCGCCCAATCCGCGCACCGGCGTCCAGTCGTTGCCGAGTCCGCCCGAGTATTTTGCAAGCAGCGCGTTGTCCTTGATGCTCTTGAAGATGCCGTCGAGGTCGTCGGACACCGTGGTCAGGAAGCAAGAGGAAAGCTGCGGCCGCAGCGTGCCCGAATTGAAGAGGGTCGGGGTCGAAGCCATGAAGTCGAAGCTCGACAGCAGGTCGTAGAACTCGATCGCCCGCGCTTCGCGATCGATCTCGCGCGCCGCCAGCCCCATGGCTACTCGCATGAAAAACGCCTGCGGCAGCTCGAAGCGCGTGCCGTGCTCATGCAGGAAATAGCGATCGTAGAGGGTCTGGAGCCCCAGATACTGGAATTTGAGGTCGCGTGCGGGCTTGAGCGCAGCGGCGATCCGGGCAAGGTCGAAGCGCGCCAGTTCCGGATCGATCAGTTCGGCGGCAATGCCGCGGTCGAGATAGGCGCGGAAGTAGTCGGCATAGCGTCCCTCCATCTCATGCTGGGTCGCCTGTTCGGATCGGCCCGCCACATGGGTCAGCGCCTCGCGTCGCAACTTGTCGAGGAGGAGGCGCGCAGAGACATAGGCATAATTCGGCTCGGTCTCGACCAGCGTCCGCGCCGCCAGGATCGGAGCCAATGCCAGTTCGTCCTGCGAAATGCCGTCGTAGAGATTGCGCCTGGTTTCGGTCAGCACCGTTGCGGACACCACGCCATTGAGGTCCTCACAAGCCTCCCCGACAATCGCCTCCAGCCGCGCTTCGTCGAGCGGCAGCAAAGTGCCATCCTGCCCCTTCATGCGCAGCTTTGGAGTCGCAGCCACTTCCGTCGTTGCCGAAGCCCGCTCACGCGCCCGCTCCTCGCGATAGAGCACGTATGCCCGGGCGACGCGCTGGTGTTCGCCGCGCATCAGGGCAAGTTCCACCTGGTCCTGCACTTCCTCGATATGGAACACACGCCCGTCACGCGCCCGCCGCATCAGGGCGGCCACGACATCGTCGGTCAGCGCCTCGACGGTTTCATGCACCCGACGCGAAGCCGCCGCCTTGCTACCCTCCACGGCCAGGAACGCCTTGGTGAGCGCTACAGCGATCTTGCTGGCATCGAACGGCACGGTGCCGCCATTGCGCTTGATGATGGAATAGCCTGGCTCCGCCGTCGGTCGGCGCTCGGAAGCGAGCGCAAGCGGCGCGTTAGCGCCCGTCGGCTCTGATTGCATGGAAATGGACATCGGACCTATGACCCCGTGGTTGAGAACGGGGCAGCCGAACGCGCAAAGGCTCCCGGCGCCTGCCAGGTCCCAGATACGCGGCCAACCGGACACCCCGCCCGTGGACGTTATCGATCCAAGGCAGGTCTTCTGACTCGCGGGTCGTCGCCTCTCTCACCTTCCCGGCTTTTCGGCCAGTGGTTCTGGAGTTCGGCTATCCGCTTACAGCTGCGGGGGCAGTTCCGGCATTTCACCGGATTCCCATCTTCGGCCCAGATATTGCGTTCTGAGCAACCTTGAATACCACCAATGGTGTTCTTGATCAAGATTCGCGTCAATACGGTTCGAGAGTTCTTTCCACCCATCAGCTACAAACAATCACATAAAGATATCTTTATATCCTTATTGACTCGTGGCAACGAACCGTCCATGGTGAGCGTGTCCACGGTCCCCGCAAGGGGATAACAGGGAATTCGGTGCGCCTTCGGGCAAGTCCGGAGCTGCCCCCGCAACTGTATGCGGTGACGGATACCCACGATGTCACTGGCCCGCTCCGCGCGGCGCTGGGAAGGCGGGTGTCCGGACGATCCGCGAGCCAGGAGACCTACCGTGGAAGCAGGCTCACACAGGGCCGGTCGGGCGGACCGGTTGAGGATTACATGATGACGAAACGTCAGACGCTCCCGCATTTCCACCGGCGCCTCGCGATGGCGCGAATGCGTCGCTAGCAGCGTCGAAAGCCATTCAACTCCAGTGCGCCGATACCGCCCCGATCCTGGGTGCGGCCGATCCTTTGCGCGCCTGAAACCAGCCATTCCTGCTCGTGCCATGGCGGCATGAGGCAGCACATCCCCATCGGTAAATCATGACCAAGTCAGCCAATCTCGGCTTCCCCCGCATCGGCGCTCACCGCGAGCTCAAGAAGGCCCTCGAAGCCTATTGGAAAGGCGCCAGCGACAAGGCCGCCCTCCTTTCGACCGCCGCCGAGCTCCGCGCCCGCCATTGGGCGGTACAGCGCGCCGCCGGCATCGACATCATTCCGTCGAATGATTTCTCGCTCTACGACCACATGCTCGATACTGCCCAGGCCCTGGGTGCCATTCCTCCGCGCTTTGCGGTCATTGCCGACCCGCTCGACCAATACTTCGCCATGGCCCGCGGCACCGCCGATGCCCCGGCCATGGAGATGACCAAGTGGTTCGACACCAACTACCACTACCTCGTCCCCGAATTTCACGCCGGCCAGCGGTTCCGGCTCTCGACCAGCAAAGCGGTCGATGAGTTCCGCGAGGCGCTCCGCCTCGGCATCAGCACACGCCCGGTCCTGGCTGGCCCGGTGACCTTCCTCACCCTGGGCAAGCCCAAGGACGACGGTCTTGAGCCGCTTTCGTTGCTCGATGCCGTGCTGCCGGTCTATGCCGAGCTTCTTGCCGCCCTCAAGGCGGAGGGCGCCGGGTGGGTTCAGCTCGATGAGCCCATCCTCGCCCTCGACCTCGGCGACGCTCAGCGCCAGGCCCTCCGCCGTGCCTACACAGCGCTGGCCACTCCCGCCGCGCCCCGCATCATGCTCGCCACCTATTTCGAGGGCCTGCTCGACAATACCGAGTTCGCCGTCGCCCTGCCGGTGGCCGGCCTCCACATCGATCTTGTCCGCGCCCCGCAGCAACTAGGCCCCGTGCTCAAGGCGCTGCCCGCCGACAAGACGCTCTCCATCGGCGTCATCGACGGCCGCAATATCTGGCGCGCCGATCTCGATGCCCGCCTGGAATTCGTTGCTCGCGCCTGGGACAGCGTCGGCCCTGATCGCCTTGAGATCGCGCCATCCTGCTCCCTGCTCCACTCCCCGGTCGATCTCGATGGCGAGACGCTGCTCGATCCCGAACTCAAATCCTGGCTCGCCTTCGCCCGCCAGAAGCTCGAGGAGGTGGTGACCCTCACCACGGCCATGCAACGCGGCAAGACCGCCGCCAAGCCAGCCTTCGAAGCCAGCACTGCGGCTGTCGCCTCGCACCGAGCTTCTCCGCGCATCCATCGCGCTGAGGTCAAGTCCCGTAGCGCATCGGTCGCACCCAGCGACCATGAACGCGGCCTGCCCTTCTCGCAGCGTCGCAACCTCCAGCGCGCCCGCTTCAACCTGCCCGCTTACCCAACCACGACCATCGGCTCTTTCCCCCAAACTGCCGAAGTCCGCGAGCACCGCGCCGCTTTCAAGCGCGGCGACATCAACGCCGCCGCCTATGACGCCTTCCTCAGAGCCGAAACCGAGAAGGCAGTCCGCATCCAGGAACACCTCGATATCGACGTGCTCGTGCACGGCGAGTTCGAACGCAACGACATGGTCGAGTATTTCGGCGAACAGCTCGATGGCTTCGCCTTCACCAGGAATGGTTGGGTACAGTCCTATGGCTCCCGCTGCGTCAAGCCGCCGGTAGTCTATGGCGATATTTCCCGCCCGACCCCGATGACCGTCGCCTGGTCCGCCTACGCGGCCTCGCTCACCGATCGCCCGATGAAGGGCATGCTGACCGGCCCCGTGACCATCCTCCAATGGTCGTTCGTCCGTGTCGACCAGCCGCGTTCCGAAACCTGTCGCCAGATCGCGCTCGCTATCCGCGACGAGGTGGTCGATCTCGAAAAGGCCGGCATCGGCATCATCCAGATCGACGAACCGGCTCTGCGTGAAGGCCTCCCGCTGCGCCGCGGCGACTGGGACGCCTATCTGCGCTGGGCCGTCGACTGCTTCCGCCTCTCGGCCGGCGGCGTCGCCGACGACACGCAAATCCACACTCACATGTGCTACGCCGAATTCAACGACATCATGCCGGCCATCGCCGAGATGGATGCCGATGTCATCTCCATCGAGACCTCACGCTCGGACATGGAGCTGATCTCGGCCTTCCGCGATTTCAGCTATCCCAACGAGATCGGCCCCGGAGTCTGGGACATCCATTCGCCCCGCGTCCCCAGCCGCGCCGACATGGAATCGCTTCTGCGCAAGGCCAGCGAGGCAATCCCGCCCGACCAGCTCTGGGTCAATCCGGATTGCGGCCTCAAGACCCGTGGCTGGCCCGAGGTCGAGGCCGCCCTCGCCCATCTCGTCGAAACCGCCAAATCCCTGCGCCATCGCTGACCGCAGGGTAACGGACCTCCGGGGGACCTGCCCTCCCTCGGAGGTCCAATCGTCGAGCGGCTGCCCGCAAAAGCCAGTTTGCTGTCGACGGCCGGCACGAAACGTGCCCTTCTCTCCAGGTCCGTCGCAAATAGTCAGATCGTTTCAGCATGCTTGGCCCAACAAGGAGCCGCCAATGTCTTTGCACGTTCGTCCGGGCGTAGCCGCCCTCGCCGCGATGCTCGCCTTCACCACCGTCGCCCATGCCAGCCCACAACCCAGCAAGGCACCGCCCTCGGATTGCGGCGCCGCCGCCCTTGAGGGCAGCATCGGTAAGCCGGTTACCGGCACGACGGCTGAAGATGTGAAAATCGGCGACGAGCCGGTGCTGTCCAAGGGCCAGGTCCGCGTCATCGCGCCGGGCGACATGGTCACCCAGGACTTCGTCGAAGAACGCCTCAACCTCGAAATCGACGCAGCCGGCAACCTGACACGAGCTCGTTGCGGTTAATTGCCTGATTCGATGAGCGAATCTCGAACGCTCTGCGCTGGCCCGGTTCGGACCAGCCGGTCTATCCGAAAACTTTTGGAGAGAATTTGACTGGCGCGCCCTAGGGGAATCGAACCCCTGTTCCCGCCGTGAGAGGGCGGTGTCCTGACCGCTAGACGAAGGGCGCGGCGCTGGTCAATATCGGCAGCAAGTGCCTTTGCGTCAACTCCCCCCTCTTGCAAGAGGAAGTGGCGCGCCCTAGGGGAATCGAACCCCTCTCTCCACCGTGAAAGGGTGGCGTCCTGACCGATAGACGAAGGGCGCTTGCTGAGCGCCCGCACCCTATAGGGGTGTTGTTCGCGCCGCGCAAGCGCCTTTTTGCGCTTTTTGAAAACGGCGTCGCGACGCTGTGGAAAGCCGCTCGTCACCCCAATGCAATCCTGCCCGGGAAGCCGGGCGCGCCTCTCCTGCAACAGATGCAAGGAATTCGGCGGAAAGCCGTTGGACTGCGCCGCGCGGTTGACTAGAAGGGATTTCGAGTTGCGGAGTTCCCGATGCCGACCAGCCTGCTGATTTCCCGCCGTGCTCTCCTTGCGAGTGCAGCCCTCGCCCTGGTGGCTTCCGCCATGCCGGGCGTCGCCATGGCGCTCGAGGAAGAAACCCTGCTCGGCGTCGACATTCCCGACTCCTTCACCGGCAACGTCGACGCGCCGGTCACCATCATCGAATATTGGTCGCCCACCTGCGGCTATTGCACGACCTTTCTCAACGAGACCTACCCGCGCCTCAAGAGCGACTACCTCGACACCGGCAAGGCCCGTCTCGCCATCCGTCCCTTCGTGCGCAATGCGCTCGATGCCGTCGTCTTCCTCGTCGCCGAGGTTGCCGGGCGCGATCGCGCGCCGGTTGTGGTCGAATATTTCATGCGCAACCAGGAGCGGTGGATCAACACCGAGGACCGTCTGGCTGCCATGAAGGAAGTGGCCGCGGAGGCCGGCATTACGCCGCTACTCTTCGAGTCCGCGCTCCTCAACCGCGAGATGCTCAACCGACTCAATCTCATGCGCAAGCAGGCGATCGAGGTCTTCGGCATCCAGGGCACGCCGGCCGTTTTCGTCAATGGCACGCTGCTGCCGGGCGCGGCGAACTACGACAGCATCGCGGCGCAGATCGCCAGCACCCCATAAACATACCGAACTGATTGGCGGCACATGCGTTTGCCTCGCGAGCCCTTTCGCGAGAGGAGAACGCCATGATGTCCCCGCAAGTGCAGAAATGCATCGATGATTGCCTCGCCTGCTACCAGGCCTGCCTGTCGACGGCGATGGGCCATTGCCTCGAAGTGGGCGGCGCGCATGTCGAGACAGACCACATGACATTGATGATGGCCTGCGCCGAAATCTGCCGTACGGCTGCGCATTTCATGCTCATCGGCTCCGACCATCACCCTCATATCTGCGTTGAATGTGCCGAGATCTGCGATCAGTGCGCACGCGACTGCAAACGGCTGGGTGGCATGGAGCTTTGCGTCGCCGCCTGCGAGAGATGCGCTGCCAGTTGCAGGGAGATGGCCATCCCCATGACCGCGGGCTAGGATGCAAACGAGGAGGAGGACCGATGAACACAGCGAACCTGCAACTCGAAGGCCTCTACGTAGCCATGGCCGCCCTGGTCGAAGCCATTCGCCAGAAAGGCCTGCTCGACGCCGAGGAAATAGAGGCAGCCCTGCTCCGCGCCGAGGAAATTGCGCCCCGGCGGAGCGAACCGATGCCCGAAGCCAACATCGCCGCTATCAAGTTCCCTGCCCGCCTGCTGCGTGTCGCCAACCGCGCCGCCGCTAACGGCGAGCACCTGTCCTTCGGGGACATGACGCGGCGCGTACGCGGCGTGCAGGGCACGCCCCGGCAGAAGCTGACGGAATCGGAATATCTGGAGCTGGCTCAGGACCAGATACGGGATACGGACGCTTAGGATACCTCCTGCGACTCCGCCCCCACCACGCTAGTGCGGCGCGGACGGCATCGCTATGCCCGCTCCCCTAACCTATCGACAATCATGTGCGCGATCGGAATAGCCGACGTTGCCGCCGGCGAGGGTGCATTGCACACATGCAGCATGCGCGGCGACTCCACGAACAGAAAATCGTGGACCATCGAGCCATCCCGCATCACCGCCTGCGCACGGATACCCGCTTCCACCGGCACGAGATCCTCCAGTTCCAGATCCGGACAATATTTACGGCAAGCCTCGAGATAGCGCCGCTTGAAGATCGAGTTGCCGAACTCCGACAGACCCGACCGCCAGTTCTCTGTCGCCAGCTTCCAGAAGCCGGGAAACGCCGCATAATCCGCCACGTCGCGTGCACTCACCGCCGTACGACGATAACCCTCCCGCGCCCGCCCGAGCACGGCATTTGGGCCGAGCGTCAGCCTCCCGTCGATCGTCGGAGTCAGATGGATGCCCAAAAACGGCAATGCCGGATCGGGCACCGGGTAGATGAGGTGATGGACCAGCCCACGCTTGCCCGGCGCCACATCGTAATATTCCCCGCGGAACGGCACGATACGGTGCTCCACTTCCAGCCCTGCCCGGCGTGCCAACCGGTCCGATTGCAGGCCTGCGCAGGCGACGAGATATCGCGCCCGGAAGCTGACGCCGCGCCCGGTCACGATCACCTCGCCCTGGCTTTCCTCGATCCGGTCGGCGGTCGTGCCGAAATAGATGGTGCCGCCTAGTCGGCGGATATCGTCGGCCATGGCATTGCACACGGCCTTGTAGTCGACGATCCCCGCCTCGGGCACCAGCAGGGCCGCTACGCCGCGAATAGCCGGCTCACGCGCCCGTAGTTCGGCGCCGTCCAGCGCCTCGATCTCGATGCCGTTGGCCCGCGCATTGGCGTGTAGCGCCTTCATCGCGATCTCTTCTTGCGCGGTCGAAGCCACGATCAGCTTGCCGCGTGTCTCGAAGGCGATGCCTTTTTCAGTGCAATAGGCCTTGGTCGCCTTGGCCCCTGCCCGGCAGAGTTCGGCCTTGAGCGAGCCCGGCTTGTAGTAGACCCCGGCATGGATGACGCCGCTATTGTGGCCCGTCTGGTGACGGCCCGGGCCATCCTCCTTTTCCAGAACAAGTACGCCGGCTCCCCTGTGGGTTTCGAGCAATTGCCGCGCTACGGCCAGCCCGACAATCCCGCCCCCGATTACGCAATAGTCGTAGAGAATGGTCCCGCTCCGTCAGTGTGTGCCATCGGTCGTGTCGTTCCTGTGCGGCAACTGCACACCATTGCGCCGGTGGAGGGCGGCGTCCAGCGTCCCCTCCGCCACGAGCGCCGTGAGTTCCCGTGCACGATCGTAGCGCGAGCCCACCACGTCGTCCCAGTCGAGCGCCGAGGCCTCGAAGGCATCGAGCATCTGGCTGATGCACTGGTCGAGCGTCCATTGCGGCGCCGCCGCCGGCAGCAATCGCGTAAGCTTGTCGCAATTGAGCCTGCAGGATTCCTGGTGCGGCAGCGCCGCAGCACCCTCCTCGATCTGCGCAGGAGGCGAAAGTTCGGCAATGATCGCTGCCGCATCGCGGACGCGGACGCTGCCCGCTACAGTGCCGACATTGAAAATCTGATTGTGAACGGCGGGCCTCGGCTCGCGCAGTAGCGCCGACGCGACGCGCGCCACGTCCTGCACGTGCACAAAAGGGCGCCAGGCCTCGCTGTGCAGCGGCAACGGCAACCGGTCCTCCGTAAAGGCCGTGGCGATCAGCCAGTTGAAAAGCAGGTCGAGCCGCAGACGCGGCGAGAGCCCGCACAGCATAGGCAGCCGCAGGAAGGTCGGTGAAAAATCCGCATTGGCCAGGGCAGCGACGTCACGCTCCGCCATCACCTTGGCCACCGCATCGGCAGTCAGAGGCTTGAGCGCGCCGGTTTCATCCACCGGGTCCTCGCCGCTCTCTCCATAAGCCGCGGCTGACGATGCCAGGAGGAAGCGCGATGCACCCGCCTGCCGCGCCGCCAGCGCGACACGCACGCAGGCCCGGTGGTTGACATCCTCGACGAGGTCCTGCCCGATCGCCTGGGCCGTGGTATCTGGCAGTGCGGCCAGGTGCACCACCGCTTCAAAGCCGATGAAATCCTCGGGCACCGCGTCGCGAATGTCCTTCTGCATGGTCGGCACTGCACGATACGGCCCGCCATGCGAATAGGTACAGTGTCCGAAATAGTCGAGGTCGTAGCCTGAAACGTCGTGCCCGGCCTCCAGCAGCATGGGTACGACCACAGCGCCGAGATATCCCCTGTGCCCTGTGACCAGAACCTTCATCGTGGACCTCTACTCTACCGTCAGCAGCGTACAGGTCAGTGGGTCAGCAATTGGAGGCGAACTTAGGGCTGAACGGCCTACGCCCTTTGCTGGAAAACGCAGCGCAAAGTGTCGTCTTGCAATAGTGCGACGGCACGGACCGCAATCAAAATAGAGTCCAGCGGTGGTAGGCGCTTAGCTGCCTCAGTCTCCACTCGCCAATAGAGAGAATAGGCATTGCCAATGCAGCGATCTGGAGTCCACCTGAGCGCGCCTTGATTATCATTCAAAGCAATCGAAACTCAAGCTAGGCAAAACTTGCTGCCAACGACGACAAAGGCAAGGTCGGCATTTGCTTACTATCAAATTTTCATGTGGCTTCTAAGCTTGCTTGCGCGCCATCAGTGAGCCGCCTACAATATTCGTCTCTGGGGGCTCTGTCGTTAACTACCAAGGGAGCGCAAGGCTAATTGGTCGGGTCGGTTCGCTGAAGCTGGGGCTGCGAACCGGAGGCATCCATATTTGGTCGGTCCGGTTGCCGTTGCGGCAGCGCGGTCGACTGCCTCCGTTATGCACCATCGGACACAAGCGGAAATCCATCAGAAGCCCTGTGCTTTCCGTTGTTTTATGTGGTGCTTATGAACGCTCTAGGGTCCGAGCTACTTCATTTTTTCAGGTTTGATGAACTACCCGACAAGGGCAGCGAGGCTGCCGCCTTTGCCGCTGAAACCCTCGATGCGCGTGTGCGCGTCTATTCGCCTGCCACCCCGATCCTGCGCGAAGGCGAGCGCTCGTTCTGCGTGCGTTTCCTCAAGACCGGCTGGGCTTATAGCGATACGCAATTGCGCGACGGCACGCGGCAGATCGTCGACATCTATGTGGCCGGCGATCTCCTCGAGCCGCCCACCGTGGCTGGCCATAGTCGCGTTTCCGTGCGCGCCGTGGACTATACGACCGTAATCGAAATTCCCTTTTCCGGCCTCGCACCGCTGGTCAAGCGCTGGCCTGCGATCGGGGATCGCTTCGCCGCCGCCGCGGCGCGGCACGACGCCATCCATGTCGAACGCCTCATCAGCCTCGGCAAGCGCGACGCCACAGCCCGTACTGCCCATCTCCTCCTCGAACTCGCCGAGCGCGTACAGCCCGCATCCGCCGAGATCGAGGTCGAATTCCCCTGCCCGCTCACCCAGATCGACCTGGCCGATGCCCTGGGGATGACCGCCATTCACTTCAACCGGACGTTGCGCGACCTGCGCCTTCTCGGCCTCGTGGTCATGCGCAAGGGCACGGTGGTGATCTCCAACCGCTTCCGCTTGGCGCAATTGGCAGAATTCAGCCCGGAATATCTGCAGCGCAGGCCCTTCGATTGGTGGCAGGAACCTGCCCCCACGCCCGAGATCGGTACGGGTACGGACCCGGGGCAGCGCAAGGCACATCTTTAGGTGGAACACCTACCCGCATAACGGCGTATGCCTTTCGGTCTAGCATCGCCTTAAGTTTTGATAACACGTTGGTTTTTTCCTAACTGGTATTAACAATTGTTAATTACCCTACCCACGTAGGGGAACCTAATGACCCCATAGTGCTGGGGTTCTGAGACTGATCTGCATTTCAACTATACGAAGCGAATAGCGCCCTGGGGCGTCATTATCGCCGGGAATTCCCTGCACTGAGAGCGTTTGAACAGACTAGTTACAAACTGATCTTGGGAGCTATCGCATCTAGCGGAGGAGATGCGAGCCACACTTGGGAGTTCAATTCTATGCTTGCAGGGAGCACCTTCTCCGACATTTCGAAAACTCGTGTAAAAGTGCCAGCAGGCACCATACGTCCGCATATTGGCGCCAACGATGATACGGCCGCACAAGAAGCGCGGATGCTGGCAGACAATATTCCCGAAGTGGTCGTCATCGACCGCCGCCAACTCGAACGGGAATGCTTTGTCTGCGGCCTGATGGCACAGAACCCGGATACCCGTTTCGCGACCTTCGGCTCTTTGCAGGAGTGGCGCGATTCACAGCAGAACCATCCTAGCGTTTCCGTCATTCTGGTGGTGATCGGGTCGCGCAAGATGACCGATCTGGGTGTCGCCGGCGATATCGCCAAGGCAGTACAGGAGTTCGCACCGGTCCCGATCGTCGTGGTCGCCGATACGGACGACCTGTCGCAGATTCTCAAGGCGCTCGAATGCGGCGCCAAGGGATTCATTCCCACAACGGTCGGATTGCGCGTGGCAGCAGAAGCCATTTCCATGACGCTTGCGGGTGGCGTGTTCGTCCCGGCCAGCAGCATCATGGCCATGCGGAATGTCATCGACACCGGCGGGCCGACGGTACGGCCGATGGCCGGACTCTTCACCGAAAGACAGATGGCCGTTGTCGAGGCTTTGCGGCGCGGGCGCGCCAACAAGATCATCGCCCATGAGTTGCAGCTGCGCGAAAGCACGGTGAAGGTTCACATCCGCAACATCATGAAAAAGCTCAATGCGACCAACCGCACCGAGGTCGCCTTCAAGATCAGGGACATGTTCCCCGAGCAGTCCGGCCCCGATATCTGACCATGACCTCCAGGCCTGGTCCACACACCGCTCTCTTCCACGGAAGGGGGCGGTTTTTCGTTTTGGGCTGCTGCTATGGGCTGAGGGGGTTCATCCGAAGGGCCTAGGGGTGGGGGCTTGAGATGCCCAGATTCCGCCACGGAAATGACCCGATTCGGGAGCGGCCTAGTATGTCAGAGCGGCGCGGGGGCGCCGAAGGGTTCGTCAGGGCAAAGGGCAAGGAGGATGGTTTGCACCGTCGGCGGCAATGCTGTCGAGGACGGTGAGGAGTCTCAACAATCGCGGGTAGTTGAGGGAGTTGCAGATGAGTGCTGCACGGCCGCTCCGGGTCGGCATGCTGGTGGCTTCGACCATCCAGCCGCGCGGAGTTATCGAAGTCGTCAAGTCGCTGGCGTCCGCCCTGGAGCGGCGCGGCAGTTTTTCCGCCGAAGTGTTCAGTCTCGAACACCAGGACGGCGAGAGCCTGGATATGGGCTCCATTCCGCTTCATGTGGCCCCGTCGCTGGGCCCCAAAGCATTCCGGTTCGCTCCGGACCTCGTCAACATGATGATCGAGCACGATCTCGATTGCGTGCATGTGCACGGCATGTGGAACTATCTCTCCGTCGCGGCGCAACGCTGGCACCAGCTCACGCAGCGGCCTTACATCGTCAGTCCCCACGGCATGCTTGATCGTTGGGCGCTGGGCGACACGACCAAGCGCGTCGCGCGCGTCCTCTTCGAGGATGGCCATATCCGGCACGCGGCCGCCGTCCATGCCGAAAATGCCAGCGAGCGTCGCTCGCTGCGCGCGGCCGGCTACGACACGCAGACCGACATCATTGCCAATGGCGTCGAGCCCGCCCAGATGGCGGGGCCGGCTGCGCCGTGGCTCGAGCCTCTCGGCCCCGATGCCCGCGTCCTGCTCTTCGTAGGCCGCGTCATCCCGAGCAAGGGGCTGGCGACGCTCATCCGGGCCTGGAGCCGCGCCATCCGCCAGCCGGATGGCAACGACTGGCATCTGGTGGTCGTGGGACCTGCAGAAGCCGGGCATCTTGAGGAGTTGCGCAATCTCGCCGCTTCGCTGGGTGTCGCCAATTCGGTGCATTTCGAGGGCCCTGCCTTCGATGCGGACAGGAGTGCCGCCTATCGCTCGGCCGATGCCTTCATCCTGCCCTCGATCAACGAGACGCTGCCGATGACGGCTCTAGAGGCCTTCGCCTTCCAGTTGCCGAGCCTGCTGACGCCGCAATGCAACCTGCCCGAAGCCTATGCGCTCTCGGCCGCCATCCGCATCGAACCCACTGAGGCGTCGATCGAGACCGGCCTGGCGCAGCTCTTCGCCATGAGCCCCATGGATCGGGCACGCATGGGCCAGGCGGCGTGCGACCTGGCCGACGCGCGCTACGACTGGGACTATGCGGCGGCGCAGTTCGAGATGCTCTATTCCACCGTGCTGGCCCAGGCTCGGGCCTCGCAGGCGGCCTAGCGCGACAGATTTGGCTCGCAATTTCGTTGCGAAGCAGATTCAATGACCTGGGCAGGCCTCGCCTGCCCTCGTCATTTTGAGTCCCCAGTTTCGGAACGGCCAATGCCTGCACAATCAGAGAATTTTTCGTCTGCCATCGATCCGGTGAAGCTCGACAAGCTCGCCGAAGTCGCCATCAAGGTCGGACTGCAGCTTCAGCCCGGCCAGGACCTGGTAATGACTGCTCCGTCCCAGGCCCTGCCCCTCGTTCGCCGCATCGCGGCGCATGCCTACAAGGCGGGCGCCGGCCTCGTGACCCCCATTCTTTCCGATGAAGGCGTGACGCTCGCGCGCTACGAAAACGCCAACGCCGAAAGCTTCGACCGCGCTGCCGGCTGGCTCTACGAGGGCATGGCCAAGGCCTATGGCGAAAACGCCGCTCGCCTCGCGATTGCCGGCGACAACCCGATGATGCTTTCGGGCCAGGACCCGGACAAGGTCGCCCGCGCCAACCGCGCCCAGTCGAACGCCTATAAGCCCGCACTCGAAAAGATCGTCAGCTTCGACATCAACTGGAACATCGTCGCCTATCCCTCGCTCGCCTGGGCCAAGCTCGTTTTCCCGAACGATACCGACGAGGTCGCGGTCAAGAAGCTCGCCGACGCCATCTTCGCCGCCTCGCGCGTCGACAATGACGATCCGATCGGCGCCTGGCGCGAGCACAATGCCAATCTGCGCAAGCGCACCGACTGGCTGAACAGCCACAGCTTCTCGGCGCTCCATTATTCCGGTCCCGGCACCGATCTCACCATTGGCCTTGCCGACGAGCATGAATGGGCCGGTGGCGCCGCGACCGCCAAGAACGGCATCGTCTGCAATGCGAACATCCCAACCGAGGAAGTCTTCACTACCCCGCACGCCTATCGCGTCGAGGGCACCGTGGTCAGCACCAAGCCGCTTTCGCATAACGGCACGCTGATCGACGACATCCAGGTGCGCTTTGAAGGCGGTCGGATCGTCGAGGCCAAGGCCAGCAAGGGCGAAGCCGTGCTCAACAAGGTGCTCGACACCGACGAAGGCTCCCGGCGGCTGGGCGAAGTGGCCCTCGTGCCGCATTCCTCGCCAATCTCCAAGAGCGGCCTGCTGTTCTACAATACCCTGTTCGATGAAAACGCGGCCTGCCATATCGCGCTGGGCCAGTGCTACGCCAAGTGCTTCGTCAACGGCACCAAGCTCACGCAGGACGAGATCGCCGCGCGTGGCGGCAACAAGAGCCTGATCCACATCGACTGGATGATCGGTTCGGACAAGATCGACATCGACGGCATCAAGCCGGACGGCACGCGCGTGCCGGTGTTCCGCAAGGGCGAATGGGCCTGATTCAGGCCCTCTTCGCCTCCGCCTCGATTTCTGGCGGATGGGTGCTCGACCAGATCATGGTGAACTTGCGCCCCGGCTGTTCGACATAAACCTGGCGCTCCGCAGAATTGACGTCGCCCCGCACACGGGCGGCGTCGATGGCGGCGAAGGTGGCAATGTCGGGGCTCTCGAACGGCCCAAGCGACTTGCCCTCCATATCCACCCACCACTTCTCGCGGGATCTGAGGACGAGATAAAGCACACTAGCCATGTGCGCAGAATACCGCAGGGACCGCAGCGCCCGAAGCGCGGGCCGGCGGTATGGTTCAAGTTTGATTAAAATTGCGCACGATCATCGGCAAGATCATGCCAGCAGGTCTCCCTCCCCCTTGCGGGGAGGGGGCAGGGGTGGGGGTGAGCAAGGGGTGCGGGGCTACCAATTTTGCCGCGTTGTCGTTCTTGCATCTCCGTATTGCGGGGGCGAGGGTTGGGCGTGTCCAAACTTCGTGTTTGTGGCCCCCCACCCCTATCCCCTCCCCGCAAGGGGGAGGGAGACCTGCTGGCGCAATCACGCCATACGGCTCGCTTCGCGACCTTTGCCTCATCTTCGTTCCGCTCTCACCATTTCCCACCTCCTATCCTCCCGGCTTCCTCTCCGCAGCTTCCCCACCTTCCACCTCCCTCACCCCACCACCGCACTTCCCCGGCCGAAGAGCCGGGGCCCACGGATCCCTCCACTCAAGTGGAGCGGTGCAATAGGCCCCGGATCAAGTCCGGGGAAGTAGGTGGTTGGGGGGAGAACGAGGGAGGCAGGCAAGCAAAAGCAGCAGCCCAAAGAAACTTATCCCCACCCCAACACCCTCCCGCATACTCCTCCCATCCCTCCGCCAACGGCGAGGCACAGTACGCAGTGCCGCGGCGGCTGGCGGCAGGACTGGAGACGCGCAATCGTGCACACGCGTCTCTCGCCCTGCCGCCAGGGTCTGGGAGTTGGGGGAAGTCCGGGGGCGCCTGGGCTTACGGCCTAAGTGTGACGTGACCGGCCCGGAGTGCGCTCGCGGGCAACTTGCGTGAACGGGCTTGTCGAAACCTCAAACGCTCAAGGGGCGAGGCCATGCCTCGCAATACATCGCTAGCAAACATAGACTTGAGGCAAACCTCGCCCCGAGCCGCCAACGAACCACCAGCAAACCCGACCGGAGCAATCCGTGCCGGCGCCTTGGCGCGTCCCAACAATAACGTGCATCGGTTTGCATGTGCCTCGAAATGCTTTATCAAGGGCGGTCCCACTCGGGGCGCATGGCACCCCGCACATTTTCGGTGATTTCAATGCCCGCTTATCGCTCACGTACAACCACCCACGGCCGCAACATGGCCGGTGCCCGCGGCCTATGGCGCGCGACCGGCATGAAGGACAGCGATTTCGGAAAGCCTATTATCGCCGTAGTGAACTCGTTCACCCAGTTCGTGCCGGGGCACGTCCACTTGAAGGACCTCGGCCAGTTGGTCGCCCGCGAGATCGAGGCTGCCGGTGGCGTCGCCAAGGAATTCAACACCATCGCAGTCGATGACGGCATCGCGATGGGCCACGATGGCATGCTCTATTCGCTCCCGAGCCGCGAGCTGATCGCCGACTCGGTCGAGTACATGGTCAACGCCCACTGCGCCGACGCCATGGTCTGTATCTCGAACTGCGACAAGATCACGCCCGGCATGCTGATGGCGGCGCTCCGCATCAACATCCCGGTGATCTTCGTCTCGGGCGGCCCGATGGAAGCCGGCAAGGTCGTGCTGTCCGGCCAGTTGCAGGCGCTCGACCTCGTGGACGCCATGGTCGCGGCCGCCGACGACAAGGTCAGCGATGCCGACCTCAAGGCCATCGAAGAATCCGCATGCCCGACCTGCGGTTCGTGCTCGGGCATGTTCACCGCCAATTCGATGAACTGCCTCACCGAAGCCCTGGGCCTCTCGCTCCCGGGCAATGGCTCGACTCTTGCCACCCACGCCGACCGCAAGCGCCTCTTCCAGGAAGCTGGCCACCTCATCGTCGACCTCGCCCGCCGCTATTACGAGCAGGACGACGAGACCGTGCTGCCGCGCACCATTGCCTCCAAGGGCGCTTTCGAGAACGCCATGGCCCTCGATATCGCCATGGGCGGCTCGACCAATACCGTGCTGCACATCCTGGCCGCTGCCCATGAGGGCGAGGTCGATTTCACCATGGACGACATCGACGCCCTGTCGCGCCGCGTGCCCGTGCTCTGCAAGGTGGCTCCGGCCAAGAATGACGTGCATATGGAAGACGTGCACCGTGCCGGCGGCATCATGTCGATCCTCGGCCAGCTCGACCGCGCCGAACTGCTCAACCGCGAATTGCCGACCGTCCACACTGCCACCATGGGCGATGCGCTCGATCGCTGGGACATCTCGCGCACCAACAGCGACAGCGTCCGCCAGTTCTACATGGCTGCTCCCGGCGGCGTCCGTACCACCGAGGCTTTCTCGCAGAGCCAGCGCTGGAAGGAGCTCGATCTCGACCGCAAGAACGGCGTGATCCGCAGCGCCGAGCATCCGTTCTCCAAGGACGGCGGTCTCGCCGTGCTCAAGGGCAACGTCGCCATCGACGGCTGCATCGTCAAGACGGCGGGTGTCGATGAGAGCATCCTCAAGTTCACCGGCCCGGCCAAGGTCTTCGAGAGCCAGGACGCCGCCGTCAAGGGCATCCTCGGCAACGAGGTCAAGGCCGGCGACGTCGTGGTCATCCGCTACGAAGGTCCGCGCGGCGGCCCGGGCATGCAGGAAATGCTCTATCCGACGAGCTACCTCAAGTCGAAGGGGCTCGGAAAGTCCTGCGCCCTCCTCACCGATGGTCGCTTCTCGGGCGGCACTTCGGGCCTCTCGATCGGTCACGTCTCGCCTGAGGCGGCCGAGGGCGGCACGATCGGTCTCGTCCGCGAAGGCGACATCATCGAGATCGATATCCCGAACCGCACCATCCACCTCAAGATCTCGGACGACGAGCTGGTGCAGCGTCGTCACGATCAGGATCAGCTGGGCTGGAAGCCGGCCCACCCGCGCAAGCGCAACGTCTCGACGGCGCTCAGGGCCTACGCGGCCTTCGCCACCAGCGCTGCCCGCGGCGCCGTGCGCGACCTCGACGCCAAGTAAGCAAAAAGGCCGGTTCACACCGGCCCTTCGCGAAATCCGATAAATCGAGGGCGCCGCAAGGCGCCCTCTTCCGTTCAGGCCTTGGCGCCACCCATGCCGCCGACGTCTTCCTTGAGGTCCTTCCAGACCCTGCGGGCCGCCATGGCGATGTAGATGTAGCTCCAGCCGGTGAAGATCATGGCGATGCCGGCAATGGTGCCGACCGTCACCAGGCCCGAGGCCGGGAACGTCCAGGTCAGCGCGATGCCCGCCAGCACGGCGAGAACGCCCGAGGCGATCATCCAGCCCCAGCCGTCGACGGGCCGCAGGCGGAAGCCCATCACGATCTCGACCACGCCCTGCGCAATGAAGGTAATGGCGATGACCAGGGTGATGGCCAGCGCGCCGGCAATCGGGTTCCATAGCGCATAGCCGCCGCCCACCAGCGTGATGATGCCCATCAGCAGGTGCCAGACCACGCCCTGCCAGCCATTCATCTGGAACGACTGGATGATCTGGACAATGCCGCCGACCACGAGGAAGGAGGCGATGACGATGGTGAAGGCGATCGATGACATCACCGGCAGGAAGATCGCGGCGATGCCGCCGATCAGGTAGATGATGCCCAGTGCAAGAAACCAGCCCCATCTGCGACGCACATGGTGCGTGAAGCGTTCGAGGGGGTTGGAGGAGTCGCTAGCCGTCATGAGAGCCTCCTTGGACTGCCGCAAGCGAGTAAGACGCACGTCACCCGATTATCTTGATCTCATAATGGGATAATGGCAAGCAGCAGCCGATGGCAGGCAATCTGTCCCCCCTCGTGCCGCAATGCGACAATGGCCACTTCCGACACGCGAGGGAGCGAGGATGAATCTCAAGCCGGGCGTTGCCTGGATCATCGGTGGAGGCTCCGGGATCGGCGCGGCCGTGGCGCGCGAGCTCGCCGGGCACGGCTGGCAGGTTGCCATTTCGGGCCGCCGGCTCGATAGGCTCGAGGAAGTCTCCGCTTCCCATTCCGGCATCCACGCCTACCCTCTCGATATCACCGATGCCGAAGCCGTTGCCGCAACGGTCACCGCCATCGCTGCCGATTTCGGCCGAGTCGACCTCCTGCTCTACGGCGCGGTCGCTGCCACCGGAACGCCGCCCGGCTCCTACGATGCCGCCCGTTTCGCCGCGGCCTTCGACGTCAATGTCATGGGCCTCGTGCGCCTCCTCGATCCCGTCATCACCCAGATGAGTCGGCAGCCCACCGGCGGCCAGATCGCGGTGATTTCCTCCCTGGCCGGCTATGTCGGGCTGCCGCGCGGCGGCGCCTACGCGGCCACAAAGTCGGCGCTGATTACGCTCTGCCAGACCATGCGCGTCGAACTCGAACCCAAACGCATCATCGTGCGACTCATCACGCCCGGCTTCGTCAAATCTGAGCTGACGGCGCGCAATCGCTACCGCATGCCGATGCTGATGGAGACCGAGGATGCCGCCTGGCGGATCGTGGATGGCCTCGTGCGCTCCACGCGCTTCGAGATCGCGTTCCCCTGGCCGATGGTATTCGTAATGAAGGCGGCAAGGCTGCTGCCTTACCGCCTTTTCTTCTGGCTCTCGGCCCTGACGCTGCGCGCCAGATAAGCCGGCGTCACGCCGGACGGCGATACTGGTAGATACCGACGTCGATATTGCCTTCGGTAAAGCCTGCCTCGCAGTAGCAGAGGTAGTAGACCCACTTGCGCTTGAATTCCTCGTCGTAGCCGAGCGGCGCAATCATCGGCCAACGCTCGAGGAAGCGCTCGCACCAGAGGCGCAGCGTGCGGGCGTAGGAGAGCCCGAACGTCTCTACCTTCTCCAGCACCAGGCCGACTCGCTCGCCCTGCTCGCGCATGGCGGTCTTGGTCAGCAGCATGCCACCTGGGAAAATGAAGCGCTGGATGAAGTCGGGGCCGGATTTGTAGCCCTCGAACTCGTCCTCATCGATGGTGATCGCCTGGATCGCCGCCGTGCCGCCCGGCTTGAGCCGGTCATGGACTGCCTGGAAATAGGTCGGCCAGTGCTCTTCGCCCACGGCCTCAATCATCTCGATCGAGCCGATATGGTCGTACTCGCCCCTGGTGTCGCGATAGTCCTCGAACTTGAGCGTCACGAGGTTATCGAGCCCCTGCTTGTGCATGCGCTCCTGGGCGAAGGCCAGCTGCTCGCTGGATAGCGTGATGCCGTAGAGATGGGCGCTGTAGTCGCGCGCCACCGTCTCTGCGAAGCCGCCCCAGCCACAACCGATCTCCAGAACCGACTCGCCTTCCTTGACGCCCGCCATGTCTGCGATGCGCCGATACTTCGCGTGCTGCGCTTCCTCGAGGCTCTGGTCACCCGAGGTGAACACCGCCGACGAATAGGTCATCGAGGGGTCGAGCCACTGGCCGTAGAAGTCGTTCCCGAGATCATAATGCTCGGAAATGTTGGCCTTGGAGCCCTCGCGGGTATTGGCCCGCGAGATGTGGTAGGCGAGGTCCTTGGCGGCGCGGCGGAAAAAGCCACGGCCGGCATCCTCGAACATCTTCTTGTTCTGCACGAAGAAGCGGAACAAGGCCGTGAGGTCGTCCACCTCGATATCGCCGCTGATATAGGCGGCGGCGAAGCCCACCGTGCCACGGCGCATGGCTTCGCCGATGACCTTGAAATTGTTGAGCTTGAGCACCGAATGCAGCCCCGTATGGGGGTTGCCCAGCGTCCGGCTGCGGCCGTTCGGGAAAATAATCGTGACGGCTCCCTGCTCGGGCGCCTTGAGCAGGCGACCGCCCACCCATTCGATAAAGCCCGACATCAGGCGAGTCCCCAGCCCAGGCTCGCCAAGCCTCTGATCTACTACGCTTTTAGTCATATTGGATTATCCGCACCGGGCCCGATGAAGTGGCCCGTTATCGCCTATCTTCCGCCGAAATTTAAATGTCCCTGACATGCGTCCGCGACCGAAAAGCCCCCGGTCTGCGGTCGGTATTCAATGAATACCTTATTCCGCATCATCAAATATGCAAGCGGCAGTTTCAAGAGATTCCAGACTGCCGGAGCGGAAAGGCTTGCCAATACAAGACTTTGAAATCGCCTAACGTGTCGGCGGCTGTGCGATGTCGACGACGCGCAATTGCACCTGCTCGCGCCCCTGCCAGTGGTCGATTCCGAGTGTCCCGGCGATGTGGAGCGGCGCGTCGTTTCCGGCATTGAGCAGCAGGTCGCCGGTCGGTTGCCCGGCTGCGCGGAAGGCAATTGCCTTGAGTCGCGCGCCATCGTCCGAAGTCAGCGTGAAGCGGACATGCCCGCCCTGCCCCACGACTTCGGCGAACTTGGCCTTGTGCGCCGGAAACACGAAAGTCGGCGTCGGATTGCCCGAGCCGAATGGCCCTGCCCGCTCGACCTCATGAACGAATTCGGGCGACGCCCCACGCGCCGTCAGCGCCGCATCGATCGGCAGCGCCGTTGCAGCCCTTGCAGCGCTCACCTGTGCGACCAGTGCCTCGGCCATATGCGCGCGGAACGGCCCAAGCTGGCCCGATCGTATCGTCACGCCCGCCGCCATTGCGTGGCCGCCGCCCTTGGGAATCAGCCCCGCCTCCACGGCCTCGATCACCGCGCGCCCCAGATCGACGTTCGGCATCGACCGTCCCGAGCCGGTGCCCGTACCATCCGGCCCAAGCGCGATGGCAAAGGCTGGCCGCTCGAACCGCTCACGCAGCCGCGCCGCGATAAGGCCAACGACGCCCGCGTGCCAGTTCTCCGACGCCAACACCAGCACTGGTGGCCCGTCGCTATTGCCGATCTCGGCCTCGGCAACGCGCGTCGCCTCCTCGACCGCTTCGAGTTCGATCCGCTGCCGCTCGGTGTTGAGCTCATCGAGTCGCGCCGCTACCGCCAGGGCTTCATGCTCGTCATCGAGGGTCAGCAGACGCGTACCAAGCGCCGCGTCGCCGATGCGCCCGCCGGCATTGATGCGGGGCCCGATGAGGTAGCCCAGATGATAGGGATTGAGCGGCCCGTTGATGCGCGCCGCCAGGGCCAGCGCGGAGATCCCGCGATTATTGCCGCGCCGGGCGACTTCGAGGCCCCGCAGCACGAAGGCGCGGTTGAGCCCAACAAGCGGCACCACATCACAAACCGTGGCAAGGGCCACGAGGTCGAGCATGGCCATCAGGTCGGGCAGCCCGGAGCGCCCCATGTTGCGCAGTTCGCGGTTCGCCGCGACCAGCACCATGAAGGTCACGCCGGCCGCGCAGAGATAGCCCAGCCCCGAAACGTCATCCGGTCGATTCGGATTGACGATGGCCGTCGCCTCGGGAAGCTCGAAGTCCGACAGGTGGTGGTCGATCACCAGCACGTCGACGTTTCGCGAACGGGCATGGGAGATCGGCGCGTCGCTCGTCGTGCCGCAGTCGAGCGTGATGATGAGGTTCGCCCCTCCATCGATCAGCTTGTCGATGGCAGCCACGTTCGGCCCATAGCCCTCGAAAATGCGGTCGGGGATATAGACCTGCGGATCGAGCCCGAAATGGCGCAGGAACCGGCTCATCAGCGCACAGGAGCACGCGCCGTCGACATCGTAGTCACCAAAGAGCGCTACCCGCTCGCCATCGACGATCGCCCGCGCCAGCCGCGCGACCAGCTTGTCCATGGCTGTCATGGTCGAGGGATCGGGCATCAGGTCGCGTATGGTCGGATTGAGGAAGCTCTCCGCCTCGTCCGGCCCGATGCCGCGGCCGGCGACGATGCGCGACAGGATCTCCGAAAGGTCCGTACGCTGCGAAATGGCCTGCGCGATGCGGCTGGTATTGGCATCGAGCCTATCCACCCAGGCGCGGCCGGTGGCCGAGCGCGAGACATCCAGGAAATAGGCACGTTCGTCGAGCATGGGCCGACCTAACCGCGTTTACCGGGCAAGGTCGAGGCCAAATGCCAGGTTATGCGCAGGTCTTCCATGTGGTTGTCACGATTGGGAGTCAGCGTAAAATCGAGGAAACGGGGGAGATGAGCATGCAGGTATTCGAGGTCAGCATTGCCATACCGGGTCAGGCCGCCGAAACACTGACCGTCCAGGACGAGCGCAGTCTCAACAAGCTCTCGACGGCGCTCGTCGATAACGGCTTCATCACCACCGAGGAAGTGCGAGTGGTGTGGACCGGCATCGAGTATCAGGGCCGAACCAACGAATACAGCGCAGTCGAACCGGTAGGCGAGATCGCGCTGTATGCAGGAAACGTGCTCTTTATCCGCCGGCTGGAACTCGAAACCTAGCGTCGACGAGGGTGCTTAGCACTAGCGGTACACCAGCCCCCGATCCACGCCCCAACCACTGACCTTCCCCGGACTTGATCCGGGGCCTATTGCACCGCTCCACTCGAGTGGAGATATCCGTGGGCCCCGGCTCTGCGGCCGGGGAAGTACGGTGGTTGGGTCTCGCACAAACCCTAGCGCGCGTGCTGCGCCTTGATCCAACGAACGGTCTGGCTCCAGGAGCGCATCACGATGGTCGACGTCACCACCTCGTCCTTCCGGAACTTCACGCCCTCAAGCAGGATCCCGTCGGTCACCCCAGTAGCGGCGAACAGCACGTCGCCCGAGGCCAGGTCCGTCACGCCATACTTGCGGTTGGGGTCGGTGATGCCCATGCGCAGCGCCCGCTCGCGCTTCTCGGCCGTATCGAGGATCAGCCGACCCTGCATCTGCCCGCCGATGCAGCGCAACGCCGCCGCCGCCAGCACGCCTTCAGGCGCACCGCCCGAGCCGAGGTAGATGTCGATACCGGTGTCTTCGGTATTGGTCGCATGGATCACGCCGGCAATATCGCCATCGCTGATGAGCTTGACCGCCACGCCGGTCGAGCGCAGTTCTTCGATCAGCGCCGCGTGCCGCGGGCGATCGAGCACGCAGGCGGTGATCTCGGAAACCGGCACGCCCTTGGCCGCGGCCAGTGCCCGCACATTCTCGGCAGGCGACTTGTCGAGGTCGACCGTCCCGGCCGGATAGCCGGCGCCGATAGCGATCTTGTGCATGTAGACGTCGGGTGCGTTGAGCAGGCCGCCGCGCTCGGCCATGGCCAGCACGCAGATCGAATCCGGCTGGTTTTTTGCGCAGAGTGTCGTGCCTTCGAGCGGATCGACCGCGATGTCGACGCCGGGGCCTTCGCCGCCGCCGACCTCTTCGCCGATGAACAGCATCGGCGCTTCGTCGCGCTCGCCCTCGCCGATCACGATCCGTCCGGCAATGGCGATCTTCTGGAGTTCGGCGCGCATCGCCTCGACGGCTGCGGCGTCCGCGGCTTTCTCGTCACCCTTGCCGCGCCAGCCGGCAGCAGCGATGGCTGCGCTTTCGGTCACGCGGACCAGTTCGAGCGTGAGATTGCGGGCGATGACCGCCCCGTTGCCGCTGCCGTCTGTCGAGTTCAACTTCATGCGCTTGTCCCCTTGGCCCCAACCAAGGGGCAAGATCAGATTTTCTCGATGCGGATGAGCTGCGGCTCACCCACGATGAAACCATCGCTGGCGATCTGGGCAATAGTACCGCGGACCGTCGCTTCCATGGTTTCGTGGGTGAGCAGCACGACCGTGCGGGTCGCTATGCCGTCCGCGGCAGGGTCGCTAACACGCAAGTCTGGCCGCTGGATGACACTCTCGATCGAGATGCCCCGCTCGCCCATGCGCGAAGCAATAGCAGCAAGCGCGCCGGGAACATCCTTGGCATTTAGTCGGATGTAGTAGCCGCCCTCATGCGCCCGCATCGGTGCCTGGCGATAGGGCGTGAGTTCGTGGCTCGGCACGCCGAGCGGCGGCACGCGCGTGCCGCGGGCAATATCGAGAATGTCGGAGAGCACCGAGGAAGCCGTCGGCGGGCCGCCTGCGCCCGGGCCTGCCAACAGCAGTTCGTGCACGTAGTCCGTCTCAAGCGCAATCGCGTTCAGCACGCCATCGACGCCCGCCACAGCACTACTCTTGGGCACGAGCGTGGGATGCACCCGCTGCTCGATTCCCTCCGGGGAACGCTGGGCAATACCCAGCAGCTTGATCTTGTAGCCGAGGTCGGAGGCGACCTTGATATCCGCCTGCGAGATGCCGGTGATACCCTCTACGAAAATCTCGTTGGGCGCGATCTCGCACCCGAAGCAGAGGCTGGCAAGGATGGCGAGTTTATGAGCGGTATCGAAGCCTTCGACGTCGAAAGTCGGGTCAGCTTCGGCATAGCCGAGCGCCTGCGCGTCGCGAAGGCATTCCTGGAAGGAGATGCCCTCGTTGCCCATCCGCGTCAGGATATAGTTGCAGGTGCCGTTCATGATGCCGTAGACGCGCCCGATGCGCGCCGAGCCCAGGCCTTCGCGCAGCGTCTTAATCACCGGAATGCCGCCGGCAACGGCCGCTTCAAAGCCAAGCTGCGCGCCGGAATCCTCAGCGATCCGCGCCAGGGCCACGCCGTGCTTGGCCAGCAGCGCCTTGTTGGCGGTCACCACCGGGCGCCCCGCCTCGAGCGCAGCGCGCACGGCGGCAAGCGCGGGCCCGTCCTCGCCGCCGATCAGCTCGACGAAAAGATCGATCGAATCGGATTTGGCCAGGGCCACCGGATCGTCGAACCATTCGAGGCCCGAAATATCGATGCCCCGATCGCGCGAGCGCGAGCGCGCGGCAACTGCCGTGACGACGACCTGGCGCCCGAGCTTCTTGTTGAGCTCGACGCCATCGTTCTGGAGAATCTTGACGAGCGTCGCTCCGACATTGCCGAGGCCAGCCACACCGATGCGCAGCGGCGCCAGCGCGGAAGCATCGCCCTGCTCCTGCATCGCCTTGAGGATACGCGCGCGCGTATCCGAGCGCGGCTCGCGCCCCTCACGCAGGTCGAAGACGAACAGCGGATCGCCGGCAATCGCTCGGCCGAACCGGGTCGGAGTCCAGCCGCGCTGCGCAATGAAGGCTTCAACGGCTTGGCGGAAAGAAACTATGTCGCTCATGGCGCGACACATGAATAGGAAACTGCCTGCACGTCAATAGGAGAAAATCGATAACAGAAACTGCGCAATTTCTGTTATCGTCTACCTTCACCAAGGAGGTGGATCATGAACGTATCAATCGGCGAACGCTGGGAAGAATTCGTAGCCGAAGCCGTCCGCAGCGGCCGCTACGGGTCGGTGAGCGAGGTCGTCCGCGAGGGCTTGCGGCTGGTGGAGGAGCGCGAAACCAAGCTCAAGGCACTCCGCGAGACCATCCAGGCAGCTCTGGATGAAGGCGGCTCCCATAGCTGGGAAGACGTCCAGATGGGGCTGAACGAAGAGTTGAAGGCATGGCAGGTCGGCAAGCCGGTCCATAAATGAGGAAGCTGGTCCTTACGACGGCCGCCAGACGCCAGATAATCGAGATAGGCATCTTCGTCGCGGACCAGTCACAACGCCCGGAACTGGCAACGAAGATTATCGCTCGGATGGGCGAGCAATGCAGCAAGCTCTCCACCCTCCCCGGCACACTTGGCAGGCCAAGGCCAGAACTCGCGCCGGATCTGCGCAGTTTCCCGTTCAGGGGGTATGTTATCTTCTTCCGCTACCTGCCTGACGCAGTCGAGATCGTGGCGGTCCTGCACGGCCACCGCGACGTCATCGCCTATTTCGACGATGACGCCGGGCCTTGACGATCAGACCTTCGTGCTAGCCTGCATGGGCACCACGTTGCCGTGGCTCGGGACGCCGCCGAGGAACTTCTTGATGGCGCGAGCGGCCTGGCGGATGCGCTGCTCGTTCTCGACGAGGGCGAGGCGGATGTACTGGTCGCCGTATTCGCCGAAGCCCACGCCCGGCGCCACGGCCACGCCGGTCTCCTGGATAAGCAGCTTGGCGAATTCGAGCGAGCCGAGATGGGCGAACTGGTCGGGGATCGGCGCCCAGGCGAACATCGTCGCGCCCGGGGACGGGATGTTCCAGCCGGCACGGCCGAAGCTCTCCACCATCACGTCGCGGCGCAGCTGGTAGATCTTGCGCACGTCCTCGATCACTTCGTCCGAGCCGTTGAGCGCGGTCGCCGCGGCCACCTGGATGGGGGTGAAGGCACCATAGTCGAGATACGACTTCACGCGCGCCAGCGCGGCGATCAGCCGTTCGTTGCCCACGGCGAAGCCGACGCGCCAGCCAGGCATCGAATAGGTCTTGGACATCGAGGTGAATTCCACCGTGATGTCGATGGCGCCCGGCACCTGCAGGACGGACGGCGGCTGCACGCCGTCGAAATAGATCTCGGCATAGGCCAGATCCGACAGAATGAAGATGTCGTGCGCCTTACAATACTTGACGACCTCGGCGTAGAAATCGAGATCGGCCACATAGGCGGTCGGGTTGGCCGGGTAGTTGAGAATCAGCGCGATCGGCTTGGGAATCGAGTGGCGCACGGCGCGGTCGAGCGTACGCAGGAAGTCCTCATTGGGATCCGCCGGCATCGAGCGCACCACGCCGCCGGCCATGATGAAGCCGAACGAGTGGATGGGATAGGTCGGGTTGGGCACGAGCACCACGTCGCCCGGCGCGGTGATCGCCGCCGCCATGTTCGCAAAACCCTCCTTGGAGCCGAGGGTCGCCACCACCTGCGTATCGGGGTTGAGCTTCACGCCGAAACGACGGCCGTAATAGGAGGCCTGGGCCTTGCGCAGGCCCGGAATGCCCTTGGAGGTCGAGTAGCGGTGTGTGCGCGGATCGAGCGCGGTTTCCTGCAGTTTCTCGACGATATGGTTCGGCGTGGGCAGGTCCGGATTGCCCATGCCCAGGTCGATGATGTCCACGCCTTTAGCTCGCGCCTTGGCCTTGATCGGATTGATGTGATCGAACACGTAAGGCGGAAGGCGGCGGATGCGATGGAAATCTTCGCTCATTTAGTCCTCTGTGGGCCGTTGGCTCGCTTGGCCCGGTTGACCGGCATGGCAGAATGTCTGCGCATGGTGCGGCGGTAAGTAGAGTGTCCGTGATTATCGCGGAATTATGGTGTGGATTTGCTTAAGCCCGAAATGGGCGCACGGGCCGGGCATTTCGCCGCGGCTTCAGATCGATTTCGCTCCTCCCAGCCGCCCGGCGGCCTGTGGGAAGAGCTAGCGAGCGTTTGCCGCTGCCCTTGAAACGCCTTGGGCGACCGCCAACATCGGGGCGAGGGCTGCCGCAGCCGGACGCGCGTCATCAACCCGGAGATTTCCGGGGATAGCGGTCGAAGCGATGGCAACCATAAGCGGCATCTCTTGCCCTAATATTGCGATTTTTGTAATGAAACCAGCATGTGCTGAGCCTTTTCTACTTGTCCGTCGTCGCCTTGTAAATGGCTGCTGACGGGGGCTTGGCGCAGATAGGGACAATGAGGTTTGCATGGTAAAGCGCATTGCCATTGCCACGATCGGCACGCAGGGCGATGTCCAGCCATATCTGGCCTTAGCCGTTTCATTGAAGGAACGCGGCTATTCCGTCGTTCTCGGTGCAACTGCCGAGTTCGAGCCGATGGCGAGGAATTACGACATCGAGTTTGCGAGCCTCGGCTCGAGCATCCAGTCGTTCCTGCAGACGTCGCGCTTCGACAAGGCGATGTCGCAGAACATGTTGCTGAACGCCCCTGCCCTGTTGCGACAGGGCCAGCGGATCGTGGACACCGCCGCCCGCCTCGCTTGGAACATGGCGCAGGGCGCCGACGCCATCATCCTCAACATGAACACCAGCTTCGGCGTCGATATCGCCGAGGCCCTGCGCATTCCGGCGATCATGGTGGCGCTGCAGCCGCTGAACTCCACCAGCGAGTTCCCGCTCTGCATCTATTACAGCCCCACCTTCGGGCCGACCTTCAACAAGCTCAGCTACACGGCCATGACCGTGCAGCAGATCTACTACAACCTGCCCCGCAACAAGCTGCGGCGCGAGCTGATGGGCCTCGAATCACGCAAGAAGGGCGGCTTCTTCCGCAATACCGACGGCACCCCGCTCACGACGCTCTATGCCTATTCGAGCCTGGTTTCGCCGCGCCCGCGCGATTGGCCCAAGAACGCCATCGTCACCGGCTATTGGCAGCTAAGGGATCGCTCGGATTGGCAGCCCTCTCCCGAGTTCAAGAAGTTTCTCGCGGCCGGTGAGGCTCCCGTCTATATCGGCTTCGGCTCGATGCCGTTCGGCGCCGAGCGCAACACGCAGATTCTCAAGGACGCCGTGAAGGCATGGGGCGGCCGCGCCGTCGTGGCTCGCGGCTGGGGCGGCATCAATCCGGCCGACCTGCCCGAGAACATCTTCGCCTTCGAGAAGGCCCCGCATGACAAGCTCTTCCAGTATGTGAGCGCCGTGGTTCACCATGGCGGCGCGGGCACGACCTCCGCCGGCCTCACGCTGGGCAAGCCGACCTTCGTCGTGCCGCAGACGGTGGACCAGCCCTATTGGGGCCGCCGCGTCTACGAACTCGGCTGCGGCCCCAAGCCGGTGCGGCTGCGCAAGCTGACACCAGAGACCCTGGCGACCGCGTTGCAGGACCTAACGACCAACGCGTCCTATCGCAGCCATGCCCAGGCATTGGGCGAGAAGCTCCAGGCCGAGAAGGGCACGGACAACGCCATCAAGGTCATCGAGCGCGTCATGGCTCATTACGTGCCGCGCGAGGAGAGCCGCAAGCGCGCCTAAGCTCGCCTGCTCAGCTGGTAGGAATAGATCCCGCCCACGATCAGCGGGACCAGCACTGCCAACAGGAACCCGGCGAACAGCACGAGCGGGTGTATCGGCAGCAGCGCAAGGATTGCGAGCAGGAAGCCGCCGGCCATCATCAGCATGCCGACCAGCCTATGCGTCGCGCGCCAGTTGGCGTGGTCGGCCAGGGTCCAGGGCAGCCTGATGCCGGCGAAGCGATTGGGCTGCGACTTGGGCAGGACGTTACCCGTCACGATCAACAACAGCGCCATGCCCAGCATGATGAGTTGCACCATGGCCACCGGCATTCCGAGTCCGGTGAGCAGCAAGCCACTCTGGATCGTCAGGAACAGTACCAGCAGCGCCGAGATGATCACCCCCAGTCCGTACTTGCCACCCTCCACCTGTTCGCGCGGCATGTAACGCACGATGGCGGCGAAGAGGCCGCACATGGCCAGCACGATCACCGGCATCATCAGGAATGCTTCGTTTCGGCCCGCGAAACGATCGGCCTGCCCGTCCGGGCCCCAATGCACCGGCAGGATCGCGTCGGCAGGCACAGCGACGAAGGCATTGGCCGTCACGGCTGCCAGCAAGGCGAGCAAAAGCAGATTTATCCTCGTCAGGACGACATCGCGTATCATTCGTCGCGTTCCTTGAAAGCGAGGAAGCCCGGTGAGCGCTTCCTCCAGAATGGAGAGGTTGAGGTGATAGATGAGGCTGGTGCCCTGCCGCTCGACGGCGACGAGTTCGGCCTCCTTGAGCTTGGCGAAATGAACGGAGAGCGTCGGCTTGCTCAAATCGAAATGCTCGGCGAGTTCGCCAGCGCTGAGCGGCCCCTTTTTCAGGAGCTCAGGATTTTTCGGCGAACCGGATGCGACAGCGCTTCGAAAACCGCGTTAGTCTCAAGACGAATATTTGGGTAAAAGAAAAGGGGCCCGAAGGCCCCTTCCCTGTCTGCAACGAGGCGCGGCTACTCTGCCGCGACCGCGACGGCGTCGAGTGCATCAATGCCTTCGGCCGCGTCGTACTGCGCCTGGTTGAGGATACCCTGGCGCTTGGCCACGATGGTCGGCACCAGTGCCTGGCCGGCGACGTTGACCGCCGTACGACCCATGTCGAGGATCGGGTCGATCGCGAGCAGCAGGCCGACGCCCTGAAGCGGCAGGCCGAGCGTGGAGAGCGTCAGGGTCAGCATGACCACGGCACCTGTGAGGCCGGCAGTCGCTGCCGAGCCGATCACCGAGACGAAGGCGATCAGCAGGTATTCCTGGAGCCCAAGCGGGATCTGGTAGAACTGGGCGACGAAGATCGCGGCGATGGCCGGGTAGATGGCGGCGCAACCGTCCATCTTGGTCGTGGCGCCAAGTGGCACGGCGAAGGCGGAATATTCACGCGGGACGCCGAGGTTGCGTTCGGTCACGGCCTCGGTCACCGGCAGCGTGCCGATCGAGGAACGCGAGACGAAAGCGAGCTGGATTGCCGGCCAGGCGCCCTGGAAGAAGCGAACGGGGTTGAGGCCGTTGGCCGAGAGCAGCGCCGGGTAGACCACCAGCAGAACGATGGCGAGGCCGATATAGACGGCGACGGTGAACCAGCCGAGCGAAGCCAGCGCATCCCAGCCATAGACGGCCACGGCGTTGCCGAGGAGGCCGATCGTGCCGATCGGGGTCAGGCGAATGACCCACCACAGGATCTTGCGGGTGATCGAGAGCAGCGAGCGGTTGAACGCGAGGAACGGCTCGGCCTTGTCGCCCACCTGCAGCGCGGCGATGCCGACGGCGATCGAGACTACGAGGATCTGGAGGACGTTGAAGTTGAGCGAAGTCGTCGCGCCGCTATCGGCCACCTTGGTCGAGGCCTGGAGGCCGAAGACGTTGCCCGGCACGATGCCCTTGAGGAAGTCGAGCCACGAGCCGTTCGAAGACGGTGCCTTCGCAGCCTCCTGCGCAACGGTTGCGGTGGTGCCCGGCTGGATGATGAGGCCGAGAGCGATGCCGATGACCACGGCGATCAGCGCGGTGATGGCGAACCAGAGCAGCGTCTGCCAGACGAGCTGGGCGGCGTTGTTCAGCTCACGCAGCTTGACGATGCTGGCGACGATGGCGGTGAAGACCAGGACCGGGACCAGGGCGCGCAGAAGCTGCACGAAGATGGTGCCGATGGTCGAAAGGGTCGTGGTGAGCGCGTTGGCTGCGCCATCCGGACCCGTACCGATCTGGCGGGCGATGTAACCGAGCACGAGACCGACGACCATGGCGGCGAGGACCTGGAACCCGAACGAAGTGTAGAACGGCTTGGACGGGCTCCGTCCAGCAGCGAGTGAAGCGTTTGACATAACGAATCTCGAAAAATTGCCTCGCGGGACGGCTGGTGGAATCCACCCTGCCCCGTTTGAAAAAGAGGGTAAGCCGTCTGCTGCCTAAAAGAAGCGCAGCGCTTTGCCTTTATCTTAGGCAGTGCGGAAAGTTCGTCTCAACTTCGCCGATTGTCGGCAAGTCGCTGCTACGAGGCCGATCGCGCGGTCAAAGACGCCAGTCGTGCCAGCAGCACCGGAACGGCCAGCGCAAGCGGAAAAGCGATGATGAGCGTGGAGGGAAATGGCTGGAGCCAGGCAAGCGCCCCGAGGGCGATGGCTGCGACAACATAAGCCCATCCCGCAATCATGTGCGTACGCCGCCAGACGCCGTCGTCAGGCATGGCCCAGGGCAGTCGCAGGCCGGCATAGGTATGCCGCTCCGCCTCGCGCAGCAGGATGCCGAGCAGCAGCAATCCTGCCGCTACGGCAAAGGCGAGGATGCGGATGATGTCGAAGTCGGAGCCGTTGGCGATCATCAGCAGCCCGAACTGGATGCAGACGCCAAGGGCCAGAACGGCGCTCAGCGCCGGCTCGACGACATGGCGGGCCATTTCGAGCCGGTTCTTGGGCACGAGCAAAGCGCCGAATCCGAAGGCCATGGCAACGACGACGGCGATCACCGGTACGACGGCGAAGGCGATCTCGGGCGGCCAGATCCAATCGGGCTGACCATGAGCATCCCAATGCATCGCCAATCCCTCGTCAACGGGAACCTTGTAGGCAGCCGTGCCGGTGATCGCGATGATCACGCCGAGCAGCAGGACATGGAAGCGGGTGATGATGCTCTTGGCCATGGCGGACATGTGGGCCGGACGGGGCAAAAAGAAAAGGGCCGGTTTCCCGGCCCTTCGCAAAATTTTTCGTATTCCAGAGAAGCTTAGCGCTTGGAGAACTGGAACGAACGACGGGCCTTGGCGCGGCCGTACTTCTTGCGCTCGACGACGCGGCTGTCGCGGGTCAGGAAGCCGCCCTTCTTGAGGACGCTACGCAGCTCGGGCTCGAAGTGGGTGAGCGCCTGCGAGATGCCGTGACGGACAGCACCGGCCTGGCCGGAGAGACCGCCACCGGCGACGGTGACGACCACGTCGTACTGGTCAACGCGGCCAGCGGCCACGATCGGCTGACGCAGGATCATCTGCAGAACCGGACGGGCGAAGTAAGCCAGGTAGTCCTTGCCATTGACGGTGACCTTGCCGTTGCCCGGCTTGATCCAGACGCGAGCGACAGCGTCCTTACGCTTGCCGGTGGCATAGGCGCGGCCCTGGTCGTCAAGCTTCTGCTCGTACACTGGGCCGGCATTGGCGACGGGCGCCGCGGTGCCGAGGTCTTCGAGGGAGTTGATGGTCTCGGCCATATTACTTTACCCGCACATTCTTGGAGTTGAACGAGGCAACGTCGAGCTTTGCGGGCTGCTGTGCCTCATGGGGATGCTCGGCGCCGGAGTAAACCTTGAGGTTACGCAGCTGGGCGCGGGTGAGCGGGCCACCCGGCATCATGCGGCGCACGGCGTTCTCGAGCACGCGCTCGGGGAAACGACCCTCGAGCAGCTGGCGGGCCGTACGGTCCTTGATGCCGCCCGGATAGCCGGTGTGCCAGTAGAAACGGTGCTGATCGATCTTGCGGCCGGTCAGCTTCACCTTGCCCGCATTGATGACGACGATGTTGTCGCCCATGTCCATATGGGGGGTGAAGGTGGCCTTGTGCTTGCCGCGCAGACGGGAGGCGATGATCGAAGCGAGACGACCGACCACCAGACCTTCTGCGTCGATCAAGATCCACTTCTTCTCGATCTCGCTCGGTTTTGCCGAGTAAGTGCTCATGGTGAATTTCCCTAAAATCGGAAGGCGGCGCCTGAGGCACCGCCGGTTTCGTGGCGCGGAATTACAGGGACTCAGAGGACCCGTCAAGCACAAAGATAAAACGCAGCAATATCAACTACTTACATTCGCGGTATAATAATACCACAAACTAAGCCTTTGATGCGCGGCGCATATCCACCAGGTACGAGATCGTCGCGGCGAGCAGGAGGAAAGCCACCACCTGGTGTGCCACGCCGAGTTCGACCGGGATCACCAGCAGGAGCGTGGTAATGCCCAGCGCAACCTGGAAGAGGATGAGAGCCGAGAGACGCGGCAACCACTTGTGAACGCCGCCGAATCCGCCAGTCGTGCTCTGCTGCCACAGGCGGAACGCGACATAGGCAACGATGACATAGGCGATGCAGCGATGGATGAACTGCACGGTCGTGGTGTTCTCGAAGATGTTCTTCCAGAAGGGATCGAGCGTTGCCATGCCCGGCGGCACGAAGCTATCGCCCATCAGCGGCCAGGTGTTGTAGGCGAAGCCGGCGTCGAGCCCGGCGACGAACGCGCCGGCGATGAGCTGGATGAAGATCAGCACCAGAAGCGCAATCGCACCCCACCATTCGGCGGGCGTGACCTTGGTCGCGGGCACATCGGGCTCGAGGCTGCGTGCCACGCCGACAAGCGCCATGAGCAGCAAGGCAGCTGCGCTCAGGTGAGCGGCCAGGCGATATTGGGAAACCGAGGTCAGTTCGCTCAGACCTGAGGAGACCATCCACCAGCCGAGCGCGCCCTGCAGCCCACCCAGCACGAAGAGGATGCCCAGCGGGGCCGCCAGATTCCACGAGAAGCGCCTCTGCACCAGGAACACGACGAAGGGGATCGCGAAGGCGAAGCCGATCATGCGGCCCAGGAAGCGATGGATCCACTCCCACCAGAAGATGGACTTGAAGTCCTCCACGCTCATCCAGTGATTGTTGACCTGGAATTGCGGGATCTGCCGGTAGCCCTCGTACTCAGCCTGCCAGTCGGCGTCGGTAATCGGCGGGATGATGCCCGAGATCGGCTTCCAGGTCGTGATCGAGAGGCCCGAGCCGGTGAGGCGCGTGATGCCGCCGACAGCCACCATGATCAGCACCAGGACCGCGATGACGTAGAGCCAGATGCGCACCGGGCGCAGGCGGTCGGCGGGCTTGTGGGCGGAGATGGAAGTGCTGGTGTCGATGCTGGCCACGGCAGTTTTCTGGGTATCGGTTTTTCGGCGCGAGTGGTAAGCCCGGGCCACTGCTTTTGGCAACGGGCGTAAGGTCGCATGACGCAAAGTACCAGAAAATTGATCGGGGTGCTTCTGACCCTGGCGGTGCTCGTCGGCTACGCGCTGATCATCATGGTGATCTACGACACCTACCTCACCGGCCTGCCCCAGCCAGTGCTGCTGCTCTTCTTCGTGGTGGCCGGCCTCGCCTGGTGCCTGCCGGCCATGGCCATCATTCGCTGGATGGCAAAGCCCGACAAGACCTGACTATTCTTCCACCCGCCCAAGCAGCGAGAAGAGCCCGCCAGTCGCAAAGACGTCCACATAGCGTTTGGACTGGAAGAGTCCGTTGAGCGACACGCGCGGCAGCGACCAGAGCTGCTCCTTGTCGCGCGAGTAGAGACCACCCGGCAAAGTCGTCACCGCCGACGCAAAGCCGAGCTCGCGCGCCAGCCCGTATTCGCGAGCGCCGGCGCTGGGCTTGCCCCCAATCGGGAAGGAGAAATGGCGTGGCCGCTTGCCCGTGCGCTGCTCCAGGATCGTCACGGAGTCCGCCATTTCCGTGCGGGCTTCCGCTTCAGGCAGCTTGGATAGCTCGTAGTGATGGACGGTATGTGCGCCAATCGTGCAAAGCGGCTCAGCGACAAAGGTCTGCAGTTCGTCCCAGTTCATGATGAGATTTCGGCAATGCGCCTCGATATCGAGGCCATAGGCCTCGCCGAGATCGCGGATCAGCGCAACGCGTTCATGCTCCGGCATTTTCCGCATGCGCGCATAGAGCTCATCATAAGCCCGCCATTTCTCGGCAAGCGACGCACTCGGCAGGTAGTCTGTTCCGTTTCGCCCCGGCACCGCAACGGCGTCACGTCCGGCAATGATGTCCTCGATTGCTTGCCACCACACCTCGCCGACGCCGTCGATGAAGGCCGTCGCCACGTAGAGGGTAAAGGGCGCCGAGTTCGCGCGCATGATTGGCAGGGCATATTGGAGATTGTCGCGGTAGGCATCGTCGAAGGTGAATACCACGAAAGGACGCTGCCGCTCCTCGGCGCCAAGTCGGCTGATCGCTTCGTCCATGGTGACGATATCGAAGCCCAGTCCGCGCACGCGCTTGATGGTGAAATCGAGGAAGTCGGGCGTTACCTGCAGGATGGCATTGGGCGAAAACCGCGCCGGTTTCTCCGGCAGGACGCGGTGCAGGGTCAGGATCAGCCCCCTGCTCTGTGAACGGCTCCGCACCAGGGCCGGCACCTGGCTAAGCGCCAGCAGCTCGAAGGCGCCTCGGATGATCGCATATTTGGCCGACATCACGCGGCTCGTCGCGCCGGTACCGGCACCACCTGGATCAGTTGATAACCCAACACTTCGGCGTCCCCCTGTGCCGCGGCAATTTCCTCCGAGGTCACATCCTGGTTCGTGACCAATACGAGCCGGCAATCCAGGCCGGCAAAGACGGGCAGTGACGATGTTACTCCGACGCGGCCGGTCGACACGATCACGGCCTCGCAGATATCGGCCAGCGCCTCGACCAGCGTAACCGGCTTCATGGACCGGCGGTTGATCGTGGCAACCTGGCCCCACGGCACTTCCGAAAGCCCCTCGCGCACCGATTTCTGCACGACATCGCCGAAACTCACAAGGTCCGCAGCGAGATCGGTGAGGCCTGGTTCATCAGAAGGTAAACCGCTGCCGGCATCGACACGCGCCAGCGACAGGCCACGCCGCAATGCATCGCCGATCAGGCTTTCGGCAACCGCCGCACATTCGGATTGCGAGCCGACCGCCGCCAGCAGCACGACGCGGGCGCGACCGATGCCGATATCGGCGGAGAGCTTGGTGAGCTCGCTCAGGCTCGGGCGCGGCGCATCGATGACATTGGCAACAACGGCAGGCGCATCGTCCCCAGCCTCGACCTCGCTCGATGGCTGAGGCTCGACCTCCTCGACGATTTCAATCGGATCAACGACCGGGGCAATAGCGAACTGATCCTCGGTTACGGTCTCTGGAACGGCAACGACCCTGGCTGCCGCCGGCTCGGCAGACACCTTCGGCTCGGTGCGAGGGCGGACAACGAGCGCCCTGCCCGACATGAGCTCGCCAAAAAGGATCATGCCGATCTGCAGCACGAAGGAAACGATGCCGACTGCTGCGAGGATGAACGTCGTCTTGGGAGCAGCCGGCGTCACAGAGGCGGCGGCGAGCGTAATCACCCGCACGTCAGGCAGCGAGGCATTGATATCCGTACGCGAAGTCGCGTCGCGATAACGGATCAGATAGCTTTCGAGCAGGTCGCGCTGGGCCTTGGCTTCGCGCTGCAAACCGTCGAGCGTGACGGTCTGACGGGTGGCGTCGCCGGCCGAAGACTTGAGTCTATTCAATTCGTTCTGCAGCGAAGTGATGAGATCACTTTCGATCTTGGCCTCGGCCTTGAGCGCCTCGACGGAGCGCCGCCCTTCGATACCGATCTGCTTGTCGATCTCGGCGATCTGGGCGACGATCGCCTGAACGTCCGGATGGTTGGGCAGGAGCGTCGCCAGCTTCTGCGCCTTCTCGCCCTGGAGCTGCGCCTTCTGTTGGGTGAGCTGCTGGATCGTGGCGGAATCGCGAATATCGGTGATGCCTTCGATCGGCTGGCCTTCCTTGAGCATGCCGTCGATGAGGTTGGCACGCGATAGCGCAGTGTTCATCCGCTCCTGCGCCGCCGTGATCTGGCCGGCGACGCTCGACATCTGCTGGTCGACGACGGACGTATTGGTGCTGCCGCTGGTCAGCAGGTCGTTGTCCACCTTGAACGAGGCGACCTTGGCTTCGGCATCGGCAACCTTCGTGCGCAGGCTCTCGATCTGCTGCTCGAGCCAGACAGAGGCCTCGGCGGTATCGGACAGCGAGAGAGCCGCGCGGCGCTGCACGTGTGCATTCGCAATGGCGTTAGCGAGCCGCGCGGCCAGCTGCGGGTCTTCGGAGCGAACGCCGACGGTAATAACCAGCGAGTCCCTGCTGCGCTTGACCGACAGACGCTCGGAGAGATTGGCCAGGATCGTCTCGTCGACATCGCGGGCTGCCGGCTTACGGCCGAGCAGCGAGCCGATGAGCCCGACGATCGAGGTACCCGGATCGGTGAATTCCTTCACCTCGCGCAAGCCCTGCGTCTCGATCACGCTCTGGAGCGTATCGCGGGACTTGATGAGTTCGATCTGGCTGGAAATCGCGGAGTCTGCGGTGGATTCGGTCGCGCTTGGACCCGTATCGCCTGCAGCGCGCGTATAAACACTGTCGCGCGGCGCAACGAGGATGCCCGCTTCCGATTCATATGTCTTGGGAACGAAAAGCAGCAGACCGTAGGTTGCCGCCAGCAGAAGCACGGTCACGAGAACGATACGGATCTTGCGCGCCCAGATCGCACCAAGCATGGCCCGCATGTCCATGCTCAAATCGCGTTCATCGTGCGACTCGTATGCCATCGGCGCCCCCGTTTCATCTGCTCGCTTATCGGATCGACGTGGTAAGCAATCCGTTAAGAAACTCGCAATTCGCACCCCAACCACCCCCACCTTAAGGGGATTGTTAACCATAGCCGGCACACATTGCGCGCGATGAAAATCGTGGAATTTCAAATGCGCTGGCTGCGATTCTCGCTCGTGATCCTCATGGCACCCCTTGCCGGCTGCGCCGTCAATTCGCAGCCTGCGACCTACCAGGTCGACACCAAGGGCCCCTACAAGCTCGACACCGGCGATACGCTCCGCGTCACCGTCTATGGCGATCCTCAGCTCTCCACGACTTACAAGGTCGATGACAGCGGCTCGGTGGCCTTGCCCCTGGTCGGGCCGGTGGGCGTACGCGGCGCCACCACGCAAGGCGCCTCGACGCGCATCGCCGCTGCGCTGACGCGTGGCTACATGCGTAATCCGAACGTCGCCGTGGAAGTCGCGGAATACCGTCCGTTCTTCATCCAGGGCGAGATCAACAATAGCGGCCAGTTCCCCTATGTGTTCGGCATGACCGTGCGTTCGGCCATCGCGACGGCCGGCGGGTTCAAGGAAACCGCCGATCGCGGCAACGCCATCGTCTATCGCCGCCAGGGCAACGACATGGTCAAGGCGAAGGTCGATCTCGACTTCCCGGTCTTTCCGGGCGATACCGTCGTCATCCTCGAACGCTGGTTCTGAGGCCAATCGGAACCTACTCATGTCTCAGCAGAAATTGCGTATCCTGCAGGTGTTGCGTGCTCCTGTGGGCGGGCTGTTCCGGCATGTGCTGGACCTGACGGAGGGACTCTCCGCACGCGGCCATGAAATCGGCATCGTCGTCGACTCGCTGAGCTCGGACGCTCTCACCGACCAGAAGCTCGCCCCGATCGCCGGCCGCGCGACGCTCGGCATTCACCGCCTGCCTATGCCGCGGGTGGCCGGTTCCGGCGACCTAACCACCCCATTCCGCATCCATGGCCTGGCCCGCAAGCTTGGCATCGACGTCATCCATGGCCACGGCGCCAAGGGTGGCCTCAATGCCCGGCTGGGCCGACTGGCGACGCCGCGTGCGGCGCTCTACACCCCGCACGGCGGCATGCTGCATTACGCGCCGCAATCGCGCTCGGGCAAAGTCTTCCGTGCCATCGAGCGCGCGCTGCTGCCACTCACCGATGCGGTGATCTTCGAGAGCGCCTTCGCTCGCGACGCCTATATCCGCACCATCACCCAACCGCGCTGCCCGCACCCGGTGGTGCACAACGGCCTCGCCGAAGCCGAGTTCATCCCCGTCGCCCCCAACGCCGACGCCGCCGACTTCCTCTTCTTGGGCGAACTGCGCGATCTCAAGGGCGTTGATGTCCTCATCGAGGCCTTTGCCGACCTCACCAGGCACGACGGCACCCTGCCGTCGCTGATGCTGGTCGGCGACGGTCCTGACCGAGCGCGCTACGCGCAGATGCTGGAAGGTCGCAACCTCGCCGATCGCGTCACCATGCCAGGGGCCCGCCCGGCGCGCAGCATGTTCCCAACCGGCCGCTGCATGGTCGTCCCCTCGCGCGCCGAGTCCTTGCCCTATGTCGTGCTCGAAGCCACTGCGGCTGGCCTCCCGGTCATCGCCACCGATGTCGGCGGCGTAAAGGAAATCTTCGGCCCAACAGCCGGCTCCCTCGTTGCAGCCGGTGATGTCGAGAGCCTCAGGAAGGCCATGCAGACCTTCCTGGACCAGCCCGACCGTGCCGCCGAGGAAGCGCGCGAGCGCCTAGATTTCGTGCGGCCGCGCTTCTCGCTCGACGTCATGACCGAAGCTATAGAAAGCCTTTACCGTCAGGCGATTGCTAGACGTTAACGCTTCCGTTTCACCCCGGATTCATTCCTCGACCCGATAGTGGCGCGAACAAGAACCCACCTATGGGCCGTTGCGTCATGTTTCACCTGGACCCCAAGCAGGCCGTCCTCGATCACGTCTCCAGCCGCGCTCCGCGCAGCGGCGGACCCGATTTGTCCCCCGAAGCCGAAGCGATCATCGCCGCTCCGGTCGAAAAGACCATGTCGGCAACCGTCATCGTCGGCGCTGCGCAGGCGGTCGAAGCGCTGCTCCTCGCAGCAACCGGCTACGCGATCTACTGGCTCTATGTTGGGCACACGCCGATCTTCTATGTCCCGGTGATCCTGGGCGCGACGCTCCTGGCGAACGTCCTCATCAATGCCGCGCGGATGCACAAGGTGTCGTCCTATCGGCTCGGCCTGCTGCAGATCGGCCGCGTGCTCGCTGCCTGGTCTCTGGTCTTCGTCATGCTGATGGTGCTCGCCTATGTGTTCAAGGCGTCCGAGATGGTCTCGCGCGTCTGGCTGGCCGGATGGTATCTCGTAGGCATCGTGCTGCTCGTCGCCTATCGCATGGCGCTACGTGCGCTCGTCATGCGCTGGACCGCCCAGGGCCGGCTCAAGCGCCGTACGGTCATCATCGGCGGCGGCAAGGACGCCGAGGCGCTGATCGATACCATCCGCTCTGGCGCCACCAACGACATCAACCTGCTCGGTCTCTTCGATGACCGGATCGATGAGCGTTCACCCGATATCGTCTCCGGCTACCACAAACTCGGCAAGGTTGCCGATCTCGTCGAGTTTTCACGCCGCACGCCGGTAGATCTCGTCATCGTCTCGATGCCGCTCTCGGCAGAGAAGCGCGTGCTCGAAATGCTGCGCACGCTCTGGGTCCTGCCCGTCGACATCCGGCTCTCGGCTCACATGAGCCAGCTCCGTTTCACGTCGCGTGCCTACTCGTATGTCGGCGAACTGCCTGTCTTCGACATGGCCGACCGGCCGATTTCGGACTGGAACCTCGTCTTCAAGTGGGTGTTCGACAAGATCGTGGCGCTCACTGCGCTTGTCCTGCTCTCGCCGATCATGCTGGCCACGGCCATTGCCATCAGGCTAGAGAGCAAGGGCCCGATCTTCTTCAAGCAGAAGCGGCACGGCTTTAACAACCAGCTCGTCGAGATGTACAAGTTCCGCTCGATGTATACCGACATGACGGACGCGACCGCCTCCAAGCTCGTCACCAAGGACGATCCACGCGTCACCCGTGTCGGCCGCTTCATCCGCAAGACCTCCATCGACGAGCTGCCGCAGCTCATCAACGTGCTCAAGGGCGAGCTTTCCATCGTCGGCCCGCGCCCGCATGCGCTGCAGGCCAAGGCCGACAACATGCTCTATTACGAGGCCGTGGATGGCTATTTCGCGCGCCACCGCGTCAAGCCGGGCATGACCGGCTGGGCCCAGATCAATGGCTGGCGCGGAGAGACGGACACGATCGACAAGATCATGCAGCGAGTCAATCACGACCTCTATTATATTGAGAACTGGTCACTTTTCCTCGATCTCTACATCGTGGTGATGACGCCCGTCTCGCTGTTCTCGGCCCGCAAGAACGCCTACTGAGCCATATAGGCTTCACCCAGCCGGGCGGTCAGCTCGGCAAGGTGCGCCTGTGACCTCGCCAGGTCCGTCTCGGCGTGCGTACCAGTCCATGCGAGCAATAGCATCCGCCTCAGCAGCACCAGTGTATCCATGGCAGCGATATCGGCCGCATCGAGCGGCCGGTGTCGCAGGTAGCCCCTGATCCAGGCCGCCTTGAGTTCGGGCAGCACCGCCTGGTCGTCGATGAACGAAACCGCGGCCGCGAAATCGTAGGCGAACCAGCCGAAACCGCAATCGTCGAAGTCGATCAGCGTCACCTTGTCCTTGGCCACCAACAGGTTGGCCAGGCGCATGTCGGCATGGATCAGCCCGAACCTGTCGCTCCCCTTGCCGTAGGCGGCCAGGTCCTGTCGCAGCCGTGCATCCAGTCGGGTCAGCGTGGCCCTGACCGGCTCGACGCCCGGTGCCTTCCGCCAATCCCCCCAGATGCCGTCGGTATCAAGCACCCCCTCGTCCCAGAGCGGCCGCTCGATGCGGTCAGGCCGGTAGCTGGCCGTATGGATGTGATTGCGCGCGGCATAGCCGCCCAGCGTCTCGAAGAGTGGGGCGAGCTCATCCTCCGGCTGAGGTTCAACTCCGTCCTCGAAAGCGAAAAGCACGGCGTGCCGTGCAGAAATCTCCGGCGTTTCGACGAACTGCACCAGCGCGCCGTTTGCCCCCGGCAGCGGCCGGGGTACTGGCATCTCGCCTTCGGCGCGCAAGGCGGCCACCCAGCCAAGCTCGCTCTTGATGGCCGTCAGCGAGTGATAACCCGGGCGGTGCAGCCGCAGGATGTGCTTGGAGCCGCCAGCTCCATCGATTCTGAAGGTGTGGTTTTCCGAGAGGTTGACCAGCGTCGCGTGGCCGCCGGTCAGGTTCGGCCATAGATGCAGGACCTCTTCTATGGCACGTTCGATCAAGCCGGGCTCCCCTGCCGGCTCACGAACTGATTCATCCACCGGCGCTATCGTGTTGATTTTCTGGGGAGGCTTCTACGCGTGCGCGGCAGCTAAAGGAAGTCGTCGCGACGCGGTGTGAACGCATCGATGAGAAGTCCCTTTTCAAGCGCCTTCACACCATGCAGCGCGCTCGGCGGCACGATGAAGCTTCCACCCTTGGGCACGATCATCGTCTCGCCCTCGATAGTTACTTCGAACCGGCCTTCCGCCACGAAGCTCGACTGCACATGGGGATGAGAATGCAGGGCGCCCACGCCGCCCTCGGGAAAGGCAAACGCCACCATCATCAGTTCCGGCCGCTCGCTGAGCACTGCGCGCATTACGCCGCCACCGCTGTCCACCCAAACCACACCCTTGGGCAGACTGAAGTTTTCACTCATTCCGATTCCTCTTGCGGCTGCTGGTATGGTAGCAAGCAGAGTGCATGATCTTCGTCAGGGAGTCGACTGTGTCCGAGCGCATCGCGTTTCGCATGAACCTCAATCCAGGCCAGGCGGCGGCATACAGGAAACGGCACGACGAGATCTTTCCCGAGCTCGCCAGGGCGCTCAAGGATGCCGGCGTTTCCGACTATTCGATCTGGCTGGATCCGGAGACCAACCACCTCTTCGCCACGCTGGTCCGCACCGATACGCACACGATGGACGACCTGCCCAACCAGGAGGTCGTCAAGCGCTGGTGGAAATTCATGGCCGACGTGATGGCGACTCACCCGGACAACGTCCCGGTGCAGGTCGACCTCGTGCCGATGTTTCATCTGGCCTGAAAAACAAAAGCGCGGCTGGGGGCCGCGCTTGAAGAAAATGGTCGGAGTGGCCGGATTTGAACCGACGACCCTTTGTCCCCCAGACAAATGCGCTACCAGGCTGCGCTACACCCCGACTGCGGGGAGACATAGTGAAACCGGCCTTTGGAAGCAACCCCGATTTTCGCCCCATGGGGACAATCTGTGAGATTCGGCAGGCCCCCAAACGGCCTAAGTCCCAATGCTGCCTTGAAATCTTCAACAAGGCTGTCGAATAGTCATTGGGACGACATCGCGAAGAGGAAAGTTCAATGGGACTGTTCGACGACATCAAGGCCAAGATCTTCGGCGCACCCGCCACGGCCACCCCTGCCCCCAATACCAACGCTGACGATGCCGCCAAGGCTATCGGAATCGCAGCCGCCAACCGCGTGGCCGCTTCGCTTGCGCCCACTCCGACAGCCAATGTTCAGGTCGCACAGGCTGCGCCGGCCCCGGCCCCCACCGCTGCTCCGGCTGCGCCCCCTGCTGCGGCACCTGCCGCTCCCTCGGCTCCTGTCGATGTCGCTGCAGTGCTCGACGCTGCCGTGGCCAAGGCCGGACAGAAGCTCGACTGGCGCAAATCGATCGTCGATCTCATGAAGGCGCTCGGGCTGGACAGCAGCCTCGCAGCCCGCAAGCAGCTTGCCGCCGAGCTCGGCTACAAGGGCGATACCGGTGATTCCGCTGCGATGAACATCTGGCTGCACAAGCAGGTTATCCAGAAGCTCAAGGACAATGGCGGCAAGGTGCCGGCCGATCTCCTCTAGCCCGCGCGGCACATGGTAAAGTTTTCGTAAATATGCAAATATCCTCCCGGGTCTCTCTCGGGGGGAATTATGGCATCGCTCAACGTCAAACTGGCGCGCGCCGTCAAGACCAGCGCGATCTACGACCTCGTCACCTGCCTGCCGCTGGCGCTGCCCGGCATTGCCGGTGTCTACCTCTCGGTATTGAACACTCTCAACGGAGCGATGGGCCTCGGCGGTTCGGTGGGCGAGCTTTCGCCGCTGGCCATGATGTTCATCAATTTTCTCGGCTCGCTGATCTCGATCTGGGCCGTGCTGCGCCTTATCAATCCGAGCTGGGCCAATGGCCTTACCGACGTGGCGGTTCGCACGCTCTTCTCGATCGCGATGCTCAACGCCATCCTCAATGGCGTCCCCGGTCTCGTCGGTGTGCTCTGTGTCTGCGAGCTTGGGCTGTTGCTGGCCCAGGCCTATTACCTCCACCGCGTCTGGCAGGCAGAGCACCACGCCGCGACCTCGTTCGGCGCCCACGCTCCCGCCGAATAGAAAAGGCGCTCCCGCATCGCTGCGGAAGCGCCTCACAAGACATCCGTCGGCCGATCAGGCCTCGATGTCGACGTCCTTGGTTTCCTTGCCGAGCAGCAATGCGATGAGCGTCAGCACCGACATGGCGGTGAGGTAGATACCCACCCAGAACGGGCTGCCCGCTCCATAGCTCCAGAGCGCCACGGCGATGAACGGGGCCACTGCCGCGCCCAGGATCGAGGACACGTTGTAGGAGATGCCTGAGCCCGTATAGCGGACATTGGCCGGGAACAGTTCGGGCAGCAACGCGCCCATAGGGCCGAAGGTCATGCCCATGAGCGAGAAGCCGAGGATCAGCCAGGCCATCACGCCGAACGAACCGCCCGCCAGCATCGGCACCCAGACGAGGCCGAAGAGCGCGATGGCGATCGTCACCCAGATCAGGGTGCGGCGACGGCCCCAGCGGTCGGCCCAGGGGCCCGAAACCAGCGTGAAGATGCCGAAGAACACCACGCCCACGATCATCATGAGCACGAACGTGTTGTAGCTGTAGCCGAGCCCCGGCACGCCGGCATCTGCCGCCGCGCGGCCATAGCTGAGCGAGAACGTCGTCATCAGGTAGAAGAGCACGTAGGTCGCCAGCATGTAGAAGGTGCCGAGGATCAGTTCCTTCCAATGGCTGCGAAACACAGCGGCCAGCGGCAGGCGCTTGACTTGGCCGGTCTTGACCGTCTTCTCGAAAGCCGAGCTTTCGACGAGGCTCAGACGCACCCAGAGACCGACCGCGACCATTACGATCGAAAAGAGGAACGGGATACGCCAGCCCCAGTCGAGGAAGGCCAGGGAGGGCCGCGAAGGATCGTCGGACGGCATCATGGCCGCGATGATGAGGAAGAGCCCGTTGGCGATAATGAAGCCGACCGGCGCACCAAGCTGCGGGAAAGTGCCGAAAATGGCGCGCTTGCCCTTGGGCGCGTTCTCGGTCGCAACGAGTGCGGCGCCGCTCCATTCGCCGCCGAGCGCAAAGCCCTGGGCGAGGCGCAGGATCACCAGCAGCGCCGGCGCCAGCCAATTGGCCATCGCATAGGTCGGCAGCAGGCCGATGAGGAACGTGGCGATGCCCATGGTGAGCAGCGCGCCCACCAGCGTCACCTTGCGGCCGCGACGGTCGCCAAGATGGCCGAAGAAGATCGCGCCGAGCGGGCGAGCCACCATGGCAGCGCCGAAGACGGCGAACGAAGCCAGGAGCGCCGTGGTTTCATTGCCGGCGGGGAAGAACAGATGAGGAAATACGAGTACGGCCGCGGTCGCGTAGACGTAAAAGTCGTAGAACTCGATAGTCGTGCCGATGAGACTGGCCAGAAGCACGCGCGAACGTGGGTTGGCCGGCGCTGCATCGGCAGACGACGCAGCTAAAGAAGACATAAAAGTCGGCTCCGGAAGTACAGGCGCCCTGGACTCGAAGTCGAGGGCTCAAGGCGCGTTACTGCAAGTTTGCCCGCATGTCACGGGGTCGACCTTGTTTACGCTCCGTTCCGAAATTGTAAACGATCGATGAAAGTGAGCCGGATGTCGCCGGAGCGAGCGTTGCCGCGAGGCATCACTCCGCGTCTTCGGTTTCCTTGGGGAGAACAGCCAGCCCGTCCCTGCCCCAATGGCTGAAACGGTCGAGCAGCCGCGCGAAGGTCACGATCTCGTCTTCGCTCCACTTGCCCATGGCCCGCGCCAGCATCTTCCACTTGAGGATGCGGAATTCCTCGGTGAAGGCGTGCCCGGCTTCGGTCAGTTCGAGGCAGATACGGCGTGCATCGGCCTGTGACGCGACCCGGCGGGCATAGCCCTTGTCGACGACTTCCGACACCAGCCGGCTGGCGCGCGAAGGGTCGATAGCGAGCCGCTCGGCCACAAGCCCGACCGTCACTTCGCTCTCGGGCGAGGGATGGCCCCAGTTGGCGATGGCCCCCATCGTATCGAGATGCTGCAAATCCACGTCCGGCCCGAGCGTCGCCACGAGCTTGGCGGCAAATTCGCGTTTGCTGACACCGCGGCGGATGCGCTGCATGGTAACGTCGATTTCAGCGATGGCCTCGGCCGACCGGCGGCCGATACCCTCACGCTCGAAAACCTCGAGGCGCTTGTCGTCGTCGTTGAAATAGCAGGGGCTGCCGGGCTTTTTGGTCGGGTCGTTCATGAACCGCCTATAGCACGTGTATGTGCGCCCAGCAATAATATGCGTCACGCATATATATGTGATTGACACGCATGTGTAGGAGGCAGATAAGTCTGCGCCTACGCAAGGGACACTCGCAAATCATGACTTACATGGCCGCCGCATCCACCCCGCCCGTCCTCTCGCAACGCCGCAAGATCGTCGTCTACCTGGCTGTGCTGGCCGGCATGTTCATGGCTTCGCTCGACATGCAGATCATCGCCACCGCGTTGCCGACGATCACCGAGGCGTTGGGCGATCTCGAGCTTTTCGGCTGGGTGGGTGCCGGCTACCTGCTGGTCACGGCGGCGGTTACGCCCTTCTACGGCAAGCTGGGTGATCTCTTCGGGCGCAAGCGCGTCTTCATGGTCGCCATTGCTCTCTTCACCCTAGGCTCGCTCGCCTGTGGCATGGCCTGGTCGATGCAGAGCCTCATCGCGGCCCGCGTGCTCCAGGGTCTTGGCGGCGGCGGCCTCATGACCTCGGCCTTCGCCATCATCGCCGATCTCTTCGAGCCGCGCGAGCGCGCCAAGTATCAGGGCTTCAGCTCCGCCGTCTTCACGCTTTCCGGCCTCATCGGCCCGGTTGCCGGCGGCTTCATCGCGCAGAGCTTTGGCTGGGAATACATCTTCCTCATCAATCTGCCCGTCGGCGTCCTGGTCATCGCGGTGCTGGCCTTTGCCATGCCCTCGTTCAGCCCCAAGCGTAGCCATTCGATCGACTATCTGGGCGGCCTGCTGCTCGCCGGTTCAGTCACCGCGCTGGTCTTCTGGGCCGAGGAAGCGCTGGGCGGCAGCTATTCGGGCCCGCTTATCTTCATCCTGCCGATCGTAGTCATCGCCGCCCTCACTGCCTTCGTGATGGTCGAGCGCCGTGCCGCCGAGCCCATCCTGCCGCTCGGCATTCTCAAGAACCGGCAGATCGCGCTCACGCTCGTCATGTCGATTCTGATGGGCGTGGCGACATTGGGCATGCTCAACTATTTCGCGCTGGCCATGCAGATGATCACCGGCCTGCCGCCGGCCATGGCCGGCCTCCTCTTCCTGCCCTCCTCGGTCGGCTCGCTCCTTGCCGCCATCGTCTCGGGCAACATCACCGCCCGTACCGGCCGCTACAAGATCTTCCCGGTCATCGGCATGGCGCTCGGCGTCGCCGCGCTCTACGCCTTCAGCTTCATCAATGCGGAGACGCCCTATTGGGCCATCGGCATCCTGATGTTCTGCTTCTCGATCTGCATGGGCCTGCAGATGCAGACGCTGATGGTCGCGGTGCAGTCCTCCGCGCCCAAGGCCGATGTCGGCGCCGCCACTGGCGCCCTCACACTTTCGCGCATGATCGGCGCATCCCTTGGCCTCGCCGCCAATGGCGGCCTGCTCCACGGCGCCCTGCAGCGCGCCCAGAATGCCTTGCCGGCTGACGTGGTCGCCCAACTCCCTGCACCGCTCCCCGACCTGACGCCCAAGGCCGTCCAGGAACTGCCGCCCGAACTGGGCGCCCGGATGGTCGAAGCCTTCGCCGGCGCCTTCTCCAATGTTCTCTATTTCGGCGCCGGCCTCTTCGCCGTCGGCTTCCTGCTGGCCCTGCTCCTCAAAGACGTGCGCCTGCCGGTGCAGAACAAGAAGACCGAGGAGAATGAGGCGGCCATGCCGGCGGTGGCGGAGTAAGCAGTTCTGCGCCCCTCGGCACGGGGCCAACTCCAAAACACGCAAGTGCTTTTCCCCGGCGCAGGCCGGGGGCTAGGCACTCGATACCTATTCGAGAATCGCGGGGTCCTGGCCCTCGCTGGGAAGAACAGTCGATCTGAGGATGTAGGCAGGCGGGGACCACCTTCCCGCTGGAAGCAGAAGGAGCGTTGGACTCCCCCTGCCTAGTTCTCCCGTGCTCGCTCCAGCATCCGCTTGCAGTCGAGCAATTCCCTGAGCACGCCTTCGAGCTTTTCGCGGTCCGCTGCATCCAGCGTCCGGCTGCGCGGCTCGGCAATTAAGGCGGGAATGTGCTCGGAATGACCATTGGGAGCCATCTCGATCAGCTCCTCCGATTCGTCCTCGGCGTCGCTCGGAAGCGGCACGAGAGTCTCGAGCGGAGTGCCATCGGCAATCGCGATGACATAGCGGCTGCCATGATCCTTGAGGATGCGCTGCACGCCCTTGATCGTGAACCCCTGATCATAGAGCAGGTGACGTATCCCCTTGAGGAGCAACACGTCTTCGGGACGATAATAGCGTCGACCGCCCCCGCGCTTGAGCGGTTTGATGGTCGCAAAGCGCGTCTCCCAGAAGCGCAATACGTGCTGCGGGAGATCGAGCTCCTCTGCGGCTTCCGAGATAGTACGGAAGGCGTCCGGTGATTTTTCCACCTCACGGCCTCCTAGAAAGAACGCTTATTTTCCAGCACGTACCATAGATTTGTTGATCTTGGATTTCAACACGTTGCTGGGTTTGAACACCAGTACCTGCCGAGGCAGGATCGGCACTTCCTCGCCCGTCTTCGGGTTTCGGCCGATCCGCTCGTTCTTGGAACGAACCTGAAACGAGCCAAACGACGAAAGTTTGACGTTCTCCCCCTTCACGAGGGCGTCACCGATGAGGTCTAGAACTCTTTCCACAAGTTCTGCCGACTCGGTCCTGGATAGGCCCACAGCTTCGTAGACTGCTTCAGCCAAATCCGCTCGCGTCACAGTTTTTTGTGCCATTCGCACCCCGCTCCGCCTCTATGGTTCCGGTTAAGCCCCTCCGCCCCCGGCACTTTTAGACTAGCGCTCAGTGCCATGGGCGGTCAACGCGCCTTTTACCAGCGGATCAACGAAGCGCCCCAGGTGAACCCGCCACCCATGGCTTCGAGCATCACGAGGTCGCCCTTCTTGATCCGGCCGTCTTCGGCAGCGACGCTGAGCGCCAGCGGTACCGAGGCGGCGGAGGTATTTGCATGGTGGTCGACGGTCAACACCACCTTTTCAGGCGGGATGCCAAGCTTGACGCCGGCGCCGTCGATAATGCGCTTGTTGGCCTGGTGCGGGATAAACCAGTCGAGGTCGTCCACCGTCGTGCCCGTCTTGTCAAACACGTCACGCACCACATCGGTGATGTTGCCGACGGCGTGCTTGAACACCTCTTTGCCTTCCATGCGGATGTGGCCGATGCTCATCGTCGAGGACGGCCCGCCATCCGTGTAGAGCTTGCTCCAGTGGTGCCCGTCCGAGCGCAGGCTCGATGCCAGCACACCACGATCGCCGTCTTCACCCAGTTCGAGCACCATGGCTCCCGCGCCGTCGCCGAAAAGCACGCAGGTCGTGCGGTCTGTCCAGTCGAGGATGCGCGAGGACGTCTCGGCGCCGATGACCAGCGCGCGCTTGCCCAGCCCGTTCTTCAACTGGCTGTCGGCTGTAGCCACTGCGTAGACGAAGCCGGAGCACACGGCCTGGAGATCGAATGCCGCGCCATGATGCATGCCCAGCTTCTGCTGCACGACCGCAGCGGTGGCAGGGAACGTCATGTCAGGCGTCGTCGTCGCCACGATGACGAGGTCGATGCCGTCGATCGTCAGCTCAGCGGCCTCGAGGGCCCGCTTTGCCGCCGCCACGGCAAGATCCGATGTCAGTTCGCCCTCGGCGGCGATATGACGCTGCTTGATGCCGGTGCGCTGCTGAATCCATTCGTCGGAGGTGTCCACGAGCTTGGACATCTCGTCGTTGGTCATCACCCGCTCGGGGAGATAGCCGCCAACGCCACGGACTATCGATCGCAACTCACTCACGCAGATTTTCCCTCAGCTTCGAGTTCCGGCTGGCTCTCCACGATAGGTGGGAACCGGGACAGGCCCTCGGAAATCTTATCGATCAGATGGCTGCGCGCCATTTCATAGGCGAGGCCAAGCGCGCTCTTGTAGCCGATCTCGTCGGTACCGCCATGGCTTTTTATGACGATGCCGTTAAGACCCAGGAAAACACCACCATTGACGGTGCGCGGATCCATCTTGCGGCGCAAGGCCGTCAGCGCCTGCCGCGCGAAGAACGCGCCGACCTTGGACATGAAATTGGCCGTCAGTGCGCCGCGCAGATAGCCGGCCACCTGCCGCGCCGTGCCTTCGGCGGTCTTGAGCACGATATTGCCGGTAAAGCCCTCGGTGACGACGACGTCCACCGTGCCCTTGCCGATATCGTCGCCCTCGACGAACCCGTGATAGAGGAACCCTGCCCCGCTGGCGTGGCTGAGCATGCGCCCGGCGTCCTTGACGGTATCGAGTCCCTTGACCTCTTCGCTACCCACGTTGAGCAGGCCCACCGTGGGCAGGTCCTGGTCGAAGAGCGAACGCGCCAGGGCGGAGCCCAGCACGGCAAAATCTACAAGCTGCTTGGCGTCCCCGCCCACCGTCGCACCGACATCGAGCACCACGATATCCGAGCGCAGCGTCGGCCAGATGGCCGCAATGGCCGGGCGCGAAATGCCTTCCATCGGGCGCAAGCAGAAGGTAGCCATGGCCATCAGCGCGCCGGTATTGCCGCCGGAAATCGCCACGTCGGCCTCGCCGTCCTTCACCGATTGCAGGGCGGCCCACATCGAGGAATTGCCCCTGCCCTTGCGCAGGGCCTGGCTGGGCTTCTCGTCCATGGCGATGACGGTTTCGCTGTGACGGACTTCGGAGACGGGCTTGAGCTCGGGGAATTGCTCGAGCAAGGGCTCGATAGCTTCCTTGCGCCCGTGGAAAATGAAGCTGGTGTTCTTGCGCTCCTTCAGGGCAAGAGCCGCTCCATGGATGGCCACGCGCGGACCGATGTCGCCACCCATGGCGTCCACGGAGATTCTGATTCTATCGTTCATATCGCCCTTTAATGCGGCCTGCGGCAGCGTGGCGCCAAGATATCCAATCACGGAGTCGGCGCAAGTCCCGCGGAGACCCGCAGTCTAGCTCTTATCGCCGCTGTCTCGAAGAGATTTGAGGCTGGAGAATGGCGAATCCGGTTCATCGTCCGGATCCTGCGCAATATCGGCGACGCTCGCGCCGGGTGCGCGCGGATAGGGATCGATCGCCAAAGACAGTGTTTCCACAATCAATTCGGTGAGATCGACCTCGGGACCCTCGAAATAATCGGGGGCGTCCTCTTCTTCCATGTCGATGAAGACCTCGGCGCCGGGCGCATGCTGCTTTTCGCGGCCGGGCAGGAAGACGCGGTCGATCGGCTCGTCGATGTCCTGCGTTACCGGCACGAAGCTGACGACGCAGGGCTGCACGACTCGCGCCTGAAGCCGGCCGAGTACCCTGATGCCGCCGCGGAACGGGGCGACGTTGAGACTCACATCGAGCTTTTCGAGATCGCTGATGCGCAGCCGCTCGGTGAGCGCGGCGCGCTGCTCCGCATTGGCGGAAAGCTTGAGGTCCCGGCCTTCCGGCGGGAGGTGGTCGATGCGGAGGGAGGCGTCGAGCGCACTGTCTTCGGGTCGCTTGGTCATGCGTTGAGCTCCATCGTCACGCTCCCCGCCATGATCGCTTCGATCGACTGGCCGCCGAGGAGGTCGGATTGCGCCACCATGTATTCGGAGAGTTTTCGCACCGGCAGATTATCAACTTCCGCATAGACATTGCGGGAAAGCACGTCGTCCAGTGCCTGCATGTTCAGGCTATCCATGGCCGCGTTGACCGCTGCCAGCAGGCCGAAGAACAGATTGCCCATCTTCTGGATGCGCTTGGCGATCGAGAGGTCGCCCACGCCCATTTCACGCAACGAGCGATCCATATCCTTGAAAAAGAGGTCGAAGACCGCCTGGGAGAATTCCTTGACCTTGCGATCGTCCGAGCGTAGGCGTCGGAAGAGCAGCGCCATATGCAGGCTGATCATGTCGAAACGGCCCGTGACCGTGTCGGGAACGCCCCACTCGGCGTAGAAAACCGGTTGCCGGGATTGCGCCACAATGGCGTTATAGACGGCATAAACCGGCGCGGTATCAGTGTTTTTTCTGAACAGGGACAGGATCATGGCTACGCTCGGCGTCGTGACCGGTCGGCAGAGAGCCAGCTTGCAGTACGAAGCATTGGCGGCTAAACATTCCGGCGGCCTTAGTGTGGGCTTATCAAGCCCTGTCGCGAGCCTATAGTCGAGTGCCATCGGGAAAGTCAAATTCATGCCGTTGAAACGCCTAGCTCCGCTCGCCGCTGCCCTGGTCCTGGGTGTTGGCCTTGCCGCCTGCTCGACCGGCGGCGGTCTCATCGTCAACAAGACCGAAGGCTACGAGATTTCGGACGATGCGTTGCTGCAGATTCGTCCCGGCCAGAGCATGGAACTGGTGAATACCGTTCTCGGCTCGCCGCAGACCACCAGCACCTTCGGCGGCGAAACCGCCTATTATTACGTCGAGACCAAGCTGGCGACGACCGCGATGGGCCTGAGCTCCATCAAGGAACGGCGCGTGCTGGCCATCTATTTCGACAAGAACAAGAAGGTGAAGGACAAGGCCCTCTACGGCGCCAAGGACGGCAAGGCCGTCACCATCGAATCGCGCCGTACGCCGTCGTTCGGCGAGGACAAGACCTTCATCGAGTCGATCCTGTCGTCGCTGTAAGTCGCAATAACGCGCACCGCGAGATTATCGGACGCTCTCCCGATGGGAGGGCGTCTTTTCTTTGTTTCGACTGAGGGGGTTAGAGGCTCCCCGGGCTTCGCCGAAGAAGAAACATTTGTGGAAGTTGTCAGTTGGGCTGCGCGGATGGCGCCTCAGCCCTTACGCGTTCGGATGGCCGCTTTCGCGTATGATCCGGTCCAGCACGCCATTCACGAGCCCGGTCGCATCGTCCTCGTAGAACGCCTTGGCGATATCCACGTATTCGCTGATCACCACGCGGGCCGGAATATCCTGCCGTCGCAGCAATTCCCATGCGGCGGCGCGCAGAATCGCCCGGAGCGTCGCGTCGACGCGCGTTACCGGCCAGTCGTCCGTCAGGGCGTTGTCGATCGCCGGGTCGAGTTCACGCTGGAACTTCACGACGCCGCGCAGGATCTGGCGGAAGAAATCGGCATCGGCCGGGAGGTACTGCTCGCCCTCGATCTCGCGGCCGCCCAGATGCTGTGCGTTGAACTGATCGAGCGTGTCTTCCAGGGTCTGGCGGCCCACATCCATCTGATAGAGAGCCTGCACGGCGGCAAGGCGGGCAGCGCCGCGCTGGTTTGCCGGGCGTTCGCCATTTTCGCCGCGTTTGGAAGGTTGCGCCACGAGAGGTAGTCCTTAGAAAACTGGAAGAAGCGCGGTTCCGCCCGCGCTGCCACGATTTGGGAGGTTATCGTCCATCCCCTGCCCGCCGGTCAACATCCGTCAAACCGGCAGCAGGTATGCGATTAGTCGTCATCGGCCTCGTGCCGCGCGCTCTTGCCGTTGCCGAGTTCGGCAAGGAAGGAGCGGAAGTCGTCGGCCGCCGAGAAGTTCTTGTAGACCGAGGCGAAGCGGACGAAGGCGACGTCGTCGAGGCCCTTGAGCCCCTCCATCACATATTCGCCGATCTGGTCGGAGGTTACTTCCACATCGCCCAGGCTCTCGAGCTGGCGGACGATGCCGGAGATCATGCGTTCGATGCGCTCGGGTTCGACCGCGCGCTTGCGCAGGGCCGTGTAGACCGACCGCGAGAGTTTCTCGCGGTCGAACGGCACCTTACGGCCCGATTTCTTGACCACCACGAGGTCGCGCAACTGCACGCGCTCGAAGGTGGTGAAGCGGCCGCCGCAGGCATTGCAGATGCGACGGCGCCGGATTGCACTCGAATCCTCGGTCGGCCGGCTGTCCTTGACCTGTGTATCTTCGTTGCCGCAGTAAGGACAGCGCATGGTTTACTGACCGTAGATCGGGAAAGCGTCGGTGAGCTTCTTGACCTTGTCGCGGACACTAGCCTCGACAGCGCCGTTATTGTCCTCGCCGTTCAGCGCAAGACCATCGAGCACTTCGACCATCAGTTCGCCCACGAGCTGGAATTCCGGCTCGCGGAAACCGCGCGAGGTCGCCGCCGGGGTGCCGACGCGGATACCCGAGGTGATCGCGGGCTTTTCCGGGTCGAACGGCACGGCGTTCTTGTTGCAGGTGATGTGGGCGCGCTCAAGAGCCTTCTCGGCAGCCTTGCCGGTCAGCTTCTTGGGGCGCAGGTCCACCAGCATCAGGTGGTTGTCGGTGCCGCCGGTGACGATATCGAGGCCGCCACGCACCAGCGTTTCGGCCAGCACCTTGGCATTGGCCACGACCTGGCGGGCATAGAGCTTGAACTCGCCCGTCTGCGCTTCCTTGAAGGCCACGGCCTTGGCCGCGATGACATGCATCAGCGGGCCGCCCTGGATGCCGGGGAAGATCGCCGAATTGATCTTCTTGGCGATATCCTCGTTGTTGGTCATGATCATGCCGCCACGGGGGCCGCGCAGCGTCTTGTGCGTGGTGGTGGTGGCGATATGGGCATGGGGGAACGGGCTTGGATAGACGCCGCCGGCCACGAGGCCCGCAACGTGGGCCATGTCGACCATCAGCAGCGCGCCGATCTCGTCGGCCACGGCGCGGAACGCCGCCCAGTCCATGACGCGCGAATAGGCCGAGAAGCCGGCCACGATGAGCTTGGGACGGTGCTGGAGCGCCAGAGCGCGCATCTCGTCCATGTCCACGCGGCCGTCCTGCTTGCGCACGCCGTACTGGATGGCGTTGAACCACTTGCCCGACTGGTTCGGCTTGGCGCCGTGGGTCAGGTGGCCGCCGCCATCGAGCGACATGCCCAGGATCGTGTCGCCGGGCTGCAGCAGCGCCTGGTAGACGCCCTGGTTGGCCTGCGAGCCGGAATTGGGCTGCACGTTGACGAATTCGCAGCCGAAGAGGTCCTTGGCGCGCGCGATGGCCAGGTTTTCGGCGATATCGACGAACTCGCAACCGCCGTAATAGCGCTTACCCGGATAACCTTCCGCGTACTTGTTGGTCATGATCGAGCCCTGGGCTTCGAGCACGGCCTTGGAGACGATGTTCTCGGACGCGATCAGTTCGATCTCGTTCTGCTGACGACCGAGCTCCTGCTTGATGGCCTGGGCGATCTCGGGATCGGTCTGGGCCAGCGAGTCAGTGAAGAAATGCGGAAAGAGCGGAAGTGACGTGGCAGCGCTCATTGGCGTTCCCCGGGAAGGTTGAAAGGTGTCGTGTTTCGCTGACGCGCGTCGTTTACCACATCGGGGGTGACGATTCCAAGCCGCCGACTACCCGTTGCGGTGCCAATTGTGACGCAACCGATGCCGATGGCTTTCGTTGAGGGTGTGACAAGACGCTTGCCACGGAGAAAACAAATGAAACCAGTCATCGCAAGCATAGCTGTCGCCTTGGCGACCGCCTCGATGGCGCTCGTTTCTGCAACGCCGGTGGCCGCCCAGGGCTATGGCGACCGTTACCGGTACGTGCAGCGGTATTGCGACCGCTTCCCCAATGATCCCGACTGCTACGACTTTGGCCGCCAGGGCCATCGCTGGGACAATCGCCGCTACAATCAGTGGTATTACTCCCACTACAACAACGGCGCCGATGCGGCCATTGCCGGTATCTTCGGTCTCGTAGCCGGTGCGATCGCCAGTGGCGCTTTCAACTCGCGCAACCCCGTGGTCAGCAGCGGCCACGTGCAGCGTTGCTCGGCCCGCTTCAAATCCTACGATCCGCGTAGCGACACCTATCTCGGCTACGACGGCCGCCGCCATGCCTGCAACCTTTAGGACGGGGTGCAGGTGACGAGGGAGAGCCGCTCAAGGGCGGCTCTCTTGGTTTTTGGGGCGTTGAGCAGGTTCGGCGCTCGTGCGTTACGCTATTTCCCACATAACCATCCCCACCCCTTACTTCCCCGGCCGACGAGCCGGGGCCCACGGATATCTCCACTCGAGTGGAGCGGTGCAATAGGCCCCGGGTCTTCGCCCGGGGAAGTTTCGTGGTTGGGTTAGCTTCGAGTCCTCACCTCACTACCCCCGCCTCTCCTCCCGCCAGACCTCCCATCGGCGCCTTAACCGCGCGTGGCTCCATCCATGCCGCTCCACCAGCATTTCCATCCCGACCACCCGATCCGTCCGAAAGTGTCGAAAATCCTCGCGTAACTCACACCACGCGACCAGAAGGCTGGTCGCCTCCGAGTAACCCAGCACCACCGGCCACACCGTCCGCTCGCTCTCCTCGCCCGCCTCGGTCCGGTAGCGCAGCCGCAGCTTTTGCCCGTTCCGGATCGCCATGCGGATAGGCGTCGTATCCAGCCGCTCTCCTTGCGCATCTACAGGCTTCACGCCCACGCTCGGCACCTCGATGAACGGGCGCAGATGCTCGGGCACGACGGCCGCGATCTTGGCGATGACGTCGCGCGCCGCAGTTGAGAGCGCCTTGTCGGAACGATCCGCAACCCATTGAGCACCCAGCACAATCGCTTCGAGCTCGTCGGCGCTCAGCATCAGCGGCGGCATGTCGTAGCCGGCGTCCAGTACATAGCCGAAACCGGCCTCGCCCAGTATCGGCACGCGCTGCCCGATGAGGTCGGCTATGTCGCGATAGACCGTGCGCTTGGAGACCTCCAGTTCCTCGGCAATCGCCGCAGCCGTGATCGGCCGCGGCGAGCGGCGCAACACCTGAATGATCTGGAACAATCGATCGGCTCGACGCATCTGCTGACTCCTGCTGCCATAATGCTGGCAGCAGGAGTCAGCGACAAGGCTCCATCAACGCCGCGCTTCGTGGCCCTCGAAAGGAACCCTCATGAAATTCGCTTCAGTGCGCCTCGTCGCCGCCGACGTCAAAGCCGTCGTCGCCTTCTACGAGACTATCACAGGCAAGAAAGCCGAATGGCTCGCGCCCGTCTTCGCCGAGATCGTTACGCCATCGGCCACCCTCGCCTTCGGCTCGGCCGAAACCGTCGCGTTGTTCAAGGAAGGCAGTGCCGAACCTGCTGCCAATCGCAGCGCCATCATCGAAATCCAGGTCGATGACGTCGAAGCCGAATACGACCGGCTCAAGGATCGGGTGGAGGTGGTGATGCCGCCCAAGCTCATGCCCTGGGGCAACCTGGCCACCCAGTTCCGCGATCCCGAAGGCACGCTGGTGAGCCTTTACACCCCGGCTACCGACACGGCGCGGCAGCGGTTCGGCAATCGCTAGTTCGGTCAGAACAGCCGCTGCGGGGCGGCGCCGCCCTGCCCTTCGCCCTCGGCCAGCCTGCGTTTGAGCTTGGCCATGGCGAGCGCCTGCATCTGGTAGCGGCTGGCGGTGACGGGCGTGATGACGATGACTTCGATCTTGGTGTCCGCGTCGATCGCGGACACCCGCATCTGCTGGCCGATCTGGGTGAACTCGAAGAGAACCTCGCGTTCGCCCATCTTTGTCAGCCCTGCTCGAACGTGGTGCGGCCTTCCGCGTCGAAATTGTAGACGTCGTCGCGGAAGCTGACCGTGCCCTGGCGGTTGGCCCAGGCGGTGATGTAGGTCGTGTGAACCGGGGTCGGGTTCTTCACCTTGACGTCGAGGCGCTCGTTGGACGCGAAGGTCTGCTGGACGCGGCCCACATCCCAGTCGCCATTGCTCTGGAGCAGCCAGGCCACCAGCGAATCCACCTCGTTGATGCGCATGCAGCCCGAGGAGTGGAAGCGCGCGTTCTCGCCGAACAGCGACTTGGTGGGCGTGTCGTGCATGTAGACGTCGTAGGGGTTCGGGAAGTTGATCTTCACGTGACCCATCGAGTTCTCGGCGCCCGGTTCCTGGCGGAACATGTAGTTGACAGCTTCGTTGGTCGACCAGTTGATATCGGTCGGCTGCAGCTCGTTACCCTTGCCGTCGTAGATATGGATGCGGAACTTGGTCAGGTATTCCGGATCTTCATTCATGTACTTGATCAAGTCCTTCTGGATGATGGACTTGGGCACGTGCCAGTACGGGTTGAAATTGATCTGGTGCACCTTGGAGTGCAGGATCGGCGTCTGACGGTCGATACGGCCGACGACCGCGACGTGGCGCTGGGCCACCGCACTGTTTTCGATCGCTTCTGCCGAAGCCGCTGGCACGTTCACGACCAGGTAGCGGTCGGTGAGCGTCTGGCTGATGTTCTGCACGCGGGTCAGGTTGAGGCGCAGCTGGTTGAGGCGCGTCTCGGCCGGCACGGCCATGGCGTAGAAGGTCGGCTCGTCCACCTGGCCGGTGACGATGAGGCCATGGCGGGCCTGGAAATTACGGACCGCCTGGTCGGTCTGGGCATCGAACATGTCGTCGATGCGCTCTGCCGGCGGCAGGTCGCCGGAGGACATGAGGCGGCGCTTGAGGGCGACGACCGAGCGGCGGCCATTGCCGAGCGTCAGGCCGAAGACTTCCTTGGGCACCTGTTCCCAGCCGCCGGCCGCGACGAACGGCTCGTATTGGGCGATGGCCTGCTGGAGATTGTAGGCGGTATCGACCGACAGGATCGGCTCGTTGGTCTCGATCGCGGCGTTGGCTGCAGCGGTGTTGCTGTTCCGGTCGGTATCGCGCAGCACGCGATTCCGACTGAACATGTCCCAGATGGAGTCGCCCTCCTGAGCCCTGGCCACCGCGGGTAGCGCGGCGACTGCACCGGCAGCCGCCATGGAGCGAAGAAGAGTACGCCGAGAAAGCCGCATCAATTCACCTGCATCGAAGTCGAAAGAGTCGCCAAAGCAAAGCACACGATCATTTACTATCGCCTTACCATCCTGTCGGCACGCCGAACAACGGCGCTCAAACAGCTGTGAACCGACGTCCGGGCCGATACGCAGGCGAACGCGACGAATGACTGCTACTTTGCGTGTAAGCCAGCTAGATACGGGAATTTGAGGCGCAAATAAGAAACGCCGGCATCAGGTGCCGGCGTTTCTTGATCGGTGTGGCGCGAATGCCACAGTGCTCGAGTTAGAGCTTGTAGAGGATCTGGTCGACCCAGAAGCGCTCGAGGCGAGCCAAGGCCTTGTTGAGGCCGTCGAATTCGCCGTCGCCCAGGCCGCCGACCTTCTCGATCGACTTCAGGTGGCGATCATAGAGCTCATCGATCACCTCGGCCACTTCCTCGCCCTTGGGGGTGAGGCGGATGCGGACCGAACGGCGGTCGGCGCGGGAGCGCTCCTGGTAGATATAGCCGGTCTCGACGAGCTTCTTGAGGTTGTAGGAAACGTTCGAGCCCAGGTAGTAACCGCGCGACCGCAGCTCGCCGGCCGTCATCTCGGCATCGCCGATGTTGAACATCAGCAGGGCTTGCACCGGGTTGATGTCGTCCCAGCCCATACGGTCGAACTCGTCCTTGATCAGGTCGAGCAGGCGGCGGTGCAGGCGTTCGACCCGCGACACGGCTTCGAGGTAGAGGGGCTTCAGGCTTTCTGCCTTGCCGGGATGTTCAATTGCCTCAGCGGCGTTCGACTTGGTTACCATTGTTGGCCTCTCTGCTAAATTTTGCGCGATTTGTTCGCGTCTCAGTAGGGCCAAATTACAGGGGCCCGAATAAGATCGCCTTAAGCCGCACACTTAATGGCATCTTACTGGAAATGTTCGGGAATTTGGCTGAATCAAAGGTTACACTGCACAACACAATTGTAACCTGAATGAAGCCTAAACGGCTTCCGTCAGTCGTGGATCGCGGCCCGCCTGGTGCGGAAAGCGATGAGGAAAACCAGCAGCATAGCGATGAGGATGACGAGGCGTACGATGAAGCCGAAAAGGCTCATCTGCACGTTCGGGCTGCCCGAAAGGTAGAGGCCGAGCTCGAGAACGGTCACCCCGGTCAGCAGCACGTTGCCCCAATTGGCGCGGATCCAGATGCCGACCGCCGCAAAGAGATGCGCCACGGTAAAGACGCCCAGATAGATGAAGGCGCTCATACCCATCATGTCGATGGGGCTGGTCGTCCCCATCGAGACGCCGAGAAGGCGCGAGGCGTCGGAGAGGCCGAGGAAGAGCGTCACCAGCGCGATGGCGCGCAGCGCTATGGCGATCCACTCGGTGGGTATCTGCATCGGCCTGGCTCCCAACAAATCGTGTCCGGTCTAGCGTGCGCCTCGGTTGCGGGCAAGGCGCGCGGGCTGATAGAGAACCGCATCACGGCAAATTGGAGACCTTTCATGTCCGACTACTGGCCCAAACACGACATGGAGTTCCTCGCCGGGCGCAGGCTGCGCCGGACGCGGGCTTCGGCCTGGAGCCGGAACCTGGTGCGCGAGACGGTGCTCACGCCCTCCGATTTCATCTGGCCGCTCTTCATCATCGATGGCCAGAACGAGCGCACTCAGATCAAGACCATGCCGGGCGTCGAGCGCCTGAGCGTCGATCTCGCCGTCGAAGCGGCGCGCCAGGCCGCCGCCGAAGGCATCCCTGCCCTCGCGCTCTTCCCCAATACGCAGGACGATCGCCGCAGCGAGAATGCCGAAGAGGCCTACAATCCCGACAACCTGATGTGCCGCGCGCTCAGCGCCATCAAGGAAGCCGTGCCCGAGATCGGCCTCATCGCCGACGTGGCGCTCGATGAATATTCCAGCGACGGCCAGGACGGCCTGGTGCGTGACGGCAGGATTCTCAACGACGAGACCGTGCATGTCATGATCCGCTCGGCCCTCGTCCAGGCCAGGGCCGGCGCCGACATCATCGCGCCGTCCGACATGATGGATGGCCGCGTGGGCGCATTGCGCGCCGTTCTCGATGCCGAGGGCTTCGAGGACACGCAGATCATGTCCTATGCTGCCAAGTACGCCTCGGCCTATTACGGCCCCTTCCGCGAGGCGGTGGGCTCAGGCTCGCGCCTCAAGGGCGACAAGCGCACCTATCAGATGGATTATGCCAATTCCGACGAGGCGCTGCGTGAAGTCGCGCAGGATCTGGAGGAAGGCGCCGACTCGGTGATGGTCAAGCCGGGCATGCCCTATCTCGATATCGTTCGCCGCGTGCGCGAAGAGTTCAACGTACCGGTCTTCGTCTACCAGGTGTCGGGCGAGTACGCGATGCTCGAATTCGCGGCCGCCGCCGGCGCCATCAACCGCGACGCTTCGATCCTCGAAAGTCTCTATGCCTTCAAGCGCGCAGGCGCGAGCGGCATCCTCACCTATTACGCGCTCGAAATGGCCCGCAAGCTCAACGCCTAGGCGCGGGCCCGGTCGAACCACGCACCAGGAGCCGCACCGGCATCCGTTCCGTTCCGGCGGGCGGCGCGGCTCCCAGGATCATATCCACGGCCTTGCGCCCAATCTCGGCCAGCGGCTGGGCGATCGTCGTCAGCGGCGGATTGGATATGGCGCCCTCCGGCACCCCGTCGAACCCGATCACCGACACCTCGTCCGGCACGCGAATACCCTTCGCCTGCAGCCACTCGAGCGCCAGCATGGCAGCAAGGTCCGACATGCAGAGCAGCGCCGTCGGCGTCTCCGATGCCCCGAACAGCTGCTCCATGGCTTCGTTGACCGTCTTCCGGTCGCCCCGCGTCTCGATCAGCGGCACTTCGTCCTCGCCGATGCCGCTCTGTGCCAGCACGGCGTAATAACCAAGCGCACGGTCGCGCGTATCGCCATAGCTTGCCGCACGCACGTCCACCGGCTTTCGCCGCCCGCTCCCCTTCTCATTGAAGGGCAGTCCGAGAATCGCGAACCGCCTGTGCCCGAGCTCGATGAGATGCTCGGCCGCCAGCCGCGCCCCGGCAAGGTTGTCGATGGTGATCGCCGCCACCGACTCATAGCCGTCCGGCGGATTGATCGCGACGAACGGCAATTGCCGCTCCTGCGACAGCTCCACCAGCTTGTCCGCGCCCTCGAGGCAAAAGAGGATGAACCCGTCCACCAGCGCGCTCTGGATATTCCAGGCCAGCGCTTCCTCGCTTTGGGCGGAAACCAGCGCGATGCCCGCCCCGCGTGCCTGCGCCTCCTCCGAGATCGCGGCCATCACCGTCCGCGCGAACGGGTCTTCGAAGAAATAGGATAGCGGCTCGTTGGCGCCGATGCCGATGGCATTGACCTTCCCTGCCCGCAGCAACCGTCCCTTCGGGTTCGGCCCGCCATAGCCGATCTTCTTGGCGGCGGCCAAAACCTTCTCGCGCACTTCCACGCGCACGACGTCGGGCCGGTTGAACACATTGGACGCCGTCCCCTGGGACACCCCGGCGGCCTTGGCGACATCGGCAAGCTTGGCGGTCTTTTCGCTCATGCGTTCTCAGTATCACAATTCTTGAACCGTTTCAAAATTCGATTGACTCTGCCCTTGTATCGGTTCAATTTTGAATCGTTTCAACCAATGGAGGCCCAAATGACCAGCCTCGCCCATGACGTTACCGTCTTCCTCGAAGCCGGAAAACCAGCCCGCCGCCCCTGGATTTCCCGAGCCCTCGCCTACCTGCGCCACCGATATGCCGAGCATGTCGCCCGCCAGGCGCTGGCCCGCCTCGACCCGCGGCTTCTGGCCGATGTCGGATACGAATCCGACCCGGTTCTCGGCGAAATCCGCCGCACCGTGCCCGATCCGTCCTCCCTCACCCCTGCGGTGAGGGACCGAGGGCGCAGCTGAGTCGCGGGCTTTCGACGGTTCCAGGGCACAATTTTGTGCCCGCGCTCTTGCACGGGACCTCACAGTCCCCAAATAGCACGCGACGACCCCCTGGCCAGAAAGGCACTCCGATGAACGCTGCCCTGCCCGATCCCGACACCGCGCCCGAGCTCTTCGAAGGCGTGCTGACGCGGCGCATGATGGCGTTCGTTGTCGACATGGTCATCATCTCGATGATGGTCTTCGCACTCGCCATCGTCGGCGGCATAGCCGGCTTCCTGACCTTTGGCCTCGCATGGCTCGGCCTCATTGTCCTGCTGCCACTCTCGATCGTGCTCTACTACGCGGCCACGCTCGGCTCTCCGCGCCGCGCCACGATCGGCATGCAGATGATGGACATCGTCCTCACCCCGACTCGCGCCTCGACGCTCGATGGCGGCATGGCCGTGCTGCACGCTTTGCTCTTCTGGGTCAGCGTCTGGATCTTCTGGCCGATCTCGTTGGGCATCGCGCTCTTCACGCCGCGTCGGCAGATGCTGCATGACCTGATCCTGGGCACGCTCATGGTGCGCCGCTCGCCCATGACCCGCCATTGGGCCAGCTACCAGGCCAACGCCGGACGCGCTTTCTGACACCCCGATTTCTCCCCGTTGCACGGGGGCTCAGTCCGCAATAGTCTATGAGCCGGGTCGCGACCTGGACAATAGATGACGGATCATACCCCCGATAACACCCAACTGTTCCTCACGGCAGCAATGCCGTGCCCCTATCTGCCTGGGCGCCAGGAACGAAAGCTCTTCACGCATCTGACGGGCCGCCGCGCCGCGTCGTTGCACCAGTTGTTGAGCGATAACGGCTTCCGCCGTAGCCAGAACCTGATTTACCGCCCTGCCTGCGAAGGCTGCTCGGCGTGCCAGTCAGTGCGCATCGTCGCCCGGCATTTCAAGCCGAACGCCCGTTTCCGCCGAGTGCTCAAGAACAATACCGACATTGTCGCCCGCGTCTGCGAACCGCGCGCGACCACCGAGCAGTTCGTATTGTTCAAGCGCTATCTCAATGCCCGTCACGCCGGTGGCGGCATGACGCAGATGAATTTCATCGACTACGAATACATGGTCGAGGACACCCCGGTGCAGTCCGTGCTGGTCGAGTATCGGCTCAATTCCGCGCCCGGCAATCCGCTGGTCGCCGTTGCGTTGACCGACGTCATGCCGGACGGGCTGTCGATGGTCTACAGCTTCTACGACCCCGACATGGCCAGTCGCGGATTCGGCAACCTGCTGATCCTCGATCACATCAGCCAGGTCTGTGAACAGGGGCTCGACTACGTCTATCTGGGCTATTGGGTCAAAGATTCGCCCAAAATGGCCTACAAGGCGGCATTTCGTCCGCTGGAAGTCCAAAAGGGACCGCTCGGCTGGCGCCCGCTAGACTGACGCAGTTTTTCCAGACCGGACGCTTCATGCGCCTCATCATCAGCGCCCTGCGCTTCATCCTCGGCACCGGCGCCCTCGTATTCTCCGTTCTGGCGATCCTGGCGGTGCTGGGCTTTGCCGTGCCGTATTTCGACCTGCTCAACCACCTGCAGGCCGTGTTGTTCATCGGTACGCTGCTGTCGCTGCTCTTCGTGCCGGCCATCCTGCGCCGGGGCAATTGGCGCCGCTTCATGCTGGCGGCCACGGCCACCGGCTTCTTCGCCTCGGCCATCACCGTCGTGCCCGAATTCGCCGCCTCGCTCCAGCCGCGTCCGGCGGTTGCGGAGGGTCGCGCCACCGTCAAGGTGATGACGCACAATCTCTTCGGCATGAATTACGACATGCTGCGCGTGCTCGACGTCATCCGCAAAGAGCAGCCCGATATCATCGCCGTGCAGGAATTCTTCGGCGAGCAGCGCTCCGAACTGGCGCCGCTCCTCAAGGAAACCTACCCCTATTCCGCCTTCTGCCGCGGTGGCAAGCGCGCCAATCTCGGCCTCTTCTCCAAGATTCCGTTCGAGCAGGCCCAGGACGGCGCCTGCCCTGACAACGCTTATGGCGATCAGCGCACCGCCCACATCCTGGCCCGTTTCGCGCTGGCCGACGGCTCGCAATTCTCGCTCCTCACCACCCATCTCGACTGGCCCGCCCCCCGCATGGCCCGCCAGCGCGAGGAGTTCGACCTGCTCGCCTCCGCCATCCAACAGGTTTCCGGGCCACTGGTCGTCGTTGGCGACTTCAACTCGACCTCCTGGTCCTACGCCCTGCGCAACTTCACCCGCGGCGCCGGCCTGACGCGCGAGGACCACGGCCTCCTCACCTACCCGACGCTGTTCCACTATTTCGGTGCCTGGCGCCTAACGCTGCCCTTCCTGCCGCTGGACCACGTGCTGACCCGCGACGTCGCCGTGCACGAACTCCACGCCGCAAGCGCCACAGGCAGCGATCACCTGCCGGTGGTATTCACGATGTCGGTTGAGAAACCCGCAGAATAGCTTATCGACCTTGAGAGCGGGGCTACCGGTGGGCGCTGCCAGTGGCTGCTCCCCATAAGTCCCGATTGCTCCGCCGCTCCCTCCCCACCACGGAACTTCCCCGGGCGAAGACCCGGGGCCTATTGCCCCGCTCCACCCGAGTGGCGCCATCCGTAGGCCCCGGCTCTACGGCCGGGGAAGATCGAGTGGGTGGTGAGCCGTGTTTACGCGGAACCGAGCCCCAACGCCCTCTCCCCTTGTGGGAGAGGGTGCCCAACGGGCGGGTGAGGGGCTGCCACAAACACCGAAGCCCTAGCCCGGCGCTAGCGTAGGCTAAACCTCGATATCAAACACCAATATCCCCGCGAGCCCACCCTCGGCCGCCGCAACCAGCCGTGCGCCTGCCGCCTGATGGTCCGGATGCACGAGATACGCATCCCGGGCGCCCGCATCGGCGAAGTCCATCGTGAACCCGTCCGCGAAGCCCTGCCCCAGCCCCTCCGGGCTGACATTCGGCCCGAAGCTCGCGCGCTCCAGCCCCGGCACCCTGTCCTTGAGCGCTGCGAGATCCGCATAGATCGATGCCCGCTCGTCCGCGCCGACATCGTTCCTGAACTTCACCCAGACACAGTGTCGGATCATCCGCCGACGAACCGGTTGTTGCGCGGGAAGCCGTTGGGCGGCTGGCGACCGGCCTGGGCGCGGTCACCGACCCATTCGACGAGTTCACCCATCGGCCGGGTAAAGGTGCGGCCCGAGCTGTCCGTCCAGGTCAGCCCTTCCTCGGACTTGAAAGTCTTGAGATCGGAAATGCCGCCGTCCTTGTACTTCTGCAGGCGCACGCCCTTGCCGCGGCTCATTTCCGGCAATTGCTGGGCCGGGAAGATCAGCAGCTTGCGGTTCTGGCCGATGACCGCGACCATGTCGCCGCCCGCCGGCACCAGCAGTCGCGCCTCGTCGTCGCCCGAGACATTGAGCACCTGCTTGCCCTTGCGGGTATTGGCGATGAGGTCGTCCTCGGCCACGACGAACCCGTTGCCGGCGCTCGAGGCCACCACGCGCTTGGCGCCCGGCCGATAGACGAAGAGGTCGACGATGTCGTGCCCCTCCTCGATATCGACCATGATGCGCACCGGCTCGCCCTGCCCACGCCCGCCCGGCAGCTTGTCGCCGCCCAGCGTATAGACCTTGCCGCCGGTCGTGAGCATCAGGAGCTTGTCCGTCGTCTCCGCCTTGACCGCCAGCTTCAGTCTGTCGCCTGCCTTGAAGCCCTTTTCGTCGACGTCGTCGGTATGGCCCTTCATCGCCCGGATCCAGCCCTTTTCAGAGAGGATCACGGTGATCGGTTCGCGCTCGATGAAGGCGGTTTCGATCTCGGAGCTGTCGGCCGTCGGCGCGTCGCCGATCGCCGTGCGGCGCGGGCCGAGCGGATGGTCTTCGCCATAGGTCTTCTTGAGGTCGGCGACCTGCCGGGCGATTTCACCCCATAGCCGACGGTCCGAACCCAGCAGCGTTTCGAGATGCCCGCGCTCGGTCAAAAGCCCGGAATGTTCGGTACGCAATTCCATTTCCTCGAGCCTGCGCAGCGACCGCAGGCGCATGTTGAGGATGGCTTCGGCCTGGTTGTCCGTGAGGTTGAAGGTCGCCATCAACTGCGCCTTCGGGTCGTCTTCCTCGCGGATGATGCGGATCACCTCATCGAGGTTGAGGAAGGCCACGATATAGCCTTCGAGCACCTCGACGCGCTTGGCGATCTGGTCCAGCCGGTGCTGGCTGCGGCGGATGAGCACGATCTTGCGGTGATCGAGCCAGGCGCGCAGCGCTTCGGGCAGGCCCATGACCTTGGGCACCGTGCCCTTGTCGAGCACGTTCATGTTGAGCGGGAAGCGGACTTCGAGGTCCGAGACCTTGAACATCTGCTCCATCAGGATCGTGGCATCGACCGTGCCGGCGCGCGGTTCGAGCACCAGCCGCACGTCGTCCGCGCTCTCGTCGCGAATGTCCTTGAGCAGCGGTAGCTTCCTGGCCAGCAGCAGTTCGGCGACCTTCTCGATCAGCCGCGACTTCTGCACGCCATAGGGGATCTCGGTGACGACGATCTGGTAGACGCCGCGCCCCTTTTCCTCGCGCTCCCACTTGGCGCGCAGGCGGAACGAGCCGCGGCCCGTCTCGTAGGAGTTGATGATCGATTCCTGGCCCTCGACCAGGATACCGCCCGTCGGAAAGTCCGGCCCCCTCACGAACTGCACCAGCTCGCGCGCGTCGGCATTGGGGTTGACGTTGATCAGGTGCAGCGCCGCGTCACAGAGCTCGCCGACATTGTGCGGCGGGATGGACGTGGCCATGCCCACGGCAATGCCGGTCGAGCCGTTGGCCAGCAGGTTCGGAAAGTTCGAGGGCAGGACGACCGGCTCCTCGTCCTCGCCGTCATAGGTCGGCTTGAAGTCGATGGCGTCTTCCGCCATGCCTTCGAGCAGGCGGCTGGCGACGTCGGTCATGCGGCTTTCGGTGTATCGCATGGCCGCCGGGCTATCGCCGTCGATATTGCCGAAATTGCCCTGGCCGTCGACCAGCGGGTAGCGCTGCGCGAAGTCCTGCGCCATGCGCACCAGGGCGTCGTAGATCGACTGGTCACCATGCGGGTGGAACTTACCGATCACGTCACCGACGATGCGGGCGGATTTCTTGTAGCCTTGGTCCGGGTCGAGCCGCAGCAGGCGCATGGCGTGCAGGATGCGGCGGTGTACGGGCTTGAGCCCGTCCCGCGCGTCCGGCAGCGCGCGCTGGGTAATAGTGGAGAGCGCATAGGAGAGGTACCGCTCTTCGAGCGCCTCGCGCAGGTCGACGATACGGGTCTCGCCGCCGTCCTCCGGCTTGGGGAGGTCAGCGTCGTCCATGGATGTTCTCAGTCTTGCGAATCATTTCGCGAGTATAGCGGCAGCAGGGCGAAAATTGGTGCGGTTGTGGAAAAGCAGGCGGCGGAACGAGCGGTTTTCCGGGGGTATCCAGCGCGCTCACCGCCCCAGCATCTCCACCAGCACTCCGCGCACCGCCGGCGGCTCGATCTGCCGCGGGTGCCACACATGCATGTCCAGGAAGTGTCCGCTGATGGCGAAGGCATCCGCCACATCCTGCGGCGTCGCTGCGCCCTCTCCACGGAGGAAGGCAGGCAGCCTGAACAGCCGGTCGAGATAGGGCTCCGCTGCCTCCCGGCAGACGGCCCGGCCCGTGCGTGGCGAAACGTGGGTCAGTTCCTCCGTATTGCCTGTCACCGCGCAGCTTTCGAGGTCGAGACCGAAGCCCAATTCCTCCAGCAGCCGCATCTCGAACCGAGCCAGCTTCTCGCCGCTCACCGGTCCGTCGAGCAGCCGCACGGCTTCCATCAGCAGCCGATCATGGGGGTCGCGCTCGGGCAATAGCCGCAGGTGCTCGGTCAGCAACTGGCTCATATAGAGCCGCGCCCGGTCGGCGATGAGTTCGGCGGCGCGCGGCTGCAGCAATTCGATGGCGAAGGTGCCCAGGTGGTCCTCCAACCGCGCCCGCCAGGTGAGTTGCACGCTGTTGCCCGGCTGGAGCGTTGCCGCCTGCTGGCGCGAGCGACCGCCGCGCACGAGGCCGAGATAACGCCCGCGCCCCAGCACCATGGCCTCGGCGATCACGCTGGTCTCACCGTGCCGTCGCACGCCGATCAGCAAACCTTCGCCAGTCCATTCCAAATCGCGAACTCCAGAGCCGGCTGCACGATAAGCGCAGCGGCCGTTCATTTCCACACTTTGCCGCAGAGGTTAATATGACTTTGACAATCATCATTAGTGTCTCTATGCGAAGAGCAGAAACAATCAATGGAGTAGAACCTTGAAGACCTTCGGAAAGTCGCTGGCCGTTGCGCTTGGCGCGGCGCTTCTTCTGGCCCCCGCCGTCTCGTCGGCTGCGGAGATCGTTGTCAAGCACGCTCAGGGCGAGACCACCCTTCCCGGCGTGCCGTCCAAGGTTCTGGTGCTCGATATCCCGTCGCTGGATACGCTCGATGCGCTTGGCGTCGATGTGGCCGGCGTGCCGGGCTCGAACCTGCCGCCCTATCTCTCCAAGTACGCTGATGAGAAGTACACCAAGGTCGGCACGCTTTTCGAGCCCGATTACGAGGCCGTGAATGCCGCTGGCGCCGATCTCATGATCATCGGCGGCCGTTCCGCCGCCAAGTATCCCGATCTTTCGGGCATGCTGCCCACGATCGACATGACCATCGATCCGGCCGCCTACACCGACAACGTCAAGGCCAACGTGGTCAAACTCGGCGAAGTCTTCGGCAAGCAGGCCGAGGCTACCGAACTCACCGCCAAGCTCGATGAGAAGCTGACCTCCCTCAAGGGTCTCGCCGCCGACGCCGGCACTGCCATGATCCTCGTCACCACCGGCGGCAAGGTCGGCGCTTATGGCCCGGCTTCGCGCGTGGGCTGGCTCCACAAGGAAATGGGCTTCAAGCCGGTTGCCGACGACATCGACGACCGCTTCCACGGCGGCGACGTAGTGTCCTTCGAATACATCCTCGAAGCCAATCCCGACTGGATCTTCGTCATCGACCGCGACGCTGCCGTCGGCCAGGTCGCCGAAGGCCAGGCTGCCAAGCAGATTCTCGACAATGAGCTCGTCGCCCAGACCAATGCCTGGAAGAACGGCCATGTCGTCTATCTCGATCCGGCTTCCGCCTACATCGTGAGCAGCGGCTACAACGCCATCAATACGCTGGTCGATCAGGTCAGCGAGGCCGTGTCCGCAGCGAAATAAGAACCCGTGCGGCCGGGTCAACAACCCGGCCGCACCCTTGTGCCTTGAAGCTCCTTTCCGCAGCCATTGCGCTCACGATCGGGCTGGCCATAGTCAGCCTCTTCATCGGCGCTAGCGACGTATCGCTCAGCACACTGCTTTCGGGTCAGGACCGCGCCGTGCAGGTTCTGCTTGCGAGCCGTATTCCCCGCACGCTGGCCTTGATGCTGGCCGGCAGCTCTATGGCGATCGCCGGCATGATCATGCAGATGCTGGTGCGCAATCGCTTCGTCGAGCCCTCGACCGCCGGTACCGTCGAATCCGCCAGCATGGGCCTTCTCGTCGCCACGCTCGTCGCGCCCGGCATGCCGGTCTTCGGCAAGATGCTGGTCGCCGCCCTCTTCGCCCTCGCCGGCACCGCGCTTTTCCTGCGCATCCTGCGCCAGGTGAAGATGCGCGATGTGCTCATCGTGCCGCTCATCGGCATCATGTTCAGCGGCGTGATCAGCGCCATCACCACCTTCTTCGCCTATCGCTTCGACCTGCTGCAATCGCTGCTCGCCTGGACCACCGGCGACTTTTCCGGCGTCCTGCGCGGCCGCTACGAGCTGCTCTGGATCGGCTTTATCCTCACCATCTTCGCCTATATCGCCGCCGACCGCTTTACGGTCGCCGGCATGGGGCGCGATTTCACCGTCAATCTGGGCGTCAACTACCGGCGTGTCGTCTCGCTGGGCCTCGGCATCGTCTCGCTGGTTACAGCCGTTGTCGTAGTGACCGTGGGCATGATCCCCTTCCTCGGGCTCATCGTGCCCAATGTCGTGAGCATCATGTTCGGCGACAACATGCGCAAATCCGTGCCCTGGGTCGCGGTCATGGGCGCCAGCTTCGTGCTGCTCTGCGATATCGTCGGCCGCGTCATCCGCCAGCCCTACGAAATCCCGATCGGCGTGGTCGTCGGCGTGGTCGGCAGCGGCATCTTCCTCTACCTCCTGCTGCGGAGGCGCGCCAATGTCGCTTGAGACGCGCTCCGCGCCCCTCGCGGTCGCTCCGCCGCACCAGCAGGCACGCGCTATCACGCCGGGCCTCATGCTCGGCATCCTTGCCGTCCTCGCGCTTGCCGCCTGCGCAGCCTTCATGGTGCTCGGCGCCAAGGGCCAATGGAGCTTCATCCTGACCTTCCGCGGCACCAAGCTCGCGGCGCTCCTGCTCGTGGCCTATGCGGTGGCGGTTTCAACCGTCCTGTTCCAGACGGTCACCAACAATCGCATCCTCACCCCCTCGGTGATGGGCTTCGATTCCCTCTACGCCCTCATCCAGACCTGCCTCATCGTCTTCCTTGGCTCGCGCGAGGTTTCGAGCTTCGATCCGCAATTGCGGTTCCTGCTCGAAGTCACGGTCATGGTGGTGTTTTCCGGCCTCCTCTTCCGTTGGCTCTTCACAGGCGGCGAGCGCAGCATTCACCTGCTGGTCCTGGTCGGCATCATCTTCGGCATCTTCTTCCGAAGCCTCTCCACCTTCATGCAGCGCGTGCTCGATCCCAACGAGTTCGCCGTGCTGCAGGACATGCTCTTTGCCAGCTTCAACACCATCGACAAGACGCTGCTTGGCCTCTCCGCCGTTATCGTCCTGGGCGTAAGCCTCATCGGCCTGAGGATGATGCACACATTCGACGTGCTCTCGCTCGGCCGCGCCAACGCCATCAATCTCGGCCTCAACTACCGCCGCACCGTCTCGATCATCCTCGTGCTCATCGCGGTGCTGGTCTCGGTATCGACGGCCCTTGTCGGCCCCGTCACCTTTTTCGGCCTGCTGGTGGTCAGCCTCGCCCATCTCCTCATGGGCAACGGCAAGCACCGCTATCTGCTGCCGGCCTCGATTCTCCTGGCCATCATCTGCCTCGTCGGCGGCCAGGTGATCCTCGAACGCATCTTCGCCTTCGATACGGCGCTGAGCATCGTCATCGAATTCCTGGGCGGCATCGTCTTCATCATCCTTATCCTGCGGGGAGCGGCGCGATGATCGAAATCACCAATGTCAGCAAGAGCTATGGCGATACCTGCGTCGTCGACGCCGTATCGCTGAGCATTCCTGCCGGCGGCATCACCTCGATCATCGGCCCCAACGGTGCCGGCAAATCCACCCTGCTCTCGATGATCAGCCGCCTCCTGCCGATGAGTGCGGGCAAGGTCTCGGTCGATGGGCTCGATGTCACCCACACGCCCAGCGACGTGCTCGCCAAGCGCCTCGCCATCCTGCGCCAGGACAATCACCTCTCCGCCCGCCTCACCGTGCGCGACCTCGTCGGCTTCGGTCGCTACCCACACTCCAAGGGTCGCCCGACGCTGGAGGACAAGGCCAAGATCGAGGAAGCCCTCGACTATCTCAGCCTGCAACCCCTGGCCGGCCGCTTCCTCGACGAGGTCTCCGGCGGACAGCGCCAGCGCGCCTTCGTCGCCATGATCCTCTGCCAGGATACCGACTACGTGCTGCTCGACGAGCCGCTCAACAATCTCGACATGAAGCACGCCGCTGACATGATGAAACTCATGCGCCGCGCCTGCGACGAGCTCGGCAAGACCGTGGTCATGGTCCTCCACGACATCAACTTCGCCTCCTGGTATTCCGACCGCATCATCGCCATGTGCGACGGCCGCATCGTCCGCGACGACCCTCCCGCCGAGCTGATGACACCCGAGGCGATGCAGGCGATCTACGGCATCGACATGAGCGTGCAGGAAGTCGGGGGCAAGCGGCTTGGGGTTTACTACGGGTAGGAGGATCAGGCCCGCCTCTCCTCAACGTCCCCCGCCCCGGCACTTCCCCGGACTTGATCCGGGGCCTATTGCACCCCTCCACTAGAGTGGAGACATCCGTGGGCCCCGGCTCTTCGGCCGGGGAAGATCGAGTGATATGCAAGAACAAAGCGAAAAACGCGAGATCGCGCCACATCGCCCTCTCCCCTTGAGGGAGAGGGTGCCCAACGGGCGGGTGAGGGGTTCGCGCCGCCACCCCGACCCCTCATCCGGCGCTAACGCGCCACCTTCTCCCTCAAGGGGAGAAGGGAGGTAGGCGGCACCACCTCAGCAAAAGCGCACCGCGCCCGGCTTCAAACCTTCCCGTGCGGGAACTCCAGTCCCATTTCGCGATACCGCTCGGGGTCATCTCCCCACTTCTCGCGCACCTTCACGAACAGGAACAGGTGCACCGGTGTCTCGAAAATCTCCATCAGTTCCTTGCGCGATTCCGCGCCGATAGCCTTGATGGTTTGCCCGCCTGCACCCAGCACGATCTTCTTGTGCGTGTCGCGCGTGACGTACACGACCTGGTCGATCCGATAGGCGCCGTCCTTTTCGATCTGGAAACGCTCGGTCTCGACAGTCGTATTGTAGGGAATCTCGTCATGCACGCGCAGGAAGAGCTTCTCGCGCGTCACTTCCGCGGCGGTCAGCGCCAGCGTCAGGTCGGTGAGCTGGTCTTCCGGGAAGTGCCAGGGGCCGAGCGGCATGCGCTTGATGCACCAGTCGAGGAAGTCCGCGACGCCGCTGCCCTTGAGCGCCGAGACCATGAAGGTGGATTCGAACTGCACCGCCTCGTTGAGCTTGGCCGAGAGTGCTAGCAGCGACTCGGGCTTGACCGCGTCGACCTTGTTCAGCACCAGCACCTTGGGATGGCGCACATTGGCCAGCCCTTCGAGCAGTGATTCAATTTCCGGGGTTATCCCCTTTATGGCATCGACGATAAATGCCACGACGTCCGCGTCGCCCGCGCCCGACCAAGCGGCCTGCACCATGGCCTTGTCCAGACGGCGCTTGGGCGCAAAAATGCCCGGCGTATCCATGAAGACGATCTGCGTGTCGCCCTCGGTCACCACGCCACGGATTTGCGCACGCGTCGTCTGCGCCTTGTGGGTGACGATCGAAACCTTTGTGCCGACAAGGGAATTCAGCAGCGTGGACTTGCCCGCATTCGGCGCCCCGACAAGGGCAACGAACCCACAACGCTGATTGATGTCGACTTCGGTCAAAGAGTTTCCTTCCAGACTTTCTCGCGTACGAGGAATTTCTCGGCCGCCTTGTGCTCGGCGATCTTCTTGCTGGCGCCGGTGGCGGTCAGCGGCTCGAATTTACCAACCTGCACGGAAATAGTGAACTCGGGCGCGTGGTCGGGGCCGGTTCGGCCGGCAATGACGTAGCTGGGCGGTTCGAGACCCCTGCCCTGCGCCCATTCCTGCAACGTCGTCTTGGCGTCAGCGCGGTCGGCGTGAAGCACCCCGATCCGGTCGCCGAACATGCGCTCGATGAACTCGAACGCCTTGCCCAGCCCGCCGTCGCAATAGATGGCGCCGATCACCGCTTCCGCCACGTCGGCAAGGATCGCTTCCTTCTCGGCGCCGCCCGTGCGGGCTTCGCTCTCGCCGAGGTTCAGTTCCGGACCGAGGTCGATCTCGCGGGCGATGGCCGCGCAGGTTTCCTTGCGCACCAGCGTATTGAGCGTGCGCGACAGCTCGCCTTCATTGGCCTTGGGCAGCCGGCGGTAGAGCATGTCGGCCACCACGAGCCCGAGCACGCGGTCACCCAGGAATTCGAGGCGCTGGTAGGAACGCTCGATGCGCTTGCTCGGCGAAACGGCGCTCGAATGGGTCAGCGCGCGGTCGAGCAGGTCCGGGTCGGCGAACCGATAACCCAGACGCGCTTCGAGTTTCTGATGACTTCGTCCCTTGGTATTCATCAATGAACGGCTTGGAACATGCGATCCCAGCGGACATTGGCCGGCCACTGCCAGATCTGCCAGGGCGGAATATTGTCCTTGATGGAGAAGAAGCGGGCCTCGGCCTTGCCGATCAGCGCCGTAGCCGGCACGTAGCCGACCTGGCTGAGCACGCGGCTATCGGCCGAACGGTCGCGATTGTCGCCCATCATGAAGAAATGGCCGGCGGGCACCACGTATTCGGCGGTGTTGTCGAGCGGCTGGTCGTCCGAGATTTCCTGGATGACGTGGGTCACGCCATTGGGCAGGGTTTCCTCGAACAGCGTCACCGGCACCGTCTGCATGTTGCTGTCGGTATCGGTCGCCTTGCCGATCTCCTTGCGTTCCACCATCGTGCCGTTGATGTAGAGGCGCCCTTCCTTCATCTGGATGCGGTCGCCCGGCAGGCCGATCACGCGCTTGATGTAGTCATCGTTGGTGATGTTGTGGAATACAGCGATATCGCCACGATTGGGTTCGCGCCCCATGATCCGGCCGTTGAAGGGCACCGGAATCGGGAAGGAATACGGCCCGAAGCCCCAGACGAACTTGTTGGCCACGAAGTAGTCGCCGATCATCAGCGTATTCTGCATCGAGGCGGTGGGGATCGAGAACGGCTGGTAGATGAACGTGCGGAAAACGATGGCGATCAGCAGCGCCTCGATGATCACGACGATCGTATCGCGGACCTCGTTGCGCCCGGCCTTCTTTTCGTCTTTCGACATGGATTGGCTCATCTATTGCCCCTCGGATCAGGCAGGGATTACGGGAGCGGCCGGCTCTGGTCAACAACCGGTCGCGCTTCGATCACGACAAAGGCCTGGGCCATGCCGCCATCGTCGGTAATGGTCAGGTGGATATGCGCCTCGTGCCCAGCGGGCACAAGAGCAGCCAGCACTTTTGCGGCCCCGTTGGTCAGTTTCATCGTCGGCTTGCCCGAGGGCAGGTTGACGACGCCCATGTCGCGCCAATAAACGCCGAAATTAAGACCGGTGCCCAAGGCCTTGGAGCACGCCTCCTTGGCGGCGAAGCGCTTGGCGTAGGAGGCCGCGCGTTGGGCGCGGCGATCCGATTTGCGGCGTTCGATCTCGGTGAAGCACCTTTGCGTGAAGCGCTCGCCGAACCGCTCGAGGGTCTTTTCGACCCGGCGGATATCGCAGAGATCGTTGCCGATGCCGATGATCACTGCAGGCCCCTGCTGCCCGGCTTGACCGCCGGCAGCGCGGCCAGTTCCGGCGGCAGGTTGTCGGCGGGGTAAGCTGGCACCTTGAACTGGGTGAGCGACACCAGCGGCACGCCGACATCGGCCTCGCCGGCCGAGCGGTCGATGAGGCAGGCGGCAGCGACCACGTCCGCGCCGATATTGCGCAGCGTTTCGATGCATTCGCGGATCGAGAGGCCGGTCGAGACGATGTCCTCGACCACGATCACTTTCTCGTTTTTCTCGATCTCGAAGCCGCGGCGCAGCTGGAAGGCGCCGTCGACGCGCTCGGTATAGAGCGCCGGCAGCTTGAGGTGGCGCGCGGTCTCATAGCCCGGAATGATGCCGCCAACGGCCGGCGAGACCACCTTGGTCACGTTGCCGTAGCCCTCGGCCCGGATCTTGTCGGCGAGCGCGCGGCAGAGGATTTCGGCCTTGTCCGGATACATGAACACCCGCGCCTTCTGCAGGAAAACCGGCGACCTCAATCCAGAGGACAGGATGAAGTGCCCCTCCAGGATCGCGCCGCATTCCTTGAAAATGGCCAGAACGTCTTCGGTGTTCACGCTTGCTCCGCTTGTTCGATTTTTCCGTTCCATTCGAGCGTGGAGATGGTGCCCGCTTCGGCGACCGTGGCACGCTGAACGTTGTGCAGTCCGGGACTACGTTTGAGGGTTGCCAGGACATCCGTCAATTGCGCGAGGTCGCGCACCTCGATTTCGAACACCAATTGGTGGAAATCGGGCGAGATCATGCGCATGACGAGGTTGTTGATATTGGCGTCGCATGCCGCGATGGCCGAGGAGACCTGCGCGAGCGAGCCTGGCTTATTGACCGATTCCATCGAGATGGCGACCTTGTACTCGCGTTCCTGGCTGCCCACGATGTCCCAGCGGACGTCGATCCAGGCCACGTCGGAATCATAGAGGTCGGCCAGCGCGTCCGAGTGGATCGGATAGACGTGCACCGAGCCCCCCTGCTCCAGGATGCCCACCAGCCGGTCGCCCGGGACCACGCCCTCGGCGGAGAATTCCACCGGCGTGTTGAAGTTGAGCTCTTCGAGCGCCGCCATCGCCTTGGGTCCGCGCGTCGACGCGCCCGGCACCCGGAAGCGCAGCAGGTTGGTGGCGCGCAGCGCGAACCAGCCCTCGGCCTTGTCAGGCACCGGCAGGTCGAGCCGCCGGCTGCGGTGGCGGCGGAAGCCCTTCACCTTGGCGATCTCGTCGGCGATGACTTCGGTCGAAACCTTGCCCTCGCCCACGGCGACCAGCAATTCTCGCTTGCCCGGATGCCCGATGGCCTCGGCCACGGCCTTCATCTCGGCGTCGTCGACCGAAACGCTCTCGCGCTCGAGCAGCATCTTGACCACATGTTCGCCCAGCGAGTACGCGCGCTGCTGGCTGGCGAGGCGCACCGCGCGCCGGATGGCCGCCCGCGCCTTGCCGGTGGCTGCGATGCCTTCCCAGTTGGAGGGCGGCAGATGGTTCTGGTCGCGGATGATCTCGACTTCGTCGCCCGAGCGGAGCTGGGTGACGAGCGGCATGATGGCACCGTTGATCTTGGCGCCCACGCAGGTGTCGCCGATCTCGGTATGCAGCGCATAGGCAAAGTCGATCGGCGTCGCACCCCGCGGCAGCGCGATCAGGCGTCCACGCGGCGTGAAGCAGAACACCTGATCCTGGAACAGCTCCAGCTTGGTGTATTCGAGGAAATCCTCGCCGGTATTGCCGGCTGTCAGATGCTGGATGGTCTGCCGCAGCCAGACGAAGGCGCGGCTTTCCTTTTCGAGCCGCGCCAGGTCAGCCGAGGCGCCATCCTTGTAAAGCGCATGCGCCGCGATGCCGAGTTCGGCGATCTGGTGCATCTCGAAGGTACGGATCTGCAGCTCGACGCGCTGCCGGCCCGGCCCCACGATGGTGGTATGGATCGAGCGGTAATCGTTGTGCTTGGGGACCGAGATATAGTCCTTGAACCGCCCCGGCACGACCTTCCAGTTGGTGTGCACGATGCCCAGCGTACGGTAGCAATCCTCGGTGCTCTCCACGATCACGCGGAAGCCGATCATGTCGGAGAGCTGCTCCAGCGCGATCGACTTGCGCTCGATCTTGTTGAAGATCGAGAACGGCGACTTCACCCGCGCGCTCACCTTCGCGTCGATCCCCTCGGCCGCGAGCTTCTCGCTCAGCTCCGACGTGATCCGGTCGATGGTGTCGTGGTGGTCGGCCTGCATCTCGCGCAGGCGGCTCGTGATGGCGTTGTACTGCTCGGGCTGCTGCACCTTGAACGAAAGGTCTTCGAGCTCCGAGCGGATACCCTGCATACCCATGCGGCCTGCCAGCGGCGCATAGATGTCGAGCGTTTCCTGCGCGATCCGCGTCCGCTTTTCGGGCGGCATGTATTCGAGCGTGCGCATGTTGTGCAGGCGGTCGGCCAGCTTGACCAGCAGCACCCGCACGTCTTCGGAAATCGCCAGCAGGAGCTTGCGCAGGTTTTCCGCCTGCGCTTCCTCGCGCGAAACGAGGTTCAGCCGCTCGATCTTGGTGAGGCCATCCACGATCGCGCCGATTTCCGAGCCGAAGAGCTGGTCGATCTCGGCGCGCGTCGCGTCGGTGTCCTCGATGGTGTCGTGCAGCAGCCCCACCGCGATCGTCGCATCATCGAGCTTGAGATCGGTGAGAATGGCAGCGACTTCGAGGGGATGGGCGAAATACGGGTCGCCGGATGCGCGCTTCTGCGAGCCATGCTTTTGCATGGCGTAGACATATGCCTTGTTGAGCAGCGCCTCGTCGGCATTGGGGTTGTAGGCCTGAACCCTCTCGACGAGCTCGTATTGACGCATCATGGCTGGTGCCGCACTCCTTGCGGCATGATCTTAGCGATCAATTGGTTAAATGGAAAAGGCGCCGAACGAACGTTCGACGCCTTTCCATATAGTCCGAGTCGTCAGGCGATCAATCGTCGCGACGCTCCGGCGGCGCGAGGCTTTCGATGCCGCGCAGCAATTCGTCTTCGCTCATGGTGTCGAAGGTCATGTTGTCGTCGTCGTTGCCGCTCTCGATCAGAGGAGCAGCATGCTTCTCCGGCTCGTCGACTTCGACATACTTCTGCATCGAGTGGATGAGGTCCTCGCGCAGGTCTTCGGGCGAAATCGCGCCGTCGCCGATCTCGCGCAGGGCGACGACCGGGTTCTTGTCGTTGTCGCGATCAACGGTGATCTGCGAGCCCGACGAAATCATGCGGGCGCGGTGAGCCGCCATGAGCACCAGATCGAAGCGGTTTTCGACCTTTTCGATGCAATCTTCTACTGTGACGCGTGCCACTGACGTCTCCAGGGAGTTGTGGGATGAAGGCCGCTCTTACACGAGCCGATGCCGGATGGCAAGCGAAGCGGATCGCCCAAACGATCACACACCATCTCCATTTCTTGCACAGGATGGCACGTAAAGTGAACTAGTCCATATTTGTTGATAGAAATCCACTGGTTAGTATGGGAACAGTATGGGATGCGGAATTGTTGATGGAGATGTCCAACAATAATTGCCTTGGGAAAGCCATATTGCTGATGCGATGACCGCTATCGTAATCACGGTGTCGGTGATAAATCCTAGCTATTCACTCATATGCGCAAAGGCGCAAGTATGCTGGGCAGCCTGAGAGGCCGGCCGACCCGGTCTGGAGAATGCTCATGTCCATCGATCCGCGCGAAAAAGTAGTTTTGTTTATTGACGGCGCAAACCTTTACGCCACTTCCAAAGCTATAGGCGTCGATATCGACTATCGCCGTCTGCTCAAGGAATTTCAGAGCAAGGCCTACCTGCTTCGCGCCTACTATTACACTGCCCTCATCGAGGATCAGGAGTATTCCTCGATCCGCCCGCTGATCGACTGGCTCGACTACAACGGCTTTACTGTGGTCACCAAGCCCGCCAAGGAATTCACCGACGCGACCGGTCGCCGCAAGATCAAGGGAAACATGGATATAGAACTGACCGTGGATGCGCTCGAAATGGCGCCATTCTACGATCACATGGTGTTGTTTTCGGGCGATGGCGACTTCACCGCGCTCGTTGCCGCGCTCCAGCGCAAGGGCAAGCGCGTTACCGTCGCCTCCACCCTTACCACCTCGACCCCGATGATTTCGGACGACCTGCGCCGTCAGGCCGATTTCTTCCTCGATGTCGCCGAGCTCGCCAAGACTGTCGGCCGCACGCCGGTTGACCGGACTCCTCCCGTTGTCGAGGATGACTCGGAGTGATTCCGAGACTTCCCCTTGCCTGAGATCAATCCCCCGCACGATTGCCCGCTTTGTCCGCGCCTGGCCGAATTCCGCCACGCGAACCGCGCCCTTTATCCGGATTTCTTCAACGCGCCCGTCCCGCCCTGGGGTGACGAGCGCGCCCGGCTGGTGATCGTCGGCCTCGCTCCCGGCCTCAAGGGCGCCAACAAGACCGGGCGTCCCTTCACCGGCGACTATGCCGGGGACCTGCTCTACGCCACGCTCAAGAAGTTCGGCCTTGCCTCGGGCGAGTTCGAGGCGCGTGCGGACGATAGCCTGCAGCTCCACAATGTCGTGATCGTCAACGGCGTGCGCTGCGTGCCGCCGCAGAACAAGCCAACCGGCCCCGAAATCGCCAATTGCCGCCGCTTCCTCTCAGCGGCGCTCGACCATTTCGAGACCACCACGGCCTATGTCGCCCTGGGCCGCATTGCTCACGACACACTCCTCACCACCCTCCACGAACGCCGCGCGTCCTTCCCCTTCGGCCACGGCGCCGAACACCACCTCACCTCCGGCCGCCGCCTCTTCGACAGCTACCACTGCTCCCGCTACAACACGAACACGGGCGTGCTCACCACCGAGATGTTCGAGGACGTCATCGGCCGGGCTGCGGCGTTCATCAAGGGCTGAGGCACGGTTCGACGAGGCCGGGGCGCCAGAGGGCTCTTATCCCTCCCCCACCCCTTACTTCCCCGGGCGAAGACCCGGGGCCTATTGCACCGCTCCACTTGAGTGGAGATATCCGTGGGCCCCGGCTCTCCGGCCGGGGAAGATCGAGTAGGCGGCAAGCTCTCGGGCAAGCAAGGCACCGTGCCGCAGCGTTCACCAAGGGCCGAGGCTTAGAGCATCAAACAGTACGGTCGGGCGCCACAGGCACCCATCCCTCCCCACCACCGCGCCTCCCCGGGCGAAGACCCGGGGCCTATTGCACCCCTCCACCCGAGTGGCGCCATCCGTGGGCCCCGGCTCTCCGGCCGGGGAAGATCGAGTAAGTGGCAAGCTCTCGGGCTGGCGGCCCCGTCACTGGACTATTCCAGCAGAGCGCTCCACCTCAACTTATCCCCCCATCCCTCAGCCGGATTACAATCCCGACACCTCTCTCACCGCCACCCGCCAGGAGTAAAAACCCGCCCAAACATTCCTCAAAAACTCGCGAATTTCCGCTCAAAACCCGCAAAAGATGCGCAAACAAATCCCGAAATTGAGTCAAAATTTAACGATTTACGCGCGCCGCTGAAAACAAAACTTAACAAAATCAATAAATTAACTTCAAAGCCAAACGCAAAACTGCAACAAAAAGCACCGTGAAACAATGTTTCACGCTCGCCATCGACCTCCAGCCCCGCACAGCATTCGCCGCGCACGCCAAACACCCCGCCCCAGCCTTCACCGGAGTGGACCAAACCAGAATCTCGGATAGAAACCTCGGCGAGCCCGCCAGCTCGCCCCCGGCAGGCCTAACCGCGCCCGCCCTCTTTCATGATCCGCGATTTCTCGCGGTTCCAGTCGCGGTTCTTGGCGGTCTCGCGCTTGTCGTAGGCCTTCTTGCCCTTGCCCAGGCCGATCAGCAGCTTCGCCTTGCCGTGCTCGTTGAAGTAGAGCTTGAGCGGCACGATCGTATTGCCCGCCCGCTCCACTTCCTGGGACAGGCGCGCCAGCTGCTTCTTGGAAACCAGCAGTTTCCGCGGCCGCCGCTCCACGTGGTTGAAGCGGTTGGCCTGCAGGTATTCGGGGATATAGGCGTTAATCAGCCAGAGCTCGCCGCCTTCGGGCGAAGCATAGCTCTCCGCGATCTGGGCCTGGCCGGCGCGCAACGACTTGACCTCGGTGCCGGTCAGCACGATGCCGGCCTCGACGGTGTCCATGATCTCGTAATCGAAACGCGCGCGCCGGTTCTCAGCCACCTGTCCGTGGCTGATGAGCCCTTTGCCTTCCTTCTTGGGGGCCATGGCTAGCCTTAGATCAGCCCCGCATGCGCCAGGGCGCCGTCGATGGCTTGCTGGGTTGCGGGCGAGATCGGGACCAGCGGCAGACGCAGTTCGTTCTGCGCGAGGCCCAGCTTGTTGGCGGCGTATTTGACGCCGGTCGGGTTCGGCTCGAGGAAGAGCGTGCGGTGAAGCGGAGCGAGCTTGTCCTGCAGCTCGATCGCCCGGGCGTAATTGCCCTGCTGGCAGGCGTTCTGGAACTCGGCACAGAGCTTGGGCGCGATGTTGGAGGTCACCGAGATGCAGCCGGTGCCGCCGTGGGCGTTGAAGCCGAGCGCGGTCATGTCCTCGCCCGAGAGCAGGATGAAATCCTTGCCGAGCTTGGCGCGCTGGGCAGTCGCCCGGCCCATGTCCGAGGTCGCGTCCTTGACGCCGATGATGTTATCATGCGCGTCGCGCAGCCGCGCGATCGTGTCCACCGTCAGGTCGACCACGGTACGCCCCGGCACCGAATAGAGGATGATCGGCAGCGCCGTCGCATTGGCCACGGCCGAGAAGTGCTGGAAGAGCCCTTCCTGGTTCGGCTTGTTGTAATAGGGAACGACCGAGAGCACCGCGTCCGCCCCCACTTCCTCGGCATAGCGCGCCAGCGCTACTGCCTCGGCAGTCGAGTTGGCGCCCGCGCCCGCCAGAATCGGCACGCGCTTGTTGGCGACCTCGACGCAGATCTCGATGATGCGGCGATGCTCCTCGTGGCTCACCGTCGGGCTCTCGCCCGTGGTGCCCACCGGCACCAGGCCATGCGAGCCTTCCGCGATCTGCCAATCCACGAATGCCGAGAAGGCTTTCTCATCGACCGCCCCATTGGCAAAGGGGGTGATGAGCGCCGTGATCGATCCTCTCAGCATTTGAGGTATTCCTTGGTGTTCTGCCACAGTTGCGCCGTGGCTTGGTGTGATGGTGCCGCTCGTATGGCGGCCGTTCGGAGGTGGGCACCATACTTTTTGTTGTGCGGCACGACAAGTTGGGTGTCAGGGCTATCACCGCTATCGGCCGCGAGAACTTTGCAGCAACCAAATGTTCACCCTGGCCGGGTAACGTTGGGTTAACCGCAAGGATGGGGGCACCTTGTTGGGTTAGAATTCAGGACCAACAGGACGGTACCATGCTACTAGTGCAACAGAGGCGTCCTCGCCTTGTTGCTGGCCTGCTCGCAGCGACGATGTTCCTGCAGGCCGGAGCCGCCCCAATCCCCGCAATGGCTGTTGACGGGGTCGATACCACCACGACCGCCGCTATCGATCCGGCGCCGATTGCCGCTGGCCTGCCTCAGGGTTCGGCCACGTTCCGCCGTGCGCTCGATCTCCTCAAATCGCGCAATTACGCCGATGCTTATGCAGCCGCTCGCGGCCTGCAGAGTGCCGTCGAGCGCCGCACGATCCAGTGGGCCGCAATCTATTATGGCGGCACGGATATCGACTACGAGTCCATCGCGCGCTTCGCCGCCGACGCCCCCGACTACGCCACTGCCGGCCTCTACAAGACCCGTCTCGAGCAATCGTTGGTCAAGGCCAATGCCGACGGCGCCGATGTCATTCGGCTGCTCGGCGGCGCCATGCCCTCGACCATTCCCGCGCAGATCGCCCTGGCCTCCGCCTATCTCGAAAGCGGCCAGAAGGATCGCGCCGCCCGCATCGCCCGCTCGATCTGGGTCGACAACTATCTCGACCAGAAGTCCGAGGACGACGTCAAAGCCAAGCTCGGCTCCCTCCTCGATCGCGATGCCCATTGGGCCCGCGCCGTTCACCTGATGATGAACGACCGCGCCGCCGGCGTTGAACGGCTCCTGCCCTTCCTCTCGTCCGGCCAGAAGTCCCTCGCCGTTGCCCGCATTGCCGTCTCGCGCAACGCTAACAACGCCAAGGCGCTGCTCGACGCGGTCGATCCGGCTTATCAGAAGCATCCGGTCTTCATCTTCTCCCGCGCCCAGCGCGCCCGCCAGGCCGAGCTTTATGAGAGCGCCATCGACTGGCTCAACAAGGCCAGCGGCGACCTGCCCGATGCTGCCGAGTGGTGGTACGAGCGCCGCACGCTGATCCGCCAGCTCCTCTCTGTGGGCGATGCCAAGCTCGCCTACAAGGCTGCCGACACCTATCGCGAAGGCCCGGAAGGTCGCCTCGTCGATGCCCGCTTCCACGCCGGCTGGATCGCCGCTTCCTTCCTCGGCGACCCCAAATCGGCCAAGGCGCATTTCGAGAAGATGCGCTCCCTCTCCACCCTGCCCGATACCGTCAGCCAGGCCGACTACTGGCTTGCGCGCACCTTGCGGCAGCTCGGTGATGACGCCGGCGCCAAGACCGCGCTCGAGGCTGCCGCCAAGTACAGCACCGTCTATTACGGTCTCCTCGCTCGCGCCGAGCTTGGCCTCAAGGGCGTCGAGATTCGTGGCATGCCGGCCTGGAAGCACAGCGAAACCGTGTTCGACGCCCGCGAGCCGGTGCAGGCCATCCGCCTGCTCGCCGCCAATGGCCAGCAGAGCATGGCCATGCCGCTCCTGCGTACCTTTGCCGCCAGGCTCACCGATACTGGCGAGATGGTTCTCGCCGCTCGACTGGCCCAATCGATCGGCGCCCACCAGGTTGCCATCACCATCGCTGAGACGGCCGAAAGCCGCGGCGCACCGATGGACCTCTTCAGCTTCCCCAAGGACGGCCTGCCCCAGAACGCGGCGCTCGCAGCCATCGACAAGGCCGCCGTCTACGCCATCACCCGCCAGGAAAGCCGGTTCCAGGTCGATGCCGTGTCGAGCGCCGGCGCGCGCGGCCTCATGCAGCTCATGCCCGGCACCGCCAAGGAAACCGCAGCCAAGGTCGGCGTCGATTATTCTGCTACCCGCCTCGTAACCGACGGCGCCTACAACGCGCTTCTGGGCTCGACCTATCTCGCTGCCCAGCTCAACCGCTATGACGGCTCGCTCGTCCTCGCCGCAGCCGCCTACAATGCTGGCGCCGGCAATGCCAACAAGTGGATTTCCGCCTATGGCGACCCGCGTTCGAGCCGTGTCGACCCAGTCGTCTGGATCGAACTCATCCCCTTCCAGGAAACACGAAAATACGTGCAGCGCGTTCTCGGCAACTACCTCGTCTACCGGGCCCGGCTGGGCGACTCCGGGATGACCCTGATGGACGCCCTGCGCAAGATTCCGGGTTGATGGGCTAAAGCCCATTGCCACCATGCGGGCGTCTGCTAAGACGCTTGCATGGCCAACCGGAATTACCCGCCCGACCACCCGCCATTTGCCGCCCTGCCCGTACGCACGATCACCATCGGCACCGGCGCGGACCAGATGGCCGTGCATATTTCCGGCCGCCTCAGTTCGCGGCGTGTGCCGGTCATCTGCGTGCCCGGCTATCAGCGCAACATGACGGATTTCACAGACTTCATCCGCTATTTCGGCCGCCTTGCCGGCGAAAGCTGGCCCGTCATCCTGGTCGACCTCTTCGGTCGTGGCCGCTCCACCGACCGCAGCGACAAGCTGCGCTACGCCTCGCCGCAGGATGCCGCCGACCTCTGCACCCTCGCCGACGCCCTGGGCGTCGAGCGCGCGGCTTTTGTCGGCCAGGGCTATGGCGGCCAGGTCACCATGGCGTTGGCCGCGCGGCGCCCCGGTCTCATCGCCGGCGCGGTATTGATCGATGCCGGTCCCCTCAGCGATTCCCGCGGACTCGTGCGGTTGCGCGGGAATCTCCAGCACATTGCCGGCTGGCGCGGCGAAGCCGTGCTTCGCACGGGCATGCGCCAGATTCTCAGCCGCGACTATCCCGGCCTCACCGACCCGCAGCTCGATGCCCTGGCCCTACGGACCCACTTCATCGACAAGCGCGGCCGCGCCCACGCCCTCTTCGATCCGCACCTCCTCAAGATGCTGGATTCCTTCGAGGCCGACGACGTCCTCGTCGCGCAATGGCCCCTCTTCGACGCCCTGCAACACATCCCTCTCATGCTCTTCCGCAGCCAGCTCACCGACCAGCTCCGCCGCGAAACCTTCGAGGCCATGACCCGCCGCCGCCCCGAAGCCCCCGCCCTCATCATCAACGACGAAGGCTCCCCCGCCCTGCTCAACCACCCCGACGAGGTACGGGCGATCGTCGCGTTCGTCGAGAAGCTGGGCAAGACTGGTAAGGTCGCCGCGTAGACGGCAGGATTGGCAAGTTGGAGCGGCGGCTGGGCAACTATAGCCGACACTTGCGATCGATGCCCCCCACCCACAGCTCCAGCAACGAAGCCAGCCTGTCGATGGCGCCGCTTTCGTATGAAGTCTAGCCGTTCTGGATTAGGACGCTCGATGGTCCGCCGCGCATGTGCACGAGGCTAACGCCGAGCCTTCCGCCTTGGCTACCGCAGCGCGCGACCTCAGCCGTACTTCCCGGAGCGGTTCAAGATCGCCTGCCCGTCCAAGCCAACAAGAGGACGGCCTTCGGAAGCGACCCGCCGAGCGCCGCCCCCTATCAACGTTAGCGTACCGGCACGGACGGGCCGCCTATCGCCGTCGGTGACCCCATTCCAACATGCCTCCTCCCCGTATGACCGGCTCCACGAGACTGGTCCCCGGGGCACAGTCGAGAATAGGCGTAGGAGCACTACCGGTAGCCGCTTTTATCTCATCTACCCTTCGAGCCTTGCCTGTGAGCCTCCTGTGTAGGCTGCATAGAAAATGGCGCCATAGCGAGCGCCTTACGCGGCGTCCGGCGCTCCTCGGGAGACGATTTTGGTGCGCGGCCCGCCCTTCAGGTCGAAGCAACACCCACGCTGTCGTGCGTGAGATTGCCAGCGCCAGCGGCCCTGGCGTACTCCATCGATCCCTCAGTCACAGAACCGATGCCTCCGTCACAGAGTAGACGCGCCCAACGGCTCGACTCGCGGCAGTCACACAATAAGCTTGGGGCTAAGCTGCGAGGACCAGCACTTCGAGATCACGGCGGAAACTCGGTGAGGCCTAGTCCCTAGGGTCCGTACCCAATGCACCGGTAGATGAGGTTGCGATGGCCGTCCCACCCACCGGACTTCCCCGGACTTGATCCGGGGCCCATTGCCACCCTCCACTCGAGTGGAGGAACCCGTGGGCCCCGGCTCTGCGGCCGGGGAAGTTCAGTGGTTGTCGCGCGGCAGACGGACAGCGCTTCCGTTGGAATCTGTCGGATGAAGAGATAAGCGCTCTGGGGGCGCCGGGACTTATTGAGTACGGCCTAGGCCTTCCCCTTCGCCCGCCGCGGCCGAAGTGCCTTGGCCTGCTTGCTCCACTCCTCGCGAACGACACGCCCGCCAAGCCCCAGCCGCTCATCCAGCATTGCCGCGGCCTTCTTGTTCAATGCTGCCAACTGATCGAGGTGGAAGACGCCTGCCTCATGCAGCCGCGCCTCAAGCTTCGGCCCGATCCCGTTGATCTGCTTGAGGTCATCCGGCTTGCCGTTGCGCGGCTCCGCCAGTGCAAACGGGAAACCTGCTATCGGCTCAGGTTCGACATCAGGTGTCAAATCCGCGGCATCGTCCAACGGCGGCGCGGGCACGACAATCCGCACATTGGCCCTACGCGGCCGAGCCGGCATCGAGGTCGCCACGTCGAAGGGCGATGCGGTCTCATCAATGTCGCTCTCGGCCGCGGCGCTATCCCCTGAAGCCGTCGGCGCACTCTGAGTCGTCCGCCGCATGCCAGGCGACCGGCTGGCCCGACGCGCCGCATATCCGCCAACGCAGCCGACCAGGTAAGCGACCAGCACCGCCAGGGCAGCCTCAATCACGCCGCTCATCTACTGCCTCCGGCATCCTTGCCGGCCTTAACCCAGCCGCTTGCGAGGCCGGCCACCAGGGCGAGAACGAGCGGAGCCCAATAGATCGTGGTCAAGCCGATCAGCCATTCGACCATGCGTGCAGCCTTATTTGTGTTCGTCGAGCACCGTGAACACGATGCGGCGGTTCTGCTGCTTGCCGGCAGCGGTATCGTTGCTGGCAATCGGCACGGTCTCTCCATATCCGATGGCATAGAGGCGCGTATCCTTGACGCCCTCCTCCACGAGGACCGCAGTCACGGCCTCGGCACGAGCCACGGACAAGGCCAGGTTCGCATCGGCATCGCCATCGCTATCGGTGTGCCCCTCGACGTGCACCGTCGCATCCGGGCACTGCTCGAGGATTGCCGCCAGGTCCTTGAGCGCGCCGCGCGATTCATCGGTCATCCGCGCACTGCCCGATTGGAAGAGGATCGTGTGCGTCTCCGCAAACTCCGCCACCTGCGTACGGCAAACGTCGTTGGGCGCCGGCCCTGCAAGCTCGATCGACCACTCGCCGATATCTGAAAGCGTCGCGAGTTCGGCCTTCGCGTTCGTCAGGTCACCAACACTGGACGCCTTGCCTTGAAGGGTCCACTTGCCGCCCTCGAATGCCAGTTCTCCGTCGCTGAGCTTCATCAGGGCCCGCAACCCACCAACCGCATCGGCGATAAAAGTTTCCGGAGCACCGTCGGCTATGGAAAGGCCCGTGGTCGACGCACTCCCGGCCACCACGCCAAAATACCGCATCGCGGGATCTGTCGGCACAGCGCCGCTCAGCACAACTGCTCCTCCAGCAACACGAGATGCCTTGAACGCGTAGTTCGGGTCGATGGCAGGCTCAGTCGGCCGCGTGACCTCGGCCCCGGCAGTAGGCTCTGCCGCCTCCGCACTTTCGGTCACGTCCGTTTGCGTCGGCGCCTCGGAGGCCGCCGGCTCGCTCGCCGCGGCCGGCGCCTGTGCAGCCGCTGCTGAAACCGCAGGAGCAGCACCGGTCGCCGCGGTGGGGACCGCATCGGATGCTTTCGGCGCCGAGACTTCAAGCAATGCCAGCACCACTCCGGCCGGCACGCCCGATTTGCTCATCTCATTTAGCGCCGATTCATCGGCCTCGGATTTGGTGACACCCTTGATCGTCACGACATTGCTGCGCAAGGCAATTCGGCCCTCGGCAAGATGTTCGGCCGCGTCGAGCGCAAACGCCAGTCCTGCCGCGTAGGCAGAAGGCGCGCCATCGGCAATCGTCACGCCTTTGGTGTCCGCGCCAGCGAGCGCGTTCAACTTGTCGAACGCCGACTGATCTGGAACAAAGCCATGAAATTCAACGCCATGGCTCTCGGGCTTCACCTGCAGAGTCAGCCAGAAATCAGCAACCTTAGCGGCCGGAAGCGTAACGATGGAGCCAGCCGAGTTGCCCGGTGTCGTCGCCTCCTGGCCAACAGATGCGCTTACAAAAACGACGCTGCTCAGAAGAACGCCCATAAAAGCCCGGTACCCGAAACGCCGCATGCCATCCTCGTCCGCAAGATCAGTTCAGCCGGAAGCTACCCGTCGAATCGCGGCTTTGAAACCATCAAGCTCCAGGAAAGCACTTCTTCAGACCGCGAATACGCCAGAAGTGACGAAGGCGCCACAAAAGCAGAAAGGCCCGGCAAAACCGGGCCTTTCCAATTCAGACAGAAGCGAAAGCTTACTGGAAGGTCTTGGCAGCCTTGAAGGTAGCCTTGTAAGCGCCTTCCGAGGTCGCGAGACCCTTGACCGAAGCGGTGAAGTCGCCGCCCGGAGCCCAATCGAGACCGATCGAGCCGTAGTAAGCGGTGTCGTTGCCCGACAGCGGAGCAGCGGCCAGCGAGGCCTTCACGACGTCGCCGCCGTAAACGCCGACAGATGCGTTGGCTTTGAGCGTCTCGGTGAGAGCAGCAACGATCTGCGCCTCAACCTGCCACTGGTTCTGGTCAACGCCGGTGAAGGCAAAGCCAGGAGCGTCAACAGCAATCGAGTTCGTGGCGTTGTTCGTGTGGAAATAGCGACCACCGAGGTTCAACGACACGGTCTCGGTGACCTGAGCGCCAATCGACGCGCCGATGCCGTAGCCGTCCGACTTGACACCAGCGACTTCGGTCGACTTGAACTCACCCGAGAGGCCGAGAGTGAACATGTCGAACGTAGCCTGGCCGCTAACCAGACCATGCCAGAAGCTTGCGTCGAGACCATTGGTGTCATCACGCAGATACGCAAGAGCAGCACGGAGCTTGAAGTTGTCGAACGTGGCGGTGGCGCCGGTGTGAGCGAACCACGAGTCAACGTGGCCGTCGAGCACGCCAATTGCGCCACCAGTCAGGTGGGCAGTAACGGTTTCGCCAGCGTAGTTAACCACGCCCACGAGCGTACCAGCGTAGTTGCCGTTCATGATGTTGCGCTTGACAGCGGCGACACCACCACCAACGAGCGCATTGCCATCACGGTTGTCGATGTTTTCGAGGCCGACGCCGACCGAAACACCGTTGCCGAGGTCGCTAACAGCCTGAATCGCGAGACCGCCGAGGAACGGGGCGCCGTTCTTAAACAGCACACCAGCATCCGTTGCGGAGGAACCGAACAGACCGAGGTAGTTGAACGGCGTATCGTCGTCGATATTCGCGATCGAGCCGTCCTTGCCCTTCTTGCGAAGACCAGCCATGAGGACAGTGGTGTCGCCAACCGAGACATAAGCCTCGTTGAGCTCAACGCCAGCGGTCGAGTCCGAGTTCAGACCGACACCGAAGAGACCATTGGCATCAGCAACAGTTGCGCTGTCGGTGGCCGTGTAGCCGCCGTCGCGCTGACGATAACGCTCAACCTGACGGAGGCCGATAATGGCCTTAGCCTGACCGAAATCGCTGTCAGCGGCAGCGAGAACACGAATCCAAGCCTCAACCTTGGAGTCATAGTCGATCGACTCGGTGGCACCGGTGATCGGGTTGATCGTGCTGCCCTTGGTCGCGAAGTCGTTGGTACCGTCATCAGCGTCGGCCCACTTGTTCGGCGGAAGCTGATCGAAGTTAGCAGCGGAGCGGTAGTCGCCCCAGTTGAATTCGTAGCTCACGCCACCGGTGATCTGCAGGCAGTTGGTGTCGGACGAGATGGTCAGACCCGACAGGCCGAGGCTGTCGCAAACGTCGAGCGACGTCAGAACACCCAGGTCAGCTGCCTGAGCGCCCGAGGCCAGGCCGGCCGCAGCGATAGAACCTAGCAGAAGGCTCCTGATTTTCATTGTTGACCTCCAAAGTCAGTCATTTTTTGTGCCGGTGAACCGGCGGCTTGTCGAAACGCGACCACACTTGTTTGTGGTGCAGTGTGTTGCCGTCGCGTTGCGACCGACAAACGATCCCATGCATGGATTCGCAATACGCACTCTACGCAAGGCGGTTGGGCGCGCAATCGCAGAAAAGCCACTTTCCGGCTGCGCAGCATGGTTGGGACATGGTTGTTGCAGATTCAGCACACAGTTGGAAACGCTTGATTAACCGCCCTAAACACTGTGTTAACAGGGCTTTCCCGTAGAGCTTCGCAGAGGCAGCCGCGGCCATTACTGTGACGGCTCTGCCCTATTTTGATCACGTGTTTGGCCGGTATTTCCGGACGAGCGAAGTTTCGTTTGCATATCCAATGACCTGAAGAAGGACGGACGGTTCATGAGTGAGGGCAAGGTGGCGGTCGTTACTGGGGCGACGTCGGGAATCGGCAAGGCGTGCGCCATCGGGCTATCGCAAGCGGGCTACAGGGTCGCCATTTGCGGCCGCCGGCGGGACCGGCTCGATGAGGCTACTGAAGAGGCGGGCGCCGCATTCTCCGCGGCTTGCGACGTGTCCGACCCAGGAGACGTCAATCGATTCTTCGCGCGCGTGCGTGACCAGCTCGGTCGGGTAGATTTCGTTTTCAACAATGCCGGACGTTTCAGCCCGGCCGCCTCGTTTGGAGACACAGACATCTCCACCTGGACGGACGTGGTGGATACCAATCTCAATGGGGCATTCTTCGTGGCGCGCGAGGCGTTCAGGGCGATGCGGGACCAGAACCCGCAGGGCGGTCGTATCGTCAACAATGGTTCGATCTCGGCCTACTCGCCGCGGCCGGGTGCAGCGCCCTATACCGTTACGAAACACGCTATCACTGGATTGACCAAGGCGATCTCGCTCGATGGTCGCGCGTTCAATATCGCCTGCGGGCAGATCGATATCGGCAACACTGCAAGCGACATGACCGCTTCCATGCAGTCCGGCGTGCTTCAGGCCAACGGCACGATCATGCCTGAGCCGACCTTTGAGGTGCGTCATGTGGTCGACGCGATCGTCTACATGGCGAATCTGCCGCTCGAGGCCAATGTGCAGTTCATGACCATCATGGCGACGAACATGCCCTATATCGGCCGCGGATAATGGGCGAGGCTTGCGCCCCGCCCCGTCCAATCAGACGGTGAAGACGCTCTGGCCGTCGATCCAGGTCGAGTTGACCTTGAGCGTATCGGAGAGATGCACGAAGCTCGCGACCGAGCCCTGCCCCAGAAAGCCGTGGCGGTGCGCTACGCCGAGTGAGCGCGCCGGGTAGAGGGTTGCCATACGCAGGGCCTCTTCGAGGCTCAACCTCACAACATCGCGCATATACTTGATGGCGTCGATCATCGTGAGATCGGCGCCGGCTAGTGTGCCATCCTCCAGACGCAGCGCGCCGTTGGCGCGGTGAATCACGCGGCCATTGAGCGTGAAGCTCTGTAGGTCGCTGCCAGTCAGCGACATAGCGTCGGTGACAAGGAAGATATGGGCTGGACCTGCCTTGGCGCGTAGCGCGATACCGATGGTTTCCGGGTGCACGTGGATGCCGTCGGCAATGAGGCCGGCGCTCATCGAACCAAGGGACAGGACGGAGCCCGCGACGCCCGGTTCGCGATTGCCGATCTGGCTCATCGCATTGAAGAGATGGGTCGCCATGCTGGCGCCGGCCTTGGCTGCCGCTTCCACCCGGGCCATCGAAGCATCGGAATGGCCGATACTGACGACAACGCCGGCTTCGGTGAGGCGGGCGATCTGCTCAGGCTTCACGGTTTCAGCAGCGACCGTCGTCAGGAGATTCGGCAGGGCTTGGCGTGCGGTGATGAGATTGGCGAGATCCTCCTCGTTCATCGGGCGGATCAGCGCTGGGTCGTGGGCACCCTTGCGCGCGAGGGAAAGGTGTGGACCTTCGAGGTGCAGGCCAAGGAAACCAGGAAGCTGTGCTTCGACGGCCGCCTTGCCCGCGGTAACGGTTTCAGCGGTGATCGCAGGCGTATCGGTTATCAGCGTCGGCAGCAGCGCGGTTGTGCCGTACTGGTAGTGCGCCGAGCAGATGGTCCTGAGGCCTGAAAGCGTGCGATCTTCATTGAGAAGAACACCGCCACCGCCATTGACCTGCAGGTCGATAAAGCCGGGAACGAGCATGCCGCCAGCGAAATCGTGCCGAGCGACGCCATGTGGGATGTCGCCAATGGCAACGATGTCCTCGACGACGCCGTCATTCACCATCAGCGCCGAATCCTCGATCCATTCTTCGCCGTCGAAGATACGGGCGCCGAGAAAAGCAGTGCGGGTCATACCGTTTCCGTCACTTTCTTGAGGTTGGGCGGCACGTCCGGGTTGAAACCGCGGCGGCGCGACAGCGCTTCGACGAAACCGTAGAACGACACGACCAACGAGAGCGCGTCGGTAATCGGATGGCCGGTCGGAGCGAACGGCAAGCGCTTGGCAGCGCCCGGAATGTCGGACGTGACGTAGGCCAGAGCGCCCTGCCCGGCCAGCTTGTGCGCCATTTCGGCCGTGGACTTTTCGGCGGCGTCGCGGGCAGCCAAAGCGAGGATGGCATAGCCTTGTTCAACGATGCGGACCGGACCGTGCATCACTTCGGCGGAGCTATAGGCCTCGGCGTGGATACCGCAGGTTTCCTTGAACTTGAGCGCAGCCTCGCTGGCGATGGCGAGCGAGGGACCGCGGCCGAGCACATAGAGCGACTGGTGACCATCAAGTGCTTCGGCCAGGGGCGACCAATCGCAGTCGATAGCCTTGGCAAAGACCTCAGGCAGGCTGTCGAGCGAGGCCAGCAACGCCTTGTCGTTCATCCAGTGGCCGAGAACGCCAAGGCCGGCGACGACCGAGGCCACGTAGGTCTTGGTGGCGGCGACGCTCTTTTCGGTGCCCGAGAAGAGATCGATGGTGAAATCGGATGCAACGGTCAGGGGCGAGCCGGCAGTGTTGGTGATCGCGACGGTCAGGGCGCCGCTTTCATGGGCGGACTTGGCCATGGCAACGATGTCCGGGCTCTTGCCGGATTGCGAGATGGCGATAGCCGCTGCGCGCTGGAGCTTCAGCTCCTTGCCGTAGATCGACATGATCGAGGGGCCGATCGAGGCGACCGGGAGACCGGCCGTCAGTTCGATGGCGTATTTGAGGAAGGCCGAGGCGTGGTCCGAGGAGCCGCGCGCAATGGTGGCGACCATCGACGGCTCCTTTTCCCGCAGGGCGGCACCGGTGGCGACGAAGCTGTCATGGCTACCAGCGAGGAGGCGCTCTACGGCCTGCGGGATCTCCTCGATCTCGCGCCGCATAAAGGTCTTTTCATTCATTGGCGGTTCCAGTCTGTCGTAGGGTTTCGCCGAGGCGAAGTTCGGCGACGAAGTCGTAGGTATCACCTCGATAGATCGAGCGCGTGAACTCTATCACACGCCCGGAGGCCAGGTACGAAATGCGTTCGATGTTGAGGCTTGCCGAACCGGCGGCGACATCAAGGAGCTTTGCGTCCCTCTCGCCCAGATTCGCCGCGCGGATACGCTGAATGGCCCGGATCGGACGATTGCCGCTCTTTTCGAGGTGAGTGTAGAGCGAATTCTGCACGACCTGCGGGTCCGGCAGAATACGGGCCGAGAGCGCTGCCCGCTCGATAGCCATCGGCACGTCGTTGGAAAGCCGCAGGCGACCGAGCCGCGCGACCATATCGCCGGAGGAAAGGCCCAGGGTCACGGTCTCCTCGGGCGACGGGATGTAGATTCCCTTCTCCAGCCACTCCGAGCGCACGCTCATGCCGCGCCGTGCCATATCCTCGGTAAAGGACGTGAGGTGCGAGAGCGATTGCTCCACGCGCTGGCTTTGCGGCGCGACGAAGGTGCCCGAGCCGTGGCGCTGAATAAGCACGCCGTCCTGGACAAGATGCTGGACGGCCTTACGGACCGTGACACGGGAAACGTCTGCCTTGAGTGCCAAGTCACGCTCGGAAGGAAGAGCGTCGCCGGGCTTGATCGCGCCGCGATGGATAGCGTCTTCGATCCAGCGCTTGAGCTGCAGATAGAGCGGCCCGCCCTGTGGGAGCACCACCGGGTTGGTGTCGAAAATGCTGTCAGGCTCTCCGCTCACTATTCCTCCAAACCAGGCAACCACGCAAACTTTTCGCGTCAAGATACCAATAAAATACCATTGACCAAGGGAAAAGTGGCGCTATGAGGTCTTGCCCACAGATCACCGGTGGTTGCCCTCATCCCCGTGCAGACAAGAACTGAAAATCTGCTCCGCGCGGCCTTATGGACAAATGGTATGTTATTGGCATTAATGCAAACGGAGGGCGGATGCCAATGCCGCGGTGGCGCGATTTCGGTTGTGACCGCAGGCGTTTTGCACGATCTCTGAGGCAGACTTCAAGGAAAAGAGCATGGGTACAGCTCGGACGGCCTTTTCCCGAGGATTGCTGGCACTGTGCCTTTCCCTGCCATGCGGAGTCGCGTTGGCGCAGGACGTCACGTTGACGATTGAAAGCTGGCGCACTGGCGACCTGGCGATCTGGAACGAGAAGCTGATCCCGATCTTCGAGGCTGAGAACCCCGGCATCAGGATAACGTTTTCTCCCATTGCATCAGCGGATTACGACACTTCCCTCAGCTCCAGATTCGCCGAGGGGACTGCAGGTGATCTCATAGCCTGCCGGCCTTTCGACCGGTCTCTGCAATTGTTCGATGCGGGATATCTGGCGCCGTTGTCGGACCTCGCCGGAATGGCGAATTTCTCCGCCTTGGCGCAGATGGCCTGGCAGACAGACGACGGGAAGACACCGTTCTGCGTGCCGGTGGCCTCGGTAATCCATGGGTTCATCTATAATTGGGATGCCTTCGACGAGTTGGGACTGGAGCCGCCTGCAACCCAAGCCGACTTCTTTTCGGTGCTCGACCAATTCAAGGCCGACGGTAGCTACGTTCCGATGGCGATGGGTCTACATGACCGTTGGGAAGCGGCTACACTGGGCTACGAGAATATCGGCCCCAGCTTCTGGAAAGGGGAGGACGGTCGGCAGGCGCTGATCAGCGGCAAGCAGAAGCTGACCGATCCGCAATGGGTATTGCCGCTGGAGGTTCTGGCACGGTGGAAGCCCTACCTTGGTGATGGGGCTGCGGACCAGACGCATACGGACAGCCAGAACGTCTTTACACTCGGCGAAGCTGCCATCTACCCGGCCAGTTCGCAGGAGATCGCGGAGCTCGAGGCGCAGGTAGGCTTCCAGATCGGCGCGTTTCCACCGCCGGTTGCAGAGGATGGAGACGACTGCTTCATCTCCGACGAGAGCTATATCGGCATCGGCATGAACGCCAAGACGCCACATCGAGAGGCGGCGAGGAAATTCCTGGCCTGGCTCGCCACACCGGAATTCGCCAATCTCTATACCAATGCCCTGCCCGGCTTCTTCCCGCTGTCGAAATCCGCTGTTAGCATCGACGACCCGCTGGCCCAGGAATTCCTGTCATGGCGGAGCCGATGTGCGTCGACGCTCCCCTTTACCTCGGCGCCGCTCTCGCGTGGAACGCCGAGTCTGGTGCAGGAAACCTGGGCGGCGGCCTCCGACGTCATGAATGGCACGGAGACGCCGGAGAAGGCCGCCGAAAGGTTACAGGCAGTTTTGACGGCCGCACGTCTCAGTCATTGACTTCGGAGTTATCGATGCGATCGGTGGTCGCGCCGGATTCCGGGTCTTCAGGGGTTTCTTCGGGACGTGGTATGCGGTTCTGGCGCTGAGCGGCGACTAGTACGGCAGTCTGCGAGGCAGCGAGATCGATGCGGGCCAGAATGCCGGGATCAACCTGACGAAAGTCCTCAAAACTCTTGTCCTCGGCATAGACCGAGGTGGGAATGGTGAGCGCCGAGAAGAAGCCGAATAGCGGTCGAAGCTGGTGCTCAACGACGAGCGAATGGCGCGGACCGCCGCCCGTGGCGGCGAGGACGACAGGCTTGCCGATCAGTGCCGTCGGATCAACGAAATCGAAGAAGTGCTTGAAGAGACCGGTATAGGAGCCCTTGTAGACTGGCGAGGAGACGACAAGCACGTCGGCGTTCTCGACTGCCTCAACAATAGCCAGCGCCTCCGGCGACAGTTCTTCGCGCGAAAGCGCGGCGCCCAGGCCGGGGCTGGCATCGACGATGTCGTATTGTCTTATGCGAGCCTCTACCCGTTCTCCGATCCGTCTAGAAATCACCTCGGTCAAAGCGCGCGAGCGCGACGGGCGGTGGGCATTGCCACTGAAGGCGACGAGATCAATCGGGGTGTTGGGCTGGATAGTCATGCCCTTTAGATAAATCGTCCGGGCCCGATTGGGAATAGAAAAGGTGAAGCTTGTTTAATTCTGCGGCCGACGCGCGGTGCTTCGACGGATGCGCAGCTCGTTGGGCAGAATGACGACCTTTTCGCGCACGGTTTCGCCCGAAAGGTGCTTGAGCAGCATCTTGCCGGCGCGGAAGCCCATTTCGTAGCTCGATACGTGTACCGTGGTCAGTGGCACCGGGAGCGCTTCGGCGATGGGGCTGTCTCCGTAGCCGGCAATGGCGATTCGATCGATCAGACCGAGACGCGAGGCCTCAAGCGAAGCCCCCACCGCCAGGATTTCGGACGAGAAGAAGATCGCGTCGCATTGAGGGAAACGTTTCATGACGGTGCGCAGGGCCTGCGCACCGTCAGTCAGGACCGGCTCGTGACCATCCATCGGCGCCAAGAAACCGATTTCAGTGCCAGCCGCAGCAAGACCCTCCCGGAAACCCGCCAGGCGTTCGTTGCCCGCGGTGTTGGTGCGGCCGACATAGGCCACGTTCCGGAATCCGGAGGCCCCCAGATGCTCGCCCATCAGACGACCACCTTCGACATTGGAGAAACCCACCAGCATATCCATGGGATCATCGACGTGATCCCACATTTCCATGACCGCCATGCCACGCGACCGGATCATAGAGCGCGTGGTTTCAGCCTGGACGATGCCGGTGAAGACCAGCGCTGCCGGACGAAGCGGCAGGACAGAGCCCACGAAATCAGCTTCGAGGCGAGCCGAATAGTTCGTATGGGCCATCATGAGGTGAAAGCCACTGTTCTCCAGCGCATCGGCGCAACCGCGGGTGGCGCGGGCGACATGCTGGTTCTCGATATTGGAGACGAACATGGCGATGAGCGAGGATCGCCCGGAGCGCAGGCTGCTGGCGAAGGTATTGACTATATAGCCCGTCTTTTCGACGGCCTGCAGGACGCGCTCTCGCGTTTCGGGTTTGACGAGGTCAGGATTGCTCAAAGTGCGCGACACGGTGATGGGCGAGACGCCCGCCTCGCGTGCAACGTCCTCAACACGCACATTGCGCGTCCGCTCGTCCTTTCCCTCAAAGGCCATCGGCATTCCTGACATCCGCCCGGGCGGGCGCGCAAACCGTATTTTCAGTGCTCTCTACGAGCCATACGGCGGACCGGTACCTATCGGTATCGTTATTAATCCCAATTGTCGGGCCGCAGCACATATGCAGCACGTCTCCGAGGTCCTCCGAACTAGCTCTGAAGATTGATATCGGCGCGCATGGAAAGCCCCGAAACTGGCCTAATAGGACAAGTCCCTATGGAGGCGTTTCGGAAATGGCTGCACTCATCCTGCCGGTAGTGCTCGCGGGGGGACAGGGTACCCGGCTCTGGCCAATGTCCCGATCGACCCGCCCCAAGCAGTTTCTGCCGCTCACCGGACCGACGAGCCTGTTCCAGCAGACGCTCCAACGCGTGCTGGATCCCTCGCGCTACCTGCCGCCGATCGTCCTGACCAATACCGAATACCGTTTCCTCGTGGCCGAGCAGGCGCAAGAGGCTGGCGTCGTGCTGACCGCCATCCTTCTTGAGCCTGTGGCGCGCAATACAGCAGCAGCGATCGCTGCCGCCGCGGCCTATGGCACACGGACGTTCGGGCCCGGCGTCGTGCTGCATGTTTTGCCCTCCGATCATTCGGTGGCGGTCGACGATGGCTACTGGATTGCGACTGATGAAGCTGCCGCCGCCGCAAACAGCGGACGCCTCGTAACGTTCGGCATCAAGCCGACGACGCCGGAGACCGGCTACGGCTATATTGAAGCCGGCAAAGCGCTTTCGAACACGACGATGGAAGTTGCCCGTTTCGTCGAAAAGCCGGAACGGGCGCGGGCCGAGGAAATGCTCGCATCAGGGCGATTCTATTGGAATTCGGGCATGTTCATGCTCGGCGCCGGGACGTTCCTCGATGAATGCCGGCGGCTGGCGCCCGAGACGATCGCGGCTGCGCAAAGCGCGGTCGAACTCGCGAAGGCCGATCTTGATTTCGTGCGGCTCGAGGCCGAGGCCTTCGGCCGGGCACCGGACATCTCGGTGGATTATGCGATCTTCGAAAAGACTGACCGGGCTGCGGTGTTGCCGGTCTCGTTCGGTTGGTCGGATCTCGGGAGCTGGGACGCTGTCTGGAAGGTCAGCAACAAGGATGCGGCGCAGAATGTCGCCAATGGACCGGTGACGTTCAGCAATACGAGCCGATCGCTGATCGTATCCGAGCGCGCGCACGTGGCGATTGAAGGTCTTGAGGACGTCGCCGTGATTGCGAGCGAGGACGCGATCTACATCGGCAAGTTGTCGGAGGCGCAGAAGGTGGGGCCGATGGTCAAAACGCTCCGCAAGAGCGCTGCTACGCGGTCACTCACCGAGACGCATCGCACTGCCTATCGGCCCTGGGGCGGCTATTCTTCCGTGCTCAACGGCGACCGGTTCCAGGTGAAGAAGCTGTTCGTGAAGCCGGGCCGGAAACTCTCGCTTCAGAAGCATCATCATCGTTCAGAGCACTGGGTGGTGGTGCGCGGTACTGCCGAGGTCACCATCGATGGGACGCAGCAGATGCTGACGGAGAACCAGTCGGTTTACTTGCCGCTGGGCTGCACGCATCGGCTGGCCAATCCGGGCAAGATCGAGCTCGAGTTGATCGAGGTGCAGACGGGATCGTATCTCGGCGAGGATGACATCGTGCGGATAGAGGACGATTTCGGGCGGCAATAGTTCCGCCTATTCGGCCGCGTCTGCCAGTCGCTCCGCATCGCCGGGAGCCAGAGTCCCAACGCTTTCGTAGTGGAAGCCTTCTGCTTCCACTTCTTTGCGACGATAGATGTTGCGGAGATCGACGAGAACGGGCGTCGCCATCAGCACCTTGAGCCGTGGCAGATCCAGCGACCGGAACGCGTTCCATTCGGTTACAATGACGACACCCGAGGCGCCCGTCGCTGCGTCGTAGGCGTCTTCGCAGAAGGTGACGCCTGGAAGCAGTTCGCGGGCGGCGTCCATGCCCTTGGGATCGAATGTGCGGATGCGCGCGCCGGCATCTTCCAGCGCCTGGATGATTGCCAGAGACGGCGCCTCGCGAAGGTCGTCGGTGTTGGGCTTGAAGGTGAGGCCGAGTACGGCGATGGTCTTGCCACGCACGTCTCCGCCCATCGCCGCAATGACCTTGCGGCTCATCGACCGCTTGCGGTGGTCGTTCACGGCGACGGTGGTCTCAACCAACCGCAGTGGCACATCATGGTCCTGCCCGGTCTTAACCAGCGCAACCGTATCCTTCGGGAAGCACGAGCCACCATAACCTGGACCGGCATTGAGAAATTTTGGGCCGATGCGCTTGTCGAGGCCCATGCCGCGCGCAACGTCCTGCACATTGGCCCCTGCCCGCTCGCAAAGGTCGGCCATCTCGTTGATGAAGGCAATCTTCATGGCGAGGAACGCGTTAGCAGCATATTTGGTGAGTTCGGCACTGCGTCGGCTGGTGAACATGATCGGCGCTTCGTTGAGATAAAGCGGGCGATAGACCTGAGCCATCAACGTGCGGGCGCGCTGGTCGCCGGTGCCGACCACGATGCGGTCCGGACGACGGAAATCTTCGATTGCCGAGCCCTCGCGCAGGAATTCGGGATTGGACACCACGGCGAAATCGGCTTCCGGGTTGGCGCCCCGCATGATGCGTTCGACTTCATCTCCAGTGCCGACTGGAACGGTCGACTTGGTCACAACCACAGTGAAGCCATCGAGAGCCTCGGCGACGTCGCGAGCGGCGGCGTAAACGAACGAGAGATCGGCATGACCATCCCCGCGCCGCGACGGCGTGCCGACGGCGATGAAGACGATTTCGGCCTGCGAGACGGCAGCGGTCAGATCCGTCGTGAAAACCAGCCGACCGGCGGCAGTGTTGGCGGCGACGATGCTGCTCAAACCCGGCTCATAGATTGGAATCTCGCCCTGGCGCAGTGCCTCGACCTTGGCGATGTCCGTGTCGACGCAGACGACGTCGTGACCGAAATCGGCAAAACACGCGCCGCTCACCAGACCTACATATCCGGACCCAATCATCGCGATGCGCATTCTGGCACCCCTCCATCGCAGGAGTCGGCACGATAGGGCCGAATCGATGTCGAAGCGACGACGTTGTGATGCGGTTCTCCTTGGACGCTGCACGCCTGCGGCATTGCGTCCGCGCATGCCTGATCCGCATGGCACGCACTGGACAGGTGGCGAGAGCCGACTATATCTAAGCACACATATATGTAGCTCCCTACATAGTGGATTCCTAACAAATGACCGACCTTACGCTGCGGCAGGGTCTCATCACGGCCCTGGCTGGGACCGCGCGAGCCCTGCAGACTCACTTCGATGCCCAATTGCGAGAAATGGGACTCACGGCCGCGCGCGGTCGGGTGCTGCTGTTTCTTGCCAAGCGTGGCCCTGAAGGCGCGACGCAGACGGATGTGACCGACTATCTGCGCGTAGAGAACCCCACTGCCGTGCGGATACTCGACGGGCTGGAAGCGCTTGGACATATCCGTCGGCGTCCGTCGGAAACGGATCGGCGCGCAAAGATCATAGAACTCACCGATACCGGCCGACCGATCGCCGAAGCGGTGGTGCGGGAATCGAGGCGCCTTTACAGCGGCCTGCTCGACGACATTTCAGACGAAGATCTCGAAACCACACAACGCGTGCTTGACGTTATCAGCGCCAAGATTGTCACCGCCGGTCCGGTGCGGCGCTGGGCACATTTCGAGCGCGAGGCGGCGCAATGAGCGAGCGCAGCGCAGAATTCACCGACCGCGAGGACGAGGGCGTCGAGACCCAGCCCGCTCCCCTCGCGGAAGTCGAACCGGCGGAGTCTCCTGCCAGGCCCTCCCCACCGCCCTTTGTGCCGTTTCCGGCGTGGAAGGCGGCGATCTATGCGCTGTCCTCGGTGCTTCTGGGACTGACTCAGGGGCTTGGCCTCAATCTCATTACGGCCAACCTGACGAACCTGCAGGCTTATTTCGGCGCAACCCAGCAGGAAGTGAGCTGGCTGCCGGCCGCTTATTTCGCGACCAACATGACCGGCACCCTGCTGATGTTCAAAATCCGCAACCAGTTCGGGATGCGGCGTTTCGCCGAGATCGGCATCATCGTCTATGTGGGGCTGGTCGTGGCCCATATGTTCAGCAACGACCTGCGCTCGGCGCTGGTGGTGCGCGCCATGATGGGCGTCGCCGCGGCACCGTTGAGCACGCTTGCCTTTTTCTACATGCTCGAATGGCTTCCGCCCGCCAAGAAGATGAGCATCGGAATCTGTTTCGGCATGGTCGGCAGCAGTCTGGCGCTGCCACTGGCGCGCGTCATGTCCCCTTCGCTGATGCAGATAGGGGAGTGGCATGGGCTCTACCTGATGGAATTAGGCCTCGCGCTCGTCGCGCTCGCTGTGATCTTTCTCGTGCCGATCACGCATCCGCCCCGTCAGAAATCATTCGACAAGGATGACGTCATCAGCTTTCCGCTGCTGGCCATGGGCTTTGGCTCGATCGCGATCGTGCTGTCGATGGGCCGCTCCTACTGGTGGTTCGAGGCGCCCTGGCTCGGTGTGCTCGCGGCTATCGGCATCGCTTCGCTGGTCTTGCTGGCGCTGGTGGAACTTCACCGCAAGCAGCCGATGATCGATTTGCGCTGGCTGCTGACGCCCGACATGCTGACCTTTACCGGCGCGCTCATTGCCGTGCGTATCCTGCTTTCGGAGCAATCGGTGGGTGCGGTGGGACTCTTCACGGTACTTGGCTTGGGCAACGACCAGCTGGTGCCGCTCTTCGCGATCATCAGCGTGGTGACGTTCATTGCCACGTATTGGCTGACGACAGTCATCAAACCGCAGCGGACGCCCTACTTGCACCTATTGGCGCTTGCCATGGTGGCCGTAGCTGCCTGGATGGACGGGCATAGTTCGGTTACGAGCCGCCCCGAGCAGTTCTTTGTGAGCCAGGCCTTGATGGGCTTTGCCGCTGCTATTTTCCTACCGCCGGCCATGCTGCACGGATTCAGCCGAGCGATGGCCAAGGGACCGCAATACATCCTGTCGTTCCTGACAGTGTTCCTCACCACCCAGACGCTGGGTGGTCTCCTGGGATCAGCTGCGATGACGACATTCGTCGCGGTGCGCGAGCAATTCCATTCGAACGTGATCGCGCAGGGCGTAACTCTTCTCGATCCGTTGGTGGCTCAGCGCGTGCAGGCCTATGGCGGCGCCTATTCCAAGGTCGTGACCGATCCTGCGCTGCGCGACGCCAAGGGGTTGGCGCTACTCGGCCAGTCTGCGACACAGCAAGCCAACGTGTTGGCCTACAACGATCTTTTCATGACCATCTTCGCAGCGACGATCGCCACGATCGCAGTTCTTCTCATCCATATGCTGCACGGCGCGCTCAAAAATCGCGCACCGCAAGCCCAGGCCAGCGCGGCCTGATCTACTCCAGAAAGTCACTTCGATGCGTTTCAAGGAACTCGTTTTTTCAAAGGCTACCATTCCGGCATTGCTCGCCGGCGTCGCAGGCGTGCTGGTGGTACTCTATGCGTGGCAGTTGCCGCCCTTCACGTCTTCGGTGCAGTCTACCAACAACGCCTATGTCAAAGGCCAGGTGACCATCCTCGCCCCGCAACTGGCGGGCTACGTGGTTCAGGTCCCGGTCACCGACTATCTGGAGGTCAGGAAAGGCGACCTTCTGGTGCAGTTGGACGATCGCATCTACCAGCAGCAGCTTGCACAGGCCAAGGCAACCCTTGCCCAGCAGGAAAGCGCGCTCGCCAATTATGACGCGAACTACGCTGCCAAGCAGTCGAGCGTGGAACTGGCCCAGGCGCAGCTCGCTTCCGCCGATGCCGCGCTGGAGAAGGCGCAGCGCGATGCGGGCCGCAATTCTTCGCTCCTCAAGTCGGGGATCGCCGCTCAGTCGAGTGCCGACCAGGCCAACGCCGCACTGGCTCAAGCTGAGGCTGGCGTGACGCAAGGAAAGGCCTCGGTGGCGATCGCAGAGCAAAACCTGGCGCTGGTTGAAGCCGGCAAGCCGGGCCTCGAGGCCGCTGTGCAAGGTGCGGAAGCTGCCGTGCATCTGGCAGAGATCAACCTGAGCAACACGCGGATCGTCGCGCCAGTCGATGGACGGCTCGGTGAAGTCACAGCGCGGATTGGCCAGTTCGTATCAGTCGGCACGCAGCTCACGTCCGTTACGCCGGAGAAGACCTGGGTCATAGCCAATTTCAAGGAGACGCAGCTCGCCAACCTCGAAATCGGCCAGGAGGCGAGCTTCACCGTGGATGCACTGAATGCCGGCAAGCTGGTCGGGCATATTTCGGAAATCTCGCCGGCAGCCGGCTCGGAATTTTCAGTGCTCAAGCCCGACAATGCCACCGGCAACTTCACCAAGGTTGCTCAGCGTATTCCCGTGCGCATCGAGATCGATCCCGGCCAGCCCCTGGCTCAGCGCCTGCTGCCCGGAATGTCCGTCGAGGTCTCGGTGGATACCGCGGTTACGCGGTCATAGCCTGTCCAACACTTTTGCGGTTGCAACTCGTATTTGTTCATGATTTGTTCACTTTTGGTGAAAACATGCAGTACGAACTTTTCGACAAGACCGAGTGTGGGCCTGCACAACGAGAAGACAACGTCTTCTTCGCATTGCTGCCTGACAGCGGCACAGCCGAGATAGCGCTACGGCTAGCGACGCTGGCGGCCGGCGAAGCCGGAGCTCGTCGTTCGCTGGCTGCGGGCGGTCGGTTGCATCTGTCCGTGTTCGGCGTCCGTGACCGCATTTCGGACCGACGGGCCCTGCTTGCGGGAAACGATATAGCGGCAGACCTTCCGGACGAACCGCTGCGCGTCGTCTTCGATCATATGGCTCTCTTCCAGGGCGGCCAGAAGAAGCCGCTAGTGCTTTATGGCAAAGACATTGGCAATCCAGGGCTCATCGAATTCCGCCGACGCTTTTGCATTGCGGCAGCGAATGCCGGGCTGGGTCTTGCGCGTCACCAATTCGAGCCGCATGTGACACTGCTCTGGACACCAACGCCTATGGTTGAACACCGCGTCGAAACGATCTCCTGGGAGGTCCGTGACTTCGCACTGGTCCGCAGTTTCGTCGGTCACTCCCGGCACGAGCAATTGGGCCGCTGGCCGCTCGGCGGCCGGCGGGGCTAGTGGACGATCTCGTATAGCCGCTTGAGGAGGTGCCGGGAGCGCAGGTCTTCCGGATCGGCACGCATCTGGTTCATAATGTAGCTGAGCCCCATCCCTTCCGTTGGCCAGCCTGCATGGATCGAGCCACCGGCGCCTGAGTGACCGAAAGCGTCGGGCGCAGGCCCGAAGCGTCCTTGTTGTGTCTGCAATGCCCAGCCGACGCCAAAGGCCATGGCCTCGGCGATGTACGGGTCCATGAACCGCGACTGTTCCGCTCGACCAAGAGCCACAGTTTCAGGTTTGAGAATCTCGACGCCGTCGACGGTGCCGCCCATCGCCATGCAGCCATAGTACCGCGCCATCGCGCGAGCCGTGGCGATCCCCCCTGCTCCACCGATTTCGGCGGCGTGATAGGCGGGCGTGTTCCACGGCAGTTCCGTGGGAAAGAGCGGCGGGTTACCCCAGACAGAGATGAATACCGGGTCGCTTCGCTGTTCGGGCGAAAAGCCAACCTCGAAGGGTAGCATGTCGGACCCGAGTTCAATCTTGCCAACACGTGGCTCAAACGCCTCGGGTAGGCCGATCCAGGCATCGAGGCCCAGCGGTTCGGCAATTTCCTCGGCGAAGAAGCGCCCGAGGGTGCGGCCATCGATGCGGCGGATCAGTGCGCCGACCATCCAACCGATCGTTACGGGGTGATAGCAGTGGAAGGCGTTTGGGTCCTGCGCCAGCGGCTGCGCTGCGAGCAGGCGCTCCATCCGCTCGTAGTCGGTGTAGTCGGCTGCGTTCAGCGTACTCGCGATCCCCGGCAGGCCAGCAGAGTGTGACGTTACATGGCGTACGAGCACGCGTTCCTTGCCGGCTTGCGCGAATTCCGGCCAGTAGTGCGCGACCGGTGCATCGAGGTCGATCTGGCCGCGCTCTACGAGCTTGAGCATGCAGCCGGCTAGTAGCCCCTTGGTGCCGGAATAGATGATCTGGAGTGTATCCGCTTCCCAAGGGCGGTCTGGCGCAGCGTTGCCGCCCCAGAGATCAACGACCAGTTGTCCGTGATGCGTCGCAGCGAAAGCAGCGCCGACGTCGTTACGGATGGTGAAATTGCGTGCAAATTCCTCGGCTACCGCTTCGAAGCCGGGCGCAACATAGCCCTGTGCCGGAGCGGATTGCGATCGCCAGTTCATCGGCTTCAATCCCCGTGCCCCACAGCATCGAATTCTTCACCGCCGGCCATGAGGTTCAGCACCTCTTCCCGGCTCTTTTCGCCACGTTTGAACTGGCTCGCTACCCGCCCCTGGATCAGCACGGTAAACCGGTCGCCGACGCTGAGTGCGTGCGTGGCGTTGTGCGTGATGAAAACTAGTGCAACACCCTGCTCTCGTGCCTTCTTGATGAGATCGATGACGATCTTGCTCTCCTTGACGCCGAGCGCGGCCGTCGGCTCATCGAGGATCAACAGGCGCGCACCGAAATAGAGGGCTCGGGCGATGGCGAGCGCCTGACGCTCGCCGCCCGACATGGTGCCGACAAGCTGCTCCGCATCGGTGATGCGGCGGATGCCCATCTCGCGGATTTGCTCGAGCGCGATGCGGTTGGCGGTTGCATGATCGAGATGGCGGAACGGGCCCCAACCCCTGGTCGGCTCGTTACCAAGGAAGAAGTTGCGTGCCACTGAAATCAGCGGAATGGAGCCTACGTCCTGGTGGACGGTGCCGATGCCGTAACCCTGTGCGTCGCGCGGCGAGCGGAAATGCACCTGCTTGCCATCGAAAGTCAGCGTGCCGAGCGTGGGCGGGGTCACGCCCGACATGATCTTGATGAGGGTGGACTTGCCGGCGCCATTGTCACCCAGGAGGCAATGAACCTCACCCGAATGCGCCTCGAGGCTCACATCGTTGAGTGCGACGTTGTTGCCGAAGGTGCGCGTGACACCTTCAAGGGTCATGAGAGCTGGCATTAGGCCTTCTTCTTTCCGCGATTGAGCGCGAGCTCGCGAATGAGATTGTTGGTGAGAACGGCGATAACGAGGAGGCCACCAATGAAGGTCGCCAGCCAGTCAGTCGGCCAGCCCGTGTAGAAGAGACCCAGGCTCACGATGCCGTAGATGAACGTGCCCAGCACGATGCCGATCACCGATCCGAAGCCACCCTGCAGCAGCACGCCGCCAATGACCGCCGCAATCGCCGTCTGGAATACGTAGCCCTGCCCCTGAGCCGCATTGCCCTGATTATACATTACGGCCGACATGACTCCGACGAAGGCGGCGCTGACGGCGGTCCAGATGAAGAGGATGAGCTTGACGCGCGCCACGGGAACGCCAGCGCGACGTGCCGCATCGGGATTGCCACCAGTGGCAAAGATCCAGTTGCCGAAGCGGGTCTGCTTGAGCACCCAGGCGGCCAGGACAATCGCAAGGAAATACCAGAGCACCGACACGTTGAAGAAATTCCATTTGGAACCCAGCACGTATTCGGCCCAGCCGGCATTCTTGATCGAAACGTTGGATGAACCGGAAATGAGGCGCGAGAGGCCGAGGGAAGTGCCTGCCAGGATGAAGTTGGATGCCAGTGTCACGATGAAGCTGGGAAGCTTCGTCGTGTTGACAAGGAAGGCATTGAAACAGCCCACGCCGACACCCATCAGCAGTGCCAGCGACATGGTGAGTTCGATCGGCAGCCCGTAAAAGCCGGTGCCGAGCGCCACGATAATGGCCGCTGCTCCGACGACAGAGCCTGTCGAGAGGTCGAACTCGCCTGCGATCATCAGCAAGCCAATCGGCAGCGCGATGATACCCAGCTCCGCAGCGGTATTGAGCCAACCGGCGGTGCCAGGAAGAGAGAAGAATCCGGAGGTACCGCCGACTATGACGAAGAAGAGGTAGATAAGAAGTGCCGCGATCGCCGGGCCGATCCAGACGATACGGAGAAGTCGCTCGATCAGGCCGAAACGGGGAGCGATCGCGGCGGAGGTGGTGTCCATGGTCGTGGTCATCGCTTGGGAACCGGAATGAGTGGCCGGCAGGATAGCACCTGCCGGCAAAGGAGCCCTCCCCCGGCGAGCCCGGAGAGGGCTCGGCATCAGTTGGCGCCGCGTGAGCCGCCGAACTTCTTGTTCACTGCCAGGACGTCAGCCGCGTTGGCCTTGGTCACGATGAACGGGCCAACACTCACCACCGAGGACGGCGCCATCTTGTAGGTGTTGTAGAGGTGCGGGATCATCACGCCGTAGTAACCCTGCAGGAACGGCTGCTGGTCCATGGCGAAACTCATTTCGCCGGAGTCGATTGCCTCAAGCACGGTGTTGCCGAGATCCATGGTGCCCAGATCGACATTGCGGCCAGTGGCGCGAACCTGCTTGATGGATTCCAGCGCGTCGACGGCAACGGCCACACCAAGCGTGATAACGCCATCAATGCTCTGATCCTGCATCAGCATGGCGCTGACGGCGGCCTGCACTTTCTGGGAGTTACCGATATCCTCGGAAGCGAGCGTCACCATCTTTGCCTTGCCACCAGCTTCAGTGACGGCATCGATGTAGCCCTTGCAGCGCAGTTCGAGCACGGGATTGGCCGCAATCTGGTTGATGCAGAGGCCATTCTTGACGCCGTTAGCTACCGCGATCTTTCCGCCTTCCTGACCCATCTTGTAGCTGTCTTCGCCAATAAAGCCGATGGCGCCCAGCTCCTGATAGTTATTGCCGCCCGAATTGATGATGATGACAGGAATGCCTTCGGCCGCAGCCTGCTTGATAAGCGGCTCGGTAGGCTCGGGGAAGAAATTGCCGACCGCGATGGCAGCGGGCTTTCGCGCGATCGCGGCTTCGAACATCTTGGTGTAGATCGGTACGATGTCATTGAAATCGGCAGGCGCGGTCCACTGCGTCTTGATGCCGTAATCCTTAGTCGCCTGATCGAAACCCTGCTGGACGGCGCCCCAGAACGGGTCCGAGCTCGGACCGCCGAGCATGATGATGACATCCTCCTGGGCGAACGCCGGCATCGGCGCGGCAGCCATGAGGGCTGTGAGCGCGATCGCGCCCAGCTTGATGAAGTTCATGATTTCCTCCCGTCGAGGCTTGGCACACCCCCTCGATGCACCACTTGCCCCAGCACTTTCGCGCCGTCTTCAATCGATATTAGATCATACGTATGATGTAAATACCAATTAACGTTTATGGCGAAGCTGGAGGATCGCGGCTACTTCAATGGCAAGAGCGCGCCCCAGGATGGCGTGCGATGCCTCATCAAGGTGGATGCCGTCGATACCTGCATGGACGACCTTGTTGGCGTCGAAATGGAAGCAGCCAGTGCGGTGGGCCACCTGTTCGAGATAGTGAGCATGATCGCGACAGCGCTGGTAGCCGGTACCCCAAATGGCAGGCTCGGCGTCCTCTGTAATAGCCGGCGGCGTGACTATGAGCACTTCGGGGGGATGATCGACCATGGCGAAATGTCCCTTGATCATCTGGACGAGGGTCAGCGTCCCGCGCGCCGAGTTATAGGCGCCGATCCGCAGCTGATCCTTGAAATCATTGGTACCGAGCATCAGGATCAGCACGTCCATGGGCGCATGTGACTCGAGGAGCGGAATGAGCGTGCGTGAGCCGTTCTTATGAATCCCCTCGATGGGATCATCGAAAACCGTTGTGCGACCGGAAAGCCCCTCCTCTACCACCCATGTACCAGCACCGAGTTCGCGTCCCATGACGTTCGCCCAGCGGCGCTCGGGCGCTATGCGATCAGGCGTCTGGGCGATATTGGCAAACGGCGGGCAACCCCACGTGTTGGAATCACCGAAGCAGACGATGGTAGGCATGAACACGTTTCCCCTTCACTGCTCGGTACATATGTTGCGCTTGCCGAACCATTTGAGCTATAAATCCTACATAATGCGGGTGACAATGGGCAATGTGCGAGGCACATGCCGCCCGAAATCGTGGAAGATGCGACCGTGACCGTTTATCGCCGACCGGACCCGATACCGCTGCGCCGTACGGCGTCGGCGGGTCATGGCGCGCTTGGCGTCGTGCGCGACGAGCCGGATGATCTGCATCACCGCGTTGCCAGAGAAATTTTCCAGGCCATCGACTCAGGCCACTTCCCCCCCGGCAGCATACTGCCCAACGAGCACCAGCTCGCCACCGAGCTTGGTGTGAGCCGCACAGCGTTGCGCGAGGCCATCAAGGGCCTGGCGTCCAAGGGGTTGGTCGAGACGCGGCGGAAGCGCGGCACGTTGGTCCTTGAGCAGGATCGCTGGAATATGCTCGACGCCGACGTCATTTCGTGGTCGCGCCGGGCGGGTACGTCGCGGATCAGCGAGGAGCTCTGGCGTTCGGTGGCAGCGATCCTACCCGGCCTTGCCGCAGATGCAGCAATGCGCAGGCAGGTAGCGGGGATCGGCGATGCCGCCGCGCGGTTCGTTGGAACTGGCTCTGGTGAGGCGTTTGCAGGGCTGGCAGTCGAAATTGCGCGCGCAAGTGGCAACCGCTTCCTGGCTTCGCTGGTAACGAGTTGCCTCGGTAATCTGCTTGCCGAGGACGTCGCTTTACTCGATCGGAAACTGGGCGGCCTGCGGCGACAGGCGCTGGCGCCCCTTGGTGCGCTGATTGGCGCCGGAGACGCAGACGCGGCCAGAGCCGTAGTCAACAAGGCACTCGCCGAAGAGCGGGTGGTGGCCTAGCTCACATCAGAAATCGGGGTGCTGCGGATACGTCGCACGGGTGTTGCACGCGACAGCTATTTGCCGCACAAAGCTGTTTCCTCAAAGGCCGCCATTCGCGCCGGCCCTACCCGCCCGGAGAGTGTCGTGACTGCAAGCAACTTTCTTGCATTGCTGATTATTGTCATCGTGATCGCCTTGGCGTTCTGGCTGTTCCGCAGCCTTGCCGGACGCGGTCGGCTGGGCGTGAACAAGGCCGCCGTTTTCGGCACCAGGCCCGCGATTCCGCAGGCCGTGTCGCAGGGCAATCGCCCGACGCTCAAGACACCCAACATCAGGGGCTGGACGGCCGGTCAAACGCCGAGCGTTGCACCGGGGCTCGCGGTCAAGGCGTTCGCTCGCGGACTCGAGCATCCGCGCTGGATTTATCAGTTGCCGAATGGCGATGTGCTGGTGGCGGAATCGGCGTCGCTGCCGAGTGGCATCCGCGACTTCATGGACATCGCCCGCAATTTCGTGATGCGGCGCGTTGGCGCGATCCGCCGGAACGCAAACCGGATCACTCTCCTGCGCGATGCCGATGGGGACGGCGTGGCGGAGATCCGCGAGACGTTCCTTGAAGGCCTCAATCAACCGTTCGGAATGGTGTTGATCGGTGACACGCTCTATGTGGGTAACACAGATAGTGTCGTCGCTTTCCCCTATGCCGAGGGCCAAACGCGGATCACGGCGCCTGGGCGGAAGCTCATGGAGATGAAGCCGGGCGGCCACTGGACGCGTAATCTCTATCCCAGCAAAGACGGCACGAAGATCTATGTCGGCGTCGGCTCGCTCAGCAACATCGCCGAGCAGGGCTTTGATGCCGAAGACGGCCGTGCGGCAATCCACGAACTCGACCTTGCAACCGGTCGTAGCCGGATTTTCGCCTCGGGCCTGCGCAATCCGGTCGGCATGGCCTGGGAGCCAACGACTGCCGAGCTCTGGACGGTCGTCAACGAGCGCGACGGGCTGGGCGACGAAACGCCGCCGGACTATCTGACGTCGGTCAAGGATGGCGGTTTTTACGGCTGGCCCTATAGCTATTGGGACCGGATCGTCGACGATCGCGTGCAGCCGGCCAATCCCGCGCTGGTAGCGACTGCGGTTACGCCGGACTATGCACTTGGCGGCCATACCGCGTCGCTAGGCCTTTGCTGGCTGCCGGCGAGCACCCTACCCGGATTCGGTGAAGGCATGGCCATCGGCCAGCATGGCTCATGGAACCGCAGTCGCCTCAGTGGCTACAAGGTGGTGTTCGTGGCTTTCGAGGACGGCAAGCCGGTTGGAATGCCCCGTGATATCCTCGGAGGCTTTCTCACCGAGGACGAACGCTCGGCCTATGGCCGCCCGGTTGGCGTAGCGCTGCTCGCCGACAAGAGCGTTCTGGTCGCCGATGATGCCGGCAACACGATCTGGCGTGTGTCCGGGGCGAACTAGTGTCTGGGTGTTCGAGGGACAGAAATACCTCTGCCTCAAACCAACACCGGCCACGTATCTGAAAGCCGATACCCGGCCGGCCAAGGATCATCTGGATCGAGCATCAACTGGCTCGTGCCGGTAACCCATGCGCGCCCAGAGATAACCGGACGGATCGCCGGGCGCCCGGCAATGGTCGTGTCCTGCGCGATATGGCAGCGGAACTCGGAATCGATGATCGAGCGGCCGACGAAGGTTTCGCCGATCTCCAGCTGACCACGCGCGCGCAGCACCGCCATGCGGGCCGAGCAGCCGGTGCCGGTAGGTGAACGATCGATCTTGCCGGGGCGAATGACGACGGCATTTTTGCCGGTGAGCACGCCGGCCTCGCGCGTTACGGCCGCCGCGATCTGGCAGAAGGAGATGTGGTCCCAATCCGGATTTTCCGGGTGGACGAAGCCGAGCTGCTCGTTGGCCGCCGCCGTGATGGCGATGCCGGTCTCGGCGAGGTCGCGGGCCTCGTCCGGCGTCAGCGCGAAGCCGAGGCTTGGAGCATCGACGATGACGAAGCTATCGCCGCCATAGGCGGTATCGACCGTGATGGTGCCAAGGCCCTCGACCTCGATATGAGCATCGAGCCTGTCGGCAAAGGACGGCACGTTCTGCACGCTGATGCGCTCGGCCTTGCCGTTGCGGCAATCTGCGGTGACTTCGATGAGCCCGCCTGGCGCTTCGAGCACCATATGCGTCTGCGGCTCCTGCATCGGGATGATGCCGGTATCGAGGAGAACGGTCGAGACACAGATCGAGTTGGAGCCGGACATGGGCGGCGTGTCGGCCGGCTCCATGATGATCCAGCCCATCTGGGCGCGTGGATTCCTGGGCGGCACGAGCAGGTTGACGTGGCGGAAGACGCCGCCCCGCGGTTCGTTGAGCACGAAATTGCGCAGCGTCTCGTCGCGCGCGATGAAGCGCGATTGCTCCCAGAGCGTTTCACCCGGCGGCGGCAGCACGCCGCCCACGATGACATCGCCCACCTCGCCCTCGGCATGTGCGCCGACGATATGGATGACCTTGCTCGACCGCATCGTTTGCCCCTAGCGCCGGGTGGCGGTTTCGGCGAGCCGCACCCAGAAGCTGACGCCGGTGGGAATAAGCTCGTCGTTGAAATCATAGGTGTCGGTATGGAGGCCGCTCGACGGCCCGTTGCCGACGAAGACATAGCCGCCCGGCCGTTGCTGGAGCATGAAAGCGAAATCCTCGCCGCCCATCAAGGGCACCATGGCGTCGTTGACGCGCCCTGCTCCGACGACATCGCGCGCCACTTGGGCAACTACGGCGGTCTTAGCCGGATCGGTAATGGTGGCGGGGTAGCCGCGCCGATAGTCCACCGTCGCGGTCGCCCCGTAAGCAGCGGCCGTCTGCTCGACGATGCGGGTAAAGCGCTCTTCCATGAGGTCGCGCACTTCCGGCGCCAGCGTGCGGACCGTACCGCCCAAGGTCGCCTGCGAGGGAATGACGTTATAGGCGGAGCCGGCCGCGATGCGGGTCACCGAGAGCACTGCGGTGCCCAGGGGATCGAGATTGCGCGCGACGATCGACTGGATGGCGACGAGGACGTGGCCGGCCACGAGGATCGGATCGACGGTAAGATGCGGCCAGGCGGCATGCCCGTCCTTGCCGTGGATAGTAACGTCGAACTCATCGACAGCCGCCATCATCGGCCCGGCGCAAGTGGCGAAATCGCCGACCGGCAGGCCCGGCAGGTTGTGCATGCCATAGACCTCCTCGATGCCGAAGCGGTCGAGCAGGCCGTCATCGATCATGGCCTGCCCGCCTGCCCCGCCCTCTTCGGCGGGCTGGAAGACGACAATGATGGTGCCCGGGAAATCGCGGGTTTCCGCCAGGTATTTGGCGGCGCCCAGCAGCATGGCCGTGTGGCCGTCATGGCCGCAGGCATGCATGAGCCCTTCGACGGTGCTGGCATGCGGCTTGCCGCTCTTTTCGCGAATGGGCAGCGCGTCCAGCTCGGCGCGCAAGGCGATGGTCTTGCCCGGCCCGCCGCGCCCACCGATGACGCCGACGACGCCGGTGCGCCCGATGCCGGTCACGATCTCATCGACGCCAAACTCGCCGAGCAGCCCTTCGACCACCCCGGCGGTACGTTGCACGTCATAGAGCAGTTCCGGGTGGGCGTGGATGTCGTGCCGCCAGCGCGCGATTTCCTCGGTGCGCTCGGCGATCGAATTGAGAAGAGGCACGGGAACTCCTGAGCTAGAGGATGTCGTCGCGGATGCAGGACTTGAAATGGCCGGGAGCGATTTCACGCAGCGGCGGCACGGCCTGCGCGCAGGCCGGTTGCACGAAGCGGCAGCGGGTGCGGAAGACGCAGCCGCTGGGTGGATCGATGGGGCTAGGCAGATCGCCCTGGATGACCACGCGGCTGACCTCGTGATCGGGATCGGGCACCGGCGAGGCCGAAAGCAATGCCTCGGTGTAAGGATGTTTGGGGGCAGCGTAGAGCGCGCGACGCGGCGCGATCTCCATGATGCGGCCCAGATACATGACGACGACGCGGTCGCAGAAATGCTCGACGACCGAAAGGTCGTGCGAGATGAAGAGCATAGTCAGGCCCAGCTCTTCCTTGAGGTCCTGCAGGAGGTTCAATACCTGTGCCTGCACAGAGACGTCGAGCGCGGAAACCGGTTCGTCCGCGACGATGAAATCGGGGTTCACCGCCAAAGCGCGGGCAATGACGATGCGTTGGCGCTGGCCGCCGGAGAATTCGTGCGGGAAGCGCTGGGCGGCGTCCTCGCGCAGGCCGACGAGCTGCAGCAGCCGCGCCACCTCGAGCTGGCGGGCGCCGGGCGAACCGATATTGTGAACCTCCATGCCCTCGGCGATCAGCTTGCCGACCGTGGCGCGCGGATTGAGGCTCGAGAACGGGTCCTGGAACACCATCTGGATGTGCCGCCGAAACGGCAGCATGGCCTTGCGGTCGAGCTGGGAAATATCCTGCCCGGCATAGGTGATACGGCCATCGGTGGGATCGGTCAGGCGCATGATCATGCGGCCGATAGTGGTCTTGCCCGAGCCGGATTCGCCGACCAGTCCCAGCACCTCGCCGCGACGGACGGAAAAGCTCACATCCTCGACGGCGTGGACATAGCGCTTGGTGCGGTTGAGCAGGCTGCCGCGCAGCGGAAAGCGCTTGGTGAGGCCTTCGACCTTGAGCAGTTCGGTTGCAGACGCGTTCATGCGGTCACCTCCCGCCAGCGCAGGCAGCGCGAGCCGTGATCGGGGGCAACCTCCTCGATCTGCGGCGCCTGCTCTGTGCAGGCTGCCGTCGCCAGCGGGCAGCGCGGCGCGAAGCGGCAGCCGGGCGGCAGGTCGGTGAGGCTGGGTGGCGCGCCGCCGATGGTGGCGAGGCGTGTATCGGGCGTGTCCGATTGCGACGAGCCAGCGCGCGGGATCGAGCGGAGCAGCCCGACCGTATAGGGGTGGCGCGGATTGGCGAAGATTTCGCGCACCGGGCCGCGCTCGACGATCTGGCCGGCATACATCACCGCCACCTCGTCGGCTATCTGGGCGACGACGCCGAGATTATGGGTGATGAACACCACCGACATGCCGATCTCGTTCTGGAGCCGCGCAATAAGGTCGAGGATTTGCGCCTGGATCGTCACGTCGAGCGCCGTGGTCGGCTCGTCGGCGATGAGCAGAGCGGGACGGCAGGACAGCGCGATGGCGATCATCACCCGCTGGCGCATGCCGCCGGAGAGCTGGTGCGGATAATCGTCGACGCGCCGTTCGGGCGCGGGGATGCCGACGAGGCGCAGCATCTCGACGGCCTGCCGCCGCGCCTCGGCCTTGCCGACGCCCTGGTGCAGCCGGATGGTCTCGGCGATCTGCGCGCCAATGGACCAGACGGGGTCGAGGCTGGTCATGGGCTCCTGGAAGATCATGGCCATCTCATTGCCGCGGATGCGGCGCATCTGCCGCTCGCCAAGACGCGTGATGTCCTCCGGGCCCTTGCCGCGATCGAGCAGGATCGAGCCGTTGACGATCTCCCCGCCCCCGCGCTCGATGAGGCGCATGATCGAGAGGCTGGTGACGGATTTGCCCGAGCCGGACTCCCCCACAAGGCCAAGCGTCTTGCCGGGTGCGACATCGAAGGAGACATCGTCGACGCTGTGGATGGGGCCGCGCGCCGTGGTGAAACGGGTGCGCAGGTTGCGGACGGAAAGAAGGGGCTGGCCGGTCATGTCAGCTCCTGCGGACGCGCGGATCGACGACGCCATAGAGGACGTCGACCAGAAGATTGACCGCTATGTAGATAATGGCGCTGAGCATGATGAAGGCCTGCACCACGGCATAGTCCTGACGCAGGATGCCATCGATGACGAGGCTGCCGACGCCGGGCCAGGAGAAGATGCGCTCGACGAGCACGCTGCCGCCGAGAAGCTGGGCGAGGATGAGGCCGCCGGCCGTCAGCGTGGGTAGGAAGGCGTTGGGCAGGATATGGCCGAACTGAATGCCGAGCGGCGCGACGCCCTTCGAATGGAGCACCGTGACGAATGGCTCGTTGCCGGTGTCGAGCAGGTTGGCGCGCAGCAGGCGGATGAGGTAGCCCATCGGTCCCAGCGCCAGCGCAAAAGCGGGTAGCGCCAGGGTGTGAAGGGCGTTGAAGAAGCCACCGATATTGCCCTCGAGCAGATAGTCGATGGTGTAAAAGCCGGTGATGATCTCGGCCGGCGGCGTGCCGCGCCCGACTGGCCCCGGGAACCAGCCCAACCGCTCGAAGAAGATCATCAGGAAGACCAGCGCGATCCAGAACGGCGGCACGCCGACAAACGCGAAGGCGAAGCCGCGCAGGATCTGGTCGAGCAGGCGCGAACGTGAGAAGGCGACGAGCACCGTTACCAGCACCGCGCCGACAAAGGCGAAGAGGAAGGCGTAGAGCGCCAGCTCGGCGCTGGCCGGGAGGCGCGCCGCGATCTGGTCGAGCACCGGCTGGCCGGCACTGTAGGAAAAGCCCCAGTCGCCTTTGAAGAAATTGACGACATAGTCGAGATATTGCTGCGGCAAGGGCTTATCGAGCCCCATGCTGGCTTCGATCTTGGCGATCACGTCGTCGGTGGCGAAGGGGCCGGCGATGAGGCGCGCCGGGTTGGTCGGCACGGCGCGCAGGATCACGAAGGCGATGATCGAGGCGCCGAAGAGGGTGAGCAGGGCCGAAACGGCCTTTTCGCTGACGAACCTGAACATGTTCTATCCCGCCATCGCTGCCGATTTGGGATCGTAGAAGTCGCGCAGACGGTCGGCGACGAGGTTGGCCGCGGCGGCGAGAAGGAAGATGCCTAGGCCCGGGAACAGGCCAAGCCACCATTGGCCGGTGAGCGCGTAGGCGAGGCCTTCGGTGATCATGGTGCCCCATTCGGGCACCGGCGGCTGGATGCCAAGGCCGACAAAACCGAGCCCAGCCAGCGTCAGGATGGAGAAACTGAACACCGATGAAGCCTGGATGAACAGCGTCGAAACGGTCTGAGGCAGCACGTGACGCACAATGGTCTTGGCCGGCGAGGTTCCGAGCGCGCGGGCAGCGTCGATATAAGCGAGATTGCGGATGCGCATCACTTCGCTTCGGAGCAGGCGATAATACCAGGGGATGGCGGCGAGGATGACGCCGATCACCGCCGAGGTGACGCCGGGCCCGAGGCCGATGGCGACGGCCATGGCGAGGATCAGCGGCGGGAAGGAGAGGATGGCGTCCATCACGCGGGAGACGAAGATATCGAACCAGCCACCGGCAAAACCGGCGGCGAGGCCCAGCGCGCCGCCGATCAGCGTGCCGGCGACCGTCACCACGAGGGAAACGAGCAAGGACACCTGCGCGCCGCTGATGAAGCGGGCGAGAACGTCCCGGCCCACATCGTCCGTGCCCATCGGATGCTGCCAATCGGGCGGCATGAGGGAAGACAGCATGTCGACCTTGAGCGGATCGATGCGCCAGACGAAGGGGCCGAGAATGGCGGTGAGGACGAGCGCCAGCATGACGACGACTCCGAGGAGCATTTCCGGGTCGTTGAGGAAGCGGCGGAGGGTCCGTGGCATTAAGATCGTTCTCACCCGAGGATGGAGCGGCGGGCCGAAGCCCGCCGGGTCGTGGCGTTACTAGAAGGCGTGGGGATAGTGCTCGCGGGCGAAATCTTCCGAGATGTAACCCTCGGCGAGATCGGCCTTGACGCTTTCGATGCTACGCTCGGAGGGCGAGCCGTACCCGCCACCGCCGCCGGTATGAAGTTCGAGCACGCCGCCCTTGGGAACGAGGAAGCGCGTGGTCTTGGGCACGTTGTGCACCGAGCCGTCCGGCAGGCGAACAACGGCGTTGTTCGGCCGTGCCTCGCCACCATCCTGCAAGCCCCAGGGATTGTTCTTGGAGCGGTCGCAGACGGTGGTGATGTAGGTGTCCTCGGTCATCCGGAAATGCAGGTCGATGCCGGCGCCGCCGCGATACTTGCCGGGGCCGCCCGAGTTCTGGGCGAGCGCGAGGCGATCCACGATCCAGGGATTGCGGGCTTCCCACACTTCCACGGGTGTGAAGCGGGTGGCGGATTCGGCGATATGCAGCATCGTGCCGCCGTCCCCGCCATCCCACGCGCCCTGACCGACGGGATGGGGAGCACCATCGGCCCAGGCCTCTCCGGTCGCCTCGCGGGTACCCCACCAGACGACAGAGCAGATGCAACCGCCGCTGGAAGCCGGAACGCTGGCCGGCAGGGCCTTGGCGATGGCGTTGTAGATGACTTCGATGGCCTGCAGGGCCGGCCAGCCGTAGAGGAAGCACGGCGCGGGCGGCAGCGGATCGAACATGCTGCCCGGACGCGTCACCACCTCGATCGGGCGGAAATGGCCCTCGTGCGGGGACTCGCCGTAACCGGCCAGCATGGTGATGGCCACGCGGCTCGCCGAGATGGTCGAGGGCAGCGGCGAATTGACGGGACCGCCCTGCTCGTCCGGTACGTTCGAGAAGTCGATGCGGACATTGGAGCCCTTCACCTCGACAGCGATCTCGAACGGGATCTTGTCGGTGGTGACGCCGTTATCGTCCATCTCGCCGTGGCCGACATAGCGGCCATCGGGGATCTTCTCGAAGAAGCTGCGAATGATGGTTTCGCCGTGGTCGAACATCTGCTCGACGGCATCGCGATAAGTATCGAGCCCGAAGCGCTCGACCACTTCGAGGAAGCTCTTGGCGCCGACGCGACAGCCGGTGACCTGGGCATCGAGGTCGCCCGACACCGCCTTGGGCACGCGGCTGTTGCCGAGCACCATGCGGTAGATGTCGTCGTTGAGTTCGCCCTTCTTGTAGATCTTGACGCCCGGGAACACCGTGCCTTCCTGGAAGACGTCGGTGGTGTCGGTGCAATAGGGGTCCTTGGCGGCGATATCGAGCCAGTGGCCCTTGATCGCCGTGTAGCCGATCAGTTCGTCCTTGAAGAACACCGGCATGACGATGACCATGTCCTGCGGGTGCGAGCCGGTGCCGTAAGCCCAGTTGTACATCAGCACGTCGCCGTCGAAGAGCTTGCCTTCGCCGCCCACGTTCTTGACCGCTTCGGCGACCGCGAAGTTGAGCGTCCCCATGAAGATGGGCAGGCTCGGGGCCTGGGCAAGCATGCGCAACTCGCGGTCATAGATGGCGACGGCGAAGTCGAGCACTTCATAGATGATGGGCGAGAAAGCGGTGCGGATGAGCGCGCGCTTCATCTGGTTGGCCGCCGAGTTGAGCGCGTGGCGCACGACTTCGGTGGTGATGGGATCGGAATTGGTGACCAGGCCCTTGCTCGGCACGCCGGCCTGGTGAATGACGGGTTCCCTGCGCTTCATAGTCAGATACCTCGTTCCATGATCATTTCGCCGGAATTGCCAATGCTGGCGGTCCATTCGGCATCGAGATAGGTGGTGGTGGTGCCTTCGGTGATGATGGCCGGGCCCTTGAGCCCGCCGTCGATGCTGTTACGCGGCACGACCTTGAACGGCATGCGGGCGCCCTTCTCGAAGGAATAGGCGTCGATGCTGCGGCTCTCGGCATTCGCCACCGGCTTGTGCTCGAACTTGGCCTCGCGACGTGGCAGCGGCACGCGCACGGTGGCGCGGACCGAGACGATCTCGATGGCATCGTTCATGGTGTTGCCGAAGGCGCGGCGATATTCGGCGCGGAAACGCTCGGCAATGCTGCCGACATCTTCGGCCAGGCTGCCGCCTTCATAGGGCACTTCCACCGAAAGCCAGTGCTCCTGGCCCTTGTAGCGCAGGTCGAGACGAGCGGACTTCACCGCGCCCTCTTCCGAACGATCCGAGCGCTCGCTGATGGTCTTGAAGAGACCGGCCAGCACCTCGTTGATCGCCGGCACGCTGGCCTCGACGAAATCCATGATGCGGGTTCGCGCCGCGGACTGCACCATGTCGGCGCCGAGGAGACCCCAAGCGCTGAAATTGCCGGCCATGGGCGGCACGACGATGCGGTTCATGCGCAGTTCGTCGGCAAGGAGCGTCGCCATGAGCGGACCGGCGCCGCCGAAGGGCAGTAAGGTCATCTTGCGGGGATCGAGCCCCTGCTCCACCGAGATTTCGCGCATGGCGTTGGCCATGGAGGCGCTGGCGATGCGCAGCACGCCGGCAGCGGTGGCTTCCACATCCTGCCCGATGGCATCGGCCACCGGGGCAAGCGCCGCCTTGGCCTTGTCGAAATCGAGGTTGATGCCCGAGGCGAGATTGCCCGGCCCGAGCATGCCGAGATGGGCGGCCGCGTCGGTCATGGTCGGCACGGTGCCGCCCTTGCCGTAGCAGGCCGGGCCAGGCACGGCGCCGGCGCTCTGCGGGCCGACACGCATCAGGTTGCCGATATCGACATGGGCGATGGAGCCGCCGCCCGAGCCGATGGAGCGCACGTCCACCCACGGGGTCTGCACGGGCATGTTGTCGATGACGCCCTCGAACAGCACCTGCGGCTCGCCCTTGAGGATGAGCGCGGTGTCAAAGCTCGTGCCGCCCACGTCGGCGGTGATGAGCGTATCGATGTCGAGCATCTTGGCCAGCTCGCCAGCGCCCTGGGCGCCACCGACCGGGCCGGACATGATGGTTTCGAACGGACGATCCTCGGCCTCGGCAAAGGTCATCGAGCCGCTGCCCGAACGGGTGATGAGGCATTCGCCCTTGAAGCCCAGTTCGCGCAGCTTGCCTTCCAGGCGCCGCAGGTAATTGGACATGCGGCCGCGCACGAAAGCGTCGATCACCGTGGTGCTGGTGCGCTCGTATTCGCGGTATTCGCCCGAAATCTTGTGCGAGAGCGAAATGCCGCCCTCGAAACCGGCATCGCGCAGGATGCGCTCGACTTCGAGCTCATGCTTGGAATTGGCATAGGCGTTGAGAAGGCAGACGGCGATGCTGTCGACCTTCTCAGCCTTGAGGATTTCGTAAGCGGCAAGAACCGAGGCGCGGTCGAGCGGGGTCATTTCCTCGCCGGAGCCGAGCATGCGGCCGCCTGCTTCCAGGCGCAGGCGGCGCGGCACCAGCGGCACCGTCTGCTTCCAGAAGAGGTTGTACATTTCGGCACGGTCGCCGCGGCGGATTTCGAGCACGTCGCGGAAACCGGTGGTGGTGATGAGGCCGACCTTGGCGCCGCGGCGCTCGAGCAGGGCGTTGAGCCCCACCGTCGTGCCGTGCAGGAAATAGGCGGCGCTGGCGATGATATCGGCCGGCACGTGCTCGGTTACGGCGCGCGCCACGCCCTCTTCGGGCGCGGAGGGAACGGTCGGGACCTTGCCCTCTACCGTCCGTCCGGTCTCTTCATCGAAATATACCAGGTCCGTGAAGGTGCCGCCGATGTCGACACCAATTCGCGTAGCCATAGGTCTTGCCTCCTAGTGTGGGCTTGTTACTTGCGCCAGCTGCGGTAGTCGGGCAGCGGAGCGAAGGTGAAGTCGGTGACCGCCTTGCTCAGGACCACTACTGGCTGATCCTCGAAGAACTGCAGCTTGGGATAGGCCGCGCGCCACTTGGTGGTGATCTCGTCGAGGATCGCCTGGCGCTCGGTGGCGTCGGCGGTTGCCCGCAGCTTGTTCACCAGCTCGTCGACGGCCGGATCGCAGTATTCCGTGAGGTTGTTGGGGTTGTTGCACATGACGTCGTAGCCGAAGTAGTAGCCGGCTTCGAACACGCCCGGCCCATCCAGGCGCATCAGCGACTGGACCTTGTGGCCCTGCGTCAGATCCTGGTACTCGGCGCCGGGCGCCACGCGGATCTTCAGGTTGATGCCCAGGTCCGCCCAGGTGCTCTGGAGGACGGTGGCAATCTGCTGCTGGGTAGCATCGCCTTCCTGCACCAGCACTTCCACCTCGATCGGCAGCGTCACGCCGCTTTCGGCGAGCAGCGCCTTGGCCTTGTCGAGGTCGAACTCGACCGGCTTGCTAAGGTCGGCGTTGAAGCCGGGCAGGCTCGGCGGGATCGGCCCGTAATAGAGCGTGCCGTAGCCATAGGCGATGCGGTCCACGATCTGCTGGTAGGGCACGGCATGAGCCACGGCCTCGCGCACCTTCGGATTATCCCAGGGCGCCTTGCTGTTGGGCAGCATCATCTGCTGCACGAAGGGATTGGTATAGGCCAGTACGCGCACGTCCCGGCTATCCTTGAGCGTGGTCGCAGCCTGCTTGGAAATGCCGAAGGTGATGTCGGCCTGGCCGGTGCGGGCCTGGAGCAGCAGCGTCGGCGCCGCGGCGATCCAGTTGACCTGGATGGCGGAAGAAGCAGGCGCCTCGCCCGCGAAAGCCGGGTTGGCGACCATGCGGGCCGACTGGTTGGGGGTATAGGCTTCGAGCAGGAAGGGGCCAGAGGCCGTCACGTTGGACGACATGAACTGGTTCGGCTGCCCCTCGACAACGCCGCCATTGGCCTCGACCACGGCGGGATCGACGATCGAGCCGGCATGGGTCGCCCAATCCACCAGCATGTTGGCGTTGGGGCGGTTGAGCGTGATGACGACGGTGCTAGCGTCAGGCGCCTCGACGGAATCAATGATCACCGGATCGATGAAGCCGTCGGTCAGGAAGAAGCGGCCGCAGCCGGCCATCTTGAGCACGCGGTCGAAGGAATACTTGACCGCCGCCGCGTCGATCGGCGCGCCGCTCTGGAACTTGAAGCCGTCCTTGAGCTTGAACGTATAGACCTTGCCGTCTTCGCTGACGGTCCAGGAATCGGCGAGATAGGGTTCGATCGTGCCGTAATCGACGACCTTGGTACCCTCCGGGCCATCCTTGACGCCATACTGGACGAGCCGGACATAGAAATTCTGCAGGAAGCTGATTTCCGGCAGGCCGCAGGCCCAGGCCGGATCAAGACTCGACGGCGCGGTGGCGCTGTTGACGACGAGATCGCCTGATTGCGCCCATGCCGGAGCCGCCTGCGCGGCAGCAATAGCGAGAGCCGAGAAGCCAACAGCCCTCAGCATTCCGCGCGATAGCGGAGAGAGTACGCTCATTTTCCCTACCCTTCTTTCCAAACGGGCTCTGTCCGGCCGCATCCGGCCCTGACCGCCAAGACCGATCCGACCGCCCTCACGTCGAATTTGCCTATCGGAAATTTATGTTCCTACCGTATTGCAGATGCCATGCTTGTCAACGGGCATTTTCCGCAGTTGGGGCAGATATCGAAATTCGCGCTATAGGACCCACGGGCCGCAATTGCCTAAGCACACTGCCTTTTCAAGCCTGTAGTCCACATTGTCGCACCTGTGCTTTGACTGCCTCTACGCGATTTTCAATCAGAGCCGAGTTGCACTCTGTATTTTCGTACGCTACGTTTCCTATAAGAAATTTGTATCCACAGCGCCGCGCAGGCGGGCTCAACTCCGAAGCCGTGCAGAAAATCCCAGAGATGGCGGACCCCGTTACTCCTCCCCGGTCATCGACCGCCGAGACCAGGCTCATCGCCTTCGGGCAATTGACGGAACTGCTCGAGCGCATCTTCCTGCGCGCCGGTGCCAGCAAAGCCGTGGCTTCGATCCTGGCGAACAATTGCGCAGCATGCGAACGAGATGGCTCGCTCTCGCACGGCGTCTTCCGCATGCCCGGCTACGTCAGCTCGATAGCAAGCGGCTGGGTCGACCCCAAGGCAGCCCCCCGGATCGAGGATGTCGGCCCGGCAATGGTGCGAGTCGACGCCATGAATGGATTCGCACAACCAGCTTTGGCCGCAGCCTCCGCGCTTTTGATCGACAAGGCAGCTGCAACCGGCGCTGCCATTCTCGCGATCCGCAACTCCCACCATTTCAGCGCACTCTGGCCCGACATCGAGCCCTTCGCCGAACGTGGCCTACTGGCCATCAGCGCGGTCAACAGCTTCGCATGTGCTGTGCCGTATGGTGCGAGCAAGCCGGTCTTCGGCACCAATCCCATCGCCTATGCCGCTCCGCGCCTCGGCCGGCCACCATTGGTGGCTGATCTTGCAACCAGTTCCATGGCCAATGGCGACGTGCAGATCGCTGCGCGCGAAGGCCGCGCCCTGCCCCGAGGCTATGCCGTGGATGGCGACGGCAACCCGACAACCGACCCACAAGTCGTGCTTGATTCCGGTGCATTGCTGACCTTTGGCGGCCACAAAGGCTCGGCCATTTCGCTGCTCATCGAACTGCTCGGCGCGGCACTCACCGGCGGGCAGTTTTCCTATGAGGTAGATTGGTCTGCCTATCCGGGCGCGCAGACCCCACATACGGGCCAGTTCCTGATCCTTCTCGATCCGGATCGCGGGCGGGGAATCGAGTTTGCCGCGCGCACCGAGCAATTGATCGAGCAGATGTTCTTCGCGGGCCTCTCCAGGCTTCCCGGCAGCCGGCGCTACGAGCGCCGCGCAGAAACGATGCGCGACGGGATTCCCATTGATGCACAGGAACTTGGTCGGCTGGAGCGAATGGCCCATGATGGGGCGTGGCAGGCGTGAAGCTCTGCGGCTATAACGAAAAAGCGTAGGCATAGCGAGAAGGCGCCGGATGGACGAGATAGACAAGCGTGGTGGAAGGCGGCATGGCCACTCGCTGGCTGCTACGTTGCGCAGACTTCGGCAGGAAGCAGGGCTCAATCTCAACGAACTCGCACAGCGCAGCGATCTGGCTCCGTCCACACTCTCCAAGATCGAAAATGCGCAGATGTCGCCGACCTACGAGACGCTACTGAGCCTCGCCTCAGGCCTTGATGTCGATGTCACCGAGCTTTTCGCCCACAAGCCGAGTGCGCCTGTGAGCGGTCGCCGCACCGTGACGCGGAAGGGCGAGGGCGCGGTGCTCAAGGCCGGCACCTACGACTACGAATTGCTGTGCGCCGATATTGCCCGCAAGAAGTTCGTCCCCCTGCTCACCCGCATCAACGCCCGCTCAACCCGCGAGTTCAACACGCTGGTGACGCATCCGGGCGAGGAATTCATTTACGTGCTCGAAGGCAGCATCGTACTCCACACCGATCTCTACGCACCAACCGAGCTCAAGGCCGGTGACAGCTGCTATTTCGACAGCCTCATGGGCCACGCGCTGATCTCATCCTCCGACGAGCCTGCTACCATCCTATGGGTCTGCTCGAACGTGGTGGAGCCTTTGATCGGGTGAGTGAGGATCGCGAAACTCCTGAGCGCGACGACAGTGGTGCCATCGCCGTTCTGGCGAAGGCCTTCCATGTGCTCGAAACCATGGCCGATATGGCCGGCCCTGCCCCATTGCGCGAAATCGCAAAAGCGACCGCCCTCCCCAAGGGCACGCTGTTCCGCATTCTGCAAACCATGGTGGGTCTGGGCTATGTCGGGCAGCTCACTGACAGCAGCGACTATTATCTGACCAGCCAGATCGCCCATCTTGGCCGCAATGCGCGTCAGGAAGACATCAAGATGCTCGCGATGCCGCTGATGACCGTGCTGCACGGCAAGTTCAATGAGACGATCAATCTTGGCATCCTCGAAGGTCAGTTCGTCTACTACGTCGCGGTGATGGAGGCGCAGCGCCCCCTCGCCTGGCGTGTGCCCGCCGGCACGCGCGATACGTTCCACTCGACGGCATTGGGCCGCGCTATCGTCGCGCAACTTGGCGACTCGCACCGCGAGGCTCTGATCCGCCGCGCCAATCTCAAGCGAGCCGAAAAGCGCGGTATGACCCGCGAAGCCTTGGCTGCGCTGATCGAGGAGGCGCGGGAGAGTAAAGTTGCCTTCGATCTCGAGGAAAACGACGAAGGGGTCGTCTGCATCGGCACGCCGATCTTCATCGACAGTCGGGTTGTCGCCGCGGTGAGCGTCTCTATCCCCGCCATTCGCTACACACCGGCTTTGGGCGAAGAGATACGGCAGGCTCTGCTGGATCTCGACTTCAACTTCAAGACCAACAAGAAGCGGTCGAGTGATTCCGCGTGACCTACGAAATCCGCTCTGAACGCTCCCCTGACGCGGCCGCTATACGCGAACTTACCGACATGGCCTTCAGCGGTGCCAAGCACAGCTCTGGCACCGAAGGCGCAATTATCGACGCCCTTCGCACTGCCGGCGCCCTCACGTTGTCACTGGTCGCAACCATGGACGGAGAGATCGTCGGTCACGTCGCCTTTTCGCCCGTGACGTTCGATGGCGTCGATATTGGCTGGCTAGGCCTCGGCCCGATCTCCGTTCGCCCGGATCTTCAAGGCGAGGGAATCGGCAGCGCGTTGATTAACGAAGGGACGGGCCACCTCCGCCGATTAGGCGTTCCAGGCTGCGTGCTGCTTGGTGATCCCAATTACTATCAGCGTTTCGGCTTCGAGAGCGACCCCGCCATTCGCTATCAGGGCGTACCCCGGAATACTTCATGCGGATATCGCTCGATGGATCGCAACCGGCCGGCGACGTGGCCTTTCACCCGGCCTTCTCAATTTAAAGCCCGGCGGTGGTCCGCCGGGCTCCAGCCTCAACCCAGTTGCGGGGCTACTTCCCTCGCGGCGCCGCGGACTGCCTCGAGCGTCTGGTCGACCACGTCGTCATTGTGTTCGGACGAAACGAACCACGCGCCGCGTTCGAGCACGCGCACGCCGCGCTGTAGCAATGCCAGCGAGAACAGGCTGTAGCCCTTCTTGTCCGAACGGGCCATGTCGCGGTAGTTGCGTGCCGGCTCGTCGACGCCGAAGGCGACGTGGAACATGAGCTCGAAGCCCGTCACCTGCGCCTTGATCCCGGCCTCCTTGAGGATGTCGCGGATGCCGTCGCGCAGGCGTACGCCATAGACGGAGCTGCGCTCGTAGTGCTCGGGCGTCAGCGCGTTCTGCGTGCCGATCATCGCCGCCATGGCGACGGGTTGGGCATTGAACGTTCCGCCATGCAGAACGCCGCCGGTGGCGAAGAGATCGATGAGGTCGGCGCGACCAACAATGGCAGCGACCGGGAAGCCGTTGGCGATGGCCTTGGCGAAGATCGAGATGTCGGGCGTGACGCCGAACCGCTCCTGCGCGCCGCCGCGGCCGAGGCGGAAACCGGTGATGACTTCATCGAAGATCAGCAGCGCGCCATGCTTGCGGCAGGCAGCCTGCACGCCTTCGAGATAACCCGGCGCCGGGGCGATGGCGCCCTGGTTGCACATGGCCGCTTCCATCAGCACCGCGGCCACGTCGCCCTTGGCAAGACGCGCCTCGACGGCGGCGAGATCGTTCCAGCCGAGGATCGACAGCCCCTCGGCCTCGCTCGGGTCCTGGCCCTTGCTGCCGCCGACAGGCACCGGCGCGTCTTCCGGACCACCGGCATTGAGCGCCGGAGCGGTCGACCACAGGATGTTGTCGAACCAGCCATGGTAATGGCCTTCGAACTTGACGATCTTGCGCCGACCGGTGACGGCGCGGGCAAGGCGCATGGCGGCCTGGGCGACTTCCGAACCCGAGGAGCCGAAACGGATACGCTCGGCCGAGGGAATGCGCTCGCAGATGATCCTGGCAGCTTCGAACTCGACCGGAGCCTGGCCGGCGAAGAGAATGCCGCGATCGACCTGCTCCTTGACCGCCTGGCGCACGCCGGCCGGATTGTGGCCGAGCACCATGGCGCCCATTCCGCAATAGTAGTCAATGAGGCGATTGCCATCGACGTCGAAGAGGTAAGCGCCTTCGCCGCGCTCGAACACCAGCGGGCCCGGCTGCATGCCGAGGCGGAAGTTGGAATTGACGCCACCCGCCACGAAGCGGGAGTTTTCAGCGATGACCTTGGCCGATTGCTCGAAATTCAGTTTGTCGCCCACGGGCGCGCCCTCCGTTATTGGTTGCCCTCAGGGGAGCAAAAGCGACGTTTGGTGTAAAGGAACGTTTGTCTCGGAATACGAAACACTGCGAAACCCTCTCCCGTGGCGGGAGAGGGTTTCGCGGTTCAGAGCGAGAGAGCGAGCGGCTGGTCGAGGGTGAAGACCACTCCGTCATCGCCGGCGTCGGAGCGCCACATCTGCATGCCGAACTCGGCGGGCTGGTCGAGCACGGTGAGGCCGGCATGCCAGGCATTGCGGGCGATGCAGATGGCATCTTCCGGCCCGGCGACAAACGCCCGGACATTGGCCAGGTCAGGATCGCCCGACGGCAGGGTCGGAGCCACGACCACCAGCCACCGCCCCACCCGCAACGGCAGGAAGCTCTGCGTGGAATGCGGATGACGTTCGAGAAAGGTGATGCTGATGGCGTCAGCCGGGACCGGCTTGGGCGCGAGCACGGTGAAGACGTGCCGCCCGGGCACGTCTCCGATTTCGGTCACCAGCGGTGCTTCGGTCGCCTTGCCGTCGATCGCGCGGACCGAATAGGCGAAGGGCTCAGCGGCGCCGGGCGTCAGGCGTTTGACCTTCATCCTGGCCTCAGATCGCGTCGAGGAAGGCGACGCCTTCCAGCTTGCGTTCGGCCTTGAGCTTGCGGAATCCGGCCTTGAGCTCTTCCTCGCCCGCCTCGTCGAAATTGCCGAAGGGGCTGCGGCAGAGGCCAGCATCGGCGCCCATCCAGGCCATGCCGCGCTTGATGGCGGCGATCGGATTGCGCGGCAGCGAGAAGAAGATGATGGCGTTGGCGGTTTCCTGGAACTGCCTGGCCGCTTCCATGTCGCCGGCCTTCACGGCGGCGTCGAGAGCGATGAAGACTTCCGGAATGAGGTTGTAGAACGAACCGATGATGCCGTCGGCGCCGAAGCTGAGGCCCGACATCGCCATCTCGTCGGCGCCCGAATAAACGATGAAGTCCTTCGAGATTTCTTCCTTGATCCGCATGATCTCGAAATGGGTGGTGGCGGTGTACTTGATGCCCGCCAGGCCCTTGATGGTCGAGAGGCGCTTGATCATGTCGAAGCCGAAGAGACCGGCCAGCGGCACGTTGTAGGCGATCATCGGCAGGCTCGTGGAGCCGGTCACGTCGCTATAGTAGTTGTAGACCTGATCCTGCGAGAAACCCCAGTAGAACGGCGGCACCGAGGAGATGGCGTCGATGCCGGCTTCCTCGGCGTGCTGGGCCAGTTCCACGGTCAGCTTGGTGCTGATGGCGCCGACATGGGCCATGAGCGGGATGCGGCCGGCGGTCTCGTCGACCACGACCTCGACCACGCGCTTGCGCTCTTCGGGCGACATCATGAAGCTCTCGCCGGTGCTGCCGGTGAGGTAGAGCCCGTGCACCTTCCTGTCGATGAGGAAGCGCACGGCCGCGCGCATGCGGGCCTCGTCGAAATTCTCGTTCTCATCGAACGTGGTCACCATCGCCGGGATCACACCGGTGATGTTCTTGATATCGAAGGCAGGCATCAATGGCTCCAGGAAAAGAGGCTCACGCCGCGTTGGGCGCGGCCTCGGGAAGGTCGATGAGGTGGCAGGCGGCGTAGTGGTCGCGCCCGTCGATTTCGTAACGCTTGAGCTTGGGTTCGACCTGCGAGCACACGTCCTTGCGAAACTGGCAGCGCGGGTGGAACGGGCAGCCGCTGGGCGGATTGACCGGGCTGGGCACGTCGCCCTCAAGCACGATGCGCTTGGTCTGCTTGTCGAGGTCGGCCACCGGGATGGCCGAGAGCAGTGCCTGCGTATAGGGGTGGAGGCGCCGGGCGTAGAGATCCTCGGACGCGCACAGCTCCACGATCCGGCCCAGATACATCACCGCGATGCGGTCGCAGATGTACTCGGTGACCGACAGGTCGTGGGTGATGAAGATGTAGGTGAGGTTCTTTTCCTGCTTGAGCTTCATCAGGAGCTGCAGGACCTGCGCCTGGATCGACACGTCGAGCGCGCTCACCGCCTCGTCGCAGATGATCAGTTCCGGCTCGATGGAGAGCGCCCGGGCAATGCCGATACGCTGGCGCTGGCCGCCCGAAAACTCGTGCGGGTAGCGATCCATGTATTCGCGCCGCATGTTCACCGCCTCGAGCAGGTCGCCGATGATCTTGCGACGCACCTCGCGCGACTTGATGCCGTATTTCTTGAGCGGGTCCTCGAGCGAGCCGAAGATGGTGAAGGCCGGATTCAGCGAGGAATGCGGGTCCTGGAACACGATCTGCAGGCGCTTGCGATACGGGAAGAGCTCGTGGTCCTTGAGCTTGGTGAGATCGGTCTCCTGCTCGTCGGTCGAGCGATAGGTGATCTCGCCATTGGTGGAATGGATGAGCTGGAGAATGGTCTTGCCGAGCGTGGTCTTGCCGCAACCGCTCTCGCCCACCAGTCCAAGCACCTCGCCGCGATAGACATCGAGGTTGACGCCGTCGATGGCCTTCACGTGCGCGGTGGTCTTCTGCATGAAGCCGCCCTTGAGCGGGAAGTGAACCTTCACGTCCCGCAGGCGCAGGATCACGTCGTCTTCATTGTGCTGCTGCTGCATGAGCGAACTCCTCGTAGCGCCAGCACATGACGCGGTGGGTATCGGTAACGTGGGTCTCGTCCGGCATATCGTTGCAGGCTTCGGTGGCGAAGGCGCAGCGCGGGGCGAACTGGCAGCCCGACGGGCGGTCGAACGGATCGGGCGTCGAGCCGGGAATGGCGTGGATGTCCTGGTTCTTGCCGCGGCCGAGGACCGGGATCGAGGCCAGGAGAGCGCGCGTATAGGGGTGGACGGGGTTGCGCAGCACTTCGTCGACCGTGCCCGCTTCCACGATGTTGCCCATGTACATGACGGCCACGTCGTCGGCCAATTCAGCCACGGCGCCCATGTCGTGGGTGATGAGCATGATGGCGGTGCCGTGCTCCTTCTTGAGCCGGTCCATCAGCTCGAAGATCTGGGCCTGGATGGTGACGTCGAGCGCCGTGGTCGGTTCGTCCGCGATCAGGATCTTGGGGTTGCAGGCCATGGCCATGGCGATCATGGCGCGCTGGCGCATGCCGCCGGAATAGCGGTGCGGGAACTCGTCGACACGCCGCTCGGGCAAGGGAATGCCCATCGACCGCAGGAGGTCGATGGCCTTGTCCTTGAGCTGCCGCCCCTTGAGCGCGGTGTGATACTTGAGGTTCTCGATGATCTGGAAACCGACGGTGTAGACCGGGTTGAGCGCGGTCATCGGGTCCTGGAAGATCATCGCCATCTCGGCGCCGCGGATGGCGCGCATCTGTCGGCCGTTGCGGGCGAGCTGGTCGATGCGGATGTCGCCGCGATCGGAGTGGTAGATGATCTCGCCCTCTTCGATGCGCGAGAGCGTGGGCAGGAGCTGCATCACCGCCGAGGCCGTGACGCTCTTGCCGCATCCGCTTTCGCCCACGATGCAGAGGGTCTTGCCCTTCTTGATCTGGAACGAGACACCGTTCACCGCCTTGTTGCAGCGCTTGTTGGTGTACATGAAGGTCTTGAGCCCGTTTACCGTCAGGGCGACGTCGTGGTTCTGAGCCATGAGCGTTATCCCTGCTGGGTCGGGTCGGTGGCGTCGCGCAGGCCGTCGCCGATGAAGTTGACCGAGAGCACGAAGAGCGAGATCACCGCGCCTACGGGCAGCCACATCCACCAGTTGTTCTGGAGTACGCGCAGGTCCTGCGCCACGTTGAGGATGTTGCCCCAGGTCGGGATGCCCATCGGCACGCCCAGGCCAAGGAAGCTCAGGCCCGCTTCCTGCAGGATGAAGGCCGCCGTGCTCAGCGTCACGTTGACCATGATGGGGCCGAGCGCGTTGGGTAGGATGTGCTTGAAGGCGATGAGCGGGGTCGAGAGGCCGAAGCTGCGCAGCGCCTGCACGTATTCTTCCTCGCGCAGCGACAGCATGCGGGCACGCGCCAGGCGATAGATGCCGCCCCAGCCGGTGAGGATGAAGATGATCATGAGGTTGGCGAGCGATTGGCCGGTAATGGCCACCAGCAGCAGCACCAGGATGATCTGCGGGAACGACATGAAGATCTCGGAGACGCGCATGGCGATCGTGTCGACCCAGCCGCCGACATAGGCGGTGTAGCAGCCGATGACGACGCCGATGATCGCCGAGGCGATGGCGCTGCCGAGGCCGACCAGGATCGAGATCTGGCCGCCATAGAGGACGCGCGCAAACACGTCGCGGCCGGTCTTGTCGGTGCCGAACCAATGTTCCCAGGACGGGGGCTTGAGGATGGCGCGCAGGTTGATCTTCTGCGGGTCCCAGGGCGTGAGGAACGGCGCCAGGATCGAGGCCAGGATGATGATCGTGAAAACGACGAGCCCGAACACGGCCAGCTTGTTGTTCAGGAACTTGCGCACGAAGCGCGAGCCCCTGGCGTGGCTGTTGAGGCCTGCTTCCTCGCGGGCGCGGATCTGGTCGAACTGGCGGTCGAGCCGAGTGCGGGAGCGTTGGGTGGTGATGTCAGTCATGAAAAATCCTCACCGACCCAGCCGGACGCGCGGATCGATCAGCGCGGTCAGAACGTCGACGATCAGGCTGGCGAGCAGCACGGCGACCACGGAGAGCAGCGCGATCATCATGACGAGCGGGTAGTCCTGCGAGCGCACGGCAGCGACGAACTCGTTGCCGATGCCCGGCCACTGGAACACCTGCTCGATGACCACCGAGCCACCGATCAGCACCGGCAGGCGGAAGCCGATGAGGACGATCACGGGCGTCAGCGCCACGCGAAAGCCGTGCAGCAGGTTGACGCGCCATTCGGGCAGTCCCTTGGAACGCGCGGTGCGGATGAATTCCTTGTTGAGCGAATCCAGCATGGACGAGCGCGCGTAGCGCATGACGCCGGCGGTCATCGTGACCGACAGTACCAGCGCCGGCATGACGAGATGCGGCAGCCGGTCCCAGAAGGTGACGTAGCCAGGCAGCGTACGGCCACCAACAGGCAGCCATTGCAGGTTAAGCGCAAAGATCAGGATGGCAACGAGGCCAAAGAAGAATTCGGGGATCGACACGCCGAGCATGCCGACAACCGTGAGTCCGTTGTCGGTGGCCGAGCCGCGACGGAGCGCGCTGACGGTACCGAGCACGCAGCCGACGATGGTTGAGAGCACGAGTGCAACGCCGGACAGTTCGAGTGTGGCCGGCAAGCGGTCGCCGACGATGGTCGAGATCGGCACTCCGCCCGACATCGAGTAGCCGAAATTGCCGTGCAGCACGCCCCACAGCCAGATGCCGTAGCGGACGATGAACGGTTGGCCAAGGCCGAGGGATTCACGCAGCGCCTGAAGTCGCTCGGGGTCCATGCTCCCGTACATGTCCGGTGGGATCATGTAGGAAACCGGGTCGCCCGGGGTGAGATCGAGACCGAGATAGACCAGGAAACTGATCACCAGGGCCATCGGAATGAGCAGCAGCACGCGCCGTAGAATGTAGCTGAGCAATATGGGTGCCTCGCCTCAGGAGAAAAGGTGCCGCGGAGGGAGCGCCGCGGCACCGGCCAGTCGTGGGGGCTGGCTATTGCTTGGGATACTGGTTGATCCAGAGCATGCGGGTGTATGGGATGTCCGCAGGCGTGACCTTCATGAAGTCCATGCCTTCGAGCGCGGCAACGTCACCGGTATTCTTGGTGTAGCCGAAGTCGAGACGATGTGCCGAGGCGTTCTTGACCAGGTTCGGATCGTTGTCGTCGCTCGGGAGAGCCACGATCTGATCGATCTGCGGGACGCCGCCATAGTACTTGTCGTACGGGACGAAGGTCACGTAGTCGTTCATCTTGACGTCAGCGATCTTGAAGGGGCCGGAGCCGATTGGCTTCTGCCAGAACTGCGACTGCTGAAGTTGCAGCGGGTCGACGCCCTCGAAGTACTTGGCCGGAAGCGGAGCGAACTGGCTGAAGGTCAGCAACACGTTCGGATCGGCCTTGGCGAAGTTGAGCGTGATGGTCTTGCCGTCGGTCTTGATACCCGAGATATGCTGGGCCTTGCCGTCGACAAAATCCTTGGCGCCTTCAATGGCGAGGAACGTCGCCGAGACAACCGGATGGATGTTCGGGATCTTGGCAGCCGTCTCAATGCTCCACGAGACGTCGTTTACCGTGATCGGCTCACCATCATGCCAGGTGATGCCGTCGCGCAGCGTGAACGTGACGGTCTTGCCGTCGTCGCTCACGTTGTAGCTCTCGGCAAGCTGGCCGGCCTTGGGCGTCAGGTTGCCGTCGGCGATGATCAGCTTGTCGAAGACGATCTTGTTATGGATGAACTTGCCAAGATTCAGCCAGGGCAGTTCGAAGAACTGGGCCGGGCCGGTATTGGTGTAGAGCGTCTTCTTGCCTTCGGCGTCGGGCTTCACCGTCCAGTTATTGATGCCCCAGTCGTAGCTGTACTGCTCGTTACCATACTGACCGCCATTCCGGTCGACACGGTCGCTCTGGTAGATGAAGAGCTGCTGGTAATAGAGCGGCACGAGGTCGACGCGCTCGTTCTCAAACTTCTCGATCGCATGGAAAGCCGGCATCTGCACGGCAGGATCGGAGCTCGAATTGATGTCGGCGATCAGCTTGTCCATCTCGGGAGTGCCCGGGAGATAGGCCGACTTACCGGTCTCGTAGCGGTTGTAATATTCCTGCAGCGCCAGGGCCGCGAGAGCGCCATAGGCCAGGTCCCACTTGACGGCCGACGGGCCATTCACGGGGTCCTTGGGCACGGTGCTCAGTTGGGCCGGCACATCGCCCTCGAGCAGGCGATAGTTCACCTTGATGCCCACATCGGCCAGGTAGGCCTGGAATGCGGCCATCATGTCGGCGGTCACCTGATCCTTATAGTAATAGACCAGATCGAGTTCGCGGTTGGAATCCCAGCCGGCCTCCTTGAGAAGCTCCTTGGCCTTTTCGGGATCGTACTTGTACGGATTGAGGTCGTTCGGCTTATACGGGCCGTTCGGCAGCAGGCCGACAGCGGCGATAGCCTTACCCTCAAGCAGCGTGTCCACAATCGTGTCCATGTCGATGGCATAGGCAATCGCCTGGCGGACGCGCACGTCCGAAAGCGGATTGCTGTTGGTGGGCTGAGCCCAGGCCGGCACGATGGTTGCGGTCGTCATGAGCAACGCGGTTGTTGCCATGGCCAAAATCTTGTTCATTCCCTACCCTTTCGAGGCTGTTCGACGTTCCTGTTTGGGCGCTCCGCCTTTTGTGCCCCTCGGCAACGGAGCGGCGTTGGTTTCACCCGATCGCCAGATGCCCTCCTGATCTGTTTTGGTCGGTTGCTCCCTTTGCTTTCAGTGTGATCCGATACCAACCGCCTGCCCCAGCGCCTGCTGGAAATAGACGCCGTAGTTACGCGTCAGGTGGCGGGTCAGAACTTCCACGGCCTTGTCCGAATCCTTCGCCAGGATCGCGGCCACGACTTCCTTGTGCTCGTTGTTGGAGCGGCGGTTGTGCGATTCCTGATCGCCGCGCACCGGCCGGTTCTTCATCAGGCGCTCGACGAAGGTGTCATGCAGCGCCACGAAGATCGGATTGCCGGGAACTTCCGCCAGTGCCCGATGGAAGCGCGAATCCGCGTTGCGGAACGCCTCGCCATCGCCCAGCACCCCCTCCGCCTCCTCGATTGCGCCCACCATCTTGGCGATCTGCGCGTTGGTCGCGTGCATCACCGCGTAGCGGATCATGCTGGTTTCGAGAAACAAGCGCGCCTGCTCGAGATGAGCCTTGCCCTCATTGTCGAGGAAGAAAAACTGCACCGCCTCGCTGGCCGAATCCATGACTTGGGCTAGGGACGGCGAAACCACGCGCGGGCGCTTGCCCTTGGAATGATCGACCAACCTCATGCCGTGAAGGATCGTCATGGCCTCGCGAACCACGGTGCGTCCGACACCGAACCTCAGGCAAAGCTCACGTTCCGACTGGAACATGTCGCCTGCCCTCAATTCCCCATCGTGAATGTCTGCCGCTAAAGCCTTTGCGATGTCCGACGCGGTCAGAACTGTCGTCACGGATAGCCCTCTCCATTTCCCCACGCCTTCCACGCAACCATAATTTCTGTTTGGTGTCTAGTTACTGATTTTTTGTCGACCATTCATTTGAACTGGTCGACAAACCAGACAGCAACAGCAACAATGCCCCTGCAATTCAGCGGCGGTCGAATTGGAGAACTTGATTCAATCGATGCGCACAACCCATTGATTTCAATCAACAACACGTCGATCAATCTTCTCAGAACCAGCCACAATCCTGCGTTGACTTCAAAAGCTATATCATTAACATAACAACATGTTCTTTTGCCGAGTCAAGCAGCAATCGGGAACGCCGAAAGTGACCGCCGGCATGGATTGCGAGGGAAATGCATGCGCAAGGTATTGATCGTCGGCTCTGGAGGAATCGGCCGTCGACACATCAAGGGCTTCCTGAAAACCGGACGGGCCGAGTTGGCGATCGTCGAGCCCGATCCGGGGCGACGCGAAGGCGTTCTCGGCGAGTTTGCCATTGTTCAGGCCTTTGCCAGCCTTGATGAAGTTGACCTGAGCGCATTTGACCTGGCGGTGATTTGCTCGCCGGCTCACACCCATGTCGCGATCATGCGTCGGTGCGCGGACGCGGATCTGCCGTTTCTGGTTGAGAAGCCGCTATCGGTCACCATGGACGGGGTCGACGAGGTTTGCGCTTTGGTCGCCCAAAAAGGCCTTCTCGCTCGCGTTGGCTATGTGCGGCGCGTCGCAGATGAAGTTCGCGCGCTTCGCGAGCAGATCGCTGACGGCAAGATCGGGCAGCTCAAGCTCGCATACCTCAACACCTCGCAGGACTTCCCGAAATATCGTCCTGACTTCCAGCGCACCTACTACGCGCGGCCAGAAATGGGCGGTGGCGCCATTCTCGATGCGGCAAGCCACCTCTTCGATATGCTGATCTGGCTCATGGGTCGCCCGACCGACGTCGCCTGCATGTTTGACCGGCTGGTGCTCGAAGGAACCGACACCGAGGACACGTGCCTGGTGACCATCCGCTTCGAGAGCGGAGCCATGGCCAACATCACCATCAACCAATTCCAGAAGCGCAACGCCGCCACTTTCGAGTTCATCGGCACCAAGGGCAACCTGCTGCTCGATCATTCGGTACTCAAGTTCACGGATGACGACAGCGGCAAGTGGTCGGAGGCACGGGACTTCATGGCAGGCCTTGTCCCGATCGAAACCCATCAGGAACGCTTCGCCATGCAGGCAAACGCCCTGCTAGATGCACTGGATGGAAAGCCCTGCGAGCTGGCAACGCTCGATGAGGCTCGCCTGAATCTCAAGGTCGCGCTGGCTGCCAAGGAATCCTGGCTGGAAAAGCGCATCGTCGCCATTGCGCCGGATGGAGGGGGCAATGTTTGATCTGGCAGGCAAGACAGTTCTCGTCGCAGGTGGAGCGGGTTATCTCGGCGCTCCCATCTGCACCCTCGTCGCCCGACAGGGTGCACGCGTTTGCGTCGCCGATATCGACGCCAACCGGCTCAAAAGCACGGTGGCCGAAATCGCTTCCACTGGGGCCGACGTCTGGGGCTTGCCGCTCGACATCGGCGACGAGGCCTCCGTTCTCGCCTGTGTCAGGGATTGTGCCGCGCGCGCTGGCTCGCTTTGGGGCGTGGTCAACGCCACATTCGGATCGACAGGCAAGAAATTCGACGACCTGACGGCTGCTGATTTCGACCGCGCCAACCGGCTCAACCTTACCGGCTCCTTCGTCCTCGCCCGTGAGGCGGCGCTGCATATGAAGGATGGCGGCTCGATGGTGATGTTCGCCTCGATGTATGGCCTCGTGGCGCCCAAGCCCGCTATCTACCCATCGCCGATGGCGCCCAATCCCATCGAATACGGCGCCGGCAAAGCCGGGCTCGTGCAGATGGTGCGCTATATGGCTGGCCACTTTGGTCCACGCGGCATCCGGGTCAACGCCATCGCGCCAGGCCCTTTCCCGCACGACAAGACCGTTGCCGATGCGCCCGAATTCGCGCGCACCCTGGCCAGCTCCACCATGCTCGGCCGCATCGGCCGGCAAGCAGAGACTGCCGGACCAACCGCCTTCCTTCTCTCCGAAGCCGCCAGCTACGTGACCGGGCAGGTACTGCCGGTCGATGGCGGCTGGACATCCTGGTGATCCGATGAACCCACTTCCCTACGGCGACAAGAAATTGCGCCTCGCAATGCTCGGAATGGTGGAGGGCAACGGCCACCCCTATTCTTGGAGCATCATCATCAACGGGCGCTACGACGCCGATGCTCTCTCACGCTGCCCCTACCCCGCCATTCGCGACTATATCGGCAAGCAACCCCTGCATACCTTGGGCATCCCGGGCGCCGAAGTCACCCATGTATGGACCGACAATCCCGACGAGGCACCGATGGTAGCCAAGGTCGCCGGCATCGCCAATGTCGTGGCTCGCCCGGAAGACGTGATCGGCCAGGTCGATGCAGTTTTCGTCGCAACCGACAAGGGCGAGGAACATGTCGAGCGCTGCCGCCCCTTCGTTGAAGCTGGCATTCCGATCTTCGTGGACAAGCCGCTCTGCATCGGCCGCGACGACCTTGCGACCTTCGAGCGCTGGATAGCCGAGGGCAAGCCGATCATCTCCTCATCGGCCATGCGCTATTGCAAGGAGTTCCAACCCTATCACCGCTCAACCTACGAGTTCGGCGATCTGCGGCTCGTCACGGTCACCATGGCCAAGAGTTGGGAGGCGTATGGCATTCACGCTCTCGAAGCCATGTACCCCATCCTTGGCCCGGGCTTCGTCTCGGTGCAGAATATCGGCGACGGCGGCTCGAACATCGTCCACCTGCGCCACAAGGACGGTGTCGACGTCGTCCTCACTGTGATCCCCGATCTCTATGGCGGCTTTGGCCTCGTAACCCTCGCGGGAACAAGGGCCAACACGCAGCTCAAGTTCTTCGACAACTACTATTCATTCAAGACTCAGCTTGAGTCCTTCATCGGCTATCTGCGGACCGGGCAACCGCCCGTGCCGTGGACCGAAACCCGCGAGTTGATGCAGTTGGTGATCGCCGGCATCGAGAGCCGCCGGCAAGGCGGTCGCAAAGTCCTTCTCAGCGAACTGGAGCAACCGGCATGACCGTCCTTGATAGCTTCTCCCTCAAGGGCAAGGTCGCACTCGTCACAGGCGGCGCCGGACAGTACGGCCGCCAGATCGTGGCTGCTCTCGCCGAGGCAGGCGCCAAGACCTATATCGCCGCCCGCGATCGCGCCAAGCTCGAGACCGTGGCCGAAGAGGAACGTGCTCGCGGCTACGACGTGACAGCTCGGTCGCTCGACCTCTCCCAGGACGCTTCCATTGAAGCGCTCCATCGCGAGATCATCGAGGAGAACGGTCGTTGCGAAGTGCTGGTCAACAATGCTGTGACCCGCTCCGCTACCTCGGGCTGGCATCATGACCTCGTTGAGTACGACAAGAGCCTGCGGGTCAACGCCTCTGCTCTCTTCAAGATCACCTATCTCTTCGGCCAGACCATGCGCCAGCACAGGAACGGCTCGGTGATCAATATCGGCTCGATGATGGGCATGGTCGGCGTGGAGATGGCCAACTATACCGGCACTGACATGAATCCCGACCCCTCGCCCATCTACTTCTACGAGAAGGGCGGGATGCTCAATTTCACCCGTTGGGCGGCGAGCATTCTCGGCGCCGACAACGTGCGGGTAAACTGCCTGTCTCCCGGCGGCTTCCTCAACGGCCAGCCCGAGCCCTTTGTGGCGGCCTACAGCGCCCGCACCCAGCTCGGACGAATGGCCAACGCCACCGATCTGAAGGGAGCGATCGTCTTCCTTGCCTCCGACGCCTCCGCCTACATCACCGGCACGAATATCCCGGTCGATGGCGGCTATACCGCCAAGTAACCTCCGCAAAGCGAGAACGAACGTGACCGACAAGCAGCCTTACACCGCCGCACCCGCCACCGCCTTTCGCATGCGGCCCAGCCGCGTGCTGCGCACCATCCGCGAGGGGCGCGTGGCGCGCATGCTCAAGCTCAACACACCCGACCCGAAGGTCGCTGAGATCTTTGCAGCGGCCCAGCCCGATGCGCTCTGGCTCTGCATGGAGCACGTCAGCACCACGCATGAGCAGATCGAAAACCAGATCCGCGCAGCCAAGCTCTACGATGTCGATACGCTCGTTCGCGTTCCGCGCGGCAGCTACAGCGACTATGTCCGGCCGCTGGAATCGGATGCCACGGGCCTTATCGTCCCGCACGTTCTCAATGTCGAAGACGCGCGCCGCGTGCGCGACATGACCAAGTTCGCCCCACTCGGCCGTCGCGCCGTTGACGGCGGCAACAACGATGCGCAGTTCACCCGTGTCTCGTTCAGTGATTATCTCGAGACCGCAAACAAGGAACGCTTCGTCTGCCACCAGATCGAAGACCCTGAAGCGCTTGAGCAGGTCGAAGCGATTGCCGAGGTCGATGGCGTCGATTGCCTCTTCTTCGGTCCTGGCGATTTCTCGGTGGCGCTCGGCATTCCCGGCCAGCTCCACCATCCCGACGTGGTGAAGGCCCGCCAGCGCGTGGCTGATGCCGCTCGCAAGAACGGCAAGATCGCCGCAACAGTCTGCGGCAAAGATCGTATCGCGGAATATGTAGGAATCGGATACAATTTCTTGAGCGTTGGGGCAGACGTCGTCGCGCTTGCTCAATACGCAGATGACCTTATGGCAGCTTTCGAGAAGATCTGATGAACATCGACTCTATCAAGGCGACCGTCATCGACGATCGCACCAAGGGCATTCCTGGCGGCACGGAGCCGTTCGCCTTGTCGGAGATCGGGAGCAAGGGGTGGAACGTCCTCCGCGAGGACCTGCCCCTGCCCCTCATGGTGCTCAAGCGGTCGAGTCTCGATCACAACGCGTCGGTATTCGGCGCCTATCTCGCTTCGCACCATCTCTCGCTGGCGCCGCACGGCAAGACCACGATGGCTCCGCAGATTTTTGCCGAGCAGCTGGCGAATGGCGCCTGGGGCATTACAGCAGCGACGGCCAACCAGGTGCAAGTTATGCGCGCCTACGGCGTCTCGCGCATCATTCTTGCCAACCAGTTGGTCGGCAAGGCCAACGTTCTTGCCATCGCGCAGGAAATCAACGCTGACACGTCCTTCGACTTCCTCTGCTTCATCGACTCGGCGGCGCAGCTCGACAACATGGCGCGCCAGCTTAACGGAGTGACGCTCGATCACCCGATACGCCTCCTCATCGAAGTTGGCGTCGTGGGCGGCCGCACCGGCGTTCGCAACGTCGCCGAGGCACTTGCCCTGTCCAACGCCATAGCGGCAGCAGACAGCAGCAAATTCCGCTTTGCCGGTATCGCCACCTTCGAAGGTGTAGCACCAGGCCTCGACCGCAGCGTCGAGCCGGTTGCCGATCTCGCTGACACCCTCCTCGAAATCGTCCGTTCTCTGCCCAAGGCCCAATATGACGGGCTCGACGAATTCATCCTCAGCGGTGGCGGCTCGTCCTATTTCGATATCATCGCCGACCGCTTTTCGACGCTGGCGCTCGATATCCCAGTCCGCGTGCTGCTGCGCTCGGGCTGCTATGTCACCAACGATTCAGGCAGCTACAAGAACGCGCAGGACGCCGCCAAGGCCGACCCCCATCGCAGTTGGAAGAGCGAGCTGAAGCCAGCGCTTGAAGCCTGGGCCTATGTCCAGTCCCGCCCCGAGGAGAACCTCGCTTTCCTCACCATGGGCAAGCGCGACATCCCGTTCGATTCCGGCCTGCCCAAGCCCTTCAAGCTCTACCGCCCCGGCGTCGGCTTCCTTGATGTCGGCCAATGCGAGGTCTTCGCCACCAACGACCAGCACGCCTATGTGCGTCTTGGTCCGGGCACCGACTGGCGCGTCGGCGACCTGGTCGCCTCCGGCATCTCCCATCCCTGCACCGCCTTCGACAAATGGCGGCTCATTCCTGTGGTGGATGACGAGTACAATGTCATCGACGGAGTGATGACGTTCTTCTGAGAGGGGGCCCCCTCCCGCGGAACTTGCGGAACTCCTCCCCCGGCCTTCGCCTGGGAGGAGATGAGAATGCGTAGCAGGGTTCGGCCCCCTACTTCACCGCTTGTTGCCGCGTGGCCTTCGCGTAGGCAAAGCAATCCAGCTCGAACTTGAGCTTGGTTCCGAGCACACCAACGATCGTGCTTCGCGTCGGGGCCGGCTGGGCGAAGTACTCGGGGTAAATTTTGTTATAGAGCGCCAGGTCGTTCTCGTCGGCTACGTAGGCCCGCACGTTGACCACGTGGTCGAGGCTAAGGCCGCCGGCTTCCAGGATCGCCCGGAGATTGTCGATCGAGCGTCGCATCTCGTCCTCGAACGTGCCCGAGATGATCTTGCCCGTTTCCGGATCGACTGAAGCCTGTCCAGACACGAACATGATATCGCCCGCGATGAAGCCGGGGCTGAAGGGAAGGTGCGACTTCGCGCCCTCATTGACGAGCTTGAGCATGATTTGTCCCGAGGTTATGGCCGAAAGTCGGCGGGGAAGTTGTAGACGCGCGCCGGCGCCTGACGGTCTTCGAGGTTGTCGTAGATCGCGGCAAGCACCTGCCGCATCCACTCCTCGGACGTGACGACAAAGCCCGCCCGGTCGACATCTAGGCCGAAGGGGTAAAGCTTGGTCGGCTTGTGCACCCACTTAAGGATCTGCGTGTGCCAACTCTGGTGCATGTAGCCGCAGACGAAATCAGGCTCGAACTGCTCGATGGCATCGCGCAGCGCCTTCGTATCCTCGGCACCAGTTTCCTGGTTGACCGAGATCACCTTGAGCTCCTGCTCCACTGGCGCCGCGGCACAAGCCTGCCGAAAGGCCTCTAGGCGTGCCACCTGTTCGCTCGAAGCGATGGAGGAGTCGAGATAGAGGTAGCGCCGCTTTTCGCTGCCGAAGCGATCGAACATGACCGTGAAGGCCGGAGCGAAATCGATGCGGTAGGTATTGTAGGGCAGCCCTTCGAGCGTCATGTCGATGACCGCTACCTGGCTGGACGTGCGGGCCAGGTCGTCGAGCCGCGTATGCGGCGTGAGGCCCGTCAGTACGACGACATCGAGCCGATCCCACATTTCCACGGGCATCTTGTGGTCGGTGAAGCTGCCCAGGATGAATTCGTGGCCGTCCGACACTACGCCTTTTTCGAAGGCGACCACGAGCTTGGTATAGAACTCGTTGTTGAAGATACCGCCACCGACGATGTCGCGGTTGTAGAAGAAACCGATCCGGTGATGCGCCTCGGTCCAGGGCGTCTTGACCAGGAAAGAACCCTTCCCCACCTGGCGGCGGATAACTCCCTCCGCCTCGAGGTCCTTGAGCGTCTTGATGACGGTGATCAGCGAGAAATCGCAGAACTTGATGATTTCGTTCTGAGACTCGATACGGTCACCAACCTTGGCGCCATTGGTCTTCCAGCGCCGAAACAGCATCTCGCGAAGCTGAAGGTGGCGCGGAGAAAGATCCATGTTCACTGAAGTTCTTCCCAAGACATCTGGTTGGCGAGGATGCCACCATCGATATAGAGCATCTGCCCAGTGACATAGCGCGCGCCCGGCGAGGCAAGGAAGACTGCGGCCTCCCCGATATCGTCAGGCTCGCCGATACGCCCGAGCGGAATCTGCGCCCGTAGGATGGAGCGCGTGTTGCCGGTTCCCAATCCCGCCTGCGTCAGTGGCGTCTCCACAATGCCCGGACCGATGCCGTTAACCCGGATGCCACGCCGCGCCAGCGTCACCGCCATCGAGCGGATCATCATCAGCACGGCACCTTTAGAGGTATCGTAGATAACGCTGTTCTTCTCGGCGGCCAGCGAATTGGTCGAGCCGACGCAAATGATGCTCGGGTTGACGTGCTTGGGCGTCACGGCCTTCACGAAAGCCTGCGAAGCAAAAAGGTAGCCGCGGACATTGAGGTTGAACGTGCGCTCAAAAACCGTCTCGTCGAGATCATCGAAATCGACATCCCGAAACGTACCGGCATTGTTGACCAGCGTATCGAGCCGTCCGAGCAGCGAGGTTGCCTGCTCCACCAGACCGCGTGCGCCCTCGACCGTTGAGAGATCAGCTTCCACGAAATGGCATTCGGTCAGTGCACTCAGCTTGGCCAACGCGCCGTTGTCCGGCAGGTGGGAGTTGATCACGAGGCGGGCGCCCGACCGGGCAAAGGCCTCGGCAATGGCGAAGCCGATGCCGTGGGTCGATCCCGTCACGCAAACACAACGTGGCTCAGCACTTCTCTCTTGCAAGGGCAACTTACTCCGTTAATATGATAACATGTTAACATGAGTCATGAGATGCAAGTCAAGCAAAGGTGGACCAATGTCTCCGTCGTTACACCGGAGGGCGTTGAGACTAAAGACCTTTTAATCGAAGGCGAGCGCTTTGCGGACCTCGTCGCACCAACCGAACCCGGCAGCACGGATTGGCGCGTGGTCGATGGTGGCGGTGGTATCCTCTATCCCGGTATGCTCGATCTGCTTCAACACGGCTTCGACATTCATCTCTACAATGACACGACGCCGGGTGCCGTGGCAGCCAATTCCGAGTTGCTGCTCGCCCGCGGCGTCACGGGCTTCCTCCCCTCGATCAGTTGCCTGCCCCCCGCCGAGATGGAAGGCACGCTGTCGCGACTTTCCGCCCAATGCGAAGAAGCCAAGGGGGCGCGGGCCATTGGCGTCCACAGCGAAGGCCCCTGCTTTGGCCTTCCCGGCGCTCATAACCTCGCCAACATCGTCCAGCCTTCGCCAGCCCTTGCCGAGCGCATGCTCGCAGCCACTGGCGGCAAGCTGGCCGCCGTAACCGTTTCTCCGGAGCTGCCCGGTGCCGAGGCCTTCATCAAGGCGCTCAAGGCCGCCGGCGTTTCCATTCATCTCGGGCATAGCCGAGCCGCGCCGCAGGACATTCCGCGCTATGTCTCGTGGGGAATTGACGCCGTCACGCATATGTACAATGTGATGCCGACCATGCCCGCCGACAATACCGGCGTCCATGTCATGTCCCTCACCGACGCCCTGCTGGCCGAACCAAGCGTTGCCCTCGGCCTCATCTGCGATGGCATCCACGTCAACCCGCAGCTCATTCGTCTCCTGGCGCAGCTACCAGCCGGGCGCACCTTCCTTGAAACCGACTCCAACAAATACGCTGGCGGCGAGGACAATTCATTCGAGTTCTATCCGGGCTATTGGGTTCGCAGCCAGCGCGGCAACGCTGTGCGTGACAGCAACGGAAACCTCTGCGGCTCATCACTGACGTCGGATGAAGCCATGCGCAATTTCCTCGCATTCACCGGCGATGATCTGGTGCGTGCCGCCTACGCCACGAGCCTCGTACCCGCCCGCGTTCTTGGTCGCGATCACGACCTGGGCAGCATCGAAGCCGGCAAGCTGGCCGATTTCGTCCTGCTCGATCCGGTCACAAGGGACGTCCGTGCCACTTATGTCGGTGGCACGCACCGCTATGGAGAAGGACGATGAGCGAACAGAAGCCTCTGCGCTATCAGGAAGACGCCAACGTCCACCTCGATTTCCACGGCGCCACCAACACGACCATCGATTTCATCGTCCGCAAGTTCGGCGTCGGTGCGCTCTACGAGATCTTCACCCGCGTCGGCCGAGACGTCTATCGCGACCTCCATGACCACCTCGCCGCGGGCGACACCAATGAACTCGTGCGGCACTGGCGGCATTTCTTCGAGCGCGAGGACGCCGATTTCGATATCGCAATCATTGGTGACGAAATCGTGCTGACCGTGCGGCGCTGCACTGCCTGGCATCACGTGGCGAAAATCGCCCCGAAGGTATCGCCCTATTTCTGCGACCAGACGATCAAGACCAACGAGGCCATCGCCGCCGGCACCCCGTTCGCAATTGCAACCGAAGTCACCGGCCCCGGCTCGTGCCGTCAGGTGATCAGGAGGAAGGCATGATCCCCAGCGATCATTTCCCTCGTTTCTACAATGAGGTATTCAAGTTTCTCGAGGCGCAGGGCGAGGACGTGCTGCGTCAGTACTGGCTCGAAATCAGCATGAATCAGGAGCGCCACGTGCTCGACCTCTTCCGCGCGAAGGGGCTCGAGGGCATGTACGAATATTGGGAACACATCCGCGTCGAGGAGAATTGCGAGCTCGACCTCGAACTCCACGAGGACCGGATTGAGCTGAGCATGCGCAAATGCCCGAGCCTCACCAAGGTGCTGGACAACGACGCCGCCCCGATGAGCCGCTATTGCGACCATTGCGCTGGCTGGATCGGGCCCATCATGGACAAGGTTGGCTACCATCTTGTCTACGACGTCATCGACCGCACCAAGCCGCAATGCACGATGAAAGTGTTTAAGGACAAGGCCGCAGCCAAGGCAGCCGAAGCTGAGGCCAAACTGCTGATGGGCTGGCCGGGTCGCGAGGAATAAGCTTCGTGCAGGCGCCCGCTACGCCGCCAGTACGTAACCCTTGATCACATGCTGGCAGTTCTCAAGCTGCCAGCACGCTGCCAATATCTCCCCGTTCGACAACCGCAACAGCGACGGCTGCCCGAATTTCAGCGAACCGAACTGCCGCGCGATATCGACGCTCGAACTGCCCATGCGATCGTCGGCGAAGAGATCGAACTCTTCCTCGATCACCAGACCGTTCCCGCCAAGCGCGAGTTGCCTTACCACCAGTCCCACTGGGGCCTCGCGGTGGGCGTGGATGGTGAGCAACCTTCCGCCATCAAGCGCCATCAGGTTCGAGGCCTGCCCCCTGATCCCTGTGTCGATCGCCGGGCCAAAACTTTCCCCGCCGTCGCGCGACAGCACGATATGATTGGCGAGGTTTACCCCGCGAGCATTGTCGTAAGCCCAGAAGATGACGGCCACCTCCCCTGGCGCCGTCTCGCAAAGCCGACACTCCCACGGCGAAACCTCTCCCCTCGGCGACCGATAAAATTCGCTCAGCTTCCTCCATGAGATGCCATTGTCATCGCTGGCGATAATCCAGCCCGCATGCCCTTCCTTGCCAAGATGGAACGGCGCCGCCGCACCCAGGATGCGGCCAGACGCCAATTGAATGCACGGCCCCGAAAGCTCAAGCGACGCGCCCTCGACGGAGAAATCGCGCGGAATGCTCCATGATTTTCCTGCATCATGCGATACGCTGATCTTGTTGCGCATTGGCAGAAGTTCGAGCGTCGCAGGATCGACAATAGGCGTGAGCGGCGTCGGCCGGACGAACACATATCCCGTCGCCAGCAGCGACCCGTCAGCCAACAAAAGCGGCTTGTAACTCTCCGATTCCTCGGGGTCGAACCGCGTCGAGTGCAGCGCTTCGGGTTCCGACCATGTCCGTCCAAAATCGCCGCTACGGCTCACCACCGCCCGTTGGTCGGCGGAATCAAAGGCCTGGCCGATCGAAAAAACCGCCACCAGGTCGCCGCCCGGCACCTGGACGATACCGGGAAAAACCGCCTGACGGCTGACGAGTAGAGGCTGGGGATTGGCGTAGACGGTGACGGTATCGACGAGGTGCATCAGAGGCTCAACTGCTTCCCGGCCAGCTTGCGATAAGGCAGGCGGTTAAGATTGCTGGTGCAAAGGCCTGCCGTATCGACATAGAAGCTGGCCCGCGCGATAGGATCATACGCATCCTTATGTGAAACCGCAGCCTTCACCACGACGTATTGCGCCTCTTCCGGTCGCACGCCCTGAGAATGCACCTGCCCTAGGTCCATTGGCGGCGTCTTCATGGTGGTGAGCAGGATCGTGGCCTGATCGTTCTCCACCACCACACTCGGCCCCATATCGGCAGACGTCCCGATCATCGAGGCCAAGTGGGAATTCTTGAGCTCCAGCTCGAAGCGTCCATCCGTCAGGTTTCGCACCGTCCCGCTAAACGCAACCGGCTGCCCATGATGCTCATCGGTCTTGCCGCCAATCCTCAGCGAAACCAGCGCTCCGATCCCCGCGGCGGCGCACTGCCGAACGGATTCCGGGTCATTGATTACGGCAACGACGCCCTTCCGGCCCGTCGCCAGCAACGGCCCGAGCAGGTCCGTAGCGTCGCCGGGCGTACCACCGCCAATATTGTCGGCAGGTTCGATCAGCAGCACCGGGCCGCTACCTGGCGGCAAGGCATCGGCCTTGGCCAGCGCCTCGACCAGCGTGTTCTCCTTCGGATATCCCGCAGCGAGATGGCTTTCCAGTACGCCTGCCAATTCGTCGAGATACCGCGCTGCCTGGTCTGCCGGACCGGTGGTCGAGCAATTGAGGCTGAACCCGCAATCGGGAATATCCGAATAGGCATACCCTGCCATCACGTTGACGCAGAGGATTTCCGGATCCTCAGCTTCGATCCGGCGCGCCGTCGACAGCACGCTTTTCATCGGATCGTTCATGGAACCCACGCCGGTGGGCGGCAGCACATAAGGCGTCGAACGGTGCACTTGCCGCACACGCGTGCCATCCATCAACCGACCAAAAAGCTCAGTTGCGCGTACCGCCGTCTGTCGCGCATCCGTATGTGGATTTTCTCGATAGGCGCAAAGCAAGGTGCTGAAATCGACCATGTCCTGGGAGACATTGGCATGAAGATCGAGCACCCCCACCACCGGAACATCGCGCCCGCGCCGCTCCAGCACTTCGGCGATGCGCTTGAGCAGCACGCCTTCGACATCATCGCAGCTTTCGCTGACCATCGCCCCATGCAGAACCAGGAAAATGCCGTCGATGTTCTCGACTTCGCGCTCGAGCACGTCGAAGAACACAGCGTCGAAGGCAGCGATGGCCTCGTCCGTCACCGGCCCGCCCGGCATCGCCGCCATCTGCATGGTTGGGATGATTCTCCATCCCTTTTCTCGTGCCGTGGTCAGAAACCCGTCGGACGGCGAGCCATTACCGAGGTTTCGACCAATGGCGTCCTCGCCAAGGTTGAACGCCATTGCCTTGAAGTCGGCCAGGGTCGTGGGAACGGAGAGAAACGTATGGGTCTCATGGTAGAGCCCGGCAAACAGCACCGACTTCAAGACACACCTATATTGTTATCATGATAATGATTGCACAGGTGCGAGCGGGTGTAAATTCAGCACGTGGATGAAGAAAAATGGCCCGCCGAAGCGGGCCATTTCCATATCACGCAAACGCCTCAATCAGACATTGTTGGCCGTGATCTCGTGGAGACCTTGGTTGTCTTCGAAGATGATCGTCACAGCTGCCGGATGGTTGTCCAGCGTGGCTACCGCCACGAAGCCGGTGCCGCCAGCGGCGCCGTTTGCATCCACGCTCAGCACGCCCGTCGAGGCATCGTAGTGAACATAGTCGTTCACGTTCCCACCCGATGCGACAGTGAACAGAGCCGAAAGGTCGACTTTGTCGCCCTGTGCGCCGCTGTAATCAACGATCAGATCAGCAGTGTTGAGGTCGGACAACTTGAACGTATCCGCCCCGGCGCCGCCAGTGAGGGTATCGAACCCGGCACCACCGAAGAGAATGTCGTTGCCATCGCCTCCCACCAGGAAGTCGTTGCCCGAGCCGCCGATGAGGATGTCGTCGCCACCATTGCCGTTAAGCGTGTAACCGCCCGGCGTTGCATCGGTGGTGCTGACAGACGGAGCAGTCTGGTCCGAGATGGAGTTCTCAGTTGAGTTAATGCTTGGGCTGCCGCCGTTGTTGGCCTGCGATGTAGCAGAGAAGCTACCCGACAGCGTGGTCTCGACGGTGAACTTGTTGTTGCTCGCGTCGTAGCTCGCCGAAATCCCGTTATGGGAGTTGAGCACATTGACAAGATTGTTCGCCGCGTTGTCGAAGCGACTATCATTACCCGATCCGCCCGAGGAGGCCGCGCTATAGGTCTGACCGCCTATCGTAATGGAGATCGTTTCCCCAGAACTGAAACCACTTGAGCTACCAAATGCAACAGTATGGACCCAGGATTTCACGTCTGCACTGTTGTCAATGCCCGTAGCTACGTCGAACGATACGCCAGCAGCGCCCGTCAAGATCACGGCATTGCTGGATAGATTGGCCGCCCAGGAGACGCCCTTCCCATCCAGCGTGTTGCCGATAAGCGCCTTCAAGGCGTCGTAGACAGTCTCCGCATCTCGGCCGCCTATGGCAACGGTGTGGGTAAACGTCTGCCCGTCCAGCGTGATAGAGACCTTGTCACCCACATCGTACTTGGATGCGAAGGTGATCTTGGTGGTTTGCGCCGTTGCGTTCGAGCCGGCGGCGACCACGATGTCGTTGCCGTTGCCGCCATCGATGCTGCCCGAGCTGTCCCTCACGACATCAACCGAGCCGGTGGCTGCTGAGACGCCGTTGGTGACATTGTACTTGAACGAGCCACCCGAAGAGCTGCCGGAGTCGGTGATCGAAACCCCATCACCAACCAGCGATGCAGACAGGCTGCTCTGATTGCTCAAGCTGGTGATGTGCAGGCCAGCCTCGCCGGTATCGTTGGCGAGGAGTGCCCATTCCGGCACCACGAACGCCGTGCCGTTGCCGGCATTTGTAACGATCCGGTCGGCACCGGCCACGGTTGGATCGAAGGTGGCGATACCGAATTCGGGCTGAGCGACATAGTCGTTCTGCGCGTTCCCGGCCGCATCCTTGGCGCCCGTCACATCGATAGTGATGTTGGAGAGCGTGGCGTTGGTATCCACGACCGTATAGGTGGCCGTGTAAATCGTGTTGCCATTACTCCAGACACCACCCGTCAGCACCAGAGCACCCGCGAGATCCTGGCCAAATGTCAGGTTCGGATTGGCCGAGGTGTCCATAGCCTCACTAAACTTGACCGTGACCACAAACTCGCCCGGGCCGATATCGGTACCCGTAAGCAGGGTATCGTTGACGCTGACGTCGAGGACATTCGGGGCAACGTGATCGACCACACTGAGCGTGATCTTGAGGTCGGCGGTCGCCTTGTCGCCGTCACCATCGCGGATGGTGTACTTGAAGGTTTCCGCGGCCCCGGTCGGAACGTCAGCGCCGTCGGCCGTCAGCGTATAGGTGTAGCTGCCGTCCTTGTTAATGACGAGCTTGCCGTACTGACCTTCGATCTCGAAATTGCCTGAGCCATTGGCAGTGGTGTCACTCTGGTTGCCGAAGGCGATGCCTACGACTTCAACCCCATCGGCACCGGTATTGCCGGTGGTGACGTCACCCGTCGTCTTCAGGTCGCCCACAGCCGAAACAAAGCTGGCACGGAGGAGGAACGAGTTGGAAGCATTCTCGGTCGTGCTGATCTGCGTGACCGGTGTGCCATCCGGATTGTTAGCCGGGACAAAGCCCAAGATGTTGAGCGTATAGGGCTGGCCCGCGATGTTCACCGTCGCCGTAGAGTTGGAGATGGTGATGATGTCGTTATCGCGGCTGTCGCCCCAATTGTTCGGAGTCTCGTTGTGGTTGAAGTTGATTGTTACCGGACCAACGACAGTCGAGACGCCGTTGATGATGGCCGTGAACGTCACCTGCAGCTTAACGCTTTCCAGCGTGTCGCCCGAGACCGGGAAGTTGAAGTGAGTGAAGGTGCCCAGCGTGAAGGCGTCGTTGGTAACCAGGCTGTTCAGGTTCGCCGCCGGAGCGTCCACGAACCCATAGCCTGAACCGCTTCCGTTCGGCCAGCGAATCTCATCGGTCGAGCCGTCGCCATCGCGGTCATAGCTGACCGGGTTGGACGAACCACTCATATCGACATTGGTCCACTTGGCAACAACGTTGGAGACGCCCAACTCATCAACATTGATGGTCAGTGTCGATTCCGCTGCGTTCGCCACCGGTACGTCGTCGATCACGGCCACGCTCACATTGTTGAACGTGTGGGTGTCATTGTCGCTATCAGTCGCCTTGAACACACCATTGAGGTTGATCGAGACAGTCCCTTCAACGTCATCAGCAGCGTTGATCGCGTGGTGGTCGATATTGTCGAGCAGGGTGAACTTGAACTCACCGGTGCTCGAGTTGAGCTCCACCTTGAACACGCTGCGGTCGATAGCCGGGTCGAAGCCCGCCCCCGCAACATTGACGTAACCATAGAGCACGCCGCCATTCATGGCGAACAACACCGGCTGGCCTTCCGACGTCAGGTTGGCCCCGCCCACCAGTGAGACCTGGCCGCTCACGGTATTGAAGCCGTAGGTAACGGTGCCGTCGCCGCCCGTGAGCATGTCATGTAGCTCACCGGCGACGATGTTGGTGGTCACGCCGAGATTGCCCGCCGTGTCCTTGTCGTTGCCGTTCGCCGAGTTGGTATCGTCTAGCCCCCCGGCAAGCTGCTCCTCTTCGACAACGCCGGCAAACGTGCCGACCTGCTGGAAGGGCGTGTTGGCGTCCTTGACGGTGATCGACTGGGTAGCCTGCGACGGATCGCCGTCACCGTCCTCGATCCGGTACTGGAAGCTTGCATCCACGTCGGAATGGCTCGCTGTGCTCACGGGCTTGAAAGTCCAGTTCCCGTCGGCATCGAACGTGTAGGTGCCCTTGCCAGCGACGAAGTGCGAACCGGCAATGGCAATCCACGTGCCGCCATTATCGAATGAGACATGAGTCAGCGTGGCGCTGTCTGCACCCTGCGCGTCATTAGCCAGCACATTGCCGCTGATGCCGACGACGCTGTTCTCAAGCACCTCTTGCGCGGTGTCGTTCACCGCCTGCGGGCCGTCGTCATTGATCTTGACAACGATCTGGGCAGAACCGTCCGTCGCGTCGTTATCGCTGTCGGTTACGCGAACCGCGAACGCATCCTGCTGCTGGTCGGCATTGCCGGTCTGGCTGACGCCGTCGTGGTCCAGGGTGTTGCCGGCAAGGGTATAGGTCCAGCTACCGTTCTGGTTCACGAGCAGATCGCCATACGCACCATGCACAACGGTGTTGTCGGCCGTGATCTTGATCCAGTCGCCGTTCTTGTCCTGCACTTCAATGAAGCCAAGGGCGTCATTGCCGGTATTGATCTGGAGCGAGCCCGAAGCCGTCAGGTCTCCACCGCCGGTACCACCTGGAAGTGCGGATTCCCAAACGACGCCGTCGTCGCCCTCTGCCATCAGCACCTCGACAGTCGGCTTGGAATCCGCCTGCAGAGTGATGGTGACCGTAGCCGTAGACGTATCGCCGTCTCCGTCGGTGATCGTATACTTGAAGGTGACCGTCCCTTCTTCGCCGAGGCCCGGCGTGTAAGTGAAGGAGCCGTTGTCGTCGTAGGACAGGCTGCCCGCCCCACTCAGAGTGCCTTCCACGACCTTGATGCCGGACGCCAGGTCAACGCCATCCGCGCCGCCCTTATCGTTGCCGAAGACATCGACCGTAACGGACGCGTTCTCGGTCGTCTGCGAGGCGCTGTCATTGACCGCCTTCGGACCGTCGTCGTTGATCTGGACCGTGATCTGCGCCGAGCCATCGGTGGTATCGCCATCGCTGTCGGTCACCCGCACCGCGAACGCGTCCTGCACCTGATCGTCCGTGCCGGTCTTGGTCGCATCATCGTGGTCGGTGGTGTTTTCAGACAGCGTGTAGGTCCACGTGCCGTTCTTGTTCACCGACAGATCGCCATAGGCTCCGTGCACGACGGTGCCATCTGCTTCGATCTTGACCCAGTTGCCGTCCTTGTCCTTCACCTCGATGAAGCTGACGGTGTCGCCACCGGTCGTGATCTGGAGAGAGCCGGAAGCCGTCAGATCGCCGCCGCCCGAACCGTCGGGAAGAGCGGATTCCGACACGATACCGTCGTCACCCTCAGCGCGGACGACCTCGATTGTGGGCGTGGAGTCGGCCTGCAGCGTAATCGTCACGGTCGCGGTGGACTTGTCGCCATCGCCATCCACGATCGTATACTGGAAGGTAACGGTGCCCTCTTCGCCGGCAGCGGGAGTGTAGGTGAACGAGCCGTTGTCGTCGTAGGACAGGTTACCGTGACCCGTTAGCGACCCCCAGGTTACCTGGTTGGCTGCGACTCCATCGGCGCCGCGATGATCGTTGGCGAGAACATCGATCACGACAGCCGCATTCTCGAGCGCCTGCGTTGCGCTATCGGCCACTGCCAAAGGCACGTCATCGTTGAACTCGATCTTCAGCGTACCGGTCGCCGTATCGGCGGCCGACGTGTCGGCGTCAGAGTCACCAACGGTGTAGTCGATCGAGACGTTGACGCTGGCTTCGGTGTTGTCGCCCGCGGTATGCGCTACCGGCAGAAGCAGCTTGAGATCATAAGCGCCAGTCGCGGCGTCGGTGATCTTGATCTCGAAGAGATTCGAGCCCGCACGGGCGCCGCTGACGATGGTCGCGGTCAGGACGCCAGCCGCCCAATGATACTGGATCGTCTCCTGGCCGACAGTGTCGGTCTGGCCGTCCATGCCGGCAAAGCTGTAGACCAGCGCGCCGTTGCCACCGCTGCCCGGCAGCGTGCCGGAGAAGGTGGACTCGTTGTTGTCCGGATCAGGCGTAACGGTGATGTCGCCGGCACCGGCATTGGCGTTGCCGCCGGCCAGACCGTCGTCATCGACCGCAGCGAAGGCTTCGCCGGCAGTCGGGGCGAAGTTGGATTCCTTGACCGAGAACACCACCAGCCCATCGCCCAGCGAAATCCCGTCGCCGTCGCCGTCACGGGCAACGATGAGGGAGCCGAAGTCGAGGTTGAGGCTGCTGGCGCTGTTGTGGTCGAGCGGCGCATAGAGCGTCAGCACGGCCTTGCCGTTGACGATCGTCAGCTCGAACACCTTGGCGTTGTCGTCCGTGAAGCCGGTCACCGTGGTGCCGTTCGAGGAGATGTGGACTTCCTTGCCTTCGGAATTGATCGAACCGAAGTCACGGTCGGCGAAGACCTGGAACGAGAAGGCGCCATTTGCGTGGGCCCCGTCGGCGCCGAAATTGACCAGCGGCATCAGGTCAACCTGGGCAGAGGTCGTTTCGGCAGGCGCCGTGACGACCTGGCTCACGCCCATATTGTCCATGATGATGCGGCCGGCAAAATTGCTCGGCGGCACGATTTCAAGCTTCGACAGGGCGATGCCGTCGAAGATCGTACCCGTCGCGTCGAACGTGGTGCCCGGCGTTGCCGCCGCATACGCGACTGCACCAACCGGCACAACGATGCTGCCGATCAGATTGCCGCCAGCGTCATAGCCTTTCAGGGTAACGGTGGAGGCGCCACCAACCGAGCCGAACAGGCCGATAGCGGCCGCGTCGAACGTAAAGGTATGCCCGGCGGTCGCCGTGAAGACGATCGTCTGGGAACCCATGCTAGCATCGGGCCCCTGCAGCGCGAACTCTGAGCCGTGCTGGGCAACGACGCTATTGACCGTCAGGTTCGGCCCAAGATCAGGAGCCTGGCCGTTGACGCCGGAGAAGTTATAGACGGCTTCGACGGTCGAAGTCGTCGGCATGCCCGGCTCGTCCATCTCGGTCGCCGCCGGAGCCTGGGTAATGGCATCCGGGGTGTCGTCATCGACGTTGATCGAGATCGTGCCGGTGGCCCTGTCGCCGTCGCCATCGGTGATGGTGAAGCCGAAGTCCAGCAGCAGGTTGTCTTCGAATTCGGTCTCGGTCTCCGAGGTCGCCGGGTTGTCCGTCAGCGGATGCACCAGCGGCTGGAGCAGGTTGAAGGTGTAGTTGCCTTCTGCGTCGATGGTGAGCGTATAGGCGTTGTGGCTGACGCCACCGACCATGATGGTGCCGGTCAGCGTACCGCCGGCGCCCGAAGCGCTCCAGGTCTGGGTCACGTCGTACTGCGTGCCGACATGGGTGGTCGGGTCAACATAGATGGCCTTGAGGCCAGCAATGCCGCTCGCCACGATCGACTGCAGGCCGTCAGCGCCGGCATCGAACACGATCTTGCCGGAGGCGACCGTGCCCGAGCCGTCATCGCCGGGACCACCCTGGATGCCGACGACAGTCGAAACGACGTCCTCGTCATCGAGCGTCGAGCCGTAGACGGCCTTGAGGCTGACATTGTCGAGCAGCGCGCCGTTTTCGTTCTCGGCGCCCGTGCCGGCAAAGCCGAGCACGGCATTGGGGCCGGTGGCGGTAACAGTCAGCGTGATCTGATGCCAGGTGCCGCTCGCATACTCGCTCGATCCTGGCGGGATCGAGAAGACCTTGTGCCCTTCGAAATAGACATCCATGCCGCTCGAATCCGAGCCATCGCCGCGCGGCGCATACCAGAAGGTGAGCTGGTAGGTCTGGCCGGCTTCGGTGCCAGCGATCGTCTGCTGGATCGTGGCATTGGTATGGACCGGATCGGGCGTGTCGTGCGGGTTGCCGTTGCCCTCGGTGTCGCCATCGAGCTCGATGAGCGCGTTGCCGTCATTGGGCGCAAGGCCACCGGCGCCGCCGGTCTGGACTTCGAACGGAATGCCATCAGCACCCTTCGTCCAGCCGTCGATGCTGCCATAGATCTCCCAGGCGGAACCCGTGAGCCCATGTCCGAGCTCGAAGCTGCCGTTGACGATCAGGTCCGGGCCAAGCGTGGCCGCATTCGGCACTACCTGAATGACGGTCGGGCCGTCATCCTTGAAGACGATGGAGGCGCCGATATCGACCGACTTGGTGGTCGTGTCATGGTCAAAGTCGGTTGCCGTCACCTCGGCGCGCACGACCCCGTGGAGGTCGACGGCATCATTTGCGTCGGTGCCATCAGGATGCTTGAGCGAGAGGTACTGGGCCACGCTCACGTGACCGGTGGCATCGATCGCAATCGCGAAAGCCGCCGGGCCGTTGCCATCCGCTGCGGTACGACCGACGATCAGGCCATCCTCGAGGAAGAGGTAGATGTGCTGGCCGGAAGTGGTGGAAAGGCCGGAGTCCGTGCCATTGCCCCCGTTGATCGTCAGCGAGACGGAGTAGGTGAAGCCGTCATCGGCTCCGCCCACCGAGTTGTAGGTGATAACGGCGTTGCCGCCATTGGTGGCATAACCAAGCGCGCTTGACGCGTTGGTGACGCCGCCGAAGAGATCGGCAACCGCCTGGGCGGAGGTATCGTTCTCCTGGAGCCCGGTGGTCTCGTCGCGTACGACTGTGGCGCCGCTCGCATGGAGGTCGAAGGCCGGCACGTCGTCGGTGACGTTGACCGTCACCTTGCCCGCCAGGGACACCTTGTCGCCATCGCCGTCGGTGGCCTCGATGATGGCGCCGAAATCGATCGCCAGCGAATCCGAGTTTTGGGCGTGATCGATCTGATCGGAGAGCTTGAAGGTGAAGTCGCCGTTCGTGCCGATTTCGAGCGTGAAGAGCGTGTGGCCAGCAGCAGTCGCCGTCAGCGTATTCCCGACGATGCTATAGCTCACGACCTCGGCATGCGAGGTGAGATTAAGCCCATTCAAAGTGGTCAGCGCATTGGCAGCGAAGCCGAAGCCACCGCCGGCAGCCGGGCCATCCGCACCGAAGTCCACGAGACCTGCCAGCGAACCGGTCGCCGAAGCGGCGCCGGCGCCTGCGACGGACTCACTACCTGCGGACCATTCCGTCCGGATCAGGGCTTCCTCGACCGTGATCGACACCGAGTCTTCGCCGGCAACCGGGCCATCGTCCTTGAACGAGATGGCCGAACCGATATCAACCTGCTTGCTGACGGTATCGCCATCGAAGTCAGTGATCGACACAGCGACGCGCACGAGACCGTCGAGCGAAACCGACTCGTCGTTGTTGGTCGTATCCGGGTGCTTGAGCGAGAGATATTGCGCGATGCTCACATGGCCGGTGCCATCGATGGCGATGGCGAACGCCGCCTGCCCGCCTGCGATGCGACCGACGATGAGGTCGCCTTCAACGTAGAGCGTGATCGGCTGGCCGCTGGTCGTCTCAAGACCCGAAGCCGTGCCGTTGCCGCCGACGATTTCGAGCGCGACGACCGTGTGCGAGACATTGCCGTCGTCGTCGGCGCCCATGCCCGTCGCGATGGTGACGAGCGGAGCGTCGGCGGCGTTGGTCGCATAGCCGAGCGCCGTCGGAGCGTTCGCGACGCCGCTGAAGAGTGCGGCGACGTCCGAGGCCGTGGTGTCATTGCCCTGCTGGCCGGCGCTTTCGTCGATCACGATGGTCGTGTCGCCGTTCCGCTCCGCCTTGAGATAGGGAATGTCGTCGGTGATGTTGACCGTCACCTTGCCATCCAGCGAGACACTGTCGCCGTCGCCGTCAGTAGCGACGATGACCGAGCCGAAATTGATGGCCAGGTTGTTCTCGTCGGCCGTACCGGGCGTGGGAGCCTGGTGGTCGAGCTGGTCATAAAGCTTGAAGGTGAAGTCGCCGTTGGCGCTGATTTCCAGCGTGAAGACGAGGTGATGCGAGCCGGTCGAGGAGATCGCGGTGAGCGTATTGCCCGAAACCGAGTAGATCAGGTCATCGCCGTGAGCCGTGAGCCCGAGCGCCGTCAGGGTCGCAACGGCATCGGCGCTGAAGCCGAACCCGCCATTGGCGCCAGGACCGTCGGCACCGAAATTGACCAGGCCAGCGAGCGAGCCGCGGGCAACGGCGACGCTGCCTTCGGTGTCGTCGATATGCTCGGTATCCGAGCCATCGGCATTGCCGTCGTTCGGGCTGGTGCCGGCTGAATAGGCCGACGAGATGTCGTCTTCATCGACGGTGATGGACACCGAACCTTCGCCGGCCACCGGGCCGTCATCCCTGAAGACGATGGAAGAGCCTATATCGATCTGCTTGCTGACAGTGTCGCCATCGAAGTCCGTGATCGACACGGCGGCGCGGATGAGGCCGTTGAGCGAAACCGACTCGTTGTCGCTCCCGGTATCCGGGTGCTTGAGCGAGAGATACTGCGCAATGCTGACATGGCCGGAGCTGTCGATAGCGATGGCAAAAGCCGCCTGCCCGCCCGCGATGCGGCCAACGACCAGGCCATCCTCGACGGAAAGCGTGATGGCCTTGCCGTCGGTAGTCTCGAGGCCCGAAGGCGTGCCGTTGCCGCCGACGATCTCGAGCGCAACGGTGAGCTTGGCAGCATCGTCCGCGCCCGAGCCGGTCACGATGGTGACGAGCGGGGCATCGGCGGCATTGGTCGCGTAGCCGATGGCGGTGGACGCATTGGCGACGCCGTTGAAGAGCGCCACCACGTTCGCATCGGTGGTGTCGTTGCCCTGGAGCCCGGCGCTTTCATCGATGACGATGGAGGTTTCGCCGTTCTTCTCGGCCTGGAGATACGGAATGTCGTCGGTGACGTTGACCGTCACCTTGCCATCCAGCACCACGCTGTCCCCGTCGCCATCGGTGGCGACGATGACCGAGCCGAAATTGATGGCCAGGTTGTTCTCATCAGCCGTGCCGGGCGTCGGCGCCTGGTGGTCGAGCTGGTCATAGAGCCGGAACGTGAACTCGCCATTGGCGCCCAGTTCGAGCGTGAAGATCGTGTGGTTGGCAGCGGTCGCGGTGAGCACATTGCCCGACACGCTGAAGCCGAGTGCATCGCCATGCGAAGTCAGCCCCAACGCAGCCAGGGTCGCCACCGCATTGGCAGTGAAGCCGAACCCGCCATTGGCCCCCGGGCCATCGGCACCGAAATTGACCAGACCAGCGAGCGAGCCCCGTGCCACGGCGACATTGCCAACCGTGTCATCGAGATGCTCGGTATCCGAGCCGTCGGCGTTGCCGTCGTTCGGGCTTGTGCCGGCCGAATAAGCCGACGAGATGTCATCTTCATCGACGGTGATGGAGACCGAACCACCGGTGCCAACCGGGGAATCGTCGTCCACCGAGACAGTGAACGAGCCGTTGACGGCGTCGCCATCGGAATCGGTCGCGACGAAGTTGAACTTGAGCGAGATGTTGTCTTCAGTGCCGCTCTGAGGGTGATCCAGCTTGTCGAGCAGGATGACGCGGAACGCGCCCTGCCCGTCATCGGAAAGGCTGACCTCCATGACGACCCGGTCGCCGGCCTTTCCGATAAGCACGGTGCCATCTTCATTCGCGGTGAAGACGACGGCGACGCCGCCCGAGGTCAGCGGAGCGTTGAGGGTGACGGGATTGGCAGGATCGAAGGTAACACTGCGGTCGCCCACGCCGTCGGGCTTGTCCTGGACATAGCCGCCCGTGCCGGACGTGCCGTCGGCGCCGCTATCGACGCCATCGGAGCCCCAACTGATGTGGAGCGAGCCGCCGACGACGGCGAGCCCTGCATCGTCGCCGACGCCACCCGGATTGCCGTTCTGGAGCGCATCTTCATCGAGGATGAAGGACTGGCTGAGTGAGATATTGGCGAGATAGGTGCCGTGGTGCCCTTCGGTGCCGGGGCCATCCACCGGATTGGTGCCGGAGGAACCGACTTCCTTGAAGGTCAGCTTGTCGAGCTGCGCGTTGCCGGTCGCGGTCACGACGTAGGAATAGACCTGCATCGCGTTGGAGGGATCGATCGTAGCGATCAGCTGGTCGCCCCAATAGACTTCGAGCCGTGCCGTTTCGGGGAACGGAGCTCCGGCTTCGAACTGGATGGCGTAGGTCGTGCCCTGGGTCAGGCCGGACACTTCCTGCGAGATCTGCATGTTGCCCGGGGAGGCAGCCATGTCGATCATCGGGGCGCCGCCGGAGGCGACCATGTTGAGATAACCGCTACCGACGCGCTCGAGTTGAGCCGTCTCGGCACCGTTCGAGGTCATCTGCCAGCCGGCGATGCCATCGTTGTCGATGCCGCCGTAATTGCCCTCGCCCCAGGATTGATGGTTGAGGAAATCCCCTTCGCCACGGAAGTCGCCATTGACGAGGAAGTTCTGCCCGCCGGAGCCGGCACCGATCACCGGCACGTCATCCTGCACGCTGATGGTGAAGGAGCCCGGACGCAGCCCATTGAGGGCGTCGCCATCGGCATCCGTCACGACGATGGCCGAGGAGAAGTCGATTGCGGAAACGGAGGTCGAGCCGTCCGCCGAGGTGCGCAGCGCGTGGTTCTCGCCGTCGCCGGCGACGTGATCGAGCTGGTCCTGGAGGTCGAACGACCAGGTGCCGTTGGCGTTCACGGTCAGGGTGAACACCGTACCGGCGGCGGTGGAAGCGGTCAGCGTGTTGCCCACGACCGAATAGGTCACGGCCACGCCATGCGAATAGAGCGTCGGCAGGTTGGCGGTGTCGATGCTGACGGTGAAGGTGCCCGGGCCATCGGCGCCGACCTTGACCATGCTCGACAGCGAGCCCGAAAGCGTGCTGGAGGCTTCGTCGTCGCTGTTGGTGTCGCCCGGTTCCTTGTTGCCGACCTGGTTGTCGCCGGTGGCGGCGCCAGCCATGCCGTCTTCCTGGACGGAGGCTTCGACGCGCGGCGCCTCTTCCCCGCCGATCTGGACCGGCATGTCGTCGTCGACGGTGATCGTGAAGCTACCGTTCACCGTGTCGCCGTCGAAATCGCGGGCGGTGAAGTCGAAGGTCAGGGAGATGTCGTTTTCGGCGCCGCCCAGAGCGTGGTCGAGTGGGGCGAAGAGCTGGAAGTTGAACTTGCCCGAACCATCGTCCGAGAGCGAGACGCGGAAGACTTCCACCTTTTCGATCTGCTCGCCTTCACCAAAGCGATAGATGAAGCCGCTCAGCACGGAGCCGTCGTTGGACAGCTCCATCGTGACGAGCTCGCCGCCCGAATAGAGAGCGCCGGGCACCTGCCCTTCGCTGCCGGTGGCGCCGCCGGCCACGTCGATGGCGGTCGAGGTGAAATAGACCGCGCGGCCATAGAGCTTGCCGTCGACGGTGTCCTGGAGGAAGGAGCCATCCTCGTTGGTGGTGTCACCGTGGTCGCCGCGATCCGCGCCCCAGGCAATGCCAAGGTCGCCCGTTGCGGAAGGCGAGTTGGTCGGATGGTCACCCTCGTTTTCGTCGCCGATACCGCCCGGCAAACCATCTTCATCAACGACGGCGCTGCGCGGGGCTTCGGTGAGGATCGGGCTGTCGTCTTCGATGTTGAGGACGAGGATCGAGCTGGCGCTGCCGCCGCGGCCGTCGCTGACGGTCACGGGGATATTGAGCGTCACCTGGTCTTCGGCGCTCGGATTGGGATGGTCGATCGGGCCCTTGAGCTCGACGACGTAGTGGCCGCCGCCTTCCGAGGTGCGACCTTCGGTGATGGTGATGCGGATGACTTCAACGCCACCGGCGCGGCCGATGAGCACATTTTCGCCGGAGGCATCCCAGACGATGTCGAGGCCGCCCGACTTGAGGGCACCGGCCGGGGCGCTCAGGACGAACTGCAGCGCGTCATTGTCCGGATCGCTGACCGGGAGCTGGCCCTGGAGCGTCGAGGAATTGGTGGTGTCGTTCGAGCCGAAATCGTCGAGGTTGCCGAAGGCCAGGCCTTCATCGGACACGCTGCCCAGCAACATGCGGGCGCCGCCGAAGCTGGGGCGGCCGTTGACCGCGCCTTCCGGCAGGTCAAAGGTCGGGATGCCGCGGAAGAGTTCGGTCGGCGGCAGCAGGTCGCCGTAGCCGATGCCGGGGCCGATGCCCGCAGGGTCGACCCAGCCGAAATTGCCGTGCGAGCCCTCGGCGCCACCGGCGGGGCCGGCTGCAGCCTCGATGCCGTTTTCGGTGAAGAGCTGGGCCACGGTCTGGGCCGGGATCTCAACGGTGCCGATGAAGAGCGTCAGTCCCTGCACGGCGCCGCCGGGGATCACGACAATCGAACCGTCCGGCTGGACGAATTCGAGATCGGCTCCGTTCTGCCGCATCTGGCTGATGTCGGTTCCAGCCGGGAGACGCGCAGTTTCGCCCTCACCGATTTCGACGACGACGCGCTCGGGCGCTGCCGGGGTGTTGGCCTGCGCTACCCGAACGACTTCCGGAGTTGCAGCCTCGACTTGGGGGTTATTGTGGAACTCCTGAGTACCCGCATTGAAAGTAGCGGTGCGCAGGTCTTCGGAAGTCAGGTTCTCAGAAATGACTTCACGATTGGACGAACGGTCGAACTCGTTATTGATAGCCACGATGTCCCCCTGGGGGCTGAAAGCCGGATTAACACTCGATTAATCAGAGCTATCAGCACCCCTCGCGAGACCGCGAAAGCGCCCGTTCGGACCAGAAATATAGCGGGATATGCTTCGGAGGGACTTCTTTTATTAACCCTACCGAAAAGTTATAGCGGGATATGCTTGGAGCGTTCATAGCTCCCAAAACCGAACCCCGCCGGAGCGATCGGCTCCGGCGGGGTTCAAAAGGCGGCTATGCGGGCTGGAAGGCTAGAGCAGCGCCTGCTCGTTGCGGCCCAGGAAACGGAAGGCGATGTAGACCGCCGTGCCGCTCAGCAGCAGCAGGATGGTCGAAAGCGCTGCAGCGGTGCCGAAGTCGCCGTCGAGGATCAGCAGATAGATGCGCACCGGCATGGTCATCGTTCGCCCCACGTAAAGGACGAGTGAGGACGAGAGTTCGTTGATGGCGGTGACGAAGCTGAGCATGGCGCCTGCGATGATGCCGGGCACGATCAGGGGTACTGTCACCTTCATGAAGGCGCGGAACGGAGAATAGCCGAGCGAGATGGCCGCCTCCTCCATGTTCGGGCCGATCTGCCTGAGCGCGGAGGATGTGGTGCGCACGGTATAGGGCAGGCGCCGGATGAAGATGGAGAGGATGATGATCAGCGCCGTGCCGGTCAGCACGACCGGGCCGGTGTTGAAGGCGGCGATGAAGGCGATACCGATTACGATGCCGGGCATCACGTAGGGCACCATCAGCGCACCATCGAGGATGCTCGTATTGAGCGTCGTGCGCCGCGCGACGAGGCAGCCGATCAGCGTGCCGACGATCACGATCAGCACCACCGAGGCCACCGAGAAGGTCAGCGAGTTGGTGACGACGTCGCCGAGGCCGAAGACGATGCGCTCATAGCTCTGGAGGGCGAAGCCCGGCTGGAACACCGGGCCGCTGGTCTTGCGGAAGGAATAGATGACCGCCACGATCACAGGGATCGCGCCGGCCAGGCCGATGCCGTAGACCGCGACATGGGCCAGCACGTTCTTCCAGCCGCGCAGGCGGATCTTGTGCGGCTTGTTGATCATGTTGCCGTGGTAGACGTTGCGGCGCGACATGTAGCGCTGCAGCAGCACGAAGATCATCGACATCAGCACCAGGATCACGCTGATCGTGGTGGCCATCGACATGTTGCTGCCGATCTCGGCCGAATAGAGCGTGAAGGCTTCGGTCGCCAGCACGTTGAAGCCGCGCCCGAGCAGGCGCGGCGTGCCGAAGTCGGCGATGGCGTGGATCAGCGCCAGGAGGCCGCCGGCCGAGAGCGCGGGCAGTACCAGCGGGAAGGAGATCTTCATCGCGCGTTGGAACGGGGTAAGTCCCAACCCCTCCGCCGCCTCTTCGAGCGAGCGGTTGACGTTGGATAGCGCGCCCGAGACCATCAGGTAGACGTAGGGATAGAACTTGAGCGAGAAGACGATGAGGATACCGCTCAGGCCGTAGATGGTCGGAATGTTGATGCCGATGGTCTTGAGCGCCGAGCGCGCGACACCGGCCGAGCCGAACAGCACGATCCAGGAATAGGCGCCGATAAAGGGCGGCGACACCAGGGCCATGATAGCGAGCAGCGAGACGAAGCGTCCGCCCGCGATCTGGAAGCGCGATACGCAGAAGGCCATGACCGAGCCGAGGATCAGCGCACCGGCAAGGCCGCCGAAGCCGACCAATAGAGTATTGAAGAAGGCGCGGCGTATCCGCTCGTCGCCCAGGGCCTTGGCATAGTTGGCAAAGGTGAAGTTGCCGGCGTTGTCGTAAAGACTGGAGACCAGCACCGAGCCGACCGGCACGAAGAGCAGGCCCAGCAGCAACAACCAGGTGAAGATCAGGACAAGCGTCCAGAAATTGAAACGGGGCATGGTCACACCCCGATGCGCTTGCCGTCGGCGCCGAAGCCGAGAACGGCGCTGCGGGCAACAACCACCCTCACCTCACCCTCGCGCTGCACAGCCGTACGATCAGGGTTGGCGACGTGGACGACGAGGTCCCCCAGATCGCTGTGGATCTGCAGGTGCGCCTCGCGACCGAGATAGGTGTATTTGGAAACCGTGCCCGTTATCTCGGCCTGCGGCTCGCCGGCTTCGGCACGCTCGCCGGCGACGATCAGGTTCTCCGGCCGTACTACCCAGGTAGCGCCCGGATGCGCGTTGTCCGCATTCGTCAGGTCGAGCTGGCCGAGAAGGCGCGTCAGCGCTTCGCCGGGCTTGAGCGCGTTGATCGTGCCCACGAAGCTGGCGACGAACAGGGTCTGCGGGTTGCCGTAGATTTCCTGCGGCGTTCCCAGTTGCTCGACATGGCCGTTGCTCATCACGCAGATGCGGTCGGAGATGGCGAGGGCCTCTTCCTGGTCGTGCGTCACGTAGATGGCGGCAATGCCGATCTGCTTCTGGATATCGCGGATTTCCTCGCGCAGCTCGACGCGCAGCTTGGCGTCGAGGTTGGAGAGCGGTTCGTCCATCAGCAGCAATTGCGGATTGATGACCATGGCGCGAGCGAGTCCGATACGCTGCTGCTGGCCTCCAGACATGGCAGCCGGCAGGCGTTCGGCCAGCGCGCCGAGGCGCACCGCCTCGAGAGCCTTGGGCACGCGATGCGCGATCTCGTCCCTGGCCACCTTGCGGGCTTTGAGGCCGAAGGCGACGTTTTCGAATACGGTCAGGTGCGGGAACACGGCGTAGTCCTGGAACACCATGCCGATGTCGCGCTTGTGCGGCGGCACGCTGCCAAGGTCCCTGCCCTCGATGGCGATGCTGCCCGAGGTGAGCTGGTTGAACCCGGCGATGGAGCGCAGGAGCGTAGTCTTGCCGCAACCGCTGGGGCCGAGCAGCGTAAAGAATTCGCCGCGCTCGACCGAGATCGAAACGTCCTTTAGCGCCGTGAAGGTTTCGCCAAAGCGCTTCGTCGCGTTCGCGACAGACAGATAAGCCATATGTGTCCTCCCGCCCTTCCTGGTCCCAGGGCCGGCCCACACTACCCATCAATTTTCGTATTGCAACATCCTGTGTGTCCGTCCAGTATCGTTTTGGACAGAGTTGATCTAAAACGAAAGGGAGGATTCGGATGAATATTCGTAAACGATCATTCTTGGGCATGGCAGTCGGCCTGATGGCGACGACGGCTCTCGTCGGCGGCGCTTTTGCGCAGGATGGCTCGGTGGTTATCTACACCGCGCACAAGGCGTCCATCGTCGATACGCTGCTGCCGCTCTTCGAGCAGGAGACGGGGCTGAAGGCGGAAGTGGTGAAGCTCGGCTCGTCCGACGTCTTCAAGCGCGCCCGCGCCGAGGCCGGCGCTCCGGCCGCCGACGTGATCTGGAGCGTTACCGGCAGCCAGCTCACCGAGAACAAGGATCTGCTCGAGGCTTACCAGCCGGCGGACTTCGACAAGGTGGACCAGCAGTTCGTGGTCGATCCGTCGTGGACGCCCTATACGGCCGTGGTCTACGTACTTGCCGTCAACACCGACATGCTGCCGCTCGACCAGGCGCCCAAGACCTGGGCCGAGCTCGTCGACCCCAAGTGGAAGGGCCAGATCGTTTCGGCGCGCGCCGATGGTTCGGGTTCGGCCATGCAGCAGCTCCAGACGGTGCTCACCGTTTTCGGTGACGAAGGCTGGGACAAGTATACGCAGCTCGCCTCGAACTTCGTGTTCTCCGATTCCTCGGGCGCGGTGCCGCGTTTCGTGGCTGACGGCGAGGCCTCGATGGGCCTGACGCTCGAGGACAACGCCCTCGAATACGTCCAGGGCGGCGCGCCGATGGGCATCGTCCACCTGACCGACGGCACCGCCGCGACGCCCGATGGCGTGGCGCTGGTGAAGGGCGGGCCGAATCCGGAAGGCGGCAAGAAGTTCATCGACTGGGCAATGTCCAAGTCGACGCAAGAGAAGCTGGCCATGGATATCGGCCGCCGCTCGGTGCGCACGGACGTGGCCGGCCCGGCCGGTACGCCGAACCTTTCGGACCTGCAGCTCATCAAGGTGAAGCCGCTGGCCGATTTCGGCGGCGTGGACGAAGTCCTCGCCAAGTGGCGGACTGCCATCGGCGAGTAATCTGCCGAGCTTACAAGGGGGCGCGGCTTCACTGGCCGCGCCCTTAGTTTTGAGTGCCTTGCGGCGAACCGACGGGAAGACGGCAATGAAGCATCTGGAAGCTTATTCGATGGGCAAGAAGTTCGGGCATCCAGAGCTCAACGAAGACAGCTTCGTGATCATCCCCGATGCCGGCTATGCCGTGATCGACGGCGTGACCGACCGCAACGGCACCCGCTATGGCGGCATGCTCTCGGGCCAGTTCGCTTCGCGCACGGTCAAGCGCGCCACCGAACTCTTCATCCTTGCACAATCCGACCCCAAGGCCCCGGCGCATATGCGCTATACCGGGCCGACCGATTTCGTCGCCTACCTCACCAATGTGCTGCGGCAGGCCTATGTCGATGAAGGCGCCTACGAGGCTGCCCGCGACGACTGGAAGGTGCGCGGCGGCTGCACGATCATGGCGGCGTTCCAGATCGATGGGCGGCTCGAGGTGGTGGCTGTCGGCGACAGCGGTATCCGCGTCAACGGCGACGACGTTCTCCAGGTGCTCAAACCGCTGGACGACGTTACCGGCATCCTGCGCCGCGAGACGTGGAACCTCTTTGCCGCACGCGGGCATGAGCCGACCTATTGCGACAAGCAGGCGGCGGCGGTGACCTGGCGCGGGACGCAGAACCAGGAGCCGGGCACGCCGACGGCGGACCCTGCCCTGCTCGCCGAGATCGAGCAGCGCACCCTCGCGGCCTGCAAGCAGCATCTGCCGGATGTGGGCGAGGCCGAGTTCATGGAGCTCATCCGGCACGGCATCATGCATGGCCAGGGCAACTTCCAGAACGCGGGCGAGCGGGCGCTGGGCTATGGCGGGCTCGACGGTTTTCCGGTGCTCGACAAATATGTCGACTCACGTAGCTATGACCTTGCCGAGGTCGAGACGATCGAGCTCTTTTCGGATGGCTACTTCAAGATCGCCGAAGGCTTCGGCGTCGCGGCCTGGGAAGCCGGGTTTCGGGAGGTCGAGGCGGTTGACCCGCACAAGATCGGACCGTATCTGAGCACCAAGGGCACGACCGACGCCGCCCTGACCGACGATCGAACCTATGTGGGAATTGCCCTGAGATGACGGGTAACGCGGAGTGGCGGCAGGCAGGCAACAGGCCCGAAGGTTCGGGCTCTGGAGCGAAGAGCCGCCGCGCCGCGATCATCGATACGGTGCGCCAGCAAGGCGCCGCCTCGGTCGCCGACCTCGCCGCCCGCTTCTCGGTTACCCACCAGACCATCCGGCGCGACCTGCGCGAGCTGGAGGAAGCGGGCCTGCTGCAGAAGGGTTTTGGCGCAGCCTTCGCGGCGCCGGGCGTTGCGCAGTATGGCCATGACCAGCGGCGGGGTACGCTGGCCGGCGTCAAGCGGCAGCTGGTCCATGCGCTGGGAGAGTTCCTGGCACCGGGCGCGACTGTCTTCGTCGGGCTGGGAACGACGTTCGACGCGCTCCATGAGGTGGTGGCCAACCATCCCGGCCTCCTCATCGCTACCCCGAACCTCTCGGTCGCCAGCAGTTGCGCGCTGCAGACGGATGCGACCGTCTATATCTATGGCGGCTATGTGCGGAACAAGGATTCATCGATCCTGACAGTGGCGGGCGACGAGGCGCGGAAGCGGTTCAAGTTCGACGTCGCGCTGATCGGGGCGAGCGCCATCGACGATGAAGGTACGGTGCTGGAGTTCGATCCGCTGGAGGTCGAGCTGGTCAAGGATGTCCTCGCACAGTCGCGTCAGGTGGTGCTTGTCGCCCACGACGAGAAGTTCGGCCAACGCGCGCCGCATGTGGTGACTTCGTTCAAGGACATCGACGTGCTGGTCACCAACAAGGATCCGAGCCCTACCCTTCGCGATCCGGAGATGCTCAAAAGCCTGCGGGTCGTTCTCGCCACCTGACGGGGATAAGTCGGCCGGGTTGGGAGAGCTGGCCGCCTGCGGGCAGGTGGTCGCAGAGTAATTCCAAGCGACGCTGGAATGTTTCACGCGCTTTCATGCAGAATCTGCGGTTGTTTGGACTGAAGTTTCCCGCTCAAACCATTGATTTATATTGTCTTTCTACAAAAAGACCATGGGCGAATCGTTAAATTTTGACTCAATTTCGGGTAATCTTTGACGATCTTTCACGGGTTTTGCGGCGGTTTGGTCGGCTTTTCGGCTATCTTTTTTCGTGTTTCACGCGATGGGAAAAAGGAGCCCGTGGCGCTGGGGGAGTATTGTAGCGCGACGGTCGTCGCAGGGGATAAGTGGGGTCGCTCTCCCCAGGCGTTGCCGGAGAGCTGAGGAGGCGTCGGTGTGTGAGGTGCCATCCGTGGGCCCCGGCTTCGGCCGGGGAATGAGAGGTGTGGTGGCGGGGGTGGTGAGGCGTGAGGTGGAGCGCGGCGCGACTATCGCGCGCCGCCCTGCATCAGGCCGGGGATCGATTGGAGGTCGATGCTTTGGCCGGGTTCGAACTGGATGGGTTCGGAGTCCTTCTGCATCAGGTTGGCGACAGGGGTCGTGAAGGCATTGACGCGGGCGCCTTCCAGCTGGAATTCCCAGCCGTTGACGCGAGCCGATATCTTGTCGGCCAGGTCCTTGCCCTCCGGCTTGGTGGCCTCGGCGCTGAAGCGTACCCAGAGAGGTTGGGTAGTGTCGGCGATCTGCGCGTGAATGGTCACGCCCGGCTCGACTTCAAAATCAATCGAGCGGATCGGGCTGATGCCTTCCTTAGCGGAGCGCACCGACATGATCGAGACCGAGGCCAGGCCCTGGGTGACCCGCTTGATCGCGGCATCGTTCACGAAGGTGCCGTTGGTCTCATATTGCGGATCGACCGTCTCGCGCACGAAACGGCCATCCTCGCCGCGCTTGGCGGAGAGCGCGGGCTTGCCCTGCTCGGTGATGGCGACACGGGCAACCTGCGAGCCCGGAATGCTGAAGAGCTCGCCGAACCAGTCGGCTAGTTTCATGGGCAGAAGCGCAGTGCCCTGGACCAGAACGGCCTCCTCGCTCGAAGGCAGGCGGACATAGGTCGCCATGCTGCCGTCAGGACGGGGAAGCTCGCTGAGGTTGCCGATGATGATGTCTTCGATCGGCTTGCCCTGGCTATCGAGCAGCGACACTGCCTTGGCGGACGAACCGGCGGTTGCGGGATCATCGACGCCAATCTGGGCGTACCAATCCGCATCCCGGGTCTTGGCCTCGACAGGCTTGAACCCAACAACGGCCGAGACGAGCTGCTGGGCCGTGCCGTCGCGGACGGGGTAGCCCTCCTGGGAGGTGGCGACCCATTTATCGCCCTGCTTCTGGATATCGATCTCGTAGGTCGCGGTGCGTACCTTGACGCCAGCGACGTCGGCTGCCTGCGACTGCAGGTCGGGCAGCAGGCTGGCGACGCTGGCCGGCCCCTGCTGCATGCCTTCGCTCGATACCGCCCAGGCTGCACCCAGCAGGGCGATCACGGCAACGCCAGCCCAGAGGATGATAGATTTCTGCTGCATGGCTATTCCCCCACCGGCTGGGCATTGGCGGACGATCGGCGGGCGCGCTGCCAGAGGGCTACGCCGAGCGCGGCCAGTATCAGGAGGATCGGCACGAGGCCGATGTTGAGGACCTTGAGCCAGGTATCCATCCGATCCACGTCCGAGCGCAAGGCGGCGCGGATGTCACGCAGCTCGCGCCGGACTTCCATCATGCGGGTATTGGCCGTGGTGATCTCGGCCTGCTGGCGCTCATACATCGCCTGCAGGTCCTCGCCACCGCTCTGCACCGGTGCCTGGAGTTCCAGGAGACGCTGCTGGATATCGGCGAGTTCCTTGGTGAGGTCCTGCTCCTTGGCGCGATAGGTCTCGTCGGCCGAGGCCTGCATGGCCTGGAGCCGGGTGAACGGGCGGCTGACCTGCCCGCCGCCGCGCAGCGCGATGAGCGCGTCGCCACCGGCAAGCTTTTCGACCGCGTTGAGCACGAAATCGCCGTTGCTCGAAACCGGCTGGCCGTTGCGGTTGACCACATGGTCATCAGCCAGCATGTCGGCATCGGCGACGACGATGAGGTTGACGTTGCCCGAGGTCAGTTGCGGGGCAGTTTCAGAACCCTTGTCGCCGCCCTCCGGGTCCGCCGGCTTACCGTCGGGGAAAGCGGTTTGGGCCGGGCCGGTAACCTCGGCCGCCAGCACCTGGCGAACGCCCGATGGCACGAATTGGCCGAGGAGGTAATTGGGGTTGGGACGCTGCATGACCAGGGCCTGGTCGAGCAGCATCGAGTTCGGCGTGGTCTGGATCAGCGGCACCATGGTGGTGGTCGCGCCATCCACCGGGTGCAGGGCACCGGCCGAGGACATACGCATGACGTTGAGGCGCGCGGTTACCGGATCGTCCTGGTTGAAGGCGTCACCGTCGATCTTGAGCCAGGGCAGGTAATTGGCGACCACTTGCTGGCGGCCGGCAGTACCAACCGTCTGGAGCGCCATGTCGCTATCGCCCACCACCTTGGTGGGGTCCATGGCGACGCCCCATGCGGTCATCAGCGGGGCGATGTCCGAGGACGGGTACATCGGGATCATGGCGTTCTGCTGGCTGGGCGCCGAGCGTTCCGCGAAGGGATCGACGAAAACCAATGCCGGACCGCCGCCGAGAACGAACTGGTCGATGGCGTATTCGGCCTGCGGCGTGAGCGTGGCGGGATGGGCCACGATCAGTACGTCGGTGTCGGGCGGAACCGAGGTCATGTTCGGAGGAAGCGGGGTGACCGCATAATCGTGCGAAAGCATTTCGACCACAGCCCACGGCATGCGGCCGGCGTCGCGGACGCCGAGCATGGACATGCCATCCACCACGGCGACCTTCGGCTCCCTGGGATTGGCGAGCCGATGCACGAAGCGGGCGAGATCGTATTGCAGGAAGGCCTGCCGGGAGGGATCGAGGAAGGGAATGGTCTCGAGCGTGTCGACGGTGTTGGTGCCGACGAGGCCGAAATAGCCCTTGTCCCCTGCCCGGTTGAGATTGAAGCCGGCGAGCTTATAGGCCAGCGCCTGGTCCTCTTCGGGCGAGAACGGCTGCACGTCGACGACGTCCACGCTGATCTTGCCGCCCGATTGCTGCTCGAAGGAACGGAGCAGCCCGGCGACCTGGGTCGCGTGGGGCTGGAGGTCGGGGACGGCGTTGATGAGGTCGCGCGAGCGGTAGAGCGTGACCTTTATGGGCTCGCGCACGTCGGCAAGGATGGCCTTGGCGCCGTCGGCGAGGGTGAAGAGCTTTTGCTCGGTGAGATCGACCTGAGCGCCTTCGAGCTTGAGCGAGGCGATGAGGTTGATCGAGAGGAAGATGACGATGGCCGAGACGACAACGACGAGGCGTCCGGCGATACCGGTATTCATGGCTGGCTTGCTCATCGATCGCGCCTCGCCTCGAGAACCTGGCAATTGAGGAACAGCAGCAGGGCGATGAAGGAGACGAAGAAGAGGACGTCGCCGAATTCCAGCACGCCGCGCGTGATCGCATCGAAGTGGCGCGAGAAGGAGATGCCGGAGGCGAAGTCGGTCGCGAAGCCGGCGGCCCAGGTGGGCAGCAGGGTTAGCAGCGATTCCTGGGTGAACATCAGCATGAGGATGCTGGCGGCGACGCTGAGCACGAAGGCGGTCACCACGTTGCCGGTGAGCGCCGAGATGCAGCAGGAGAGCGCGAGGTAGGCGCCGGCCATCAGCAGGCTGCCGATATAGGAGGCGAGGATGACGCCGTTATCGGGCTCGCCCAGGTAGTTGACGGTAATCCAGATCGGGATGGTCATAGCCAGCGCCAGGGCGGCGAAGGCCCAGCCGGCGAGGAACTTGCCGAGCACCAACTGCCAGACCGTGACGGGGAGCGTCAGCAGGAGTTCGAGCGTGCCGGCGCGGCGCTCCTCGGCCCAGAGGCGCATGCCGATGGCGGGCATCAGCACGGCGAGGAGCCACGGGTGGTAGGAGAAGAACGCGGTAAGGTCGGCCTGGCCGCGTCCGAAGAAATCGCTGACGAAGAAGGTGGCGGCGCCGTTGGCGGCGACGAACACACCGATGAAGACGACGGCCAGGGCACTCGAGAAATAGGAGAAGAACTCGCGCCGGGCGACTACAAGGATACCGTTCACTGGGATACCGACATCGAAACTGGGGCAGCGGTGACGCTGCGGAAGACTTCATCGAGGCTGCCGCGCTCGGTGCGGATTTCGAGGATCTGCACCCCGGCGTCGCGGAGCGCCCCGCTCACCGTCTCGGCGACCGGCTGGCGGCGCTTCGGGCGCACGCTGATGCGCGTGATCTCGCCTTCGTCGGCGTGAGTGACCTCGACATCGGACAGGCCCGCCAGTGCGCTGGTCGCTTTGGCGGTGTCGGCGCGATGGACGAGCACGACCACGGTGTTGTGGCCTTCGGCGCGGGCGTGGAGATCGTCGGGCGTGCCCTCGAGGACGATCCGGCCCTTGTCGAGGATGAGCACGCGGTCGCAGACGGCATCGACCTCTTCGAGCAGGTGCGTCGAGATGATGATCGACTTGGTCGGGGCCAGGTTGCGGATGAGCTGGCGAACCTGGCGCTTCTGGTTGGGATCGAGGCCGTCGGTGGGCTCATCGAGGATGAGCACGTCCGGATCGTGGAGAATCGCCTGGGCCAGGCCGACGCGGCGGCGGAAGCCCTTGGAGAGCGTATCGATCCGCTGGTGCCGGACGCCTTCGAGCTGGAGATCGGCCATCACCTCGCCCATGCGGCGGGAGAGGTCGGCGCCGCTCATGCGGCGGATGGCGCCGGTGAATTTGAGGAAGGAAACGGGGGTCATTTCCCCGTAGAGCGGGGCACCTTCAGGCAGGTAGCCGAGGTGCTGCTTGGCCTTGATCGGATCGCGCGCCACGTCGTGGCCGCAGATGCTGACCGTGCCGGACGTCGCCGGGATATAGCCGGTGACCATTTTCATGGTGGTGGACTTCCCTGCCCCGTTGGGACCCAGGAAACCAAGAACCTCGCCGCGGGCGACGGAAAAATCCACGCCCTTGACGGCATCGACAACATCAAAGCGCTTGCGCAACGCACGCACTTCTATCGCAGACTGCATAAACCACACACCCGAGATACAAAGGGGCGGCCCGAGCTAGCCGGGCCGCCCCCAGACTGTCAAATTAATTACTTGATAGGTACGGCCGCCTGCGGCTGCTGATTACCCAGCGCGAACACGAACAGATAAGAGGAGTGCATCAGGTCCGTGAAACGACGCGGGTGCACGTGCAGGCCGCTGGTCTGGAAGGCCACATACTGGGTCGGGCCGACCGCGAAGGTCATCGGCGGCGCCTTGAGCGGCGTGCCGACGTTGAAGCGCCACAGTTCCTGGAGGGTCTCGTCATTGTAGGCAACGAGATCGCCCGAGGTGAGCGTGGTGAAGACCAGCCCGCCAGCCGTTGCCAGCACGCCGGAACGGATTTCGGTATCGGTCACGACCTTGCCGAGCATCTGGTTGTTGGCAGCGTCAACAGCCGTCAGACCACCATAGTAGAGGTCGCTGGTGAAGGTGCGGCCCACCATGTTGTTCTTGTCGTCAACGCCCGTGCCGCCGTTCTGGGTGAAGCAGCCTTCCGTGCCGACGGCATAGGAAATCTGCTTGTCCGGATTGAACGCCGGGGGCTGCATGGCGATACCGCCGTGCCAGGTCGGGCAAGCCACCTTGTTACCGTCACCGCGCAGCATGCGGGTGGCGGGAATGTAGGTCTGCACGGCCAGCTTGGGATCGTATTCGACCGGCTTGCCGGTCTCCTGGTCGATGCCGGCAGTCCAGGTCACCTCGTTGGCGTACTGGCTGGAATTGATGAACTTACCGGTCTGCAGGTCGAGGTTGTAGTAGAAGCCGTTACGGCCGAAGTGGCCGACGACCGGCTTCTTGACCCCGCCGACGTCGAGCGTCTGGATCATGTTGACGCCGTTTTCGTCATAGTCCCAGGCGTCGTTCGGCGTGTACTGGAAGTACCAGTTGAGCTTGCCGGTATCGATGTCGATGGAGACGGTCGAGTCCGTATAGAGGTTGTCGCCCGGACGGAACTCGGCGTCGTAGATCGGAACCGGATTGCCCGTACCCCAGATCGCGGAGCGGGTCGTCTTGTCGTAGGAGCCGGCCGTCCACATGCCGCCGCCGCCCTTCTGCCAGGCAGTCTGGGCTTCGTCGGTCCAGGTCTCGCTGCCGGGCTGACCGGGCTCGGGCACTGCGTACCAGCGCCAGATCTCGTCGCCGGTGGCCGGATCGAGGGCCGCCAGCCAGCCGCGCGTGCCGGCATCGCCGGCGCCGTTGCTGACCAGGATCTTGTTTTCGGCTGCGATCGGCTGGGTGATCAGGCGTTCACGGCCACCGAATTCGGTCTCCACCGCCACCTGCTTGTCCCAGACGATATCGCCGGTATCGCGATTGATGGCCACCACGCGCCCGTCCTGCAGGGCGTTGTAGACATTGGTGCCGTAGAGCGCGATGCCGCGGGTGAGCGAGTCATTGCCCTCGTGGTCGATCGCCGGGTCGGACACCCAGAGCAGGTCGCCGCGCTGCGGATTGCGCACATCGATCTTGAAGACGCGGCCCCATTCGGACACCGCATACATCATGCCGTTGTCGACGAGCGGGTTGGCCATCACGTTCGGGCCGTTATTGCCGACCACGTCATTGGCGCCGCCGAGCGACATCGCCCAGACCATCCTGAGGTCGCCGACATTGTCGCGGTTGATCTGGTTCAGGCGCGAATAGCGCCAGGATTCCAGGTTGCCGTTCGAGGTCAGCCAGTTCTGTGGTTCATTGATCGCATTGAGCAGGCGCTCGTTGGTCACGGTCAATGCGAAGTTGCCTTCCGGAATCGGAGCCATTGCCGGCTTGGCGTTCTGCGCCAAGGCGGGAAGGCTCAACACCGACAATGCAACTCCAGCCAGCGCCGCCGTATGCAGCGCGTGCAGACGTACTTGCTTGGATAGCAATTGGTCCCCTCCTAATACTCCCAGCGTCCCGGCGACGTTGCCTGGGCGCCCTCAATCACCAAGGTTTGTTTGGCGAGATCGGATCGTATAGGCGGAGCCCCCCTGCACAACTAAGTTCTGCCCTCGCAGACCTATGTTGAACATAGGTTCTGCTTATTTTTGCAATTGGCGTCGACGGGCGAATACTGGAGGCGCCCATGGGGTGGGCGTTTGCGGCTTATCCCGCTCTGGCACCAGCAATATTCGCCGGTCGGAGCCCTACGCAAGGCGAGTTGACGACCGGCCCACAATTCCGCAGCTTCTATGCTCACCGCGAGCAATCCGCCGCCTCGTTCAGCCGACAATTTTCACGCTACTTGGACGTCATCATGGTCTTTGCCAAAATGCTCTCCGTTCGCAACGCCCTTGCATTGGTTGCGCTTTCTTCCGGTCTCGCCGTTGTCTCGACTCTGCCGGCATCGGCAGTCGATGTCGCCTACCCTGCTTCGCAGGCCCGGCAAGGCACTCCGCTCTATCGCGACAACTGCTCGTCATGCCACGGCGACCGGCTGCAAGGCGCCCTCGACGCGCCGCCGCTCAAGGGCGATTCCTTCATGGCGAGCTGGGCCGGCCAGCCCGCTACTGCGCTGCTCGAATACATCTCCACCAACATGCCGCAGGATCGTCCGGGCGCACTGGAGCCGAAGCAATATGCCCAGCTCCTGGCGCTGATCCTCAAGGAAAACGGCGTTGCCGCCGGGGCCGACGATACGCCCCCGATCGCCGCCGACACGCTGGGCGACGCGACCATCCCGGCCGCCAAGTAACGACATCATGCAGCGAGGGGCCGGACGGCCCCTCTTTCACGAGGTGAACGGGATGAACGCGGTTGGCCGCTTCTGTGTGACCCTGGTTCTGGCGGGCGCGGCGATCAGCCAGCCCGCCCTTGCCGACCAACGCGCCGATTTTATCGCCGGCATCACCAAGGATTGCCCCGGCTGCGACCTCCAGGGCGTCAACAAGAAGCGCGCCGACCTGCGGGATGCCGACCTTACCGGGGCAAACCTCGAGGGCGCGAATTTTCATGACGCGAAGCTGGCGGGCGCGAAGCTGGCCAATGCTGATTTGCGCAGTGCCAATCTCAACATCGCCGACCTGCGCAATGCGGATCTGAGCGGCGCAAACCTCACGGATGCGATGATCTACGGCGCCCGTCTCGGCCGCGCCAAGCTGGTCGGTGCAACGCTCGACACGGTGCTCGGCCGGACGGTCGACATGACCGGGGCGGATGCGAGCAACGCGACGTTTCTGGGCGCGGATCTGGCGCTGGGGACGTTTGCGGGAACGATGTTCGGGGGCGCCAATCTCGGGCGAGCGACGCTCGACGAGGCCAATATGCGCAGCGCGCAGATGGAGAATGCCGATCTGTCGGGGGCGTCGCTGACCTTTGCGACGTTGACGCGGGCCAACCTGGCAGGTGCGAAGGTGGCGGGGGTGGATCTCTATCAGGCTGACCTGCGGGATGCGTCGCTCAAGGGCGCAGATTTGTCGGGATCGCGGTTGTTGCAGGCGACGCTTTCGGCGGAGAGCCTGACGGATGCCAAGCTGGGGTCGACGATCTTGCCGGATGGGACGGTGCGGTAGGGTAGCCTGGGGGCGCGTTTTAGCTGGGAAACTCGGCTGCACCGAAGTCGAGGTGTCGCGGGGCAGTATGGCTGTTGCCGACGGTTACAGCAGGCCGCATACCTCCAATCGTCACACCAACCGCGGAGCTTCGCCGGACTTGATCAGGGGGCTATTGCCACTCTCCACTCGAATAGCGCCATCCGTGGCCCCCGGCTCTTCGGCCGGGGAAGTACGGGGTGGGGTGGGATTGGTGGAAGGGCTTAAGGGGTGAAGGGGGATTAAGCGCGTATGGCGGGGTAATGTGGTGGCTATTGCTGACGCTTACTGAAGGCGCTTACCGCCGGCGCCTGTTGCAGCCGCTTATCGCCGCCGCCCGCTGCAGACGTTTACCTCCAGTCGCCGCCCCAACCACGGAACTCCCCCTGACTTGATCCGGGGGCTATTGCCACCCTCCACTCGAGTAGCGCCATCCGTGGGCCCCGGCTCTTCGGCCGGGGAAGTACGGGGTGGGGTGGGATTGGTGGAAGAGATGAAGGGACGAAGGGGGATTAGGCGCGTATGGCGGCACATGTGGTGGCTATTGCTGATGCTTGCTGAAGGCGCTTACCGCCGGCGCATGCTGCCGCCGCTTATCGCCGATGCCCGCTGCAGACGTTTACCTCCAGTCGCCGCCCCAACCACGGAACTTCGCCGGACTTGATCCGGGGCCTATTGCCATCCTCCACACGAGTGGCGCTATCCGTGAGCCCCGGCTCTTCGGCCGGGGAAGTATGGGGGTGGGTGGGATTGATGGGTGGTGGAGGGATGGAGGGATCGGCGGGTGAGGTGCCAGCTTGCGGCGCGCGACCCGGTTGGGTGGCGCGGCGCGCCGGAGCCCCCTACTCCCCGACGACTTCGCTCATCTGCACGATGGGGGCGATGTCGGTGTAGTTGGCGACGTCTGCGACGATCTCGGCGCGGTGGGGACCGAAGGCTGCCTCGAATATTTCCAGGGTGGGCGAGTAGACGTGGCAAGCGGCGACGAATTTTGGCGCGGTTCCGGATTCCTGGCCCACAAGGCCCCGGTCGATCTCGTAGCGGAGGCACGCGTCGCCGAGCCGGGTCTGGATCAGTGGCAGGTGGCTGGTGCGGTAGTAGTCGTGATCGAATTTCGAGCCGCCATCGGCCGGATAGTAGACGCTCATCTTGATCATGGTCGGGCTCCTGCCTGAACGCCTCTTCGGGCGTTCGCGGGGCCGTTCTAGCTCACCGACTCGCGGGGCGTATAGAGGTTTTGGCGGAAGCTTGCCGTGGAAGTGCTTGAGTTTACTGGAGTTGATCCGGCATGCACGGTGCCAGTAGGACCTAGGGTTTCAGCAACCGAACCTCGGCGCGGGTGACGCTTTCGAACTGGCCCTGGGTCAGTTGGCCGGTGTGCGGATCGCGGGCGGCTTGGCCGGGTTTGCGCAGGAGGCGCTGTTCGATGAGGTAGCGGAGGCTGTCGCTGTCGCGCTCGCAATCGAGCTTGAGGAACTGGCCGCCGACGGCGGATTCACCCGCGCCCTTGGGCAGCTTCTCGCAATTGTCGGCGACGGAAATCTTGAACTGGCTGGCGAGATAGGAGGCCAACAGGTGGTGCTCGGCGCGCGGGCGCAGGTTGACCCATTCGTTGTCGATCTGCTTGGCGGGGCGTGGATCGGTGACGATGCGGATGCCTTCGAGGATGCCGTTGTCGTCGAAGAGCGCCGAGGTGACGATGGGGAAGGACTTGTCGACCGTGCCGACGTCACGAGCCACGCGGATATCCTGGTGGGCTCGGGCGATGTATTCGTCCTCGTCGTCGTATTCGAAATAGACTTCGTGGAGGCCGTCGGCATCGGAGGCACAGCGCTTGAAATCCTGCCAGCCGGCGATGGGCTCGAGCGGCGGACCGCCATTGCTGCCACAGGCATAGCCCTTGAATTCGAGCCAATCGGGCATGTCGGCGACGGCGGTGCCGGGCTTGAGGTCCCAGACGGTCATGCGGGCAAAGGCCGGCGCTGTCGAAAGAGAAAGGGCGAGTACGCAAGAAATCGCCAGAACAGTGCCAAGTCGCATGTTTCCCTCCCGTCGACGGCTCAGGCCAGGAGCTTAAGGGACAAGCGCAAGGCCTGTGAAGAGAAGAGTGGGCCGGAAGGGATATCCGGCCCACAAGTTACCTAGCGATGGTTCGGGTAAACCCAATCGCGTAGGAACGTCGTGATCGGCGGGAAATAGGTGATGATCATCAGGCAAATGAGGATCACGACCACGAAACCGATCAGCTTGGAGATGATGTGGTCGAGCGAGATGCCGGCCACCTGGCATGCCGCGAAGAGGTTGACCCCGAACGGCGGCGTGATCATGCCGAGCGCCAGGTTCACCACCATGATCAGGCCGAAATGCACCGGATCGACGCCGAGGCTGATGGCGATGGGCGCCAGGATCGGGGCCAGCACGATGACGGCCGAATTGGTCTCGATGAACATGCCGATGAAGAACAGCGCGACATTGACGCCCAGCAGGAAGATGGCGGCGCTGTCGAGATGGGTCGTGAGCCAGCCGGCGAGGATGGTCGGCACGTTGGCGCGGGTGATGAGGTAGCTGAAGACGCCGGCATTGGAGATGATGAACATCACCACCGAGGTCGAGATCACCGACTTCTTGAGGATCGGGCCGATATCGGCAAGGCGCAGCTCGCGATAGAGCAGCATGCTGACCACGAGGGCGGCGAAGACGGCGACGATCGAGGCTTCGGTGGGCGTGGTGGCGCCGCTATAGATGCCGCCGAGGATGACGACCGGCAGCAGCAGCGCAGGCAGCGCGTTCCAGAAGGCGCGGAAGAACGGCAGGCGCCCTTCCCTGTCGAGCTTGCCGTAACCTTTTACTCGCGCGGTGATCAGCACATAGGCCATGAGGGCGGCGCCGATGAGGATGCCGGGGCCGAAGCCGGCCACGAAGAGCTCGCCGACGGACACCTGGGCGGTGACGCCATAAAGGATCATCGGGATCGAGGGCGGGATGATGACGCCGAGCTCGGCCGAGGTCGCCTGGAGGGCAGCCGCGTAGTTGACCGGGTAGCCGTGGCGGACGAGCGCCGGGATCAGGATGGCGCCGATGGCAAAGGTGGTGGCGATAGAGGAGCCGGAAATGGCGGCGAAGAGCATGCAGGTGAGCACGCAGGTGGCGGCGAGGCCGCCCTGGACACCGCCGACGATGGACTTGGCGAAATCAACGAGGCGCTGCGAGATGCCGCCGCGCTCCATGATGTTGCCGGCCAGGATGAAGAAGGGGATGGCCGCCAGCGGGAACTTGTCGATGGCGCTGTACATCTCCTTGGGGAGAATGAGGAACGAAGAATGCGACACGTAGAGTGCCACGGTGTTGGCCAGGCCGATCGAGACCGCGACCGAGATTGAAAAGGCGAAGCATACGCACATCGCCACAAGCATTGCGATTGGCATATCGGGTTCTCAGGTTGCGGTTTCGAGTTCTTCGTGGCGTGGATCGAGGTAGTTGCCCACCATGGCCACCATCGCCAGAACGCAGCCGAGCGGCAGCGAAATATAGGCCCAGATCATCTTGAGCGGCTCGAGGCCGATAATGGTCTGAACATTGCCGGCGACGAGGCAATACTGCACGCCCCACCAGGCCACGAGGCCGAGGAAGAAGAGCGTGACGGCGAGGATCAGGATATCGAGCTTGGGCCGGAACCAGTCGGGCGCCTTGCGGTGCATCAGATCCACCGAGATCATCGCGCCGCGGCGGAAGGCGGCGGGGATGCCCAGGAACACCATCCAGATCAGCAGTATGCGGATGGTCACCTCGCTCCAGGGCGTGGGGATCTTGAATACGAAGCGGGTTACGATCTGCAGCAGGCCGATGCATGCCGCGATGGCGAAAAGCGCGCACGCAACCCACATGGCTCCATGCGTCAGCTGGCGCTCGAAGCGCAGGAACGTCTTTCTCATCTGTCTATCTCGGATGGAGCAGGATTAGGGGCCGACAGAGCGGGGAGCCTGCCGGCCCGCCCGGTGGCATCGGGGAAGAATCGATGCCATCGAGCATGGGTTGGCCGGATCAGTTTCCGGCGGCCTGAAGCTCGTCGAGCTCGCTGCCGAAGCGTTCCTTGAACTTGGCATAGACCGGGGCCAGCGCATCGACGAACTTCTGCTTGTCGATATCCTCGATCACCTCGACGCCCTTGGACTTGAGGTATTCGATGCCCGACTTCTCGTCCGCATCGACGCGGGCGCGGTTGGCGACGACGCCAGCCTTGGCGGCTTCCGAGAAGGCCTGCTTGTCCTCGTCGGACAGGGCCTGCCACTTGCCCTCGTTCATGAGGAAGACGGCCGGCGAGAAGACGTGGCCGGTCATCGACACGTATTTCTGCACTTCGTCGAAGTGGTTGGTGATGATGACCGAGAGCGGGTTTTCCTGGCCATCCACGACGCCCTGCTGGAGGGCGGTGAACACTTCGGTCAGCGCCATCGGGGTCGGGCTGATGCCGAACTGCTCATAGGCCTGGATGTGGATGGGGTTTTCCATCGTACGCATCTTGAGGCCGGCCAGATCCTCGGGATTGCGGATCGGGATCTTGTTGTTGGTCATGTTGCGGAAGCCGTTGTCGCCCCAGGCCAGGGCATGGAGGCCATGGCTGTCGAACTGGGCGAGCAGCTTGTCGCCGATCGGACCGTCGAGCGCAGCGCGAGCCGTGGCGTAATCCTTGAAGAGGAACGGCACGTCGAGCACCGAAACTTCGGGCACGAAGTTCGGGATCGGGCCTGTCGAGGTCAACGTCAGATCGAGCGTGCCGAGCTGCACGGCCTCGGTCGCCTCGCGTTCGGCGCCCTGCGAGCCGTTGTAGAAGGTCTCGACCTGGTAGCGGCCCTGGGTGCGATCCGCGACCTCCTTGGCGAACGTGTCGATCGCGATGCCGAAATGGGAATCCTGCGGGAACGGGATGGCGATACGCATCACCTCCTGCCCCTGCGCCTGTGCGGCGAGCATGCCGGCCAACAGAGCCGCCGTCGCGACTGCAACCTTACTCAGATTCATGTGCTCCTCCCTGTGGTGATCCGGCATCCAAGTTCATTCCTCCGCCGGTATCGCCCGACCGTAAACAAAGTAATTGCAGTGTCAATTGCAAATATTGATCGTCATATAATACTACTAAAGGCAATACTCTCCACTCTATTATAATACAAAACAGATAATACTTGACCTCACTAATCCGGACTGCCTAGACATCATTTTGCGAATACATTTTTCTCTAGGGAGGACATCTGATGAGGAACGCTTTCGTAGCCGCACTAGCGTGCTCGGTCGCTCTGGCGGCCATGCCTTTGAGCGCCAATGCCCAGGATGCCAAGTTCCCGCTCGCCGCGGCGGCGGGCCAGAACAGCGGTGCACAGGCCACCCCACTGGACGGCGCCACCAACCAGGGCGCATTCGACAAGACGACCTGGAAGTACGGCACGGCCTGGGACGTTGAAGGCGAGGTTCCGATCTGGAACCCGGTCAAGCTCAAGATGATGCGCGGCGAGAAGGTTACGGGCGGCACGGTCTTTGCCGGCACCGACCCCGAGACCTACTGCGCCATGGCCAATTCCGGCTACGACTTCATCTGGGTCGAGATGCAGCACAACGCCAAGTCGTGGGAATCGGTCGCCCGGATGTGGGCCGCCTGCCCCTTCGCCAAGGCGGTGCCGGGCGTACGCGTGGCCTATACCGATGAACGCGAAATCCAGCATGCGCTCGACGCTGGCGCCCTGGTGCTCGTGCTGCCCACGATCGACAGCGAGGCGGAAGCCATCGAAGCGCGCGACTGGGCCTTCTTCCCGCCGATGGGACGTCGCAGCAATGGCGGCGGCCAGGCCTTCGGCAAGGATATGTGGGGCGGCGTCCCGGGTGGCTACCGCCAGACCATCAACGCCAATCTCGTCTTCATTCCGATGATCGAGACGCTCGATGGCCTGCAGGAAGCCGCGCAGATCGCCAAGGTCGACGGCGTGGACGGCATCTTCGCCGCCAGCGGCGATATCGGCAACTTCTCGGGCTACAAGCAGGGCGACCCGGACTACGAACGCCTGATCAACATCGTCCATGACGCGGCGATCGATGCAGGCGTGCGCGTCTGCGGTCCCCTCGCCTGGCGTGACCGTCCGGACTTCACCTGCTTCCAGGCGGGCTCGGAAAGCGCAGCGATCGGTCGCGGCGTCAAGGAAGAGCTCGGCGACCTCATGGATACGCAGGGCAAGCCGGAAGTCGGCCCCTTCGCCCGGGTCGACTGACCTCAGGCAAGTAACGCGCATGCCCCCGCCGGGGCATGCGCCATTCCAGTTTCAGACCCGAGGGAGAGAGCAGGATGAAGGTTGGGTTTATCGGCCTGGGTACAATGGGACGGCCAATGGCGGGTCACATCATCGACGGAGGCCATCAGCTGGTGGTGTTCGACAAGGTGGCGCCTCCGAGCGAACTGGCTGCCAAGGGCGCCACGTCGTGTTCGTCCTCGCGGGAAGTGGCTGAGAATGCCGACGTCGTCATCATCATGGTGCCCAATACACCCGATGTCGAAGCGGTGCTCTTTGCAGAGAACGGCGTGGCCGAAGGCCTGTCTGCGGGCAAGACCGTCATCGACATGAGCTCGATCTCCCCGATCGCCACCAAGGAATTTGCCGCCAAGATCGCCGCGCTCGGCTGCGACTATCTCGATGCGCCCGTTTCGGGTGGCGAGATCGGCGCCAAGGCGGGCTCGCTCTCGATCATGGTCGGCGGCTCACCCGAGAGCTTCGACCGGATCAAGCCGCTGCTTGACCTGATGGGCAAGAACATCACGCTGGTGGGTGGCGTGGGCGATGGCCAGACCGCCAAGGTCGCCAACCAGATCATCGTTGCACTCACCATCGAGGCTGTGGGCGAGGCCCTGCTCTTCGCTTCCAAGGCCGGCGCCGACCCGGCGCGCGTGCGCGAGGCGCTGATGGGCGGCTTTGCCTCCTCGCGTATTCTCGAAGTGCATGGCGAGCGCATGATCAAGCGCACGTTCGATCCCGGCTTCCGCATCGACCTGCACCAGAAGGATCTCAACCTGGCGCTCGAAGGGGCGCGGCAGCTCAAGATGGCCCTGCCCAATACGGCGAGCTGCCAGCAATTGTTCAGCGTCTGCGCCGCGCAAGGCGGGTCCACCTGGGACCATTCGGCCATGGTTCGCGCGCTCGAACTCATGGCGAACGCCGAAATCGGCCAGAAGCACTGAGCGCCGGCCTCTATCAGGGAATACCGTTGTGCCTTCGAGTGAAAACGGCCTCATCGCGCCCGTGCGTCCCACTGTCGGGGAACGGCCGAGCGACAAGCAGATCCTGCACGAACTGTTCCACGCCGCGCTGAACGCGGCGACGCCGGAGGGTAAATTCGGCGGCATCCTGCCCCACCCTCCCAAGGGACGCACCATCGTCATCGGCGCCGGCAAGGCGGCGGCGAGCATGGCGCGCGCCTTCGAAGACGCCTGGGGCCGCCCCTGCGAGGGCCTCGTGGTGACACGCTACGGGCATTCGGCCCCTACCCGGCATGTGGAAGTCGTCGAGGCGGGGCACCCCGTACCTGACGATGCCGGCATGGCGGGAGCGCAGCGGGTGTTCCAGCTCGCGTCCTCTGCCGGCGCGGACGATCTCGTCGTCTGCATGATGTCGGGCGGTGCCTCGGCCCTGCTGACCATGCCCTATCCGGGCATTTCGCTCTCGGACAAGCAGGCGATCACCTCGGCCTTGCTGCGCTGCGGCGCGCCGATCAGCGCCATCAACACGGTGCGCAGGTCTCTCTCGGCCATCAAGGGTGGGCGGCTCGGTGCGGCAGCGATGCCAGCCAAGATCGTGACCTACCTGATTTCTGATGTGCCGGGGGATGCTCCGGCTACCATCGGCTCGGGGCCGACCATCCTCACACCGTCGACGCCGGATGCTGCACTCTCCATTCTCGATGAATACGAGATCGCGGTGCCTGAAAGCGTACGGAGCGCGATCCTGCGCAATCGGGTGCCGGATTCGACGCTCGGTAGTGGGGAAATCCATACGATCGCAACGCCGCGCATGGCGCTCGAGGCCGCGGCTGCCAAGGCGCGCGCCATGGGGATCGAACCGATCATCCTGGGCGACGCCATCGAGGGCGAGGCGCGCGAACTCGGCATCGCCTTTGCCGGCATCGTCCGTTCGGTGCTGACCCATGCCGACCCGGTGCGAAAGCCCTGCGTACTGCTGTCGAGCGGGGAGACCACGGTCACGTTGCGCGGACGGGGACGCGGCGGGCGCAATACGGAATTCCTGCTCTCGTTGCGTCATCAATTGCGCAATACGCCGGGTTTTGCGGCGATTGCCTGCGATACCGACGGGATAGACGGATCGGAAGACAATGCGGGGGCCTGGATCGGGGATATCATGCCCGACGATCCGCTCGACCTGACGCGCAGCTATCTCAACAGCAACGATGCCTACAGCTATTTCGAGCGGATAGGACGACTGGTGGTGACCGGCCCTACCCTCACCAATGTCAACGACTTCCGCGCCCTGCTTGTTCGCTAGAAGAGGATAAAAGATGATCGCGCTGAATGTGATCTATACGGTCCGCGATGGGCATATGGACCAGGTGCTTTACTTCCTGGACCTGATGAAGACTTTCGTCATCGAAAATGAACCCGATTGCCTGACCTACCAGGTTTCGCGCTCGCGCGACGATGCGAACACGCTGCTGCTCTATGAGGTCTATCGCAGCGACGATGCGGTGACGGCCCATGGCAACACGCCGCATTTCGACAGCATCATCAAGAAGGAGGTCATTCCGCGCCTCGAAAACCGGGTGCGGTCGACCTTCGACGTGGTGATCGGCTAGCCGTGAATCTGTAGCGGCATGGTGATGGTCACCGGTTCGGTGGCCAGCTTGCAATGCGCATTCTCGATGCCTTCCCGGATGACCTGGGTCATGGCCGAACTGGCCGTGACCGGATCGTGCGCCGCAATGGCATCGAGCACCATGCGGTGGCGCTCCAGCGACATGCGCAGGCGTTCCTGGCTATCGACCGGCGCGCTGATGCGGAACGAGCAGAGGATCGCCGCCTCGATCACGCTGCTGAAGGACTGCATGAACGGATTGCCCGAGGCGACCAGCACCTGCTGGTGGAAATTGAGGTCGGGCTCGGCATAGCTTTCACGCGAATGGCGGCCGGCGCTCATGCCTTCAAGGGCCTTCTGCATCCGTTCGATATCGGCCCGCGTGCGCCGCACGGCCGCCAGCGCGGCGGCGGCAGGCTCGAGGGCCTGACGGACCTCGTAGATCTTGACGAGAAACTCGTGATCGACGCCCAGCTCGACGCGCCAGGCAAGGACCTGGGGATCGTACATGTTCCAGTGGCTGGGGTGCAGCACGCGGGTACCGACCTTGGTCTTGGAGACCAGGAAGCCCTTGGCCGTCAGAGTCTTGATGGACTCCCGCAATGCAGTGCGCGAAACGCCGTAGCCATCGATCAGGTCGGTTTCGTGGGGCAGCGTTGAATCCGGCGGGAAGACGCCTTTGAGGATCTTGAGGGCGATATCGCGCGTCACCAGGGCATGGGCCGAGCGGATATGGCTATCCGCATGCAAACGGGGAAACACCGCCGTCCCGGCCAGCACCGATTGATGGATCGTCATCAACCCCTCCTCACTCCTCCACCGCCCTTTAATTCGACCCTTATCTCCGGAGGAATGGAAGTATATAAAATGTGTTTTAGACCATAGGAAAATCCAAAAGCGATAAACTTAGCAAATATTGCAAATTTGTTGCCCGTATACCGCGCATATCGTCTTTTAATATTACTAATGAGACTAAGGACGAACGGGACACCGTAGAGAAACAAATGGCGTTACGGAGCCTGATCTCGGTGTCCTGAAACGATAACAGCCAGCCGACGGGGGTCGACTGGCTGGTTGATGCGCAGAGGGAATGCGCGGTCAGGGACGGAACGGGATCTCGCAGGGATTGCCGAAGCCGATATAGGCTTGGCGTTCTTCAAGGACGAAAACCGAAGCATAGGTGGTGAACGAGCCCGGCGCACCCTCCTTGCGGTGCCGGCAGACGCTGTCCTGCGGGTAGCCGATATGGTCCTGCGTCACGTGCCACATGTCCTCGGCCGACTGGACATCGGGCAGAAGCTGCGAGATGCGGTCGAAGCGATGGAAGGTGGACGTGTATTCGTCGCGGCGCGGTGAGAGGTCAGCGTAGTCCGGATTGAGGTAGTGGTTAGTACGGATGATGGTATCCGTGCCGCGCATGAAGCGGGCGCCGCTTGCGGTTACCTCGACCGCGCCGATGTCGCCGGGCCGGGCCACCGTGTAGTTGATGCCGGTGAGGCGCGGCTGGCCGGCGAGAATGGCTTCGATGTCATCGAGCGACTTCGAGTCCCGCATGACCTGGTGGCTGTTGGGGCCGATATCGGCGGTCGCAAGGCGCGTCCGGTCGAAGGGCGTGCGCTTGCACCACACGCCGCTCGTGCCAAGGCCGAAGCCGTCGCTGGTGAGGATGCTGCCCGGATAGCTGATGATGCCGGCCTTCTGGACTTCCAGCAGTTCCTGGCCATCCGAATAGCTGCGGACCAGCACCACGTGCTCGACAGGACCACCCTTCTGGTCGCGCGTCTTGCACATGAGAGTGCGGGTCGAGCCGTCGTCGTTGCGGACGACCTTGACGATCTGGCTGCACTCGACATCCAGCCACCCCAGCACCGAGGCCACCTTGAGGTTGAGCGTGAGGATGTCCTCGAAGGGCAGCCCGCTGCCCTCGGCCATGCCCTGGAACTCGCGCCAGAGCGCGGGCTGGTTCGTCTCCACGAAATTGGCGGCGTCAGTGTAGGCGGAGCTGATCCCGGCCGACTTACGGGAGGCGAGCTGGCCGCGGATCACTTCGAGGTTGATGCGCATCAGGTCGGCGGCAGCGGCGCCGTGCTGGCGCCCCTGCTCGAAGTCATCGCCGGAAAGATAAATCACCCGGTCGGACGCCGATGGGGCGCCCAGCATCTTGATATCGAAAACGGTCATCCGGCCCTCCTCAGGTCAGGGAGCCTTCGCGCCACACTTCCTTGAACACGCGCAGGAAATTGCCGCCGAGCATCTTCCTGATTTCCTCGTCCGAGAAGCCGCGCGCTACGAGGCCACGCGTGAGGTTGCGGACGTGCTGGACCTTTGAATAGTCGCGGTTGAGCACGGTCTCGCGGATCCAGGGGCTGTTGTAGAAGAGCTTGGTGGTGGTTTCCCAGGACAGCTTGGGCTTTTCGAAGATATCGGAGCCCAGGCCGATGTGATCGACGCCGACGAGCTTCTGGAGATATTCGAAGTGGTCGAGGAAGTCGGAGAGCGTGGGCTGCACGCCGACGGTCTTGTGCGACATGAAGCCGTGCGGGCTGAGGCCGACGACACCGCCCTTGGCGGCAACGGCGGTGATCTGCTCGTCGGTGAGGTTACGGTTGGAGGGTGTGACGCCCTTGGCGTTGGAGTGGCTGAAGACGCAGGGCTTCTTGCTCTTTTCGATGGCTTCAAGCGAGCTGCGCTCGCCGACGTGGGAGAGGTCGACGAGGATGCCGAGGCGGTTCATCTCGGTGACGGCCTGGATACCGTAATAGGTGAGGCCGCCATTGCGCGGCTCCATGCAGCCATCCGCCATCAGGTTCGGCTCCATGTAGGAGAGCGTGCAGACGCGCAGGCCGAGCTGGTAGAGGATGGTCCAGCGCCAGAATTCCTTGTCGACGGGCGTCGGGCTCTGGAAGCCGAAGACGATGCCGACCTTCTTCTCGCGGATGGCACGCTCGATGTCGGCGACGGTCTTCACGTGCAGGACGCGGTCGGGCATCACCTGGAAGAGGTTGAAGTAGTGGAACATCTCGGAGCACGCGTCCTCGAAACCCTTGGAGTGGGCAACGAGGGTGACGTTGGCGACGCGGATGTTGGATTCGACCAGTCGATCCATATAGGGGCGTCCCTGATCATCGGGGGGTTCCGGATGGACAAGGGCACCACCCAGGCCATCGATGATCAGGGATTCGTTGTGCAGCGCTTCGGCGCGTTCTTCCTGCTGCGGAGTAAGGTTCAAGTCTAGCACGTGAGGATTCCTCAGGTTGAGCGCCACCGGTCACGCCGCCGGCAGGCCGCGATGCAGAGTGGGCAGGTCGATTTCGAAGAAACGGGCGCCGGCGGGACCGGCGCCCGCAGCGATTACTTCTTGGTGTACTTGACGATATTGTACATGTGCTCGCTGACCTTGCCGGCCGCTTCCTCATGCCAGGAGAAGCCGTGGTAATCCTGGCGGTACGGGCGCATGTAGCTGTACTCGATCATGGTCACCATGGGCTGCTCGTCAGCCAGGATCTGCTGGAGCTCGGCATAGTAGGCGCGGCGCTTATCGGGATCGGCGACGCTGCGGCCGAGGACCAGCAATTCGTCGACGCGCGCATTCTTGTAGTGCATCGAGTTCTTGGTGCTGGTGGACTCGTAATAGGTCACGAGTTCGGACGGATCGGGGCCACGCAGGCCGCCGCCATGCACGAAGTCGAAGTCGCGCTTGTTGATGGCATCGTTGCGCAGCGCGAACTCGATGACGTCCACCTGCACGTCGACGCCGATGACGCTGAGCTGCTGCTTGACCATCTGTGCCTGTTCGACGCTGCCCCAGATATTGGTGGGGAACACGATGAACCTGACGGTCATGCGATTGCCGTCCGCACCGCGCGGATAGCCTGCCTCATCGAGGAGTTGCTCGGCCTTGGCGGTATCGAAAGCCGGCTCCTTGGCGTCGGCATTGTAGGCCCACGGCACGGCAGAGGTGAAATGACCCCAGGAGGGCTTCACCAAGCCGAGATAGAGCTTTTCGACGATTTCGTCGCGATTGATGGCGTGCGAGATCGCGAGGCGAACCTTCGGGTCCTGCCAGATGGGCTTGTCGAAGTTGAAGCCGAACCACATCACGATGGCGGACGGAGTGGCATCGACCGAGACGCCGGAAAGCGACTGCAGGCGCGGCACGTCGGCGAACGGGGGAGAAGCCGTCACGTAGCCCACCTGCCCGGCTTCGAGCGCCATCAGCGAGGTCGCCAGGTTCGGCGTGAACTGGAACACGAGGCGCTCGAGATACGGGCCTTCGCCGTAATAGTCCGGGTTGGGTTCGAGAATGACGTGGCTGCCCGGCACGTGGTCGGCGAAGCGGAACGGGCCGGTACCGACCGGGCGCAGGTTAGCCGGATTGTCGCGCGCGTTGGTGCCCTCATAGAGGTGTTTGGGCAGGATATTGAAGCCGTTATAGCTGGCGAAGTTCTGCGCCATGATGCCGTTCGGACGCTTGAGATTGACGACCACGGTCAGGTCGTCCGGCGTTTCAATGGACTCGACGTCGCTCAGGAACTTGTAGGTAACGGCAGCCTCGCCCTGGGCGATGATGTCATCCATCGTCCACTTGACGTCGGCCGAGGTGAACGGGGTGCCATCGTGCCACTTCACGTTGGGGCGCAGATGGAAGGTATAGACCTTGAGGTCGTCGGAAATGTCCCAGCTCTCGGCCAGGTCCGGGAAGACCTCGTTCTTGACGTGATCGAAGCCGACGATCTTCGAGTAGATGTTGAGGTTGATGTAGCCGGCGCCGCCAAACGTATCGTAGTTGACGTTGAAGCTCTTGGGCTCGAGCGCGGCGGACACGACCAGCGTACCCGCAAAAGACTTCGCTCCCTGCGCGAAGGTCAGCGAGGTTGAGGCCATCAGGCTTGCCGACAGGACGGCGAGGCCGGTAACGAAAGATCTTCTATTCATAGAGCAGCTCCCAGGGCTCAGACTAGAGAAGGTGGCAGGCAGCCCGGTGCCCATTGTCACCGACCGGACGAAGCAGGGGTTCCTCCCTGGTGCAGCGTGGTTCGGCAAACGGACAGCGGGTATGGAAACGACAGCCGCTCGGCGGCGAAACCGCGCTCGGGACTTCGCCTTCGAGGCGGTCCTTTGCCTGGTTGCCGGCCCGATAGAGATCGGGCACCGAGGCCATCAGCAATTTCGAATAGGGGTGTCTGGCGCCGGCAGGCAGCGCGGTGGCCGGCAGTTCCTCGACGATCTTGCCCAGGTACATGACGAGGACGCGATCGCAGAGGAATTTGGCCGTGGCCAGATCGTGGGTGATCAGCATCATGCTGATGCCGCGCTCGCGGTTGAGCTTGCGCAGCAGCTTGAGGATGCTGGCGCGAACCGACACGTCGAGCATGGAGACAGGCTCGTCAGCGATGATGATGGTGGGCTCGACCACCAGCGCACGGGCAATCGCCACGCGCTGCCGCTGACCGCCGGACAATTGGTGCGGGAAGCGCGAGGCATAGTCGGCATCGGCGCGCAGCTCAACCTGTTCGAGAGCGGCCATTGCCGCGTCGCGGCGGGCCCGGCCGGAGCTTTCAATGCCGAGGTAACGCAGCGGCTGCTCCACGGCATCGAGGATAGGACGGCGCGGATTGAGCGTGTCGTAGGGGTCCTGGAACACCATCTGGACCTGCTTGCGGAACGCCTTGAGATCGCGGCCGGAAAGGCTAGTCACGTCCTTGCCGTCGAGGCGCACGGTGCCGCCGCTCGGATGTTCGAGCCGCACGAGCACCTTACCCATAGTGGTCTTGCCGCAGCCGGATTCGCCGACGAGGCCCACGACTTCGCCCGGCTCGATGGTCAGGCTGATATCGCTGACCGCCTGCACGGCGCCCTGCCGGCCGGACAATTGCTGCATCAGCCCGCTCTTGAGCGGGTGGTGCTTGACCAGGTGTTCGATCTCAAGACGCGACATTGGCGGACCGCTCCCGAGGCTTGAGTTGATCGAGGTCCAAGGCGAAGTGGCAGCGCGAGCGCCGCTCGGCATCGACTTTCACCATTGGCGGCGCTTCGGCGGTGCAGATGGGCTGCGCATAAGGACAGCGGGGCGCGAAGCGGCAGGCGGCTGGGGGATGCGTCAGGTCGGGCGGGCCGCCTTCGATGGATTCGAGCGTGTCGATATCGGCGTGCAACGACGGCATGGAAGCGACGAGGCCGCGGGTATAGGGATGCCTGGCGCCGAGCAGCGTGGGACGCGTAGGCCCCTCCTCCACGATCTGGCCGGCATACATGACCGCCACGCGTTCGCAGGTCTCAGCGACCGCGGAAATATCGTGCGAAATGAGGATGAGGCTGAGGCCGAAATCCTTCTTGAGGGTAACCAGCAGTTCAAGCACCTGCCGCTGGGCGACGACATCGAGCGCGGTGGTGGGTTCGTCGGCCAGCAGTACCTTAGGCGAGCAGATCAGGGCCAGTGCCATCACGGCGCGCTGCTTCATGCCGCCGGAAAATTCGTGCGGGTAGTGCATGAGGCGGCTCGGCGCGAGCCCGACCTTTTCGAAGATCGCGGCGGCCCTGGCCATGGCCTGGCTACGCGGCACCTGCTGATGGAGCACAAGTGCATCGGCGAGCTGGTCGCCGATCTTCATCACCGGATTGAGCGCCGTCATGGCGTTCTGGAAGACGATGGCGATGTCCTGCCAACGGCTCTTGCGCAGCTCGACATCGCTGGCGGCAACCAGGTCCTTGCCATCGACCTCGACCTTGCCGCCGCTGACGCGGCCGTTGTCGGACAAGAGGCGCATGAGGGCGTAGGCGGTCGTGCTCTTGCCGCAGCCGGATTCACCGACGAGGCCGAGGCTTTCGCCTTTATCCAGCGAGAACGATACGCCGTCGACGGCGCGCAGAGTGCCCTTGGCGGTGGCGAAATCGACCTTGAGGTCGGTCACTTCGAGCAGTTTGCCCATCAGATGATCGCCTTCTGCAGTCGGGGATTGAGCCGGGCCTGAAGGCTGCTTCCAACGAGGTGGAAGCTGAGCAGCAGCATGGCGATGGCGACGCCGGGGAAAATGACCATCCAGGGCGCGGACGAGATGAAGCCCTGCCCCCAGTAGAGAACCTGACCCCACGAGGCGACGTTGGGATCGCTGAGGCCGAGGAAGGACAGACCGGCTTCGGTGAGGACGGCATAGGCCATCTGGAGCGTGGAATTGGCGGTGACCGGGCCGATGCCGTTCGGCACGATGTGGCCGAAGAGGACGCTGAGGTGGCTGGCGCCGGAGACGACGGCGGCCTGGGCGTAGCCGCGCTTCTTGAGCGTCAATACTTGGGCACGCATGATGCGGGCGTTGGAGGGCCACATGGTGAGCCCGACGATCATCACGGTCAGCCACAGGTGCGAACCGAAGAGCGCGACGACGAGGATAATGAGGAACAGGCGCGGGATGACATCGAAGATTTCGAAGAACCGCGACATGACGTCATCGATGATGCCGCCGAAATAGCCGGACAAGGCACCGAGAACCACGCCGCAGAGCAGCGAGATGCCGGCGGCGCCGAAGGCGAAGAGCAGCGAGACGCGCGTGCCCCAGACCAGCATGGCCGCGAGATCACGACCGGTGTGGTCGGTGCCGAGCGGATAGGCACCGCCCGGCGGCTGCATCGGCGGGGCCACGGAAAACAGCGGGTTGCCCGGATAGAGCACAGGCGCAAGGGCCGCTGCGCAGGCCATGAGGAGGACGACGACCGTGCCGATCAGAAAAGGCAGATCGCGCGGGAAGGCTTTCATGAATAGGTCACCCGCGGATCGAGGTAGGTGTAGAGGATGTCGACGATGAAATTGCCGACGATCACGAGCGCGGTCGCAAAGAGGAAGCCGCCCATGAGCACGGGGAAGTCGCGCTGCGACACGGCCTCGTACATGAGGCGACCAAGGCCCGGCCACGAAAACACCGTCTCAACCAGCAGCGCGCCGGTGAGCAGCGAGCTCAGCGACAGGCCGGCTACGGTGACGGTCGGCAGGAGGGCGTTGCGCAGGGCGTAGCGCATGAAGACCACGCGCTCAGGGAAGCCGATGGCACGGGCGGTCGTCACGAAATCTTCCTTGGCGACTTCGAGCACGCTGGCCCGCGCCAGCCGCGTATAGGTCGGCAGGGTGTAAAGGAAGAGACAGGTGACCGGCAGCACCATGTGGTAGAGGAGGTCGAGCCAGCGCGGCCGATCGAAGGCCATAAAATCGGTCATGCCCGAACTCGGCAGCCATTGCAGGCGGACCGCAAAGACCAGGATGAGCATGAGGCCGGTCCAGAACACCGGCAGGCAGTAAAGCGCCAGCGTGCCGTAGGTGATGGTGTTGTCCTGCCAGCGGCTGTGATAGCGCGCGGCCAGCGCTCCGAGCCAGGTGCCGATCACGATGGAAAAACCCTGGCTACCCGCAACCAGCAGCAGCGTGTTCTGCGCCCGCTCGAGCAGGAGTTCGAGCACCGGGCGGCGATAGGCGAACGAATAGCCCAAATCGCCGTGCAGCAGCTGCCAGACATAGAGGCCCAGCCGCTCGAGCATGGGTTTGTCGAGGCCGTAGGCGACGTGCAACTGCGCGATGTACTCATCCGGCGCGTACTCGCCAGCGAGGATCACCGCGGGGTCGCCGGGCGCGAAATTGATCAGCAGAAAGTTCAGCACGACGGCCAGCAGGATCACGGGAAAGATCTGCAGGACCCGCCGAAGCAGGTAGCGGCGCATGATTGGTAGCGACCTCCCTTGTCCCCACAAATTGCACTACAATCTTGTAGTTTTTACCGTATGCGCAGAACGCAGCTCCGGTCAATGAGCAATTCGTATTTATGAGTTTTGATATATTTTTCAGTGCTTTCGTTGGATTTTTGCGCTTTTTGAATCGCGTTTAGCCCTCTTGCCTATTGCAGATAATTGCCTACAATCTTGGCAAGTAAGCTGCCTTCACTGGCCTCGGAGACACAAGGCGCTTGGCGAGAGTCGAGCCGCCACGTATTGAAACAAGGGTGAAAGCAGGTATGGCCAAAATGCAGTCAGCTCGTGATGCCGTCGTTGCAGCCATTCGCCGGGACATCGTGTCGGGCGTGCTCAAACCCGGCGAGCACCTTGTCGAGCAGAAGATCGCCGCCCAGAGCGGGTTTTCGCGCGGTCCCGTCCGCGAGGCGCTGGCGGTGCTGCAGAAGCTGGGTTTCGTCAGCTATGTGCGCAACCGCGGCATGTTCGTGGCCGAGGTGGATATCAGTCAGGGGCGGGAAATCTACATGCTGCGCGGCATGCTGGAAGGCCTCGCCTGCTCGCTCGCGGCGCGCAACCGGACCGCCGAGGAGATCCTGGCATTGGAGGAAATCAACCGGCGGATGGAACGCTCGGAAGGCGATGTCGATGCCTTCATCGCCGCCAACCAGGAATTCCACCGGGCCATCCACGCCATGAGCCGCAGCCCGATCCTCACCCAGTTGATTTCCGACCTGCTCGAACGCTCGCGAAAATTCCGCGAGGCCGGATTGTTCGCCCAGGACGCGCTGCGCAACTCGGTGGAGGACCATTCGATGATGCTCTACGCGATCCGCGAACGCGACGAGGAGCTGGCGCGAATCGTGGGCGCGCGCGCCGTCTACAAACGCTGGCCGGGATTGCTGGCCGAGCAGCACGCCACCCAGCCGACCGCGGTCGAGCTCGCATTGGCAGGGATTGCCGTGGACATGACGGTGGCGGAGTAGGCCCTGCCCTACCTCACGGCTGAGCCTAGCGGGACCTGGCGAAGAACGTGCTGATGCGGCTGACGATCTGTTCGGCGATCTCGGCTTTGCTGCCTGCCCCTATGTCCTCGACGCCGTTGCTGCTCAGCAGGTGGACGTGATTGCGGTCGCCGCCGAAAACGCCGGCGGCGTTGGAGACGTCGTTGGCGAAAATCCAGTCGGCGCCTTTTGAACGGAGCTTGGCGCCGGCATTTTCGATGACGTCGCGGGTTTCGGCGGCGAAGCCGATGACGAGGCGCGGGCGCTGGGCGTGGTGACCTATGGTCGCCAGGATGTCGGGGTTGCGGACGAAGTGGAGCGTCAGTTCCTCGTCGGGGCCACCGGATTTCTTGATCTTGTGCTCGGCAATCGCGGCGGCGCGCCAATCGGCAACGGCGGCGACGAAGATGGCGCCGTCGGCGGGGAGCGATGCCAGTACGGCGGAGAGCATTTGCTCGGCAGTTTCTACGCGAGTGACCTCGACGTGCCGCGGGTCCGGGAGGGTTACCGGGCCAGAAACCAGATGAACCTTGGCCCCGGCGTTGGCGAGTGCTTCGGCGATGGCGTGACCCTGCTTCCCCGACGAGCGGTTGGAAATGAAGCGAACCGGGTCGAGGGGCTCTTCGGTGGGACCGGAGGTGACGACGAAGGACAGGCCCGCCAACGGTTGGCTTTTGGGCGCCAGAAGCTGGCTTGCCGCTTCGGCGATGGCGAGCGGTTCGGCCATGCGGCCAAGGCCGGACTCGCCGGCCTCCGCCATCTCGCCGACTTCGGGGCCAACGAAGCCGATGCCGTCCTGTCGCAGGGCGGCGATGTTGCGCGTGGTGGCAGGATTGGCCCACATCTTGGGGTTCATGGCCGGCGCCACCAGCACAGGCCCGCTCCGGGCGAGCAGGATGGCGGTGGCCAGATCACTGGCCAGGCCGTGGGCCATTTGCGCCAATATGTTCGCGGTGGCCGGCGCGACGATGATGAGGTCGGCTTCGCGGGCGAGGCGAATGTGCCCGACATCCATGCCGGTGATGTCGTCGAAGAGATCGGCTGCTACCGGCGTTCCGCTGACTGCCGCGAGCGTCGTCGCGCCGATGAACTTTCCGGCGACCTCGGTCATCACGCAGCGCACGGAAGCGCCGCGCTCGCGGAGGCGACGAACCAGGTCGGGAGCCTTGTAGGCAGCGACGCCGCCTGCGACGACCAACAGAATGTGCTTGCCCTGAAGTGTCATCATTGCATCTCCCTCACTCGCGCGATTTCAAAGCCTCGCGCCCTCTGGTCGGCACGCAGGAGCCGGCAGGCCTCGAGATCGATGTCGAAAATGCCGACCTGCCTTCGCCCAACGAGCTTGAGCAGGTCCGACGGTTCGGACGGATCGGGGTGCGCGAGGCCGGCGACGCCACTACTCGGGTAGCGGCCGTACCCGGTGACCGGATGAGCCCAATCGCTGACGGCGACGAAAGCCGCCTGCTCGAAAGCGCGCGCTATCATGGCGTGGCGCCAGCGCGCCCTGGCCATAATGGGGCTGCTCTTCCGACTCACGGTAAATGCCGGAACGAACAGTATCTCGGGCCGCGTGCGGAGACCCTGGAAGGTCTCGAGGTGGAAGAAATCTGCACAGATCGCGGCGAAGCACTCGACGTCGCCGATGCGGAAACTGACGCCGCCCTGCCCCTTGGCATCGGAAACGACGCGCTCCGCGCCATAGGGGTTTGCCTTGGAATATTGGGCGATGATCTCGCCATCCGCGTTGACGACGACGCCGCGGTTGATGATCGCGTCGCGCTCCGTAACGAAGTGGCTGCCCCCGATGACGTGGCAACCGAATTCCCGAGCCAGCGCGGAAACATCTCTCAGATATTCGTCCGCGGTCGCCCCTTCACCTACGAGTTCGGGCAGGACGATGGCATCATGAGCGTCGCCGACGAAGCCTGCCTTGTGGAGCAGGCGGCCGATCTGCCGGATGTTCGATTGATCGTTCGCCTTCGTCTTCGGCTGCGTGAGAACGACCCTCATTCGACTGCTCCGCTATCCCCGAGAATTGTGTGCTCGAAGGCGCGCAGACGGTCATCGCAGTCGGGCAATGGTCTTCGCATAACAGATCATGGCGAGGTTGCCCATGGCTGCCGGCACCCCCTCGACGCAGAGCGCTATGGGTAGAGTAAGAACGGCCGCATGCGCTCCGGCCAGTCCGCGGGGCCGGTCAGTTTTTTCGTTGCCGCAATGAATTCCGAAAGCGGCACGTCGAAGATTTCCTCGGCGCCTTCGATCCCGAGCAGCAGGTCGAGATGCTGGGTGCCCGAGGGGTTCACGTGGGTGGGATAGGTCGCCCACTGGAATTCGTTCGCGTGAAGATCCCTGACGATCTTGACGAGCAGCATGCCGATATCGAGAGGACGAAAGTTGGCCGGGTCGGCGACGTGGAGCATCAGGCCGTCGCACTTTTGTCCGACGAACTTGCCCTCGGTCGGCGTGAAGGTAATCTCGCGCGAGAATACGCCTGTCGCAATCTCCGGCACCATCGCGTTGAACTGCCTGGCAGCTTCTTCTGCCAGCAGCCATGGGGCTCCGATCACGCGGAACGGGGTGGCCGTGCCCCTGCCCTCGCTGCAATTGGTGGCTTCGAGGAGGCAAAGCCCCTGGTAGAGCAAGGCGGACTCGAAAGTGGGGATCGCGGGCGAGAGGGGGACGCACGAGCTCATCCAATCCGTGAAGACCATTTCACGGCGCCAATTGAGGCAGGGCACCACTTCGAGCCGGCAGTTGATGTTCCGGGAGGCGTTGAAGTAGCGGGCGAGTTCGCCGAGCGTGCTGCTGTGCCTTATGGGAATGGACCAGCGACCGATGAAGCTGCTGCAATGCGCCTCATCCAGGAGCGGGCCGGCGGCCAAGACAAAATTGCCGGACAAGGGATTGGGCCTGTCGGCTATGACCAGCGGCACGTCGAAGCGGGCGCAGGCTTCGAGGACGTGCGACATCGTCCAGAGGTAGGTATAAAACCGGCTGCCGATATCGGGGATGTCGAACAGGACGAGGTCCATGTCCTCCAGGTCGGACTGCGCCGGCGCCAGCTTGTCGCCATAAAGGCTGACGACAGGCAGGCGCGTCAGGACGTCCACCGAGTTCTTCATTGCGTGGCCATCGGCGCCGGTCGTGTCGAGGCCGTGCTCGGGCGAAAACAGCTTCACGACATTGAAGCCCTGCTGAAGCAGAGCCACCCGGGAGGGAGCAAACCGGCTGGTGGTGGCGGCGTGGTTTGTGACCAGCGCGATGCGGCTGGTTCTCCAGTCCGGCTTTTGCGCCAGAAGAGTATCGATCCCGAGAACTACATTATTCATCTAGAAGAATTCCGAACGGCCAGGCACCTGGCGGAGCTAAGGAGGCGTCAGATCTGGCGACAGGATTCGCGGATCTGGAGGCGTGGCGGGATGCGGGTGACCTGGGGCTCTCCGGCTTCGCCGGCAATACGAGACATCAGCAGTTCCGAGGCCCGCGCGCTGATCGTGGCGATATCCTGATGCAGCGAGGTGATGCTCGGCGCCCAGCCTTCGGCTGGGTGAAAACCGTCGAAGCTGATGACCGAAACATCATGCGGGACGCTTAGCCCGATATTCTTGAGGCCGGCCATCGTGCCCAGGAGTTGGGCGATATTGATGCAGGCGATGGCAGTCGGCGGGCTGGGCATGTTCATCAATTGCTGCACGGCGGTGAAGGCATGGTCGAACTTGTAGCAGGACCAGCGTACCAGGTCCTCGCGGATGGGGACGCCAGCTGCGACCATCGTCTGGCAGAAGCCTTCGAAGCGCTCGTCGGAAGGCGAAATGCCGGGGCGGCCGACAAGGAAGGCGATGTCGCGATGGCCGAGCGTGAGCAGATGCCGCGTGACCAGTTGGGCGCCGAGGTGGTTGTCATCGACCACGGCATCGAAGCGGCTATCCGCGATCAGGCGGTCGACGAGGACGGCAGGCGTTCTGATTGCAGCGGAGAGGCGCTCGGGATAGTCCGGGCCGTGGCTGGTCGGCGCGACAATGAGGCCAGCCACGCGATGAGCCGAAAACAGCTCGATCTCGCGAAACTCGCGCTCGGGGTCGTCCTCGTTGCTGGCGAACAGCATATTGTAGCCGCGATCGGACAGTGCCGACTGCATTGCCTTGGCCAGATGCGCGGCCCAGGGCGTGGCGATGTCCGGCACGATGAGGCCGATGGTGTTGGAGACACCCTTGCGCAGGTTGCGCGCCACCGGATCTGGGTGGTAGCCCGCCTCCTCGACGGCGGCCCAGACGCGCGCGCGCAATTCCTCGCTCACCGGCGCGGTGCCGTTGAGCGTGGCCGATACGGTGGTGATCGAGACCTTGGCTATGCGCGCGACGTCGCGAATGGTCGACATGCAGTACTCCGAAACCAGCCTCTTCAATCGCACACAAAACGTTTCGTCAACGTCAACGGTGCTGAATAGTCGATGATTTCCGGGAGAATCCCGTCCCCTCCACGCCTCCGCGGGACTTGCATCATCGCCAGATGCGCGCTAAACACAAAACGTTACGCGTTGTAAAAATCGATACGATATAGCTATCGAGAGCGAATACGATGCAGAAAGCGCGTAACGTTTTGCGTCGCCAAGCTGGCGATTGGGAGGGAGCTCAATGAAACTGAAATCACTGGCCGTGGCGGCCTTGACCGCCTCGCTGATGCTGGGCAGCACGTTCGGCGCTGTTGCCGAGGAAGTGCTGCGACTGCGCATGAATGGCGACATCAATTCGGTCGATCCGATCGCCACGACCAACTTCACCATCCGCAACAGCGCCTACCTGATCTACGACACGCTGTTTGCACTCGATGCCGACTTCAAGGTGCAGCCGCAAATGGCCGAAGGCTATACGCTTTCGGACGACCAGCTCACCTATACGATCACGTTGCGCGACGGCCTCAAGTTTCATGACGGCAGCCCGGTTACCGCTGCCGACGCGGTGGCTTCTCTGGAGCGCTGGGGGAAGGTCGACGGGCTAGGCAAGATTCTCTTTTCGAAGGCGGCCTCGCTTACAGCCACCGACGACAAGACGTTCGTGCTGCAGATGAAGGAGCCCTGGGGGCAGGTGCTGCCGGCGCTGGCCAAGATTTCGTCCAACGTGCCGTTCATCATGCCGGCGCGCCTTGCCGCCAACGACCCGACCGTACCCGTGACCGAGCCGATCGGCTCGGGGCCGTTCAAGATGAAGGTGGACGAGTGGGTGCCGGGCAGCGTGGCCGTCTACGAGAAATTCGCCGATTATGTGCCGCGCCCCGAGCCGGCCAGCATGGCGGCAGGCGGCAAGGTGGCGAAGTTCGACCGGATCGAGATCCGCTACATTCCCGACTCGTCGCAGGCGGTGGATGCGCTGCTCAATGGCGAAATCGACTGGATCGAGGATGTGGCGGCCGACCTGATCCCGCTGTTCGACGGCTCGGATACGGCGCATATCTTCGCCAATCCGCAGGCCGGCAACAGCCTGCAGCTCGTGGTCAACCACCTCAATCCGCCGTTCGACAATCCCAAGGTGCGCGAGGCGTTGCAGTGGGCGCTCGAGCCGACGCCGTTCATGCAGGCAATCTTCGGGGAGCAGACGCAGCTCTACCAGATCTGCGTGGCGATCTTCTTCTGCGGCTCCCCCTATGAGAGCACGATCAATACCGACCGCATCATGACGCGCGATCCGGCCAGGGCAAAGGCGCTGCTGGCGGAGGCGGGATATGACGGCACGCCGGTTTTCCTGCCGCACGTGACCGATATTCCGTTCCATGACCATGCCTATTCGGTGCTCAAGCCGATGCTTGAGGAAGCCGGATTCGCCGTCGACGAGCAGATGACCGACTGGGCCTCGGTTTCGACGCGCCGGGCCAGCAAGGAACCGGTCGCCAATGGTGGCTGGAACGTCTTCTTCACCGGCTGGGGCTATGTCGACCAATCCAACCCGATGACCAACGTCTACGTCGCCGGCGCGGGCAAGGACGGGTGGTTCGGCTGGGCGGATTCGGCGGAACTCCGCGACCTGCGCACGCAGTTCGCTGCAACCACGGATGCGGGCGAGCAGAAGGCGCTGGCCGAGAAGATGCAGTCCGTGGCCTATGACCTCGTGCCGTTCGTGCCGCTTGGGCAGGCCTCCCTGGCCCAGGGCGTCGCCTCCAACCTCGAAGGCTTCATCGACAGCCCGGTTCCGTTCTTCTGGAATGTGAGCCGCAAGCAGTAAGCTTGATCCGCAAGGCCGTCCGGGTGCGCCCGGGCGGCCGTTTCGAGGAGGTCGTTCGTGTTTGCCTATCTAGCTGGCCGGGTGCTCTCGGCCATCCCTATCCTTGTGCTGGTTGCGGTCTTCATCTTTTCGCTGGTGAACCTTACGCCCGGCGACCCTGCCCTGCTGATCGCGGGAGATAACGCCACGCCGGCGCAGGTCGAGCAGATCCGCGAGCGCCTGCACCTTAACGAACCGCTGCCGACACGCTTCGCCATCTGGGCGGGCAACGCGTTGCGGCTGGACCTGGGCGTGTCGATCTATTCGGGCCAGCCGGTGACAAGGCTCATCGCGCAGCGCATCGAGCCGACCTTCGTGCTGGCGACGGTGACGATCATCATCACGGTGCTGATGGCGGTTCCGCTCGGGGTGGTTGCCTCCTGGAAGGCGAATAGCTGGATCGACCGGGCGATCATGGGCTTTGCCGTGCTCGGTTTTTCCGTGCCGGTCTTCGTGATCGGCTACCTCCTCGCCTATGTGTTTTCGGTCAATCTCAAGTGGTTTCCCGTGCAGGGCTATAGTCCGCTCGCGGACGGGCCGCTGGATACGCTGCGCAGCGTGACGTTGCCGGCGGTTGCGCTGGCGATGGTTTTCGCCGCGCTCATTGCGCGTGTCACGCGGGCGGCGATGCTGGAAGTGCTCAACGAAAACCATATCCGCACGGCGCGGGCAAAGGGCCTGCCGACCTCGCGCATCCTCATCGTGCATGCCCTGAAGAATGCCGGCGTGCCGGTGGTGACCGTCATCGGCATCGGCCTCGCCACACTGGTGGGCGGCGTGGTGGTGACCGAGTCCGTATTCAACATTCCGGGCATCGGGCGACTGACGGTCGATGCGATCACCCGCCGCGACTACCCGATCGTGCAGGGCGTGATCCTTTTCTTTGCCGCCGTGCTCATCATCATCAACGTCCTGGTCGACATGAGCTATGCGCTGCTCGACCCGCGCGTGAAGGGCTGAGCCATGAGCGTGATCGAAACGCATCGCATGGCCCCCTCGCCCGTTTCGCGCTGGCTCGATTATGCGCGCCGAAATCCGGCGACGGTGATCTGCTGCGCCCTCCTCCTGGCTTTCCTGCTGATCGCCATCTTCGCGCCGCTGCTGGCGGGCGACCCGCTCAAGATCAATCCGGCGCTGCGCCTCAAGCCGCCAAGCGATGACGCGATCTGGGGCCGCGACCATCTGGGGCGCGACGTCTTTGCCCGCGCGATTTACGGCACACGAGTCTCGATGCTGGTCGGGTTTTCGGTGGCGATCCTGGTGACGCTCTTCGGCGTCGCAATCGGTGTCTATGCCGGGCTCAGCCCGATCGGCGGGGCGGTGGTCATGCGCCTGACGGACGCGATGATGGCCATTCCGGCCGTGCTGCTCGCCATCGCCTTTGCCTCGCTGATGAATGCGGGGCTCCTCACCGTGATCATTGCCATCACCATTCCGGAAGTGCCCCGCATGGTGCGGCTTGTGCGGTCAGTGGTGCTGGGGGTGAGGCAGCAATTACACGTTACCGCCGCCATCTCGATCGGCACGTCGGGGCTACCGCTTGTGTGGCGCCACATCCTGCCCAATACGCTGGGCCCAGTGCTGGTGCAGGCGACCTATGCCTGCGCCTCGGCGATCATCGCCTCGGCCGTGCTCAGCTTCCTCGGCGTCGGCCTTTCGCCGGAGGTGCCGAGCTGGGGTGGCATGATGGCCGATGCCCGCCAGCAATTCCGCATCCATCCCATCCTGATGCTCTATCCGGGCGTGCTGCTGTCGCTGCTGGTGCTGGCGGTCAACATCCTCGGCGACCGGCTCAGCGACGCCTTGGACCCGCGCAAGTCGCGGCGGTCGGGACTATGACGATGAGCCATTCGCCTATTCTCGAAGTCGACAATCTCAGCCTCGAGTTCCACAGCGACGGCCAGACCGTCTATGCGCTCGACAAGGTCTCGTTCAGCCTCGCCCGGGGCGAGACGCTGAGCCTCGTCGGCGAAAGCGGCTGCGGCAAGAGCGTTACCGCCATGGCGGTGATGGGCCTGCTGCCCAGGGGCAACGCGCAGATCACCTCGGGGAATATCCGGCTGGCCGGCACCGACCTCGTCGGCATGCCGGAGCGGCAGATGCGGGCCATCCGCGGCAACCGGATCGGCATGGTGTTCCAGGACCCGATGAGTTCGCTCAACCCGGTCCACACCATCGGAATGCAGATCGCCGAGGCGGTGCAGCGGCACAAGCATGTCAGCCGCCACGATGCCTGGGCACGAGCCCGGCAGATGCTGGACCTGGTGCGTATTCCCGATGCAGGCAGCCGGCTGACGGCCTATCCGCATGAGCTTTCCGGCGGGCAACGGCAGCGGGTCATGATCGCCATGGCGCTGGCCTGTGACCCGGAATTGCTGATCGCCGACGAGCCGACGACGGCGCTCGATGTGACCGTGCAGGCGCAGATTCTCGAACTGATCGCGGACCTCAAGACCGAGCTGGGCATGAGCGTGCTGCTCATCACCCACGACCTCGGTGTCGTTGCGGCCACGGCCGACCGGATGATGGTCATGTACGCCGGGCGCATCGTCGAAGAGGGACCGGTAGAGCGCATCTTCGCGCGGCCCTCGCATGGCTACACGGCCGGGCTTCTGCGCTCGCTGCCCGGACATGGATCGCAGCGGCGAGGCGTTCTGACCGAGATCGCGGGCACGGTGCCCCGCCTCGACCGGCCGGTGGAAGGTTGCGTCTACGCGCCCCGCTGCGCCTTTGCCGAAGTGGGTTGCAGCGCCCCCCTGCCCCCGGCACGGCAGATCGAGGCCGGGCATCGCTCGGCGTGTATCCGCGAGGCGGCAGTGTTCGCGGAAATGTCCAACAATGAGATCGTGAGGAGCTGGGCATGAGCGCCTTCCTCTCCCTGCGCCAGGTCGGCAAGGATTATCCCCTGGCCAAGCGCGGTCCCTTCGAGCCTCGCCGTACCTTGCGCGCGGTGGACGACATTTCGCTGGACGTGAACGAGGGCGAGACGCTCGGACTTGTCGGCGAGAGCGGTTGCGGCAAGTCCTCGCTGGCGCGTCTTGTGGTTCAGCTCGAGGCACCGACCCGTGGGAGCGTATCGCTGGACGGCGTCGACCTGGCGAGTCTCGGCAAAAGCGCCCTCAAGCGTGCGCGGCGCGACTTCCAGATGATCTTCCAGGACCCCTACGCGTCGCTCAATCCACGGATGAAGGCACGTTCCATCATCGGCGAGGCGCTGCGCAACTATCGTATTGGCACGCCTGCCCAGATCGAGGCGCGCGTGGAGGAACTGGCGCGGCAGGTGGGCCTCGGCGTACACCTGCTCGACCGTTTTCCGCACGAACTCTCGGGAGGACAATGCCAGCGCATCGGCATTGCCCGCGCCATCGCGCTCAACCCCAGGCTGATCGTGGCCGACGAGGCCGTCTCGGCGCTCGACGTCTCCATCCAGGCGCAGATCCTGAACCTCATCATTCGGTTGCAGAACGAGATGGGGCTGACGCTCATCTTCGTCTCACACGACATGTCGGTGGTTGCGCATGTCGCCGACCGCGTGGCGGTGATGTATCTCGGCCGCATCGTCGAGCTGGGCAGCACCGAGGCGGTGTTCGAGCGACCGGTGCATCCCTATACGCGCACGCTGCTCGCAGCCGTTCCTACGCCCACGCCCGCTGCCCGTGGACGTCGCACTGCGCCAGCCGGCGAGATGCCGAGCCCGCTCAACCCGCCTTCAGGCTGCCATTTCCGGACACGCTGCGCTTACGCCACTGAGCAGTGCGCGGAGGTGTCGCCGCAGTTGCGGGACATCGGGGACGGCCAGCGGGTCGCCTGCCACCATGCCGAAGCTCTGCTTTCGCCCGTCGTACCGGAGGCCATTCATGCCTGAACCGCTCGTCCTCCTTCCCGGGCTGCAATCGGACCATCGTTCGTGGGTGAACCAGACCCGCCATTTCAGCCCGTCCCGCCAGGTGATCGTGCCGCAGCGGCACCAGCATTGCGACAGCATTACCGAGATGGGCGAGCGGGTGCTCGAACAATTGCCGCCGCGCTTTCACCTAGCGGCCTGGTCGATGGGGGGCTACATCGCCCTGCAATTGCTGCCGAAGCTGGCGGGGCGGCTGCTCAGCCTCACGCTGGTCTCGACCTCGGCCCGGCCCGAGGATCCAGCGAGCACGGCGCGGCGCATGGAAATACTCGACCTGGCCGAACGCGAAGGCATGGCCGCATCGAACCGCCGCAGCATGACGCAGGCCTGTCTCGATTTCGATGCCATCGATCCGGATATCCGGGCCGGGCTGCGCGATGCCTCGGTGGAACTCGGGCTCGAGGCGTTTCGCGGCCAGCAGAGGGCGATCATCAATCGCCCGGACTCGCGGGGCATGCTGCGCCTGGTCGACTGTCCGACGCTGGTGCTGGTCGGCGACCAGGACACGGTCACTCCGCCGGAATGCGCCCGGGAGATTCACGAAGCCATCGCGGGCTCGCGCTTCGTCGTCATCGAGAATTGCGGCCATTGCGCGCCGCTCGAATATCCCGAGCTGGTCAACGCCTTGCTGGAAGACTGGTGGTCACGCGGGTACCAGTCCGACTTGAGGTCGTCAGCCGCGGGAGCCTGACGGGCGCGATCCTTGTCGCCCGCACGCATTGGCTCTTGTCGGCGCTGCGGTGCTCTCTATCATCGCCGCACCTTCGAAAAGAGAGTCTGCGCCTTGCCCCAGTCCACGTCCCTGCCGATGGCTCACACGAGCCTTAAATGGTCGATGATCGAGGAAGACCTTTCCATCGGCGACAAGTTCCGGCTCATTGCCGATCTCGGGTTTGACGGCATCGAGCTCGATGCTCCCAACGATCTGCCGGTTGCCGAGGTTCTTGCGGCGCGGAATGCGACCGGGCTGGCTATTCCTGGCGTCGTCAACGCCGCGCACTGGAAGACGCCGCTGACCGATCCAGACCCGGCCGTTCGCGAGGCCTGCGTGGCGGCGACCATCGAGGCGTTGCGGCAGGCCAAGGCTTATGGGGCAGAGACGATGCTGCTGGTGCCGGGCGTCGTCAACGACAAGACGAGTTATGCCGCCGCCTATGATCGGGCGGTCGAAGGCATCGATCGGCTGTTGCCGCATGCCGAGGAGATCGGCGTTTCGATCGCGCTGGAAAACGTGTGGAACGACTTCCTGCTGAGCCCGCTGGAGGCTGCGCATCTTGTCGACGGTTTCGACAGCCCGCGCCTGGGTTGGTATTTCGATGTCGGCAACGTCATGCGCTATGGCCGTCCGAGCGACTGGATCGAGGCCCTGGGCTCGCGCATCATGCGCATCGACATCAAGGAATACAGCCTCAAGCGCATGAATGCCGAAGGGCCGTGGAAAGGCTTCGATGTCGCGCTCGGGGAAGGCGATATCGATTGGGCACAGGTCAATCGCAGCCTTGCCGCAATCGGCTACAATGGCTGGGTTTCGGTCGAGGTGCCGGGCGGCAATCGCCAGCACCTCGCCGATATCAAGGCGCGCCTCGACCGGATCGTCAGCCTCTGATTTCGTCCAGCATGCGGCGGACATTATTGAGGCCAACCTCGCAGCCATAGAGGGTGGGCTCGTTGCCCTCGTATTCGAGCGACACGAATCCATCGTAGCCGGAGGCAACAACGCTCTCGATCAGGCCCTTGGTGTCGAGGTCGCCGAAGCCGAAGACCGAGCCGCGGATGAACTGGCCACCGGCAGTCTCGAGCCAGCCCGGGCCGGGCTCGGTGCGACGCACATAGAAGTCCTTGAGATGAACGAAGCTGGCAAAGGGCAGGCTGCGGTGGGTGGCGACGTGCGGGTCCTCATCGACGCAGAGGAAATTGCCGACATCGAGCGTGAAGCGGAAGTTCGGGTTGTTCACGGCGTGGATCAAGCGCAGGACGCGCTCGCTCGAATTCATAAAGAAGCCGTGGTCCTCGACGCTGGTGACGACGCCGTGGGCGGCGCCGTATTCGGCCACTTCCCGGCTGGCATCCGCAATGACGGCGAATTCGCGCTCGAATTCGTCGGTGCTGGGGCGCAGGTGCCACGGCACCACGTCGTGTCGCAGAAAGCCCGCGCCGAAGCGCCGGCAAAGGTCGACATAGCGCTTCACGTTCTCGACCTGGGCGCGTCGTTCGCTGTCGGAGCCGAGAAAGTTGGCCGCCATGCAAAAGCCCGAGATGGGAATATTGGTACGCGCGGAAGCCGCTTCGAGCTGCCGCAGGGTCTCCTCTTCGGAGGCGAGGTCGTAGTTCGCCTCGGTGCCGCGCTTCGCAAAGGAGAACGTGGCGATCTCGAGATGCTCCGCCCCGTTTTCGCGCAGCCAGTCGAACATGCCGTCGACGGTCAGCTGGCCATCCACCAGCATCGGGCGGAAGCTATAGGAGGAAAGACCCAGTTTCATGGTGGAGCAGCTCCGATTGAGGGAAGGCCGGGCCGAGATAGCCCGATGGAAATGATTTTGTGACGGATCGCACGAGCGACTTTACACGCCGAATTAAATCACTGATACCAATTACATACCAGCACACATGGATAGCCTCATGTCCGCAAAATCCACCGATGTCGTGATCATTGGCAGCGGCCCGACCGGTAGCGCCTATGCGCGGGTCATCCGCCGCGACTGGCCCGAAGCCCGCATAGTGATGGTGGAGGCGGGACCACAGATTCTGCCGCAGGTCGGGGGGCATCTCGATAATGTCACCGACCTCAAGAAGCGCGCCGCGCTCGAGGTGCAGGCGCAGGGCGGGGATCGCACGCCGCGCCTCTCGATCAGCAAGGAAGAGTGGGAGGCGCGCCGCGCCGGTGGATTCGATGCGTCGATGCTGCGCCGCTCCGGCCTTTTCATCGCCAATGAGTCGGATCCGAGCGAAAGCCTCTTTGCCGGCTTCGCGGCGGCCAATGTCGGTGGCATGGGCACCAAGTGGTCGACCGGCACGCCGACGCCGTCGCAGGCGGAACGCGTTCCCTTCATCCCGGCGGATGAATTGCAGGCAGCAATCGAGGTCGCCGAAGGGCTTCTCGGCACCAACAAGGACCCGAATGCGGGCGACGTGACGGCCATTGCCCTGCGTGAAAAGCTCGGCGAGGAATTCAACCCCGGCCGGAGCCCCGACCGGACGGTGCGGGCCATGCCGCTGGCGGCTACGCCGGGGCCGGATTGCCTGCGCTATCACGGCACCGATGTCGTGCTGGGGCCGCTTGTCGATGAGGCGCCCGAGACCTTCGAGATTCTTGCCGAAACCATCTGCCGTCGCGTCGTACATGAAAATGGCCGCGCCACGGGAGTGGAGCTCGTTCGCGCGGGCGAAGAAGAGTCGTGGTTCCTGGCGGCGGGTACCGTCGTCGTCGCCTGCGACTCGCTTCACACGCCGCAATTGCTCTATGCGTCGGGCATTCGGCCGGCGGCGCTCGGCCGATACATCAACGATCACTACATCGTCTCGCAGATGGCCGAGATGCAGAGCGATCCGCCGATGCGGGCGATGAACTGGATTCCGGCGACCAACGATTTCCCGTTCTCGGTGACCATCCACGCGACGACCCTGAGTTCCATCGACAGGACGCCGGGCTTTACCGGCCAGCCGGTGGGCATGGGCGTGTTCTGCCCCTCTGACATCGATGCCGATAACCGGCTCGAGTTCGACGACGAGCATCCAGACTGGCACGGGCTGCCCTCGATCTCGATCAAGTGGAAGCAGTCGGAGGGCGACAGGGCGCGGCTCGAAAGGGCAAAAGCCACCGCTATCCGCATTGCCGAGATCATTGGCCGCCCTGCCCCCGGCTTTGCCACCATCGTGCTGCCGGTGGGCAGTTCCCTGCACTACCAGGGAACCGTGCGCATGGGCGAGAGCAATGACGGAACAAGCGTCTGCGACCGCAACAGCCGTGTCTGGGATTTCGAAAATCTCTACGTCGCCGGCAATGGCGTGATCCCGACGGTGACCGCCACCAATCCGACCCTCTACTCGGTCGCGCTGGCAAGTCTGGGCGCACGCCAGATCGCCCAGGCGCGTCGCACCATCTGACAGATCGAAAGACGAACATGACCACCACAAAACTGCGGGTATTGGTCGTTGGCCTCGGCCAGATGGGCCGCAGCCATGCGCTGGCCTACCATGGCCATCCGGGCTTCGAAATCGTTGGGCTGGTCAACCGCTCGACGCCGAACCTGCCCGAGGCCCTGAGCCCCTACCCCGTTCGCAACGACTTTGCGGCGGCGCTGGCCGAGTTCAAGCCGGACGTGGTTTCCATCGCGACGCACACCAATACCCATGCCGACTACGCCGTTGCGGCGATGGAAGCCGGTGCGCATGTCTTCGTCGAAAAGCCGCTGGCGGCTACGGTGGAAGACGCCCGTCGCGTGGTGGCCGCCGCGGAAGCCAATAACCGCAAGCTGGTGATCGGCTATATCCTGCGCCACCACCCCTCGTGGATGAAACTCATCGAAGAGAGCCGCAATCTTGGTGGCCCCTATGTCTTCCGCATGAACCTCAACCAGCAATCGAGCGGCGCGGCCTGGGACATTCATCGCTCGATCATGCAGACGACCTCGCCGATCGTCGATTGCGGCGTGCACTATGTCGATGTGATGTGTCAGATCACCGACGCCAGGCCGGTGGAGGTGCGCGGCATGGGCGTTACGCTCGCCAAGGGCCTGCCGGCGGGCATGTACAATTACGGTCACTTCCAGGTGCTGTTCGATGACGGCAGCGTCGGCTGGTACGAGGCCGGCTGGGGGCCGATGATGTCGGAAACCGCCTTCTTCGTGAAGGACGTCATCTCGCCCAATGGCGCGGTCTCCATCGTCATGGAACAGGGCGCGGCCTCGGCCGACATCAATGCCCATACCCAGACCTCGCGCATCCTCGTCCATCACGGTGCGCTCGGAGCGGACAACAAGCCGGCCCAGCCGGACACCTGGCTCGACATGCATGGCGAGCCCGACCACCAGGGCCTGTGCGATCGCGAGCAGGATTTCGTCTACCGCGCCATCACCGAGGATTTCGACCTGCGCCGCCACATGAACGACGCCGTGATGTCGCTCCACATCTGCCTGGCGGCAGATGAAAGCGTGCGGACGGGTAACGCGGTGAAGCTCTAGTTGAGGCTCCACGGTAACACTTGAAACGGAGATGCCCTGGATTCCGTGCAGGACAAACAGGCCGAGCTTGCCAACCGAATCTTGCGGGACCAATCTCCCGTCAAAGACCGCGCCATGTACGCACTGGTTCGGCCAGGGAAACGGGGACGTCAAATCATGATCAATGAGCGGATTGCCGATAGCGACAAGACGGACGCGCAGCCGGGATTTTTGAGCCGCAGGTCGTTCCTGGTCGGTTCGGCGGCCAGCATCGGCGCGCTGGGCCTTGCCGGTTGCACGTCGTTCGGCGGCGGCCCTTCCATGACCGTTGCCGAGGCAGAGAGGGTCTATGGGCCGGTGCCCCATGAGCGCTTCCCGATCCCGGCCGTCAATGTCAGCAAGCTCAACCCGAAATATTTCCGCCGCACCGTGCGTTACGACACCAAGGAAGTTGCCGGCACGATCATCGTCGATCCGCGCAATTACTACGTCTATCGCATCGAAGGCGACGGGAACGCGACGCGGTACGGCGCCAATGTCGGCCGCGACGGCTTCCGCTGGAGCGGCGATGCCTATGTCGGGCGCAAGGCCGAATGGCCGGTCTGGACGCCGCCGAAGGAAATGATCGCCCGTCAGCCGGAAGCGGCCAAGTATGCCGGCGGCATGGCTCCTGGCCTCGACAACCCGCTCGGAGCGCGCACGCTCTATCTCTACCAGAACGGCGCCTACACGCTTTACACGCTCTACAGCACGCGGATGCCCGAGACCATCGGCAAGGGCGTATCGAGCGGCTGCATCGGGCTGCTCACCCAGGACATGCTCGACCTCTATTCGCGGACGCCGGTCAACACGAAGGTGGTCGTGCTGAAGGCATAGGCAGCACCACGCGCCGTGCCGGCAACGCCAGGCTTTCGGTAAGGCCATGACCGTTGCAGATGTGATTGAACGGACCCATGAGCCGGTCACGACCGATAGCTTTGCCCGCGACCTCGGCAGGCTGGGCGTCGGGACCGACGATGTGGTGCTGGTTCATTCCTCATTGAGTTCGCTCGGCTGGGTCAATGGTGGCGCCGTGGCGGTAATCCAGGCCCTGCTTCGCGCCGTTGGCCCGGCAGGTACTCTGGTGATGCCGACGCATTCGACCGAGCTGACCGATCCGGCCAACTGGCGGGCACCGCCCGTGCCGTCCGAGTGGATCGAGACCATAAGGGCCACGATGCCGCCCTATGATCCGGCCACGACACCCACCAGCGATGTAGGTCGGATCGCCGAGCTTTTCCGTACTTGGCCAGGCGCGGTTCGCAGTGATCATCCTTCAGCTTCGCTCGCGGCCCTGGGGCCGCTTGCCGAGCAGATCACGAAATCCCATCCCCTCGATGATCCTCATGGACCAGGCTCACCTCTCGGTGCACTTTATAGACTGGGCGCAAAGGTCCTGCTGATCGGCGTGGACTTCGATCGCTGTACCTGCCTGCACCTGGCCGAACATATGCTGTGGCCGGAGAGGCCAAGGGTGCGGGAAGGCGCGCCTCTGCTCGTCGACGGCGGAAGGCAGTGGGTCTCATTCGAAACTCTTCCGGTCCTCGATAGCGATCACTTCCTGCCGGTGGGAGCCGACATCCTGCGTGAAGGCATTGCAACTGCCGGCCCTCTCGGGGAGGGTCGCGGCATCCTTGGATCGCTCAGATCTATCGTGGACCACGCCATGCGCCTGTGGGAGGGGAAGCCCATCCCGGCCTGAGTTCGTGGCGACAGGCTAGCGCGATGCAGGCCTCAATCTGCTCCGCTGCTTCTGCAGGAAGCGGCGGACGGCCGGGTCGGCTTCGAGGCCGATGGCTCTGCTGTATGCGGCATCCGCGGTACTGATATCGCCAAGGCGAGCGAGCAGTTCGGCGCGGGCGGCCCAATAGGGTTGGTATTCGGCCAGGCGATTATCGGCTGTCGGAAGCGCGGCCAGGCCGGCAGCAGGTCCTTGTGTTTCGGCGATGGCGATGGCGCGGTTGATGAGAGCAACAGGCGAATTCGTGATGGCGCAGAGGCCGTCGTAGAGCTGCACGATTGCCGGCCAGTCGGTCGAGCCACTGCGGCGGCCGTCGATATGGGCCGATTGGATGGCGGCTTCGAGCTGGTAGCGGCCGAACCGACCGAGATTGCTGGCTCGCAATAACAGGGTTTCGGCTTCGGTGATCATGGGATGATCCCAGAGCGCGATGTCCTGCTCAGCGAGAGGAACGAACTCGCCATGCTGGTCTCGCCGCGCGGCCTGGCGAGCGCGGGAATTGAGCATGAGGGCCAGAAGGCCGAGGGCTTCGGGTTCCTGCGGGAGAAGTTCGGCGATCAACCGGCCCAGCCAGATGGCCTCTCCGGCAAGATTGCGCAGGCTCGCATCGGCGCCTGCCGGGTCGTTCCAACCGCCGGCATAGGCGCCGTAGACGGCTTCAAGCACGGGCGCGAGGCGGTCGGGCAGCTCGGAGCGGTCGGGGACACGCAGGGGAATGCCGGCGGCCTTGATCTTGGCCTTGGCGCGGGACAAGCGGGCACCCATTGTTGCCGGTGCGACGAGGAAGGCCGAACCGATTGCCTGGGCGTTGAAGCCGAGGATGGTCTGCAGGATCAGGGGCGACCGGATGCCGGGCTCAATGGCCGGATGGGCGCAGGCGAACATGAGGGCGAGGCGCTGGTCGGGAATGGGTCGGGTTTCGCTCGACATATCCTGCAACTCCTCGGCGATGAGCCGCAGATGGTCACTGGCAGCAGTCGTGACCTTGTCATGGCGGCTGGCGTCGATGCGCTTTCGACGAGCGATGGCCAGGAGCCAGGCTTCCGGATTGCCCGGCACGCCGTGGCGGGGCCAATCCGCCAATGCCGCAGCGAAGGCCTCAGAAAGGGCATCCTCCGCGCCGGCCACGTCACGGGTGCGAGCCGCGAGGATGGCGACGAGTTTTCCGTAGCTGCGGCGGGCTACGGCTTCGGCGGCGGCATCGGAGGTTTCCGGCATGCGGCGGCTCAATAGACCATCAACGGCCGGATCTCCACGGCGTAGCGCTCCGCGCCGGGGCAGCGTACGGCCCAGGCGATGGCGGCATCGAGGTCAGGGACGTCGATGACGAAATAGCCGCCGAGCTGCTCCTTGCTTTCCACATAGGGACCGTCCCAGAGCGCCGGGCGACCATCGGGTGCGCGTACGATGGTCGACGTCGTCGAGGGCTGGAGGCCGGCCGAGGTAACCAGCGCCCCCGCCTGCCGCAGCGCTTCGGCATAGGCTGCGTAAGCGGCGAAGCTCTCGGCTTTCCGCTCGTCTGAGGCGGCGGTGTTTTCGGCTTCGTTCCAGTGGACCAGGAGCATGTATTGCATGGTTCGTTCCCATCAGGGCCTGAGGCCCAGCTTACCCACACTGGTTCGGTTTTCCAGCGCCGCCAGAGCCGACGGGCCATCGGCGAGCGGATAGAGGGTGGGATTGCCGGGCGCGATGACGCCGGCCGCGATCAGGGCAAAAAGCTCGCCCATGACTTCGCCGAACAAAGCGGGCGTGGCACGGATGAGCATGCCCATGTTGAAGCCGATGATGTGCACCTGGTGCCGGTAGACCAGGTCCCAATTGCTCAGGCTCGCGTTTCCGCCGGGCAGGCCGGACACGACCACCCTGCCCGTGACGCGCCTGGCCGATGCCAGGCTGGCCTCGAATGTCGGGCCGCCAGCGGTTTCGAGCACGAGGTCCACGCCGGTGCCGCCGGTGATGCGCGAGACTTCGGCGGCGATGTCGGCGTGGTGGGAATCGAGGATGTAGTCGGCGCCCAGCGCCTCTACGACAGCGTGCTTGGAGGGCGAGGCGGTGGCGATGACGGTGGCGCCGTAGTGTTTGGCGATCCTGGTCGTTGCCTGGCCCGTTGCGCCGGCAGCCGCGTGGATTAGCACGGTTTGGCCGGGTGCAATCCCGCCGAGCTTCAGGGTCGCGACGGCTGTCGGCAGATTAACGACGAGCCCCAGCGCCTGGGCGTCGCTCCAGCCCAGCGGCAGAGGCAGCGCGGCTCTTGCCGGGAGGACCATGTATTCGGCGAAGGCGCCGTAGCCGACGCCGATGACGTGCGCACCGAGCTCGAACCCTTCGACGCCCTCCCCCAATTGCACGATCTCGCCGGCGCCTTCGAAGCCAGCGATGTAAGGCGGCTGCGGACCGCCGAGGAAGGTGCCGTGCGCCTGGGAAAGATCGGCGACGTTGATGCCTGCCGCGATGACGCGGACCAGGACCTCGCCGGGACCTGGGGTGGGCACGCGCAGGTTGTCGACCAGGACCAGATCCCGCGGGCCGCGGAGGGATGTTTGCTGGAGGCCGCGCATGGCGGCGGGGATGGTCATGGGAAATCGCCTTGTTCCGGTTCGGTCACGGAGCGGGCGTGTTCCCGCTCCTATGGCAATGACGATTGAACCGGCGCGATTTTGATCGGGGGTGAGAATAGTTTGAGCGCGACTAGCCGCTGTATTGTTCGTCGGTAACGTGCTCCATCCAGTCCACAACCTTGCCGTCGTGGACTTCCTGGAGCGCGATATGGGTCATGGCGGTGTTCGGGGCTGCGCCGTGCCAGTGCTTCTCGCCGGGGTCGAACCAGACGACGTCGCCAGGTCGTATCTCCTCGACCAGGCCGCCCAGGCGCTGAACTCGACCGACGCCGGAGGTGACGATCAGCGTCTGGCCGAGCGGATGGGTGTGCCAGGCCGTCCGTGCACCGGGCTCGAACGTGACATGGGCGCCCTGCACGCGGTCGGGAGCGAAAGGGTTGAACAGCGGATCGATCCTGACCGTGCCGGTGAACCAATCGGCAGGCCCCTTGTTGGAGGCGCTGGTTCCAGCGCGAATGATTTCCATGATTTCATCTCCTCGGGGTAGCCGCTTTCGATGAGCACAATCGTAAGAGCCGGAGGGACTTCAGACAAGGAAGCCAGCTCGGCGCCGCCCTGCCTCACGCGGGGCCGAAGGCGACTGCCAACATCGTGAAAGGAAGCAAGGGAACGGAGCCGGGAGGGCTTGGTTGACCCTGCGCTGGCGGGACGCGTCAGCGACAACCCAGGATAGGACCATGCCAAACGACAGCCATCGTGGTGGCAGCCACGACCAGAATGCCCGTACTGGCCAGCAGGGCCAGAAGAACGAAGATACCCGGCAGGCACCCGGCCGCGACAGCGAGCACACGCGCGGGGGAACCCACGAGCAGCACGTGAAAGCAGGCCAGCAGAGCCACAAGAATGATCGCCACTAGCCTGCCAATCGACCGGGGGGCGCACTCTCCCCGGTCGCCTCGGCCCATTGCCGAGCGGCGCTTGGCTTGGCAACATCGACTCAAAACCAGTCAGGAACTTCAGCAATGGCAGAAAGAATGCTTGGCGGCCGGGGAACTCACCTGTTTGCGGGAATTCCAGTCAGCGACTTTCAAGCGTCCCTCGCGTGGTACACGAGCCTTTTCGGCGTGCCTCCGAGCTTCTTTCCTAACGATCGCGAAGCCGTCTGGGAGATTGCGGCCGAGCGCTGGCTCTACATTATCGAGGACCAGGACCGCGCCGGCGGCGCGGTGCACACGTTGATGTGCGAAGACCTTGAGAAAGTGATCTCGGAGATCGCCGTGAGGGGCTTGGAGTATGGCGCCGAGGAAATCCCCGGCGAAGGCGTTCGCAAGGTCATGTATTACGACCCGGACGGAAACGAGATCGGCATCGGCCGGATACCGGGCTGAGCATACGCCATGACGACGATGGAGTCGTCGCCATCGCCGCCCCTACGCCTTACCGCTGGCCGGTCGGGCTTATGTTCTGATTGTTGCAGAAGAAATTCTCGGGATCCCATTTCGTCTTGAGTTCCCGGAGCCGAGCCATCTTGGTTGGGCCGAAGGCGTTGTCGATGCGGGCCTGTCCTTCGTTGCCGATGTAGTTGAGATAGACGCGGCCGGTGGACCAGGGCTTCATTGCCGTCGATACCGCCTTTATCCGCCTGGTGCCTTCGGCATCGAACGAAGCATCCTGCCAGCTTGCCAGGAAGTGGATGTTGAATAGTGCCCGGCGCTCGCCGAAGGCGTTGGCGTCCTCGGGAATTCGCGAAGCATAGCCACCGCCCGGAGCGATGAAGATGTTCGTGTGGGGCGAGATAGGATCGCGCGCGGCGGCCGCAAGGATGTCGACGGCCTCGTCCGGAAGGTCATCATAGAAATCCGCCGTCCAGTAATTGCGCGATCCGGGAAAGAGCGGCGTCGTCGCCTGGTATTGGACGTAACTCGTCGGGCCGACGAGATCGGCCGCAGGCGGGCCGAAAGCCCGGAACGCAGCGGTGGCAAGCTCGCCGGCCTCGTACTCGCCGGCGTAGAGCAGATGCACCAGTACCGCCGCCCTGCCCCGCACGGAACTGGGGAATATCGGTGCGTCCGGCGTGCTGGTCAGCGAAATAGCGCCCCCAACTTCGTCTGGCGCCCCTGGGAATACGTCGCGGAAATTGCGGATTACCTCCGCGGCCATCCCGACAGGGTAAATCAGTGCGCCGCCAAGCAATCGCGCCGGCAATTGCATCAGGCGGAAATGAAAGGCGGTGACGACGCCGAAATTGCCACCACCACCGCGCACGCCCCAGAAGAGATCAGGGTTTTCGATCTCTGAAGCCACGACGTTGCGGCCATCCGCGGTTACCAACTCCACCTTGATCAGGTTATCGCAGGTAAAGCCCATCTTGCGCTCGAGCCAACCACTGCCGCTGCCCAGAGCCAGACCGGATATGCCTGTCGAGGTGGCGCGACCGCCCGTGACAGCCAGGCCGTGGGCGGCCGTGGCCTGGTCGAATTCGCCCCAGGTCAGCCCGGCCTCGGCGCGACAGGTTCGTGCAACGGGATCGACCGCGATGCCTTTCATGCCCCGAAGGTCCACGCACAGGCCATCGTCGCAGACGGCCAGCCCGGTGACTGCGTGGCCCCCGCCATAGACGGATACCGGCAGCCTTTCGCGTCGGGCGCAGGCCAGCGCGGCGATGACGTCATCGGCTGAGTTGCACCGCGCCACCAGAAGCGGGCGACGATCGAACATGCCGTTATAGACCCGGCGCGCTTCGTCATAGCCGGGGTGGCTGCGATCGAAGAGCGTGCCTTGGAACCCCTCGATCCGGGGTATCGTCTCAGCTTCGATCATGCCCGTCTCCCTCAAATGATCTGCTGTATCACCGCGAGTTGGTCCACCATCGGCTTGCCGAAATTCTCGACATAGGCCTTGTGCTCAGGGGAAGCGATATAGGCGCGGAACGCCGCTTCGTCGGGAAAGTCCACGGTCGCCGCGAAATCGTAGTGGTTGGGGCCCGACCCGACATTGGGAGCGGCGGCTACCTCGCGCCCCTTGTCGCGGTGCAACGCGATAACGGCCGCCGCGTAGGCAAGCCTCTCGGCCTCGGTAAGCTCCGGCCTGAACCTGACCAGAGTGATGTGGCGGAAGCTCATTGCATCGCCTCATAGTGCCGGGTGTCCTCGATCAGGGCCTCCACGAAGAGCTTGACCTTGCGGCTGATGTGCTTGTTGTCCGGGTAGACCACGTTGAGCTCGAAGCCTGGCGGCGACCAGTCGGGCAGCAGGCGCACCAGCCGACCTTGCGCCAGGTCCTCGCCGATGCAGAAGTCAGGCAGGAGAACGATGCCGAGGCCGCCAAGGGCCCATTCGCGCAGGGTTGACGATGAATTCGACAGCATGCGCGGCCGAATGGAGATGCGCTCGGTGACCTCGCCGCATTGCAGCAGCCAGGTGTTGCCGAACGACAGATCGCTATATTGCAGGCAATCGAAAGCCATCAGTTGTTGAGGCAGTTCCGGCGCGCCGCACCGATCCACGAAAGCAGGGCTTGCCGCCACATAGACGGCCACGTTGCGGATCTTTCGCACGATCCAGTTGGGTTCAAGCGCGTGCGTACCGCGGATGGCAATGTCGAAGCCCTCGTCGACGAGGTCAACGACGCGCGTTGAATACTGCACGTCGATCGTCACCCGGGTATGCTCGCGCGTATAGCGCTCGATCGTGTGCTTCATGAGCCACTCCGCTGCGCCGAAGGGCGCCGAAATGCGAAGCGCGCCGGAAAGCTCGCCACCGAGCGAGGAGGCAAGCGCCATCCCGCGTTCGGCCTGTTCCAGCATGCCATCGAGCGAGGCACGGTAGGCTTCCCCCGCTTCAGTCAATCGAACGTGCCGGGTTGAGCGCTGCACGAGTCGAACCGCGAGGCGCGTTTCGAGATCGGCGATCTGGGCGCTGACCGTGGCCGCCGAAATATGCAACCGCGCCGCGGTCGCCGTGAAGCTCTTCAAGTCCGCCAGTGTGAGAAATGTCGTTACGCCGGCGAGTGGATCGACGCGTTTCATCGAAAACGTCCACGTCCGCATGCAATAAAACGACAGTATCGGCTGCTCTCATCATTGCATAGCACTCCATTCGGGTGGGTGCTTCCTGCGCGAGATCGTCGGACTGTATCTGCTCGTCCGTCGTCGTCTGGTGGTCGAGGCGATACCAGTTACGTGAGATGTTGGCCGCACCGTAAGCCGCCAGCCTCTGAGGCAATTCGCGCGTCGCCGCAACAGCGCGCAACAGTCCTCTGATGAACGCTCCCATCGCCAATCTCCGCTACCGAAGACATCGGCGCGATAATGCCCGCGCGCGTCGCTCGCGATAAGAGCGGTTATCTGAAGAGGATGATCGGATGCCTGGTGAAGTCGCCCACCGATTTCTGGTGGTGGCAGGCGGCCTTGCGGTCGAGCGCCGTAGGTGTCGGTGCTGAAGCCACTCCAAAGCAGCAGATTGCTTCGCCATGCTGAACGGCCGAGGTTGCGCGCTCGGTTCGAAACGGAGCTTGCCCTCCACCCCCGGCTGTGCCATTCGTTTGCCGCTTCGGTTCCGCAACGATATGCGGATTAAAAGGGAACACGGTGCGGATTACCCATCAGGGGCCAAAACCGTGGCTGCCCTCGCAACTGTAAGCGGCAAGCCTTTCGCTGCAATGCCACTGGACGCCTGGCGTCCGGGAAGGTCGCGGAGGGCGTTCGAGCCGCGAGCCAGGAGACCTGCCAAAGCGCAAGACCATGTCGCCGGGCGAGGTGTCCCGGCAGGGGGCGCAATTGGAACCTGACGCACTTTTCTCAGTGCCATCGGCGATGAATTGGCCTTCCCCGCAAGGGAGAGGGCCGGATGCAAAGACGTGACGCCGGCTTACCGGCTGCCCTGATTCTGCCGCGCTCGCGGAGGATCGGCGCATGAGGCTCGATATCGCGGGCTTCACCCGCGGCACCAAGACCATCGATCATCGCGAAGTGCTCGCCTATTGCGCGCACATGGATGCGCTCGGCTATGACGGCATCTGGTTCAACGAATTCCACTTCCAGCAACCGCCCGATCCCTATCCGTCGACGCTCCTGCTCGCCGCCGCCATTCTCGGGCGCACCGAGCGCATCCGCGTCGGCACCTCGATCGTCGTCCTGCCGCTCTACCATCCGCTGCTCCTCGCCGAGCAGATCGCCCAGCTGCACTGGCAGAGCGATGGCCGCTTCGATTTCGGCATCGGCCGCGGCACGCATCCGGCGACGCTGGCCGCCCTGGGCCTCGATCCCGCCGACACGCGCGAGCGTTTCGAGGCGGCCTATGGCCTCATCAAGTCCGCCTGGTCGGGCCCTACCCTAGTGCCCGAGGGTTCGCCGTGGCCTGCCTCGACCGAACCGGTCGGCCCGTTGCTGGCGCCGGGGGAGCGGATACCGATCTACGTCGCCGGCTCGACGCCGGAAACCGTCGGCTTTGCCGTCGCCGAGAACCTGCCGCTGCTGTTGAGCCTCGAACCCTCCGAACAGCGCCAGTTCGATGTCTATGACGGCATCACTGGCAGTCGGTCCGGCCGCTATCCCGCCGACTATTCCATCTCGCGCTACGTCACTATCGCCCCGACCCGCGCCGAGGCCATCGCGGCCGTCGATGCCCTGCTGCCGCGCCTTTACGAACGCCGACGCCGCTATGCCATGGCGCAGAACCGGCCGCTCGACAGCATCAAGCCGATCGACCGCGACGCCTTCCTCGCCAACCAGATGATCGCCGGCAGCCCGCAGGATTGCTTCGAGCGCCTGGTGGCGCTGCGCGAACGCACCGGCATCGACAGCATCCGGCTCATCTTCAACTGCAACGGCGAGATCCCGGAAGACGCAGCCGAGACCATGGCCACGCTTTTCGGGCGCGAGCTCATCGCGCCCCTCCACGCCCTTCCCAGCCCAACAGAGGTAAACCAATGACATTCGCCAATCTCATCAGGCGCTCCGGCATGCTGGCCGGCGCGGCCACCATCGCCACGCTGGCGCTCGCCGCTGCCAGCCTCGCCCAGACCTTCCCGGTCACGGACGAAAATTGCGGCGTCACCACCACCTACGAAGCGGCCCCCACTCGCGCCGTGACGCTTTCCAACAACGCTACCGAACTCATGCTCGCCCTCGGCCTCGAAGGCAGCATGGCCGGCACCTCCTACATGGCGAATCTCAAGATCAGCCCGGCTTATGCCGACGCCTATGCCACGGTGCCGATCCTCTCCCCGCTCGTCGCCACGACCGAAGAGCTGATCGCGGCCGAAGCTGATTTCGTCTATGCCGGCTACCCGGACGGATTCAGCGAATCCCGCCATACGCGCGACCAGCTCCATGACCTGGGCATGAAGACGCGCCTCAACGTCGAGGGCTGCAACCTTGGCGCCTTCGGCTTCCCGCAGCTCTTCGATGAAATCCACTCGGTCGCGGCCATTTTCGGCGTCTCCGATCGCGGCGACAAGCTGGTGGATGCGCTCTCGGGCCGCCTCAAGGCCGTCGCGGACAGGCTGGCCGACAAGCCCGCCATCCCGGTCTTCATCTACAATGGCGGCGATTCCGCTCCCAATGCCGCACTCGGCAACACCATGCTCTCGCAGGCCGTGTCTGCTGCCGGCGGCAACAATATCTTCGGTGACGTCACCAACCGCTTCGGCGAAATGAGCTGGGAACAGGTCGCCGAACGCGCGCCTGAATATATCGTGGTCTTCTATTCCGGCACCGCGAGCGGCCAGGTCGTCGCCGACCCCGACAAGGAACTCGGCCAGGCCCGCATCGACACCCTGAAGTCGATCCCGGCCATCGCCAACATCCCCGCCATCGTCAACAACCGCTTCTTCCTCATCAATTCCGTGCAGGGCCAGCCTGGCCCCAGCACTGTCGATGCCGTCGAAGACATGGCCAAGGCCTTCCATCCGGAAGCGTTCGGCCAGTAAGCAGAACGACGATGAACGGATCCCGGCCTCTCCCCGCCCCCACCAACCAACAGCGACTCCTCGCCGTCCTACGGTCGACACCCGGCTCACCGGCATCCGCGCCCGCGGCGCCCTTTGCCGGGTCGCGGGTGGCGGGGCTGCCCTATGGCTTGGCCATGGTGCTTCTCGCCGGGATTCTTCTCATCCTCGGCGTTGCCGGGCTCATGCTCGGCTCGGTTCACGTGCCGGCTCCGGTCGCGGTGAGCGTGCTCATCAACTGGCTGTTGGGTGGCGAGGTCATTCCCGCCACCTGGCGTGCGGTCTATGACACAATCATCATCGAAACGCGCATTCCGCGCGTCATTTTGGCCGGCGTCGTCGGCGCCACGCTCGGCGCCAGCGGCATGACCATCCAGGCCATCGTGCGCAATCCGCTCGCCGGCCCGAGCATATTGGGCGTCTCCAACGGCGCGGCGACGGGCGCCGTCATCGTCATGCGCTGGGGCCTGATCGGCCTCGGCGCCTTCACGCTCTACACCTCGGCCTTTGCCGGAGCGCTGGTCACGCTCGTCATCGTCTTCTGGGTGGCACGGGCCGGCGGCCGGATGACGCCGACCCGGCTGGTCCTTGCCGGCATCGCCATGAGCTCGGTGCTGAGCGCCCTGACCAGCCTCCTCGTCCTCACCTCGCCCGATCCGCAACTGGCCGCCCGCGTCTTGTTCTGGACGCTGGGCGGGTTCGGCTCGGCGCAATGGAAGCTGCTCCCCCTGCCGACGATTGCGCTCGTCATCGGCCTCGGGCTCATGCTGGTGCAGGCGCGGCGCCTCAACCTGCTCATGGCGGGCGACGAAAGCGCCACTGCCCTCGGCCTCGACGTCAACCGCTTCCGCCAGGCCATGTTCGTACTCACCGCCGCCCTTATCGGCGTCGTGGTCGCGGTTTCGGGCGTCATCGGCTTTGTCGGCCTTATCGTGCCCCATATCGTACGCTTCCTTGTCGGCGCCGATCACCGCCGCGCCCTGCCCGCCGTGGTGCTGATGGGCGCCAGTTTCACCATCGGCGCCGATCTCTTCGCGCGCACCGTCATCGCTCCGATCGAGCTGCCCGTCGGCATCATCACCGCCCTTGTCGGTGGCCCCTTCTTCATCTGGCTGCTGCGCCTCGACGCGCGCAGCAATGGGGGCACGCCATGAGCATCGCCCCCGGCAGCCTGCAGCTCGAAAACGTGAGCTTCGCAATCGGCGCGCGCACGCTCGTGCGCGACGTTTCGCTCACCGTCGCTCCGGGCGAAATGATCGGCCTCATCGGCCCAAACGGCGCCGGAAAGTCATCGCTGCTGCGCACCATCTACCGCACCAATCGCCCGAGTTCCGGCCGGGTCACGGTTAACGGCGAAAACATCTGGCAGCGCCCGGCCAGTTGGGTCGCCCGTCACGTCGGCGCGGTCCTGCAGGACATGCCCGCCGAATTTCCGCTGACCGTGCGCGACGTCATCGCCATGGGACGTTCGGCGCACAAGCGCCTGCTGGAAGCCGACAGCGCCCATGACCGCGCGCTCCTCGAGGCCGCCATCGACCTCCTGCAATTGCGCCCGCTCGAAACCCGCGCCTTCCGCACGCTTTCAGGCGGCGAGCGCCAGCGCGCGCTGGTGGCGCGCGCGCTCGTCCAGCAGCCGGCCGTCCTGGTTCTCGACGAGCCTACCAATCACCTCGACATCCACCATCAGCTTCAGCTCCTGCGCTTCGTGCGTAGCCTCGGCATCACCGTGGTCGCCGCCCTCCATGACCTCAACCTCGCCGCCATGTTCTGCGACCGCATCATGATGCTGCATCAGGGCGAGATGATCGCCACCGGCACGCCCGAGGCGGTGCTGACCGAAGAAAAACTGGCCAACATCTTCCGCATCGAGGCAACGCTGGCGCGCAACCCCAGGACCAACACCATCTGGGTCATGCCCGCCTGAGCCGGCCGAAGCCCCAGCCTTACAGATTTGTATAATCGGCTGCAGGAAACCGTGATCCTGAGCCCGCACGATCTTCCTGGATGGCCATTCCGGCCCCTAGGAGATTCCAAATGCGCAAGCTCGCCACCGCCCTTCTGATCGCCACTCTTGTCGCCCCGTCCGCGGCGCTGACGCCTGCCATGGCAGCCAGCGCGGCTTTCGCGGTCACCAATGCCGATGGCAATCCGGTACCGTGCGAAGATGCCCTCAAGGCCCTGCGCGCGCTGGCAACCACCCAGCACCCGACCGACCAGGCCAAGTATGACGAACTGGTCAACAAAGGCGTGGATCGCTGCAACGCCGACGACGACAAGCGGGCCGATGGTTTCTTCGCGGACGCCTTCGCGCTGCTCAAGTGAGGGTTCGAAAATGTCCAGTATGCCGCTCGCCGCCGGCGCCTATAACCGCGTGCCGCAACCCACGCCGAGCTTCTGGGTCATCAAGCTGCTTGCCGTTACCGTCGGCGAGACCGCTGCCGATTTCCTGGCCCTCAATCTCGGCCTCGGTTTGCAGCTCACCTCCCTGCTCATGACGGGCATCCTTGCCATATCGATCGTCCTGCAGTTCATGCAGAGGCGCTACGTACCCTTCTACTACTGGTTTGCCGTCGTGCTCGTGAGCGTTGTGGGCACGCTGCTTACTGATAACCTCGTCGATAATCTCGGCGTTCCGCTGCAAACGACCGCCATCGTCACGGCGATCTTGCTCGCCATTACCTTCTCCCTTTGGTACGCGAGCGAAAAGACGCTCTCGATCCACACGATCATCACGACCCGCCGCGAGGTGTTCTACTGGATTGCCATCCTCCTCACCTTCGCCCTCGGGACGGCGGTGGGCGATTTGGTCGCCGAGAAGTTCGACGTCGGCTATCTCAATACCGGGCTGCTTTTCGCACTCATTATCGGGGTGATCGCCTTCGGTTATTTCGTGCTCAAGATCGATGCTGTGCTTTCGTTCTGGCTGGCCTACATCCTGACCCGTCCGCTCGGCGCATCCTTCGGCGATCTCCTGTCCCAGCCGATGGAATATGGAGGTCTCGGCCTCGGCACGGTGGTGACCAGCTTCATCTTCCTGGCGGCAATCGTGGTCATCGTGGTCTATATGAGCTTTACAGGACGAGGCGGCGAACTGGTTTCCCGTCAAAGCGAAGCGTAGCGAGGCGCCGGATGCGTATCCTCATCGTTGAGGACGACAAACGAACGTCCGACTACCTCAGGAAAGGGTTCCTCGAGGCCGGTCACGTGGTCGATGTCTTCGTGGACGGGCGCGATGCGCTCGCCCACGCCACTCGCGAACCCTATGACGTGCTGATCGTCGATCGCATGCTGCCGGGCCTTGACGGCCTTTCGCTGGTCAAAGCCCTGCGCGCCTCGGGCGTGGTCACGCCCATCCTCTTCCTCACCGCCATGGTCGGGATCGACGATCGTGTCGAGGGTCTGGAATCGGGTGGAGACGACTATGTCGTCAAGCCGTTCGCCTTTTCGGAGGTTCTGGCCCGGGCCAATGCACTGGCCCGTCGCCCGCCGCCGCAGAGCCAGAAGACCCGGCTCGAAGTCGCCGACCTGGCGCTGGACCTGGTGCGGCGCACCTGTACGCGGGCCGGCGTCGTCATCGATCTGCTCCCTCGCGAGTTCTCGCTGCTCGAATATCTCATGCGCAACGAGGGGCGCGTGGTGACCAAGACCATGCTTCTGGAACGGGTCTGGGAATTCCATTTCGATCCGCAGACCAGCGTGGTCGAAACCCATATCAGTCGGCTGCGGGCCAAGGTCGACAAGCCCTTCGAAACGCCCCTCATCCACACCGCGCGGAGTGCCGGCTATAGCCTCCATGCATAAATCGGTGCTCAGGAGCACGCCCTTCCGCCTCACCCTGGCTCTAGGTCTTGCCTTTCTTCTGGCGCTGGCGCTTGCCGGGATGGTGGCCTTCTCCCTCATCAACGACGCTCTCTATGCGCGCCTCGACCGGGACATCATGGATACCTATTCCGTGATCGAGCAGTCGTTCGTCGGGGACGATCTCACGGACCTCGCCGACCTCGTCACCAGCCACGCACGCGCCAGTGTCGGCATGAACGAGGTTTTCCGCCTTGAGGCCCCCGATGGCAGCCAGATTGCCGGCAATTTGCCAATGCTGCCCGCCAGCGAGGGCTGGGCTACCGTGGCAGCCCCAGAAATCGGCCTTGCTGCCCGCTCCGACACTTATCGCATCTTCTCCGGTCCTATCGGCCAATATCGGCTGGCAGTCGGCGTCAGCCTGACCGAAACCAACGCCATCGGCTGGATCGTCCTCACCTCGCTCGCCTGGACCATGGGGGCGCTGGTCCTCGTGCTCCTGCTCGTCGGCTTGGCGACCGCTATCCGCGGCCAGCGCCGCCTCGACAGCGTTGCCGAAACCCTGGAGCGGGTATCGCGCGGCCAACTTGACGCCCGCATCCCTCTCTCCACCCGCAACGACGATATCGACGCGCTGGCCGCCGACGTGAACGGCGCGCTCGACCGCCTGGCGGCCCTTGTCGAAGGTATGCGTCAGGTGAGCATCGATATCGCCCACGAACTCAAGACGCCGCTCAACCGCCTGTCGATTTCGCTCGACAACGCACGCGACGCCTCGAACGATCAGCCCGAAGTGGTGGCGCTCCTCGATGAAGCGCGGCACGAGGTTCATCAGGTCAACTCGATCTTCGAAGCCATGCTGCGCATCGCCCAAATCGAATCCGGCGCCCGCCGCGCCCGCTTCGCGCCGGTAGATCTCGGCGTCATCGCCGAGCGGGTCACCGAGGCCTATGAGCCCGTCGCGAGCGAGCGCAGCCAGACTCTTGAGCTCTCCCTGCCCGCAAGCCCTGCGATCATTTCCGGCGACAAGGATCTCGTCACGCAGGCTCTCGCCAACCTCATCGAGAACGCCATCCGCCACTGCCCGGAAGGCGCAGCCATCCGCCTTGCGGTCGAACGCGATAACAACCAATCCATCATCACTATTTCCGACAACGGCCCCGGCATCTCGGATGCTGACAAACCGCGAGTTTTCGATCGCCTGTTCCGGGTAGAGAAAAGCAGAACGAGTCCCGGGAATGGCCTCGGGCTGAGCCTGGTCAAGGCGATAGCCGACCTTCACGGCGCTAGCGTCTCTCTGGCAGACAACCATCCGGGCCTTAGCGTCAGGATCGCGATCAGTTCCCTACCGGCCCCCGACGTCGCCCGTCCCGACTGAGCCGCTAACTCAGGATTCTTGCGACGCGGACCGTTTTCCAAACAGAAAGGGCCAACCCAGGTTGACGCCGAGTCCGGCGAGCAGAATTAGTCCCAGCCCTACGCCCTGCATCATTGTGATGGACCGACCGAACACAACGAAATCCGAGAGCAAGGCGGCGGCAGGATTTAGGAATGCCGCGGCGGCGATACCGGCAATCGGCACCTTGGGATATGCTGAGTACAAGAGGACATAGACAAAGCCGGTGTGAATGACACCGAGGCCGATCAACCAGCCCCATGTGCCGACACCGCTACCTTGCAGCGCGCCCATATTGAGGAACGGCAGGAAGGCCAGACATCCGATCAGGCAATGAGCCGTGCTGAGAATCTCGGGCTTTACGCCCTTTACCGCACGTGTCGTGAGGGTGGCGACCGCGTAGAAGAGCGAGGCGGCAAGTGCCAGGCCAACGCCGATCAACCAGTTCTGGTCACTCTGGATGTCTCCGAGCCTCGGCAGGATTGTGAGGGTGAGGCCGCCGAAGGCAAGGCAGATCCAGCCGATCCTGTGTCGGGAGAGCGGCTCTCCAAGGAACAGACTGCCGGCGAACACTATCCAGAATGGTTGCAGGTGGTAGATGATCGTCGCGAAACCGATCGAGGTTCTATGAAACGCCTCGAACAGCGCAAGCCAGTTCAATACGAGACACAGCCCGCTCAGGAGGACGAGCGGCAACGCTCCATATCCGATACCGAACAGGCTCCGCCACTGCCCTCGTAACGACACCCATCCGATAAGCACAAGCGCGCCAAACAGGCAGCGGAAAAGCACCACGTTGAACGTCGGCTGGCCGGACATGACCGAAAAAAGGCCTACGGTTCCTGACAGCGCCATGCCGACAGAGAGCATTGTTGTTGCCCGCGCTAGCTCCGCTTTGGATTCCATGCCCTACCCATGTCCGCAAATTCCCGACTATCGCGCGAGAACTTGGCATCCGACCTAAGCGACGGATATTTCTCGCTTTCGCTGCTGCGCACAAGACCCGGCCGATGCCGCCGCCCGCTCGATTGCGCGCAGTTTTGCGATCTGGACCGCCCTTTGTCGGTCAGCGAGATATCGATTGGGGCTTAGGGCCACCCGGCGCCGGGTTTACGGTCCGCTGCTGCTGCGGGTCACCGGAAAGCTGAAATAGGTGTCCGGGAAGGGCTCCTCGGCGAGGGCATAGTGCCACCATTCCTCTCGATAGAGCTTAAATCCGTTTCTGGCCATGACCGTGGCCAGCTTTTCGCGATTGGCCGTGGCTTCCGGGGAAATACCTATTGCGCCGTGGTGGGCCCTGACGTCGAAGCAATCGTAGCCCGTGCCGAAATCGAGGATGCCATCCGCAAACCGCTCGCTGTCGGGCAGCGTGCAATCGACGAGCGCATCGCCCTGTTTCCAGGGGCCGACCGGGGCCGCGTCAAGGCGTCGGATCGCCAGATCGAAAGTGCTGCCGCGGCTATGGCCGGAGCGCGAAGCGACATAACCGAGGTCGAAGAGGTCGACCTTATCGACGCGTGGGTAGAACTCCGCCTGCATCTCAAGACGGTTCGGATCGTTCGCCCATGCGGCGAAATCGGCGACGGCGCCCGCCGGCCGGTAACAATCGTAGACTTTTAGTCCCAGGCCCTCGGATTCGAGATCGTACGAAACCGCCGCGAGCGCGGTTGCGGCCCGTTCGGTGAGGATGCATTCGGCCGCGTCGTACCCAGCGATTGGTCCGCCGACGAAATTATGGCCGCCTGCATAGCGGATGTCCTGCAAGATCGAGGGCGCGACCGCACTCAGCCGCACAAACCCCGCGGGGAGCTCGCCAGCGTAGGCCTGTTCTCTTCTGCGTTGAGGCGAAAGGCGCAAGCGCGGATCGAGTTTGAGGGACAGACGAATCTGAACCTGCCGACCGGCATTCTTCCGTCGATGGGGCGTCCGGCATGCAGCCGGCGCACCGAAGATCAGAAATTGCTTTGAAACAAAGTCGAACGATGGATGGCGGAGAGGAAGGGACTCCCCAGTGATTCGCCATAAGCTATTGCTCTTCCAGCCGCTTTCGTCGCAAGTCATGCGCCGGTCAGGATGGGTACAATTCGGTGTACGTTATGGGGTACGCCGGGCCTGTTCAAGGCCGTCGCGAAGCTTGTTCACAGGGCCAATCACGAGCTTCCAAATGATCCGGCGTAACCGCACCTTGACCCGGACGATTGCCGGAACGATGACGGTCGCAAGGTAGGCCTTTCGAACGACGTCGCGAAGCGCCGTGCTGTGCCAGCGTTCAAGGTTACGAGCGTTGATGTAACCTCGCAGCTCGGTCAAAACCTCGCTAGGCTTCTGCGAGTGTGCAGCAAGGCCACACCAGATGAGCTCACCGCCACCGGTCGCGGCGACGATCTCACGACGCTTCAGGTCGGGCGACACGCAAAGCTCCGCCACCAGCCGGCCACGGCCGTCCAAAATCAGGCTCAGGATTTTCATGGACCTCTCCTCAACCGGCTGTGTGGTGGTGTTGATGACGAGAAGGTGTGAGATTGACGACGCCCGGGCGGGCGTTCAAAGAACGAACAACCATTCTAAACTCCTGTGTACGCAGGATTGGGGTGGCCAGGCTGCTGCCGGGATTGCCGTCCCGGTGGCGGCCGCATTTTCGACCTTCGGCCTGGTTGTCGACGTTATTGCCGACCCAGACATCATCGCACGATCGCGATTTCTACCTGATGAATCGACCGTCGATTCCAGGTCGGTAGCGGTCAGGTCGGTGCCGCGGAGATCGGAGTTCCGGCCTCAAGCGACTGCTCGATTGCGTTGGTGACCACCAGGGCAAGGTCCTCCACTGCATTTTTGAGCAACTTCAGGCTCGCGTTAGGTCGCAGCGGGGGTGGCCAGTCCGCGCCGCGATAGTCGAGACCAGTGTCGTACCGCACCCTCACATAGTCTCCATCAGCGGCCGACGCCTTGATGAATCGTACAGTGTTCTTGGAAACACTCAAGCCGCTGGTAGCACAAGCCGTCGCCATAGCCTCAAGGCCGTGCCTGTAGTCACGTATCAGCTCAGGTGTCGCTCCTGTCAGCAACAGATAGGCTCGCAGGTAACCCTCGATCGCGTGCAGGTAGACCAGGCGACGGGGCATGGAATCCCGCGTCCGGGCGTTCCCGCCCAGGACGTCTCCGGCCAGACGATAGTCGTCAGCGATAACCAGTGCCCCATATGGGGTTACACCTCGACCGTGAATCGCTGCCATGGGCCCTCCTCCAGCCCAACCACCTGACAGGGTTCGGCTACTCGTGGCAAGGCGGTCGCCGCGCAGCGGCGTTTCGGCGGGGCCGCCCCGGCCCTGTCGCCTGTGTCTTTCCAAGTCGCCATTCTAGCTGCTTTACGGTGACCGCCCTGTGGCCTCGTGGCGAGGTTCGTCTGCATCCGGCCAGCCAGGCTGAGGTTCTCTGTGCCCCAAGAATCCGCTGGCGAAGCGGTAATCTGCGGCGAGCTGGGAGTACTGGTCCGCCTTCAGCAGTACCCGCGATCTCTCGTTTTTGATGAGTGCGTGCGATGACGCAAAGAGCTCACCCACCGCCGCGCCTGCGTCCGGACCGTCAGAAGACATCTTCGTCATAAGGAACGTTCGCTGCGCCAACCGCCAGCGACGAATGCCTGTTTCACAGAAGATCAACTCACGCTCCTCCCTAGCCGCCGCCGCGACGATATGGTCGCCGACCGGTGTCAGCCCCTCACGCACCAGCTTTCGCGCCAGAGCTTCTCGGCAAGGCTCCGATCCGCCGGTTACTCTCGTGTGCGACCATGATCGCTCCTTGGCATGGGCAACCAACACGGCAAATGCTTCAGGGGTTTCTGCGCTTGCCGCGGCCCGATGAGTTTCGAGTTGGACGACGGAGCCATCTTTCAGATGCACAGTTGCCGCGTCCCCTTCAACGTCGACCCAGCGCATGACCGATCCGAGGTCTTCGGGGAGGCCCGCAAGCTTGGCCTTGTACTGCGCTGCAGGAGACCGTACGGATTTCGGGTTGCTTCCGGAGACCTCCACCATCCATCTCGGCTCTTTCTGCGACGCCGGGGCGGGTACATTCGCTGCGAACATTAGTTCCTTCCATTCCTCGATCGCAGCGCGTTGCCGGCTCGTCAGAGTTTCAAGATTGATGCTCTGCGGCGTCATTTCCGTCCGGTCGTGCAATCCAGCCGGTCCGGCTCTTGGCTCGGAGACCCCGGATACTAACGGGTCCGTCGTCACCTTTTTCTCCTTTGACCTGCTGTCCCCCGCTGTCCTGCGGTCTCGCCTGTCGCTGCCAACCGCCTTGGCGTCGCCGGACGGAACTTGATTCGAGATTTCCTGGGCTTTGGGCAGGCCAACGCCTTTGAACCTGGCCTTGACTTCGGCCGCCCTCAGCGGCGGCAAGCCGAGCGGCCTGGCAGCGCGATTGTAAGTGCGCGCCAGAGAATAAAACCGCCCCAGAGGTGTCACCACACCGACGGCTTTATTACCCTGGGCCGGGCGAAGGCCGATCGCCTGAAGAGCGGCCTCCAATTCGCGGCCGGATTGTGTCGAAACCAGGATGCGAACCAGGTGGGTGGCGACCAAATCGGCCGGTATGTCGCCAGTACGCTCATGCTCCGCGCGCTCGCTGGCGTTGATGGTCGAGTTGCGCTCAACCAGATCTATGCCCGCGCGCGTCATCGCATCGGCCACATCATTCAAGCCTTCCCGGCGGAGGTGTTTGACAACCGACCTTGAATAGACACCAGGAGTCAGCCGCTCGCCGTTCCGCACCTCTGCGATGCGGGCGATTTTCTCGTTGCGGGGTGCGGAATGGCTCATTGGCACGGCCCGGCCATCCGGCCGCACACGCAGATACACCCGGTGACGGTGGCCGGCTGTTCTGTTCCCTTTGCCTAACTTGCGATGGCACACTTCAAAAAATGGCTGCCCTTGGAGCGCGAATTCCGCCTCGTAGGTGGTCCAGAACAGATCCCATTCAGATGCAAGGTAGTCACGAGACGGGCTTGCCCATACATGAAGAAGCGGAGTTTTCGTGCGGGCGCCGGAAGCCAGCCGCCGCAGTTCGACAAGGCCGGCAAAGGCATCCCTGCTCACGAGGCTATCGGATTCAAAAAACACGGCCTCGTTGTCGGACGCATTCGTCAGATGGACAACCAATGCGACATCCCCATCATGAACTACCGAGCCAATGATCATGCCGCCAACCTCTCCAGGATGCGATCGATGGTCCGCCTCAATGACCTCGCTTCTTCGAGAAGACGTTCCACGGCTGCGTGATAAGGAACGAGGCCCGAGGTTCGTGCCTCCTTCGCAGTCATCACCAAGGCTCCGGTCAGGCGGCCGGCATGACGGTTGAACGTTTCGATCCGGATGCGATCCTCGGCCGGCAATTCGAACGCGCGTCGTGATCGGCCGCGCCCATTGGCTCCTCGAGACGCGTCGAGAATGCCTCTGATCACCTCAGCCTTGCCCACGCCAAGGGCGGCGGCTTCATTGGCCAGCCAGGCATCAAGATCCGGATCGACACGTACGCCGATCAGCCCCGTCTTGCGCCGCGATTCCGATCTCGTGTTGGCCATCTCTGCTCCGCTGCATCCGTCATCCTGGCGGGGGTCCACGGGGGCGCAGCCCCCTGGCCAGCTGCATGTTGACCGCCCCCGGCGGTTAACAATGCACTGCTGGCTGCCCCGGTAACGCACCAACCCTACCGGCACCTCTCGCAAGAGAGACGACGAAAAAATCACACGAGACGGCAAGAAAAGTGCTGGTGCCTTGCCAGACTTGGGAGACCATTGGTTGTCGCTGAACCAGAGGAAAGGATCTCTCCATGAACAGCGACGACCAGAACATCCCGCCCGACGATTTCGACGACCTGATTGCACAGAGTGAAGCGGACTGGCCCTCGGAGCCGTCACAGCCGGCAACGATCATTGCGATCCCTCGGATCAGGCGGCTACTGCGCGAGTATTCGAGGGCCCTTATTCCCGTTCGTGATGAACTGCGTGATCTGGATCCTCGGTCGGACCGTGAACTGTCCCCTCTTGCCTGTCAGGTGCTGGCTGCTGTCACTGCCGGACTCCGCTTTCCACCTGAAGACCCTCACCATTCTGCGTACCGCCGTCGCCTGCAGCAGGCTGAAGCGCGCAACCTCGACCAGTATGCAATTGATGCATTCGAAGAGGTCTCTGCGCTCATCGACATCATCGAAAAGGCGCGCGCATCTCTCCACCTGTTGGACGAATTTGACCTGCGTCTCCCCGAGACCTGGGCAAACCTGCCGCAGGCTATGTTGGCGCGTTCGATTAATGCCCATGCGTTCGCGGTCTTTGGCAGTGCGGTGGTCAGGAGTTGACAATGGTTCATCCTGCCACCCTGCGCGCCGTCCGAGCTGCCGTGACGACCCTGAACGTCAGGCTTGACGTCGGTTTCGTCTTCCCACCGCGCCCCGGTGAGGACCGCGGCTACGGCCAGTGGACCAACCGCGATCTGCATCTGGACGAAATCCTCGCCATGCTCCCCCGCGCCGCCGCTGCCAACTCGCGTGGTGGCAACGTTTACTGCCGATTGGGCCCTTCGGCCAAAAGCGAACATCCTGGCATTATCATGGTGGATGATTTGACCGCCGATGCCGTTGAAGGTCTCACCGTGGACGGTTTGGAACCGTGTCTCACGGTCGAAACCAGCCCGGGAAATTTCCAGGCGTGGATTAAGTTAGTTCCGAGCGGAACCGTGAGCTATGCAGTCATGAACGATGTGGCTCGCTACCTTGCCCACGTTTACGACGGAGATAAACGTGCAGTATCACCGCGCCAACCTGGCCGCCTGCCCGGCTTCACCAATAGGAAGCCGAAGCACCGGAAAGCAGATGGCCAGTTCCCGTACGTCCGGCTAACTGCTTCCGACCCGAGCCGTGTGGCCAGCAAGGGCGTCGTTCTGATCGAGACGATGTCAAAACTTGACACAGTCGGGGCGGCGGCGGGCGCCACCCCCGAAACACCGCGTTACGCGGCGAAGGGGGGAACCCAGCCCCAAGATCAGGTCACGGCTTGGCTTGATGCCGCATATCAACATCATCTGAGCCGCATTAAGCGGGAAGTGGCCGAAGGTCGAAGAAAACCGGCCGCCGCATCAGGCTCGGAGGTGGACTTCGCCACGGCGAGGGCTGCCGTTGCCGCCGGCCTGGATCGCGACCGTGTGGCAACCTGGCTTGCCAATCGCCGTCCCGAGAAAGCCTGTCATTACGCCGAACGGACCGTGGAAGCAGCGATCTCATGGTCTGACCGTAGCCGCCTCGGGAGATTCGGCAGGTAGCGGGAGCGACCGAACCATACGCGGCGATTGCACGTCCCGGCCTCAAGTCGGGACGTTTCATTTTGCCAATAGGTCCGCCCCTAATTCGCGCATCGGTGTCGACACCAAATGGCGTCCCAGTTTGATTTTTCGCTGCGAGCGAAATAAGGACCTGCCAGAGGGAAAAATCGGAGCAATGGCCCTTGGAAAACAAACGCGGCCGCAAGCGCATTGGCGATGTCCCCATGTCCTCCACCGAGCGAGCACGCCGCGCGAGGCGACGCGAGGCCGCTCGCGTAAGAGCGCTGGAGGTTTTCGCGGCGGTCGTCCGGATGGAAGTGAAAGATGCCCGCATTAATGGCCATGACATGACTGATCGTCAGGCACACGCCGTTGCTTTCCGCGCTTGTGCAAACCTCAAATGGCTGGATGACCGGCTCAGTGATCTCGACGCCGCCGCCGATTTTTTCGGGCTAGATCCGTTTGGGCGCATTCCATTAGATCGTGGATATTAGCTAGCATGCCGTTCGGGCATCTCAGTAAGTTGCCGAAAGCAGACATCATGCTGCGGCAACATTTCGGGGCTGAGACTCTAAGCGGCCCGGCGCCTCAGGCGCACTATCGAAGGCTCTCGTAAACTCTCCAGGCCGGCACATGAATTGACATTAGTGACTTGAAAACTCGACTGTGGTTTGGAAGCCGCAGGTGCAACAGTTCATGAACAATTACGAAGTCCTGAAATTCAACTGCTTGATAAACGAGATCAGTGGCAAAGGTGATGGTGCCAGCAGTAGAGCACGATCCCCATTTCCGCGTCATTCGCTGAACTCTAACCTGTGAAGGCCGTACCCTTAGCTTCACCGCCCAGGATTCGACGCGCGCCTTAAGGTCTTGGACCGGGTTGAGGTCAGTCATCGAAGCAAGGCCCGTATGACCAGGTCGACCACCCGGCTCCGGTCTTCCTGACCTAGGGCTAAAAGCGGCTTATATAGACCAGCGCGGAGCCTCCGCTGCTCGTCCTCGTTCACGGCGGCATTAGGGAAACGCCCGAGCAGTTCTTCGGCTTCCCGAGCTAGATCATTCGGCGAAATGCCGGCGCCCTTGAGGGCGGCATCGTCGCGAAGGCTCCAGGAAACCGCGAATGCCTTGGCAGAGAGCCCGCTTGCCCGCGCGGCAGCAATAGCGGCATCGCGCTCTGCGGCAAGCGCGGCCAAAAGATCCATCGCGGCGAGTCCTGTGGTCTTGCGATCCTCCAGGTCCTTGAGGATGCGCTCAGCGCGATCTTTGATAGGCTGGAGCACGGGGGCGGCGTTGGGGTCTTCCTCAACCTCCTGCTGGAGGCCGCGTACGAGATTGAAGACCTTGCCTTCGTCGGTCCCCTTCTGGCCCCGGAGGTTCTCCAGAGTTTTCACGTCAAAGGTGACACTCTTGACCAGTGTTCCTAGACCGCCCTGCGCCGCGGCCTCCTCCACAAGACGTCTGGTCTTGTAGGCGAAGTCAGCCACGTAGCCGCCGTGACTAGCGTAGGCATTGCGCACCGCCGCGTAGAGCTGCGACAGACGTTTGTAGGTTTCGATGTGATCGCGCAGCTCCGGTGAGGGAGAGAGGATTTCCCACAGAGCTTCAATCTCTCGATAGGCGTCGAAGAACTCCTGTCGTGGCTCCGCATCGAGGAAGCGCCCGAAGACAACCCTTTCCAGCTGCTCGTCAGGGGAGCCTTCACCGGCGGTGTTGAGGTAGTCAGCCCTGGCCTTCTCGATCTTCTCGAGGAAATCGGTGAGGAGCAGATCGAGATCTTCAATCACGCCGCTCACGTCGGAGCTGTCGAAGTGAAGCGCTTTCTTGAGTTCGCGCAGGACGCCGACGAAGTCGACTACCAGGCCAACCCTCTTCTGTATCCCCTCGGCATCGACATAGGGTCGGTTGACGCGGGCGATGGCCTGCAACAGCACATGGTCGCGCATCGGCTTGTCGAGATACATGCAGAAGAGCAGTGGTGCGTCGTACCCGGTCAGCAGCTTGTCCGTCACGATCAGGATCTTGGGATCCTCGTTGGGCTTCTTGAACAGGCTGCGGACATCGGCTTCGCGCTCGTCCGACAGCTGGGCGTCCGCGACAATGGGGCGCTCGATCGCGTCAGCGGCATTCTCGGTGTAGACCGCCTCGGACCATTCGGGCGGAAGCAGCTTGTCGAGCGCGCGCTTGTACTTCGCGCAGGCCTCCCGGTTCACACCGACAAGGAACGCCTTGTACTTGAGCGGGAGCACGTGCTCCTTGAAGTGGTCCGCCACAAATGCCGCCACCTTCTCGATGCGGTCGTCTGCAGTCAGGAAGCTTCGCAGGTTGACCGCACGCTCGAGCACACGGTTGAGCTCGTCGATATCGGTTACCCCCTCAGAGTCGGCGAGGGCGAAGAACTCCTTTTCGAGTTGTTCGAGCGGCACCGTCATCTCGCTCGGCGCCATGGTGTGGCGGATGGGCAGCGTGGTTTCGTCCTCGATCGACTCCCGGATCGAGTATTTGTCGAGGTAGCCGCGCTCGTCCTCGGTGCCGAAAATCTTGAAGGTGCCTTCACCCTGCGACGTCTTCGCGATCGGGGTGCCGGTGAAGCCAATGATCGTGGCGTTCGGCACCGCGGCCATCATGTAAGTGCCGAGATCATGCGCAACCGAACGGTGCGCCTCATCGATGAACACGTAGATGTTGTCGCGGGCGTTGGCGTTCTTGTCGACGCCCTCGAACTTGTGGATCATCGAGATGATCAGCCCGCGCCGGTCGGCCGCGAACAGGTTCTGCAGGTCGGTCTTTGTCTCCGCGCGGGCAATCGGGATCGCCTGCTGCTGCATTTCGCCCAGCAGCTTCTCCACCCAGCCCTTGAGCTGCCCCTCGAGCTCGGTCCGGTCCACCACCAGGATGACGGTCGCGTTCTTGAACCGCTCCTTTTCCTCCAGGATCAGCCGCGCGGCTGTGAGCAGCGTGAAGGTCTTGCCCGAACCCTGCGTGTGCCAGACCAGCCCGCGCTTTTTCGAAGGTTCCTCGCAACGCTCGACGATCTTGTCGATGGCGGTGCGCTGATGCTGGCGGAGGATCGATTTCCGCGTCTCGCCGTCCTCGACATAGAAGAGGATCCAGTGCTGCAGCGTGCGCAGGAACTCCGTCTGCTCGAAGAAGGCCTGCACGGCGAACTTGTAGGTCTCCTCGGGCTGTTGCTTCCAGCGCGCGATGAACCGGCGACTGGCGTTCCAGGTGACGCCGTACCAGTAGTCGAGCAGATGCGTGACGTTGAAGATCTGCGGCGCACCGATGAGTTCGGGCGTTTCGAGCTCATAGCGACGCAGCTGGGTGATACCCCGCTCGATGGCGTTGCCGTCCTTGGGGTTCTTGTGCTCGACGATGGAGACGGGAACGCCATTGACGACAAACATCACGTCCGCCCTGTTGCCCTTGCGGGCCGGCGGCTTCAGCTTCCATTCCCAGGTGACGTGAAAGGCATTGGCGGCGGGATCATCAAACTCGATGATCTGGACGCGACGATGGCCCTCATAGTCCTCATCGTACCATTGCCGCTCGCCGCGCAGCCAGGCGAGCAACTCGCGGTTACCCTCGATGGTCGGCGGGATCGCCTCGAGCTTTTCGACGACCTGCCGGATCGCATCGGCGGTCATCCATAAATTAAACTTGCCCAGCGCATTCTCGAGCTCATCGCGGAACAGCATGCTGTCCTCGCCCCGCCGCTTCTGCAGAGCGATCTCGGGAGCGATGGGCTGCCAACCGATCTCGGCGGCATGCTTGATCATCGGAAATTGGACAGTGCCGGCTTCGCTGATCTTGATTTCGTTCACGCGGCAACCTCCTGGCCGGTCGCTGGACCAAGTGGAGAGAAATCGAGGTCGCTGACGCGCACCTCGCCGGTCACCAGTTTGTGCAGGAGCGACTTGAAGAGATCGTCGAGCACGGCTCGCTTGCGCTTGTGGAGATCGATCTTGCTATCGATGGCATCAAGTATGGCGACTATCTCGTCGCCCTCTTCCTTGTTGGTTGGACACGGGACCTTGAAGGTCTCGATGTCATCCAGATTCAAAGTCATCGTGCCGTGAGCTGACGGCACTACCCTCGACAGTAGACGGTCCTTTCCGGAGTATATGGCGGACCGGATGAATGACCCAGGGAAGACCCCTCGTGAGACGAGCGCCTTGACGTCCTGGTTAAAGGCCATCGCTCGAGTAATCCGTGCCACAGGAAGGTCCTTTGCAAGGCCCATCCCCCTCACGAGGAGCAAGACGGCATCCGAAGGTGCGAGCGTGCTGCCCGCTGCGACGCCGGACTCACTCACATGGTCGACAACGTCATGCAGCGTCGGAACCTTCAGATCCTTTCCTGAAACCCACGGAATGGAGCCTGTCCAGTACTCAGAAACTGACTTTCGGGGAGTGCCGCCGCTCCATATTTCGCAAAGATCTAGGATGGTTCGTGGATGCCAACTCTCGGGCATCGCGCCTATCTCAGTTTCCTTCTGCGGCTCGCCACGAAGTCCACGAGTAAACAGCGCCCGCATCGATGCGCGCTTGAGATCTCTGGCTGCCTTCTCGCGCTGCACTTCCAACGTCGTCGCCCGCTGAAGCAGTTCGAGCGCATCGGCCATCGCGGACTGCTCTTCCGGATCGATGTCAGGAAATGGCAGCTGAAGAAGCACGTTTTCAGGAACGCGCTGCCGCCCAGTCGTACCTTCCATGCGTTCCGCGACGTGATGGCGGACATCCGGGTGCAGCAAATAGAAGAACAGCAAGCGCCGGTCCTGATCGCCAGTGCGAGGGCGAAGTGGAATGACCTCGGTAGTGGCGTAACCAAAGGGCGTCGGTAGGTCGAACACCAGTGCCTGCTTTCCGTTCTCGAATGACGGTGTAATCTTTGCGACAAGCAGGTCGCCGCGCTCGAAATATGTGCCACTCGTGATCGACGCAGGTGTTCTCGGCACATGTCCCGCCTTGTAGGAACCACCCTGAGGGATTGCGTCCATCGGTGTGAAAGGGATCGTATCCCAAGAGGACAGGTTCACACCTTTCGGCTTGCGGGTCACCTCGTACAGATCACCGACGCGTTTCCAATTCCTAGGCTCTAGGTCAGCCAGTTCAAGAAGGCTCATCGGTGATCCCTGCAAGCACGGTGGCGAGAGATACGGAAAGCCGGTGCGCCTCTTCATCTAGCGCGGTCAATTCGCGCATGAGCGCGCTGATCGACTCAACTTCCGTAGAACTCGACTGATCTACCCAACGGCTCGGACTGAGATTGTAATCCGCTTCCACGATGGCATTTCGGTCGACCACGGCGACCTCGCCGGCAACAGGCTCACCCTTGAGGAACGCCGCCGCCAACGCTTCAACGTCGCCGCCGGGAATGAAGTTCTTGGGGCGTCCTTTCCGCACGTGGCGGTTTGCGTTCAGAAGAACCACCTTGTCCTTACGGGCAGCCGGTTTCCGCTTGCTCAGCACAACGATAACGCCCGCCGCGTTAGTGTTGTAGAAAAGGTTGTCCGGCAGCAGGATCACGCCGTCGATCAGGTCGTGATCGACGAACCATTTGCGGATGTTGCGTTCCTTATCCTCGTTCTTGCTGCCGGAGCCGCGCGTCACCGCCCCGGTGTCGAGTACGACGGCGGCGCGGCCGCGGTCATTGAGGCAGGCGAACGTGTGCTGTAGCCAGGCCCAGTCGCCCTTGCCGCTGGTGACGCCGCCGGCCGGGCGGAAGCGATCAAGCGGATCGTCGGCGAAGATGTCGGGGTTGAACGGCTGGTTCCACATCGGATTGGCGACCACCACGTCGTAGGTGCGCAGCTTGCTGTCGCCGGTCTTGAACTTGGGATTGATCATGGTGTCGCCGCGCGCCATCTCCACGCTCATGTCGTGAATGATCGCGTTCATCTGCGCGACAGCGTAGCTTTCGGCGGTCAGTTCCTGTCCATAGAGCTTGAGCGGCACCTTGCTGGTCGGATCGAGTTCGCGCGCGACGAGCTGAAGCTTCACGAGCAAACCCGCCGAGCCGCACGCGTAGTCGTGGCATTCCTCACCGGGCCTCGGGCGCATGATGTGCGCCATGAGGAAACCGACCTCGGTCGGCGTGAAGAACTCGCCTGCGCTCTGCCCGGAGCCCTCGGCGAACTTCCGGAGCAGGTATTCGTAGGCGCGGCCGAGGAAATCCGGTTGCACGTCGGCAAGGCCAAGACGATAGCGCGGATCCGAGAAGGTCTCGACGACTTCGCTGAGTTTGGCGGGGTTGATGTCGCGTTCGCCATGGGAAACGTGAGCGAAATCCACCGCGTTAATCACGCCTTCGAGGGTCGGATTATGGCGCACGACTGCACGAACGGCGCGGGTCAGGTGATCGCCGATGTCCTTCGGCCGCGTGCTGCGGCCCTGCTCGTCCAGCGGCCAGTCGTGTTGCTCCCGCCCGCTGATGATTCCCCATCGTGCCTCGTGCGGCAAATAGAACCGGAGCAGCTCGTGATCCTGCTCGGCGATCTCGAGCGCGGTCTGCCGGTCGCCATACTCCTCCGCCAAGCGGTTGATCTCGTCATCGAAGACGTCCGACAGCCGCTTCAGGAAGAGCAGCGGCAGCAGGTAGTCCTTGAACTTCGCCGCGTCCTTTTCGCCCCGAATGGAGCATGCCGCGTCCCATAGCATCTGTTCCATTGGTTTCGTGGTAGGGGCGGCGGTGTTCGCGCGACGGCGCCTTGTTACCTGAGCCGCAGACTCCGTCGAATCCGCGATACCTTCATCCGGCGCGATCCCCGCTTCCACCGCCAGAGCGGCGATGGTCGCCTGGGCGGCCCTTTGGGGCTTGTTAAGTCCACCTTCCCAGCGGTTAACCGTGGCGAACGAAACGCCGAGCCGCTCGGCAAGCTGCTCTTGTGTGAGGTTCAATTTGACGCGAATGGCGCGCAACGTGGCGACGGGGTCTTGCAAGTTTGTCATGTTTGCAATATTTGTTATATACCAGACTGTGTCAAGGCCCGCCGCAAGGAGCTTTCGTGCCGGTACCGAAACCCACCCCGCTGTTCCACATAACGGCCATCGACAACCTGGCTGGGTTGGCAGCGTCAGGGTCTATGCTAGCAAAGAATCAGCTGGTGGCGCGAGGGATCGTCACCGCCAACATCGCATACGCAAGCGTTCAGGGGCACCGCGCCATCAAGATAGTTCCCATACCTCCCGGAGGGAGCCTGCACGACTACGTGCCGTTCCATTTCGCACCCCGCTCCCCGATGCTCAGCACGATCAACCAGGGTAACGTCGAAGGGTGTGACTATCGCCAGGACGACATTGTGCATCTTGTCACTTCGGCCGAGGAGGTCGTAGCAGCGGGGGCGCAGTTTGTGTTCACTAACTACCATGCGGTCAAGGCTTTCGCCGAGTTCTTCGATGATCTCGACGACCTAGACAATATCGACTGGGAACTGTTTTTTGAGGCACCGAGGTTGGAGGGATACTGCCAGTACTGGCATAGCCCATATACAAAGCCACGTTACGCGCAGAGGATGGAAACGCGCCAGGCGGAATTTCTGGTACGCGATGCCTTGCCGCTTGCCGCCATAACCCAAATCGGGGTACGTAATGAGAACATGGAAGTGCGCGTGCGCGCCGCACTAGCGGGGGCAGGCTGGCAGCCCCATATAGTGAGGCATCCAGGTTGGTACTACTGAACGGATGAGCAATGACGATTGAGATCGCCAAAGGCGACCTGCTGGAACAGCGCGTCGACGCGATCGTCAATACGGTGAATACCGTCGGCGTAATGGGCAAAGGCATTGCCCTGCAGTTTCGTCGCAAGTGGCCAGACAATTTCAAAGCCTACGAAGCGGCGTGCAAGCGGCACGAGGTCGTCCCGTGCAAGATGTTCGTCTTCGACAACGGTCGCCTTGTCGAACCGAAGTACATTATCAACTTCCCAACGAAGCGACACTGGCGACAACCCTCGCGGATGTCGGATATCGAATGTGGGCTTGAGGATCTCGTCGCTCAGGTAAAGGCGCTAGGAATTCGTTCGATCGCGATTCCCCCTCTGGGCTGCGGGAACGGCGGCCTAGACTGGGCGGACGTTCGCCCCAGGATCGAGGCTGCGTTTCTGGCGGTCCCAGATGTGAGCGTTAAGCTGTTTGCTCCTAGTAACGCTGAGGGTGTTCGAGAATTGGCGCCCGAGGTCGAGAAACCTCGCATGACGCCCGGTCGCGCCGCGATCGTGAAGGTTCTCTCAATCTATCGCGAGATGATGTATCCGCTGACTCAGATCGAGGTGCAGAAGCTCGCTTACTTCCTCACTCAAGCGGGGCAAGACCTCGGGACGCTGTCTTTCCGCAAACATACATTCGGACCATACGCGCCAGCGCTGAGGCATGTTCTGACTAAGATGGATGGAGCCTACATTCGTGGCGTTGGTGATGGCACAAGTCCATCCGAAATTACTGTGATCTCTGATGCGCTGGCGCAGGCGGAGTCGTATCTGAGCGATAATGCTGATGACGCCACCGATACCCGCGTTATGCGGATCGCTCAATTGATTGATGGCTTTGAGACCCCCTACGGAATGGAGCTCTTGGCCACCGTTCACTGGGTAGCCCATGAACTACAGTCTCCTACCTTCGAAAGTGTAGTCGAAGGTGTGCACGCCTGGAATGACCGCAAAAGATCGATCATGAAGCCTCAGCATATTCTGGCCGCATACAATCGCTTGTCTTCGGAAGGTTGGCTCCGGGAGCACCTGTAAGCGGAATCTTGCGTGCGGATTGCCAACAGCGTCGGATCGCTCGAGGACCACTTTCACTTGGATTAAGCGCCGGTTTTCAGCGCAGTCGCATGCCGAAAGCAGCAATCCGCTATCGGCGCCCTAGTCAGCCGTCGCAGGACGCCTTCGACGGAAAGGGGGGCGAGACCGAACAATCCGGTTTCTGCTGCCATTTGCGATAAAATAGTCGTTATGGAGCCGCCTCCGTTTGGGCTGGTCTAGAGACACAACGGCGCCTGAAGGGTGGCCGTTCGGCAAGACTACATCGAGACTAGATCCTTATCATAAAAATGACAGCTGATCGGCAGGATCGTTGAACGTCGTCTCCGCGAACGACATCCCTTTGATGCCGCCTATGTCCCGGACCACCCGTGTAATGTGGTGGGTCGTATTGATCTCGCGCCATGTCGAGCCGTTGCCTGGGCCGCCCCACCCCTTGGCGGTCTTGAAGATGTAGTCATCGGCTGAACTGAACCTTCGCCCCGCGAACTTGCCGCTCCTGAGGATGCGCTCGCAGACGCCGCGCATGACAGCCTCGGCCTTCCCCTTGGCCGAACCGCGGACAACGAGCCAGCTATCGGGGGTAGTGTACCGGTAGTGCCGGATTGGAATGCCGCCCGAAGCCTTTTTGAACTCGAACTTCGCGCAATCCGCTCCGTAGTCGCCGAACACCAAGTGCTCGGGCGAGGTCCCGTCGAGCTTGATTGCCTCCTTCCAGGCCAGCCACTCGTTACGGGGGATGACTGTGTTGCCATCCTCCTCCGCCGGGTTCACGTCCGGGAAATTCGTCCCCTGGAACACCACATGGTGCCAGCGACCGATGCCCTGCAGGTCTTCGAGAGCGGCTTGCGCGATGCCGGCCACCGCGGGCGCGCTGGAGAAGTCGGCGTCTGAGAAGTCCGCCAGCACCGCGCACTCTTCGGGGGACACGCCCAGCGCGAACACGGCCGCCACCAGACGACCACCGAGCTCCCTGTCGATCTCGCCGGATTCTACCCGGATTGCGGCCTTCGTTGCGCCTTCGGTCGCCAACGCCAGGCGAAAGGCCGCTGCCCGAGGCCCGAGCGCGTCTGCGACACTCAGGACGGGGATCGGCTGGGCATCGGCCTTGCGCGCCACGTCGAACATCTTGGGCAGCCACTCGGCGCACTCGGTCTCTCCAAACTCCTGGAAGAGGAAGCGCACGTCGAGGAAGGCGTCGCGCATCTTCCAGTGATCCGCGATGCGCCGTCCGGTCTCGTGAACGATCTCGTCCTTGGTGAGAAGGCGGTGCTTTTCCGGGTCCCGTTCTTTGGGGGGAGGAAGGACGAGGCGCGGGACGATCTTGTCCGCTACGTCGGGGGCGAGGCGCTGCAAGCCGCGATATTCGCCCTGCTTAAGGCGAAGCGCCGGCACGTAGATGGGGCGAGTGCGAGCCATGGGTCTAAGTTCCTTTCGAGGACTCGATTAGATGCTTCCTGACCGCGCCTCTCCCGATCGAGTTGGAGAAGATCGCGTAGTTTCCTCTTTCTTTCTGTATCCTGCCGAAGACGATGGCCGGATGTATCCCCAACTCCTTCGCGAACTTCTCGACCACTGCGGGGGATTTCGTGATGCGGGCCGGCGACCTCTTCCACCGCTCTTCGGGGATGAGCACGTTTGAGGCGAACTCGTTCGCCTCCTGCTCGATCTCGTCGACGTCCGCCGTGTCCGTGTCGTCGAAGAAGCCTGTGCTGAGGCCAGTCCGGTAGTGGAGGATGACGTGTCCGACTTCGTGGAGCAGCGTGAACCAGAAGTTGTCCACCGTGTCTCGCCGCAGTGTCAGACCGATCACCGGCACCCCTTCCAGCACGAACGCGGCTCCATCGACCTTCATCCCGGATATTTGCGGCTCGGCCACCAGCACGACCCCTTTGCTTAGTAGGAGGTCGCGCGCACGCGCAGGCCCATCGTCGTGCTGGCTGAGCCTAGCCAGTTCCAACAGCCACGTTATGTCGAGCGGGCGATAGTTCACCGCGTGGGCGGCGATGATCTGCTCGGCGCGCCGGGTCACCCGTGCCTTCCAGGCCAGCAGCAGGAGGTCCTCCGAGTGGCCCTGCACGTTCAAGCCAGTGCGCAGCAGGGAGGGACTGCCGTACTTCAGTATGTGGTCCGACACGTAGCGCTGGAGGTAATTGAAGCTCTCCTCATCGGCCAGAACCGCCGGGTCGTCGTCCCCGAACCAGCCGTTGGCGCGGGCATGCTTCAGTACCTTCCTAACCTCGACAGCGGAGACCTCACTCGCGATGTTCCACCCACCGCCGAACCAGTCGGACAGGCTCATCTCCCAGTCGACGCCCAAGAAACGTGCGATGCGCCGAAAGTTGGTGAGACTTATCGAGCCGTACCTGTCGGCCTCATATCTTTGAATCTGCTGCTCCTTCAGGCCGAGCTTTCTTGCCAGCTCCTTCTGTGTGAGGCCGCGCGCGATGCGAGCGACCACCAGAGTGAGGCCTGGGTCGTTTCCCGCCCGGCGCTTAAGGTCACCGAAGTCTCCGGCCTTCGCAGTCTCATACGCCGTCACCAGCGATTCGAGCTCTTGCTTCTCTGCTCTTACGGCCTTTCGGAAACCGTTCACCACCTCCGGAGGGAGCCCGGCGACTATCGGCTCGAAAGCCCGCTCCGATGACAATAGCTTGTCGAGCTCGAAGACTATTGCCCGAGCATCCCGCGCCTCCCGTTCGTTCAGAATCACCGAATGTTCCATCAAGCGACCTTCTACACAACAAAATCGTTGTGTTCAAGACAAGCCAGCAAGAAGGTAGCCGGCTTGTGGAGAACGGGTGCGCACAGCTTTACCTTCGCAACGTCGTCACGAGAGATAAGGCAGTCCGCTCCCCATCCGAATGGACTTGAAGCAGCTTGAGCAGACCGTCAGCTTTCAGGGAGTCGAATGGCTGAGAGGGGCACCAAGCGCCAACATGCTGCGGCTGCGCCTACGTTGCTTCTCGGAAATACTATGATGGAGGCAACGGCAGGATGGGTCGAATAGGCTTCGACCCCTCGTAAGATCCGCCGGTCGTTCCACCTCCATTGCGTGATTTCGCTGCAAGCGAAATCCGCCAGCATGATCACTTGGATCGACGCCGGCGCTCACGGACGATCTTCAACTGCGCAGAGGTCCGTCTCTTGCGTGTCGGCGTTTGCGGTGCGGAAAAATCGATCCTGTCGAGACACGACCAATCCACGCCTTCCGGCAAAGGCTGGCTCGCTATTAAGCTAGCCTGTTTGGGAGTAAGCGAACGATACCGGCCGTGCACACTGTCCGCCTTGTGCCCAACTTGGTGCTGCACGAGATGGGCCGCCATCTGATTGTCCAGTGCGTCATCGATCCGCCCTGCACGCAACCCGTGGTAAGTGAAACGCGGCAGGCCGTGTTCCTTGATGATTTTCTGGATCACGCGATTGACCCGCTTCTGTGCGGCGTCGCCAGGATCCGCGCAGGCCATGAACTCCGGGAACATCGGACCTGGCGCCTCTTGCGCCCAGGCCACGATTCCTGCCTCGACCAGCGCGTTCGGCACAACGATGCACTCGCGCGATTCATCGGTCTTGAACGGCACTCTGATCCACACACCGTTTTCGTAGCGGTGGGTTTCGACCTCAATGACATAGACATCGTGCCAGCGGACCAGCGCCTCGCGTCGAAGGGTAGCGAGAACCGAGACCCGGCGTCCGGTCAACGTGCCGAGAGCCAGCATGAGCGGCGTGGTGAGCCCTTCCGTGTCGACGGCAATGTTGAGAATGCGGCTGAGGGCATGCGGCTCCGGCGCCTTGTGTTTCACAGGCGGGGTGGCGCGGTCCGGTACGCGAATTCGGGTATTGGCCACACGATTGTGTTGATCGTTGTCCTCGCACCCCCTGCCGATAATTGCCTTCAGGTGGCTTACGCGACCATCGTTGATGGTCTTGGCTGCAAGGCCGCGACCCTGCGCCTTCTTGTTGCGCGCAATGTGGGTTTTGACGTTCTCGTGGCGATAACCCTTGCTCGATGACGCTGTCGGCGGCAGCCACGAAATCTCATTGGCATATTCTTGCAGGTCCGCGCGGCGGTAGGAACCGATCGGCCGGTCGCCGACAATGGCCATGAATTCCGTGCCGACCTTGGTGTAGATGCCGACCAGTTCCGACTTCGGGCCCTTACTCTTGATGACTTCCGCGATCTGGGTTTTCAGAACCGCGCTGAACAGCGGGCCGTCACTGGTGGGCGCCACGCCGATCGAATGCATCGTGCGCAGCGCGGCCGTCAGCTCGGCGATCCTGTCGGGCTGGGCGAGCAGGTCGTCGATCGGGTTTATGGACTCCTCCGTCGGGACACCCTGAGGTTGGCTGAAGTTCGCGGACGCGGCCGATGCGATCTGCGGGACCTGTAGCGCCGCGGCATAGATCTGTTCGTGCCGGATGCGGGGATCGGCGAACAGCCCTTCATTCGTAGCCCTGTCGTTACCGATCTGCGCCAGGACATCGAAGGTGCCATCGATCAGCCGGGGATCCGTCGTTGCGGTCGGAGCAGCGAGCGCATCGAGGCCCAGCAGCGTGGGCAGGACGCGATTGATCCGTTCCATGGTGGCGTCGCGGGACGCCCGGGGCGTCATGGGAGCGTGCTCGTTCAAACGTTCGACCTCGGCAATTGCGGTCTGCACGGCCGAGACGACGGAAACCGCTTTCCGCCTGGCCTCGATCGCGGGCATTGCGGGTATGGTCAGGCGGATCGGTGAAAGGCGCAAGTTCGGATCGAGCGTGACGGGCAGACGAATCTGGACCTGCCAGCCGGCGTTCTTTTTGCGCAGATACGGAAGGGGCATTTTTCCGGTGTACTTTCTGGTGTACAACCGGCGCATTGAAGCTAGGAAAATGCTGAAAAAACAGTCACTTACGGGGAATGGCGGAGAGGAAGGGATTCGAACCCTCGAGACAGTTCATCACCATCTGCGCCCTTAGCAGGGGCGTGCCTTCGACCACTCGGCCACCTCTCCGGCACGGGTGGGTATAAGGGATATCCTCGCGAGCGCAAGGGGGTTTGTGGCGGGAAAAGGAAATTGCCGTGGACTGGCGAGGGCTCGCTGCCCCGGCGTAACGGAAAGAGGCGGCGGGAGGGTGTCCCGCCGCTTCTTGGTCTAAGAGCGGATGATGCGCATCTGCGGCTCGCCGTCGCCGGTTCGGGCCGGGGAGATGCCGTAGACGTCGACCGTGGAGGTGACGCGCTGGCGGAAGGCCGAGAAGAGCTCGGATTTGACCACGTCCACGGGCTCGTCGAACTTGATGGTCACCTGGTAGTGCCGCATGTCCGAAAGCAGGTTGACGCCGATCACCAGGCCCCTGAAGGGCTGGCCGAGATAGAAGCCCTCCACGCGCTCGCCCACCTGGACGGGCGTCGGCACGCGTTCGGGCAAGGCCGCGCGAGCGGTGTTCCAGTCGCGATAGCCGTGCGAACGGGCAACGATCTCGAGGGCGGCGCCATGGGTGATCGCTTCACCGATATTGGCACGCTCTTCGCGCAGGATTTTAGCTTCGGCCTTGAGACTGGCCGCGCTGACGGGGTCGAGAGAAAAAGACATATCGTCCTCACAAATGCGAAGCGGAAAGTCTCATGGGGCTCGCCTTGCCATGAACCGCCTCGAATTGAGGGTACGATCCTGAACGTCACGCTATCGAGCGTGGCTGGGCTTCACCTTCGGGTCTATCCCGGCGAGCGGCGGGTGCCAGCAACCTGAGCGCCATATGGCTCCGCCCGGGCCGCATGTCAACAGCTTCGCGCCATCCTGCCTGCCATGCGCGGCAAACATGACTGGCTTTGCCGAGCGCTTCGGCTAGTGTGGGCGTTGATAAGGGATTGCCGCCGTGACTGAATTTCTGCTTCTCGTTGCCGGCCTCCTGGGCGGATGCGTCAACACGCTCGCCGGGGGCGGCTCGTTCATCGTCTTTCCGGCGCTGATGGTCGCCGGCGTGCCGCCGGTGCTGGCCAATGCGTCCAACACCTATGCCGCCCTGCCCGGCTATGTCAGCGGCGCGGCCGGGCTCTGGAAACATCTGGGCGCCCACAAGGCGCGGCTACTCCCCTATTCCATCGTCGCCATCGTTGGCGGCTATGCCGGCGCCGAGCTCCTGCTGCATGTCTCCAATGAGCAGTTCCAGGGCGTCGTGCCGTGGCTGATGCTGTTCGCGGTCGTGCTCTTCGCCTTCGGCGCGCGCATCAACGGCTGGATCGCAGCGCATTCGCGCGGGCATGGTCGGCTTGCCGTGGTTGGGGCGGTGGCGCTGTTGGGTGCACTTGCGCTGATCTGCCTTTACGGCGGCTTCTTCAACGCGGGCCTGGGTATCCTGCTGCTCGCCTTCCTGGCGCTGGCGGGGCTCGAGGACATTCACGCCATGAATGCCCTCAAGCTCTGGATCTCATCGATCGTGGCTGCCATTGCCGTGGTGCGCTTTGCCATCAACGGCTCGATCGATTGGTATCACGGCACCATCGCGCTCATCGGCGTGACCACGGGCGCCTATCTCGCCGCGCGCTTTGCGCACAAGGTGCCGACCAAGCTGATCCGCTGGACCGTGATCATCTATGGCAGCGGGCTGACGCTCTACTATTTCTGGGCCGCCTATTTCGGCTGAGAGCTGGGACGAATCCAGACCGAGCAATCGTGGAATGCTGCGCCGCCGAAGGGCAGCGCCGGGTCTGAGCCGATGAGGGTATTGATGCCCTTGCCGCCGCGATGCGAGCGGTTGGCATGAATGCCTTCCGCAATCAGCACGCCGCGCTGGATGCCCTCGAAGAAGCGAGCGGTAAGCTCGACCTCGCCACGTCGGTTGCCCAACGTCACGGCGTCGCCATCGGCGATCCCAAGCTCTGCCGCATCTTCGGCCCTCAGGAAGACCACGGGTTCGGGGTGTCGCTTGCGCGAGCCCGGCGTTTCCGTGAACGTCGAATTGAGGAAAGCACGCGCGGGACTGGTTGCAAGGCGGAAGGGATGGTCTTCGTCCGTCGGCTCGTTCACGTCCCAATAGTCGGCGAAGCGCGGCAGGATGGCCGGGTCGCAGCCCCATTGGTAGCCCTTTTTGTCCGCGGCGCCCTGCCAGTTCGGCGCGAAGCGGTACTTGCCGTCGGGCCAGGCGAAGCCGTCGGCGAAGCGGGCTTTCTCGTCGGGGAGCGCGCGGTCGACGAAGCCGGTGACTTCGATCTCGGCCAGCTCGCCATAGCCGGACCGGCGCAGCGTTTCGGCCACCATTTCGCGATCTGAAATCTCGAGGCTCGGGTGCTCGACACCAAACCGGCGCGACAGCTCTCCTACCACCGCGAAATTGGAGCGCGCCTCACCGGGAGCCTCGATGACCTTCGGCCCGAACAGCACGCGGCTGTGGCCGGAGCGCGTGTAATAGTCGTTGTGTTCGAGGAACATCGTCGCCGGCAGCACGATATCGGCCATGTCGGCGGTTTCGGTCATGAACTGCTCGTGGACGACCGTAAACAGGTCCTCGCGGGCAAAGCCGGCGCGAACGAGCTCCTGGTTGGGCGCGACGTTCATCGGGTTGGTGTTCTGGATGAAGAGCGCCTTGACGGCGCCGCCATTCTTGAGCGCCCGCGCATCGCCGGTCAGCACCGGGCCGATCTCGGACATGTCGAGCCAGCGCACATTGGGGTCGGAAAGCTCGGCGGCGGTGATGAGCGACTTGTCCAGCGCCCAAGCGCCGCCATGGGTGTGGAACGCGCCACCGCCGCGGTGCTGCCAGGCGCCGGTCATCGCGGGAATCGAAAGCGCCGCATGCATGTTGGTCGAACCGTTGCGCTGGCGCGTGAAGCCGTAGCCCAGGCGGAAGAAGGTGCGCGGCGTCGTGCCGACGAGCCGAGCAAAGTCCTCGATCTCGGCGACGGAAAGGCCGGTGATGGCAGAGGCCCATTCCGGCGTGCGGGTGGCGAGGTGCGCTTCGAAGTCCGGTCCGAAATCCGTGAACCTGGCCATGTATTCGCGATCGGCAAGGTTTTCGCGCAGCAACACGTGCATCACAGCAACTGCCAGCGCGCCATCCGAACCGGGTCGGATCATGAGGCCCATATCGGCCTGCTCCATCGTCGCCGTGCGGTAGATGTCGACCACCACGATGCGCGTGCCGCGCTCCTTGCGGGCGCGCATGGCGTGGGTCATGAGGTTGACCTGCGTGTGCACCGGGTTGGTGCCCCAGATCACCAGGCAATCGCTTTCGAGAATCTGCTCTGTATGCGTGCCGGTCAGCCAGCCGGTGCCCGCGAGGTAGCCTGGCCAGGCCGTGCCGGTGCAGATGGTCTCGTATTGGCGGGAATAGCCACGCGCGTGGCGCAGGCGGTGGATACCATCGCGGTGCACGTGCCCCATCGTGCCGGCGTAGAAATAGGGCCAGATCGCCTCCGGCCCGAACTCGTCTTCGATCGTGCGGAACCGCGCCACGATCTCCTCGAAGGCTTCGTCCCAGGTGATGCGCTGCCACTTGCCCTCGCCCTTGGCACCTGCACGGCGCATGGGGTGGAGCAGCCGGTTCGGATGGTGGATGCGTTCGGCGTAGCGAGCCACCTTTTCGCAGATGACACCGGCTGTATAGGGATCGTCCTTGGCGCCGCGCACCCGGCCTATCGTGTGGGCGTCGATGACCTCCACATCGAGCGCACAGGTCGAGGGGCAGTCATGCGGGCATACGGAGCGCGCGATGCGGGGCGAGGCGATTTCGTTCATGGGGTGGCGCGATGCGGTTGAGGTGGCGACACAGTAAAGCCGCCACCTTTCGCATGCCAGCCCCTATGAGGCTTCGCGCGACGATGCCGCGGCGGCGTTGCGGCGCGCTGTGTGCTCGGCCCGCCGGGCGAGCTGCGTCGCGCCGGCCTGGTAGGGCGAGAACCGCACTTTGCTACCCTGCGCGGTATGGATGGTGACGCCGCGCCACTCACTGGTGACGCCGGCCACGTCGTGCCAGGCAATGGTCGTGCGCCGCCCGAAGGTCGAGCGGTGCTCGATATGCTGGTGGTTCCAGCGCACCCGGGTGAAGATGGAGGTAGCAGCGATGGCAAGCGCCCCTGCCCCGAACACCACGGCCAGCGTCAGGTAGAACATCATCTGCTGGGACGCCGTATGGCCGCGATCGATGAACAGCATCGCGTAGACGATCAACGCCGAGAACACCGCCAGCGCCAGCGCGCCGAACTTTTCCATGAGCGAGGGACGCAGCTCCGTCCATTCGCCCAGCCGTACGGGATCGTCGGCCTGGAGCAGGCGCAGGGCGAGGAATATTGCATAGGAAAAGCACACGATACCGGCCACGCGCGCCAGCGGTAGCTGGCTTACGATCGGCATATACTTGGCCACGACGAGTGCAAAAACGACGGACAGCGCAACTGCCACTTCCTGCCATTTGATAGGCACGAAATATCTCCTGATCCTCAAAGACCGGGTGACGCAAGCCGGCGATATTGTGATGTTCGATGCCCCCAAATGGCCGCGAACACAGCAACAATTACAGTACCTGCAAATTCGCGCAGCTAACTTTTTCGCGATTCTTCGCAAAAGCATGGAACCCGGGAGTTTGCGCAACACCCGGGCTCCTCGTGCACTGATTCAAGTCGCTCGGAAATTGATTCCGATACTCGCGCTAACACATTGTTTCTGTTGGCGTCAGGAGAGGAATTTGAGCCCGGCAATGCCGGAAACGATGAGCGCGATACAGGCGAGGCGCGCGGCCGTCGCAGGCTCTCCGAAGAGATAGATGCCGAGCACGGCAGTGCCGACGGTGCCGATGCCAGTCCAGACTGCATAGCCCGTTCCGACGGGCAGTTCGCGCAGCGCCAGGCCAAGCAGCAACACGCTGACGATCATCGAGACGACGGTCAGCGTCGAAGGCACGATGCGCGTGAAGCCTTCGGTGTATTTGAGGCCGATGGCCCAACCGACTTCGAAGAACCCAGCGATAACGAGGTAGATCCAGGCCATGAACGACTCCTTTGGCTTCTGGAAGTCATTTCCTGCCGATGCCGAGAAGTCGGCGACCCGGATTTGACCGAAGCTGGGTCGTCCCAGCCGGGGAAAGGCCGCCAGGCCCCAGGGTCGTCCCTGTGATGATGGATTTATCTAGCGAGCCAATGGCGCCAGCGGAAGCCGGTCGGGCGGCAAATCCGATATGCGCCGGCGGCAGGGGCTCAGGTGGTTGAAAACTCGTCCAGGGCCATGACGACGCTCTCCGCCATGCCCGGATCGCGCGAATCGTGCCCTGCCCCGCGCACGGGGATCAGCCGGCTAGCCGGCCAGTTGCGGTGGAGATTCCATGCGGTGACGATGGGGCCGGTCACGTCCAGCCGGCCGTGAATCAGCACCGCGGGGATTTCGGCGATCCTGCCGATATTGTGCAGCAGCTCGTTGTCCTCGAGCCAGCCGCGGTGGGACCAGTAATGGGTGACGAGGCGCGCGAAGGCGAGGCGGAAGCGCGGGTCGTCGTAGCGGGTACTGGGCTTGTGGTCCGGGTGGATATCCACGATCGCCATTTCCCAGTCGCACCAGTCCCGCGCGGCCTGTTCGTGGATCACGGGATCGGGGCTCATCAGCAACCGAGCATAGGCATCGACCAGCGGCTCGTCGTCGATGGCCAGCGCCGCGTCGCGAAACTGCTCCCAGGCTTCCGGGAAGAATGCACCTACGCCGTTGGTGATCCAGTCGATCTCCCGGCTGGTCGTCGTCGCGATGCTGAAGAGCACCATTTCAGTGACGCGCTCGGGGTGCCGCTCGGCATAGGCCAGCCCCAGCGTCGACCCCCATGAGGCGCCTAGAACGAGCCAGCGGTCAATGCCGAGGTAGCGCCGGAGCGTCTCGGCGTCGCCGATGAGGTGCGGCAGCGTATTGGTGGAGAGATCGACCGACGGGTCGCTGGCATGCGGCGTGCTGCGACCGCAATTGCGCTGGTCGAAGAGAACCACGCGGTAGCGCTCGGGGTTGAAATAGCGGCGCCAGCCCGGCGAGGCGCCCGAACCCGGTCCGCCATGAAACACCACTGCGGGCTTGCCCAACGGATTTCCGACCACTTCCCAATAGACATGGTTCCCGTCGCCGACCTCGAGCATGCCGCTGTCGTAAGGCTGGATTTCCGGGTAGAGCGCGCTCATGGCTTCGCCTCGTGGTGCGGGCGCGCCAGCTACTCGCAAAACCCGGTCACATGCAAGATCGCCAAAAAGAGGAGGCGCCCTCGGTGAGAGCGCCTCGCCCGTGACTACTGCAGCTTGGCCGCGTAGGCGTAGAACAGGCCAGGATCGGCGGCCTGCATGTCGGCAAAGCGCGCATCGAGTATCCAGAGCGTGTCGCCGACCTTTGTGACGGCGGTCGGGGTCTTGAAGCCATCCTGGACCTTGGTGATCGTGGCGTTGTCGCCCTCGATGGTCACGACATCGGCGCGCCCTGCCCCGTTCTGGGCGAGGTAGAGCTTGCCGTCATCGCCGAAGCGCATGCCGTCCGGCCCCTTGAGCGGCTCGGAGGTGGTGAGCTCGGTGATGGCCCCGGCGGCGCCATCGGCGCCGACATCGATGCGGAGCAGCTTGTTGGCGGTGACGCTATTCACATAGAGCGCGCCATCCGGCCCGAAGGAAAGGCCGTCGATACCGGCAAGCTTGGCGTCCTTGACCCAGACTTCGAGCGCGCTGGCGCCCGGCTTGAGCAGCATCACGCTGCCATTGCTGGTGTCGGCGATATAGGCCGAGCCGTCGGCGGTGGTGGCGATGTCATTGCAGAAGCTGCCCTTGTCGAGGGCATAGCTGCCCTTCTTCTCGGCCGTGGCGAGGTCATAGGCCACGACGTTGGCCGGCAGCGCGTCGGCCTTGCCGCCAAAGGCAGCCGGGTCGGAATAGCAGACCCAGAGAGTCTTGGCGGCTTCATCGGCATAGACACCTAGCACCGAGCCCGGGCCTTCGGCAGGCTTATCGATGAGGAGTTCGGTCTTTTCGGCGCCCGGCGCGGCCTTGTAGACCTGACCGAGCGGCATGCTGCCTGCATAAAGCGTGCCGTCGGCGGTCGAGGTGATGCTTTCCGGGAAGACTTTCTGGTCACCGATCTGCACCTTGTCGGCGGCAAAAGCGGCCGCCGGCGTCAGGATGGCGGCGGTAAAGGTATAAAGGGCAATGGTTTTTGCGGACATGTGAATCCCCTCGCAAATTGGTCCGCGAGATCGTGCCAGCTTTCGTGATCACCCTTCCGGATATTTAGAATTGGGAATCCTGTGTCCGGCGCCGCCCTCAGTACTTCTCGTAGAACGCGTTGCCGCCCGCAACGAGCACGTAGTGCATGTTGTTGTACGGGAAGCTCAGCCCTGCCGTATGGAAGAACTGGGCGTTGCGCACGCCCGGGTGCCGCTCGCCCGCCATGACGCGATCGGCCATTTCGGCAACGAGCGTCACCGAGGCATCGCTCATCGGCCGGTTGAGCACGCCCTCGGCGAACTGGTTCTTCTGCCCCACTACCCCGCAGATGGTCTTGGGGTATTGCGGCGAATTGAGCCGGTTCATGACGACGGTGCCCACTGCCAGCATGCCTTCGGCGCTGGAGCGGTTGGATTCGAAATACATTGCGCGCATCAGGCATTCGCGCGGATTGGTGGCGGTATAGCCCCAGCTGCCGAACATGGAGAACATGCTGCAGCCTGACAGAGCCGATGCCGCGATCATGGTTGCCGTAAGCGAAACGAGTTTCGGCCACATGTCGGACTTCCCCTTGGGAGACGAGGGAAGCGGCAAATTAACCGGCTGCCGTTAACATCGGGTTCACCCTGAGGAGAAAAGCGGATGACGCCAAAGCCGAAACAGGAAGCCGAGCCGGAAGTGGAGGCGACGGGTTTCGAGCTCTTCCGCGACAAGCTGCGCCTGCTCTATCACGGCAGTTCGCCGGCGGCCGTGCGCTTCCAGTTCTCCGTGCTGATCGTGGACGTGGCGATCCTCGCCTTCTTCATCGCCTCCCCGCTGCTCTGGGATTCGCCGACCTATCTCTATGTCGACTACTCGATCGCTGCGCTGATGTTCGCCGATCTTGCGGCCCGGATGCTGGCATCGACCGATATCACGCGCTGGCTGCGCCAGCCGGCGAACTGGGTCGACATCTTTATCCTCGCGACGCTGCTGGTGCCGGTGCTCGGTAATTTCGGTTTCCTGCGCGTGCTGCGCCTGTGGACGATCTCGCAGAGCCAGGTGATCTGGAAGCCGCTGCGCAAGCACGGGCTCATGCGCTACGAGGATGCCGGCAAGGCGGTGATCAACCTCGTCACCTTCCTTTTCGTGGTCGCCGGCTTCATCTTCACCTTCTTCTATGCGCCGGGCTCGGGCATAGATGGCTATCTCGATGCGCTTTATTTCACCGTGACGACGATCACGACCACCGGGTTCGGCGACATCACGCTTCCCGGCCCGCTCGGGCGCATCACCTCGATCATCGTCATGATCATCGGCATCTCGCTGTTCGTGCGACTGGCCCAGCAGGTGTTCCGCCCCTTCAAGATCACCTTCCCCTGCCCGCAATGCGGCCTGCAAAGGCATGAGCCCGACGCCGTGCATTGCAAGGCGTGCGGGCACATTCTCAAAATTCCGGATGAGGGGAATTAGGGCGGGTGTGGAGAGGGCTTAGGCCGAGGGAGCTATCGATGCTTAGTTCGGCGCGATACACCCACTTCGCAGCATTTCCCCACCACGGAACTTCCCCGGCGAAAGCCGGGGCTCATTGCACCGTCCCGCACGAGTGGAGAAATCCATAGGCCCCGGCTCTACGGCCGGGGAAGTTCCGTGGTGGGGGAGGATCGTGGTAGGGAAGCGTGGTGGGGATGTCGCGAAAACGAGAGTTCAGCAGGATGCTTCCCGCATCCAGTTCCCTACTCCTCCCCACCCTTCTTGCGGCGCGGCTTGAACGTCTGCTCGCCGACATCGCGGTTGGCGGCAGCGGCAGCGCGGGCTTTCTTCGCCTTGAAGTCGGGCTTGCCCTTGTCCTTGTTGAACGGCTTCGCCTTGGCCTTCGGCTTGCGCTTGGCATCGGCCGGCGGCGGCAATTCGTCCACTGAAGGGGCAGTATCGGTCATGGGATCGAACGAGGCGCCGCGGGCCTTGTTGGCGCGATCCTTCCACGGCTTGTAGGCGCGGCCCATCTTGCGCGGAGCCGGCGCCTGCGGGGCGCCATCGAGCACCGTGATCTCGACATTGCGTTCGCCGGTGCCATGCGCCTCGAGGTGACCGATGAAGTCATCGGCCATGTCGGCGGCGATCTCGAAATGCGTCTCGCGGTCGAGGATACGGATCGAACCAACGGCGGATTTCTGCACGCCGCCGGCCTTGCAGATCATCGGCAGCAGCCAGCGCGGATCGGCCTTCTGCTTGCGCCCCAGCGACAGCGAGAACCAGGTGCCGCCCGAAACGCGCTCGCCCGGCTTGCCGGCACGCTCGGGGCGTTCAGTCCGTTCGGCGCGCTTACCCGGCGCAGACGGCGGCGGCAGGTCTTCGATCTCTTCAGGCACCGGACGCGCCGCGAGCTGGATACGGAGATAAGCGGCCGCCACCTGCTCGGGCGTGTAGCGCGCCAGAAGCTCGGTAGCGAAGCCGTTGAGGTCTTCATCCAACGGCTCGGTGAGCGAGGCGTCGTCAAGGATGGCCTGGCGATAGCGCGCCTCGATCTGCGCGCTGGTCGGGGCCGGCATATAGGAAGCCTCGACGCGCGCCAGCTTGAGCACGCGCTGCACGGCGCCGCGACGATGCTGCGGCACGACGAGCACGCAGGTGCCCTTGCGGCCGGCGCGGCCGGTACGGCCCGAGCGGTGAAGCAGCGTATCCGGGTTGCCCGGGATATCGGCATGGATGACGAGGTCGAGATTGGGAATATCGATGCCGCGCGCCGCCACGTCGGTGGCCACGCAGACACGGGCACGGCCGTCGCGCATGGATTGCAGCGCGTTGGTGCGCTCGGCCTGGGTCAGCTCGCCCGATAGCGCCACCACGGCGAAGCCGCGATTGAGCAGCCGCGCCGCGAGGTGTTTTACGCTTTCGCGGGTGTGGCAGAAGATGATGGCGTTCGGCGCATCATAATAGAGCAGCGTGTTGATGATCGCGTTTTCGCGGTCCGGCGCCGGCACGGTGAGCAGCTTGTAGTCGATGTCGACGTGCTGGGAAGCCGCGCCCGCCACACTCAGCCGCAGCGCATCGCGCTGGTAGGTGGCGGCGAGCTGGGCGATGGCCTTGGGTACGGTGGCCGAGAACATCAGCGTACGGCGCTCTTCGGGCGCGGCAGCAAGAATGAATTCGAGATCTTCACGGAAGCCGAGATCGAGCATTTCGTCGGCTTCATCGAGCACCACGGCACGCAGCTCGGAGATATCCAGCGCCCCCTTGGTGATGTGGTCGCGCAGGCGACCCGGCGTACCAACGACGATATGGGCGCCGTGTGCCAGTGCGCGGCGCTCGGTGCGGATATCCATGCCGCCGACATTGGAGACAATGCGCGCGCCGGCATCGGCATAGAGCCAGGCCAACTCGCGCTGCACCTGCAAGGCGAGTTCGCGCGTCGGCGCGATGACCAGCGCCATCGGCTTGCCCGCCTGCCCCAGATGGTCGCCGCCTTCGAGCAGCGTGGGGGCGATGGCCATGCCGAAGGCTACGGTCTTGCCGGAGCCGGTTTGTGCGGAAACCAGAAGGTCCGCGCCTTCCGTCTCTGGCGCCAGCACGGCGAGCTGCACAGGCGTCAGCGTTTCATAGCCGCGGGCGGTCAAGGCGCCGGCCAGCGCCGGAGCAATGGAAGAAGGAAGGGTCACGAGAGGTCTTTCAAATGAGGACGCCGGATTGCGCCCACTACGCGCATATAGGCAAACTAAAAGGCCGCCCGAAGGCGGCCTTCCGCAAATTCGTGCACCGGCTGGATATTAGCCGACGATCTCGAGATCCGAGAAGAAGAACTTGATTTCCTGGGCAGCGGTCTCGGGAGCATCCGAGCCGTGGACCGAGTTTTCGCCGATCGAGAGAGCGAATTCCTTGCGGATGGTGCCCTCGGCAGCGTTGGCCGGGTTGGTAGCGCCCATGACTTCGCGGTTCTTGAGGATGGCGCCTTCGCCTTCCAGGACCTGCACGACCACCGGCTCGGCGCTCATCTGGGCGACGAGTTCACCGTAGAACGGACGCTCCTTGTGGACGGCGTAGAAAGCGCCGGCCTGAGCGGGGGAGAGGTGGATGCGCTTGGAAGCGACGACGCGCAGGCCGGCGTCCTCGAACTTGGCGACGATCTTGCCAGTGAGGTTACGGCGGGTCGCGTCGGGCTTGATGATCGAAAGGGTGCGCTCGAGAGCCATTGCTTGGTCCTTGACGAGATTTTTTGGAAAAGGTGGCGCCTTTTAGCGTCACGTCGTGACGGGCGCAAGACGCGCAACGCAGTGCAGCCATGCTTGCGCGCACATCGTTACCGGCGAAATCAACCAGCCTTGATGCTGAGGAAGACGCCCGTTTCCTTCTCGGACTCCAAAATCCCGCCGCCAGCCGCGAAGGCCGCGTCGATCCGCCCCCGAAACGCCTGTAGCGCAGCGTCGTCCGCCCCGTCGCCCGGCGGATATGACGTCAGGGCCAGAAACACGTCCTCGGGTTCTGTTATCCGCAGGCGCGACGGATAGCGCTCCAGACGAACATTGCCGAACTGCGCCCCGAGCAGGTCGTGCGCCTCGTCAAAACCGAAAGCCAGACCCGCCGGATCGAATTCCGAGCTGCCGAATACCGTCGTCAGCGCATAGAGCTCCCGCATGTTCAACTTGCCATTCGTGGTCACGGCAAGCGTCCCGCCCGGGCGAAGCACACGATACATCTCGGCGATCGCGCGGCCCGGGTCGGGGACGTGGTAGAGCATGTGCATCGCCAGGACGACATCGAAGCTGCCATCGGCAAACGGCATCGCCGAGGCATCGGCCTGCCGCGCGGTGAAGCTGGCGAGCGGCAAATCCTTGCACCGCTCCTCTGCCTCGCGAACCATTCCGTCCGAGGCGTCAGCCAGCGTCAGATGCAGGCCGCCCGGCATATCCGGCACGACGTCCTGCCAGAACCAACCCGGCCCGCACCCGATATCGAGCACGTGGTCGCCCGGTTTCAGCGGCAAATGCTTTGCCACCCACTGAAACCAGCCCATCTCGGCGATCGTGTACTTGCCGTTCAACCGTGCTCGCGCCGCCAGCTTCTCACTGTTGGCGTATTGCCTGCCCGTCTCGCTGATCGATCCCATGAGCGCTCCCCCCTGCCCCGATACGACAAGGCATGGCCAGCCATGTCAATCCGTTCGAGCCGTCCTGCGGTCGCTGCGGTTGCCAATCCTGCCCTGAGCCCTTATCTCACGGCGTCCGAAGGATTACCCTATGCTTACGATCTCAAATCTCACCTACCGCATCCAAGGCCGCGTGCTGTTCGACGACGCCTCCGTTGTCCTGCCCACGGGGTCCAAGACCGGCTTCGTGGGTAAGAACGGGTCGGGCAAGACGACGTTGTTCCAGCTCATCCAGGGCCAGATCAGCCCGGATGCCGGTATCGTCGAAGTCCTCAAGAAGGCACGCATCGGCGGCGTCGCGCAGGAAGCGCCGGCGACGAGCCTTTCCGTGCTTGAAACCGTCATGGCCGCCGACGTCGAGCGCGCGTCGCTCCTCAAGGAAGCCGAGACGGCACACGATGCCCATCGCATCGCCGAGATTCACACGCGCCTCGCCGACATCGACGCGCACACCGCCGAAGGCCGCGCTTCGACGATCCTCAAGGGCCTGGGCTTCGAATATGACCGCCAGCATGCCCCCACGTCCGAGCTTTCCGGCGGCTGGCGCATGCGCGTGGCGCTGGCCGGCGTGCTCTTCAGCCAGCCCGACCTGCTGCTCCTCGACGAGCCGACCAACTATCTCGATATCGAAGGTACGCTCTGGCTCGAAAAGTACCTGGCGACCTATCCCTATACCGTCTTCATGATCAGCCACGATCGCGACCTGCTCAACAAGGCGGTGAACTCGATCATCCACCTCGAGCACGGCAAGCTGACCTTCTACAAAGGCAATTACGACACGTTCGAGACCACCCGCCGCATGCAGATGGAGCTCCATAACAAGTCGCGCGAGAAGACCCTCGCCCAGATCGCGCACCTGCAGAGCTTCGTGGATCGCTTCAAGGCCAAGGCTACCAAGGCCAAGCAGGCGCAGGCGCGCGTCAAGATGATCGCCAAGCTCAAGCCGCCTGCGGCGATGTTCGACGAGCACTCATCGCCGTTCAGCTTCGAGAACCCGAAGAAGATCCCGGCCTCGCCGATGATCACGTTCGATGACGTCTCGGTGGGCTACGGCGACAAGGTCGTGCTCAAGCGCATCACCAACCGCATCGACCCCGAGGATCGCATTGCGCTCATCGGCGTCAACGGCAACGGCAAGTCGACCTTCGCCAAGCTGCTGGCCGGCGATCTCAAGCCGATGGGCGGCGAGATGCGCAAGAGCAAGGGGCTGGAAATCGCCTATTTCGCCCAGCACCAGATGGACAAGCTGCGCCCCAACGAGACGCCGCTAGAGCACGTCACTTCGCTCATGCCCTATGACAGCGAAGCCAAGCGCCGCAGCCGCGTGGCGCAGATGGGCCTCTCGACCAGCCGGATGGACACGCTGGTCAAGAACCTCTCAGGTGGCGAGCGTGCTCGCCTGCTCATGGGTCTCATCACATTCGGCGGCCCGGGCATGCTGATCCTCGACGAACCGACCAACCACCTCGACATCGACAGCCGCGACGCGCTGGTGCAGGCGCTCAACGACTATGAGGGCGCCGTGCTCATCATCAGCCACGACCGCCATCTGGTCGAGGCAACGGTGGACAAGCTCTGGATCGCCGAGGGCGGCACGATCCACGAATTCGCCGACGACCTCGACGGCTACCAGCGCATGCTGACCGGCGGCGCCAGCAAGAGCAGTTCGGGCAACGGCGCCGCGCAGCCGCTTTCGCGGGACGACCGCAAGAAGGAGAAGCAGGAGGCCGCCGCCCGGCGCGCCGCCATCGCTCCTTTGCGCAAGGCCGTGCAGGATACCGAGACCAAGCTCGGACGTCTCCGCACCGAACTGGAAAAGACCGACCAGCTCCTTGCCGACCCGAAGATCGCGACGGGCGACAAGGACAGGGTCATCGCCCTTTCCAAGGACAAGGCGCGTTTCCAGGCGGAAATCGATGCGGCCGAGGAGCACTGGCTTGAGATCAGCGCCGAACTCGAACAAGCTCAGGCGCAGGGCTAGCGGTTCTTCGCTAGGGCCCGTTCGGAGATGGACATGTCGCGCGTCACGGCACAATGGCTGATCGAGAACCTCAAGCTTGAGCCGCATATGGAAGGCGGCTGGTTCCGGCAGACCTTCCTGGATCAGCCCGCCAATGGCGGGCGCGCCCATTCGACGCTGATCTACTACCTGATCGAAGGCGGCGACGTTTCCAAATGGCACCGGGTCGACGCGGCCGAGGTCTGGCACTGGTATGCGGGCGCGCCGCTCCGACTCACCGTCTCTCCCGATGGGCTCGCAGCCCAGAGCCATGTGCTGGGCACCGATTTCCTCGCGGGCGAGCGCCCGCAAGCCATCGTTCCGCAGCAGCATTGGCAGACGGCGCGGAGCCTTGGGGATTGGTCGCTCGTTGGTTGTACGGTCGCCCCGGGGTTCCTCGTTTCCAAGTTCGAGATCGCCGATCCGGCGACCATGCCGCACGCGCCTGCCGGCGGGTGACCACCACAAGCACAAGGGAGAGGCTGGATGGCCGAGGCACTGACGATCTGGACATACGATTGGGTGCCGGAAGGCAAATCCGGTCCCCGTGGCCATGTCCGCGACATCAGGCTGCGCTGGGCATGCGAAGAGGCCGGCTTCGACTACGACGTCAAGTCCGTCCCGTTCAGCGATCGTGGCGCCGAGCACTTCGCGCGCCAGCCCTTCGGCCAGGTGCCGTATCTCGAGGACGATGGCCTCATCATCTTCGAAAGCGGCGCCGGCCTCCTGCATCTCGCCCGCAAGAGCGAAGCACTCATGCCGCGCGATCCCAAGGGCGAGGCCGACACGCTGCAATGGACCATCGCCGCGCTCAGCTCCATCGAGATGATCACCGTGCCCTGGTGGTTCATCGGCCTCTCCCGACCCGAGATCAATCCGCTCGAAGACTGGGCGCTCCATCGCCTCAAGCTGCTGGATGACGTGCTGGCCCAACGCGAATGGCTGGCTGCCGGACGCTTCACCGTGGCCGATATCCTCATGTCCGACGTGCTGCGCGTTCCCAAGGTCCGCGCTGCCGCCGACTTTCCCGCGACCCAGTCCTATATCGAGCGCGCCTGCGCCCGCCCGGCCTTCAAGCAGGCCTATGACGGACAGATGGTGCACTTCGCCTCCGGCGGGCAGACGCAACACTACAGGCCCTGACCTCCGGCGTGGCAGGTGAGGAAAACCCGCCACAGTGCGGAAGGGACTTGGTTACATACACCGTTGATAGCCCGCCCCGGCTGGTTGACAGGCCGGGCGATTGATCGTTTCCTCGCACCTCGACTACCGGGACCGCGGAACGATTAATGGCCCTGACCCGCCGACTGGCTTTGGCGTTCACCTTCGTGCTGGCGGGTATCACGTTGGCCACAGGTGCCGAGCGCCTCTCAGCCAAGCAGCAGAAAGACGCCCTCGAATGGGCCGCCAATAACAGCCTCTTCGTCCTCTACCACGAAGTCGGGCACCTGCTTGTCGACCAGCTCGGCCTGCCGGTTCTCGGCAAGGAAGAAGACGCGGCCGACAACATGGCCAGCTACACCCTGCTGCAGAAGCATACGCGCGCCGCCGACAAGGCGATCACCGACGCCGCCTATGGCTGGCTCCTTACTGGAAAGGCCTATACGCCGCGCCCCGACGACAGCGACTACTATGCCTCGCACAGCCTCGACCGTCAGCGCGCCTTCCAGATCGTATGCCTGATGGTGGGCAGCAATCCGTCCGCCTTCGGCAAGATCGCCGACGAGTACCGGATCGACAGCGACCGGCAGGAAGAGTGCGAATACGACTGGAAGCGGCTCAAGGCCAGCATGGAGGGCGTGCTGCGCCCCTATTCCAGCAAGAATGCCCGCGCCACCGAGGTGACGATCACCTACCATGCCGCCTCCGGCAAGCTGAAGACGGCCGCCGATGCCTTCAAGAAAAGCGGCGTCTTCGAGCAGGTGGCCGACCAGATCAAGGCGCAGTATGGCCTGCGCAACAAGGTGACGCTGCGTGCCAAGCGCTGCGGGGAGGCCAACGCCTTCTACGATCCCGATACGGTGGAAGTGACCTTCTGCTACGAGTTGATGGATGACTTCGTCCAGCTCATCAAGGCCGACATGCCCGAGGAATCCGAGCGCATCGCCCCGCCGCCCTCGACCGGCTTCGGCCGCTCGCCTGCCGCCGCTTCCTAGCTGAAGCCCACATAGCGCCCCGGCCGGTGGTTGATCGCCACGAAGAGGTTGAGGCACGCCGCGCCTAGCATCGAGATCAGCACGCGGTCGAACGGCACGACGAAGAAGGCCGTTGCCAGGATGCAGAGGTCGACTGCGAGCTGGAAGTAGCCGGCGCGGATGCCGAAATTGTCCTGGAGATAGAGCGCCAGGATGTTGATGCCGCCGACGCTCGCCCGGTGCCGGAAAAGCGCCAGCACGCCCATTCCGAGCATCGCTCCGCCTGCAATCGCAGCGTAGTAGGGATTGACCGTGCCGAGGTCCAGCCACTGCGTCGTGTAGGTCGTGAGCACCGAAACCAGCGCGACCGAGATGAAGGATTTCAGCGTGAACTGCCAGCCCATGCGCAGCCAGGCCAGCACGAAGAACGGGAGGTTGATCACGAAGAACAGCGGGCCGAAGCCCATCCCGGTCGCATATTGAATGATGAGCGCCAGGCCCGCCGTGCTGCCCGATATCAGCGTCGCCTTGGTGTAGAGAGTCAGCCCCAGCGAAACGAGCATCGTGCCGAAGAGGATCGCTATCACGTCCTCGTAAATTCGGTGCCGGGATGGTGCGCTCGGCGTGTCGATCACGGTCAGGCCTTCTTGACCCAGCGGCCGGATGGGTCCTGCTGCCAGTACGTTACGACATTGCCGGCATCGGCCGACAGCGCCCGCCAGGCGCCACGTGCCTCGACGACCGCATCGGGGTCATGCCCCGAGAAGATGAAGACGATGCGATCGTAGCCGGCCGAGCTCTGCGGAACGGCGCGGTCGACAAAGAATCGCACATTGGCGCCGTTGGGATTTTCCGGCCCGGTAGCGATCAGCACGGGCTGGTCGGGTATCATGTCCTCCCCAGCCACGCCGTGCGGCAGGAAGCTGTCGTCCCGGTAGGTCCAGAGCGTGCCGTCCAGCGCCTCCGCGCGCTCGCGGCTGCTGGTTTCTACCACCGCCCGCCAGCCGCGCTCCAGCGTCTTCTCGAGCAGAAGCGGCAGCACCTTTTCGAGCGGCTGGTTTTCGAGGTGGTAGAAAAGGACATCAGGCATGCGCGTTTGTCACCCAAGTGACGATGCCAGGCAAGAGCGATGGCGAGGCAGAGTGTCCCTGCCCCGCCGGAAAGGCTTCAGCCCTCGTAATGGTCGCGCACCAGCCGATCGAGCAGAGCCACGCCGAAGCCCGGCGCCCAACTGGTATTGGTCTCGCTCGGCGATACGCCCATGCCCGCGCCCGCGATATCCAGGTGCGCCCACGGTACATCGTTGACGAAGCGCTGCAGGAACGCGGCTGCGGTGATCGAGCCCGCCGGACGGCCGCCGGTATTCTTGATATCGGCGAAGCGGCTTTCGATGATCTTGTCGTAGGCCGGTCCGAGCGGCATGCGCCACACCTTCTCGTTGGTGGCGATGCCCGCGGCGTAGAGGCGGCTCGCCAAATCGTCATTGTTCGAGAAGAGGCCGGCATATTCCTGGCCGAGCGCCACGACGATGGCGCCGGTCAGCGTCGCCAAGTTGATCATGAACTTCGGCTTGAAGCGGTCCTGCGTGTACCAGAGCGCGTCGGCCAGTACGAGGCGGCCTTCGGCGTCGGTATTGATGATCTCGATGGTCGTGCCCGACATGGCCTTGACGATATCGCCCGGACGCGTCGCCGTGCCGGAAGGCATGTTCTCGACGAGGCCGATCACGCCCACCGCATTCACCTTGGCCTTGCGAGCGGCGAGCGCGTGCATCAGACCGGTCACGGCAGCGGCGCCACCCATGTCGCCCTTCATGTCTTCCATGTTCGCGGCCGGCTTGATCGAGATGCCGCCGGTGTCGAACACCACGCCCTTCCCGATGAAGGCTACAGGGGCGTCGCCGGCCTTACCGCCGTTCCAGCGCATGATGACGAGGCGCGGCGGACGGGCCGAGCCCTGCGACACCGCGAGCAGCGAATTCATGCCCAGCTTGCGCATGGCCGGCTCGTCGAGCATTTCGATCTCGACGCCCAGCTCGGCAAGCTTGCCGGCGCGCTCGGCAAATTCGAGCGTGCCGAGCACGTTGGCCGGCTCGTTGATGAGGTCGCGTGCAACGATCGTGCCGTCAGCCACCGCGCCGCGGTTGGCGATCGCGGCCTTGGCTGCGGCTTCGTCGGCAACGTGGAAGGTGACGGTCAGCGTCTTCGCCTCGCCGTTCTCGTCATCCTTCTTGGGCGACTTGTACTTGTCGAACTTGTAGTGGCGCAGCTTGAGCCCCGCCGCGACCTCGGCGATCGCCTGCGGCGTCGCGTCGGCGCCATCGAGCACCACGGCCGCTTCCGTCGCGCGGGTGGCCGCGATCTTGGCCGCAAGCGAACCGCCGCGATCCGCCCACACGGTAGCGCCGGCAGCCGCGTCGGGCTTGCCTGCTCCCAACACCAGCAGGCGCTGAGCCTGGACGCCCTTGGGCGCGATGATCTCGAGTTGCTGACCCTGCTTGCCCTTGAAGCTCGCGGCGCTAGCCGTGGCCTGCCAATCGAGTCCGGTCGCCGCCCAGATCTGCGCGCCAGCACCTTCGGGCGCCGCTCCCTCGTTCGTATAGATAACGAGCGTCCCGGTGGCTTTCGACGGCAGGGCGGCGGTCTTGATCGTGAGTTGCTGGGTCATTGGGAAGGCTTTCGGTAGGTCGCAAGAACGCTGGCAGGACGGAAGGGACTATCAATCAAGGAGTCTCATGGCGCGTCAATCCTGCAACAACGAGGCGGCAAGAGCGCCTGCGGGTAAAAAACGCGCTCCCTCGCCTTGCAAATGCAACTCGCGGCAAGCACAGTTCCGCCCGCCGGATTCAACTTTTCATCAAAAAGCGAGATGTCTCGACTAACCCGTTATCTCGTGGGACTTTTCTGGTCGAACGCGCTTTTGTTCGCGGGCGTCGCGACCGTGTTGATTTGGCTGATCCAATGCCTGCGCGTCTTCGACGTGGTTTCGGTCAAGGGCCAGAGCATCTTCACGCTTGTGGGTCAGGCTGTCCTCAGCATGCCGCCGCTGCTGATCGTCTTTCTCTATGTCTGCCTGGGCATCGGCATGGGGCGGGCGCTGCGCGACCTGCAGCTTTCCCAGGAACTGCACGCGATCCATTCCAGCCGCCGGCTCGGCGCGTTGTTCGGCGCTGTCGGCGTCTTCATCGGCCTTGGCGCTATGCTGCTGCTGCTTCTCACTAATGTCGTCGAGCCCATGGCGCAGCGCCGGCTCAGCGAGTGGCAGGCGAGCATTGCCGCCGATCTCGTCGGTCGCACCCTGCGCCCGCATCGCTTCTCCGAAGTGACGCCGGGCGTGGTCATCGTCATTGGCGGCAGACAGGGCGTCGGGGAGATCACCGACTTCTTCGTCGATGATTCCCGCGACCCGGCAATGCGGCGCACCTATATCGCCAAGTCGGCCAATGTCTCGCAGGATGAGAACGGCTACGTCCTCAACCTGCGCGAGGGCTACCTGCAATACACGACCGACAAGCTGGCCTTCTCGCAGATCACCTTCGGCTCCTACGACGTCTCCCTCGATCGCCTCACCGATCCGGTGGTCGATCGCGATCCGCTCGCCGAAAGCTCGAGCTTCGATATTATCCGCGACGGTCTTTCCACAGGCGTATGGAGCCAGAACGCCATCCAGATGCTCATCAACCGCTCGGCCGAGGGCCTGCGCATCGTCGGCATCTGCCTGCTGGTCGCGAGCCTTGCCGCCTTCCCCACCGGCAAGCGCCTGCGCTTCGTCCTGCCGCTCGAGGCCTCGGTGCTGGCCGCCGCATTCGGCGAGCGCCTTGTCACCACCTATGTCCCCGGCATGTTCGCGCCCTATGCCGGCGCCGTCGTCATGATCGTGGTGGGGCTTGCCATCCTGGCGTACAAGCTGCGCATCAACCAATGGTTCGGCGGCGTGCCGAAACGGGCGGAGATGCGGGCATGAACCGTATCGACCGCCTCCTGCTGTTCAGGCTTGCCGGGCGCATCGGCATCACGGTGCTCGTCTTTTTCGGCCTCATCGCGCTGGTCGAATCTCTCGATGCCTGGCGCTTCTCACACCTGATGGAAGCCGGCGGCCTGCCGCTGGCCATCTTCGTCAACGCGGTCAGCGCCATCCGCTGGACCATCAAGACCCTGCCCGTCACGGTGCTTCTCGGCGCCATCATCGGCCTCGTCGAGATGCAACGCACGCGCGAACTCCTCATCATCAAGGCATCGGGCGTCTCGATCTGGCGCGTGCTACGCGGCCCGGTTCTCGGCATGATCCTGGCGGGCCTGGCCATCAGCTTCGTGCTCGAAGGGCTCGTCGTCGAGACCAACCGCGTCTGGAACCCGACGGTTCCGGTCGGCGACACCAGCGTCGTTGGCGGCAATGGCCTCTGGCTCGAACAGACCGATGGCGGCAGCCCGTATGTCATCACCGCCCGTGGCGTCACCCGTCAGGGCAGTTCGCTCACCGATGTCACCGTCTTCTATCGCGAGGACCCGACCCGCGGCCGCGTGCTGGCCGAAAGCGGTGAACTGCGTCCCGGCGCCTGGTACCTGACGGGTGTCCGCGAGCTGCGCAGCGATGCGCCGATCGAGTATCTCGATAGCCTCGAAATCCCAACCACCAGCACCCCCGCCGAGGTCAGCCTCAAGCTCACCTCGCCCGAGGACTACACGCTTTATGAGCTGGCCCAGGCACTTGCCTCCCAGATCGGCGATCCGTCGGTCCGCGCGGCAGCAGCGACGCGGCTTTACAAGCTCTTTGCACTGCCCGCTTTGCTCGTCGGCTCCCTATTGATTGCTTTTGCGTTTACCGCCGGTTATCGAAGGACCAATAAGTATGGGGCGACGATCCTCTATGGTATCGTGTTGGGCTTGGTGGTTTTCGTTTTGACCGAGATGGCGGATCGTGCCGGCTCGTCGGGCGTGCTGACACCGGTTGTGGCCGCCCTCGGGCCCGCCTTCGTCGCCATAACCATCGGGCTCACGGTGTTGTTGTACAAAGAGGACGGGCGCGCGTAATGGTTTTGCGCCGGAAGAGTATCGCGTCGATCTTGCGCTTGGCTGCTGCCGGCGCGATAGCGATTCTCGCTTCGCCTGCCTTTGCCCAAAGCGCCCTCCTCCCTTCCGGCTTTTTCGACAACGTCCCACCCAGCGGCCCGAACAAGACTGCCGTCGTCGAGGCGGACAGCCTGTCGTTCGATGGCGACACCGGCACGATCACCGCGTCGGGCGGCGTCATCATCCGCTACGAGGGCTATGAGGGAACCGGCGACCGCCTGACCTTCAACCAGGGCTCGGGCGAGATGACCTTCGACGGGAACGTGCACATGCGCGATCCCCAGGGCGTGGTCTACACGACCAACCACATCGAGATGACCGGCGGCTTCAAGAAGGCGATCCTCGATGGCCTGACCCTGCGTACGCCTGCCGGCACGCTCGTGACCGCCGAGAGCGTCGATTACGGCCAGGCGCTCCAGACTATCCTCATGGATACGAAATACTCGCCTTGCGGCGATTGTATCGACTCCAAGGGCCGTCGCATCGGCTGGCAGGTGTTTTCCAAGAAGGTCACCTACGTCAAGGCCGACAAGAAGGTCTATCTCGAGCAGTCGCGCCTTGAACTCCTGGGCATTCCGATGGCCTGGATTCCGTGGCTGGCCCTCAACGATCCGACCGAGCCTGCCAAGCAGGCCTTCCGCACGCCGCGCCTCGCCTATGGCGAGAAGTACGGCATGGCGCTCACCGTGCCCTATTCGATCGCCCTCGACGAGAATACCGACCTCTTCCTGCTGCCCACCATCACCTCGCGTCAGGGCCTGATGGCTGGCGCCGAATGGATTCGTCGCTTCCCGAATGGCGAAATCTCGCTCAAGGGACAGGTCATCCGCCAGGCGGCTCCCGAAGTCTTTGGCACGCTGCCGGGCAATCGCGAATGGCGTGGCTCGATCCAGACCTCCGGCCGCTTCGTGCCCGCCAGCGAGTGGACCTGGGGCTGGAACTACACCGCCTTCACGGACCCCTATTTCCTCACCGATTATTCGCTGGCCGAATCCAAGAACAGCATCAACGAGGTCTACGCCACGCATCTGAGCAAAAATCAGTATGCGGATGTGCGCGTGCAGCAGTTTACCCTGCTCGAATCCACCACGCAGGACCAGCAGGCCCTCCTCCTGCCCAATGCGCGCTATGAAGGCGTGCTCAATCTCGATAACGGCCTCGGCCAGGTGGCGCTTTCGAGCCGCCTCATTGGCCTGCAGCGCAATGCCGACGATACCGACACCGCCAACGGCGTGCCCTATGTCTATGGCTTCGGCGGTCGCAAGGTGCATGGCGCGATCCAGGGTTCCTGGCAGAAGCAGATCATCGGCCCCGCCGGCGTCGTCTTCACGCCCTATCTCGGCCTGCGGGGCGACGCCGCCATGTATGACGGCACCAGCGTCAATCCGGCGGCGCCGCCCAGCCAGACGCTTTTCAGCATCACCCCGATCGCTGCGCTCGATATCCGCTGGCCGCTGCTGGCCACTGCCGGCTCCTCCACGCACATCATCGAACCCATTGTGCAACTGGTCTATCGCGGCACCAACACGACGCTGGCCGGCATCACCAATGACGATGCCCAGAGCTTCGTCTTCGATGACGGCAACCTCTTCAGCTTCAACCGCTTCTCGGGCTACGATCGCCAGGAGACCGGCCTGCGCGCCAATATCGGCGCCCGCTACCAGGCCGATTTCGGCGACAATAGCTGGATCGAGCTCATCGGCGGCCAGTCGTTCCACCTTGCAGGCGACAACGCCTTCGCGTCGGCCGATCCGGCGCAGGTCGGCAACCCGGCCAGCTCCGGTCTCGGCACCGACGCCTCCTACCTCGTCGCCGGTGTGCGCGGTTCGCTCTGGAACATCTATCGCGCCGGCGCCAAGGTGCAGTTCGATCCGCAGGCCGGCCAGGTCACCCGCACGGCTGCCGCACTCGGCTTCTCGAACTACGGCTACACGGCCGATATCGAATACGCGTACCTGCGTGCCAACCCTGCCCTCGGCGTCGATGCCGACCAGCATGAGGTGGGTGCCGTAGTCGGCGCACCCGTGCCGCTGCCGTGGATGGATTACTGGCGCGTCAAGGCCGGCGTCTACTGGGATCTGGCCACCAGCCAGTGGCTCGAACTCCAGGGCGGGCTCTATTACGACGATGGTTATCTCTCGTATGGCGCAAACGTGATCAGGACCGGACCGACCGCCTCGACGGCCAACGACACCAGATTCCTGTTCAGTTTCCGCCTGCGCGGACCGGATGGAGCCGATTTCGCGCTCTAGCCCCTCTGGTCACGGCTTCCCTTGGCAGCCAAAATGCTCTAGTCCGGCAACGGATTTTGGCCGTATTCTTCCACCAAACAGCCACGATCCGCGCAGTTCGATGCGCGGCGAGGCGATAGAACGGATGATGACGATGGTTCGTAATTTTGGCGCCCTGTTCCTTGGGCTTGTGATGGCGGTCAGCCTGGCCGCCCCTGCCCTGGCGGCAGTAAAGGTCACCGTGAACGGGACCCCGATCACCGACGTTCAGATTGCCCAGCGCGTGAAGCTGCTGGCGCTCGAAGGCGGCGGCGGCACCAAGGGTGCCACCGAGCAGCTCATCAACGAAGTCATCCAGGTCGATGAAGCCAAGCGCGTTGGCATCGTTATCTCGGAAAGCCAGATCGATGGCGCCTTCCTCACGGTTGCCCGCAACCTCAAGATGAGCGAAGCGAACCTCAAGAAGGTGCTGACCCAGCAGGGCGTCAACATGCAGACGCTGCGCGATCGCCTCAAGGCCTCGCTCGCCTGGCAGGCCGTCGTCGGCCAGGTCGTCAACCAGAACGTCCAGGTTTCCGACAGCGAGCTTGATGCCAAGGCGGCCGGCAAGGTCAACGCGGCCAACAGCTTTGACTACATCCTCAAGGAAGTGCTGTTCATCGGCGGCGGCGGTCGTTCGGGCCAGGCCAATTCCTATCGCGCCGCCTTCAAGGGTTGTGACAGCGCGGTGCAGCTTTCGACCAAGTACACCGACGTCGCTGTGACCGATGTCGGCCGCCGTCACGCCACCCAGCTCCCCGATGCCCTGGCCAAGGAACTGGCCGGCATCAATGTGGGCGGCATCACCAAGCCGCGCGTGGTCTCCAACGGCGTCTCGATGCTCGCCGTCTGCTCGAAGTCCGAAGCCCGCGACCTGACCTTCATCAAGGACACGATCCGCCAGGAAGCCGGCAACGACCAGCTCAAGAACGCTGCCGACAAGTACCTCAAGGACCTCCGGGCCAAGGCCCGCATTTCGTACAACTAAGCGAGGCTGCATTGGCCGCTGCACTGGCGCCCCTTGCGCTGAGCATGGGTGAACCTTCGGGGATCGGGCCAGACCTGATCCTCAGGCTTTTCTCGCAGAGGGCGGAGCTCAGGCTTCCGCCCTTTGTGGTCTATGGCAACGTGCCGTTCCTCCGAGCCCGGGCCGCGCGCCTCGGCATCGAGGTTGCGTTCGGCCCTCCGGAAGCCGATTTCGCCACCACCCTCCCCGTGCTCGATATCGACGGCATGGTGCCCGACAATCCCGGCGCACCGACGGCCCTTTCGGGCAAGGTGGTGATGGAGGCCATTGCCCGCGCCGTCGCCGATACCCTTCGCGGCGCCACCCGTGGCCTGGTCACCGCACCCATCCACAAGGGTGTGCTTTATTCCGCCGGCTTCAAGTATCCGGGGCACACCGAGTATCTGGCGGCTCTTTGCGCCACGCCGGGCAATGCCCCGCGGCTGCCGGTGATGATGCTTGCGCATGAAGAGCTGCGCACCATCCCGCTGACCATCCACGTGCCCCTGCACGAGGTGCCAGGCCTCGTCACCACCGATCTCATCCTCAAGACCACGCGCATCGTCGCCCACGACCTGCGTAATCGCTTCGGCATTGCCGAGCCGCGCATCGGCATTGCCGGCCTCAACCCGCATGCGGGCGAAGGCGGCACGATCGGGCGGCAGGAGGTCGACATCATCGACCCGGCTGTCGCTGCCCTCGTCCATGAGGGCATTGCCGCCGAAGGCCCCTTCCCGGCCGATACGCTGTTCTTCCCCGCCCACTGGCGGCAATACGACGCCGTTATCGCCATGTATCACGACCAGGCACTGATCCCGATCAAGACCGTGGCGTTCGATGAAGCCGTCAACGTGACTCTCGGCCTGCCCATCGTGCGCACCTCGCCCGACCACGGCACCGCCTTCGATCTTGCTGGCAGCGGCAAGGGCTCACATGCGAGCTTCCTGGCGGCCATCCGCCTTGCAGACAAGATGACGGGCGGCGCATGAGCCAGATCGACGACCTGCCGCCGCTGCGCGAAGTCATCGCCGCCCATGGCCTGCGCGCCAAGAAGGAGCTTGGGCAGAACTTCCTGCTCGATCTCAACCTCACCGCTCGCATTGCCCGCGTGGCCGGCGATCTCCATGACGCCACCGTCATCGAAGTCGGCCCCGGCCCAGGCGGCCTCACCCGTGCCCTGCTTGCGGAAGGCGCCAAGCAGGTCATCGCCATCGAGCGCGATGCCCGTGCACTCCCGGCCCTGCAGGAAATCGAGGCAGCCTATCCCGGCAGGCTCATCATCATTTCCGGCGATGCGCTGGAGATCGATTACCGGACACTAGCCAGCGGCCCCATCCGTCTGGTCTCCAACCTGCCCTACAATATCGCCACGCCCCTCCTCACCGGCTGGCTCTCCGCCGATCCCTGGCCGCCCTATTACGAGAGCCTGACGCTGATGTTCCAGCGCGAGGTTGCCGAGCGCATCTGCGCCAAACCGGGTGACGATGCCTATGGGCGGCTGGCAGTGCTTGCCGGCTGGCGCACCAATGCGCGTATCGCCTTCAATGTCGGTCGGCAGGCCTTCACTCCGCCACCCAATGTGACGTCGGCCATCGTGCACCTCGTGCCCAAGCCGATCGACGAGAGCGTAAGAGTCCGTGATCTCGAAGCCGTCACCAAGGCCGCCTTCGGCCAGCGTCGCAAGATGGTTCGCCAGAGCCTCAAGGCTACAGGTGTTCCGGTCGAAAAGCTGCTGGAAGCGGCTGGGCTCAAGGGCGACGAGCGCGCCGAGGAGCTGCCCGTAGAAGCCTTCCTGGCCATGGCCAGGGTCTATGCCGCCCGCTAGATACGGCCTCTCATCCTGATTCAGGCGCGAAGTCCAAGTCTTTGGACTTCCTCTGCTTTTGCATGGAATGGTCCGACTACGATCTCGACCTCGCAGCTATCGCCACCGCGATAGCGGAAGTGGCGTTCGGCCACGATGCCGTCGAAGCTCGGCTCGTCCTCCCCGCCCATGCTTTCGAGGTGAATATGGTCGCCCAGATTGGGCAGCAGGCTGATATCGCCCTCGACCTGATGGTCGGACTTGGTGGGGTGATCGAGGGGACGACGCCCCTCCTCCGGCCGATAGCGGAGCAAAACCGTGTAGCGCATGGCACTGTCCTCGCCGCGGGTACAACGGTCGTCCGATAGTGGCAGTTCCCGAAGGCCGGGCGCAGTGACAGATTAGGGCGCCCGAGCCAAGGAGGATCAGATGCCCGGCCGTTCGATCTGGACCCGTTACAGCTTCGCCTGGGTCACGCTGGCCCTGTTCCTGTTCTCGGCAACCGGCCACTGGATATTCGGCTGGCTTGCCTTCGCGCAGGAAGCCGAGGCGGTGGGGCAGCAGCCCACCTTCAATGGTTATTTCGTCACGATGATGCGCGACACGCTCGAAAACTGGCAGTCCGATTTCCTGCAGCTCATCTGGAACGTGGCAGGCCTCGCCTTCCTCCTCCATGTCGGCTCCTCCCAATCCAAGGAGGGCAACGAGCGGATGGAGGCCAAGATCGATGCGATCCTGCGCAAGGTCGATCCGACGGCCGGCACGACGATTAATGAGCTCGATATCGAATTCGCCCGCGGCAAGAACTAGGCTTCGTTCTTCAGGACGTGATTCAACTCGCTCTCAAAGTGAATCGATCTGCTTCTGCAAGTCCTTGACGAAGCTATCCATTCCGGAAATCCGGTCGCGCTTGAGGCGTGCCGCGGCGAGGATGGAGCGCACCTTCTGCGTGGAGTCTTCCAGGTCCTCGTTGACGATCACGTAGTCGTATTCGGCATAGTGATCCATTTCGATGCGCGCATTGCGCAGGCGCTTCTCGATGGTACCGGCGCTATCCTGCGCACGGCGCTCCAGCCGGGCACGCAGCTCCTGGATCGAGGGCGGCAGGATGAACACCGTCACCATGTCCTTGCGGCACTTCTCGTAGAGCTGGAGCGTGCCCTGGTAGTCGATGTCGAAGAGGATGTCGCTGCCGTTGGTAAGCTGCTCTTCCACCTTGGCACGCGGCGTGCCGTAGAAATTGTCGTGCACCTGCGCCCATTCGAGCAGCTCGTCGTTGTCCTTCATGCGATGGAAGGTCGCCTGGTCAACGAAGTAATAGTGCTTGCCCTCGACCTCGTCGGTACGGCGTGCGCGGGTCGTCACGGATACGGAGAGCCCGATATTGGGGTCCTGTCCGAAGAGCGTGCGCGTGATCGAGGATTTGCCGGCGCCTGATGGGGACGCAAGAACCAGCATCACGCCCCGCCGTGGAAAATCCATCCTGCTCTCCGGTCTATTCGATGTTCTGAACCTGCTCGCGTAGTTGATCGATCGCCGCTTTGAGGTCAAGTCCGATGGAAGTGAGGTCCACCGCATTGCTCTTGGAGCAGAGCGTATTGGCCTCGCGGTTGAATTCCTGCGACAGGAAATCGAGCTTGCGGCCCACCGGCCCCCCGGCGGACAGCAATTGCCGGGCATTGGCGATATGGGCCACCAGCCGGTCCAGCTCCTCGCGGATATCGGCCCGCGTCGCCAGCAGCAACGCCTCCTGCGCCATGCGCTCCTCGGAGACACCTGCCCCGTTGGCTACCAGTTCGGCCACCTGCGACCGCAAGCGCTCCAGCACCACGGCGCGATCGCGCGAGGGATGGGCCTCGGCCTTGCGCGTCAGCCGCTCGATCTCATCGATATGGCGCCCCAGAACGGCGCTCAGTTGCACGCCTTCCCGCCGCCGAGCGTCGACCAGGCCGACGAGGCATTGCTCGACGCAATCGAGGATGGCGGCCTGCAAGGCCTCCTCCTCTTCCGGCGGAAGCGATTTTTCCTTCTGGTCCAGTACACCCTTGAGCCCAAGGATACCGTCAAGGCTGGGCCGCCGCGCGTCGAGGCGTCGCGACAGGTCGTCCATGGCTGTCAGTACCGCCTTGAGGGCCTGTTGGTTGACCACGACCTCGCCCGTCGCGCCTTCGCGGTCGACATTGATGGTCACGGTCAGCGAGCTGCGTGTCACGGCTGCGCCGATGCGCCTGCGGATCTCGCCTTCGATGGGGTCGAGCCCTGGCGCCAGGCGCATGCGCATATCCAGCCCACGCCCGTTGACCGACTTCATCTCGCACGAGAAGGCAACGGTGCCCGCCGCTCCGGTGGCGCGGGCGTAGCCCGTCATGCTGGCGAGCGGCTGGCTCATCGTCGTCCCCTTATTGGGCGGTAGTCGTGGTGTCGCCGGTTTCCTGGGCCTGCTCGGCCTCGATGGCGTCCTTGGCCGCTTCTGTGTCCGCCTGTGCGTCGATCGCCATCTGCTTTTCGATGGCGCGCCACTTGGCCACGTTCTTGCGGTGGTCGGCGTAGTTTTCGGCAAAGAGGTGCCCGTCCGACGGGGTAGCGCCCGCGGCCACGAAGTAGAGGTCCTTCGTCTTGGCCGGATTGGCGGCCGCACGCAGGGATTCGATGCCCGGGTTGGCGATCGGACCGGCAGGAAGGCCGTCGATCTGGTAGGTATTGTAAGGCGTCTTCGCCTCGATCTCGGACTTCTTGAGCCCGCGGCCCAGCGTCGACTGGCCCTTGGTGATGCCGTAGATGATCGTCGGGTCCGACTGCAGGCGCATGCCCTTCCTGAGCCGGTTGACGAAGACCGCCGCCACCTGCGGACGCTCGGTGGCAACACCGGTTTCCTTCTCGACGACAGAGGCCAGGGTCACCAGTTCCTCGGGCGTCTTGATCGGCAGGTCGGGGTCGCGCCCCGCCCAGATTTCGTCGAGCGCCTTCTTCTGCGCCGCCTGCATCTTGTCGAGCACGGACTGGCGGGTGTCACCCGGAATGTAGCTATAGGTATTGGGCAGGATCGAGCCTTCCGGCGGCATGTTGGAAATTTCGCCGATAAGGTGCGAATCCCCGTTGATGCGTTCGATGACCTGCCAGGAGGTGAAGCCTTCCGGCACCGTCACGCCGTAGAGCACGGGAACGCCCTCGGTGAGCTCGGTGAGGATATCGGCCATGCTCGAATGCGCGGCGATCTTGAACTCGCCCGCCTTGAGCTTGCCCTGCTTCTTGAGCGCCATGCCAGCGGCCTGGAAGATCATGCGATTGTCGATGAGGCCCTGGGTTTCGAGCCGTTCGGCGGTCAGGCCCAGGCTCGAGCCGGGCTCGACGAGGAAGGTCGTGTCCTGCGGAATGTCGCCGGCCGAATAGAAGCGGTTGAGCCCGAAGAAAAACAGCCCGCCCACCAGCAGCATGGCGATCACGAACAGCGACAGCACGCCGTTGAGGATGTCGATCAGGCCGTTGCGGCGGCGGGGCTTGGCCCTCTTGTTCTTGCGGTCGGCCATCGGTCAACGAATTCCTTTGCTGGCCGCGCCTCTTCCTGGACGCGGTCGAACCATTCCTATCGCAGCGACAATCGTGCCGTTGCGCCCCCTGCCTAAGGTGGCGGCCATTGTTTGCAGGATTCGGGCAAAAGCAAGAGGGCGACGGAGGGGAAAGCTCAACTCTCCCCACGATCCCGCGAACAGCTTGTGTGCAGGAGCCCGCCGAAAGCCCCGGCGGGCTTGAAGAGGCCTCAGGCGACGCGGCTGAAAATCAGCGTCGCATTGGTGCCGCCGAACCCGAACGAGTTCGAAAGCGCCACGTTGATCTCTTTCTTCACCGCCTTGTGCGGCACGAGGTTGATCGCCGTCTCGACCGAAGGATTGTCGAGGTTGAGCGTGGGCGGAGCCATGCCGTCGCGGATCGCGAGTAGCGAGAAGATGGCTTCCACTGCGCCGGCTGCACCCAGGAGGTGCCCGACGGCTGACTTGGTCGAGGACATAAGCACCTTGGATGCATGCTCGCCGAGCAGGCGCGTCACCGCACCGAGCTCGATCTCGTCCCCGAGCGGGGTCGAGGTGCCATGGGCATTGATGTAGTCGATGTCGGCAGGCTGGAGACCGGCGCGCTTCATGGCGGCCTGCATCGAGCGGTAGCCGCCATTGCCATCTTCGGCCGGAGCCGTGATGTGGTGGGCGTCGCCCGACAGGCCGTAGCCGACGACTTCGCCATAGATCTTGGCGCCGCGGGCCTTGGCCTGCTCGTATTCCTCGAGCACGACCACGCCGGCGCCCTCGCCCATCAGGAAGCCGTCGCGATCCTTGTCATAGGGGCGCGAGGCCTTTTCGGGCGTGTCGTTGAAGCCGGTGGTGAGGGCACGCACCGCGCAGAAGCCGGCGAAGGACAGCCGGTTGACCGGCGATTCCGCGCCGCCGGCGACCATCACGTCGGCATCGCCCAGCGCAATGAGGCGCGCGGCATCGCCGATGGCGTGCGAACCCGTCGAGCAAGCGGTGACCACCGAGTGGTTCGGCCCCTTGAGCCCGTGGCGGATCGACACCTGGCCGGAAACCAGGTTGATGAGACGGCCAGGGATGAAGAAGGGGCTGATACGACGCGGGCCCTTTTCGGCCAGCGTGATGGAGGCTTCGTAGATGCCTCCGATGCCACCGATACCCGACCCGATCAGGACGCCTGCGCGTTCCTGCTTGTCGGTGGTGGTGAGGTCGATTCCCGAGTCCTTGATGGCCTGGTCCGAAGCGGCCATGCCGTAGACGATGAAGGGGTCAACCTTGCGTTGCTCCTTCACCTCCAGCCAGTCATCAGGGTTGTACTTACCCTCGGAATAGCTTCCCAATGGAATGCGGCCGGCGACCTGACAAGGCAGATCCTCGACATCGAAATCGTCGACGCGCTTTGCGCCGCTCTTTGAGGCAAGAATGTTGGACCAGACCGTCTCGACCCCCACGCCAAGTGGAGAGACGATACCCATTCCGGTGACAACGACGCGGCGCAATTCCATCAGACTATGACCGCTCGGCTGTGATTAACCGACAGCCTTGGTCAGGAAGGAAACGGCATCGCCGAAGGTCTGGATGGATTCAGCGGCGTCGTCCGGGATCTCGACCGAGAACTCTTCCTCGAAGGCCATCACCAGCTCGACCTGATCGAGCGAATCGGCGCCCAGATCGTCGATAAAGCTGGCCTTTTCCACGACCTTCTCCGGATCGACGTTGAGGTGCTCGACGACGATTTTACGGACGCGATCAGCGATATCGCTCATGCTTGACTTCCTTAGTTACCAAAATGGTTTTCGTTCATTCTGCCAGCGCTATACCCGGCACGACTGGGCAAGGCGCAGTTTAAGCGGACTGCGGTCAAACGGAAGCACGAAAAGGCGCTTCCAATGAGCAATCAAGCGGCGACCTAACACACTTTACGACCTTTGGCCAATACTGGAAACGCCGGTTTCCCGGCCTTAAAGCATAACCATGCCGCCGTTTACGTTGAGCGTGTGCCCGGTGATGTAGCCCGCGGCGTCGCTGGCCAGGAATACGGCGCAGGCCGCGATCTCGTCGCCGGTGCCCAGCCGCGCGGCCGGAATGGTGGCGAGAATGGATTCGCGCTGCTTTTCATTGAGCTCGTCGGTCATGGCCGAGGCGATGAAGCCGGGCGCGATGGCGTTGACGGTGATGTTGCGCGAGGCGACTTCGTAAGCCAGCGCCTTGCCCATGCCGATGAGCCCGGCCTTGGAGGCCGCGTAATTGCCCTGCCCCGGATTGCCGACGACGCCGACGACCGAGGAGATGTTGATGATGCGGCCGAAGCGCTGCTTCATCATGCCCCGCAGGACGGAGCGCGTCAGGTGGAAGGCGGCGGTGAGGTTCACCGCGAGCACCGAATCCCACTCCTCGTCCTTCATGCGCATGAAGAGGTTGTCGCGGGTGATGCCGGCATTGTTGACCAGGATATCGATGCCACCCAACGCAGCTTCGGCCTGCGGCACGAGCTGGTCGACCGAGGCGAGATCAGAAAGGTTGCACGGCAGGATCGGCGAATTGGCGCCGATCTCGCCGGCCACGGCTTCCAGCGCTTCGGTGCGCGTGCCGCTCAGGGCCACCGTGGCGCCGGCAGCCGCCAGGGCCTTGGCGATTTCGCGGCCGATACCGCCGCTGGCTCCGGTGACGAGGGCGCGCTTGCCGGTAAGGTCGAACATCGTGGTGGTCCTCTGGTTAGGCGTTGAGCGAGGCGACGAAGGCGTCGATATCGGCAGGCGTATTGAGCGCGCTCGCCGAGACATCGCCATTGATGCGCTTGGCGAGGCCGGTCAGCACCTTGCCCGTGCCCAGTTCGTAAAGCTGCGTGACGCCGCCCTCGCCGGTGAGCCAGGTGACGCTTTCAGTCCAGCGCACGCGGCCGGTCACCTGCTCGACAAGGCGCTCGGCGATCTCGGCCGGGTCGATGATCGGGCGGGCGATGACGTTGGAGACTACCGGCACGACCGGGGCCTTCATCGTCACCGAAGCCAGCGCCTCGGCCATCACGGAGGCTGCGGGCGCCATGAGCTTGCAATGGAAAGGCGCGCTCACCGGCAGCAGCATGGCGCGCTTGGCGCCCTTTTCCTTGGCGATCTCGACGGCGCGTTCGATGGCGCCGACGGCGCCGGAGATCACGACCTGTCCGGGGGCATTGTCGTTGGCCACGTCGCAGACCTCGCCTTGCGCGGCGGCATCGGCCACTTCCTGCGCCGTCGCCAGGTCGAGGCCCAGCAGCGCCGCCATGGCGCCGTGCCCAACCGGCACAGCCTGCTGCATGGCCAGCCCGCGCGTCCGCAGCAATTGCGCCGCGTCACCCAGCGTGAAGGTGCCGGCTGCACAGAGCGCCGAATACTCGCCCAGCGAGTGCCCGGCGACATAGTCCGCAACCTCGGCAATCCGCACGCCCTTGCTCTCGAGCACGCGCACCACGGCCATGCTCACGGCCATCAGCGCCGGCTGGGCGTTCTCTGTCAGGCGCAGCGTCTCATCAGGACCTTCGAACATGAGGGTCGAAAGCTTCTGGCCGAGCGCGTCGTCCACTTCCTGGAAAACGGCGCGAGCCTCAGGATAGGCATCGGCCAGTTCCTTGCCCATGCCGACAGCCTGGCTGCCCTGCCCTGGAAATGTAAATGCGCGCTTGGTCAATCTGCCCTCCCGGTCGGGTGTACCCCGCCAGAAATTAAGCCGCGGGCGTCGATACTGTAAAGTTGGCGCGGCGTTTGCCCGCCGCGCGTGGCTAAGTCAAGGCGTGATTAGTGCCGATACACTTGTCCGGCGATCTAATCGTATATACATTCGTATGCAGATCGAGTTCGACCCGCGCAAAGACGCCGCCAACATCGCCAAGCACGGCATTTCGCTGGCGCGCGCGGCTGAGATGGAAATCGTCACCTTCAACCGCGACGACCGGGTCGACTATGGCGAAGCCAGATATCGCGCCTGGGGCCTGATTGAAGACGAGTATTTCTGCCTTGCCTTCGTGGTCCGGAATGACCGGTTGCGTGCCATCAGCCTGCGTCGAGCGCATAAGAAGGAGTTCTTCGCAAATGTCCCGCCGCAAGATTACTGACCAGGGCGACCCGAACGTGGTCTTCGACGAAGACAATCCGGAATGGACCAAGGAGGATTTCGCGCGCGCCAGGCCGGCGAGCGAACTTCCGCCTGAAATCCTTGCGGCCTTCCCCAAGACCCGCGGTGCCCAGCAGGCACCGAAAAAGGTCGCGATTTCCATCCGGCTCAGCCAGGACGTCATCGACTTTTTCAAGAGCAGCGGTCCCGGCTGGCAGACCCGGATCGACGAAACCCTCAAAAAAGCCATCGGCGGGAAGCGCTAGGTTCCCGCCGAAAGCTTTAGGTCTGTTTCCAGATCTTACTGGATGCCAAGCGTCTGCTTGATCGCCTGCTCGGCGAGGTCGCCGGCCTGCTTGATCTGCTCGGCGGTCAGGTTCTGAGCCTTGGCGGCGTCCTCGGCGGCCTTGCGGGCGGCGTCGACGGCCTGCTGCTTCTGCTCGGGCGTCATGCTGGCGGCCTGCTGCTGGATGGCCTGCATCGCGGCTTCCGGGGTCATGGCAGCGCCATTGGCGGCCGGAGCGGCAGCGGGGGTCTCGGCGGCCGGAGCAGCCGGAGCCGGCGTTTCGGCAGCAGGAGCGGCCGGAGCCGGAGTGGTCGCAGCTGGGGTCGAGGTTTCGGCGGCGGGAGCGGCCGGCTTGTTGTCACAAGCAGCGAGGGCAAAAGCCGAAAGCAATGCAACAGGGAGGAGGAGCTTCGTGTTCACGACAAAATCTCTCATAATTTTCAATGAAGAAGGGTTTTGCGATAACAAGAGCATCTGGGCGACTTTGTGGTGGACCTGCGGCGGGAATGCGATTGTTCACAGCCGCGTGATGGCAGCGCGCATAAACCGCACAAAGTCCTTGCCTTTCCGGTCCTTCCGCTCTATCTAGCGCACGCATTCGTTCGGCCGGGGGCTGAACGGAGGGTCGGTCTATGCCGATAGGAGCCAGGTGCTCCGGCCTCCCGTGTTCCCGCTCTTTAGAAGACAGCTTTGACGCCTTTCTATGGCTTCAAAGGGGCTCCGCGCCAGCGATGCGAGTTGAAACTCTAGTTTAGAAAGGCGCCTCATGGCCCTCTATGAACACATTTTCCTTGCTCGGCAGGACGTTTCTGCCCAGCAGGTCGAAGACCTCGTCAACAACCTGACCGAAGTTCTCGCTTCGGGCGGCGGCAAGGTCACCAAGAACGAGTACTGGGGCCTCAAGTCGCTCTCGTACCGCATCAAGAAGAACCGCAAGGCTCACTACACCCTGCTCAACATCGACGCTCCCAGCTCGGCCGTTGCCGAGATGGAACGCCAGATGAGCATCAACGAAGACATCCTGCGCTACATGACCGTGCGCGTCGATGAACTCGAAGAAGGCCCGTCGGCGATGATGCAGAAGCGCGACGAGCGCTCCGATCGTGGCGACCGCAACGACCGTTTCGGCGGCCCCTCGGGCGACCGTCGTCCCCCGCGTCGCGCCTAATCGCAAAGGATAATTGAGCCATGGCAATTCGTGATCTGACCACCACCCAGGCCCGCCGTCCGTTCCAGCGCCGGCGCAAGACCTGCCCCTTCTCGGGCCCGAACGCCCCGAAGATCGACTACAAGGACGTCCGCCTGCTCTCGCGCTACGTGTCCGAGCGCGGCAAGATCGTCCCGAGCCGCATCACTGCGGTTTCCGCCAAGAAGCAGCGCGAACTGGCCCGTGCCATCAAGCGCGCCCGCTTCATCGGCATCATGCCCTACGCCGTCCAGTAAGCCTGGATTTTTAGGGCACTCGTTGGGGTCGCGGATGGTCCGCGGCTCCTAACCGCCTTCGAGGCGGGACAGCCACAAGGAATACTCAGATGAAAGTCATTCTGCTCGAGCGCGTTGGCCGCACCGGCCATATCGGCGACGAAGTCACCGTCAAGGACGGCTACGCCCGTAACTTCCTGCTGCCGCAGGGCAAGGCGCTCCGCGCCACGGAAGCCAACCGCGCCAAGTTCGCCTCGGAACGCGCCAATATCGAAAAGCGCAATGCCGAGCGTCGTGAAGCCGCTGCCGGCATCGCTTCGGGCCTCAACGGCCACATCGTTACGATGATCCGCCAGGCCGGCGAAACCGGCCAGCTCTACGGTTCGGTCTCCTCGCGTGACGTTGCCGACGCCCTGATCGCCGACGGTTTCTCCGTCGCCCGTTCGCAGATCGATCTCGCCAACCCGATCAAGACCGTTGGTCTCCACTCGGTGGCTCTGCACCTCCACGCCGAAGTCGAAGTCTCGATCAAGGTGAACGTGGCCCGTTCGGAAGACGAAGCCACGCGCCAGGCCCAAGGTGAAGACCTCACCGTGGTCGACTACGGCGACGACGAAGCCGCTGCCGCCTTCCAGGAAGAGCGTGAAATCGCTGCCGAAGACGAAGCTGCCGAAGAAGAGGCCGAGGCTAACCAGGCCTGATCCGCTTCCTCAAAGCCATACGAAAAGGCCGGAGCTAGCTCCGGCCTTTTTCTTTAGGGTGCCTCGACCACTTCGCCGTCTTCCTTGACGAAGCGGCCGATATGCGGATTGGGCAGGATCTCCAGCACCGCTTCGGACGGACGGCACAGCCGCACGCCTTTCTCCGTCACCACGATCGGCCGGTTGATGAGGATGGGATGGGCCATCATGAAGTCGATGAGTTCCCCATCGCTCCACCGGGCATCATCCAGCCTCAGCTCCGCGTAAGGCGTATCCTTGCGTCGCAGCAGGTCGCGCACCTTTATGCCCATGGCGGCAATCAGCTCGATCAGCCGCTCCCGGCTGGGCGGCGTCCTGAGATATTCGACGACCTCGGGCTCCGCCCCGCTCTGCCGGATCATCGCCAGCGTATTGCGCGAGGTGCCGCAATCGGGGTTGTGGTAGATGGTAATGGTCACGACGACGCCTCGCTGCTGATTGTCTTGTTCTGTCCGGCCTCGTACCAGCCCTTGCTGCGCCCGACGATCCAGACGACCGAGAGCATCACCGGCACCTCGATGAGCACGCCAACCACCGTGGCCAGCGCCGCGCCGGAGCCGATGCCGAAGAGGCTGATCGCCGCCGCTACCGCCAATTCGAAGAAATTGCTCGCGCCGATAAGTGCCGACGGGCCGGCTACGCAATGCTGCTCCCCGGAGATTCGATTGAGCAGGTAGGCCAGCCCCGCGTTGAAATACACCTGCACCAGTATCGGCACCGCGATGAGCGCGATCACCAGCGGTTGCTCGATTATGCCCTGCCCTTGGAACCCGAACAGCATAACCAGCGTCGCCAGCAACGCCACCAGGCTGATCGGCTGGATGGCTGCGAGTGTCCGATCAAACGCCCCCACGCCTCCACGAGCCAGCACGACCCGCCGCGCAACCTGCGCAACAATCACTGGCACGACGATATAAAGCACCACGGACAGAACCAGCGTATCCCAGGGCACGATGATCGCGGAAAGCCCCAACAGCAATCCAACGATGGGCGCGAAGGCCACCACCATGACCACATCATTGAGCGCCACCTGTGACAGAGTGAAATGCGGCTCGCCTCCGACAAGGTTCGACCAGACGAAGACCATCGCCGTACACGGCGCCGCGGCCAGGATGATCAGCCCGGCAATGTAGGAATCAATCTGGTCGGCCGGCAGGAAAGGCCGGAAAAGCACCGACAGGAACAGCCAGCCGAGCAACGCCATCGAGAACGGCTTCACCGCCCAGTTTATGAACAGCGTCACGCCGATCCCGCGCCAGTGTGCGCCCACCTTGCCAAGCGCGGCAAAGTCGATGCGCATGAGCATCGGGATGATCATCAACCAGATCAGGACCGCCACCGGCAGGTTGACGCTCGCGAATTCAAGGCGAGACAGGCCAGCGAAGAGTCCGGGGACGAAATACCCCAGCCCGACGCCGACCACGATGCATAGTGCGATCCACAGTGAAAGATAGCGTTCGAAGCGGCTCATCATGCCCTCGGCTAGCAGCAATCGCCGCCGGGACGGCAGCCATTGGTCAATTGGGTCAGGACCGGGGCGCAGACTTCCGGATGTCCGTTGCAGCAATCGCTGAGCATGAACAGCATCAGCTCGCGAAACGCCGGCAGGTCCGCGCGGTAGATGATCGAGCGGCTCTGCCGTTCGCCTCTCACCAACCCGGCTCGCGCCAGGGTCGCCAGATGCGAAGACATGGTGTTCTGAGGGATGCCGAGCCGTTCGGCCAGGTGTCCGGCCGCCATCCCCTCCTCCCCCTTGCCGGCGAGGAGACGAAAGACCTCGAGCCGGGTTGGCTGGCCGAGCGCGGCAAGTGCTTCGATAGCGCTACTATTATCCATATATCGAGAATTATCGATATATCAGACAGAGTCAACCGTGAAAAAAAGCCGGGCATCTTGTCTCGGAGAGAGAGAAGAGCCCGGCAGGGTCAGGAAACTGGGCCGACGGCAAAATCGGCCCGGGAGATTGGTTACGGCAGGGTTAGTACCGGAACCAAGAGCGTGCCCGTGCAGACCGTCGCGCTGAAAGCTGCGCGCCGGCGTTGCGATCGGGGTTTTCGACAGCGTCCAGAATGTCCTGGCGGGAGATGCCGAGGTCATCCAGACGGAAATCTTCGAGCTCGAGGAGAGTCGCGAGCGCCAGTCTCTGTGAGCGCGCTTTGCGGCTTTTTTCGAGCCAGCGCGCGAAGGCCGCGAACGGGCTTCTGGAAATTGCGGTCCCAGACGACCGCTCGCCTGACAGCAAGTAGGCCATTGGACTTCTCCGATTTGTTCAAGGTCCCGCGGGGGAGGAGCGGGAAGACACAGCAACGGTCTATCCGCCACCAGTGACAGGAGGATTACGCGCTGGACTTCCATTCGTCCAACAAATACATTTCATCCCATGCATCAATTTCAGTGATGGAGGTCCGAGTGACCGCTCCGCTCGATCTCGACCAGCTCCAGACCTTCTGCGCCATTGCCGATTGCGGCTCGTTCACCGAGGCGGCGCGGCGCGTGCACAAGACCCAATCGGCCGTCTCCATGCAGATCAAGCGGCTCGAGGAGCGGCTCGGCCAGGAACTGTTCCTGCGTGACGGTCGCTCGATCGTGCTGACAAATGAAGGCGAGGCACTCTATTCCCGCGCCCGCCGCATGCTGCGCCTCAATGCGGAGATCGTCGATCTCTTCTCAGATGAAGACCTTGCCGGCTCGATTCGCTTCGGTGTGCCGGACGATTATGCCGTGCGCCTCCTGCCGGTGATTCTCTCCAGCTTCCAGCGCACCCATCCGCGCATCATGGTGGAGGTGAGCTGCCAGCCATCCGAGGAACTGCTCGATGGCATGACGCGCGGGCGCTATGATCTCATCGTCTTCACTCAGGGTACGCACCAGGAATTCGGCGAGCTCTTCCGCACGGAACGCATGTTCTGGGTTGCGTCTCATGGCGGCCGGGCCCTCGCGACCGATCCCCTGCCCCTTGCCTGCGGCGGCCCGTCCTGCTGCTGGCGCGGCAATGCCACTGACGTCCTCAACCGCGCCAACCGGGACTATCGCGTCGCCTATACCTCGTCCAACGCCACTGCCATCGCCAGCGCCGTGCTGGCCGACCTCGCCGTCGGCTTCCTGCCGGAGAGCGCGCTCCAGCCCGGCATGCGCGTGATTTCCGAGGACAAGGGCCTGCCCCGCTTGCAGGACGCGCAGATTGCCATCATGCGGGCGAGCCACGCCTATGGCGGCATCTATGATGCGCTGGCCACCCATATCGTGGCCAGTATGGGCAATCTCGAGGGCCACGAGCTGCCCGCCGAGGCGGCCGAGTAGCTATTCGCTCTCCAGCGGCGGCAGGTTCCTGATCGTCGCCACAAGGTCGGGTGCGCTGCTGATGGCGGCGCGCTCGAAGGCTCGCGCCTGGATCAGCCGTTCCGTCAGGTCCTTGCTGCGCGGATCCGTGTGTTGCTTGAGGATGTCGGCCATGTGCCGCTGAATGATCGAGCCGCCTTCGAGGAACCGCACGATGGCCGCGACCTGGTCGGGCGCGAAGGTTGCCAGCACGTTTGGCCCCAGCGCTGCGTAATGTCCGAAAATCCGTTCGATGATGGCCCGGGTCGCTTCGGTCGTTTCGATCCACACCTTGCGCCGGTCGTCCTTGTCGCGCAGGCGCTGCACGTAGCCAGCCCCCTCCAGGCGATCGATCACCACGGTCACCGCCCCCGTAGTCAAACCGCTCTCCGCTGCCAGTTGCCCGGCGGTGATGCGGCCGAAGCGGTCGATAATGTCCACGCAACGTCCGTCGGTACGGTTGATTCCCAGGAACTGACTCAAGGCCTCGTCGAAAATATCGGAGGCCGCCTGATTTTCCCGCACCGCGATGGTCAGCCGATCCTGTGGAACCGGCCGCACTTGCCTTGACAATTTAATATCTTTATTCATAAGATAATTATACATTAAGATTTCCGAGAGGTCCAGATGACCGGCGTTGACGAAGGCGAGACCATCATCGAGGCCCGGGGCCTCAAGCGCACCTACAAGGCGCGCAAGACGCTGGTCGAGGCTGTGCGCGGGGTCGACCTCACCGTGCGCAAGGGCGAGATCGTGGGTTTTCTCGGACCGAACGGCGCCGGCAAGACCACCACTCTCAAGATGCTGACGACCCTGCTCGAACCCACCGGCGGCAGTGCGGTAGTGGCGGGCAGCGACCTGCGCCAGGATCCGGTCGGCGTGCGCCGCAAGATCGGCTATGTCAGCCAGGCCGGCTCGACCTCCCCCGAGGCGCGGGTTGGCGAAGAGATCGTCTCGCATGCCCGCCTCTATGGTATCGAGCCGTCCGTCTCCAGGCAGCGCGCACAGGACCTGCTCGCAGCCCTCGACCTCCCCGACATCTGGGAGCGCTCCTGCGGTTCGCTCTCGGGCGGCCAGCGCCGGAGGCTCGATATCGTCATGGGGCTCATTCATCAGCCCGTGCTCGTTTTCCTCGACGAGCCCTCCACCGGCCTCGATCCGCAGAGCCGGGCCAATCTCTGGACGCATATCCGCAAGCTGCGCGACGACCTGGGCACCACGGTCTTCCTCACCACCCATTACATGGACGAGGCGGATTCCCTTGCCGACCGCATCCTCATTATCGACCAGGGCCAGATCGTCGCCGAGGGCACGCCGGCCGAGCTCAAGAAGCGCGTCTCTGGCGACACGCTGACCCTCACGCTCCGTACGGAAGCCGACGCTACGCGCACCGGAGAGATCGCCGCGCAGGCGGCGGGCGCCGATACGCCGATCGTTGATGCTAACGTTGTCCGCTTTCACGTGCCCGATGGCGCTTCCGCCCTGCCCCATGTGCTGAGCGACCTGGTCAAGGCCGGCATCGAAGCCATTGGCGTGGAAGTCAACCGGCCCACGCTCGACGACGTCTTTCTCACCCTCACCGGCAGGTCGCTCCGCGACTAGGACAAGGAAATGACCCTCTCTCGACAACAAAGCCAGTCGATCGTTCGCACCGTCGCGCAGGTGATGGATGAGCTCGATCGTTCCTGGCTCGACCTCAAGGGCAAGTGCTCGGACGCCGATTTTGCCGAATACGGCAGCAAGGTCGCCGCCGCGCTCGACAACCTGTCCTGCGTTGTCCTCGTGCCGATCTTCCAACAGCACCCGGAACTCGAGCCGCTCACGGACGAGGACCTGATGCAACCGGAGCAAGAGCAATGACCTTCCTTCGCGATACCTGGATCATCTTCGCGCGCGCCATGCTGCTGTCCCTGCGCCAGCCGCTCTGGGTGCTGATCGGGCTGATGCAGCCCATCCTCTATCTCACCCTTTTCGGCCCGCTGCTGCAGACCGTGGCCGCCAATTCCGGCTTCGAGGGCGATGCCTGGCAGGTCTTCGTGCCGGGTCTGCTCGTCCAGCTCGGCATTTTCGGCGGACTCTTCGTGGGCTTCGGTATCATCGCCGAATGGCGCTCGGGCGTCATCGACCGGCAGATGGTCACGCCGGCGCCGCGCACCGCCCTCATTGCCGGGCGCACGCTGCGCGACGTGGTCGTCATCGTCGTGCAGGCCATCGTGCTTGTCGTCGCCGCCTATTTCTTCGGCCTGCGCGTGCCGCCGGGTGCCTTGCTCATCGGCCTCGTGCTGATTGCGTTGCTCGGCGCCGCCTTCAGCTTCATCTCCAATGCCATCGGCATCGCCACCAAGAGCGAGGATGCGCTGGCGCCGCTGGTCAACGCGCTGGCGCTGCCGATCCTGCTGCTCTCGGGCATCCTGCTGCCGATGACCCTGGCGCCGCGCTGGCTCCAGATTCTCTCGGACTTCAATCCCTTCAAGCACATCGTCGATGCGCTGCGCGCCGTCTTTCGCGGCGATTTCAGCAGCCCCATCGTCTTCATCGGGCTGGGGCTCGCCATCGCGCTCGTCGTCATCGGCGCCTGGTTCGGCAACCGCGTCCTCGCCGCCCAGACCAAGTAATCGGCGGGGGCCGGTGGTCGGCCCCTACCCCACGAGCAGAATGGCGACGATCGCCAGCCCGGCCAGCAGCACCAGCGAACCGCCTGCCGCCAGGCTCACCGGCCCACCGGCCTTGCCGAGCGCCCGCAGGTCGACGCCCAGGCCCAAGGCCGCCATCGAAAGCGCCGTCAGCGCGTGAGAGCCCATCGCGCTCGCCTCCGAAACGCCATCCGGTACCAGCCCGGCCGTCCGCGCCAGCATCAGCCCGACAAAGCCGAGGATGAACCACGGCAGCATTTCATGCGCCTTGGGTCCCTTCCCTGCCTCGCCGCGGCTCAGCAGCGCCACCAGCACGCAGACCGGCCCGAGCATGAGCACTCGCGTCAGCTTGACGATGGTGCCCGTATGCAGCGCCACCAGACTCGCCGCCGACGTCGCCGCAACCACCTGCGGCACGGCATAGACCGTGAGCCCCGCCAGCACGCCGAACCGTTCATCCGAAAACCCGATCATGCCCGCCAGCACCGGCAACAGCAGGACGGTCAGGATACCCAGCGCCGCCGTGAACCCGATGGAAGCCGCCACGTCCTCTCCCTTGGCCCCGATCACCGGCGCCACCGCCGCGATCGCCGAATTGCCGCAGATGGAATTGCCGCAGGCGATCAACGTTGCCAGCTTCGGCTCCAGCCCCAGCAGGCGCCCCAGCCCATAGCTGGCGGGAATGCTTACCGCCACCACGGCCACGATCGCTAACAGCATCGGCAGCCCCGCCGCGTAGAGCGCCGTCGCGCTCGTCGTCGCTCCCAGCAACACGATGCCGATTTCGAGCAGCGTCTTGGCCGAGAAGCCCAGCCCCGGCATGAACTTCGCCGAGGGCGTCCACAGCGTCCGCACGATGCTGCCCAGCAGGATGGCCAGCACCAGCGTATCGAGCCAGCTCCGCCCGACCAGCGCCGCCTGCGCTCGGTCGAGACCGAATGCTACCAGAGCGACGATTGCACTAAGAATGATCCCCCAGGCGACATTTCTGGGCAACAAATTTCCAGGATAGGTAGGCACGGCGAGTATTCCTTTCGCCGCGCAACCTGCTCGCCCTCTTCCATCGGGTCCAACGCATAGTTATCGTGGGTTCAATCGCTTTTCTCGATCAGTTCCCGCCATGACCCTCGAACAATTGCGTGTCTTCGTCGCCGTCGCCGAGCGCCAGCACGTGACCAGGGCCGCCGCCGCCCTCAACATGACGCAGTCGACCGCCAGCGCTGCGCTGGCGGCGCTCGAAAGCCGGCACGGCACCAGGCTCTTCGATCGCGTCGGCCGCGGCCTCGCGCTCAACGATGCTGGCCGCACGCTCCTGCCCTATGCCCGCGAAGTGCTCCTCGCAGCCAACCGCGCCGAGGAAGCACTGAGCGATCTTGCCGGCCTACGCCGCGGCACGCTGCGCATCGGCGCCAGCCAGACCGTCGCCAGCTATTGGCTGCCCCAACGCATGGTCCGCTTTTCCGAGATGCACCCGCTCATCGACCTGGCGCTGGAAGTCCAGAACACTTCGCAGGTCGCCGCCGCCGTCCTCAGCGGAGAAGCCGACCTTGGCTTGGTTGAAGGCCCCGTCCGCAGCCCGGAGCTCGAAGTCACACCCATCGCCACCGACAGCCTCGCCCTCGTCGCCGCCGCCAGCCATCCGCTGGCCGGTCGCGATGTCGGCCTCGACGACCTGCGCGGCGAGCGCTGGGTGATGCGCGAGGTGGGCTCGGGCACCCGACAGGTCGCCGAGGAATCCCTCAAGCGCCTCGGCTTCGCTCCCGGCGAAATCCGCATCGCACTCGAACTTCCCTCCAACGAAGCCGTCATCTCGGCCGTTCGCACCGGCGGTCTCCTTACGGTACTCTCCGAAGTCACCGTTGCCGCCGCCCTCGCCACCGGCACTCTCGTGCGCCTGCCGATAGAACTTTCGACTCGTTCCTTCTCGCTCGTCACCCATCGCGAGCGCCAACAAAGTCAGGCAGCACAGGCCTTTGCGCGGATGCTGCTCGCCGGCGCGTGAGGCCCCGCGAGTCGCCTTCCGCTCAATTCGGGGAGATCAACAACCTATCGTTGGGTTTTCCCCGCTATCCTTAAAGACCACAGCGGATTGATTCGGTGCTTCGCGCCGGGCGACTGGCCCTTGCCGACTCCGCCCCACACGCTAAGAAATCCTTAAGGATCGGGAACTGACCAATGGCAGCTGCAGAACCACTTCGTATTGTGCAACCCGGCGATGAAAAGGCTTATCGGCTGGCGCCTCACAACGTGGAAGCCGAACAGGCGCTCCTCGGCGCCATTCTCGTCAACAACGAAGCCTTCTATCGCGTCTCCGACTTCCTCGAGCCGGACCATTTCTACGAGCCGATCCACCGGCAGATCTACGAGATCTGCTCCAAGATCGTGCGCGCCGGCAAGATCGCGACTCCGCTGACGGTCAAGACGTTCCTGCCCGAAAACCTCCTGCCCGACGTCACCATGCCGCAATACCTGGCAAAGCTGGCGGCCGAGGCGACCACCGTCATCAACGCGCAGGACTACGGCCAGTCCGTCTATGATCTCGCCCTGCGCCGCAACCTCATCATCATCGGCGAGGAAATGACCGCGACGGCCTATGAGGCCGACGTGGAAATGACGCCGGAAAAGCAGATCGAGGAGGCCGAGCGCGCCCTCTACGACCTCGCCGAAAAGGGCCGCTATGACGGCGGATTCCAGCCGTTCAACTCGGCCCTCAAGGACGCCATCTCGATGGCGGGCGAAGCCTATGGCCGCGACGGCTCGCTCTCGGGCCTGGCCACCGGCCTTACCGACCTCGACCGCCTCATGGGCGGCCTGCAGCGTTCGGACTTGATCATCCTCGCGGCGCGTCCCGCCATGGGCAAGACCTCGCTCGCCACCAACATCGCCTTCAACGTCGCCAAGGCCTACAAGACCGCCGTGCAGGCGGACGGACACATGAAGCCGGTCGACGGCGGCGTCGTCGGCTTCTTCAGTCTCGAAATGAGCTCGGAACAATTGGCGACGCGTATTCTCGCCGAGCAGGCCGAGATTTCGTCGTCCGACATCCGTCGCGGCAACATTCACGAGAGCCAGTTCTCCAAGCTCGTCGATACCTCCAATCTCATGGCGCAGGTGCCGCTCTTCATCGACGACACCGGCGGTATCTCGATCGGCCAGCTCGCCGCCCGCGCCCGTCGCCTCAAGCGGCAGAAGGGCCTCGACCTGCTGATCGTCGACTATCTCCAGCTCCTTTCGGGCTCCAAGAAGTCCTCGGACAACCGCGTGCAGGAACTGACGGAAATCACCACCGGCCTCAAGGCCCTGGCCAAGGAACTGGAAGCGCCGATCATCGCGCTCTCTCAGCTCTCCCGTCAGGTGGAAAACCGCGATGACAAGCATCCGCAGCTCGCCGACCTTCGCGAATCCGGCTCCATCGAGCAGGACGCCGACGTGGTGCTGTTCGTGTACCGCGAGGAATACTACCTCAAGAACAAGGAGCCCAAGGAAGGGACTCCCGAGCACCTGCAATGGCAGGCCGAAATGGAACAGGTGCATGGACGCGCGGAAGTGATTATTGGTAAGCAGCGCCATGGACCTACGGGCACGGTCCAGCTGTCGTTCGAGGCCAATCTCACGCGCTTCGGAAATCTGGCGCGCTCTGACTATCTGCCCGAACGCATGGAATAGGTTCGGACCACCACATGGCTATGCCACCTTCCCCCGCCACCAGCGGGCGTCTGACGATCGATCTGGCGGCGCTGGCCCGCAACTGGCGCGCCCTCGACAAGGTGAGCGCCGGGGCCCTGACCGGTGCCGTCGTCAAGGCCGATGCCTATGGCACCGGCCTCATTCCGTCCGCGACCGCCTTCTACGAAGCGGGCGCGCGCTTCTTCTTCACCGCTACGGTCGATGAAGCCGTTACGCTGCGCGAGACCCTGCCCAAGGCCCATATCTTCGTGCTCGGCGGGCTCTTTCCGGGCGCCGCCAATCTCTACATCGAAAACCGGCTGATGCCGGCCCTCTGCTCGCTGCCCATGCTCGAGGAATGGCTGGCCGCCTGCGTCGCGCGCAACGAAGCGCTGCCGGCCGCTCTGCATTTCGACACCGGCATGGGCCGCACCGGCTTCCGCCTCAACGAAGCCAGCATCGTCCGTCGCCAGATCGATTCCCTCGGCTTCGCGCCGCAGATGATCATGAGTCACCTGGCCTGCGCCGATACGCCCGCGCATGAGAAGAACCGCACCCAGCTCGCGCTCTTCCAGTCGGTCATGGCGCAGTTCCCCGGCATCCCGGCCTCACTCGCCAATTCCGCCGGCCTCATGACCGGGCGCGACTATCACTTCCAGATGGTCCGGCCCGGCATCGCCCTCTATGGCGGCCGCGCCGTCAGCGGCCGGCGCAATCCGATGTCGCAGGCGGTGACGCTCGAAGTGCCGATCCTCCAGGTCAAGGAAGCCAGGACCGGCGAGACCATCGGCTACGGTGCTTCCTACAGCCTCAACCGCGACAGCCGCATCGCCGTCCTCGGCATGGGCTATGCCGACGGCTTCTTCCGCAATCTCTCGGGCACCAACACTCGCCCCGGCGGCAAGGTCGCCTATCGCGGCCGCGTCCTGCCGGTCATCGGCCGCATCTCGATGGACCTGACCGTGGTCGACATCACGGACCTCGGCCACGACATCCCCCTCCCCGGCGAACTGATGGAAGTCCTCGGCCCCCACATCACCGTCGACGACCAGGCCGACATCGCCGGCACCATCGGCTACGAAATCCTGACCTCGCTCAGGTTGGGCCGCTTCACCCGCCACTATGTGGGAATGCCGGAAGAGGAATAGGCGTGGGCTCAGGCTCCCGCTGATCCAGAGACACGCTCCCCACCACTGCACTTCCCCGGCCGAAGAGCCGGCCCACAGATATCTCCACGCGGGTAGAGCCGGGGGAAAAGCGCCGTTGGCTCCCCCCAACCTCCCCCGCAAGGGGGGAGGTGCCTATCGTGGATGCGGGCCGCTTTGTTCACCACCAACTGGATCGAAACACCTCCCCCCTTGCGGGGGAGGTTGGGAGGGGGGTGAGCCCCAGTCTCCCCCCCCAATGTTCCCATTTCGTTCTTGCTCTCCCGCCCATTCTCCGCTATCGCTCCCTGATACGGAGAGCCGGTCATGAACACATACGTCATCCTGCTGCGGGCGATCGGGCCGATCACCCACAAGGTGATGTCGATGACGCAATGGCGTGACGGCGTCGCCGCCGCCGGTTTCGCGGAGCCCGCGACCTACCTCGCCACTGGCAACATGATCGCTACCGGCCCTGGCACCATCGAGACCGTCACCGGCCGCATGAATCGCGTGGTGCGCGATCTCGGCCTTGCCGAATCCAACGTCGCCGTCGTTCGCCGCCCGGCCGAGTTGCGCGCCGTACTCGATGCCAACCCGTTTCCCGAGGCTGCCGCCGACCGCCCCAGCCAGATGCAGGTCTTCTTTTTCGCCGACCGCCAACCGGATTTCAGCTGGACGGCCGATCACGGCGGGCCGGAGCTCTTTGCTGTGGTGGATGGACATCTGGTCGTCGATTATTCCGGACGAATCTCGGAAAGCTCGCGTCTCGGCAATCTCATCGAGAAGCGCTGCGGCCCCGGCACCGGCCGCAACTGGAATACGCTCAAGGGCCTCGTCGAACGCGCCACGGCCCGCGAAGAAAAGGACACGTGATTGGCCAAAGCCAAGTCGAGTTTCGTCTGCCAGGCCTGCGGTTCGGTCTATCCGCGCTGGCTCGGCCGCTGCGAGAGCTGCGGCGAGTGGAACACGATCGTGGAGGAACTGGTCGATAGCGGCGTCGGCGCCGGCCCCAAATCAGCCAAGGGCAATGGTCGCCCGACAACGCTCGTGCCGCTGGCCGGCGAAACCGAATCCGCCGCCCGCGTCGTCACCGGCATTGCCGAGCTCGATCGCGTCACCGGCGGCGGCTTCGTCATGGGCTCGACCATCCTCGTCGGCGGCGATCCCGGCATCGGCAAGTCCACCCTCCTCCTCCAGGCGGCCGCCGCGCTCGGCGATCGCGGCAAGCGCGTCATCTACGTCTCGGGCGAAGAGGCCGTGGCCCAGGTGCGGCTGCGCGCCCAGCGTCTCGGGCTCGGCGACAAGCAAGTCCACCTCGCCGCCGAAACCAACGTGGAAACCATCCTCGCCACGCTCGAACAGGGTCCGGCGCCCGATCTGGTCATCATCGATTCCATCCAGACTCTCTGGACCGACCGCGTCGAGAGTGCGCCCGGCACCGTCACGCAGGTGCGCACCTCCGCCCAGGCCCTGACGCGCTTCTCCAAGAAATCCGGCGCCGCCGTGGTGCTGGTCGGGCACGTCACCAAGGATGGCCAGATCGCCGGGCCGCGCGTCGTCGAGCACATGGTCGACGCGGTGCTCTATTTCGAGGGCGACGCCAGCCACACCTTCCGCATCCTGCGCGGCGTCAAGAACCGCTACGGCGCCACCGATGAAATCGGCGTCTTCGAGATGACGACGCTCGGCCTTTCCCAGGTGGCCAACCCCTCCGCGCTGTTCCTCGACCAGCGCGACGAGGGCGCCGCCGGCTCGGCGGTCTTCGCCGGCATGGAGGGCACGCGGCCCATTCTCATCGAGGTTCAGGCGCTCGTGGCGCCCTCCCCGCTCGGCACGCCGCGCCGCGCCGTGGTCGGCTGGGATTCCTCGCGCCTCTCGATGATCCTTGCCGTACTCGAAACCCGGTGCGGCGTCCGCATCGGCGCCAATGACATCTATCTCAACGTCGCCGGAGGCCTCAAGATCAACGAGCCGGCCGCCGATCTCGCCATCGCCGCGGCGCTCATTTCCTCGCTCACCGATTCCCCGCTCCCCTCGGACTCGGTCTATTTCGGCGAAGTCTCCCTGGCCGGCGGCATCCGGCCTGTCGTCCATTCCGGCCTGCGCCTGCGCGAAGCCCAGAAGCTCGGCTTTGCCGCCGTCTCGACCGGCCGCCTCACCAATGGCGACAAGAATTCGGGCCTCACTGTTTCGGAATTCACCAACCTCGCCGAACTCGTCGGCCGCATCGCCGCATCGGGCCGCAAGCGCACACAGCAGCCGGCCGAGGTGGAGTGACAAATGGCCGGGCTGATCTCATCGCCAAATATGCATAGACTGATGCCATGCTCATAACCGCCCACGTCCGCAATATCCTCCTCGATTATTGGGACCCCAATTCCATCCGCAACGTGCCCAAGGCCAAGGGCGAGTACGATGCCTATATCGGCCAGATCCTGCGCGACGTGTCTGCCGGCGCCAGCGAGGAGCGCTTGGCCAATTATCTGCTGCGCATCGAGACCGAAGTGCTCAAGCAGGCCGGCGACCGCGATCGCGCCATGTTCGTGGCGCAGAAGCTCCTCGCCAACGACCAGATGACCATCGAATTGCAGGACGACGAAGACTAGACCATGGCCGCAGAACCAATCACCGGCGTCCTTTTCGATCTCGACGACACCCTTCTCGATCATCGCGGCGCCGCCCGCGCGGCCCTCGCCACCTGGACGGCCCAGCTCGGTCTCGTAGGCGCGCTAGAAGAGTTCCAGGCCCGCTGGCTGCATTTCGAGACCATCTATTATCGCAAGTACCAGGCGCGTGAGCTCACCAATGCCGAGCACCGCCGCGCCCGTATCCGCGAATTCCTCGCCCCGCGTCTTTTCGCCGACGACATCGAGGCGGACCAGGCCTTCGAGGGTTATTGGAAGGCCTATGTCGCCTCCTGGCGCGCGTTCGACGATGCCGTCAGCGCCATCGAGCGCGCCCGCCGGGCGGGCCTTGCTGTCGGCATCCTCACCAATGGCGATGCCACCAACCAGGGCCTCAAGGTCTCCACTACCGCCCTCGCCCCGCTCGACCTTCGTATCTTCGCGTCGTCCGACCTCCCGGCCGCCAAGCCGCACGCGGCCGCCTTCCACGCGGCCTGCGATAGCCTGGGCGTACTGCCCTCGCGCTGCCTCATGGTCGGCGATTCCTGGGAGAACGACATCGAAGGCGCCCGCGGCGCCGGCCTGCCCGTCGCCTTCCTCGATCGCTCGGGCATGGCGCGCGACGATACCCCGACGCTCGCCTCGCTCGACGCGCTCGATTTCGCCCGGCTCGACCTTCTTCTCGGTCGCCATTAAGCGCAACGCGCCCCGACAATACCCAGCAGGCGCCCCATTCCTGCCGTGCTTTCTGGGAACAAGGCCTCTCGTCGGCCAAGTCTGCCTTGGCATCGGCGCAGGAAGCGGTTAAACGAAGGCCGAGCAATGAACTCGGGGCAAACGGGCATACCATGCTGACAGCATTCGATGTGGGGATCGGCATCCTGGTCTTGATCTCGGCGATCCTCGCCACGGCGCGCGGCCTTACGCGCGAAGTGCTATCGCTTGCCACCTGGGCCGGTTCGGCAGCCATTGCCATCTATATGTGGCAATATCACCCCGAAATCGCCCGCGGATATATCCAGGAGCAGATCGTCGCAGACGTCGCCACGGTCGTGGTCACGTTCATCATCGCGTTGATCGTTCTGCACCTCATCACCATGCGCATCGCCGATTTCGTGGTCGATAGCCGCATCGGGCCGCTTGACCGCACGCTCGGCTTCGTCTTCGGCGTGCTGCGCGGCGTCGTGATCGGCGTGGTCGCGGTCATCTTCGGCGTCTGGCTCATGGGCTCGAACCTGCCGTCCTGGGCCGCCAATTCCAAATCGCTTCCCATTCTCCAGGGTTTCGGGGATTCCATGATCGCGGCGCTGCCGCCGAACCTGGAAGAACAGGTCAACGCCATTCTCAAGCGCGGCAAGGGCGCGGTGTCGCCGGACGACACGGCTCCGGTCGACGAAGGCACCGATGCCGGCGAGAACGACAGCCCGTTCCCCGATCAGCCGACGCCACCCGCGTCCGTGGGGAACCAGCCGGCAAATACGCCGGCATGATGGAAATCGGGGTGAGAGCATAGCTCGCCCAACTCGGACCGCGCTGGCGGTCCGAGCCGTTTTTGGACCGCAAGGAGCCGATGGTGCTGCCCATGCAAGACGACCATTTCGATATCGACGGCGACACGCTGCATGAGGAATGCGGCGTGTTTGGCATTTTGGGGCACCCCGAGGCAGCAACCCTCACGGCCCTGGGTCTGCACGCCCTGCAGCACCGCGGGCAGGAAGCGGCAGGCATCGTCACCTTCGATGGCCGTCAGTTCCACTCCGAGCGCCAGCTCGGGCTCGTAGGCGATCACTACACCAATCCGGCCACCCTCGCCCGCCTCCCCGGCCACATGGCCATGGGACACGTGCGCTACTCCACCACCGGCGAAACCATCCTGCGCAACGTGCAGCCGCTTTTCGCCGAGCTCGAAGTGGGCGGCATCGCCATTGCCCATAACGGCAACTTCACCAACGGCCTGACCCTGCGCCGCCAGCTCATCGCTAGCGGCGCCATCTGCCAGTCCACCTCCGATACCGAGGTGGTCCTCCACCTCATCGCCCGTTCGCGACGCCAGTCGTCCAGCGACCGATTCCTTGACGCGATCGGGCACCTCGAAGGCGCCTATGCGCTCGTGGCCCTCACCCGCACCAAGCTCATCGGCGCCCGCGATCCCAACGGCATTCGTCCGCTGGTGCTGGGCGAACTCGACGGAAAGCCCATATTCGCGTCGGAAACCTGCGCTCTCGACATCATCGGTGCCAAGTTCGTGCGCGATGTCGAGAACGGCGAGGTCGTCATCTGCGAGATGCAGGCCAATGGCGAGATCACCATCGAATCCATCAAGCCGCGCGTGCCGGTGCGCGAGCGGGTATGCCTCTTCGAATATGTCTATTTCGCCCGCCCGGATTCGGTCGTGGCCGGCCGCTCGGTCTATGGCGCCCGCAAGCGCATGGGCATCAACCTAGCCCAGGAAGCGCCGGTCGAGGCGGATGTCGTCGTGCCCGTGCCCGATGGCGGCACGCCGGCGGCCATCGGTTATGCGCAGGCGAGCGGCATTCCGTTCGAACTCGGCATCATCCGCAACCACTATGTCGGCCGCACCTTCATCGAGCCGACCCAGTCCATTCGCGCTTTCGGCGTCAAGCTCAAGCATTCGGCCAATCGCGCCGAAATCGCGGGCAAGCGCGTGGTGCTGGTCGACGATTCCATCGTGCGTGGCACCACCTCGGTCAAGATCGTGCAGATGATCCGCGAGGCCGGCGCCAAGGAAGTGCATATCCGCGTCGCCAGCCCGATGATCTATCACTCGGACTATTACGGCATCGACACGCCCGATCCGGAAAAGCTGCTGGCCAACCAGTATGCCGATATCGAGGCGATGTGCCGCTATATCGGGGCGGATTCGCTGCAGTTCCTCTCGATCGACGGCCTCTACAAGGCCGTTGGCGGGGAGCCTCGCAATCCGCTCGCACCGCAATTCACCGACCACTACTTCACCGGGGAATATCCGACCCCGCTGACTGACCTGAATGGGCGGCAGAAGAACGAACCCAAGCAGATTTCGCTCATGAGGGAAGCAGGTTAATGGCTAAGGCACCCGCAAAGGGGCAGGACCTCCACGACAAGGTCGTGCTGGTCACCGGCGCATCGCGCGGTATCGGTTATGCGGCAGCGCTGGAAGCGGCGCGGCGCGGGGCGCATGTGGTCGCCGTCGCCCGCACTGTCGGCGGCCTCGAGGAACTCGACGACGAAATCCAGGACCTGGGCGGCTCCACGACCCTCGTCCCGCTCGACCTCAAGGACGGCGAAGCCATCGATCGCCTGGGCGCCGCGATTTTCGAGCGCTGGGGTAGCCTTGACGGCCTCATCGCCAATGCCGGCATGCTGGGCACGCTCAGTCCCCTGCCGCACATAGCGCCCGAGGAGTTCGACAAGGTTTTCGCCACCAACGTCACCGCCAATTTCCGGCTGATCCGCTCGATGGATCTGCTGCTGCGCCAGTCCGTGGCCGGCCGCGCCGTCTTCGTCAGCAGCGGCGCCGCCACCAATCCGCGCGCCTATTGGGGCAGCTATGCCGCCAGCAAGGCGGCGCTCAATGCCCTGGTCAAGGTCTACGCCGAAGAGATGGGCAATACCCCGGTCAAGGCCAACATCTTCTACCCCGGCCAGGTCCGCACGGCGATGCGCGCCAAGGCCATGCCCGGCGAAGACCCCGACACCCTGCCCTCTCCCAAGACCATCGCCCCGGCCCTGGTCGACATGGTGAGCCCCAACTACGCCGAGAACGGCAAGCTCTTCAACGTGAAGTCCGGCGAGCTGACGGCTCTCTAGGCGGGCTGCATTAGCTTGCCATCCGAGTGCACCTGGGCGCCCCGAGCGCCCGGGAGTCGGCAGGCGCCCCACCAGATGAGGCTGACCGCTATGAACGAGAAGTATCCGTCAAGCGCGTAGTGCCAGCCCAGGAATATGGAGCCGATGAAGATGGCTCCTAGGTAAGCCCAGCCGATGACGCCCGCTCGACGGTCAAAGCTGAAGAGCATATGCGCGTTCAGCGTTGCCACGGCGATGTGCATGCTAGGCATTGCCGATATCCCCGACCCCAGTCGTACGGCACTGCTCATGTAGCTGTCATAAAGATAGCTCGTGGCTTCAGCCATGTAGCTGCCGACCGCGCTGCCGTCAAAAACAAGGCGCGTTAGTGCGGCAAAGCGGTCGTCCATATAGATGCGCTCATAGAAAACCGGCCCCACCGACGAGAAGATTGTGGCGGCCGCGGTTCCCAGCAGACAGAACGTAAGCGCCATCGCCCAAAAATAGCGCATGCGAAAAGCCTGGTTCGGCAGCAGAGCAACGAATCCCATGAGACCGAACCATTGGATGAACCAAACCGGGCCATAGAGAAATGCCAGGGGGTAGTGCGCCCATGCCGGAACGATTGCCCTGGCCAGCAATCCTGGATCCCCTCCGTGCACCATGCGATCGAGCTGAGCCAGGATTGGATCGGCATAGAAAGGCACGAATTCAGGTATCAACACCTTGAACGTCGTGAAGGCCGAAACCCCGAGCATGCAAAGAAGCACTACGAGAACCACGCGCAGCAGGCTTTCCCGTGTGGTGTCCAGGATGAACGAGAACGGCGCCGCTGGGCGTAGCAACAAGGATGCAACAGCCACGCCGGCCGCCAGAATGGGCGGGAGTATTATGGCTTGGGACAGATAGCTCTCGAGGTAGGCAAGATACCTCCAGGGGGCCACTATCGATGCGGCCACGGCGAAAGCGAGAACTAGAGCAGACAACGCCAACTGCCCAGGCTGACGCTTGGCATAAGTGTCGACCGCAATAGTCATTTCCGAGCCCCCTAACGCTATGCTCGCAGGGTGATCCTGCGAGCTTGCAAAGGCGTTAAGCGAGTTCGTTCATTCGTCGAGGTTGTGTGCTACTCACCCATCCGCGACATCAGGATCTTGTCGATCCGGCGCCCGTCCAGGTCCACCACCTCGAACTTCCATTCGCCGCGCTCGAAGGTCTCGCCGACGGCCGGCAGGTGATTGATCTGCGACAGCACATAGCCCGCCACCGTCTCGTACTTGGCGTCGCGCGGCACGGCGATGCCCATGCGGTCGCTGAACTCGTCGACCGGCATCCAGCCCGAGACCAGGAACGAACCATCGTCGCGCTGCACGACGGCAGGCTCGGAGCCCTCTTCTTCCTGGAAGACGCCGGTAATGGCTTCGAGCAGGTCGCCCGAGGTCACGATGCCCTCGAAGTGCCCGTATTCGTCAAAGACCAGCGCCATGTGCACCACAGATGCGCGCAGCGCCCGGACCACGCCCAGCGCGTCCGTACGGTCCATCACCACCGGCGCCGGCTGCACCAGCTTGCGGATATCGAGCGGCTTGTCCTCGGCGAAGACTTCCACCAGGTCCTTGACCGCCAGAACGCCGATGATCGTATCGGCGTCGCCGTCCTGCACCGGCAGGCGCGAGCGATGGGTCTGGCGGATGGTCTTGCGGATCTCGTCGGGATCGTCCGAAAGGTCGATCAGCTCCACGTCGCGGCGCGGCGTCATGAGGCCGCGGGCCGAGCGGTCGGCCAGGCGCATCACGCCCGTGATCATCGAGCGTTCGTCGCTCTCGAGCACGCCGGCACTCTCCGCCTCGGCGATGATGGTCTTGACCTCTTCCTCGGTCACCTTCTCCTCCTGCTCGCCGCCCTGGCCGATTGCGGCCAGCACGGCCTTGCCCGAGACATCGAGCAGCCAGACGAGCGGAGCAGCGATAGTCGCGATCATGGCCATGGCCGGAGCCACGCGGGTCGCGATGCCTTCCGGATCACGCAGCGCGATCTGCTTGGGCACGAGCTCGCCGATGATCAGCGAGAGGTAGGTGATGATGACGACGACGATGCCGACGCCCAGTGCGTCAGCGGCGCCCAGCGGCACGCCGACCGTTGCCAGGTAGCTGGCAAGACGCGAACCGAGGGTGGCGCCCGAGAAGGCGCCCGAGAGCACGCCGACCAGCGTGATGCCGATCTGCACGCTCGAGAGAAACCGCCCCGGGTTCTCCGTAAGGCGAATGGCGGTCTCGGCCCCCTTCCGTCCATCGGCGGCCAGGACTTTGAGGCGCGCCGGGCGTGAAGACACGACCGCAAGCTCGGACATTGCGAGCAGGCCGTTCACAAGCGTCAGAACGGCAATGATCAGTATTTCGAGGAACAAGCTCTTAACAAGGAATGCGGCCCCGCACTCAGCATCGGGTCGCTTAGGCGGGGAGAGTTATGCGGCATTTCCGCGACTTGCGCTATGGGCTGTGGAAAAATCCCGCCCTTGGCGCAGCCTCGCGGCCGCTCCTCCCCGCTCTCAATCCTTGTCGACGAACGGGTTCTTGCCGCCGCGCACCCAGAAGCGAATAGGCGTTCCGGGCATGTTGAAGCTCTCTCGCAACCCGTTGACCAGGTAGCGCTGATACGCCGCAGGCAACGCATCGGGCCGGGAGGCGAAGAGGATGAAGCTCGGCGGCCGGGTCTTGGCCTGCGTCATGTAGCGCAGCTTGAGGCGACGGCCGGAAACGGCCGGAGGCGGATGCCCCTCGATCATGAGCGCCAGCCAGCGGTTGAGCCGCGCGGTCGAGATATGGGTGTTCCACGCCTCTTCGATCTTGAAGATCGCGGCCATCAGCTTGTCGATGTTCCGGCCCTGCAGGCCGGAGAGCGTCACCAGCGGCAGGCCGCGCAGCTGCGGCAGCAGCCGCTCGCACATCTCGCGCAGCTCCAGGAGCTTGGCGTTCTTGTCTTCGATCAGGTCCCACTTGTTGACCGCGATCACCAGCGCCCTGCCCTCGCGCTCGACGAGGTCGGCAAGCTGGAGATCCTGCTTCTCGAAGGGGATGGTGGCATCGAGCAGCAGCACCACGACTTCGGCGTACTGGATCGAACGCAGCGAGTCCCCGACCGCCAGCTTCTCGAGCTTTTCCTGCACCCGTGCACGCTTGCGCATGCCGGCGGTGTCCACCAGGTTGATCTGGCGGCCTTCCCATTCCCACGGCACCAGGATGCTGTCGCGGGTGATGCCGGCTTCGGGGCCGGTCAGCAGGCGCTCTTCGCCGACCATGCGGTTGATGAGGGTCGACTTGCCCGCGTTCGGCCGGCCGATGATGGCGACGTTGAGATGTCGCGTCGGGTCCCAGCGACGGGTCGGAGCGTTCTCGTCGGTGCCGTCGTCCTCGGGGAGGTCGACGTTCACCTCAGGCAGCAGGTCAAGGCTCTGGATGGCCTCCTCTTCCTGCTTCTTCTTTTCGGCGATGCGATCCACCGCCTGCGAGATGATGGCGTGGAGGTCGGCCATGCCCAGGCCGTGCTCAGCCGAAAGCGGCACGGGCTCGCCGAAGCCGAGGTTGTAGCCTTCGGTCAGCCCCGCTTCGGAAGCCCTGCCCTCGGCCTTGTTGCCGACCAGATGCACATCCTTGCCGGCGCGACGCAGCACCTGCGCGAAGCGCTGGTCGAGCGGGGTCACGCCCGCGCGGGCGTCGTACATGAAGAGGATGACGTCGGCTTCCTTGATGGCCAGCTCGGTCTGCTGGCGCATGCGATCTTCGAGACTGCCGTCGGTCTTGTCTTCGTAGCCGGCGGTATCGAGGATGCGGAAGCGCAGGTCGGCGATGCGGCCTTCGGCCTCGCGACGATCGCGCGTCACGCCGGGCGTGTCATCCACCAGCGCAATCTTGCGGCCGACCAGGCGATTGAAAAGCGTCGACTTGCCCACATTGGGACGACCGACAATGGCAACGGTGACGCTCATCGGTCCTCCGGTTCAGGCAGAGACAGGCGGCGGTCTTAGTTGACCGCCGCGGGTGCCTCTGCGGGCGTTGCGGGCTCGGTGGCGGCCGGGGCAGCCGGCTGCTCGGCCGGGGCCGGAGCCATCATCTGCATCATCGAGGAGCTGTTGGCCAGCGGGTTGGCAGCATCCGTCGCCGGAGCTTCGGCAGCCGGGGCCGGGATTTCAGCCGCAGGAGCGGCAGCGGGCGTCTCGGCGGCAGGAGCCGGGGCCTGAGCGGCCGGGGCAGCGTCGGCGGCAGGAGCCGGCGTCTCGGTTGCAGGCGCGGGCGTATCGGTCGCCACGTTGTCGGCCGGCGCACCGCCCTCGGCGATGATCTGGCCGATATAGACGTCGGCGCGGCTCTGGAGATCGCGCGGGGCGATCGGGTCGGCCATGATGCTTTCGAAGGTCGCCTTGGCGGCAGCGAGATCGCCGGCCTTGTACTGGGCCAGGCCAATCGCCTCGCGCGCCGAATTGCGCATCGGGCTGTCCGGCGTGTTGAGCGAGCCAACGCGCTGCTCGACATCGGCCAGCGTGCCGCTATCCACCAGGATATTGCCGGCCAGCACCAGGGCCAGCTCGCGCAGGCGCACATTGCTTTCGGCGGCAGCCAGCGCGTCGTAGGCGGCAACAGCCTCGGCCTGCTTGCCTTCCTTGGCGAGCAGCGCAGCCTGCTTGAACTTGGCGAGGGTCGCGTAGCCGCCGCCCTGGCCTTCGATCTTGGTCAGCTCGGCCTGCGCACCGGCAACGTCGCCGCTATCGGCAAGCTTGAGGGCCGCGTAGTATTCGTCGGACGCGCTGGCGGCGGTCGAATTACGCCACCAGGCCCAGCCTTCATTGATGGCGACGATCAGCACCACGGCAACTGCGGCGCCGATGACATAGGGCCCGAAACGGCGCCAGAGCGTACGCATGCGCTCGCGCTGCAGCTCTTCATCGACTTCGCGGAAAATGTTGTCTTGGGACATGGAAGGCCTTGGCTACCCGGTCTTGAAAGTTGCGGCACAATAGTGATGGAGCCTGAGGATTGCAATTGAAGCAAGGAGCGAAAATCCGTGAACTTGTTCACGCCGCAATCCGGGTGGAGTAGCCTGCGCGCAGCGTCACCTATTTCCCGTTCTCCGCCATGCGATTCCTTCTGGTCCTTCCCCTGCTCCTCTGGAGCGGTTCGGCGCTAGCCGACACGCTGCGCGAGCCGCGTCTCACCATCGCCCAGGGCGGGCCCGAGCGGCCGCAGGTCGCGCTCACGCTCGATGCCTGCATGGGCCACACTGACATGCGCATCCTCGACACTCTCGTCGAGAACCGTATCCCGGCCACGATCTTCGTCACCGCCCGCTGGCTCTCGCGCAATGCCGACGCCGTCGCGATCCTGCGCGCCCATCCAGAGCTCTTCGAGATCGAGGATCATGGCGCCCAGCACATTCCCGCCGTTCTCGGCGACAAGCCGGTCTACGGCATCAAGCCGGCAGGCACGGCGGACGCGATTAAAGCCGAGGTGGAAGGCGGGCAATTGGCCATCCTCCACAATGCCGGCGTCAGGTCGCAATGGTATCGCGATGCCACAGCCGTCTATAGTCCCGAGGCGCTGGCGTTGATCCGCCATCTCGGCTTCCGCGTTGCAGGCTATTCGCTCAATGGCGACCAGGGCGCTTCGCTGCCGGCCGCGACGGTGGCGCAGCGCATTGCCGGCGCGCGGGATGGCGACGTCATCATCGCCCATATCAACCAGCCCAAGCGCTCGTCCGGCAAGGGTGTGGCCGAAGGCATTATGGCGCTCAAGGCACGCGGCTTCACCTTCGTGCGGCTCGAAGACGTCACGACATTCGGCGACGATGGCGAGAGCGACCTGCGCGATGCCGTGCAGGCCGCTTCGCGTTAGCTCAGCGGCGAAACGCCGAACAGCAGGCCGTGCAGCCAGAAGACGAAGATGGCATAGAGCACGACGCCCGAGACAATGGCGATGAGGTCGGACCGTCCGCTCACGAAAACCGGCCCCGGTTCGGGTCGCAATGCCACCGCGATACGGTCCACCACGCAATAGACGAGGAACGTGCCGAACAGCAGCACCGAGGCCAGGTCACCGTTGGCCAGGAGATGGCCGAGTGACCACAGGAAAATGCCGGTCAGGAACGGATGCTGCACCCAGGCCTTGATGCGGCCGGCGGGCATGTTGGCCGAGGCCACGAGAATGAAGGCCAGCAGCACCAGCAGCATGGCCGCGTGGCGCCCCCAGCTCGGCGGGTCATAAACCTGGGGTGCCTCGCCCCTGAAGACCCACCAGCCCCATACGATCAGCGCCAGGCCGACGAATGACACCAGCGAATAGATGCCCTTCCAGGCACCGGCATTGTTGGCCAGTTGCCGCGCGCGAAATTGCGGCGCGACCAGCCGAACGCAATGTATGCCGAAAAAGACCACAAGGCCCGCAATCAATATCCACATGCTGCAAATCTCCCCTTTGCGGGAGTTAGCATCGAGTCGGGGGCCTTCGGCCAGATGAAGTGAAGGGGGAAGCGTTAAAAGAGCGACGGTTGCTCTGGTTCTTCCCGCTTGGGCTTTGGGGTTGGCCGCAGCGGGTCGCCCGAGGGCACTCCCTCGACGCCCGGCAGATATTTGAGCGCAGTGCGATGAACGATCTGCAGCACTCCATTGGGCAAGGGCCGCTGCAGGTCGCGCGCCTCCGACCACGGCGCGCCAAGCCAGGCCTCCCATTCCTCAGGCGTCGTCAGCACCACCGGCATCGCCTTCTCGTGGATGGCGCCGACGACATCGTTGGGCTGGGTGGTGAGAAATCCGAAGACCTCGTGGTCCGTCACCCCCTCATCCTTGCGCCTCATGCCGCGCCAGGACGTGCGCAGGCCCGCGAAGAACAGCAGCGGCTCGCTTTCATCGAGCGCGAACCAGGCATTGCCGCTTTCCCCGCTATCGAGCTTGGTCGGTTCGGAGAAGCGGTTGAACGGCACGAGGCACCGGTTTTCCGGCACGAGGTAGCCTTTCCAATCGTCGAGCCATGGCCGGCGGATATTGGTGTTGCCCCGATTAGGCTTGCCATCGTCGATCCCGACCAGCGAGGGCAATCCCCACCGCGCCAGCGACAGGGTTCGTTCGGTCACCATGCCGCGCACGACCGGCGCGAAGTAATCCGGGTAGATTCCCGGCAGCGGCGGCAGGTTGCCCAGATCGTCGCGGAACGCATTGACCAACGCCCGCAGCGCCGCCTGGTTGGTGGTGACCGAGTAGAGATTGCACATATTGGTGTTGTAGCCGGGCCGGATGCCAATGTTGAGGGTGCGTCGGCAAATTCCAACACCGATTAGAGTTGGCTGCTCTCCGGACCGCTACACCAGCCTCTCGATCATCTCGGCCATGGTTTCGCCCATCGTTCCTTCATCGGCCCCTGCGCTCACGGCCAGCGCCGCCCTATCGAACGCCGCCGACAGCAGCATCGCCAAGATGTCGCTCGGCACTGCCGACCTCGCCTCGCCTTCGGAGCGCGCCGCCTCTATCCCCCCGCGCAACGTCCGCGCCGCATTTTCCTCGTCGAGCTGAGTGAGTTCATCGCCGAGCACCGCTGGCCCCTCGACCAAAAGCAGCCGTGTCCTGCCCGGCGTCGTCATCGCCCGCAGGTAAGCCATACTCCCCTGCCGCAGGGCTTCGCGTGGCGCGAGATTCGGCGGCGTTGCCGCCTCTATCTCGGCGGCCACCGCCATCGCCTCGGCCTCGACAACCGCCCGAAACAGCGCCCGCTTGTCCTCGAAGTGATGGTAGAGCGCGCCGCGCGTCATCTGCGCGGCCGAGACGATCTCGGGCGTCGAGGTTTCGGCATAGCCCTTCCGCACGAACAATTCGCGCGCCACCTCAAGCAGCGCTCGCCGCGTGCGGTCAGTACGATCACTGTTGGACATCCGTTGCATACATACAGCCTGTATGTTAATAGGAACAAACATGCAGACTGTATGTCAACTTTGAGGAATGAACCAGCATGAAGATCACGAGTTTCTACCCGGTCATCATGACCGGCGATGTCGTCGGCACGGCGGCCTTCTATACGCGGCACTTCGCCTTCCAGCCGGTCTTCACGGCCGATTGGTACGTGCACCTGCAATCGACAGTCGATCCAGCGGTTAACCTGGCGGTTCTCGATTTCAGCCATGAAACCGTGCCCGCCCCCGCACGAGCAGGCGCAAGCGGCCTCATCCTCAATTTCGAGGTGGAGGATCCCGACGCGCTTTACGCGGAGGTGCAGGCTGCGGGGTTACCGGTGCTGACGCCGCTGCGCGACGAGCCGTTCGGCCAACGCCACTTCATCACGCAGGACCCCAATGGCGTGCTGATCGACGTGATCAAGCCAATCCCGCCCTCGCCCGAGTTCGCTCAGCTTTACACCGAGGCGTAGGCCTTACTTGGCCAGCGCCGCCAGATCGTTGCGGCTAAGCCAGAACACCTCGCCGTCGCTGTTGGCCGTGTCGAGCCAGAGGAACGGCGTTTCGGGGTAAGCGGCGTCGAGGACATCGCGATCCTCGCCGATTTCGCAGAGCATGCCGGCACCGGGATTGAGGTGTGCCGCTGCGCCCGAGAGGATGTGGTGGACGAGATCGAACCCATCCTCGCCGCCATCCAGCGCCATTGCCGGTTCATGCCGGTATTCGGGCGGCAGCGCATCCATCACCTCCCGCCCAACATAGGGCGGGTTGGTGATGATGAGGTCATAGGTTCGTCCTGCCACGGGCGCGTAGAGATTGCCCTCGAGCAGCGTCACCCGGTCGCCCAGTCCGTGATCGGCCACATTCTCGGCGGCCAGCGAGAGCGCTTCGGGTGAGAGATCGACCGCATCCACGCGCGCATTGGGGAAAGCATAGGCCGCCATGATCGCCAGCGAGCCACCGCCGGTGCAGAGATCAAGCACGCTTTCGACCGCTTCCGGATCTGCCACGAGCGCCATCTGATCGCCCTCGCCATTGAAGAACGGCGATTGCAGCAGTTCGGCGATGAAAGAGCGCGGCACCAGCGCGCGGGCGTCGCTCCTGAACGGCACGCCGTGGAGGTAGGCCTTGCCCGTCAGGTACGCGGTCGGCACCCGCTGTTCGACCCGCAGCGCAATGCGCTCGCCAAGCAGGTGCTTTTCGCGCTCGGTCAGCCTGGCATCGGCGAAGGGATTGAAGTCGTCGATCGGCAGCGACAGGCTTTCGAGGATCAGAAACGCCGCTTCATCGAGCGCGCCGCCCGCACCATGACCGAAGGAAAGCTCGGCGCGCTTGAAGACGCTGATCGCGTAGCGGAGCACGTCGCGGAGCGTGGAAAGCTCAAGGATTTCCTTGCGCGGATTGGCGGGCGGCAATTGCGGAAGCGGCTGTGTTTTCATGCCTGCTCGATATGACGCCTAACGGAAAGTGGCAAGTGATCCGAGCATCGGAGTGTTACAACACCGTTTCTCGCAGGTGTCATAGTGAGCCCGGTCTCGTTTTGAGACTGCCACTAGTGGAGTACACGATGAGTTTCAGCCTGCCAGCTATTGCTTCCACCGGTTCCGCCAACGGCATCGCCACGTGGATATACGGTGAAGGCCCTGCTCCCGACTGGGTAGCCGAACGGATGCCCGGCGAGTTCGAACCGAACGGAACATTCATCATTGAGGCAACGCCCGGTCAGATGCGTGTCCACCCAGGGAATGTCATCATTCGACTAGGTGCGGATGTTTGGGTACAGCCGGTCGATGAGGCCGGTCATTTTATTGAGAGCCTGAAGCTAAGCGCTGTCAGGGAAATTACCAACGTCGGGCCGGGAAAAATCCATCAATTTGGAGAGAGGCGAACGAAGCCCTCGTCAAGGCGAAGTGCTGCCGGTCGCCATCAGATACGATTTCACCCACCGGTCGGCTCACAACCCTCGATTGAATGGATACATCTGGAGCGCCTTTCGGTTGATAGCATCTATCAGAGGTCAACTGACAATGTGGCATCGGAACGCCTTATCGCCAGCATTGCTGCGAAATTTGATTGGCGCCTCTGCGCACCTCTAGTCGTTTCGCGCCGATCCGACGACGTCTTGGCGATCATTGATGGGCAACACCGCTGGATGGCGGCCCAGAGACGAGGTGACATCCTTCAACTCCCATGCTGCATTTTCAGATATGGAAGCAGAGAGGAGGAGGCGAGGATGTTCATCCTAGCAAACCGGGCAAGAAAGCCGATGAATAGGCTTGACGACTACTACGCGGCGCTTGCTGCTGCTGATGAAGATGCCCTGGAGATTCGACAACTCGTTACTGACGCCGGCCTGCAGATTGCAAGAAATACATCATCGACAGCATGGAAAGCTGGAGAGATTGCCTTCACATCCTCCATCGCACAGGCAATTCGACGGCACGGAATCCCAATCACATCCGCGGTTTTGACTAATATGGCCGAAGCCTTTTCAGGGCAGAAGCTAACCCATGGAGGCGCGATTTTCGGAGCTTTGATCAAACTGATGTCAGGTGCTGGGCCAGATTTCGATCCCGACATCCTCCTCGACACGCTCCAGTCCCGCACGGCCGACGAATGGGGGAAACGGGCCCAAGGGCTACACGGCGGCGCTGCGAGGGCTCGCGCCCTATATGAGGTGCTGCTTGCGTCCTATCAACAGCACGTCGAAAGCCATCGGGGTACGACAGAGGCAATCCAATAGCTCGCAACATCACCGCTAGCAGAGCGGATAACCTCTGCTGGCGGAGCCCGCACACTCCGTTCGCACTCGAGGACTACCTCACTCCCACTCGATCGTGCCGGGTGGCTTGCTGGTCACGTCGTACACCACGCGATTGATGCCGCGGACTTCATTGATGATGCGGGTGGCGGTCTTGCCGAGGAAGTTCATGTCGAACTGGTAAAAGTCGGCCGTCATGCCGTCCACCGAGGTCACCGCGCGCAGGGCGCAGACGAATTCGTAGGTGCGGCCGTCGCCCATGACGCCGACGGTTTGCACCGGCAGCAGAACGGCGAAGGCCTGCCAGATCTTGTCGTACTGACCGCTCTTGCGGATTTCGTCGAGATAGATCGCGTCCGCCTTGCGCAGGATGTCGAGCTTTTCGGGCGTAATGCCGCCCGGGCAGCGGATGGCCAGGCCAGGGCCGGGGAACGGGTGGCGGCCGATGAAGCGGTCCGGCAGGCCCAGTTCGCGGCCCAGCGCGCGCACTTCGTCCTTGAAGAGTTCGCGTAGGGGCTCGACCAGCTGCATGTTCATGCGCTCGGGAAGGCCTCCCACATTGTGGTGACTCTTGATGGTGACCGAGGGACCGCCCGAGAAAGACACGCTTTCAATGACGTCCGGATAGAGCGTGCCCTGGGCCAGGAATTCGGCACCGCCGATCTTCCTGGCCTCTTCCTCGAACACCTCGATGAAGAGGCGGCCGATGATCTTGCGCTTGGTCTCGGGGTCCGTCTGGCCCTCGAGTTCGCCCAGGAATTTCTTCGAGGCGTCAACATGCACCAGCGGGATGTTGTACTGGTCGCGGAACATCGAGACGACTTCGTCGGCCTCGTTCATGCGCATCAGGCCGTGATCCACGAACACGCAGGTCAGCTGATCGCCGATGGCCTCGTGGATCAGCACCGCTGCCACCGAGGAATCGACGCCGCCCGAGAGCGCGCAGAGCACACGGCCCTTGCCGACCTGCGCGCGGATTTTCTCGACCGCGCGCTCGCGATAAGCATGCATGGTCCAGTCGCCGGCAAGGCCGCAGATTTCGTGCACGAAATTGGCGTAGAGCTTGGCGCCATCGGGGGTGTGCACGACTTCCGGGTGGAACTGCACCGCCCAGATGCGGCGCTCTTCGTTGGCGATCATGGCGAAGGGGGCGCCGTTGGACGTGCCGACCACTTCGAAGCCCGGCGGGATCGCGGTGACGCGGTCGCCATGGCTCATCCACACGGTATGCTCGGTGCCCGTCTCCCAGACGCCATTGTAGAGGGCGGAGGGCTTTTCGACCTTCACTTCGGCGCGCCCGTATTCGGCGTCATGCCCCGGCTCGACCTTGCCGCCCAGCGCCATGCACAGCGCCTGCTGCCCGTAACAGATGCCCAGGATCGGCACATTCGCCGCCAGGAGGTCGGGATGGATGGTCGGTGCGTTGTCGTCCAGCGTCGAGGCCGGGCTACCCGAGAGCACGATGCCCCTGGGATTGAGCACCTTGAGTGCCTTCTCCGCCGTGTTGAACGGATGCACTTCGCAATAGACGCCTGTCTCGCGAATTCGCCGCGCGATGAGCTGTGTCACCTGCGAGCCGAAATCGACGATGAGAATGCTGTTCTGCGGGGGAGTGGCGGAAGCTGGCTGTGTCATGGCGAGCCTTTATCCGGGCGACGCAAAATACGCAAGCGAGTCGCGCGCAAGGGAGCCCTGCTCTGGGCGTTCGCGGCGCAGAAAATGCGAGTCGCATCAATGCGCTGACTCGTTATCTTGAAATCGAGATTCAACCCGAGGGAGTGTTCCATGGCTGCCTGGCACAACGAACCGCCGGTCTGGAAAGACGAAGACGGCGTACTCACCGTCAAGACGGCACGCGAGACCGACTTCTGGAACAACACCTTCTACCGTTTCCGCCATGACAACGGTCACTTCTACGCCGACGAGGTCGAGGGCGATTTCAGCGCCGAACTGGCCTTCGCCGCCAACTATGCCGAGCTCTATGACCAGGCGGGCCTCATGCTGCGAGTGGACGACAACAACTGGCTCAAGACCGGCGTCGAATTCACCGACGGCTTTATGCACTTCTCGGTCGTCGTCACTCGTGACGACCAATCCGACTGGTCGGTGATGCGCCTTGAGGGGCCGACTTCACAGGAAATCACCCTGCGCCTCACCCGGCACGAGGAGGCACTACGCGTGCAGGTGCAGATCGCCGGCGAGTGGCAGCTCGTGCGCCTGGCCTACCTCGATATGCCCAAGGCAGTCGAACTCGGCCCGATGTGCTGCTCGCCCGTCGGCGCGGGCCTCGACGTAACGTTCACGCGCTATGCCGTAGGCCCTGCCATCGCGCGTGAGTTGCACGACTAGTTCAGCACCGCGATCGAAAGGTTGAGCAGCGAGGCGAAGCTGACCCAGGCGAGGTAGGGCGCGAAGAGCCCGGCCGAGATCGGGTCGGCGCGCCGTGTCAGCAGGATGAAGGCCACGATCAACGCCCAGATTGCCAGGATCACGACGAAGGCCGGCCACAGCAAGTGGAGTGCAAACCAGACCGGCGACCATAGCCAATTGAGCACCATCTGCCCGTACCACACCTTCATTTCGCTGCTGGAGCTGTCGCGCATGTAGATGCGCCAGCCGGCTATGGCGATCAGGACGTAAAGCGCGAACCATACGGGTCCGAACACCCAGTTCGGCGGGTTGAAGGGCGGCTTATTGAGCCCGGCATACCATTCGCCCGGTGCGGTGCCGATGCCGATCAGCGCCCCGACGCCGATGACGACAACAAGAAACGCGACCAGCGTGACGATGGATCGTGGGCTGCGGTAGTCGATGACGAGGCTATTCATTGTCCGTGCCTGCGCTGAGGGGCTTCAGGTCCTAACGAAGCAACGGCCGCGCGGTTCATTCTGTTGAGCCGCAACGACAAATTCCGTGTGCAAGCCGTCGAGCTGTGGAATGGTAACGCAGATTCGAACCCTCGAGGTCGCGCGTAGGTGCTCACTGCCCAATCGAAGGAAGCGTTGAGGCGCTGGCTGGACGATGACGAACCCTGGTTGCAGCGCAAGCGCATGCAGCTCGCCGCGCTCTGGCATAACAAGGTGCCGCGCAGCTTCCGCTTCTGGGGCATGGTGCATGCGCTCTTCAAGGGCGCGCTCATCATCGCCGCGCCGGCGACGGCCGTCATCTATGGCTCGGCCTCGGTCGCCACCGCGACGGTCGTGGGCGCAGGCCTCATCTTCCTCAACATGGGCGCTTCCTTTGCCGACCGGTATTCGGCGGTGCGCAACAGCCGGAACGACTACCAGAGCGAGGCGCTGATCCGGTTCGGCGACCTGCTCACCACGGTCAAGCGCGGCGCGATAGTCGGTCGCGCCGATCGCGACATGGCCATGACGGCGTGCCTGGGCATCATCGAGAATTTCTGCCTGCCGATCACCCACAGCACCAAGGGCGAGATCGCGGTTTCGCTGATCCTCTACCAGGGCAACAGCAGCAACCGCCTGCGCCTCGCACGCCGCAATCCGGGCAACGAGCGGCCGGTCAATCGCCCCATCAAGTCCGAGCGGCTCCTGGGCCATTATGCCTGCCAGAAAGGCGGCTCGCCGCGGGTGGTCAACGACATCCGCCATTTCGGCCCGGAATTCGCCACCAGCCCCACTCAGACAAGTTTGAACTACAAGTCCATTCTCATACTGCCGCTCGAGTGCCATATTCCAGGGGGTGGCACGCGGATTCGCGGATTCGTGTCCATCGACAACGTCCGGCCCTATGCGTTCTATGGCAACCGGGCGAACGTGGTCGTCGTTATGTGCGAGCCGATCATCAACCAGCTACGCGAACTGGTAGGAGATTGAGGATGCAGGCGGAAGGAATTGGGATCTTGGATCACAACGGCAAGCGTCTGACCAGCGGGGAAGAATTGCGCACCGTCTCCGAAGAGGCGGCCGCCATTCGCCGCGCCCATGCCGAAAAGAAGATTTCGGCCACCGAAGCCGCCACCCGCCTCACCGATCTCAAGCGCCGCTACGCCAGCCTCCTCGACATGGTGCTGGCCTTCTAGGCGCGCGTCGCCCTCCGTTCAGTTGCCACCCGGTCGCTTCGGGTCCTTCGAGTTTTCCACCATGCGAGCCCTGATCCAGCGCGTGTCTTCCGCCTCCGTTTCCGTGGACGGCAATACGGTCGGCGAAATCGGCAGGGGCTTGCTCGTCCTCGTCTGCGCCATGCAGGGCGACGATGAAGGCAAGGCCGACTGGCTCGCCCGCAAGGTCACCAAGCTGCGCATCTTTCCCGACGACGCCGGTCGCATGAATCGCTCGCTCCTCGATATCGGCGGCTCCGCCCTCATCGTCAGCCAGTTCACCCTCGCCGCCGATACCAAGGGCAACCGCCCGGGATTTTCCAGCGCGGCGGCGCCGGAGGATGGCCGCAGGCTCTACGAACGGTTTTCGGCTGTCGTGGGCGCAGAGGGCGTCCTGGTCGCGAACGGCATTTTCGGCGCGGATATGAAGGTGTCGCTGGTGAATGACGGGCCGGTGACAATCTGGCTGGATACCGAGGGGTGAGATGGGGCTGGATTGGAGATGCCAGTCTCGCAGCTGACTTGGCCCATTACCGGCGCGTCATCGCTACCCCCTCACCCACCACCGCACTTCCTCACCCCACCACCGAAGAGCCGGGGCCCACGGATATCTCCACTCGAGTGGAGCGGTGCAATAGGCCCCGGGTCTTCGCCCGGGGAAGTAAGGGGCGGGGCGTGATGGAGCCCAAACGAAAATCAGAGATATCTGCAGTCTATTCGGCCGCACAAGCTCGACCCCCTCCGTCGGAGGGATCGAGGATAGCGCCGGCCACAAACTCAACGCCGAATCCGGCGCCTTACCCCCGCCGCATCACGCAGACATAAAACCCGTCAGTCCCAGTTCGATGCGGCGTCAGCGTCACGCCGCCCTCGGGTCCGAAATACGGCGTGCCTGCCGCCTCGCCAAAGGCCGCGCTCCAAAGCGCTTCACCCGGAACCGCTTTAAAATCAGCATGTTCCGCGAGAAACCGCTCAATCTGATTCCGGTTCTCATCGGCAAGCAGCGAGCACGTCACATAGACCAGATGCCCGCCCGCTTTCACATAAGTCGCGCCTTCGACAAGCAGAGCCGCCTGCTCGCCAATCCGAACGGCCACCTGCTCTGCCGATAGCTTCCACTTGGTATCCGGCCGCCGACGCCACGTGCCCGTACCGGTGCATGGCGCATCGATCAGCACCCGATCGATCTTGCCGACCAGATCACCGAGCGCTCCCGCCTCCGGCGCGCGCACCTGCACGTTGCGCACGCCATTGCGCTTGAGCCGGTCATAGATCGGCGCCAGCCGCGCGCGTTCGCTGTCATAGGCGAAAATCTGGCCGCGATTGCCCATGTCGGCGGCCATGGCCAGCGTCTTGCCACCACCGCCCGCACAAAGGTCCAGCACCTGTTCGCCGGGCTTGGCCCCAGCCAGCATCGAGACGGCCTGGCTGCCCAGGTCCTGCACTTCGAACCAGCCCTTGATATAGCCCTCGTCCGACTGCACGTTCGGCGTGCGCGCGTCCTTGCCGCCGGCGAACATGCGCAGGCCATTGGCCGCGAACGTATCGGCGGGGGTGAAGCGCGACAGCGCTTTCTTCACCTTCTCGGGTGTCGACTTGAGCGTGTTGACCCGCAGGTCAACCGGCGGGCGCTCAGCCATCGCCCTGCCCTCGGCCACCCAGTCGCCGAGATAATCCAGCGAAGGTCCGGCCCAATCGGGAATATCGGCCTTCACGTAGTCCGGCGCTCCGGCCAGCGGGTCGTCAGCCGTCAGCCGCGCCGCCTCTTCCTCTGTAATCGGCGCAGGCGCGAAATTGTCGCCTGCGAAGGCGGCGTTCAGCCCTTCAACAGTCTCGCCCCACTCGCGCACCGCCACGCTCAGCACCAGCGCGCGCGGATCGTCCGTGCCCATGGCCCAGGCGTGCGAGGCGCGGCGCCGCAGCACGTCGTAGACCATGTTGCCGATGCCCGCCCGGTCGCCCGAGCCGGCAAAGCGGTTATTGAGGCCCCAGGCCTTGAGCGCCTCCGATACGGGACGCTTGCGCGTCTCGACATCGGTAAGCACTTCGATGGCAGCGGAGAGACGGCCGGGAAGACGCATTGGGAGGAGAGTTCCTGGTTCTGGCGCGATCGAGACGAGCGAATAGCGAATAGCCGATAGCGAATAGCGGTTCCAATTCGCTATTCGCTACTTCGCTTTCGCTCTTACCTGCCGCGATAGTTCGGCGCTTCGCGCGTGATGGACACATCATGCACGTGGCTTTCCGAAAGGCCCGAGCTCGAGATACGCACGAACACGGAGTTGTCGCGGAAGTCCTGGAGCGTATGCGCGCCGGTATAGCCCATGGCGGCGCGAAGGCCGCCCTGCAGCTGGTGCAGCACCGCGCCCACCGGGCCCTTGTAGGGCACCTGGCCCTCGATGCCTTCCGGCACGAGCTTGAGCGAATCCTTGACGTCCTGCTGGAAGTAGCGGTCCGCCGAACCCGAGCCCATGGCGCCAACCGAGCCCATGCCGCGATACGCCTTATAGGAGCGGCCCTGATAGAGGTAGACCTCGCCCGGGCTCTCGTCTGTACCGGCCAGGAGCGAGCCGACCATCACGCAGGAAGCACCGCCTGCCAAGGCCTTAGCCATATCTCCTGAGAACTTGATTCCGCCGTCGGCGATCACCGGCACGCCGTGCTTGTCGCCTTCTTCGGCGCAGGACATCACCGCGGCCAGCTGCGGCACGCCTACGCCTGCCACGACGCGCGTGGTGCAGATCGAGCCCGGCCCGATGCCGACCTTGACTGCATCGGCACCGGCGTCGATCAGCGCGCGCACGGCTTCAGCCGTCGCCACGTTACCGGCCATGATGCGGGTGGAATTGCTCTCGCGCTTGACGCGTTCGACCATGCTCATAACGCCGGTCGAGTGGCCATGAGCGGTGTCGATCACCAGCATGTCCACGCCCGCGTCGATCAGTGCCAGCGAGCGCTCGAAGCCGGCATCGCCCACGCCCGAAGCGGCGGCGACGCGCAGACGTCCCTGCGCATCCTTGACGGCGTTCGGGTTGAGCTGGGCCTTCTCGATATCCTTGACGGTGATGAGACCGACGCAGCGACCGGCTTCGTCCACCACCAGCAGCTTTTCGATGCGGTGCGCGTGCAGCAGGCGCTTGGCGTCGTCCTTGCTGACGCCGTCGCGCACGGTCACCAGGTTCTCGTGGGTCATGAGTTCAGCGATACGCTGGCGCGGGTTGGAGGCGAAACGCACGTCGCGGTTGGTGAGGATACCGACCAGCTTGCCGGTCATGCGCCCGCCCGCGCCGCCATTCTCGACCACCGGAATGCCGGAGATGCGGTTGCGCTCCATCAGCGCCAACGCGTCGGCGAGGGTCGCGTCAGGACCGATGGTGATCGGGTTCACCACCATGCCGCTTTCGAAGCTCTTCACCTGCCGTACCTGCTCGGCCTGCTGCTCGGCCGTCAGGTTCTTGTGGATCACGCCGAGACCGCCGGCCTGCGCCATGGCGATGGCCATGTTGGCCTCGGTCACCGTATCCATCGCCGAGGACAGGATCGGCAGGTTGAGTTCGATATCCTTGGTCACCCGCGTGCGCACATCGGTCTGTGTCGGCAGGATGTCGGAACGCGCGGGCTGCAGCAGCACGTCATCGAACGTGAGCGCCATATCGCCAGTGATGGATGTAATGATCTTCGCCAAGGCCAGACCCTTCCTGCCTCTGAGTAACCGTCAGAAATGTTGGAATCGAATGCTGGGGCGAGGAGACTCGCCCGCAATCAGGTTGGCGAGGGTCAATAGCACCGGCTTAACGGTTTGCAAAGGGGTCGGGGTTGTCGCAGGGCGTGGAAGGCCACGCCCTGCCCGTCGGCGGGCTTATGAGGACGCGATCAGCCCGGCATGCGGCTGAAAACGATGGTCTGGCACAGGATCATCCGGCAGCCCGTAATACTGAGGCTGTCGGGGCCATTCTGGCTGACCGTCGCGTTGGCCTCGCTGCCATTGTAGATCACGGTGCCCTTCCACTCGGTCTCGGCCGTCTGGTCGGCCTGGAGCACCTGCTGGTTCACGAAAGCGAGGTTCTGTTCAGTGCGGGATTTGCCCTGCACGTCGATGAGGATCGCGCAGAGGTCTGAACCGTCCCCACAGAGCGATATCTCGAAAATCGTCCCGAATTCGTCGCGCCACGTTCCCTGCGGGCCGGCCTCCTGGGCGGCGGCCACAACCGGGGAAACGCTCAGGACAAGGGCGCCGATGAGCAATCCTATGCGCAATCATCCTCTCCACAAATTGAAGTCGTCCAGGGGAGAACGCCCGCCACCGGGCTAGGTTGCGCGACGTTTTGGGTTAAGTCGCCGGCATATCGAAACATCTCGACGGATATAGGATACCCCCCTATACTATCTGGCATGAGCCATACGATCGAAAACAAGACCAAGCTTCTCGCCCGTGTTCGCCGCCTCAAGGGTCAGATGGAGGCTGTCGAGCGCGCACTCGAGCAAGAGGTTGGCTGCGCAGACGTGCTGCAACTCGTTGCCTCGGTGCGCGGCGCCATCAATGGCCTCACCGCCGAACTCATCGAGGATCACATCGAGCATCACCTGCTCGGCGCGACCAACGAGGCCGATCGGCGGCTGGCGGCCAACGAACTCGAGACTGTCGTCAGGACCTATCTCAAATGACCCACGGCGAACCGCACGATCACGATCACCACCACGACCATCACCATGATGGGCACGACGACCATGGTCATCACCATGAGCACCCTGCCCCGCGCCTGCATGGCGGTCCGCACGAACACGTTTTCCTCGGCGCCTCCCATGACCGCAATGCGCGCCGTACCTGGCTGGTGATTGCGCTGACCGCGACGATGATGGTGGTCGAGATCGTAGCCGGCACCATCTACGGCTCGATGGCCCTGGTCGCCGATGGCTGGCACATGTCGACGCACGCCGCCGCCATGCTCATCGCCGCCGTCGCATATCTTGTCGCCCGCCGACAGGCCACCAATCCGCGCTTCACCTTCGGCACCGGCAAGATCGGCGACCTCGCCGCCTTCGCCAGCGCCAACGTGCTTGCGCTGGTCGCGCTGCTCATCGGCGCGGAAAGCGTCGCCCGTTTCTTCGCCCCGGTGAATATCGACTTCAGCCAGGCCATTGCGGTGGCTGTCGTGGGTCTCATCGTCAATCTCGTCTCGGCCTGGCTGCTGCGCGACGATCACCAACATGAGCACGGGCACTCCCACGCGCATGGCGGCGACAACAATCTGCGCGCCGCCTACCTCCACGTCCTCGCCGACGCATTGACCTCCGTGCTCGCCATCGCCGCGCTGCTTGCCGGCCGCCTTGCGGGTTGGACCTGGATGGATCCGGCCATGGGCATTGTCGGTGCGCTCGTCATTGCTCGCTGGTCCTGGAGCCTCATCCGCGACGCCGGTCGCGTGCTGGTCGACTACGTTCCCGACGGCGAGAACCTGCCGCAGCAGATTCGCCATGCCATCGAAGATGGCGGCGATGCTCGCATCACCGATCTTCATGTCTGGCAGGTTGGGCCGGGCCACAAAGCCGCCATCGTCGCGCTCGAGGCGCGCTCGCCGCAACCGGCCGAAACCTATCGCGCCAAGCTGGCCGACATCACCGGTCTCGCCCATCTGACGGTCGAGGTTTCGCGCGCCTGATCGGAACACACCTGGTCCGAGAATCGCATTCCCGCGCACGCGGCGGGTTGCCAAGGCGCAGAGTCGGGTCTAACCACGGATAACCTGCCGCGCGGCGCCTCCCTCCGCCGCAAGCTCCGGTTTTGCCATGACTTCCTTGCGGATAACGCCCCTCATCCTCGCGGTCGCGCTGTTCATGGAGCAGCTCGATTCCACGGTTATTTCCACCTCGCTCCCTGCAATCGCCGCCGATATCGGCACCGAGCCGGTGGCGTTGAAACTGGCGCTGACCTCCTACCTGGTCTCCCTCGCCATCTTCATTCCGATCAGTGGCTGGATGTCCGACAGGTTCGGGGCGCGCAACATCTTCCGCCTCGCCATCCTGGTCTTCGTCATGGGATCAGTCGCCTGCGCGTTCTCGAATTCGCTGCCCACCTTCGTCATCTCGCGCTTCTTCCAGGGCGCCGGCGCCTCGATGATGACGCCGGTCGGGCGCCTGCTGCTCGTGCGCTCCACCCCGCGCAACGAACTGGTGGCCGCCATGGCCTGGCTCACCATCCCTGCCCTGATCGGCCCGCTGGTCGGCCCGCCGCTCGGCGGGTTCCTCACGACCTATCTTTCGTGGCACTGGATCTTCTGGATCAACGTGCCCATCGGCGTTGCCGGCATCGTCTTCGCCACGCGCTTCCTGCCGCAGATGGATGTGCGCAACCCGCGGCCGATCGATTTCGTCGGCTTCGTCCTCACCAGCATCGCCTTCTCGGGCCTCGTCTTCGGCCTCTCCGTGGTGAGCCTCCCCGCGCTACCGATCGTCTACGGCTATCTCACCATTGCGGTGGGCGTCACCGCCGGCCTCCTCTACCTGCTCCATGCGCGCCGCACGGAATATCCGCTGCTCGACCCAAAGATTTTCCGCTATCCGCTGTTCCGCGCGGCGGCGGTCGGCGGCAACATCTTCCGCATCGGCGTGGGTGCCGTACCCTTCCTGCTGCCGCTGATGCTCCAGCTCGCCTTCGGCCTCAACCCGGCGGAGTCCGGCCTCGTCACCTTTGTCAGCGCCATCGGCGCCATCACGTCAAAGTTCATCGCTGAAAAAACCTTCCAGCGCTTCGGCTTCCGCACCGTGCTCAGTTTCGGCGCCGGCATGGGTGGGCTCTTCATCTTCGTCAACGGCTTCTTCACGCCGGGCATGCCCATCGTCCTCATCATGGGCGTGCTGCTGGTCACTGGCGTCCTACGCTCGATCACCTTCACCGGGGTCAACGCCCTGAGCTTCGGCGATGTCGATGAAGCCGACATGAGCCAGGCCACCGCCGTCAACGCCGTGATGCAGCAGCTCTCCATCGCCACCGGCGTCGCGCTTGCCGGCGCCCTGCTTGAAATCTCGTCCCATACCCATCCGGGCCCGATCAACCTCAACGACTTCCACGTCGCGTTCTGGGTTGTCGGCGGTTTCTCCGCCCTCGCCGCCTTCTGGTTCCTGCGCCTCGCGCCGGACGCAGGCGCCTTCGTCTCCGGCCACAAGCGCAGCCAGGATCAGGCGTTCGTCGAAACCAAGGAATAAGGGGCCCCAAGGCCCCTCGAACTATTCTTGCTGCCTGCCCTTGAAGCCCTTGGCCACAAGGTAGGCCTCGGCCGAATTCGAACGGCTCGATGGCGGCTTGGCGTGGAAGGTCGAATTGAAGTTGCGCTTGAGGTCGTGCAGCAACTGATGCTCGGTGCCGCCTTGGAAAACCTTGGCGATGAACGCCCCACCGGGATTGAGCACCTGGATGGCGAAGTCCGCCGCGATCTCGACCAGATGCATGATGCGCAGGTGATCCGTCGCCCGGTGCCCCGTCGTGGGCGAAGCCATGTCCGACATCACGAGGTCAGGCCGATGCCCGCCCAGCGCGTCGATCAGCATCTGCGGCGCATCGTCCTCGGTAAAGTCCTTCTGCAGCAGGATCACGCCCGGAATCGGGTCCATCTCCAAATAATCGATGCCCACGATCAGCGGATGCTCGTCGGTCGAGCCGGTCACGCCCGCCGCAACCTGCGACCAGCCGCCCGGCGCCGCGCCCAGGTCGACAACCCGCATGCCCTTGCGCAGGAGCTTATACTTCTCGTTGAGCTCGATGAGCTTGAACGCCGCGCGCGACTTGTAGCCCTCGGCCCGCGCCCGCGCGACATAGGGGTCGTTGAGCTGGCGCTCGAGCCACAGCGTCGAGGAAAGCTTGCGCTTGCGGGCGGTCTTGACGCGAACCTTGAGATCGCGGTCCGTTCGGCGTCCGGCACCTTTCCCGGTTGGAATTTCAGGCATGGCGACGGCTCCTTGGGGCCGGGCGCTGCGGGCGCCGGAAAGTACGGTCGGCGTCCATGAGCGAAATCAGAATACCTTCGCGCAGGCCCCTGTCGGCCACGCGCACGCGCTCGGTCTGCCATTCGCGGCGGATGGCTTCGAAGATCGCGCATCCCGGCAATACCAGATCGGCGCGGTCCCGGCCAATACAGGGATGGTTCACCCGCCGGTCATAAGGCATGCCAAGCAGCACCTTCATGGTCTCGGAGACCTGGCCGTTGGTCATCCAGAGCCCATCGACCTTCTGCCGCTCGTAGCGCTCAAGCCCCAGATGCAACCCCGCCAGCGTCGTCACCGTGCCCGACGTGCCGATAAGATGCATCGGGTGCTCGGCAATCATCTGCCGCAGCTTTTCGCGCCCGCGGAACTGGCGCAGGTGTCCTGCCACATAGGCCACCATCGCCTCGAAGGTCTCGGGCGTAACATCGACCCCGCCGAACTTCTCGGCAATCGACACCACGCCCACCGGCAACGACTGCCAGGAGCGAATCGAAGCCGCCATCCGACCCTGGCTCTTCGGCCGACCGCCGCGGAAATCGAGCCAGGCGAGCTCCGAGGAGCCACCGCCGATATCGAACATCAACGCGCCCTGCGCTTCCTTCTCGATGAGATCGGCGCAACCCGTCACAGCCAGCTCGGCCTCTGTGCGCCGGTCGACGATCTCGAGCACCAGCCCGACCTCTTCTTCCACGCGCTTGAGAAATTCCGGCCCGTTCTCCGCCGCACGGCAAGCCTCGGTCGCGACCAGGCGCATCCGCGCCGGCTCATGATCCTTCAGCTTGTTGCGGCAAAGCTTGAGCGCCTCGATGGTCCGCTCCATCGCCGCATCGCCGAGTCGACCCGTTGAGGATACGCCCTCCCCCAGCCGAACGATGCGCGTAAAGCCATCTAGCACCCGGAACCCATGTTCATTGGGCCGCGCGATCAGCAATCTGCAATTATTGGTGCCCAGGTCCAGCGCCGCATAGACTGCGCCGCGCGGCTTGCGCGGGGGCGGATTCGGGGCATTGCCTGTCCGTCTCTCCGCATCGGCCCAGGGGGCGGTCTGTCCCTCCCCCTTGGCGACATGTCCCGGGCGGGAATTGCCCCGGCTGCGGCGCCGCGCCGCCCCATCGGGAACGGCTGCAGCTGCGGACCGATCGGAATCGGTCACTTGCTTCTCCGTCTGCGCGGTCGCCTTGTGGGTCTTGACCCGCACGCGCCCAGGCGCAGTTCAATCACTGTCGAAACGAACGTAGAGCATGGAATAGCTTAGCGCAATGCCGCGAGCGGCTCCCGCCACCGCACGAGCCTGTGAGTTTTTCAAAATGCCTCTTGTTGCGACTTGCAATCGCAAATTCGTGTCGCTATGTAGAGCCCGCGTTGCCCTAGGGCGACCCCGCCGAGCACCCCTCGGCCCCCGGCCAAGGCCCCGCGCCTGCCCCCGGTGGGGAATAGTTCAATGGTAGAACAGCGGACTCTGACTCCGTTAATCTTGGTTCGAATCCAGGTTCCCCAGCCAATTTTAATCTAAAAACCGACGCACACCGGCTTCGCCCCCCGAACACACAGCCGCTCGAGCCCCAATCTCAGCTCGATATTCCTAGAATCCGACGGACGACCGGTACGAGTGCAGTGCCTGTTACGCGAGTGTTTTCGCGATCAAGACGCCCCAATCGGATCGGCGCCTCGCGTGAGGCTATCGCCGAATGCGAGGATTTCGAGCATCGCTTGCCTCCCAGAGAATTTTGTCGCCGTCCGCCCCCGCACCGAAACGCAACGCCCCGTGGAACCGGATCGGCAGAACTAGGTTTTTTCTGCGTTCGGTTCTCGAAAGGAGAGATTCGATGAACATCAAGGTTCTTGCAACCACCGTTGCCTTCGCCTCCACGCTTCTTGTTCCGGGCTTTGCCCTTGCTCAGGAAGAGCACATGATTGGCGGCAAAGCCGTCGCTGCCGACCAGGTCGCCGAGGTTCAGGCCAAGTGCGACGAGTTGCGCAAGGCCACCCCCATGGCTAACGCGGCTCCAGCCGCCGATGCTTCGACGCTCTGGACTGCTGATGGCAAGGTGGATCTCACCAAGCTGACCGTGGCCTTCTGCGACGAAGGCAAGTTTGCCGCTCCTGCCCAATAACCTGTGCGGCGCGGCGGGCGTCCCTGACGATACCCGTGAAATCTGCGCAAGAGACGCTCCGCGGGATGTTGAAATTCCTGCGGGGCTTTTTTGTCACTGGCGAGATCTAGGAACCAGAAAATGGCAAGCGATCGAGAAAGCGGCAATCACCCCCATGGAGCCATGAATTCGGCCAATTTCGCCTTGGCCAGCGTGGCTTTGGCCAACGCGCTGGCCGTGGCGTTGCGTGAGTTGAGCGAAGCGATGCCCCAGTCGGACGACGAATGGCTCGAGGATATCCGCTCCGTCGCCATCCGCGATGCCAAGAATGCGGCGGTCGAAGGATTGCCGCTCGAAGAGGAAGTCGAGGCGATCCAGTTCGGCGTGGACGTGGTGGGTTCGGTGTTCGATTCCGCCCTCGCCGAGCGCCTGCAACGACGCGGCAGATCGATCGATCCGGGGCGCTAGCGTCCCCGGGGGAACCCGAACGCTCCTTCTAAGTTTTCCAGTCACACCATTAGTTACGTCACACGCGATCCCCATGCGTGGGAGGAGGCTGGGTATGGCTTCACCGAGCGTCAGGCAGCGGGCGCCGAGACGCGAACGCCTGGTTCTTCAGGAAATATCGAAGGCATTGGGCAATATCTGCGTGCCGATGTTCGAGTGGCAAAGCCGCGCGATCACGCTGCGCTCGCGCGTTGTGCGGCGCCCCGACGACAGCACCGTCGCCATGGAGCTCGTTTCCTTCCTCGACGAAGTGCAGCAGACGCGGGAAGCCGTTGAAGGGCTTTCCGACACGCTCTCGCCGGCAGCCTCCCTCGATAGCCGGTATCTCGACAAGGTGCGCAGCCTTGCAAAGCTCGAAGTCTATCTCGCCGAAACAGCCAAGCTGCTTGGCGGCGCCGAAAGGCAGGTCGCGGAATGAGGGCGACGCTCGCCTGCGACCTGCGGGCTTCGTTCCCCTGCTCCGCCATGCTAGAGGCCGACGACATCAATGCTCGTGCGAGGCCTCATGCAACTGCCCCTCACCACCCTCCTCGTCTATGCAGGCGCGGCAATTGCCGAGATTGCGGGATGTTTTGCGTTCTGGACGTGGCTGCGGAACGGGCAATCGATCTGGTGGCTTGCGCCGGGAATGGCCTCGCTGGCGCTCTTCGCCTGGCTGCTCACGCTGGCGCCCGCAGAGCAGGCCGGGCGGGCCTATGCCGCTTATGGCGGCATCTACATCGTGGCGTCGCTCTTCTGGCTCTGGCTTGCCGAAGGCCGCCGACCAGACCTCTGGGACCTTGCCGGAGGCGGCCTGGCCTTCGTCGCGGCGGCGATCATCCTTTTCGCGCCGCGGAGTGCTTAGGCCGGACGGGCTATCGTCGGCCGCCGGAATCACGTATCTGTGAACTGCCATACTGGAGGCATGACGACGCCAGCAGGGTCAAGCTCCAGCTCCCTTGCTGGCGTCGTGCTTCAGGCTTCGGGCCTATTTCGACGCCAGCAACCCGCGCCAGTTCAGCCACCTGCACGCGAATATCGGGCACCGCCTCGATCTCGAGGAATTCTCCACGCGTGAACGGCCCCGCACAATCAGTCGTCTCGTCGCCACGAAGGCCTCGACGACTTCGCCATTGCCGGTGTTATCTCCGCCTTCCTTCTTCAACTGGGCCAACTGCCTGATGCTCTCGATCGGCGAGCGCACCCCTGCCCCATCGGCCTGACGCAAAAGAAAAGGGCCCCATCCGGGGCCCTTCTCGTTTCGCTTGCTATGAGTGACTAGGCCGCCTGAGCCTTTGCCAGAGTCACCGAAGCGTCGATGGTCTTGCCGTCGCGCAGGATCTTGAGGTCCACCTTGTCGCCCGCGCGCATCAGGCCGATCTCGTTGCGCAGCTCGGTCGAAGTGGCGACCGCCTGGCCGTTGAGTTCGGTGACCACGTCACCCGCCTTGATGCCCGCGCCGGCCGCCGGCGAATTGGCGCTCACGTCTGCCACCAGCGCGCCGGCCTGCTTGACCGGCAGGCCCATGGCCGCGATGAGGTCGGGCGAAAGATTCTGGATCTGCACGCCCAGCTGGCCGCGCTCGACATCGCCGTACTTTTCGATCTGCGCCACCACCTGCTGGATCATCTGCGAGGGGATGGCGAAGCCAACGCCCACGCTGCCGCCACCGGGGCCGACGATGGCCGTGTTCATGCCCACGAGGTCACCCTTGAGGTCGACCAGTGCGCCACCCGAATTGCCGGGATTGATCGAGGCGTCGGTCTGGATGAAGTTCTCGTAGCCCTCGATGCCCAGGCCCGAGCGGCCGAGGGCGCTGACGATGCCCGAGGTCACGGTTTCGCCGAGGCCGAACGGATTGCCGACGGCCACCACGTAGTCGCCCACGCGCACATCCTGCGGCGCGGCGAACTTGATGGCCGAGAGGTTCTCAGCCGGCACCTGGACCAGCGCGATGTCGGTGGCCGGGTCCTTGCCGAGCACCTTGCCGGTCAGCGTCCGGCCGTCCGAAAGCGTCACCGCGATCTTGTTGGCGAAGTCCACCACGTGGTTGTTGGTGACGATAAGGCCCTTGGCGGCATCCACGATCACGCCCGAGCCTTCGCCCTGCACCTGCTGGCGGGTGGGCGGCTGTTGCTGGCCGAATTGCTGGAAGAAGGGCGGTACGTCCCCGTTCTGGGCCACGGGCTTGACCATCTCGCCCTGTACGGCGATGGCGACGACGCTGGGCAGCACTTCGCTGACCACCGGCGACAAGCTGGGCAAGCCCTGCCCCGCCGCAACGGCGGGCGCGGCAGGCGCGACCGGCGCCGCCGACTGGGCAAGGGCGAAGTTGATGGCCGAGCCACCGAGGAGCGCTACAGTCAGTCCTGCCGCTACGGGCAATGCCTTGATACGCATGATCCATCTCCATTGAGGAAGGTTTGGATCGTTTGTAACCACCCGCGGCTTTCCCGAAGATGTCGCCGAATTTACATCTTGGTAATCTTTCGGCTTTGTTGCTGCTCGGTTGCCCGATTGCGCACTAGGCCGCCTCGGACTCCCGCTGCGGCGTATACCGCGCCAGTGCCGTGATAACCTGCCGGGCCGTAACGCGGCCGATCTGCTGGCCCGTTTCGTCCACCACGCCCACCCATTTGTGGTCGGCAAACAGCGGCAGCACGTCCTCGCAACGCGCATCCATCGAGACGGCCTGCTCGCAGGGCTCGGTATTGCCCACTTCCATGATCGAGCGGACATGGATCGCCCGCGCCTTGTTCACCTCGCGCACGAACTGCTCGATATGCTCGTTGGCCGGGCGCAGCACGATATCCTCGGGCTTGCCTACCTGCTGCACCGCGCCGTCCTTGAGCACGGCGATGCGATTGCCGATCTTGAGCGCCTCGTCGAAATCGTGGGTGATGAAGAGGATCGTCTTGTTGAGCGATTTCTGCAGCTCGATCAGCTGGTCCTGCATGCCCGACCGGATCAGCGGATCGAGCGCCGAAAAGGCCTCGTCCATGAGGACGATGTCCGTATCCATCGCCAGCGCCCGGGCGAGGCCCACGCGTTGCTGTTGGCCGCCAGAGAGCTGGCGCGGTCGCGCCTGCTCGTAGCCGGCGAGTCCCACGGTCTCGATCCACTTCTCGGCCTCGGCCAGCCGCTTGCGTCGGTCGGCGCCGCGGATTTCGAGGCCATAGGCGACGTTGTCGATGACCGAGCGATGCGGCAGCAGCGCGAATTTCTGGAACACCATGGCGACGCTCGCGCGGCGATAGTCGCGGAGCTCGTCCCGGTTCATGGTCAGCACGTCGCGGCCATCCACGACGATGCTCCCCGCCGTCGGCTCGATCAGCCGGTTGACGTGGCGGATGAGCGTCGACTTGCCGGAGCCCGAAAGGCCCATGACCACGAAGATCTGTCCACGCTCGATGTCGAGCGACACCTCGTCGAGCCCGACGATCTGCCCGGTTTCGGCCTGCACTTCGGTCTTGCTGCGCCCCTGGCGCAGCAGTTCGAGGGCGGTCTGCGGGTTGTCACCGAAGATCTTGGTGACGCCGCGCATGGTGATGGCGTTTTCACTGGTCATCAGCGTGCCTCCAATAGTCCGATACGGTCCTGCAATTGCCGGCCAAAGGCCTGCGCGATGCGGTCGAAGACAATGGCCAGGGCCACGATGCCCAGCCCCGCGAAAAGCCCGCGGCTGACTTCGAGCCGGCCGATGCCCTGCAGCACCTGGTAGCCAAGTCCGCCTGCCCCGATCATCGAGGCAATCACGACCATCGAGAGCGCCATCATCGTCGTCTGGTTGATGCCGGCGAGAATGGTGGGCAGCGCCAGCGGAATCTGGACCTTCACCAGCCTCTGCGCCGGGCTCGCGCCAAAGGCACGGCTGGCTTCCATCACCGCCGGATCGACGGTCCGCAGGCCAAGGTCGGTGAGCCGCACGAGCGGCGGCGCCGCGTAAACGATGGTTGCGAGCAGCGCCGGAATCTTGCCGGGGCCGAACACCATCACCGCCGGGATCAGGTAGACGAAGCTGGGCAGCGTCTGCATGAGATCGAGCAGTGGCGTCACCGCCCGGCGCACGCTCATCGAGCGCGACATCCACACCCCGAGCGGGATCGAGAGCACGATGGCGGTGATCGTGGCGGCCAGCATCAGTGCCAGCGTGGTCATGGCATCCTTCCAGAGGTCCATGACGCCGAGGAAGAGCAGCGCCGTCAGGACCAGGGCCGGCAATTGCCAGCGGCGCGAGGCCAGCCAGGCGATGCCGGTCAGCACTACGATGACCACCCACCACGGGGTTGCCACGAGCAGGTCCTCGATGGCCTTGAGTAGCATGAGAAGGGGATAGGCGGCGGCTTCGAAACCGTCGCCCCAGTTGCGGACGACCCAGTTGAGGCCGTCATCGACCGCTCGTCGCAACGGGCGGGTATCAATGATTTGCGGAAACACGCTTTCGTTCTTTCATATGAACCGAAGCGCCGGATCGCTAAGTGAGCGGCCAGCTCGCTTGGGGATCAGGCGCGATAGGCGGCCGGGCGCGAAACCCGGCCACCGCCATCGATTGCTGTGGGGAAAATCAGAGGGTCGCCTTGACCTTGTCGGCCACATCCGCCGGAACCCAGGTGGTCCAGACATCCTCTTTGGTCTTGAGGAAGTTCTCGGCGGTGGCAGCGGCGTCGGCCTGGTTTTCATCGCCATAGACCAGCAGCTCGCTGATCTGTGCGTTGGTGAGGCCAACCTTGGAGAAATAGGCCGCCACGTTCGGCGCCTCTTCCTGGATCCATGCGGCAGCGCCCACCACGGCCGGCGAGGACGGATAGGCCGTCACGCCCGGTGCATCCTCGCAGTCGGGGTCGGTGTTACAGGCATAGACTTCGGGCTTGGCTTCGCCCAGGTCGAGCTGCACGGCGTCGAACTTGCCGAGGATGGCGGTCGGGCCCCAGTAGTAGAAGAGGATCGGCTCTTCGCGCGTGAAGGCGCGGGCGATCGAGGCGTCGAGCGCTCCGCCCGAACCGGGCGAGAAGAGGTTCCACTTGTCCTTCATGTCGAAGGCTTCAAAGAGCGCCGTGGTCGAAAGCTCGCAGGCCCAGCCCGGCGGGCAGGAATAGAGGCGGCCCTTGCTGCTGTCTTCCGGGTCCGGGAAGATTTCCGGGTGCGCGATGACGGCTTCGGCGCTCGTCAGCTCGGGATTGGCTTCCTGCGTGTAGCGCGGAATGAACCAGCCCTCGATCGTGCCATCGGTGATGGCGTCGGACAGCGCGACGACCTTGCCGTCCTTGAGACCCTGCTGCCACTGCTCCTCGATGGCGCTCGTCCAGAGCTCGGGCGCCACGGCAGGCGTGCCGCGCGTGAGCATCGAGGTGGAGGTCGGAACGGTATCGCCCGTCACCACCTCGACCTTGCAGCCGTAGCCGGCCTCGAGGATGCGGGAATGGATATGCGCCAATGCGGCCGCGGAGGGCCAGGTCATTTCGGCGATGTCGATAGTACGGTCGGTGCCGCAGGTAGACGCGGCGTTCTCGTCTGCAGCCACTGCATTGCCCGCCACCGAGGCGAAGGCAAGCGCGATCGCGACGGCAATGCCGCCGGACTTCAAAGTCATAAATCGATCTCCTGATTTCGTGAGACCAAACCCTAGGGATCGATAAGCATCATGTCAAATCAGCCGAATACTTCATGCATGAAAGTTAATATGACTCGTGAATACATCGAGCAAAACGCCACTCAATTCCCGAACATACTATTCAGCGACACGATCATTTCTGAGCGGATAACGACGAACGACGCCCGCATTAGTCAAAAAAATCACAAATGCCACGAAACCGCCGCAAACCGTACGGTTCGGGCAGTTTGTGACAGGTCAGGATATTCTTGAAAGATGCACGCGGCGGCGCCGGTGGAGAATCTCGCGTGGAGACATGCACTTGCGAGGGCGAAGGCATTTGAACGCGGCTTGCAGAGCGAGTACGCCCCGATCCTTCACCCTGCAAAGTCTGATGGGGGCCGCCCTTCGCGGCCCCTCACCCTCAATACGTCGTCCGTCCCCCGGACAGGTCGAACACGCTCGCGGTCGTAAAGCTGTTCTCCTTGCTCACCAGCCACGCCACCATCGCGGCCGCTTCCTCGACCTCGAGGAACCGCCCACGGGGAATACGCACGAGCATATAGTTGATGAACTCCTCGGTCAGCGTATCGAGGATGCGCGTCTTGGCCGTTGCCGGCGTAATGGCGTTGACGGCGATATCGTACTTGGCCAGTTCCTTGCCGAGCGACTTGGTCAGCCCGATCACCCCCGCCTTGGCCGCCGAATAGGCCGAGAGATTGGGGTTTCCCTCTTTGCCGGCCACCGAGGAGATATTGACGATCCGCCCGTAATTGCGGGCCTTCATGGCAGGGATAACGGCCTTGTTCACATAGAACGTACCGTTGAGGTTGACCTCCACCACCCGCCGCCATTCCTCGGGGTCGTACTCGTCGAGCGGCGCGTTGTTGCCCGCGATGCCCGCCGAGTTGACGAGGATCGAAACCGGCCCGACCTCGGCCTCCACTTCACCGTGCACCCGCTGCAGCCCGGCAAGGTCGGTAATGTCGACCACCTTGCTCGATGCGCCCGCGCCGAGCGCCGCCACGGCCTTGTCCAGCGTCGCCCCGTCGCGATCCCAGAGGCTCACCTTGGCGCCCGAGGCCAGCAGGCGCTGGGCGATGGCAAAGCCGATGCCCTGTGCGCCACCGGTGACGACGGCGACCTGGCCCTTCAAATCGATTGCGTTCATCTGACGTCCAAAACTTGCGCCCCGGGGATCTGCCCCAGGGCTGGAAATATTCTTAAAGCGCCACGACCTGGCCGGAATGGATGGATTCGTCGGCGGCCAGCACGATGCGCAGGCTCTTGACGCCATCATTCATGTGATCGGTCAGGTCGATATCCTCGTTGATCGCCTTGAGCAGGTAGCGCTGCTCTCGTTCGCACAGGTCATCGTGCCCGGGCTCGTCGGTCATGTCGATACGCTCGTCGGGGCGCGACATGTCCGCGTAATGGCGCAGGATCTGGTTGGTCTTGGTGTGGGCGTTGATGTCGTCCGACTTCACCGCACCCGCCGTCTCGGCCATCACGATCGAGACCGAGCCCTTGGGCCCGAACACGTCCTTCACGAAGAAGGCCGTCTCGCTCACCATCGGCCCCCAGCCCGCCTCGTACCAGCCCACCGAGCCGTCATCGAACTGCACCTGCAGCATGCCGTAATTGTTCTTGGCCACTTCATCGGTGAGCTTGGCACCGATGGCGTGGACCTTTACCGGCTTGGCGCTCGTCATCTGGCACATCACGTCCACGTAGTGCACGCCGCAATCGACGATGGGCGGGAACGAGTCCATCAGCCGTTTGTGCCAGGACCACGTCTCCCCATTCGACTGCTGGTTGAGGTTCATGCGGAACACCAGCGGCGTGCCCAGTTCGCGCGCGATCTCGATGAACTTGATCCAGCTCGGGTGCTGGCGAAGGATGTAGCCGATCACCAGCTTGCGGTTCGTGCGCTTCGCCGTCGCCACCACCGCCTCGGCGTCCTTCACCGTCAGCGCCATCGGCTTTTCGACGAAGACATGCGCACCCGCTTCCATCGCCTTGATGGCATAGGGCGCATGCGTATCGGGCAGCGTGTTGATCGAGACCACGTCGGGCTTGAGCGTCTTGAGCGCCGTATCGAAATCCGAAAACTTCTGGGCGCCCTGCAGCGCCTCGGGCAATTGCACCTTGTCGATGTGGCGCGTGCACACGCCCACCACTTCGTAGCCGTCGATGCGCGTATAGGCGAGCGCGTGGCTCATGCCCATATTGCCCAGCCCGACGACCAGAACTCGCAGCTTGCTCATTGTCCCTCTCCCTTACCCGATCCTGATCACATTGCCGGTGCGCGCCGATTCCTCGGCGGCCAGCGTCGCCGCAAGCGCCGCGGCGGCGTCTTCGGGCCGCCCGATCTGCGGCTGTTCGTTGGCCAGCGCCCGGCGCGCAAAATAGTCGAATTCGTCCCGCAGCGCCCCGCCCCGCACGCCGTCGAATTCCGGCCAATAGGTCGTATCGGGGCTATGCAGCTTGTTGCCGTCCACCACCGCCAGGTTGGGGAACGTATCCTGGATATGGATGATGCCCTCGGTGCCGATGATCGACATGCGCTCATCGATGTCGAATGGGGTCTTTTCGGGCATGCACCAGACAGTCTCCAGCATGGCGGTCGCGCCGCCGGCAAAGCGATACATCGTCTGCCCGATATCAGGGTGCTTCAGGCCCCGGACGTCAACCGTCTGCGCATAGGCCGAGACGATCCGGTCGCCGGTCAGCCAGAGCATGATGTCGGTGTCGTGGATGGCGTCGCCCACGATCGGCCCGATCTTGTTGAGAATTTCCGGCGTCCAGGCGGCCGGAATGTTGCGGCGCGAATTGAGCGCCACGATCTTGCCGATCCGCCCGGCGTCGATCGCCTGCTTGGCCATGCGATAGCGCGGGTTGAAGCGCACGATATGGCCGATGAAGAGGATGCCCTCGCTGTCCCTGGAGGCGGCGACGATCTTGTTGGCGTCTTCGACAGTCGAGGCGATCGGCTTTTCGAGGAAGACGTGCTTGCCGGCCTTGAGCGCGGCGATGGCCGGCTCGGTATGCTGGTCCCACATCGTGCAGATCGAGACCGCATCGATCTCCGGGTCCGCCAGCATCTCGTTGTAGTCGCGATAGAGCTTTTGCACCCCGTACTTCTTGCCCAGCGCTTCCAGGCGGTCGCCGGTGCGCGTGCAGAGAGCCGAGAGCTTGAGGTTGGGCAGGCCGATGATGGTGTCGCAATGGATCTCGCCGAACCATCCCAACCCGATCACGCCGATCCGCAGCAGTGATGACATGAATTTCTCCCTTAAAAATCTTCGAGCGTGAGTTCACGCGCCATGACGATGTTGCCCGAGCTCAGCCCGCAATCGACCGGCAGCACCGCCCCGCTCACCGCGCTCGCGGCGTCCGAAGCGAGGAAGCCGACGACGCTCGCCACCTCTTCCGGCTCGACGATGCGACCCATCGGGTACCAGCGCTCCAGCGTCTTGAGCACTTGCGGGTCCTTCTGCGCCCGCTCGCGCCAGAGCGGGGTGCGCACGGTTCCGGGCAGCACGACATTGGCGCGGACGCCGTATTTGCCGACCTCCTGCGCCAGCGTGCGGGTCATCGAGATCATGCCGGCCTTGGCCGCGCTGTAGGCGGGGTCGCCCAAAGCCGAGAGGCCGTTGACCGAGGCGACGTTGATGATCGAGCCGCGCCCGGCCGCCTTCATTCGTCCGAGCACCGCGTGGACGCAGTTGAATGCGCCGTTGAGGTTGCCGTTGACCTCCTCCGCCCAGCTCTGCGTCGTGGTGACGTTGAGCGTATGGTGGTTCGAATAGCCGGCATTGTTGATGAGCACGTCCACGCCATCGATCTCGGCGAAGGCCATCTCGACCGAATTGGGGTCGCCGATGTCGAGCCGCAGGAGCATGGCGTCGATGCCGTTGTCCTCCAGCGCCGAGACGACCTGTGCGGTGTTCACCGCCTTGTCGATGCCGATGATCCGCGCGCCGCGCTGGCCGAACCAGAGGCAGAGGCACTGCCCGATGCCGCCGGCCGCGCCGGTGATGACGATGGTCTTTCCGGCGAACTCCTTCATGCCGGCACCCTGGCCAGCGCCTCGCCGATCCAGTCCATGCTGGAGCGGCGCAGGTGCCCCCAATTGTAGAAGGCTAGTTCCGTCACCCCGCCGGCCGCCAGCGTATCGATGGCGGCGAGGAATTCGGCCTTGTTCTCGATGTCGGGGAAGGACGGCCGCAGGATGCCGCGCAAACGCCCCTTCCCGCCCAGCCGGCGCTTCACATCATGGAGGTCCGCCTTGATCCGCGCCGCCGATGGCTCGTAGAAGCACGCCTCGATGATGCCGGTCACGTCCATGAGCGCCGTCAGATCGCTACCCTCATACCAGGCGCCGCCGGTCGGCCGCGCCACCGATGGGATCACCGCAATCTCGACATCCTTGCGCACCCGGTCGCGGATTTCCGCCACCAGCGACGTCACCTGCCGCGAGCGGAATTCGAGATAGGCGCGCAATTCGCCGTCGCTCTCGATATCGGCCAGCCACATGGCCTGCGCCATGTCCTGCGGCAGGTCGACGTCGCTCTCGAGATAATCCCCCAGCAGCCCCGCCACCTTGCGGCGCAGCCCTTCGGCATCGATTCCCGCCTTTGCCGCCGCGCCCACGCAATGGTCGCAGAAGCAGAGGCCCATATAGCCCTCGAACCAGGTATTCTGGCGCACGAGCCCGAATTCGTGGTGGAAGCCGTGGGCGTAAGGGGTAAAGCCCGGCGCCTCCATGGAGAGCCCGCTCACCGGATAGCTCGTCGTCACGTCGGTCGCGAGGCCGATCGCATAGGCCCGCGCCTCGGGCGCCGAGGGGCAGAGATTATAGAAATACGGGTCGCCGAACGCATTGCGCACCACGCTCTCGGGGTGCCGCATGCCGAGGTTGGTGTTGTGCAGCAGCACGAGCCAGACATTGGTCGCCATGGCATCGGCGCCAACGACCCCGCCCAGCACGTCCTGGCTCTCCAGGATGGAATTGGCCACCGGCTTGATCTTGCCGTAGCGCGACGGGTCGGCCTTGAAATAGACCGTGCCGTCCTCCGGAAAATAGACCTTTCCGCTCCGCCCCTGCGGGCGCAGGAACTTGCCGGCGTGGTAGCTGCCCGCGAAGGTGACGGTGTCCAGCCCCTGCTCGCGGAACGCCTCGATGGCGTTGGCGATGCCGTGGTCGGCCAGGTCCCAGGCATAGGTGTAGATTGCCTTGTAGCTCATGCCTCTAGTTCCCGAACCAGCCGTCCTTGAGGTAGCGCATGTATTCGAACACCATGCCGTGCTTGAGCACGAACGCCACTTCCAGGAAGTCTCCGACGATGAATGGGGGGATCAGCACCTCGTCCGCCTCGGCGAGCCGCGCCGCCATGTCGTCGACGCGATAGGCCACGTGCGGGTTGTCGCGCACCATGGCGGGCACGGTGCTGTCGGGCTCGTAGCGCAGGAACTCGATATGCTCGGGATGATTGCGCGGATTGGTCACCCAGATGCGGCTTTGTTCCACCCAGTCTTCCTGCGGCTGAACTTTGGTCGTGGTGATACCCACGTGGTCGAACTCGAACACGGTCCCCTCCCCTCGATGATGTGGAAGGCGGGGGCGCGCGGCCCCCGCCGCCTCGACTAGACCGTGGCCGCGATGGCCGCCACGTCGACCGCCGCATAGTCCGGCGAGAGCTGGAAGCCCTCGGCGTCGGCCTTGATCTTGGCGTGGTCGAAGTCGTTGGCGCCGTCGATCAGCGCGTTGCTCGTCACCTTGCTGGCGTCGAACACCTGCGAGACCTGGCCGATCTTGTGGATCGCGTCGAAATAAGCCTGCCAGCTGTCCTGCAGGTGGTAGCCCCACTTACCGCGCTTGTCCCAATGGGCGTGCATGAGCGCGCTCTGCTGCATCAGGGATTCGACGGCGGCCGCCGGGTTCATCTGCGTGGCGAGGCCCGGGAACTGCTCCATGGCGATCTGGGTGGCAGCGGCCGGGTTGATCCAGCCGAATTCGAGGCCTTGTGCCCAGCCGCGCAGGTAGCGCGTATAGAGATCGACCTTGGCCGGATCCTCGAGGTCCGCCGAGCGCACCACGAACGAGTTGGCCGGGAACACCGAGGCGTTCTTGCCGAGCAGGTAGTCGAAATCGAGCCCCTGCCCGCGCCACTGCGCCCGCAGGCCTTCCCAAGTCAGCGCCGCGTCGGCCTGGCCCTGCGCCAGCGCCTGGCCCCAGGCGCTCACTTCCACGTACTTGACCTTGCTCAGGTCGACGCCGGCGGCGGCCAGCATCGGGTCGGCGATCGACTGCCAGCCGGCCGAACCCAGGACGATGGTCTTGCCTTCCAGGCCCTTGAGGTCAGCCGGAGCCTTGCCCTTCTGGAAGGCGAAGTCGAAGACGTCGCCGGCCATGATGTGGAAAGCCGAAGTCAGCTTCATGCCCTGTTCGAGGCCGAGCGAGAGTACGCCGGGCGACGGGTAGCCGAAGTCGGACTGGTTCTGGTCCACCAGCTTGACAGTGGCCGTGCCGTCCTGCGGGCCGGCTTCGATGACGGTTTCGACGTCGCCGAAATAGCCCATCTTCTTGGCGACCCAATAGGCGAAATCATCCACCACTTCGAGCGTGCCGCGCGGGGAAACCCAGCGGACGGCAGTGCCTTGCGCCATGGCGGCGCGGGCATTGAGACCGAGCGCGGAAACCACGACGCCGGCGGATGTGATCTGCAGCAGGCGGCGACGGCTGATGCCGGTCGTATTCATCAAGTCAGACATTTTCTCTCCTCCACAAATGTCCCTCGGCCCGCTCCCTCAAGCGGGCCACGCGGCTGGGGTTAGGATTCCCAGCTCGCCCACTTCTTCCCGATGAGGAAGAACAGCACGTAGATCGAGATGCCGATCACTGCGAGCAGCAGGATCACCGCGAAGAATTGCGGCATGCGGATCATCGACGAATAATAGTTGAGCCGGTTGCCCAGGCCCTCGGCCCCGCCCACCATCTCGGCGCCGACCGTGGTCAGCAGCCCGAAGATCGAGCCCACCATCAGGCCGACGATGATCATCGGCATGGCCATGGGAATGCGGATCTTGGTGAAGATCTGGAGCGTCGAGGCGCCGAACGAGCGGGCCAGCGCGATCTTGGCAAGGTCGACGCGCCGGAAGCCGGTGGCCGAATTGATCATCACCATCGGCCCGGAAGCGAGCGCCACCGCGATGATGCGCGGCTCCCAGCCGAAGCCGAAGCGCAGTACCAGCAGGGGCACCAGCGCCAGCATGGGCGTCGTCACCAGCAGCAGAATGTAAGGCGTCACGATCTTTTCGGCGAAGGGGAACTGCGTGATCACCGCCGCCAGCACGAAGCCGACCGAAGCGCCGATGGCGAAGCCGATCAGCAATTCACAGAGCGTCGTCACAAGGTGCGGCCACAGGAACGGCCATTCGCTCACCAATGCGGACGCAATCGCGCTCGGCGCGGGCAGGATGTATTGGGGCACCTCGAAGAGCCGGATCAGAAGCTCGGCTCCGCCGATGATGACCACCGCGACCAGCGCAATCACCAGGATCTCGAAGGCGCTGCGGCTCGGCCCTGATGTGAGCGAGGCCATGCCGCCCGAAAGGCTGACATCGGCTTTCCCCTTGGCGCCGCCGAAGGTGGGGATGGTGTCCTTGAGTTCGCTGTCCATTGTCGTCTTTCCTGGCAAGGACAAAATCAGCTCGGGCGGTGGTCGATCATGGCCTTGATGGCCTCGACCCGCTCGAGGAAGTCCGGGGTTGTCTGGAGCTTGACCGGGCGCGGACGCGGAAGGTCGACATCGACGATATTGGAAATCCGCCCGGGCCGGGCCGACATCACCACGATCCGGTCGGCGAGGAACACCGCTTCGGTGATCGAGTGGGTGATGAAGATGATGGTCTTGCCCGTTTCCATCCAGATTTCCTGGATGAGCAGGTTCATCTCGTCGCGGGTGAAGGCATCGAGCGCGCCGAACGGCTCGTCCATCAGCAGCACCGACGGATTGACCGCCAGGCTGCGCACGATGGAGGCGCGCTGCTGCATGCCGCCCGAAAGCTCGCGCGGATACTTGTTCTCGAACCCGGCCAGCCCGACGCGCTTGAGCAGCGCCTCGATACGCTTGCGGTCCGGCTCCTGCCGCTTGATCTCGAAGGGCAGCTCGATATTGCGGATGAGGTTGCGCCAGGGCAGCAGGTTGGCTTCCTGGAAAATCATCGCGATTTCGGGGTGCGGCTTGGTGATCGCGTCGTCGCCCAGCCGAATCTGGCCACCGCTGAGGCCGTGAAGCCCGGCCATCGACCACAGCAGCGTCGACTTCCCGCAGCCCGAGGGACCGAGCAGGCACAGGAACTCGCCTTCGCGCACCTGCAGCGACACGTTGTCGACCGCATGCACCTGGCCCGAGCGCGTGTTGTAGAACTTGGACGCACCGTCGACGACCATCTTGATCGGCTCCGGCGCACTGCGCGGCAGACCGCTGGCAGCGTTCATGCTGCTCCTCCCCTCATCCTCCGGCGCGTTCGACACCCCTCCGGTTTCGTCGCGCTTACTTTCGCCAGATATGAAACATAATTTCAGACTTGGCAATAGCCCTACTTTCGGACGAACCGAACTGTGCAAACCGTATTTTTATCATGCTATTTCAGCATATTGACCGTCGAAACGGCATCGTAACATCACCAATCATTGCGAAATCCATCGACTCCTATCAACAAACCTCTTGTGCCTGATCGGCATTCCTGTAATTAAATTTCTTACGCAAGGTGAATGGGGAGCGGCGCCGTCGGCGTCGGGTTGGCCATGGCCCCGAAAAGCATGGATGCCAGATCGGAAGTCATCGACGTCGTCTCGCGCATGCAGCGCGTCGAGGCGGACCTGTCCCCTGCCGAACGGCAGGTGCTCAAGGCCGTGCGCAACGATTATGACGCCGCCACCCGCATGACGATTGCCGAGCTCGCGACCCGCGCCGGCGTCAGCCAACCCACCGTCACCCGCTTCTGCCGCTCGGTCGGCTGCTCGTCCTATGGCGAGTTCAAGATCATGCTGGCGACGACCCTGACCGTCGCGGCCGCCTATCTGCGCCCGGAACGCCAGTTCTCCGATGACGTCGGCCAGCTCGCCCAGTCGGTGATGAACCGCGCGATGAACGCCATGCGCGATTGCCTCAACGCTCTCGATACCGAAGCGGTCGGGGCCGCCATCGACATCCTGTCGTCGGCCCGGCGCATCGATATCTACGGCCAGGGCGGCGGCTCGGCGAGCCTCGTGGAAGACGCCAAGCTGCGCCTCTTCCGCATCGGCATTCCCGTCTGCGCCTATGTCGATGGCCACCAGCAGCGCATGTCGGCGGCCACCCTCAACCAGGGCGACGCGGTCATCGTCATTTCCAACAGCGGGCGGTCGAAAGCCGTGGCCGAGGCCGTGCAGATCGCGCATTCCTTCGGCGCCAGGACCATCGCTCTCACCCGCCCCGACACGCCCATCGCGCAGGCGGCCGATATCGTGATCCCGATCGTCATCGGCGAGGATGAGAACGTCCTCATCCCCACGCCCTCGCGCTACGCCCATATGGGCGTCATCGACACCATCGCCACCGGCATCGCCGACCGCAAGGGCGGGGACGCCCGCGAGACGCTGCGTCGTGTCCGCTACACCGTCGCCAGCATCGGCATCGCCATTCCGACGCCGTCGACCGATCCCACCATCCTGATGAAAACCATCAAGCCTCACGAGTAGTCATGAGCCAGAGTCCTCTTCGCCGCGGGCAGCCGCGCTATGACTGGGTGTTCCGCAACGCGCGCATCGTCGACGGCACCGGAGCCCCCTCCTTCATCGGCGACCTCGCCGTTACCGGCGAGAAGATCGCGGCCCTCGGCAAGCCCGGCACCATCCCGCCCGGCGCCGGCGAGAAGGAGCGGGATCTCTCCGGCATGGCCCTCGCCCCCGGCTTCATCGATTCCCACACCCATGACGACCGCATCGTGCTCGATGCGCCCGACATGCTGCCCAAGATCAGCCAGGGCGTGACCACTGTCGTCGTCGGCAATTGCGGCATCTCGCTCGCGCCCGTCACCTTCACCGACACCCCGCCCCCGCCGCCCATGAACCTTCTCGGCGGAGCCGAAGCCTACGAATTCCCGACCTTCGCCGCCTATGCCGAGGCGGTCGCGCGTAAGCGCCCGGCGGTCAACGTCGCGGCTCTTATCGGCCACTCCGCCCTGCGCATCGCCACGATGGACGACATTTCCCGCAAGGCGACGGACGCAGAAATCGCGCAAATGGGCGCGTTGCTGGACGAGGCTATGCGCAACGGCGCCGCCGGCTGGTCCACCGGCCTCTTCTACCCCACCAATGCCGCTGCCGATGCCGACGAAGTCGCCCGGCTCGGCCGCTACGTCTCGGCGCATGGCGGCGTCTACGCTACCCATATGCGCGACGAGTTCGACAACGTGCTGGCCAGCATCGACGAGGCCGTTTCTACGGCCCGCAATGCCCGCACGCCGCTGGTCATTTCCCACCACAAATGCGCCGGCGTCCACAATTGGGGCCGCACGCAGCAGACGCTGCCGCATATCGAGGCGGTCGCCAACGGTCACAGCGTCAATGTCGACGTCTACCCCTATGCTGCAGGCTCCACGAACCTGCGCGCCGACCTCATCACCGACACCTATCCGATCATGATCGCCTGGTCGCGCCCCTATCCCGAGATGACCGGCCGCTATCTCATCGATATCGCCGCCGAATGGGGCCTCGATCTCGACGAGACCGCTGCTCGCCTGCAACCGGCTGGCGCCATCTATTTCCAGATGGATGAAGCCGATGTCCGCCGCGTCCTCAGCTCACCGCTCTCGATGATCGGCTCGGACGGCCTCCCCCATGACGACCACCCGCACCCGCGCCTCTGGGGCACCTTCCCCCGCGTCCTCGGCCACTATGCCCGCGACGTCGGCCTTTTCGACCTCGAAACTGCCGTCCACAAGATGACCGGCCTCACCGCCAAGGTCTTCGGCCTCGAAAATCGCGGCACCCTGACCCCCGGCGCCTATGCCGACCTCGTCGCCTTCCACCCCGACACCATCGCCGACCGCTCGACCTACGAGCAGCCGACCTTGCCGTCTTCGGGCATCGAATGGGTGATGGTGAATGGCGGAATGTCGTTCCAGGCGGAACAGGGCGTCGAAGAGCGCCACGGGCGGCTGATCAACTAGGGTCGTACTCAATTGCGCCGGTAGATGAGGGTTGCGATGGCACCCCACCCACCGGACTTCCCCGGACTTGATCCGGGGCCTATTGCACCCCTCCACTCGAGTGGAGCAATCCGTGGGCCCCGGCTCTGCGGCCGGGGAAGTTCAGTGGTTGTGGCGCGACAGACGGACAGCGCTTCCGTTGGAATCTGTCGCATGGGAAGCTAAGGCGCTCTGGGGGCGCCGGGACTTATTGAGTACGAACCCTAGGGCGGAGCGGTTAGCTCCGCTCACCCCTTCCCCGCCAGTTTCAGAATATCCTCGAACACCTGCTGCCACTCTGCCTCGTCCATGGGCATGAACCCGAAGCTCTGCAGCAGGTAGCACCCTTCCGTCGCGAGAAACGCCAGCCGCAACCGGCGCCCCTCTTCCGTGGACGTGTCGATGGCGTTGAGCCGCGCCTCGTACCATGCGCGCGTACGCGCCAGCCGGTCCTTGTCCTGCATCATCGCCGCCAGCATCACCGCCGCGCGGTCTACCGAGGCCTCGTCGAAATGCCGCGTGGCCTCGGCATGCGCCTGCACCATGCTCTGCGCGGTCTCGTCGCCATTGCGCAGCGCCGCCGTCTCGGCATCGAACTCGGCTTCCCAGCGGTCGATCATCGCCCCGATCAGGTCGTCCTTGGTGCCGAACGCGTATTGCACGCCGCCCTTGGAAATCCCCGAGGCCTTGGCCACCGCGTCGATGGTCAGCGCGCCGATACCACGCTCGCTCACCACCTTTTCGGCAGCGTCCAGCACGGCGTTGCGATCGATAGTCTGCTTTCTACCCACAGAAACCTCTTTTCAATCCATACGGATGTATTTATATAATACGCCGACCGAAAGCAAGACTTAGGGTGAAAACCATGGCCAGACAAAACCGCTGGCTGGTGCTCGCAATCGTATCGAGCGCTTTGTTCCTCATCGTGGTGGACATGACCGTTCTCCACACCGCACTTCCGACTCTGACCCATGAGCTCGCGGCAACCGCAGCGCAGAAGCTCTGGATCGTCAACGCCTATGGCCTCGTCGTCGCCGGCCTTCTGCCAGGGCTCGGCGCCCTTGGCGACCGTGTCGGCCACAAGCCCATGTTTCTGGGCGGCCTTGCCGTCTTCGGCGTCGCCTCGCTGATTGCCGCCTTCTCGCCCAATGCGGGCGTCCTCATCGGCGCGCGCGCCGTGCTCGCCATCGGCGCGGCCATGATGATGCCGGCCACGCTCTCGATCATCCGCGTGACCTTCGAGGATTCCCGCGAGCGCGCCATCGCCATCGGCATCTGGGCTGCCATCGCCTCGGGTGGCGCCGCCTTCGGCCCGGTCATCGGCGGCATCCTCCTCGAATATTTCTGGTGGGGCTCGGTGTTCCTCATCAACGTGCCGGTCGTGATCGTCGCGCTGCTGCTCGCCGTGCCGTTCGTCCCGTCGGACGAAGGCCATGCCAACCGCCCGTGGGATTTCATCGGCTCGGTACAAGTCATGGTCGGCCTCGTCGCCCTCGCCTTCTTCATCGAGCAGCTCGGCGCCCGCGAGCGCGAGCTTGGCCTGATGATCGGCGCGGCCGTGGTCGGCGTTCTCGCCATGGTGCTCTTCGTGCGCCGGCAGCGGAACAGCGCCGCGCCGCTCATCGATTTCAAGCTTTTCCGCGACAACCGTTTCACGGCCGGCGTCATCGCCGCGCTCGTGGCCTCCACGGTCCTCGTCGGCGTCGAGCTCGTCGTGAGCCAGCGGCTGCAACTGGTGCTGGGTCATTCCCCGCTCCAGGCCGCCTTCGCGATCCTGCCGATTCCGCTGGCCGCCTTCGTCTCGGGTCCGCTCGCCGGCATGCTCGTGCCCCGGCTCGGCGCCGGCCGCGTGCTCTGGGGGGCGCTGGCCCTCGCCGGCATCGGCCTCGCCGGCTACCTCGTGGTGCATAACGGCCCGCTGGCGCTCGTCGTCCTGACCCTGGCCGCGTTCGGCTTCGGGCTCGGAGCGACCATGACTGCCGCCTCGACGGCGATCATGGACAATGCACCCATCGAAAGCGCCGGCTCGGCCGCCTCGGTCGAGGAGGTGTCATACGAGCTGGGCGGCGCCATCGGCATCGCCGTGCTCGGCAGCATCCTCACCGCCGTCTACGGCGCCACCCTCATGCCGCCGGCGAACCTGGACGTGCCCGCCACCGTCCGCGACAGCCTCGACGAAGCCCTGCTGGCTTCCGAAAAGCTGGCGCCCGACGCTGCCGCCACGCTCCAGACCCTGGCTCATGGCGCCTTCGACCAGGCCTTTGTCGTGGTCCTCGGCGTCGCCGCGGCGCTGATCTTCGTGGCGGCCCTCGCTATCTGGCGGGCCGTTACCGACCGCCGCCCGGCCTATCAGCCGAGCGCCAGCCGGTAGACCTGCGTTGCGCCCGGCGGCACCTGGCAGGAGAGGTTTCCATCCGAAATCTCTCCTGCAATTCCCAGCAGCTCTTCCACCGCCGAAATCCGCTCTGCCCCAGCGATATCCGCATCGCGCAGACCAACGCTTACGCGCCGAGCCTCTGCCGTGGGGTTGACCAGCGTCAGCACCAGTCCCTCCCCCTTCTCGGCCCGCCGCAGCCGACCGATCACCGCCGCATCGTCGATGCTCAGCACCGGCGAAGCCGCGACCGGCGCGGCGTCATAGGCCCGCACGATCACCGGCGCCGTCATCGCGCTTTCGGCGAAGGCGCGCGCGCCCAGCTCATCGAGCGCCTCGGGAAAATCGAGCCGGAACCGGTAGAACAGTCTTCGTCCACCCTGCGCGGCCGCAAAGTTCACATCCCAATGGTTGTTGAGCAGCCAGAAGGCCAGTACCGGATCCATGTCCTGCGGATCTGTGGCGTGGTCCGTATGGATCCCGCCCGGCTGCACCAGCGGCGCATCGGGCGACGCCACGACCAGCGCGCCCTCCACCGTCTCCAGCCCGGCAAAACCCTGCAGCGCATACCAGGCCCGGCATGATTCCGGTATCTGGTCCTCGCCCGGCGTAATGACATGGTCGCCCACATCGAAGCGGAAACCCGCCTCGCCGCTGCCGCGCCCGAACAGCACATGCAGCGATTCCGGCGCCTCGACGGCCACCTTGTCGACCGCTATCCGCATCTCCACCGCCCCGTCATCAGGCAGGCGATAGGTCACCACCGCCGTGTCGCCGTGGCTCCAGGCCAGATGCACGTCGATCTCCGGCCCGAACAGCGTTCGCCGCGTCTCGCCGATCGCCACCGTCTCCGCCGGCCGCCGCACGAATTCCGGCGCCGTCCGCGGCCAGGCAATGGTTTCGAGCCGCGACCAGTCATATTGCCAGTCCCCGGACTCACCGAAGATGCTGGCCCGGCTCTTCTCGGGATGGCGCAGCGATTCATAGATCAGCAGCCCAAGCGGCTGCCCACCCACGAACTCGCGCCCGTCTCGCGCCAGCGAGGCAATCGCCCCGGTCTTCGGGTCGACCTCAAGCCGCCAGCCGCCACAGCCGATCCATCCCTCGCCCAGCTCGCCCGGCGGCTCCACCGCCACGGGCTTCACCACCGCCTCGCCGAATGCCGGCAGTTCCACGTCGATGATATGCGTGGCCGACGAAGCAAAGCCCTGCTTGTCCACCTTCATGCCCGGCAGATATTCGTCGCTCAGATAGGCGTGGAGAATGGTCTGCGGCGCCGCGCCGCCATAGTCCCAGGTCACCGGCCAGCGCACGCGCCGCGCCACCCCGGTCGGGTTCAGCACGTAATAGGATTGCTCCTCGATCGGGATCGGCCCCGGCTGGCCGCGACGGATCGGCAGGTCGTTCTCGGTCGCCTGCCCCGTCCGCTCGCGCGCCAGGCTGCGCGCCTCGTCGGCCAGCGCTTCCTGCGTCAGCGCAAAACCTTCATAGGCCCGGCTGGTCTTCCAGCTCAGCTGCGAGCGCGTGAACGGAGAAACCGGCTGGATCACCGAGCAGAAAGCGCCCCAGGTGTGCTCGTCGTAAAACTGCAGCCGGTCGGTGGCCGAAGCCAGGAGCGGCGCTTCCTTGCCCCGCAGCGCGCCGATCAGCTCCAGCGCCGGCAGGTGCCGCTCCGCCGAACGCGCCAGCGCCGTCTCGTAGGACGTCGAGCCGACGCCATCCACCCAATAATCCGGCCAGTCGCCACGCCATGTCGGCGCGTTGGTCGCCTTGGCCTTCACCGCCGCCAGCGCCTGGTCGAGCGTCGATAGCCGCAACACCGGCGTCCGGCCTTCCGCATTCCAGCGCTCGACGAAGGCCGAGATATTGGTCGGAAAGCCATTGTCGATCGCTGCCGGGTTGGTCACCTGGCAGAGGATCGTATCGAGCTCGTAGCCGCCGCGCTTTTCGAGGTTGGCCAGCATGCGGTCGATGGCCGCCTGGGTCTTTTCCATGTCGTCGTCGCCCAGGAAAAAGCCCCAGGCGCCGACCGAATAGTGCCAGCCATGCAGCGCGAACAGCGAGCGCCCGGAAGGCGCCTGCCAGTTGAATACCCGCTGCTGGGTGTCGAACGGCATGCCGCGATGCGGGTTGGGCGCCAGCACGAAGCCATCCATCCCCATGTCGATGAGCAGGTCCAGCCAGTGCCAGCCCAGCCCGTTGACGTCGCATTGCCAGGCAACGCGCACGTCCAGCTCGCATTCGCGCCGCAGGAAATCCACCATCCGCATCGAGCGGGCCGCATTGGCCGGCGAGATCAGCGGCGTCCAGTGCACCGCCATGCCGCCGGCGGCCATCAGCCCCTCGCGATGGAGGCGCAGGAACCTGTCCTTCTGCGCGGTAGTGGCCGTGCGGAACCAGTTGGCGGTGATCGCCGCCACCTCGCAGGTCCAGCGGAACCGGGCCCGGTCCTCCCGCCCGCTTTCGGCTTCGCAGATATCGATGGCCCGGTCGATGATGCGATTGTGGTGCCGCAGAAGCGTATCGGGGTAATCGGTGAAGCCGAAATCGGTGTGGGTGTGACTGACGAGATGGATTTCCTGGATCGGCACGGCGCTACTCGCAAAAGTTAGGACAGGGTCAGGTGGATGAAGCTCGCGGAGCCGGCAGGCACCGTGACGCTGGCAACGCCCCCGCTCAGCGGCACGTCGCCCTTGGGCTGCTCGATCGGGTCGACCAGCTTCGCCTTGGCAATGCCGTGCTGGGGCAGGCTCACCTTGGCGTCGACCGCCTTGTCCGAGTGATTGACCAGCGTCAGCACCAGCCCCTCGTTCCAGCCCTTGCGCACCCGCGCACCCAGCTCCACCGGCGCATCGACCTTGACCAGTGGGTTGGCCGATTTCGTCGCGCTCTCATAGGCGCGCACGATCACCGGCGGCGTGCCCGTGGTTTCGGCGAAGGCCCGAGCCGCGGGGGCGTCGAATTTCGGCTGCGGCAGCAGGCGGAAACGGGCCGGGATGCGGCCGGTCTGCGAAGCGGCGAAGTTCACGTCCCAGTGGTTGTTGAGCACCCAGAAGGCGAGGCTCGCCGCATCACCCTCGCGACCCGAGCCGGCATTGCCGGTCTGGATACCGAAGGGTTGCACCACCGGAATGTCAGGCGAAGCGACAACCAGCGCGCCGGCGTCGGTTTCAACCGCCGCAAAGCCCTGCACCGCGATCCATGCCTCGCAGGAATAGAGCACCTGCTCCTTGACCGGATCGATGATGCGGTCGCCCACGTCGAGGCTGATCCGGGCCTTCTCGCCCGGCGCGCCGAACGACATGTAGAAGGATTCCGGCGTTTCGATCGGCTGCTTGTGGATGACGCTTTCCACCTCCACGCCCGGCCCATCGTGCGGCAGGCGATAGGTGATCGTGGCCTTGTCGCCGTGATACCAGGCGAGATCGAGCGTGATCTCGATGCCCATCGAGGTCTGGCGCGTCCCGCGCACCTTCACCTGGTCGGCCGTGCGGCGGGCATAGGCCGTGTGCTTGGGCCAGACCACGGTTTCCATGTGGCTCCAGTCATAGCCGCCGCCGAACGTGCCGTAGCGCTCTAGCCCTGCCTTCTCCAGCGTCTCATAGACCAGTTGCCCCAGCGGCTGGGTCGGCGACGCGCATTCGCGGCCCGACGCCTTCTCGACCAGCGACTTGATCGAACCATCGCGCACATCGACTTCGAGCCGATAATTCGCGTTCTCGATCCAGCTCTCGCCCATCGCAATATCCTTGGCGGGCTTGACCGGAACCGGCTTCACCACGGCCTCGCCGAAGGGCGGCAGGTCGACAGCGATGATATGGCTCGCCGAAGGCTGGTCGCTGTTGCGGACCGTCATGCCCGGCAGGAAACGGTCGGTGACATAGGCGTCGAGCAGCGTCTGCGGCGAGGAGCCGGCATGGTCGTGCACCACCGGCCAGCGCACCGAACGCGCCACGCTCGACGGGTTGAGCACGTAATAGGATTGCTCCTCGGGAATGAGCGGCAGGCCGTTTAGCGGCTTGTCGCCGGGCTTGGCCACCTTGTCGCCGACGCGGTCGATGCGGCGCAGGCGGAAATCGCCTTCGATCTTGCCGTCCACCACTTCGCGCGCCCGCTTCTGCGCCTCCTTGCGCACCGCTTCCTGCGCCAGCGCGAAGCCGTTATGGGCGCGGCCGGTCTTCCAGTTGAGCTGGATGCGGGTGAACGGGGAATCCGGGTGCGTCACCGAGCAGAAAGCGCCCCAGGTATGCTCGTCATAGAGCTGGATCTCGTCGGCTGCCTTGTCCAGCAACCGATCGTCGCCCGTCTGTGCGAAAGCGGCCAGCAGGTCGGTCACCGGCAATAGCCTTTCGGCCGAACGGGCAAGCACGGTTTCGTAGGCGGTCGAACCGACGCCATCCACCCAGAAGTCCGACCAGTCGCCGCGATAGGTCGGCGGCTTTTCTCCGCTCGCCGCCACCGCCTTGCGCACGCCGTCCATGGCCTGCTCGATGGTCGCATAGCGCAGTTTGGGAGTGCGACCTTCCGCGTTCCAGCGTTCGATGAAATCGGAGACGCCGCGCGTCGGAAAGCCGTTGTCCGGCGCCGCCTGGTTGGTGATCGGCATGAGCGCGACCGGGTATGGATACTGCCCGCGCTTGTCGAGTTCGCCCAGCACGCGATCGATCGTCGTCTGCGTACGCTCGATGTCGTTGTCGCCGAAGAAGAACGTGTTGACGCCCACCGAATAGTGCCAGCCATGGAGCGTGAAGAGGTCGCGGCCCGATGGCGCCTGCCAGTTGAAGACGCGCTGCATGTCGTTGAAGCGCATGCCGCGGTGGGGGTTTGAGGCCATGAGGAAGCTGTCGACGCCCATGTCGAGCAAGAGGTCGGTCCAGAACCAGCCGAGCCCGTTGACGTCGCACTGGATGGCGACCTTGGCATCGATGCCCTCGCTCTTGAGCAGGTGCAGGTTCTTGAGCGAGCGGATGGCGTTGGCCGGGCTGATCAGCGGCGTCCAGTGTACCGGCATCGCGCCGACACCCAGCAGCCCCTTCTTGTAGAGATCGCGGAAGCGGTCCTTCTGCTTGTCAGAGGCCTGCCGGAACCAGTTGGCCGTGATGTAGGAGACTTCGCAGGTCCAGCGGAAGCGCGAGTCCTCCGGGCGATCCTGCTCTTCTTCCGCCAGGTTCAGCGCATCGTCGATGATGGCGTTGTGATGCCGCAGCAGCGTGTCCGGATAGTCGGTGAAGCCGAAATCCGTATGCGTGTGGTTGATGATCAGGAATTCTTTGACAGTCATGGCTTCCTCTGCTGCGCCTTGGGCGACTGGACTGAAATTCAGGCGAATTCGGCTAACGCCACGGTCATCGGCGTGCCGACTTCCGTGTCGTTACGATGGGTCAGCGCTCCGCTCTGGGCATCGCGCCGGAAAATGGTGAGGCGGTCGGAATCCTGATTGGCGACGATGAGGTGCCGCCCCGACGGCGACAGCTTGAGGTCGCGTGGCGTCACTCCGCCAGAGGGCGTACGGCTCACCGCATGCGGCATGCCGGTGGCCTCGTCGATCGCCAGCAACAGGATGTCGTCGGAAAGCCGCAGCGACACATAGAGATGCCGCCCGTCGCCGCTGAGCGCGATACCCGCGGGCTGGTCCTTGCCGCCCGCCGGCGGCTCGATCGGCAACGAAGCCAGTTGCTCCAGCCGCCCGGTTGCCGCGTCGTAGCGGAACGAGACAACAGTCGGGATCAGCTCGCTGACGAGATAGAGGTGCCGCCCCGCGCCATCGAACAGGAAATGCCTCGGCCCCAGCCCCGGCAGCAGCGCAGCATCGAGATCGGGTCGGCGCGCCATCCCCGGCAATTCATAGGCAACCAGCCGGTCGATCCCGAGATCGGCCACGAACAGGAACCGTCCGTCCGGCGAAGGCATTACGCAATGGGCATGCGGCGCTTCCTGGCGCGCCGCATTGGGCCCCTTGCCCTCATGGCGCTTCAGGAATGACGCCGGCGCCACGCCGCCATCCGCCTGCACCGGCATCGCCGCCACGCCGAAATCCGGCCCGTCCTCCCGATGCCCGCCATAGCTCGCCGCGAACACCGTCTCGCCCGCCGCATCGAGGCTCAGATGGCAGGCCTCGAGCCCGCCAAGCGGCTCGACATTGAGCAGCCGCAGCGTCTCCGAAACGGCATCGAAATTCAGCGCGGCCAGCGCGCTCTGCCGATGGTCCGGCGTCTCGGTTGTTGCATAGAGGCTGCCGCCCTCCCCCGCCACGATCCAGCTCGCGTCCTCGACGCGCAGCGGCGCTCCTATTGCGGTCAGCGCCCCCGCTTCGTCGTCGAACCGGAAGACCGAAATACCCTCCCCGTTCGCGGCAGCGAAATGCGGCGCAGGCTGCGTGAGGCTGCCGGCAAAGGCGTAGAGGGCCAAGTCGAGTCTCCCTGCGTGACGCGCCCGAACCGGCGGTTTTCCACCACCGCTCATCTCCATCGGAGCGCGATTGACAACACTAGTATGCTAGCTCTACATTTCATTGGCAAGAGCAATTGGGCGAGACATGAGCGATCCGAAAAACACAGTGCTGGTCACCGGCGCGGCCATGGGCATAGGCAAGGCAGTCGCCGAAAACCTCGTCGCCGCGGGCAAGTCCGTGGTCCTGATGGATGTGAATGGCGATGCGCTCGCCGAGACGGTCCGGGCCCTCGGCCCCCGCGCCGTCGCCTCCGTCGGCTCTGTCGCCAACGCCGTAGACAGCGAAGCCGCCGTGGCTCTCGCGATCGAGCGCTTCGGCGGACTTGGCGGCCTATCCCACAATGCCGGCATCCAGCGTTACGGCGATGTCGTCACCACGCCCCGCGAGCTCTGGGACGAGGTGATGTCGGTCAATCTCACCGGCGCGTTCCTCGTTGCCAAGGCTGCAATGCCGCAGTTGCGCCAGCACAAGGGCGCCGTTGTTCTCACCGCTTCGATCCAGGGCATGGCGGCGCAGAAAGGCGCGCTGGCCTATGTCGTGGCCAAGCACGGCCTCATCGGCCTCGTCACCGGCATGGCCATGGACGAGGCGGAGAACGGCGTGCGCGTCAACGGTGTCGCGCCGGGCTCGGTCGATACGCCCATGCTCCGCTGGGCCATCGGCCTCGATCCCGATCCGGCGAGCCTCGATGCCGTCATCGACGGCATGCATCCGCTCGGCCGGCGCGGCAAGCCGGAAGAAATCGCCTCCGTCATCGCCTTCCTGCTTTCGGACCAGGCCTCGTTCATGACCGGGGAAACCGTACGCGTCGACGGGGGTGTTCTCGCCCGCATTGCCGGCGCTCCCAAGCCAGAAGACCGGGTTCGTAAATGAAGATCGTCGATATCAAGGCCACCACCGTCGCCCTGCCGCTGGAGGCGCCGCTTCGGCACGCCCATGGCGCGCATTGGGGCCGCTTCATCCGCACTATCGTCGAGGTGGTGACCGACGAAGGCCTTTCCGGCTGGGGTGAGCTGGGCGGCGGCGGGGAAGCCGCCGAGCAGTCCATCCGCGGACTCCTGCCCTATCTCAAGGGCCACGATCCGCTCCAGCTCGAACAGCTGCGCTGGAAGATCATGAATCCGGTGGCGAGCCTCTACAACAACCGCATGCAGCTCCACGCGGCCATCGAGATGGCCTGCATGGACGTGGCCGGCAAGGCCCTCGGCATCCGCGCCTGCGACCTCATCGGCGGCGCCCTGCGTGAGCGCATTCCCTTCGCCAGCTACCTCTTCTACCGCTATCCGGGCGAAGGCACGGGGCTCGGTGGCGAGGAAAGCGCGGCCGACATCGTCGCCGAGGCCAGGCGCCTCAAGGCGGCCCATGGCTTCACCACCCACAAGCTCAAGGGTGGCGTCTTCGCGCCCGACCACGACATCGAGGTATTCTCGGCCCTGGCCGACGCCTTTCCCGGCGATCGGTTCCGGCTCGATCCCAACGGCGCCTGGTCGGTGGAAGAGGCCATCCGCGTGGCCGGCGCCATCGCCCATATCCGCAACGATTATTTCGAGGATCCCTGCCACGGGCTCGAAGGCATGCGTCGCCTGCGCGACCGCATCTCTATCCCTACCGCCACCAATGCGGTCGTGGTCAATTTCGAGCAGCTTGCCGCCAATATCCGCCTCGAAGCGGTGGACGTCATCCTGCTCGACACCACGTTCTGGGGCGGGCTGCGGCAGGCCTATCGCGCCGGGCAGGTGCTCGAAACCTTCCAGTTCGGCGCCAGCGTCCATTCCTCGGGCGAAGCCGGCATCCAGCTCGCCTCGATGCTCCATCTCGGCGCCGCCCTCCCCAATATGAGCTTCGCCGCCGACGCGCATTACCACCACCTGCTCGACGACATCATCGTCGGCGGCAAGATGCAGTATGTGGATGGCCAGATCGAAGTGCCCAAGGGCCCGGGCCTGGGCATCGAGGTCGATCGCGACAAGCTCGAGCGTTACGCCGCCCATTTCCGCGAGGTCGGCGGCTATGCCTACGACCGTGACCCCCAGCGCCCCGATTGGTACGCCGTCCAGCCCGAGACGCGCTATGCCGAACCGGTGGCCAGGTAGGAGCGCGGCATGGCAACAGTAACGCTCCGCGACATCGTCAAGATCTACGGTGATTTCGTCGCCATCAAGGGCGTCGATCTCGACATCGAGGACGGCACCTTCGTCGTCTTCGTCGGCCCTTCAGGCTGCGGCAAGTCCACGATCCTGCGCATGATTGCCGGGCTCGAAACCATCTCGCATGGCGAGCTGCGGATCGGGGACAAGCTCGTCAACGACGTGCCCTCGCGCGATCGCGGCATCTCCATGGTGTTCCAGTCCTACGCGCTCTACCCGCATATGAGCGTCAAGGACAATCTCGGCTTCGGCCTCAAGATCGCGGGCGTCGACAAGGCCGAGATCGCCCGCCGCCAGGACGAAGCCGCCAGGATGCTCGGCCTCGATCCCTATCTCGAGCGTCGGCCCTCCCAGTTGTCCGGCGGCCAGCGCCAGCGCGTTGCCATCGGCCGCGCCATGGTGCGGGAGCCTGAGGTTTTCCTCTTCGACGAGCCGCTCTCCAACCTCGACGCCAAGCTGCGCAACCAGACGCGCGTCGAGATCAAGCGCCTCCAGCGCCAGCTCGGCGCCACCGTCATCTTCGTCACGCATGACCAGGTCGAGGCCATGACGCTGGCCGACAAGATCGTGGTGCTCAAGGATGGCAACGTCGCCCAGATCGGCTCGCCCATCGAAGTCTTCGAGCGCCCGCGCAACATGTTCGTCGCCGGCTTCATCGGCGCTCCGTCCATGAACATGGTCGAGGGCACCGTCCAGGGCGCCACCGTGCGCGCCGCCGGCCTCGACATCCCCATCGATGCCTCCCAGTTCGACCTGCCCGCCGACGGCAGCCCCATCGTCGTGGGCATCCGGCCCGAGGACATCGTGCCCGAGGGCCACGGGCTGCGGCCCGAATTCGGCGTCGATTTCGAGGCGCCCGTCACCTTCGCCGAAATGCTGGGCAACGAGAGCCTGCTGTTCCTCGATGTCGCCGGCTCCGAGATCGTCTCGCGCATGCAGCGGCCCGAGCTCATCGAACCGGGCGAGCGCCGCCGTTTCCGCATCGACGGCTCGCGCGTCCACCTTTTCGACAAGACCACAGAGAATTCGGTTCGCAAGTGACAGCGGCGATCCGAGTGTAGCCACCAAGGGAGAGAGAAATGTCACTCAGAAAGCTGATGGCCATAGCAGGCGTCGTGTCTGCCATGACCATTTCGGTGGGCGTCGCAACCGCCCAGGATATCACCTTCTACAACGACAAGAACGGCTGGCAGGATGGGTTCACCGCCCTCACCAAGGGCGCGAGCGAGGCATCCGGCCTCAACGTCAAGGCCGAGCTGCTGACCCCGACCGACAAGTACCAGGCCTTCATCCAGTCCTCCGTCGCCGGTGGCAATGCCCCTCCGATCTTCACCTGGTGGAACGGCAAGCAGCTCGAAGCGCTGGCCGAGACCGGTGCCATCGCCCCGCTCACCGAAGCCTGGGACAAGGCTATTGCCGACGGCAATTTCTCTCAAGCCGAACGCGAGCTCGTCACCGTTGACGGCAAGCCCTATGCCGCGCTCCTCAACGTCGCCCGCTGGCCGGTGCTCTACAACAAGCACGCCTTCGAAAAGGCCGGCATCGCCGCCCCGCCCAAGACCTGGGAAGAACTGCTCGACGCCTGCGAGAAGCTCAAGGCCGCCGGCTATGTCCCGTTCAATGCTCCCAATGTCGGCGGCTGGATGGGCCTCATCTGGTTCTCCGAATTCATGATCCGCACGAACCCGGATGCCTTTGTCGGCCTCACCGACGGCACCGTGCCCTATAACGGCCCGGAAGTGCAGAAGGCCTTCCAGCTCTGGACCGATTTCTACGCCAAGGGCTACTACACCGATCCGCGCGAGCAGGACGACACCAAGTTCTTCGTGAACCAGCAGGCCGCGATGTTCCTGATCGGGGAGTGGATGGCCGGCTCGATCGCCGACAAGGGCCTCAAGCCCGGCGAGGATTTCGGCGCCTTCATCATGCCGACCGTCACGCCCGACGTGCCCAATTCCATCATCGTGGAAGCGGCGCCCATCGTCGTGTCGCAGAAGGCCCTGGCCGACAATCCGAACATGGCCAAGGTCGTCGACTACCTGATGACGCCCGAAGCCACCGATGCCGTCCAGATCTTCAACGGCAACCTCAAGGCCAAGCCGACCAACGCCATCATCGAAGAGGTCAATAACCTCGTGGCCGAGGCCAAGCCGCGCAGCATCGTGCGCTGGTGGGAAGCCGTGCCGGCCGATCTCCAGGGCGATCTCGTCGCCCAGATGGGCGCCTTCATGCTCAATCCCACCGCGGACAACGCTACCAAGGTGATGAACGACATGGAATCGCTCAACGCCGACTACTGGGCCAGCCGCTAAGCAATCCCGTGCCGGCCGGAGCCAGTCTCCGGCCGGTCCCTTCCCCACGGAACGAGATCGATGCCAGCCAAGGACTTTGCCCTTTCAGCCGAAATCCTCGCCGAATCCCGCCGCCGGGAGCGCGCAGCCGCGCGCCGCAGCGGGTCGGTGGCGCTGCTCTTCATTGCGCCGGCCGTGCTGATGGTCTTCGTCTTCCTGCTCGCGCCCGTGGTCTTCAACGTCATCCTGAGCTTCACCAAGTGGCAGCGCTTCAAGGGGCTCGACGAATTCGCGGGCACCAGCAATTACGAGCGCCTCGTCAACGTCCCCTATTTCTCCGAAGCCGTCTGGAATACCGCGCTCTGGGTCATCGGCGCCGTTACCATTCCCCTCGCCTTCGGCCTCGGTCTGGCGCTGCTCCTGCGCAACATGCCGCTGCAGGAGACCTTCAAGAGCCTCTTCTTCCTACCGCGCATCCTGGCGCCCACCGCCGTCGGCACCATCTGGTATTACGTCTATGCCCCGCATGGCGTGATCAACAGCCTCGTCTCGACCGCCACCGGGCAGCCCTATGATTTCGGCTGGCTCTACGACGCCGGTACCATCACACCCGCCATCATCCTCACCTTCGCCTGGCAGACGCTCGGCATCACCATGGTCCTGCTGCTGCTCGGCCTCGCCGCGATCCCGCGCGATCCGATCGAGGCGGCGCGGGTCGATGGTGCCTCGTCCTGGCAGATCTTCCGCCACGTCATCTGGCCGCTGCTGCTGCCCACGGTGCTCGTCGTCACCATCCTCAACGTTGCCGCCGGCTTCACCGCCTTCGACCTCCTCTGGGTCATGGCGTCCGACTATCCGGGCAAGCGCACGCTCTCGTTGGCCGTCTACATGTACTACGAGACCTTCTCCAAGAGCGGCTGGGCCTATGGCTCGGCCATCGCGGTGGTCCTCAGTTCCATGGTCATCGTCGTCACCTGGGCGCTCGCCACGCTGCAGAGCCGCGTGCAGGACCGCATCCGTTAAGCGAGGGATTTCATGGCCGTCGATCTTTCAAATCCGGAATTCCTCGCCAGCCTCAAGGCCAGGGAGCGCCAGCGCTCCGGCAAGGGCATGGGCAGGTTCGCCCTCGCGCTCGTCCTGCTGCTGCTCTACCTGACGCCGTTCTACTATCTCTTCGTCACGGTCTTCAAAACCACGCCCGAATACGCGCAGAAGGGCGTGCTGGAGCTGCCGGATTCCCTGGCCCCGTTCATCGACAACGTCGTCCAGGCCTGGACCTTGGCCGGCATGAGCCAGGCCATGTTCAACTCGCTGACCTATAGCCTTTTCGGCTCGATCCTCGCCGTCGCGCTGGCCGCGGCGGCCGCCTATGGCCTCACGCGGCTCGGGCTGCGCAGCGCCAATGGCTGGTTCATGCTGATCTTTGCCGGCACGCTCTTCCCGTTCCAGATGTATCTGGTGCCGCTCTTCTTCGGCTATCAGCGGCTTGGCCTCATCAATTCATGGCTGGGCATGCTGCTCATCTATACCGCCATCTGCATCCCCTTCCCGCTGCTCGTGCTGCGCAATTCCTTCGCCACAATCAGCAAGGAGATCGACGAGGCCGCGCGCATCGAGGGCGCCAGCGAGTGGCGGGTGTTCCGCTCGATGATCGTGCCCAATGCCAAGGGGCCGCTGGTGGCGCTCTGCCTGCTGCAATTCACCTGGATCTGGAACGACCTGCTGTTCTCATCGATCCTGGCCAGCGGCAATGAAGTGCGCTCGATCATGACCGCCCTGCAATCGCTGCAGGGGACCTACGCGTCCACCGGTCCCAATGTGGTGGTGACAGCGAGCCTGATTACGAGCATACCCACGGTGCTATTGTTTATAGTGCTGCGCAAATATTTCATGTCGGGCCTGCAGCTTTCGACAAACTAGCCGGAGATTTTGGTGACAACCGGGAAAGATACAGTGGCGGGATCAGAACCGAAGTTCGACAAGCGAACTTTGCACCGCTCCGACAGCGGTTCGATTGCCACGCAGATCTACGAGCTGGTGCTCAACCGCATCCTCGATATGGACCTCAAGCCCTTCCAGGAGCTTTCCGAGGCCCGGCTGGCCGCCGAGTTCGGCGTCAGCCGCACGCCGGTGCGCGAGGCCTTCGGGCGCCTCGCACGCCGCAACCTCGTCGATATCTATCCGCAGCGCGGCACGCTGATCTCGCCCATCAGCATCCAGCGCGTCGCCAAGGCGCGCTTCATCCGGGATTCCCTCGAACGCCCGCTCGTGCGCCTGGCCGCCGAGAAGCTGGCCGAGCCGATCAAGACCCAGCTCCAGCGCGAAATCGTCATGCAGCGCACCTTCGCCGAGCTGGGCGATGATCGCAATTTCATGGCTTCGGACGATCTCTTCCACGCCCTCATCGCCAAGGCCGCCGGTTTCGAGGCCATCTGGGAGGATCTGGGCGAGGCCAAGTTCCACATGGACCGCGTGCGGCGCCTGTCGCTCCTGAGCAAGGATCGCATGCTCGTCATCGCCGATGAGCACGAGGCCATCCTCCAGACTCTCATCGCGCACGACGCCAAGGGCGCCGAGACGCGGATCGAGCAGCATCTCGAATCCGTCTTCCGCGACCTCGACTCCATCCGCCGCGAGCACCCGGATTACTTCGCCGACGAGATGCCGGCCCGATGAGCCGCACCGTCCGCTTCGCCGGCAGTCACGTCTCGGGCGAGGTGCAGAGCCTTGCCGGCATGGCCGGGCCGATCCGCTTCGACATCGGCGGCGAACGCCCGGTCTCCCCGCTCGCCGTCGCCCCCTGGTCCGACGACCCGCCCGAGGAGCTCGCCAGGGTCGAACCGCTCCTCCGGCGCCTGCGCGGCGAATGGCCCTGCGCTCCCTTCGGCGTCCCCCAGACCCGCACAGACCTGCCGTCCGACTGGCAGCCGCCAGCCGTCGCCACGCCGTGGCACGCGCAGGCCCACGGCTTCAGCTCCCACCACGACTGGCAATTCGACAGCACGAGTGAGAGCCGCGTAGATCTCTCGATCGCCTACCCCACCGACCACCCCATCGCGCGCCTGGAACGTACCGTCTCCGCGCGTCCCGGCCAGCCCGCCGTCGATTTCAGGCTCACCATCCATCCCCGGCGCGATGTCGAGCTGCCCATCGGCCTGCACCCGGTCTTCCGCCTCCCCGACGAGCCCGGCGCCGCCCGCCTCGTCCTCCCCGCGCAGGCCCGCGCCTGGACCTTCCCGGTCGACGTCGAACCCGGCCGCTCTGCTCTCACGCCCGACCAGCGCGACCAGCCGCTCGCCGCCCTCAACCGCGACATAACCCGACTGCCCTTTGCCCAACCGAGCGAAGACCTCGTCCTCCTCACCGGCACGGGCGGCCGCGTGGCGCTCGAAAACCACGTCGAAGGCTACCGCGCCATCCTCACCTGGGACGCCGAAGCCCTGCCTTCGTGCCTGCTCTGGATGTCCAATGGCGGCCGCCAGTTCTACCCCTGGAACGGCCGCTTCCGCGCCATCGGCATCGAACCCATATCCGGCCCGTTCGACCTGGGCCTGGCCCACGCGCTCAACAAGAACAGCCCGCTAGCCCGAAAGGGCATCCGCACCAGCACGGCGCTCAAGGCAGACACGCCCTGGACCACAAGCTACGCCATAACCTGCGAACCGCTATCGTAGCCGCCGGCCAGCCAATCACGGCCAGTCGGCCTCGGCTTCCGCACTCTGCCTCGATCTCCCCACGCCACCTCGCCCACTCTTCAACCACCTTCAACCCCCTTCAACCCCCTTCAACCACCTTCAACCCCCTTCAACCACCTTCCCCCCTTCAACCACCTTCCCCCCTTCAACCACCTCC